>Ga0207716_100005_pt1:0-1025000 | contig 1101632 bp, 1020 predicted proteins | sample TtaePargueraPR_FD_187739 | JGI IMG/M metagenome (GOLD analysis project Ga0207716, IMG submission 187739) | Aerobic enrichment media microbial communities from Bioluminiscent Bay, La Parguera, Puerto Rico - Tt and P2 (5) (SPAdes) | ecosystem: Environmental > Aquatic > Marine >... | reverse complement strand
AATCCTGTCTGAAATTGGGGGGACCACCCTCCAAGCCTAAGTACTCCTTAGTGACCGATAGTGAACCAGTACCGTGAGGGAAAGGTGAAAAGTACCCCGACGAGGGGAGTGAAACAGTTCCTGAAACCGGATGCCTACAAGCAGTCGGAGCACCCTTGAGGTGTGACGGCGTACCTTTTGTATAATGGGTCAGCGACTTAGTCTATGTAGCAAGCTTAAGCCGTTAGGTGTAGGCGTAGCGAAAGCGAGTCTTAATAGGGCGCCTAAGTTACATGGATTAGACCCGAAACCGAGTGATCTAGCCATGGGCAGGTTGAAGGTGCGGTAACACGCACTGGAGGACCGAACCCACGTCTGTTGAAAAAGACGGGGATGACCTGTGGTTAGGGGTGAAAGGCCAATCAAACTCGGAAATAGCTGGTTCTCCGCGAAATCTATTTAGGTAGAGCGTTGCGTGATTGCCGCCGGGGGTAGAGCACTGGATGGGCTAGGGGGACCCAAAGTCTTACCAAACCTAACCAAACTCCGAATACCGGTGAGTACAGCGCAGCAGACAGACTCAGGGTGCTAAGGTCCTGAGTCAAAAGGGAAACAGCCCAGACCGCCAGCTAAGGTCCCTAAGTTATGGCTAAGTGGGAAAGGAAGTGGGAAGGCCAAGACAACCAGGAGGTTGGCTTAGAAGCAGCCATCCTTTAAAGAAAGCGTAACAGCTCACTGGTCTAGTTAAGCCGTCCCGCGCCGAAGATGTACCGGGGCTAAAGCCATACACCGAAGCTGCGGACTCCAGTTTACTGGAGTGGTAGCGGAGCGTTCCGTAAGCCTGTGAAGGTGTGCCGCGAGGCATGCTGGAGGTATCGGAAGTGAGAATGCTGACATGAGTAGCGACAAGGAGTGTGAGAAACACTCCCGCCGAAAGTCCAAGGGTTCCTGCGCAAGGCTAATCCGCGCAGGGTGAGCCGGCCCCTAAGGCGAGGGCGAAAGCCGTAGTCGATGGGAACCAGGTTAATATTCCTGGGCCTGCTGGAAGTGACGAATGCCGGAAGTTGTTATGCCTTATCGGATTGGCATGGCAGCCTGGGTGTTCCAGGAAATAACTCCAGCGTATAGACCGTACCCCAAACCGACACAGGTGGACTGGTAGAGCATACCAAGGCGCTTGAGAGAACGATGTTGAAGGAACTCGGCAAAATGCCCCCGTAACTTCGGGAGAAGGGGGCCCCGTTCTTGGGCAACCAGGGGCGGGGGGCACAGACCAGAGGGTGGCGACTGTTTACTAAAAACACAGGGCTCTGCTAAGTCGCAAGACGAAGTATAGGGTCTGACGCCTGCCCGGTGCCGGAAGGTTAAGGAGAGGGGTGCAAGCTCTGAACCGAAGCCCCGGTAAACGGCGGCCGTAACTATAACGGTCCTAAGGTAGCGAAATTCCTTGTCGGGTAAGTTCCGACCTGCACGAATGGCGTAACGACTTCCCTGCTGTCTCCAACATCGACTCAGCGAAATTGAATTCTCCGTGAAGATGCGGAGTACCCGCGGTCAGACGGAAAGACCCCGTGCACCTTTACTACAGCTTTGCAGTGGTATTAGGGAGTGAATGTGTAGGATAGGCGGGAGCCTTTGAAGCGTTGGCGCTAGTTGACGTGGAGGTACCCTTGAAATACCGCCCTTTTGTTCTCTGATATCTAACCGTGGCCCGTGAAACCGGGTCCGGGACCCTGCATGGTGGGTAGTTTGACTGGGGCGGTCGCCTCCCAAAGAGTAACGGAGGCGCGCGATGGTAGGCTCAGGCTGGTCGGAAATCAGCTGACGAGTGCAATGGCATAAGCCTGCCTGACTGCGAGAGCGACGGCTCGAGCAGAGACGAAAGTCGGTCATAGTGATCCGGTGGTCCCGCGTGGAAGGGCCATCGCTCAACGGATAAAAGGTACGCCGGGGATAACAGGCTGATCTCCCCCAAGAGTCCACATCGACGGGGAGGTTTGGCACCTCGATGTCGGCTCATCACATCCTGGGGCTGGAGCAGGTCCCAAGGGTTCGGCTGTTCGCCGATTAAAGTGGTACGTGAGCTGGGTTTAGAACGTCGTGAGACAGTTCGGTCCCTATCTGCCGTGGGTGTACGAGACTTGAGAGGAGCTGCCCCTAGTACGAGAGGACCGGGGTGGACGTACCTCTGGTGTACCTGTTGTCATGCCAATGGCACCGCAGGGTAGCTAAGTACGGACGGGATAACCGCTGAAAGCATCTAAGCGGGAAGCCCCCCTCGAAACCAGGTCTCGCTGAGAGCCGTGGAAGACCACCACGTTGATAGGCCAGGTGTGGAAGCGCGGTAACGTGTGAAGCTAACTGGTACTAATCGCTCGATAGGCTTGACCTCGTCATGCGTATGGACAAGCCCAAATGAACGACGCGAAAGTCTAACTAAGATTTTAGCGCGAAATGATGCCATCACTTGATGAATCAATCACTCTGCTGTCTGTTTCCCATCGTCTGTTTTGATGACTTGGTGGTAACAGCGAGGGGGACACACCCGATCCCATCCCGAACTCGGCCGTGAAGACCCTCTGCGCCGATGGTACTGCATCTTAAGGTGTGGGAGAGTAGGTCGCCGCCAGGTCTTCAAAACGGACGGTAGGAAACAAAACGACGGCAGCGATCTCAAACAAGTCGATCTAAGACGAGATCAAACGATAAGACCTATTCATGATGTTCCGAGACATACCCGGCGCGGGGCGCCGCCATCCGCTGGGCAGGCTGCGGGACCGGTGTGTTTTCCGGTTTCGTAGTTGGAAAGAACAAGAACGGTTATCGCGGGGTGGAGCAGCCCGGTAGCTCGTCAGGCTCATAACCTGAAGGTCGCAGGTTCAAATCCTGCCCCCGCAACCAATTAAATTGTGCGTCCCATGCTTGCATTCTTGTGCAGGTGAAGGGGGGCATCTACCCTTTTCCCATAATCTAAATTGCTCGTTTGCCAGTCTATACGGCAGGTGGCATCAGGATGATCTCCTGGACGGGTTCTCGCCGTGCACAGCCCGCGCGCATCTGCGTCATACTCTCCTTAGGTAAAGTTTTTTCTTGCTTGTCGATTTGTCTCTTGCATGTGCGTGACTGCACGCGAGCAAAGGCTTCATACGGCTACATCATGGCAAACGCTTGTCTTTAATTTTGGCACGCAAACTGTTCCAGACTTGCCGAGTTTCCCCAACATCTTTCGACAGACGTCGAGTTAAAACAAATTTGTGATTTGAAATTCTATCGTGTTAAGGTAGTGTAAATTCCACGCTATACAACGCAGAAAAAATTGCGTTGTGTTGAATATCTACGTGACTGAGCATTTAAGTGCAGGCTGCCAGTACAGAGATGGCCAACGGATTCGCAAGTTCATATAACGGGTCACGCTGGTCTGGTGCCACAATTTCTTACGTGCTGTTTATCCAGCATAGCGTTTTTTACGCCCCCTTTTCATTTTTTCAAGTTAGGTCCGGCTTCCGTTCCTGGCGGCGGCTTGAACCGAATTGCCTTTCTTGTTTTCGGCAAGTTGTTCCTGCTGGTTGGAGGTTTCCGCGAACTCTTTTGTTCCATCAAGTTCCTCTCATATCTTTCAGCGAATATCTGGAAAGTTCGTGCCCTCGATGAAATCCGATGCTCAACATTCAGCACCATCCGGCGACGCTGATCGGCAAACAATCTGCCTCAATATGATTGTAAAAAACGAGAGTAAGGTCATCGTCCGTTGCCTTGAATCGCTCATAGACCTGATCGACTACTGGGTAATCGTTGACACGGGGTCGTCCGATGGCACGCAGGATATTATTCGAAATTTCCTGCGAGATATTCCAGGTGAGCTTATAGAACGGCCATGGGTGGATTTCGGTCACAACCGGACCGAGGCACTGGAATATGCCCGCGGCAAGGCAGACTATCTGCTGACGATAGACGCCGACGAGGTTCTTGATCGAGGACCGGATTTCCGTCTTCCCGTTTTGACCGCCGACTCCTATTTGCTGGAGTTTTCCTCCGGCGCGCTATCGTACTACAAGTGCCAGCTTGTCCGGAACACGCTCTCATGGGGCTTCAAGGGCGCACTTCACGAATTCATTTTCTGCGACGAAGCGTCGTCACAGGAAATTCTTTCGAACCTTAAGGTTATCCGATACCTCGATGGCGCGCGGTCGTCCGACCCGCAGAAATTCCAAAAAGATGCATTGGTGCTTGAGAATGCGCTTCTCGACGAGCCCCATAATGAGCGCCATGTCTTCTATCTGGCGCAAAGCTATCGCGACGGCGGTGAGATCGACCGCGCGATCGAGAATTACCGCAAGCGGCTCGGCATGGGCGGCTGGCACGAGGAATGCTGGTATTCCATGTACCAGATCGCCGTTCTCAAGCATCAACGCGGTGACCCTTGGCCGGAGGTGCAGGACGCCTACCTGCAGGCCTATCAATTCCGGCCGAATCGAACAGAGCCATTGCATAAGCTCGTCGCTCATTATTTCGCCACACGGCAGTACCATCTGGCTTACTTGTATGGACGCCAGGCGATGGCGATTCCCTATCCGGACCAGGATCTCCTTTTTGTGGAGCGCCCCGTCTACGATTATGCACTTGCCATCGATTACGCCGCGACGTGCTATTGGGTCGGGGACCATACCGGTGCCATCGGCGTTAATAACGCACTGCTGATGAATCCTGCTCTGCCGCCGCAACTTTACAGCCGGGTCCTCGAAAACCGGCGTTTCAGCCTCGACGCCAGATACACCAAAAACGATGTTCCGTCGGAGAGAAGAAACAGGATTAAGGTCTGCGTCCGTTTCTTCAATCCGGGATGCTTTCTCGATAACTGTGTCGAGAGCCTTCTGAATCAGGATTACGGGAATTTCGAGGTAGTTTTTTACGATGATGCATCCTCGGACGGATCGCATCTCAAGATTCCCACAGACGATTCGCGTTTCAATCTGATCCGCAACCAACGTCAGCGCGGCGCTCTCTGGAATGCACACCATTTTCTCACCGAACACTGCTCGCCCGACGACATCGTCGTTTTCTTGGACGGAGACGATTGGCTCGCCTGCGACCATGCATTGAGCCGGATCAATGAACTCTACGAACGCTATGGGTGCTGGGTGCTGTACGGCCAGTACCGGTTCTCCTCTACCGGGCGTTATGGCTCCAGCATGCCGTTCGCCGATCCACAGTCCTTCGCCCGCCACCGGGAGGTCTGGTATGTCGGGCATATCCGAACATTCCGCGCCGGCGTCTATCACGCAATCGCTGATTACGATCCCGTCTACGATTGCATGCGTGGCCCAGACGGCGAATGGTACCGGACGACCGAAGACCGTGCGATCATGTATCCGGTGATGGAACTTGCGGGCTTCGATCGGGTCTGTTTCAACGACGAGGTATTTTACGTCTACAACGACGAGAATCCGCTGAATGATTTCCGCTGCAATGCGGAACAGCAGGAAATCGACGCTGCGCATATCTGCGCCCGGGCGCCGTTTCCACGTATCGACCGTGACTTTTTCGGTTCCCGTTCCGAGGCGGAACCGCCTCCTCCCGAACTGGTGGAGGCCTGATCGTGGCGATAACGCCCAGTGCAACCGGAACGACAGGCCCCACGGGGCCGACCGGCGCACCGGGCCCCACGGGGGTAACCGGCCCGACCGGCACCACCGGTATGACGGGTCCGACAGGTCCAACAGGCATGACCGGACCGACAGGCATGACGGGCCCCACCGGTATGACAGGTCCCACGGGTACGACGGGTCCGACCGGTATGACTGGTGCCACAGGCATGACAGGCCCCACGGGTATGACGGGTCCGACCGGCGTGACGGGACCAACCGGGTTTCCTGGCAATGTCTGGAATTATCTGATCGTTAACAGCCTGACCGGCGCCACTGGCGTGACTGGCCCGACCGGCATGACTGGCCCGACTGGCCCGACGGGTATGACCGGTCCGACGGGTATGACCGGTCCGACGGGAATGACTGGTGCTACTGGGATGACTGGCCCGACGGGTATGACCGGGGCCACCGGTATGACGGGCCCAACGGGGATAACCGGCCCAACCGGGTTGGCCGGTCCGACGGGAATGACTGGCGCAACGGGCGACACCGGTTCCACGGGTTCTACAGGAGATACAGGACCGACCGGCGCAACGGGCGATACCGGTCCTACAGGCATGACCGGGGCCACCGGTATGACGGGTCCAACAGGACTGACCGGCACAACGGGCGACACGGGACCAACAGGACCGACTGGTGCAACGGGCCCGACCGGTTCAACGGGCGACACGGGGCCAACCGGACCGACCGGCGCACCGGGTGACACAGGCTTAACGGGGCCAACGGGTCCGGCTGGAAGCGGGACTTCACTCGAGGACCTGGCGAACGATATTTCCCGCGGTCCGCTCGGCCCCACCGCGTCGCAGCAAATCATCCGGTGGCTGAGCTACTGGATCACGGGAACCCTGAATCCGACCGGTTTTCCCGGTAGTGTCGGTTCGATGCAGGGGCCGTCCGATAGAATCGGGATTATCCATTGCGTAGACAGCTCGGAGGCGATGCCGGATGCCTCCCTGGCGGTCGCAAAGGCCCAGGTCAACTTTTTCGCCGGTGTCATGGGCTCCGATCATCTGCTCGGGTTTGTCGGTTATCCGTCTACGGTCAACACGGTTTATCCGTTGAGCCCGATGACGTCGGTAAACAGGAGTGACGTAAGTGAACTGGTGGGCGGTCTCGTTCCATCGGGCCAGGCCGATCTCCAGGCGGCGTTGGACCGCGCCAATGGACTATTCAACAATTTCTCGCAGAAGAATGCGCTTGTTCTGTTGACCACGTTGGGGGCGGGCGAGACTGGCCCGCCACCCGTCGCGCCGACCGGGTGTCCACCGATCTATGCTATCGGGCTTGGGCCTTCCCCGGGTACGACAGCGCTGAATCACTTGGCGACCTCGACCGGCGGATCTAGCTACTTCGTCCCCAACGTCAACGGATTGGCCAAGGTCTACAACGACATTATTGGGGAAATGGGCGTCGCCAAGGTGTTGCAAAACTCTCATTCGTTCGTCGTCACCGACTCCGAAAACTACGACCCGGAACCGCTTTTCGTATATGGTGGGGCGACCTGGACCGACATGAGCTTTACTTATACCCAAAACTACCCTCCCGGAAAGAACGAGGTCCTGGTTTCAATCATTTATCCCAACCCGGCCTGGCCCGGTAGTCCAAATTTCATGCACACGGACCCTCTGATTTCCGGCATGGGGTATGTGATGTACGGGCTCAAAAACTCTACGATCAGTTCGATAATTATGCAGTCCGGCAGCACGCTTCCTTCCCCTCAGTTCGTGACATTTGCCGCTTTCGACCCTTCCCAACCCGCGCAACTCGTTTTGAAAGTGCCGGACACGTTGAAAACGGGAGAGCGGGTCTTCGTGCCATGCGAAGTCATAGATGAAGACGGCTCGCGTGTGGCGCAATGGGCTCTCTCGGGCGAGGTTGAGGCACCGACGATCGACCCGGAGACGGTCATCGCGCAGAACCGCGCCGCGCTCGATGCGCTCGATCTCGGCGACGACGCCGGCACCGTCGGCGACAACCGGCGCTTGCTTGCGCTCGATGCACAGCGGGGGGCCGGCGATCCCCTGATCCCGGTGCAGAGCCATCCGCTCGAGATCGCCGAAGGCGAGGGGAGAAACACGTTCAGCTTCACGCCTGAGACGCCGGGCGTCTACACGGTGACGGCCCGGGCGGCCGGGCATGCGCCGGTGGCCGGGCGCGGGTTCACCCTGACGCGCGTTGCCACCATTATGGTCGAGTAGAGGAGGAAGCGTTCAGTGTAAACGATTAACTGGAACAGCGTACGAGTACGGCAACCAATGAACTCTTGAGGAGTTAGCCATGACACAGATTGATATCGCCATTTGCGTGGACCGTTCGGCATCGATGTCTTCACCTTATGCGGCGCCACCGATCGATGTTGCAAAAGCGGACGTGAATTTCTTCGTCGCAATTATGGCAGCGGACAACAAGGCAGGTATGACGGAATTCGCAACGAGCGCCTCGACCGGCTATGCACTGAATACCATGAGCGCTTCAAACAAGACGAACCTGATCAATGCTGTGGGGGCTCTCAACGCCGACGGCTGGTCGACCAACATTCAGGCCGGCGTCAATCAATCGAACGGTCTGCTTACCGATTCTTCCGCGTCGAACTCCATCGTTCTCCTGACCGATGGCCGGGCAAATGCGGGCACCCGTCCTCCCGTAGCACCTGCTGGAAGCGCAACGATTTATCCCATCGGGCTTGGACCCTATGTCAGTAAATCGAACCTCACGGGCCTGGCGAAGAAGACCTCGGGTACCTATTACGGCTCACCCACTACGGCGGATTTGATGAAGATATATCTCGAGATTACTGCCGCAGCCGGGGTCGGGGCGGTTCTGACGAACACCAAAGGGACGGCCGGGCCCAGTTCCGTCACCGGCACTACGGTCGTCTCGGAGGGCACGCCGTCGGTTCGAATTGGCACGTCCTGGGTGGATGTGCGGCTTACATACACGACGAGCGTCCCCCAACCGGGTGAAATCACCCTGCTGATCACTTGCCCCAATGGGACAACGCAGCCGGCCAATCCGGATAGGGTCGGCTCCGGCTATGTCGAATACCTGATCGACAATCCTACCCCAGGAACTTATACGTCATCTGTCGTGGTCGGTGCTGGACATGTAAGCAGCACTACGATCGGCGGCGTCGATCACAGCCAGCAAGCAAGCCTGACTTACACGGATCCGGGCGACGTGCGGGTAGGCGGTACCGTAACGGTACCTTGCCGGGTCCTGGATGCCGACGGCTCACCGGTGGAACGGTGGAGCCTTTCGGGACATGTCGAGTCACCACTGATCGATCCCGATACGGCGCTTGCGCAAAACCGGGCGGAGCTGGATGCGCTCGACCTTAAACCGGAGGAAGAAGACGGGGAAATCAGCGACAATCAACGGATGCTGACACTGGATCAAATACGTGGGCCGAACAACCCGGTGATCCCACGCGCCCAGCTTCCGCTGTCGATCTCACACGGCGAGGGCGAGAACCGTTTCAGCTTCACGCCGCAGACAAAGGGCACCCACATCGCGCAATTTATGGCGACGGGACACGCGCCCAAGGCCGGACGCGATTTCAGCCTCGTGCGCGTCGCGACCATAGCAGCCGACTAAAACGCGCCATGCGGGAAGGCGCTGCATGATGGGAACGCCGTCAACCGGCCCGGCCGGCACGTTCACGCAGTACAGTACGACGAAGCTGTACTGCTATCCGGACGTGACGAGCCCACAGTTGTTTTACTGGTGCACCGCGGAGACGCTGCCGTCGGAGCCGTTTTCCATCGCGCAGGCATGGGGCGGCGGCGCCTATGCGGGCTGGTTCCTGTTCGTCAGCGACCCCGCCGTCAATCTCGCCAATCCGAAAGCGGTCAGCCAGGCGATGGGGAATCTCGCCGAACCACCGGCGCAGAACAGCGGCGGGTTCCTGTGGCTGTATGTCGACGGCGGGTCCGACCTCACTCTCCCGGTCTCCGGTGACGTATTGGCGGCGGGTGCGGTGTTCGGTACCTCGTCGGGACTGCATCAGCTCGAACTGAAGAAAGGTGCACCAATAATCTTGCAGGGCGACGGAACCAGCTTCGCGATCCTGTATCCGGAAGGGCTTCCCCAGGCAGACCCGCCGGAGAAAAAAGCGGCGTTCCCCATCGTACTTGATCTGCTGGGGTTGAATGCGGGCCGGTTCTCGTTCACCGGGTTCCAGCCCTACGGCGACATTTATTATCAGTATGATTTGGTCGTCGATCCGCTGGATCCGGCCGGGAGTTCCAGCACCTTCGCGCGCTACGCGATCCAACTCGTCCCCACCGGCGAGGCGTTTCCCGCCTATGCCATTCGGCCGCTGTCGTAGGGAGGCGCGCGATGGCAGGTAACAGAGACCGGCTCCCGCAAAACCCCGACGGCCCCCTGGCCGCTCCCCAGAGTGCCGGTCCCACGCCCTTCGGGGAGCTGTGCTACGTTCTGCAGGACGAAACCGGCGAACGTTGCCAGCCGGTTGCCTTTACCGGCGAGCCGTCCGCCACCGGACCGTTCCTGTTTTCGTCTCCGCTGCGTACGATCTACAACGATCCAGTCTATCTGGAACCGCAGGGCGACGCGGGTTCCCGGAATTGTGTGCGGCCGAGCCCGACGGGTCCCATGTATTATGCCGCGCCGAGCGGGTCCTTCACCCTGGTGATATCGGGAGAGACGGCGGGGCAGGGGAAAACCCATTACTTGTTGTGCGGTCTGTCCGGTACCGAAAATATTGCGTTTCAGACCGGTGACGTGCTCACCCTTTTTCCGTCCAAGCCGGCTTACGCCGGAACGTTTCCCGTGTTCGGCCCCACCGCCACACCTCCGGCGGCGGGCGAAGATTTGCTCAGCGACCGGTACACGACATCCTGGGCCGTCGTGACCCCCGGACCGAGCAGCACGTCCGGAAAGACCACCTATTATGCGCAGCCGCAGCAGGCGCCGTTGTTCCTTCCCGGCGCAACGTCGGTGACCGGGGCGACGGGGGCGACGATCCTCGACCTGTACCCCGCACCCGCTGCCGAGTTCGGTCCCACCCCCGCGGCCGGGCCGACCGGCCTATCCTTTCCGCTGTTTCCTTATGCCGGTGTCGAGAAGGTTGGTCCGACGTCTATGACCGACGGCATCCCCGCGTTTACCGCCGAGGACATGGAGCTTTTCGAGCAGCAGGTTCTGGGACCGACACGGCGTGCCGCCATCGCCGCGGCGGGCGGGACAGGTCCTATCGGCGCCGCCGACGATGCGGGCGCGACCCTGACCACGACGCCGCAGGGTTTTCTGACTACCGTCAGCGGCCTGCAATGGCAGAAGGTCGTGCTCGCCAGCAGCAGTCCCACCGGGCCGGAAAACCCGCCACCGCTCCAGTTCACCGACCTGACCAAAGACCTTCAGAACGCGCTGCAGACCAATCAGCTTTTTCTCGTCGTGACAAAGAAGGCGCCGCTCGGGGCATTTCAGGAAATTCTTAGCATCGAGGGATGGCCGTTCATCTTCAACGTTGGATCGCCGTCGGGCACGACGGATTTCTCCAACGTTCTGGTTTTTAAGTTCCGGCCCGGTGCGCTCGTCGACCTCGTCGCCTCGCCGTCTGCCTGGACACAGGCTGAGACCTTCAACGAGACGGAAAACGTCGCCCCCGTTTCGTCCTGGTTGCAGGCTTACTTCAGCCAAGCGCTGAGTTGGGTGAACGAGTATCCCGACTTTCAGGATTTCGTCGACATCATCACCAATCCCGGTTGGACCGGTGTCCTCGCCCTCAAGACGACCATCGACCTAGACGAATTCCCGGCACAGCTCAAGGGACTGCTCGGCGGCATCGACCTCAGCGAGTTCGACGCACACCATGTCGGAATAGAGGTGAACTTCGTCGACGTGCAAGATGGCCAACTCGTCGCCCCGCAGAGTTCGCTATTCGCCCTGATCAACTATGTCAGCCCGGCTTATGCGCACGAACACAACCTGCCGACCTCGGCGGGTGCAACAGGTACGACGGGCGGCACGGATCCGACCGGGCCAACAGGCGCGACGGGGCCGGCTGCCTCCGGCCCCTACGATTTCAGTGTCGAAGTGCTGCAGGTCCTGTTCGAGAATTCGAAGATCAAGGATTTCTTCAGCCGTATAAAATTGACGGCGTCGAGTTGGTTCGACGAGCAGGCGACGGTAGAGACCGACGCGTCCGGCGCGAGCCTGCCGTCCTACGACATCGAACTCGACGGCCATTACGAGGACCATCACGGCCATCCCAGCTACACCTTCGTCACGGCCAAGGGACAGCATTATACGTTCGGACTCGACAGCGCGATCCTGAACTATCTGGAGGTCGAGAAGGCGCAGTTCGTCACCGAGCGCAGCAAGACGGCGACGGGTCCAACCGCCACGACGGACAGCATTCAGACGGCCTTCAACTTCTGGGGCTATATGAACTTCAAGCCGCTGCCGGGCTTCGACATCTTCTCGTTCGGCAGTCCCACCGGCGCGGTCCAGGACGGGCAGGGGCTCTATTTCTCGAACCTGTCCGTCGGCATGGACTTCGAAGTGATCAGCGGCACGGGTCCGACCGCGGGACCGCCCACCGTGCAGGACCGCGCTTTCACCTTCGAACCTAGCGGCATGGCGTTCGACCCGTCGCTCAGCACCTTGCGGCCCGGCAGTCTCCTGTCCGGGTTCCCGATGGCGATCCAAGGACTTATTCCCGGCGTTTCGGGGGCCAGTGGGCCGGGGCCGCAGCCGTCGGCGATGGGCTACCGCGCGATCACCTTGCCGCCCGAGGCACAGGTCGGGCCGCTCGGGAGTCAATGGTACGCGCTGCAGCTCCATCTCCAAATGGGCAGCATGGGGGCGCTGGCCGCGAAGGCCGGGTTCGTCGGCAACGTGCTCGCCGCGTGGAGCCCGTCGGCCCCGGCGCAGGCGATGCTGGGCATCAAGCTGCCCGGCGGCGACAATTCCGGCTTCTCGCTGGAAAACGTCCTCAAGCTCAAGATCGGCGACATCGCCTTTGTGCAGGAGGCGGCGCCCACGGGCCCGACCGGCGCCACCGGGGCGACGGGAGCAACGGGGCCAACGGGACCGGCCGGCGGCGGCCGCTACATGCTGCAGATGAAACATCTGGGGCTCAGCCTCGTCGGCGTCACGTTCCCGCCGCACGGCAACACGGATCTGTATTTGTTCGGCCCGACCGCGACGGCCGCGTCGCTGCACCCAAGCGATCTCGGCTGGTACGGCGCCTATGTCGGTCCCACCGCCCCCGGCGGGCCGACGGGTTGAGAGGAGAGGATGGTATGAGACCGCTTACCTATTTAGCAGTCGATCCACCGGCAACGCTTCCGCGGCAGGGGAACTCTGGCCTTCGCGTTGACCTCTTGACGATCTTGGCGCCGACCGGGGCTACGGTCGGCGGATACAAACAATACACGTTGCCCAATTACGTACAGATACTTGGTTTTCTGCAGAAGATAGTCGTCACGAACGAGGGCGGCGATAGCCCGGCCGGGAATCCAATTACGGTGGACGGTGCTAAGGATATTCTTACGGAGATGACGACCACGCAGAACAATCTGGGGCTGTCTGCGATTTACGGCGCGTTCCGCCGCAACCTGATGTCGGCGTACGGCCAGTTCTGCTCATATTGCGAACTGCCGGTCGGATCGAGCGGGCTGGCCGTCGAACACTTGCTTGCCAAATCGGTTTTTCCGGATATCGCGTGTAGTCCCGGCAACCTGCTTCTGGCTTGCCCAATGTGCAATTCTTTCAAGGGCACGGCGCCGACGCCGACCGGAGACGACGCTTATGACTGGCCCGTCGACTGGGCCAACTCCGAACCAGCGATTCCCAATCCCCCGGTAACGTGGGACCAATACGGACAGATCAAAAACGTTCTCTACAATGCCTATATGTGGCCGCTCTACCAAGCAGCCTACAAAAATTTCAATCGAGCGCTGATGTATCAGGAGGCTGCGGGCGGCGCGTTCCAGAAGGCTGCAGGTTCTTTCGATTTTGCCGGTGTATCGATTGTTTCGACGGCAGGCGGCGTAATCAAAGCGGTGCTGCCAGAGGTGGCGCCTGGCCCTGTGAGTTTTACCGTCCAGGTCTGGGTGACAAGCGGAATGGCGGATTTTATTGGCCCCGACTCGGTTCTCACAAGCGATCCCACATTTCCTGCCCCACCCGCAGGCGTAGATCCCAACAGCAAGCAAATGGTTCCAGCATACACCGATACCAACGGGCAGGGCATGCTGAACCTCAATAACGACGACGCCAGTCAATCCTATACCGACCGGCGTATGTACAACCGCACCCTGGCCTGGTTTGCCGCCCTTGGTGCCCTGGACCGCTTGAACGATGCGATGGAAATCGGCGAACCCGCCTACAATTTAGTGATGCAGGAAGTCGCAAGCAGTGCGACGACGTCCGGCTTCTTCTCGATCTGGTTCGCGGTTTTCAACGCGAATGCGCCGACTGCGCCCGGCGACTTCGGACCTGTTGCCAACCCGCCGCCCGACGACCCAGGCAACATTCCGGATGCCACCGTCGATTTTGTCAACGGCACGGTCAAACACGCGTACCCGCCGCCGCCACCGCCTCCACCGGCGCCACCAGCGGGTGTTGGTTTCCCCGGCACCAACGTCATTAATACGATTCCCGCGCCACCGGCGCCGCCGGAGGAGGAATAGAGGTATGAAACGATGCAATCTTCAGACACCGCTTGCGGTGGGCCGACAGGTTGAGAGGAGGCCATTGTCATGAGGCCGATCACGAAAATAGCCCCCACGTCGGCTCAGTATCCGGGTCCTGCGAATTATGGAGTGAATCTTGGCAATCCGATTGTCACTTTTCTTATAAATTCTGGCGTCGTGCATTCGACGACACCGACTTCAATCACCTTTGCACAATACAATGCTGGTCTTGTTAAAATTCAGAACCGATTGGTAATGCGTAAGGGGAATAATCCTACTACATCTGAAGCTGGTGATCTTAAGGTTGATCTAACCACTAAAAGTGGTGGCGTTTTCGCACTCTCCTCAATTTATGGGACGGCGAGATTGCATCTGATATCCAATCTGGGCGCATTTTGCTCTTTTTGTGAAATGCCGGTTGGGGACAGTAACTTGGCAGTTGAGCACATGATTCCCAAAGATAAATTTTTGATCGAAGCCACTGACTACGACAACTTTCTGCTTTGCTGTCCGACTTGCAATTCCTGTAAGGAAGAATTTCCATGCACTGACAACTATAGCATACCTATTGGATGGGCGGACACAGCAATACCGCCATGTCCTGCCGGTACACTTCCCTTAAGTACCCGGACACTCAACAAATTTCCGAGCACCGTCGGTTCGTATCAGCAACTAACATCGGTCCTCCGTAATGCCTACATGTGGCCTATATACCCTGGTGCATACAGAAATTTTCACCACGAAATTCAGTCGAACCCTAATTCTTTACCACTAACACACACACCGGCCCAGAAGACCACTTGGTTAGCTGGTTTTGTACCGGTTACGGCGGCGCCTGATCCCGCCAATGACCGGATAACGGCCGTACAAGATGGACAGGTGACTGCAATCGTCGGCGGAGGGACAACCGCCGAGATTGTGCGTGTCAGGGTGAGTGGTGTGGGGGGAACGATAGCCGCGAATTCAGTGCCCGCACCCAATCCCGCCGCGGTAGCTGGATACCCCTCAGCCGGTGCGGCTCCAAACAGTCATGCGATGGTTGAGAAAAGAAATTCTACGACCGGGGATGGCATGCTCAATCTCAATAAGATGGACATCGATTGGAGTTTCTCTGATCGGCGGGTCGTCAACCGCACAAAGGCATGGTTCGCGGCTTTGTCCGCGTTTAACCGGCTGAACATCGCGCAGGGCGTCACCGGTGCCGCCAGTGCGGCCTACCAACTTATGTTACAGGAGGTTTGCAGTACCGCCGGAGCGATGGGTTTCTTCTCGACATGGGTCAGGGCTTTTGACGGTCAGGCGCCCGCGACGCCCGGTCCAACCGGTCCAATCCCTGGCGGGGCGCCGCCGGGTCCACCACCGCCACCCAACGTTGTCCCAAATGCTACGGTCGATTTCGTCATGCGATCCACCGGGAACGTTACTCCGGCACCCGCGGTTGTCGAATTTCCCGGCACCAATATCGCCAACACCATTCCCTGAACGCGGAGAGAGGCAATGAGACCATTGGACAAACAGATGCCACCCGTCTGGGAGGCCTATCCCGACGGACAACGCGTGCCAACCGGTGTTGCGAATAACCACTTGCTCGACGCGGTCGGGGAATATTGCTCCTACTGCGAGATGCGGCTCGGCGGCGGGGCGATCCTGCATCACAAGCTGCAGCGAGAGATGCCCGAATCCGTGCCGAAGGAGGATTGGCGGCACCTGTTGCTGATCTGCTACGACTGCCGCCGCCACATGACGGAAGACGCGCTCACGCCGGACCGGCTCGATGATTACCTCTGGCCGGACGCCCACCCGTCCTTCAGCCTGCACGCGGACAGCCCGTTCAGGTACCGCCTGAAACCGGTTCCCTATGTCATCACCGACGAGGACGGCAGCCGGGAAGAACATGACGAGGAATTCGTTTTCGTCGAGGTCAATCCGGAGGCGGACGCGGAGCTTCGGCGCAAGGCGGCCAACACCATTGAGCTGTTCAAGCTGAACAGCCCCTATTACGACGATTCCCGCCACATCCTGGAGGTGCCGCGCAGCGATCACCTGCAGGTGCTGTGCAACCGGCTGCAACAGCGCACGCAGGCGTGGACACGGGCACAGGCGTCGGTTTCCCGGGTCCGGCAAATGCGGGAGCTTCCCGAGGTGCGGGAGAACCCGGATCTGGAGCAACTCCTTCATCAGCAGATCACTCACACCGCGCACGGCAAGGGCAACTGGTCTGTGTGGATGACTGTGTTCTGGCAGGAATTGGAGGAAAAGGATGTGCTCGAACGCATCTTCCTTGAAATGCCGGAGGACAATCCCGGCTTCCACTTTGCCGGTACGCATTTCGGCCAACTGCGCTGGGAGGCGCTATGACCGGAAACAGTTCGCTCCTACAACAGCTCTACGACGCGCTGTTCCCGTCGGGTTGGGAGCCGGCGCCGGTCTCGCTGGACAGCCCGAATGTGCCGGCCGCGATTACAGGTCTGTTCAAGTCCCTGCTGGGCGGCAGTGCCGACAGCTTGACCGTCGACGGTATCGCCGCGAAACCGCCTGCGCCGGGCGACAGCCTCGTGTTCTCCGGGACGACCGTGTCCCTCTTCGCCGGCAACTCGGTCAGTGTCACGGCGACCTTCACCGAAGTTACCTCGCCTACGCCCGCGCTGGTCCTTAAGCTCGTAATGAGTCCATCGGGCAGCGTCACGCTCGACGGCCTGCTCACGGCCTACGGGATCATCCCGTCGTCGCTGACCGACGGCTATACATATCCGTCCATGACCCTGCCCGGTGTCACATTTACATTCGACTCGCAGGCCCCATCGCTTGCTGTCGTCACGGGCGGAACGGCCAATCCGCTGCTTTCCGATTTTCCGTCGATCAAAAGCATCCTTCCCGCCGACTTGACGGCCGGCATCGACATCACCGTCGATCCATCGACGGGGTTGCGCAATTTCGCCGTCGAACTCAGCGGCAACATCACGCTGGGATCGACGCACACCGTGTCGGTCGGCATACCGCTTGGGCTTTCGACCGCGTGGCAGTTGCAGGTCCGCCCTGCGAGTGGCGGCGGGACCGGGTTCGATCTTTCGAAACTCGACATCGGTCCGTTCTCGGACGCGATCGGCGACATAACGGGCCTCATGCCGTCTTCAGTGACGAAAAAGATCCAGCTGCAGTATCTCGGCATCACCTTCTTTCTGAAACCGTCGCCTTCCATCTATTCCGCATCGATCATCGTTGCGACCACCGAACCCTGGAACATCGTTACCAATGTGTTTTCGGCGACGAGTCTCGCGTTATATGTCAACGTGCAGAAGAAATTCTCGGGTTCGGGCTACGACTATCACATCAAGTTCCAGGGCCAGGCGCATATCGGCGCGCCGGGGGATCAGGGCTTCAACGTTCAAGTCAAAGCGACGCTCTCGCCCGGCGCCGATACGATTACCTTCACCGCTCGGGACATTACCGTCGAAAAGATCTGGAACACGCTGGAAACGGCTTTCGACGTCGACATAGACATGTTCCCGCCGGGCGTGTCGTCGCTCGCAACCGCGCTAGTGCTCGAATATATGCAGGTGGACATGACGGTATCCGGCGGCAGCGGCACGTTGCAGGGTACGGCTTTCACCGTGACCTATGAAGACCAGCTCAAACCGCCCTGGTTCCACAACGTTTATCTGGACAGCGGTGCTAGCGTTTCCATGGCGCTTCAGCGCAATAATACGACAAAAAAACAGGAACTCGCCCGCGCGTCGGTGGAGGGCACAATGGTGTTCGGGCCGGTCACGGTCGGCGTGGCCCTGACGCGGCCATCGGCATCCGTGGGGTGGGGACTTTCCGTCACGTCGGAAAAGGTTGTTCTGCCCTCGATTTCGGACCTCGCGTCGTTCGCCGGTGGGGGCACGCTGGAAAACCTGTTGCCCGCGGGCGTGCGCAATACGGGCAATTTCGTCATTTTCGATCTCAATATCGATGTGCATCTCGCCCGGCCGTATCTTCAGAACCTGTCTTTCACCCTGTCCTATTCCGATACCAGCCCGCCCTGGGTGCTGATCCCGCGCTATTTCTCCGTCGACGATGTCACCGTAATCGCCCATATCACCCCGCAGCCGTCGGGTACCGATGTTTTCACCGGTTATGTCAGCGGCATCGTAACCATCGCGGGCGTCGGCGTATCGTTGGCTGCGCAGAAGGATGCGGCAACCGACCCCTGGACCTTTACGGGAAAGACAATGAGCTCGATAACGGTCGAGCTTCAGGACATCGCGACGGATTTCGGCATCCCGTCTGCGCTCGTCAGCGCGCTGCCTGCCAGCCTGACCGTCGAAAGTCTCGATGTCACCGCGGTGCCGTCGACCGGCGCGTTTTCTACCGATGTCACGATCACCATGGGAACAGACTGGCCGTTCGAGAGTCTTCAGCTCAGCGACGTCAGTTTCGATATTTCCCGCACAAAGGAACATGTCGATGCGCAGATCAGTGGAAACATCGTATTGGGCTCGGGGCAGGGGGCGCCGACGCTTGACCTCACGGCCGACTACGACAGTACCGGAGGATGGACGTTCAGCGGTGGCCTGGCAGCCGCCGACAGCCTCAAGGCGAGTGATCTCTTAAGCGAGTTTTTGCCCGACCTGCCGTTTCCGGACTTGACTGTTAACCGGCTGAATTTCACCGGACAGCCGTCCACAAAGAGTTACACCTTCTCGCTCGCCTGCGACTGGAGCATCGATCTGGAGGGGTTGGACCTCGGAGATCTGGATGTGACGGCCTCGGCAAACCTCGTCTACGACGCCAAAAATAGTCCCGCGTATACCGGTAGTACGATCGAGGGAACGTTAGACTTCCACGGTCTCAGCCTGTCCGCCGGGCTGACGATCGAATCGGCGACCGGAAAAAATTATACGTTCGCCTTTCTGGGCGTGACGGGCGGCTACAGTCCCTCCGCGAACACCATCACCTTCTCGCTGGCGAACGAATCCGTCGGTGACATGGTCACGCTTCTGGTCAAAGCGGCGACCGGCCAGAACATCACCTTGCCGGAGCCATGGAGCGCGTTAAACGAGGTCGAGCTCAACGATTTCGAGCTTGTCTTCAAGGCCCCGCCGAGCGGCAATAAGACGGTGGAGCTTTCCTGCGATATCGGCCTCAACCTCGAAATTGCGAAAATCGAATCTTTCGGATTGCTCTACGACTGCACGACACGCAACGTGAAGGTTCAGATGACCGGTACGTTCCTCGGGTTGCCGATGGAGAGCAATCCGGCCTTCCAGAAATGGAACGCGAACGACCCCAGCACCGCGCCGTCGGTTCCCGGTAAGGGAAAGAATTATTTCGAGCTCAACCTGCTCGGCCTTGGCCAGCATATTGAATTGTCACCGTCGCCCGATACGATGCAGCAGGCGTTGGCAGAATTGCGGGGGCTGTTCAACGAGCCCGGCGTGCCGCAAGACCTCACCTACAGTCAGCAAGCCGGATGGCTGATCACGACACAGTTCACTGTTCTTGACATGATCGAGATCGGCATCCTGTTCGACGATCCGAACATGTACGGGTTGTTGATCACGGTCAGCAAAGGCAATTTTCAAGGACTCGAATTCGAGGTTCTCTACAAGAGGATCAACGCGAACGTCGGTGTGTTCTATGTCGAGTTCTCTCTGCCCAACTATCTTCGCCATCTGCAATTCGGCGCGGTTTCGGTCACGCTGCCGGATCTCGGCGTGTGGATCTATACCAACGGCGGCTTCAAGATCGACGTCGGGTTCCCCTACAACGATAACTTTTCCCAATCCGGCGGGGCACAGGTGTTCCCGTTCGTGGGGGCGGGCGGCTTCTATTTCGGTGTTCTCCACGGCGAGACCGATCCGCAACTCCCCACGATCACGGCCCCCCAGGGCGGAAACTTCAATCCGGTAATCGAGTTCGGTATCGGACTGCAACTCGGGCTCGGAAAGGGAATTAACAGGGGACCGGTGACCGCCGAGATCAAGATCGCGGTCGAGGGCATCCTCGAGGGCACGCTCGCTCCATATCATCCGTACAACCCGGACATCCATGATTCCGGCACAGAAAACTTCTATTATTACCTGCAGGCTCAGATCGGTATCGTCGGCGTGGTCCGCGGCGCCGTGAATCTTGCGATAATCACCGCCAGCCTGAGCCTCGTTGCCAAGGTGATCGCAACCGCGATCATTGAGGCGCACAGGGCGATAGAGTTGGGCCTCACGGCCAGCGCCACGATCGAGGTGACGGTCACGATCAATCTCTGGCTGTTTTCGATCCACATTCATCTGCACTTCGATTTCTCGGTCAGTGAGCATTTCACGCTCGGCCATAACACGCTCGGTCCGTGGGATGCCGGTTATGTCGGTGCTGCGCCGCGTTGGAGCATCACAGCGTTCCAGGCAACGCTGCCGCCGCCAGCGCCGATGAACTGGCAGGCGCCCGCGCCCGTGGTGCCGCCGCAGTCCATGGAACTCTATTTCGTTCCGAAGTTCACCGTCACGGCGGCCACGGCGTGGGAGGTACAGATGGAAGCGATGCTGCTTGTCGATGCGCCGAGCGCTAGCAACCCCACGGCGGACACGTCGTTCAATCGCCTTTCCGAAGCACTTCTTCTCTGGACCTTCAACGCCCTGATCGATCCGACGAAGCCGCTCGACGATATCCTAGATCAGGAAGTCACGTTGGACGGCATACTTGGTCTGCAGGCCTATATCGAAGCGCAGGATGACGGCGTGCCCATGGAGACGATCACGCCCGACGATCTCGAGTTCTTCTTCAAGAACTATATGGACGTCGAAATCCATTCGGGCGCTTCGATGGTACCGCCGGCTGGCGGCACCTTTAGCGCCTTCCCGATGCTGCCATATCTCGAAATGGCGACGCCTGCAAAAACGGTCGATTTCAGCCAGCCATCCTGCGACGGAAACTACTTCCGGCAGATTCGTGCGGCGTTCGAGGGCTGGGCATGACCAGCCTCACACCTCCACCCCCGCCTCCCGGCGCAACGGGAATTACCGCCGGCGCCACTGGGCCGCTGAACGCGTTTATGCTGATCGACTACATGAACCTGATCATCAAGGAGGGCGTGAACGACGCGGTTTCGGAATTCCGTGCGACGACCGTTGTTCCCGGCACAACCGGACCGAAAAGCCTCTCGCAACTCGCCGCCGCCTATCCCCCGAATAGCCAAGCGCCGACTGGGGTTTCGCGTATCGTTCAGATTGCACAGGCGAATCAGCAGATCCCGCTCGCTACGGGAACGACGATGACGTTCTCCGACGTTTCCTTCGTTCCGTCCCCGGGGGCGACGCTGGGCGGAATTGCACAACGGTTCGACGTTGCCGCCACCGCGCTTGCCAGCGTGGAAAACAATCCTCAGCTCAGCTATCAGACGTTGCCGTCCGGCGTGACCGCGGTTCAGCTTGCGGGACCAACCGGCGAGACGGCCGTCGGCGTGACCGGCGGCGCGTCATTCCAGGATGTCGCACGGCGGTACGGCATCACAGGCCCGACGGCAATCGACTCCGCGCTGATCTGGCCCAACCTGGATGTGGTGGATCGCTTGCTAGTGCCCGGACAGCCGGTACACATCCCGACCTTCTCGCAGGCTGTGACCGGACCAGTTTCTCTGGCTTCGCTCGCAGCGTACTACAACTTGTCGCTGGATGCGGTTGCGACACAGAACGCAGATACGCCGATTTTCGGTGAAACCGCCTCGGTAGCGGTCCCCCAGGCGCAAACGATGACGGTCGGACATCTGATCAGTCGTCTGATGGCAGATGGGTTTGACCAGAAGATCGCCGGCCTGGCGGGACGTGCGCTGCTGCATGGTCTTCGCGTTCCCTATCCCGGCCAGAGGGCTGGTCCGCGGGTGGGACTGTTTGAAGTCACCGGTCAGCAAGTGGGCGTGTCCGGGTTGACGGCAGACAGCTTGGTGACGCTGGGCTACCCCGGGCCGACCGCGCCGGCGTGGCTTCATTTTGCGGCGCTGTCGCCGACCGGGGTGACAGCGCACGGAAGCAGCCTTCCCATCGGCGTTACGGGTGCGACCGGGACGACCGGCGCGACAGGTATAACCGGAACGACCGGTGCCACGGGCCCTGCGCCGCATCCACATGTCGCCTTTCCGGTCGGTGTAACCGGCATGGCCTATATCGAGCGCCTCGCCGGTGCCACGGCGTATAGTCCGACCGGCAGTTTTGTAGAGTTGCAGCCGTATCATATCTATCAGCGAAGCTTCACGTTACCGCACAGCATCACATGGAACGTGCCACAAAATCCACCCGGCCCTACCGGGATCGTTCCTGTTGGTCCGACCGGTTCGTATGGGAGCCCTGCCGCGACTGGCGATACCGGTGCGTCTCCGATGGGGACCTATTTCATTCGGGCCTTCCCCAGCAAGCTTCGGGACCTGCTTCAGACGGGGGCAACCGGTTCTAAGACGACGCCTTTCTCGGTGATTAAGCGCGATAATCCGGCACCTGGTGCGACGGCGGCGGTGGAGCAGGTCACTCCATACGCATTCACAACAATGATCCAGGTGAATGTTTCGCAGGTGCCGCAGGAGAACGGAACCAGCGAATTCGTGTACGCCCTTCAGGGAACCAGCGAGGCCGATAAATCGCTGCTTGCGACGCTTCTCGCACAACCGATGGCGCCGCAGGCCATCTTCCTACTCTATCCCGCGCGGGGCGCGCAGAAAGGCCAGAAAAACGCTCCCGTCGCGCTTAGTTCCGACCAGGAGCCAACGGCCTTCATTTTCCACACCAACCCGACGACAACCTCCGTGCCGCATGGCGGCGAGATCTGGTCTGCAAACGCGCGTTTGCTGGCCGGGGGCGTAGTCAGCAGCCAAGCCGTCAATTTCCTTCAGCAGATATGGGAGGTTGACGAGGTGAACCAGGGTGGGTTCTACCTCTACTATCGTACGGCGGAGGGGAAGGGGCTGCCATCCTACCTGTTCAGCCAGAAGCCGAACGCGACGGTGACGGTCCTCATGCCTTATGGCGTTGCGTCGGAAAACACACCCTCGGGCCTCGGATACCTGATTCCGCGTTATGTGAACAGCATCGTGCTCGACACCGCCGCGAGCGCAAAAAATCAGGGCTTGTATGTTGAGCCCGTCGGGCCCGCGTCGGGATTTGATGCGGCGCTTCAGGTCAAGACACCGACCATACATCCCGGCACGGTGGCATTTGAGATCAGCCGTCCAAACCCGAACTACGCGCCTGGTCCCACGGTGACGACAGCGCACGAACTCGATGAACTCTACAGCATCGTCGAGGCGAACATTCCGGCACAGGCGGGTTGGGCGGCTAGCCGGCCCGGTCTGCCGGTTGGTCCGCGCAATCCCAGTCCCGGCATCACCGCGGGACCCTCGCCGAGTTTTACCTATGACATCGGTTTCCCGATATCGCACCTTGCCATCGGACCGCCCGGCGTCACCGGTCCGACGGGCACCACCGGGCCGAGTGCACTTAACAACCCGTATGCAGGTGTCGGCGAGACCCTCACCGTCCAGTTCGATCTGTTCGACATTTTTGGAAATACCCTGCGACCATCGGACGGCCCCGCTTGGCTTTCGACAACGACGCTGCCCGGCTACACCGATTATCTGGTCGGAATAGACAATTGGCCGCAGGTGGGCCGAAGCTATTCCGTCGACAGCGCGCAGAACATTCAGATCAACCTCACGTTTAATGCCAACTATTTCTATGAAATCTATGAGGCGGACAAGGGAACGCAGCCGGACTACGTCTCGGCCGTGCTTGATGCGGCGGAGACAGTGCAGCAAACGTTCGAAAAAATATACTACCAGCTCAGTCGTCCGGATGTTTCCGCGACCATCGTTACGAGCTTTGATCCGGATAGCAGTAACGATGTGACGGTGTCGCTTCGCGATTTCGTGACGGCCTGCTGGGTCAAAGTCTGCGGGATCGTCGAGACGCTCCGGAAGAAGAGAGCCCTCTCGCCTACGACCCCCGTAACGCCGCCGCCGCTGTCGGGTCCTCTGTCCGATGACAGCGGTCTCGATATTTTCCCAATGACCGTCGGTCTCCGCATCGCACGCGCGCGCAATATCGACCCAGCGTTCGCCGACGTTCCCGGCGTTCGGCAGGTCACGAGCTCCATCCCGCCAATGACACTTTCCGGGGCAACGGGCACGAACCAGCTGGGGCCCTTTGCGCAAGCGTTCGAAGAAGCGTTTCCGGTCTTCAAGGTGGCAACCGGCGAGGCGTCCTCGTCGGCAACCGCGGCAGCTCCTGCCACCGGTGCAAAAGCGATATGGCTTGTTCGGCTGGGGGCGACCGCCGCTGATGATGGCATCTACCTGAACCTCCAGGATGATCCCATTTACTATGCGCCCAGACCTGTGGCAACCAGCCTGGTGAGCCGGACGGGCATTGCGATTTATGACATTGAGAAGGGGAAAACCCTTCAGCAGATGATTGATGCCGATCCGGGGTGCACTGGCGGGTACTGTCACCTCAAAAACTTTAGCGCCGTCGATCTTGGTACGCTCGCACGGCAGTTTCTTGCGGCGATCGATCAAGCGCTTGCCCCCGAGATGGCCGCCGCCGCCGCGATCGCCTCACCAGACGATTTTGCAAGCCTCATGTCATCCAAGGAAGCACTCGCGGCGATCTTGTCCACAGCGGACAGCGGCGGTCCGGCCACGACACCCCAGGTGATGCCGGTGTTCCAGGATTCCAAGCCTCCGGCAGGCGGTACGACGGCTGCCGGATCGGCGCTCGAGAACGAACTACTGGCTGAGCTCAGCAACCTCCATAAGGTAGAGACAATTGTCCAATGTTCGGTGGAGTCCCATTGGAACAATCCGACGCAGACAGACAGCGTTGTGGAGTTTTTTGGCAAACTGTCGCCGCAGGTTCAGACGCCGAAGCCTGCGTTTGCGTTCTCCGGCTCGGCAATTCCGGTAACCCAGGGGGCGACGGCGACGCAGCTTACAGCGTTGTTTAATGTCAATCAGACGCATCTCAAATCCTCCGGACCCACCGGAACCGGGGCGCCCGATTTCGTCGAAGACGCCACCTTCCATGTCACCGCACTAGCACACAACATTGGGCCGGGTGCGGTTACCGGATACCACAATACAGACTGGCTCTCCTTCGTCGAACCCTTCGAGCTGGGTAACGGCGTCGCGCCGGCCGTGACCGCGACGCCTCCGCCGCTCGGGTTGGATATTCCGTTGCCGCTGCGTGCCTATCCGACGGCGCCGTCACTGAAGGGGCAGGCCGACGTTCCTGCGCTACTGCAATTCGGCCAAGTTCCCAGCAATGCCGAGATTTCGATCAGCGATGCCGCGACTTGGACCTATGAGTACAGCTACCAGTACATTGGCGCCTCGCAAGACACGATTTCGACCTCTCTCCAATTCAACGTGGCTGGCACGACCGGTGCCGTTGGCTCATATCTCGGCATGGGCACGGACCTTGCTGCGGACTTGCTCCAGTTCGCTGCTATATATCCCGGGCTCGCCGCAGATCTCGCGCACCTGCCGGAGTTCCTTGAGGATAACCAAGCATCGACACCGACTGCTGTCAGCGCGAAACTTGCGCTTACGTCGCTTTGTCAGATCGCGGTATACGTCGCGCAAGCCTGGAAGGGGTGGTCCGAATTCCAACTCACTTACACTTATCAGTACGAAATCGAGCAGGCGCCTACCGGCCCGACTGCCGCCCCCCTGTTGTCCGTTCAGGTCAGCAAAGTACAGGGATCTTCCGGTATCTACCCCAATGCAGAAATCCCAATGCCCGGGATAGAAATCGAGGGCTTCACCACGCATCCGACGCCGCCGATTTCTGCGACTACCGTTGGGCCCGGAGCGACGATGATGAATTACACGTTCTCCACCACCGGACCTAGCGGTCCCGTATATCTCGGCTGGGAGGATCGGGCATCGTACCCAATACGCACGGTCAGCTTCGCGGGGCTGAACGTGCTGAAACAGGAAAACGCCTGGGCCGGTGTCGGCGTTGTTCGAAACAAAGACCTAGAACGGACCGGCCCAACCGGCGGCTGGCGTCCGGTTGATCCCGCCTTCATCTATGAGACCCCGCTGATCCGGTTCGTGAACGTGCTCAACCCGTTTCTGGACCCCGCGGGAGAGATTATTCTCTCTGACGAGTTCGACCCGGTAGAGAAAACGCTCGAAGGCTACTTAACGGCGCTGTTTGCAAAATTGTTCAAAGACCTTTCGCCGTCAGCTTCGGTATTGGTTAAGCTGGCGGTGAGCTACGGTTATATGCTGTCGGAGAACGATTTGCCGGTCGAATTGCCGATGTTTCTTACCACACCGCACAATTTTCCGCAGACCGGAGACCCCGCATATATCACAGCGGTGTCCGACCGGATAACATACTGGTTCAGTGAGCGCGGCATTAAGCCGGCGAAGGTTAGCAACGGTTTCATCGCGTTCGACCTGACAATCTTTTCGACGCTGAGCGAGAGCCAGCTTCCAATGTTGCGGCTGCGGCAGCTCCTGCTGTACTGCGACAAAGTGAATTGGAGCTAAGCGGATGAAACTCAGCGTCGTTCTCTACACAGAGGGGCTTCCCTTTACCGGTAATACGCTGGCGACACAGTCGCTTGGCGGTGCCGAGACAGCGTTTATCTATGTTGCGCGCGAACTCGCGCGGATGGGGCACGACGTGGCTGTTTTCTGCCACTGCACACAGTCGGGCGCCTTCGATGGTGTCGACTACCGCGACCTCGCCGCGTTTCCAGCATGGTGTGCCGGGGACAGGTGCGATCTCTTCATCTGCTCCCGCTATTTCGAGATCTTTGGCGCGCCGATCCCGGCCACCATGAAGATTCTGTGGTGTCACGATATGTATGGGCCGGATCACTTCCAGCGGCTGGAAATGTTTTTGCCCCGCATAAACGAAGTGTATTGCCTTTCCGAATTTCACCGAAGTCATTTTATTCGGCACCTTCCGGCGTGGGAGCCGAAGATAAAGAAAGTTCACAATGGCATCGATTTTTCCCTCGTAAATGAAGTGTCGGGCGGGATCGAAGAATCTCACAAGGTTATGTATACGTCCCGCCCAGAAAGGGGGTTGCTGCGGGCCCTGGAAATTTATGAGCGACACGGCGATCCGACGCTGGAGTTTGTGGCTTGTACCTATGATTATCCGTGGAAGCAGGGGGGTATCGATGCCATTGAGCAGGCTTGTAAAGCCAGAATTGACGATCTCTGTAAGCGAGGCTTTCCCGTTGCGATGGGATCGTTTTCAAAGCGTGAGTTGTATCGCCATCTCACCGAAAGCAAGGCGGTTATTTACCCAGCCGAAGTCGCGGAGATTATGCCGATTTCCGCTTTGGAAGCATTAGCGTGTCGTACCGTTTATCTTGCACCCGACCACTCTGCCTTTCAGGAGATCGTTCCGTACGAGCGAATAGATCTCGAGAACACGGAACGATGGCTGGAACAGCTCCACAATGTCTTACATAACGACTCAATGCGGGCGGAGCTGGCCGAATATGGATGGCGGCACGTACAGTTCTACAGTTGGGCCGGCGTTGCCAAGACATTTACGAGTAGTGACGCTCTGAACGACCTTCGGATCCTGCACACGTCAAAGGTAAAACAGGCCGATCCCAAGAATTTAAACGGCGTTGGCCCGTTGATAAGCTGCGTGATGCCCACCTGGGACGGGGTCATTTTGGCCAAGGAAGCGGTCCGATGCTTCATCGGGCAACGTTACTCCAACAGAGAGCTTGTGATTGTGGCAGGTGGCAGTGAACGCAGTCAACTGGCGGTCTCCTCTTATGTCTCGGGGCTAGGACGTGACGACATCAGATGCATATGTCTGCGGGGTGAGGGGGCGACGCTGGGTGACATGCGGAACATTGGTTTGGACAATGCAAGGGGGGAGGTCATTTGTCAGTGGGACGATGACGGCCTCTATCATCCGTCGCGGCTGGAAGTGCAAATCGGTGCCATGCTTGATGCTGACGCGTCTGCCTGTTTTTTGACCGATCACCTGCAGTATTTCGCGATGCAGCAGGAGCTATTTTGGATTGACCGGACCGTCGAGGGACAGAATCATGGAGAGAGCGCTCAATTCGTCCCCTCGCTGATGATCGACAAAAATGCGGGATTTCGATATGTGGAACACGGGGATGAAGAGTTTGCCACGATTGGTGACGAAAGGCGTGATTCCATCACGGAACAGCTTAAAACAGTCAATCTGTCGCAGTACGGATATGTCTATATTTGCCGTAGTCATCCGAGAAGCACGCTACCGGAAAAATATCACAGAAAGATAAATGATTATGCTGCTCCGGTAGACTACATGGCCCAGCGTTGTAGCGATCTCCTTCGGGCGCTGTCAGAATATCGACTCCCAACTCCCATATCGGTCAAAGCGCGTGACGGCAGAGAGGTGATTAACTATCGGGTTTGAGCAGCGGAGGCATCTATTTTCTGCCTCTTGTCCGATCCCTTATTTGCTTAAAGCAGACCTATGAGCTTGCCTACTCGAACGAGTCTGCAAAATCCAAATCCTGCCCCCGCAACCAATTTTAGCCCATTATCCCGTTGAGATAATGGGTTTTCGCATTTCCGGTGCCGACATTTCCGAATTTGACGCGCGCCGTCCGCAGTTTAAGGAGCGGTCGTCAGGTCTAATTTCAATTTATTGGGGAATGGTGCCGAAGAGGGACTCGACCCCTCGGCAGGGTGCCGAATCTAGCCATAGCTTGCCTTCCAGTCCCATCAAAACACTGTTTTCTAGCAGTAGGGGTAATTTCGACACGAAATTGTTCGCGCCGCTACTACCGTACGTTTGTCGGACATTTTTCATTACAATTTCGTCATAACCCGCAAAAAATGCCCTTCATGAGTTCACAGCGTCACGAATCCATGGCTAAGTTCCAAATATTCTTTCTGTGTTGGTCGGAAATATTTGGAGATATGCATGTTTCGTCGGTTCGGCACTGCGGCAGCTCTATTATTTGTTCTTACCTTTTCTTCATCGGAACTGCGCGCGCAAACGACGTCATCTGATTTGACGCAACAATTCTCGTCCCGGATCGGGGCGTTGGATGTCTTTTCGGGAGCGTCGTTGCAATCCGCAACGGAAACGACGCGCGGCGTCGATCTGACGTTCTCCGGTGGACAAACCGTTCATGCCTTTGCGCAATCCGGGAACTCGGACGCTTATAACTATGCGCTCGCTTTGTCCGACACGACGTTCAACATCACGAGTTCCACCGCCGGCGCTGACTACCTCTCCGCTTTGTCCCTGTCCCAAGCCGTTTTCATTTATGCTGAGTCCGACAATCAGATTGCGGCCGCCGATCTGCCCTCCGCGGTTACGAGCCGTCTACAGCAGGTTGCCGCCGGGGCCGGAAATACCCTCTCCCTTCGCCGGGGCGTCAACGCTTTCGTTCAAATCGATTTCGGCAACTCGGTGCCGGGCCGGTTCCTGACCCAAGAACTGGGGCTGACCAATGTCAGCGAAGCTTTCAGCGGCATCCTGCCCGATGCGATCTTTGTGAGCCACCTCACGGGTGCCTCCCAGGAGGCCGCCCTTAGCGCCGAGAATTTCGCCCTGTCTGGCTCCATCGGGAAGCTCGCCTTAAAAGATGTGCCAACCGATTTCATCAAATGGCCGGGCACCTCGTCCCTGTCCCTCGCTGCCGACGAAACTGGCCTGGCGTTGAAATCCGAGTCGAGCATCGAGATGGTCGTCGCCGGTAACACATTACAATACGACCTTACCATCGAAGGCCGGTCCGCCGCCGGCGCCATGACGGGCAAGCTCGACGGCAAGCTGGAAGGACAAACGCTGATCAGCTTCGGCGGGGTGAGTGTGTCCGGGCTGGAGGTGACGGCGGACAATACCGGCGATGGATGGGACCTGACGTTCAACGGCACGGCCGAGGTCGGCTCGAAATCCGTCGAGGCGGAAATCGAGTACACCCACGCCGGCCTTTCCGACGCGACATTTGATGTGAAGGTGTCCTCCGGTTTGACGCTCGCGGATCTCCTGCCCAGCGGCGTCAATCTGCCCGGTCTCTCCTCCATAACCATCGAAAACGCCGCATTCGGCAGCGATCACATATCGGCGACGCTGGCCAGCGCGAACCACTCCTATGCCTTCGTGATGAAATCCGATGGCAACGGCGGCACCATCGCCATCATCGAAGCCGACGCCCTGAACCTCGGCGAGGCGATACCCGGCGCCGCTTCGAGTTTCCTGGCAAATCTTAGCATCGTTCAGCCGGTTCTCGTCCTGGAGACCGGAACGACGGCACGGGAGCTTTCCTTTGCCGGGCTACCTGACGATATCCGCACAGCCCTAACGCGGTTTTCGGAGAATTCCGTTCAGTTGCAACCGGGGCTGAACGTTTTTGCCACGTTCGATCCCACCCAGTCACAGGCCGCATCCGTGTTGCAGCAGGTCGGCTTGAACCGTCCGCTGCCGTTGACCGGCGCCATCGATCCGCAAATCCTCACCGATCTCGTGTCGCACGCCAAAGGCGCCGCCGCGCGTGTCAGTAATACATTGACCGCCGGAACGCTGCCGAAGATCGATCTCACGGTGCCGCTGCCGCAGTTCTCGATCCCTGGCACTCCGCAGGGCGGCGTGTTCAAGTCTCCGGAGCTCCGGATCACCCGGGGCGACGTCGAGAATTCCTCGACCGACGGCACCATCAAGGTGGCCGTCACCTCCGAGTTCGATATCACGGTGGCGGGCAGCCGTCTCGCTTTCCCGGGGGAACTCGATTTCGCGACGAGCAGCGGCAACGTGCCCGACCTTTCCTTCACCGGCAGCATGGCCAACGGCTGGTCGGCGGCATTCGGGGTTAGCTGGCTGCAGATCGACAGCCTCGATCTCGCAATTGCCTCCAAGGCGGCGGCCCAGGGAACGGGCCGCGATTTCAGCTTCGCCATGTCCGGTACTACCGATCTCGGCCAGAGCCAAGGTGTCGGTATCGACGTTGATCTGACCGTGGAGAACAATCAGGTGGCAGGTGCGGAGTTCAAAATGAGCAACGCCCTCAGTCTCAGCGATCTGCCGCCCCTCGGCCATCTACCGGCCGTCAGCAAGATCGGGCTCGCGAATCTCGACATCAAGATCGCGGGGACGGGCAACAATCGTGAGCTTGAGCTCTCGGGCGAGGTCAGCACCGCCGACATTTTCAGTTTTCAGGGGCTGACGTTCGCGGGCGGCACCTTCAGCGCCCAGGAAAGCGGCCAGGGCTGGAATTTGAGCGTCGTCGGGAACGGCGACCTGAATTCGAAGGCGGTGCAGATCGATGCCAAGATCGATACGACGTCAGGTGCCAAGGACTACGCGGCGGATATCACCGGCGATATCAAGCTGTCCGATCTTGCCGGTTCCGTTGCCAGCGCGCTCGATTCGCTCACGGTCAATGAACTGCTGATCACCGGTGATCTGCTCGATGCCAAGGTAACGGTGGGCAGCGAATCCCTGGAACTCGCCCTGTTCAAGGCAGGGGACGCCGGTAACCGGTACTTTGCCCTTACCGCGGGTGAGATTGATCTCGGCAACGCCATCCCCGGGATCGGCTCCGCGCTCAACGGCGCGCTGCTCAAGGACGGCACGCTTGTTCTCGCCCGATCGGGCACGGATCTAACCGGCGTGTCGGCGGACGACCTCCCCGAGGGGCTGGCGACCGCCGTGACCGATGTTGCCGGCGGCACGATCGACATCAAGGCGGGCGTCACCGTGCTCGCGCAGCTTGACGTCAGCGGCGCGAACAGCGCCAAACAGACGTTCGATACGTTGGCTGTTCCGGCGACGATACCCATCAAGGGAAGCATCGATCCGACCATGCTTGTGTCTGCCTTCGGCTCCGCCAGCACCCGCGCGGCGGCATCGGCCAGGGACGCGCTCGCCAACCTCGATCTCGAGGCGCCCATCGGCACATTGTCTGTTCCGGGCCTTCCTAGCGGATCAGGATTTACCGATACGGTGTTCCATATCTCCGGTTCGGCACCCGATCGCGCCTCAGGCGATGCGCCGGCGTCGGGCATCTATGTGTCGCTCGCCACGGATTTTACGTTCTCCGATGGCAGTACGACCCTGAAGGCGCCCGGCGAGTTCGATTTCTCGTCTGCGGGCGGCGCCACCGAGCTCAAATTCGCGGGTGAGATTTCCGGCGGTTGGAGCAAGCCGTTCGGCCTTTCCTGGCTGCATATCGACGAGTTGAAACTCGATGCCGACATTCAGGGCACCTCGGGCAACCGGGAAGTCACAATTGATTTTGCCGGGGTGACCGACCTCGGAAAAGCCAAAGGGCTCACGATCGCCATTGATGTGGACGCAACGTCGGCCGGCTTGAATACTGCTAACGTCGATTTCACGGGGGCGCTGACCCTTGCTGATCTGCCCGCTTTGGCATCGCTGCCGCGCGCCGACGGGTTCGAGCTCGATGGCTTCAAGGTTGCCGCCACCCGCGATGGCCAAGCGTGGGATACGAAGATTTCGTCCGCGTTCACGACGGCGAAGTTGGTGGACTTTCCTGGCTTTACGGTGAACGGCGGGACCCTCGATGCGGAAAAGGGTGCCGACGGCTGGACCATGGACGTCACCGCGAAGGCCACCTTGCATGACAAGGAGGTCGACGTCACGGCCGAGGTGGTCAAAGACGCAGGCGACGGTAAGGCCGACTACGAGGTAACGGTTACCGACGACCTCACTATTTCCGAACTGGTCGGTGCGGGTAATTCCATTCCCGGCCTGAACGCACTCGAGATCAAGGAGGTGCGGCTTACCCGGTCCGAGGTCGAGGCCAAGATGACCTACAAAACCGACGAGGTGGATGTGCTGTTCTACCATCCCGAACCGAACAGCAAGACGTTCGTCGCGCTCACTCTGTCGGACTTCAATCTGGGCGATCATATTCCCGGCACGTCGGGCTCGGTCCTGAGCGACGTGACGTTCGGCGACCTCGCGTTGATCGTGGTGCCGGAAGGCGGCGCGGCGAATTCCGTCTCTGCGGCAAGCTTGCCGGAGATCGTGTCCTCCCAGGTGAGCGATGTGGCCGGCGCCACTGTCAGCCTCAAGCAAGGCCTCAATATGTATGGCATGTTGGAGGCCTCCAGCGGTACGCAACTCGCCGATATATTTTCCTCGTTGGGTATTAGTGACGCCGTGCCGTTGAAGGGATCGGTCGATCCACAGATGCTCGCAAATGCCGCACGTCAGGCGGGGCAGGCGGCGCAAAACGCGGCCGGCGCGGCGCAGAGCTGGGCCAAGACCCTCGACGTATCGGCAACACTGCCGACGCTCGCCATTCCCGGCATCCCCGACGATCTGAGTTTCGAAACCCCCACGCTCGAGATTTCCACGACGGACGGCACCAAGGTGGCGGTCTCCACCACGTTAAGCGCGACGGTGGGAAGCTCCACCCTGTCACTGCCCGGTGAGTTCGATTTCACCAGTCACGGCACCGAAAAGGACATCGAGTTCAAGGGCGGGACATCGTCGGCCTGGGCGGCGCCCCTCAACGTCCCCTATATCCATCTCGCCAATCTCGGCGTCGATTTCACGTTGAAGTCGCGCACCGGCGGGTCTGGCACCGACCGTGAAATCGATTTTGCCCTTTCCGGCGAAACCGATCTCGGCAAGAGCAAGGGATTGCCTGTGGTCGTCGCCTTCGAGATCGAGAACAAGAAGCTCGTCGACGGAGAAATCCAAGTTGCCGCTGAGGTCGATCTTGCCGATATCCCCGTTCTCAAGGGCATTCCGCATGCCGACAAGTTCGGCATCAAAAACCTGGCGATTTCAACGGCCGGCATCGGCGCGACGGCGATTCTCGACGGCGAGGATTTGGAAACAGCGCTTGTCAACGCCAAGTCACCCAGCGGCCAGGATGGCTGGACGATGATCGTCGAGCGGAACGCCAACAATTTGGGCGATCTCATCCCGTTCGACAAATCGGGGATTCTCAAGAAGATGCCGCTTACACACGCCTTGTTCGTGTTGAGCGAAAACGGAATGAGCGTTGCCTCGGGTACGGTGCCCGAGTTCGCGCAGCCGCTCCTTCAGCCTATCTTCGAGATTCACCCGCAGCAATTCTCTCTCGACAGCGGATTGATCCTCGCGGCAGTTTTCGATCCCAACGGATCGAACGACTCGAAGAGCGCGTTCGGCAAGCTTGGACTGGGCAGTTCGACCTTCATCATGGGCGAGCTCGGCGGCATTTTCGGCGGCACCCCACTGGTCAAGGTCGAGGCATTCCTGCCCACTTTCGGCAAGCCGTCAGGTTTGCCGAAGTTCATGAGCTGGCCGGACTCCGTCTCGCCGGCCTTCTTCGTCGAATTGACCGAGGAAGCTGCAGAGGTCGGTATCGAGGTCGATATGAACGTCAAGGCGGGCGATGATGACCTCACCCTGGCGACAAAACTGGAGATGGAAATCAATGAGGCCGATGTCACCTTCGATATCGAAGGGGAAATGGACGGCACGTGGGATAAGCCCTTCAACATCAAGGGTCTGAAACTGGCCAATGTGGCGCTGAAAGCCGGCGTGTCGCCGGACGGTTCCGTCAAGCTCGGGTTCAAGGGGACCACCGAAATGGGTTCGGACACCGTTTCCATGGCCGCCGATATCGAACCGGATCCCGAATTGCTCGGTATTCCCAAATCCATTGCCTTTCAAGGAACGATCACGTCGATGGGGCCGGTGGAAATCGTCCAACTGGTCGAGGCGATCGCTGGTGAGAAATCGAAAACCGGCGAAGGCGACATCCCGTTCTTCGAGCTTCACAACGTGACGCTGGCGTTCGCGACGCCGGGCGCGGAGGATCCCGATCTCGGGATTATCAGCGCCGGTTTCGCCGCGAAGGGCGCGCTTGCCTTCATGGACCACGATCTCGGCGACGCGCAGTTCAGCATTTCGGAGACGGCGGGCCTGGTGCTCAAGGGCGATATAAACCCCATGCATCTCGGGCCTATCCAGATCAAGGACAACACGATCGATGTGGCGATTTCGACCAAATCCGAACCTGAGTTCAAGTTGCAGGGTGACGTCGCTTTCCTCGGTCTCGAGGAAAAGGTCATCATCGATGTCGAGGTGCCGTCACTGATTAAGTTCGAGTTGGACAGTGACTTCGGTGCGCTCGGCACGGGTAAGCTGATACTCGAAGGCGTCGGCTTCGACCTGAAAACCGGCAAGGCGAGCAACGCCGATTTCATCATCGACGGCGAACTCGATAATTCGGACTTTTCCGCGTGGCTCGACGGGGCGGTCAAGGATCACGTCGATGCCGTTCTGGACGAGGTGAAGAAGGGGCTCGAAAGTGGATTAAATGCCGTCAAAGACGCCGAAAAGAAGGTCAACGACCTTAATTCAAAAGTCGAGGCGGCCCGGGCGAAGGTGCGCGCCGAACGTAACCGCACGCTTAACAAGCTGCATCAGGCCGAAGCGAAGGTTGACAGCCTGAAGAAGAAGGCCGACGACGCAAAGAGTCACCGCAAGCATTGCCATTGGTATCAGGTCAGCTGTAAGGCCAAGTACGAGGGTGAGTATCTGGCCTTTGAAGCCTCGCGCGATGTTGCCGAAGGCGTCCTTCACGCCATCGAGAAGGCCATCGATGTTATCCCGGTGGATCTCGATCCCCGGGTGTCAGGCCTATTGATCGAGAAGGATACCGCGCTCGCCGCGTTGAAGGTCGCGGAACTTGCAATCGAGGGCGCCGAGAAGGTCGACGAGCTTGCGGAAAAGGTGTTCAACGCAGCCGTCGATGGTATCGCCAAGACCAAGCCGCTGGTCATCAACGATATCAGCTTCAAAGGCAGCCTCCAGGGTTCTATCAAGCATGACGAGCCGTGGCTCCTCAACATGGATTACGCGGTCTTCAAGCAGCCCATCAAAGCGGACTTCGTGTTTAAGCTGAAGGATCCGGTCTATGACGCCAAAGAACTGGGCTACGTCGCGCTCCAGCTGATCCAATACATCATCAAGGACGGCATCAAGGATTTCCCGAAGCCCATGGCCGACCGCTTCAATGAGGTGATCGGCAAGCTGATGCAGGATCTCTCGGACAAGAACAAGGCCGAGATGGACAAGCACAAGAAGGATTTCGAGGCGATCGCCAAGCGCCAGGAGGATTTTCAACAAGAGCTTGCCGATCAGCAGAAGATCAAGGATCAGCAGCTTGCCCAGGTGTTCTCCTCCGGCCTCGATATCGAACCCGCGAGCGACGATCTGTCGAACATTTTGCTCGAAGTGGGCCATTCCGGTCAGTGTCTGACCCACAAAGGGAACAACGTGGTCATGGAGCCCTGCTCCGACAGCGACCGGAACCAGCGTTGGACGACCAAGAAACGCGACAACGGTTATGTGGAGTTCCAAAACCAGAACCGTTGCGTGAAACCGGCGACCAACAACCCGGACTTGGGCGTCCAGTTGCAGCTCGATGTCTGCGACCCCAAGAACAATGCGGAAGCCTGGAAGGTCCTGTCCCACGACAAGGACTTCTACCGCATCGGCAACCGGGACAGCCAGAAGTGCCTGCACTTCACCGATCCGTCGGCGACGCCGGGTCAAGCGAAAGGCGAATGGTGGCCCTGCCACGGCGCCGACAGTCAGGCGTTCCGCGCGCTCGGCAATACCCAGCCGAAATACTATGCGGTCAACGCGCCCCTTGCGTCAGAACATACGGCCATGTGTCTGGGCACGTTCAACATAGCGGCCGTCATGCCGTTCCCATTCTTTCCCCAAAATATGCCGCACCCGGTATTCGCGACCCAGTGTTCTATCCTCGAGCAGGCGAAGAACGTGGCTTGGTTAAAAGGGTCGTTCTTCAATTACAGCGAAGACCTGCGTGGTTATCTCAAGATCTTCGACTACCAAGGGAACTGCCTGTTCCCCGAGAGCACGAAGGCGAATGCCAACCTGGTCAGCCGGCCGTGTGACCATTCGGACGACATGTATTGGGAAAAGATCATCATCGAGGATCAGATGCAGCTCAAGAACAAGGCCTCGGGCTTCTGCATCGACATCATTCAGAATCCCTCGAATAAGAGCCAATGGCTTGTCAAACAACTGCAGTGCAACAACTACAGCAACCAGGCCCTGAGCTTCGGCATGCCGAAGCCGCGGGCGACCTGGACGTCGGTTAGCGGCGGCAGCATCGATTCAAGCTGGCACAAGTGGCCGGGATCGGCGACGGATATTGCCGTTGGCGCGAACGGAGACACCTGGATGGTCTCTATCAGCAGGCACAATTATGCTCTGTACAAGTGGAACGGCAATGGCTGGACGAAATCGAATGCGGAAAATGCCATGGCCGTTGCCGTCGCGCCGGACGGGACGGTTTGGTACGTCGATAGAGAAAACAATATTTATACCGGAAACGGGACGACCTGGAGAAAGATCGAGCATCAAAGCGCAAGGGATATTGCGGTTGGCGGGGATGGTTCCGTCTGGTTCGTCGGCATGAATAGGGTGCTGTACCGTCTCGACAGTAATGACAAGAACCACGGCGTGAGTGGAGGGACCGTGGGGGCCATTGCCGCCGATCCTCACGGTAATATTCTCTCGACGAATACGTCGAACCAGATTTGGGCCAGGATAGGTTCCAATTGGACAAGACTGCCCGGTGCGGCGACCAATGTAAGCATCGGCGCCGACGGCTCGGCCTGGATCGTCGGAACGGACGGGCGATTTTATCGCTGGAACGGAAAAAGTTGGGACCACGTCGGAGGGGCCAATGCTGTAGCGATCGCGGTCATGCCGTCCGGCAACGTCGTCACTACGAACAAAAGCAGCCAGATATGGGAAGGCAAAGTCACGAACAAGGCATTGGAAGAGGCAAAACCCCTTAACGTCGCCGCCAAGTCGGGCGATGCTCTGTATCTTTGCCGTGTTACCGAATCAAAAAACAACCAAACCGTATCGTGGACCGGCACGGCCAACAGCGCAGGCGTCTGTTCGTATTCCAACGGCAGTTCGCCCTCCACTGCTACGAGCTATGAAGTGCTGTCGTCGGTTGTCAAAGGGAACTGGGTGCGGTTTGGCGGGGGCAACGCCCCGTTCGACGCGGTTCACACGGCCCGCAATGGCTACGATGTGCGCTTTTCTTGCCGGGTGAAGACGGACCAGGGCGAGTTCCTCGGCTGGGCCCAGGATGGGAGCTGCAACTATGCCCTTGCCGGCAAGAGCGTTACGGCTGCCAACTTCGAATATCTGGTGAGTGAATAGGAAAACCGCCGAAGTCGCCCTCCGATCCCATCGCGGATCGGAGAGATCGGCGTATACTTGTCAGAAGTAGAGGAAGTCCAAAACCTGAAGGACCTTGTGGCGCAGGCCGTCAAGATTGTTCCATTCTTCCAGGGTTACATCGCCGGACCGGAACTCCCGGTAGAAGCGGTGGTCCTTTAAGTGATTGGCGACCGCGTCAAGATTGTGCGCCGGTGTAAAGTCCCAGTCCCCCCGCGCTTCCAGACGCTTCACGTTCTCACCGGAGTCTCCACTGTTTGCCGGTTGCGCGGGCTCGATCTTCGGCGAGCCATCGGCTTCTGTGAACTGGGCCTTGCGTGGCGTCACCAGGATAAGCACCGATTTGTTGAGATCGAGGGTCGTCTCGTTTGAAAACGCGTACTGAACGATCGGCAGGTCCTGAAGGATCGGAACGCCGGTTTTTACGATCTCCGTTTCTTTCTCGCTGAGGCCGGACATGACAAGGGTCTGGTCGAACTTCATCACGACGTTCGCGGTCACCGTTGTCTTCGACGTCTGCGAAAAATTGTTGAAGTTCGCTTCGCTGGAGGTGGTTTCGATAAAGGCCCGCGCCGCCGTGACGGTGAGTTGCACCGTTTCATCGTCAATGAATTTCGGGGTCAGTTTTAGATCTATTCCGATGGGCACGTCTTGGACACCGTCACTCGAATCGCTATCGCTGGAGGAGAGTTCTACATGCCAGACGGCGCCGGAGAAGAACTCGGATTCTTCCCCATCGATAGCGACAAGGGTCGGACGGGCGAGTACCTCGTTCACGTCGTTCGAATCCGAAAAGATATTGAGATTATAGGTGACCGTCGGGATGGACAGTGCATGAGACCGGCTGAGGGTGATGCTTTTGGCCGATCCCGTGGTCGAGGTCGGTGCGAAACTGATGATGGTGCCGGCATATTGCGCGGTTAGCCCGCTCAACAGGTTGAAACCCTTGTTGGTGATGTTGGTTTCTTCGGTGCGGATGATCGCGACGTCGGCAAGCAGCATTTTGGGTGCCGCGCCGGCACTCGACGTCGAATCCGTGGAGGTGCTGTCGCTGCCGAAACCGCTGCTGGAGTCATCGGGTGTTATGCCCTCTGTTTCGTTTTCGCTGCCCAGAATGCTTTGTGCCAGCTGGAGTTCCTCTTCGTGCACGCGCCGCCATTCGTTGAGGCGCCGCTCGAGGCGGCTTCGCCGATAGCTGCTTCCGATATCCAGTGCGGCATAGGTGTTCATGGCGCTGTCCGCCCGGACAAAATCACCCGCGGCACCATAAACAACTACAGCATTGCGCAGCCCGGCAGGGTCTTCGGGAAAACGTGCGAGAAGCCGTTCCGTTGCAACCGTTGCCGTGCCAATGTCCTGGGTACGATAAGAAGCGGACTGCAATGCCGCGAGAACTTCCCGGTTGTCGGGCATGTAGGTGGCGGCGTAGGCGAACATGTCCTGTGCGTCGGCAAATTCTTGCTCGCGGTAGTGAATGAGGCCGCGCTGGTAGGCAGCCCAGGCGTTAGCAGGATTGAACCGTAGGGCCTGTTCATAGCCGATCTTGGCGAAGTCCAACTGGCTGGCATCGCCCTCAGCGGCCATGAGGTGATAGGTGAAGCCGTTGAAGAAATGCAGGCTGGAGTTTGTGGGATCGAATTTCAGCGCCCGGTTGAAGGATCGCGAGGCAACGTCGAGGTCGTGCTTCTCGAGGGCGCGGATGCCGTCCTCGATAAAAGCCGAATTCAACGTGTCGTCATTCTCGCCACGTACTTCGGCAAGATATTCAAGCGGCGTCGGCAGTGGTGGTTCAGAAGCCGACTGACTATTATCCGGCGTGACGCAGCCGGCCAAAACAACCAAAACCGCTCCGGCGAGCGGCGTTCTCAATCTACCCATGGATCCCCGACATCCTGTCCCGTTTAATCCGGACGTTCTATACAATCCGCCCGTGTACAGGTGGCTATTTGCCAAGCTTATGCAATATTTGCAAAATATTTCTTACGTGCGAAGAAATTAACAAAGTCTTTCAATCGTCACTAACGGCGCTTGCTGTCATTGCGATGGGACGGTCCGCAACTCCCGGCGCGTGCCGCTCGAGGTTGCATTCAAGGATGCAGGTGCCGTCCTCGGCCGTCGCGTGCCTGCCCGAGTGGAGATCGGCGATGACCTTTTCTGTTTGGGATGCGTGTGGTAGCGACGTGAAACGCTAGGATGGAGAACATTTTTTCTAACTCTGCGCGGCTGCTTTCATTTGGAGCTTGCCAGCCCGAACGAGTCTGCAAAATCCAAATCCCTCCCCCGCAACCAAATTTCTTATTATATTTGAATGAATTAGGCCCGCTTCGGCGGGCTTTTTCATGTCTGAAAAGGTGTGTTCCATTTTGTCAGTTTAATGGCCTAGTCTGAAAGAACGGATCGAAGGGCTTCAAAATCGGGACGGGCCGCAAAGTAACATCTTGGCTTTCCGCAGCAAATTCTTGGAACCAACTCAGCACCCGATCCAGCTTCTCGTAAAATGGGCTCTCCAAGGTGACAACCGCTTCTGGATCAAACGGGCCCGTTTCTGAAACAAGCGAACCTGTAAATGAATCCCAATGAATCGGAACAACCCACTTTGCCTTGGTGGCAAGCACCGTATTCTTCCAATATTCTCGGGCTTTTTCTTTACACGTAAATCCCAATGCACCCACGCCTAAGAATATGGTGTCTGTCTCGAAACGCTTTGCATCGAGCTTTCCACTTATGTCCCCTGCCGTTGGCACGATCAGAATAGAGCCCTGTCGCAATTTCAAATGAGCCGCGACACTCACCCCCAGTTTCATCTGCGTGACTCTTGCCGGGAAAGTCCAATCCGGGTCGGCCATGGCATTTTCCAAAATCTTGGAACCGAGATTATCTGAATGGGGGACCGTTACCAGCGTCACTAAAATTGGATGATAATCATCAAATGTGAATTGCTTCGATTCTTCATCCAAAGGCTCATAGCTAATTTGCCCGCAACTGTCCGGGAAAAAACGCTTTGTTCGATCCGCTATTTGATTAACAACCGGACCGCCAACCAATGTTGCCCCCGTCACGCAAGCGATAAAGGGACTGTCCATTGCATGATCAAAATGGCCATGCATCACAAATACAGCGTCAAGATTGTCTTTGGCCGATGTCGAACCATCGCATCCGTCACTTAGCTGTACATCCATCGCGCACAAAGTTTTTTTGATTCGCGCCGGCGCCGGGGCGATCCGTTTGAACAAAAAATTGTCGGGGCGGCTTAAATAGCCATCAATCATAATGGTCGCATCGCCATCTTTGATCAGAAAGCTGGAGACCCCTAAGAAGCGGACTGTCGCCCCTTGGTGAGATTGCCCGATTCCGTCGGGTTTATTGGAAGGATCATTCCAGAATTTACGGAATTCAGCGCCGCAACCCGATAGAAAAGCGAGGAGTATTCCAAGTAGTATGAGTTTAGACGTCCGCACATTGGCCGCCAAGAATATGCCCATCAAGAGTCCCCTCTTTGGGCTCGTTACATCCGCCCCAATTGCACAATTAAGAACAACACTTATTATGGGTAATTCTGCACATTAATTCGGCTGATACTAGCGACATAATCGTTGCCGAAACGGCGGGCCAAAATCCGGTGTCAGGCAAGTCCTGGTTGTCGCGTAATTTCCGTCCGGGTCGTCGCTGGAACAGAACGATTCTGTGTGGGAAGGCTTGCTGCCCCCAAAATCTCGTTGATATCGATCAAGGAACGGGTGTCCACTGCTCCGCTATCCTATGGCGATAAAACAAAGAGACAGGGTACGCGTATGGTGAGCGAAGAGAGGCCCGCGCTTAGCGCGGTGACGCCGGCAAATCCGGGATCAAGCCAAACGGCCGGTTCCAAACAGCCGGGCGTGAACAAGGTGTCGGTCGACGACGTGCTGGAAGTCTTGGCGATCGGGTTCCGGGATTTCCGGACGGCGCCGCAATATGGATTGTTTTTCAGCGGCATCTATACGGTCGGCGGCTGGCTATTGATCCTGTTGCTGGTGCGTTTCGATCTGCCGTTCCTGGTCTATCCCTTGGCGGCGGGCTTCGCTCTGATCGCACCCTTTATCGCCAGCGGTTTCTATGTCGTGAGCCGGGGGCTCGAACCCGGCGGGTTGGGGGCGGATCAACGGCTCTCCTGGATCCTTGTTTTCGCCACCGTGCGGTCCATGTTCAGCCGCGATCTCGGCTGGATGGCCCTGGTGACAGGTTTTTCGCTGTTTATCTGGTTGGACATCGCGGCGCTGTTGTCCTTCGGCTTCATGGGCTTCCGGCTGTTCAGCTTTTCCGAGCTCCTCGACGTGATCTTCACCACCCCCACCGGCTGGCTGTTCCTGTTGGTCGGCAATGCGGCGGGCGCGGCGATCGCCTTCAGTGTCTTTTCCTACTCCGTCGTCTCCATCCCCATGCTGTTCGACCGCGATATCGATTTCATCACCGCCATGCTGACCTCCGTGCGCTTTGTCGTCCTCAACCCCCGGGTGATGGCGGTCTGGTGCGTGATCATCGCGGTCCTTGTCGGGCTATCGCTACTGTCGGGACTGGTCGGCCTGTTGGTGGTGCTACCGGTGCTCGGCCACGCCACCTGGCATCTGTATCGCCGCGGCGTCGCGCCCGCGAATGTATGATGTGGAATTGACCGCCGTCATTGCACGGGCCCAAAAACTCACTATTTTGGGCGGCAATCAGACGAGGTATTCATGAACCATCATCACCGCAAAATACTCCACGCCCTGTTCGCTCATCCGGTCAACGCCAACATTGCCATGAAGGATGTCGAGAGCGTCCTGCGCGAGATCGGCGCCGAGATCAACGAGGCGCACGCCGGTAAACTCCACGTGACGCTCAACGGTCACAGCGCGAACTTCTCCCACGCCCAACACAGCCTGCCCAAGACCGAGGTGACGCAGATCCGGAAATTCATCGAGACCTGCGGGATCGATCCGGAGCGCGACTATCCGCTCTGAGCGCGAGCGCCCTTATCTGAGGCGCTTGATGTCCTCGGGCTGACTAATCGTCACGTCCAGATCCTGAACCAAGCCGTCGGCGATGGCATAGACCCAGCCATGGACATGGAGTTCCTGGCCGCGGGCCCAGGCCTCCTGCACGAACACGTCGGTCGCGACGTTGCGCACCTGGCGGATGACGTTGAGCTCGCACAGGCGGTTGAGGCGCGCGTGCTCGTTGGGCAACGCTTCGAGTTCCTGGCGGTAATCGTGCCACACCTCGCGGATCGGATGCAGCCAGTGATCGACGAGGCCACGGCGCTGATTGTCGACGGCCGCCGCGACGCCGCCGCAGCCGTAATGGCCGACCACGAGGATATGTTTCACCCTGAGGACCTCGACGGCGAATTGCAGGACGGAGAGGTAGTTGGCGTCCTGCGGCGGGGCCAGGTTGGCGACGTTACGGTGGACGAACAGTTCCCCGGGATCGAGGCCGACGATCTCGTTGGCGGGGACCCGGCTGTCGGCGCAGCCGATCCACAGATATTCGGGCGTCTGTTGACGCTCCAGCCGTTTGAAGAAGTCGCTGTCGGTGGCGACTTTGCCCTCGGCCCAGGCGCGGTTTTTGGCTTTCAGGTGATCCAGCATAGGTATCCCAAACAGTTGGTATCTCCGTCACTTGCGGGATCAAGCGGCGGAGGTCAAGTCCGTGATTATTCTAGGATAGTTTCTGTGTACTGGGATACCGATTAGAAAGCCAGATCGTCCATCACCGCATCGATGCCGGCGCGGCCGCATTTGTCGTCCAGTTCGCCCGATGGCGCGCCGGAAACCCCCACGGCACCGATGATCGATCCCGCGGCTTCGACCGGCACGCCGCCGCCCAGCATCAACGCATCGGTAATGAAGTTGGCGCCATAGGCTTCTGAGCCCGGCTTCGTGTTTTCGGTGAGGCTCAGCGTGTCGGCGCGGAAACTCACCGCCGTCCAGGCTTTGCGGCGCGCGGTTTCCGGCGTGTGCGGCCCGGCGAACCGGTCGCGGATCATCACCTGCAACGTGCCGAACCGGTCGACCACCGCGACGGCGATCTGGGCGCCTTCGTCGCGGCAGGCTTCCAGCGCGCCCTGTGCCAGCCTGACGGCGACCTCGGGTTTCATGACGTTAAACGAAACGAGCGCGTCGTCCTGTGCTTTCGCGCCGGTGGCGGCCAAAATTCCCAGTGCCGAAATGGCCAAGAGCGTCTTTCTCATTTCAAGTCCTCCCCCGGTTCAACGAACGGTTTCACGGTGCGCCGTCTTGAAGATGCCGACGATCGATCCTTCGAGCAGATAGGACAGCCCCAAACGGGCGCCCAAGGCGATGGAGATCATGACCACCGGCGCCGAGACGGCGAGGGTCGAGGCAGCCGCTACGCCTTGCCCGATGGTGCAGCCCATGGCGAAGACGCCGCCGACGCCCATCAAAAAGGCGCCGATGATATGGCGGCCCAGTTCGCGGGCGTCGTCACAGGCTTCCCAGCGGACGTCGTGTTTTTTCCAGGCGACCGCGGCGGCGCCGATGCCGACTCCGACGACCATGCCGACGCCGTAATCGGGCGCGACACCGGTAAAGGCGAGGAACTGGATGATGACGTCCCCGACCGGCACCACGAAGGAGCCGGCCTCGAGCTGAATGGGATCGAATGACGTCGCCGCCGCCCACGACGTGATCGCCCATCCGGCGGCGATCACCGCGCCGATGACGATTCCGGTGCCGATGTCGGCATAGCGCTGGCGGTAGCCGCGATTGAGAAATATCCACAGCAACAACGCGGCGACGACGGCGACGGCCGTCATCAATCGGGCGTCGAAACCGAGGGCGGCCGAGATAAGGCTGCCGATGGATTGATCGCCCGCGAAACTCAGATCGAGGGCCAGATTGTCGACGATTTGGACACGCCCTTGGGCAACCAGGCCGCGTTGTGCGGCGATGGCGGAAAGGCCGAGGATGATCAAGGCAACCAGCGACCGGAGGCTGCCACCGCCGAGCCGCACGAGGGCGCCGAACCCACAGGTCCCGACGAGGGCCATCCCGAACCCGAATGCTAATCCGCCGAGGATGGCGCCGGTCCAGCCGAAGTTCGGATCGAGATAAAAAGTGCCAGATAGGTCGATAAGGCCCGTGAGGGTCATGGCCTGGGTAGCGATGATGGCAACTGTCGCGGCAAGGACCCAGGTCCGCAGCCGGGTGCCATCATTGGCGTACCAATAACGCTCGAGAGCCGCCATCGTGCAAAAATGATTGTGGCGCGCCACTGCACCGATAACGACCCCGACCAATCCACCCGCGACGGGCAGAATCCAGGCGGCATCTACCATTCGTGTACCTCCAAGAGCGGGATTTATTATCCCTTTTTTCGGCAGGCTAAACGCTATTGCCGGACTTTGGCAACCATTGGGCGCAGGTCGGGCGCCTCGGCGCGCGGTTTTTATTCGGCCGCAACTTGTCCTTCGCGCAAGGGCTTGCAGAAAAACTCATAGAGCGTTTCCACAAGCTCGGATACTTCCTCGCTGGCGATGGAATAATAGATCATGCGGCCTTCACGCCGGGTATTGACCAGCCGGTCAAACCGTAGCCGTGCCAATTGCTGCGACACCGCCGCTTGCGGCATCGACATGATTTCCTCGAGCTCGGAAACCGATTTCTCGCCCTCGCTCAGCAAGCAAAGGATCAGCAGCCGGCTTTCGTGCGACAGCGCCTTAAGCAGGTCACTCGCTTTGCGCGCTTGATCGATCAGCGAATCCATTTCTTCCGTCGATATGTCGAGGTTCAGATTGGGCATCGTTGGCGGCATAACCTATGTGTCTCTCAATGATCGCTTGGCCTCTCAGGCGGGGCCATCTTATTAGAGTTCACTCAATTATAGCAAAACCCGCCGGGTAATCACGGCAGTTTTGCAAGCATTTCGCCCAGCATGGGCCAGAAGAAATGGTCCCCGGGATAGCCCCGTAATCTAGCTATTTCCTGGCCGTTTTCGACCAAAATGAACGTCGGGGTATAGATATCCTCGGAAATCTCCCTCAGATCATCGGGCCAGGCCTTGGTAATGTCCACGCGCCGAAGAGGGGCCATGCTCCCCTCTTCGGTCTTTGGATAGGCGGGCGCAATCTCTTCGTTCCAGCGGGCGCACCACCTGCAGCCCGGTTGTTCCAACATGATCAGTTCTGCCGCGCGGACAGTCGCGCCAGCACCGCCCGGGCTGAGCGGCCCGAGCGTGACGGTGAGGGCGGCGGCAACCGCAAACGCCAATTTTCCGATCATTGCCCCATTCGCGTTGTTGCTACACATATGAAATATCGAATATGTTGGCGTCTGTCGAGATGATTGGCTGATACCGGAACGGAATCATGGCCAGCTTCGCTTTGGGAGAGACAGATTATGCTGGATGCCAGCTTTGGCGGCGCATTCTTAGCCGGCCTTATTTCATTCGTCTCGCCCTGCGTTCTCCCCATCGTACCGCCCTATCTGGCGTACCTCGCCGGCATGACTTTCGAGGAACTCAAAAGCGACGCCAAATCCGCTGCATCGGCGCGGATGATCATCATCTCGGCGGTCGCCTTCGTGCTCGGCTTCACGACGATATTTGTCGGCCTCGGCGCCACGGCGAGTGTAATCGGCCAATCGATCGCCCGTTATTTCGATACGCTGTCGATTGTCGCCGGCGTCATCATCATCGTCATGGGGCTCCATTTCCTCGGTATCTTCCGGATCAGCTGGCTGTACCGCGAAGCTCGATTCCAAATGGCGTCCAAGCCCGCAGGCCTGTTGGGCGCCTATATCATGGGGCTGGCCTTCGCGTTCGGTTGGACACCCTGCGTCGGTCCGGTGCTCGCTGCGATCTTGTTCGTCGCCGGCGCAGAGGATACGGCGGCGCGAGGGGCGGCCCTGTTGGCGGCCTATTCGGTGGGGATCGGCATTCCGTTTTTGCTGGCCGCCGTTTTTGCAGGACGGTTCATCGACTGGGCGGCCAAATTCCGCCGGCATCTGCATCGGGTGGAGATGGCCATGGGTGGCATCCTGATCGTCACCGGGGTGCTGTTCATCACGGGCCAGATGTCGGCGATCGCCAACTGGCTTCTCGAAACCTTTCCTATGTTTTCAAATCTTGGATGAGGACAACGGTAATGTTGCACAGATTATTGATCGCGGTTGCTCTGATCGCCTTTGCGTCGCCAAGCTGGGCGGCAACGCTGGGCGAGGACGGTTTGCACAAAGAAGATTGGTTTTCGATCACGTTCCGCGACATCGGCGAGGACATCGAGGCCGCCGCGGAAGAGGGTAAGCGGCTGGTGCTCATCTTCGAACAGCGCGGCTGCATCTACTGCAAAAAGGTTCATGAAGAAGTACTGAGCGATCCGAGGGTTCGCGACTACATCAAGGCCAATTACAAGGTCGTTCAATACAATCTTTACGGGGACGAGGAGGTGACCGACCTCGACGGGTCGACGCTGACCGAGAAAACCGCGGGCCGTAAGTGGGGCATCGTGTTCACCCCGACGATCTTATTCATGCCGGAAAAAGTTCCCGAAGGACTGACCGCGGCGCAGGCCGCCGTCGCCACCATGCCCGGCGCGTTCGGAAAGGGAACCTTCCTCGATATGTTCACCTGGGTGCGGGAAAAAATTTACGAAACCGATGAGGATTTTCAGCGCTATCACGCGCGTCGAATTCGTGAGCGCCAGGCAAAGGGCAGTAAGAGCGCCGACTGATCCGAAGCAGCGGGCGAGGACATAGCCATTCCGGAAACAGATACAACATATTCAAAAATTGCAATTTATGCATTGAAGGGGTTATCCATCGCCGCTACCATAGTCGACGACCTGCCCAAAAAGGGTAGGGGCAAAACAGGGAATGTGTGCCTCATGTTTTTAACGAGAGTTGTTTTTGCGGCGGCGTTGCTGTTGGTCGGAGCCTCCTCGGTTCAGGCCATGGACCTCTCGCCGGACGCAGTAAAGATCGAAGATGACGCCATAGAGGTGTCGTTGACCGGTAAGGAAGGCGATCCTGCGGCGGGTCGGAAGTATTTCGCCAACCGCAAGCTGGGAAACTGCCTAGCCTGTCACGCCAACAAGGAAATGAGCGAGCATCTGTTCCATGGTGAAGTAGGGCCGCCGTTGGACGGCGTCGCGGAGCGGTACACCCCTGAAGAGCTTCGGGCGATCGTCGTCAATTCGAAGGCCGTCTTCGGACCGGAAACGGTCATGCCCGGCTTTTATTCGTTGGATGTCGGGAAAGACGTCCGCAAGGACTTGGTGGGTAAGACGATCCTGACCGCGGAAGAAGTAGAAAGCATCGTCGCCTATTTGGTGACGCTGAAATGAAGCAAGAATTTGGAAGGAGAACGTCGATGAACCTGTCACGACGCCAGGTGCTGACATTGTCCGCGAGCGCGGTTGCCGTTGCGGCAACGGGACTCGGACCGTCCGTCGTCTTCGCGGACGCGGCGGCGACCGAGAAAAGTATTGCCGCTTTTACCGGCGGCAAATCGCCCGCGACCGGCAAGATTACCTTAAACGCGCCGGAAATCGCCGAAAACGGGAATACGGTGCCGATTTCGGTATCCGTCGACAGCGAGATGACCAAGGACTCTTACGTACAGTCGGTCATGGTGCTGGCTGAAGGCAATCCGAACCCCGGTGTCATCACCTTCAACTTCTCTCCCATGAGCGGTGAGGCGACAGCAACAACCCGTATGCGGCTCGCCAAAACCCAGAACGTCGTGGCCATCGCCAAGATGAACGACGGCTCGGTCTTTATGGACAAGAAATTGGTGAAGGTCACGATCGGCGGCTGCGGCGGCTGATCGGCAGACGAGGAACACGAAAATGGCAAAGCCAAGACCACGCGTAAAGCTCCCCAAGACGGCCTCGGCCGGCGAGGTGATTACGATCAAGACGCTTATCAATCATGTGATGGAATCCGGCCAACGTAAGGACAAAGAGGGCAAACCGATTCCGCGCCAGATCATCAACAAATTCACGTGCGAATTTAACGGGACCCCGGTTTTCTCCTGCGATATCGAGCCGGCGATTTCCGCCAATCCCTACTTCGAGTTTACCGCCAAGGTGATGGAAAGCGGAAAATTCAAGTTCTCGTGGGTGGATGACAACGGCGAAACCTATACGCACGAGCAAGGCATCCAAATCAAATAAGGATATCCGCACGGAAAGATGTGGAGCCGACTGGAGGTATCATGTTGAAGAAGACGCGAATGTTGGCGGTGGTTGCCGCGGTCGCAGGTTTCGCTCTGGCGGGTTCTTATGCCGTGGCCGAGCCTGCTGATGACGATCTGGTGATCGATGGCACTATGAAGATGACGGTTCGTGCCAAGCCGCCCGAGGGACATCCGTTGGATGAGGTGCGGTCGGGATGGCTGTACAGGACCGAAGAGACGCGGGCCCTCGAAGAGGACACGTTCCAGAATCCCGGTATGCTCTATGTGGAGCGGGGCGAAGAGATTTGGAATACGGCCGACGGCAAGGCCGGCAAGTCCTGTGCCTCCTGCCACGGGGAGGCCGCGGCGAGCATGAAGGGTGTCGGGGCGTCCTTTCCGAAGTGGGATGCGGATGCGAAACGGCCGATCAACGTTGAACTCAGGATCAACAAGTGCCGCCAAGAAAACATGCAGGCGGAGCCTTACAAATTCGACCATGCCGACCAAAAAGCGCTGACCACCTACATCAAGCATCAGTCGCTGGGAATGCCGGTATCGGTAGACCTATCGCAGGGCGACATGCAGAGCTGGTGGGAAAAGGGCAAGGAAACCTATTACACCCGCACGGGACAGCTAAACCTGTCCTGCGCCTCTTGCCACGAGCTTAACAACGGCAAATATATTCGCGCCGATCATCTTAGTCAGGGCAACGTCAACGGCTTCCCCACCTACAGGTTGAAGCAGGCCAATATGGTGTCGTTGCACAATCGGTTCCGCGGCTGCATTCGCGACACGCGGGCCGAATATCCGAAAGCCTTTACCGATGTCCTGATGGCGCTGGAAGTCTACGTGACGTGGCGCGGAACCGGCCTGTCGGTCGAAACGCCGGCTGTACGGCAATAGCAAAGGGCTGCCGGCGGAGGATGCGCCCGCAGGCAGCCTGGATTTTTACCGGTCGGTGATGCCGGGGTCAGACGGCCTCATCGACCGGAACTTTTAACGCCGGAACTTTCAACGCCGGAACTTTCAACGATTGGGAGTGCGATGTTCTCGAGGCGCGAATTTCTCACGGCATCGGTTGCCCTGGGGGCAATTGCCGGGGTTGGCATGGAAGGTCTCTGGAGCCGTGCCGCGGCGCAGCAAGCGCTTTCCGAGAACGATCTGCTCGACGTGCCCGATTTCGGCAACGTCACGCTTCTTCATCTCACCGATATCCACGCACAACTGAAGCCGCTCTATTTCCGCGAACCGTCGATTAACATCGGCGTCGGCGAGGTGGAGGGTTTGCCGCCGCATGTGACCGGCGCCGACTTTCTCAAGATGTTCAATCTCAAGCCGGGCAGTCCCGAGGCCTATGCGTTGACGTCGGTCGATTTCACGGCGCTCGCCAAGGCATATGGAAAGATGGGCGGTCTCGACCGGATCGCCACCATCGCAAAACGGGTTCGCGCCGAGCGAGGCGATAAGGTGCTGTTCCTGGATGGCGGCGATACCTGGCAGGGAAGTTATACGGCCAATGCCAGCAAGGGCGCCGACATGGTCGAGGCCATGAATGCCCTCGGGCTGGACGCCATGACGGGCCATTGGGAGTTCACCTATGGCACGGACCGGGTGGAAGAGATCGTCGACACGCTCGATTTCCCGCTGCTGGCCGGAAACATCTTCGACGCGGAATGGAACGAGCCGGCCTTCGAGGCCTATCAGATCTTCGAACGAGGCGGCGTTAAGGTCGCGGTGATCGGACAGGCGTTTCCCTATACGCCCATTGCCAATCCGCGCTGGATGATCCCCAACTGGAGCTTCGGCATCCGAGAGGACGAGGTGCGCAAGAACGTAGCCGCTGCCCGTAACGAGGGCGCAGAGCTCGTGGTGCTGTTGTCGCACAATGGTTTCGATGTCGACCGCAAACTGGCGAGCCGGGTCGAGGGTATCGACGTTCTCTTGAGCGGTCATACGCACGACGCGCTCCCCGAACCGGTCCGTGTCGGCAACACCATGATCATCGCGTCGGGGTCCAACGGAAAATTCGTCTCGCGCCTAGACCTGGACGTCGCGGGCGGCAGCGTCAAAGGATTCCGCTACCGGTTGATCCCCGTGTTTTCCGATGTGATCACGCCGGATCCGGAAATGAGCGCGCTGATCGACCGGTTGCGTGGCCCGCATGAAGATGAACTCGGTCGAGAACTGGGGCGCACCGAAACGCTTCTTTATCGGCGCGGTAACTTCAACGGCACGTTCGACGACTTGATCTGTCAGGCGCTGCTCGCCGAACGGGATGCGGAGATTTCCCTATCGCCCGGGTTCCGCTGGGGCACCTCTCTGATCCCCGGCCAGTCAATCACCGTCGACGATCTGCACAACGCCTGCGCCATGACCTACCCAGAGGCTTACCGGTCCACCATGAGCGGGCAGCTGATCAAGGATATCCTCGAGGATGTTGCCGACAATCTGTTCAACTCCGATCCCTATTATCAGCAGGGCGGTGACATGGTCCGTGTCGGCGGCATGGGCTACACAATCAATCCCAAAAAACCTATCGGCTCGCGGATTTCGGATATGACGGTTTTGCGCACGGGTGAGCGCATCGATCCGAAGCGGAACTATGTGGTCGCGGGCTGGGCATCTGTCAACGAGGGCACCGAAGGGCCGCCCATCTGGGATGTCGTCGAAGCCCATCTCAAGAACAATCCGACCGTCAATATCGAAGAGAACCGGTCGGTCAAACTTGTCATGTAGCCGAACCATAAGGCGCAAAGGATTTTTGAAAGACGGAGCACATGAATGCCACCAAAGCCTGACAGGACCCGGACACAGGACGCCGTAAAAAGCGACACCGAGATGTCGGCCGGACCGTCCCGCCGACAGTTGCTGAGCGCGGGATTGGCCACCGGTGTCGGTGTCGCAGCGGCCGGCATGGCGCCTAAAGCGGTTGCGGCGACAGCCGATCCCGCGATCACCACCATTCAGGATTGGAACAAGTATCTCGGCGATGGCGTCGATGCCCGGCCCTACGGCATGCCGTCGCCCTACGAAAAGGAGGCGGTGCGGCGAAATGTCGCCTGGCTGACCGCCGATCCCAAGTCGTCGGTGAATTTCACGCCTTTGCATGAACTCGACGGTATCATCACACCGAACGGCCTCTGTTTCGAGCGTCATCACGGTGGTATTGCCGAATACGATCCGGCCGAGCACCGCTTGATGATCAATGGTCTGGTGGAAACGCCCCTCGTTTTCACCATGGAAGACATCAAGCGGTTCCCCCGCGAAAACAAAGTTTATTTTTTGGAATGCGCGGCGAATTCCGGCATGGAATGGCGCGGCGCTCAGTTGAACGGCTGTCAGTTCACCCACGGCATGGTGCACTGCGTCATGTATACGGGGGTGTCGCTGCGCCGGTTGTTGGAAGAGGCGGGTGTCCGGACCAACGGCAAATGGGTGTTGGCCGAGGGCGCAGATGCATCGGCCATGACCCGCTCGATCCCGCTGGAAAAGGCCTTGGACGATTGTCTTGTCGCCTATCGCATGAACGGCGAGGCTTTACGCCCGGAACAGGGATATCCGTTGCGCCTCGTAGTGCCGGGCTGGGAAGGCAACATGTGGGTCAAATGGCTGCGCCGTCTCGAGATCGGCGATCAGCCTTGGCACCACCGCGAAGAAACCTCCAAATACACGGACCTGTTGGAAACCGGCAAGGCACGCCGCTTTACCTGGGTGATGGATGTGAAGTCCGTCATTACCAGCCCCAGTCCTCAAGCCCCCATCACCCATGGCCGCGGTCCTTTGGTGATTTCGGGCATTGCCTGGTCGGGCAACGGCACCATCAAACGAGTCGACGTGACCGTCGACGGCGGCAAGAACTGGCGGACGGCGCGCATTGACGGGCCGTCGCTTCCCAAGGCGCTGCACCGCTTCTATCTCGATTTGGATTGGGACGGCTCGGAATTATTGATCCAGTCGCGGGCCATCGATGAGCGGGGTTTCATCCAACCGACCAAGGACGAGCTTCGCGCGGCGCGCGGCGAAAACTCGATCTATCACAATAATGGTATCCAAACTTGGTACGTCAAAGCCGACGGGACGGTCGAGAATGTTGAAGTTTCCTAAGTTCCTGGGCGCATTGGCGCTCGCCGGGATCGCCATTTCGACCTCCGCCCAAGCCAGTGGCGACGTCGCAAAGGGCGAGAAATTGTTTAATCGGTGCAAGGCTTGCCATGCCGTCGGTGCGGGGGCCAAGAACAAGATCGGTCCGCATTTGAATGAGGTGTTCGGCCGTACGGCTGGAACCATCGACGGATTCAAATATTCGAGCGCAATGAAAAAGGCGGGCGAGGGGAATCTCGTTTGGTCCGAGGAGACCATCGATGAGTTTCTCGCCAAACCCCGCACTTTCGTCAAGGGCACGAAGATGAGCTTTGCCGGCTTCAGAAAAGAAGCCGACCGTGAGAACGTCATCGCCTATCTGAAGACGTTTAGCGAAACGGGCGCCGACGCGAAGGAAGAAGCCATGCCGGCTACCGAAGAGAAGATGGCGGCGGCTGCTCCTGCAGCCGCGCCGCGGCCTCTCGCGAAGGATGCGGAATTGCCGTCGCATGGCGTTTTCCATCTCGGACGCCGCGCGACGGATGAGGAAATCGCGGCTTGGGATATCGATATCCGCCCCGATGGCGCGGGTTTGCCCGACGGCAAGGGGACGGCGGCGGCAGGTGAACCCATCTTCACCGAGAAATGCGCCTCCTGCCACGGCGATTTCGGCGAGGGCCGGGACCGCTGGCCGGTGCTTGCCGGCGGTTTCGATACCTTGCGGGCGGAGCGGCCCGAAAAAACCATCGGCTCGTATTGGCCTTATCTTTCAACAGTTTACGACTATGTTCGGCGCGCCATGCCGTTCGGAGATGCGCGTTCATTGAGCGATGACGAGGTCTACGCCATTACGGCGTATTTGCTGTATCTCAATGACATCGTGACCGATCTGGATTTCGAACTGTCGAAGGACAACTTTGCCGATATCAAATTGCCCAACGAAGCCAATTTCTTCGACGACGATCGGACTTCCGAACCGCACTACGCAGACAAGACCGAACCCTGCATGCAGAACTGCAAAGCCGATGTTCAAATTACCGGACGGGCGCGGGTTCTCGATGTGACGCCGGATGATGACAGTCAAGGTGGACAGATCGAATAGCGGCCCGGGGCCATTGCGCGCGCACATCTTCGGGATGTGCGCGGCCGCCGGTTTTTTGGTTTCCGGCGGCGCATCGGCCGAGGGCGATATCGCGCTCGGCCAGTATCTGTCCAGCGAGTGCGTGACCTGTCACCAGTTGTCCGGCAAGTCGGTGGGCGCCATTCCGCCGATCGTCGGTTGGCCGAGCGATCAGTTCGTCGCCGTTGTCGATTCGTACAGAAAAAAAGAGCGCGACAACGAAGTGATGCGAACCATCGCCGCACGGCTGAGCGATGAAGAGATCAGCGCCTTGGCGGCCTACTTCGGCAGTCTAAAGGCGGTTTCGGATTAAGAAGAAATACGTGCCTATCGGTTTCACAGCTTTGGAGGGGAGGCACCCATGCTGAAGAAGATAAGTCGACGTAATTTCATGGTCGGAACATCGGCCGCCATCGGCGCATTGTCGCTTGGCGCACCGGCGGTTCTCGGCCAAGCCAGGCAAAAGGTCGTGGTGATCGGCGGCGGCCCGGCCGGCGCGACCGCGGCCAAGTATATCGCCCGCGATTCTCAAGGGGCGTTGGACGTCACCCTTGTCGAACCGTCCACCCAATTCACGACCTGTTTCCATTCCAATCTTTATTTGGGCGGGTTCAAGAGCTTCGACGACATCACCCATTCCTATGGCAAGCTGCCGGACTATGGTGTCCGTGTCGTCCACCAATTGGCGTTGATCATCAATCGTGACCGCAAGAACGTCCGCCTGGCCGACGGCGCCGAGCTTGCGTACGACCGGCTGATCGTCGCGCCGGGCATCGATCTTAAATACGACAGTGTTCCCGGCTGGGGGCGCGAGCATGAGCAAAAGATGCCCCATGCCTGGAAGGCGGGGCCGCAAACTCAGATCCTCAAGACGCAGCTCGACGCGGTTCCCAATGGCGGCGTTATCGTCATGGTCGCACCGCCCAACCCCTACCGCTGCCCGCCCGGGCCGTACGAGCGCGTGTCCATGATGGCCCACGCCCTTAAGACCAGCGGCCGCGGAAACGCCAAGATCGTGATCATCGATCCCAAGCCGAAGTTTTCAAAGCAGGGGCTTTTCCAGGAGGGGTGGGAAAACCATTATCCGGGTATGGTCGAATGGTTGGACCCCGCGATCCACGACGGTCTGCAATCGGTCGATCCGGCGACCAATACCGTGGTCACCGGTTTCGAGACTTACCGCAACTGCGCGCTGGTCAACGTCATCCCGGCACAAATGGCAGGCAAGATCGCCCGCGATGCGGGGCTGGCCAACGACTCGGGCTTCTGCCCGGTGAAGGCCGACAGCATGCAATCCGAAATCGATCCCAACATCTATGTGCTGGGGGATTCGTCGATCGCGTTTGCCATGCCGAAGTCGGGTTTCGCCGCCAACAGCCAAGCCAAGGTTGCGGCCATGGCCGTACGCGGCGAATTGACGGGCTCGCGCACCTTCCCGGCGCGTTTCGCCAATACGTGCTGGAGCCTGATCGATACCGACGACACGGTGAAGGTCGGCGCGCACTACGCAGTGAAGGACGGCAAGATTGCGCCGGTCGATACCTTCATTTCGAAGACCGGCGAAGACGCTGATCTCCGCAAGCAGAACCAGGAAGAGAACCTCGGCTGGTACGCGGGTATCACCACGGATATTTTCGGATAGGTACGTTTCTTCCGAGCAAAACGCCGTCGCTTGTCTAAGCGGCGGCGTTCTTTTTTCGGGGACCGTCGGCGATTGATTCTAACCGTAAGTACCGCGAGCGGCGGTTGAACTGGCGCGGCGTTCGGTCGGCCAAGCCTGGGCCCAGGCCATGCCCATGATCAGAGCATAGACGACCGTGAAGCCAGGTATCTGGAGACTGAAATCGACGAGTGCGTGTACCGCCACGAGAATCGTAGCGGCAATTCCGAGGGCCGGATAGATCTTACGCCGCCGCCGTTTAAAGAATCCTCGCACGCAATCGGCGAATATCCAAACGAAGGCGGCGCAGACGGCGACCGTCGCCGGGATGCCGATTTCCATGGCCAGTTCCAGGTAGGAATTGTGGGCGCGCTGCCAGTTATTAGAGGAAATTTCGGGGACCTTGAACGCCATAAAGGCGCGGTTGAAGGTTCCATAGCCGGTGCCCGTCATGGGCCGGTCTTTTATTGCTTCAATCGTCCGGTCATAAATTTTCAGGCGGACACTGCTGTCTTTCGATGCATGTTGCATGCGTGCGGTGACAATGTCCCCGCTGAGCGTAAAGGTGAATGCGGCCGCCGCAATGCTGAGTGCGACAAACGTGAGACCGATGCGTCGTGGGACCAAGCGTGCATAGAAAAGGATTCCGATGAAGATGAACAGCGCGACTGCGCTGCTGAAAAGGCCTGCGCGCGAATTGGAAAGCAGGAGCGCGGTTGCCATGCAAATGATGATCAGGGTCGGTATCCATGCGGTGCTGAAGACCCAATTCAGAATTTCCCGGGCACGTTGTTTTCGTGTAAGGCCCATTGGAAGGTTTCTGGAAATCAGATCGAATGTCATCGCGACACTCGCCAATAATCCGAGACCGGCGAAAGTGGCGAACGTGTTGCGGTTGACGAAGGTGCTCGTGAGATCTCCGAAATAGGCCCATTTGGGAAACCATAAAATGGTCTCGCTGCCGCTAAAGAACACAATGAGCCCGTAGGCGGCGTAAAGTCCCGCCGCATATGTGAAGCTTCGCAAAGCCAGGGCAGCGTTGTCAGCATCGCGGCAAAAACGGGCGGCGAGCCAGAACACACCCCCATAGGCCAAATAGCGCATCAGGCCGGTGCGTGTCGATTGAGGATCGACACTGATAGTGGCCGATACCTCGCGACCGAGGGTCCGGGAAGTTTCCGCCCAAATCGGATGCGCCAGCAGGTCAGCCGGCAGTGGGACCGACTGCAGCCAAATCCAGAACGCAATAGCCAGCCAAAGAACCAGACCCGGTATCATGCGGCGCAGAAAAAGCCGCGCCTCCGTCCCGGATTCCCTCGCGGTTAGAAACTCGGCAATGAGCAGACATCCAACCAACAAGGATAGAAGCGACCACGACCACGGGCGGTTCGATGCAAATGGCAAGGGGGCAAGGAGAACGGTTCCAAGGAACAAAAAAAATACAATACGATACGGCATGGGATAGGGCATCGGGCGTTTTTGCGATGGGCGCGCGAAAGCGTTTGGACCTAATTTCTTCAAAATAGGTTGTCTGATGATTTCATGGCTTGAAGCTGATCCCCTCCTCCTCTTTATTGCAAGGCTTAGTTCGCGTATTACCAGCTGTCACCGTTCAACTTAACCAGATAAACCTGCCCAATGATAAAGAAGGTTGTTATTTCCGCCATCGTCCTCGTTGCTGTCGCTGGTGCTGGATTTCAGTGGGTTCATGGTCAAAAGGATGTCCCCAGTGGCCCCGCGCGCAATCAGGTTTTCGTCGCCGGTCAGCAGTTGCTCGAAGGGCAGCTCGGCGACGAGGCGGCTAAACTGACATTGCTGGTCGTGGGGACGCATCCCGAGGAAAACCTCTGGGCGATTCGCGGATCGCTGCGTGCCGAGACCGACGCGGAATATACGAAGCCGTTTTTCGGCGAGATCGAATCCGTATGCAAAAGTTGGCAATCATTAAGCTGCTGGCAGCTGAAATCATTGACCATCGATGGGAGGAGCCAACTCGTCGCGAATTCCCGTCTGCGGACCCGTGTCGCCGGTCAAGGCCAGGAGGGGGATTTCAATTCGACATTTTCAACCGCCACGGGTTCATCCCCGAACCCATCGGAGGTGAATGAAGGTACATATGCGGGCCAACCGCCGGCGTCAGAGACAGATATTGCTAAGCTGGCGGGCGGCGGAAATGGGTCATCTGCCACTGGCGTGGCAACGGCCGAACCGGATCGTGAAGCCGTCGTCTGGCGGACGGTCAATGACCGGGTCAATGCGCGGAGTGGTCCGGGAACGGACTATAAGGTTTACCTTCAGATGCCGTCCCGGGTTGCGCTCCGTCTACTTAGGCGAGAGGGGGAGTGGGGGTATTTCGAATATACCGGGCAGAACGGACAGATCGGAAAGGTTTGGATTTCCATCGGGCTGGTAAAGCCTGAAACAGGATAGTCCCGTTATGGGTCCGGGCTAGGGTGGATCACCGCGATTCCTGCACGCCCTTGGAGATCGCCGGTCCCCCCGGCGCCGAATCCCACTGAAATTGAAGGGAAAATGCAACAAAGCCCCATTAATTGTATCATTTTTGTCACAATTTGCCCCGTGAGTTGAAATTTTCCTGCCTTCCGGCGCTCTTTGCAGCGTTTTTCATGTTGCTTGGGCCCCGGTGCGCGGTATGTTATCGACGGCTTATAGACGCATTTGAGACGCTATTGAGGGAAGATTTAGAGGGGCCCGTCAGAGGCCCGCGTTTTAATGAGTTTTAAAAAGGGGACGCCGGGTTCGCGGCGCACGCAACAATGATCAATAAACGTGCATTTATTTCCACCGGGTTGAAGGCGGCCTTCGTCTCCCTGGCGTTAACGGCTGTGGCGGTCCCGCAGTCTTCCTTGGCGCAGCAAACGCCGCAACAGCAGCAAGTTCAGCGTTCGCCTCAAGTTCAGGCGCTGCTTCAGCAGATTCAGGCGGCTGCGGCCGCGGGGCAAGATGTGAGTGCGCTGATGCAGCAGGTCATTGAGGCCGCGGCGGATGCCGGAGAGGACGTAGCCGCTCTGGCCGAGGAGGCCGTGCAGACGGCTGTTCAATCTGCGGCTGCCAATGGCCAGAATGTCGCCGCGGTGGCGCAAGCGGCGACGGGTGCCGTGGTCCGCGGGGCGGCGGCGAAAGGACAGAATGTTGCGGCTATTGCCGGGCGGGTAACGGCGTCCGCCGTTCGCGCGGCGGCGGCGGCCGGACAGGATGCCACGGCAGTAGCAAGTGCGGCGGCGAATGGTGCAACGCTAGCGGCTGTGGAAACCGGGCAGGATGCCGGTGCCGTGACCACGCAGATCGAGCAGAACGTGCGTGACGTGGCACAGGAGATCGGTCTGGACGCCGATACCGTTGTTGCCGCGGCCAACACAGGTGCCGAAGCAGGTGTCGGCGGGCAGACGATCGAAACGGCTGCCGGCGATGAAGGCGGCGGCGGTGGCCAAGAACTCGAAGGGGGCTTTGAAGAAGATCCCCCCGGAAGCGAAGCCTAGGTCGGATCGCCGGAAATTTTTTGATTGGTGCCTATGCTCGGAAAGAAGTAGATGACCGCAGACATGGATATGGCAGGGAAGCTGGAGGAAATGGTAGGTAGGTCGATCGGTTATATGGCCGCCGTCTTTGCGGGAGTGTCAATGATATCTGTTGGTTCCGCGTCAGCGCAGACGCCGACGCGGTCCGGTGATGTCGAACAGCGGCAGCAACAGCGGGCGGGATCCGAAGACTACCGCCCGATCGGCGCACGCGTCGGGTCTTTTCAGGTTTTCCCCCGGGTGGCGCTTTCCGAAGAACACAACGATAATGTCTATGCTGCGGCAACAGACGAAAAATCCGATTTCATCACGACGTTCAGTCCGTCGATTGGGGTTCAGTCGGATTTCGCGCGACATTCCCTAAATCTCAATGCCGGCGCCGAAATTGTCAGATATGCCGACTATGGCAATGATGATCACGAGAACTACAATATTTCAGTCGGCAGCGGCCTTGAGGCGACCCGCGCCCTCAATTTCGACCTGAGGGCGGCGTACCGTTTGGATCACGAGGACCGGTCGTCGCCCGATGACGCGGGGGGGATCGAACCCACGGAATACGATCGTACCGACTTGGCGGCCGGTGCCAGGTATCGGCCCGGCGTTGTTCTGTTGGGCCTACGCGGCGAGCGGCGGTCTTTTAACTATGACGATGTTTCGACGAGCGGCGGAACGACAAATAACGACGACCGCGACCGGGACGAGTACCGTATCATCGGAGAAGTTGGGTATGAATATCTTCCCGATACGGATGCTTTCGTGCGGGTGACCTATGAGACCGTCAGCTATGAGGTGGAAGCCGCCGGAGACGATGGTGGCTTAGATCGTGATTCGAACGGCTACGAGGTCGTTGCCGGTACGGATCTTGATTTTACCGGGGTGACGACGGGCGAGATTTTTGCCGGCTACTTCTCCCGCTCTTACGACGATGCGACACTGAGCGACTCAAACGGTGTCGCGTTTGGTGGGAACGTGCGTTGGAACGTGACCCAATTGACGACGATACGGGGGGGGGTGTCGCGAGCGGTGCGGGAAACAACGACCGCCAATTCGTCGGGCTATGTCTCGACGGCCTTCAATGTCCGAGTGGACCATGAATTTTTGCGCAATCTGAATGGCCGAGCTCAGGTATCTTATTCGAAGGACGACTATGACGGCATTACCCGCGAAGATGACACCGTGGCCGCTTCTGTCGGTGCGCGGTATTTGATCAATCGCAATTTTAATGCCGATTTGGGTTATGAGCACCGGGAGCGGAGCTCCGATAGTGCCGGAAGTGACTATACCATCAACAGAATTCGCTTGGTGCTTACCGCCCAGTTCTAGTTCAAGCAGAAAATTTGTTCGTCCTTCCGGTGACGGAAGGGGCGGCTTGATTGAGTGGCGGAAAGATTGAAGAGCGCAGGCGTGTGCGATAACGCACATTAGTAAATGGACACCGTTGGGAAGGATGAAATGCGTTTCATCGCCGCTGCCCTTTTGACCATGATGCTCATCTCGTCGACTGCATTCGCGCAGACGAACGATGTTCAATATACGCTGGGCTCAGGTGATCGGCTGCGTGTTACCGTATTCGGTGAGCCTGATCTGTCCGGCGAATTCGAGGTTGACGGAAGCGGACAGATCTCATTTCCGCTTATCGGCAATGTTCTGGTGAAGGACCAGACTCTTCGGGGAGCGGAAGACGCTATTAAGGCGAAATTGCTCGATGGCTATCTCAAGCAACCTCGGGTCAGTGTCGAGGTTCAGAACTACCGCCCCTTTTACATCATCGGGGAAGTGCAGGAACCGGGCAGCTATCCTTACGTCAACGGCATGACTATCTTGAATGCGGTTGCCCTGGGCGGGGGATATACGTACCGGGCCAATGAAAAAGTCATGCTGGTGAAACGAGCCAATGATCGGGAGGGCAAGGAAATAGAATTGCCTCCGGAATCCAAGGTGCTACCTGGGGACATTATTCGGGTAAAGGAGCGATTCTTCTAGCCGTTGCCGTCCGCGGCATTCGTTTGGAGAAGCCGCTTCATATCCTCCTCCAAAACCAAGCAGGTAAGAACGCCCGAGAAATAGGCCCCCGTGTCGATACCGATGCGGTTTTGGCGAAATTCCGATTTCTCGGTGATGGTATGCCCGTGAACGATAACTTTATCGTATAACCCCGTATACCCGATGAAAGGATCCCTAATCCATCGCAGGTCGTGGGGGCGCTGTCGATCGAGGGGGCGACGCGGGTTGATGCCTGCATGAACGAACATATAGTCTCCGAGCACAAAAAAATCATAGAGCTCGGATAGAAATCCGAGATGTTCCGCCGGTAATGCCTCACGCAGGGCGTTCGCGGCCGCTTGCAAACGATCGGGTGACGGCACGCCTGCATGGACGGTAACCCCATAGCTCATGAGGGTTTCCATACCTCCATATTGAAGCCACCCCGCGCCATCGATCGGATCGTCCAAGAAGCTCAACATGGCTTCTTCGTGATTGCCTCTTAGAGCGAATTGACGGAAGCCGGCAAGGGGCCCTTTTCTCACCGTTTCGACGACATCACGGCTCTGCGGACCCCGGTCAATAAAGTCGCCCAGATAGATCAGAACCTTCTCCTTCGCCGTCTCTGCGGCGTCCGCGGCAATCATCTCGAGAAGCTTGAGCAGGAGATCCGCTCGGCCATGTATATCCCCCACAACATACACGCGATGATTGTGGGGGGTGCGGGCCTGCTCGAGACGCATACCTGGGTCCGTGGGGCGTGCATTGCTCGAAGGCCGGTATCTGTCGGAATCTCCGTCAAATATTGATTTAAGTCTTTGAAAAATCATTATAAATTGTTTCCGACAAGGCGACCTTGCCTGGAAATCCATCACGCCACAATAGGCGGGATAAGGTGTAGCCGCAAGCCGCTATTGCGTTGATCTGCAATGTAAAAGAGGCTAGATTTCCGGCCTGCTCAAAGGAATTGGCGGAACCTCCCGAAGGTCGAGATAAGGGGCCGGGAAATTGGGTGTCGGCGCTGCGTCACGGGACGCGTTCCAACGAACGGTTTGGCGTCGGTTCGAATTTCAAAAATATTCGCTCACGAGGGCTGACCCTATTAACGAGTTGGCGAAAGAATAATGCAAACAAGCAGTGATACCAGGGGCTCAGAATACGAACGCGACAGCAGCTATCGGCGGTCCTTTGACCGCATGCGTGATATGGTGCCGTTCGGCCCGGAGGAGATCGATCTGCGTCAGCTTTTGCTGACGCTGTGGCGCCGTAAGATGGTTGTATTTTCGACCATTGCAGTTGTTACGGTGTTGACGGCACTTGTTCTGTTTCAGGTCGAGCCTCGGTATACAGCGACGGCGCAGGTGATGATCGATACGCGCCAATCGAAAGTTGTCGACATCGAAAGCGTCGTGTCGGGTATCTCGGCGGAAATGGCCACGTTGCTGAGCGAGGTTGAAGTTATTAGATCTCCGTCGCTGATCGCCCGGGTAGTTGAAAAGCTCAATCTAACACAGGATCCTGAATTCAACGGGGCACTGCGCGAACCGTCTTGGACCGCAAAGATTCTAAATCTGGAGACCTATGTCTCGCGGGACCTTCTGGTGTCATTGGGGCTGCGGTCGCCCTCGGCGACGATGATAGCGGCGGATCGGGACGACCGTATAGAAAGCAGTGTCATTGGAGCAATCCAAGGCAGTATGTCGGTAAGGCCGGTGAACCGATCGCTTGTCATCTCCATCGCGTTTACCTCGACCGATGCGCGCAAAGCAGCCTTAATCGCCAACACCATTACCGATAACTATATCGTCGATCAACTGGAAGCTAAATTCGAGGCCACCCGCCGGGCGACCACTTGGCTCAATGACCGGTTGGTCAGTCTCAAGGAAAAGCTGCGGGTCTCTGAAGCAGCAGTGGAGCGCTATCGCGTGGACGTCGCGGATAAGATCGGTCAGCAGAGTAGATTAACCGAACAGCAGTTGTCCGAGTTGAATTCCCAGCTTATTTTGGCGCGTGCCAAAGGCGCGGAAGCAAAAGCAAGGCTTAATCAAGTTGAAGACCTGTTGGCATCGGAAGGTAATCTCAATTCGGCCGCGGAGGTTCTTAATTCTCCTCTGATTCAACGGCTACGTGATCAAGAATCGCAGGTGTTGCGGGAGATGTCCGACCTGAGTTCTCGCTATGGGCCGCGTCATCCCAAGATGATCAAAACCAATGCGGAACTTAAGGAGTTGAGAGCCAATATCGGACGCGAAGTTCGCAAGATTGCTTTCAGCCTCCAGAACGAGATGAAAGTTGCCAATGTTCGTGAGCAGACCCTCGAAAAGAGCTTGGCAGTGCTTGAGGGAAAAAGCGCCGAACAGAGCCGCGCCGAGGTCCGCTTGCGTGAATTGGAGCGGGAGGCTGAGGCCAATCGGCTACTTTATGAGAATTTCCTGTCACGCTTCAAGGAAACGAGTGAGCAAGAGGATCTGCAGCAGGCGGATGCCCGGGTCATCGCCAGGGCCAGCACGCCTTCCGGGCCGTCGTTCCCTAAAAAGAAACTGGTATTCATTCTCGCCATTTTCAGTTCCGCGCTACTCGGCGTGGCGCTGGTCTTCGTCCTGGAGCGCCTCGATAACAGTTTCCGGAGCGCCGAGCAGCTTGAGCAGCAAACGGGGCTCGCTTCCATTGGCATGGTGCCGCTGGTCGCGGGCATTGCCAACGCAAAGAAGATCGCACGGCATATTCTGGATAAACCGACATCGTCCGTCAGTGAATCGGTGCGTAACCTCCGGACGTCGCTCGTCTTATCGAAGGTGGATGAGCCGCCCAAGGTGATCGGCGTGACGTCGACGGTTCCATCGGAAGGCAAGTCGACATTAGCGCTTTGGCTCGCGGAATCCTATGCTAACTCCGGACAAAAGGTTCTGCTGATCGATGCCGATCTTCGCCGTCCAAAAATCTCGACCCTGCTCAATCTCGAAACGCCCAGCGGGATTATAGAGCTTCTGACCAATCAATGTTCCACTGAAGAGGCGGTCAAGCGCGTCGGCTCCACCGGATTGCACATCTTGAGTGCCAAACCGACCAAAGCGGATGCCCTCGACCTGCTTTCCTCGCAGCGCATGGCCAATTACGTCAAAACCTTCCGCGAGCATTTCGATATGGTGATTATCGACTCACCGCCGATCCTTGCGGTTGCGGATGCCAAGGTAACGGGAAATCTGGTTGATAAGATTCTGTATATCGTCAAATGGGATAGCACGCCGCGCCAGTTGGTCCTGAGGGGGATCAAAACGGCCCACGAGGCAGGGCTGGATATCGCTGGGACGGTACTGACCCAAGTCAACTTGAGGAAGCATTCCCGTTACGGATACGGCGATCACGGCTACTATTACGGCAAATACAAGAACTACTATACGAGCTAGCCGATGGCAGATGTGCGTAGGATTGTTGGCGGTGTCATCACGACAGGCGTTGCTGCGGCGATCCTGGTGCTTGCCATTCCCAATGCAGTGGTCAGCTTTCGTTTGTTGGGTGCCGATTGGGCATGGGATGGATTGATCAGCGGCGCGCGGGTGCCTGTCTTTGGCTTGACCGAGTTGCGGGGGGCGCTGAGGGACACTCAGAAATGGCTGCCCTCGGGTGAAAATCTATATCGACAGGGCTTCACCGAACGCGGTCTGGCGAGGACTGAATTGCCCGGGACGCCAGACCGGGTGGCTTGGAACCAGGCAGCCGAGGGGGCGTTTGAAGCGGGGCTTTCGCGGGCGCCGTCCAATCCGCATGGTTGGGTGATGTTGGCGCATATGCGCAACGTCAATGGCGTACCGGAAGGTGGCGTGGCGGACGCGCTGCGAATGTCGCTTTTGACAGGGCCCTATCAGCGCGTATTGGCGCCGCTTCGCATCAGTACCGCGTTGGACGTATGGGGAACGCTGGGGCCCGCTGATCGTGTCCAATTCGCAGAGCAAATCCGGTGGACCAACACGTTTAACCAGATACGGCTAATGGAAATCACGTTGCGGGACGACCGGTTTCGACCAATCGTCGTGGGCGCTCTCTCCGCCGATCCGAAAGCAATGGGAATTTTCGTTGAAGGTTTAAGAAGGTTATATTTATCGAAATAAATAATATTAAGAGTTTTTTTTATTTATTTTTTTGGTGGTATTTTCTGGTAAGTACTTAAATAGAAAATAATTATCAAAATAATTCCAGGCGTTGTGCCGGGGGTGGATATGGATATCAGCTATGCATCTGACAAAAGTGATGCGCCAAGAATAATATATGCCGGAACACTCAAAAATCGGTCGTTAATGCGCTTCCTCGTTTTAGCTGGCGTTTTTTGCGGAGATTTGACCGTCATCGTCCTTGCGGCGTTGCTTGCATCAAAACTGCGTTTCGGTGCGTTTACTGCATCACCGAATACCTTTGAACTGCTCGCCGCCGTTCCCTTACCGTACTTGATCGTCGGCATGGCGATACGGTCGTTCCAATTGACGTGTCTGCGAAGCAGAATATCGAGCATCCGCAATTCTATCGCCACCTTGCTTGTCACGTTCCTCGTTTTGATGATGGTAGCGTTCGCGCTCCAAGTGGGCGGCCAATACTCTCGCTTGGAAACGGGTTATATGCTTGTTCTCGCCTTGGTCGGGCTTACCGCATGGCGATATGTCTTATCGACGACCTTGCAGGGAAAGTTAGGGCAGTTCATTTCGCCGACGGTGGCTGTCCTCGGCGAAAAGACCGCCCTTGCCGATCCGTCTCTTAGGCGAAACGTCGTCCGGTTGATTGATGTTGATCAATATGGATGGCATGAAAAGCTCCACGAACCCCGGACACTTGACCATCTTGCCGAAACGGTTGGGGATGCTGAGCGCGTTCTGCTCGCCTTTGATGATCCTGATCGCAGGTGGGAATGGACGCAGATCGCTCGCATGATGGGACTGAATGCGGAAGTTTGGCCGCCTAAGTCATCCGACGTGGATGCCATCGCGATAAACAATTGGAACGGCCGGTCCACTTTGGTCATTTCTCATGGTCCGTTGACACCCTATGAGCAATTCTTGAAACGTACGATTGATTTGATCATTACCATTCCGCTGGTCGTTGTACTTTTGCCCCTCCTGGTCATTACTGCGCTTGTCATCAAGCTTGAATCGCCTGGTCCGGTGTTTTTCGTCCAACAACGGGTCGGGGAGCGGAACCGGCTGTTCAAGATGTTCAAGTTTCGGACGATGCGCCATGAACAGACCGATGCCGAGGGAAAAAGTTCCGTGGCGCCGGGGGACGAGCGGATCACTCGATTTGGTTCATTCCTGCGTAAATACAGCATTGATGAATTGCCGCAACTCTTCAACGTTCTACTGGGAACTATGAGTCTGGTCGGTCCTCGGCCACATGCATTGGGGTCGAGAGCGGGTGGTGAATTGTTCTGGAACGCGGTCGATGAATACTGGTTTCGGCACAAAATGAAGCCGGGCCTCACCGGCCTCGCGCAGATCAGGGGCTATCGCGGCGGTTCTATCGATATAGACGATCTCAGGCGGCGGGTTCTCTCGGACATCGAATACATGAACAAATGGTCGATAACCTTGGATATGAAGATCATCGCAAACACCTTACATGTCGTCTTTACCAAGACAGGCTATTGACCGCCGGAGCCGGGATGTCGCAGAAATGGTTGTGATTCAGAATGTTGCCTCGTGTCGCGGTAAGGCTGGACGGTAAATAGGCAGCTACGCGTGAAGATCGTACATGTCATCACACGCTTCATCCGTGGCGGCGCCGATGAGAACACGCTGCTGACATGCCTTGCGCAGGCCCGTCAGGGTCACGAGGTTACCCTAGTCGTCGGACGGGATTGGCATCCCCAAATGTGCGAACGTTTGGGAACGGCAGTAGCGTTTATCTGTCTTCCCAGCTTGGTGCGGGAGATCAATCTGCTCAAGGACATTCAGTGTCTTTTGCAGTTGCGCTCTCTTTTCCGCCGTTTGACACCGGACGTCGTTCATACGCACGAAAGCAAGGCAGGGATCTTGGGAAGGTTTGCCGCCTATGCCGCGAGAGTGCCGGTCATCGTCCACAGTGTACACATCCTGCCTTTCTTGAACGTCGGCAAGTTTGCCGCATTTTCATATGAAACCCTGGAAAGGATGGCTGGATGGACGACGAACCTTTTCGTCTATGTCAGTCCGGGAATGATGGAGGAATGCCGCGTACGGGGCATCGGCGCAAGTGCCGGACATGAGGTCATCGAAAGCGGTATCGATGTCGGCCGCTTTGTGACGCCGCCGCCGCCGCATGACGAATCTTCCTTGCTTGCCCCGCCGAACGAGGGCGGCGGCAAGCCGTTTGTGCTTCTGAGCCTTGCCGTACTGGAGAAACGCAAAGGCCATTCGAAGTTCCTGCCGGTATTTCGTAAGATCGTTACAGAGCGTCCCGGTACTATTCTGCTGATCGCCGGAGATGGCAATGAAAGGCCGTCCCTGGAGGCGCAAACCCGTGACCTAACCCTTGAGCGTCACGTGCGCTTTCTCGGCTTCAGGGACGACCCCGAAAGTTTGCTGTCGATTGCCGACGTGATGATTGTTTGTTCCGAGCGTGAAGGATTGCCCCGGGCCGTCGTTCAGGCGGGGATCGCCGGGGTGCCGACTGTTTCCACAGGCTTGCCCGGCATTGAACGGGTCGTGCGACATGGCGAAACCGGCTTCATAGTTCCGATCGAGGATATTTCGGCGATGAAACGTGCCGTGGTACGCTTGATCGACGAGCCAGCGCTTTTGCATCGTTTCCGGTCTGGTCTCGCGGCGGTCGACTTTGACGCGTGGAGTCTTAAAAGTACGGGCACCAGAATGCGTGGCGCTTACGTAGCGGCGATTTCGGCGCATGCTAAGCCAATCGATGCTGTTTGCAAAAAGTAGCGGCCGTCGTACAGGTGGGCTGATCAAGAATAGGGCTGAGCGAGCCTTTCCCGTTGCGCCCGTTTGCTAACGGATTCGCTCGGCAAACGATTTCCAAAATTGCCGGCGGACTTTGTCGAGACGGGAAGCATAAAACCGTTGAGCGGCAACAAAATTGGTTTTCGCTGCCTCCGAACGGAGTTGGGGTGTTTGTGCTAGTTGAAGCCATTGCTCGGCGAGAATCGTATAGTCGCCAGCCCGATGAATGAAGCGCTCCGGTAGCAATTCGGGCGTGCCGCCGGCGTTCGAGCCAAGAACCGGGCAACCGCGGCTCATCGCTTCGATCACGGCTCTTGGGAGCCCTTCCTGGAATGACGGCTGCAGATATATGTCTATGTCGTCGAGAAATGCCAAGATTTCTGCCCCTCTCGGGAGGACACCCCGGAAGACAACGTGTTTTGACAGATCAAGACTTTCGATCAGGTCTCTCCAAAGGTGATCGCCGCCTGGTCCCACGATTTCGAGCGTCATATCGATGTCGGCATCGCGGACAATGCGAAGGGCCCGGAGAGCGATATCCAGGCCCTTGGTCCGATGCGCGACGTTGGCGATCATGCCGGCTTTGAGAGGGCGAGCGCCGGCAATATTTTCAAACCTCGTCTCGAGGCATGAATTCGGTGGTTCGGGAATGTCGACGTTCGAAACGGCCGCCTGAGGTGCCGTCGAAGGATAGCGACGCTGTAGAAAACGGTCAGTGACGTAGAGGACTTGGTCGGCCATACCGACGGCATGGCGCATACGGGCCATTGCAATGGGGGCGTACAAACGGCCTTGCCAATTGCTGTGGCGTTTCAACGCATCGAAGGCACATCCGACGACCTCGACGGCGGTGGGACGTTTGACATTTTGGGCCACCCGAACGGCCGCTATTCCGATTTCACTGGGAAGGCGGGCAATGACAGCGTCATGCTTTTCCAATAATCCTCGGAGCTGCCTATCGATTTCGAATCGGCCGAAGATCAGTGCCTCCAGGGATGACAAATTAGGTGCGGCGACAAATTCTACGCCGTCTCTCGAACAACGTAGGTGACCGCTCCCGTTGAAATCTGGGCCGGCCTCCGTCATTCGGGAGAAAACCGTCATTTCGTCGAATGCCTCGAGATACCGGCCGAGGATCTTCGTATCGAATTGACCTGGTGACACAACGATACCGTCCGGTTGTCTGACGAAGTGGTGATCGTGCGCGAACAGGACTTTCACCTCGGTAGAGCTCCGATCTGACGGAGGACGTGCAGATAAGCGTCCGCGATAGGCTCAATAGAGAATTCGTAACCACGCCGTATCAACCGATCCGGTTCCCGTGGCTCATCCAATGTCTCGTTCATGGCATCGGCAAAAGCCTCTGCATCCCCGACGGGCACTGATCGACCATATTTTCCGTTCGCAAGAATTTCCGATGGGCCATACGGGCAATCGGTACTGACAACTGGTGTGCCGCAAGCGAGAGCTTCTGCTAATACATTTGCGAATCCTTCGAAGCGGGAAGACAATACGAACAGATCGGCCGCTTTCATAAAGGCGTACGGATTTTCCGCGAAACCGGGCATATCGACGTCTTCTTCGATGGAAAGAGAGCGTACCAAGGCTTCCAAGTCTCGCCGGTCTTCGCCTTCGCCGAGAATGATAAGCCGTAGCGGGCGGCGTTGGCGTAGGATCGTAAATGCATGCAACAGCGTGGGATAGTCCTTTTGCGGGGTGAGTCGGCCGGCCGCCACAAGCACGGGAATGTCATTGTCCGTAAACCAGGGGTGCTGTGGCTCCGCATCGCGCTCCCGTTCAAATCCAGGTGCGACGACGGGATTATGGATCACGACGACGGACTCCCGATCGATACACGCCAGCCGGACCAAGGACTCACCGACGCCTCTGGAAATCGCCACGATCCCATCCGCACGCCTAAGAAGCCGGCGTAAGCCAAATCCGATAAGTCTGTTTCGCCCCCCGGCACCATTTGCACCGAGGAACTCAGGGTTGTTTTGTGCCGAGATCAACACCTTCGAAGGGAGCCGGGCAAGGATCCGGCTTACCAAAAGGACAAGGTCGGCATGATAAAGGGCGGATATGATAACGGTTGGTCGGCGGCGGCGGGCATATCGCGCCAGTGCAGGGCCGGCGAAGACCATGCGGGGAACGTCTAGGACTTGTTTCGACACCCGTGGATCGAGCCGATGGAGGTAGTTGCCTGTGCCGCGACATAGAACCATATCTACATCGTGGCCCAGTTCAGCGAAACGGTTGGCAAGGTGCAGCATCGCCCGCTCTGCCCCGCCTCCGCCAAGCGCGGGTAAGAAAAACGCGATTGGGCTTTGACGACCACCGTTGTGAAGAGAGGTCACGCGAGTTCTTACCGTTTACTTACCTGATCAGAGTGCAAGCTCATCGTTGAAATATCTCGACAGTGATATTTTTGCTTTTTTCACTCTATTTCATTTCCACTTTCGACAACGGTCACGGGCTAGAATGCAGGTGGCTTGAGAATTCAAAAAATTCCCCTTCTTCGGAGCCGAACCCCAATTTCGATAACAAATAGTAGAATAACCTGTATCCCCCATAGGGCCGCCAATAAAAAGACGTGAACTTGGTTTTTGCCGATACTATTTCCGACCTGCGCAAAGGGTTGTCAGAACCACGGTCGGCCATTCTTGCTGTTCGCCATATATTCATTAACCAATACATTGGGGCGCTTAAATAACGTTCAATCAGAATCATAGTGCCGCCAGGTTTCAAAACGCGGACAATCTCATCGATCGCATCGGGCCGTTTGCAATGATGGATGGTTGCGCGTGAAAAAACGAAATCGAATGCGTCGTCTTCAAACGGCAGGGTTTCGGCGGGGGCCGTGTGGAAGAAAACGCGATCTTGGTAGTCCGTGCCATGGGCGGCGTCTATTGCCCGGATACGTTCCAAGCAAAGCCGCTGGGACGCTGCCGAAACCTCAACTTGGTCCACCCGAGCGGGGCCATCAAATATCCAGTAGATCAGATCCTTGCCCGATCCGCCGATATCCAAAATACGCTTGTCTGATAGGTCAAGTGATATGCCCGACTTCTCAACCGCTTGGCGGATCACCAGATAGCGCTCGTACCAAACTTTCACACCTCGTACCCGTTGGGCGGCTACTCGAGAAAGCGCCTCGATTTCCCGGTTGGCCCAGTTGTCCCAGATTGTGGCCTCGTCTTCGGCGAGGGCCAGCAGATCGTCGCTAACTGGAAAGCACCGCCAATCGTAGGCAACACGGCGTTCGGCCCCATGCCATTGGCCTATTTCCTGCCCCTGTGGATCCAATACCTTGTCGCCACTCAATAGGTATCGGCTTTTTGGATTTGTCGCGTCCTGGCGGTCGAAAACAGAATTGTTTTTCATGGTTTCCTTCACGAAATTCCACTTTTATGGCATTTCTCGCCGAGAATTCGTTCCTACTTGAAAATACTAATGTTCTAACCTGCCTGCAGGATCAAGAGTATTTTAGATGGTCATATTCGAAATAGTGCTAATCTTTTGGTTAGGCCTAAACATAGAAAAACTACTCCACCGTCATATGGCGAGCCGGTTGGCGGTGGTTGGCTGCTGCGGGGGCCGCGCTGGGGGAGCTGTACGAGTTCTCACGATGAACGGAACGATCTGGTGACCCAAAAAAAAGAAACGTTAATTGCGTTCGCATATCAAGCAGGTGCAAAAGCCGACGGCGGTCTTCGCAGTTTTTTTGAAATCTATTCCCGACTACCTATGCGCCGGATCATTGTGACCAACATTGAATCTGAGTTCACCCGGCAACTGCAAGCGGCAGGATGTGAAGTGACGCTGGTGCGAATGCGCGAAAAGGTTTTTCGTCGTGGGGGTCTTTTTGCTTTTCTTACCCAAAACCTGGATCGTGTTGGCAACACGCTGCGTCTTGCTCGGTTGGTTCGACGGGAGAACGCAAAACTTGTGCACTTCAACGACCACCGGGCGTTTTGGAGCGGCGTGCTCGGTGCCCGATTAGGCGGCGCGAAAGTTGTCCTAAACGTGCGGGATACGTTGCGCCCCGGAAGCTCTCCCTGGAAATCTCGTGTCGCATTGCGTCTTTGTGATGTTTTCCTGGTGTTGTCTCGGGAAATGGCTGAGCGATGGACAGAATCCTTGCGTCCAACAACGAGTGATCGTCGGCAGGCAGCCAAAATCAAGTACATCTATAGCATTGTAGATTTGAAACGCTTCCGTCCCGTGACCCACGAGCAACGTGAGGCTTTACGGGACCGACTTGGAATTCCGAAGTCGGCTTGCGTTGTCGCCTATGTCGGAAGTTTTCACTACAAAAAGCTGCAGGAAGCGTTCATCCGAAACACGATACCAGCGCTCGTTTCCCGGGTAAGTCGCGCTCATGTTTATTTTGTTGGCGATTTTGATCCGGTCAGTAACCCTTTTGCAGAAAAATGCACGGATGCTGTTGTGGAACTCAAACTTGAAAATCACGTCACTTTTTTTGGCTATATACCCTCGCCGGAAGATTTCTATCAAGCAGCAGATATTATTGCCTTGGCATCTGAACGTGAGGGCTTGCCACGATGTATGATCGAGGCAATCGCCTGCGGCACGCCGGTCGCTGCTTTCGACGTATGTTCGGTGCGGGAGATATTGGAGGGTTGGCAGTGTGGGGAGGCGGTGGACAGCAACAACTACGAAGCGCTGGCGGCGGCCTTATCTGTCCCGGCGCAAGATCCAGCACGTGCCGATATTTGGCGGAAAAACGGTCCAGCAGTTGCCGCGAAACTTTTCGACGCGGACCGCAACGTCAAGGCGCACATGGAGCTTTTTCAAAGGATTGTCGATGATGCATCGACTAATCCTCGGACTTGAACATTATCCCGATGACGTACTTAATAAATAGCCGTCTGCGATTAGTCATTCAAACATGGCCTGCCAAATTAGAATATCTGGAGTACAAAGTACTTTTGCTTTTTCAAGGAGTTCCGGCGTTACCGTTTGGGATTTTATCTCATTTGGTTGACGCATTTTGTTCTCGTGTCCGATACGAATGCGTGAGCCAAGTTTGTTTTTCAACTCTTTTTCAAATGTCGGCAAGTCGTCGAGTCGGCCGACAATATCCATACGTTTCAGATTATGGATTGCGGCGTCTATCGCCTTATCAGATGAAAAATCTGTTTCCTTCGGCAATCCGCAAAAGAATCTAGAATACGTCGCTCCAAACTCTTTTGCTCGCGGCGTTTCTAGAAATTCGGCAAATCCTTCTTCGATATATGCATATTTGTCCGTCCTGCCATAATCCCAAAAGAAATGAGAAATGAATCTGGCCACGGGCTCGCGGAGGATGGTTATGAACCTATACTCCGGGGAGAATATCTCGAAAGCGATGTTAGAAAATCGAACGTGTCCCGAAAAACACCGGATGCCTCTAAACAATTGATACAGCATCATTTGTTCTCGCAGATCGAGAACGTCTGTTAACATCTGCATACGGTCATTGCGCCCAGTAAACGCCTCAAATGCGCGAAAGGATGCTTCTGGAAGCACGGTATCTTGTGACAAGATATAATGCCATCTCAGTGCTCTTCCCACAGACGTTCCGCCGCATTTAGGTACGTGATGAAATACGACCGGCGCGGGAAGCATTCTTTCTTCCACCACTTTTTTTGCAGATTTTAGAGTATCGACAAGACCCATTATTTGCCTTTGCTTGAGCCGGCAATCTTTAACCCAAAGTATGATTGACGTTTTTTGCGTCGCTGCGCGCATACGGGAAAAAAGATAACCGAACGATGCCTGTAACAACTAAAAACGATAAAAGAAGAATAAGATCTCGCGCGGTGGCGACAAATGCCCCAGTGGTACCGGAGAACTCGATCAAGATTAGCAAATAGCCGACCCAGAGCGCCGGAACCCACCGGTATTCTATTATCAATTCTGCAAGCCATCGGTGGAGCATGCCAAACAGAGAAAAAAAGACGATCACGCCAGGTATATGGAAATTCCAATAGGCTTCGGCGGCGGCACTCACGGGAATACCCCAAAATTTGATCGTAGTCTCGTGGAGCGGAGTATCTTTGGATAGGCCAGCGAAATTGATCCACATATTGTATGCGTCGGCTGAGCGCGGTTTCCCTGACCAAAGTGCGCGTGGAATCCAGAAGGCGGCTCCTCCGATGTAGGTTTTGCCCCATAGAAGGCCGTATTTATTGGCACCGGCGAATGCGGCGAGGGCAGACTCTTCGTTCCCACGCTCGGAAACGTCCTGTAGCGCATGTTTGTACCACTCGTCGATTGCCTCAAATGATAGGATTTTTGTATCGACCTGCGTGCTACCGTAGTCCTGCCTTATCATACCGAATAGGCCAAACACGGCCATCATGGTCATGGCGACCGCCAATGCCGGGGCAACCAGAACTTTGCCTTTGCGCATCCACCACAGCATTACCAGAATGGTTAACGGCAAAAGTACATCGCTGCGCGACCCGGCAATAAGCAACGCGTTGGTCAGAGACATTCCAAGCGCGGCGAGAAAAAGCGGACTACTGAATGGGCGTTTGGCGTAGGCGAACCATACCAGGACGGGGATCGGCGCAAACTGTCCGAGTACTAGGAACGGCCCCAGCCCTTCAAAGAGTTGTACCCGACCCCCTCGCATGGCGACGATGTAGCTGCCAAGGCCCCCACCCTTGATGATGACGAAAGCCGATGAAATGACAAATATCACGGTGACAGCGGTGAGGGCAAAAAACGCCAGGTTTTTCGGTCGTCCGATCCGGAGTGAGGGGAGGCGCTTCGGTTTGAAAAGAAAGAACGCCGCATAGTAGCAAGCTAATGCCAAGCTTCCTATCAAGCTATAGCCGAGGCGGGTTAGCGCGAGATCGCCGTCCGACATGATAAGTGAAATAGCCCCGCTGCTGGTGCCCGCGTCGAATGTTAAAAGTGGAAAATCGAATGGTGCGATAAGGTGTAGCGGCTGTTTGGCAATGCTTTTTGCTGTTATGAAAATCGTCGGCAATATTAACGGGTGTACCCAGCCGATCCCCGTTCGGCGCATAAGAAAAGGAAAAGCAAGAAGAGACGTGTAGAGAATTTCAGCAAGAATGCGCGCCGTCAGAAAGGGGACAGTCTCTGCGGATGTAGCTGCCGAAATTATCGGAAATAAAATCCTATATAAAAAGAAATATGTAACGATTGCTGAACGCCAATACCAGGCGATTGGCAGGAAAGCGGACGAGTCGAATTGGCGAGCAGAACGCGCAGCCGTAGCTGTTTCCAAAGCTTCATCCCTCGACCAAATATTTCAGAGATGCCTAGTGAAAATCGACCGAAAACGAATACGCGTTATCCAGGCAATCCCGGAAGCCTATCAAATCCATCTCTTCAGTCAACATTGCTCGGGTTGATAGCCACTATATTGGTGTCCTTCCGGAGTTGTACAAAGGTTGAGCACAAGGCTTGGTTTGCTCATCTGTGTGTGATGCTGTGCCAAAAAAAGAGGGCTAACTGCACTTTCTGACCTAGTACGATCCGGTATTTTGCCTAATGCGACCAACAGCTTCCTCAGTGCGATTGGGCTCCAAGGAATTGTTCCGGCATCGCGGCGGGCGCTTTTCGCGCTTTCGTTACATGGATTGATCTGCTGATATACGCACGGCTGAGAGGTGGTCCTTATTGTGATACGGTGGCGCTTAGTTTTTTTGAATCCCACAAGAATTTGTCGGCATTTTAGTCGGAGCCAAGCCATTGTTTCGCTACTCTCAAAAAATCCCTTTGACAATGGCGTCGGTGTTAAAACAGATAATTGAGCTAGTCAAATTGACGTGTGTCCAATTTAAATAGGTTGAAATTCTGCATGGTTGAAGAAAAAAAAGAAAATAAGCTGCTATTTTGGAGGTTTTATCCGAGTTTTTGTATTGTATTTTTCAATACAGTGGCCGTTTTTATTTTAATAAATATATTAATTTTCTTTGGAAGATCTGTTTTCTATGAACCAAGGGATTTTGTTCATATTTACGAGCCGTTTACGCAGTTTGCACAGAAGCCAGAGCAGAGAGACGGATTTAATATAACTCGAGAGGGCTATAGGAAAATCAAAGATCAAGGGCCATGGCCCCCGAACACCGATCGATACAACGTCTTTGTATTTGGTGGTTCGACGACGTTGGGAGTAGGCGTCAGAGATGATCAGGCAATCCCTTCCTATCTTCAAGAATACTTGCGTGGGAAGCTTACTAGTTCCGAGGTAAATGTTTATAACTTCGGTCGAACAAGCTATTTCAGCGCACAGGAGACGATTTTGTTTGTTCGCCTTCTAACACAGGGAAAAATTCCCAATCTCGCAATCTTCGTAGACGGACTAAATGAATTTTTCTATGAAACGGGTGAACCGAAATATACGAATTTATTTCGAAAATTTATGTCAAATCCGTACGAGACACGATTGGGCAATTCCTTACAGAGCTTTTTGCAAGATCTGCCGGTGACTCGAGTGTTGGATAAAGTTGCAAAAAAGATCATAGGAGACAGAGCTGCCAGAATTGAGGAGGGCGACGTAGAAGCTAAGACGGCCGTCATAAAGCGTTATCTGGAGAATAAGCGGATCATTGAAGCCATCGGTAATGGCTATGGCGTGGATGTTCTATTCGTTTGGCAGCCTGTTCCCACTTACAAGTACGATCTTCGATATCACGCGCACTACGACGGTAATAGGGATGCATTCGAGCAACATGTTAGATCGGGTTTAGGTTATCGAGTTTTCGCTGATATCAGGGAGCGTCAAGCCGTTGGCGGGAACTTTCTTTGGCTTGGAGATATACAAGAGAATTCCACCGAAAACTTATATGTTGATAGAGTCCATTATACGTCTTTATTTTCTCGCAAAATTGCAAATTTAATAGGACGGTTCGCGCACTCCAATTCGCTTTGTTGCGAACATTAAGCGGAAACGCCAAGTTGTCGCCGCTAAGGCTGTTGAAATCCGCCCAACCGATGATGGAAACGGTGCAACATAGCAAAAGCCATTTCTCCGTCATTTGACGAGTACCATTGAAATTGGAAATAAAATCGAAAAACTGGTTTCCGCTTCAAGTACCTGGTAGACGTACCGTCGGGCGTTGTCATGTCCCCGTGGGAGGTGCCGATGTCCGGAGACCGTTTCCACAGATTGGTTTCCATTGCCGCTAATAGGACAGTCGTTTCGAGCTGGCCAAACTTTACGAGAACCCCCCATACTTTACAGGGCAGATGAAAAAACTATTTCATTCGGGCGGACTGCTCGTCGCAAGTAATCTGTTTGCCACCGCTGTCCTGTTTGGTCAGAGCATTATTGTCGCCAGGGCACTGGGGCCCGCCGGCTACGGCGTTTGGGCGGTTATTCAATCGCTTCCCCTCATTGTTCGCACGTTTTTGTCGTTCCGTACGGCAGAGGCAACAACGCTTCACCTCGTGGAATTTAAAACGAGTGGACAACGTCACCTGATAAGGACGCTTCTTTCGACGTCTTTCTATGTCGAGTTTTTGACGCGATTGGTCGCATTCGTGATTGTGGTTCTGTTGATTCCAATAGCGTCAGATAAGATTGCTGGGGGTGCTACGGCGCAGACCGCCTATCTGATATTCGCCTTTTCGGTTCTCGGGCTGACATTGGAACCCATTTGGCAATCCGTACTCCGGGATCAGAAAAAGTACGTCGGTATGGCGCTGTTGCAAGCCGGCATACCCATTGTCCAAGTGCTTTCGATTGTCGGTTTTTTGATATTCGATCGCGTTGACATATTGCATATGGCCTTTGTTATGGCGGCGATGGCTTTCCTCAGACTGACAATCATGGGGATGCAACTCCGTGCTCTTCTTTACGACAGTTATGAAGTTCGCCTTCGCGATTTGTTGGATTTCCGCGTTCACGGCGAATGGAAAGCTTTGGAGAAGTACTGGCAGTTCATGCGATATGGATATGTTTCAAGCTGCGTATCCAGCATTGTCAAATTCAGTGACATTCTCATTCTCGGCTATTTTCGCTCGGATGAGGAAGTCGGTTATTACCGGCTGGCCAAGAACTTGGTAAATACCATTGCCCAATCGGCGAGTTCACTCGGATTCGTTATTTTTCAGGATCTCAGCGAACTGATTGCGGCACGTAATTTCCAACGCCTCGTGGTGCATCTGAAACCACTGGTTTTCTATTGGCTGCCAACCGTTGCGGTGTTTGCCACAATAGGAACCCTGATTTCACCTTATGTCATAGAATTGGTTTATGGGCCGAACTTCGCCCCTGCCGCACTAATTTTCAACGTTCTTTTAGCCGGCGTGGGGACGATGACGGCGCTTTTCTGGGTGCATCCGCTAACCCTCGCATTACGCTTACTGAGATGGCAACTGGCCCTAATAGTTGCTGGGGCTGTATTCTTTGGCCTTTCGGCGGTTTTGTTGACCCCGCAATTGGGCGCCGTCGGGACAGCGATTGGCCTATCCGGGGCCTGGGTGATCGGCTATTTCGGTGTTCTCTTCCCTATTTCGGCAAGGCTGTTGAAGGCGAGGCAGAGTTGATGAAGCCTTGGTTAAATTTATTCGTCTATTGAGAAGCGGCTTGAAATGTCAAAGAAGTTTACATTCTCGGAACGAGGTGGTTGTCCAATTTGCGGGGACGGCCGGTCGACAGAAAAAGTCTCACTTCCGTATCATGAGGGGATCGTCTCCGATTTCATCGGAACGTATTACCAAGGAAGAATCGAGCCGGAATCGCTGCGGGGTGGCAGATATCGAATATTGTATTGCGATGCCTGCGATTTCTATTACCAGGGCGATATTTTGAACGATGAGGGCATGTACGAACTGTACGAGCACATAATCGTGCCCGAGGGCTCGCTCGCAAAGGTCCAAGGGGCGAGGAAGGAGTACTTTCAGGGACATCTCCGAACCGCCGGACTGATCGGCGAGCTGTTGCCCGTAACGACGCCCCATTCGGTCAAGGTGCTGGATTTCGGCATGGGATGGGGCCATTGGGCCTGCGCGGCGAAGGCCTTGGGATATGATACGATGGGGGCGGAGATTTCCCCGTCACGGATTGCCTACGCGGCAGAAAACGGGATAAGAAGCGTAGATATCAACGCGTTGCCGGACGCCTGTATCGACTTCGTCCATACGGATCAGGTATTCGAACATGTCGCCGACCCCCGGCAACTTGTCGGGGAACTCGCCCGGATTTTACGACTGGGCGGCGTTCTCGGGATCGGCGTCCCGAGCGCGGAAAATACCGCAAAGCGGTTCAAATCGAAGTTTGTCCCGGGAAAGGACGAGCTGCATCCTTTGGAGCATATCAACGGATTTACGTCGGACGCCCTCAAGCGATTGGCCGATGGCGCCGGCCTGAAGGTTGTTGGTTGGGCCGAGTATTCGACTTGGCGCCGACGCCTCAGGATGCTGTCACGGACGATGCGAGATCTCGGAAGGCTGGATATGTACTTTCGAAAGAAATAGATAAACAGGCTTGTCTAGAATTGACGATACCCAAGATATGAAGCTTAAAGAGAGCAGCCGCTCCAAGATCACCGGAAGTTCATGGTAATGGTACAGCCTCCCGCAGCCGATCCGATAAAGGATTTCTACCGCACCTATCATGATAAAATCGGGGATAAGCGGGTGAATTCCCGTTATCCGATCCGTTGGCGGACGCACCGCGACGTGTATGAAAGTGTACTGGCCCACATCGGTCCCGGACAGCGGGTTCTGGATTCAGGGTGCGGGGAGGGGCATCTGTCGGTCTTGATGGCGGCGAAAGGAGCCTCGGTCTGGGGTATAGACTACTCACGTCCTAACATAGACGCTGCACATCAGAATGCTTCTGTTTCTGCGTCTTCGTTGGGGGAAGAGCCGCCCTGTTTCAGTGTCGGCGACGCTGAAAACCTGCCGGTTTCCGACAATGTGTTCGATGCGGTCGTCAGCAATCACGTTCTCGAACATCTGCCGCATTTTGAGCTAGGTCTTGCGGAACTGTATAGGGTGACAAAAGACAGGGCCATAATCGCGCTTCCCACCTGTTTAAATCCGTGCTCCTGGGCTCTGCTGGGTGGGGATAGCTACTGGCGGATCTCCAAGAAAACTCCTTTTGCCATATTCCGTGGACTTGCCAGGGTTCTCTATGCACTCATCACCGGCGCAGATGGCGTCAACGAAGGTTATGCCGGTGATTTGAGTATCGTTCATACGCACTTTTTTCCCAATCGTGCGCGTTCAAAAATAGAAAAGGTAGGCTTTGTGATCGAGGCTATAGAGGCACAATCTCTTTGTTTTCCCTATATCTGGGGGAAAATACCCGGAAACAGAGCGTTTCCTTTCCTGAGAAAAATGGGGATTGGGACAATATTTGTTTGCCGGAAGAAGGCTTAAAAAATCTTCCCACCTTCCATTTCTCTTATTTCATTGACTATCTGTTCCGCGGAAACCCCCGCTGCGCAAGGCATGCCTTCGATTGGACAGGGAGTGGTCAGCCAACAGGGGGAACACGATACTTGGGGTGTTTTCGAAATTGAGCGGACGGCCGGGTAATCGGAAAATATTGGATCCGAGTATCCGGTTAGAATGCAAACAGCGGGAATTCCGAGAGCCGCAGCCAAATGGGAAAACAACCCCTCTTGGCACACGACAAAATTCGCCTCTTTAAAGAGAACGCATAGCTCTCTCAACGTGGTCTTGCCCCGCAAATCCGCTACGTCCGTCAAAGGAGTTTCATCCACGGTGCCGACCTGGACCCATTGAATATCCGGCAATGAATCCACAATCTTTTGGAATCTTTGCACGCCCCAATTCTTGTTGGGCGTAAAGTCTGTCTTCCCTTCCGATTGAATAAGAGCATAGCTGCCTCTTGGCCAGTCGGTGCGCAGGCGTGCCTGTTCCGATTCCTCTGTTGTCACGTAAACAGCGGGTTCGATACGGCCGTAATCCAATTTTGTACACCAATGCTTTGTCTGGAGTTTGACGATATGGGCTGGCTTGCCGCTCGCACGGACGTACTCGAGCCAGGAGGGAAATTCACCGGATCGGAAAGAAAAAGCACCGAAACGTTTTCCCGGAAAGGGAACGAGCAGTTTTAATATCCGGGAAAGCAGCCATGGTACGCGGCGACCATCGATTAAGCGAGCCACATGGGGATTGTGGCGGAAGAAAGCCGGGTAGGAGGTAATCACCCAAATCCGAAAATCATATTGGTCAGCCAACATTTTCACGACGGCCGTCATTGCAACGTGCTCGCCAATCGCCCGGCCCTGGCGATAGACCAGGAAGATATTGTTTGGCCTAAAAATACTGTCAACTAATGATGAAAGTAATTTTGCCAATATATTTTTTTTATTCTTAATCATTTCTTTTGATTAGAACGAAGCCGTAGTCACGTAGGATCGCATCTGCTAAATTTTGATATCTTTTCTTCGTTATCAATCGATAGGTTCCCCAAAGCGGATGGCGAAATAATTTCTTCAGTATTTTTCTTGGTCTGTTTTCGGAAATGAAGGTTCGATGGCCCTTGTCCAACGTCGAGAATCCGTCGATGGCCGTAATCAACGACAACGCCCGCATGGAAAATAGTTGTAGATGTTCCTCATACCACAACGACCATGAAAACCTCTCTTCCGCAAACGAGATGCCCTCATATAACGGTACCTCGACATACAGAAGATCTCCCGACTCCATACATGAGGTAATGGTTCGCAGAAATTCGGACGGATTCTCGAGATGCTCGATTACGTGACATACCGAGAATACCGTCTTGCCGACTATTTCTAGTTTTTTGAAGGTCTCTTTCGAAAAAAACTGATCATGGACTTCCAGTCCCTTGGATAGACAGTGCGCAACCAAAGCTTCATTGCGGTCGAAGCCTATGGTTCGCGAGAACAAGTCTTGTGCGGCGGTTAGCATTTCGCCGCTGCCGCAACCGATATCGATAAAGTTTTGATGGCTGCGGAGATGAGATTCGATAATTCGAAATCGGTTTCTCGAATTTTCAAGACGTTGCAAGGATTTTTCCGAAGACGGAACGTCTTGTCCGCCTCCTTTTGTATAGTCGAGAGGCGCGTTCATGATATTTATCAACGCATGGCAGTTGGGGCACTTCGCAGAAACCTGTTCGTTGTCTGCTTTGAGCGGTGTACCGCAATTCAAGCACCGATGGCTGGTTGTGGCTTTAGACATTTTCTAGGTCGATCACTCAAAATTTGTTCTCGGGCCGTCGTCACGCGCAAAATGGGATTTTACACGATAAAGCCGTTTTCCATGCGAATTGCATCGTAATCTAGAACCATGATTCCAAATGGTTAATTTGCCAAACCCGCTTGTCGCATGTTTATCTGAATAGCATCCAATATCAATCGCGCCCTCTGGTCCCAAGTGTATTTTGCTTGGAAATCTTGGCGCGCGCGATCCCCCAACCGCGCCCGCAATTCGGCATCGGCGTGAAGGGCCGTGAGGGCCGCCACCCATCCTTCCAGATCTTCGGGCGCTCGCAGTAAGGCGTTGACGTCATCGGCTAGCACCTCCCGTAGGGCTGGCAGATCGGAGGCGACGATAGCTTTCCCGTGTGACATATATTCGAAGATTTTTAACGGAGACATCCCATCGGCCAAATTGGGGGTCTTCCCCCCAGTCCCACGCACGTCCCTCAGGTAGGGAGCTATAACGACGTCCATTGCAGCGATATACGCTGGTGTTTCCGCGTGTGGCATGTGTCCGTGAAGCGTAAGGTTAGGCAGGTTTTTCGTGCGCTCTTTCCAATGCCCGACGTCATCGCCGGTTCCTCCTACGACGTGAAACCGGACCCAAGGACATTGGGGTGCGATCTCGGTGATGAGTTCCATCCCCTTGCCGGGATAGAGATGGCCGACATACCCCACCTTGAAGCCACCTCCCAGGTCTTTTGGTTGAACCGGTTCGGGTTGGTCAGCACCGTCATGGGCGACGAGGATCCGTCCCGAAAGATCGGGAAAGTCGGCTTCATACTCGACCCGGAGTCGGTCATTGATAACCACGAGCTGAACAAATTTGTCTGATCGGAATATGTTTCCGAGGCGCAGGGTCGCCTTTTCTCGAAAACTCGACGCCGCCACGTGGAGTTCCAAAACGACAGGTAAATTGATCCGTATGGCCGCAAACCCGACGGCGGCGGAGCGCGTGTAGAGGACGAATTTACCGCTCAGCCTATGCAGGAGCATGCCGACCAAGGCAAATAGCATGTCCCTTCCGGGAATGTTGGGCCGAGGGCTCCGGCGTGTGGCAAATGCGGTTTTCAGCCCGTACGTTGATGCGATCGTATCGAAAGGCGTGTCCCGCAATCCTGTCATCGGACTCATAAGCGTTACGTCGGCACCGGCGTTCTGAAACGCGGCACACATTTTCGCAACCTGGACGGCATTGGCAGCGGTACTTGGGACCGGTGCATTATGCAAGTACAATAGGCGCACAAATTTTGCTCATCACTAGAATTAGATTGAACACGGTTGAATTTTCTAACACGTATCACTCAAAGACCCTGCCCGATGCGGCCGTTTACCGCATCGGCTGGCAAGGATGACCCAAGAAAAGACCTAATACCGCAAATACCGTCGCCAACCCATCTCAAATGCTTGTTGCAATCGAGCACTTGCGATTAACCACCCGATACCACCCAAATCCATCCCTCACGATGTCATCGATCTTCGGGTATAGGGGGCTCCAATCAAGATCAGTGCGGGTTTTCTCTGTATCGCCGGCAATAAGTGAGGCCGCGTCGCCGGCGCGGCGCGGTTTTTCTATGATCTCAAGCTTCGTTCCCGTTACGCGCTCGACGCTCTCGATCACCTCACGGACCGAGTATCCTCTGCCGATACCCACATTATAGGTCCGCGTGTGGCCGTGATTGACAGGCTTGTCGAGAGCGGCGACGTGGGCGCTGGCAAGGTCCCAGACGTGGATATAGTCCCGAATGCAGGTGCCGTCCGGTGTGGGATAATCAGTGCCGAAGATGAAAAAGGGCTTCTTTTCCTCCGCCGCCATCACCAGCCGCGGCACCAGATGGGTTGCGTGGCGAAATTTAATGCCCAATTCGCCGTCAGGATCGGCGCCGGAGGCATTGAAATAGCGGAAAATGGTCACGCCTACGTCGGTGCTCGCGGCGTAATCGCCAAGGATCTGTTCGGCGGTCAGTTTGGATTGCCCATACGGATTGATCGGCTTCGCCGGTGTGGTCAAACCGACCTGGTGGTCCGTTGTTTCCCCATAGACGGCGGCCGTTGAAGAAAAAATGAGATGGCGGATACCTCCCTCCCGGCAGGCCTTTGCCAATGCGATCGTGCCACCCACATTGACGTCATAGTAGAGGAGGGGCTCACGCACCGATTCCTCAACTTCGATCTTCGCGGCAAAATGCATCGCCGCGGCCGGTCGATATTCGTCGATAGCCGATCTCAGGCGCTCTGCGTCACGAACATCTCCCTCTACCAAAGGGCCGAAGCGCACGAAGTCTCTCCGGCCGTTGGAAAAATCGTCGTAGCAAACGGGGGTGTAGCCATTGGCTGCCAGCAGCTTGCAGCATTGACTGCCGATATATCCGGCACCGCCCGTAACAAGAACCGTTTTGTCTGACGAGGTAGCCATCCAACAGTCTTTCTATGCCAGCATGATCCTGTCGCGGCCAGACGTAACCTCACGCGTCGCGTTGCGGGTATCGACGACCAGTTTCGAGGCCGCCACCAGCGCCTCATAATCGATGTCGTCGTGGTCCGTGCATATCAGAACCGCATCGAATTCGGCGAGCGCCCCCCCGTCGAGGTCGACACTCTTGTGCCCGGCAAGCGCCGGGTGTTCCCGCGTCGACGGAATAACCGGGATATAGGGGTCATGATAGCTGACATTGCCGCCCCGGCTCTCGATCAACTCGAAAATCTTCAATGACGGGCTTTCGCGAATGTCATCGACGTTTTTCTTATATGCCATGCCCAACAGCAAAATCTTTGCGCCATTGACACTCTTCCGCTGCCGCTGGCTCAGCGCCTCGGCCACTTTGTCGACGACCAGATAGGGCGCCGTCGTATTGATCTCGCCTGCCAACTCGATGAAACGCGTCGCGACGCCATATTCCCGGGCCTTCCAGGTCAAATAGAACGGATCAATGGGAATACAATGCCCTCCCAAACCCGGGCCGGGATAGAAAGGCATATAGCCGAACGGCTTCGTCTTGGCGGCGTCGATGACTTCCCAAACGCTGATCCCCATGCCGCCGTAAATCGTTTTAAGTTCGTTGACCAAGGCGATATTTACCGAGCGGAAAATGTTTTCGGTGAGTTTTACCGCTTCTGCGGTTGCACAACTCGTGACGGGGATAACCTTGCTGACGATCTGCGAATAAAGCGCCACAGCCAATTCCGCGGAAACCGGATCGTCTGCGCCGACAACCCGGGGAATCGTCGAAGTTTCGAAATCTTGGTTGCCCGGGTCTTCGCGTTCAGGCGAATAGGCAAGAAAGAAGTCTTTTCCCGCCTTGAGGCTGGGGCTTTCCAGAATTGGACGTAGGACTTCGGCCGTGGTGCCGGGGTAGGTGGTCGATTCCAACACGATCAATTGACCGGCACGCAACCGTTGAGCAATCGCCTTACCGGTTTGTTCGATGAATGTAAGGTCGGGTTCGCGGTGACGCGAAAGCGGGGTCGGCACGCAAATCAGGATCGCGTCCGGCGTGCTAAGCTCGTCGAAATCGGCCGTGGCCCGGAATTTTCCGCCGGCCAGCAATTCGGCCACCGTCTCGTTCGGCACATTCCGAATGGGGGAAACACCCTCGTTCAACGCCGCCACGCGCTGCTCGTTGATATCAAATCCCAATACGGTGAAATCGGCCCTTGAGGCAGCGACGGCGAGGGGAAGACCGACATATCCCATGCCGATCACACCGATCGTGGCCTGTCGGTCTTTAAAACGATTGAGGAGTTCGGCGCTCATGAGTTTGTTCGGGCTATTTCCCAGTTTGATTGACTTGGCACGTCTTCTCCGCCCCCTCAAGCCGCTTGGCTGTCCAAGGGCTCGGAGGCAGCTATCCATACAAGCTGTACAAATAAAATCGCAATTAAACCAGCGATTTATCCAATTTTGGCGTCGCGGCTGGCTCCATAAGGTGCCGGCCAGGGCGGATAATCGGCCAATGCGTCGAGCCAGAGCTCAATCGCCAGTATATTGAGCAGGATTTGGGCCGCATCGACCTTTTGCCCGGCAACGTCCTGGTGCAGCCGGGCGACGGCAGCGGCGTCGAATAGCCCCCTGGACGACTGCCGGGCGGGCGACAGCGTATCCTTCAGTAAAGCCGCGCCATCTTCGGTGATCCAGCGCCGTAAAGGCACGCCGAACCCCTGTTTGGGCCGCTCGAGCACGCCTTCGGGCAACCGGCCCCGTTGCGACTCCCGCAGAATTCTTTTGGTTGTCCGCCAACCGATTTTGGAAGATAGCGGAAGCTGTTGGCATTTCTCGACGATTTCCCGGTCCAGCAGCGGAACCCGGGTTTCCACACCCAGTTTCATTGCCATCTTATCGGTGTAGTTCAGGTTGTGATCGGGCAGAAAGGCAGCGATTTCGAACTGGATTTGGCGGTCGACCGGATGCAGACGAGCGGTTTGGTCACGCAATGCTTTTAGTCCCGCCGGGAACTCGGCGGGAACCGCCTTGCGAACATCGTCTGAGAGCAGGGGGAATATATCGGTGTTCAAAAGGCCGTCACTGTGCATGGCCTCGACTGCCATGTCAGCCGGCGCGCTGGACAGCAAAAGCCCGGTTTTCGCCAACCGGCGGCCCCGCAGGCTATTGGGATGCACCTGCCGTAATAACCCGCCCAGCAACGGTGTCAGACCAGGAAAACGATCCAGCCAGGCGCGCAAATACGCCACGCGGTGGCGCGGATATCCGGCTAGGAGGTCATCGCCGCCAACGCCCGTGAGTAGCACTTTGATCCCCGCATGCTGCGCGGCTGTTGCCAATTGCTGAACCTGAAGGGAGGCGAAGTCGGCGTTGGGCTCGTCCAGGTCCCAAAGCATGCCTTGCAGGCTGTCGGCCAAGCGGGCTTCGGTCGGAACCTTGACCAATTCGATATTCAGGTTACGTGCCACCTGATCGGCATAGAGTTCGTCGTCACCGACATTGTCTAGTACAGACTCCGTTTTTGTCTCGCTCGCACAAAAAGCGACGATCGGCCCGTCGGGACGATGCTGCCGCATGGATGCAACGATAGCGCTGGAATCGAGCCCTCCCGACAGCAGCGCGCCGAGTGGCACGTCGCTGACCATTTGGCGGGCGACAACCTGATCCAGCAGATCCCGGAATTCTTCCGGGCCCATATTCGCCGGCGTTGTTTCCTCGACTGACCGCACAACATCGAAATAACGGCCGATCCGTGGTTCTTCGCCGGGCGTGTAGGTGAGATACTCGCCGGGTCGGAGTTTCTGAACGCCTTTCAGGATCGTCTGACGCCCGCAGGTCCAGACATACCCGACATGGGAGAATAGGGCGTCGACGTCGATGTCCCGGCTGACGTCGGGACAAAGCACCAGGGCTTTCAATTCGGAGGCAAAGGCGAAACCTTCGGGCATGGGAGAAAAATAGAGCGGCTTGATGCCGGCGTGGTCCCGGACGAGGGTGAGTCGTTTTTCCTGCGTGTCCCAGACGGCAAAAGCGAACATGCCGTTGAGCCGGTTCAGCCCCTCGAGGCCATAGCGGGCGAAGAATTCGAGCAGAACCTCCGTGTCGGAGTGGGACCGGAAGCGCACACCCTCGGCTTTCAGGTCGGCGGCAAGTTCGGGGTAGTTGTAGAGTTCGCCGTTATAGGTGATGACATAACGGCCGCAGGCGCTGGTCATTGGCTGGCGGCCGGCATCGGAAATATCGATGATCGACAGACGCGTGTGGACCAGCGTCACCCGGTCATCCTGAAAGTGGACGATATCGTCACCGTCGGGGCCGCGGTGGCGCAGGCAGCTTCGCATTGCCTCGCCAAGGCCATTTTCCCAAGGGCCGTGATAACCGGCGATTCCGCACATCTGTCGGTTATACCCGTGTTATGCTGGGAATTGGAAAACGTCGCGGCCAAGCCATGTTGCGTGATGTTCCGAAAAAGGTGACGTGAATTGACCAATGGCATGAACCTGCGCCATTTACCGCGGCCACTCAACATCAAATTGGGAAAGCAGGCAGGTGCACGCGCCAAAAACAGAACCGAGATCAATTCATTGATTTTCTTCAAGTCTTGCGCCGAATCGCCCCCTTTACTACTGTCGCTGCACCTTTCGCGTTTTGCCCGGTAACTGTCGGCAGATCTTGATGCGTCAACTTTTCCAGAATTTAAAAAACGGTGCGCTGTCCGTGCGTGACGTCCCTGTGCCTGTTGCTGACGACAGGTTCGTCCTGGTCCAGAATCAGTGTTCGTTGATCAGCGTTGGGACCGAAAAGTCGCTGGTCGATCTAGGCAAGAAATCTTTGGTCGGTAAGGCTATGGCCCGGCCGGATCTCGTCCGCCGTGTTATCGACAAAGCCCGACAGGAAGGCGTGCGCCGGGCCTACGATGTCGTCAGCACGCGTCTCGCCGAGGAGCAGCCACTTGGCTACAGCTCGGCCGGGATAGTCGAGGAAGCCGGGCCGCTGGCCCGCCATGTCCAGCCGGGTATGCGCGTGGCATGTGCCGGCGCCGGATACGCCAATCATGCCGATTATGTATCGGTACCGCATAACCTGGTCGTTCCCATTCCATCCAATGTGTCGTTCGACGAGGCGGCTTTCACGACGGTGGGGGCCATCGCCCTCCAGGGGGTCCGCTTACTGGATCCCAAGATGGGAGAGCGCTTTTTGGTCCTGGGACTGGGGCTTCTCGGTCAGATTGCCGTACAGCTGTTGAAAGCCAACGGCTGTACCGTGCTCGGCTACGATCTCGACCAGGCGATGGTCGACCGGGCCGCCGGATTTGGCGCCGAGCCCATCGCGGCCGCGCAAAATCCCGTGGAAGCCTGTCTCGCGGCAACCCAAGGCCGGGGGGTCGACGGGGTCCTGATTTGTGCCGGCACTTCGTCGAACGATCCGATCACCTGGGCGGGTGAGGCGACACGCGACAAGGGCCGGGTGGTTGCCGTCGGCGCCGTCGGCCTGGACGTGCCGCGCGACCCTTATTTCCGCAAAGAGATTTCGCTCATGGTGTCGCGTTCCTATGGGCCCGGGCGCTATGACCCCGCCTACGAGGAAGGGGGGCAGGACTATCCGGTCGGTTATGTGCGGTTCACCGAACAGCGCAACATGGAAACGTTTCTCGACTTGGTCGCTGCCGACAAGGTCGATGTCAAAAGCCTGATCACGCATCGTTTTGAATTCTCGAAGGCACACGATGCCTATGGGTTGCTGGAAGGGAAACAAGGCGAGCCTTATCTGGGGATCGTCCTGGAGTATGGAGAGGGTCAGGCGCAGGCGGGATCGGTGCGTCCGCAAACCGCGGCCTCACATCCACCTAAGATCGGGGCGGACGGCAGGATTGGCGTGTATGCGATCGGTGCCGGCAACTATGCCAGTGGGACCCTGTTGCCGCTATTCAAAGCGGTGCCGGAGGTGTCGTTGGTCGGCGTTGCGTCCGGGTCCGGCCGGGGCGCATCAAATGCCGCGAGATCGCTCGGCATTGCCGAGGTTGGGAGCCCTGACGACGCGTTTGTCCGCCAAGATGTCTCGCTCGTACTAATCCTGACGCGTCACGATAGCCACGCACGATACGCTCAGGCGGCGCTGGACTCGGGGCGTCACGCCTATGTCGAAAAGCCGCTGGCCCTCGATTTGGCCAGTCTCAGCGATCTCTACAAAACGAGCCTTGCCCGTCCCGCGCAACATCTGACCGTCGGTTTCAACCGCCGCTATGCGCCGCTGACTAGGCAAGTTGTCGATTATCTACCGGCATCGCTTGGACCTAAAGGCATCAATATCCGCGTGAATGCGGGGAGGCTGCCGGACAATAGCTGGATCAATGACGAGCGCCAGGGCGGGGGCCGGATCGTCGGCGAGGTGTGCCATTTCATCGACCTTGCATCCGCAGTTGCCGGGGCGCCGGTGGTGTCGGTATCGGGACGGGCGCTCGGCGGCACGGACGAGCCGCCGAAGTTGGCGCAAGACGCTATCGTCACGGTGGGGCTGGCGGATGGGTCAATGGCCTCCATCCTCTACACTTCGCGAGGACCCGCGCAGATGAGCAAGGAGTACGTGGAAGTCTTTGCCGGCGGCAAGGGTGCAGTGATCGACAATTTCCAGACGGGTCAACTCATCGATGGGGTTCGGACGCAGAAAATCGGCAGCGGCCGCCAGGACAAAGGGCAGTCAGCGATAATTACCGCCATGTTGCAGGGTATCAGGGACGGCAAAACCTTGCAGGACCCGATAACGCTGTTTTCCGTCTCCATGGCGACGATCCTGGCCGTTGAGGCGATTGCGCGAGGGATTTCGCTGCCCGTCGATCTCGACCTTTTGGGTGCTTCAGAGGGTTGATCCCTATCAATGTCCGGAACGTGCAATCGGGAGATGTTGATCCGGTGTTCGGCGAAGCCTTGACCTGAAGAACTGTCGCGGAACGCGGGGGAGAAATGACCGATAGCAGCACTGCCCCGAACAATCGCCACCTACCGGCCATTCCACTGCTGAGCGAGTATTTGCAAGGGTTGGTGAAAGGGAAGCTATGGCTGCAGGTGTGCATCGCCATGGTTCTCGGGATCGCCGCCGGGATTGCCATCGGGCCAACCATGGGATGGGTCTCGCCCAGCCGTGCCGCGGTGATCGGCAACTGGATGGCTTTTCCCGGGCAGTTGTTCCTTGCGCTCATTCAGATGATCGTTATTCCGCTGATCTTCGCGTCCATCGTCCGAGGGCTCAGCGCTACCGAGGATACCGCCCAGCTCAAGAAGATGGGCTTCCGCGTCGTCATCTATTTCGTCGTCACCACCGGGATCGCAGCCGCTTTGGGCATTTGGCTTACCTTGATGATCCGCCCCGGGGAGTTCGTTGACCGCACGGCCTTGCAAGCAAGTTTCGCTCAGGCACAGACACTCGCAGCGCCTGATACGATGGTGACGCCCACCCTTAAGACCTTGCCGCAACAGGTCCTTACGCTGTTGCCGTCCAATCCCCTAACGTCGATGGTCGAAAGCAACATGCTGCAGATCGTCATTTTCGCCATGGTGATCGGTGTAGCGCTGGTGATGATGAGCCGCGAGCAGGCACGGCCCCTGCTGGAATTGATGGGGACGATCCAGGAAGTCTGTATGACGGTGGTTCGTTGGGCCATGTGGCTCGCGCCATATGCGGTGTTTGGATTGCTTGCGCAGCTAATGTCCAAGATCGGCCTCGATGCACTGATCGGCATGGCGGTCTATGTGGCGACGGTGTTGCTCGGGCTTTTTTGCCTGTTCGTCATGTTCATGGTGATTGCCTGGTTTGGGGTAGGCAGGGGACCCATCTCGTTTCTGAAAGCGACGCGGGAGCTTCTGTTGCTTGCGTTCTCGACGTCTTCGTCCGCGGCGGTTATGCCATTGTCCATCAAAACAGCGGAAGAGAAATTGGGTGTCCGTCCGAGTGTTAGCCAGTTTGTGATTCCGTTGGGCGCGACCATCAACATGAATGGGACGGCGCTGTACCAAGGGGTAGCGGCCATCTTTCTCGCCCAGATCTTTGGGATCGACGTCAGCACCGGCGGCATGGTGCTGATCGTGGTGACGGCGGTCGGCGCGTCCATCGGATCGCCGGCGACACCCGGCGTCGGCATTGTGGTGCTGGCCACGGTGGTTTCCACGGTGGGCGTGCCGCCAGCGGGGATCGCTTTGATCATGGGCGTGGACCGTATTCTCGATATGAGCCGAACCGCGCTGAACGTCAGCGGCGATGTCGTGGCATCGATGCTGGTCAATCGCTGGACTTCCGGCACGGCTACCGAACCCTTCGCACCTGAGCCATCGGGTCTATCGAGCGGCGCTTAATTTCCCTGTTACTAGTAATTCTTCGGCTTCGTGATAGGCTGCTGATGCTCCTGCGGCAGCGGCGAACGATAGGAGAAATATGGGGCGCTTTTTCGATCCCGAGGTTCTGATCCAGTTCCGCAACTCGGCTGAAACGTGGCTCTACGACCAAGTGCTGGTGCCGAGTACCTTGGTCCAATTGGCCGCGTTGATGTTGGTTTTTGCGGTCGCGCGATTTCTGGCACCGAAACTCGCAAAACTGGTCGAAAGCGCCGGCAAGGTTCGGCGATTCGATCATTGGCTTGGCCTGGTTGCCGCGGCGATTGCCCGCTTGGCATTCGCCATTGTTTGGCTGGCGCTGTGCTGGTTGATGGCCTTGGTCGCCGCGGGTCGTGGCTGGCCCCACCACCTGATCACCATCGCCGTCAGTCTGCTGAGCGCTTGGATCGTCATCAACCTGATTTCGTCGCTGATCCGAAACCGGACGTTTTCGCGTGCCGTCGCCATCGTCGCGTGGACCATTGCCGCGCTGAATATCTTGGAGCTCCTCGATCCGGCGATCACCCTGTTGGACAGCGCTGCCGTCAATTTTGGCGACGTCAGGATATCGGCGCTGACCGTCGTGGAAGGGGTCTTGGCGCTGACGGTCCTGATGTGGGCTGCCGTTGCACTTGGCGACCTTCTGGAACGCCGTATCCGTCATTCGCCAAATCTTACACCGTCGGTTCAAGTGCTGTTCGCCAAGCTGCTGAAGGTCGTCCTATTCGCCATTGCCATCCTTATTGCGTTGGAAAGCGTCGGTGTCGATCTTACGGCGTTCACGGTGTTTACCGGCGCTCTCGGTGTCGGCATCGGTTTCGGCCTGCAAAAGACCGTATCCAACCTGATCAGTGGCGTTCTGATCCTGATGGATAAGTCGATCAAGCCGGGTGACGTCATCGAGGTCAGTGATACCTACGGCTGGGTAAACTCTCTCGGTAGCCGTTACGTTTCCGTCATCACCCGCGATGGCGTCGAACATTTAATTCCCAACGAAGATCTCATCACGCAAAGGGTGACCAACTGGTCGTTCAGCGGCCAAAACGTCCGTCTCAAGGCGCCCTTAGGCATTTCCTATGACGCGGACGTCCGCCGGGCGGTCGAGCTGTGTATCGAAGCGGCGGGGGAAGTGGAGCGTGTGCTCGCGGACCCGAAACCTGTCTGCCATGTGCGAGGTTTTGGCGATAGCTCCGTGGATTTGGAAATCCGGTTCTGGATCAATGACCCCCGCAATGGCGTTTCGAATGTGAGAAGCCAAGTCTATCTGAAGGTCTGGGACAAATTCCACGAACATGGCATCGAAATTCCGTATCCCCAGCGTGACCTGCACATCAAATCGCCGGTGCCGGTTACGGTTTCACAGGGCTGAATTTCAAGTCAAATCCATTTCAGACGCCGGAAGATCACGTACTGTCCGATGCCGATGACAATCATCAGGGCAACGACGATAGCGAAACCCAGATGGTTATCCGCGCCCGGGATGCCGCCGACGTTGATTCCCAGCAGGCCGGTAATGAAGCTCAGCGGGAGGAGAAGGCTGGCGACAACGGTGAGGATGTACATGGTTTTATTCATCTGCTCGGAAAGACGGCCCATCAATTCCTCCTGAATGATCGCCGCCCGCTCCCGCATTTCATCGAGTTCTTCGACAATCCGAAGGACCCGGTCCGCCGTTTCGCGAAGACGCAGCTTGTGTGCGTTGGACAGCCAAGGCTGCTCTTCTTGTTGTAGGCGAGCCAAGGCATCGCGTTGGGGGGCGAGATAGCGGCGCAAACGAATGGCCTCGCGGCGCAATTCGCGAAGCTGGGAGCGTATTTCCCGGCTTTCGCTGACCAATAGCTCATCTTCCAGCCCGTCCACCGTATCGCCCATGTCGTTCACCACTGGTCCCATCCTCTCAACCATGCGGTTGGCGACGCTGATCAGCAGGTCCGGGGCATCCATTGGACCATGGCTCTCTATCAAGGCACCGCGGACATCCTGGATGGCCATGAGGCGGCGGGAGCGCATGGTGATGATGCGGTCCTTCTCGATCCAGATCCGCAGCGCCACCATATCTTCGGGATCGGCGCCCGGATTGAGGTTTACGCCCCGCAGGATCACCAGGAGGCCATCGCGAAAAGGAACGGCCCGGGGACGCGTCTCCACTTCCATCATGACCTCGGCCGCAAGCGTGGAAAGGCCGCTTTCCTCTTTAAGCCATCGCTGCGTATTGGGGTCGCCGCGGTCGAGATGGACCCAGATGGTGCCGGCCTCCGATGTCCAAGACCTGACCTCGGGCCAGCCCACTTCACGGCAACCTCCCTTACCGTCGAGAATAACGGCATGGACGAGACCGTTATCGGCGTCTACGCCCATGGTGTTGATATCGGCCACGTCCCAGGTCTCCTTTCCATCAGTAACGGCAAAAGCATACACATTTCACGGAGTTATGCGAAACCAGTCAGGGCAGGGCAGGCGAGCTAAACTCTAAACATTCCGGGATTTCTGTGCGTATGGGCCGTGGGAGGCCGCCCATAAAATTGGGGAGATTCTAAAGTGAAATCGTTGCCGACAGCGGATTGTCTTGTTGATTCCCTGTTTGCCGCCGTTCAATAATCATAGGTGCCGAGGCGGGACGCATAACCACGGCCAACGTGGAGCCCGGCGCGGCGAGATAAGAGCAAAACAGTAAGACAGAGAGCTTCAAATTCGCTTTTTCCAACTCTGCAATCGATTGTAGCGGCTTTTACCGTTGTTTTTCGATGGCGTTGGAAACGTCGCCAAGCCGCAACGAATGGCTCGGTGATGGTGACAGGTCGGGGAGGCTGCACCGTTGACCGTACACTTCGGTCCGCAGCTCCTTATCGTATCCATTGGGAAACGAGGGAGGTAACAATATGTTTTCCAGAAAAAGAATTGCTCTGAAGTCGGCGGCTGTGGCTGTTGCCATGTCGGCCGTTATGGGCGCCGCGCAACCGGGGCATGCCGATACTTTCAAGATGACGGCAAGCTCGAGCCATCCCCCCGTGATTCCGTGGGTCGCGGTGATCAAGGATTTCGTCGTTCCGGAATCCGCGAAGCGGGCAAAAGCGCTCGGCCACACCATCGAATGGACGGAAGCCTACGCCGGCGCGCTTTATAACTTCCAGAACACCCTGGAAGGAATCGAGGAAGGGCTCGGTGATATCGGCTGGGTCGGCACCCTCTGGGAGCCGAACAAGATGCCGCTGGCGAATGCGACCTTCTACATGCCGTTCGTTACCGATGACGTCGCCGCCGCTGCCGAAATCCAACAAGAGATGATCGACACAATTCCGGCGTACAAGGCGGAATATACCAAGCACAATCAGGTATTTCTGGGCGCTCAGACGATCGACGATTACGTCATGATTTCGACTAAGCCCGTCAACTCGGTGGACGATGTCAAAGGCATGAAGATTTACGCGCCAGGAGCCGCCAAGCAATGGCTGCAGAACACCGGTGCGGTCGGTGTCGATGGCGGCTTGCCCATCTATTACAACGGTCTCAAGACCGGTGTCGCCGAAGGCGCGATTATTCCCGGATCTTCGATCCTCGCCTTCAAACTGCATGAAGTCGCACCGTACGTCATCAGCCTCGGTTTCGGCGGCGGTATCACAGGTGCCTTGACCATGAACAAGAACACTTATGACAAACTGCCCCCCGAGATGCAGGAGATGTTCCAGCAAATCGGCAAGGAGTACGGAGCAGAGGTCACCCGGCGGGTCATCGCAAACAAGAAGAAGCACTTTGAAGAGCTTCTGCCGAAGGCCGGTGCCAAGTTGATTACGTTGACCGACACCGAGAAGAAACGTTGGGCGACCACCGTTCCCGACATCGCCGGCAACTGGGCGAAGGGCGTGGAAGCCAAGGGTGCACCTGCAAAACAGGTCATCAAGTACTACATGGACGGCGTCCGCAAACGGGGCATCTCGCCGGTTCGCGAATGGGATAAATAATCTTGGCTGACGCTGCTGAGAGTTCGCTCTCGACAAAGGGCGAAGTGCTGAACCCGTTTCGGCACTTCGCCGACCTTTTCACCGGTCTGACATCGTTATCAAACAGTATTGGGAGCGTTTGGGTCTTCGGGCTCATGTTCCTGATCTGCGCCGATGTGATCGCGCGTGGCGCATTCAATTCGCCTATCCACGGCGTGCCTGAAATGGTCGGGTATTCGCTGGTGGGCGCGGTCTATTTGCAGCTCGCCCATTCGCTGCATGTCGGCCGGTTTACCCGCGCGGAGATGTTTATCGAGCCGCTGACCAAGCGGCGGCCTATCGTGGCGGGGATGTTCAACATCATATTCGATGCGGCGGGTGTTTTTGTCTTCGCACTCATCACCTACGGGTCCTACTTCAAGTTTCAGGAGGCCTGGCCGGACTTGGTGTTCGGTGGGGACGGCATTTTCGAAATTTTGGTGTGGCCGCTGCGGTTGATCACCATGTGCGGGGCCGCGATGGTGGCCGTCAAATACCTCATCATGACCATTGAGGAGATTTTCTCAGTGATGCGGTTAATGGCCGTACGCCGCGCCACGGCGAGCAAAGATCCCGTGGGGTGGGCCTACCTCCTTATCATTGTCGCCGTTGTTGTGGCTGTTGCCTGGATGGCGCAAGGCGATCTGACCAAGGTTCAGATCGGTGCCATTTCCATCCTGGGCATGTTGGTTCTCATTTTCATGGGCATCCATATCGGCGTCGCCTTGATCGTGCTCGGTTTCGTCGGCATCTGGATGATTCTGGGCAACCCCAATATCGCCATCAACGCGGTAAAGCTGGCGTCCAACGAATTCCTGCGGAACTTCTTTTTCGGTGTGGTGCCGCTGTTCGTCCTCATGGGGCTGCTCATAAACGAATCGGATATCGGTAAGGATACGTTCGACGTGGCACGCTGGCTATTGCGGCCCATCAAAGGAGGGCTTGGCGTCGCAACCGTGTTCGCTAATGCCTTGTTTGCCGCGATCACCGGATCGTCGATCGCGTCGGCGGCGGTGTTCACCAAGGTAGCCGCGCCGCACATGATGCGTCATGGCTATACGCCGAAGTTCGCCGTGGGAACCGTGGCCGGCAGTTCGGTTCTGGGCATGCTGATACCGCCTAGTCTGCTCCTCATTGTCTATTCGTTCATCGCAGAGCAGTCTGTGGGCCTTCTGTTCCTTGCCGCCGTTATACCGGGCCTGATCCTCGCCCTTGTCATGGCTGTCTCGGTGATCGGCATGGCGCATTTCTGGCCGGGATTTGTCGGCACGCCGTCGGGGGATGATCTCACAGAAGAGAATGTCGGCACGGCCTTCATGAAGCTCCTGCCAATCATTGTCTTGGTCGGCGTGGTGTTGGGCGGTATCTATGGCGGGCTGTTCACGCCGGTGGAGGCCGGTGCTATCGGCGCCGCCGGCGCCTTCATCATTGCATTGGTCAAACGGCGCCTGACGTGGAAGAAACTATGGACCGTACTGATCGAGACCGGGCATACGACGGTTTCGGTCCTGTTCCTGATTTTGGCGGCGAATATCTACGGCCGCATGCTGGCATTGTCCGGTTTCCCGCAACAACTGGGGGAGATGATCAGCTTCGCCAATCTCGGTTTTGTTGGGTTCATGGTGCTTTATGTCGTTCTGATCATCGTGTTCGGAATGTTTCTCGATTCCATTTCCATGATGCTGATCCTGCTGCCGCTGGTTCTGCCTATCGTGCAGAGCTTCGGCGGCGACCTCATCTGGTTCGGGATTATCACGGTGATCACGGTGGAGATGGGGCTGTTGACGCCGCCCTTGGGGATATCCGTCTATGTGGTCCGAAGTACCATCTCCGGCGACGGGATAACGCTGAACCAGATTTTCGCCGGCGCATTCCCTTACGTCATCATGATGCTGGCGGTGACCGCCATCCTGATCGCGTTCCCGTCGCTCAGTACGGTCTTCTTGTAACGCGCCAGTCTAGCGGCCGTTAGGTTAAGCGGGCAGTTTTACGCCAGGGCGGGCAAATTTCTTGTCCTGGTGTCCCGCGCCTTCCAGGTCCCCTTGCTCATAGAGCCAGGAATAACCGCCGTCGGGATTGGTCAGGATTTCCCACCAATTGTCGTCAAGATCGCGGAAATAGAAACTATAGGTGCCGTGCTGCAGGTTCGGTTTGGTGACGCTTTGGATGTCCCAATCGTCCTTATGATCGACGATGGTCTGGTAGGCGGCATCCACGTCTTCCTGGGTTTCGACATCCAATCCGTTGTGGTTCAGGATCGGCATCATCGGCTTCTTCTCGTTCTGAACCACGGCGATGGTGTTGGTGCCGCCGAGACGGATCATCAACGACCGGGGGCTGGTACGGATCACCTCTAGGCCCAAGAACTTTTCGTAGAATGTTCGGGCTTTCTCCAGATCACGGGATTCCAACGTCCCATGAGATAGGAAATTCAGCTTGAGGATCGGTTCGTCGCTTTGTGTCGCTGCCATATCATGCTTCCCCATTACCGATGCCGCTTTCCGGGCATTTAATTTATCTAGATAAAAATATCGCGTTCGGGGCGCAGTAGGCAAACTTAATAAAAAAACCGGCCGATTCCCGGGGAACCGGCCGGTATAGAAAAACCGTGAAATTCGTCGTTAGTCGGCGATCTTGAGCAGGGAATAGCGATCGTCCGCAGCGAGGACTTCGGCCTCGGGGAGCCCCAATTCCTTCCTGACAATGTTCGTGCCCAGAACCAGCGACACCATCTTGTAGCGGGCATGACGGCGGTTCATGCCTTCCCGTCCCATACCGCAATCGGAACAGATCACCAGCCGCTCGGCGGGAATGTGTTTGAGCGCTTCGCGGATGTGATCGGCGACTTCTTCCGGCCGTTCAACCTGCAGCGAATGGTGGTCGACGACGCCGATGGCGACTTTCTTGTCGGTGATGTATTTGCCGATCGCTTCGAGATCCATACGGCCCGACGAACAGGATTCGAAGGTGATGACATCGGCCTCGACGTCGTTCAGCTTCTCCATCGCGGGCGCATAGCTCATGACGTCCTTGAACATCCGCTGTTGCGACGGGTTGCCCCAGCAGGTGTGGCACCAAACTTCGGTCTTGGCGCCTAGGCCCTTGACCGTGTCGTTGAACAATTTGACGGCGTCGTCCATGTCCAACTTGCCGAATACCTTACCCCGCGATGGGATCATATGGATCTGCGGCTCTTCCATCTGGATGACGGGGCAGCCAGCGTCGGCCAATTCGTTCAGCTCTTCATTGAGGGCCGCGCTGATGGCGTAAATGCGTTCAATCGGGTCCTTGTAGTATTCGTCGTCGACGGCGGCGGCCAGCAACTCCGGGGTGATGGTGCCGAATTTGACCGGCTTTTTGGTCATCCGCTGCGCCGTTTTCCATAGGGCGGAAAACTGCAAGTCGCCCCGGCCGACCGGGGCCGTCAGCTTGGGCATGATGCGCGCTTCGAGATAGTCATGCAGAATGTGCCCCATGGGAAAGGCGACGCCGCCGGTTTTCATCTCTGCTTGCTGCGGATGGTATTTGTCGAAGCCCTCCATGTGATAGACGGGATAGGTCGTCCAGCTTTGTCCGCCGACCTGTTCGTCATAGTGGGCGTCGCCGTCGGTAACGATATCCAGACCGGCACATTCCTGTTCCTTGAGGTAGACGGAGACCACGTCCGTGTATTGTTCACGGAACCGCGAATCCATCATGGCGTGCAGGAAATTCCGTTCGCGCAGGTTCTCGGTGAACCAACTTGGGCGGGGCAACGATCCGATGATCGTCGTCGGCAGCATTATGTCTTTGGTAGCGGTTAGCATGTCTGTGACCTCCTGTGTGAACGCCGGCTTGTTCTGCCGGCCGTTTGATTATTAAGAGTGATATGGAGCTTGCGGCGCGCGGGCCCTACATACCGGCGACAGGCGCAAGCCAGCCGACGACGATGCCGTACGCGCCGTGCACGATGCCGCTGGCGAACCACGCCATCGGGTGGATATGGCTCAGGAAAAAGCCTTCCTTGAGAACAAAAGGCACATAGAAGATGCCCGAAACGAACCACAGGATCGCACCCCAAATTGCACCGTTGATCACAGGATCGAACGGCAGGTACGGTCCCACGACCGAGGAATAGAGGAGGGCGAAGATCACGCCATTGAAGTAGATGACGAGCATGCCCGCCCAATAGGGGGGCGTCGATCCTTCGAAGGATTCGCCATAGGTCAGGTTGGCCATGGCTGCCGAAAAGTCGAGCCGCGGCATACCCAGCTTAGCGTTCCAAACCGCAAGTGCCAGCAGCACATACGTGCCGAGAATGCCAGCGATGATTGATTGAATGTAGAATTCGAGCAACATGAGAGGTCTCCTTGAATGATCCCCACTTTTCCGCCAGCCGCGGCGGTTAGATGTATTTCGTGATGCCGCCGCACACCTCGACGGTGGTGCCGGTCATGTAGGAATTGACGTCCGAGACCAGGAAGGCGGCGACCTTGCCGATCTCCTCCGGTTCGGCCCAACGGCCGAGCATGGTCTGGCTAGCGAACGCCTCGCGCACGCCGTCGGCGGTGGTGCCACGCACCTTGGCCATGCCTTCGGCGCGGGGGCCCCAGCTTTCGGTCGACGTCATGCCTGGGCAGATGTTGTTGACGGTGATGTTGTTTTTGCCGAGTTGGTCAGCCATGAGCTTGGAGAAGCCGATAATCGCCGTGTTCGGAATGGTCGTCGTGAGCGACCCGGGCAGCAACTGGGTGCCCGAAATGCCCGACACGTTGAGGATACGGGCGTGGTCGTTCTTCGTCAGATGTTCGACGGCGTACTTGGTCGTGTAGACGGCGGCCATCAGGTTGAGGTTCAGTGCTGTCGCCCATGTCGCCTCGTCGAGACTCTCGAGGGTGCCAGGGATCATGCCGCCGACGTTATTGACCAGAATGTTCAGCCCGCCAAGCCCGGCTACCGCCTTTTCGACGAATTCCTTGCAGCCGGCTTCCGACGACAGGTCGCAGTTGATGGCGACGACCTTTACGCCAAAGGCTTCTAATTGCTTGGCTGTCGCGTCCAGACGCTCCTGATTGCGACCGGAAATAGCGACGTTGCAACCCTCCTCAGCCAATGCCAGCGCAATGGCCTGGCCGATGCCCTGGCTGGAGCCGGTGATCGCCGCGTTTTTCCCTTTAAGGCCTAAGTCCATTTGTTCACTCCTTGATGCTTAGTCTCTGTTGTCGACGCGCTTGTTGAACGCGCGCACTTCAACGGTTTCCCAGATGTCGGCCTGGCACAGAGGATCCTCGCGCTGCATCTTTTCGATAACGGAGCGGTCCTCCGCGTCGATCACATACAGGCTGCCGACGATGTCCTTGCCATCGTCGGAGACCAGTGGGCCCGACATCACGTTCTTGAAAGGGGCGTTATTCAGATATTCCACATGAGCGGGCATCGTTTCGGCGCGTTTTTCGGCCATACCCGGTTTATCGATGCAGAACATGACGAACAGCATGTGTCCCTCCCAATAATTTTTTCACGCCGTGGTCTATGCCACGGACATTCCTTTACGTCACCGAGCGCCGGGGGGCAAGGCGGCTGCTGCTGCTGCGGCCGTCCGGCGGGCGACCCGCTCGATCAACTCAAGGGTGTCTTCAATGTATTCTTTATCGATGTTGCGCGTAATGAACACGATCCGCGTGCGTTTGTCGTCGCTTGGCCATTTTGGCAACCAGTCCAGCGAATGGAAGATTTGCTGGGCGCCTTGGATAACCGCCGGTTGATCCGGTTTTTCTTCGACGTTGACGATGCCCTTGACCCGCAGGAGATCGGGGCCCGCTTCGTTGGTCAATCCTTCGAGGAACATCCGCAGCATATCGAGGGGAATGGGGTCGTCACGGACCAGGCAGAAGCTTTTGATGTTCGGATCGTGGGCGTGATGGTGTTCTTCGGGCGTATGGCCGTGTTCGCGGTAATAGGCAAGGGTTGCCTCGTCCATCTCGGTCTCGGATGGGGCATCCGTCGATGCGCCGTTCTCCGTTTCCTGATAAAGGTCCGGATCTATCCAGGATTGCAGGTCGAGCTGCTTGGTGGCGGCATCGAACAGGCCGGTGCCGAACAGGTCCGATGGATCTATTTCCTCGGTTGCCGTTTCGACGATGGGGGCGGCCGGGTTCAGGGAACGCAAACGCTCGGTCAGCGCCTTGACCTTTTCCTCCCCGTCGGTGTCTTTGACCAGATCGACCTTCGTGACAATGATCCGGTCTGCGATGGCGGCCTGTTTGACGCATTCGGGGAAACGCTCGAGGGAATTCAGGCCGTTGACCGCGTCCACCGTCGTCACCACGCCGTCGAGGGCGTAGTGGTTCATGATCATTGGGTTGGTGAAGATAAGTTGCAGGATGGGCATCGGATCGGCGATGCCCGTGGTTTCGATTACCACCCGGTCGAAGTGGGGAATGGTGCCCGCATTGCGTTGGATATAGAGATCTCGGAACGTATCGATCAGATCGCTTTTTACAGAACAGCAAAGGCAGCCGTTGGCCAGCTGTACGACCGATTCGTCGCTGCGCTCGACGAGATCGTAATCAAGGCCGATCTCGCCGAACTCATTGACGATCACCGCGGCCTTGCTCATGGCCGGGTGATTGAGGAGCGTGTTGAGAAGCGTCGTTTTGCCGCTTCCCAGGAATCCGGTGATCAGGGTGACCCAAATCTTGTTCACGCCGCGCTCCCGGCTTCCGCTGACCCGGAAACCTCCTTAGTAGATTTCGCAGCCCGGCAGACCGCAGGAAATCAGGTGGTCGCTGGGGAAGTTGGTGATGATGTCACATCCGTCGTCGGTGACTACCACTTCTTCCTCGATACGCGCCGCGCCGGAGCCATCCTCGGCACCTTTCCAGCATTCGACAGCGAAAACCATACCTTTCTTGAGCTCGGTCTTCTGGCCCATGTAGCGGCGCGAAATGATCGGCCGTTCCCACAGGCTGAGGCCGACACCGTGACCGAACTGCAGCAGGAAGGCCTCGTCCTCGTTGGCGTAGCCGAATTCCTCGGCGCGCGGCCACACGTTAGCAATGTCGTCCAGCTTGGCGCCCGGCTTAATGGCGTCGATAGCGGCGCTGACCCACTGCGAGCAAATTTCATAGGCTTCTTTTTGCGCCTCGTTCGGCAAACCGCAAATGAAGGTGCGATAGTAGCAGGTGTGGTAGCCGTTGAAGCTGTGCATGATGTCCAGGAAGATCATGTCGCCCGGTTGAATGATCCGGTCCGAGAAGGTGTGGGAGTGCGGTGCACCGCGCGGGCCCGCCACCGAGTTCACGCACTCGACCCGCTCCGAGCCCATTGCATAAAGCTTGTCGTTAGCGATAGCGACGAGGTCGCTTTCTTTCGATCCCGGACGGATCGCTTTGGCAATATCGAGGTATGTCGCGTCGACCATGGCGGCGGCGACCTTGAGAAGCTCGATTTCTTCGTCGGTCTTGACCTCACGCGCGTCCATCAGGGCCTGCTGGCCGTCGACAACCTCGATCCCCTCTTTTTCCAGAGCCCGGAGCATGGGGAGTTCCATGACGTCGATACCCAGCGGCTTCTTGTCGATTCCCAATTCGACCATCTTCTCTTTGATCTGCTTGGCAAAAACGTCCTGGATACCGTGTTCCGGCGGCAGGGCGCCTTGCATGGTGCTAACCGGGGCATCCACGCGGTTGCCGAGCCAGGGAGAGCTTTTGCGTTTGGCCGGGGGTGCCGGATCCCACAGGAACGGGGCCGTATCGGTCGGGCACAGGCAATAACGGTCGAACTTGTCGCGGCCCCATTCCCCAATATGGGTCGAGGTGATGTAGCGGATATTGTCGAAGTTGAAGCAGAGGAACGCACCCATGCCGGCGTCGGCACAGGCCGCCTGGGCCCGCGCTACGCGGTCGGTGTGCAGCTTGCGATAATCGATCCCCGCTTCCCAGTCCTTGGCCATGGTGCCCCAGGTGGCGGTCGAATGTGGTCGATTGTAATGCATTTGTTCCTCTCTCCCTGACGTCTTGGGCGTTAATTGTTGCCTGCCCTATTCAAAATCATGCCACCGCCCCCGTCTATCGGTTTTTGGCCGCAGAATCCCGGCTGCCGACGGTAACGGAGAGGTGGCCAACAGCCGATCTCCAAAGGGGCGGGTGGATTGACCGCTTGAATTCGTGCAATCGATTGCATAAACATGCACAGGAAATTCGGCGCGGTCAATATCACGTCGACAACAAACAAAAATCCTTGATCCGACGGCCCAAATCGGAGTTCATCAGAGGAAACCAAGAGAATTCGAACCGCCGCGCGACGCGGCAATCGGAAGTTGGCCGAGTGACTAAACCTAGGCGACTGGGTTGGGCGAACAGGCCAGAAAAGCAGGCGAGGAAACGACATTGGCTAGGAAGGCTGCGAAATCGTCCACGAAATCGCCCAGGAAAACCGCTGGGGCAACCGCGAAGGCATCATCCAAGGCTGGCGCAAAAACCTCTGCGAGATCGAAATCCAGGTTGAACGACGACATCGGCGAGGAGAAGCGCCTCAAGATGTTTCAGCTTCAGCTGGAGGTGCGGCATCTCGAGAAGCGCGCTCACGACTTGTTCCTGCAAAATCTGGTCAAGGGAACCAGCCACCTTGCCGTCGGGCAGGAGGCCATCGCGGCGGGCTGTGCGACGGCCATGCGTCCCAATGATTACACCTTCTGTACCTACCGGGGGCACGCCCACACCATGGTGCGCGGCGCCTCGATGACCGCTGTGTTAGGTGAACTGATGGGCCGCGAATGCGGGCTGTTGAAGGGCAAGGGCGGGTCCATGCACCTGACCAGTGTCGAGCACGGTGCCATGGGCTCCTACGCCATCATCGGTGCGCATTTGCCCATCGCGGCGGGGGCCGCTTGGGCCGCCCAATACAAGAAAACCGGACAGGTCTCTTTCTGTTTCTTCGGAGATGGTACGACCAACATCGGCGCGTTCCACGAGGCGCTCAACATGGCGGCTGTCTGGAAGTTGCCGGTCATCTTCGTCTGCGAAAACAACCTGTACATGGAATATACGCCCATCGGTGACGTGACGGCGGTGCCGAACCCGGCGGCCGACCGGGCCGCGGCCTATGGGCTGGAGTCGATCCTCGTCGACGGCAACGATGCCGATGCGGTTTACCGGGTGGCCTACGCGGCCGCCGAGAAAGCCCGCAGCGGCGGCGGGCCGTCGCTGATCGAGGCGCGCACCTACCGTCATTTCGGGCATTCGCGCGCCGACCCCGCCACCTACCGGCCCAAGAAGGAGGTCGAGGAATGGCTGGCGCGGGACCCGATTCCCATGTATCGCGCGCGCCTGCTCGAATTCGGTGTGAAGGAAAACGTGGTCAGCGGCATCGAGGAAAGCGTTTTGAAGGCTGTCGATGACGCCACCGAGGCGGCGAAGGAATCGCCACCGCCCTCCATGGAGCTACTCGATACGGATGTTTGGGCGGATGGAGGCGCGTCATGGCGGAACTAACCTATCGCGAGGCGGTTGCCGAAGCCATCGCCCAGGAAATGGAGCGCGACGAGAACGTTGTCTTCCTTGGCGAGGACATCGGCAAGGCGGGCGGCGTGTTCAAGGCGACCGTCGGTCTGTTCGATAAGTTCGGCCCCGAGCGGGTGCGTGATACGCCGATCGCCGAGCAGGCGATCTTGGGCGCGGCCATGGGCGCGGCCATGACGGGGCTCCGGCCCGTCGCCGAAATCATGTTCTCGGACTTCTTTGCTGTCTGCTGGGACATCGTCGCCAACCAGATCGCCAAGACCCGTTACATGACCGACGGCCAAGTGACCATGCCGTTGGTGATCCGCACGGCGAACGGCGGTGGTGTGCGTTTCGGCGCGCAGCATTCGCAGGCGGTCGAGAACTGGGCGATGATGATCCCCGGGCTCAAGGTGATCGCACCGTCGTCTCCGGCCGATGTGAAGGGATTGCTTGCCGCGTCGATCCGCGACGAGGACCCGGTGATCTTCTTCGAGCAGAAATCGCTTTATGCCGAGAAGGGCGAAGTGCCGGACGGCGAGCACATCGAGGAGCTGGGAACGGCGAAAGTCGTGCGCCCCGGCGACGATGCGGTCATCTATGCCCTCGCCGCCATGGTGCCACGTGCCGTGAAGGCCGCCGAGCGGTTGCAGGCGGAGGACGGCATCAATGTGTCGGTGGTCGATGTCCGCAGTCTCGTGCCGCTCGACACCCAGACCATCTTCGACGAATTCCGCAAATCGGGCCGCGCCTTCACCGTCGAGGAAAACCCACGTCTATGCGGCTGGGGTGCCGAAATCTCGTCGCTGATCACGGAAGAATGCTTCTGGGATATGGATCTGCCGGTGACCCGGATCACGACGCCGCACATTCCGTTGCCGGCGTCGGACAATCTTGAGGACGCGGCGCTGCCGTCGGTCGACCGGATCTACAATACCGTCCGCGAGGGGCTCGACTGAGATGGACGTGATCATGCCGCAACTGGGCGAGACGGTGGCCGAAGGGACGGTCACGGTCTGGCATAAGAAAGTCGGAGATCAGATCAAGGCCGACGAGCTTCTGTTCGAGATCGGTACCGACAAGGTGGAAATGGAGATCCCAGCACCTGCATCAGGCGTGCTGGCGGAAATCCGGGTGCCCGAAGGGGAAACGGTTGGTGTCGGCACGACGGTCGCTGTCATCGACGACGGCAAAGGCGCCTCCGCCAAACCTGCGGAGAAAGAAAAGGCTCCCGCACCGGCCAAAGCGCCGGCGAAAAGTGCCGCACCGGCTCCCGCCCCGGTGGCGAGCGGTAAATCGCCGGCCCGCAACGCCGGCATGAAGCTGTCCCCGGCGGTGCGCAAGCTGATCGGCGACAACGGTCTCGATCCGTCGGCGATCCCGGGAACCGGCCGCGACGGCCGCCTCACGCGCGGTGACGTTCTCGCCCACCTCAAGGGCGGCGGCGCGAAACAGATGAAAAAGCCGGCGCCGGTGAGCGGCGATGGCAAAACGGTCATTCCGTTCGATTACCGCCGCCGTATGACGGCCGAGCATATGGTGCGCTCGAAAGCGACTAGCGCGCACGTGTTGCAGGCGGTCGAAGCGGATTTCTCGAACGTCGATAAGGTGCGTAAGGCGCGTGCGGCCGAGTGGAAGGCGAAAGAAGGATTTTCTCTGACTTACCTGCCGTTCATCGCCAAGGCGGTATGCGACGCCATCGAAGATTTCCCGAACATCAACGCCCATGTGGAGGGTGACAACCTCGTCGTGTTCGACACGGTCAATCTCGCCATCGCCATCGATCTCAACTTCGAAGGACTGGTGGCGCCGGTGGTCAAGGATGCCGGTTGGAAGTCGGTGCCGGAACTCGCGCGGGCGTTCAACGATCTGTCAGCGAAGGCACGGGCGGATAAGCTGGCACCCGAGGATTTCGCGGGCGCGACGTACACCATCACCAACAACGGCTCGTTCGGGACGGTGATCACCGCGCCCATCATCAACCAGCCGCAGGTGGCGATCCTGTCGACCGACGGCATTGCCAAGAAGCCGGTGGTGGTGACGGTGGGCGGTGAGGACATGATGGCCATCCGGCCGGTCGGGATGCTCGCGCAATCTTTCGATCACCGCGCCATCGACGGCGCCTATTCGGCGTCGTTCCTCAAACGGGTCAAGGAAATCATCGAAACCCGGGATTGGCGCGCCGCGTTCTGACGCTTCGCGTCACAGATTTCAGAGGGAGGGAACGGACATGGCGGAAGGCGCCCTGACGCAACATCGTATTGGCTGGATCGGCACGGGACGCATGGGCATCCCCATGGTGACGCGGCTGCTGGCAGCGGGTGCCGACGTTTCCGTTTGGAACCGCACCCGGTCCAAAGCGGAGCCCCTTGCCGAGCACGGCGCGACCGTCGTCGACGACATCCAGGACCTCGCCGATTGCGACATTGTTTTCACCATGGTCACCGGTCCCGACGATTTCATCCAGGTGACGCTGGGCGAGAAGGGCGTTCTGTCCAAGGATGGCGTGAAGCCCAAACTGCTGGTGGACTGCACGACCATTTCCGAGGATGCCTCACGCCAGGTTCGCGCGGCGGCGGCCGACATGGGGGTCGCCATGCTCGATGCGCCAGTCAGCGGCAACAACAAGATGGTCGAAGCGGGACTGCTCAGCATCGTCGCGTCGGGAGATGCGGCCGCGTTCGATATGGCGAAACCTTATCTCGAGGCGCTGGGCCAGTCGGTCACCTACGTTGGCGCGGGCGAAGCCTCACGTATCGTCAAGATTTGCCACAACGTGTTCCTCGGCGTCATGACCCAGTCGTTGGCCGAATTGCTGGTGCTGGCGGAAAAACACGGCGTGCCGCGCCGCGCCTTCATGGAATTCATCAACGGCAGCTCGGTCGGTTCGCGCTTCTCCACCTACAAGACCGATGCCTTCGTAAAGCTCGATTACACGCCGACCTTCACGGCGCCGCTGTTGAGGAAGGATTTGGATCTCGGATTGGCCGCGGGCCGCGAGAAAGAGGTCCCCATGCCGGTCGCCGCGCTTACCCGCGAGTTGGTGCAGAATACCATCGGCCACGGCCACACGGAGAACGACTTCGCTGTCATGCTCGACGTCGAAGCCGCCAACGCGGGCATCAAGCTGAAGCCGCAGGAATAACCAATATCCCCTAGCGATATCCGGCGTCGATCGCGGTTTGGATGCGGTCGAGGAGTTTCATGGCGGGCAGGCAGTCGGCAAAGCTGGTTGCCGGTTTGCGGCCCGCTTCGATGGCGGCGACGAATTCCCGGCACTGATTGAGGAAGGCCTCGCCCGGCGCGTCGGTCATTACCAATTCGCCTTCGGGGTCACGCATCTCCGATTTACTCGAGTTAACGGTGAGGGTGGTTTCCTCGCCGATGAACTTGGTGCTGACGTCGATGGGGCCATGATGGTTGAACGACAAGGCGCCGGTGACGATGCAGCCCGCCTTGTCGGAGCGCATGCCGATCGTGATGTCCATGGGGATGCCCAGCTCGGGATGATCGGGGCCGGTCTGGCCCCAGGCGTCCATATCCGGATCGTCGAGAAGCCAATAGATGAGGTCGACGCTGTGGCAGGCATGATGCCACAACAGGTCATCGACCCAGGTACGCGGCTTGCCGAACCGGTTGATGTTCACCCGGCGGAAGAAATAGGTCTGGAACAGGATGTGGTGCAGCTGCAATTCGCCAGCGCGCAAACGGCGGTGGATTTCCCGGTACATGGGTGAATAGCGCCGCGTGTGGGCCACCATGCAGGTGAGGCCGCATTTCTTTTCGAGGTCGACGAGCTGTTCCGATCCGGCGAGATCGAGCGCCATGGGAATCTCGAGCATCAGATGTTTGCCCTTGGAGAGCACGAGTTCCGCCTGTTCGACATGGACCTGGCTGGGCGAGGTGAGGATGACCGCTTCGACATCCGGCTGATCGACGCATTCCGCGAGATCGAGGGAATGATGGGGGATGTTCCATTGTTCGGCGAATTCGGCGGTGTCTTTTTCAAGCCCGCCCGCCAGCGACACCACCTCGACGCCGCTCATCTTTTCCAGCGTTTGCATGTAGGTCATGCCCTGGCCGCCTTCGCCGGCGAGACAGATTTTCACCATTTTCTCCCCTTTTTGCCGGTCCATCCGAGTGCCGGACAGGTCCGACTCTCATTGTGAACGACCGGTCTGTTGCGTTGAACCCCCCTGCCTGATGGCCTAATCTTCGGACATTGAGCGCAAGGCGGCGGTGTGCCCCTGGTTTCGAATTGGATTGCTTGGTCATACCGTGCTGATGCGGCAACTCAAGACCGAATTAGGCGGCACCTCATAAGCCGCCAGCTGAGGGAACGGCCCGCCTCCCGCGAGTGGGGCGGGCCGACCTCTCAGATTTCCGGGAATGGACGCAGTAAGAACAAGAAAAGGACAGGGGGGGGGGACACATCGGCATGACCGAGGCCATCGGCAAACCCATCCGGCGGGTGGAAGATGCCCGCCTGCTGACGGGCAAGGGACGGTACACCAGCGACATCGATCTTGACGGACAAGCGCACGGGTACGTGCTGCGCTCGACCCATCCCCACGCGATCCTGCGCGGCATCGATACGGCCGCGGCGAAGGCTGCGCCCGGCGTGCTGGCCGTGCTGACGGCGGAAGATTACGCCAAGGACGGCTACGGCGAGATTCCGCACGGCGCCAACCCCACCGATCTCTTGGACCCGACGGTGCCGTCGCTCGCCAACAAGAACGGCGATCCTGTCTACGAAAGCCGCTTTCCCGTGTTGGCTGACGACAAGGTGCGCCATGTGGGTCAGCCGGTCGCGTTCGTGGTTGCCGAAACGGCGGCTCAGGCGCGCGACGCCGCCGAACGGGTCGAGGTGGATTACGAACCGCTGCCCGCCGTCGTCGATGCACGCGAGGCGGTGAAACCGGGTGCGCCGCAATTGTTCGACGATGCGCCGGGGAACGTGGTGCTCGACATGGAGCGCGGCGACAAGGAAGGGGTCGAAGCGGCCTTCGCCAAGGCGGATCATGTCGTCGAGATGGAATTCATCAGCCAACGCGTCGCGCAGGCGCCCATGGAGCCGCGCGTCGGCGTCGCCGATTACGATCCCGATAGCGGGCGGCTAACCCTCTATGCCGACAGCCAGGGCGTTTTCGTCTTCAAGATGTGGCTCGCCAAGGTCTTCGGGATGGACCCCGAGAAAATCCACACCCTCAGCCATGATGTCGGCGGCGGCTTCGGGGCGCGCAACTTCCCCTATGCGGAACACATGCTGCTTGCCTGGACGGCCATGCGGCTCAAGCGGCCGGTGAAATGGCAGGGCGAGCGCTGGGAAAGCTTTGCCAGCGAAATGCAGGGCCGCGATTTCACCTCCAAGGTGAAATTAGGGCTCGACAAGGACGGCAAATTCCTCGCGCTGCACGTCGACCATCTCGCCAATGTCGGTGGCTACACTTGGTCCTATGTGCCGCTGTCGAACGGCATGCGGCTGATCACCGGCTGCTACAAGTTCGACGCCGCCGTGCTGACGGCGCGCGCTGTTGTCACCAACACGGTGCCGACCGGTCCTTACCGCGGCGCGGGCCGGCCCGAGGCCATGTTCAACATCGAACGCATCATCGACATTGCCGCGCGCAAGACGGGCCTCGACCGATTGGAATTGCGCCGCAAGAACATGATCACGGCGGACGATCTGCCCTTCACGACGGCGCTCGGCCTGCCGCTCGACAGCATCGATCTCCCCGCCAACATGGAAAAGACGCTGCAGATGGCGGACTGGGACGGCTTCCCGGCGCGCAAAACGGAGTCCAAAGCACGCGGCAAGCTGCGGGGCATCGGCTTCGCCAGCTATTTCGAAACGCCGACCGGCGCGCCCATGGAATGGACCAAGGTGGTGGTTGATCCGAAGGGCGAGATCACCGCCGATATCGGCACCGGCCCGTCGGGCCAAGGGCACGAAACGGTCTTCGCGCAGGTGCTGGCCGAAAAGCTGGGCGTCGATTTCGACGACGTGCACGTCTCGACCGGCGACAGCGACCGCATCAAGTTCGGCGGCGGCTCGCACAGCGTGCGCTCCATGCGCCTGGGTGGCATGGTGCTGACGCTCGCCTCCGAAAATATCATCGATAAGGGCACGCGCATCGCCGCGCATGTGTTGGAGGCTGCCGAGGCCGACGTCGAATTCGGCGAAGGCCAGTTCCGTGTCAAGGGCACCGACAAGACAATTTCGCTGTTCGAAGTGGCGCAGGCATCTCTCGACGGCAACGCGCCCGACGACCTCACGGGCGGGCTCGACGGCATCGGCGAATTCAACGGCCGCCTGCGCGCCTATCCGGCGGGCGCCGTCGTTGCCGAGGTGGAGATCGATCCCGATACGGGCGGTGTCGAAATCCTGCGCTATACCCAGGTGGACGACATCGGCCGGGTGATCAACCCGCTGCTCGCCGAGGGGCAGGTGCATGGCGGCATCGCCCAGGGCGTCGGCCAGGCCCTGATGGAGGGGCAGATCTTCGATCCCAAGACGGGGCAGATCGTCGCCGGCACCTTCATGGATTACGCCATGCCGCGCGCCGACGATTTCCCGCGCTACGACACCGCCTTTTCCGAAATCCTGGCGTCGAGCAACCCGCTCGGCGTCAAAGGCGCGGGCGAAAGCGGCACCACGCCGGCGCCGGCGGTCACCATCAACGCCGTCTCCGACGCGCTGTCAGAATACGGCGTCCTGCACGTGGAAACCCCTGCGACGCCCTTGCGCATCTGGCAGGCCATTCACGGGTAGCGGAGTCTATTTTCTCAGGCATTGGTTTGCCGTAGGTTTATTCAAGTGGAGAACCATTTGAATGAAGAATCGGTTTTATAGCGCCCTGATCGTCCTGGCTTTAGTTACAGATCCAGTGGCGCCGCCTGACCATTCGGTGCAGCCGCTGCAAGAAGGCAAAGCCGCGTTCAAAAAGGCGGAGTATGAGCGTGCCAATAAGCTGCTCAACCCGCTTGCCGATGCCGGAAATCCGGAAGCCCAATACCTAATGGGTCGGATGTACCATGCCGGTCTTGGGGTTCAAAAAGATCTGCTGATCGCAAAAAAGTATTACGTCCGCGCCGGGAAACAGGATTATGCGCCGGCGCAGATCGGCGCGGTTGTTTCCACCTTTGATTATGTCTCTGCCGTATCAGACGGTCTGAAGTTATCCTATGAACGTGCCTCGGAATTGCGTTGGGTATTCCCCGCGTTGGCGTTGGGATATGCGCCTGCAATGTTTCATTTGCAGTATGCGGCTTCCGACTACCAGGTTACTCTTCCTTCGATCATTCACAATCTCGAAGACTTCCCCGAAAAGGCGCGTAACCGGGTTCTAAAAGACAGGATTAGTGTTTTGGCCTTGAGTATCATTGCCAAAAATCACGGCGATCCGTTTGCCGAAAGGTTGGTTGCGGGAATTCCTAAGGTCAGTTCTGAAGAAAAGACCAAAGCGGAGCGCGCCGCCCGCCAGTTCGAAGCTGCTTATAAGCGTGGCAATATTGGCAAGAATTCGGAATGCCAGGATTCCTCCGGGCTACTCCGTCTCGAACCAAAGGATGGAGACTGGGGGATGCTTGCGCGTTGTTTGCGCTTTGTTCAGCAGGCCGCGAGCAGGGCGGCGGACAAGTCCGCCTATCACCGGTGCAAGGTATACAAACCCGGAAGTTGGGTAACGAGTGACGAATATTGGCTAAAGGTTGTTGGCCATTGTTTTAACTTGCCGCTCAAATAGGCCTATTTCGCTGATCTACCGCTTGTTCGCGTCGGCGCCGAAGTCCTTCAACTTCTTTTTGATCTCGGCGATTTCCTTGTCGATCTTCCGGATTTTGCGGCGATCGACGTTTTTGCCGACCTCGGCTAAGTCGTCGAAATTTCCGTCTCCGCCGAACAAACGATCAAGGAGCCTCGCGATGCCGATCGGGTCGCCTTGTTCCTGCGGCATCGTCACTCCACCACGCGGTCTGGGCGGCGTGACCTCCGTATCGAGGTCTTCCATGTCCTTATTGAATTCTTTTGCGGCGTCCGTGAAGCTGCGGAACTTCTCCCCCTTCTCGGCATCGCGAAGGGACCTTTCGTGGAATTCCCGCTTCTCTCCTAGTTCCTTTAGACGGTCGTGCAGGCTGTCTAAAATATCTTCCCGCTCTTCGTCGCCGGATTTGGCGGGGTGCTCAGGCGTAGGTTCCTGTTCCGATTGGAGCGCTGGCGCCTTTCGCCTCGATTGGTTTGCCCGCGCGATTCCCGATGCTTTGGAAATCTTGTCGGCGTCGTCGGGGTGGAGGAGTTGGGCCATCTGACTGTTTAGGCGTTTGCCTTTCTCGGGGTCCGCCTCAAATGTCTGTTTGATGTAATCGGCAACCTCGGGGGCGGCCTGGGCGCCGTCCTTCGATCTGAGGGTGGCGGCGAGCATGGGGGCGAGATCGCCCGGATCGCCGGAATTGGCATCGGCACGGATCAAGGCCTCGTTACGGATGCGGCGGTCGGGCGAGGCCGGACCCACTTCGGTCGCGAGGATCGGTTTCGGCGGGCTCTTTGCGAGCGCGGCGTTGAGCGCCTGGACGGTGGGGCCGGCGGGTTTGGCGATGTGGTCCACCTTGAGGCCGTTGGCGTCTTGGAAGGCCGCGAGGCCGTCCCAAAATTGGGTATCCTCGCCGGGGGTGTAAGTATCGTCGTCGGGTTTGTAGAACCCGCTTTGTTCCAAGGCGGTCTTGATTTTCAGGGTGTCGGACAGGCTGTTGCGTCCGGCCCGGTCCAGGGACACGGGGCCGGAGATGGAAAAAGGCGTTCTCATTGACGGAAGCTCCAAAACAAAAAGCCCCCGGCAAGCGGGGGCTGGAATCACGAAAGGGGGTGAAAACGATTATTGGTTAGGCGCGGGTGAAAGCGGCACCACGCCGGCGCCGGCGGTCACCATCAACGCCGTCGCCGACGCGCTGTCGGACTACGGCGTCCTGCACGTGGAAACCCCCGCGACGCCGCTCCGCATCTGGCAGGCCATCCATGGATAGAAATATCGGAACTAGGCTGGTTTTTCCTTGCCCGACGGAAGCGCGGGAATACGTTGCTCTTTCGGTTTTACATTTGGAAAACCGAACTCATTGAAGTTGGTCAATGAGTCATCCGGGTGATAGGTGAATGCACGAGGAAACGAGTGCTTAACGTCCGGCAGATTTGCCTTCAGATCTTGGTCGATCGTCACGACTCTCGATTCTAAGTTTTTCGAACATCGGCCGGTAAAAACAAAGAACATATAGTACAGGGGATTCTCCCGGTCCCGCGCATATCCGATTCTATCCATCAGTGTGTACTTGAAGTAGCGTTCCGCAAATATGCGCCGAATTTCGCTCTTAATTTCATCCTGACGATTTTCGGAAACCGGCTCGGTGAAATAAAGAAGGAAATGTGCACCACAAGTATTCGGATCTCGCGGCTCGGGGCGTTCATCCATTCGATCGACCGTCGTTTTGACGACAACCAGAACGAAGACCGCGGATACGGCCAAAACGACGGCACGGGTCCATTTTGCGGGCACGCCTTATCCTCCCCCTGAGACGGGAACGAAATAGCGCCAAACTGCCATTCCGTTTGTTCCCGTTTGTCGGCCGCTTCAGCCGCGCCAACGATTTTCGAACCGGACTCAACACGTGATGGATGAGTCTCTGGTGGCCAATCTTACTTTCCCGTGTCCGTATTGGAAGGGCTGTCTTTGGGGACATAGATATTCAGGTGCTGAGCCCCCGCGTTGCCGTGGTTGGTATTCTGTGGCGGCACGATGACTCTAACCTCCCATCCATAGGGGTTGTCCCAGGGCGGCGATACTGTTTTGTTCGTTTGAACGCCAGGCAGCAACGTTGTGAAGCCTGCCTCATCGTATGGGTTAGGATTTTTTCTTCTCTCGCTCTCCGGCCTTTCCCAAGTCGATTGGACATTTCCGTCTTTGTCGAGTGGATGCCATGTCATCATGACGCGAAGCCCGTGTAGACCCGTCGTCTGACTGTTGGCGCCGAGGCGCAGTTGTCCCGACGTCCGGATTTTGACGGTTCCGTCCTTCGGGAACATCGTCGGCTCCTGCCGCCATTCGACACCTTCCGAATCCTTTTCGATTTGAGGCTCAGATTGGTCCGGCGTTGCCTTTTGCCGCGTTTGGTTCGCCCGTGCGATTCCCGATGCTTTCGAAATCTTGTCGGCGTCGTCGGGGTGGAGGAGTTGGGCCATCTGACTGTGCAGGCGTTTGCCCTTCTCGGGGTCCGACGCGAAAGTCTGCCTGATGTAATCGGCAACCTCGGGGGCGGCCTGGGCGCCGTCCTTCGAGCGCAGCGTGGCGGCGAGCATGGGGGCGAGATCGCCCGGGTCGCCGGAATTGGCGTCAGCGCGGATCAAGGCCTCGTTACGGATGCGGCGGTCGGGCGAGGCCGGACCCACCTCGGCGCCGAGGATCGGCTTCGGCGGGCTCTTTGCGAGCGCGGCGTTGAGCGCCTGGACGGTGGGGCCGGCGGGCTTGGCGATGCGGTCCACCTTGAGGCCGTTGGCGTCTTGGAAGGCCGCGAGGCCGTCCCAGAATTGGGTATCCTCGCCGGGGGTGTAGATGTCGTCGTCGGGTTTGTAGAAGCCGCTTTGTTCCAAGGCGGTCTTGATCTTCAGGGTGTCGGACAGGCTGTTGCGTCCGGCCCGGTCCAGGGACACGGGGCCGGAGAGGGAAAAGGGCGTTCTCATGCGGGAAGCTCCAAAACAAAAAAGCCCCCGGCAAGCGGGGGCTGGAATCACGGAACGGGAGCCTGAAAAAACAAAACGCCCGCCGGATGTCTCCGCGGGCGCTGTGTCAGGATGCAGGTCTCCCGAGTGTGGGGCCGAAGTCTACCAAATGCGTAGCAAGCGTTGCAACAAAAATTTGAATTTAATTCTTATTTAAATGCGATAAAATCCATTTTCCGTTGAACATCTTTTTAAATCAGGAGATTAGGACCCAGGAGCTATGACCAGGTGGCGAAGGCCATGGCGTTGCCGGTGCCGCCCTCGGAACGGTAGCAGGGCACGTAATCCAACAGGTTCATCTCGAACTTCTCGTCGGCCATGGCGCCGAGCGCCACCAGCCAGTTCTTGGTTTCCGAGGTGCCGGAGCGGAAGATCTCGTCGGGCTCGCTGGTGAGCGTGTCCCAATCGCGATCCTGCATCGCCTTGATCATCCGCCGGTCCCAGTCTTCGTCGATGACGAAGTGGCTGAGGCCGCCGGAGGCGACGATGGCGACGCGCTTGTCGCCGTCCCAGGAGCGGATGGCGCGGCCGATGGCGCGGCCCAGATTGAAGCAGCGCTTGGGCAGCGGCTGGTTCGGCGGATAGAAGGTGTTGATCAGCACCGGCACCAGCGGGATCGGGTCGTCCTTAAGGATGCGGCGGTAGATGAAGCTGAAGGCGTGGCCGATGCCGAGCGGGCCCTTGCCGTTGCTAGGGATCTCGCTCGAGGCGGTCACGTCGAACTCGTCGTCGATCAGCTTCTCGATGATGTGTTTGCCGAGATCGGCAACCACCGGATAGTAGGTGTCGACCGGCGTGTGGCGCTGGCTTTCGACCATCTGCACGCTCGGGTGCTTGTGGGCGTGCTCTTCCTGCACATAGCCGGAATTGAGGATGGCGTCGCCGCAGAAGACAGTGAAGGCGGGCTGCACATCGTCGGCGAACCATTCCTCTTGATCGTCGCCGACCACGACGAGGATGTCAGGGGCGAGATCGCGGACGAACTTGGCGAGCGCGTCCAGCTGCGTCTGACAGCGCAAGAAACGGTCGCGGCGGGCCTCGACGGTGATGTCGTCGGTGAAGGTGTCGGCGCCGCGCTCCTTCACCAACTCTTCGAAGTTATAGGTCTTGCCGTGGAAGTCGTGGATATGGTTGCGGTCGAAGTCGGCCCGCAATGGCCAATCCTCGGGGGGCAGGATAAGGAGCGGGCCGTGCGATGAGCCGAAGCCGCCGACGATTTTAGCCATGGTCGATAGTCCTCTTTTTCTTTTGGGCCGTCCTTAGATGACGGCGAAAAACTCGATCTGGATGAGACGGCCCGGTGCGATGTCATGCACCACCGTGTGGCGCACCGGCCGGTCGTTCTCATCCGGGAACATCTTTATCCATTCCGGGTTAACAAATTTGCGATCGTCACGGTTGCGGACCAGCACCGTCATCTTGCCGATGTCGGCGGGCGAACCGCCGGCGCGTTCCATGATGTTGCGGATGGTCTGGAAGCAGTTCTTCACCTGGCTCTCGATGTCGTCGGGCAGTTCGTGGGTTTCCGGGTCGTCGCCGCCGACCGCTGACGAGAACACCATGTTGCCGACCTTTACCGCCGTGGGGAATGGTTGCCCGTGTTCGGGAATGTCCGGACCCTTGATGATTTCGCGCTTCGCCATGGTGAAACCTCCTTCTCGTTCCCGCAGCCTGTTCGCGGCGTCCCTGCATTTTCGGGCCCAATCTTAGCGATGGATTCCGGATTGGCCAGACACGGTTAAGGGCCAACCCGCTTCGGTTTGCATCTGTCCGATTCGTGCCATACACCGTTCGGTGACACAAACAAGAGGTTCCGATGACGGACAGATTCGGCCCCCGAGGGGTCTTCGCGGTTCTGATCCCGCAACAGAACGCCAATATGCAGCCCGAGTACGAAATGATGCGGCCCGAGGGGGTCAGCAATCAGATTTACCGCTTCGACATTTCCGTGCACGACAAGGTTCCGGAAGCGGTGCTCGCGACCGTGCCGCAAACGCTTGGCTGCTGGCCCGACATGATCATTTGCGGCAACTCGCTTGAGATGCGGCACTGGTCCGTCGAGCGGCAGATACGTTACCAAGAGGAGATCGCGGAACGGACCAACGGTGTGCCGTTCGTGACCGCGACCGATGCCTGCACTGCCGCGCTCAAGACACTAAGCGCAAAGCGCATCGCCGTCCTGTCGCCCATGTCGGAAGCCTATTCGAAAAGCGTGCAAGGTTATTACGAGGCGCTCGGGTTCGACGCGCCCTATGCGACGTGGCTCGAGGTCACGCAGCCCATCGACATCATCAAAGTATCGGTCGATCAGATTCTCGATGCGTTCAAACGGATCGACCACGACGACGTCGATGCGTTTCTGCATGTCGGCGGCGCACTCGGCATGGTCGGCATGATCGAGGAATTGGAGGCGTCACTGGGCCGGCCCATCGTGTCGGTGAACGCGGCAACCTATTGGTATGCGCTCCGCACCCACGGCATCACCGATCCCCTGCCCGGTTTCGGGCGGCTGCTACAATTGGCCGAGGTGGCGGACTAAACGCCGGTCTTAAACCCCGATCTTCGGCACGTTATGGCTGCCCATGGCGACGCAGATGTTCTTCGTTTCCATGTAGAAATCGAAGCTGTAATCGCCGCCGTCGCGCCCGATCCCCGATGCCTTCATGCCGCCGAAGGGTGTCGGCAGATGGCGATTGTTCTCCGAGTTCACCCAGATCATGCCGGCATCCAGCTTACGGCCGAGCCGGTGCGCGCGCCCGACATCGTTGGTCCAAACGTAGCCCGCGAGGCCATAGCGGACATCGTTGGCGATGGCGATGGCTTCTTCTTCGTCATCGAAGGGGATGGCGGTGAGGACGGGGCCGAAGATTTCCTCCTGCGCAACGCGCATGGTTGTCTTGGCGCCAGTGAACAGGGTGGGCAGGACGTAGTTGCCCTTCTTGTTCACATCGGCTTCGCTGCCGCCGACCTTGATCTCGGCGCCGTCTTTGCTGGCGACGTCCCAATAGCTGGTCACTTTGTCGAAGTGCGTGCGGTGGATCAGGGGGCCAACCTCGGTACCCGGGTCCAGTGGATGGCCGACGCGGATATTGCGCACCCGTTCGGCGAGGCGCTCGATGAACTTGTCTTGGATGGAGCGGTGAACGAGCAGGCGGCTCGACGAGGTGCAGCGTTCGCCGTTGAGGCTGTAGATCATGAACGATACGGCATCGAGAGCGCGGTCGAGATCGGCATCGTCGAACACGATTACCGGGTTCTTGCCGCCGAGTTCGAAATGCACCCGCTTCAGCGTCGGCGCACCTTGCGCCATGATCATGCTGCCGGTGATGGATTCGCCGACGAAGGCGATGGCCTTGATGTCCTCGTGCTGGGTCAGCGATTTGCCCGCCTCTTCACCCAGGCCATGGACGAGATTGATAACACCGTCGGGTACGCCGGCCTCTGCGGTGATCTCGGCCAGCAGTGTCGCGGTCAGGGGGCTCCACTCGGCGGGCTTGTGCACGACGGTGCAGCCGGCGGCGAGTGCCGGGGCGATCTTCCAGGTGGACAGCATAAAGGGCGTGTTCCACGGCGTGATCACGCCGACTGGCCCAATAGGCTGGCGGATGGTGTAGTTGACGTGCTGCTGGGCCGGCAGCGACAGCCCGTTGCAGGCCTCGGGCGCCTTATCGGCATAAAAGCGGTAGTTTTCGGAGCCGCGGATGGCGGCGGCCTTCATGAAGCGGATGGCCTGGCCCGTGTCCATGCTTTCGACCAGCGCGATTTCGCGCGAACGCGCGACGATGGCGTCAGCGACCTTGTGCAGGATTTTGCGCCTTTCGGCGCCCGGCATATCACGCCATTCCGGGAAGGCTTCCTTGGCGGCCTTGGCGGCGGTGTCGACGTCGGCAGCGGTGCCGGCGGACACCGTATTGAGAGCACTGTTATCGATGGGTGTGACGTTTTCGAACGTCTGGGAGCCCTGGCCTTTGACGGACTTGCCGCCAATGAAATGGCCTAGGGTTTCGCCCTTGAATCGCTGCAAGTATTTCTCGGCGTCGCGGCAATTGGCTTCGAATTCTTCATTGGTTGCTGGATCGTCCAACATGGCTCTCGACCTCCCGGAAATAAGCCTTTTTCGCGCGCCCTTTTTTCAGGGCAAACAGGCCCCCAAATTACGAGCACCGGGGCGGCTGTCAAGCGCACCTGCCGGGAAAGTCCGGGTTTTGGACCCATTCGGGTCGCCCGTAAGCGGGTAGAAGGGGATATGTTCGTGACCAGAACGATTCCAAATGTATAATTGGGCCAACCAGTAACGATAATGCGGTCCGATGGGATGGGCTTGCCCACCCGAACCGGGCCTGAAATGAGACGAGGCGATGGAACGGTCCTTTAGCAAGGAAATCGAACAACTGAAGCTCGGCAACGGCGAGGTCTTCCGAGGCGAAGGCATCATGGCCGTGACCAAGGCGTTGCTGCAGGCGGGCGTATCCTATGTCGGCGGCTACCAAGGGGCACCCGTGTCGCATTTGATTGACGTGTTGATACAGGCCAAGGACCTGATGAATGAATTGGGCGTCCATGTGCAGGCCAACACCAACGAGGCGTCGGCGGCCGCCATGCTGGGTGCGTCGATTGCGTATCCGGCTCGTGGCGCGGTGACCTGGAAGTCGGTTGTCGGCACCAATGTCGCGGCGGATGCCTTGTCGAACCTTGCATCGCCCGGCGTTACCGGCGGCGCGCTGATCATCTCGGGCGAGGATTACGGCGAGGGGGCGAGTGTCATTCAGGAACGCACGCACGCCTTTGCCCTCAAATCAACCATGTGGCTCCTGGACCCGCGGCCCAATCACGAAACCATCGTCAACATGGTCGAGAAAGGCTTCGAACTGTCGGAAGCCAGCAACACCCCCTGCATCCTCGAGCTTCGGATCCGCGCGTGTCACGTGACCGGCGAGTTCGTGGCCAAGGACAACCGTGCGCCGGACCTGAGCTTGAAGCATAAAGGCGATGCTGCCGGCTTCAGCTTCGAGCGGTTGAGCCATCCGCCGGTCACCTTCCTGCAAGAAAAACGGAAGGTCGAAGACCGCTTGCCCGCCGCGCGCAAATTCATCGTCGAGAACAACCTCAATGAACATTTCGACGGGCCGCTCAACGAGGTTGGCATCATTTTGCAGGGCGGTCTCTACAACGCGCTGATCCGGCGGCTGGAAACGCTCGGCCTCGCCGACAGCTACGGCAATTCCAAGATCCCGCTTCTGGTACTGAACGTTACCCATCCGCTCGTGCCTGAACAGATCACCGATTTCTGCGCCGGCAAGAAGGCCGTGATGGTGGTCGAGGAAGGCAACCCCGAATATATCGAGCAGCAGATCAACACCATCCTGCGCAAGGCCGACATCCAGACCCGCATACTGGGCAAGGACGTCTTGCCGCTGGCCGGCGAATATACGGCCGACGTGCTCAACAAGGGACTGGTGGATTTCCTTGGTGAGACCACGCCGACCGGTGTCTCGACGGAAGATGTGCGCAACCGCGCCGCCCGCATGCTCAATGTCCAGGAGAACGCGGCGACGGCCGTCGAAGTCAACGTGCCGCCGCGCCCGCCGGGGTTCTGCGTCGGGTGCCCCGAACGGCCTGTCTTCTCAGCCATCAAGCTGTTGAAGGAAGAAATCGGCGATGTGCATATTTCCACGGACATCGGGTGCCACTCGTTTGCAATCTTTGAGCCTTTTGCCATGGGCAACACCATCCTAGGTTTCGGCATGAGTCTGGCGAGTACGGCGGGCGTCGTGCCGTTGCAAAAGAAGCGCACCATCAGCGTTATGGGTGATGGCGGTTTTTGGCATAACGGGCTGCAAACGGGCGTGCTGTCGAGCTTGTTCAACGATACCGATTCCGTGCTGATCATCATGCAAAACGGATATACCTCGGCCACGGGTCAACAATACATACCGTCATCGGCGGGGTCGCCGACCCACGCCAACCAGACCAGCGAGATCGAGCGCACGCTGAAGTCCGTCGGCGTTAAATGGCTGCGCACGGTGCGCACCTACAGCGTCGACAGAATGGTCGAAACTTTGCGCGAAGCCATGACCACCGACGAACCGGGGCTCAAGGTCATCATCGCCGATGGCGAATGCATGCTGGCGCGTCAGCGCCGCCTGCGCGCCGAGAAGGCGAAGCTGCTGGAAAAAGGCCGACGGGTGGAAACGCCGCGCTTCGGAGTCGATGACGAGATCTGCACGGGCGATCATTCTTGCATCCGGTTGTCCGGGTGTCCGTCTCTAACCATTAAGCCGAGTCCCGATCCGCTGCGCACCGATCCGGTGGCACATGTGAACAACGGCTGTCTCGGCTGCGGATTGTGCGGCGAGGCGGCGCACGCCGCCGTCTTGTGTCCCTCCTTCTATCAGGCGCAAAAAGTGCAAAATCCGGGTGTTATGGAACGGATGGTCGATGGCGTGCGCCGCAAGGTGATCGGCTGGATGGCCGGCAATGGAGCGGCCAATGTCTAATGCATCGAAAAAGCCGGTTACGCTTTTGATTGCCGCAATGGGCGGCGAAGGCGGTGGCGTTCTGATGAACTGGGTCGTCAACGCGGCCCTACGCAAAGGCTATCCCGTTCAGGCGACATCCGTGCCTGGTGTGGCGCAGCGGACCGGCGCGACGACCTACTATGTTGAACTGATCCCCGAAGTTGTCAGCGATCCGGCCGCACCGCGTCCGGTGTTTTCTCTCTCGCCGGCGATCGGTGAGGTGGATTTGATGGTGTCGACGGAGCTCGCCGAGGCAACCCGCGCGCTTTCTGCAGGTTTCATCACATCCGACCGCACGACCCTGATCGGCTCCATTCACCGCGTGTTCCTGACGGCTGAACGGACAGCCATGGGAGATGGCCGGTTGGACGACCGCAAGATGCTTGCCTCTCTCAAGAAGAATACCAAGCAAGCGATCATGTTCGATGCGCGCAAGGCGTCGGAAGAGGCCGGTGCGGTGATTAACGCGGTTATGCTGGGCGCCATCGCGGCGACGGGCATTCTCGGTATCGACGAGCAAGACTTCATCGCCGGTATCGAAGAAGAGGGTAAAGCGGTGAAATCGAACCTCGCCGGCTTCCAGGCCGGTCTCGAGATCGCGCGCAAGAATGTGGAGCCGGTGTTCGAAACGCCGGCCAAGCGGGCCGACCGACAAGTCAATGTCGAAGACCTCGAAACCACCGCGCGTGCGAATTTCCCTGCCGAGGCGCATGCCGTTCTCGGCCACGGGATTCGGCGGCTGGTGGATTTTCAGGGCATCGATTACGCGCGGCTGTTTCTCGAACGGCTGAAGCCTTTTGCGAAAGCCGACCCGGAACTGGTCCGTGAAGTGGCTCGTCATCTTGCGGTGCGCATGTCGTACGAAGACATCATCCGCGTTGCCCAGGCGAAAACGCGCGGCGAACGTTATCAGCGTATCCGCGGTGAGACCTCGGCGAGCGACCGGGATCTGGTTATGGTCACCGAATATTTCAAACCGGGCTTCGCGGAGGTGTGCGACCTGTTGCCGCGCGGGTTGGCCCGCAGCATCCTTGCCTGGGCCGAACGGACCGGCCGGTTGGACAGGACCTATTGGGGCATGCATATCCGCACGTCGACGGTGACGGGCTTCGCCAAGGTTTGGTTTTTAGCCAAGTTGCGCTGGTGGCGGCCGCGGTCCTATCGCTGGTTCGTTGAACAGGCGGCCATTCAGGCTTGGCTCGATCTGGTTCAGGAGGCCGCCGACAAGAACGTTGGCTATGCCTTGGAGGTTGCCGAACTGGCGCGGTTGATCAAGGGCTACGGATCGACCCATAAACGCGGCATGCACAATTATCACCGGATCGTCAACGATCTGGTGCGCCCGGCGCTGGCGAGCGGGCAACTGGGTGAGGGGGATGCCGACCGTGTGCGTCAGGCACGCGAGGCGGCTTTGGCCGATCCCAACGGCCAGGCGCTGGACAAGGCCTTGTCGGCGCCGCCGGCGTCGCCGATGCCCCGCGCCGCCGAATAAACTCGACCAGCCGTTTTCAAAGACAAGGTAGTTATGACACCCCATCGCGAGACGTTTATCGTCGCCTTTTCCGACTGCGATCCGGCGCGGATCGTTTTCTATCCCAAGTATCTAGAGTGGTTCGACAAGTCGACCGAAGCCATGTTCCGCACGCGCGGACTGCCTTGGCCTAAAATGTGGGCGGAGTACGACATGGTGGGGACGCCGCTGGTCGATGTCTCGGCTAAGTTCATCGCGCCGTCGCGTTTCGGCGATAAGATCACGGTGGAGAGCTGGGTCGGCGAATGGCGCGGCAAGGTCTTTATCGTTGAGCACCGGGTGATCAACGACGGTAAGGTGACCGTGGAAGGTAGAGAGGTCCGCGTCTGGGGCGTGAAGGACCCGGACCATCCGGCGGGCATGAAAGCCGCGCCGGTGCCAGACGAAGTTATCGCCAAGCTAGAAGGCGCTTAACGGCCGGTTTCACCTACGCGCTTTAGAGCGATCCGGGTCAGTACCGGTCCGCAAATCTCATATATCACCGTCGAGCCGATAATAATGGTCAGGATCGTGTCCCTCAGCTCAGGGAAATGATTTCCTGCAACCAAGGCCATGCCCAGGGCGACGCCCGCTTGCGGCTGGATGGCGAGGCCGATCCACCAGCGTTGGTCCTTTGGCATGTCGGCCCACCAGCCGCCGACCCAGGCACCGCCGATCATGCCGATGCTTCGGAAAAGGATATAGGCGGCACCGATCCATCCCAGTTCTACGAGTTGGTCGATATGGAGCGACGCTCCCGAAAGCACAAAAAACAGGATCAGGAACGGCCACTCGAAATGCTCGACCGCGTCGAAGGGTCCGTTGTGACGGATGATATTGGCGATCACCACACCCAGCATCATGGCGCACAGCAGAAAAGAGACGTGGAGCCAGATCGCGATACCGCCGGCGAGCAGAACGACACCGAGCGCCTCGGCCTGCATCGGATCGCCGTCGCGCAGGTGCCTGACCAAATATGCAGAAGGTATGCCCAACAAAAGGCCGATCAATAGGGCACCGCCAACTTCCCATCCACCGGCCAGCAACGTATCAATTGGCGTGCCGGTTGTGCTCAAGCTGCTGGCGATGACCAGCAAGACCGAAAACAATAGAAGGCCCCAGGCATCGTCAATTGCGACGACCCCAAGCAACGTATCGGTAAAGGGGCCTTTGGCGCGCATTTCCAGGGTTACGCTGGAAATCGCGGCGGGGGCCGCGGCGGTACCGATGCCCGCCAACATCAGCGCAAGTTGAATGGGCACGCCAATCACATAAAGACCAGCGAAGACGAGGATGGCAACGCCGATGACGTGAGCGATCGAGACGCTCATGATTGCTTCCCCGTGTCGCCGGAGCTTGGGAAGGCAAAGGCGGCCGCCTAGTAGAAAGCCGACGAACAAGAGCGCAAGCGTCGATACCAGTGGAAACCAAGTGGTTGCTTGTTGCGGCAACAGGTCAAGCCCCGACGGGCCGGTCAATGTTCCCAGAAGAATGAGAATGGTTACTTGCGGCAGCGCAATCTTGCGCGATGCGCCGTAGGCAATGACGCCGAATAGCAACAGCACACCGATGGTGATGAGAATTATCTCGAATTTCTCCATGCCGACGGTCCAATGAATTTCGAAGCGATTGCTATACTATCTATCCACATGTTGATGTGACGTGACAAAGGTCAAGGTCGTAATGCCGGAACTGCCCGATATCACTGCCTACATTTCCGCGCTGGAGCAGCGGATAGGTGGGGCCGAACTTACAGGCGTTCGCCGCAATAGCCCCTTTTTGCTACGCACGGTGACACCGTCACCCGATGAGGCCGTCGGGCACCGGGTCGTGGAATTGCGGAGGCTCGGTAAACGGATCGCCATCGGTTTCGATAACGATATTTGGCTGGTCATCCATTTGATGATCGCCGGGCGCTTGCATTGGCAGGAAGCGGGCGCCGCCCTCGGTGGCAAGGGCAGCCTTGTGGCGTTTGATTTCGATATAGGATCGCTTGTGTTGACCGAGGCCGGCTCCAAGAAGCGGGCGTCGCTGCATGTGATGCGTGGTGATAGTCTCTCTGATCTGGATCCGTCGGGGCTGGAAGTCCTGGAAAACGACATGGCCGCTTTTCGTGAACGATTGCGTGCACGCAATCACACGTTGAAGCGTGCCCTCACCGATCCCCGAATCTTCAGTGGGATCGGCAACGCCTATTCCGATGAAATTCTGCATGCCGCCAAGCTGTCGCCGGTGGCGATGAGCCAATCTCTCGACGATGCGGAGATTGCGCAGCTATTCGATGCAACGCGTGAGGTGCTCGCAACGTGGACCCAGCGCCTAGTAGAGGAAGCTGGTGATCATTTCCCGGAAAAAGTCACCGCGTTTCGCGACGGCATGGCGGCACATGGCCGGTTCGGTAAGCCCTGTCCGGAATGCGGCACCACGATCCAGCGCATCCGCTATGCCACCAACGAGACCAATTACTGTCCTCGGTGCCAGACGGGGGGCAAACTGTTGGCTGACCGCTCTCTGTCGCGCTTGCTGAAGAAGGATTGGCCCAAGACCATCGAGGAGATGGAACAGGCCGGAAGGAAGGGGGCCTAAATCCCCTACGAACTTCCCCCCAAATAAGAATCCCCCAGGCGCCCTAAGGAAATCCTGAGAACGCCCGGGGGACCCGGGATTGCGTCGGTGCAACAACAACCCCGTAGTGGAGGCAATGGAGTGCCTCCGGCACCAGGATGCTGTGGCCGTTCCAGGAGCGTCAAGCTGCCTGTTAACGTTTGATCAAAAAATGGTCACAAAAAAATAATGTATAAAAAATAGGCATTCTATATTCGGTGGAACGGCCAAATTCTCGGCAACTCGACTTCCATCCCATATGTAACTATCTGTTTTTATTGGTGAAAGTAGAAAAATTTAACATCGATGCCGGTTTGGCATGGGCCTTGCTCTTCCTTGTGCGGTGCAACAACAACCTCGTAGTGGAGAGCATTTATGAAAAAGAAGTTGTTAACTTTCGCCGCGGCAGGCGCCCTAAGCCTTTCGATGGCGATGTCGGGGATTGCGCATGCGGCCGACACGATTAAAGTCGGCGTCCTGCATTCATTGTCCGGGACAATGGCCATCAGCGAGACGACCCTCAAGGATACGGTTCTGATGATGGTCGACGATCTGAACAAGCAAGGCGGTCTTCTCGGCAAAAAGGTCGAGGCGGTGGTCGTCGATCCGGCTTCCAACTGGCCTCTGTTCGCCGAAAAAATGCGCGAACTTATCACCGTTAATGATGTCGATGTGGTCTTCGGCTGCTGGACTTCGGTGAGCCGTAAGTCGGTTCTGCCCGTGGTCGAAGAGCTGAACGGCATGTTGTTTTATCCGGTTCAGTATGAAGGCGAAGAAAGCTCGAAAAACGTGTTCTACACCGGTGCGGCGCCGAACCAACAGGCGATCCCGGCCGTTGAATATCTGATGAGCGAAGACGGCGGCGAGGCCAAGCGTTGGGTCCTTCTGGGCACCGACTATGTCTATCCGCGCACGACCAACAAGATTCTCCGGGCGTTCCTGCACTCCAAGGGTGTGAAGGACGAGGACATCATGGAGAACTACACGCCGTTCGGTCATTCCGACTGGCAGACCATTGTCGCCGAGGTGAAGAAGTTCGCTTCCGCCGGCAAGAAGACTGCCGTCGTATCCACCATCAACGGTGATGCGAACGTTCCGTTCTACAAGGAACTCGGCAACCAAGGCATTAAGGCCGAAGACATCCCCGTGGTTGCGTTCTCGGTCGGTGAAGAAGAACTCGCCGGTCTTGATACCGCCCCGCTGGTCGGTCATCTGGCTGCCTGGAACTACTTCATGTCGGTCGACAACCCGGAAAACGATGCCTTCATCCAGAAATGGCATGCGTTCATCAAAGATGAAAAGCGGGTGAGCAACGATCCGATGGAAGCCACCTATATCGGCTTCAAGATGTGGACGCAGGCGGTTGAGCAAGCCGGCACCACCGACGTCGATGCCGTCCGTCAGGCCATGTATGGCCAGAAGGTCAAGAACCTGACTGGTGGTATCGCGGTGATGAACACGAACCATCACCTGTCCAAGCCCGTGCTGATCGGTGAAATTCAGCCCGACGGTCAATTCGAAACCGTGTGGGAAACCGACGGTGTCGTGAAGGGCGATGCCTGGTCCGACTATATCCCGGAAAGCGCCAAGCTGACCGCCGATTGGACCTATCCGTGGGTTTGCGGAAACTGCAAAGAGCCGAAGTTCAAGGCTCTGATCAACTAAATCTCTGGTGTAGCCGGGGCGCCTCGTCATGTCGCGCTCCGGCACTCGCCCGCCTGGTACGGGCCAAGACGACAAAAACGATCAAACTTGCGTGGCAGCATTCATGAAAACGATTTCCACATTTGTTGGGAGCCTTCTGCTCCTCCTGACTCTCACTCTAAGCGGTCCCGTGGCCGCGCAAGGGTTCGACGAGTTGGTGACGGACCTCTCCGCAAAAAGCTTCAATGCGAAGATAAAGGCGGTCGAGAAGGTTGCCGAGACCGGTGACGACCGTGCGGCGGCGGTATTGAGGGCGATGCTCGAAGGCCGGCTCTTTGAGCGAAAGGAAGACGGCAAGGTTTTCATCACGACGCGGGAAGGCCGCGCTTATGTTCTTACCGATCCGTTGACCCTAAAAGAGGTCGGCCAAGTAAAGTCTTCGACGCTGAAGAAGATCAAGGTCAACAACCGACTCCGAGGCGTATTGAACGGTGCTTTGGGCAGTCTGACGCTGCTCAGCAAGGATCCGGTGAAGCGCGCTTCTGCTGCCGAAGCAGTGTTCAAGAACCGTTCCGCCGACGACATCCCGGCGCTCGAGAAAGCCATGGAGCGCGAAACCGATGCCGGTGTGAAAGCCAAGATGGAGATGGCGCTGGCGGCGATCCAATTGACCGCCGACAGTCCCGAAGAAATCAAGATCGCCGCGGTCGACGTGCTAACCGGGCATCCAACTCCGGAAGTACGAGCGTTGCTCGGCGGCGTCGTTCAAAGCGAACAAGTGGAAAGCGTTGCCAAAGCCGCCGCCGAGGCTTTGTCCGATATCGAGCGGCGTCTCGCTTTTTTTAACGCCATCGGCAACGTCTTTCAGGGGCTGAGCCTCGGATCGGTCCTTCTTTTGGCCGCCGTCGGTCTCGCCATCACGTTCGGGGTGATGGGTGTCATTAACATGGCGCACGGCGAACTCGTCATGCTCGGTGCCTATACGACCTTCATGGTTCAGGAAGTCTTCCGCGCTTACTTTCCCGGCGCTTTCGATTGGTCCGTCATCGTCGCCATCCCCTTGGCATTCGGTGTGTCGGGTTTGTTCGGCATTGCCATCGAACGGGGCGTGATCCGCTATCTCTATGGCCGTCCACTCGAAACGCTGCTGGCGACATGGGGGTTGAGCCTCATCCTGCAGCAATTGGTGCGCTCCCTCTTCGGGCCGACCAACCGCGACGTCGGTAGCCCGAGTTGGATGAGTGGTTCCGTCGAGGTTACCGGCGGACTGGTGCTCACCTATAACCGCATGTGGATCATTTTCTTCAGCCTTCTGGTGCTCGGTCTGTTGCTGCTTGTTATCCGTAAGACGGCATTCGGTCTGCAGATGCGGGCGGTGACCCAGAACCGGCAAATGGCAGGTTCGATGGGTATCCGTACGGGCTACGTCGATGCGTTGACATTCGGTCTGGGCGCTGGAATCGCCGGTGTCGCCGGCGTGGCGTTGAGCCAGATCGATAACGTCAGCCCCAATCTCGGCCAAGCCTACATCATCGATTCCTTCATGGTCGTCGTGTTCGGCGGCGTCGGCAACCTGTGGGGGACGCTTGTCGGCGCGTTCTCGCTGGGGATCATCAACAAGTTCCTCGAACCATTTGCGGGTACGGTGCTGGCCAAGATCCTGGTGCTGATCGCCATCATCCTGTTCATCCAGAAACGTCCACGCGGATTGTTCGCCCTCAAGGGCCGTGCGGTGGAGGCTTGATCCATGGAACATCGTAGATCGGGCTTCTCTTTTCTTCTCACCGACCGCGGCGGTCAAATCCTGTTGGGGTTATTGCTGGCAGCCATCATTCTCGTACCCATCCTTAATCTGTGGGTGCCGGAAAGCTCGCCATTCCACATGTCGACCTTCCTCGTCGGCCTGTTTGGGAAGTATCTTTCTTTCGCGCTCCTGGCATTGAGCGTCGACTTGATCTGGGGGTTCTGCGGTATCCTCAGCCTCGGACACGGCGCTTTCTTCGCTCTCGGCGGGTACGCCATGGGCATGCATCTGATGCGCGAGATCGGCGATCGGGGTGTTTACGGCAATCCAATCCTGCCGGATTTCATGGTGTTCCTGAATTGGAAGGAACTGCCCTGGTACTGGTACGGCTTCGATTTCTTTCCCTTCGCCATGCTGATGGTGGTTCTGGCGCCGGGCATCCTCGCGTTCCTGTTCGGTTGGTTCGCGTTCCGCTCCCGCGTATCGGGCGTCTATTTGTCGATCATCACCCAGGCGTTGACCTTCGCGCTGATGCTGGCCTTTTTCCGCAACGACATGGGGTTCGGCGGCAATAACGGTTTGACCGACTTCAAGGATCTGCTCGGCTTCGATCTGCAGCAGGATTCGACCCGGGTCGGACTGTTCATCGCCACGGCGGTGGCATTGGCCCTCGGTTATGCCTTGTGCCGATTCATCGTTTCCTCGCGACTGGGCAGCGTCCTCGTGTCCATCCGCGATGCGGACAGCCGTACGCGGTTTCTGGGTTACCGGGTGGAGCACTATCAACTATTCGTCTTCACCGTATCGGCCATGCTGGCCGGCGTGGCGGGGGCGCTCTATGTGCCCCAGGTCGGGATCATCAATCCCAGCGAGTTCGCCCCGGCCAACTCAATCGAGATCGTCATTTGGGTGGCGATCGGCGGACGTGGCACACTTTACGGTGCGGTTCTCGGCGCGATCGTCGTGAACTACGCGAAGACGTACTTTACCGGGGTATTGCCGGAGATTTGGCTGTTCGCCTTGGGCGCTATGTTCGTTCTGGTAACGATCCTGCTCCCGAAAGGAATTGTCGGTTCCGTTCCGGCTTTCGATCTGTCCAAAACCTTTCTCAAGAAGCCGGAAGATGTCACCGATGATGGCCGCGAAGCGGCGGGAGGACGCGTATGAGCTTGGAAACCATAAATGCGCTGATTTCAAACCCTGCGGCAGATCACCCGGCCACTGAAAACGAGACCATTCTCTATCTCGATGGCGTATCGGTGAGTTTCGACGGTTTCAAAGCGTTGAATGAATTGAGCTTCTATGTTCTCGCCGGTGAACTTCGGGCGATCATCGGACCCAACGGTGCCGGCAAGACAACGATGATGGACGTGGTTACGGGCCGCACGAAACCCGATGAAGGACGTGTCGAATTCAACGGTGGGATCGATCTCACCCGGTTGGACGAAGCGCGCATCGCCAACCTCGGGATTGGCCGCAAGTTCCAGAAACCGACGGTCTTCGAGAATCATACGGTTTTTGAAAATCTTGAGCTGGCGCTCAAAGGACATCGCGGCGTGTTCAGCTCATTGTTCTTCCGTCTTGCGCCGGAGGAACGAACACGGGTCGAGGAAGTTTTGGAAACCATTGCGCTCGCCGATCAACGCCTGGACGACGCCGGATCGCTTTCCCACGGTCAGAAGCAATGGCTGGAAATCGGCATGCTGCTTATGCAGGAACCTGAGCTTTTGTTGGTCGACGAGCCGGCCGCCGGCATGACAGACGCCGAAACCGAGCAAACCGCCGAATTGCTGAAGCGTATTGCCGGGCGTCATTCCGTGGTCGTGGTTGAACATGACATGGAGTTTGTCCGTTCCTTGGAATCGCGTGTGACGGTCCTGCACGAAGGATCGGTCCTCGCCGAGGGATCGCTGGACACCGTCCAGAACGATGCCCGGGTTATCGAAGTCTATTTGGGCCGTTAGACATGTTGCAGGTCGAAAACATCAATCTTTTCTACGGTGCCAGCCAGGCGTTGTGGGATGTCGCGATTTCCGCCGAGGTCGGAAAGATCACTTGCGTCCTTGGCCGCAACGGGGTCGGGAAAACCAGCTTGTTGCGGGCCGTCGTCGGCCACCATCCGATCCGGTCCGGACGTATTCTTTGGGAAGATCAAGAGGTCGATGGCCTTCCGTCGTATAAACGGGCGGCGCGGGGGATCGCTTATGTTCCCCAAGGCCGAGAGATTTTTCCCTTGATGACGGTTCAGGAGAATCTGCAAACGGGTTTTGCCTCTCTGCCGCGCAGCTTGCGTCATGTGCAGGACGAGATCTTCGAGTTGTTCCCCGTACTCAAGGATATGTTGGGCCGGCGCGGCGGTGACCTGTCCGGTGGTCAGCAACAGCAGCTTGCCATCGCGCGGGCCTTGGTAACCCGTCCGCGCCTCCTGGTGTTGGACGAACCGACCGAGGGTATTCAGCCATCCATCATTAAGGACATCGAACGAGTCATCCGGCTGCTTGCCAATCGGGGCGATATGGCCATTCTACTGGTCGAACAGTATTTCGAGTTTGCCCGCGATTTGGCAGACTACTATTCCGTTTTGGACCGGGGGGAAGTCGTCATGTCGGGAAGTGGCAAGGAGATGGTTGAGGAAGATGTTCGACGCTACCTTACCGTCTGAAACGTCGCCGCCCGATGGCGCGGCGTTCCTCGCCTTTGCCGATGCAGACGGTGACACCCGGCTGACCGATCTTTATCAGAAAACGCCCCTGCGCGTGCTGTTTCCCGACCGGTTGGCGGGCGATCCGCCGACCGCGGCGCTGGTGACGACCTCCGGCGGCTTGGTAGGCGGCGACCGTCTCGACGTCCAATGCCATGTGGACAAGGGTGCCAAGGCGTTCGTGGTCAATCAGGCAGCGGAAAAGGTCTACCGGTCAGCGGGCGCCGATGTATCTATCGATGTCCGCCTCGGTGTGGAGGCAGGCGGATGGCTTGAGTACCTGCCGCAGGAAACGATCCTGTTCAACGGCGCACGGCTGCGACGGCGGACCCGCATCGACCATGCCGCAGGGGGTCAATTCCTCGCCGGGGAAATTCTCGTGTTTGGCCGACGGGCGCACGGCGAGGTCCTTGCTCATGGGATGGTTCATGAGATTTGGGAGGTGCGCCGGGACGGCGTGTTGGCGTGGACCGATGTCCTGCATCTAGACGGCGACATCGCAGCGGTTCTCAAAGATCCCCATGCGTTCCGGGGGGCGGGTGCGATGGCGACCGCGGTTTACAGCGGCAGCGATCTGGATGACGCCTTAGAAACCGCGCGAGAAGTCCTTGGCGCTTGTGAGGCCAACGCGATGATGGCCGCAACAATCGTCAACGATCTGCTGATCGTACGTTGGCTGGCGACCGACCCGTTCGAGTTGCGCGGCGCCTTTGGCGAGTTTTGGGCGCAGTTCCGTCATCAAATCGCTGGATTACCGGCGCAACTACCACGACTGTGGCACGTGTGACGAGGGAGGGGCTTTCGTGAATCTGTCACCGAGGGAAAAAGACAAACTTCTGGTCGCCATGGCGGCGATGGTCGCGCGCAAGCGGTTGGAGCGCGGCGTGCGCCTCAATTACCCCGAGGCCATCGCGTTGATCAGCGACTATGTGGTCGAGGGCGCGCGCGACGGCAAAAGCGTTGCCGATCTGATGCGTGACGGCGGCGCGGTCCTGAAGCGCAATCAGGTCATGGAAGGCGTTGCTGAAATGATAGACGAAATTCAAGTTGAGGCGACATTCCCTGATGGGACCAAATTGGTCACCGTCCATGAGCCGATCCGGTAGGAGAGTAAGATGATTCCCGGAGAAATTATCATCAAGGAAGGGACGTTGACCCTCAACGCGGATCGCGCGACGGTGACGCTCAAGGTGTCTAACACGGGCGACCGGCCGGTTCAGGTCGGATCGCATTTCCATTTTTATGAAGTAAACGAGGCGCTCCAGTTCGACCGCGACCAGGCACGTGGTCGGCGGCTCGATATTCCGGCGGGCACGGCGGTGCGGTTCGAGCCGGGCCAGGACCGGGAAGTGACACTGGTCGACTACGCGGGCAAGCGGATCGTGCATGGCTTCAACGCCAAGGTCCAAGGGTCGTTGGGAGGCTGAGCGATGGCATATGAAATAGACAGAAGCGCCTATGCCGCCATGTTCGGTCCCACAGTCGGGGACAAGGTCCGTTTGGCCGATACCGATCTCTTTATCGAGGTGGAGGAAGACAAAACCACCTATGGCGAGGAAGTGAAATTCGGTGGTGGCAAAGTGATCCGCGACGGTATGGGGCAGTCGCAAGTCAGCCGCGCCGACGGCGCCGTCGATACCGTCATCACCAATGCGCTGATTGTCGATCACTGGGGCATCATCAAGGCGGATGTCGGTATCGTCGACGGGCGTATCTCGGCCATCGGCAAAGCCGGCAATCCCGACGTGCAACCGGATGTCGACATCATCGTCGGCCCTGGCACCGAGGCGATTGCGGGTGAAGGGCGCATTCTCACCGCAGGCGGGATCGACGCCCATATCCATTGGATCAGCCCGCAGCAGATCGATGATGCTCTCTATTCCGGGGTCACGACGATGCTCGGCGGCGGCACCGGACCGGCGGAAGGCACCAACGCGACGACCTGTACGCCGGGCGCTTGGCATCTCTCGCGGATGATTTTGGCGGCCGACGGCCTGCCGATGAATTTGGGTTTCTTCGGCAAGGGCAACGCGTCTATTCCCGATGCGTTGATCGAGCAGGTCCTGGGTGGGGCATGCGGCCTCAAATTGCACGAGGATTGGGGCACGACGCCCTCGGCCATCGATACATGCTTGTCGGTTGCGGACGAAATGGACATTCAAGTCGCGATCCACACCGATACGCTGAACGAATCCGGTTTTGTCGAAAATACGGTCGCGGCTTTCAAGGACCGAACCATTCACGCCTTTCATACGGAAGGGGCAGGCGGCGGCCACGCACCGGACATTATCAAGGTCTGCGGCAACGCCAATGTGTTGCCCTCGTCAACCAATCCGACCCGGCCCTACACGGTCAACACGATCGATGAACACCTCGACATGCTGATGGTTTGTCATCATCTCGATGCGCGCATCCCCGAGGACGTGGCGTTCGCCGAAAGCCGCATCCGCAAAGAGACCATCGCCGCTGAGGATATCCTGCACGATCTCGGCGCCTTTTCGATGATTGCATCGGACAGCCAAGCCATGGGGCGTGTCGGCGAGGTGATCATCCGGACCTGGCAAACCGCCGACAAAATGAAGAAACAACGTGGTTCCTTGCCCGAGGAATCCGGCGACAATGACAATTTCCGGGTGAAGCGGTATATCGCCAAGTACACGATCAACCCGGCTCTGACCCATGGCATCTCTGATCATGTCGGGTCCATTGCCGTCGGCAAGCTCGCCGATCTCGTTTTGTGGAAACCCATGTTCTTTGGGGTCAAACCGGACCTGGTTCTGAAATGCGGGACCATCGCCGGGGCGGCCATGGGCGACCCCAACGCGTCGATCCCAACGCCCCAGCCGGTCCATTACCGGCCCATGTTTGGGGCGTTGGGTAAATCCCTGACTGCCAGTTCGGTAACCTTTGTTTCCAAGGCGGCCGCGGATGACGGCATCGGCGACCGGCTGGGGGTCGCCAAGCCAGTGATCGGGGTCACAGGCACACGGTCGATCCGTAAAGTAGATATGGTCTTGAACGGGGCCACGCCCGCCATGGAGGTGGATCCGGAGACCTACGAAGTCCATGCCGACGGTGAATTGCTCACATGCGCACCGGCGGCGGAACTCTCCATGGCCCAACGGTATTTCCTGTTCTAATCATGCGGCGCGCCATCGACATACGCCCCTCCGGGACCTGGGACGGCAACAGCCTCGTCGCCAACGTCACTTTGACGTTCGACGACCGATTCCGCCGCCGCCTCCGGCTGGTCGACGATGGCGGCGATGAATTCCTCCTCGATCTTGCCGAAGCGACACGTATGGAAGAGGGCGACGGCCTGGTGCTGGAGGACGGCGGGATCATCGCGGTTCAGGCGGCGGCCGAGCCGATCATCGATATTCAATGTGTGTCGGCGTCCCAGGCGGCGCGGGTCGCCTGGCATCTAGGCAACCGGCATACGCCGGTCCAGATCCTCGATCGTGGCGCGCTTAGGATCCGCGAAGACCATGTGCTGATGGAAATGGTCAAAGGGCTGGGTGCGATTGCCGTCCGGCGTTCGGCGCCCTTTTCGCCGGAGCCTGGCGCCTATGCCGCCGGTGGCGGCCATGGGCACGGTCATAGCCATGGGCACAGCCACGACCACGATGACCATGGGGAGCAGTCCTCCGGGGAGGTGCCCGGTGCTGTCTGAAAACGGTTTCTTCCGTCTTATGGCCTGGACGTCGCCGGCCTTTCCCATCGGCTCGTACGTTTATTCCCACGGTCTTGAGTTTGCCGTCGAGGACGGGACGGTGAATAGTGCGGCGGCCCTGCGTGGCTGGATCGAGACGGTTCTGACACGCGGCGGTGGACGGGCCGATGCCATCCATTTCTGCGCTGCATGGCGCGCCGTCGATGCCGGGGACCAGGAGGGCTTTCTCGAGGTGGCGCGGCATGCCCAGGCCATGCGGGCGAGCAGCGAAATGGCGCTCGAAAGCGGCGCCCAAGGGGCGGCCTTTCTGGAGGCGGTGGCCGCAAGTTGGCCGGTCGATGGACTCGATGGCTGGCGCGGCTTGCTTGATGGGGCCGAGCCGCCTATTAAACCGGCACAATCCATTGCCGTCGCGCTTGCCGCGGCGCTTGCGGATATCCCGCTGCGGGAGGCCTTGTTCGCCTATCTCCAGGCGCTTGCTGCCAACCTGGTATCCGCCGGGGTGCGGTTAGTCCCCTTGGGTCAGACCCAAGGACAGAAGGTCATCGCGGGATTGTTTGAATGCTTGGAAGAGACCGTCGACGAGGCATTGGCCGCCGAAGCCGCTGAATGGGGAAACGCGGCCCCGCTTGTCGATTTGATGTCGATGAAACACGAAACCCAATATACGAGGTTGTTCAGATCATGAGTTCTCCGTTACGGGTCGGAATTGGTGGACCGGTGGGTACCGGGAAAACCGCGCTTTTGGACCGGCTGTGCAAGCATCTTCGGGATCACTACAACATCGCGGCGATTACCAACGATATCTATACCCGCGAAGATGCCGAGTTCCTGACCCGTTCGGGCGCCTTGAGTCCGGACCGCATCATGGGGGTCGAGACAGGGGGGTGTCCCCATACGGCGATCCGCGAGGATGCCTCCATGAATCTGGCCGCCGTGGCTGATATGAATGTCCGGTTTCCCGGCCTCGATGTCATTTTTATCGAGTCGGGCGGCGATAATCTTGCGGCGACCTTCTCGCCGGAGCTCGCCGACATCACCATATACGTCATTGACGTATCCGCAGGAGACAAGATCCCCCGGAAAGGGGGGCCAGGCATCACCCGATCCGATCTCCTCGTGATCAACAAAACGGATCTCGCGCCGCTGGTCGGAGCCGACCTCGGCGTGATGGATCGTGACGCGAAGAAGATGCGCGGCGACAGGCCGTTCCTGTTCACTAACCTGAAGGAGAGCGACGGCCTCGAGGCCGTCGCCGATTTCATCATCAAGACCGGCGGCCTGAAGCCGTTGGCGAAATCCGCGTAAACACGAGGCGGAAAAGAGACGAGCTAACAACAAAGACAAAAACAGAAATAAGAACACCAGGAGATCACAATGAGGTTCAAACTATCCGCAGCACTGTCGCTGCTACTCGTTCTTGTGGCGGGGCCGGCATTCGCCCATTCGGGGCATCATGCTGCTACCGGATTCGGCACGGGGTTTTTGCATCCCTTCAGCGGCCTCGATCACGTCGCCGCCATGGTTACCATCGGCATTTGGGCAACCCAGTTCGAGGAAAAGAAATGGTGGGGCATTCCCGCCATGTTTCTGGGTCTCACGGTGGTTGGTTTCATGGTGGGCGCGCACGGCTTTGCGTTGCCGCGAATCGAGGTGCTGTCCGGCGCGACATACATCGCCCTGGGTGTTGTGATCGCGGTTGCGTTGCGTCTTTCCTGGGCGAGCGCGCTGCCCGTCGCGGCGTTGTTCGGCGCCGTGCACGGCGTCGGTCATGGCGTCGGTTTGCCCGCCGAGGCCGATCCGTTGTCCGCGTTGATCGGATTCCTCGCGGCGACGACATTGATGATTATTGTCGGCGGCGGTGTGTTTTTATTCGGCCGCAATCGGTGGGGGCAACGCAACGTGCAAGTTTCGGTTTTGGGAATCGCCGCTGTTTGCGTCGCCATTACTGCGGCAATCTAGTCGCACACGACAATCAAACGAGCATTAAAGCCCACATTTTGTGGGCTTTTTTGTTTTTCGGTTGATCGGCGTCAAATCGTAACCAACCTATGTAATATATGAAGGCACCGCATAGGAACGGCCGCGCGCGGCGTTTCTGTGTTGTGGCTATGTGCCATCGCCAAGACGGTTATCGACAAACTTGTTGGAGCCGCCGGGGCATCCATAGAAGCATAAGGGGTCGGTTGGATGAGTTGGTTGGTTGCCTTGCCGGTGGGCTTAATCGGGTTCGTCGGTCTGTTGGCTGCATCCCGGGCCGTTGACACGGGGATATATGCTCACGGGTTCGTCTTTTTCATTGCCGCCGTTCTGGCGGGTTTTTTTGCAATTCGCAAAAATGAAGAAATCACACGTGAATGGCAGGCGTCGAAGACCAGCCAGGAGCCCGTTTACAACGACGCCATCATCAAGGTAGGCGTCATCGCCTCGACCTTTTGGGGCGTTGTCGGGTTCGTTGTCGGCCTCGTCATCGCGCTACAACTCGCTTACCCCGCTCTCAATTTCGATCTGCCTTGGACCAACTTCGGGCGTCTCCGCCCGCTGCATACCTCGGCGGTGATTTTCGCCTTCGGCGGTACCGTTCTTCTCACGACGTCCTTTCACGTCGTGCAGCGCACTTGCCGGGCGCGGCTTGCCGGCCTGTGGGCGCCCTGGTTCGTCTTCTGGGGGTACCAACTGTTTATCGTTCTGGCGGCGACAGGATATATCTTCGGTATTACCCAATCCAAGGAATATGCCGAGCCCGAGTGGTACGTCGATCTGTGGTTGACCATCGTTTGGGTGGTCTATCTGTTGGTGTTCCTGGGGACGCTGATGCGGCGTAAGGAACCTCATATTTACGTCGCCAACTGGTTCTACCTGGCGTTTATCGTCACTATCGCAATGCTGCACATCGTCAACAATCTGGCGATGCCGGTGTCCATCTTCGGTGCCAAGAGCTACCAATTGTTCTCGGGTGTTCAAGACGCCTTGACCCAATGGTGGTATGGCCACAACGCGGTCGGCTTCTTCCTGACTGCCGGCTTCCTGGGCATCATGTACTATTACGTTCCTAAGCAGGCGGAACGGCCCGTTTATTCCTACCGGCTGTCCATCGTCCATTTCTGGGCCCTGATCTTCCTCTACATTTGGGCCGGGCCTCACCACCTGCATTACACCGCGCTCCCCGATTGGGCCCAGACACTGGGTATGACGTTCTCGATCATGCTTTGGATGCCGTCTTGGGGCGGCATGATCAACGGTCTGATGACTTTGTCAGGCGCGTGGGACAAGCTACGTACCGATCCGATCCTGCGTATGATGGTTCTGTCGGTGGCGTTTTACGGCATGAGCACCTTCGAGGGACCGCTTATGTCCATCAAGGCAGTCAATTCGCTCAGCCACTATACGGACTGGACCATCGGTCACGTGCATTCCGGCGCGCTCGGCTGGGTCGGCTTCGTGAGCTTCGGGGCGCTTTACTTCCTGGCGCCGGTCGTGTGGAAGCGTCAACGGCTTTATTCGCTCCGGCTCGTGTCCCTGCACTTCTGGATTTCCACCCTCGGCATCGTCCTTTACGTCGCCGCGATGTGGGTGTCCGGTATTCTGCAGGGCCTGATGTGGCGGGCCTATGACAGCCTCGGCTTCCTCGAATACTCGTTCGCCGAGACGGTCGAAGCGATGCATCCTTTCTACCTGATCCGTGCGCTGGGCGGCGGATTGTTCGTCCTCGGTTCGCTTATCATGGCCTACAACATATGGCGGACAGCACGGGGTGATATCCGTCAAGAGGCGCCATACGGCGTACCGTCGGTAGCCGGTGCATAAGGAGAGAGACTGATGATTCGACACGCGACAATCGAACGTAACTCGATCCTTATGCTCGTCCTGGTGCTGATTGTAGTGGCGATCGGCGGCCTCGTTGAAATCGTGCCGCTGTTTTATCTCAAGAGCACCATCGAGAAGGTCCAAGGGATGCGTCCTTACACGCCGTTGGAACTTGCGGGCCGTAACATCTACATCCGGGAAGGGTGCTATGTTTGCCACTCTCAGATGGTGCGCTCGTTGCGGGACGAGGTGGAACGTTACGGCCATTTCAGCCTAGCTGCGGAGAGCATGTACGACCATCCGTTCCAATGGGGCTCCAAACGGACCGGGCCCGACTTGGCTCGAGTGGGCGGCAAATACTCCGACGAGTGGCATCGCGCTCACATGGAGGACCCGCGCAGCATCGTTCCTGAGTCTGTCATGCCCGGCTATCCATTCCTCGCGCAAACCGCGCTCAAAACGCGGGGCATTGGAGATCATCTAAGCGCCAACAAGGCAATCGGCGTACCCTATTCGGATGAGATGATCGAAAGCGCCCTTGCCGATGCCACCGCACAGGCCAACCCCGATGCCGATGGCGTCGACGCCCTCGTCGAGAGGTATCCTGGCGCCAAAGTCCGTGATTTCGACGGCAACCCCGCGATGGTGAGCGAACTGGATGCGGTGATCGCCTACCTCCAGGTGCTCGGCACCATGGTCGACTTCGATGCCTTCAAAGTCGAAGAAAACCTGCGATAGGAGGGGAGGCGATGACATACGAAACGGTTTCATCCTTCGCCCAGAGTTGGGGGCTTGTTTACCTCGTAATTCTGTTTGCCGGCGCTTTGGTCTACGCCCTTTGGCCTGGCGCGCAGAAGAAGTTCGACGATGCCGCACACATTCCTTTCAAGGAGGACCGGTAACATGGCGGATAGACCAATAGATTCCCATTCCGGTCAGGAGACGACGGGCCATGAGTGGGATGGTATCCGGGAGTTGGACACGCCGCTTCCCCGTTGGTGGAAATGGGTGTTCTACGCGACCATCGTCTGGTCGATTGGCTATTGGATCGCCATGCCGTCCTGGCCGATGGTGAGTACCTTTACCAAGGGGGTACTTGGTTATTCGAGCCGCGGCGCGGTGATGGACGACATTGCCGAAGCGCGTGCGGCTCAGAGCGGTTTGCTGTCTCGCATTGAGCAGGCGTCGCTGGAACAAATCCGCACCGATCCTGCATTGCTCGAATTCGCACTAGCAGGCGGACGCTCGGCCTTTGCCGTGAACTGCGTGCAGTGCCACGGTTCCGGGGCGGCAGGCAACGTCGGCTACCCCAACCTGAACGACGATGAATGGTTGTGGGGCGGTTCGCTTCAAGCGATTCAGCATTCGATCACCCATGGCATCCGTAACGAAACGGATGAGGATGCCCGAGTCTCGGATATGCCGGCCTTTCTCAGGGACGAGGTGTTGACGAGTGCGCAGGTCAATGATGTTACGGAATATGTTCTGTCGTTGACCAATCAGGCAGAAGACCGGGCGTCCGCAGCGCAGGGACAGGCGATTTTTGCGGAGAACTGCGTTTCCTGTCACGGTGACGGCGGCCAAGGCAATGCCGAGTTCGGTGCGCCGGCACTGAATAACGGCATTTGGCTGTATGGCGGAGATCGCGAGACGATCCGCGAGACGGTTGCCTACAGCCGCCGTGGCGTCATGCCCGCTTGGGGCCAGATCATCGACGAGGCCACCGTGAAAAAGCTGACGATCTACGTGCATTCCTTGGGTGGAGGGCAATAGACCTCTCCACCCGTTCCTAACGCTGGAGAAGGACCGCTATGGATGACATCGCGGCGCCTGACGTCGAGAATTACGACGTCGCGGCGGTAAATAAGAAAGAAAAACGGTCGCTCTATCAGGCGCGGATCAAGATTTTCCCGAGACGCGTCCATGGTGTCTTCCGAAATCTGAAATGGTGGGTGATGCTCGTTACCCTGGGCATCTACTACATCACCCCGTGGCTACGCTGGGATCGGGGCGCCGATTTGCCGGATCAGGCGGTGTTGATCGACTTTCCGGCGCGCCGCTTTTATTTCTTTTTCATCGAGATCTGGCCACAGGAGTTCTTTTTTATCACGGGCCTCCTGATTATGGCGGGCGTGGGGTTGTTCCTGACCACCAGTGCTGTCGGCCGGGCGTGGTGCGGTTATTCCTGTCCTCAAACCGTATGGACGGACCTCTTCATCGCCGTCGAGCGTTTCGTGGAGGGGGACCGCAATGCGCGGATGCGGCTCGATAAGGCACCGCTGTCGGTAGGGAAAATCTCTAAGCGTGCACTCAAGTTTGCCATCTGGCTGATCATCGCCCTGTGTACGGGTGGCGCGTGGGTATTTTATTTCGCAGACGCTCCGACATTGGCGGCGCAACTGGTCCAATTCGATGCGCCCATGGCGGCCTATATCACCATGGCCATTCTGACCTTCACGACATTCCTGCTGGGTGGTTTCGCCCGCGAACAGGTATGCACCTATATGTGCCCCTGGCCGCGCATCATGGGCGCCATGATGGACGAGGACTCGTTGACGGTCACCTATCGGACGGGGCGCGGCGAACCCCGCGGATCACTTAAGAAGGGAGCGGAGACGGGCGCGAAGTTTGGCGATTGCGTGGATTGTAACGCGTGCGTCGCGGTGTGTCCGATGGGGATCGATATTCGAGACGGGCAGCAGTTGGAGTGTATTACCTGCGCCCTCTGTATCGACGCCTGCAACGAGGTGATGGATAAGGTCGGCCGTCCGCGCGGTTTGATCGGCTATGCATCTCTCGCCGGCGAGGCACGCACGGAGAGCGGCGAGCCATCCAAGGTCCGGATTGTCCGCCCGCGCACCCTGATCTATTTTTCCATTTGGGCGCTTGTCGGCCTCATCATTCTCTATGGACTAATCACGCGGCCCGATCTCGATATCAATGTCCTGAGGGATCGAAATCCGTTGTTCGTCGCTCTGTCGGATGGCAGCATCCGTAACGGCTATACGTTTAAGATCCTCAACAAGTCCCATGAGCCGCGCGCCTTTACCCTCGATGTGAGGGGATTGCCGGGCGCGACGGTCGATGTTGTCGGGTCCGAGGATCTATCGGGTGGAACGCCGATCTTCTCGGTTCGCCCGGATCGGCTCAAGAGCTTCCGACTTTTGGTATCGGCGCCGCGTACCAGCTTGCCGTCGGATTCGGTCGACATTCAGTTCGTTGTCACGAATATCAATGGCGGCGATCCGGCGACTTACGATAGTGTGTTCCGAGGCCCCGCAAAATGACGGCACACGCAACAACGATGACCAATCCGCAGAAGGGTTTCCGTATCACCGGCAAGATGGTGCTGTTCTTCCTGCTGGCGTTCTTCGGCGTCGTCATGATCGCCAACGGTATTTTTCTCTACGTTGCGCTCAAGACCTTTCCGGGGCTAGGCGATGCCCAGGCCTATCGGAGTGGTCTCCAATACAACGAGACGCTGGCTGCCGCCGAACGCCAGAAAGCATTGGGGTGGCGCACGGCCGTGGCCTACGACCCTGCCGGGCGATTTGAAGTTAGGCTTTTCGACCGGCACGACCAGCCCCTTCAATATGCGCGGGTCGATGCTGAAATCCAGCGGCCGGCGGTCGATCTATATGACCGTGCCGTGGAATTGCCCGAAATCAAGCCCGGCGTTTATGGTGCGGCCGTCGAGCTTCCGTTCGCGGGATTGTGGCGCATAAAACTCTCCATTACCGGCCGAGGCGGGGAAGCTTACCGCGCGATCCACGAAATCGTGGTGGCGGAATGAACGTCATCGATGCCAAGTCCGATCTGATTTCATCTGATGGGCCCATCGCCTTCTCGGACGGAGGGGCCATCGATCCGTCGTCCTTCGTTACCCATGAAGAGGATGGTACTGCGGCTCTCAATCTGATGATCGAGAATGTTCACTGTGCCGGATGCATGGCAAAGATCGAAGGCGCCGTGGGCAAGTTGCCCGGCGTCGTCAATGCGCGACTGAACATGAGCACGCGGCGGCTTGCCGTAAAATGGCACGAAGGCGACACCGACGGTACGCGTATCGTTCGGACCGTGAGCGATCTGGGTTATCCCGTTGCACCGTTCGAACCGGCGGAACTGCCGGAGACCGCGCGAATCGAAAACCGCCGATTGCTCATCGCTTTGGCAGTGGCGGGGTTCGCCGCTGGGAACGTGATGTTGCTCTCCGTATCGGTTTGGGCAGGCGCCTTTTCCGGCATGGAGGCGGCGACCCGCGATCTGTTCCATTGGGTGTCTGCGTTGATCGCCATGCCGGCAGTGGCATTTGCAGGCATGCCTTTCTTCCGATCGGCGTTTGCAGCCTTGCGCGGCAAGTCCATGAATATGGATGTGCCCATTTCCGTCGCGGTTATCTTGGCCTCGGCGGTCAGTTTGCATCAAACGGTGCAAGGGGCGGAGCATGCCTATTTTGACGCATCCATAACGTTACTGTTCTTCTTGCTGATCGGGCGCTATTTGGATCACCGCGCGCGATCATCCGTCCGTTCCACCGCGGAAAACCTTCTTACGTTGCGGGCGTCGTCGGTTCGCGTTGTCGATGGCGACAGCGAGCGCAGCGTTCCGGTCCGTGATGTGCGGGCCGGCATGCAGGTGCTGGTCTCGCCGGGTGAGCGTATTTCCGTCGACGGATGGGTTGAGAACGGCAACTCGGATGTCGATACGAGCCTGATCACCGGTGAAACCACTCCGGCCTCCGTCTCAAAAGGCAGCAAGGTCTTTGCCGGAACGTTGAATATCAGCGGCTCTCTCAGGATTCGGACGGCGGCGGCGGGCGAACGGACGCTGCTGGCCGAGATCGTCCGGCTCATGGAGGCTGCGGAGCAAGGCCAAGCGAAATACGTGCGGCTGGCGGACCGCGCGGCGCGGACTTATGCGCCGGTCGTCCACTTCCTCGCCGCGGCGACGTTCGTCGGCTGGCTGCTGATTGCCGGAACGGCGTGGCAACCGGCGATGATGGCGGCGGTTGCGGTGCTGATCATTACCTGCCCTTGTGCGTTGGGACTGGCTGTGCCCGTCGTTCAGGTTATGGCGAGCGGCATGCTCCTCAGGAAAGGCGTACTGGTGAAGTCGGGAGACGGCTTCGAGCGGTTGGCCGAGATTGATACCGTTGTGTTCGACAAAACCGGAACTCTCACCAAGGCCCGGCCGGTCCTGCAGGATGCCGGACAGTATCCCAGCGACGATCTGGTGCTTGCCGCCAGTATCGCCCGGCACAGCCGCCATCCCCTGTGTCAGGCATTGCACCAGGCGCAGGTCTCAGCCCTCTCCGTTCCGCTCGTTGGCGATATCGACGATGTTCAGGAGCATCCGGGCCTAGGGCTGCTCACCAAGGTCGGGGCCGGCGAGGTACGGCTCGGCAATCGCGATTGGTGCGGTGTTCAATCCGAAACTGGTGATGACGGTAGCAGCGAATTGTGGCTGAAGCGGCCTGGAGGCCCACCGGTGCTGTTCCGGTTCCGGGATACGGTGCGTGACGATGCGGCAGAGGTCGTAGGTGCGTTGAAAAAACATGGGCTCGCTGTTCACATGATTTCCGGTGACCGCCCATCGGTTACCCGTGACGTGGCGCGGGAACTCGGCATCGAGACCTTCGAGGGCGGCGTTCGCCCGGATGCCAAGGTCGCTTATGTCGAAAAGCTCATGCAGGCGGGGCATAAGGTGTTGATGGTCGGAGATGGGCTTAACGACGCGCCGGCATTGGCGGCAGGCCATGCGTCCATGTCGCCGACCAGCGCCGCCGACATCAGTCAGACGGCAGCAGACATCGTGTATCAGGGCGAGGGGGTGGCGCCGGTGCTTGCGTCCATTAAGACGGCCCGGTTTGCCCGACGGCTGATCAAACAGAATTTCGGGCTGGCAGTGCTCTACAACGTGATTGCCGTACCCATCGCGATGGTGGGCTTGGCCTCTCCGTTGATCGCGGCCATCGCCATGTCGGGGTCGTCCCTGGCGGTTACCCTGAACGCCATGCGGCTGCGTCTTGGAACAGGTATGGGAACCGGCAAATGAACGTTCTTCTGTTCTTGATCCCCGCCGCGCTTTTTCTCGGGCTGCTTGGCCTCGGTGCCTTTATCTGGGCGCTGAAATCGGGTCAGTTCGACGACCTCGACGGCGCCGCCATGCGTATCCTCATCGACGATGATAAGGAAAGCGGCGACGCCGGCTCCCCTTCTTAGCCTGCACGGGTGATGGTGATCTTGTCCGTGCGCACGTGGCGGTTGGGATCCTCTTCGACAACATGGTGGAGGCCTTCCGGTGTTAGTCCGGTGGTGCCCTTTTTGGCCTTACCGAGGAGGTAGCGCCCGTTTTCGTCTCGCATGAGCTTGCCGGCACGTCGAAGATCATCAAGTTCCACCGCAATTTCACGCCCGTCGGTACTGCCCATAACCCCCATGAGCTTCGAGAAAAAAATGGGTCCCGCAGCCTCCAGCGCCTTCTCCACCGTTTGATAGCGTGCTTTGGCCTCGATCTTGGCTGCGTGCGAAGGTGTCGCCGTCAGCTTGTTGCGGATTTCCATGGGCATGGTCAGATCGAAGCCGGCCTTCGTCATAGTCGGTCCGTCACCCTTGGACGGGTCCATGGGCATGCCCATCACACCGGGCACGATGACGATATCCTTGTCCGCCTGGAATCGGGACACCATGGCCCAGTCCATCTGGAAATCCTGGGTGATGTCCACATCGGCGTCGGTGACGAAGACATGCTTGATGCTGAAAATGGCACCCAGGATCGTCGAGATGACGTTGCGCGCCTGGCCCGGGCGTTGCTGGTTGATGGCAACCCGAACAACCTGGCCCTCTGCGGCGCCCCCCGGGATGTGGATTTTGGCGACATCGACGCCACCCGCGGCCAGCAACTTCCGGATTTGGCCTTCGAGGCGGATCGCTCCGAGATAACGCGATTCCATCCTATCCAGGATAGGACCCGATCCGTGCAGCAGGGATTGGTGCATGACATCCTTGCGCATGGTGATGGCGGTGACGTGAAACACCGGATCGAGGTGCATAGCGCCGTAATACCCGACATATTCGCCATAAGGCCCTTCGGGCTCCACATAGCCTTTCTCATCGAGATAGCCTTCGATCACCATTTCGGCGTCGGCGGGGACGGGCACATCGTTGGTGATGCCTTTCACCAGGGGCACCGGTTCACCGCGCAGCGTGCCGACGAGAGTGGCCTCATCGGTGGGGATACGTAATCCCGAGGCCATATAGTCAAAGGGATGGCAGCCGATGGCGAAGTTGATGGGCAGTTTCTCGCCACGCGCCACGCATCCCCGGTAAATGCGCTGCAGATCCGAAGGCGCGGTGACATTGGTGCCGCATTCATGCTTGTTGCGAAGGCTCAACCGCCGGCATCCGACATTGGTGATCCCCGTTTCGGGGTCGATGGAAAAATCGATGCCCGACGAGATATAGGCGGAACCGTCGAATTCGTGCTGCGGATGGAACGGCAGTTTGGTGAGGTCAGCCTTGTCGCCCTTGAGCACCACCTCCTGCACCGGAGCGTCCTTTTTGTCGACATAGAACACCGGCTGTGGGGTGGCGAGGCGCGCCTGAAACGTCTCGACGACTTCGTCCTCTTCGCAGCCCATGGCAATCGCGAGGCGCCTGCGGCTGCCCATTACATTGGCCACAAGCTCCGATTTTTCAGGGCCGGCCTTCTTGAACCATACGCATTTGTCGGTCGCTTCGATGATGGGAGAGACATCGGCGAGCGCGACTTTCTCTTCGTATATCTCGACTTCGCCCGCTTTCGCCAAACGTTCCACAAGTGGCCGCAGGCGGAACTTCTCCATATCGGCCTTCGGATTGGTAGAAACGCTCTTCTGTTTTCCGTTCTTGGGTTTTGCCGTCTTGGATTTGGCCACGATTTTTCCCTTCCCTGAATTCTTTAGCGTGCGGCGGCGATGATTTTCTCGCTGCCGCCGTAGGTTTTCCGTAATTCCGTTTTAAGAATTTTGCCCATGGCGCTTTTGGGCATGGCGTCCACGAACGCCATTTTGCGCGGAATCTTGTAGTTGCCGATGCGCCCCCGGCAATGGTCGATGATTTGCTGCTCCGTCAGCGTCTTGCCCGGTGCCGGGACGATGACGGCGAACAATGCCTCGCCGTATTTCTCGTCGGGAACGCCGACTACGGCGGCCTCATGGACATCCGGATGTTGATAGAGCGCGGCTTCCACTTCGGTGGTGTAGACGTTCTCGCCGCCGGTGACGATCATGTCTTTCTTGCGATCCTGTACGAACAGATAACCGTTTTCATCGAGTCGCCCGACATCACCGGTGTGAAACCAGCCGTTGCGGAAAGCACTGGCGGTCTCTTCGGGCCGATTGAGATAGCCCTTAGACACGTTAGGGCCACGTACGACCACTTCGCCTGTGCCGTTGACCGGAACTTCATTGCCATCTTCGTCCAGAATTTTCATGTCGACCCCCGCCAGCGGCCGTCCGGCGCTGCGAAGGATGTCGGTCTCGCCGGTCTCGATGGCGACCCGATGTTCCTCGGGATCGAGGGTGGTGAGGATCGGCGAGGTTTCGGTCAGGCCGTATCCCTGTTCAATCTCCACACCGGTAAATTTCTCCATGGCCCGTTTCGTCCATTCGGCGTCCATGGGCGAAGATCCGTAAAACAGGAGCCGAAGCGACGAAAAATCGTAATCATCGAACCCTTTTTCCTGGAGGGTCATGATGATCATGGTCGGCGCCAGCATGACCTTGGTCACGCCATAATCCTGAACCGCCTTGAGGAAATTGGCACCCGAGAATGCGGGCAGGAAGCTGTGCGCGCCGCCAGTCAAGGTGTAGCAGGTGCCCAACAGGTCGGCGGCATGGAACATGGGTGCCGCGTGCAGATAGTTGTCATCGACACGCGCCCGCATGGCGAGACCCACCTGCAGGCCATTGGACACGATATTGAGGTGGGTCAAGCGCACGCCTTTGCTGCGGCCTGTGGTGCCGCCGGTATAGAGCAGCAATGCATCGTCTTCTTCCCCGGCGTTGCAAGGGGGGAGAGGCGTGGCGTCGGCGATCAGCTGGTCGTATTGCGGCCAGCTTACCTCCCCGGGTGATTTGCCGATGTAGAGCAGCTTGTCGCTCCACGGCAAAAGAGCGGGATCGCGGGCCAGCTGTTCGAACCCATGGCCCAGCGCCAGGATTTTGCAGTTGGCATTTTCCAGGATGTATTCGACCTCAGGCGGGGCAAGACGCATGTTGATGGGCACCGGGATGGCGCCCAGCCAGTAGCCCGCGTGGATCATCTCGTAATATCGGAACGTATTGGGAGACACGATCCCGTAGGTATCGCCGGGGCCAACCCCGAGATCCTTGAGCATCGCGGCGGCACGGGCGATGCGGTCGACGAATTCGCTCCAGCTATAGGTGGCTTCGCTATCGATGATGGCCGGGCGGCTGCCGTAAACGCGGGCGGCGCGCTCCAGGGCCGAAGTCATGGTCAGCATGGTCGGATTGTCCTCCCCAATTCTTCTTGCTTTTGGCCTTATAGGCCCTTGTTACGTGGACCTTTTAGGCCAATTCCGGCGATTATACCGCCAAAATTAGGAAAGAAGGATAAACCGCTGCCTAAACCGCGTCGAGCCGCGATTTCAGCCTCAATCGGGCCCGGATCCGCCGCGAGAGGGCGTCTATGCCGAGGTTCAGAAGCGCGGTGATGGCGATCAGAAACAGGGCCCGGTCGAAGCGCAGATCGGCAAAGGCGCTGTCGATATAGAACCCCAAGGTGGTGATGCCCAAAATGCCCAAAATAGCGGTTTCGCGCATGATCACCTCCCATCGATAGAAGAGAAAGGCGAGGAATTGGGGATAGATGCGGGGGGTGACCTCGTAGAAATAGAGGTTCAGGCCCTTGGCGTGATCGGGGCGCAGGCCCATGGTTTCCGTATGGCGGCCGATGAGGTGGCCGATGATGGCCCCGTTGTGCAGCGCCAGAGCGACGATGGCCGGCAACATGGACGGACCCCACAGCAGCAGCAGGATCAGCGTCAGGATATATTCAGGGGTCGAGCGGATCACGACCAAAGCCACATGGCCGATATTCCGGCCGACGGTGCCGAAGAATTTGGGCGAAATCAGGGGAAAGAACAGCAGCGTCAGCATGCCGGTCCCCACCAGGGCGATCTGGGTCAAAACGACGGTGCTGACGATCCCCGGCAACGCCTGACCGGCAAACAGATCGGTCATCCAAGCCCATAGGGCTGAGAGTGTCGTGGCATCGAAGGTTTCCGCGACCCGGAGAGGATAGGGGACGATGTCGTGCGTGAAGAAGGTCGCGACATGGGACATGGAGATGCTGCCGCCCCAGGGCAGGAAGATCAGGCTTACGAGAATGTAGAAGGGAACGAGTTGACGCCGAGCCCACACACGGATGGTGGCGATGATTACGTAAAACAGGATCAGCAGTGCGGCCGCTTCCGAGTAGCCGCCTTGGGCAAAGGCGGATTCGAGATGGAAGCCGATGGTCGGCAGGCCGACGAAACCGAGAACTGCGCTCGAGCGTAGGGCGCATTCCAAGCGATAGAGAGTGTAGGTTTTGAAATGTGATAGGGCGTCGGGAAGCCGCGCGTAGAGGAAGGCCGAAATGGTCCCCGTGCCCGAGGGGAGCGATTTAAGCGGCGCGGGATCCGACTCCTCAAGGATTTCGGAGAAAACCTTGGCGAAGATGCCGGCGTAGGGGATCGCGATGGCGAGGACGGCGGTAAGGGGGGTGAGTCCGAAGACCTGAAGAAAAATAAGGCCCCAAAAGAGCTCATGCACGGCCCGAATAACAGCGCAGAATACGCGGACTGCGCGATGATGGAAGCTAAGGGCGAGGACGAAACCGAAACTGCTACCGAGGACAACGCCGACAATGGCGAAGGCGATAGTGTTGAACAGAGCCTGCGCAAGATCTTCGACGGCGAAGAAATCTGGCGTGACGATGCCAAGCGCCAGGCGGCCGAGTTCGAGCCACGGATCGCGTGTGGTGATCTCGATATCGGCAACGAGCAGCAAACAAACGGCAAGCAGGAAGAAGCCCAGGCTCGCCCTTAAGAGTGGCGAGCGTTGCGGCACCGCCGCGCTGGGGCCGTTAATCGCGGTAGAGGTCGTCAAGGTCCGAGGCCGCCAGATCGCGGGTCGGCCGGTCGAGCACCAGCCGGCCTGACTTCAGTCCAACGATCCGATCGGTGAAGGCGAGGGCCAAACCCACGTCGTGCATGGATAAAACGACAGTTTCGTGCCGGTCGACGATGGCCTTGAGCACATCGCGCGATTGATGTTCATCTACCGACGAAACCGGTTCGTCGCCGAAGAACACGGCAGCGCCCTTGAACAGCGCGCGCCCGACGGCGGTTCGTTGCTGTTGGCCGCCCGACAACTCGCCGGCGCGGGCGAACAGTTTCTCCTCGAGGTCAAGGGAGCGCGTGATGGCGCGCACCGCTTCGACTTCCTTGCGTTGCGGGCGGATAAGATTGAGCAGGTTATAGGCCGTCCCGTGCTTGTGGAGCCGGCCCATATAGATGTTGTGAAATACGGACAAGGCATTGACGAGGCCGAGGTCCTGGGGAACCAGAGCGGCCTCGTCGGCCTGCTGTTCATAGAGCAGGCGCAACAAAGTCGATTTGCCGGCGCCGCTTTGGCCGACCAAGGCGACCCGCTCCCCCGCTTGAATGCGGAGAGTGATCCCCGACAGCGCCGTCAGCCCATTGTAATGAGCACTCCGGTTTTCGAGCGCGAGTAGGGGAGCGGGGTCCTTGTTCAGCACGGCTTCATCGACGACGCTTATTCGTCGAGCAGACCGATTTTCTGACCGACATCAAGAATGGGCTGATAGTCGGAGTTGGATGCCGGGATAAACGACGCCCGCGGGAACGAGGACAGCAAATCTGGATCCTTCATTTCCAAGAGGGCCGTTTTGACCTTTTCCGTGAACCCGGCGCCAAAGCGCTTGTCGGCGTCGCCGCGAATACTCCAGTTGTAGTCCGGATAGGCGGGTGTTTTCCAAATAACGGAAACCTTAGCCGGATCGATCTTGCCGGCCTTCATCTCGTTTTCCCAGACCTTGAAGTTAACCGCACCCACTTCGAATGCACCCGATTGAACGAGGGCGATGGTTCGCGAGTGATCGCCGCTGAACCCGACGCGGGAGAACACTTTTTCCGGGGCGTCCTGGAACGCTTGCCGGATGAAATACTCCGGCATCAGCCGGCCCGACGTCGATCCTTTCGAGCCGAACGTGAAGGTCTTACCTGCGATCTCCTTGGGGAGGGAGGCAGCGGGTTTCAAACCCGTGCTGTTGTGCGCAATGAAAAAGGTTTCGAATGCCTTGTCCTCTTCGCCTTGGGCGATAGCCTGGGACCCGGGGACCAGCTTGCGGGCACGTACGCCCGACAAGCCGCCGAACCAGGCGAGCTGCACCTGATCATTGCGGAAGGCGGTGACGGCCGCGGCATAGGATTTAACGGGGATGTATTTGACCTCGACGCCCAGCTTGTCTGAAAGATAGGTGGCGACTTTCTCGAAACGGGTTTTGAGGCGGGTTTCGTCTTCGTCCGGGATGGCCGTGAACACAAAGGTTTCTGCGTGGGCCGCGACAGCGGTGCCAAGCAGGACAACGGCTGACAGCAAGAATTTCTTGAACATTTCCCTGATCATTTTCATGTCTCCAACGATTGACGTTAGCGCAACCGGGCAGCTTGCCGAATAAGTCACTCAGCATACCCGTACGCTTTCGAATTTTATAGAAATTGGTCTTGCTAGGCCGCTTATCCTAAGCAGCAGGAACCCGCTTACATACGGTTATTCCGGAGCAGTTGACGTCATTTGTTCCACCCTAGGCCGGTGAGTTTCACCGGATTTCCGGATACTGGCCTCTCCTTGCCAGTATATCAAGACACATGGCCGTTACGGGCTTGTTCCGGGGATCAGAGATCAGTGGCGACCCTGCTTCTCGAAATAGTCCTGATGATACTCCTCGGCACGGTAGAAGGCGGAAAAAGGTGTAATTTCCGTGACGATGGGATCGCGAAAGGCGCCGGATTCGCTCTTCTTGGCCATGGAGTCACGGGCCGTGGCCTCCTGTTCCGGCGAATGGGTGAAAATCGCCGACCGGTATTGGGTGCCGATATCGGGTCCCTGACGATTGAGGGTCGTCGGGTTATGGACAGTCCAGAAAACATCGAGAAGTTGGTCGTAGGAGACCTTGGCTGGATCGAACTCGACCTGGACGACTTCCGCGTGGCCGGTGCGGCCGGAGCAGACCTGCTCATACGTGGGGTTGTCCGTCGTACCGCCGGCATAGCCGACGGCGGTGCTGACGACGCCGTCGACCTTCTTGAACGCGTATTCAACGCCCCAGAAACAGCCGGCTCCGAATGTCGCTTTTTCCATGTCTCTTTTTCTCCCGAGGAGATGTATCCATTGATTGCGATAAGATATATAGCAGTAACAGGCTCGACGTCAGGCCTTTCGGATGTCCAGGCAGTCACAGGCCCTCATTTTTGAGAGAGCGATAGGCCACGTGGACTGCAAAATCCATGGTATTTTTCGTGCCTCATTCTCGACATACGTCTTAGGCATCTTAAGTATTTCCATAGGAAGATGAATCGGCCGGATGGGATTGGCATGAAAATATCGAAAAGCGGATCTGTCGTTGCAGCGATTGCAATGGTTTTGGCGCTGGCCTTGCCGGGGCGGGATGGCCTGGCAGCCGGAGCGAGCCCTCGCGCCGTCGTCGAAGGCTTCCATTACACGTTGATTTCCGTCATGCAGGAGGCGGACCAGCTCAAGTTCCAAGGGCGGTATCAAAAACTCGAGCCTGAGGTCAACGCCGCTTTTCACTTGCCGCTCATGGCGCGGGTCGCTATCGGATCGGCTTGGCGGTCCGCCACCGATCAGCAGAAAATGGCGCTGATCGCGGCCTTTGCGCGGATGAGCGTCAGCACCTATGCATCGCGATTTGACGGCTTTTCAGGGGAAAGCTTCCAGACAAACGGCGAACGCGCTGGGCCTCAGAACACGGTTCTGGTTCAGACTCAAATCAACCGGCCCAATGACGATCCCGTTGCCCTTACCTACGTCACCAAGCAGTTCAGTGACGGCTGGCGGATCGTTGATGTGCTGCTGGCCGGCGGTATCAGCGAGCTTGCGGTGCGCCGATCCGAGTATAAGAACATCCTACAGGTATCGGGCGTGAATGGGCTGGTTACCGCCCTCAACCGGTCATCTGCGAATTTGAGCACGGGCGGTTAAGACGGTACGTCGTTTCGCCGCAACATTTCCGTGTTCGGTTTGAGCACGTAGAAGACGACCAGCCCCCACACGACCCAAATAATTTCTCGGGCTCGCCGCACGGCCGCCAAAGCCAAGCCCGGGGCCGCCGATCCGGTGAGCGCCGATCCCAAAACGAGAAAGACACCTTCCTGGACACCGATGCTTGCCGGAATGAAAAAGGTTCCGGCGCGCAGCATCTGCGTCATCGCCTCGATGATCCAGGCGTCGACCATGGAGATGGGATGGCCGATGAAGTACATGGTGATGTAGATTTCGACAGCGCCCAGCACCCAGTTGACCGAGGCCAGGAACAGCGCAGCGATGACCTTGCCGTGGTGTCCGGCATAGAAGGCGACGAAGCGTTCGTCGATGTCTTTCAGGTGATCTATGGCGGTTGCCAGCCTTGAGAACCATGCCGAGCGGCTAAGCAAGGAGCCGAACCACGAGGTCACCCGATAGCGCTGGATGGCAAAAAACAAGGCTGTGCCGATGGCGACAGCAACCAGACCGGCGCCTGCTATCGACTTGTAAAGGGGGCTATAAACATCGGATGCCAGCATCATGGCAAAGCCGATGGCGAGGAATATCACCAGGGCGATGGTGTTGATGGTGCGCGCCATGATCAGCGACGCCGCGCTCTCACGAAAGCCGATGTCATAGTAGCGTTTGAGCAGGATCGCCTTCACCGGCTCACCGCCCATGCTCGCGGCCGGCATGACCGTGTTGAACGCTTCGCCGGCAATCCGGACGTTATAGATGTGATACAGCCAACCGGGCGTATATCGGGCGGTCGGAATGGTCATCAGCCAGGTCGCGGCGTCGATGACGGAAGCGGCGAGATAAGCGAGCAGAACCAAGGCAAACCCCCAACTCACTTGGGAAAGGAGGGTTCCCAATTGCGGCAAATCCGTACGCCACAGAATGACGCCCAACAGGGCAATCCCCAGCACCAGGAATAGGATTTTCAACAGGCTAGACACGATAGCTCCTGGCCCGTGAATGGAACTGCATGATCCAATAGACTTGCGCACCGATGGCGGCGGCCGGCAAGAGTGCCCAGAGGACGTCGAATAGCGCGAGGACGAGGACAATTAGCCAGAAGTCGGCCCGCGCCAGCTCTCGGAAACCGAAAACAACCCACTCGACGATGCCGGATGGGGCAGCCGACTCATCGGGTGCGTTTACCAGGCCGTCCGGGCCGGCGGGCCGTAGCGTCAGAAAATAGTTGATGGTCGAGCCGGCCGCGGCGGCCAAACCGAGCCAAAGCCAAATCCCCTGATCCGTTCGAAGCGTGTGGCCGTATCCCAATCCGGCAAAAAAGGCGGCATGCAGAATCCAATCCGCGAAACTGTCCAACTGGGCGCCGAACGCGGAGGCCTGGTTTTTCAACCGCGCGACCTCGCCGTCGCAATGGTCCAAGAGGTAGCTAACGAAGAAAATTACCGCGCCGGCGAAAATCCAGGCGGGATCCGGTATCGATACGGCCCAAGCTGCCGCTAGGCCGACAAGCAGCGCGACGACGGTGATCTGATTGGCCGTCACCGGAAGCCGCGCCAAATACGGTGTAACGCGCCGCGACGCATGCCGGATGAGGGGGAAGGGAGCAGCCATCGGTCTAGGTCCGGTTCGCGGGTGGCAACTTGGGAGGCAAGGCCCGCATCATGGCCGGAAGGACAACGAGCATACCGATCAAGATTGTCACAATGGCAACGGTCAACAAGACGCCCATGCTTGCGGTGCCTGGGTGAGACGAGAGAGCAATACTGCCGAACGATCCGACGGTTGTCAGGGCGCTGAACATCACCGCCCGTGGCGTACTGGTGGTCATTGGAGACGCATTCGTATCGGTTTCCTGTTCCCGCATGACGAGGTGAATACCACTGGCGACGCCTAGCCCGAACAGCAACGGCAGGACGATGACATTGGCGAAATTGAGCGGCAGGGAGAACACGGCGGAGGCTGCGAGGGTCAACAGCGCCGCGAAGATCAGCGGAATAAAGATCAGCAGGATGCTTCGCAGATTACGGAGCAGACCTGCCACAAGAAACGCGATGATCACGATGGAAATGGCGGCGGCCGTCAGGAAGGACCGGATCACCGTGTTACCGGCTTCTAGGATGACGACGGGCGCGCCGGTCGCGCGCGGTACGATGGATCGGACGTCTTCGACGAACGCGACAAGATTGGCCCGGTCCCGGACGTCGTACTTGGGGGTGATTTCCACCCGAACACGGCCGTCGGCGGCTACTTGCCGGTCGATCATCGATTTCGGCAGATTTTCCATGGCGACAGGTTCAGCTGATAAGAGTTCGTTCAGCAATCTGATCTGGTCTGGCAACGTCGAGAGCAGACGGATTTCCAAATTTTTGACGGCGGTATAGTCGTCTCGTTGTGTCAGAACGGCATTCAGTGCGGCGATCAATTCGGTCGCGGCGGGTGCCAATGGCGATGCCGGTAGTGCATCGACCAAATTCTTAAGCCGCCGTTGAATCCTATACAGAGATTCGAGACGCGCCTGATCCGAAATTTTGGAGGATGCCGACTGAATCAGGGACGGCCCTAGAAACAAAGCCATATCGGCGATGATATCGAGCTTTACGTCCTGATTTTCAGGCATGAGATCAAGCACTGTCGTGGCGCTATCCACCGTTTCCAATCGCGATAAACGCGGCGCAACGGAATTGGCTTCGGCCATATTTTTGGCCAGGTAGGTGATGGTGTATGGATTGGTCAGCGGATCGTCGAGAAGATCGAACAGGGTGCTGACTGCTTCGGTATCCGGATCTTTCAGGTTGAGGGGATCGAAATCGAATGTCACCTGGCTTGCCGCGACGGCGGCGAGGATCGCAACAACGGCTGAGGCCGCCAGTATGCTGCGGCTTTGGCCTTTTCCGGTGGCGCGATTGGCGACGGCGGGTGCGGGCAGCGCGCCCACCGGTTCATCGCCGAGGATCGTCAACACCGCAGGCAGGACCGTGATGTTGCATAAGAGGGCGATGAACATGCCGACGCCGGAGATCAGCCCGAGTTGGGCGAGACCGAGATAGTCAGTTGGCAAGAAGGAAAAGAAACCGATGGCTGCCGCAATCGCGGCCAGCAGCAAGGCACTGCCGATGCTGCCTGCGGCCTTCTGCAACGCCTGGCCGATTGATGCGCCTTGGGCTGCTTCTTCCCGGTATCGAAGTGCGTAGTGGATGCCGAAATCGACACTCAGTCCGATAAACAACACGGCAAAGGCGACGGAGATGATGTTGAGGTCGCCAACCGCTACCGTCGCGAAAGCCGCCGTCAAGATCAGGCCGACGATCAGCGAAATCAGGGTGGCGGTAATCATGCGCCAAGACTTCAGTCCCCAGGTGAGAAAGAGAAAGACGAGCAGAAACGAGGTCAAGGCCGCGAGGCCCATGCCATCGATGACGCTGGCCAGTTCCTCGTCTGAAAGAGGAACGGAACCCGTCAAACGCATTCTCACGCCGTAGTCTTCGGCAAGGCGCAAATCGCCGGCCAACTTCCTTAGTTCGCCGATGGCGTCGGCACCGGGCTGCAAAGAGGAAAAATCGACGACAGGCTGGATCACCATGACCCGGCGAGGGACTGAGCCGTTCGATGTTTCGTCGAGCATCAATTCCTGCCATGAAAGCAAGGTGTCCCGGCCGTCAAGTTGGCCCTCGGCAACATTCGTCATGGCGTTGAAGAACCGTGCCGCCTCGGCGGGCGGCGCATCGCCGTCGATCCAGTCGGTGACCGCCAAGTCGATCATCTCGGCGAGACCGCGAAGGGTCGGGTCCTGGTTCAACTTGCCGATGAATGGCTGCATTGCCGACAGGCGGTTCGCCAGGGTCTCGAGCTCATCTTCATCGAGATAGAGAAGGCCGTTGCGCCGGAAGAACCGATCGCCCGCCGGGTCGAAGACATCACCGAAAACCCCCGGAGCGGCGCGCAGGCGCTGCGCCAGCAGATCGCCGGCCTGTCTGACCAAATCAGTGTTTTCGCCCTCGAGAACGATAACGATGTTGTCCGAAAACTGGGGAAAGGCTTCGCTGAGCGCAATCGAGTCCTGACGGAAAGGAAGGTCCGGCGAGAGCATGTCGGACGTATCGGTATTCATTCCGATATGGCTCGAGATGTAATAGACCGCCGCGACGCTGGCGAGCGCAACGCCGATGCAGACCAGAACCGCCCAGCGGCAGATCAGGGACGTCCACCAAATGAAAAAAGATTGAAGCCGCGCGGTATGCAATCGCATCGGAAACCGTCGTTGACGTTTGAGAGCTTATATCCCCTTGTTCATGACAAGTACATTTTTTCACCTATATGAATCGCCTGTATGAGCCGGGGTTAGGTGAATTCTTGACTTTCGCCCCGACCTCCAGGAGTTTTTTGCCTATGGAACAAATCCCCTGGGACCAGCGCATCGCTCGCCGCATGGTGCAGCCCTTGGCCAAAACGCCCGTTCGGCCGAATCACATTACCCTCCTGACTTTGGTTCTTGCCGTAATTGGGGCGCTTCTGTTTGCGCCCGGCGATCCAATTTTGGCGAATTGGGGAGCCGGTATTTTCATCTTCGCTCGGTTTCTGGATCATTTCGACGGCGAACTGGCGCGGTTGCAAGGCACGTCTTCTAAACTTGGCTACTACCTCGATTATGTCGCGGGAGGCGTCGGCTATGCGGCCCTCTATGCCTGCCTGGGCATCGGGCTCACTACAACGGCGCTCGGTAGCTGGGCGACGGTGTTGGGGTTCGCCGGCGCGGCGGCATCGATCATTTCCCTGTTCGGCAATCTCAAGATCGACAAGGACGCGGGCGGCGACGATACGGGTGACGCCGTGGGCTATCCCGGGTTCGCCGGTCTGGAATTGGAAGACGGTATGTATCTGCTGGGCCCCGTCACGTGGCTCGGGTTCCTGACGGAGTTTTTCGTTCTGGCGAGCCTCGGGGCCGTTGTCTATGGCCTGTGGACCATCCGGTCGAGCCTCCGCCACACTTCCTAAAACAGGTGTTTGCGGAAACGGATTAGAAAAACCGCCGCCATGATCGGTGTGCCGATGGCCGCCGCGACGATCAGCGGCACGCCGGCACCGAAGACCATGGCGATGGGGACGGCGATCATGGCGTCGTCCGGGTCGAAGCGGCCCATGGGGGGCAGCGCGATGGTTCCCGAGCCCAACTTCGATTCGCCGCGTAGCACGACCCCAAGAACGACCAGCACCGAAACAAAGGCAAGGGTGCCGAGCGCGATCGACAGGTTGCCGAGGGCACCGTTGCGTACGCCGAAGCCGATGGCGAAAAAGGCCAACCCGTTCGACAACGCATCAACGATCAGATCGTATTGGTGTCCGTGGCGGCTGAACTTTCCCGACAGGCGCGCGAGTTCCCCATCTGCCCGGTCGAGCAGCATGGAGAACAGAAACGCAGCGCTGCCCGTAAAATGCCACGCCGTATCTGTGGTCGCATAGCAGGCAGCCGCAACCAAGCCCGTTGCCAAGCGCAGGGTCGTCAAATGATTAGGCGTGACGCGGGTGCCGACCAACGGGCGCACGCCGGTTGCCGCGATCTTGTGGATCCAGGTCTGGTGGCTAATCGGACGTCCTCGTTCTCTGGTGTATTCCCTGTGTCGTTTTTAAGCCGACAGTATCTTGTTCAAAAGGTTGGGCGAAGCCCGGCATTCGCGATACTGTTCGGCACGATATTGTTCGGATGAAGTTAATAATCGGTTCTCCGCCATCATGCACGAAAATCAGCCCATCCTTCTACTGACACCTGGCCCCTTGACCACGGCACCGGAGACCAAGGAAGCCATGCTGCGGGATTGGGGATCCCGCGACACCGATTTCATCGCGTTGACGAAGCGGGTCCGCGACCGTCTGTTGGAGGTCGCCGGATGCGACCCGCAGCAAGGGACCTATACCTGCATTCCCGTCCAAGGGAGCGGCACTTTTGCGGTGGAGGCGGCCATCGGATCGCTGTTGCCGCGGGACGGGAAGCTGTTGGTGCTGGTCAATGGCGCCTACGGTCGCCGGATCGTGACCATTTGCGACTATTTAGGCCGTGATCACTGCGTTCTCGATTGGCCCGAGGATCAGGTGCCCGAGGTTGTTGCCGTCGAGTATGCCTTGGCGGACGACCCTGCGATCACTCATGTGATGGTGGTTCATTGCGAGACGACTTCGGGGATTCTCAATCCGCTGGCAGACATCGCGCAGTCGGTGGCGGATCAAGGGCGGAAACTGATGGTCGATGCCATGAGCTCCTTCGGGGCGCTGCCCCTCGATCTTGGCCAAATCCCGGTGGAAACGGTGATCGCCTCGGCGAACAAGTGTTTGGAGGGGGTGCCGGGTTTGGGTTTCGTGATTACGAAAACGTCGGCGATCGAGGGGGCGGCTGGAAATGCGGCCTCCTTGAGTCTCGACCTGCACGATCAGTGGACTTACATGGAGAAATCCGGCCAGTGGCGGTTTACGCCGCCGACCCACGTGATCGCGGCCTTCGACAAGGCGCTCGACGCGCACGCGGCGGAAGGCGGTGTCGCCGGGCGCGGCAAGCGCTATCAGCGCAATTGTGATGTTCTGTTGGACGGGATGGCCGAACTGGGCTTCACGCTCTATCTGGACCGGTCTCTACAGGCGCCGATCATTGCGACGTTCCTGTCGCCCAAGGATGCGAAATTCGATTTCGAGGATTTCTACGACCGTCTGCACAAGCGGGGACTGGCCATCTATCCTGGTAAGTTGACGCAGATCGATAGCTTTCGCATAGGCTGCATCGGCAACTTGGACGCCGGAGACATGTCACGGGTTGTCGATACGATCGGTACGGTGATCCGGGAAATGGGGATTGCCGACCTAAATTCTTAGGCTGAGGTGATAAAATCCTGGAACCGGCGGGCAACATCGGCGGGCGCCACCGTGGGCCGGCCAAGCTTGTCCAAGGAGCCGGGTGCGATCCGTGCGTGGATCAGGTGCGGGCCGGAGGCGTTGGCCGCCGCGCGAAGGGCGCCATTTACGCCCTCAAGACTGTCGCAAATCGTTGTTTGGCGGAATCCACAAGCGAGTGCGACGGTGGCGAAATCGACCGACGCGCTGACGGTTGATTGCCCGCCCGTGGAATCGTGGACGCCGTTGTCCAAAATGACGTGGACGAGGTTCTCGGGTGCGTAGGCGCCAATGGTGGCGAGACTTCCCATCTTCATGAGGGCTGCACCGTCGCCATCCAAGACGACCACATTGCGTTTGCTATTGAGGGCGACGCCGAGGCCCATGCCGGCGGCGCAGCCCATGGAGCCTACCTGATAGAGATGTTGCGGCCGGTCGGCGAGGGTGAACAGCTCCCGCCCGCATTTTCCCGTGGTCGCGATGAGCGCGGTGTCGTCCGAAACGATCTCGAGGATTCTTTCCAGCACGGCATAGCGGGTCGGACGGTCGCCGCCATTTGCATGATCAGCGATGGTGCCCGGCGCCGGTTTCTTCATGGGCGCGGCGTCGAGCGCTGCCGGCGCCACCGTGTCCTTTTCCATGATGAACCCGAAGGGCAGGGAGGTTTCCGCCATGACCTTCTCGGCGGCGTCCAACGCCGGGACGATTTCATCGCTCATGCGTGGGAAGGTCAGGTTTCGGACGCGCATGACCTCCATGAGCGTCTGAGTAATCTGGCTCATCAGTTCGTGCTGCGGCTCATCCTTCACGCCCGGCTGCCCGCGCCATGTCGTGATCAACATGGTGGGGATACGAAACGGGAAATTGAGGGAGGTCAGCGGATTGACGCAGTTCCCGAGACCCGAATTCTGGCACATGACGACGGTCTTTTTGCCCGCAAGCCACGCGCCTGCTGCGATTGCCACCGCCTCGCCCTCGCTTGCCGCGCCGACATAATTGGTTTTGTCGGAGCTGATGGCTCGGTTGATGAATGGGGTCAGAAAGGAACAGGGGACGCCCGTGTAGAAATCGAACCCGCGTTCGACGGCGGGTTCGATGAATTCATCTGCGTGGATCATAGGAACATTTGTGCTTCAGCGAGATCGGCAGCGTTATCGATGTCCAGCCAATGACCGGTAACGTAGATAACACTGATCTTTTGACCGGCAGAAATCAATCGATTAAAGAGATCGATCATCGTCGCGCTATCGAGGCTGCCGTCGCGTTCCATTTCGGCAAGCTCCGCATGGACAGCATCGCAGCCGCTATCGGAAAATTTCGCCAGCCCGATCCATTCGCCGTTGATCTTGCTTTTCTCGATGTCCGGGCCCATCCGCTGAAGGGTGACCGTGTCGTCGTCGAGGTAGCTCGTCTTGAACGGCGCGCTGCATTCCACGAGGTCGCGGACCCGGGAGGCCGGGTTGGGGTCCTTTTGCTGCCAAAGAGAATCGACCACCAGGACGATGTCGCCATCAGCCTGCATCAGCTGATCGAGGATATAGTGGCGGAATAGAATATCGCCGTAGGCAACCAGGCAGGTTCCCTTGAGCTTGTGCTCGGCTCGGGACAAGGACGCGATCTCGCCGGTGCTGTCATAAGCATCGTTGTCGACGAAGTTAAGCGACGGCAGATTGACCACCTCTTTCTTGTAGCCGCGGATCACCGTGATGTCGCGAATACCGCCTTGATTGAGGGTGGAAGTAAGGTGGCGCAACGACGGTTGGCCCAAGACGTCGATCATACATTTGGGTTTGTCGGCAGTGAGATCGCCGAGGGCGCTTCCCCGGCTCGCGGCCAACACAATTGCCGAGACGGCATCGCCGTCCGACGGCAAATATCTTTTCTCCGCCTCGGCAAGTTCGTCGTTTCCGGCGAGCTGGAAAACATCCTTGACGCTGGCGATGCCGGCCTCGACGCCACGCACGCTTTCTTCGCGTTGGATCCGCCGCGAAACCTCACGCATGGCGGTAATAGCGGCGCGCAGATTATGATTGGCCCAAATGGCGACGGAGGCGCCGGCTTCGCGGAATTCGTCGGTCGGCGTGTCGTAGTAGGTCGTGGGCACAATGACGACCGGGCACCGGTTCGCCCATTCGGTGAGAAAGGCGATGATTTCGGTAGGCTCCGACTTCTTGGAGTGAATCAGGATCGCATCGGCGCCAGCCTCGTGATAGGCCGTTGCCCGTTTCAGGGCTTCCTCCAGCCCCCACCCCGAGATGAGGGCTTCTACCCGGGCGACAACCGAAAAAGAGTCGTCGAGTTGGCTATCCTTGCCCGCCTTGATCTTTCCGCAGAACTCGTCGATATCGGCCAGAGGCTGACCCTCGCCGATGAAGGAGTTGGTCTTGGGGAACAGCTTATCTTCGATACAGATGCCGGCGATATTGCGCTGATTCAGCTTGCGGACCGCCCGGCGCATATTGTTGAAGTTGCCATAGCCGGTATCCCCGTCGACCAAGATGGGGATGTTGGTGGCATCGGACATGAACTCGAGCATTTCGAGGACCTGGGTCCAGGAAGCTTCGTTGCTGTCGCGAACGCCGAGGGCCGCCGACATGGACAATCCAGACGCCCATATCCCCTTGAAACCTGCCTCCTGGACGATTTTCGCGGAGAGCCCGTCGTGGGCCTCCATGAGAAATTCCAGTTCAGCCGATTGCAGCATATCCCGCAGAGCCTGGGCCTTTGACGGCAGGCCAGCGTTGGACAAGGGCTGAATTTTTGACGAGAATGTCATTTCGGTGACAGCCTCAATGTTTCAAATTTTGATCGACGCGCGTGCTTATCTATCAGTACGCGGAATTCTTTTTGAATTATTGAAGAATTTGCAATTTTGAAATCTATTTGAAATGAATATGAAACGCCAGAGTCATGAAGAAAGAGGGCCGGTAAGATGCTCCGGGTCAAATCGCTAACTGATCAGCAAATCGCCGATTTTCACCGCGACGGGTTCGTGGTGAGCCGAGCGGCATTCGATGCGTCAGACGCCCGCCAGATCGAAGCGTGGACGACTGAGCTGGCGGAACAGCCGGAAATCCCCGGTCGGCATTGGGTTTATCATGAAACGAGCCAGCTGGATGGCCGGACCGATCTGATCAACCGGATCGAGAACATGTCACCCTACGACAATGGATTTGCCGAACTGGCAGAGGTGTTGGCGGGCCCCGTCGGCCAGCTCCTCGGTGAGGAGGCGGTTTTGTTCAAGGACAAGATCAATTTCAAAATGCCGGGCGGCGACGGCTTCAAGCCGCACCAGGATTCTCAGGCGGGTTGGGAGACCTATGCCAAATACTTCATTTCCGTATTGGTGACGATCGACGAGGCGACCATCGAGAACGGTTGCCTCAAGATGGCACCACGGGATGTCAATCATCTCGTGGGCCGGGAATGGGAACCGCTCTCCGAGGAGGAAACCGCGGGGATGGATTTTGAGCCGATCCCAACGCGGCCCGGCGATGTCGTTTATTTCGATTGCTATGCGCCCCATGCGTCGGAGCCCAATTTCACCAAAACCACCCGGCGTCTGTATTTCGCAACCTATAACCGGTTGAGCGAAGGGGATCATCGCGAGCGCTATTACGCGGACAAGCATGAGAGCTTTCCGCCCGATATCGAGCGCGAAGCCGGGCGGGAGTACGTTTACAGGGTCTAGTAAGACGTTCTATGCCGCGAAAGTATGAATTCGCGGCAGGATTTCATCTTGCGCCCGGGAGATGTCTTCCGGGAAATCGATCTCGATCCAAGGGATGCCGGTAACATCTTCAAAGGTGAAGGCGCCCTGCGGCGCCGACAATAGGACATCTCGGAAAACTTCTTCGCAGGGTTGGTCTTGCCTGCCTTGATCCATATAGGCCTGGGTGATGCGAGCGACTTCCATAGCCATTTCCGGCGCCAAGGTGAGAAAACCCGGCCATTCGCCGACATTGTCGAAATCGACTTCGACCTTTTTCCTGAACTCGACCGGCACTCCATTTCGGAAGCAAAGTTTGACCGGCTCATCGCCGGGTACGAAGCCTCGATCGAATGCGAAACAGCTGCTGTCCCTGTTTACCAGACGAGAGAGAAGCGCCGGGTGATACAGAACATCTGCATCCATGAACAGCACGTCACTGCCGGACGTCAATGTGTCTCGGCCGGTCCACAGGGATACGATGCTGCCGCGCCGGTAGTCGTCGTTGGTGACGAAGCGGACGAAATTGCGACGGCCTAATCGGTCGATTTCGGCGATTAAATCGTCGGCTCGATAGCCGACGACCAATGTCAAATCTTCCACGCCGAGGGCAACTAAATTTTCGATATGCCGCTCGAGCAAGGTTTGACCATCGAATCGCAACAGAGATTTCGGAAGTCCGGAATCGTCTTTGCCCGTCAATCTGGAGCCGACACCGGCGGCAAGCATGATCGTTCTCATGCCGGCGATCTAAAACGATTCAAAGAGGATTGTCATCAGATTGTAAGCTTTACGCACCGCCTCTAAAGCATGTTCATGGTGCGGAACCATTGTATCGCGTCGCTGATTGCCTCGCGGGCTTCTCGAGGGGCAAATCCCAATTCGCGCTTCGCCTTGTCGGCGTGAAAGAACATGGTCTTCTTCGACATTTTTAAGGTGTCGCGGGTGACCATCGGCTCGAAATTTGGCAGTAGTCGTGCCGTCAGTTCGCTTATTGCCGCTACCGGCATCAGCATGTCGGGGTTGAGCCGTATCCGCGGCGGCCGTGCGCCGGCAATTTCCGTGATCAATGTCAGCATATCTCGCAGATAGAGGTTCTCGCTGCCAAGGATGTAGCGCTCGCCGATCCGGCCCCGCTCCCAGGCGAGGAGATGGCCTTCCGCGACGTCATCCACATGAACGACATTGAGCCCCGTGTCGACATAGGCGGGTATGGCGCCTTTTGCGGCCTGTAGAATCATGCGGCCTGTCGGCGTCGGCTTGATGTCGCCGGGGCCGACCGGCGCGGCGGGATTGACGGTCACGACCGGGGCTTGTTTTTCTTCGACGAGGCGGTCGACTTCCCGCTCGGCCAAGTATTTCGATCGCTTGTAGGTGCCGACGACTTTTTCCAAGGTGATCGGCGTCGTCTCATCGGCGATCTCGCCCTTGGGCATCGCCGCTAAGGCGGCGACGCTGCTGGTGTAGACAATCCGCTGTACACCTGCATTGAGCGCAGCCTCGATCAGTTGTCGCGTCCCTTGGACGTTGGCGGCCATCATCCGGTCCGGATCCGGCACCCAGAGGCGATAGTCGGCCGCAACGTGGAAGACCACATCACACCCCCGGCAGGCCGCCGCCAACGAGGCCGGGTCGGTCAGATCGCCGGTGACAACCTCGATCGGCAGGCCTTCGAGGTTCCGCAGGTCACTCGTTGGCCGTGCGAGTGCCCTGACCTCCACGCCACGTTCGAGGAGCTTTTTGACGACCGCAGAGCCAACGAATCCGGCGGCCCCGGTTACAAGAGCCAAGGTCATGATATTGGGCGTCTTTCCATTGCTTTGGACTTATCAGAGGCGTAGACGACCCAAAGGGTCAAGCTGATAGGGGAAAATACCTGTTTTTCGCTAATTTTAGGGCAATATTGAGTGAATTCTATCAATCGATTTGACACGGTGGTGTGTTAAAGCCACATTCAAATAACCTATGCAAATAATCCAGGAACGTGTTTTCTCCAGCGTATGCGGCGCCACGCCATCTATATTGGGCCGGCAGCCGACAGTTTAGGCCATGGTAGGACAGGAACGGACAATCAAGGTTTTACTCGCCCAACCGCGCGGATTTTGCGCCGGCGTCGAGCGGGCGATCGAGATCGTCGAGCGGGCTCTCAAGAGATTTGGCCCGCCTGTCTATGTGCGCCATGAAATCGTTCACAACAAACGCGTTGTCGCGACCTTGAAAGCCAAGGGCGCCGTGTTTGTCGAGGAAGTTTCGGATATTCCTGATGGTGCGGTGACGATCTTCAGCGCGCATGGAACGTCGACAGCGGTGGAAAATGAGGCGCGCACGCGTGATCTGCCGATCATCGATGCAACCTGTCCATTAGTGTCAAAGGTGCATAAGGAAGGCCAGATTCACGCCAGCAAGGGGCGGGACGTGGTGCTTATTGGTCACGCGGGTCACCCCGAAGTGGAGGGCACGCGCGGGCGAATTCCCGGCGGCGTTCATTTGGTTACGTCGATCGAAGACATTGACGCGCTTGAGGTCGAGGACCCGGACCAAGTTGCTTATGTCACGCAAACCACTCTAAGCGTGGACGACACGCGGGAAATCATTCAGGCCCTTAAAGACAGGTTTCCGAACGCGGTCGGACCCGATGTGCGTGACATTTGCTATGCAACTCAGAACCGTCAGCAGGCCGTGCGCGACATTGTTAAAGACGTTGATATCCTTCTGGTCGTCGGCGCTCAAAACAGTTCCAATTCGAACAGGTTGCGGGAGATCGGCTCCGAGAGCGGTGTCCCGAGCTATTTGATCGACGATGCCGCTGCACTCGATCCGGAATGGTTGGATGGTGTTAACGTCATTGGAATTACCGCGGGCGCATCCGCGCCGGAGGAACTGATCCAGGAACTCATCGTTCGTCTGACAGAATTCGGCGATGTCGATATCGAAACTGTCGACGGCGTGCGCGAAAACATCCAGTTCAAACTGCCCCCGCAACTGGTGGACGATGCACCGGCAAAAGCGAGGGCCGGAGGGCGATAGCTTTGGCGGTACCTCTTATCCAGCAATTGCGCGTTGGCGCCTATGTTCTCGGTAAACGTCTGAAAGGCGTCGAACAGTATCCGCTGGTATTGATGCTTGAGCCCTTGTTCAGGTGCAACTTGGCATGCCAAGGGTGCGGCAAAATCGACTACGAGGACGATATTCTCAACCGACGTCTCAGCGCCGAGGACTGTCTGGCGGCGGTTGATGCGTGCGGCGCACCGGTCGTATCCATTCCCGGTGGTGAGCCGTTGCTGCACAAGGAAATCAAGCAGATCGTTGACGGCATCATCGCCCGCAAGAGGTTCGTTTATCTGTGTACCAACGCACTATTGCTTGAAAAGAAAATGCATCTTTTCGAGCCGACACCGTACCTGACGTTCTCCATTCATTTGGATGGGTTGGAAGAACATCACGATAAGGCGGTCAGTCAGCCGGGGGTATTCAAGCGTGCTGTCTCCGCCATCAAGGCGGCCAAGGCAAAGGGCTTCCGTGTCAATGTGAACTGCACGCTGTTCGATCAAATGTCGGCCGAAGAAGCAGCCAAATTCTTCGACTACGTAACGAAGGAGTTGGGGGTCGAAGGGATCACGGTTTCACCGGGATATGCCTATGAGCGGGCGCCCGATCAGCAACATTTTCTCAATCGGCAGAAAACGAAGAACCTGTTTCGCGATATCTTCGCGTTGGGACGTGGAAAGAAGTGGAAGTTCTCTCAGTCCACCCTGTTCCTTGATTTCCTGGCCGGTAACCAGTCGTACAAATGTACGCCGTGGAGCAACCCGACGCGCAATATCTTCGGGTGGCAGCGCCCCTGCTATTTGATCAGCGAAGGGTACGCGGACAGCTATGCCGAACTCATGAATTCCACGGATTGGGACAGCTATGGAACCGGCCAATATGAGAAATGTGCCAACTGCATGGTTCACTGCGGCTATGAGGGAACCGCAGTTACCGATACCGTCAAGCACCCCTTGAAAGCACTTCGCGTGTTTCTCCGAGGCATCCGGACAACAGGTCCTATGGCGCCTGAGATTTCATTGGAAAACCAAAGGCCGGCCGTTTACGTGTTTGAAGAATTAGTGCGTCAGCGGTCAGAGGCCGAAGTCGGGAGCGCAGAGAGAAGCGACGCGGCGTAGGCGCTGAAGTGCGCGCCAGCCATTCCACATCGCCGATACCGAGGGCGCCAGTTCGGTAGGCTCGGTTAGCGCCCCAATCAACATTTCCCTGGTTTTTGCCGTACGGCCGTCCTCTGTCAGCGGAAAACGCCGAGGAAGTCTCGCGCGCGCGTGGTCGGAAATGACGCGAAGGGCCAGGAACGGGACCCCGCTGGCGGCGGCGATCTCGCCAATGGCGTAGGATTCCATGTCGACGGCGATTGCCTTGGTTGCTTCTCGTAGATCGGATTTTTCCTGTGGTGTCACCGCGGGCCGATCGGTTTGGATCAATACGCCGGCATTCCAGGCAAGATGCCGGGAGATGGTCTTGGCGAGGTTTGCATGCCAATCCGGTGTGGTTTCCATTTCTTCGCCGTTCGGCGACCGAATAGCCGTTGCAAGAACCACGGCGCCGACGGGAAGTCCCGGTTCAAGCGCACCTGCAAACCCGAAACTGAGGAGGGCTTCGCATCCCTGCGCGATGTGGGCTTCTGCAGCGGTACGCGCCCGGGCGCTTCCGACGCCCCCGGCGATGACGCGATAGGCGTTTGCATTCGAGGGAGACGGCAGCACATCCGCTTCGTGCGTGAGAGCCGTGATGATGCCGAGAGTGGGCATCGGCCGGAGCCTAAATACCGTATTGAGGACGCGGCATATTTCCCCGAACAAGGTTGCGATATCGCGCCAGAGCCCAAAGCGGGAAATAAGCCCGGTAGCCGTGATAGAGGAGGTAGAAGACCCGAGGGAAACCGACGGCGTTGTAGTGCTTTTCATGCCATTCCCCGTCGCCGTCGATGCTGTCCAGTAGGAATTCTATGCCACGCCGTACGGCATCGCTTTCAACTTCTCCCGCTGCGATCAGTGCCAAGACGGCCCAAGCGGTTTGACTCGGGAGGGAAATGTTCATTTCATGCCGACCGTTCGGCCAATAACTTTGGCAATCTTCGCCCCAGCCGCCGTCCGGCCGCTGCTCCGATTTGAGCCACGTCACCGCACGACGGATATAATCCGATTCCATGTCCTCGTTGACCGCGTTCAAGGCGGACAACACTGACCATGTCCCGTAAATGTAGTTCGTCCCCCAACGTCCGAACCAGGACCCATCCGCCTCCTGCTCCTTCTTTAGGAAATGTACGGCTTTGCTTATCCGGGGATCATCGATCTTGCCGCCAAGTTGGCCCAACATACCAATACAGCGGGCCGTAACATCGGCAGTGGGTGGGTCGAGCAAAGCGCCATGATCGGCGAAGGGGACGTTGTTGAGAAAATAGTATTCGTTGTCCGCGTCAAATGCGCCCCAGCCACCGTTGCTGGATTGCATGCCGCAAATCCATTTGGCACCCCGGTCGATGGCATGCGTCGACCCGCCGTCGCTGAGGCGGTGCAGCGCCATAATCACCACGGCGCTGTCGTCGACATCCGGGTAATGATCATTATTGTACTGGAACGCCCATCCGCCCGGCCGCACGTTCTTCCGGCACCACGCCCAGTCGCCGACCGTATCAAGGATTTGTCGGTCTTCCAGCCAGGTGCCGGCCTGGGATAACCGTCCGTCCTCGGATCCGACGCCTGCTTCCAGCAGAGCGTGCATCGCCAATCCGGTATCCCAAACGGGTGAAACGCATGGCTGACAGAAACTGGTATCGCCGTCTATCACCAAGAGGTCGTCGATGGCTTTGCGCGTTGCGACGACACGCTGATCGTCTTTGTCGACGCCTAAGGCCCGGTAGGCCATCAACGCGTTTGCCATGGCCGGAAAGATGCCGCCGAGGCCATCTTCGCCGTTGAGCCGTTCATCGATGAAATTCATGGCGCGGTCGATGGCAATCCGGGTTAGGGAGCTTGGGATCAACGATTGCAGCGGCTGCGCGATTTTATCCAAAGCCAATAAAAGGGAGCCCAACCAACTGCCCGTTGGATTTTCCAAACGATAGTCGTCGTGCATGGGATCGTTGACGAACAATTCGTCAATCCGTATCGCGCGTGGGTTCGCGGCTTTTGGCCGCAATGCGGCGAGAACCAAGAGCGGTACCATCACGGTCCTGCTCCAGTAGGATACTTTCTCGATGTGGAACGGGAACCAGCGGGGAAACAGCAACGCTTCAACCCGCGAGACAGGCGTTGCGCGCCAGGGGATCTGCTCGAACAGGGCGAGGCTGAAACGTGTGAACACATTGCACCGCGCCGCGCCGCCATGGGCGAGAATGATCTCTCGTGCCTTCTGCATATGGGGTGCCGCAGGATCGTCGCCGACGAGCTTCAACGCGAAGTAGGCTTTGACCGACGCGCTAACATTTATCTCGCCCCCGTGGAACAACGGCCAACTGCCATCGTTGTTCTGAATATCACGAAGATAGTTGGCGAGCTTTCGTTCGACCTCGTCATCAATGTCGCCCAAGTAATGGTTGAGCATGATGTACTCGGCCGGGATGGTCGCGTCGGCCTCTAAGGCAAATGCCCAATGACCATCCGCCGCCTGTCGATCAAGCAGCTTTCGTGCGGCACCATCGATAGCCGTTTCCAATCGGTCCATGGAAATAGAGGACGCATCTATATGCGGAGACGTTTCGGGCGTGGCAGCCGTATCCAACATTCTTATTATTTCCCAACCTCACAAACCCTTCCGTGCCCGATGACTGGCGACGGAAATACTCGGTGGCAGACCGGCATCAGCCGGCGGACTATAGGCTATCTCTATTTTGGACCAGATTTATGGTAAAGAAACAAGGGTTTAGTGGGTATTTCGTTTCGCCGCCGGAATGGAGAGGCGGTCTCGCTAAGCCCCGAATAGGAAGGTCTTTAGGACGACAAAGGTCTTTTCCGTGGTTGGAACGCGAACAGGTATGCGGGGCGCGCGCCACCCGCGGGCCGAAAGCCGCTCAAACAGCCGGTGGTAGACGTTCATCATGATCGCGGCCGGCCGCACTTTCGTGGCATCGCAGTTCCTGACATGGGATGCGGCTTCGGCATAGCGGATTTCCGCGAGATTCGCGATCTCGCCGCAAGCTTGATGCAAGCGAGGGTGGCTAATGATTGCCAGCGCATGTTCTTCGTCGATACCGTATCGGTTGAGGACGGTTTTGGGGAGGTAGACGCGATCCCGCTCCGCGTCCTCATCGACATCGCGCAGAATGTTGGTGAGCTGAAGTGCTTCGCCCAGGCTCTTGGCTAGCGGTAACCCCATCTCGTCGTCGATTTCAAAAACCCGGGTTGAAAGCCGGCCAACGGCACAAGCGACGCGGTCGCAATACAAGGCAAGCTCCGATTCGTCCGCGATTCGCACCGCATCCGCTGCATCCATTTCCATGCCATCGATAACCGCGAGAAAATCCTGCTTCGCGAGGCGGAAATCGCGGACGGGGGCATCCAGGGCCTGCCCAAGCTGGATTGTGGGGTTCCCCCCATATAGGGCATCCAGCTCCTGCCGCCAGGCTTGGAGTTGTTCCATTTTAGACGAGGCGCTTCCCGTATCGTCCGCGATGTCGTCGACACTGCGGCAAAAGGCGTAGATCGCGTACATGGCGTCGCGCTTCGCCGCCGGCAGGAGACGCATCGCCCAATAGAACGAGGTGCCCGACGTCTCCACGACGTTCGATGCGTGTGTCACCGGCTCCAGCTCGGTTATGGGCAGGCTATTTTGAATACCGGCGCCCCTTCCATTCCGGGCCGTGGCGGCTGATATAACGGCGTGCCGAATCCACGGTCATGGCTACGTATAGCAGCGCTGCAACTGGCAGTGCGACCCCCAAAACCACGGGAAGATCGTAGAGACGAAGTGTGGGTGCAAACAAAGCGATCATGATGATCCACCCGGTTAACCCGACGGCCACGAAATCATACTGCCCCGTTGTGAGGCCGAATACAACTATGAGGGGGTGGAGGGCATAGAGAAAAACCATCCCGAGAACGGCGACAATCAACAAAAGAAACGAATGCCGCAGTTGGACGAAGGCTGTCCGAACAACCATTCGCCAAATCTCGGAAAGGGTTTCGTATGTGCGAATGCTCCTTGTCGCTGCGCTGAGTTCAAGCCGGATCTTACCGAAGGGCTTGAGAAGTTGCGCGAGAGCGCAGTCGTCGATGATCCTGTCGCGGATTGCGGCAATGCCTCCGGCGGCGCGCAGCGTTTCGGATTTGACCAGCAGGCTGCCGCCTGCCGCGGCTGCCATGCGCCGCGTCGGGTCGTTGACCCAGGGAAACGGGTACAGCATCTGAAAGAAGAAGACGAAAGGCGGAATCAGGAACCGTTCGACCCAGGTGTTGCTGCGCAGCCGGACCATTTGCGAATTCAGGACGAGCCCTTCGGCGAGGGCTTTGGAAACGAGCCGGCGAAGGTTCTGGGGGTCGTGCAGGATGTCGGCGTCCGTGTGCCAGGCATAGGTATGGCCGGGATAGCGCCTTGCCGCTTCGTCCTGTCCTTGATGGAGGGCCCATAACTTGCCTGCCCATCCGTCGGGACGCGGCTGCCCGTCGAGGACAATCAGGTCCACGGGAGAATCCGTGGCCAATTCGTGGGCGACGGTTTCGGTGCCATCCTCGCTTTGGTCGTTCACCAGGATCACCGCGAACTCACCGGGGTAGTTCTGCGCCAGAAGCGAGCCCAGCGCGGTGCCCAGAACCTCTTCTTCGTCGCGCGCCGGTACGATTGCCGTCACCCCGGGCCAAGCCGGGGGGGCGGGGGGCATCGTGTCAAGTTCGGGCACCCGCCAAAAGCGCCCATGGAACAGGGCCAAATAGAACCACGCCAGCAAGCTGCAGAGGGTCAAGACGTGCAAAGTGGGGAAAAGCATTGGAGATGAATGGCTAGGGGGCCGGCATTTGAGCGCGCGGGCGGAAAAGAATCTTTCCGGCGCCTTGCAGGCAACACAAAAGGTAATGCGGCTTCGAAAGGGCGACGCGCCCGGCAAGCGGATCGTCGCGCCGCAGATGCGCGGCTAGCTTGCGGGCGATGTGCACGATCACGTTGGATTCCATCGCCAAGCGGCGGTTGCGCAAAATGTGGGGCAGCTGGGCCGCGGTTTCAATCAAGGGATCCGTCGACGTCAGGGCACGGTCGATGATCCGGCGCATTCCGGGCGAACTGGCGCTTCCGTCCAGAGCGTCTACGGTAAGGGATTCTTGCTCGAACCAAGGAACGGGGAGATAGACGCGGTCGAGGAGCCGATAGTCCTCCTGGCAGTCCTGAAGATGGTTGAGGACTTGCAACGCATTGCACAGTGCGTCCGAGTAGGGATAGCCCACACTGTCCTCACCGTGCAGGTCGAGCAGGTAGCGGCCGACCGGCGCGGCGGAACGGTTGCAGTAATCGATCAATTCGTCCCAGCTGGCGTAGCGCGTTTTCACCGCATCCTGTTTGAACGCCGAGATGAGATCCAGGCAATGCCGGTTGGTCACGCCGCATTCCAACAGGCTCTGACGCATATGGGTGGCCTTGGCGAAAGCGGGAAGGGCTTCTCCCCCTTCGAGAACATCGGCAAATCCGTCGAGACGGGCGATCTTCTCTTCGGGCGGCAAGTCGGGAGAATCGGCGATATCGTCGATGGCGCGGGCAAAGGCGTAGAAGATGGCGACGTGCGGCCGGAGCGGTGCTGGCAGCAGCCAGGAGCCCACGGGAAAATTCTCGTAGGCGGCATCCTTGCCGGACGGGGCCTCGGCGGTGGCATCGGGGCCATCAAAGGCCGGTTTCGTTTGGGTTTGCGGCATGGTTCGGGCGCCAGTATACCGGTGCAGGTCATTCCGGCGTAATATGATTCTTCTAGTCTGGCTTCTTGTCTGCTAAAGCCTGCTATAATCGCACGCGACAGTCAGACGCCTTGGCCCAATTGGAAATGAACGAAATCAAGCCCTTAGAGACAGGACCCGCCCGGCGACGGCGCTCGTTGACCGTTTCCGTCGGCGGCGTGGATGTGGGCGGGACGGCGCCTATCGTCGTCCAGTCCATGACCAATACGGATACGGCGGATGCCCAGGGGACCGCAGATCAGGTCGCGCGGCTGGCCGAGGCGGGCTCGGAGATCGTCCGGGTTACGGTGAACAGCGAAGCCGCCGCCCAGCAGGTGCCGCGTATCCGCGAGTTGCTGGAGGCCAAGGGTGTTTCCGTGCCGCTGGTGGGGGACTTTCATTACAACGGTCATCTGCTGCTGACCAAATATCCCGACTGTGCCCAGGTGCTGGACAAATACCGGATCAATCCGGGCAATGTGGGTTTCAAGGAAAAGCGCGACACGCAGTTCGCGACCATGATCGAGCGGGCCATGGAATACGGCAAACCGGTGCGGATCGGAGTCAATTGGGGCAGCCTGGATGCCGACCTCATGGCGAGGCTGATGGACGAGAACGCGCGACGGCCGAAGCCGCTGGAATCGCAGGCGGTGTTGCGCAATGCCCTGGTGACCTCCGCCGTCCAAAGCGCCGAGCACGCCGTGGAGTTGGGCTTGCCGCGCGATAAGATCATCCTGTCGTGCAAGGTCAGCAACGTGCAGGACCTGATCGCTGTCTATACGGATCTGGCGGCGCGCTGCGATTGGCCGCTGCATCTGGGCCTCACCGAGGCGGGCATGGGCTCCAAGGGCATTGTCGCCTCGACGGCGGCACTCGCCGTGCTGCTGCAGCAAGGGATCGGCGATACCATCCGCATTTCGCTGACGCCGGAGCCCGGCGGCGACCGCTCGCGCGAGGTCATCGTTGCGCAGGAAATCCTGCAATCCATGGGGCTAAGGTCGTTCGTGCCGCAGATCGTTGCGTGCCCGGGGTGTGGGCGGACGACCAGCACCGTGTTTCAGGAATTGGCCGACGAAATTCAGGGATATGTCCGTGCCAAGATGCTCGAATGGGGGCGTCTCTATGAGGGCGTCGAAACCATGCAGGTGGCGGTGATGGGCTGTATCGTCAATGGACCCGGTGAGAGCAAACACGCCAATATTGGCATCAGCCTTCCCGGCACCGGCGAGCAGCCGGCGGCACCGGTGTTCGTCGACGGCCAGAAGACGGTGACCCTCCGCGGGGCCAATATCGCCGCCGAGTTCAAGCAGATCGTCGACGATTATGTGGCCACCAAATACCCGGCGCGGGCCGGAAAATAGATAGCAAATAGTTAGCTAGGCAGGCCCCTCCGAGGCCCGTGATCTGCCCTGGACAGGGCCTCTCTAATCTCTTATAAGCGCCGTTCCACGGGCCGTTTGCCGGGTTTCCGGCGCTTCTTCGGCCCCGTGTCCTGAATGTGCCCAGGTAGCTCAGTTGGTAGAGCACGTGACTGAAAATCACGGTGTCGGTGGTTCGATTCCGCCCCTGGGCACCACTTATTTCAAGCACTTAGCCGTTTTGCAGACTTTGCTGAGCCGATTTTGGTAACAAATTTGGTAACACAGTCGGTATGACACTTGGGACGTTTCATTTTACTTCTCGTTAGCCCCCAAGGTTCGAGTCCTTGTGCGCATTTCACCCGCCCTGGCTATGGCGCGATCGGCTTGCCGATTGCGGCAGTGCACATCACGCAAGTGGCGTGAGCACCCGCTCGATGATTTCGTTGATTCGGTCCTGGGCGGCATTTGGGTCGCCATTGCCTTCCAGCTTTGCAACGCGTTCGGACAGCGCGATCACTTCCTCGAGAAGGTTCGAAACCACCGACGTGATGCGGTCGAGGTCCGCATCGCCGAGCAGTTTCGCGTTGGCGAGGTCTTTCATTGTCTTTCCTCCCTTAGGCCTTATACGCCTGAATCCATGACCACGGCGTGACCCAGCTACGCGGATTGGTGGCCGTTCCGGGTTTGTCGCCAAAGGGTGACCAGGCATGCGTTTCGGCCTCGGTAAATCCGGCGTCCTTGGCGAATTCGGCCATGTCGGCGCGCCGGAAATCATAGTGGAACGGCTCGACGATGATCTGACTGTGATATTGGGTCAGGACGTCTCGCAGCGGCTCGCCGACCAGTGGATTCTCGAGCGCGACCAGAGTGCCGCCGGGCTTCAGGACGCGGCACGCTTCGGCAAGGCTTTGCCGGATGGCGTCCAGCGGCAGTTCGTGAAGCGTCATGGTGGTGGTCACGAGATCGAACGCATTGTCGTCATACGGCAGGTGTTCCATGTCCGCCTGACGCCAATCGATGTCGAGGCCCATCTCCGTCGCCATGCGGCGGCCCAGCCGCAAGCACGGCGCTGACAAATCGATCCCTTCGACATGGGCGTTCGGATATTTTTTCTTCAGCGAAAAAGTGGTCTTGCCGAAACCGCAGGCGAGATCGAGGATTTCCTGCGGTTCGCCCGCATCGAGACTGTCGGCGAAGGCATCGTGAAGTTGGAAGTCGTTATTCCGCCCGACGTGGATGACGCGCGCGCCCATGGCATAGACCGCCGCGCCGCGGTCCTCGCGCCAGATGCCGCCGTCCTGGCGGTGGAAATCGATGGTCTCGTAATAATCCGGATAGGTGAAATCCGCTTCGATGCGCAAGGTGCCGAGGTCGTCGTTTTTCGGTTGGAGGCTGCGCGACAGCGCCTCTATGCGGTCGTCGACCATTTTGCCGACGTCATCCCAAAGCCGGTCCTGAATATGGCGGTCGAGCCAGGCCCAACGGGGCAGTGACGGCAGCGCATCGACGATCGGCCACGCTTCATCTGCGGTTTCCGGCGTCGGTTTTCCGTCGGTCATCCGTTCGTACTCTTCACGAAGCTGGCCGTAAAGCGGACCCGACCAAAACTTGCGCATGCCGAGGAGCGTCCGTACCCGTGGGATTTCCTCATCGCGCCAAGCCAAAATATCGAAAATAGAATCCGTCATTCATTTCCCTCCTGGGCTTCGTTTGGGGGTCCGGCCCCATGTGGCTGTTTCGCCTGGCTGTTTCGCTTAGGGGGTCGCTTGACCAATTTAGCATATTTAGCATAATGTCGTTAGAATAATACAAATTTTCAAAAACGCGTGTCTTTGACTTGTGCCTAGTCAATTAGCAAAGGGAATAGATGTGATGATTCCGGCCTTTTTCTCCCGCGGCGGACTTTTCAGGGGGGCCGCCGCCGTCTTCTTCTGCATCGGTCTGGCGGGCGCAACATCCGCCGCAGATATGTCGCAAACCGTCAGAGTGGGGGTGAACGACCTGCCGCCAGGTAAGGGTAATCCGTTTTCGGCTCTCGGTAGTCCGAGCATCTACACCTGGTCGGCGATCTTCGATTCCCTGACCCGCGTCGACGATCAAGGCATCGCCCAGCCGATGCTCGCCGTGAAATGGGAAAATACGGATCCCAAGACCTGGCGTTTCACCCTCCGCGACGGTGTCAAGTTCTCGAATGGCGAGGCCTTGACGTCCGCCGCCGTGATCGCCGGCTTCGAGTATATCAAGAGCGGCAAGGCCGGCCGGTCGCCGGTCGTTGGGGAGATGCGTGGCGTGACTGCGGCCAAGGCCGTCAGCGACAACGTTGTCGAGTTTACCACTGGACGGCCTGATCCGATCCTACCCAACCGCATTGCCGCGTTGAAACTGGTGGCGCCCAAGCACTGGGCGGAGAAGGGACCGGAAGGCTATGCCACCGAACCCGTCGGGACCGGCAGCTATAAGCTCGTGTCCTGGGATGCGAACAAGGTGACGCTCGAGGCCTTCGACGGGTCCTGGCGCGCGCCGGGTGTCGGCAAGCTCGAGATCATCGAATTGCCCGAACGGTCTGCCCGGGTCCAGGCGCTGTTGTCCGGTCAGGTCGATATCGTGACGGGGCTGTCGACCGACGACATCCCGGTTATCGAAGGTGCAGGGTACAAGGTCGATATCAAGCCTGCCGCCCAGGTCATGTCGCTGGCGTTGCCGCTGGTGAAAAAGAACGCCGACAAGAAACTCGTCGATCTGGACACACCGTTCAAGGACGTGCGCGTCCGTCAGGCATTGAATTATGCGGTTGATAAGGAAGGCATCGCCAAGGGTATCCTCGCTGGTCATGCCAAGGCCGCTGGCCAGGGCGCGACCCCGACCGCGTTCGGCTACAACCCGGACGTCTCGCCGTTCCCATACGATCCGGCGAAAGCGAAGGCGCTGCTCGCGGAGGCCGGTTATGCCGACGGCATTTCTTTCGAGGCGGAGGTTGTCACGGGATCCTTCCCGGGCGACTCCGAGATTTATCAGAAAATGGCGCAGGATATGGCCGCCGCCGGGATCAAGGTAACGCTGCGGCGGATCACGTTCCCCGATTGGCTGTCCAAATATCTCGGCCGCAAGTCATGGGAGGGGCAGGCCTTCGGCATGTCGTGGAACTCGGCGCCGTACATCGATTCGATCCGGCCCATTGTTCTGTTCTCCTGCTTCAACCCGTTCACCTTTACCTGCGACGCCAATGTGCGCGGTATGGTCATCAAGGCGAACGGCGAGTTCGATCCCGCCAAACGCAAGGCCATCCTGCGTAACATCCATAAGGCGAACCGCGCGGCGCCGCCGGCGGTCTTCCTGGTGGAGCAGATCGATCTGTTCGGGCTGTCCGGCAAGGTCAAGGACTTTAAGCAGACCAATCGTTGGATCGCCTATCACGACATCTCGATCAACTAGTAGAATGGAAGCGCCACCGTTGATCCGTCCGCGGACGACAACGGTGGCGGCTTCCGTCTGATGCCATGTCTTTCGATGCGCGGGCGGTAGTACGCCGCATTGGTGTGCTCGCCGTCTTCCTTCTATCCGTCGTGACGCTGCTGTTCTTTTTGTTACAGCTGACCGGCGACCCTGCCGAAGTCATGGTCGGCGACAGCGGGACGCCGGAACAGCTGGAGCAAGTGCGCAAGCAATACGGATTCGACCGGCCTCTGGCCGAACAGTACGTTCGTTATCTGGTGAATTTGGCGCAGTTCGACTTCGGCGTTTCGTTCGCCAACGATCAACCGGCCTTTTCCCTGGTAATGGACCGCGTGGGGCCGACGCTGCTGCTGACGTTCCTGTCGATCATCGCGACATTGGCGATCGCCGTCCCATTGGGGGCGTGGCTCGGTGCCCGGCCCGACGCGCCGGAGCGCATCGCTGGCGGCATCGCCGTCTATATAGCTCAGGGCGTGCCCGGATTCGTTGCAGGTCTTTTGATGATTCAGCTTTTCGCCGTCCATTTGCGCTGGCTCCCGTCGATCGGCCATGAAGGGGTCGCGACATGGATTCTGCCGACACTGACCCTCGCGTCTTTCCTCGCGCCCAAACTGACGAGGGTCGTGGCGGCGAACGTCACCGAGGCGATGCGTGAGGACTATATCCGGACGGCGCGGGCGAGTGGCGCGGGTCCGTCGGGACTTCTGTGGCGGCACGCGCTTCCCAATGCCTTGCTCGGCGCGACGGCGCTTGTCGGCGCGCAATTCGCTTTTCTCATTTCCGGCGCAGTGATCACCGAGGTGATCTTCGCCTGGCCCGGTCTCGGCTGGCTTTTGGTGAAGGCGACGACGACGCTGGATTTTCCCGTCATTCAGGCCGCCGTCTTCGTCATCGCCGTCCTGGTGTTCGCCGTGAATACACTGACCGATGTTTTGTTTCGTTTCATTGATCCAAGGCTGAGGACGAAGGGCATATGACGACGGCATTCGGCCTCCTGCCACGCCTTGGCATTCTGCGGCGTTCCAACCGGCCCGGCATTCAGCTTGCCGTCGGCGGAAGCCTGTTGCTGTTCATTTTCATTCTCGCCCTATTGCATCGGCAACTGGCGGCCTACGATCCGCTGGCAGGCGATATCCTGACCCGGTTGAAGCCGCTTCTCACGCCGGGGCACTTGCTGGGCACGGACCAGCTTGGCCGCGATATCCTCTCGCGCCTCCTGTTCGGCTTTCCCTGGTCGCTCGGGATCGCCCTGGCCGCGACGCTGATCGCCATGATCGTCGGAACCGTGGCCGGACTTTGGGCCGCGTGGGTGCCGGGCTGGATTCGAACATTCATCAACCGGTCGGCAGATACGATCATCGCGTTTCCCGGACTAGTCATCGCGATCTGCGTCATCGCCGTTATCGGCCGGGGGTTTTGGCCGCTTGCGCTGACCCTCGGCGTTCTGACCTGGCCCTTTTTCGCGCGCGTGGTCTACGCCGAGGCGCTGGGACTGCTGCAACGTGAATATGTTTTGGCGGCGGAGCTTTTCGGCGTACAGGGCTGGCGTATCCTGATCCGACACGTATTGCCCGGGCTTCGTCCGACGCTGATGGTCATGCTAGCGTTTCATTTCGCGGATATGCTGATTGCCGAGAGCGCATTATCGTTCCTCGGGCTCGGTGCGCCGATCCAGGCGCCGACGTGGGGGAACATGCTGGCCGAAAGCCGCCAGTACCTGTTCCTGGCACCGTGGATGATGCTTGCGCCGGGCGGTGTGATCGTTCTCGTGGTCGTCACACTCAATCTGCTCGGCGACGGCATCGCCAAACTGTCGCGCGACAAGGCGAGGGCGGTCGAATGAGCGGGGAGGAGGTTCTTTCCGTCGATGATCTCAGGGTCAGTTTCCCGGCCCGGAACGGAAGCGGTGCCAATTTCAACGCCGTCGATGGTGTGTCCCTGTCGATCGCGCGTGGCGAAACACTCGGCATCGTCGGCGAGTCGGGATCGGGCAAGACTATGCTGGCGCTCAGTGCCATGGGGCTTGTGCCCAAACCGGGGCGCATCACAAGCGGTAGTATCACGCTCAGGAACCGGCGCATCGACGACCTGGGCGAGAGGGACCTATGTGATTTGCGCGGACGGGAAATCGGCATGGTCTTTCAGGACCCGATGACCAGTTTGAATCCGGTACGCAGGGTCGGCGCGCTGCTGGTCGAGGCAATCCGCCGGCACAATAAGGTTGGCAAGGACGAAGCGCGCCGCCGTGCGCTGGACGCATTGCGCGCTGTCGGTATTCCCTCACCCGAGGCGCGCCTGCGCGCCTATCCGCATGAACTGTCGGGGGGATTGCGCCAACGGGTAATGATTGCGCTGGCGCTGGTGAATCACCCGCCCGTGATTATAGCGGACGAGCCGACCACCGCGCTTGACACGACCATCCAGGCGCAAATCCTCGGTCTGCTGCGCGAGCGTTTGAGCGATGCGGCGCTTATCCTGATCACCCACGATCTCGGTGTCGCCGCGGAACTCTGCGATCGAATTGCGGTCATGTATTACGGGCGGATCGTCGAGGCAGGTTCGGCGGAATCGATCCTGTCCCGCCCGCGTCACCCTTATACGGCAGGTTTGCTCGCCGCGGTGCCGAATTTCGATTTCGGTCGGCCGACACTCGTGCCGATCCCAGGGGCGCCGCCCGATCCGTCGACGCCGGTCAATGGATGCGCCTTCCAAGAACGGTGCCAGCGCCGCACACCGATTTGTGCGACGAAACCCCTCCTGCGGGAGCATACCGGTGGCCTCGTCGCCTGCGCGCATCCGGCGGAGGAGGAGACAATTCATGCTTGACGGCACGTCACCTTTGCTTCGGGTCGACGGTCTCCGCCTGACCTTCGACGTGCAGGGGCGTTCCCTGTATGCGCTCGATGGCGTCTCCTTCGAGGTCGGGCGCGGCGAAACGGTGGGCCTCGTTGGCGAATCCGGGTCCGGCAAGTCGACGCTCGCCAAGGCGATCCTTAATGCGGTCCGGCCCGATGACGGGCAGATCCTGTTCGACGGTGCGGATATCGCGGCGATGGGTCCGAAGGCGTTGAAGGCGATCCGCCGGCGGTTGCAAATGGTGTTTCAGGATCCTTATTCGAGCCTCGATCCCCGCATGTGTATCCGCGATATCATCGCCGAACCCCTTCAAGCGCACCGCTGGGGCACGCGACGTGAGATTGCGGAGCGTGTCGCGGCGTTGATCGCGGCAGTCGGTCTCCCGTCCGAAGCGGCGGAACGTATGCCTCAGCAATTTTCTGGAGGACAACGGCAGCGTATCGCCATCGCGCGGGCACTGGCACTCGAGCCGGATATGTTGATCGCCGACGAACCCGTCTCCGCGCTGGATGTCTCCATTCAGGCACAGATCATCAATCTGCTGCGGGAAATCCAGGCGCGGCTCGGTATCGCCTATCTCGTGATCGCGCACGATCTCGCCCTGATCCATCAGATTTCGGACCGGATCATCGTTATGTATCTCGGCCGTATCGTCGAGGAAGGACGCGCCGACGACATCGTCGGTACGCCGTTGCATCCCTATACGGTCTCCCTTCTCGCGGCGACGCCCGTGCCGCGCGTCGGCGCGAAAGGCACGACCGCCATGCTGCGCGGCGATCCGCCTTCGGCCATCGACCGCCCGACCGGATGCGCGTTTCATCCGCGCTGTCCCATCGCGCGCGACCGCTGCGAGACGGATGAACCCATGCTGACGGAAAGCCGGAGCGGGCGTAAGGTGGCCTGTCACTACCCGGGCGAACTGTCTTCACCGGTCAAGAATATATTTCAACGGAGTGGTGTTGAATAAATGACAAAGACACTTAGAAGGCGCGACGATGCCGGCCCGATCCCTCTCTACCATCGGGTTTACCTTATTTTGCGTGAAGGGATACTGGCGGGCAGCTATGCCAAGGGAGCGGTCATGCCGACCGAGGAAACATTGTGCGCGCAGTTCGGTGTTTCGCGGACGACGATGCAGACGGCGATGGCGCGGCTGGTATCCGAGGGCTTGGTGGTGCGCCATCAGGGGCGGGGCACGTTCGTCGCCGAAACACTGCCCATCGTCAATGCGCGCTCTTCCGTCAATTCGCTTCTCAGAAACGTCAATGCGATCGGAAAAGCGACCGAAGCACGCCTTCTCGATAGCGGATCGATAGCGGCCGACGAGGCGGCTGCGGCCCTGTTCGACGTGCCGCTGGATACACCCCTGTTCAGGAACAGGCAGCTTCGGCTGATCAACGGCGAAGTGATCGGCCGGATCACGGCCGTGGTGCCGCCGGCGGTCGCCGACAAATTGGAAAAAGACCCGGTGCCGGGCCGCCCCATGCTGCTGCGTATTGAGGATGCCGGTATCCAGCTTGCCCGCGCCGATCAGTCTATCCGGGCGCTGATCGCCGACCCCGTCGTTGCCGGTGACTTGGAGATCGAGCCGGGAATGGCGGTAATTCAACTCCACCGCCTCGTCTATGACATGGAGGATCAACTGGTTGAGGAAATGACGGCGCTTTATCGCGGGGACCGCTACGAATACCGCTCGGAGCTCGTTCGCGATCCCGCCGATCCATCCGACGGATGGATTGCCGCCCAGTGATCCTAGACAGCGTGCAATTTCATTCGGTCACGCCATCCTTCGCCCTTGCTCCAGGCGAGCATGCTGTCACGGGATGGCATTTCACCGGTGACATGAAGAACGGTACGCCACGCCAGGCTGAGCATACAGGAGGTAACTGGTCCGCCCCGCCAATCCGCGACGTCGAGAATGGGCTGCAAGGTTGGCATGCCGGTGCCGAGCATGGCGATGGCATCGAGATCTTTGTCCTCCAGCAGCCTGAGGCTTTCCGACGCGCTTCGGGCTCGGAGACTGTAGATCGGATGGAAATCGCTGTCGGGATTGAAGGCGCTGGCCACTTCCGCGACGTGGAATCCGGCGCTCTGCCAGTAACCGATGCTGGCTTCGGTGAGGTCCGGCGGATAAGGCGAGGCGAGGCCGATGCGCTCCGCGCCCAGCACGGCAAAGGTGTCGCAGACCGCGCGGGCGGCGGTTACGAACGGATAGCCGCGTTTCTGTTCGATCCGGTCGCAAATTTCAGCCTCCGTTTCGCGGCCGATCAGATAGGACGCGCCGGTGCAGCCAAAGGCGGCCACGTCGATCGGGGCATTGGCGAAGCGGTCCAAGGTGGCTTCGATCTGGTCGACGTAGTCGTAGAGACGGTCGACGATGGTCTTCTTGGGGCTAGTCATCCTGGCATTGATCATCGCCACGCCGGCCGGCCACAGGATGGTGAATTCCGGCTCCACCGTCGTGTTTGCCTGGGGGGTCAAAACACCGACCAACCCGCGTCTCGCATACTCCAAATCGGCCATTCTTCAGCTTGTTCCTCAGATTTTATTTGTATCTAAAGTATGACAATAGTACGTTTTGGACAAACGAATTGTGGACGAAGTACCGGGTACGGTGAAGGCAACAAGGCGCCAGGAAATGCCAGGAAATGCTAGGAAATGAGTGAGTCCGACCGGGTTATAATCGTTGGCGGCGGTCCGGTCGGCCTGTTTTCCGCGATCAGATTGACCGGATTCGGCATCCCGGTCACGCTGATCGAAAAGGCACTGATCGTCAGCGACGATATCCGTGCCTCGACAATTCATCCGCCGACGCTTGAGATGCTGGCGCCTTACGGCGTCACCACCGAAATCCTCGAAAACGGTATCCGGGTTCCGCAGTGGCAGATTCGCGACCACGCCACCGGCGAAAAAGCGGTCTTTGATCTAGGTCTGATTGCGGAGGAGACCGATTATCCGTTCCGCGTTCAATTCGAGCAGGCGAAAATTTGTGAAATCATCGACGCCAAGCTCCGGAACGAACCGCTAGCGGACCTCCGGTATGGGATGGAAATGCTTTCCGCCGATCAGGACGATGACGGCGTCAGGGTCCGGGCGAAAGGCGAGGACGCCGAGGAGGTTCTGCGAGGGCGTTATCTGATCGCGGCGGACGGCGGCAACAGCACCATCCGTGAACAGTTGGGGCTGGCATTCGAAGGATCGATGTACCCCGAACGTTCGGTCCTGGTGACCACGCCATTCGCGTTCGATGAACACATCGAGGGGTTGTCGCCGGTCAGCTATTGCTGGGAGGCGAATGGCAATTTCAGCCTGTTGCAACTACCGGGCCGTTGGCGTGCAAGCCTTTACTTTCCGGGTGAACTCACGCCGGAGGAAGCTTTGGCGGACGATCGAATCGAACGACAATTGCAGGACATTTGCCCATCCGCAATGCCCTATGAAATTTCGGACAAGCGTGTCTACCGCGTTCATCAACGGATTGTTCCCCGTTACGATCATGGCCGAATCGTGCTGGCGGGCGATGCCGCACATCTCAATAGTCCATCGGGCGGTATGGGTATGAACGGCGGTTTGCACGACGCACATAATCTGACCGAAAAGATCAACGAAGCGTGGCAGGGGGGAGACCATCTCGCGCTATTCGCGCTCTATTCCCGGCAACGCAAAAAGATCGCGGAAGAGCAGATCATCAAGCAGGCCGATCAGAACCGTAAGCGTATGACGGAGAAGGATCCGGCGAAACGCCGCAAGTCGCTTGCCGAAATGCAGGGGATCGCGGATGACCCGGCACGCTGCAAGGCGTTCCTAATGCGCTCGTCGATGATCGAGGGGTTGCGGCAGGCCGCCGCGATAACCTAGGCAGAGGAGCGAAGGAACGGCGAAGATGGCGTTGACGCTTGCCGAAAAGATCATTTCCAAGGCCTGCGGACGGGATCGCGTGACGCCGGGGGAAATCGTCACCTGCGCCGTCGATCTCGCCATGATTCACGACAGCGGTGGGCCGCGGCGCGTCAAGCCGGCGATGGACCGGCTCGGTGTCGGCGTATGGGATGCGAGCAAGGTGGTGCTCGTTTCCGATCACTTTGCCCCCTGCACGGATGCGGAAAGCGCAAATATTTTGAAGCTCACCCGCGAATGGGCGGCTGAGCAAGGCGTTCTGAACTTCTACGATCAGCAGGGGATCTGTCATGTCGTGACACCGGAACGCGGGCATCTGCGGCCCGGCATGTTTGCCGTCGGCGGTGACAGCCATTCGCCAACCGGCGGTGCCTTCGGGTGCTACATGTTCGGTGTCGGCGCGACCGATATGCTCGGCATTCTCGTTACCGGCGAAACCTGGATCAGAGTGCCCGAAACGATCCGGATCGAGTGGTCGGGTCGATTGAAAACGGGCGTTTCGGCGAAGGACATGGCGCTCAAGATGTGCGCAGCCTTGGGTATGGACGGCGGCGATTATCAGGCTGTCCAATATGGCGGTGACGCCGTCGGGGCACTCGACATGTTCGAGCGCATGACTCTGTGCAATATGGCGGCGGAACTCGGCGCGCAGACGGGTTTGATCGAGCCCGACGAGACAACGGCTACCTATGTTGAGAAGGCTGGAGCCGAACCGGGTAATTGGCGGCAGTTCCGGAGTGATCCGGATGCCGCTTACAGGGCGGTGCATGAATTCAGCGGTTCGGATTTAACGCCGCAAGTGGCCGTTCCGCACAGCCCCGCGACCGCGGCGGACGTCGATATGGTCGAGAAGGCGGAGATCGACCAGTTCTATATCGGCGCGTGCACGGGCGCAAAACTCAACGATCTCGAAATGGCGGCCGCCGTCCTCAGGGGTAAAAAGATCGCCAAGGGCAAGCGCCTGACGGTCGCGCCCGCCTCGACGCAAATCCTGAACGCGGCGACCAAGTCAGGCGTGATCGGCACGTTGCTCGATGCTGGGGCCGGTCTCCTGCCACCGGGATGCGGCGCCTGCGCGGGCTATGGCGTCGGGGTGTTGGCTGAAGACGAGGTCTGCCTCGCCACGACTGCGCGCAATTTCCAGGGCCGCATGGGGGCGGGGTCGTCGAAAGTCTATCTTGCATCTCCCTATACCGTTGCCGCCAGTGCGGTCACCGGACGCATCCAGGATCCGCGAGAGGTTCTGAACATATGACCGGCCGCGTCTGGAAATTCGGGGATAACATCAATACGGATGTTCTGGCGCCCGGAATTTACATCAAGCTACCCGCGAACGAGTTGGCGACCCATTGCCTGGAGTCGGTCGATCCCGAGTTTGCCGGTAACGTGAAAAAGGGCGATTACGTCGTCGGCGGCCGGAATTTCGGCACCGGCTCCAGCCGGGAACAGGCAGCACAGGTGTTGAAGCTGCTTGGTGTCGCGGCAGTGATCGCGCCATCCTTCGGCGGTATTTTCTACCGCAATGCCTTCAACCTCGGGCTTCCGGCGATCGTGTCCGCGGAGACCGGCGAGATCGAAGATGGACATAGACTCTCGATCGATCTAGCCGCCGGAAAAATCACCAACAAGACAACCGGCGAGCAGTTGAGCGCGGAGGCTGTGCCCGGGAACCTCATGGCGCTAATCGAAGCCGGCGGGCTGGTGACTTATCTGGAGAAGAAGATAAATGAAAACCGGTAAGAACAGGGAGAATACCCCGCAGGGCGAGCTGCGGGCGCGCCTCGGACAAGAGGAAATTCTTGTTGCGCCCGGCGTCTACGATGCCTTCGGCGCGATGATGGCGGCGCGGGCTGATTTCGAGGCGCTCTATGTGTCGGGCGCATCCATCGCCTATACGAAACTCGGCCGTCCCGATATTGGGCTGGTTACCGCCGATGAAGTCGCCGCCGTCGTCGGCACGATCCGCGAGCGGGTGGCGCTGCCGCTCATCGTCGATGCGGATACGGGTTTCGGCAACGCGCTCAACGTCCAACGCACGGTGAAGCTTTTCGAACGGAACGGCGCTTCCGCCATCCAGCTCGAGGATCAATCGCTGCCGAAACGGTGCGGCCACCTGGCGGGCAAAACCCTGGTCAGCGCCGGCGAAATGGAGGGCAAGATCAAAGCAGCGCTCGATGCGAGACAGGACGACGACACGCTGATCGTCGCGCGCACGGACGCCATCGCGGTCGAAGGATATGAATGTGCCCTCGAACGCGCGGCAGGGTACGTCGAGGCGGGTGCGGACGTCTTGTTCATCGAGGCCTTGCAGGACAAGAAGCAGATCGCGGGTGCCATCGACCGGTTCGGGCGAGGCGTCCCGCAGCTCGTCAATATGGTCGAAGGCGGCAAGACGCCGCTTTTGCCGTCGCGCGATTTGGGAGAGCTGGGCTTTTCCATCGTGATCTATCCTGGCGCCCTGGTGCGCGCGCTCGCCTGCGCGGCGAGCGCATTCTTCGGCCATCTCCGCGAACATGGCTCCACCTCGGACTTTCAGGACAAGATGCTCGACTTCACGGCGCTGAACGAGCTTCTCGGCACCGAGGCCATGCTTGAACTCGGCGGAAAATACGCGGACGGAGACAAATGATGACGACGCTCGATCCCGTCATGCTCGCCGTTCTGAAGGGACGGCTCGAGCAGATCGCCGACGAAATGGACGCGACCCTGTTCCGCAGCGCCTTCAACCCCATCATCGCGGAGGCTCATGACGCCAGCCACGGCCTCTATCATGCGGAAACGGGCGAGACTCTTGTTCAGGGAAAGTCGGGGCTGCCAGTTTTCGTCGGTGCCATGTCCTTCGCCGTGAAGGCGGTGATCGACAAGGTGGCGGCGGAAGGCATCACGCTCCATCCCGGTGATGTGTTCATCTTCAACGACCCATACGAAGGCGGCACGCATTTGTCGGATTTCAAGCTCGTGCGTCCCTTCTTCCGCGGCGGAAAGCTCTTCTGCTACCTCGCCTCGGTCGGTCATTGGCATGACGTCGGCGGCAACGTGCCGGGGAACTACAATCCAGTCGCCACCGAATGCTATCAGGAAGGCATGCTGATCCCGCCCGTGCTCCTCTGCCGCGCAGGCGAGATCAACCAGGACATCATCGCGATCCTGCAATCCAATTCGCGGCTGCCCGGCAGCCTCTATGGCGATTTGAACGGCCAGGTGAGCGCGCTGGAACTCGGCGAGAAAAGGCTGAGCGAGCTTCTCGACGAATACGGGGAGGACCGCATCAATGCCGCGCTGATCGAACTCAAGAAAAGTGCCGCGCGCCTGATGGCGAGCTTCATCGAAGAGCTTCCGGACGGCACCTATTCGGGCGAGGACTGGCTCGACAATGACGGGATCACCGATATGCCGCTCAAGATCGGTCTCGACGTGACGATTTCCGGCGACCGGATGACGCTCGATTTCTCCCGCACCTCGGATGCCTGCGACGGGCCCGTGAACATTTCGCGTTCGACCTGCATCGCGTCCTGCTACGTCGCGCTGAAGCACATCTTCTGCGACGTGCCCGCGAACGCCGGCGTGCTCGAACCGATCACCTTTAACATACCCGAAACCAGTCTGTTGAGCGTCGGGCGGCCCAAGCCGGTCGGCGGCTATACGGAAACCATCCTGCGCGTCGTCGATGTGATGTTCCAGGTGATGTCGCAGGTCGCGCCGGACATGACCAACGGCTGCGCCTATGGGACCATCAACGCGCTGTCGATGGCGGGTTACCGGAAGAACGGCGCGCGCTGGGTGATGTTTTCCTTCTTCGGCGGCGGCCACGGCGGTCATCCGGCGGGGGACGGTCTCAACCACGGCAACGCGCCGATTTCGACGGCAACCATTCCGCCGCTCGAGATTTTGGAGGCAGCCTATCCCGTGCGCTTCACGCAATGGGCGCTGCGGCCCGACAGCGGCGGGCCGGGCAAACGTCGCGGCGGTTGCGGCGCCGTCTACGAGATTGAATTGCTTGAAGAAAAAGCCGACGCCTTTCTGTTCGGCGAGCGCGGCAAGTTCGCACCGGCGGGTGTCGTCGGCGGCGGGCCGGGTGCGGTGAACAAGTTCTTCTATCCCGACGAAAACGGTGGCCGCGCCGAACCGCCGATGGTCTCTAAGATGGTCGGGATCAAGCTCCGGCACGGACAGCGGGTGAGGCTCGAAACGCCCGGCGGCGGCGGTTACGGCAATCCCATGGATCGCGATCCGGCTGACGTCGCCGATGATGTGCGGCTTGGATACGTCACTGCCATGGCGGCCCGGGACCGGTATAAATGCGTGGTCTCGGATGCAGGTGTTCTCGACGAGGCGGCGACTGCCCGCCTGCGGCAGGAAACGTAGTCATGGCGGGTGGCAGGACGATCGTCGGCGTCGATGTCGGTGGCACGTTCACGGACGTCTTCTTCTTGAACGAGGCGGACGGCTCCTGCGATGTCGCGAAGGTGCCGTCCACGCGGGGCGATCAGTCGCGCGGCATTCTGGAAGGCATTTCTCAGCGGCGGAACGACATCGGCGATGTCGGGCTCGTCGTGCACGGTACGACCGTGGGTACAAATGCGCTTCTCGAACGCAAGGGCGCGAAGACCGGGATCATCACGACGGAAGGATTCCGCGACGTCCTCGAAATGCGGCGGCGCGACCGTCCGCAGACCTGGGGCCTGTGGGGGGTGTTCGAGCCCGTCGTACCCCGCAATCTCCGGATCGAGGTCACCGAGCGCGTGCTCGCAGACGGCACCCTGCACACGCCGGTGGATCTCGACGAAGTTGCCGGCGCGGTGAGAACGCTGATCGCCCGGGGGGCCGAGGCGGTTTGCATCTTTTTCTTGAACAGCTACGCCAATCCGGAAAATGAGCGTGCGGCCGTCGACGCCGTGTCGCGGATCTGGCCCAACGGCCACATCACCTCGTCATCGGACATCCTTCCTGAAATCCGTGAGTTCGAGCGATGCTCGACGGCGACATTGAATGCCTATTTGCAGCCGCCCATCGGCGATTATCTAGAGCGTTTGGAAAGCGGTTTGAAGGACGGGGGGTTCTCCGGTGACGTTCTCATCGTTCAATCGAACGGCGGCGTCATGTCGGTGGAAACCGCGCGGACCTTTCCCGTGCGCACGGCGTTGTCCGGACCGGCCGCCGGAGTGATCGCGGGTGCGCATATCGGCACCAGCGCGGGTTTTCCGAACCTCATCACCTGTGACATGGGTGGGACCAGCTTCGACGTGTCACTGATCGCCGACGGCGAAAGCGCGCTTGCGGCCCAAACCGCCGTCGATTTCGGCATGGTGGTCCGCACGCCCATGATCGAGATCACCACCATCGGCGCGGGCGGTGGCTCGATCGCCAAGATCGACCGCGGCGGCTTGCTGCAGATCGGCCCGGAAAGCGCGGGCTCGGATCCCGGTCCGGTCTGCTACGGCCTCGGCAATGATCGCCCGACGGTCACGGACGCCAATCTGGTGCTCGGCCGGATCAATGCCGCGCGGCCCATCGGCGGAAAGCTCGACCGATTGGACTCCGATGCCGCCCGGGCGGCAATTACCCAGCATATTGCCGAACCCCTTGGTATCGACGTCATGGAAGCTGCCGAAGCGGTCATCAAGGTTGCCAACGCGAAGATGGCGGGAGCCATTCGCCTGGTTTCCGTCGAACGCGGATACGATCCCGAGCATTTCGTCGCAATGCCCTTCGGCGGCGGCGGTGCGCTCCATACCGGCGCGCTCATCAAGGAGGTGGGATTGTCCAAGGCGTTGGTGCCGCGCTATCCGGGCGTCACCAGTGCCCTCGGCTGCGTCATCGCCGACATGAGATTCGACCGCGTGCATACGCTCAACGTCATGCTCGACGCCGTCGATACGGCGGACCTCGCAGAGGAGATGATTGCGACGGCAATGGCGGGAGAAGAGCGTTTGAAGGAATCGAACGTCGCCTTCAAGGGGATCGAGCATGTCTTCGAACTGGACATGCTTTACGTCGGGCAGACACATACCGTGGCGGTCAAGCTGCCGGTCGATCTGAAGGGTCTCCGCGCCGGTCTGGATGTTGCGGCGATCCGGGCGGCGTTTGAAGAAACCTATCGTCAGACGTTCGGTCGCCTGTTGAAAGGCATTCCCATCCGCATCATGAACCTGCGCGTGACGGTGATCGGACGCCGGCCCAAGTTCGATCTGGCCATCCTGGGTCCGGCGAAAGGCGGTTCGTTGGACGATGCCCTTACCGACACCAGAAAAATCTGGATTGAGGGCGCTTGGCACGAAACCGACGTGTATAACCGGCTCGAGATACCAGAAGGCGCCGTCGTGCCCGGTCCGGCGCTGCTGGAACAGCCAGATACGACCATCTTCGTCGATCCGGATCTGGAAGGACTGGTGGACCGGTTCGGCAATCTCGTGATCTCAAGGAAGGCACGATGAGCTTGTCCCACACAGCACTTATTCTGGTCGACATGCAGAATGACTTCCTGCATCCTGACGGCGCTTATGGCCGCGGCGGTGTGGCATCGGACATGATCGCGGCACTGCCTGCGAAATTGAAACCCGTCGCTGATGCGATGCGTAAGGCAGATGGCTGGGTCGTTTCCACCCATTTCACGCTGGTGCCGGGCAAGGGTGGGGAGCCGTTCATCGATCCGCATTTGTGCAAGCTGCGGCCTTTTCTTCGCAAAGGGGATTTCGCGCCGGGAAGTTTCGGCCATGCGCTGATCGACGAACTGGCGCCCGCGGATCTGTCCGTCGAAAAAATTGCCTATTCGGCCTTCTATCAAAGCCGCCTCGACTGGATGCTGCGAAAGGCCGATATCACCGATCTGATCTTCGGCGGGATCGTGACCAACGGCGGGGTGAGCACGACCGTCCGCGACGCGCACGTCCACGGATATAAATGTACGGTACTGTCCGATGGATGCGCTGCCTTCGATGAGAAGGCCCACGAGGTTTCCCTCGAAGCTCTCAAGAGCGTGGCGGACATAGGATCCATTGCGGATCAAATGGAAGCCTGGATAACTGTCTGACGGCCATTCAGCTATGTTTTGGCCTGAGCGTACTAGGCCGTGCCTATAAAATGCGCTTCGTCGCCCGAAACGTGGCGCGGTCATTCTCTACGATGTAGAAACCATATCTGAAAATCACGGTGTCGGTGGTTCGATTCCGCCCCTGGGCACCATTCCTCCCCGTGTAATTGTGGCGTAGAAGTATTATCGGAGCACGTTGGCGCGAAAGCTGCGTTCGACGTCTTCCGCGGATAGTCCTTTGAAAATCAGGACCAAGTGCGTTTCCGGGTGACCCTGTGGCCAAGTTTCCAAGCGTGCCGGAGGGGAAAATACACCGGCGACGGCCTGAATCAGAACGGGGCCATTTGCGTCCGCAAAATTGACGATCCCCTTGAGTCGTAAAAGTCCCGGCGCACGCAAGGAATAGAGCGACCGCAACCAGGCTCGGAACCGGTCTTCGTCAATGGGAGCGTCGTGAACGATCGAAATCGATTGGACGTGGCCATGGTTGTGACCGTGATCGTGTCCATGCTCTTCGTGCGGATCAATTTCCGTTTCGACCTCGGTTGGAAATGTATGGTGTTCCCAGGGTTGAAACAGAAGATCGGGATCAACCTTGCCATGTTGAATGACCGTGATCTCCGCATCGGGATTGATTTGGCGAACTTCGGCACGAAGCCCATCCAACTTTTCCGTGCCGCACAAATCGCCCTTGGTGATCAACACCAAGTCGGCATGGGCGATCTGCACGACCGTTTCGTCGCCCTGAGAAATTTGCTCTCCGCCTAGGATGCCGTCGACCAGCGTTATCATGGCTTCCAGGTTGCATCGGTTCTTAACGGCTTCGTCGGTCACGATACTGCGGACAATCGGCCCCGGATCGGCAAGCCCCGTCGTCTCGATGAGGACGCGATCGAAGGCCGGCAGATCGCCCGCCCGAACCTTGGCGAAGAGGTCGCAAATGGTATCGACCAGATCGCCGCGGATGGAGCAGCAGATGCAGCCGTTTTCCAGCAGCAGTGTATTCTCGATGGCCGATTCGACCAGAACGTGATCGAGCCCGACTTCGCCGAACTCATTGATTATCAAGGCGGTTTTATCCATTCCCGGCTGCGATATCAAGTGGTTGAGCAGCGTGGTCTTGCCGCTACCGAGATAGCCGGTGATCACGGAAACCGGTGTCCTATTGAGCAATATCGGGGATTTTTCGCCTGTTTGTGTCATTTCCTCGGGGGCCTCGTCCCACTCTATTGCCGATTGATTGAATTCATCCCATCCAGATGCTTCAATGCGGCGCAATCTCAATCAGAATATCTACAGGAAGAACATTTACAGGGAAAATCGCGTGTCTGAAACACTCTCGAAAAATATGAAGCTTTTGGCCCACCATACCCTGAATGGGTTTGGGGGGATCGGCGAAGGCATGTCCTTGCAGGTGACCAGCAAGGGGCAGCGGGTCATGTGGGTTGCCCACGAGGGACCTCCCAAGAATTTCACCGGCATCGATGTCAGCGATCCTCGCAATCCCAAGGTCATTTGCCAGACGGAACTGAAACATCAGAACATGCGCTCCAACTCCCTGGAGGTCACGGGCGATATCCTGGCGGTCGCCTATCAGGTCTATGAAAAAGGGATCGATCCGGCGGGGATCGAGCTGTTCGACGTCAGCGATCCGGAAAACCCGAAATCCATCGGTTTCCATAGCACCGCCGGGCCGCACTCACGCGGTGTTCATTGCCTGTGGTTCGTGGACGGCGAGTATGTCCATTGTGCCAGCGGTGCGCCGGATTTCGAGCCAAAGCATCCGCGTGACGATCAGATTTATCAGATCATCGATGTTCGCAACCCGAGCAAAATGGAAGAGGTCGGCCGCTGGTGGTATCCGGGCACACGCGTAGGCGACAACGAGCCCGGCCCGCCACGGATCAATCCGGAGCCGATGGAGAATCTGCGCGGCGGAGATGCCTATCGACTGCACAACGCCAACATCTATCCGAGCCATCCCGACCGGGCCTATCTCGGCTATATCGACGGCGGCGCGATCATTCTCGACATTTCGGACAAATCCAAGCCGGTCGAGATATCGCGGTGGAGCCCGCACAATCCATATCCCGGCTTCACGCATACCGTGATGCCGCTGTTCGACCGGGGGCTCCTGGTCGTCTCGGACGAATGCATCAAGGACGACGCCGAGGATTGGCCGAAGCTCACCTGGGTTCTCGATGCGCGGAATGAGCAGAATTTGGTGCCCATCAGTACGTTGCCCCTGCCTCCGGTCGAGGAGTACGGCCACAAGGGTGGACGGTTCGGCTCGCACAATCTGCACGAAAACCGGCCCGGGCCGTCGTTCTTCAGCGAGGAGATCATTGTCGGCGCTTTCTTCAACGCCGGTATCCGTGTTTACAATCTGAAGAACCCCTATCAGCCCGAGTTGATTGCCTATTTCGTGCCACCGGGGCCTGAGAATTCCCGCGTTCCCGCCATCCAGATGAATGACGTTTATGTCGATGAAAACGGCATCGTTTATGCGGGCGACCGCTGGGCCGGCGGACTTTACGTCATGGAGATGGACATCTGATGGTGGCGGGAAGGCTGTGACGGAGGTCGCGTTCGATTTCCTTTCGGAGACCGACCCGAGAACGCTTGTCGTCTATGGGCTGGTCTCCGACCCGTCCGTGGTTTTGCAGCAGTTGATAGACCAAGACAGTAGCCGGACTGAGCCGCTCTCCAACCGTTTCGCCGTCCTGCCACTGTCCTTACCATCGTTGAGATTGGGAAGCCCCGGCTGGATCGACATCACGGCTCAGGAGCTTGCCGATGCCGGCGGACCGGCTCGTTTGTTCGCTCTCTGCCGGGGGAAAATCACCAATCGAGCAGCCCAGTTTTCCCTGCTGCCGAAGAAGATGCTCAATCTTTATTTCGATTTTGTCGATGCCGAAATCGACGCTAACAGAGCGCAACTCGATGACCGTGACGCCTTGTTTAAGGCAGAGGACTGGCGGCTTACGGCCTGGTTACCTCTGCCGCAGGCATGGGTCCTTTTGCCGCCCGCGTTCGGCGCGGAGGCAACTTTTGCCGGGCTCGATGCGGTTTTTTGGTTGGCCGACAAGCTGATCGGCGTACGGATCGAGGACGGTGCGACGCTGGTCAAATCCGTGCGGCACAGGCTTGAATTCCTGGAGGAGCAGCATCCGCATCTGAGCTTGGTCAGGATTCCGAAATCCCGGCTGGAGGAGGAGCGATTTCCGATCGATCTTTTCCCGGCCGAATTCGCGGACTTCTGGTCGGATGTTCAGTTGCCGACTGGACCCTTTCAACAGGCGGTGCTACGGCAAAATCTAGTTATGCAGGCAGGATAAGTCGCTATTGCCAACAGGGTGTTGGTGCCCTGAAATCGCCACATGCGCGCCCTATCGGCGCCAACAACAGAATTCAAATGATGTTCGGTTTCGACACATCATGAAGAGGAAAGGACCGCGTCATGTCTCCCCAATCGACAGCACAACTTCAAGACGGCAAGCATTCATCCGACGTGGGGAGCGATAGCAATGGCGGCGGCGGCGCGGCGGCCTACCGGCCAACCGTTGAGAAGCCACGGCCCATCTACGGGGGTACTCCGGATCTCTCCGTGCCGCGCAATTCGGACAAACGCCATGCGGCGACCACCGACGACGACGAGCAAAGCACTCTAGTGGTCGGCACGAAAGTCCGGTTGAAAGGTGAGATCGGCTCTTGCGATACGTTGATTGTGCAGGGGCAGGTCGAGGCCAAGTTGACCAACCGGCATATGGAGGTCTCCGAGACCGGCCGGTTCATCGGCGAGGCATCGGTGGATACGGCACACATCGCCGGAGATTTCGAGGGCACCCTGGTGGCGCGCCGTCTCTTGGTGGTCGAAGCCGGCGGTAGCGTCAGCGGCGATATTCAATATGGCCGCTTGATCATCGAAGAAGGCGGATCCATCAGCGGCACCATCGGCGTTATCGGCGACGGCGCCAACAAAAGTCCGAAATAGACGGAATCCGAAATAGGCGTCAGCCGCCGCCGAGGTAGGCTTTCTGGACGGTTTCGTCCTTGGCCAACGCTTCGGCCGTATCCGAGCCGGTAATATGGCCATTGTCGAGCAGGTAGCCACGATCTGCGATGGCGAGGCTCTGCTTGGCGTTCTGTTCCACCAGGAAAATGCTCATCCCGGTTTCCTTCACCGCCGTGAGCGAGCGAAACAACTCGCTGCACAGAAGCGGTGACAGGCCAAGGGACGGTTCGTCCAGCATCAGGATCGATGGGGCGGACATCATCGCCCGCCCGATTGCGACCATTTGACGCTCCCCGCCACTCATGGTGCGCACGGCCTGTTTGCGCCGTTCGGCCAGCCGGGGGAAAAGGGTCAGAATACGGTCGAGGTTCTCTTTCTCATGCGCCCGCGCCCGCTTGGGATGGGCTCCCAACTGAAGGTTCTCCATCACGGTGAGGTCGGCGAAGATACCCCGGTCCTCGGGGACGAGGGCGATCCCCGACTCCACCACTTCATGCGCGGGCCTGTGGGTGATATTCACGCCGTCCATAACGACGGAAGCACCTTTCATGGCCGGTGTCAGACCGCCGATTGCCCTTAGGAACGTACTTTTGCCGGCGCCGTTTGCACCCAGCATCACCACGATCTCGTTCTGGCGAATTTCGACGGAGGCGCTTTCGACAGCCCGGTGGCGTCCGTAGAAGACGGATATGTTCTTGGCTTCAAGCATTCTCGTCCCCCAGGTAGGCACGGATGACTTCGGGGTCGGCCAGTACCTCTGCGGTGCCGCCCTCGGCGATCTTAACGCCGCTGCTCATGACCACGCAGCGGGAGCATAGGGACCGAATGGCATCCATCACGTGTTCGACGATGATGATCGTCCGGCCTTCGTTGGCCAATTGTTCGATCAGGGCGATTCCTGTACGCAACTCGCTGGGATTCAGACCGGCCAGCCATTCGTCGAGCAATAGAACCTTGGGGTCGGAAATAAGCGCCCGGGCCAGTTCCAAACGTTTCTGGTCGATATAGGTGAGGGTACTGACCGGACGGTTCTCGATACCCTCGAGACCGACGCGTTGCAGCAATTCCCGTGCGCGGTCGTGGAGCTCGGCCCCCCACATTTTGGCATGGCCGAAGACCCCGCCGGCTTCGGCGTTCTCGAGGACCGTCAACGACGGTAGCATGCGGACGATTTGGAATGTTCGCGCAACGCCCCTGTGTGCGATATCGGCGGCAGGCGCTCCGGCAATATTCTCACCATAGAGGCGGATTTCGCCGTTGTTGGGTTTCAGCGCGCCGGAGATAAGGTTCATCATGGTCGTCTTGCCCGATCCGTTCGGGCCGATCAGGCCGATGACCTCGTTCTCGTGCAGGTCGAATGACACGTTGTTGACGGCAACCAGGCCGCCGAAGCTCCGGGTAACATCCTGAATGGAGAGTGCTGGTTGGGTGGTCACATGATTATCCATGCTGGTCACCTTTCCACTTCTGAATGCCGCTTTCGATAAGGCCAACGATCCCGTGCGGAATGAAGTAGACGATCAAAAGGAAGGCAGCGCCCAGCAGCAATGTCGTCTGGGTGGGGAAATTGGCGCTGATCAGTTCCCATAGAATGGTAAAGGGGATAACCCCGAGAAGCGGTCCCCATAGGCGATGGACGCCTCCCAACAACGCCATGATCACGACCTGGAAGGAAATGAAGGGGTTAAAAGCAATTGTTGGTTCAACATAACTGTAGCGCGGGGCGACCAACGCACCGGTAATGGAGGCGAAGGTGCAGGAGATCACGAACAGGATGACCTTTGCCCGTGCCGTATTGATCCCACTATGGACGGCGACGACCTCGTCATTTCCGATGATACGCAGGGCGAAGCCCAGTCGCGAGCGGCCGATCCACCAGCCGATCAGGAACACCACGGCGGCTAGTACCAGGAGGGCCCAGTAAATTTGCGGGTCGGTAAAATCGGTCAGCACATAAAGGCCGCTTGAGGTGCCCATGGTCGCCTGTCCCCAAGAGACGACCTGGCGGATCAATTCCGCCAGCCCCAGGGTGAAGATGACGAAATAGACACCCGAGATCCTCAGCGTCGCGAGGCCGACAATGGCGGAGAAGAGAGCCCCGACCACCGCGCCGATCAGCACCAGGACCGGGAAGGGCAGCAGGTCGATCCCGCCAGCCACGACGTACATGCCGATCCCGAAGAACGCCGCGACGGCGAGCGAAATATAATTGGTCGGTCCGGAAAACAGCGTCCATGACGTCGCAAGAACGGTGTAAACGGCGATCGAAACGCCGATCGACAGCAAATACCCGGAGCTGATAAGGGGGAGCGTTGCGGCTGCGAGAAACAGGATAACGGCGATGCCGAATGTACGTACTTCGGAATTCATCACGACGTCCGCCTCCCAAACAGCCCCTGCGGACGCACCAACAAAATAATCAAAAAGAGAACATAGGCGGCCGCCAGCGTTAGGCCGGGGTCGACCAGAATCGCGACGACGGTTTCGGTGAGCCCAAGAATAAAGGCGGCGAGAATGGCGCCCCGGATATCGCTGACCCCGCCCATGATGACGATGACCAACGCCTTTAACGTGAAAATCACCCCAAGCGAGGCATCGAAAGTCAGGAACATACTGAGCATCATGCCGCCAGCCGCCGTAACGGCACCGCCCAAGGCGAAGGCAAGGGCGGAGGCGTTGACGACATTGATGCTGACAAGGCTCGCCGCGGATGGGTTGACCGCAACGGCCCGTAGCGTGAGGCCCGCACGCGTTCGGTTTAGCCAGACATATAAACCAACACACAAAACAGCGGAGCCGAGAAAGGCGGCGATGCGGTTCAGGCCGTAAGTCTCTCCCAAAAGATGGACGGGAGACGCCATATAGGAATAACTGAGGTAGTCGCCGCCGAACACCGCCAGCAGGATGCCGATGAAGATAAAGCTGATGCCGAAGGTCGCGAGGATACTGTCGACTTCAAGCTGTCCTTGATTCTTGGCGCGTTTGACCAGAGGAAGCATCAGGAAGCGGTAGATGGCCCAGTTGACGACAAAGGCCAACGGAACGATGCCGATCAAGGCGACAAAGGGGCTGACTTGCGTGGCGGAAAAAAACCAGAAAGTTCCGAAAGCAGCGGCAACCAGAACCTCGCCATTGGCCAGGTTCATGATGCGTGCGACGCCGTATTGGAGCTGCAGTCCCATTGCCATAAGGGCGTAGGTGCCGCCCAGCAGCAGCCCGATAATAATTATTTCCATTTTGGGTTCTTAAAAGTCTCAAAAGAAATGGCCCGGTGCCAGATAGAGGCACCGGGCACATTTTTGTCGTCTTACCAGCCCGTCTTCAGGCGAACCGGTTTGCCATCGCTGACATTGACACCGTTGACACCATGGAAGATGCCATCCTGCCACTGTCCAACAGTCCACAGCCATTGCAACCGCTGGCTGGAGAGGTCGATCTCGCCAATCAGCGTGTTGAATTTGTGGGTCTTGATGTGTTCGGTGATGGCTTTGCGATCCATGGAGCCGACGGCCTCGATGGATTGCTCGATGATTTGCAGCATCGAATAATAGACCGGGTTACCCCAGTAATCGCCATCGACGCCGGTGACGTCCTTGAGTTCCTTGTAGAACTTCTCCAGTTCCGGCGTGTACTTCACACCGCCCGCACCGAGAATGTTCTCGGACGCATCGCCAACCGCTTTCTTGAAGACGGGGAAAGCGGTCGCGACGGCTGAGTAGTAAGCCTTCACATCGAGACCTTCGATCTTTGCCTGCTGGGCCAGACCGATGGTGTCCGGCGGATAGGACCAAGCGACAAACGCATCGGGGTTGGCCGCTTTTGCCGCCTTGATCACCGGCGCCAGGTCCTGGGTGCCGAGCGGGTAGGACTTGTCGTAGACGATTTCGAAGCCGGCTTCCTTGAACAGTGGCCGGCCGGCGTTGGCGAGCTCGATGCCGAATGCATCGGCAACGTTGACGACGGCAACCTTGTTGCCGATCTTGCCCTCATCCTTCAGCTTTTTTAGAACGTCGATGGCCGTCTTCGCGTACGACGTCGTCGAGCCTTGGACGAAGAACAGGCCCGGATAGCGCTTCACCAACTCGTCCATCTTGTCGGTAACGGCGGCCTGAGCCAATTGCGGGTAACCGTATTTGTCGAAAATCGGCGCCACGGCCAAGTTGAAGCCGGTGCCGTATGGGGCCATGATGAAATCGGCCTTGTCGACGGTCGCGAGCCGCTGAACCGCCTTGATGGTTTCGCCTGGCTGGGTGCGATCATCATAGACAATCAACTCAATCTTGCGTTGCCCGTCTTTAAGCTTGAGACCACCGCGGGCGTTGACCTGATGAGCCCAGAGTTCGAAGTTCGGGAAGTGCGTCACGGCCGCGCCGCCCGCGAGGGGGCCGGTCTTCGGACCGACGACACCGATCTTGATCGGATCCGCTGCTTGCGCGGAACCGAGGCCAAATGAACCGGCCAGCACTGCCGCTGCAGCAAGTTTGAAAATGGTACGTCTTTGCATAGCCTCCTCCGTGTGTGGCTGTTTTGCCGGGCCTGTCGTCCCGGCGGTTTGATTTTGGGGGAAAACTGATCCCCTCCCTGGTTCGGGCGGCCCCTATTTTATCGTGGGAATTCGCCCAATTGGTTCCGGCACTTGATACACTGCGAAACTGGGAGAGTCTACGAAATGAATTCAGTTTTTCCTAGATATTAATAGCTTAGGCGCTCTCTTCGAGAGGTTACAGTCCTTATCCGCAGTATCCGGGCGATTCAGGAGGCTTCCGACAGTTCGCTCCGCCTTACGATGAAGGCTTCGCCCCGCTCCAGGTAGTCGCTGACGACGTTGAAATAGCGTTCAGGTTGATCCACTTGCATCTGATGCGCGGCGTCATAGACGTAGATAACGTCGCACTTGGGCAGGTTCTCTTTAAGAATATGGACCGTTTCCGGTGGGATTCCGATCTCGGCGGTGCCGTAGAGCAACAACGTCGACGAGCGAATATCCGCCAATTTGGCAACCAGGTCCTCATCAAGAGCGATGCCGCCGTGAAACCGTTGTCCAGCATCGTAGTTGGCAAGGGTTTCCTCGAAGGTCCGATCGTCTTCGGGGAGACGGTTTTCGGGGTGGGTAAACAGCATCCGTTGCATGCCGTCGGGATCGCGCTGTAGGCCGCCCTTGCCGCCGGGCCGGAAGCCCGCCGGTGCTTCCAGGACCAGAAGTTCCACCATCTCGGGGTGGTTGGCTGCCAGCCAGCATGCCGTCCAACCGCCGAAGGACAGGCCGATCACGTCGCAGCCGGTGCCTATTTCTTTGCCGATGAAGTCGGCAATCAGCGACGCCAATGCCGGCATGCTATCGATCTTGTCCGATGGTGCGCTGCCGTCAAAGCCGGGATAAATAGGGAGGTGCACGCGGAATTTTTCGCTCAGCATTTGCAACGGCCGCGTCCAGCGCAGGCCTCCCGTACCGTGCAAAAAAACGATCGGTTCGCCGTCGCCCGCGACGTAGTAGTCCATGGCTCCCGCGCTAAGAGTTGCTGTCTTTCGTTCGAACCCAAGGGTACCTGATGCGTGTGCCATGATTATTCTCCTGCCACTGCTATTTTCTGGGCCAGCTCGGGCTCCGGTTCACGGACCGGACCGAGATCCGGCGGTGCGGTTTCTGGAGATTTCTGAAGGTCGCGGACCTCGGGCGCGACATAATCCCGGAACAGTTCCATGCCCCGGGTGACCATATCGTTGGGCAGATTACCGATCTTAATGTTGGTATTTATCCAGCCGCAGCCGAGCTCCGAGGCAATACGTTTGATTTGCTTCACTACTGTTTCCGGCTTACCGCAGAGGATAGTGCCGTCATGTACCGCGTCTTCGATTGTTCGTTCGCGTGCGTGCGCCAACCGGTGAAGGAAGAAGTCGCTGTTGGATTGCGAGCGATAGTATTTGGTTTTTTGCAGCACGATCTGCTGCGCATTGCGCTGTACCCCAAGGAGTGTCTTGGTGAAGTATTTTACTGCACTGCCCAACGCTTCCTGGGCCTTTTCGTCGGTTTCCGCGATACAGGTATGGAAGCCGCAAAGGATATGCTGCGGTCCGGGTTCCCAGCCGCATTTGTGTGCTTCATCGATATAGGCCTCGATGATCTGCCGCCCCTTGGCGAGATTGGGGATGAAGACCATGCCTAGCATGGCGCCGTTGCGCGCGGCATAGCGTGCCGAATTCTCGTTGCTGCCTGACATCATGATGGGAGGGTGCGGCTGCTGGTAAGGCCGCGGCCAAATGGAAACGGCGCGGAACTGATAGTGTTCACCCTCCCAACCGAAGGGTGCCGGCTCGGTCCACGCCTTTTTGATGAGTTGCGTTGCTTCGTTCAGCCGCGCCCGGCTTTCGTCGGGCGGCAGGTTATAGGCGATATATTCATGGGGAATGCCACGCATGAAGCCGGTCATCAGCCGGCCACCCGAAATCACGTCGAGCATGGCGTATTCTTCGGCCACCCGGATGGGGTTCAAGAGCGGCACCAGATTGCCGAACATGGTGATTTTCACGCGTTCGGTGCGGTGTGCAAGGATTGACCCGATCAAGTTGCAGTTGTTCATCAGGCCGTAGGGACTGAAATGGTGTTCGTTGCAGCCGATGGCGTCCCAGCCGCATTCCTCACCATAGATCAGCGTGTCGATGTAGGTTTGATACAGCTCGTGCCCTTTTTTGGGCTCGAAGTCGCTGTTGTTGACCGGCCACACATCATCGCGCTCGGGGAAGCTGTCCCAAGGCATGAGATGGAAGAGATTGAAACGCATCGGTTGCTCCCCGGTTGTTTCCTTCGTTAGTCGACGAACGACCAGGACGGCGCATATTCGTCGATGGTCGTGCGGCGCATATCGCGCGGATAGGTGAGATCATCGAAGGGTGTCGCGCGGTGCAGGGTGCAACGGTTGTCCCAAATCACCAGATCTCCCTCGTGCCACTTGTGGCTGTAGACGAATTGCGGTTGGGTGGCGAAATCGGCCAGTTCCTGGAGGAACGGTTGCGCCTCGCTGTCCGGCATCCCGACGATATGCTCCGCGTGCGCGCCGATCATCATCGCCTTGCGGTTCGAACGTGGCATGATACGCACCAGCGGGTGACAGACCGGCGGCATGGATTGGCGCTGCTCCTCGGTGATTTCAGTTTCCTTCAAGCCGCCCTTGATGCGCGAATGCCAAATGTTGTGAACGACCATCAGGTTTTCCATGCGCGCTTTGGTTTCCTCGGGCAGTGCGTCATAAGCAGCACGGCAATCGGCGAAGTCCGTGTTGCCACCCTCGGGCGGTACGGTACGTCCGTGCAGCATCGACCATTTGGTTGGCAACGGGTTGAACGACGAATCCGTATGCCACAAGCGATCGCCGGAGCGCATCACGCGACGGGGGTGATCGGCGGCCATGATCTTACCGTTGAGGTCCAGATTGCCGGCATCGAACAAATATCGGCCCAGACGCTGCTGCTTGGATGCATGGCCCGTGATCGGTCCGGCCGGGGATTCACGAGGCCCGAAATAACGGCTCCATTCCGCATGTTCCTCGTCTGTCATAGTTTGATCGCGAAGCACGAGGACGGCGTACTCCGCCATCGCGTCCTCGACGAACTCGACGACCTCGGGTGTTGGAGTCTGACTACAATCGATCCCGGTCACTTCCGCGCCGAAAATCGGATGGATCGGTTTTACGTCGTAAGACATGGTCGATCTCCTTTCGCCTTTTTTCTTTGGTGTTTTCTTGACCTACGTGAGCCCCAGTTCTTCCCGCACGATCCGGGTGCCGTCCGCCATCGCCTTGAGCTTAGCGAAGGCGATGTCCCGAGGCAGATATTTCATACCGCAATCGGGAGCGATGATCAGGCGTTCCGGCGGGATATGTTCCAGCGCCTCGCGGATCTGACCCGCGATGTCGTCCGGCCGTTCCACGGTTTCGGTTGCCAGGTTGAGAACACCGAAGATGACCGACTTGGTCGGCAGGTTTTCCAGGATCGTCGGGTCCAGTCCCGGCTCAGCGGCCTCGATGGAAATCTGGGTGGCGGTGCTGTCCTCCAACTCCGGCAGGAAAGAGTAGCCGGACGGTTTGTTCTTCACCACATAGGCGTAGCCGAAACACAAATGAACGGCTTTGGGACCATCGATGCCTTCGAAAGCACGGTTGATCGCCGCAATGCCGTGCACAGCGGCCTCCTCGGCATTGGATTGCAGATAGGGTTCGTCAAGTTGAACGACGTCGGCACCTGCCGCCTTGAGTTCCCGCAACTCGGCGTTGACTGCGTCGGCATAGGCGTCGATCAACGCCTTCTCGTCGTTGTAATGCTCATCGACGGCGAGGCACGTCATGGTAAAGGGGCCGGGAACGGTGACCTTGATGGCGCGGTCGGTTTGGGCGCGGAGAAACGCTACATCGCGTTTGAACACGCTTTCGCGGCGGCCGATCGGGCCGGTGACGCGCGGCACCAGCGTCGGCCTGCCGATCCGGCTTTTGACCTCGGCCGGGTTGTCCAGATCGATGCCGTCGAGTGCATTTGCGAATTGGTTGAAATAACTTTCGCGCCGCACTTCGCCGTCGGTCAGGATGTCGACACCGGCACGCTCCATGTCCTGAACGGCGAGGCGCACGGCGTCATCCTGCGCCTCGACGAGTCGGTCGCCGGAAAACCGCCATACGTCCTTCATCCGCACACGTGGCGGACCGGCGGCCATCAGTTTCTCTTTGTCGATAAGCCAACCGGGTTGCGGATAACTGCCGACAAGCGTGGTCGGAATGAGTGGCTGCGCCAAATTGTCCTCCTGGCGTACCGGCCACCTGTTATGGGTTGTTAATGACGGCCGGCGCGTTTCTAACTTGGGAAATCAGTTTACTTTTGGCCACCGAATTAGAAATATCCAATATCCAAAAAATATCAGATGTCCGCCCTACGATGCCGGGAAAATCCCACTTTTCCGGTGGTAATCAAAGAGGCGGCGTGGGAGCAGAAAGAATGAAGCGCAGTACCGACCGTATTCTAACCACCCACGTGGGAAGCCTCATCCGGCCCGATGCCCTGAAAGCGCACCTTCGGGCCAAGCAAAGCGGGGAGGGGTACGATGCTGCTGCCCACGAAGCCTGTTTGACCGAAGCGGTGGCGGAGATCGTGCAGCAGCAGGCTGAGGCCGGCATCGATGTTGTCAGCGATGGCGAATTCGGCAAGGCGATCAGTTGGTCCCTTTACGCGTTGGAGCGGTTGAGTGGGTTCGAGCGCCGCCAAGTCGAAGTTGGCCAAGCGAGCCGGTTCGAACGCGGCGCCGACCGTGCGCGGTTCCATGAGTTCTACGAAGAACTCGATGCGGGGGACGATACCCGTGCCCGTCGCGACACGACGAACTACCGTTCCAACATGGTTTGCGTCGGTCCCATCGAATACACCAACACCGCAGAAGTCGAGCGGGACATCGCCAACCTCAAGGCGGCCGTGGCGAATGCCGATGTGGAGGAAGCCTTCCTGCCGGTCGCGGCGCCGGCGAGCGTCATCCCCGACCGGATCAATGAGTACTACGATAACGATGACGATTGCGCGATCGCGATCGCCGAGGCGATGCGCACGGAGTACAAGGCGATCGTCGACGCGGGCTTCATCGTTCAGGTCGATGACGCACGCGCCGCTGTCACCTATGACCGCATGGTGCCGCCTGGCAGCTTCGAGGATTACTACAAATGGTGCGGGCGCCAGATGGAATTGCTCAATCATGCCCTCGAGGGTATCCCCGAAGAGAAGGTGCGCTATCACGTCTGTTGGGGAAGTTGGCCCGGGCCGCACACGACAGATGTGCCGTTGAAAAAGATCGCGGACTTGGTGCTGAGCGTGAAGGCGGGCGCCTATGTCATCGAAGGCGCCAATCCACGCCACGAACATGAGTGGCGCGTTTGGAAGGACGTCAAGCTACCCGAGAGCAAGGTCCTCATCCCGGGCGTGATCAGCCACGCGACCAACGTGGTCGAGCATCCCGAATTGGTCAGCGAGCGCATCGTCCGGTTGGCGGAACTGGTGGGAAAAGAGAACATCATCGCCGGTACGGATTGCGGCTTTGCGCAAGGTCCCTTCCACCAGCGCGTTCACGCCTCCATTATGTGGGCGAAACTGGAAGCGTTGGTCGAGGGTGCGAAACTGGCAAGCAATGAGCTCTGGGGATCACGCGCCGCCGCTTGAGGTGCCTGCTGCCACCGCTACGTTTGTTTTCTTTGCCGCGATAAATTCGTAGGTGAGAAGCAGCGCGGCGATCACACCACCTGCTGCGTTCGCCCATACCACCCAAGGGCCGAAGGCCGTCGGGATTAGCAGCAGAATGCCGGCCGCCATAATTGCCGCCCGCATACCGATATTCATGATGCGAAAGAAATAACCGATCATGGCGGCGGACATGAGCCAGACGCCGGCGATGGCGGTGCCCACCGTGATGACCGTGACGGTGACATCTGGATTCTGGAGCAAAAGGGCCGGCGCGAACACGAACAGGAAAGGCACGACATAGGCCGTCCAGCCGAAGCGCATGGACGTCCATCCCGTCGCCATGGGGGGCGCCTCGGCAAGGCTTGCGGCGAAGAACGACGCAATCGCCACCGGCGGCGTGATGAATGACATCATACCGAGATACAGAATGAACATGTGGGCAGCCAGCGGCTGAATACCGACTTCGACTAGCGACGGCGCAATCAGTGCGGCGAGTAGCACATAGACGGCAAGTGTCGGCATGCCCATGCCCAACACGATGCAGATTGCCGCGGCCATCAGAAGCAGGAGGAAGAGATTACCGCTGCCGACTTTGACCAAAAGCAGGGTCAACGCGAAACCGAGGCCAGTGACCTGCAGGACACCGATGATGAAGGCAGCGCCCGCGACGATCATCAAGATATCGAGGATGGATGTGCCGGTGCCGGTCAAGCAATGCCAGACGTCGAGCAACGACATCCGCTTGCCCTTGTAGCCGATGAGTAGGCCGATGGCGAGCACCAGGCCGCACGCGATAATGGCGGCGGTCTCGACTTCCCAATTCAGCCAGAATAGGGCGTAGATCAGGGCCGCAAACGGCGTAATGAACAGCCATCCCGATTTCATCACGGCGAAGAAATTGGGAATGAGGCGTTCTTCGACACGCTTGATGCCGCGCCGGGCCGCTTCCAGGTCTGCCTGGATGAACAGCGCGACGTAGTAGAGCAACGACGGGATCAGCGCCGCAATGACGATGTCCTTGTAGGGCCGTTCAAGGAAGTCGGCCATGAGGAACGCGACCGCACCCATAACGGGGGGCATCAGCTGTCCGCCGGTTGAGGCAACCGCTTCGACCGACGCCGCCAGGCGGGCAGGGAAGCCGTTGCGTTTCATCATCGGAATGGTGACGACGCCCGTTGCGACGATGTTGGAAACAACGATGCCCGAAACCGAGCCGAACAAACTCGAGGCAGTAATCGATATCTTGGCGGATCCACCGCGATAGCGACCCATCAAGGCAAGCGCGAAATCGTTGAAGAAATCTGCGCCGCCGGAACGAAGCAGGAGTTGGCCGAAGAAGACGAACGTGAAGACGATCGTCGCCGCCGTTTTCAGCATGAAGCCCATCAGAGCATTGGTGTCGAGGGCGAGGTAGCTCACCAATCGCGGAATCTCGACTTCGCGGGTTTGGAGCGCACCGGGAACCAAATGGCCGACCAACGCGTAGGCACAGAAGATAAGCGCGATGATAAGCAGCGGGTAGCCTGTCGCGCGGCGCAGACCTTCGATGCAGAGGACGAAGAAAATGGCCGAAACGACGACGCCGTCGGTTGGTACAAATATTAGCCGCTCGATCAGGTCGGGATAAATGATGCCCGTATACCAACCGGCGCCGAACCCGACGAGCGCCGCAATCGCGTCATACCAGGGCAGTGTCGTCCGGGGTGTATTCCGTTTTGCCGGAAAATGAATAAAGACCAGGGCAATGCCGGCACCCAGCATGGGCGCCATGATTTGTTCGGCGAGAAGGTTAAGCCCGAACAGCGAACGATAAAGATCGGCCGACCAGGCAAGCGAGGCAAGGACGAGTCCCGCCGCAAGCACGGCGCGCAGAAGACGTACCGTTTTCGACCCGCTTTCGTCAGTATCGGTGCTTGAGCCGGTCGTTTGGTTATTGTTGATTGCGTCTGCCATGGTGCGCTCGGATTTTTCGGGGAAGAAAGGGAAACGCGCCGCCCGCTATCAGGACGGCGCGCTCCCGAACTTGGCAAAGTTAGAGCTGGGAAGGCTTACATGCCGCCCCAGATGCCTTTTTCTTTGTAGTACTTGATCGCGCCCGGATGGTAGTCGACCGTCTTATACGGGGCAGACATCCGCTTGTCCGGGAAGAAACCGTTAAACGACGGATGACCCTTGACCAACTCCGCTTTGTTTTCGGCCATGGCTTTGGTCATCTTGTAAACGATGTCGTCGGAGACATCGGTCGAGGAGGTCACCACCAGGTTCACGCCCAACACATTGGTCGGACCGATGACGCCGGGATAGCGAGGGCCGGGCTGAATGGTGATGATACCGTATTCATCACGGACCTTCTGCATGCCAGCCAGCGCCTCGGGCGTATTATCAACAGACAGGAAACGGACACCACCGTCGGATGACAGGGCGGCGTTCACCTCGGCTACTTTGGGGGCAATGAGCGCGATGGTCGTGCCGACGGTCTTGCCGGACTTGAAATCGTTGGCGGCGGGGATCAGGCCGGATGTCGGAACTGGATCAACGTCGTCCAGGCTGATGCCCGCGGTGCCGAGGATACCATTCGAGAGCGGTATGCCATTTGGGAACTGAGGCCAACCCGTGGGGAATTTCTTTCCCTTCAGATCGGCAACGGTTTTGATGTCCGAGTTGTTGCGGACCATAATGCCAATCGGGAAGCTGCTGACCGTGGCGACCACGCGCAGCTGCGGAGATGGCTGTGGGAAGCCGTACCGCCCATGCACGGCGCCCGCCATGTTAACCACGTCGCCGATGGTGAATTCGGCGGCTTTGGTTGCAACGGCGGCAAGCGTCGCGGATGACCCACCCACGGGAATGACGCGGATCTGCATGCCTGTCGCTTCCTGTGCGACCTTGGCAATGACTTGGGCCTGAAGATTGTTGATGGCGCCGACAGGAATCGTCGCGAAGCCGAGGGTTTGCGAGGATGCTGCAACCGAGCTGACGGCGAGCATCGCCCCAACGGCGGCGGCACTTAGAAATCGGAGCATGTCGAATGACCTCCCTTTGGCCTAGATTTCAGTTTGCTTAATTACGGCCAATTAGGGCGTGTATCCTCAAAACCGTCAACCAATTCCTGCATTTATGCCCCTGATATGCCCGTAAACCCGCCGTTGATTTCGCTATACTTGGGAATAAGCCCACAAAATGCCGATTTCCGGTTCATGGGCCGGACAAGACGATGATCCGTCCTTGATAAACGGGCTGTTGCCGTCGAGAAACGTCTTAGTCCAGGCCCTGCGACGTTTCCCAATGCCGGTTATCAAGCGGGCTCAGAGCCGCTAAAAACAAATACTCATCTAGCGAGGAATTTATGAAGTTAGGAGCGCTCCTTGCGGGTAATGCCCGCCGCAACCCCGATGCACTAGCCGTGGTCTGCGGTGCGCGCCGACTGACGTTGGCGGAGCTTAACGAGCGTGCCAACCGGTTTGCTAACGCACTTCTGGAAAGAGGCCTCAAAGCGGGAGATCGGATCGCGGTCTATTTGCCGAACGGGGTCGAGGTGGTTGAAGCGATGGCGGGTGTCGTCAAGACGGGCGCTTTGATCATTCCCTTGTCACCGCGCCTTACGGAGCGCGAGGTCCACTACATTCTCGGAAATAGTGAGCCCAAGGTCATCGTCTTTCCCGAAAGCCATCGAGAGTCTTTGGGCGATCATGCCGACCATCCTGACACCATCCTTATCTGTGTCGGCACCCCGCGGGACGGTGAGGAGGAGTTCGAAACAATAATGGCGGAAGGCTCGGCGGAGGCCCCGCCGAGCCTGCCCCCGATGCCCGATGATTGCGTCGTCAGTTACACGTCGGGGACAACGGGATACCCCAAAGGCGCAGTTGGCACCCATCAGAATTTTATTGCTATCGGCGGGCTTATTGCCGCCCCCGAATGGGAACTGACGCCGAAGGATATCGTCTTCGCGTCGACGCCGCTTTCTCACCGCGCAGGTCTGGCGCGGATGGCTAATTCGTTCCATTTGGGGAATCCGCTGATTCTGCAGCCGCGTTTCGATCCCGAGGATGCGGTGGAGGTGATTGCCAAAGAGGGTGTCACGGTTCTCAGCGCAGTGCCGACCATCATCCGGCTGATGATGCCGGAAATCGAAAAGAATGCCGACCGGTTGAAGAAACTTCGTCTCGTGGTCACCACCGGTGAATCTTTTCCAGAGCCGCTAAAGAAACAGTTGTTTTCGGCGCTTCCTCACGTTCAGTTGCACAGCTTCTTGGCGCAGACTGAAGCGGGTGTTATTTGCTCTCTACGTCACGAGGATCACGCACGCAAACCCGGTGCTGCGGGATTTCCCATTCCCGGGGTCGACCTCCGATTGGTGGATAAGGACCTAAAGGACGTAAAGCGCGGTGAGGTGGGGGAAATTATCGTTCGTTGCGGTGTCCCCGGTGCTTACACGATCATGCGCGAGTATTTCCGCAATCCGCAGGCGACGAAGGAAACGTTGGTCGATGGTTGGCTGCGGACCGGCGATTTGGCCTATGAAGACGAAGACGGCTATCTGTTTTTCGCCGATCGGGCGAAAGATATGATCGTGTCGGGTGGGTTGAACATCTATTCCCGTGAGGTCGAAGTGGCGCTACTGGAGCATCCGGCGGTTGCCGATGCCGCGGTCTTCGCCGTTCCCGATCCGGAATTCGGCGAAGCGGTCATGGCGTGTGTTCAACTCCGCGATGGGAAAAAGGCGACGGCGGACGAGCTGATCGCGTTCTGCCGCGAACAAATTGCCTCCTACAAAAAACCCAAACACGTGCGTTTCATGGACGAATTTCCGCGTACCAGTGCCGGCAAAGTGCAGAAGCACGAACTCAAGAAACAGCTGACGAAGGAATTCGCCTAAATAAGAGGACCGTCACCAGCTACCGTTGTTCGGTGCAAAAGGCGACGGTGATGGGCGAGATCATAGCTGCCGGCCCGGTGCATGGTGCACCGGTTGTCCCACATGACCAAATCGCCGACTTCCCATTCGTGACGATAGACAAAACGGGGCTGGGTGGCCCAGTCGGTAAGCCAATCCAGCAGCTCCTGGCTCTCTTCCGCGTCCATGCCTTCGATATGATCGACGTGGGAGCCGATGACGAGCGCTTTGCGGCCGTCTTCCAAGGGCCTCACCAAGGGTTGGCGCACGGGCGGCACTGCCTCCTGAACCGCCTTGGGGCGTGGCGGCAGACTGTGGCGGCGACGGGTGACCTCGAAGTCGTGGACGGCGATCAATTTCTCGATTTGCGCTTTTTTATCTTCAGATAAGGCCTCGTAGGCCATTGCCATATTGGCGAACAACGTATCGCCGCCTACCGGCGGAACCTCGACGGCATAGAGAAGGGACGCTTTGCTGGGAACGCGGCGGAAGGTGCTGTCCGTGTGCCAGGCCGATGTACCCAAGGTGAAGGACTTGTGGCCGATATCCTCCACCGGTTTGATGTCGCCGGTGTACTTGTCGATGTTGGAAACTCGGATGACGCAGGGAATGCCGTTCACCTGATCCTTGGGATCGGGAAAATCCTCGAGATCACCGAAGCGGCGGCTGAAGGCGATATGTTGGTCGATGGTGAAACGTTGATCATGGAATACGAGCACAGCGTGCGTCTCGAAGGCATCGCTCCAAATCTTGAAGTCGGCGTCGCTGATGTCCCGGGACAAATCCAACCCTTGAACCTCGGCACCGAACGTGTCCTTAAACGGACAAATCTCAACCGGCATGGCAACCTCCCGTGATTTTTCCTGGACTCTATCGGTCCCGGCTGGCTTAGACAATGTTTCGACGGGGATAGAAGGCAGCCTTGACGGCACGCGGGGGATCGCGTCAGGGTGCAGATATAGGCTGCTAATTTGAGGCGCCGGGAGGGAATAAAGATGAACAAAAAACTACGCAGCAATTTCGTACGTGGAACATCGCCGTGGGCCGTCCGGCGGGCGCAATGGCGGGCTCTCGGCTTCACCGATGAGGATATGGAGAAGCCGAAAATTGCCGTGGTGAACACCTCCTCCAAGTTAGCGATTTGTTTCTCGCATCTCGACGGTGTCGCCGAGAAGGTTTCCGAGGCGATCCGCGCCGCCGGCGGCCTGCCGCTGGAAGTACGGACGGCGGCGCCGAGTGATTTCATCACCAGCCCCGGCCGGCGCGGCGGATATATCCTGTCGGCGCGCGATCTGGTGACAAACGATATCGAGGTCGTCGTCGAAGGGGCGCAACTCGACGGCATGGTATGTTTGACGTCTTGCGACAAGACGGTCCCCGGTCATTTGATGGCGGCTGCGCGGCTCAATATTCCTACCTTGATGGTGGTATGCGGCTATCAGCCGAGCGGCGAATATAAAGGCGAGCACTGCGACATCGAGGAGGTGTTTCTTGCCGCCGGTCATACGGCCGCGGGCAAGTTGCCGGTCGAGGAACTCGCCGACATGGCTGACGTGTCGATCAAAGGCCCTGGCGTGTGCTCGGGTATGGGGACGGCGAACTCCATGCATATCGCGACCGAGGCGTTGGGCATGTGCCTTCCGGGCACGGCACCTGTTGCAGCAAACAGCGATAAGATGTTTGCCGATGTGGTGGCCGCCGGGAAGCGCATCGTCGAGATGGTTGAAGAGGACCTAAGGCCGCGCGACATCATGACGCCGGAAGCTTTCTCTAATTCCGCCATGTCGGTTCTGGCTGTTTCCGGGTCCATCAATTGCATCAAGCATCTGCAAGCGGTTGCTGTCGAGGCGGGCATGGATTTGAACGTCTACGATCTGTTCGACAAACTGTCGGACAAGGTGCCGGTTTTGGCGGCGGTGCGTCCCAATGGCGAAGACTCCATCGAAGCGTTCGAGGCGGCGGGCGGCGCGCGCGCCGTGATGAAACAGTTGGGTGACCTGGTCAATGCCGATGCCATGACGGTCAGTGGTAAGACAATGGGCGAAAACCTGGTCGATGCCACGGTAGGCGATCAAAATGTCATCCGCTCGCGCGAAAATGCATTTTCCCATACGCCGCCGATCGTCATCGTACGCGGTTCCCTGGCGCCCGGCGGCGCGATCATCAAGCTCGGCATTTCGCAGGACCGGGTATTCGAGATGACCGGCCCGGCACGGGCGTTCGATACCGCCGACGAGGCGCTTGACTGCATCCGCAACAAGGGCGTGAAAGCGGGTGAGGTGGTTGTGCTGAAGGGCCTCGGCCTCAAAGGCGGCCCTGGCATGTCGACTGCATCGCGCGTGGTGTTCGCTCTCGATGGCGCCGGCTTGGGTGAGGAGGTCGCGGTGGTCAGCGATGGCCAGAACTCGGGTCTTGTCAATCGGGGCCTGGTTGTCGGTGAGGTGGAGCCGGAAGCGGCGATCGGTGGACCGCTTGGGCTTGTCGAAGACGGCGATATCATTTCTATCGACGCGCGCGCCAAGACAGTAGATTTGAAGGTCAGCGAAGAGGAGTTGGCACGGCGGCGAGAGCGCTTTCAGGTGCGGACGTCGGAAAGCGGCGGCGGTTGGCTCAAGATCTATCAGGAAACGGTGCAGCCTTTGTCGTCAGGTGCCGTGCTGACCAAACGAAGCTGAGCGGCGTTGCGGTCATGCGCGATCTCGGGACATACGACTACATCATTGTCGGCGCCGGCAGCGCGGGCTGCGTGCTCGCCAATCGGCTGTCCGCAAATCCCGGCAACCGCGTGCTGCTGCTAGAGGCGGGCAAGGATGACAATTATATCTGGTGCAAGATCCCCGTCGGTTACCTCTATTGCATCGGCAATCCGCGCACCGACTGGGGCTTCAAGACGGTGGAGGAGCCGGGGCTGAACGGCCGCGCCCTTTCCTATCCCCGTGGCAAGGTGCTGGGTGGGTGTTCCTCGATCAACGGTATGATCTATATGCGTGGTCAAGCGCGCGATTACGATCATTGGCGGCAACTCGGCAATACGGGGTGGGGCTGGGACGATATCCTTCCCTATTTTCTGAAATCCGAAGATCAGGCAGCCCTTCCTGCCGATGAACTGCATGCGAAGGGGGGCGAATGGCGTGTCGAGAAACAACGGCTGCATTGGGAGATCCTCGATGCATTTCGAGACGCGGCGGTGCAGGCAGGGCTGCCGCCGACCGAAGATTTCAACCGCGGCAACAATGAAGGCGTCGGCTATTTTCACGTCAACCAAAAGCGCGGCTGGCGGTGGAGCACTGCGCGCGGCTTTCTGCGCCCGGCGGAGAAGAGGGCCAACCTGCGGGTGGTGACAGAAGCGCACGCCAAGCGGTTGAAGTTCGACGGCAAACGGGTGATCGGGATCGAACTCAGTGTGGGCGGCGAAGACGCCGTGGCGAGAACCGAGGGTGAATTGATCCTGTCGGCTGGATCCATCGGTTCACCGCAAATCCTTCAGTTGTCTGGGGTCGGTGATCCGGCGCGCTTGAAACCGTTCGGGGTTGAGGTCGTACACGATCTGCCCGGGGTCGGATGTAATTTGCACGATCACTTGCAGGTAAGGTGTGCCTATAAGGTCAGGGGTACGCGCACCCTCAACGAGCGCTCGGCAAGTCTGCTCGGCAAGATAGGTATCGGCCTGGAATATGTGCTTTTCCAATCGGGGCCTATGTCCATGTCGCCGTCGCAGTTGGGCGCGTTCGCCAAGTCGGACCCGGCCCTGGAAACGCCGAACCTGCAATATCATGTGCAGCCTCTGAGCCTGAACAAGTTCGGCGAGCCGCTGCATCCGTTCCCGGCCTTTACCGCGAGCGTCTGCAATCTGCGGCCCGAAAGCCGCGGCGAGGTTTGCATCACCAGTCCCGATCCGTTTGCACACCCCTCCATCCGGCCGAACTATCTCGCGACCCCAGGTGACCGTGCGGTGGCGGCGGAGGCCATCCGCCTGACCCGGCGGATCGTCAGTCAGCCGGCACTTGCCAAATATCGGCCGGAGGAGTTCATGCCGGGGTCCAGTTTTCAATCGGAAGAAGAGCTTGCCCGTGCCGCTGGGGACGTAGGAACAACGATTTTTCACCCCGTCGGCACCTGTAAAATGGGCAATGACGATCAAGCGGTCGTCGACGATCGTCTGCGGGTGCGGGGGATCGGCGGACTGCGTGTTGTCGATGCGTCGATTATGCCGACGATTACCAGCGGTAATACCAATTCACCGGTCATTATGATCGCGGAAAAGGCGTCGGATATGATCTTGAAGGATGCACAGAACTGATCCGCATATCGCGGATTAGGCCGCGCTTTGTCGCTTTTCGAGTTTCCGCAATCCGCGCTGCAACGTTTTCAAGCTGCGTTCATAGAAGCGGAGACGCCGGCACTGTGCTGTCTCTCGTGTCCATCGAATGAGCCGTGCGAGACTGAGAATCTGGCCTTGCAAGCTCGCGCGTGCATATGTCGTACCCGAAGGGTACCGGGCGCGTGCCTTTTCTTCCGCGGGGATCGGCCCATCATAGCGCCGCTGGAGATCAGTGAGAGAATCCCGAGCCCTCATGCTTCAAAATATCCCATCCGAAATTGGAAATATAATCCAATTTAAGGTGTAAAGTCTATGGAATAGTAGTTCGTGGATCGTCGGTTTCGAAAAAGGAAGACGCGCTAGCTAGGCGCGCTTGACCCACATTATGGGGGCCGCCCAGAGCAGGCGCACGTTCTCGATGGGGGGAGCATTGTAGGAGATAAGAGTGAAGGTCCCCGGTTTTTGACCCGCCGTAAGCTTCTTCACATAGCCTTCACCTTGGTCGGTTTTGACGACGCAATCCTTGTTGAGGGCTTGATGAATGTCTTCGCCGCGCCGCCGCGAACAGAGGAGATAGTCGCCGGGCCGGTAAACGGGCAGCATGGAATCGCCACGTACCTGAATGGCAATGGGATCGGCATCTTCCAAGGTGAACTCGATTTCCTCGTAACCGCCTCCCATAGGCGCATCGTCGAAGGGGATGAAGCTTTCGCCGGCAGCGACCCGTCCGACGACGGGGATACGGATGACGGCTGGGCCAACTTCATAACGTAACCAGGATTCGGTGACACCCAATGCATCGGCCAAGCGCAACAACGTATCGCCGCGCGGCTGGTCCACCTTCCCCTGCAGGTACTTGTAGACTTTCTGGCAGTCGTGGAGAAATGGATCGACGACAACCGGCAGATTCAAAGCCGTCTTGAACGGCTTGAAACCCAGGGGGAGTTTATCCAGCGCGCCCTTCTCCGTATCGAGGCGAAGATCGACGACGAGAAACCGTAATACACACTCCCAGGCCCTGCGAGTGGACGAAGCCGGAGGCGGCTGCTAAGAGTGATCGACAGTTGCTCCCTGATAGCAGCTCCTTTGGCGGTGGCCCCTTTGACCCTTCTCGATCGGATCATTCTTCCTCTTCTTAATTCCCTGGACGCGGAAACGGCGCACGATCTTGCGATCCGGGCGCTGGAATTGGGCTTGGTGCCCAGCGCGCGCCGCTTCGAGGAGACGATCCTCCGCACCCGGGTTTGGGGGTTGGGCTTTCCCAGCCCAGTGGGGTTGGCGGCGGGCTTCGATAAGAACGCCCGCGCGGCGGCGGCGCTGTTGCGTCTCGGATTTGGGTTTGTCGAGGTCGGCACGGTGACCCCAAAACCGCAGCCGGGCAACCCGAAGCCTCGTCTGTTCCGGCTCCGCGAGGACAAGGCGATCATCAACCGCTTCGGGTTCAACAATGACGGGCTGGACGCATTCGCCAAACGGCTCGAGACGTTCGCGAACAAGAAGCCCGGAATCATCGGCGCCAATGTCGGCATGAATAAGAACGCCGCCGATCCGGCAGCGGACTATGCGCAAGGGATCGAACGGCTGGCGCCATTGGCAGATTACCTGGTGATCAACGTTTCATCGCCGAACACGCAGGGGCTTCGCGATCTGCAGGGCAAAGAGCAGCTTCTCGCGCTGCTGACCGAGGCCCAGGCGGCGCGCGCCCGGTCTTACCGGCCGCAAACGCCGCTGTTGATAAAGATCGCGCCGGATCTGGAGGCCGCCGACATCGACGAGATTGCGCACATTGCCCTTAACAAGAATGTCGACGGCGTCATTGCGACCAATACGACGATAGCCCGCCCCGCAAACTTGTCCGGTAAACATGCGGCGGAGACCGGTGGGCTCAGCGGCGCACCGTTGCTCGACCGATCGACTGACGTGCTCCGCCGTCTCTATCAGGTGACGGAAGGCAAGCTACCGCTGATCGGGGTCGGAGGCGTGTTCACCGCCGCCGATGCCTACCGCAAGATCCGCAATGGCGCATCATTGGTGCAGGTCTATACCGGTTTCATCTATGGTGGCATGGACACTGCCATGCGCATCAATACCGGTCTTGCAGAATTGCTTGCCGCTGACGGTTTTGGAAGCGTGGCCGAAGCGGTTGGCGCCGACGCCTGAGCGCTAGGGCAGAAATTGCTCCTTGAGGATGCGGTCCTCGAGGTTGTGCTCTGGGTCGAAGGCGAGGATGGGCGAGGGGGTTTTGAGGCCCCGAACCTCCACCTTCTTGACGTTGCGCACCTCGGTGAAGTCGGCAACGGCACTTACCGGCCGGATGGCGTGATCAAGTACTTCGAACTCCACCACCACGTTTTCCGGAAGCAAAGCGCCGTGCCAACGACGCGGCCGGAAGGCGCTGATGGGGGTGAGGGCAAGAAGTCCCGCACCCAGCGGCAGTATTGGGCCGGAAGCCGAAAGATTGTAGGCGGTGCTGCCCGCGGGGGTCGCGATGAGCACGCCGTCACAGATCAACTCCTCCAACCGGACGACGTGATCGAGGCTAATCCTGATTTTCGCGGCGTAACGCTTCTCGCGCAGTAGAGAGACTTCGTTGATGGCCAGGGCTTTATGCGTTTCGCCCGAAACGGTCGTCGCCACCATCTCCAGCGGGTGAAGCGCTATAGGTTCGGCCTTGGCCAAACGGTCGAGCAGCCCGTCTTCACTATATTCATTCATCAGGAAACCGATGGATCCCCGGTTCATCCCGAAGATAGGTACTTGCTTGGCCATAAACCGGTGCAAGGTGGCCAGCATGAAGCCGTCGCCGCCGATTGCGACGACGATATCGGCCTCGTCGGGATCGACGTTATCGTATTCCGCCTTGAGCCGTTTGAGAGCGGTCTGCGCGTCGTCGTGAAGATCGGCAACGATGGCTAAACGTTTAAATTCCATGGGAAACTTCGATGGGATCCGGGTTGAGGTGGGCGAGAGTATAACGCCGTTGGGCAGGGAGGTCAGCCCATCCCTCTATACCTCCGATTTTGCGGAGTTTGGTCCGCTTTAGCCGCCGGTTACGTTCATGTGGCGGGCGACGGCGGGGGCCTGGGTTGTCCGGTCGATGACGAAATCGTGGCCCTTGGGCTTGCGTCCGATGGCCTCGTCGATGGCGTTCATGAGGGCTTCGTCGCCTTCGCTGGCGCGCAGCGGCGAGCGCAGATCGGCCCAATCATCTTGCCCCAAGCACATATAAAGCTCGCCCGTGCAGGTCAGACGGACGCGGTTGCAGCCTTCGCAAAAGTTATGGGTGAGGGGCGTGATGAAGCCGAGCCTCTTGCCGGTTTCGGCAACGGTCGTATAGCGCGCCGGACCGCCCGTGCGGTAATCCGAATCGGTCAGCGTCCAGCTCTTCTCAATCTGTTCGCGCAGTCCCGAGAGTGGCATATATTGGTCGAGGCGGTCCTCGTCGATTTCACCCATGGGCATGGTTTCGATGAAGGTAAGGTCGAAATCCTGTTCGCCGCACCAGCGGATCATCTCGTCGGCCTCGATGTCGTTAAAACCTTTGAGGGCCACGGCGTTGATCTTGATTTCCAGCCCGGCCGCCTTTGCCGCGTCCAATCCCGCCATCACGTCCGAGAGTTTCCCCCAACGGGTCACCCTCTGGAATTTCTCCGGATTCAACGTGTCGAGCGAGACGTTGATGCGGCGCATGCCGCAGTCGTAAAGCTCGCGCGCGAATTCCTTCAGCCGGCTGCCGTTGGTGGTCAGGGTCAGTTCCTTGAGAGCGCCGCTATCTAGATGGCGGCCAAGATTACGGAACAGGCTCATGATGTTCTTACGCACCAGCGGCTCACCGCCGGTGATGCGAATTTTGTCGACACCGCGCCGGACGAAGGCACTGCACACCCGGTCCAATTCCTCCAGGGTCAGTAGTTCGGCTTTGGGCAGGAAGGTCATATGCTCCGCCATGCAATAGACACAGCGGTAGTTGCAGCGGTCGGTGACCGAGACCCGCAAATAGCTGACTTGGCGTCCGAATGGGTCGATCAAGCTCGACATACTTCCCCTGTCTTTCTCTCGTTTTCGGCTTTAATCGGCTTTCCCCGCAACTCCTCAATCCGTTAGGCACTGCGGTATATAGCGCTGCCCTAAGATAGTCCGCCAGGGGAGCCTTGTCATCCCCGACCTGCGCCTGTTTCTCCCCCTCTTTTCCGTGGTCTCCCTGGAATTCTGCGATTCTTTCCCCAATTTATCGAATAGAGGGAATGGCCCGGGACCATTCGGTCTTCGTTTAGGGCGAAAATACGCGGAGCGCTTGAGCTATGGAATTCGATCCCAAGAAGATGCGCCGATTGAGCGACAAGATCATGCTGGCGCATGCGCAGGCCTGCAACGAAGGTAATAAGGAGGTGGCCGACCTTCTGCTGAAGGCCCTGGAAGTGGACCTGTCCGCCATCGGCGGCAAGAACAAGGAAAACCGCCAAAGTACCGAGATGCTGGAGGCGGCTTTCGAACTCCACGATAAGACCTGCGGACGTTTCTAAGTCCCTTTCCAAAAAGCCTTGGCGGTGATTTAAGACCGCCGCCGACTGCGCTATGGTGGCCGGCGGAGGAACCGACATGGCCCGTGTGCCCGAATTCGCCATCAAACCCAATCCCGACGACCCCCGCCTGACGGCGCGGGTTGACGGCGTCGATCAGAACGGCCAGCCCATCGAGACATCGGTGACGGTGGAACGGCCGCTCACGCTCTTCCTCAACGATCAGGAAGTCGTCACGATGATGACTATCGGTGATTATCCCGACTATCTCGCTGTCGGTTACCTTATCAATCAGAACATGCTGGAGGCCGATGACGAGATCACCGGCATCGATTATGAGGAGGACATCGATACCATCGTCGTCCGGACCAAAGCGCAAACCGATTTCGAGGACAAGCTGAAGAAGAAAACGGTTACCTCAGGCTGCGCCCAGGGAACCGTGTTCGGTGACCTGATGGAGAAGTTCGACGATATCCACCTCGACCCCGATGCGCGTATCAAAACCTCCGACCTGTTGGCGTTGTTGAAGAAGATCAACACGGCACCGAGCCTCTATCTGGAGGCAGGCGCCATTCATGGCTGTGTCCTGTGCGAAGGTGATACGCCGCTAATCTATATGGAAGATGTCGGACGGCATAATGCGGTCGACAAGATCGCGGGCTACATGTTCCTCAATAAGATCAGCGGCCGTGACAAGATCTTCTACACCACCGGCCGGCTCACCAGCGAGATGGTGATCAAGACGGTGCAAATGGAAATCCCCATCCTGGTGTCTCGCTCGGGCTTCACTGCCTGGGGTGTCGATCTGGCGCGTCAAGCGGGGCTTACCCTGATCGGGCGGGCCAAGGGCAAGCGCTTTCTGGCGCTGTCGGGGCAGGAACGCATTGTCTATGACCTCGAGACCGATGACGTGCCTGACGAGGATGAGCCTAGCGGTAGGGGCACCCGGCGCGCATGACCGGCGTTGTCGGGGTTATTTTAGCGGGCGGTTTGTCGCGCCGCATGGGCGGCGGCGACAAGGGGCTGCTGAGCATTGCCGGCAAGCCGATGCTCAGCTGGGTGATCGAGCGAGTCACGCCGCAGGTCGAGACGGTGATCCTCAACGCCAACGGCGACGAAGGCCGGTTCGCCGAGTGCGGCCTGCCGGTGGTTGCCGACCGTATCACCGGTTATGCCGGGCCGCTCGCAGGCATCCTAACGGGTATGGAATGGGCGGCGGAACACCGGCCCGATTGCGCGTGGATCGCCACCTTTCCCTCGGACGCACCGTTGATCCCAACGGATATGGTGGCGCACCTGTTGCCGGGTAGGGGCGAGGACGATCTCGAGATTGGCTGCGCCATGTCACAGGGGCGCACTCATCCCGTCTGCGCCGTGTGGCGGGTGTCGCTTGCCGCCGATCTGAGGACTGCCATGGAAGGAGAAGGCATGCGCAAGATAGATGCCTGGACGGCGCGCCACCGGATCAAGCACGTCGACTTTGCCGCCGATCCCGTCGATCCGTTCTTCAACGTCAACACCAAGGAAGACCTCGACACGGCCGAGCAGTTGCTGCGCACCAGATGAATGATGTGTTATCGTCGCGCGCGTTAAAGCGGGAATGATGGCGAACGATGGACGAAGTCCGTAAGCAAAAAAGCAGGGCGCCCCGGTTGCGCCTTCTGGTAGGGTCGGCGACCGATTTGGGCCCCGGTAAGACACAGCTTCTGGAAGCGATCGCCGAGACCGGCTCCATCTCTGCCGCTGCGCGCAAGATGAACATGTCCTACCGGCGCGCCTGGAACTTGGTTGACAAAATCAATCGCGATTTTGAACAGCCGCTTGTGCTGACCAATTCCGGCGGCAAGGGCGGTGGCGGCGCCGAGGTGACGGCATTCGGCCACGAGGTGTTGAGACGCTATCGCCAAATCGAGGAAAAAGCGCTGCGCAGCGTCGCCGCCGACCTCGATGACTTCACCCGTTTTCTATCGGGTAAATCCGATTAGGCGATTTCCAGCCGCGCCGCCGAGAATTTCAATTCGGGAATTTTGCCGAACGGATCCAGTGCCGGATTAGTGAGGATATTGGCCGCCGCCTCGTGATAGCAGAAGGGCATGAAGATCAATCCCTCGGGAACGTTGGGCTCGCGCCGCGCCGTGACCTCGATGGAACCGCGCCGCGTCGTGACCTTGACCTTGCTGCCCGGCTCGATGCCCAGCTTCTCCATATCCTGCGGCGAGACCTGTAACGTCGCTTCCGGCTCGATAGCATCGAGGCTGGTTGCGCGCCGCGTCATGGCGCCGGTATGCCAATGTTCCAGCAGACGGCCCGTGCTCAGCATAAAGGGGAACTCGGCGTCCGGCGTTTCATCGGGCGGCAGTACGTCTGCGGGATAAAGGTTGCCGCGTCCCGATTTGGTCGGGAAACCGTCTGTGAAGATGACCTCGTGGCCCGGCAGATCCTCGGCCTCACAAGGGTATGTCACCGCGTCCTCGCGTTCCAGCCGCTCCCACGAGATATGTTCCATGGAGGGCATGCAGCCGCGCATTTCTTCGTGTACATCGCGGGGGTGGGTGTAATGCCAATCGAGGCCGATGCGGTTGGCGATCTCCTGAATGATCCACCAGTCCTGGCGGGCCTCACCCGGCATCTCAAGGGCCTTGCGGCCCATTTGGACGCGCCGGTCGGTGTTGGTGACGGTACCGTCCTTCTCCGGCCAGGCGGACGCGGGGAGGACCACATCTGCGAACGCTGCCGTTTCGGTCATGAAAATGTCCTGGACCACCAGATGCTCGAGCTTGGCGAGCGCGGAGCGCGTATGGTGTGCGTCAGGATCGGACATGGCGGGGTTTTCACCCATGATGTAAACACCACGGATGATGTCGTCATTGATGGCATCGGTGATCTCGACGACCGTCAAACCGGTTTTGGGGTTGAGGTCGGTTTCCCAGAACTTCTCGAACTTGGACTGGGCGTCCTGATCGGCGACCAGTTTGTAGTCAGGATACATCATCGGGATCAGGCCCGCATCCGATGCGCCTTGCACATTGTTCTGACCGCGCAGAGGGTGCAGCCCCGCACCAGGGCGGCCGACATGGCCGCACAGTAGCGCCAGCGAGATCAGACAGCGCACGTTATCGGTACCGTGCGTGTGCTGCGAAATCCCCATTCCCCAGAAAATCATCGCCGCCCGGGCCCGTGCGATCTTGCGCGCCACGATGCGGATCTCGTCGGCCTCGATACCGCATAGCGAGGCCATCTTCTCCGGCGAGAAGTTCTTCACATGCTTGGTGAGTTCGTCGAAGCCTTGGGTGTGCGCCTCGACGTACTGCCGATCGTACAGTTCCTCGGTCACGATGACGTTGAGCATGGCATTCAGCAGGGCAACGTCGCTGCTCGGCGTGAACTGCAGGACGTGCTTGGCAAATTTGCTGAGATCCGACCGGCGCGGATCGATCACCACCAATTCGGCACCGTTGCGGGCGGCGTTCTTGATAAAGGTGGCGGCGACAGGGTGGTTGCTCGTTGGGTTCGCGCCGATCACCACGATTAGGTCGGAGTTCAAACATTCGATCACAGGCGCGGTGACCGCGCCCGAGCCGATATTCTCCAGCAGCGCCGCGACCGAGGATGCGTGACACAGGCGTGTACAGTGATCGACATTATTGGTGCCGAAGCCAGTGCGCACCAGCTTCTGGAACATATAGGCCTCTTCGTTCGACCCCTTGGCCGAGCCGAATCCGGCGAGACCGTCGGGGCCGTGTTTCTCGTGAATGCGGCGTAGACCTTCGGCGGCCCGATCGAGCGCCTCCTCCCAGGTCGCTTCTCGGAACGCCTCGAACGGGTTGGCGGGATCGACGGTCGTCTCGGCGCTCTTGCCGACGCCCTCCTTGCGGATAAGCGGAACCGTCAGCCGTTGTGGGTGGTTAGCATAATCCATCCCGAAACGTCCCTTGACGCACAACCGGTTCTGATTAGCTGGACCGTCTCGACCGTCGACCTTGATGATGTTGTTGTCCTTGACGTGAAAACGGACTTGGCAGCCGACGCCGCAATAAGGGCAGACACTATCGACGGTCTTGTCGGCGACCACCTCACCATTTTTGATCTCGACGCCCGCAGGTAGTAACGCGCCGGTGGGGCATACTTGCACGCATTCGCCGCAGGCGACGCAGGTGCTGTTGCCCATGGGGTCGCCCATGTCGAATACGATCTCGGCCTCGGAGCCGCGCAGGGCCATACCGATGACGTCGTTGGCTTGCACTTCACGGCAAGCGCGGACACACAGGTTACACTGAATACATTTGTTGAGATCGACGGCGATGGCCGGATGGCTCGTATCGGTCCTGGCCGTATGCGATTTGGGGAAACGGCTGTCGACAACCCCCATTTCCTCCGTCCAGCGCTTAAACTCGCTTTCCGGCGATTCTTGATCAGCGAGCAACAACTCAAGGACCATCTCGCGCGCCTTGGTCGCGCGTTCCGATACGGTTGAGACCACCATGCCTGGTTCGGGTTTGCGGATGCAGGAGGCTGCGAGCGTGCGTTCGCCCTCGACGTCGACCATGCAGGCGCGGCAGTTGCCGTCGCCGCGGTAGCCGGGCTCATGGCGGTAGCAGAGGTGAGGGATTTCCTTGCCGAGCCGGTAAGCCACCTGCCAGATGGTTTCGCCGGGGGCGGCTTCGACGTCCTTGCCGTCGAGTTTGAAGACGATCTTGTCGCTCATGACACATCTCCCTCGAAAAACTTGAAGGCGGCGAGTACCGGGTTTGGCGCCGCCTGCCCCAAGCCGCAAATCGAGGCGTCACGCATGGTTTGGCTCAGTTCCGTCATCAAGTCCCGGTCCCAATCCCGCTGTTCCAGCAATCTTACCATCTTTTCGCAGCCGACGCGGCAAGGCGTGCATTGGCCACAGCTCTCATCGGCGAAAAACCGCAGAAGATTGAGGACAACGTCGCGGATATCGTCTTTATCCGACAGGACCACCACCGCAGCGGAGCCCACGAAACAGCCATATTTCTCAAGAACGCGGAAATCCAAAGGCTCGTCGCCCAACTCCGCCGGTAAGATACCGCCCGAGGCGCCGCCGGGCAGATAGGCTTTGAAGCTGTGGCCATCGGCCATGCCGCCGCAATGATCCTCGATCAGTTGGCGGACCGTCACCCCGGAAGGAGCCTGCACCACGCCCGGCTTCTTGACCCGGCCCGAAACGGAATAGAAATGCGGCCGTCCCTGGTCCTGGTACCAGTCGGCGCCGTTGGTCAGGATCTGTGAAACCCAGTACATGGTTTCGATGTTGTTGATCACCGTCGGACGGCCGAATAGGCCGCGCTGGGCAGGGTAGGGTGGCCGATTGCGCGGCAGGCCCCGCTTTCCCTCTATGCTTTCCAGCATCCCGCCTTCTTCCCCGCAGATGTAGGCTCCCGCGCCCCGGCGCAGATGGATCGTGACGCCTTCGGCGAGCCCAGCTTTCACGACCGCGTCGATTTCGCGGTGGAGCAAATCGTGAACCTGTGGGTACTCGTCGCGCAAATAGATATATATGTCTTCCGCTTCGATGGCTTTTGCCGTTAGAAGCGCGCCCTCCAGAACGCGATGCGGTGCCGTCTCCAGACAATGGCGGTCCTTGAAGGTACCCGGTTCGCCTTCGTCACCGTTGATGGCCAGCACGCGTGGTTTCCCCGCCTTTTCCATAAAGCGCCATTTACGTGCTGTCGGGAATCCGGCGCCGCCCATTCCCCGTAATCCCGCCTTCTCAATCTCCTCAATAAGCGATTCCGCCGTTCGTGTACCGGTATTCGCTTCCCCCAAGACCTTATAACCGCCGTTCCGGCGGTAAGCGTCCAGATCCTCGTAGGCCGGAAGGTCCGGAAGGATATTTCCATTCGTAACGGTGTCCTTCACCGACGCAGTTTTTGCGTGCGGAACTTGGCGTTTTCCCACTACCGCGACTGGGGCGGCGTGGCAGGCACCGACGCATGGGGCCGGAATAACGCGGACGTTAGTCCCCAATTCCGTTTTCAAATCCTCAATCAGGTCGTGGGCGCCCGCCATTTCACAGGCGATCCCGTCACAGACGCGTATTGTCAGTGCCGGCGGTGGAGTTTCGTCTTCGCGCACGACATCGAAGTGATGATAGAAGGTGGCAACCTCGTAGACCTCAGTTTGCGCGAGGTTCATTTCGCGCGCCAAAGCGGCGAGGTTGGCGGCAGGTAAATGGCCTTTGTCGTCCTGGATAAGATGCAAATGTTCGATCAGAAGGTCCCGCTGACGGGACCGACCGCCAAGCAGACCTCGCACATAGTCCACGGCGACCGGATCGATTTGCCGGCCTTTTGGGTAAGCGCTTTTTTTACGAGGTTTGCTCATTGGACCAAATCTACTGTAGATGTTGTTATCGTTTAATGTAACCCGCAGGAAAGCAGGAGGATTGGCCGCCATTATGCCGACGCATTTGGAAAACGAAACCACGGTTTTAGGAGAGGAAAAATCTCTCGCCGGGTGGGAAAATTTGGGGCTGGACCTCATCCCTCAGCCCACTGGTCGTCCCACTGTCTTTCTCGAGGTTTTCCCACGATGAGCGATGCAGAGCATTGGCGCATCGCCCAGCTGATGTGCTCAAAGTTGTGTCACGACCTAATCAGTCCGATCGGCGCGATCAATAACGGTCTCGAAATTCTCGGCGATAGCGGCCCCGATATGCAGGGCGAGGCCATCGATCTCATCGGAAAGAGCGCCCAACAGGCAGCCAATCGTCTCTCCTTCTACCGCGTGGCTTTCGGCGGGACCGGCCAAAACGATCCGCTAGAGGAATCCCAAATTCGATTATTGGTTGAGAATCTCCTGTTCGGCAGCCGGGTATCGCTGAATTGGACTGCGGCGCCCGCCGGCGATGTTTCCGCCATCTCGCGGCCGCTGGGGCGGCTGATCCTGAATATGGCGTCGGTCGGCATCGAAGCCCTTCCTAGGGGCGGCCTGGTCAATCTGAGCCTCGATCGAAGTGGCGGCACCCGTATTGTCGCCGAGGCTATCGGGCAAAAATGCACAGTGGCGGAAGATATGCTACAGGCGCTTTCCGAAGACCTGGACCTGGAAAACGTTAACGTTAAGAATGTTGGCGGTGTCCTCATCCGGCGGTTGGCAATGGACCTTAATATGTCCTTAAACATCGCGCTCTCGCCCGATGAATCGTTAATTTTGACCGCATCCTGATCGTCTTCTATCCCGCCTAAACCGGCGGATATAGGGATTTTCCGATATCAATTTTTTTTGGTGTCGGGGGGTTCGAATCTTCGACTTCGTCCCCATTTCCAATGGTGGCAGCAATGAGGCAGAACGCCCGGTTGGCCGCCACTATGGGAGTGACGAAAGTCATGGACGATCTATTAAGTGAGTTTCTAACCGAGACTTCTGAGAGCCTCGCGGTTCTGGACGTCGAGCTGGTCAAGTTCGAGCAAGAGCCGGGTAATGTTGAGATTTTGTCCAACATTTTTAGGCTGGTTCACACTATTAAGGGAACTAGTGGCTTCCTTGGCCTGCCGCGACTGGAAGCTGTTGCGCACGCCGGCGAAGACGTCCTAGGTAAGTTCCGTGACGGCGAACTCGAGGTGACCCCCGAGGCGGTGACGCTGGTTCTCAAAACCATCGACGCCATTCGCGATTCACTCGCTGGGCTCGAGGAAACCGGCTCGGAACCGGAAGGTGACGATAGCGAGTTGATCGGTCAGCTTCGGGCGATGGCTGACGGCGAAGCCGCGCCGGCCGCCGAGGCGCCCGCTGAAAGCGAAGCCGCCGATGAGGCGCCGGCCGAAGCTGCTGATGCCAGCTCGGAAAGCGCAGAAGAGGCGGCCGAGATTGAAGATGCGTCGGCGTCCTCCGGCGGACCCGTACTCGATGAAAACGGTTTCCCTGTTGCTACTGATCTTCTTGCGGAAGTAGCTGAAGCCGAGTCGCAGGGGATCAAAGCTGCTACGGAAGCCGAACTGAAAGCTGAAATGGAAGCCGAGATGGCCAAGGAGAAAGGCGAAGAGCCTGCTCCGGCTCCTGCTCCGGCGGCTGAGGCTAAAAAGGAAGCCAAGAAGGACGACAAGAAAGAAAAAGACGCGAAGGGCGCGACCGAAGCGCCTGTCACCCAGCAGACAATTCGCGTCAATGTCGATCTTCTCGAGAATCTTATGACGCTGGTCAGTGAGTTGGTGCTGACCCGCAATTCCCTGAACCAGATGGTACGCGGTCATGACGACAGTGAGTTCGTCGTGCCATTACAGCGGCTGAGCCACATTACGTCGGATCTGCAGGAAGGGGTGATGAAGACCCGCATGCAGCCGATTGGCAATGCCTGGGCAAAGCTACCTCGTATTGTCCGCGATCTGGCCGTCGAATCCGGTAAGAAGATCGATCTGCAAATGGTCGGTGCTGAAACGGAACTCGATCGACAAATCCTTGAGTTGATCAAGGATCCGCTGACCCACATGGTCCGTAACTCTGCCGACCATGGGCTGGAAGATCCCGCTGGCCGGGCTGAAGCCAATAAGCCGGAGACCGGCGTTATCGTTCTTCAGGCCTTTCACGAAGGTGGGCACATTGTCATCGAGATCAGCGATGATGGTCGGGGTATCAATCTCGAACGTGTGAAAGAGAAGATCGTCAATAACGGCCTTGCGACCGAAGCCGAACTGGATGGGATGAGCGATCAGCAAATCCAGCAGTTCATTTTCCAAGCCGGTTTCTCCACCGCCGAGAAGATCACCAGCGTTTCCGGCCGCGGTGTCGGCATGGATGTGGTGCGCACCAACATCGAAAAGATCGGTGGCACTATCGAGTTAAACTCGCGGGCAGGTTTGGGTTCGACTTTCACGATCAAAATTCCTCTGACGTTGGCGATTGTATCGGCGTTGATCGTCGAGTGCGGCGGCCAGCGATTTGCCATTCCGCAGCTTAGTGTCCTCGAGTTGGTTCGGGCCTCGGCCCACTCAGAGTACAACGTCGAAATGGTCAATGACACGCCGGTCCTGCGTTTGCGTAACCGGTTGTTGCCATTGGTCAATTTACGCGAGTTGCTGAAGGTCGAGACTTGGGACAATGGTCACGCCGAGAAGATGAATGGTGTCGCCGCACATGAAGACGGTGCCGATGATGATCATTCCCATGACCATCACTCCGATGACAACAGTGCTCTTGATCTTAGTGCTATCGACGAGAATGCGGCCGAACTCGACCATGTTGACGGCGAATCGGAAGAAGAATCGGCCGAACTCGAAAGGGACGACGGGCCGTCTGATGACGAAAGTTTCATCGTCGTCAGCCAGGTTGGCAACTATACCTTCGGTATTATCGTCGACCGGGTATTCGACACCGAAGAAATCGTGGTGAAGCCGGTCGCGCCGATCCTCCGCGAGATCAACCTGTTCTCCGGGAACACTATCCTAGGTGATGGTAGCGTGATCATGATTCTCGACCCCAACGGAATTGCCTCCGAGACTGGTGAGATTTCCGTCGAGATGGATCACAAGGACGCCCTCAACGCCAAGGAAGTTGCCGGGCATGGGTCCGATACGCAGTCCATCCTGGTTTTCCGCGCGGGCGACGAAGAGTTGAAAGCCGTGCCGTTGGCGCTCGTTGCCCGTTTGGAAGAGATCGACATGGCCGCCGTCGAACACTCGGACAACCGCTATGTGGTTCAGTATCGGGGCCATCTCATGCCGCTGATTCCGTTCGCTCCCGATCATGAATGGAAGACCGAAGGACGTGTGCCCGTACTGGTGTTTACGGACAATGATCGCAGCGTCGGTCTGGTCGTCGACGAGATCGTCGATATCGTGCGCGACGACATTGACATCGAGCTGCGTTCGCAGGACGAAACGATGCTCGGTAGTGCCGTTATCAATGGCAAGGCCACCAGCGTCATCGACGCCGGTTACTATCTGACCAAAGGGTTCACCGACTGGTTCGACAATACCAGTCCCGATCCTGAAGCAACGGGTGCCAGACGGCGGCGGGTTCTGCTGGTGGACGACAGTTCCTTCTTCCGGAACCTGATGACCCCCGTCCTGACCGTCGCCGGGTTTGATGTGACCGCTGTTGAAAGCGCGAAAGAAGCGCTGGAGATGCGAGACTCGGGCACCGAGTTTGACATCATCGTCAGCGATATCGAGATGCCGGATATGACCGGCTTCGAGTTCGCGAAGAATGTCCGTAGTGGCGGTAAGTGGCAAGATACGCCGCTGGTCGCTTTGTCGGCCCGGGTGCGTGAAAGCGACTTCGAAATGGGTCGTACGGTCGGGTTTACCGAATACATTTCCAAATACGACCGCGATGCTTTGTTGAGATCCCTAACCACCACGGCCGCGTCGTTGACCGATACCGGCGCGGAGTTGGCTGCCCAGTAGGCAGCGCATCCCGACCGCGTTCATGAAAAGCGCGGCCGGCTAAGGCCTTAAGAGGAACAAATGAAGTCCTGTTTGATCGTAGACGATTCCAAAGTCATCCGCATGGTGGCTCGGAAAATTCTCCAGGAACTCGATTTCCAGACAGGAGAGGCCGAGGACGGTCAGGTCGCGCTCGATGCCTGTCGCTCCGATATGCCGGATGCAATTCTCCTCGACTGGAATATGCCGGTCATGAGCGGCATCGATTTCTTGCGAGAGCTTCGTAAGTTGCCCGGCGGCGCCGCGCCGATTGTCGTTTTCTGTACGACGGAAAACGACATTTCACATATCCAAGAGGCGATGGATGCCGGCGCGAACGAATACATTATGAAGCCGTTCGACAGCGAGATTATTCAAGCGAAATTTTCTCAAGTCGGCCTTCTCTAGTGGTGGAAATTTACTGACCTCGTACTCCGCGGTCGGATCATAAGGAATAAGAGAAGTGGAAGCTGCTCAGGCATCGACCGGTGATGCTATTCGTGTGATGGTCGTGGACGATTCCGCGGTGGTCCGCGGGCTAATCTCCAGGACATTGGAACGCGACGGCGAAGTCGTGGTTGTCAGAACTGTTTCCAATGGCGAGCAGGCCGTCAAGCAGTTGGCGGAAGTCGGCGCTGACGTTGTTATCCTGGACATCGAGATGCCGGTCATGGATGGCCTGACGGCCATTCCCAAGCTTCTCGAGGTCGACCCCGAGGTCAAAATCATCATGGCCTCGACGCTCACAGAAAAGAACGCCGAGGTCAGTATTCGCGCGATGCAAGCCGGCGCCGCGGACTACATTCCCAAGCCTTCCACGTCGAAGGAGTTGACGGGTAACCAGCCGTTCGGTGACGAGTTGCTGGCCAAGGTAAAAACGCTCGGACGGACAGTACGCAAAGAGAAGGCGCCGGTCGCCGCAAAGAGCACCCCGGCTACCCAGCACATGCCGGGCGGTAAGCCGATTACGTTACGGCCGCGTCCCGTGGTTGTTCCGAAGCCCAACATTCTTGCCGTTGGAAGCTCTACGGGTGGTCCGCAAGCATTGTTCGAATTCTTCAAAGGTTTAAAGGGCGTCATAGACGTTCCGATCGTCGTTACGCAGCACATGCCACCGACATTTACGACGATCTTGGCGCAGCATATTTCACGTGCCGCCAATACGCCGGCACAGGAAGCCGCTGAAGGTGACGTTCTTGAGCCCGGTAAAATCTATGTCGCACCTGGCGATTATCACATGACGATCGTCGAACGGGGTGGCAAGCACGTCGTTCACTTAAACCAGGACCCACCGGAAAATTTCTGCCGGCCGGCGGTGGATCCAATGCTACGCAGCCTGGTTAAAGCCTATGGGGGTAAGATCCTGGTCGTCATTCTTACGGGAATGGGTTTCGACGGCCAAAAAGGATCGGAAGTCGTTGTCAAAGCTGGTGGAATGGTTGTGGCCCAGGATGAAGCGACAAGCGTTGTCTGGGGCATGCCAGGGGCCGTTGCCGAAGCCGGTCTGTGTTCCGCTGTGCTGCCGCTAAAAGAAATAGCGTCCCATGTAGCCACGATTTTCAAGAAGAGCGTGTGATGAACCCCGAGGTTTTTGAATTTTTGAGCGATCTGGTGAAGACGGAATCGGGATTGGTCCTGACTCCCGATAAGTCCTATCTGCTCGAAAGCCGCCTTATGCCCATCGTCCGTGCCCGCGGGATGAAGGAGATGGAAGATCTGGTTGCGGCCGCGAAGTCGAAAACGGATAAAGCACTGATCAACGAAATCACCGAGGCGATGACGACGAACGAGTCGTTCTTCTTTCGTGATACACGGCCGTTCGACACGTTCCGCGATGCATCTTTACCGTTCTTACTCGATGCACGGAAACAGACCAAATTGATCCGAATCTGGTGTGCTGCCGCGTCGAGTGGCCAGGAGCCATATTCGCTCGCCATGATTCTGAAGGAAATGCAAGCCAAGATGGCGGGTTGGCGCGTCGAGATTATCGGCACCGACTTGTCGACTGAAATTCTCGATAAGGCTAAGAACGGCGTTTACACTCAATTCGAAGTGCAGCGTGGTTTGCCTGTGCAGTTGCTGGTCAAATACTTCGAAAAGAAGGAAGAACACTGGCAGATCAAATCTGAAATCCGCGACATGGTGAAGTACAAGCCGCTCAATCTCTTGGACCCGTTCACCGGCATGGGCAAGTTCGACATCGTTTTCTGCCGGAACGTTTTGATCTATTTCGACCAACCGACGAAGACCAAGGTTCTGGAGAAAATCCACGGGCTGATGCCCAATGATGGCGTGTTGTATCTTGGCGGTGCGGAGTCGGTATTGGGGATTTCCGACAAATTTAGGCCAGTGCCCAATTTCCGCGGTGTCTACGAGATGGCGAGCGAAAATGGTGGTGTGACCTATGCGCCGCCGGCAGCGGGGGCTCCGGCGGCTGGAGTTAAGGCAACAGCATAAGGCTCCGGTTCAGCCGCGGCTCCCGTCTTTTCCCGTTTCCCGCTTCAAGATTACTGCACAAATGAAAAGAGGCCGCGTTTGCGGCCTCTTTCCAATTCCATTTCTCGGAAAATCCCTATGCCATGACTTTCTGGCGCTTTGCCGCCTTCGAGTCTTGCTCACCGCTTTCCGGGTCGCGAAGGACATAGCCACGTCCCCAAACCGTATGGATGTAGTTCTCACCGCCGGAAGCCGTGGAAAGCTTCTTCCGGAGCTTGCACACGAACACGTCGATAATCTTGAGTTCGGGCTCATCCATACCATTGTACAGATGGTTCAGGAACATATCTTTGGTAAGCGTGGTTCCCTTACGAAGGGACAGCAGCTCGAGGATGCCGTATTCCTTCCCCGTTAAATGAACGGGTTTTCCATCCATCTCGACAGTGCGGGCGTCAAGGTTGACCGACATCTTACCTGTCCGGATGATCGATTCGGAATGTCCTTTGGACCGCCGAACAATCGCATGAATACGGGCAATCAATTCGTCCTTGTTGAAGGGCTTTGTCAGATAGTCGTCTGCCCCCGTACCAAGTCCTTTCACCTTTTTCTCCGACTCTGTCAGGCCAGAAAGGATCAGAACAGGTGTTTCAACCTTCGCCGCGCGGAGGCGCCGAAGAACCTCATAACCGTCCATATCTGGCAGCATAAGGTCGAGAATTATGATGTCGTAGTCGTATAATTTGCCGATCTCGAGCCCGTCTTCACCCAGATCCGTCGTATCCAGGATCATCCCCGCCGAGCTTAGCATCATCTCGATGCTCTTTGATGTTGTTGGATCGTCTTCTACGAGGAGAACGCGCATGTTTCTGTTTCTCTGTAGGTCCAGGAATCTAAGGCATCAGATGCCATTTATTAACAATAGGGGCGCCCCATGCCATATTCAAGATTAGCCCAGGTAATAAATTGCGCCCCTGGTGAACTTTGATTTTCCACGCTTTTACTTTACCAATCCTTAAGCCCGGTTGAGCCATATTTGGGCTTAATCTAGCGGCAATTATTCGCTCCTGACGGGGGTTTCGAGCTGATCGGTGAGCGCATATTTTAACAGCCTGTTAAATGAAATCGACCAATTGCCCGACCGTAACGTGTACGGCCGGGTTGTCGCGATTCTCGGCATGCTTGTAGAGGTCGGCGGGCTACAGGGGCATCTTTCCATCGGCGATCATTGTCGGGTTGAGGCCCGCGGGGATCGCAAGGTTCTATGCGAAGTTGTCGGCTTTCGGGACGGGCGCGCTCTGGTGATGCCCTTCGGGACCCTGGATGGCGTCGGGCTTGGGTGCCGGGTGGAAGTTGGTGCCGCGAATCCGGTCGTCTATCCCCATGAAGGATGGCTTGGGCGGGTGGTCAACGCGTTTGGCCAGCCGGTCGACGGCAAAGGCCGGCTTCCCCTGGGCAATCTTCCTTACGCGCCGCAAAACAGTCCGCCGCCCGCTCATCAGCGTCAGCGGGTCGGTGGCAAGGTGGACCTTGGCGTCCGCGCCCTGAACGCCTTTCTGACCATCTGTAAGGGGCAGCGAATGGGCGTTTTTGCAGGGTCGGGCGTGGGTAAATCCACGCTTCTCTCGATGATCGCCCGCAATACGGATGCTGACGTAAATGTGATCGGTCTTGTCGGTGAACGTGGCCGGGAAGCACGGGAATTTATCGAGGACGATCTAGGCGAGGAGGGGCTGGCACGTAGCGTGGTCGTGGTTGCGACATCCGACGAACCGCCGTTGGTGCGGCGCCAAGCCGCCTATATGACGTTGGCGCTAGCTGAATATTTTCGGGATGCCAAGAAAGACGTTCTGTGTCTGATGGATAGCGTTACGCGATTTGCGATGGCGCAGCGGGAAATCAGTCTCTCGGTCGGTGAGCCGCCGGCGACCCGGGGCTATACCCCGACGGTATTCGCCGAATTACCCCGATTGCTCGAACGGGCAGGGCCCGGCACCTCGGAACAGGGGACCATAACGGGTCTGTTCACCGTTCTTGTCGAGGGGGACGACCACAATGAACCCGTCTCTGACGCCGTTCGGGGGATCCTCGATGGCCATGTCGTTCTTGACCGGGCGATCGCGGAACGTGGACGGTATCCGGCGATAAACATCCTGCGCAGCGTTTCCCGGACGATGCCGAACTGCAATACACCGGAACAAAATCAGATCGTGGACCGGGCCAGACAGTTGGTGGCGGTCTATGACGACATGGCTGAATTGATCCGGCTTGGCGCCTATAGGCAGGGATCGGACCCTAAGGTCGATGAAGCTATCCACTATTTTGCCGCTATCGAGGCGTTCATGCGTCAGGATGAAAGTGAGGCGACCGATCTCGAAACCAGCTACGCGCTCCTTGCTGAGGCGCTCGACATGGCCTACGGCGCTGGGCCGGTGCCTGAAGCATAGATCTGAGACATAGAAGATGATCAAGGGATTTCATACCCTTATCCGGTTGCATCAATGGCGTGTCGACGAGAAACGCCGCGCGCTCGGTAGTCTGCTAGGCAAAGCGCGGGATCTTGAGAACGCTGCGGCGAAACACGAAGAATCCGTTACCAATGAGCGTCTGGTCGCGGCGTCGGATCCGGCGGGGGCGGGACGGTATTATGGCGCCTACGCCGCTGCGGCCGTTGATAAACGCTACGCGTTAGCGACGGAGAGGGCAGAGGTGGAGCTCGAAATTCTCAAGGCCCAAGATCAGGTGAGGGAAGAGTTCCGCGGTCTCAAAGTGTTCGAGTTGAGTCAAGAAGCCCGGGATCGGGAAGAAGAAGCTGAGCTTGCCAAAGACGAGCAGGCGACCCTCGACGAAATCGGCCTCGAGAATTACCGCCGCCACAAGTAAGGCCTACCTTCATTTATTCCTTATCTTTGAGGAGGCCGCGGGCAATGGCGCTGACGTCCGTGGCCGCTTCCGAGTTAGGAAAGCGAACAAGGATCGGCGTTTGATTTCGGATGGATTCGCGGACCTTGGAATCCCGACGTACGACGCCCGCAAGCGGTGGTGAGAACTTCAGGAAGCCCTCACAGGCCTTCAAAAGTGTATTGTATGTGCGTTCACCTTCGCGGGTCGAATTCGCCATATTGACCACCACCCGGAGGTCCAGGTTCGGCCGCTCCATATGGGTCAACTTGATGAACGCATAGGCGTCCGTCAGCGCCGTCGGCTCGTCCGTGGTAACGACTAGGCATGTGCCCACATTATGGGCCAAATAGCGGACGGTATGTTCCACGCCAGCGCCGAGGTCGAGGACGACCCAATCATAAACCGACGACAACATAGCGAGATCGTCGCTAAGGGACTGCAAACGTCCCGTGTTCAAATTTGACAAATTTCCCGATCCCGACCGGCCGGCGATGATATCGAACCCGCCGTCCTCGAATTTGGTGGCGGCCTGATTCAGGGGAAGTCTGCCCGAGATGACACTGCCAAGATCGTGCTTGGGCATTAGGCCCAATTGGATATCGACATTTGCAAGTCCGAGGTCGCCGTCAAACAGGAGGGGGTGCTTGCCTGCCTTGGCGAGGGCATGGGCTAGGGTGATGGCAAACCACGTCTTTCCGACGCCGCCCTTGCCGGAGGCAATCGCGATCATGTTGCGGCCCTTTGATTGTGTTTCCGCTCCGCTGCCGCGGCGGGCGGGCTTTGTGACTTGGTCTGCCATAGGCCTCCCCTATTCCTCTCATGATTATGAAGCAATTATTGTCAATTGATGAATCGATTTGTTCTCGCGCGCGGGACGACAATGGTGCGGTCTATCGGTGCGTTAAACTTGGCCGACAGTCTTGATGTGCGCTTTGGGATGAATTTCGTTTTGCGACAGAACCGCCGTCATCGGGCGGAAACGCTCGACGATCGAACGCACATAGGGCCGAATCATCGGGCTGGTCAGGAGTACCGGCGTTTCCCCCATCATGGCATGGCGTTCGAATGTCTGCCGGACCGACGAGATGAACTCCTGCAGCTTCGAGGGAGGCATGGAAAGCTGGCGCTCGTCGCCGTTCCCGACCAACGATTCGGCGAAGACTTGCTCCCATTCGGGCGAAAGCGTCACCAACAGGATAATGCCTTCCATGTTGACGTTGGCATCGCTGATTTGACGTGCGAGGCGCGCACGTACGTGCTCGGTAATCAGCGTGATGTTACGAGTTTGGGCACAGGCATCGGAGACGCCCTCCAAAATTGTGGGCAGGTCGCGGATCGAAACTCGCTCCTGAAGCAGGTTTTGCAGCACCCGCTGAATTCCGCCGACGGTAATTTGGGTGGGGACAATGTCGGCAATAAGCTTCTGATGCTCGCTGTCAAGTTCGTCGAGAAGCTTTTGTGTCTCGGCGAAGGAGAGTAGCTCCGCCATATTGTCTTTGATGACTTCGGTCAGATGGGTGGTAATGACCGTAGCGGCGTCGACTACCGTGTACCCGCGGAATAGAGCTTCCTCTCGATTGTTGAGATCGATCCATTTCGCGGGTAGGCCAAAGGTCGGCTCCTGCGTCGTTTCACCGGAAATGGTAATGTCCTCGCCGCGGGGATCCATGACAAGCAACATGTTTGGACGGAGGTCGCCATGGCCGGCATCGATCTCCTTTATCCGGAGAACATAGCTGTTGGCACCGAGTTGCATGTTGTCCTGGATTCTTACCGCCGGCATGACGAAGCCCATTTCGACGGCCAATTGACGGCGCAAAGCCTTGATTTGATCCGTTAGGCGCCGGCCTTCCTCGCCGTCGTTAATGAGAGACAAGAGCCCATAGCCCAGTTCGAGCCGCAGATAATCGATTTTGAGGACTTGGCTGATCGGTACTTCGCCGGTCGGCGCGGCATCGCGTTCCTCGGCTTCTGCCAGCTCTCGCGCTTTCGCCGATCGGTCTCTGGCAAGACGGAAGGTTTGGAAGCCGATAGCACCGATCCCGGCGGCAAGCAGGAGAAAGGGAACGGCGGGCGTGCCGGGAAGGATGGCCAGGGCGACGAGCAGCACCGTGACCATTGCCAGGGATTTGGGTTCGCGGCCCAGTTGGCCGAAAACGGCCTTGTCCATGGGGCCGGACACACCGCTTTTCGTGACCAGCATGCCGGCGCCTGTCGACACGATCAGTGCCGGAATTTGGCTGACCAGCCCGTCCCCGATCGTCAGCCGCGTAAAGGTGTCGAGGGCATCGACGAACTCCATTTCCCGTTGGAACACGCCGATGATGATGCCGCCGACGATGTTGATGAAAACGATCAGTATGCCGGCTAGGGCATCGCCGCGGACGAATTTGGCGGCACCATCCATGGCACCAAAGAACGTGCTTTCGTCTTCAAGGTCCTTGCGGCGGGAACGTGCTTCCGTTTCGTCGATCAAGCCGGACGACAGATCCGCATCGATCGCCATTTGCTTGCCGGGCATGGCATCCAAGGTGAAACGGGCGGCAACTTCGGCGATACGTGTCGAACCCTTGGTGATAACGATGAAGTTGACGATGACCAGAATGCCGAAAACGATAATGCCGATGACGAAGTTTCCGCCCATTACATAGCCGCCGAAAGCCTCGATGACCTTGCCAGCGGCGTCGGTTCCTTCATGGCCGCTTGAAAGAATGAGGCGGGTCGAGGCTAAGTTCAGAGCAAGCCGGATCATCGTTGCGATTAGCAGAACCGTCGGGAACGAGCTGAAATCTAATGGCCTCTCTAGGAACATCACCGTCATCAGCACGAGAACGGAGAAGGTAATCGAGAATGCAAGGCCGACGTCCAGCAGCCAGCTCGGCATCGGAAGGATAAGAACGACTAGGATGGCAACGACGCCGGCAGCGAGTGCTAAGTCGCCGCGCTGGCCGGAATTGATTAGCCGACCGAGGAAGTCCTGACCAAAGTTGGTGACCGCGTTATTGGCCGTGTCAGCATCACCACTAGATTGTGCGGTCGCGCTCGTGCTCTCGGGAGCGACAGTGGTTCCGGGGTCGGTCTCTGTTCCGGCCGGAAGCGTATCCAGCCCTGGTTGCGTGTCAGCCATTTAATTCGTTCGCCTTCGTCCTGCGCGCGGAGAGGGGCACTATCCTCCCTGTCCTGCGACAGGGACCTGAATGCCGTCGTCGGAATATTGCTTGAGTTTGTTCCGCAACGTCCGAATGGAGATGCCGAGGATATTGGCGGCTCGGGTTCGATTGCCGAGGCAATGCTGAAGGGTATCAATAATCAGGTCGCGCTCAACGTCCGCGACGGTCCTCCCGACGAGGGGCGCGGTATGCGCCGCATCACCGCCCACGGCCCGTGTGGCTGTTGCGACCTGTGCTGCCGGTCCTTGCGAGAGATTGACGGCATCCGCCCCCAGGACCCCGTTGGTGGCCAGTAGGACGCCGCGGTGAATGGTGTTTTCCAGTTCCCGAACATTGCCTGGCCATGGATAGGTCCGGAGTTTCTCGAGCGCGCTGCTGTCAAGCTTGACTGTTCCGAGACCATTGGCCTCCGCATACTTAGTGATAAAGTGGCGGGCGAGCGGTTCGATATCGCCGGGACGATCGCGCAGCGGCGCCAGGTCCACCGTGACGACGTTCAGCCTATAGTACAAATCCTCGCGGAAGCTTCCTTGGGCCACAACCTCGGCCATATTGCGATTGCTCGTCGCGATTACCCGGACATCTACCTTCACGGGTTTGTTTCCGCCGATCCGGTCAATCTCTCGTTCTTGAATGGCCCGTAGAAGCTTTGCTTGCAGACGGATGTCCATCTCGCTGATTTCGTCGAGCAACAGAGTGCCGCCGTTGGCCTCTTCGAACTTGCCGAGACGACGCGCAACGGCACCAGTGAAAGCGCCCTTTTCGTGGCCGAAGAGTTCTGATTCCAGCAGGTTTTCGGGAATTGCGGCGCAATTCACGGCAACAAAAGGAGCGTTAGCCCTGGGGCTTTTTTGATGGATGTGACGGGCGATCAGTTCCTTACCCGTTCCCGATTCACCGACAATCAAGATACTCGCCGTGCTTCCGGCGACTTTCTCGGCAAGACGGATAGTGTCCGCCATCACCGGATCGGCGTGGACGATCGCGTGGTTTTCGTCAGTAACGGCTTCAAGGATAGCCGCAATCATCTCGGCGTCCGGCGGCAGCGGAACGTATTCGGCGGCACCGGCTTTGATGGCCTCGACGGCAACTTGCGCGTCGTTGTCTACGCCGCAAGCGACAACGGGGATCGTGATGCGTTCACTTTTGAGGCTTGAAATCAGACGGCCAATATCGAGCTTGGCGTCGACCATCACCAAATCCGAGCCGCTACCGGTCCGTAGGGCAGCGAGACCTTTCTCGATATCATCTGTCTGCGAAACACGGGCGCCACGTGACACCGCGATTTTGCTCGCGGCCCCGATCTGTCCGTTCATAGCGCCAATGATAAGGATACGCATATTTTCTTCGGTCCCCAGATTCCCGTTATTTATCTTCTATTGGTTGTCGCAACTCAGATTGTTTCGGTAGTGATCCTAGTTGCGATCTGTTTTGATGATTTCCGTCATTGTCACGCCAAGCCGATCCTCGAGAACAACGACCTCTCCGCGCGCCACCAATCGGTTATTCACGTAGATATCGATGGCTTCACCGACACGCCGATCAAGTTCCACCACGGCGCCACGGCCGAGTTTCAGAAGGTGGCTCACTTCCATCGTTGATTTGCCGAGCACCGCCGAAACCTGAACGGGAATGTCGTACACGGCTTCGAGGTCCTGCGCCGAACGCGGAACGTCGGGAATTTCGGCCTCCGGTTCTTCATCGACCGGTTGCCCATCGTCGGCAGTTTGATCGGCTGGATCCTCTTCGAACTCGGAGAGTTCGAGATCATCGTCACCCATATCGGACTCCTAAGGTCATTGGGGCAGCTCTCCGTTCGGGTCCTCCGATGGGTCTTCGCTGCGGTCTAAATCAATACCGGTTTCGTCGACAGAATCGATAACAACGGTTTCCTGTTCTTGTGACACCGGTTCCACGCCCTGGTCGCCCGAGGCCGCGTCAATCTCTGATGTCTGTTGCACGGGGTCGTCCGATGGCAATTCGTTCTCGGGATCGGTGATGGCGTTATCGAGCATGGGCGCCGCATCTGCGGGGGCCGCTGAAATCTCGTCGGCGGGAATGGGGCTGTCAGGTTGCGGCGGTGCCTGCTCGTCGGCGGCATCCGCAGCTTCGGGAGGAGCGGATGCCGGCCCGGGCCCGGGCTTCGCCGGAAAGACCAGTTCTTGGGAAAGATATTTTTCGATAATCTGGTCAAGCTCAGCCCACAACTTTTCCTGATTTCGTTCTGCGGCGCCATCGGACCACTCGAGGCTGCAATCGCCGAGGGCCAAGTCCGGGTCACTTGAAACGATGATGCTGTCTTCTGTTTTTCGGCCGGCAATGAGGGGTTGTAGCCGTTCCTTGAGAGGCTCGGTCAGTGTCTCGCTGACGCGCACGACAATGCGGGGTTCGTCGACAAGGTGTCCAACGGCCATTTCGGTCATCGCTGCAATCTCGTCGATCCCGCGATCCTTAACGGTGTAGGGAAAGAGCTTGCGCATAAAAGCCGCCGTTAACGAAACCGCATCTTTGTGCATCTGTTCCGATGCCCGTACCTGGGCATCAACAACGCCCGAGAAGTGTGACAAGAGTGTATCTACGGTTTCCGCCAGGCGTGCCTCGAGGCTGTCGCGCGTTTCGGCAATGCCTTCTTCCTTTCCCTGTGCGAATGCCTCGGTACGCGCGGCGTTGACGTCGTCTTCGGTAAACACCGGCGCTTCTTGTTGTTGCGCATTGGCGTTGGATCCGCCACCCTTGCGATGGTGGCCGGTCGTGGTCGATTCTTCTTCGTCGAAATCGACATCGAACATGTATTTGTGAGCGGCTTTCATTTGAGCATCTCGTTCCAAAACCCGGCTCATATTCAGAACACCAATTCGTCTTCTTCGTTGCCGGTCGAGATAACGATCTCGCCGGCGTCGGCAAGACCTTTGGCTGTGGCAACGACACCGGCTTGCGCTTCGTCAACCTCCTTAAGCCGCACCGGACCCATGGCTTCCATGTCTTCGCGCATCATCTTGCCGGCCCGCTCGGACATGTTCTTGAAGAACAGTTCCTGGATTTCCTCGGAACCTCCCTTCAGGGCGAGGGCAAGTTGATCCTTGTCCACTTGGCGCAGGAGGACCTGAATGCCAGCAGAGTCGATCCGAGTGAGATCTTCGAAGGTAAACATCAACGCCTTGATTCGTTCGGCGCTTTCCCGGTTGCGTTCTTCCAACGCGCTCATGAACCGGTTCTCGGTTGAGCGGTCTAGATTGTTGAAGATATCCGCCATTTGCTCATGGGCGTCTTGGCGTTGTGTGCGCGCGAGATTGCTCATGAACTCGGACCGAAGAGTTCGTTCGACGCCGTCGAGGATGTCTTTTTGAACGGTCTCCATCCGCAACAGTCGCATGATCACTTCCATGGCGAAGTTCTCGGGTAGAACCGCCAGCACGCGGGCCGCATGGTCTGATTTGATCTTGGACAACACGACGGCGACGGTTTGCGGATATTCGTTTTTCAGATAGTTGGCCAACACTTGCTCGTTCACGTTACCGAGCTTGTCCCACATGGTGCGGCCGGCAGGACCACGGATTTCCTCCATGATCATGTCGACCTTATCCTTGTCGAGGGAGCTGAGAAGCAGGCGTTCCGTGGTATCGTAGGTGCCGACCAGCGAGCCGGTGGTTGAAATTTGATCCGCGAACTCGACGAACAGGCGCTCCACGACATTCGAGTCGATTGTGCCGAGGTTCGCCATGGTCATGGACAGTTCCTTGATCTCCTCGTCGTCCATCATCTCGAACATGCGGGCCGTGAGGTCCGCCGGAAGAGACAGCATGAACATGGCGGCCTTCTCGGGGCCGGCCAGATTCCGGAAATTTTCCTGTTTGCGTGCCATCGCGCGTTCCGCCTAGGTTTCCTGATACATCCAGTTACGGATGATCGAGAGGGCTTCATCCGGATGCTTCTCGACGATTTCGCCGACTTTTTTGACGGATGATGCCTTCACTCGGCCCTCGACGCGGTCGATGTCGATCAGTTCATCGAACTCGCTTTCTTCTTCGCTCTGATCGGCAGGTCCGGCGATCGCCGGCGCGGGAGAAGACATCTCCTCCAACAGTTTTTGTTCAGCCGCTGCTGCTGCGGCCGGCAAAGCCTCGAACAGCCGCGCAACCAGAGGCCGCACGACGAGCAGGATGACCAACAGAACCAGGATGCCGAGAACGATAAACTCCGCAATCCGCAGTAAGTCGTTCTTCTGCAGCCCAAAGAACAAGTTTAAGGGCTCTTGGAAGTCGTCTTCGATCTCCGCGAAACGCATGTTGATGACTTCGACGGTGTCGCCGCGTTCCTCGTTGTAACCGATCGCGGTGGAGACCAACTTTGCCAAGTTTTCCATCTCCTGCTGTTCGCGAGGCTGGTAAACGTATTCGCCGTTCTCGTTGACGGTTGAGATGCCATCGACGATGACCGCGACAGACAGTCGTTTGATAACACCCGTTTCCCGAACGTGATTGGTGATGGTCTTGGAAATCTCGAAATTGGTTGTTTCTTCCGTACGAGATTCGCGCGTACTCGACGTCGGCCCCCCTGGGTTATTCTGATTTCCGTCGGGGAGGTTTGTCGCCACCGTGACCGGATCTGCACCATCGGATTCATTGGCGAGGGAGCTTTCCTCGACGGTTTGGGTGGAGCGCACAACCTGACCGTCGGGGTTATAGACCTCTTCGGTCCGCGAAATGCGGTCGAAGTCGAGCTCCGCCGAAACCCGAGCTTGCACTTTGCCGAGCCCTACCGACTTCTGAAGAAGCTCTTCGATACGCCGCGCCATCCGGTTCTCGAAAGCGATGCGCCGTTCTTCCAAATCGTTGATACGCGTCACCTCGGAATCGGCCTCGGCGCCACGGGCCAATAAGTTGCCCTTGTCGTCGATGATGGAAACCTTGTTGGGCTGCAGTTCCGGGACGGCGGCAGCGACCAGTTGCTGAATGGCGGCTGTCTGCTCGCGGCTTAACTGGGAGGCGCCGCGAAGTTGGAGGATGACCGACGCCGTCGCTTCCTGACGTTCCCGGCTGAACAACTGCCGACGGGGGAGGACGAGGTGAACGCGGGCGCCGCCGACGGCCTTCAGCGAGCGGATGGTACGGGCCAATTCGCCCTCAAGCGCTCGCATCATGTTGACGTTCTGCATGAAGTTCGTCGTGCCGAGCGCATTGGACTGGTCGAAAATCTCGTAGCCGACCGATCCGCCGCCGGGCAGGCCCTCAGCAGCAAGCGCTAGGCGGAGGCGGCCGACTTCGCCCGCCGGCACCATGATCTGGCTGCCGTTCCCCGACATATCGTATTCGATGTTCTGTTGCTGCAGATACTGGACGATGCGGTTCGAGTCGGCGGAATCGAGGTCCGCGTACAAGAGCTCCATGTCGGCGCCCGTGAGGCGTGTGGTCATGAAGACGAAGAACGCCAACAGACCGACGACAACGGCACCCATGATGGCCAGCCGAGCCGACCCCAGATTTTTGACGAGTTGAGAGAATGCGCCCACTTGATGTTGCCTTTTTTGATTGCCCCTCTGATCCCCGGTTGGGGCGTCTCGAAACAGCCGTAAACTTGGTGAAAAATTAAGGCTTCCGTGTGAAAACATCGTTAAAAGCGGGCGATTTTTGTGGCCTAAATCGCTTTATTTTTTAAGGCTTTAACACCTTGTAAGGCATCTCGATCGGGACACCCTTGAAGGTATCCGATCGGCGGCTTTGGAGCGTCATGTGAGCCCTCCATCTAACCTTGTCACGGATCCGGTCGGAGACCCCGGCAAATCCGTCAATGCGGGTGCGCATGCGGAGGCCATAAGGGCCGGCTTGGATCATCACCGGCAGGGAAATCTCGCGGCGGCGGAGTCGGCTTATCGGCAGGTTTTAAAGGGAAACCCCGATCATCCCGACGCGCTTCACTGGCTCGGCGTTATCGCGCTCCAGATGGGGCAAGCCGAGCAGGCGCGGCGGTTGATTGCCCGCGCCGTCGAGCTCAATCCCGATGATGTCGCGGCGCTATCGGATCTGGGTAACGCAGAGGCCGTCGCCGGGGACTTTATCGCCGCTGAAGAAACATTGCGCAGGGCGACCGAGATTGATCCACGCCGGATCGAGGCCTGGAGCAATCTGGGGAGTATCCTGAAATCGCAACGTAAATTGGACGAGGCGGAGGAAGCCTTTCGGCATGCCCTCCAAATCGACAGTGATTTTGCCCAGATCAAAGCCAATTTGGCGTCCGTTCTTATCCCGCTCGGCCAGTCGGAGGAAGCGGCTCAGCTGTGCCGTGAAGCGGTGCAAGCTGACCCCGGCATGGCCAGCGCCTATGCCAATTTATCAGCGGCCCTCAACGATTTGGGAGAGGTCGACGCAGCCATCGAGGCGGCTGAGGAAGCGGTGCGTCTTGCTCCCGGCCTTGCCGAAGGACATAGCAATCTCTCGGTTGCCCTCCAGGCAGCAAACGACCTCGAGACCGCTGAGCGGTTTGCCCGGCAGGCGATTGCTCTGTCGCCGCAAAACGCCGAATTTCATTACAATTTGGGGAATATCCTTTACGCCGCCGGCAACAAAACCGAAGCGATTGCGGCATTGGAGAAATCCCTGGCGCTCGATCCCGGTTTCGCCGATGCACACCTTAGTCTGGGGCGTATTCGACTACGCGATGGCGATCTGTCCGGGTTTTGGGATGTCTATCGCCGGCGTTGGCAATCGCGAAACTATGTTTCCTTCCGGCGGCAATTCCCTCAACCGCATTGGGAGGGGCAACCTATTGAAGATAAAGGAATTTTAATATGGGGGGAGCAGGGGATCGGCGACGAAATCCTGTTCGCTGGCCTGATCCCCGAGATTGCTGCCCGCGCTCGGCTCTGTGTTGTCGAGACCGAGGAGCGGCTGGTGCCGTTGTTTGCCCGCTCCTTCGAAAATGTCCAGGTGGTCGCCCGTCGTGATGAGCCTCATCCGGCCACCCGGGATCCGTCAATCGACTACCAAGTTCCTATGGCTGATTTGGGACAACGGTGCCGGCCGAACTTGGACGGGTTTGCGCCTCTTGGGCGCTATCTGAAAGCCGACCCCGGTAAGGCGGGCGAACTCCGTGACAAGTACAATCGGTTGGGCAATGGCCCGATAATCGGGATTTCCTGGCACAGCCGGGTACCGAAGCTTCTGCCGTTGGCGGATTGGGGTCCTATCCTCGAAAACTGTGGTGCTACTTTCATCAGTCTTCAATACGGCGATCACCGGGATGAGTTGTCAGCCTTCGCCGAGCGCCATGGTGTCATGGTTCATGGCGACCCCGAAATCGACCCCTTGGCCGACATGGATGGTTTTGCGGCCCAGGTCGAGGCCATGGACCTGGTCGTGACCATCGATAACTCGACCCTGGCTATCGCCGCCGCGCTCGGCGGTCCGGTCTTCGGACTCGTGCCGCTGGTATCCGACTGGCGCTATAGTTGCGGGCCGGCTGGTTGTCCATGGCACGACAATTTGACGTTGTTCCGCCAACATCGGAGCGGCATCTGGGACGACGCCATCCGCGAGGTGTCGGCGGCTGTTTCCAACTTTGTTCGCAACTCTGGGCAGCATGTGGAATGAGTGCCGCCGCTCTAACCGATATTCTCGTATGCGCCGACCGGTTTCACCGGGCTGGCCGATTGAGCGAAGCGGAGTCATTGTTTCGCCAAGCTTTGGAAATTGATGGCAGTCGCACCGATGTCCTCCTGAGGCTTGGGATTCTCGCCTATCAGGCAGGCCATCCGTCGGCCGCGGCGGAAATCATCTCCGACGTCGTAGACAAACACCCCGAATGGCCCGATGCGCATGCCAATCTGGGCCTCATCTTGAAGGCGATGGGGCGTTTGGAAGAAGCCGCCACGGCGCTGGAAAGGGCGATCGAGCTTGCGCCGTCTCTCCCGGAGCCGCATGCCAATCTCGGCGGCTTGCTGCACGATTTGGGGCAACTCGAGGAGGCCGAAAAAGCCTATCGCCGCGCCATCTCGTTGAAACCGGATTTCGCCGAGGCGCATTCTAATCTGGGAAATTTGCTTAGCGATCTGAACCGGTTTCAGGAAGCGATATCTCATTACCGGGAGGCGCTTCATACCGATCCTGAAAACCCGCAGATCCTGGCCAATCTTGGGGCAGCGCTTTTGGAGTTGGGAAGCGTGTCCGAGGCGGCGCCGGTCTTGGAACAAGCCGTCGCCATCCGTCCGACGCTGGTTGCGGCGCTATGTAACTTGGGCGCTTGCTATCGAGAACTCGGCGATACCGACAAAGCGGCTCAGACGTTTCGCCGTGCGCTAGAGGTCGATGAAAATTCTCTCTCCGCGTTGACGCTGCTCGCCAGTCTCCTGGAAGTAGCGAGCCGTTTGGAAGAGGCCTATGAGATCGCGCTTCGGGCCTGCCGGGTCGATCCCCGGAACCCGGCGGGAAACCTGATTGCGGCACGGTGCGAACGTCGGATGGGTTTAGTCGATAATGCGCTGAAGCGCCTCGAAGCAACACCATTTGAGGATGCCACAATCAAAGTCCGTTGTGCGGCAAGCAAGGAACTCGGCAGCCTTTATCATCGTAACGAGCGTTATGCGGACGCCTTCGTTTGTTTCGAACAGTCGAGCGAATGGACGGCGGCCGCCTGGCGCGCCATGGGTATCGATGGCGCGGGATACCAGGCCGAATTGGATGCAATGAGCGATATCCTTGTTGCACCGGGTGCTGGGAAATGGCCGCCTGCGGCTTATAGCGGGCCAGCGCCGATTTTTCTGGTTGGGTTTCCCCGCTCCGGTACGACCCTTCTCGATCAGATATTGGACTGCCATTCGCGCCTTTCGACGCTTGAAGAAAAGCCGTTGATTGAAACCGCGGCGGCAGGCTTGTCCAACCACGCGGCGGGATATCCCGGCTGTCTCCCAAATTTGACCGACGGCGATCTGGAGCCCTTACGTGCTTTGTATTGGTCGTCCGTTGCCCACTTCGCGCCGGAGCTTGATGACGGCTGCCTATTGGTCGACAAGCTGCCGCTCAATATCGCGCGGGCGCCATTGATCTATCGCATGTTTCCAAATGCCAAATTCATTCTGGCGCTGCGCCATCCCTGCGACTGTATTCTCAGCGCCTTCATGCAGTCTTTCGCGCCGAACAAATCCATGGCCTCGCTTCTCACGCTTGAAAGCGCGGCACAAACCTATGCGAAGATCATGAACCTGTGGTCGGCCAGTCGCGCCGCGTTCTCTCTCGATGCCGTCGAAGTCCGCTATGAAGACCTTGTTGGTGATTTCGAGAACACAGCCCATCGACTAGTAGATGGGCTGGGGCTGTCCTGGGAAGATGGGTTATTGGGCTTTGCCGAACATGCGCGGGCCCGGCGGATCGCAACGCCGAGCTATCATCAGGTTGTTGAACCCATCAACACGCGGGCGGTAGGCCGTTGGGAGCGCTATCGCGATAAGTTCGAACCATTGCGGCAGACCCTGGAGCCGATCTGTAACGATCTCGGTTATACGTTTTGATCGTCAGGAGTTCGGAACAGGCTTCTCACCCTTGCACCACCTTTGCCACATATCCCGATAGGCCCGTTCGATCGACCGGCCATAGGCCTCGCCCTGACAAACGGGAGAATGAGTGAGGTCATCGCGCAACCGTGTGCGCAGATCGGCTAGATGATCGAGATTGCCTGCCAACTGCGTTGCGATTGCAACGTATTCATCTTTCGTTTTAGCCGCGAGTTCCGGATGTCCGATGTGGGCGGCGATCGAATAGGCGACGCGGTCGACGAAGTGTTTGCCGATCAGGGAAACCACCGGCACCCCCATGCTCAATGCCTCGAATGTCGTCGTGGCGCCGTTGAAGGGAAAGGGATCGAGGGCAATATCGATCGGATCGTAGCGGTGCAGGTGGCTGCGCCTGTTGTCGTTACCGGCTTGCAGGATGATGCGGTCGGGGTCGATGCCGTGGTCGGCGAACGCCGTACGCCACCGTTCCGTCATCATGGGACCGTTGAAGAAGCTGAAATACTTCAGGACCAGACGGCTGTCGGGAACGGCTTTTAATACCCGCGCCCAGAGTTCGACTACCTCGTCATTTATTTTTTCGGGCTTGTTGAAGCAGCCGAAGGTCACATAACCGTTGGACCGTGCGGGCAGGGGCCCGATTTCGGGCAAATCGTTCTGTTCCGGATATTGGTAAAAAACCGGCAGCCGGTAGAGCTCCTCGGTGAAACGCTCCGGCGTATCAGGCGGGTTAAGGAGGTTGTCGGTCAACCAGTAGTCCATCTCAACGAGACCGCTGGTGGCACAATCATGGAAACTGACTTGAATAGGTGCCGGCCGGTGGATCACCACGGTCGGACGGTTTTCGTTGAAGCGCCCGGCGAGCACCACGAGAATATCGATCTCATCCTCTTCGATCAGGGCTGCCACCTCGGCGTCGGTCTTTTCTACCGTGTCACGCCAGTGATCGGTGACCTTCTTATAGAAAGTCGTCATCCGGTCTGGATAGAGAACTTCCGAATAGAAAAACAATTCAATTTCGTCTCTGTCGTGGGCGCCGACAAAGGGCAGTAGATTGAGAGAAACGACATGGGTTTTGAAATCCGATGAGATGTAGCCGACCCGCAATCGGCGATTGGGGTCTCGGTCTCGATCGGGAAAAGTTTTTTCGGCGGCGCCAGGAATTTGTCGGTGGGCCCGGATATCTCTGTGCCATTTGAATAAATCTTCCGAAGAGACGTTCGGCTTGTTGAGGACCAGGAATAGTAGGTTCTTCTCATCGTCATAACTGTCGTCGTCGGCCGACAGCCGGAGGGCTTCGCGATAGTGTTGTTCTGCCTTCTCGAGATCGCCGATGGCCTGTCTTGCGGCTCCCGCGGCGCTGTGGATGGTTGGGTTCGACGGGCTGAGTTCCAACGCTTTGTCAAAAGCTTCCATCGCGTCGTCGATGGCGCCCATCTTTTTGTGAATTTTGCCGAGGCTTACCCAGAGTTCTGCAATGTCCGGCCGCTGATCGATGGCAATTTTGCACTCCTCGAGCGCTTTATCGTAGACGCCAAGCACAATGAGAACTTTCGTCAATGCCGCCCGCGCTTGGACGTTCTCGGCATCGACCTCGAGCGCGATACGATAGTGCGTTTGCGCTTTGAACAGGCGCGCCATCTTATGCTCGGCGTAACCAACCTCGAAATGCGCTTCGGAGCGCTTGGGATCGATTTCGGCGCATAGCTCGAAAGCATCTCTGGCTTCCTGATGTCGCCGCAGTTCCCGATAGGCGATGCCGAGATTGAAATATGCGTCGGCGCTCGCCGGGTCTTGACGGGTGACGCGCTGTAACTCCGGAACGGCGTCCTCGAAATCTCCGGTTTCCATCATTGCATTGGCCCGATTCATGCGGGCGAGCAGATGCGACGGGTCCAACTCCAAGGCCGTGCTGAACTGGTCAATGGCTTCTTCGAAACGGCGCAGAGCTCTCAACGCATTGCCGAGACTGTTGAGGGCTGGAATGTGATCAGGTTTCAGCGCGACGGCTTCTTCCAGAGCAATGATGGCGTCGTCAGGACGATCCGCAGCGAGATAGGCGTTGCCCAGATTTGCGTGCGCCTCGGCCATGGCGGGGTTGATGGAAATGGCACGCTCGATAAGCGGAATTGCCTTTTCCGGGGCGCCCATCTGGTTGGCAATTACGCCTAGTAGATGCAAGGCGTTTGAATTGTCGGGGACGCGTTCAAGGACAGCCCGATAGATCGTTTCGGCTTCGCTGAAATGGCCCTCCCGATGTAGCGTTGCGCCATATTCCAGAAGCGCGTTGACGCTGACGGATTTTTTTCCGACCGAGAGCGTCGGTTGTTTGGGCGCTGACTGATTTGGGGTGGGCGCAGGGGAGGCCGAAGCGTCGGTCATGGCCAATCTTTCCGTTCCTGGTTCTTTATATTGGGCCCATAGTTTGACCGTTCCGTGTTAAGGCCATGTAAATCCAAAAGAAATTACTGGATTTCCGCCAAAAAATGAGCCCGGCAAGGCAGAGCCTTACCGGGCAGTTTGGCGGTGGTGGTTGGCGTTAACTTGTCAATTACCGTTTAATCCGGACCAGCTCGTCGAGCATTTCGTCGGCGGTGCTGATAATCTTTGCGCTGGCTGAGTAGGCCCGTTGGGTGGTGATCATGTTCGTGAATTCCTGGGCGATATCCACCGTGGAGGATTCAAGAACGTTCGACTGCACACTACCCGCGCCACCGGTTCCAGCTGTTCTCAAGAAGAATAGGCCGGAGAAGTCGGTGACGTTGTAGACGTTACCCGTGTTGGTGCCGAGACCATTGGGGTTCGGGAACGTCGCGATCGGGATTTTGAAGATTGGCCGGATATCGCCGTTCTCGAACAAGGCGGTCACAAGCCCGTCCTCACCGATGGTCACGCCGGAGAACTGACCGAACGCCGCGCCGTCGGTGTCGATGAACGTCGGGTTGTATGGGGCGGCGTACTGCGTCACGCCGTCCGCCTGTCCGACGGTACCGAAGTCGAAGTCGATGGCGAGGTCGGCGGCGCCGTTAGTCAGATCGATTGTGATATCGTCCACGTTGAAGGCGGTCGGCAAACCGGCACCGTCGAAGGTGACCGCGGACGTGGTCGACGGATCCAGATCGAGGTCATTGATGGTTACCGAGCCGGCACCATTCTGGCGGATCGCCGACGTCCCGGAAGCATCGAAGATGATGTCCGTGTGGTTGGCGTCGGCCGACGTGGTCAAGAGTTGCGTAATGTCGACACGGCTGGAATTGCCGGAGTTGGAGGCAAACCGGGTCGATGATGCCGTGTCGGCCGCATTCAGTGCCGTGATCAAGTTGGCGACCGTCGCCGAAACGGAGCCGCCGATGTCGACGGTGGTTGTACCGCCCGAGCCGAGGGCGGCGTCATTGTCGAATTCGTAGGTGACGGCCGTACCCTGAAGGTTCACGACGATAATGTCACCGTCGGAGACCTGTGTGGTGAAGTCGAGCCGGCCGGTCGAGGCATAAACGCCGCCGCTGGAACTGGACAGCACGGCGCTGCCCGACAGGGTCGGCGGGTCGACGCTCAGATCCCATGCGTTATTGGCGGTTTTGGTCCAAACCAGCGCAATGTTGTGCGCCACACCCAGGGAGTCATAGACCTGGATGGTGGTGTTGCTGGTGCTGCCCACCGAGGCTTCGGCGTTCAAGTTACCGCCGAAGGTGAGATTTTCGGTGGCGTCCGCCGTACCGCCGATGTTGTTCAACCGGATGGTCTCGAGGTTGGTGAACACCGTCGGGTCAGGGTTGAAGACGTTATTGTTGGAATCTACCGTCTGGCCGAGGGCGTTGGTGCGGTAACCCTGGAGGTAGTAGCCGGCGGTGTTCTGCAGATAGCCGCTCTTATCGGCGTTGAACGCGCCGGCGCGGGTGAATCGGTAACCGGTGGCCCCGTCGGTCAGGCTGTTTTCGTTGACGACGAAGAAGCCGTCGCCGGAAATACCCAAGTCGGTGGAGTTGGTGCTCGATTGGAACAAGCCTTGGACCGTGATGGCCTGGAACGGACGCTGTTGCACACCACCCGGGGAGAAGTTGTTCAAGCTGGCCTGCGCGGTCACCAACGTTTGGAACCGGACTTCGGTTGCTTTGTATCCGATGGTATTGACGTTTGTAATGTTGTCCGCGATGGCGCCGAGGGCCTGCGAGTTGGCGTTAAGGCCCGAAACGCCAGAGAACATTGCACCATAGATACTCATTTTCCTTACCTCCAAGTTGGCCGGTTTTCCGGACCGGCCTGTCTCAAATCGTCTTCTCTCAATTCGTCCTGTCCGACCGTGTCCGACTGGACGTGCTCAGTTTTCGCGATCGCTAATGGATCCTCATGTCGCTGGTGTTTCCTCGTTTCCCGATGAAGTGGTCGGCTCGCTGATCGACAGGATCTCGTCTAGACCGACGTTTACACCGCCGACATCGAGTGTCGTCGCATTGCCGTTCATGGAGACGCCGGTAACGCGGCCTTTCATCACCATTGAGGTGCTGATTTGCTCGCCTTCGACACCAACGGCGGCAACCGAAACCGAATAGGGGCCGTCATCGACGGGGTTACCGTCATTGTCGGTGCCGTCCCATACATATTCGTGACTGCCGGCGCCAAGTTCGCCCGTATCCGTCTTAACCACGGTGCCGCTACCGTCGGTGATGATGATGGCCGTATTCTTCGCGTTGTTCGCCAACGTATAGGTGAACGACGCGTTGCCGTCCTGCAGCGGAACCCGGTTGGTTTGCGCTTCGACCTCGGTGCCGATGAATCCGACCACGGCCGAGGCGAGGCTGGCATTTTGAATCAGCAATAGATTCTCAAGATTGCTATTGGTTGCAATCTGCTGTTCGACACTTGCGAATTGGACCAGCTGATTGGTGAATTCCGTCGGCTCGATGGGAGACAACGGATCCTGGTGCTTAAGTTGCGTTGTCAGAAGCAACAGAAAGGCGTCGAAGTCCGAGGCGAGCGTCGTTTTTGCCGCGCCGGACTGCGTCTGCGTTTGTGTTGCCGAGCTTACTTCATCAACCATTTTTTGTTCTTCCTAGGTCCGCCAGTTTCCACCTAAACCCTTATATCCACGCCACCGTTCGTGCTCATATTTCGCCCATAGGCATTGGGGTTCATGACAATGCCTTGATCGCGTTCCTGTTCCGGGGTGTCCCGGCGCTCGGAGGGGTGACCGCCGCGGCCACGATGCCCGTTTCGGCCGGCCTCGGTCATATGTGACTGTCCGTCATTACGAAGGCTGAAGCTGAGGCTGTCCGAACTGGTCCGCAGGCCCGCGTCCTGAAGAGCGCGTTCCAGGCCGCGCGCATCACGCTGCAGCATGTCCAATGTCTCGGGTTTTTCGGCGAGCACGGTCGCCTGGATATGACCGTCCTTGCCGATCTCAAGCTTAACTTCCACGCGGCCCAATTCGGCGGGGTGGAGTTTGATATTGATCTTGTCGGCGCCGGCACCCAAAGCCTTCTTAATGTGCAAGGCCACCTGCTCAGCAGGTGCTTGCGCAGGCGTCGGCTGACGGGCCGCCGTGGTGGGGTTGGCCTTTGCCGTTTGTGAGACTTGGCTAGGCCCGGCCGGACCGGTCGTGGCATTCGTTTGAATGGTATCCGCGCCCACCGGCTGGAATTTGGCGCCTAAGGTCGCGGTGTTTGCTGCCGGTTGCGGGGCCGCAGCTTGAGCCTTTACCAATTGGAGGAACGCTTGTTGGTCCTGATTGGCGTTTTGCTGAAGCGCGCGGTTCTGAGCCAATTGCGGATCGACAGGTTTATTCCGAGCCCCCGAGGCGTCGCCATTATTGTTCGTGGTCGACGGGGTCGTCGGAGACGTTTCGCCTTCAGTTAACGCAGCCAATTGCGACAACGTGCTTGCCGACGTCAGATTCTGATCGAGCCCGGCATTGGGTTTGGCGGCATTGTTCGCGACGTTAACCTGTACTTCGATATTGGTTCCCGCGCCAAGCTTCTGGGCAAGGTCTTGAGCCTGCTTATTCGCCAACGCACTTGCCGCCGAGTTGTTGGACTTTGGCTGCTTATCCGGTTTCACATCGCTATTGGCGGCACGGTAGAGGTCATCCGCCAGGTCCGAGAAATCCTGATCGGTGAGCGCTCCGGACACCTGCGATTGTGCCCCTTTGTCCACGGAGGCGGTTTCCACCGGCGCCGCGGATTTGGTTTGATTTTGACTGGATTCAGTGGTCGTTGAACGTGCCGGCGCTTGCGATTGAGCCGCCGATGCGACGGCGTCGGCAGCTGTTTGCGTCGTGGCGGCAGAATCGGGATCGGGGGTGACAGCCGTTTCCTCGACGGGAGCGGGTATATCGTCTCCGGAAAGATCGGCCGCCGGCTCGATATCATCGTCATCCGCCGCCGGAGCCGGCTGATCGTCCGTATTGCGACTATCGTCGGCGCTCGAATCGTCGTCTCCCGACGGGCGCGATGCGGTTTCGATGGCATCGGCCTTCCGGTCGTCGCTTATTTCTTCATTGGTCCGGGGGGCATATTCCTCGTCGGTCTGTTTCGGTCCGCTTTCGCGCGCTTCTTGCTTCTGTTCCGCGCGCCGTGCCAAGCGGGCCTCGACCGGGTCGACAGGCGCCTGTGCCGCTTCGAGCGTATCCTCGGGCGTGTCGACCAGATGCTTCAGAATCGTGGAAAACTGCATCTGATCGGCCAGAGGCTGCTCGCTGGCGCCTGCGCTTTGACTGGCGGCCTTTGCCGCGCTCGTCGTGCTGTTAACTGTTTGGACCTGATCGTACATACGGATAGCCCTGGTTCAATCCGAGCTCTTATGAGCAAGGATCGGGCCAACCCAATATTTTTATTAAGACGTTGTTATTAAAGGGATTTTTAAGGAAATCCTTAACAGATTTCAGTGGCCGGGAGGAGCTGGCATGCCATTTTGGTAAGAACTAGGTAATTTCTGCCGGAATGGGGAGAAGGGCGAGGACTAAATAGAAAACTGCCGCCGGGCCCATGGCACGGCGGCAGTCGACTTGAGGGATTTACCGGACTTCGGAGTGGCCGTGTCCGGGATAAAAGCTTAGGCCGAGATCTCACCGACCCCTGAGGCCTCGGGGGCGGCATCCTTGACCATCGGTTCGCCGGCGTTGGTCAGCAGGCCTTCGGCAAGGTTCTTGTTGATGGTGATCAGGGTCTCGAGATAATTACCCTTGGTGTTGGCCAATGCCTTGATGGTTTGGCGGTCGACGAAAATGCTTAGCGAAAGAATGTTCGCTTTCAGTTCCGGCGGCAGCTGATTTTCCTTGTCCACAATATCCGCTTGGATGATGGTCCAAAGCAGCTGGTTGAACTTAAGCGCCGCAGCATAACTGTCGTAGTCGTCGGTTTTACCTTTGACGTCCTCGAGCATCAGAGCCGCTTTCGTAAACGCCATTGCCTCTACTTCCCGCGGTGGCATGGCAGTTTTTTGTGTCTGGGCGTAGGCCTGAACCTTATTCTGCGACATTTGCCAGAACCTCCGATTCAAAGTTGATCAATTTCCTGCACTCCTTCAGGGCCTGGTAATGATTGCCCTCAAGGATCTTTTGAGACATCGCCATTACCATCGCCAGGTTTCTCTGGTCTGGAAAAGTATTAAAAAGCTCATTGACTAACTTAAAGTAAATTTTGTGATACTCTTTATCGTTTCTTGGATCTACGTACATATTAAGTATTAGATAATATAATTTCTTTGCCAGCGTGGTTGCATTTTCTTCGGTTATAATGTCTTTTTCCCGAAGTACCGGAACCGTATTCTGAACGACTATTTCGCTTTTCTGGCCAACATTGGTGATTACGGCCGTACCGATAAGAACTTTTTCGTCGGGTCTGAGGGTCAACTTCAGAGGCATGGCGATAAACCACGAATTGTTTCAACGAGTTTAAGCGTCCGGGATTCCCGCCGGCATTTGGTTTTGGCTCCCGCAAATCTGCAAGAGTGTCGTTCGTTGGCATATTGGAAGAAAAAAAGGGGGATGGTCGGCTCCCCCTTTCTCTCGTTCCATGTAAATCGGACTTAGAACAGCCGCAGAATGGATTGCTCGGATTGCTGAGCGATACTGAGGCCGATCGTACCGAGTTGTTGCCTAGTCTGCAGGGTCAGCAGGTTGGCAGATTCTTCGTTGAGGTCGGCGTTGATCAGCTTTGCCGCACCTTCTTCCAACGAGTTGATCAGGTTAGCAGTGAAGTCCAACCGCAACGACAGCACACTGGCGTTTGAACCGAGGGTCGAAGCCGTGGACCGCAGGGTGGTCAACGCGCTGTCGAGGTCGTTGATGGCGGTGTCGATGTTCGCGTCGGCGCCGAAGTTGTTGACCGCGGCAGCGATCGACAGACCGGAGGCGTCGGATGCGACACCCGAGATGGTGAGCGTCGAGGAACCGTCTTCACTGAAGGTAACCTTTAGGTTGGCGGGCGAGGCTTTCAGAAGGTTGTTACCCTTGTAGCTCGCGTCGTTCGCCAAGTTGTTCAGCTGATTCCGAAGATCGTTGAACTGAATGGCGGCTTTGGAACGGTTCGTGGTGTCGGCGTCTGATTTTGCCGACAGCGCAATACCTTTCATCTGCTCGACGATATCGGAGATCGCTTCGATACCGGCAACAGCAGTTTCAACCGCACTCACGCCTTGGTCGATATCGTCCTTCAACACGGACAAGTCGCCGGCGCGATCGCTCAAGCTGCGGGCTTGGAAGAACGCGATGGCGTCGTCGATCGCGCTGTTGACCTTCAAGCCGGTGGACAGACGCTCCTGCGTACGCGCGATAAGGTCGGTCGTGCGCTGGAGGGCCAAAAGGTTAGTTCGTGTGGCGCCAGATAGATTGACGTCATTAGCCATGGTTAGTCTCCTCTTCTAGGTCTCATCTACATACAAGCCCTTCTGCCTGTAGGGCGGGTCCCGGTCGAAACCGGGTCGGAAGTGCCAATTTCATGGCCATGACGTATTTGGCCATCGCGGCACCTTAGAAAAAAATCCTAAATAAAAGAAAAAGTTTCGGTTTATGCATAGTTAAACGCAGTGTTAATTTTTCTTTTATTTGTGCTATTTTTAATTAACGAATTCTAAATACTAATTTAACCATTCATTAATACTTGCGTCGTGCTTGAGCTATGCGGGCCTAGAGAAATGAGGTGAGGGTCAGGGTGCTGAGTCGAACCAGCGTGTTGTAGGACGCCTCGAGCATGGTCTGATCCTGGGTAAGTTCGGCGACCGCTTCGTAGGTATTGGCGCCTTCCAGTTCGCCGATGGCCGTTTGGAAGTAGTTCTTGTTGGTCGTCAGGGTTGCGTTGGTCGTGTCCACCTGCTTGATGCGGGTGGCAATATTGAGCTCGACGGTCGTGAGTTCCGTTTCGGATTCTTCGAGCAAAGTCAGGGCATTCTGGAACTTGGCGGCCGCGTCCGGATCGGCCAGATCAGTCGAGCGGATCACCCGGATCGTGCGGACAAGCTTCTCGAACGCGCTATCGGCGGCCGTCACGCCATAGCCGATGCTGACGCCTTCCTCGATCCGGGCTTTCAACACCGTATCGTCGCCCTGGTAATAGAAGCTGGGTTCTGCCGTCGTGTTGAACGTCGCGTCGAATGTTGGCGCCGTGCTTAAGTCGCCGGGGACAACCGGTTTGGTCTGGGTCTTGGAACCGGCAAACAAATATCTTCCGTTGACGCTAATGTTCAAAAAGTCTTGCACTTCTTGCATCTTGATATCGGCAAGATCGTCTTTGTCGACACCATCAGCCAAGGAGCCGTCGTCGACGATATCGACGAGCAGCGTGTGAATTTCGTCGAGCGTGTTCTGAAGCGCTTCGACACTGTTGAGGGCGGTCCCAAGACGCAAATTCAGCAAGGTGTTGTCGCTCAAGTATTGGTCGATACGCCGTTCAGCGCTCTCAAGCGTCACGATCCGGCTCGAGTCCGCCGAAACCCCGGCGTAATCCTGGGATTTTTGCAACGTGCTGATCTGCAACTGGCGGTCGGTAATACGATCCTGCGTATTCAGGATGACCGATCTGATCAACTTATTCTGTGCGAGATCCGTTACGCGAACCATGGGTTCATTCCCTCATCACGCCATCACACAATTTGCGACAGTTCTTCGAATAGCTTGGACGTCGTCGTGATCATTCGGGCAGCCGCCAAGTAGGCCTGCTCAAAAACGATCATGTTTGCCAATTCCTCGTCCATATTCACCGCGCTGATTGATGCATGTTTGCTGTACAGTTCGGTTGTCAGGTTTTCCTGGAAGGTCAATGAGGTCTGCACGATGGAAACTTGGACCGAGTTGTAGGAAAGGATGCTCGATGAATAAGCCGAGAAAGTCGTGTCTGCTTGGGCCAGACCGCCACCGCCGCCGGGAGCGGCATTGAAGCTGACGGTTGCTTCGAAGACCGCTGCCAGATCTTCGGCGACGCTGCCGTCGCCGATTGTCAGACCTTGGCTGGTTGCCATTGCCAGGGCACCGTCATCGACGACGTCATAGGCTTCGGAGCCCGAATCAAGAATCTTGACCTGATAGGTACCGCTGCTTGTGTCGAAAATGACCGTCGCCGAAATGCCTTGCGCCTGCAGGGTGGTGTTTTGGTTAATCGCCGCGGCAGCGTCCGAAATGGTGTCGGCGGTGGCGTCCGAATCATAGTCTGTACCGTCGTTGTAGCTGACGGTCGTGGAGAAAGTTGCTCCCGTAAACGTCAATGTCCGCGTGGCCGCACCACCGATGGCGGCGGTTGCGGCTGCATAGGCGTTGGCGGTCGAAGACAGGTACGTATTCGACTGCAGTTCGCCGCGCGACATATAGAAGGTGTTCGCGATGATATCGGTGCGTACACCGACCCGGTTGCTGATGCCCAGGCTGTTGGTGCGCAGGCCCGTATCGCTGAGAAGACTGCCGCCGCCCGTTTCGACGATCTGGAAGCTGTCGCCGTCGCTGTCGCGGATCTCGAGGCGGTAGCCGGCGCCGTCCGACACGACCTCGGCGACGATATTCGCGGCGGTGATATTGGCATTTGCGTTAATTGCCGTTGCGATGTCGGTTAGTGAATCGGTTGCCGTGTAGTTCACGGTTTCATCCAGGCCACTGGCGGTGAACTGCAATGTACCGGCTGTGGTGATGACATCGTTGGACTGGCTGGTGAAAACGTCGGTCCGATATTCGGCGTAGCTCTCCGTCGAGCTGATCAGGTTATTGAGCCCAAAGAGATCGGAGAATCCCCGCCCGATTTTACCGGCAGCGCTGACCGAACTGTCGAGCTCATTGATCGCGACCCGATAGTTCCCGCTCGCCGCCAACTCGAGGAAACCGTCATCGGTTGTGAGAGATCCGGTTAGGTTGGTGAACAGCGTATTGATACCGTTCGTGCCGTCGTTTAGCAGATCGTCGACCGTGGTATAGTTGGCCATGTCGAGGACATGATCTTCGATCAGTGCGCCGTCCTCGTCGACGACCGCGATCCGTACCAAGCCTGTCGCACTATCGATGTTCGTCGTCGAAGCGAAGTAACGGTCACCGGTGAGGGACGGTGGCGGCGGGAAACCTGCCCCCGTGTTATGAGTCTTGTTGATCTCGTCCTTGAGCTTTTCGGCAAACTCATCCAGCTGGGTTTGGATAGACTGAAGATCGCTGTCGCGGAGGTCGACCAACGCCTTCAGCTTGCCAGACGAAATGGTCGTCGTGATATCGGAAGAGGCGGACGCGTCGCCGATGAATATGCCCGGTATACCTCCCGCCGGATATCCCGTCTGACTAGGTGCGATATAATTCACGGCCGTCGTCGGTACATATTCGACGCTCGCCGATACCGCGGTGGGCTGATTGTAGGAGAGGGCGTTCTTTGTCCCCGCGATAAGCGTCTTACCATCAGCGGTGAAGACCGTGATGCTGCCATCGCTCTTCGGGAAGTATTTGACGTCCATGATCTTGGACATCTCGTTCAGGGCCAAATCGCGTTGATCTTCCAACTCGGCGGTCGATACACCGGACGCGGCGAATTCGATGATGTCCTGATTGAGGGAGACAATCGAATCCATATGTTCGTTGAATCGTGTGATCAGCTGATCGATCTGACTATTGACCTCGGAGCGAAGCCGTTGCGCTTCGAAACTGAGGTCCTCAAGGGATTGAGCAACGTCGATCGCGGCGTTGACGGTGGTCAACTGCGTGGCGGCAATCTCCGGCGCCAACGCCAGCGCATCGAATTGGGCTGCCAGTTCCGATGTCAGGTGAGTGAGAGAGTTGTTGTCTTCGGGCCGGCCAAATAGAGAGTTTACCTGCGAAAGGAATTGCTCGCGTACGGTAAGGCGCTCGAGTTCGCCATACTCTTTTCTGAGCTGCTTGAGGACTCCCTCGTCGACATTGCGGGTAATCTCCGCCAAGTCCACGCCGTAGCCATTCCCGTCGATGACGCGGGACGTTTGAGAGACGATCTTCCGGCTATAGCCTTCAACATTCACGTTGGCGATGTTGTTGGACACCACCTGCAGCGATTGCTGGGAGACCTGAAGCCCGCTGATAGCGTTCTGAAGTGTAATCTCGAGCGACATCGTTCGACGTCCCTTTTGCTCCTAGAGCACCCTTCCTAAAGTTCCTGGTTGAGTCCGACCGAGACCGGCGGCCGATACGCCTGACGTGCGGCGGCGTTCTCTCGGGTTCCATTTTCGCCATAAGCGCCGGTTTCATTGAGACGATCGCGCGCGCAGTCGGAAATGACCTGGAAGAGATGCTTTGATGCGTGGATCTTTGCCTCCAGCCGGATCTTGTTTTCGGCGAGCAACTGATTGAAACCGGCGATGGCATCCTTCAGGCGCTGCCGGAGCGCGCTATCGACCTCGCTCATACTGGCGTCCTCATTGATGCTCTGAATGTGCTGTTCATAGACTGTGCTCAATGATTGCTTTTCGTTGACGATGTCCGCGAGATCCCGCGCGCGTTTGTCCTGCGCGAGGAGCTCGTTTTCCTGTTTGACCAGATCACTCAGCTTGGTCGTAACGGAAAGCAGTCTTTTGACTCTCTCTTCGGCTTTCATTCTATTGACCCTCTTGCATGATGATCATCTGGCGCATGACGGCGTCGGCGATGCCGATGCCGCCGGATTTGGCCATAGCCTTGCCGTATTCATCGACCATCATCGACTGCCAGATTTCTTCGGCGTGACCGCCACCGAAAGGTGGTTCGACATCAATTCCAGAGAACAGCGGCTGCAGCATCTGCCCGAGGAAGAATGCTTCGAAATCCTCGGCCACCTTGCGAACCTGCTCCGGCGTTTTTGCATGCTCGAACGAGGGAGCCGACCGGCCTGCGCCGATGGCGACATTGCCCTGTTGAGCAAGGAAGGCGGCGTTGCTTATTGCGTCCATCACATCACCATGATTTCTGCTTGCAGCGCGCCGGCAGCCTTAATTGCCTGCAGGATGGTGATCAGATCGCGCGGACCGATGCCCAGCGCGTTCAGGCCGTTGACGAGATCCTGCAGCGTGATTCCGGGTTGAACGACCGCAAGTTTGTTGTCCGCCTGTTCATCGACCGTGATCTCAGTCCTATCCACGGTTGTCGTCGTCCCAACTTCGGCAAATGGGCCGGGTTGAGAGACCTGGGGCGTTTCGGTGATCCGGATTGTCAGGTTGCCTTGAGCGATTGCCACCGTGCTGATTTTGACGTTTTCGCCCATCACGATGGTGCCAGACTGCTCGTCGATCACGAGCCGTGCGAGCTGGTCGGGCTCGATCCGAAGCTGTTCGATGTCGGTAAGCAGCCCGACCACATTGTCTTCGTACCCGTCTGGGACACCGACGACGACGGTCGCGGGATCGCTAGGACGGGCGGCATCAGTACCCAGGAAGGCATTGACCGCCTGCGCCATCCGGCGCGCCGTCGTAAAGTCGGGATTGCGAAGGCTCAGCCGTATGGCCTGCATTCCGGCAATATCGAATTCGATTTCGCGTTCGACGATCGCGCCGTTGGCGATGCGGCCGCTGGTCGGAACGCCCTTGGTAACGGTTTCGCCGGCACCGGCGGCACTGAAGCCGCCGACGGCCAGTTGGCCCTGGGCGACCGCGTAGACCTCACCGTCGGCACCCAGCAGGGGGGTCACCAATAGAGTGCCGCCGAGAAGGCTTTGGGAATCGCCAAGGGCGCTAACCGTTACGTCGATATGGCTGCCTTGGCGGGAAAAGGCGGGTAATACGGCTGTAACCATAACCGCCGCGACGTTCTGCGTGTCGAGACCGGCCTCGGTGGGTTTCACACCCAGGCGTTCGAGCATGGCAAGCAGGCTTTGTTTGGTAAAATGGCCGTCCTGGATGGTATCGCCGGTATTGTTGAGGCCGACGACCAGACCGTAACCTACCAAAAGGTTTTCACGCACGCCCTGGAAGTCGGCGATGTCCTTGATGCGTGATGCCCCTAATGCGCCAGTGGTATGAGTCAGAAGAACGGCCAGCACAGCTACTACGGCCAGCAACAGGCGCCGTGTATGGCCGGCAGCTTTCTTTCTTTTGATCAACTTTAAAAGTCCCGCCATTTTGATCTTCCTTGGTTGGAACCGTGCCATCGCCCGGATCCGAGGTCGGAAAGCCCGCACCTTTCCCTCCATCGGTGCGAATTCCGTGCCAACCAGCAGAAACCTGGTAGTTGCTTGATTTTTTGCGTTTTTTTGAAAGGAAAGTTGAGCCGCCTGCTGGGACTGGCTCGATTTATTGCCGACCCCGGGAATAAATTGCCGGGTGTTTGGTTATGGGGGAGCCTATGCCGCCTAGGCCTTCAGTTCGGCTGCCACCTTGGTCATGTCGTCGACGGTAGAAAACACGGTTGCCGACATGTTGTAGGCCTGTTGTACCTGGATCATCGTCGTGAATTCGTTTTCCAGGTTCGTGTTCGACAATTCGTGGGTAAAGGGAAGGAAGGTCGCATAACCCTGTTCGTTGGCGAAGGCCAGTTCGGCTGCTCCCGACGTCGGCGATTCGGTAAAACGGTTACCTTGGACGTAGTTCAAGCCGTCCGGGTTCGGAAAAACGGCTAGCGGCAACTGATATAGGTTGCTTACAACGCCGTTGGTGAAAAGGCCATAGACGTGGCCCTTGTCGTCGAAACCGACTTCGCTAAGCTCGCCCTGGCTCCGGCCATCTTTCAGAAAATTGCCGTAAAGATATTCGTCGCCAATCGAAGTAACGGACGATACGTCAAGATCGATCGTTGATGCCGTCTGGCCGTCGGCCCAGGGCACCGTGAAACTGAACGTCGTACCTGGCGCAAGGCGGCCCTCGCTATCGAAAGTGAAGGTTTGGGTGAGAGGTGACGTTCCCGTGGAGGTATAGTCGACAGGTGCCGTTTCGCCACCAGGCGCTGTGACCGTCAGGGTCCATTGGTTCAGTCCCGACGCCTTTGTCCAATTGAAATCGAGTTGCTTGAGGTTCGAGCCGGTAATTAGGTCGCCGTTCGCGTCGAGCAACCCTTCCGTATAAATACTCGCCGTGCTGACCTGTGGTGTGCCGCTGACGACGGGAAGATTGACCGTGATCTCGGCGCTTGTTGAGGCCTGATTGACCGATGAAAAGGCGTAGGCGTCTACTCGGACGGGAACCAATTGAGACGTCGTCAAAAAATCCCCGTTTGCGTCAGGCTCGATACCCATCAGATAGTTGCCGTTCTTGTCCGTCAGATAGACTTGCTCGGTTGTGAATGTATTTCCGCCAATGGTCACCGTTTGCGTGCCTGTGGCCGTCTGATGGAAGCCGCCGTCGCGCGAATAGAATGTATCGCCCCCTGTAAGTTCCGTTTGCAGAACAAACATGCCTTTGCCGCTGATGGCGAGATCGAATTTGTTATCCGTAGAAAGCATACGCCCCTGGGTCGAAACAAAGTTCTGGCGAAGGGAACGGACACCGCCGACATCGCTGTTTGCATCGAAGGTAGAGGCTAGGACCGTGGAGAAGCGAGTTTGACTGGCTTTATAACCGCCCGTGTTCAGGTTGGTGATGTTTTGGGAAATCGTGCCGAATGCCGATGCTTGGGTGAGCATTCCGAGCACCGGGGCCGCAAAAGAGCCGTACATAGCCATGGAGGAATTCCCAAAACAAAGAAGGTTTACGCAAACGTGTGCTATTGGTGAGCAAACCTCATGCCAATATCATGTGCCCATAACTATATGAAAAATATATATAAATATTGGAAAGTGTCTGATTGCGTTCGGGAATCGTTAACTCTTGCCGGGATAGAGTGCAGATATTGCCGGGTACATTGCCCCTGGACCGTCCACCGTATGCCGGTCGATTGACCGTTTGGAGGACAGGATGCTCGACCGGCTGGCAACCTGCGGCGATTAAGGTGTCATGAGAGTTTCAAGGGTCCAAACGCGCCCCTCAAACGAGGTCAAGAAAAAGCCCTCCGCGCGACCCGCGACTGGCCCCAGTTTTTCAGACCATCTCAATAAAGTCACCGGAACAGGGGCCGATGTCGACGAGGTGACATCGGTAACCGCGACGAGTGCGCCGAGCGGCGTTCTGGCAGCCCAGGAAACGCCGGCGGAGGACGAGAAAAACGCACGCCGCCGTACTTTGGAGAGAGGTGAGGATATTCTCGACCAACTCGATGAGATTCGTCACGATTTACTAATGGGGGCTATTCCCAAAGACCGCCTGACACGCCTTACGCGTTTACTGGAAGCACGCCGTGCAACTGTTACGGACCCCCGGCTGATTGCGGTTTTGGACGAAATCGAACTCCGGGCGAAAGTAGAAATCGCCAAGTATTCCCGCCCTTTATAGCTATCTATTTGAATTTTCAACGTAAATTTGAGAGAGCAGGGAATAACCCTGTTTTTTCATAGACTTATTTTATTTCCCGATCACAAAAAGATCACTTGTGGCATCCGGGCGTCAAAACTATATTCCGCGCCCGAATTCTAGTGCAAAGCTGGGCCCAACTATTTTGGGGAAATCTGGGAGTGTGTTTATGATTGTAACTCTTCCACCGGATTATTCGCCGTCTGATGACGAGCCATTTATGAATGCTATGCAGCGTGAATATTTCCGGCAAAAACTAGAAAAATGGCGAGCTGAGCTTCTCGAAGAAGCAAACGAAACGCGGCAAAATCTACAGGAAAGTAACAGTATCGAGCCGGATCTCGCGGATCGAGCGTCGGTTGAGACGGAGCGGTCACTGGAATTGAGAACCAGAGACCGGGCGCGTAAGCTGATTGCCAAGATCGATGAAGCCCTCGAGCGGATCGAGCTAGGTACGTACGGGTACTGCGAAGAGACGGAAGAGCCGATCAGCCTTCGCCGGCTGGAAGCACGACCGATTGCGACATTAAGCATCGAGGCGCAAGAGCGTCACGAGCGCATGGAACGCACACACCGCGACGATTAAACATTATCCCGTGCGACGGAATAAAAAGGGGGCCGATGGTTTTCGCCATCGGCCCCAAGTTGTTCCAATTCGGTTGGAATCAGAACGGGAAGAGTATGTCGATAAGTTGCGTGCCGTAACGCGGTTGCTGTAGATCCGATAGGGTGCCGCGGCCACCATAGGCCACCCGCATTTCGGCTATTTTTTCGTGAGAAATGGTGTTGTTGTAGTCGATGTCTTCGCGCCGAACGACGCCGGTGACCATCATCTCCCGCATCTCATAGTTAACGCGGACTTCTTGTCGGCCGAAAATCACCAAATTACCGTTCGGCAGAATCTGAGTAATGATTGCGGCGAGGGTGACCGAAATCTCTTCTTCCCGGTCGATTTCACCGTCGCCCTCGGTCGCGTGTTGCGTCCCGAGACTGACCGTGGCGGCGGGATTTATCCCCTCTGGCAGAACCTTCGTAAACTCTTGTTCGATTCCGATAAGGGCGCTCACGTCCCCGTCTTCCGAATCGTTGCGTGTCCGTGATGTCGTGTTCGCCAAGGCGGCGCTATCCGCGATATCCAGTCTTACGGTCAGAATGTCGCCGACTTCGTTGGCCCGTTGATCGCGGAAGAAGGCGCGGGCACCGGGACGCCAAAGGGAGTTGGCGTTTCGTTCGACCGCTCTCGGCGTCGGCATAGGCATGCTGACCGGCCGGTAGGAAGGTTGCTTCGTCGGGTTGACGATGGGGGTGATTTCGGGCCCGTCGCCGACTTCGGACAAGCGGGTCAACAAGTTGCATCCGCTGAGGAGCATAGCCGCCAAACTCAAGGCGGCGGCGTGCCGGTAAAATCTTGGCAGTTGCATGATAACCTACCTTTTCACGTTCTAGCGCAGCGCAACTTTGCCGGTTTGCTCGACGCGAACCCTGTTGGGCCCAATGATTTCGGCGTCGACGACGATGTTGCTTTGCGGGTTTTCGACCCGGATGAAATCACCCATGCCGCCTTCCTGAAGCGCCTTTGCCTGTGCGGTGAGCTGCATGTAGGGGGCCGAAAGCTCCATGGTGACGACGCTGCCCCTGGATACCAACAATGGCTCCCGCATTTGGCTTGGGGTTAGCGGCACGCCCGGCCGGAGTGAGCGCCTCGCAGCTAAACCAATCATTTCGCGGGGGTCGAGAATCGTATCGTTTTTGACCTTTTGGTCCCGAACGCGGACCATCTCGACATCGTGCTTGCCGATGACGTCCCCTACCCGGAGGCGTTTATTCAACACGGGTACCGACACGAGGTTGTAAGCCCGGCCCGTAACGCGGATGCGCTGCGCGGACGGGTCATCTGCGGGGGCCGCGACGGTTGCGACGAAGCGTCCCGTGCGCCTGTCGAACGTCAAAGCCTGGATGCCGATCGTGGAAGGTTGGTTGGCAGCGACGTGTAGCCTGAGCGATCGATTGCTGAAGACGACTTCGGTTTCGCCGGTGAGGCCTTGATCGCGTAGCGCGCGGACCAGTTCCTCCTCGATCTCTTCGCCATAGATAACGTAGCTGTCACGTTCCACGATGGTCTGAGTTTTGAGATTTAGGGGACGCCAATCCAAACCATACCGGCGGGCGACATTGAACAACCAGTTGGCGTCCAATATCACACGCTGACCAGGGGCCGGCGCATAGGCGACATTCACGCCCGCGTTGGGGCCGGCATTCTCGAAAAGATCACCGAGCGTTACGTATTGTCCGCCCACGGTGACCGACGCATGTAGCGCCGGTTCCGCGGCGTCGTCCTTTGTTGCTTGACCCGTGGCATGCACGGGCCAAGCGAACGTCCAGAATAGAACGAAGGACAACAGTGCGATGGATGGAAAAATACGCATCGTTATCTCCTCTTATCTAAGCTGGTTGAGGGTGCCCATCATCTCATCCGACGTTTGGATCACCTTGGAATTCATTTCGTAGGCGCGCTGTGCGGAGATTAGCTCGGAGACCTCAGCGACCGCGTTCACGTTGGATGTTTCCAGAAAGCCTTGCAGGATCGTTCCGTATCCCGAAGCACCGGGGGTGCTGGTGCTCGAGGTACCGGAGGCCGGTGTTTCCAGATACAGATTGTCGCCGATCGCTTCCAAGCCGGCGTCATTGGGGAAAATGGCCAGTTGAATTTGTCCGACGTTAGATGGCGCCACCTGACCTTCGAGCTTGACCAGTACTTCGCCCGTCGAGTTGATGGTCACGTCGACGGCGTTGGTCGGAATGGTGATGTTCGGTGAAACCGGGTTGCCGTCATGGGTGACAACTTGGCCGCTTGGGCTCAATTGGAACGAGCCATCCCGGGAATAAGCGGTTTCGCCGCTCGGCAATTGAACTTGAAAGAAGCCGTTTCCTTGAATTGCCAAATCAAATGTGTTGTCGGTGGAGGTCAGGTTCCCCTGTTCGTGGATACGATATACGGCCGCCATTTTGACGCCGAGACCCACCTGAACGCCCGAGGGAACGATCGTTCCGGAATCCGACGCCGTCGAACCGACTCGGCGCAGATTTTGATAGATGAGGTCATGGAACTCCGTTCGCCGCCGCATGAACGCGGTGGTGTTCATGTTGGCGATGTTGTTCGAAATAACCTCGACGTTCTGCTGCTGCGCGAGCATTCCCGTCGCCGCAATACTCAGTGATTTCATCTTTCCCGTCCTTTCATCGTTGGACTGCGATCTAGACCATCGCTAGACCGTTCTTGTTGCTTCCATCAGCTTTTCCGTTCGGCGGCCCTCACCGTCGATAAACCTGCGCACATTGTCGTAGGACCGATGAACGTCGATCATGCGGGTAAGCTCGATAATCGGCTGTACATTCGATTTTTCGACGGCACCTTGGATGATTTCCGCTTGCTCCACGTCCAAGGGAGGTGCCTCGGAAGAAACGAGGCCGCCGGCATCGCGTGTCAGTTCCTGCTGATTTTCGAAACGAACCAACCGGATTTTTCCAAGTTCGCCATTGTTGGTCGAAATGGTGCCGTCATTGGAAATCTCGATCTTCTCATCGCCAGGACCGAAGAAAAAAGGCGCGCCTGCATCCGACAGGACCGGATATCCATGTTGGGAGACCAATTGTCCTTGAGGATCGAGCGACAACCTGCCGTTCCGGGTATAGCGGTCTCCCTGTTCCGTCTCGACAACCAGATAGCCGTCGCCTTTGATTGCGATATCCAGGGGATTTGAGGTCATTTCGATGGGGCCGTCGCTGAAGTCGATAAATTCTGCGACATCCCGGGTGAATGCGAGCTTCACGGGGGACAAGCCGTCGGCACCGCGGCTTTTCACCAAATGCTCGACGAACATGAGCTTCTCGCCCTTGTAGGCGGTCGTGTTCATGTTCGCGAGGTTGTTCGCGATAATGTCCATTTCGCGGCGCAGCGCCCCTTGGCGCGACAACGCGATATACGATGACGTTTCCATTTTTCCCGTTCCTTTTGTCGTGCCGCCCGAAGGCGACTTGCCGAATTAGGAGCACGGACCGTGCCAATACGGAAAATCGTGTTATTTCAATGTGTTGTGGGAGATGGGTGGGAGGTTTCTCGGGCCATTTAGGAAGAAATTAGGGTGAAAGCGGCAATATTTGCCGCGTTTTCCGAGGCGGCTTGGCGTCCAGTTGCAAACCCTTGTCGAGGGCAAAAAGTGCCTGCTTTCAACCTGTTCTTAACGTTGGAATCCTATTCTTCGGCCTCTTGGCGGACCGCCATCCTGCGGTTCTTCGAAGTTGAACGAAGCGCTGAATTCCATGGCAGACGAAGATCTCGAAGCAGGCGAACAAGCGGAAGAAGCGGGAGCTGAAACCGAAGAGGGCGCCGAGGAAGAAGGCTCGGAAGAGAAATCGGGTGGAGGGAAGAAAAGGCTCCTCCTGATTATCGGACTTGTCCTGTTGCTTCTGTTGGGTGCGGCCGCTGCAGCTTATTTCACCGGATTGTTGGATTCTTCGAGCGGCGAGGAAGCGACCACCGAGGAAGGCGAGGGAGCGGGCGAGCCGACAGGCCCAGTTGTCTTCTATCCGTTGCCCGAAATGCTGGTGAATCTGAACACGGGAGGCCGGAAGGCAACGATCCTGAAGATTAATATAAGCCTGGAACTGCAGAGCGCGGAAGATGTCGTCCGGGTCGAAGAGGTGATGCCGCGCATTATCGACAACTTCCAGGTCTATCTCCGGGAACTGAGAATAGAGGATCTCAAGGGATCGGCTGGCATGTACCGACTGCGCGAAGAGTTGCTGGCACGCGTGAATGTCGCTGTGCATCCGACCAAGATCAATGCCGTTTTGTTTAAAGAAATGCTGGTCCAGTGATCAGATATCGGGCCTAAAAACGAGGGAAAGCTAGGGATGACTGTGCCTCCGGGCGATGAAGACCTCGACCAGGATGCGCTTGCTGCCGAATGGGAAGCCCAAATGGCGGGCGATGCCGGCGGTGGCGGCGGTGGTGACGGCGACGAGCAGGACGATCTTGCCGCCGAATGGGAGGCCATGGTCGGTGGTGAAGGCGGTGAGGACGGCGGCGGTGCAACAGAAGTTGTCAGCAGTGTCGGCGGCCGCGAAACGACGCGCGTTCTTAACCAGGATGAAATTGACAGCCTCCTTGGGTTCGATGATGAACAGGAGGATTTGGGTGAACGGTCGGGTATCCAGGCGATCCTCAACAGCGCCCTCGTATCCTATGAACGTTTGCCCATGCTCGAGGTGGTCTTCGACCGTCTCGTGCGTATGATGTCGACGTCGCTGCGTAATTTTACATCCGACAACGTTGAAGTCTCTCTCGACAACATCGCCAGTCTGCGGTTCGGGGACTATCTCAATTCCATTCCACTGCCGGCCATGTTGGCCGTTTTTAAGGCCGAGGAATGGGATAACTTCGGCCTTCTGACCGTCGACAGTTCACTTATCTATTCCACCGTTGACGTGCTCCTCGGCGGACGCCGGGGAACGGCGGCCATGCGCATTGAAGGTCGGCCCTATACGACCATTGAGCGCAATTTGGTCGAGCGCATGGTGCAAGTCGTGCTAGCGGATTTGAGCGCGGCCTTCGATCCCTTGAGCCCTGTTACGTTCCGCTTTGAACGTCTCGAAACGAACCCCCGCTTTGCGACCATTTCGCGGCCGTCGAATGCGGCGATTGTGGCCAAGTTGCGCATCGATATGGAGGATCGCGGCGGCCGCCTCGAACTCCTGATCCCGTATGCGACGCTCGAACCTGTCCGGGAACTTCTGCTTCAGATGTTCATGGGCGAGAAATTCGGTCGGGACTCCATCTGGGAAACCCACTTGGCCGAGGAGTTGTGGAAGACGGATATCGATCTGACGGCAGTGCTTGATCAGCAGACCATGAATCTTCGGGATATCTTTAATCTTGAGGTCGGTTCCCAAATTCTTCTTCACGCCGGCCCTGATTCCGTGATTGAGGTCCGGTGCGGCGACATTCCCATGTTTACTGGCCGCATGGGAAGACGAGGAGACTCGATGGCTGTCAAGATCGTCGCCAAGTCTTCGACCAGAAGGGATGTGGGGTAGATATGTCGCTGGTTGTCGAAATCGTCGTCGCCGCATTGCTCGCATGTACGATCGTCTATGCATTCGTGTTGAACCGGCGTCTGACGGAGCTGCGCAAGGATAAGGCGCAACTCGAACGGCTGGCGGTATCCTTTAACCACGCGACTCAACGGGCTGAAACCAGCGTCCATAAACTGAAAACGACCGCGGACGAGGCAGTTCAGTCCATGCAAACCTGTATCTCCGAAGCGTTGGACCTGCGGGAAGACCTGCAGTACCTCTTAGAGCGTGGTGAAGCGACGGCCGACCAGTTGGAGAATTCCATCCGCAATGCGCGGCGTGGCAAACAGGCTCGGGCCGGTCATGCCGCGGCGGAACAATCTCCGGTGATCGAGAGAAGGGACGTCGGCGGGCTCGTCGATGAGGCGCCGGTTGCCAGCGATGCAACCCCCGAAGAGACGCTGATGCGGGCTCTACGGGCCGCCAGATAGGCACGGAAGGGTCTCCGAGGAGTCCATGTCTAAGATTTTCACCCGGGTGCGAATACTACCCATTACCATCTTCGCGGCGGTGCTCATGTTGAGCATCAAGGTCGGCAATATCGTCGGCGTGGTCGATCAGGACGGCAAAAGCCAAACGTTAAGCGTAAGCCAGGCCATCGCGCAGGCGCCGCCGCCATTGCCCCCCGAAGATTTGCCCCCGGCACTGGGGGATATGCCGCCCTCCGTGCCGACACCAGATCCCGCGCCACCCCCGCCGCCGCCTGCGGCTGAAGGAGCGGCTATGGATGCTGTCGACCCGGCCAACGATCCAACACTTCTTTCGGAGTCAGAGATCAACACGTTGCAGCAGTTGGCTGAACGTCGGGCGACACTTGATGCGCGGCAGGAAGAACTCGACGCCCGCGAAGGCATGCTGCAAGCGGCCGAAGACCGCATCAACAAGAAGATCGAGGAGATGCGTATCCTGGAGGGCACCATCCAGAAATTGGTCAAAACCCACGATGATCAGCAGGATGCCAAAGTCGCGAGCCTTGTCCGCATCTATGAGAATATGAAACCCAAGGATGCCGCCCGGATTTTCGAGGAATTGGACCTCGATACCCTGCTGCTGGTGGCCGAGCGGATGAAAGAGCGGAAATTGGCCCCTGTTATGGCCCAAATGAACCCGGAAAAGGCCAAGGAGGTAACCGTCGAGCTGGCCCGCCTCCGGCGCCTCCCCGAGGCTGGCACAGAGCCCGGTGGATAAGGGTTTCCGGGAGGGTTGCAACTGCCCGGACTATCCCCATTTACAGGAAGAAGTGCAGATTTGCTGGGTTTGCTTGAGGGCCCGGTATTAACGGTGGAGTGAACTATGGCAGTCGACAAGAACATGAATGTTCTTATCGTGGACGATTACAAGACCATGTTGAGAATCATGCGTAACTTGTTGAAACAACTTGATTTCAACAACGTTATGGAGGCCTCTGATGGTGCCGAGGCACTTAATTTGTTGCGCCAGGAGAAATTCGGCCTCGTGATCTCCGATTGGAACATGGAACCGATGACGGGTATCCAGCTGCTCCGTGAGGTCCGCGGTGACGAGAATTTGAAGCATGTGCCGTTCATTATGATCACGGCGGAAAGTAAGTCTGAAAACGTTATCGCGGCGAAAGAGGCGGGGGTTTCCAACTACATCGTGAAACCGTTCAATGCCGAAACGTTGAAATCGAAAATGGAAAGCGTCCTCGGAGAATTCTGAGGTGACGGAAAAGGTCCGCTTCGATGTCACCTGCCCAAGAACGTTCCAATCTTGCGGAGCGCCTTCGCGCCTTTCATAAGAAACATGGCGACAAAATTGGGCTGACCGCGCTCGCCGAGTTTGTCGCCGACTCTATTCACTCGGCATTGCAAGATGCTGCTGCACACGATCAAAATCTCCACAGCGAACTGCAAGCACTCGCGAAATACATCGAAGCGGCGAAATCCGAAATTTCAGCGCTGCGTCCGGACGATGTAAAAACGGATTTGTTGCCGTCGGCCTCCGACGAGCTCGATGCGATCATCCAAGCGACCGAAAATGCGACCCATGAAATCATGGGGGCAACCGAAGCGATCGACGAGATCGCTGTCGCCGCCGGTGGGGACATCGAGGAGAAATTGGGTGGCGAGACCGTCAGGATTTATCAGGCCTGCGGATTTCAGGACATTACGGGCCAGCGCATCGGTAAAGTTGTGAAGGCGCTACATCACATCGAGCAGAAGGTCGACGCATTGTTGGAAGCCTTCGGCGATATGCCGTCAGAGCCTGGCCGTAAAACCCCGGCAAATGGGGAAAAGAAGAATAAAGCAATGTCGGACGACGAGTTGCTCGAGGGGCCACAGATGCCGGACGACGCGATTAAACAGGATGAGGTCGACGCATTGCTGGCTAGCTTTGATTAGTTGGTCATGCGGCGCCCCCGGCATCGCCATTTCCTCACCGGCCTCGGCGCCATTGCCGTGGCGTTGTCGATTACGGCTGCAGTCCCTTCCGTAGCTTTTGCAGACGATGTCCTCGTCAGGGCCAGCCCGCATGAGGGCTACGGGCGGATTGTCTTTAACTGGCCGGCGCCCGTTCCTTTTACCGCCCGGATATCCGGATCGGACTTGGTCGTCCGCTTTCAACGGGATGTAGAGGCGGATTTCTCCGCCATTCCCCGTTCATTCCGCCGCTACGTCGGTCAGCCGGCTATTTCGGACGACCGACGGACAGTCACGTTTCCTTTAACGCGGGCTTTCGGCCTCCGCGCCTTTCCCTTGGGGCGGGCGGTTATCGTAGATCTTATCGACGATGCGACGACGGTTGCCGACGCAGGCACTACACCGTCGCCCGCGCCTGTTCAGCGAGCCGGGCAGGCCATCAATGTCCGCACCGGTGAACATCCGACGTTCGGCAGGGTGGTTTTTGATTGGCCCGAGCGTGTTCCTTACGCCGTCGAACAAAATGGAGCGGAGGTCACGATCCGCTTCGACCGGTCCGCAGATGTCGGGGCTGCGTCGATTGCCCGGGGCTTAAAGAACGTTCGGAAGTCGTCCAGCCGCGTCGACGGTACCGAAACGATGGTCGATCTGGAGGTAACGGCGGGGTCTAAAGTTCGGCATTTCCGCAACGGCTCGAAAGTCGTGATTGATGTTCTGCGGCCGGAACCGGCCGTTGCGCAGGCGCCACCCGTAAAATTGGTACCGCGCGAAAAGCAGCCGCCGCAGTCCACCGTGGCCAAGCCTGAAGCTCAGGTCGAGAGAGCGCCGCCGCCAGAGAAATCCGCCGAGCAGGCGAAGGATGTTGCGCAGATATCGGAAGATCAGCCTCCGGCCGTCTCGGAAGAACCGGCGCCTATGGCGAATTCAGAGGTGCCTGAGCAGGCACCTAAGCCTTTGGCATTGGTGCCGAGAACCTCGCCCGACGAGCCTCCAAAGAAAGATGAAGCGCCGAAAACGGATGGCGACGCACCCGAAGCGGTTGCGCAGGACGGCACGTCGGAATCCGATCAAGGAATGAGCCAGGCGGACAAGCAGGATGCGTCCAAGGCAGCAGCCACGGCAAGCCCGTCCCCCGATGCCGTTCCGGCCCGGCGCGCGCGTCCCGCTGCGGGAACGTTCGGCGTAGGCGCGGTGACCCTGCGGGTCGATTGGACGGAACCCGCCGCGGCTGCCGTATTCCGGCGGGGGGACTATGTCTGGGTTGTTTTCGACAGAGATCAAGCATTGGATACCACGGCGCTTGCTGCTGCTGGCGCGCCGGTTATTTGGGCCGTCGATAGGATTCCGAGCAAGCGTGGCCTGGTCCTAAGGTTTGCAACATCGGTGGGCACGAACGCGACCGTTCGCCGAGATGGGCTTTCCTGGGTTTTGGATTTCGCGCAGCAGCCTCAGGGCTCCGCCGCCGCGATCGACGTCCGGCCGCAGCCGGATTCGACGGGAGGTCCACGCATCTTTTTTCCGATTGAAGAGGCGGCTGGCCCGCTGGCCGTGACCGATCCGGAGGTCGGGGACAATCTGATCGTTGTGCCGGTCGCCGAGTTGGGGCGCGGCATCCAATCGCCCTATCAGTACCCGCAGCTTACCATTCTGCCGACGACCCAGGGAATCGTTCTTCGCCCGCGCAGCGATGACGTTCGTGTCCGTTCAGCCGAGCAGGGCGTCGAGATTTCGGCGATTGGCCGTTTATTGATGTCGCCGCTTGCGGCGCCGCCCGAGGAGATTGTCGAACCGAAATTAGGATCCGTACAGACCGTATCGAGGGTTGTTCCACCGACGATTTGGCGTAAGGCGCGGCACGAAGGTCTTAGCAAATTCCGGGAAACCAAGAACGAACTGTTGAGCAGAGCGGCTTATGGTGGGGAGGCCGATAGACAAGCGGGCCGTTACGATCTGGCGACTTTCTTTATAGCCAGCAATTTCGGATATGAAGCGTTGGGGGTCCTCGACACGATTATGGCGGAAGATCGCAATGCCGAGCAGGTCCCGCTGTATCGATTCCTGCGCGGCGCGGCGAACTACCTCGTTGCTAGATATGACGATGCCGAAAAGGACCTGGCGCTTCCCGCCCTCAACGGGGTCGACGAGGCCGAATTCTGGCGTGCAGCTGTTTTGGCGGAGACCGGCCGGATGGGAGAGGCCGCTCCCATACTCGCCCAACACAGTGGGGTATTCCGGCCCTATCCGCAAGCTCTCGCGTTTCCGCTGGGCGTCTTGCTTACGCGCGCGGCAATCGCGCTTGGCGATATCAACGAGGGGTCCAAGTATCTCGAGATTTTGGCCAAAGAAAACTTATCGCCGACGCAAATTGACCAACTGGCCGTGCTTGAGGGGCAGCTTAAACAACTCGCAGGTGATTTTGCCGGCGCTCTTGCGGCGTGGGAAGCGGCCAGCCACGGCGAACACCGCCCGAGTGTGGCCAAGGCCGTCCTGTTGAAGACCGATACACTCGTCCAGCTTAAGAAGTTGGATATGAAAGATGCGGCGGAGGTTCTCGAGGGACTTCGATACACGTGGCGCGGGGACGCCTTCGAATTCAATCTCCTGAGGAAACTTGGTCGACTGTATCTTGATGCCGATGACTATCGCAGCGGTCTCCGTACATTGCAGACCGCTATCGACAATTTCAAAGACATGGCCGAGGAATCTCAGGTTCCGGCTGAAATGGCCGGTGCCTATACGGATCTCTATTTAAATGATTCGGCGGATGTGATGCCGCCGGTGCAGGCTATTGCCCTTTTTGACGAATTCAACAACCTCATGCCGCCAGGCGAGCAAGGGGACGAAATGATCCGCAAGCTCGCCGATCGGCTGGCGGCGGTCGATCTGTTAGACCGGGCGGCGGATCTACTGAAGCAACAGGTCCAGTTCAGGCTGCAAGGGGTGGAAAAGGCACGCGTTGGTGCGAGATTGGCCACCCTCCAGATAGTGAACAGACAGCCTGCCCTGGCCGTCGAGGCGTTAAGGCTGTCCGATGGCGGCAACCTTCCCCCGGAGCTCGTCGACCAACGCCGGATTCTTATGGCCCGCGCTTTGGTGGATCAAGGGCTGCATACCCAGGCGCTGGCCCATCTCGAAAATGATGAGAGCGAGAAGGCGGATTTGCTTCGCGTCGAAGTGTTTTGGCAAAAGCAGGACTGGCCCAATGCGGCGAAGGTCTTGCGCCGCCTCGTTCGTGCCAGCGGCGCGGTTGCAGGTAAGCCGCTGAGCGAGGAGCAGGCCCACTACGTCCTCAATTATGCCGTGGCCATGACCCTCAGCGGGAACGAGCGGGGGATGGCGCGCATCCGATCGGATTTCGGAGCGGCCATGAGGGGCAGCGAATTCAAGGACGCCTTCGATCTCATCTCCAGCCCAGCCAGTATCGGCCTGATCGACTACCGGACGGTCGCCGGGCGGGTCGAGCAGGTCAGCAATTTCGGGAAGTTCATGGCTTCCTACCGGGAGCGCCTCAAGGCGGGGCAACTTAGCCAGTTGAATTGAAATCCATATTTCGGGTAGGGTCCCCCCTCGGCGGCCGCGAGGCGGCCGAGGGGCATCGACCGGGAGGGGCAGATTTTGTCTTGCGTTCGAGCCCAGAATGTTTCAAACAACGCGCCCTCAACCCCCCGAAACGACCGTCGAAAGGGAAACCGGAATGGCCTCGGATTCTTTTGGCAGGATTGATCTAGCCACGGCCTATGACGCACCTGAGGTTGAAACCTCTGTGGCGTCGGGCTTTTCGTCCTCGCATACCGAACTTGGTGAGAACGTTACGGATTATTTTGTTGAACGTGATGGCCAGAAGTTTGCCGGTACGCACCTTTTGATCGATTTGTGGGGTGCCACGAATTTGGACGATCAGGCGCTGATCGAAAAGGCGCTGACCGAAGCTGCCGAAATCGCCGGTGCAACGATATTGCACATCCATCTCAAGAAGTTCACCGAGAATGGCGGGATTTCGGGTGTCTTGGTTCTCGCTGAATCCCACATCAGCATTCACACCTGGCCCGAGCGTGGATTTGCCGCGCTCGACGTGTTTATGTGCGGCGGATGCGAGCCGGAGAAATCCATTCCGGTTTTCGAGAAAGCGTTCCAGCCCAAGGAAATTCTGGTCGATGAGCAGCGGCGGGGTGTGATCCGTTGAATTGGTTCGACGAGGTGCTCTACACCGAGTTGAGCGATCAAGGATACATGCAGCGGTTCAAAGTCGATCGGGTGATCTACCGCGACCAGACGGACCTCCAGGACCTAGTCATCTTCGAAACGCCCTATTTCGGACGGGTGATGGCGTTGGATGGCGTCATTCAGACCACCGAAGGGGACGAATACGTTTACCACGAAATGATTGCTCACGTGCCAATCCTCGCCCATGGCGCGGCGCGGCGCGTGTTGATTATCGGGGGCGGTGATGGCGGCACGCTGCGCGAGGTGCTGCGGCACAAGTCCGTCGAGCAAGCCAAAATGGTCGAGATCGATGCGAGCGTCGTCGATGTCAGCCGTGAGCATCTGCCGTCGCTGAGCGCGGGGGCTTTCGACGATCCGCGCACGGACCTGGTCATCGCCGACGGCTGTGCGTTCGTTAAGGAAACCGACGAGCGGTTCGATGTGATTATCGTCGATTCCACGGATCCGGTCGGTCCCGGCGAGGTTCTGTTTACCGAAGAGTTCTACGGCGATTGCCGCCGGTGTCTAACCGATGGCGGCATTTTGGTGACCCAGAGCGGTGTGCCATTCTTTCAGCGGGATGAGCTTTCGCGGGTCAGCCATCGCCTCGGCGGGGTATTCAGCGATGCCCGGTTCTACCTCGCGGTCGTACCGACCTATATCGGTGGGTATATGGCTCTCGGATTTGCCACTGAGAATAGCGCCAACCTTACGGTGCCGGTTGAAACCCTGAAGACGCGTTATAAGGCCGCCGGATTGAACTGCCGGTATTATACGCCCGAGGTCCACAGCGCGGCATTTGCTCTTCCGAACTTCATTCGCGAAACCGCGAACCTCTGAATATCCCGGCGGGGAATTCACCCCGAATTGAAGCTTTGTATCAGGCTGCCGATCACGAGATACCATCCGTCCACCAGGACGAAAAAGATGATCTTGAACGGCAACGCGATGATGATGGGCGGCAGCATCATCATGCCCATCGACATCAGAACGGACGCGACGACCATGTCGATGATCAGGAAGGGGACGAAAACCAGGAACCCCATTTCAAAGGCACGGCGTAGCTCGCTGATCATGAATGCTGGGATCAGGACCCGGATGGGGATCGCCTCGGGCGAGGGAACAGCCTCGATTTTGCCGACATCCATGAACAGCTGAAGGTCCTGCTCACGGACGTGCTTGAGCATAAACGTTTGAACCGGGGCCGCGGCCTTCTCGAAGGCCTCTTCTTCTTGAATCTCTCCGTCGATCAGCGGGCTGATGCCCTCATTCCAGGACTGCTCCAGGGTTGGCATCATAACAAATAGTGTCAGAAACAAGGCCAAACTCACGATGACCTGATTGGGGGGCGTGGTTTGCGTGCCCATTGCCGTCCGCAAGAAAGACAGAACCACAACGATACGGGTGAATGACGTCACCATCACGAGGATAGAGGGAGCCAAGCTTAGGACGGTGATCAGCAGAAATAGCTGAACGATCCGGCCTGTGGAGGTGGGGCCGTCGCCAAGGTCCACCGACAGGCTCTGCGCGAATGCGGGCGTGGCCAATCCGATCAGCACGGCCGATAGGCAAAGGAGCACTGCCCCGTGTGGCCGCCAGTTCCTGTTCATTTTTCGTGATGCGCGTGGTGTCACGATTGGGCCTGTGCGGGTGGTAGCCGAAGTTGGGTAACCCGGCCCGTATCATCGGTGTTGTTCGGTGGATTGGTGATCCCGGCTTCCACAATCTCCTCGCTGTCGGCGCCCAGGAGGATCAAATGCTGACGGTCGTCGCGGCGGATCAACAAAAGGCGCCGCTTAGCGTCCAATGGCAGCGCCTCCAGGATTTCGAGCCGTTTGGAACTTCCCCGCATGACGGGGCCTCGGTGCCCGAGGCCGAGCTTCTTTGCCAGAACCGCAAATAGGCCGATGAGGCCAAGCACGAAAACCAAGGCTACGACAAACTTCAAATAGGCGGCGATCGAAATTTCCATGTCAATTCCAGAACTTGGCCAGAACCTGGTGTGTCATACGCGGTTGGCGAATTCACTTGTCGTTGGTCGTCTTTGCGTCCGTCCGGGCGGTGTGAGCTTCGCTAACTTGCTGCTCAAGGGTATCGAGGCGGTCGAGGATGGAATCCAAGGATGAGATTAGGTCCTCGCGGGCCATATCGCCCCGGTGGCGCCGCATCGAGGCAATGGATTCGTAAAGATTGGCCACTTTTTGATCCAATGGCTTAAGGTCCACCGAGGCACCCTCGCGGATGGCTTTTTCCGAGGCTGCGATCATGGCCAATATGCCGTCGATCTGCTCTTTAAGCTCAATATCGGCCACAACATTCCCCTCCGCTGTGTGCCCGGCGAGGGTGCGGCAACAAGCTTAAAATCGGCTTAATTCGGTGCTATTCGGGCGCCCCAAGCCTTGAAATGGCGGGACGGGGTTGCTGCTCTAGGACCGATTGTACGGGTCTTGCGGCGCGAGCTGCGATAGGAGATCACAAAGGGCCGATACGAGAGCGTTCTCGGGGTGGCCGCTTTCCTTCCCGACAATAGCGCCGCGGACGGTCCGGTTATAGGCCTCTACGAGATTCGCTTCGCTGGCGCCTGTTTCGATGATCTCGGCGATCATCTGGTCATCCAAACGATCATGACCAACGATGGCTTCGACTTGCTCGCGTGTCAGGTGTTTCATTCCGGCTGTCCTCCCAGACTTTGTGTCACCATAGGCCGGCTTCCGCCGGTCCCGAATTGACGGCGGTCAACATTGTGCGTTGTTAGGAGTGTCAGCTGCCGGCGGCGAGCGGCGGTTCTTGATTGTCCTGCTTGACCTCTGCAGGCAATCCCAGGATGCCGTCGATGTCTTCGCGGTCGAGGGATTCATGCTCTTCGAGTTTGTCGACAAGCCTGTCAAACCGGTCCCGGTTCTTCGCGATGGTGTCGGCGGCACGTTTATCGGCTTCGTTCAGCAGATTCCGCACGGCCTCATCGACGGCATGCGCCGTTGCTTCGCTTGTTTTACGCGGCTGGGCGATTTCCCGTCCCAGGAAAGGGTGTTCCTCGCTTTCCCGTGCATCCATCGGACCGACTGTTTCGGACATGCCCCAACGGGATACCATCATACGCGCCAGGGACGTGGCTTGGTGAATGTCGTCGTCGGCCCCGGAACTGACATTGCCATACACGGTTTTTTCCGCGGCCCGTCCTGCGAGGATCACCGCGAGCCTGTCGCGGAGAAAGGCTTCGTGCATGATGTAGCGTTCTTCCTGAGGCAATTGTTGAGTGCCGCCAAGGGCGCGCCCTCGGGGAATGATGGTGACCTTGAAAAGCGGGTCGGCCTCGGGGAGGAAATAGGCAACGGTCGTATGCCCGGCTTCGTGAACGGCGAGGCGCCGCTTGTCCTTGGGACCTATGGCAAGTGTCCGGACGGCGCCGAGCAGGACCCGTTCGCGCATCTCCTCGAAATGGCGCGCGGTCACGTGATCAGCTTTTTCCCGGGCGGCCATCATCGCTGCCTCGTTGACGAGGTTTTTCAGATCCGCGCCCGAGAACCCCGGCGTCCCGCGGGCGATCACATCGAGATCGACATCGGCGGCGAGGGGGACATCGCGGGCATGGACTTTCAGGATGTCGACCCGCGCTTTCCTGTCGGGAAGGTCGAGGGTGATGTGGCGATCAAAACGGCCGGGTCGCAACAGGGCAGGATCGAGCACATCCGGACGGTTGGTTGCGGCGAGGACAACGACCGCCTCCCGGCCCGTAAAGCCGTCGAGTTCGGCGAGGATTTGGTTGAGGGTCTGCTCACGTTCGTCATTGCCGCCGCCGAGGCCGGTGCCGCGCACACGTCCGACGCTGTCCAGTTCATCGATGAAGATGATTGCGGGTGCAGCCTTCTTCGCGTCGGCGAAAAGATTACGCACGCGCGAAGCGCCGACACCGACAAACACTTCGATGAATTCCGACGCCGAAATGGAGAAAAACGGAACGCCCGCTTCCCCGGCGAGGGCTTTCGCCAAGAGGGTCTTGCCGGTTCCTGGAGGGCCCATAAGCAACACACCCTTGGGCACTTCAGCCCCAACCCGGCGGTATTGATCAGCATGCCGCAGATAGTCGACCAGTTCGGCAACCTCGCGTTTGGCATTCTCCTGGCCTGCGACGTCGTCGAAGTTAACGTCCGGTGTTTCCTTTTTCGCATCGCCGCCTGGTGTGCGCAGGAACTTGTCGAGAGCGCCGCCGCGTCCTAATCCGCCGGCAACGTTGCCGAACATGCGCCGCCAGAACCAAATATAAACGGCGAGCAGGATGATCCATGGCCAGATCCAGCCGCTGCCACCGAATAAACCGTCATCGGCGGCCTCCACAGTCACTTTGACTTTCGCCTGTTCCAGGGATGGCAAAAGGGTATCGTCGCCGAATGCGGGAACACGGGTGCTGAAACCCTGTAATGGGCTGCCAATTCCCTCGACGGAGGTTGGTTCAGCGAAGCGTCCTTCGATCTTGTCACCGCTGATCGTCACCGTATCGACGCGGCGTTCGGCAACAAGCGATTTAAATGCGGAATAGGGAATTTCTGCCGTCGTCCGTTCCGTCGGCGTGACCTTCCCCACGGAATAGATCAACCCGAACAGCAGCAGCAGAAAAAGGACAATGATCCAATTTTGATATTTGGGCAAATCCGCACCTTTGGCGTTGGCGCCAGTCCGCGGCTACCGATCGGCCGACCTTAAAGGCGGACAATGGGCAACCGGCCAATGCTCCGTACAGGATATAGGGAATACCAATCCTTGATCGAGAGCAAGGCAAGTATTTCTTACCTGTAATTGTTTGCCGATGGATTGACCCATGTCATGGTTGTTTTTGGGCTTTTGGCGGAAAACCGGGAATGGCTGCGACACCGGAAAACCTATCGAATGAAAATCCAGAGGGACGCTGGGAACATTTCTCTCATGGCGCCGATATCGGTATCCGGGGATTAGGTCCGACGAAAGACGCGGCTTTTGAAGCCGCCGCCATGGCAATGACCTCGGCGATCACAGATCTCGAACGGATCAAGACGCGGGAGACCGTGAAGATTTCGTGCCGAGCCGACGACGACGAGATCCTTTTTTACGATTGGATCAATGCGCTCGTTCTCGAGATGTCCGTGCGGGGACTATTGTTTGGGGAATTCGATGTGCATATCGAGGGCCCGCAGCTGACAGCTACCGCGGCGGGCGAAGCGGTGGATGTCGAGCGCCACGACCCCATCGTCGAAGTGAAAGGGGCAACGTTTACGGAGCTTGCCGTCTATCGGAACGATAACGGCGATTGGGTGGCGCAATGCATCATCGACGTTTAGCCCTCGACTGAACGACCGGGTCTCGGGGAGGAAAGATGGACCCAAGACAACTAACCAAAATCGAGGAGTACACCTGGCGGATCGAGCCAGACGCGGAACATCCCGTACCGGCGATCATCTATGCCAGCGAGGCGCTGATCCGGGATATGGACGACAAGGTCTATGAGCAGGCGGAGAATGTCGCCGCGCTACCCGGTATCGTCGGAGCGTCCTATGCCATGCCTGACGCGCATTGGGGGTATGGATTTCCCATTGGAGGTGTTGCGGCGTTCGATCCCGATCTCGGTGGCATCGTCTCGGCCGGCGGTGTTGGCTTCGATATCTCCTGTGGCGTTCGCGCCCTGGTGACGGGTCTGACAGTGGATGATGTCCGTGGTGTTCAAAAGGAACTCGCTGACGACCTTCTGGCGACGGTGCCGGCCGGCGTCGGCAGCCGCGGCGAAATTCGCCTTTCTGCGCTTGAAATGGATGCCATGCTTGCGGGCGGCGCGCGCTGGGCAGTGAAGGAGGGCTATGGGTCAGAAACCGACCTCGCTCACATCGAGGAAGGTGGCTGTATGTCCGGCGCCGAGCCGGAGCAGGTTTCGGATCAGGCAAAAAAGCGCCAGCTTCGTGAGATGGGGACCCTTGGGTCCGGCAACCACTATCTCGAGGTGCAGGAGGTGGTGGAAATATTCGATCCCGAATTGGCGGCGGCATTCAAACTAGCGGACGGCAACGCAATCGTTTCCATCCATTGCGGGTCCCGGGGATTGGGCCATCAGATCGGTACTGAGTTTTTGCGCGAAATGGCGGTGGCGGCGGAAAGTTTCGGCATCCATCTACCGGATCGGGAATTGGCTTGCGCACCGCTGCGTTCGGAAGTCGGCTGCCGGTATCTCGGGGCAATGCGGGCCGCCATTAACTGCGCCCTCGCCAACAGGCAGATCATCACCCACCTCGTGCGCCAAGTTTTTGCCAGGGTCATCCCGAAGGCATCCCTCGATCTGCTCTATGACGTCTCCCATAACACCTGCAAGGAAGAGCGTCATATTGTCGATGGACTGGAACGTCACTTGTTCGTCCACCGCAAGGGCGCGACCCGCGCCTTCGGTCCTGGTCACCCGGACCTCCCCGACGCGTTCCGTACGTCGGGTCAGCCGGTGCTGATTGGCGGCAGCATGGGGACGGCCTCCTATGTGTTGGCAGGCACGGAGGAAAGCATGCACCGCGCCTTCGGCTCGGCCTGTCACGGCGCCGGAAGGCTGATGAGCCGGCACGCCGCCAAGAAACGCTGGAGTGGCCGCCAAGTGGTGGATGAGCTTGCCGAACGCGGTATTCTCATCCGCAGCCCGTCCATGCGCGGCGTGGCGGAGGAGGCCCCCGGCGCTTACAAGGATGTCACCGATGTGGTCGATGCCGCCCAGGCGGCGGGACTTGCTCGCAAGGTGGCCAAGCTCGCGCCGCTGGTGTGCCTCAAAGGTTGAACGGAATGGCCCGGAAGCCACGCCTTGTCATCGGCACCAGTGGCTGGAGCTACCCCGAATGGCGGCGTGACTTCTATGCCGGGGTGCCGCAACGTAAATGGCTTGCCCATTACGCGTCCCGATTTTCCGGAATCGAAGTCAACGCTACATTTTATCGCCGTCAACGGTTCGAAACCTATCAGCGTTGGCACGACGAAACGCCGCCCGGATTCGTTTTTTCAGTAAAGGGCCATCGCGCCGTTACCCACTACCGTAAACTCGCCGACGTTTCCGCCAGTGTCGCGCAAATGAAAGAGGATTTGAAACCGCTCGGGAAAAAGCTGGCGGTGGTACTGTGGCAACTGCCGCCGGGATTGCATCGGGACGATGCTCTTATCAAAGGGTTCCTTGTACATCTGAACGTTTGGCCGGAAACGCGTCACGTTTTGGAGTTCCGACACGAGTCATGGTTCTGCGATCAAGTTGCTGAAGGCCTCGAAAATCATCGCATGGGCACCGTCATTTCCGACGCGGCGAATTGGCCGCGTTGGGACCGGGTCACGGGCGGGCTCGCTTACATCCGATTGCATGGCGGTATGGAAACCTACGTATCGGAATACGGAGACGGGGGATTGCGGCCTTGGGCAGAACGGATCAACGCTTGGCGCCGATCTGGAAACGACGTGCATGTTTATTTCGACAACGATATCGGCGGTGCCGCTCCCCGCGACGCCGAGCGCTTGATTGCAATGCTGAACGATTAAGGCGAGGGGGGCGGATCGCGGTCGGTCGGGATACCGGCAATATGCCGGAAGTAGGCGGCGGCGCGGTTCTTGAACGAGGCTTTCGACGCGCCGAGTAACGGACCCGCATCGCGCAACCGGGCGATACTGTAATAGCGCCACACGTCCCCTGCTTCCCGTTCGATAACGTAAAGCTGCTGCAGGTTACCGGGATCGACGACGTCGATGAAGGCAACGCCCATTCCGCTTGCGTTCACCGTTTCAAACTCGAGCCGGTCGTTTCCACGGGCACGGATGGTCAGCTGAAAAATCACGCCCTTCATGACGTGGTCTTCGTCCTGCCAGAAATAGAGGCTCTTTCCGGGTTGCAACTCGTCGGTAGAGAAATCGGTTCGCCGTGCCGCCTTGTCCGGTGCCGAGAGTGCCGCGGCATCTTCGAATAGGGGGAACCAACCAGCACGCGAGTCCGACCAATATTTGACCCCCGTAAGGCTGGAAATAGCCGCCAGCCTGCGGATGATCTCCTCGGCGCCACCGGTTGCCCGGAAGCGGCCGGCGGCGGCCAACAGGATCTTTGCCGGGCCATTAGTCCATTGTGAGCAGGTTGGCGGTTGCCAGCCGTTGGGCAAATCATCTTTTTCCCAGACGACGACATTCAAGGGCTGGTCGACATCTGCGTAGTCGGGCGATGGAGCTGACGCACAAGGCGGCACCGGTCCGGCGCTGAGCTCGTTGGCCTTGGCAGAGGCAGCGAACAGGAGCACGGCGACCAGTAATACCTGGAGGAGGGTGGTTGGCGGACGGAATGCGGGCATTGCCATCATGCATCCTCCAACCTAGTCGCTTTCGAAAACGACCAGCAGGTCCTTAGCACCTACCTGCATGCCCATCTCGGCGACCACTTCGGCGACGACGCCGTCGCGCTCCGCCTTGACGGCGGTTTCCATCTTCATCGCCTCGATGGAAATCAACGTATCGCCACGCAGCACTTTCTGACCGGGCTCGACGACGATTCCCGACACCACGCCGGGCATAGGCGCGCCAACGTGATCCGGATTATCGGCTTCTGCAAGACGATTGGAGGGCCGCGCGACCTCCAACGATTGGTCGAGGACGCTGACGCTACGCGGCTGGCCGTTGAGTTCGAAGAATACGGTCCGGTTCCCGTCATCGTCGGGTTCGCCCACGGCCAACAGGCGAATGATCAGCGTTTTGCCACGCTCGATCTCGACCGAAATTTCATCGCCCGGCTCCATGCCGTAGAAGAAAGTCTTCGTCGGCACCACCGACACATCGCTGAAATGGCGGCGGAAGGCAGCGTATTCGGTGAATACTTGCGGGTACATCAGGTAGGACGCGAGTTCCTTGTCGCTGATGTGTCGGCCGGCTTTCTTTTCGGCCTCTTCCTTGGCAGCCTTCAGGTCGGTTTCGGCCATCACCGACCCCGGCCGCACGGTGATCGGCTTTTCGCCTGCCAGCACTTTCTTCTGCAAAGCTTCCGGGAAGCCGCCGGGTGGCTGCCCCAGTTCGCCTTTGAAGAACGAGATGACCGACGCGGGGAAGGCGATTTCCTTATCCGGGTTCAGTACGTCTTCCGGTGTCAGGTGGCCGGTGATCATCGTCAGCGCCATGTCGCCTACCACCTTCGACGAGGGCGTCACTTTGACGATGTCACCGAACATCTCATTGACCTTGGCATAGGCTTGGGCGACTTCCGGCCAGCGCCGGTCGATGCCCATGGAGCGCGCCTGTTGACGCAGGTTGGTGTATTGGCCGCCCGGAATTTCGTGGAGGTAAACCTCCGATGCGCCGGACCGGAAGTCCGCCTCGAACGCCGTGTAGAGATGGCGGACGTGCTCCCAGTAGGTCGAGATCTGCCGCATGGCGTGGGGATCGAGGCCGGTATCGCGCGGGCCGTTGCGCAGCGCTTCGACGATGGCGCCGAGGTTAGGCTGCGAGGTCAAACCGCTCATGGAATCGAGGGCGCCGTCGACCGCGTCTGCCCCTGCCTCGACGGCCGCCAGCACACTTGCCGCCGAAATACCCGACGTGTCGTGGGTGTGGAAGTGGATCGGCAGGCCGGTTTCCTCTTTCAGCGCCTTGACCAGGATACGTGCCGCTTCCGGCTTGCACAGGCCGGCCATATCCTTGACGCCGAGGATATGAGCGCCCGCCGCCTTCAATTCGTGGGCGAGGTCGACGTAATACTTAAGGTCGTATTTGGGCCGGTTGGGATCGGTGAGATCGCCGGTGTAGCAAATGGATGCCTCGCACAGCATGCCGGTTTCGAGCACAGCGTCCATGGCGACGCGCATATTCTCGACCCAGTTGAGGGAGTCGAACACGCGGAACAGGTCGATGCCCGCTTCCGCCGATTGTTGGACGAAATAGCGCACCACGTTGTCGGGATAGTTGGTGTAGCCGACCGCGTTGGAGGCGCGCAGCAGCATTTGCAAGAGCAGGTTGGGCATGCTCTCGCGCAATTCGGCGAGCCGGTCCCACGGACATTCGTGCAGGAAGCGCATGGCAACATCGAACGTCGCGCCGCCCCAGCATTCCATGGAGAACATCTGCGGCAGCATGGTGGCATAGGCCGGCGCGATGTCCGCCAAATCGCGGGTGCGCATGCGGGTCGCCAACAGCGACTGGTGGGCGTCGCGCATGGTGGTGTCGGTGAGCAGCACGCGGTCCTGTTCGAGCATCCACTGGGCGAACTTTTCGGGTCCCAATTCGGTAAGAAGCTGCTTGGTGCCGGGCGGCGGTGCGGCGCCGTCGACAATCGGGGGGTGGGGCTGTGCCGCGTAGGGCGGTAACTCCGTCCCCTTCACTTCAGGGTGGCCGTTGACGATGGTTTCGCCGATGAACGACAGCACCCGCGTGGCACGGTCGCGCCGCCGCGGGAAGCGGAACAGCTCCGGCGTCTCGTCGATGAAGTTGGTGGTGTATTCGGCGACCGGGAAACGCGGATGATTGATTACGCTTTCCAGGAACCGCAAATTGGTGGTGACGCCCCGGATGCGAAACTCGCGCAGCGCCCGGTCCATCCGCCGGGCCGCGCCCTCGGGATCGGGGGCCCAGGTCGTGACCTTGACCAGAAGCGAATCGTAGTAACGGGTGATCAGCGCGCCGGGGAAGGCGGTGCCCGCATCGAGGCGCACGCCGAACCCCGCGGGCGAGCGGTAGGCGGTAAGGCGTCCGTAATCGGGAATGAAGTTGTTTTCCGGATCCTCGGTGGTCACCCGGCATTGAATGGCGTGGCCCAGCAGACGGATGTCCTCCTGCTTGGGCACGCCAGAGGAGATGTTGCCGATACGGCCGCCCTGGGCGACGTTGATCTGCGCCTGGATCAGGTCGATGCCCGTTACCCATTCGGTGACCGTATGCTCAACCTGAATACGCGGATTCACCTCGATGAAATAGACGGAACCCGTGTCGGCGTCCTGGAGGAACTCGACCGTGCCCGCGTTTACGTAGTTGGCGGCATGGGCGATCTTGAGGGCCTCCGCACAGAGGCTGGCGCGCGCGGCATCGTCGAGATACGGGGCGGGGGCGCGTTCGATCACTTTCTGGTGGCGGCGCTGCACGGTGCAATCGCGTTCCCACAGGTGCACGACCTCGCCGTAAGTGTCGCCCATGATCTGAACCTCGACGTGACGCGCGTTGCGCACCAGTTTTTCGAGATAGACCTCGCCGTTGCCGAAAGCGGCCTGCGCTTCGCGGCTGGCGGCAAGGACGTGCTCCATCAGGTCGGCTTCGCCATCGACCACCCGCATGCCGCGGCCGCCGCCGCCCCAGGTGGCCTTTACCATGACCGGAAATCCGATTTCGGCGGCTTGGCGTTTGACCTCGGCCTCGTCGCTGACCGGCAGCGGCTTGGTCGCCGGCATCACCGGCACGCCGGCCTCGGTGGCAAGCGCCCGCGCCGCGACCTTGGAGCCGAGGCGCCGCATGGTGTCGCCCGACGGGCCGATGAAAATGATGCCCGCCTTTTCGCAGGCGTCGGCGAAATCAGGGTTTTCGGACAAAAAGCCATAGCCCGGATGGATGGCATCCACATGGGCTTCCTTGGCGATGCGGATGATGTCCGGGATGTCGAGATAGGCCTCGATGGGGCCCTTGTCCGTGCCGCCGACTTGGTAGCCCTCGTCCGCCTTGTAACGGTGTAGGGCGAAACGGTCCTCGTTGGAATAGATGGCGACGGTGGAAATGCGCATTTCGTTGGCCGCGCGCATGATGCGGATGGCGATCTCGGACCGGTTGGCCACCAGGAGCTTCTTTATTTTGCGAGGACGGCTGGGCACGGGGACCTACTGCATTGGGGATGGGATCGGTGGAGATTAGGCTAAGAGCTTGATTTTCCCGAAATCTTAGCCCGGAAATCGCGATTTTGCAACGCGGAATGAGCTGAGAGCGGCGGAAACAGAGCCTTTTAGGGTCTGGTTTCCGGGGCCGGCGCCGTAAACACCCCCAACCACACCGTGGGCTCGTCATCCGCCGTCCAGGCGACCCTGTGGCGCGTGTGGGCGGGGATGAGCAGCCAGTCGCCCGGGCCGACCTCCCGGGGCTCCTCTTCGCCCTCGAACAGCAGCCCCGCCCGCCCCGTCAGGACCGCCACCCACTCGTCCTCCTCCTGATCGTACCACTCGCCTTCGGGCGTCGCGTGGCCGGTTGAGACAATGCGTTCGATCCGCACCCCCGATTGGCGGAGAAGCTCCATGGTCTCCTCTTCCTCGAGGTGGTCGGCCACGCGGGCGAACAGATTGCCGAGAAGGGGAACGGGGGAAAGGGGAGAGGGCATGGCGCGATTCTCGATTGTGGCCACTCATGCTTCGACAGGCTCAGCATGAGGATTTGTTGGTAACGAACCGTAGTCTAGGGCCTCACCCTGAGCTTGTCGAAGGGCGAGGCCCGCACATAGCTCATCGGCGAAACCTTGCCCGCTGATGCAAGCGGGGGTTTAATCCTAAGAATCCTCATCGCGTGACGCGACGATGATTGACGGATCTAGCAGCTAGCTAAGCAACAGTAGAGTTTGAGAGAAATCCGTGGCACCCGAACAGAAATACAGACCGTTTTCGGAACAGGGGCTTAATGAGGAAATTGAAGTTCATAAACGTTGGCTAGATGAGGGACAAAAAGATGAGACACTTGGCGCCAATTTATGGCTAGCTAAGCTAGAAGATATTGAATCTCCAGGAGTGGATCTCAGACTCGCTAAATGCATGAGATTTCGTGTGGTAAGGACAAATTTTGAAGGTTCTAATTTTGTAAGGAGTAATATGGAGGGGGCGCATATTACTGATTCCAATATGCGCAAAGTGCTTCTACGAATGTGTAACCTTCGTTTATCAACAATTGAAAATACGAGCTTTGATGGTGCTGATCTTGATTTTGCAAACTTCGGAGATTCTGAATTACTTCATTCAACCTTTACCCATGTAACAGGCATTTATTGCACATTTAATGGTGCGACAATATCAGATGCAAATTTTGAAGCTTCCAATCTAGGAGGCGCTGGTTTTATTGGCTCGATTCTAACTAGTTCAAATTTTCGCGGTGCCAATTTAAGTCGTTGTAATTTCGAAGGGATCGTTAATCCGGAAGACGAAAGCAATGAGTTCGAATCGGCAGATTTGACCGATACAGACCTACGAGAGACGCTGCTTGACGATGCAGTTCTCTCAGAGGTTAATGGTCTTCAATCACGCCAGCTTGCCGGGGCATCGTTATCCAATGCCAAGCTCCCGACTGATATCACCGAGTGGTCGGGGCTTAAACATATCGAGGAAATATCCAAGCACGCGCGGGGGATTTTTTTGGCCGTCATCGCGGCGTGCGTATTTTCCTGGCTGACCATTGCGACAACCACCGATGCGGCGCTGCTGCTCAATTCGGCAACCACGCCGCTGCCCATTATCCAGACCAACGTCCCCATCGCCGGTTTCTATTGGTTCGCGCCGGTGATCCTGCTGGCGCTCTATTTCTACCTGCATTTCTACTTACAAAGCCTGTGGGAGGGATTGGCGAGCCTGCCCGCCATCTTCCCCGATGGGCGTACTTTGGATGAGCGCGCTTATCCCTGGATGCTCAACAGTCTCGTACAGGCGCATTTCAAGCTGCTGCGCGACCGGCGTCCCGCTTTTTCGCGGACTAAGGTGGTCTTCTCCATCCTCGCCGCTTGGTGGCTTGTTCCCTTCACCTTATTCCTGTTCTGGGGACGCTATATTCCGCGCCAAGATTGGATCGGCTCGGGATTTCATATCCTGTTGCTGACATTGTCTGTTTTTCTGGCCCTTACGTTTTACGCGCGTGCACGGGCGACTCTGCGGCTGGAGGATCTGCCGGCCTTTTCGTGGAGATCGTTGGTTGCCGACATTGGAAATGGGGTTCGGCTGGCACGCTCTATTGCCGTCGGTGTATTGGCGGCGTTTTTGTTTCTTGGTGTCTATTGGGGAAAGCCGGTTACTCAAGCCGGAAACCTATGGCAAAGCTTCGTGTCCGAAGCCGGGTTTCTGATTGGCTTCGATCCGTTCCCGAATGCCGTTGAAGCGGATCTTTCGGTGAAAGGCAACAATTGGCGCGGGTTTGGCAAAGATGAAGAAATGGAAGCGCAGTTCGAGCAAGTAAAAGGTGCAAAACTGGCGGGCCGGCGGTTGCAGTTTGCGGATCTCTCCGGTGCGTTTCTCGTCAAGGCTGATTTAAGTCTCGCGAAATTGCGGCTGGCTTTTTTGCGCCGGGCGGATCTACGCCGCGCCAACCTATATCGGGCGAATCTTCGCTGGGCCACGATGACTGAAACGGATTTGACGGGGGCTAACCTGCGCGGCGCCGATTTGACCGGGGCGTTCGGGTTGACGAGCGAGCAGATTTCACGCGCCTGCGTCACCGATATTCATGATCAGCCGATACTTCCGGTGAATGTGGCAGGAACGAAGCTGCGAAAGTGCTCTGCAAGCCTGTTCCTCTACTAGCTGCCTCGCACAGTATCAACCAGCGCCGCCGGATCGTGGGGCAAGGCTTCGCCGCGCCAGGCGACGACCTGGTCGGGGCGGATGAGGACGAGAGGCGCTTCGTAAAGCGTGCGGGCTTCCTCGCCGGGGATATCGATCACGCTGAGCGGCAGATTGCGGGATGCGGCGGCGGCTTCCAGGTTTTTCGTTTCGGGCGTGCCGTCGAGGCGCATCAGCGTGAACTCGAAGCCGAATTTGTCATAGAGCGACGCACCGTCGGGCAGCCATAGATGCGGTGCGCGGCCGCCGGGACACGCCGTCGGCACGTAGTCGTTGGCGGCATCGGGCGGCGGCGCGGTGCCGTCGGACACGATGATGGGCGAGCCGTCGCAGCGGGTGCCGAAGGTGATGCCGGGGATGTTGAACTCGGCGCGGGTATGGCGGTTGAGGTAAGCGCCCGCTTCGGCGCGGGCCGCGTCACCCGCCGGTCCGTCCTCTTCCAGCGCCGGGGGCGCGGTGTAGAGACCGATGGAATCGGCAAAGCCGCGTGCGTAGCCGGTGTTGCGCACGGCACCGGGGCGGCGTTCCGGCTCATAGCTGGCGAGTAGCGCCGGTCCACCCCAACCGTTGATAACGGCGGCGAGCTTCCAACCGAGATTGACTGCGTCCTCGATGGCGGTGTTGTAGCCGAGCCCTCCGGCGGGTGTGAAAAGATGCGCCGCGTCGCCACCGATGAAAATGCGGCCCTGCTGAAGATGTTCGGCAACCAGGGCGAAGCCCGCGGTCCAGGACGAGCGCGCGATGATGTCGAAGTCGACCTCGCACCCCATGGTCTGGGCGAACATGGCGCGGGCGTGGGTTTCGCTGACGTTGTCCTTGTCCTCGCCCGGCTTCAGTTGGGTGTGGAAGACGAACTCGTCCTTGCCGTCGACGGCGGCCATGAAGCTGCGGCGGTCCTTGTTGAAGGACCAATACATCCAGGCCCGGTCGCCGTTGATGAGGTCATAGAGATGCGGTGCGCGCATATAGATGGCGTGCATGTCGCCACCCATGAAATCCCGCTGCACACCGGATTCACCGGTGTACTGAAACCCAAGATGACGGCGCGCGACGCTGCGGGCACCGTCGGCCCCGATAAGATAAGACGCGGTTACGGTAGTTTCGCCGCCCCTATGCTGTGCCGTTGCCGAGACATGATTACCGTGATCGGCGACCGCGGTGACTTCGTTCTCATAGCGCAGATCGATGGTCGGCAGTTTCGCGGCGTGCTTGAGCAGCACCCGTTCGACATACATCTGCGAGACACGGTGCGGCAGTTCGGCGGCGCTCCATGCCCCCGACATCTGCTTGATCAGGTCCCGGGCCTGTCCGGACGCCGGAAGCTGGAAGCGTGCCAATTCATGGGCGTTGTAGCGGGTGAAATAGGCGATGTCGGTGGGATAGTCGGCGGGCAGGCCCTGGGCGCGCACCTCGTCGACGAAGCCCAGGCGGCGGAAGTGTTCCATCGTCCGTGCCTGGGTGGCGTTAGCCTGCGGATTGATGGCGGTGGAGGCGTCTTGATCGAACAGGATCGCGCGCACGCCGCGCCGCCCCAATTCATTGGCGAGCATCAAGCCGCACGGCCCGCCGCCGACAATAATCACATCAGTGTCGAGAGGTTTCATGCAGCAAGTGTGTGCGGCGCCGGTTCACTCGAGTCAAGTACGAGACGGAAACGGTGTCAGTCGCTAAGCGCGACGCCGTTTTTCTTTTCCCAGGTCTGCAGGGCGGCGGTGAAATCGGCGCCCGGCTGATCGTCGTTGCTTTCGTGGAACAGCTTGCGGACGGCGGCATTCACCGGCGCATCGATGCCGCAGGCGTCGGCGAGCCCACCCGAGATCTCCACGTCCTTGGTGAGCAGAGCGAGGGAGAAGCCGGCGGCGAACTTGCGCGGCAGGACTTGCCCGGGGAAGGCATGCTCGCTGGTCAGGCTGCGGCCGGTCGAGACGTTGATGATGTCGAGGACCGTCTTGGGGTCGACACCGAACTTCTTGCCGATAATGAGCGACTCGGCGACCGCGGCATAGGATGCCGCGGCGCAATAGTTGTTGAGCGACTTTACAGCATGGCCGCTGCCGACGGGGCCGGTGCGGAACAGGTTCTTGCCCATGGTTTCGAGGAGCGGGGTGATCTTGGCGATGGCGTCGTCGTCCTCACCGCCGATCATCAACGTGAGGGTGCCGGCCGTGGCCCCGGGCGTGCCGCCCGACACCGGCGCATCGATCAGGGTGACACCGGCCTTGGCCAGTTCGGCGGCAAGCTTCTGCGTGCCGACCGGCTCGGACGAACTCATATCGACGACGATGGTGCCTTCCTTGAGGTGCTGGCGGAGACCGCCGTCTTCCATTTCCAGCATGACGTTCGTGACAATGGGGCCGGTGGGCAGCATGGTGACCACCATGTCGCTACGCTCGCCGAGGTCGGCGAGGTTTGGGCAGGCTCGGCCACCGACTTCTTGGGCAAATTTCTGGGTGAGGGCGGTATTCGCATCGAACACGTTGACCTCGAACCCGCCTTTCAACACGTTGCTCGCCATGGGCCAGCCCATGTTGCCGATGCCGATGAAGCCGATCTTCTCGTCTTTTGCCACGGTAGTCCCTCCCTAAAGAACTTCGTAGAAGCTGAGTTCGACACTTGATTTGAGGCGCGCACCGGTGGCGACGAAGATGGTGTGGTTCATCCACTCATATTGCGGTGCGGCGGTTTCAAGGGTCGCGGCGGTGCGCATGTAGTATTCGGACGGATCGACCGGTTCGCCGGTAGCGATGCGTTTCAGCACTTCGGTCGGCCCGTGCCGGAAGCCTTTGTTTTCTATATAGATCAGGGCATCGTCTTCGGCTTCGATAGTATAGCGCGCGTCGAGAAACGCCGTCCCATCGCGCCACACGAGTTGCCAGTCCGCGCCGCCCCGCAGCACTTTGCCCGTGAGTTTGGGGCCCTTCACGTGCCCGCCGGTAATATTGATGATGCGCCGGTTGCCGGTGGGAATATCGCCGAATTCCTGCGGTGGATCGAGCGTGATGTTGATATCGAAAGCGTGCGCCAACTCGATCATGCGGCGTAATCTCCCTGTTTCGTTTTCCTTGTTGGCCGGATTTGCGATTACGACCATCTCGTCGGCGTTTTCGATCTTTGTCAATGATCAACGGGACACGGACGCGGCTTGTGTCCGCGCACCGGTATGGCCATGAGACCGCAAATCTGCGAAAAGCCGGGAACGGTGAAAATGCCGGTATCGAGCAGGGAGATGGGTGGAGATGACAAACGACGAAAATAAACTACGGATCGGCATGGTGCTGTTCCCCAAATTGACGGCGCTCGATCTCGTCGGCCCGTATGAGGTGTTGGCGACCTCGCCAAACGCTCAGGTCGATCTCCTGTGGCATAGGATCGAGCCCGTCGAGGCAATGGGTGGCATGCCGGTCTTGCCGACGGCGACGTTCGACGGATACATGCCGCCGGATGTGCTGTTTGTTCCCGGTGGGCCGGGGCAGTTGGCGGCAATGGATGACATGCCCCTGATAAGCTTTCTGCAAGAGGCCGCCCCTGCGGCACGCTACGTCACCTCGGTGTGTACGGGCTCCCTTGTGCTCGCCGCGGCAGGTTTGCTTCGGGACAAGCGCGCGACTTGTCACTGGGCATCGCTCGATCAATTGGCTTTGATGGGCGCTATCCCAGTGCAGGATCGGGTGGTGGAGGACGGCGATACGATCACCGGCGCGGGGGTCACATCGGGCATCGATTTCGGTCTCGTGCTTGCATCGAGGTTGTGGGGAGAGGAAGCGGCGCGGCGCATCCAACTCGTGCTCGAATATGATCCGGCGCCGCCTTTCGACAGTGGATCGGTTCGCGCCGCCGATCCCGCCTTGGTTTCGGGATTGCGTGATCGGATGTCGGCCATCACGGAAACACGGCGCGCCACCGCCGCACGTATCGGCCGCGATCGCCTCAAACTTCAGACGGTCAAGTAATGGGATAAATTGCGGTCGAGCTATTGCCGTTTTCTATCGTCGGCGGCGGCAATTATCTTACGGAGCGAAAGGATGACGTTCGGATCGGTGTGGGGAAGCGATTTGACGATCTTTTCGCCCTCTTCGACGGTGGAGAAACTAAGCGCCCCTTGTTCGGCTGCCTCCTTGATATAGGCAGGGTCGTTCCGTGTAGCGTCAAAGCTTGTGCGGAGCTCGGCAATGGCGTCGGCAGGTGTGCCCGGGGGTGCGAATACGGCGATGGCTAAATTGCCGAGCACGAGTTGCAGCCATTTCACAACATCCCAGGCGGGACCGGACGGATATTTGCCGTCATGTGCCAGCCGGTAGATATCGACCAAACTGGAGATGCCCTGCTTATCGAGTTCCGGGATGTGATCGACGGTGCCGTCCGACCGGACGCTTGGAAAATACCACAGCGGCATTGCCCTTTGGCGGTCGATCATGCTGGGCTTTACCTGAGCGCGGTAAAAGGTGGTTGTCGCCAAATCTATATCGGCCTGACCGCTCTGTAGGGCAGCCAATCGCTGTGGGCTTGCTTGGTAACCCGGGATGTAGATGTAGTCGACGCCCATCAGCTGCAATGCGGCACCGTTCAATATATCGAAATTGCCCGTCGAGTGAGAACCGGCAAGCCTCAGATTTTTGGCGCTGCCAATACGCTCTGGCGTGGCGACGCCGGCGCCGGCTCGGATATAGCTGATCCTGGCCGTCGCTCCGCCGCCAATGAATTCCATGCGGGCATAATCGAATTGTATGCCTTTCGCGCCCAATACCCAGGCCACCGGCGCCCATGGAGACATCAGTACAGTCAGCCCGTCCGATTTGGCCTCGCTGTAGACAAAATTAGTTGCCTTGACCCCGCCCCGTCCGGGAATGTTCCGAACGGTCATGCCCGCGACCCCGGTCAGATGACGGCGCCAATGCCGAACGAACGTACGTGTGGTTATATCCGACCCGCCGCCTCGGCTGAAGCCGTTAATGACGGTGACCATCTTGCCGACGTAATGGTCGGCAGACGCCTGTCCAGTCAGGTACATCGTTGCTGCCAGTGCCGCAGCAATCCCAACATACAACTTCCGTCGCATCAATTCCCTCAAAGGATCCGCAATTTATCGCGCGGATTTCTCTGCAGAGTGAACAATATCAATGTTAACGAATGTTTCGCACGGTGTTAACGGATGTTTCCGGTCACAGTCATGCGACGGGTAATTTCTTATGAAGTGGAACGTGACGTTGCCGGTTAGAATTGTCGATTGTGAAAGCGCCGGCACCATAAAACGGCAACGTGACATGCTGGTGATGGAGATATTTCGTAGGGGCCGCACGAAGGAATAAGTGCAAAAAAGCTAAATACGTAGGGAGGGAAAAAGATGGCGACATTCGTACTGGTTCATGGCGCTTGGCACGGTGGATGGTGCTACCGCAAAACCGCGCAAAATTTACGGGCTCAGGGACACGAGGTCTTCACGCCGTCGCTGACCGGGCTCGGCGACCGGGTGCATCTGTTGTCACCTGACGTCAACCTCGAAACCCACGTTACCGATATCGTCAATTTATTTGTGGCCGAAGAGATCGAAGATGCTGTTTTGTGCGGTCACAGCTATGGCGGCATGGTGATTACCGGCGTCGCCGAGCAATTGGCGGACAAGATTGGATCGTTGGTTTATCTGGATGCCTACGTGCCCGAGAGCGGCAAGTCGCTTCTCGATATGGCAAAGCCGGAACGCCGAGACAGTCTTAAGGCGATTGCCATGGAGAAGGGAGAAGGCTGGTATCTGCCTGTGCCCGACGGTATTTGGACGATTGCCGACCCGGCAGATAAAGCATGGGTCGATAGACGCGTCGGTCCACACCCGATTGCCACCATGTTGCAGCCCCTCGCCCATACGGATCCTTGGGACCGTGTAAAAAGGAGAATTTTTGTTCTTGCCGAAGGGAATTCCATGTCGGTTTTTTGGGCTTTCGCCGAGGCGCTCCGGAAAGATGCGGATTGGTACGTGATCGGGGTGCCCTGCGGTCACGACGTGATGGTCGATATGCCGGAACGTCTTGCCCAAATACTCCTTGAGGCGTCCTCCTAAGAGGTAAAAAAATCCAAGAAAACCGGGCATTTTACTGAATTTTAATGCGGTTGCTCCACACTCCGCGCTGATCGGGTCCAAGGCCGTTTGGACCTGAGCAGAACAAAAGTCGCGCCGTAAAATAGCGTGCCGACCAGTGGATGGGCCGATGGAGCTGACGAACGTCCCGGTGTTCGGGAAAATCCGTCAAAAAATGGGTTGGTTGAACCAACGTCAGAAAGTGTTGGCGCAGAACATCGCAAACGCCGACACGCCGGAATATCGCGCCCGCGATCTCAAAGCATTGAAGCTCGACGGCAAGATCCGCGAGCCCGCGACGTTCCGGATCAGTGTTTCGACGACCAATCCCATGCATATCGGTATCCCCAGGCGGGGGACGGGCAACTTCAAGGAAGCTGACGTACGCCGGCCGTTGGAAACGGCGCCGAATGGCAACTCCGTGGTTCTCGAAGAGCAAATGGTCAAGATGAATCAGACGGTAATCGACCACGGTCTGGTCACGGAACTGTACAAAAAACACATGAATATGATTCGCACTGCGGTTCGCAGCGGTGGGGCTACGTAATAGGGGCGACGCATGGCAGATGACCTATACAGCACGTTCAAGATCTCGGCGGCCGGGTTGAAAGCCCAGGGAACGCGTCTTCGCGTCATCTCCGAGAATATTGCGAACGCCGACTCCTTGCCGACAGAACCGGGCGGACAACCGTATCGGCGCAAGGTGGTTACCTTCAAGAACAGGCTGGATCGTGAAACCGGAATGGACCTCGTTCGCTCGGATCGCATTCGCACGGACCGGTCTGAGTTTAAGCGCCGTTTCGATCCGCAGCATCCTGCGGCAGACGAAAACGGATATGTCCTGACCCCCAACGTAAATACGTTGATTGAGGTGATGGACATGCGTGAGGCGCAGCGGTCCTACGAAGCCAACCTCAATGTGATCAGAACCACGAAGTCGATGATCCAAAGGACCATCGACGTGTTGCGTGGCAGATAAAACGGAAAATGGAAATCAAACGTTCGGACCGCCGGTATTGGATTCCGGTCGGCAGATGACGACAGAGCCAGGAGACCGAGATGGCCATTGAACTTGCCAACGCAATTAGCGCTTACAACGCCGCGGCCAAACGAGTTGGCGAGGGTGCGCCCGATGCCACATCGGCCGCGCCGGCGGAAGGCGGTGGAGATTTTGCGTCGATGCTGCGGGGATTCGCCCAAGACGCGATCGCTACGGGTCACAACAGTGAAAAAATGAGCGTGGCCGCCGCGGCTGGGCAGGCTGATATTAATGACGTGGTTGTTGCCGTCGCGGAGGCTGAATTGGCCCTGAACACGGTAACGTCCATTCGCGACAAGGTTATTTCGGCTTATCAGCAAATCATTCGCATGCCGATCTAGGCGACCGATCTAGACGGAGGTGGCATTGCGATCATGGACCAGGCAGCCGTTCTTGAAATTGGCCAGGAAGCCTTCTTCGTCATTTTAAAGTCGGGTGGGCCCGTCATGGCGGCAGGTTTGGTCGTTGGCTTGGCGATTGCCATTTTCCAAACTCTTACCTCGATCCAGGAAATGACACTCACGTTTGTGCCGAAGATCATTATGATCTTTGCCGCGGTCATCTTTTTCATGCCCTTTATGATGACGACGATCATCGAGTTCGCGCAAACGCTGTTTGATCGAATGATTGTCCTGGGCTAGCAGCCATGCTTGCCGAAATTTTAGCCGTCAACGTTTTTGCGTTTCTGCTGATCTTCGTCCGAATTGGGACGATCTTGCTGATCATGCCGGGTTTCAGCTCAGCCCAGGTTCTGATGCAGCACCGTTTGCTGTTCGCGCTGGTCGTCGCTTTTTTGCTCACGCCGCTATTGGCGAACAAGCTTCCCGAGATGCCCGGTAGTCCCCTTGCGTTGGTCGCTCTTGTTCTCGGGGAATTTCTTGCAGGGGCCATCCTCGGCACCGTCGCCCGGATCGTGTTCGCATCGGTTCAAACGGCAGGAACGATCATTTCATTCGTTTCGGGCATGGCCAACGCCATGGCCTATGATGCGATCTCACAAGCGCAGAGCTCTCTTGTTTCAGGCTTTCTGGGGACGACGGCCGTTACGGTTTTTTTCGTCACCAACATGCATCATCTCGTCATCCAGGCGATGGTGGACAGTTATACGCTGTTCCTGCCCGGTACGACGCGGATCATTGGCGACGTGACGGAATTAATATCCCGGCACATTTCATTGAGTTTCAAGGTGGGGATGCAAATGGCCACGCCTTTCCTGATCATGTCGTTCGCCTATTATTTGGCATTGGGGTTGTTGACCCGGTTGGTGCCTCAACTTCCCATCTTTTTTGTCGCTTTGCCGGTGCAGATCGTGTTGTCAATCGCCACATTCATGGTGGCAACTGCGAGCATCATTTTAGCTTTCCTGACCTATTTTCAGGATTCGATGGAGCCATTCCTGGCGCCCTAATTGGGCGCCGCGGAGGGAAATAAATGGCGGACGATACAGATAAAGAGTCAAAAACAGAACAACCATCCGGTAAGCGCCTGAGCCAAGCGCGCGACCAGGGCCAGGCCGTTATTTCGCAGGAAATCAATAGCTTGGCCGCGTTGAGCGCAGCATTGGCGGCAGTCGTCTTTTTAGTTCCGACGCTGATGGACAAGGTTGCGAAACTGAACGCTTCGATTCTCGAAAATTTGTACGCGATCGACGTCAGCGCAACAGGAGTTCAATACCTGTTCGCGGTTCTCTCCGAGGACGTCATCCTCTTTTTGGCGCCTATCTTCGGGCTTTTTCTTGTTACCGGCATTGCGGTCAATATTGCGCAGGTGGGATGGAAGGTAACCCCGGTTAAGTTGGTCCCGAAACTCAACGCGTTCAGTCCTATAAATGGACTGAAAAGGATACTTGGGCCCCGGGCGCTGGTCGAATTTGCGAAAGGGCTGGTAAAATTCGGAACCGTAAGTTGTGTGGGTGCGTTCCTGCTTGTGCCCGCTTTCAGTGGGTTTGAGTTGTTCCCAGGCATTGAGCCCATATTTCTATTGGAACGGATCAAGGAAATTGCCATCCGCCTGGGCGGCGGCACAATTGCGGTCATGGTTGTCGTCGCGGTACTCGACTACCTGTATCAGCGACATTCGCATTACAAGAAACTCATGATGACCAAGCAAGAGGTCAAGGACGAGCATAAGCAGACCGAGGGCGACCCCAAGATCAAACAACGTCTGGCAAAGATCCGTATGGAGCGCGCACAGCAACGGATGATTCAAGCAATGCCGCGTGCCGACGTATTGATCACAAACCCAACTCATTATGCGGTTGCCTTGGAATACAAGATGGAAACCATGCAAGCGCCGGTGCTGATTGCCAAAGGTGTAGACAACATGGCGCTAAGGTTACGTGAGGCTGCGGATGAGCATGATGTGCCTATCGTAGAAAACCCTCCGTTGGCGCGTGCCTTGTATGCGGCGGTAGAGTTAGATGAAGAGATTCCGGCCGAGCACTACCACGCGGTGGCCGAGGTCATCGGCTACGTGTATCGCCTCAAAGGGCGAGTACAGCAGGCGGGCGCGGGTGCGTCGGTGCCCCCAGGATAAATGATGCGGAAGTCGGTCGATGATTGAATTTGTTGCCGCTGAGACGAGAATCGCGCAAACAGTTACATCGTGAACACAAAAGTATTCACTTCAGCCGAGATTCTAGACGCACTCACGTTGCGTCTGCGATCCTTGCGTCTGCCGTTCATCGGAACCGGAGCGGTCGCGGCGGTGTGTTTCGTCGTGGCCGCTGCCGTATTTTCATGGCTCGGAACGACATACATTGCCTTGTTATCCGGATGGATTGCGCTCGTTGTCGGTATTGTCGCGGTCGCGGCATTTTCCGCGATAGGCGGCACGCTGATTGCGCGCCGCTCGGTGGTGAAGGCACTTTGTGCGACGGTCGCCGAAGACGCGGCGGCGCAATTCGTGACCGCGCCCGGCGGCAAGGTTGTCGCCGTCAACGACTCCATGCGAAAGATCATGGCGGAATACGGGGACGGCGGCGAGGTGTTGCCCCAGACGACCGCCGAACTCATAGATCGTTTGACGCGGGGCATGTCGGACCTGGAACTGTCCCGAATTACCAAAAGCGCCGAATTGGGGTACAGGGATCGGGCGGAGATCAAGCTGATCGGCGTAAGCGGGCGAGCTTGGTTTCGCTTCTCGGTAACGCCTGCCGGCGGTATTCCAGGATACGCAGTATGGCTCATCGAGGATGTCACGGCGGCCAAGGCCGCCGAAATCCGGCACCGGCGTGAGGAACGTTTTGTCGCCGATCTTCTGGATCAGTTGCCGGTTGGCCTGTTTTCGGTCACCGGCGAAGGCGAATTCGGGTACGCTAACAAAACATTGCGTGAGTGGCTGGGGCTGCCGTCGGAGACCGGAGACGGACAGGTGCGGTTCACCGATTTCGTGGTCGCCGACCGCGATGGCGAGGAAGATCCCGATCTTCAAACCGACCCTTCGGGCTTGCATGGCGGGATACGGCTTAAGAACGCGCGCGGCGAGGAGTTCAACGCCTATCTTATCCAATCTCAGCGTCAGAACAGCGACGGCGAGTTTCTCTATAGCCGGTCGGTCGTGTTGCGCGATCCGTTCTTGCCGGTGCTTGACGACGGGTCCGGCGGCGCATTGGCGAAACGCATTCCCTGGCTGTTTTCGGAAGCGCCGGTAGGAATCGTTCTTGTCGATCTCCAGGGGAATGTCGTCGACTGTAACCGTTCCTTCCTCAAGATGCTGGGATTGCACCGCGAGGCCGTTGTCGCGCGCCCCCTGTCTGACAGGATATCCAAGGAGGATCGGGACGACACCGCGGCGGCCTTGTCCAAGGTTGTGATGGGCGCCATGCGGGCGACAGTGCTTGAGGTTCGCATGCCAGCCGGCGGCGAACGTGAACTGGCCGCGTCGCTATATGTCAGCCGCGTTCAGGATCGGGAAGGTGATGTTTCGGGCTTGGTGCTGCATGTTATCGACACGACCGAACAGAAAAACCTCGAGGTGCAATTTAATCAGTCGCAAAAGATGCAGGCGGTCGGTCAGCTTGCCGGCGGCGTCGCGCATGATTTCAACAATTTGCTTACAGCGATGATCGGCTTTTGCGACCTGCTTCTTGGCCGCCACGGGCCGGAAGATCCGTCGTTCGCCGATATCATGCAGATCAAGCAGAACGCCAATCGCGCGGCAAATCTGGTTCGGCAGCTGTTGGCCTTTTCCCGACGTCAGACGCTGCAACCCAAGATTTTCGACATCAAGGACGCCCTTAGCGACCTCTCCAATTTGTTGCGCCGCCTGATCGGCGAAAACATTGAACTTGTCATTACCCATGGGCCCGACGTCGATTTAATCCGCAGTGACCCAGGCCAGTTCGATCAAGTGATCATCAATCTCGCCGTTAACGCCCGGGATGCCATGCCGGGCGGTGGGGCGATCACCATCGAGACGGAACGGGTGTCCTTGAGCCAATCCATTCAGCGCGGTCACGAAGTGATGCCGGCGGGACAATATGTCCTGATGAAGGTTTCCGATACCGGCGGCGGCATTCCCAAAGAGGATATCGGTCACATCTTCGAGCCCTTCTTCTCGACCAAGGGTGTGGGCGAGGGCACAGGGCTCGGCTTGTCGACGGTCTATGGCATCGTTCGTCAGTCGGACGGCTTTATCTTCGTCGATTCCGCTGTTGGCGAAGGCACAATTTTCTCGATCTATCTGCCGGCCTATTCGGCAGCTGACGCTGCCGCGGCGGGCGAGGCTATCGTTCGGGTCGCGCACGGTACCTTGGAGCATGAGACGGACGAAGACCTTACCGGCGGCGGCACCGTGCTGCTGGTGGAGGACGAAGATGCGGTGCGTGTCTTCGGGTCACGGGCTTTGCGCAATCAAGGCTATCGGGTCCTCGAGGCGATCGACGGTGAGGAGGCCCTCGACGTCCTCAATGAATTCGATGATCCCGTCGACCTCATTATTACCGATGTGATGATGCCCGGTATGGATGGCCACACGTTAGTTCGCCTGATTAAGCAGGAAATGCCGGAAATCAAGGTGATCCTGATGTCCGGCTATACGGAGGAGGCCATCCCCGGCGATATCGACGCCGACAGCGGTATCCACTTCCTGCCCAAGCCCTTCAGCCTTCAGGAGCTGGCCGGCAAGGTCAAAGACGTGATGGCCGAATAGCGCCGGGTAAAGCCGAACAGGGCCTAAGAGGCCCGTATTTCCTCGTTTCTACCCCCAAAAATTAACCAATTTGCGGTGTGTCCTGCGACACATCCTACCGTATTCGGAATGGCTATACTTGTATGTATATGGGGGAAAACGCCTTGTTTTCGGCCGTTTTTAGAGCGTTCAAATTTTACCAAATTTCGAATTAAAATAAAAACAAATAAAAATGTAATAATGAGCTTATTAGAAATTCTATTAATTTGACAATTACTTGGTCAGTAAATAGATGTTTCGTATGTTGCAGAGCGTTAAACATATATTTCAGGAGCTGCGCGCGTTTATATCGCCGCGTGTTGCCGCATTGCGCTGTTTTCCGGCCGACCAGGCCGGGGGCGTCCTGATCATGACGGCTGTTGCGATCGTGCCGTTGATCGGCTTTGTGGGAATCGGCACGGACGCGGCGCGCGGCTATCTCGTTTGGTCGCGCCTATCTTCGGCGCTGGATGCCGCCGCGCTGGCCGGCGGCCGCAGTTTCGCGGAGGCCAGCCGCGAAGACGACGCGCGCATGTTCTTTAACGCTAATTTCACCGCCGGGTTTATGGGCGCTACCGTCGTCGGTCCGACCATCGTCACTAACGAGGAGGCCGGCACCATCGAGCTCACGGCCGATGCCAATATCCCGACTATTTTCATGTCCCTCTTCGGGTTCGATGAATTGGCGGTCAGCGCGAGCACGGAGGTCACGCGGACCCAGGATGCGCTCGATGTCGTTCTCGCCGTCGATATGTCCGGCTCCATGGGGTTTTGGACAGGCGGTGAAACGCGGATTTCTGCGGCGCGGACAGCGGCCGAGCTTCTTGTAAACACGCTTTTCGGGAATGACGCGACCAAGGAACACTTGAACATCGGCCTGGTTCCCTGGAACGGCAAGGTCAACGTCACGCTGAATGGATCGACATTCGATTCCGGCGCGACGGTTGCAAATCCAGTCACCGCGTTCTCCAATCCCGTAACCGGTGTCGCCCAAAATCAGGTGTACTTCGCGAACAACTCACCGGTTCCGCTTCTTTCGGCACCGCCAAGTGACTGGCAGGGGTGCGTCTTTTCCCGCTACTTGGACGACGCCGACGATACGAACGATGCCGACGTCACCATGCCACCGGCAACCGTCGGTGGGACGGATTGGCACGCCTGGGAGCCGGTCGGCCCCGAAGGGGAGCCCGTTTCCGGCGGAACGTGCACCATGTCTGTCGGTGGCGACGAATGTACGCCGTGCCTGAACGCCGGGATCACGGCGCTCCAGAACGGCAAGCAGCCGATGCTGGACGCCATCGGTGCGCTGACCGATCCCGAAGGTTTTACCAATATCCCCCAGGGACTGGGGTGGGCTTGGCGGGTTCTGAAGCCCGAAGCTCCGTTTACCGAGGCTGTCCTTGATCCCGATTACACGCGCAAGCAAGCCATTGTGTTGCTGACGGACGGTGAGAACCATGCTGGGTCGGGCGACGGCTATAAAACCGTCTTCGGCAGTGGCGCCGCCGGCCGGCCGGAAATGAACGCTCGTCTGCTCTCGCTTGTCGCCAATATCAAGGCAGACGGGGTTCTCGTCTATGTCATTCAATTCGCAAACGGCGGTGGCGATCTTCAGACCTTGCTGCAACAAGTCGCGAGCGGGACGGGCGCGCCCTATTACCACTACGCGCCTGACGGCGCGACGCTGCAGCGGGTCTTCCAGGAAATCGCCAACCACCTGTCCAAGCTGAGGTTGTCGAAATGAGGAACCTGGGCAAACATAATAGGTCAGGTAGGAAGCTGGGCGCTTTCCGCGGTTTGCTGCACCGCCTGGGTGCGGATCGGCGGGGGGCAACGGCGGTCGAATTCGCTTTTGCCGCGCCGATCGTGATCCTTCTTTTGGTCGGCAGCATCGAACTGGGCATGGTTCTGTTTACCTCCACGTTGATGGAGGGAGCGCTTCGCGATGCCTCGCGCTATGGCGTGACCGGACAGGAACCGAACGAGGCCGCGCGCCTGCAGAGGATCTCCGATATCATCAGTGAGAACACTTTGGGCCTTGTGGACATGTCCACGGTACAGATCGACGTTCTCGTTTATCCGAACTTCGGCGATATCGGTAAATCGGAAGATTTTGTCGACGGTAATAGTAACGGTGCCTACGACACTGGCGAAACCTATACGGACAGCAACGGCAACGGTATCTGGGATGCGGATATAGGCGTGCCTGGGGCGGGCGGCTCGGGTGATATCGTTCTCTACCGGGTGCGCTACGACTGGCCTCTCCTGACCACTATCTTCGGATCCGCCATCGGCGGGCGCGACAATCTGCCCCTGACGGCCAGCCTGGCCGTCCGTAACGAGCCCTGGGAACAGAACTAGGGAGGCGGGGATGATGTTTAAGCTGATCGGACGGCTTCTCAGAGACTCCCGGGGCGCGGTTGCCGTGGAGCTTGCCATGGCGGTGCCGATTGTTGCCGCTCTGACACTCAGCGGCGTCGAAATCGCGCGGTTCGTCATGTTGAATCAAAAGATCGAACGGGCGTCGGTCACCGTTGCCGATTTGACATCCCAGGCGGAGTCTCTTTCAGAGGCGGATTTAAGCGACCTGTTCCAGATATCTTCCCAGGTACTTGCTCCCTTCGAGACCGATGGCCGTATCCAAGTGATCGTGTCGTCGGCCGGCGCGATCAGCGGCAACCCGGCCCGGGTCAATTGGCAGCGCTCGTTTGGTACTTCGGCCAATTCGAGTACCTTGGGCGGACAGGGGGCGACGGCGACACTACCCACAGGTTTTACCATCCGGGACAACGAGAACGTCATCGTGGCTGAGGTCTATTACGGCTACGTTCCGCTCATCGTCACGGGCATCATCGACCCGGTGACCCTCTATAACGTTGCCTATTTCAGGCCACGCTTTTCCACCCTCGACACACTCGAATAACCACGCTCCCGATCGGTCCTCATATTCATCGGGTGTAACATCCAAAATTGCAATCTAAGGTGTGTGATTCGTCACAGTGATATCCGTCACACGTGTGCTGGCGGAGGGTCTGGGACGACTTGTGAACGACGTCACATTCGACCGTCGTGACAGTCCCGCCCTCTCCAAGGCGGTCCCAACATCGCAGTTTCCCTCACCGATATTTCGAATTTTATCTATTTTTGTTGGCAAATTGCCGACAAGTTATAAATAAATATAAAACAAGTAAAAACAAATGTAGCCAGAAACATTTTCTTTTATTTCACTTGATCATTTCTTCAGATCGATTAACTTTAGAGTGTCAATTTCGTTGATGGTTATTTCAGATCAGTGAAGCCATCGGAGCCAATGGAGACTGTTATGAAGATCAAGAGCATTAAGACCTTTTTGAAAGACGACTCGGGTGCCACCGCCATCGAATACGGCCTTATCGCCGCTCTGGTGTCGGTTGCCGGTATTACCGCCCTGACGGCCATGGGCGGTGGCTTGCAGACCATGTTCAACGCGGTTGCCACCGAGTTGACCAACGCGGTCAGCGGTACCGGTACGGAAACGACCCCGACCGAATAAAACTGATCAACTACCGACAAGCATAAAACGCTTGTTGACGCTTAAAGGCACCGGGGGCGGCCCCAACTGCCCCCGGGTGCTTCTCTCCCGAAGAACCGACCCCCAAATTCCGGTTTCTTCGACGAGAACGGCAAAACGGAAAAACATGGATCCCAAGCAATGTTTCTTCTTAATCCCATTTCGAATTCGATCGTTGCCGCGATGATGGCCTTGGCCGCTGCTGCCGCCATCAGCGATATCCGCGGCTACCGAATTCCCAATCTCCTGAACTTGGCGATCCTTGCCCTTTATCCGGTTTACGTGATCGCGCACGCTGGCCCCATCGATTGGCCTTTGGCGCTTGTAATCGCGCTAGGTGCGTTCGTGATCGCGCTGGTCCTGTTCATGTTCGGCTTCATCGGTGGCGGCGACGCCAAGATGATGACGGTGATGGCACTGTGGGCCGGTCCCGACCTTATCATCGATTTCATTTTCATTATGTCCATTGCCGGTGCGGTCATTGCGATCGTGATGCTGACCTCGGCGCGCCATGCGCTGGCGCTTGCTTGCGAGTCGGTCGGTCAATGGAGATTGCGTCAGGTCCTGCTTGGTGACGTGCTGCCCTATGGCATCGCTGTTGCCGCCGGCGGCATCTTCGTCGGCATCAGGCTGCTGCAGGTATAGAGGGGGCTCGCATGACTATTCGCGCCATCGTCCTCATGGTTTTTGCGCTCGTCGCCGCGGCGGGGACCGCCGTTTTCGCCCGCACATGGGTTGCGGCGCAGCGTGCCCAGGTGCAGACCGTCATGGTCGAGAAGAGCACGCCGCAGGCGGAAATCCTGGTGGCGTCCGCAGACCTGCCGGCCGGTGAGTTCATCCAGGAAAAGCACCTGAAATGGCAGGCCTGGCCGAAAGATGGCGTCGGCGACGGATATGTCGCCAAGGCCGGAACCGATGCCGAGGTCACGTCACTTCGCCAGGGCTTCGTCGGCGCCGTCGTTCGCTCGCAGATTACGGCCGGCGAACCGATCACCAAAAAACGGATCGTGCAGCCTGGGGACCGCGGTTTTCTTGCCGCCGTCCTCACGCCGGGAACGCGCGCTGTGTCGGTGCCAGTCAATGCGACCACCGGGATCGCCGGCTTCGTTTTCCCCGGTGACAAGGTCGATCTAATCCTGACCGTCAAATTCAGCGGCGGTGAGGGGAGCGAGAAACAGACCCGTTATGTGAGCAAGACGATGCTTGCCGCCATTCGGGTGGTCGCCATCGATCAGAAGACCGAGCAAACGGATGGCGATGTCAAACCTGTCAAGAACGTGACTTTGGAAGTCACCCCCGAACAGGCGGAGAAGATCGCCATCGGGCTCCAGATGGGCGCCCTTTCGCTGAGCCTCAACAGCTTGGCGCGGGTGGGTGAAGACGGCCTTGCGGTGGCCGACACCGCGGACGCCCCGGTCGTCAAGGATAAGCGGGAGTACACCCTCGATCGGGACGTGTTCTCCTTCGGAAAAGGCAATAAGGCGTCGGGCACGCGCGTCGAAGTTCTGCGCGGCTCGAAGTCCGAGAAGGCGAAATTCTAGGACGCGCGGGAGCTCAGTTATGAAGCACACATTTAATATGAACCGCGTTCTTTCAGTTCTCATCGCTTTGGCGTTGATCCTGGCGATCATGCTGCCGGCCACAGTGGCGGGCGCGGTCGAGATTATCGATGGCGATGGTGCGCAGTTGAACCTCGAGGTGAGCAAAGGAAAGCTGGTCCGCCTCGACCGGGCCGCGCATACGGTCTTCGTTGCCGATCCGGATATCGCCGACATTCAGGTCAAATCTCCGCGCCTGATCTATCTCCTCGCGCGCAAGCCGGGCGAAACCACCCTGTTTGCTGTCGATGAACAGGAACGCGTGCTGGCCAATATTCCGGTCATTGTTAGCCACAATCTCGGTGGATTGCGCCGCGCCGCCAGCGAACTGGTGCCGGGGGCCAATATTGCGGTCAGCAGTGTCGAGGGAGCCATCATCATCGAGGGCGACGTCGAAAATGCGACGCAGGCACGGGATATTGCCAACCTGGCCGAGAAGTTCCTGCCCGAAGGCGGCAGCGTGCTCAATCGTCTTCGCGTGACAGCGCCCAATCAGATCAACCTGCGTGTCCGTGTCGCCGAGATTACGCGGGGCGTCGACAAGCAGTTGGGCTTCAACTGGACGGCCGCGGGATCGTTGGGCGGTTTGACCTTGGGTCTCGCCACGGCCAACCCCTTCTCGGGCGCCGCCCTCAATTCCGTCACAGGCAGCACCACCCAGGGCGGCTGGAACCTCAATTCCGTCATCGACGCCCTCGAAGAAGAGGGGCTGGTGCAAATCCTCGCCGAGCCGAACCTGACCGCCACGTCCGGTGAAACGGCGAGTTTCCTTGCCGGTGGCGAGTTCCCCATCCTGGTGCCGGGATCGGACGGCTCCGTGACCATCGACTTCAAGAAGTTCGGTGTGTCGCTCGCCTTTACGCCGACATTGGTCGGGTCTCGCCGTATCAATCTGCATGTGCGGCCGGAGGTCAGCCAGCTATCCACCACCAACGCCGTGACCCTCGCCAACTTCCAAGTGCCCGCGCTGACGACTCGGCGGGCGGAAACGACCGTGGAGTTGGGCAGCGGCCAAAGCTTCGCCATCGCGGGGTTGCTACAGAACAACGTGACTCACGACATTTCCAAATTCCCGGGGCTCGGCGACGTGCCGGTGCTGGGCAACCTGTTCAAGTCCGACCGCTTCCAGCGCGACGAAAGCGAACTCGTCATCATCGTTACGCCGTATCTGGTGAAACCGGTGTCGCAGCGCCTCGCAGCGCCGACCGACAAATATCTGTCTCCGCACGATGCGCAGCGCTACGGCTATGGCGGGACCAACCGTCAACTGCCGGCTGAGGCCCCAACTGATACGATGCCCGATACGACAACCGATATACCGCTTCAAACGCCGGCGCGGAACCCGAGTGATGCGCCGACGCCGCCGGCAATGCCGCGTACGCCGGTATCCCGTCAGCCCGTCCAGCAATCTCAAGACGGGACGACGCTGATCGGTCCGGCCGGTTTCCGGCTATAGAACGCGAAACGAGAGGAGCACCCCAATGCTTTCCCGTAAATTCCCCCGTCTGCTCAGAGCCGCCGCGCTTGCGCTACCGTTCTTCGCGATTGCCGGCTGCACGGAGAGCTTCGTCAGCGACCTGCCGAAAGGTCCCAGCGTCAATAGGCTGGAGGCGCACCGGACGGCGACGGGTGTGGTTCTCAGCGTGCCCGGCTGTCCCGACTGGTCCAAGGAGGTCCGCCATAACTATTCCAACTCGGTTCACAGCAACTTCGGCTGTGCCGACGCGACCAACCTTGGCCTGATGATCGCCAATCCGGAGGACGTGCTCGAAGGGCGCAATCCGGGTGCGGCGGACGGAACCTACGCCGCCGGCGCCATCGAACGTTACCGCAAGGGCGAAACCAAGCCGCTTCAAGCCGGCGGTGCCGTGTCCGGAGATGCCAGCGGTGGTGAAACCACCGGTGGTCAGTAGACGGCCAATAAACGGGGCAAAAGCCATGTTGGATTCACTGATGACAAAGAGCGAAAGCGTCGAGGCCGAGAACGTCGGCGAACGGACGTTTTTCGCCGCCGTCGACGACGTCGTCACGCAGGCATGTATTGCCCGTGTCGCGGAAGGTTTCGGCTGGCCTGCCGACTGGGTGTCCGAAGGCGGGCTCGAGGCTGCGATCCAGGCGCTCGATGCCGGAATGACGCCGTCGATTTTGATCGTCGATGTCTCGAGCTCCGCCGATCCGGAGGCCGATCTCCAGCGGTTGGCCGAGCTTTGCGATACGGACGTCCGTGTTCTCGCCCTTGGCAGCGAAAACGATATCGGGCTTTACCGCGATCTGATGGCCCTCGGCGTAAGCGACTACCTCGTCAAGCCGGTCACGGCGGAAGTTATCCAGGCCGCGTTGGCGCATATGATGGCGCCGTCCGAAGAGGACGGCGGAGAGGCACGGGAATCCCGTGTCACTGCAATCCTCGGCGCGCGCGGCGGGGCGGGGACCAGTACCGTCGCGACGGCAATGGCCTGGCTCATGGCCCACCAGTTCGACCGGAAGACGGTGCTGTTCGATCTCGATCTGAACTTTGGCACGTCGGCCCTCATGCTGGATCTCGAGCCCGGTAAGGGGTTGAGCGAGGCGCTTGCCAATCCCAACCGGGTGGACGAGCTGTTCGTTGCTCGGGGTCTTGTCCGCGAATCCGAGAATTTGATGCTGCTCTCGGCCGAGGAATCCATCGGTTCCGGTTGTAACATCGATATCGACGCGGTGACGCGGCTCACCAATATGCTGTGCGCGACGTTCGACGAAGTGGTGATGGATGTGCCGCGTCATGCCTTGCTTGCCGATGCGCGTATCTTGGCAAACGTGGACAGGATCGTCGTCGTATCCGACCCGTCTCTCGCCGGCCTGCGCGATACGCGTCAAATTCTGAAGGCGGCCAGGGAACATGCGCCCGAGGCCCGTATCGTGACGGTGCTTGCCCAGGCGGGCCGTTTGAAGGACGCCGAGGTTTCAAAGGCGGACTTCGAAGCGGCGATCGACACCGTGATCGATTTCACCATTCCCTACGATCCCAAATCGGTGGCTCTGGCAACGGCGTTGGCGTCGTCCGTGCCCGAGGCGGCACCCAAAGGACTGGCTGCCAAATCCTTGATCGATATGACCAGGGACATCGGTGAATTTGTCGAGCCGGAAGCTGAATCCCAGTCGCTCCTGCGGTTTTTGAAGAAGGGGTAGGCAATGTTTGGGAAGCGCTCAACCGAAACACAGCCCACTTCTCCGAAACGGGCCGCCAAGTTCGGCGGCACGGCCAAGAAGGAGAAGACTGTTGTGCCTCTGAAGCCGATTGAGACGCCGGCGCAAACCGAGGCCGTGGCGACGAGCGTTATGCCCGTTAAACAACCGGCGAACGAATCGGACTCGCTGAAGCCGCAAGTGGACGCCAAACGCGAAGAGCTCATGGAGCGCGCCATCGCGTTGACGCAGCCTAAATTGCAGAAGCGTATCCCGGTGAGCGAAGCCAGCGAGTTGGAACGCGGCGAGCTGGCGCGGCGCGTGGAGAAGCAGTTGCGCAAGGTGCTGGCCGCCCAGAACATTGCCTTGGACGAACACGAAGTTCGGGATGCCGTCACCGTGCTGATGGTCGAGTTCCTGGACAAAATCGAAAAAGCCAAGCGTCACCCGACGGCGCCCAAGCTGTCCGATCCCGTCGAACAGGCGAAGCTTCGCGTGCAGCCGCTTCTGCTCGACCGCATCGATATCGCCAAGGCAACGGAAATGCCGCGCGAAGAATTGGTGCAGCAGATCGGCGACATCGTGACGGAAATCCTGGTCGAGGAGAAAATCCAGCTCAACCTTTCCGAACAGCGCAATCTGATTACCGCGCTGCTGAATGACATGCTGGGCCTCGGCCCGTTGGAAGAACTGCTCGCCGATGAAGCGGTGGCCGACATCATGGTCAACGGTGCCAATCAGGTTTATGTGGAGCGCAACGGTAAGCTGGAACTCACCAAGGTTACCTTCCGCGACAACGCGCACGTCATGAACATCGCGCAGCGTATCGTTGCCGCCGTCGGCCGGCGCGTCGACGAAACAACGCCGCTCGTGGACGCGCGCCTCGCCGACGGCTCGCGCGTCAACATCATTATTCCGCCCCTTGCCATCGACGGGCCGACGATCTCCATCCGTAAGTTCTCGGAAAAGAAGATCACCCTCGACGTGATGGCGGCGCAGGCCAACCTGTCGGACGATATGGCGCGGACACTGAAGATCGCGTCGCGCGCACGCCTCAACATTCTTATCTCCGGTGGTACCGGTTCGGGTAAGACGACGTTGCTTAACGCCTTGTCGCAAATGATCGACCACGGCGAGCGCATCGTAACCATCGAGGACGCCGCCGAACTGCAATTGCAGCAGCCGCATGTGGTGCGTCTCGAAACGCGGCCCGCAAACCTGGAAGGCGACGGTGAGATCACCCAGACGGAACTCGTGAAGAACGCCCTGCGTATGCGCCCCGACCGGATCATCCTCGGCGAAATTCGCGCCGGTGAGGCGCTCGATATGTTGCAGGCGATGAACACGGGCCACGACGGATCGCTCGGCACCATCCACGCCAACAATCCGCGCGAAGCCCTGACGCGTTTGGAAAATATGGTCGCTATGTCGGGCGTCAAGCTTCCCAACGAAGCGGTACGTGCGCAAATCGCCGGTGCTCTCGACATGATCGTGCAGGTCAGCCGGATGCGCGACGGTGTGCGCCGCATTGTTCAGATCACCGAGGTCGTCGGCATGGAAGGCGAGGTGATCACGACCCAAGACCTCTTCACTTACCAGTTTACGGACGAAGATGCCGACGGCCGCTTGATCGGTGAATTCAAGAAGGCGGGTCTGCGTCCGGTCTTCGCCGACCGGGCCGCCTACTTCGGTCTCAACCAAGCGCTGCTGGAGGCGACGCTCTGATGAACCTCGCAGATCTCATTCTCTTTGCCGGGGTGATGCTGGCGTTCGGGGCCGGGGCGCTTGCGTTGGCGAGCGCCATGGGCGCGCGGCGAAAGCAGGTTCGTGCCCGTGCCCGCGCCTTGACCCGGCGTTTGCACGCGCGCGGCGCAAGCGACGATGCGCCGAGCGCGGATTTGCGCAAGGTGGAACCCAACCAATTCCCGCTCATCGAAGCCGTGGTTGCGCGCTTGCTGCCACGTCCCGAAATCTTACGGGAACGCCTGAGCCGTACCGGCAAAGAGATCTCCGTCGGGGCTTATGTCGCAGTATGTATCGTGGTCGCGATGGTCATGCTGCTGATGTTGAAGGGGATCGTCGGGCTGTCCTGGCTTGTCGCGTTGCCTGGCGCGGTCGCAGCGGGCGTCGTCATGCCGTATTGGGCCACCGGGGTTCTCGCCGGCCGTCGCCAGCAGGCTTTCGTCAATATCTTCCCGGATGCCATCGACCTCATGGTGCGCGGCTTGAGGTCCGGTTTGCCCGTATCCGAATGTATCTCCACCATCGGTACCGAGATGGCCAACCCCGTCGGGTCCGAGTTCCGGGCGATCAACGATATGGTCCGGCTGGGCCAATCCATGGACGATGCGCTGTGGTCGGCGGCCAAGCGTCTCGACATCGCGGATTTCAATTTCTTCGTCATCACCCTCAACGTGCAGCGCGAGACGGGTGGTAACCTTGCCGAAACCCTTGCCAACCTGTCCGATATTCTGCGTCAGCGGAAGCAGATGAAGCACAAGGTGAAGGCCTTGTCGTCCGAAGCGCGCGCCAGCGCCTACATCCTGGGATCGCTGCCGTTTCTGATGCTCGGCATCCTCATGGTCCTCAATACCGACTATGCGATGGAACTGTTCACCGATCCGCGCGGCCATACGGCGGTTGCGGTGGGCATCGGCATGCTGCTGACCGGGATCGCCGTCATGTTCAAAATGGTGAGGTTCGAGCCATGAGCGAGAGCATTCTCGGCATGCAGCCGGAAACGGCGATTGCGCTGATGGCCTTCACGGCCGCGTTCTGCAGCGTGCTCGCCGTTTGGTACGGACTGCTCGCCAAAAATCCCATGCGGGCGCGGGCGAAGGCCCTGGCGCAACGCCGTGAAGGATGGCGGAGCAGCTTGCTCGGTCCGCGCCGGCGGCAGCGGCCGGAACAGGCGATGACGGCCATGCGGTCTATCGCGGCGCGGTTCAATCTGCTGCGCGGCAAATTGGCATCCGAAGCCGAGAAGGGGCTGATGCTTGCCGGTTGGCGGTCGGACGATGCGCTGGTTGCCTATGTCGTCGTCAAGGTCGCCTTGCCGGTGATCGCGGCCGGCGTGACGTTTGTGTTGGTCAGCCTCGTCGGCGTCGGCTCATTGGAGGCCATGTTCCAGATCTTCAGCATCGTCGCCGCCGCGACGCTCGGCCTGTTCCTGCCCGACTGGGTGATCCGGTTCCGCGCCGGCAAACGGCGTAAGACGATGCAGCGCAGCTTGCCGGACGCGCTTGATCTGTTGGTTATTTGCGTCGAGGCCGGGCTCGGCTTGGATGCCGCGCTTGTCCGGGTGTCGCGGGAGATGGCGAGCAGCGCGCCGGAACTGGCGGAAGAGCTGAGCCTGACCGCGATGGAATTGGGCTTCTTGCCGGACCGCCGCGCCGCGCTCAACAACCTCTTGATGCGGACCGATTTGCCGGCGCTGCGCGGTGTCGTCAACACGCTGCTTCAAACGGAGAAGTACGGCACGCCGTTGGCCAACTCGTTGCGGGTTCTGTCGGCGGAGTATCGCAAGGAACGCATGCTCAAGGCAGAGGAAAAGGCGGCCAAGCTACCCGCGACCCTGACCGTTCCAATGATCATTTTCATTCTGCCGACCCTGTTCATCGTCTTGCTGGGGCCGGCGGTCATGCGCGCCTCCGATGCGTTGCAGGGATTTTAGGGGGAGGGAATAGGCCCGGTCATAGGCCGGTATATCGATGACTGAATATCGATGACTGATCTGACGAAATTTCGACCGGTTATGAATGCGGCAGTCCTCTGGGATCCACTGCCGCGTTCCTGGCGGAGGGCTGCTTGGGGGTGGCCCTCCGCCGCCCGTTTGGGGTGCTTATCGCGCTCTTGCGGGAAAGCCGAAGATACGGGCGGCGCGCTCGGTGCTCGAGAGCGGCTGCAGGCTGCGGTAGAAAGCGAGATTGTTGTCGATCTCGGCCTGGGAAAGATCCCGGCGCAAGATTTCTGCCGCCTCGGTATCGCGGCCCCACAAGCCGTATACCAGGGCCAGGTTGTGCCGGGCTGTGGCCGCGTCGGGCGTGCGCCCGCTTGCAATGGCGCGCAGCATTGTGGCCGCTTCGCCGTATTCGCCGCCGAGCGCCAGCGACAACGCCAGATTGTTGCGAAGGGACTTGTTCTCGGGCGCGCGCTCCAGTCCGTCGAGATACCGGTTCTCGGCCGCCTCGTGCTGGCCGGTCATATTGAAGGCGACGCCGAGGCCATTGAGGGCTTCGATGTCGTCGGGGTCGGCGCCGAGGGCCGCGTCGTATTCGGCGATCGCCTCTTCCGCCCGCCCGCTGGCGATCAGTGCCTTGCCCAGCCCTTTGCGCACCTGGGGACGGGTATCGCCGAGCGCCACGGCCTGGCGATAGGCCACGGCGGCGCTTGCGAAGTCGCCAAGGTCGGTCAGGACCTTGCCGAGCCGAACGAGGGCAACAGGGACCGTCGGCTCGATGATATGGGCGCGCCGGTACAGATTTGCGGCAGAAGCCAGATCGCCGCCGTTCTCGGTGAGCTGGGCGACCCGCATGACCTGTTGGAAGGCCGGCGAACCTGCGGCGGTGGGTTTCCCGGCATCGTCCCCGGACCCGCCGGGTAATCCGGAACACCCGGCCAAAACGAAGGCCAGGACCATGAAACCGAGGGCCGTGCATGCGGAACGTCGCCGGGGGCCAGAAGTTAACGCCATCTTTGCTTTTCTGCGGACAATAGGGTGTTGATCCATCTGAAATATCGCGAGAAACCGTAAGTATTTGTTCTAGCTTGTTAATAGTTAACGGTATCACTATATGCCTAACGTGACAGACCCCTATTTAGATATCGCTAAACTAATCGAGCGCCTTCACCGGCGTTTTCTGGACGTGGTGCGCGCGGAGCTGAACCACCTGGGTTTCCGCGATTTGACGCCCGTACAGGCCATGCTGTTGACCAATATCGGCGACGAAGAGATTGTCATCCGCGAACTGATCGAGCGCGGCTACTACCAGGGGTCCAACGTTTCCTACAATATGAAGAAGCTCGTTGAGGGCGGCTATATCGAGCAATCGCGCTCGCCGCACGACAAGCGCTCGGTCCGCATTAAGCTGACCGAGAAATCCCGCACCATCTGCGAAAAGATCCAGGAATTGGAAGTTGCCAACGGCGAGGCGCTGAAGGCGGCTGGCGTTTCCGAAAAGGATATCGAAGCGGCGCGCGACACCTTGCGCGATATCGAGCGCGTCTGGAGCGACTTCATCCAGTACGGCCGCCGGGCCTGATCTGCGCTCTCGGCAGGGCTGATTCCTCCCCACCTTTCATCATTGTTTTTGCGCGAGTCGCGCTGGCCGTAGTTCGCGACGAACCAGCATGCGTTCCCTTGAGCCGACCCAGTTCGCGAAAGGCGACTATATACTTGACTGAACAGGGCACACATGGCACCTTGTTGCTGCTCTTGCAGGAATACGTTGGATTCTAGCCATGATCGACCTCACAAACCCTATGTTTCATGACGAAAACGCGGCCCGCGAACACCTCGAATCGATTCGCTGGCCCGATGGTGCCTATTGCCCCTACTGCGGGAGCATGAGCGATGTTCGGCCCTTAGGAGGCAAATCCATGGGGCCGGGTTGGTATCACTGCAAAGCGTGCCGTAAGAAGTTCACGGTGCGCGTGGGGACCGTATACGAGCGTTCCAAAATCCCCCTGCATAAGTGGATATTCGCTACCCACCTTCTCACGTCCTCAAAGAAGGGCATGAGCGCGCATCAGATCCACCGTACCCTTGGTGTGACCTACAAGACCGCATGGTTCATGTGTCATCGTATCCGCGAGGCGATGCGTAACGATGATCCCGGCCCCTTGGGAGGTGGTGGTGATGCCGTCGAAGCTGACGAGACTTTCGTGGGCTCTACTAAAAAAGCACGTCAGCGCCGTAAGCGTTTCCCTCACACCAAACAGAAGCGCGGCATGAAGGATGCACAAAAGGTTGTCTCGCTTGTCCATCGCGGCGGTGAAATCCGCTCGTTCAAGGTGGACCGCGTTAACTCGTCTACGGTCCAAGATATCCTGTTCCGCAATGTGGACCGAAACAGCTACCTCATGACCGATGAAGCCAGCCACTACAAATCAGTGGGCGAGGAATTCCAGGCTCACAAGTGGGTGGTCCATTCCCGCGACGAGTACGCCCGTGGCTTCGGTATCCATATCAACACGCTCGAAGGCTACTTCTCAATCTTCAAGCGTGGCATGAAAGGTGTCTATCAGCATTGCGACGAGAAGCACCTACAGCGTTATCTGTGCGAGTTCGACTTCCGCTATAACCATCGCAAGATCACCGACGCGGAACGCGCCAACAAAGCCTTGGAAGGCATCAGCGGCAAGCGCCTGACATATCGGCGGACTGGTGGGGCACAAACCCTCGCTTAAGCGCATTACACTCAAAGATGCTAAGTTGCGCTTGTTGGCCCGACAGAAGCGAAGAAACCGATGAACAAGCACATGGAAGAAATGTGGCCCAAACTAGAAGAAATGGGCGAACGAGAGGCTCGTTGGCGTCTGAATTCCGGCGTTTTCACAGGCTACAAGAAAGCAGCCGTAGAAGAGTGGCTAAGGCAAAAAGATCAGGATCGTTCGGACGAACGAGACCGGCGCAACAACACAAAACAGACAATCGCAGAGATTGCAGCGATCGTAGCAGCCGTAGCTGCGACTATCGGGGCTATAGCTGCAATCGTCACGGCAATCTCCTAACAAAAACCCCGGCTCATTCGTCCGGGGTTTTCTTCTTGGGCTTCGCCTTGCCCTTGGGTTTATCCTTGTGAGGCTTCGGCGGGGTATGGAGCATCCGCTCTAGTACCTCGTCGCGGCGCTTATCGTGTTCTGGATTTTCTGACTCAGGATTTTTTGCCATGTCCTCGATCATGCCCGCCTTCAATGACTTTCCTCAAGAGGGAATGGTAATCGGTAGATTGCTCGCAGGTTATGGCGAACTTGAATTCGATCTCTGCCTAGCCGCAGGCCAAGCACTAAATGACTTCGATATGGTGTTTAAGGCCATGTTTCGGACAACCGGCGAAAAAGCTCGAATCGATGTCGGCGATGCGCTAGGCCGATCGGCCTTCAAGACAATAGACCTTGGAGATATGTTCGCCGAGGCCGTGGCCGATACACATTACTGCCGCCAAATTAGGAACAAGTACGCTCACTGTCATTGGACGGATGACGGTTCTGGTAAGCTTGGTTTTGTCGTCTTAGCGAACACTGCCGCAAAACACCGCTTGGTCAATCTGGCTACCCTGCCCACCCACTATGTGGATACGGACCTACTGAATGAACAAGAAGCCTATTTTAAATACGTTCAGCGGTGTCTCACTTATCTGAACTTTGAGGCACAGAGGATGGCGGGGAGAATTGCCAACCATGCTCATTTAAGGCCCGCAAGAACCAACCAACCCGATTTCTACATTCCGTGATCGGGATGTATGTCTCTGCATAACTCGAAAACGAAAGCGCCAAATCTTCAAGGGCACCTTCCGGCAACCGAGGCCCAAAGACTTCCTCGATTCCCTTAGCACCGGCCTGTCGTTGCTGATCTACTGCCATTGGTTTGTTCAGTCAAGTATATATACGCCTCGCGAAAATGGTGAGAACAAATCCGGAAAATAGAGAAAATAATCTTTTTATATCAATAAGATAAAATTTTACTTGGTTTATGAGAACAAAACGTGTACAGAGAACGTTCGTTGCATCGGACATGACCCTATGAAATAAGGAGGGGACCAATGACAGAAGCGGCTTTACGTCTCGTGAAAAACGCGGATCCCGAAAAGAACAAAGCTCTTGAAGCGGCCCTCGGCCAAATCGAACGCAATTTCGGCAAGGGCTCGATCATGAAGCTCGGCCAAAGCGAGAACGCGGTGGAGACGGACGCTGTGTCCACGGGGTCGCTGGGGCTCGATATCGCCCTGGGCATCGGCGGGTTGCCGCGGGGCCGCGTGGTCGAGATTTACGGGCCGGAAAGCTCGGGCAAAACGACCTTGGCGCTGCATGCGGTTGCCGAGGCCCAGAAAGCGGGCGGCACCTGTGCCTTTATCGATGCCGAGCATGCCCTCGATCCTGCCTATGCCAAGAAACTTCATGTCGATGTCGAAAATCTGCTGATTTCGCAGCCCGATGCCGGTGAGCAGGCGTTGGAGATCGCCGATACCTTGGTGCGCTCCGGTGCTATCGACGTGCTGGTGGTCGATTCCGTCGCCGCGTTGGTGCCCCGCGCCGAACTCGAAGGCGAGATGGGCGATACCCATGTGGGCTTGCAGGCGCGGCTGATGAGCCAGGCGCTGCGCAAGCTAACCTCTTCGGTGGCGCGGTCCAATTGTCTGATTATTTTCATCAACCAGATCCGCATGAAGATCGGCGTGATGTTCGGCAACCCCGAAACCACGACCGGAGGGAACGCCCTTAAATTCTATTCGTCGGTCCGTCTCGAAATCCGCCGCATCGGCGCGATCAAGGACAAGGACGACGTGGTCGGCAATCATACGCGGGTCAAGGTGGTGAAGAACAAGATGGCGCCGCCGTTCAAGACCGTCGAGTTCGACATCATGTATGGCGAGGGAATCTCGAAGGCGGGCGAGCTTCTGGACCTGGGGGTTCAGGCGGGTATCGTCGAGAAGTCGGGTTCCTGGTTCTCTTATGACAGTCAGCGTATCGGTCAGGGGCGGGAGAACGCTCGCCAGTTCTTGAAGGACAATCCCGAGATCGCTTATGATATCGAGCATAGAATCCGCGAAAACGCGGGAATCCTGTCGGGCGCGATGATGTCGCCGCCTGAGACGGATGCGGCAGGCGAAGAAGGTCTTGCCGAAGCCGGCGAATAACCGGCTGACCCGGTAGAGTTCACCGGGGGGAAAACAGAGGGCGCGGTTCTTCCAGGGAGATTTTCCGGAGACCGCGCTTTTCTTTTGGGCCCGCGCTTTTCCGAGTTTTGGGGGCTGTCGGGCCACCGTGGGCTATGCTACCCCTGTTTACAGGGTTTCCACGTCTGAACTGAATTTTCCATGCACATAGAGTTTCATGGGGCCGCACGCGAAGTCACCGGTTCCTGTCATCTGTTCGAAGTGGGTGGCAAGCGGTTTCTCGTCGATTGCGGCCTTATCCAAGGCGCGCGCGACGCCGAGGCGCGCAATAGCCGGCCATTTCCCTTCGATCCCAAGACGTTGGACGCAGTCATTCTTACCCATGGCCACATCGATCATTCGGGTCGATTGCCGCTATTGGAGAAATCCGGTTACCGGGGGCCTATTTATGCGCACCCGGCGACACGGGACTTGTGCCGCATCATGCTCAAGGACGCAGGTTATTTGCAGGAGCGCGAGGCGGAATGGGAAAACCGGAAACGCGAGCGCAAGCGGCTGCCGCCGGTCGAGGCACTGTATACCATGGCGGATGCCGCTGCCGCGTTGCGCCGGTTCCGCGGCATCGGCTATAGCGAAAAGAGGAAAATCCTGCCCGGCGTCGAGGTGACGCTGCTGGATGCCGGGCACATTCTCGGCGCCGCTATCGTCATCCTCGATCTGGAGGAGAAAGGCGCCCGCCGCCGCGTGGTGCTGAGCGGCGATTTGGGGCATTCGGGTACCGTCCTGATGCCTGATCCGGCGACGGTCGACAAGGCGGACCTGGTCATCATGGAAAGCACCTATGGCGACCGCAATCACCGGTCATGGGAGAGAACCTGGGCGGAAATGTCGGAGGTTTTCGATATCGCGGCACGGAAACCCGGCAACGTCTTGATCCCGGCCTTTGCGGTGGGGCGAACCCAGGAACTGCTGTTCGCCTTCCGGGAGCGTTTTCGCGAATGGGAGCTGGATCGGTGGCGGGTTTTTCTCGACAGCCCGATGGCCATCGAGGCGACCGAGGTCTACTACAAGCACGCAAATCTATTGAACGCCGCCGTACGCGAACAGCGCCGCGAGGGCGGGTTGTTTGACCTGCCCAATCTGCATCTCACCCGTACCGCCAAGCAATCCATGTCCATCAACCGTATCCATTCGGGGGCGATCGTCATCGCCGGCAGCGGTATGTGCAACGGCGGGCGGATCAAGCAGCATCTGAAGCAGAATATCTGGCGCGCGAACTGTCATGTGGTGTTCGTCGGCTACCAGGCGGCCGGGACCCTGGGCCGGTCGCTGGTCGACGGTGCGCGTCGCATCCGCCTGTGGGGAGAGACCATTAACGTAGAGGCGAAAATTCATACGGTCGGTGGATTTTCCGCCCATGCCGATGCCGACGGTCTGTCCCGGTGGGTTTCCCATTTCCCCAAGGATGTGCCGGTGGTGCTGGTCCATGGTGAAACGGATGCCATGCAGGCCTTTCAGCAGCGGCTGTCGAAGGCCGGGCGGGCCAAGGTCCATATGCCGCTCCAGGGAGTTCATATGGACCTTAGCAGTATGAAAATGACCGGAAACTGAGCGCGTTTGGGCAAAACCTTTGCCGATCGGTTGTAAGGTATCTCGCTGGAAAATAGGGGAAAAAGCTTTCGCTCGGCCTTTTCCGAACCTAAATTACGGGACCCTCGCCATCTTGTTGGCGCGGCGGGAAATAGGCGACCAAAGGTAGATACCCAAGGCAATGACCAGACAGACAACCAACGATATTCGGGCGACCTTTCTGGACTATTTTGCGCGTCACGACCACGAGGTCGTGCCGTCGTCGCCGTTGGTGCCGCACAACGATCCGACCCTGCTGTTCACCAATGCCGGCATGGTCCAATTCAAGAACGTGTTCACTGGCCTAGAACAGCGCAATTATTCCCGCGCGACGACATCGCAAAAATGCGTCCGCGCGGGCGGCAAACATAACGACCTTGAGAATGTCGGTTATACGGCGCGTCACCATACGTTCTTCGAGATGCTCGGCAATTTCTCCTTCGGCGATTACTTCAAGGAACAAGCCATCGAGCTGGCCTGGAACCTGATCACCAAGGACTATGGCCTGCCTGTCGACAAGCTGCTGGTCACGGTCTTTTCGGAGGACGACGAAGCGTTCTCCCTGTGGCGCAAGATCGCCGGTTTGCCGGAAAGCAAGATCATCAAGATCCCGACCTCGGACAATTTCTGGTCCATGGGGGAAACCGGGCCCTGCGGTCCCTGTTCCGAGATCTTCTACGATCATGGCGATCATATTCCCGGCGGCCCTCCGGGCAGCCCCGACGAGGATGGCGACCGGTTCATCGAGATTTGGAACCTGGTGTTCATGCAGTTCGAGCAGATCGATCCGGATACCCGCCGCGATCTGCCGCGTCCCTCCATCGACACGGGCATGGGGCTGGAACGAATCTCGGCGGTCCTCCAGGGAACGCATGACAACTATCAGACCGATTTGTTCCGGGCGCTGATCGAGGCGTCGGCGGACGCCGCTGGGGTCGACCCCGATGGCGAACACGCGGTGTCCCACCGGGTGATCGCGGATCATCTTCGCGCCTCGAGCTTCCTGATCGCCGATGGCGTGCTGCCGTCGAACGAAGGGCGTGGGTACGTGCTGCGGCGTATCATGCGGCGCGCCATGCGCCATGCTCATATGATGGGCTGCCAGGATCCGTTGCTCTACAAACTGGTGCCGGCATTGGTCACGCAGATGGGCGAGGCTTACGGCGAGTTGGTCCGCGCCCGGGCGTTGATCACCGAAACGCTGGAGCTCGAAGAGGCCCGGTTTAAGCGGACACTCGACCGCGGCCTTCGCTTGCTCGAGGAAGAGACCGCGTCGCTGCCTGACGGCGGCGCCCTTGCCGGCGAGGTTGCCTTCAAGCTGTATGATACCTATGGCTTCCCCATTGACCTGACGCAGGATGCGTTGCGGGCCAAGGGTCTGACCGTCGATACCGACGGTTTCGAGGCGGCGATGGCGCGTCAGCGTGCCGAAGCGCGCAAGGCCTGGGCCGGGTCTGGCGAGGCCGCGACCGAAACGGTTTGGTTCGAAATCCGCGAGGAAGCGGGGGCGACCGAATTCCTCGGCTACGAGACCGAAACCGCCGAGGCGGTGGTCTATGCGTTGGTGGCCGACGGCAAGCGGGTCGAGGAAGCCGCGCCCGGCATGACCGTATCCGTGGTTACAAACCAAACACCGTTCTATGGCGAATCCGGCGGCCAGCAAGGCGATCGCGGTACCATCGAAACTGCCGATGGCGCGATCGTCCGGGTGGCCGATACGCAAAAGAAGCTCGGCGACCTGCATGTCCATACCGGCGTGGTCGAAGGGGCTACGATCCATGCCGGCGACGAGGTCAGGCTGTCGGTCGAGGGAGACCGGCGGTCTGCGCTGCGCTCGCATCATTCCGCGACGCACTTGCTGCATGAGGCGTTGCGCCGGCGGCTCGGCGAGCATGTGGCGCAAAAAGGGTCCTTGGTGGCGGCTGACCGTCTGCGTTTCGATATTAGCCATCCCAAGCCGATGACCGCGGACGACGTCGCAGCCGTCGAGGAGGCGGTCAATGCGCAGGTGCGCGCCAATACGGATGTGGTCACACGTTTGATGACGCCGGACGAAGCCATCGAGGCGGGCGCGCTGGCCCTGTTTGGGGAGAAATATGGCGACGAAGTGCGGGTCGTGTCCATGGGGGCGGGTGAGAACAAACCCTATTCGACGGAACTGTGCGGCGGCACGCACGTGCGCCGTACGGGTGATATCGGGCTGTTCAAGATCGTCGGCGAAAGCGCCGTGGCGGCGGGCGTTCGCCGCATCGAGGCGGTGACCGGCAAGGCGGCCGAAGCTTATGTTGCCGATCTGTCGCGGTCCTTGGCCACGACGGCGGAGCTTCTCAAGATTTCGCCGGACGAAGTCGTAGCCCGGGTCGAGAAGTTGCTCGACGACCGGCGCAAGATGGAAAAAGAGCTTGCCGATGTCCGGCGCCAGTTGGCGACCGGTGGTGGCGGCGCCGACGGTGGCGCCAACGGCGTTAAGGATATCTCGGGCATCAAATTTGCCGGGCGCGCCTTGTCGGGCGTGCCGCCCAAGGATCTCAAGGGGCTCGCGGACGATCTTAAGAAGCAGGTCGGCTCCGGCGTCGTCGCCTTGGTCTCGGTGAATGAGGGCAAGGCGTCCTTGGTCGTCGGCGTGACCGAGGATCTTACCGCCGACTTGGATGCCGTCGCTTTGGTGAAGGTGGGGTCTGCCGCCGTGGGTGGCGGCGGGGGCGGGGGACGCCCGGATATGGCCCAGGCCGGCGGTCCGGATGGCGGCAAAGCCGCCGACGCCCTGGCCGCTATCGAAGGGGCCATCGCCGGCGGCGCCTAGGGGCTTTCTGCGGCCTTTCGGACCGATTTCACCCACCTACGGAAAACCTCTATTATCTGGAGGGAATAAACCGCCCGCCTGGGTGTTTTTCTCGCAGACCGTCCCCGAAGACCCCGCGTAGGGCTGGGATGGATGGAGCCCGTGTATGTCGGACAAGGCCAGTGCCGTGATCGAAGAACTGCCGCGGTTGCGGCGGTATGCGATTGCGCTCCTGGGAGACCGGGGGCGGGTGGATGACCTGGTCCAGGATACCGTTGAACGGGCCCTTTCCCGGCTCCATCTATGGAAGTCGGGCACCAATATGCGGAGTTGGCTGTTCACCATCATGCATAATCTGCACGTCAACAATCTGCGCCGTGATCGCGCTATGGGCGATGCTGTTCCCTTGGAGGACTGGCATCCGGCCTTGTCGCGTCCGGCGGAGCAACATGACGCCGTGCGCATGGTCGAGGTTGCCGACGCGCTGGCTACGATTCCGCTCGAACAACGGGAAGTGGTGCTCCTGATCGCTTTGGAAGGATTGTCCTATCGGGAAGCTGCCGAGGTGACGGGAGTGCCCATGGGAACGGTGATGTCGCGTCTGGCCCGCGGCCGGGAGGCGCTTCGCCGGATTACCGATGGCACAGATTCGCCCGTGTTCAGGAGAGTGAAATGACCAATAGCACTCATCCGATCAGTGAAGCCGACCTGCATGCCTACGTCGATGGGCAACTCGATGGTGCCCGGCGCGACGAGATCGAGGCGCTTCTCCGCAACGATCCGGAGGCCGCGGCGCGCGTGACGGCTTACCAGGCCCAAAACGTCGGCCTTCATGACGCCTTTGACGGAATCCTCGGCGAAGACATTCCTGAGCGATTGATCGCGGCAGCCCACGGGAAAACCCGGCACCGGATGTTCGGACGCGCGCTCCGCATCCCGGCCGGCATTGCCGCCGCCGCAGCGCTGTTTATTCTCGGCGCGGCGGCGGGCTGGACCGTCCGGGATATGGAAGTGTTCCCCGATAAGGATGACATGCGGGAGTTCACCCGCTATGCGGCCGTTGCCCACCGGGTCTATACCGCCGAGCGCCGCCATGCCGTCGAGGTCGCGGCGGCGGACGAAAAACATCTGGTGCAATGGCTGTCGAACCGGTTGGGTAGCCCTTTGCGGGTTCCGGTATTGCTCGACCTTGGATTTGAACTGGTCGGTGGACGGCTGCTGGCGAGCCCGGACAACAGCCCAACCGCCCAATTCATGTATCAGGATGAGAAGCTACGCCGTTTGACCCTTTATGTCCGGCCTTCGGAAGGCCATGAACGGACGTCCTTCCGCTTCGTGCGCGGTGGCGATGTCGTGATGTTCTATTGGATCGATCAGCCTTTTTCCTACGCCCTCGCGGGGCAGATCGACCGGCAGGAACTTCTTGAAATTTCCAGGGTGGTGTCGGAGCAGATTTCGCCGTAACGCGGGATCTAGTCGAACAGCGCGTCGATTTCCGCCTGATTGAGACCGCCTTCGCCCTCGAGCTGCGGTCCGTTGAGGAGTTTTTCGTCCTCGGTCTTTTCCTGCTCCGGCGCAACGTCGACTTTTTCCAGCTCAGCCTTGCCCCAGGCTTCGATCAGAGCGTTCACCCGATCCTCAACATAGGTGATGGAGCGGGCGACCTTGGTTACGCGTTGGCCGGTAATGTCCTGGAAGGAACAGGCCTGGATAATATCCATGTTGTTGGTCGTGATCTCGTCGACGAGGGAGGTATCTCCCTTGTCGCCCAACGACTTCTTCAACTTCTCCAGCAACGCTTCATTTTTCTCGATGGTTGCCATGATGGTATTGGTTGCCTGCTCGGTCGCCTTTACGATGGCGTCGAGCTGATCGCCCATCTTGTTGAAGTGGTGTTCGTCATCCACAGGCTTGTGGATGGCCGCGATTTCCTGGCGAACCCGCTGAATGTATTGGAACAATCCCACGAGTTCTTGTTTGAGGGCGGGATCGGCTGGGTTCTGGTGTTCAGTCACGGATAGTCTCTCTTTTTGGCCATCCCGAGGGACAGTAAACGTGCACTATGGCGATGCGAGCGGCCCGCCGCGTCACCCGTATAGAGATGGGGATTGATGAGATATCATAAAGGCTTAGGGGGCAAAAAAGTCTGGGATGGGCAATTCTATTTGATTTCAAATAGTTAACGGAATGGTCTAGTCGTCGCCCCCGTCCGGCTTGGCCCGCCGTAAGGCCTCCAGAAACACTTGCTCCATGGCCATACGGCGTAGCTTTTCCTTGGCTTCTTCGCTGATACCGTCCAGCAACTTGGCTTGGCGGCTGTGAATATCAATGGCCTCCGCGATGAGCTTTTCCCTATCTTGTTCCGTGGCCAGTTCCGTGGCCAGCTCGGCGGGTGCCGGATTTTCGTCTCCACTCGGTTCCGGTAACAACGTGCCCGCGTCGGTTAATTTTTCCTCAAGTATGGCGGGTGGCGCGTCGGAAGCGGCGGCGGTCGGCAATGCCGGCGCGGGCTTTGACCGGCGCAACCACTTGGCCTTCGCCTTTCGGCGCTTCTTCTTGCTCTCTTTGCTGTCCGGAACCATGGCCAGCACTTTGGACAAGGACTTAAACATCGCTCTCCGAGACAAAGCTGTGGCGTCGTGTGCGCAATCCGATTGCGTTCTGTGTCAATATGGTGACGATTGGCGGGAACTGCCATTCACCCCTGGTTTAGCCGTCATGTCGGGCCTATCTTCATGAATATGCGCAGATCTCGAGCCGCCAAGATCGTGTCGACCCTCGGACCGGCAACCAGTTCCGAAAAACGGATGCGAGAACTGGTGAAGGCCGGTGCCGATATTTTTCGGCTCAATTTCAGCCATGGCGACTATGAGGTTCATGCCGAGAACGTCGATATCTTGCGTGATCTCGAAAAGGAATTCGACCGGCCCATTGGTATCGTCATGGACCTGCAAGGGCCGAAAATCCGCATTGGCGAGTTCGAGGGCGGTTCAGCCGAGTTGAAGGACGGCAAGAGTTTCGTGCTCGACATGTCTGACGACCTCGGCAACGAGACCGGGGTTTCGGTCCCGCACCCGGAAATTTTCAAAGCGCTAAGTGTTGGCGACGAGCTTTTGCTCGATGACGGCAATATCCGTCTCAAGGTCACCAAAAAAGGCCGTCAGAACGTCGAAACCAAGATCATCACCGGTGGTAAATTGAGTGACCACAAAGGTCTCAATCTGCCGGGTGTTTCCCTGCCGATTTCTCCGCTGACCAAAAAGGACCGCAAAGACCTAAGGTTTGGGCTCGATCTAGGTGTCGATTGGGTCGCCTTGTCCTTCGTACAGCGGCCCGAAGACGTCGCCGAGGCCCGCCGGCTGGTTGCGGGCCGGGCCGGCATCATGGTCAAGCTGGAAAAGCCCTTGGCCATGGAGAACCTCGACCAGATCGTCGAACTGACTGATTCCGTTATGGTTGCGCGCGGTGATCTCGGTGTCGAGGCGCCGCCCGAAGATGTCCCGGGGCTTCAGAAGCGTATTATCGAATGTGCGCGGCGCATGGGGAAGCCGGTGGTTGTCGCCACCCAGATGCTTGAATCAATGGTACACGCGCCTCGGCCGACCCGGGCGGAAGCCTCGGACGTGGCGACGGCGGTTTTCGACGGCGCGGATGCGGTGATGCTGTCGGCGGAAACGGCCGTTGGCGAATACCCGATCGAGGCGGTCGAGATCATGGACCGTATCATCAACAAGGTCGAACAGGATCCCCACTTCCGTAAAATCCTGGAGGCCGAGGTTAGCATGCCCGAAGCGACCGACGCGGACGCCATCACGGCGGCGGCGCGGCAGGTTGCGGAAACCATTTCCGCCAAGGCGATCGCCACCTTTACCAGCACCGGATCGACGACCTTGCGGGCGGCGCGTGAGCGTCCTCGGGTGCCGATCCTGGGCATGACCCCTGATCTTGCGACGGCGCGGCGCCTTCAGCTCGCCTGGGGTGTGCATCCGATCCTCACCCGTGATGTCAAAAGCTTCAACGACATGCTTACCCGCGCATCGAGCGCGGCTCTGGATCAGGGGTTTGCACGTAAGGGGCAACGTCTCGTCGTCACGGCGGGGGTTCCGTTCGGGACACCCGGGGCTACCAACGTCCTCCGCATCATCTGGGTGGAATAAGCGTCCGGGTTCGCGGCCGACCTTGACAGACCGGCGTCGGTCCGTCAGTCAACATCCTACCTGCGAGCCGGTCTCACGGCATTTTAACTCTTAGGGCCTATTGCCACCTCATGCTGGCGGAAATTTTCTCGGTCGTCGCGCCGATCTTGTTCGGCGTTCTTCTTGGCTTTTTCTGGGCCCGGCTCCGGCTTCCCTACGATTCCAACTTTGTCTCTGCGCTGGTGTTCAACCTCGGAACGCCGTTGCTCGTCTTCTATACGTTGACCAACATCAAGGTGGATCCGACGGCGTTCGGCATTATGGCATTTGCGACCGCCGCGGCCATGGCGGCATTCGCCTTGATCAGTTATGTCGTGCTGCGTCTTGCTCGGCTCGAGCGGCGGACCTATTGGTCGGTGGTGATGATGCCCAACACGGGCAATGTTGGGCTCCCGCTCTGCCTGCTGGCGTTCGGCGATGAGGGGTTGGCCTTTGCCATCATCGTTTATTCCATTGTCTCTATGTGTCAGTTCACGGTGGGCGTGGGCCTCAATGCAGGCACCTTTTCACTCCGGGAATTTGCCCGCGTCCCACTGATCTATGCCGTTGCCGCGGCGTTGGTCTTTTTGTTGACGGGAACGAAACCGCCCTTATGGATCGCGAACTCCACAAAGCTGATTGGGCAGATGGCGATCCCGCTGATGATCGTGACTCTCGGCGTTTCCCTGGCGAAGCTGAAGGTGACCAGCCTGCCGCGCAGTTTCATGCTGTCGTTGGTGCGGTTCGCAATGGGGCTGGGCGTGGGGGTCGGACTTGCGGAGGTGTTGGGCTTGGAGGGCACTCCAAGGGGCGTTTTGATTTTACAATGCGCCATGCCGGCCGCGGTGTTCAACTATATGCTTGCTGCCCGGTATGGGAACAATCCCGACGAAGTGGCTGGCGTGATTGTGACCTCCACCTTGTTCTCCTTCCTAACCTTGCCGTTCTTGTTGTCCTTTTTGCTCTAGGGCCTGTTGTGGGTTGTGGACCCCTACGGTATATGGCTAACACTTTGAAGGCTTGTCCTCGGAATAGTTTATGACTGTCATAGTTACCGGCTCGGCCGGCTTCATCGGATATCATGTATCTCACGCCCTGCTTGCGGCGGGAGAAAAGGTCGTCGGCATAGATATCGTCAACGACTATTACGACGTCTCGTTGAAGGAAGCGCGTTTGGCCCGCCTCGAGGCAGCCGGCGACTTTTCCTTTTATCGCCTCGATGTTGCGGACCGGGAGGCCATGATGGGGCTGGCCGATGATTATCCGGACACGGACCGGCTCATTCATTTGGCGGCGCAAGCGGGGGTCCGCTATTCTCTTGAAAATCCGTACGCCTATACGCGAGCGAACGTCGAAGGCCAGCTGGTGATGCTCGAATTATGCCGGCGTTTCGACGGCCTCAAGCATTTCGTCTACGCGAGTTCGTCTTCCGTCTATGGTGGTAACACCGACCTCCCCTTTTCGGTAAAAGATCGGGTCGACAAGCCGATTTCCCTCTATGCAGCGACGAAGCGGAGCGGCGAGCTTCTGTCTTATTCCTATGCCCACCTCTACGGCATTCCGTCGTCAGGGCTGCGTTTCTTTACGGTCTATGGGCCGTGGGGGCGTCCCGATATGGCCGCTTTCATCTTTACGAAAAAGATTTTGGCGGGCGAGCCGATCCAGGTTTTCAATCGCGGCGACATGCAGCGTGATTTCACCTATATTGACGATATCGTCGCCGGCGTTCTCGCCTGCGCTGATCGGCCGCCGGTATTGGCGGACGGAGACCCGCCCTACCGCGTTTACAATCTTGGGAATCACCGGTCAGAAAAGCTGACTGATCTGATCGCGCTCATTGAAAGGGAATTGGGTCAGAAGGCCGAACTTGAACTGCTCCCCATGCAGCCGGGCGATGTACGTGAGACGTATGCCGATATTTCGGAATCCCAGAGGGACTTCGGCTTTTCCCCCAAAACCAACCTCGAGGAAGGCATCCCCAAGTTCATCGCCTGGTACAAAGAGTACTACGGCGCTTAGCCTTGAGCAGCGTTCTGGGCCTGAACCGATTGCGGCTTGCCGTAGAGTGCTTCTAACTTCTGGCCATAGACTTCCGTGACCTTGAATCGCCGCACCTTGAGGCTCGGTGTCATCATTTCGTTTTCAACGGTAAACGGGTCGGAGATCAGGCAAAACCGGCGCACACGCTCGATATTGTTCAGCGTGCTATTGACCCGTTCAACCGCGCTTCCAATGGTTTTGACGAATTCCTCATTGGCGGCGAGAGACGCGATACTTGGTTCGACTCCACGCCCTTTAGCCCATTCCGCAGCGAAATCAGGATCGGGAACGATACCGGCGACCAGATGAGGCCGTTTGTCCCCGTAGACCATGGCTTGGGAGATCTCCGGCTGCAACGTCAGGAATCCTTCGACCCGTTGCGGAGAAAGATTGTCGCCGCCCGAATTGACGATAATGTCCTTCTTCCGGTCGGTGATCTGGATATAGCCGTCTTCATCGAGCTTGCCGACGTCGCCGGTATGGAGCCAGCCGTCACGAATAACTTCGCGGGTGGCCTCCGGATTTTGCCAGTACCCCTGCATGACCAATTCGCCGCGTACCAGGATTTCACCGTCATCGGCAATCTTGACCTCGGTATCGAGGAGCGGCGGGCCGACCGTCGCAAGCTTATTGTTTGACGGCCGGGTGACGCTGATGACCGGCGCCGACTCGGTCAATCCATATCCCTGGAGCAGGCGGAGACCGAGGGCCGAAAAGAACATACCGATGTCGTAGTTCAAGGGCGCGCCGCCTGAGACGAATGCTTTTAGGCGTCCGCCGAAATTGGCCTTTACCTTTCTGCGTACCAATTTGTCGACGAGGGCGTCGATCATCTTGTCGCCGAATGAAAGGGTGCCAGGGGTTTCGATCTTACGGCGCCCTAAATCGACGGCCGCATTGAACAGCTTTTCCTTGGTTCCGCCCGTGTTACGAACGCCTTTGGCGATCCTGGCATGCATGAGTTCGTAAAGCCGCGGCACCGCCGTCATGATCGTCGGCCGGGCTTCCTTGAAGTTGCGCCCGAGATGCTCAACACTTTCGGCGTAGTAGATCTGCGCGCCGATGGATATGGGAAAGAATTGCCCCGCCGTGTGCTCATAGGAATGGGAGAGGGGAAGGAAGGAGAGGAATACCTCGTCATCCAGTCCGATTTCCTGCAGCGCGTCTTCGGCGCCGGCGCAGTTATGCAAAATCGCGCCATGACTGAGCATTACGCCTTTGGGGGCGCCGCCCGTGCCGGACGTATAGATAATGACGGCGAGGTCGCGGCGCTGGATCGACTTCAACCGTTCGGCAATGTCATCGGGTTTGGTGCGGCCACGGTCGAGGACATCCGACCATAGCAATAGGTCCGCGTTCACCGATTGGGTCTGTTTCAACGGTTCGATGGAGATCACGAACTTTGCCGCGTCGGCGGCATGAGCAGCGGGGATAAGCCTTTCGGCCAACTCGGCAGTCGATACAATTGCGCCTTTCGCCCCGCTGTTGCCGAGGATGTGTGCATGGTCGTTGACGGTGTTCGTCGTATAGGCCGGGACGGGAATGGCGCCGGCCGCCATGATCGCAACCTCGGCGATGAGCCATTCCGGCCGGTTTTCCGAGACCAGAACAACCCGATCGCCGTCGACAATCCCGAGATCGCGAAGGCCGCGAGCAAGTGCCGAGACGGCGCCGGCTACCTCAGCCCAACTCCGGGACTGGTATTGGGAGCCTTGCTTTGCCCAAAGAAATGGCTTGTCCTTTAGGCTTGCCGCCTGGTCGAAGAACATAGTGACGAGGTTAGACCAATTCTGCATAGCTGACGTGACTTCCCTGTTTGAAACCGGTTTTTCCCGGAATTCCGGCTTTGGCGGGCTAAAACGCAGGGACCCGCCATTGCTCCTGCCTTTATCCAGCCTTATACCGCTACTAAATTCAATGGGTAAACTGACGATCGCGCCTGATCGGCGCGGCGCAAAATAAAACGGAGCAGCGTATATGCCACAAGCGGCGCCAAAAACGGCGAATAGCCTTCCCTCATGGGATCTCCGGGACCTCTATGCCGGTACCGACGATCCGGCCATTCAGACCGATCTCAAAAAGGCTTCGGAAGACGCGGAAGCATTCGCGCGGCAGTACCAGGGCACGTTGGCCGATTTAGACGGGGCGGGGTTGGGTGCCGCCATTGCGGCCTACGAAAAAATTTCGGAGCGCCTTGGCTGGATCATGAGTTATGCCCAACTCGTATTTGCCGCCAATACGAGCGATCCGGAAATCGGCCGCTTTTATCAGACCATGAGTGAACGCGTGACCGATATCTCCAGCGAGACTTTGTTCTTCGAATTGGAGATCAATCGCATCGACGACGCGGTTCTCGACCGCCAATTGGAAGACCCGACGGCCGCGCGTTACCGGCCGTGGCTGCAAACGGTCCGCGATTTCCGTCCCTATCAGCTGTCCGACGATCTCGAAAAGCTGCTTCATGAAAAATCCGTCGCCGGGCGCGCCGCGTGGTCGCGCCTGTTCGATGAGACGTCCGCGGCCATGCGTTTCGATGTCGACGGCAAGTCTCTTTCCTCAAGCGAGGTTTTGAATCTGATGTCGTCGCCCGACGGCGCCGTGCGGAAGACGGCGGCGAAGGCCTTCGGCAAGGGGCTCGGGGAAAACATCCGGTTGTTTGCGTTGATTACTAACACGCTCGCCAAGGACAAGGAGATCGAGGACGGCTGGCGCAAGTTCCCGCGCCCGGTTTCGAGCCGCAATCTCGCCAATCAGGTTGAAGACGAGGTGGTGGATGCGCTGATCTCGGCTGTGCGCGAGTCCTATGCGGATATCTCCCATCGCTATTATGGCCTCAAGGCGCGCTGGTTCGGGGTCGACGTACTCGACTATTGGGACCGGAACGCACCGCTCCCGAAGGCAAAGGAGGTGGACATCCCCTGGACCGAGGCACGCAAGACGGTGCTCGACGCCTATAGTGCTTTTTCGCCAGAATTGAGCGATATCGCGGGGACATTCTTCGATAAGAAATGGATCGACGCCGAACCGCGCGAAGGAAAAGATTCGGGCGCGTTTTCGCACCCGACTGTCCCCTCCGTCCATCCGTTCATCCTGATGAACTATCACGGTAAGACACGGGACGTGATGACCCTCGCCCACGAGCTCGGCCATGGTGTGCACCAAGTACTTGCGGCGCCGCAAGGTCAGCTGTTGTCGGATACACCTCTGATCTTGGCCGAAACGGCATCGGTGTTCGGCGAGATGCTGACCTTCCGTGCCATGCTCGATTCAAAAGAAGACGACACGGAACGCCGGATCATGCTCGCGTCCAAGGTCGAGGACATGATTAATACTGTCGTCCGGCAAACGGCCTTTTTCGAGTTCGAGCGCCAGGTTCACGACGAGCGCCGCGATGGCGAACTGAGCGCCGACCGGTTGGGCGAGATTTGGATGGGTGTCCAGATTGATAGCTTGGGGCCGGCCTTCCGGTATGACGACGAGTACAAATACTTTTGGTCGTATATTCCTCACTTCATTCATTCGCCATTTTATGTCTACGCTTACGCGTTCGGTGATTGTTTGGTGAACTCCCTGTATGACGTGTTCCAGCAAGGGCATCCCGGTTTCCGAGACAAGTATCTGGAGATGCTGAAGGCGGGCGGTACGTTGCGCCACCGCGAACTGTTGGCGCCATTTGGCCTTGATGCTTCGGATCCCGGTTTCTGGAAACGCGGCTTGAAGATGATTTCGGGATTCATCGACGAACTTGAAGCGACGTTCTGATCGACCGGTTTTGTGAGCTGCCGGAGGAGGGGCTGGGGCCTGAATGGCCGAAGACAACAGCATTACAGGGCGGGCGCGGCGTTATGCCAAAGTTGGCCGGGCGGTCGGTGGCATCGCGGCCCGATTTGCGGGCGAGCGCTATCTCGGCTTAAGGCTCGACCGTCTTGAACATGCGGAGGACCTCAAGGACGCCCTCGGAGGCCTAAAGGGCCCCTTGATGAAGGTCGCCCAAATTCTTTCGACCATTCCAAACGCCTTGCCGGCCGAATACGCAACCCAGCTGGCGGAGTTGCAGTCCAACGCGCCGTCCATGGGGTGGAGTTTCGTCAAGCGTCGCATGGCGTCCGAATTAGGACCCGATTGGCAAAGCAAATTCGCGACCTTTGAACACGACGCGGCTGCAGCCGCGTCGCTGGGCCAAGTACATCGTGCGACAGACCACGAAAGGCGGATGCTGGCGGTAAAGCTGCAATACCCCGACATGAAGTCGGTGGTCGAAGCCGACCTCCGGCAGCTGAAGCTCGTCTTCTCGATTTACCGCCGCTATGACAAGGCTATCGATCCCACCGAGATCCACCGCGAGCTTTCGGACCGTTTGCACGAGGAACTCGACTATCGGCGCGAAGCACAGCATATTGAACTCTATGCGAAAATGCTCGCCGACGAGCCGGGCGTACATGTGCCGGAGGTGATCGAGGAGCTTTCTGCTAGCCGACTGTTGACCATGACATGGCTCGACGGCGCGCCGCTCCTCAGCTTCACGGAGAAGGATGAGCATACGCGCAACAAGGTTGCCTACAACATGTTCCGCGCATGGTACGTGCCTTTCTATTTTTACGGCGTCATTCATGGCGATCCGCATCTCGGCAATTACACAGTTCGGCCTGATTGTTCGGTCAATCTCTTGGACTTCGGCTGTATTCGGGTCTTCCCCTCCAAGTTTGTGCGTGGGGTGATTGATCTTTATCGGGCTATTCGCGATGGGGACGATGACCTTGCCGTCCATGCGTATGAAACGTGGGGGTTCCGGAATCTCGACCGCGAGGTCATTGATATTCTCAATATTTGGGCCGAGTTCGTATATGCGCCGTTGTTGGAGGATAAAACGCGGCGGATCCAGGAGCAGGGTGGTGAATACGGGGCCGGCGTCGCGATGAAGGTACGCGAGGAACTCCACCGTGTCGGCGGCGTCCAGCCGCCCCGGGAGTTCGTGCTGATGGATCGGGCGGCCATCGGGCTGGGATCGGTCTTCACCCACCTGAACGCCGAGATCAACTGGTACCGGCTGTTCCACGAGTTGATCGAGGATTTTGACGAAGGTGAACTCGGCCGCCGTCAAGAGAATGCGTTGAAAGCCGTCGGGCTCAGTGCCCCGGAATAGTTACGCGCGCATCAGTGCCGCGACATGCGCCGCTCCGGCACTGGCAACGGCGGCAGGATGGTACCCGCCTTCGAGCATCGAAACGATCCGGCCATTGCAAAGCTTGTTGGCGGCGGCCACGAAATCCTCGGTGAGGGCACGATAGTCGCTGTCATGGAGCCGGAAGTCGCCGACCGGGTCGGCGAAGTGAGCGTCAAATCCAGCGGACAGGAAAATCATTTCAGGCTTGTGTTTGGCCATCGCCGGGATGATTTTTTCCCGCAAGGCAGCGATGAATTGCTCGCCGTTGGTGTTCCTATTCATCGGCACATTAACGACATTTCCGACCCCGGTTTCTTTGGCAAGACCGGTTTTGGGAAAGATAAAGGCCTGATGGACGGAACCGAAGAAAACGTCGGGATCGTTCTCGAATATGTTCTGTGTGCCGTTACCGTGATGGACATCGAAGTCGACGACGGCAATACGTTTTAGTTTGTGCGCGATCTGCGCATGTCTGGCGCCGATGGCAATACCATTAAATAGGCAAAAGCCGGACGTCCGGCTGATTTCCGCATGGTGCCCCGGCGGGCGAACCGCGCAAAATGCGTTATCGGTTTCGCCGCGCATAACTGCGTCGACGGCCGCGCAAACGGCGCCTGCGCCGCGCAACGCCGCATTGAGGCTCTCGGGAGACATAACGGTTCCTGATGGCTCGAAATCGACACGTCCCGATTGGGGGATAGCATCGGTGATCCGCCGCACGTGATCGGACGAATGGACGCGGGTGAGTTGCCCTTGTTGGGCGAGCGGCGCCGTTGCCCACTTTAAGGCGGCGAAATCCGGCTCTTTCAGTCGCTCGAGAAGTTTCTCCAGGCGGGCCGGTGTTTCGGGATGTTGCGGCCCCGTATCATGAAAAAGGCAATCGGGGTGCGTGAGAACGGTCGTGGTCAACTTGTCGGTCCTCCAGAACCTAGTGCTGCATCGATTGCGGGACGCACCACCGGATTGCGCGTCGGTGATTTTTCTTACAAAGCGCGCATTGCAAGCGCAGGTGATTGCTGAGGTTCGCCGCCCGATCATGGCAGAGCCGCGCAAAATCGCTGTGTTGTTCCGCGGGAACATCAACGCTGCATAATGGCGCACCGCGCAGCGGCGGATCCGTGAAGCCCAACCTTTTCAATAGGCGGACAGTTGCGGGATGGACGGCATAGCTAAAAATGCGCGTAACATTCAGATCGGCATCTTCTACCGCCGCGGCGAGCCCTTCGGTGACAACCACACCGGCAAGGCCTCGCCGCCGCAGTTCCTTGTGCACAACGATGGAATCAAGCTTACAGGCGCGCCCGATGCCATTCTGATTGGTCGCAAATGTGAGACAGGTCGCCGCGCAAAGGCGGTCGCCGCCGGCGATTAACCCATAGATTTTGATAATTTCCGGCTTTACGCGATGGTCCGCATCGTCATCGAGCACGGTTGCAATACGCCCGACCTCTTCTGACGTCCCATGCTTTTCGGCAAAGGTGCTGAATGCTTCCGGGGAAATTTGTTCGATCGCGAAACCCGGGCAGTGTTCTCCGGTGATCAATGGGAGCTCCTTAAAACCCAACAAAAAGCCCGCGTTACGAGCCGCCCCGTATTCCCCATGCTTGGATATCGTGCGTTTCCGTTTGGTTTCAAGGCAGTGCCGAAGGGACCCAGGGGTCTGCTGCGGATCAGATTGACCCTTGGCAAACCCTTTTAGAACCGGCATTTTTTCAACTCCTGTTTCCTTAGACTAAATCCAAGCGGGAGTTGCGGATGAAAATTGCGGTTCCGAAGGAACGGCGAGAGCATGAGCCGAGGGTGGCGGCGTCGCCGGATTCGGTTAAGAAGCTCATCGGTCTCGGCTTCGAGGTGGTGATCGAAGCCGGTGCCGGTGCCGGTGCGTCCTATTCGGACGAGGCCTACCGTACCGCGGGCGCCAGCACCGCGGATAGCGAGCAAGCGGCACTTGGTGATGCGGATATCATTCTCAAAATTCGCGCGCCGCTTGCAGACAGCGAACTCGGATTGATGAAAAAGGGGGCGATATTGATCGCCCACATGAACGCCCTTGGCGACCGGGATACCGCAAAGGCGTGTGCCGATGCAGGTATTACCGCGTTCGCGCTGGAAATGCTGCCGCGCATAACGCGCGCCCAATCCATGGATATCTTATCGTCGCAAAGTAACCTTGCGGGCTACAAGGCGGTGCTGGATGCGGCGGGCGTTTTAGGCCGTGCCTTTCCCATGATGATGACGGCGGCCGGAACCATTCCGCCCGCCAAGGCTTTTATCATGGGGGTTGGTGTGGCCGGATTGCAGGCCATTGCGACCGCGAAACGCCTGGGTGCCGTGGTTACCGCGACCGATGTGCGTCCCGCGACCAAGGAACAGGTGGCAAGCCTCGGCGGCAAGTTCCTCGAGGTGGACGCCGAAATGGAAAAGGACGCCCAAACCGAAGGCGGATATGCCAAGGAAATGCCGCCGGAGTATTTTGAAAAACAGAAGCAGGTCGTTGCCGAACATATCAAAAAGCAGGACGTCGTGATCACCACGGCACTGATCCCCGGTCGTCCGGCACCGACGTTGGTAACCGAGGAAATGGTGCAAAGTATGCCTGAGGGGGCCGTCATCGTGGATCTCGCCGCCGAGGCGGGTGGCAACTGCGTACTCACCGAGTTTGGCAAGACCGTGGTAAAGCATGGCGTGAGCATTGTCGGTCATGCCAACGTACCGGGCCGTCTGGCCGAGGACGCGAGCGCCTTGTTTGCCAAGAACATGGTTAATTTCCTGACACCTCTTGTCGATGCCGAGACTAAGGCGCTCGCTATCGACTGGGAGGACGAGATCATCAAGGGCACGCTGGTCTGCCGCGATGGGCAGGTCGTGCACCCGGCGTTGAAATAAAAGGAGACTTGAGAGTGGAATCCGCAGGCGATCCCTTCATCTTCCTGTTTACCGTTTTCGTGCTGGCCGTGTTTGTCGGCTTCTACGTAGTGTGGAGCGTGACACCCGCGCTGCATTCGCCCTTGATGAGCGTTACCAATGCCATCTCGTCGGTCATTATCGTCGGGGCGCTCATCGCCGCCGGTCCGGCCGGATTGTCCTTTTCCAAGGTGATGGGCTTTTGCGCGGTCACGCTGGCCTCGATCAACATTTTCGGCGGCTTTATCGTGACCCGCCGAATGCTCGCCATGTACAAGAAAAAGCCGCGGGCCTAGGGAGCGCCTTGATGACTGAATCTCTTACCGGTTCCGCGTATCTGCTCGCGGCCGTTTGTTTCATTCTCGCGCTGCGCGGGTTGAGCAATCCAGAATCGGCCCGCATGGGCAACATGTTTGGCATTGTGGGTATGATCATCGCGGTGGCGACGACCCTCGCCAATCCGAATATCCTGAGTTACGAACTGATCCTGTTGGGCGTGGTGATCGGCGGTGCCATCGGCACGGTCGTTGCGCTCAAAATTCAGATGACGGCACTGCCGCAATTGGTCGCGGCTTTCCACTCGCTGGTCGGTCTCGCGGCGGTCTTCGTGGCGACCGCGGCATTTTTTGCGCCCGAAGCCTATGGCATCGGCACTGCAGGTCATGTGCACGCGGGAAGTCTGGTCGAGATGGCCCTCGGCACCGCCATCGGTGCCATTACGTTCTCAGGCTCGGTGATCGCCTTCGCTAAGCTCCAGGGCATCATGAGCGGCGCGCCCATCACCTTCCCCGGGCAGCATCCGCTCAACGCGCTGATCGGCATTGCCATTGTGGCGCTCATCGTGTGGCTGGTGATGTCCAATTCTGAACAGGCTTTCTGGGGCATTATCGTCCTGTCGCTCCTCATCGGGTTTTTGCTGATTATCCCGATCGGTGGCGCCGATATGCCGGTGGTGGTTTCCATGCTCAACTCCTATTCGGGCTGGGCGGCGTGCGGCATTGGTTTCACCCTTTCCAATACGGCACTGATTATCACTGGCGCATTAGTCGGATCGTCGGGCGCCATCCTCAGCTACATCATGTGCAAGGGGATGAACCGTTCGATCTTCAACGTGCTGCTTGGCGGGTTCGGCGGCGAAACAGCGGCCGCTGCTGCGGGCGGTGGTGGGGACCGGCCGGTGAAGTCCGGCAGCGCCGAGGACGCGGCCTTCATTCTCAAGAATGCCAGCAAGGTAATCATCGTGCCTGGTTACGGCATGGCGGTCGCCCAGGCGCAGCACGCCTTGCGTGAGATGGCGGACATCTTGAAGGAAGAGGGGGTCGAGGTTGCCTACGCCATCCACCCGGTTGCAGGCCGCATGCCCGGCCACATGAACGTGCTCCTGGCCGAAGCCAACGTGCCTTACGATGAGGTCTTCGAGCTAGAGGAAATCAACCACGAGTTCTCCGCCGCCGATGTCGCTTTTGTTATCGGCGCCAACGACGTTACAAATCCAGCTGCCAAGACCGATCCGGCAAGCCCCATTTTCGGGATGCCGATCCTGGATGTGGAGAATGCGCGGACGGTGTTGTTCCTGAAACGCTCCATGGCGTCGGGCTATGCTGGTGTGGAGAATGAGTTGTTTTTCAACGACAACACGATGATGGTGTTCGGCGACGCCAAGAAGACCACCGAGGAAATCGTTCAGGCTCTCGGTTGAGTTGGTTGGGCATTTCCCAACGCCAAATAGCCGGCATTGTGCCGGCTATTGGATGATGTCTGAGGTGGCGGGCTGTAGACGGGGGCACGGTGCCCCCGAAAATTAGAAGCCTTCGCGTTCCAGGCGCTTGCGCTCGAGCTTGCGGGCACGGCGGACGGCTTCCGCCTTTTCCCGGGCGCGCTTTTCGGACGGCTTCTCATAGGAGCGCCGCAGCTTCATTTCCCGGAATACGCCCTCGCGCTGCATCTTCTTTTTCAGCGCTTTCAAGGCCTGGTCGACGTTGTTGTCGCGAACGGTTACGTGCACGTTTTCAGATCTTTCGTAGAGCAGTTACAAACGAAGGGGCGCCTTCTATCACACCCGAGGCGCCATGGGAAGGGGGGTATGCGGCCCAAAAGGTTAATAAATCGGCCAAAACGGCATAAATCCGGCATTTGACCTTACCGCTATTTAGGCCATATTTAGGCCATGGCTATCCTCAAAATCGCCCGCATGGGCCATCCTGTCCTGCTCCAGCCGGCAAAGCCCGTGGAGGACCCGACATCCCCTGAGATCGCCCAATTGGTGGACGATATGCTGGATACCTTGGAGGATGCCGCGGGTATCGGCCTGGCAGCGCCCCAGGTCCACGTCTCCAAGCGGGTGGTGATTTTCTTCATTCCCAAGGGCCGTTCCGATGGCGAGGGGCAGCCTCTGACGGTGATGGTCAATCCGGAGATCGAACCCTTGGGCGAGGAAAAGGACTTGGATTGGGAGGCCTGCCTGTCGGTCCCTGATCTGATGGGCAAGGTACCGCGCTATACGAACATCAAGTACAGCTGGACGAATTTGGAGGGCGAGCGTCAGGAACGCACCGCGTCCGGATTCCATGCGCGTGCGGTACAGCATGAATGCGACCATTTGGATGGATTTCTTTATCCTATGCGGATGACCGACATGACCCAGCTCGGTTTTGCCGAGGAGATGGGCCGTTATGTGCGTGAAGATGACGACGCGGAACCGGTTGAATAAGGAGCGCGAGCGTATGAGCGATCTCGACGATCTCCGGCGCGAAATTCTCTATGCCATGCTGCCGCATGTCGCGTTCGACGGCTGGACCCGGAAGGCATTGAATGCCGGTGCGCGTGATGCGGGCCAGACGCCGGAGGCGGCGGAACACGCCTTTATTCGCGGCCTGAACCAGGTCGCGGAGTTCTATAGCGCCGATGCCGACGCGGCCATGTGCCGTGCCCTCGAGGAAAAGGGGGTTGGAGAATTGCCGATACGCCAGCGTATCGCGTTGGCTGTCCGGACGCGGCTCGAGCAGGCGGCGCCTCACCGCGAGGCCATCCGCCATCTGATGTCCTACCTGGCGTTGCCGGGGGCCGGACTGACTGGCGCGCGCTGCACGCTGCGGACTGTCGATGCCATGTGGTATGCCGCCGGTGACACGTCGACGGACTTCAATTACTACACCAAGCGCGGGCTGTTGGCGGCTGTTTATGGGGCGACGGTGCTCTATTGGCTGAACGATGCCTCCGACGATTGCGAGGCGACCTGGGCTTTTCTCGACCGGCGCATTGCCGACGTGATGCAGGTTCCCAAGTTTCAGGGACAGATCGCCAAGATCGCGGAACGTTTCCCGTCGCCGCTCCGCCTTCGCGAAGCGTTTACGGCGCGGCGCTCACGCAACTTCACCTAATTCGTTATTCGGGATCGGTCGGCACCGCCGCCGTCTGTTTGGCGCGGTAATCGTCGAGCTTTACCGCCACGGCGTTGTCGCCCGTGGCGAGAATGGCAGCGGCGAGCAAGGCGGCGTTGACGGCGCCCGCGCGCCCGACGGCCAAGGTGCCGACGGGGATGCCGGGCGGCATCTGCGCCATCGCCAACAAAGCGTCGAGCCCTCCCATGACCTTGCCTTCCATGGGAACGCCGAGGACGGGCAGGGGGGTGATCGCGGCTGCCGCGCCGGGCAGGGCGGCGGCCATACCGGCACCGGCGATAATCACCTTCAGGCCATTTTCCTTCGCGGCCCGGCAATAGTCGGTCAGCCGATCCGGTGTGCGGTGCGCCGACATGACTTTGGCCTCGCAGGGGATATCCAGCTTGCCGAGCGTTTCCACGGCGTGACGCATGGTTTCCCAATCCGACTGGCTTCCCATGATGATACCGACAACGGGGCTTTGATCGCTCATTCTGTAGTTCCCTGGTTTTGGAAATGGCCGAAATGAAGGCGGCATTATAAGGACCGGCGGAAGCGGAACAAGATGTAGGAAAGATTTTGTTCAGGCGAGGGTGATAGGGTTTCGCCGTATTTGGAGGAACCCGATGGCGGATGTTCCGGATATTCCCGAGACCCGGCCCGTACCCCCCTTGAACGCCCATGGCGATGGCCGTGAGGCCTATCAGGGGCAACCGCGGGCGCAGGCGCGCGGCTCCAAGAAGCAGATCGTTCGCACCCCCGGTCAGATCACCGATTTTGCCTCGGTCATGGGCATCCGCGGCAAGGAACTGACCCCCCGTGTTCACGAGGCGCTAACCCTTGTCATGAACGAGTTCGACAAGGTGCGTTGGGAGCTCGAGGTTAGTCACCAGCACGAAGAGCGGCTGCAGAATCTTGCCGACATGCATGCGTTCCTGCCTGTTCTCAACCGGCGCGCCCTCTATGCCCAAATTACCCGGCTGGCAGAGCACGCGGTCCGCACCGAGACAGAAGCGGCACTTATTTACCTCGAGATCGAGAATTTTGGCGCACTCCGTAAGGAGTACGGCCCGTCCGCCAGCGATTTGGTGTTGGAGCAGATCGCAGACGTAATTGTGGCAAACCTCCGGGAGATCGACGTGGCCGGCGAAATCGGCGGCGGTGCGTTCGTACTCATCCAGAGCCTGAGTTCCCTGAAAGAGGCGACGGAGAAGGCGTCAGCCATTGCGGCGGCTCTTTCCGCCAATCCACCTGCCGTGAACGGTGCAGCCGTTCATGTTGACCCGGCTTTCAGCGTTCGCGCGCTGACCCCTGACATGACGCCGGCCCAACATATCGATGCGGCGGCAGCGTCGCTGGGTAACACACCCTCGGGTGCCGACTAGGCGATGATATCGGGAACCAATTGGGTTTCGATCCGCGCGATTTCGTCTTTCAACAGTAACTTGCGTCTTTTGAGACGTTGTATACGAAGCTGGTCCGACACCGGCGTTCCGGTCAGTTCCGCGATTTCACCGTCCAGAGCCCGGTGCTCCGCTTTGAGCCGTGCAAGTTCCTCTCTTAGAGCGTCCGCGTCATTCATGTCGGGACCTCCTCTGCTAGCCGTGGGCATCATAACAGAATCCGTTTAAAAAGAGAGCGGCGTGGCAACGCGAAGACGAAGGAAGGGTGATCCATGAGCCATCAACGAACCAACGGACAAAAAACCATCGGCGTGTTGACGAGTGGCGGCGATTGCGCCGGCCTGAATGCGGTCATCCGGGCGGTCGTTCACCGTGCCATTGAGACCTATGGATGGCGTGTGATTGGCATAAACGATGGAACGCGCGGCCTGATGGAGCGTCCGTTGCGATATGAAGAGCTTGGGATCAAATTGTTCACGGGAACGATCCTGCGGCTTGGCGGGACTATTCTTGGGACGACCAATAAAGGCGACCCATTCGCCTTTCCGATGGAAGACGGCACCAAACGCGATCTCTCGCAAGATTTCATCGACGGCTATCACGAACTGGGTCTGGATGGTTTGATTGCCATCGGCGGTGACGGCAGCATGGCGATCCTCAACAAACTCGCCAAACAGGGAAACTTCGATCTCGTCATGGTGCCCAAGACCATCGATAACGACGTCCCCAGAACTGAATACGCCGTTGGCTTCATGACCGCTGTATCGACGGGTGTCGAAGCATTGGACCGCTTGCAGCCGACCGCGGCAAGTCATGATCGGGTGATGATCCTGGAGGTGATGGGCCGCGATGCCGGGCATATCGCCCTCAATGCCGGTATCGGCGGCGGTGCCGACGTCATTCTGATCCCGGAGATTCCCTACAACATCAATCAAGTCGCCGCCAAGATCTTGGCATTACGTGATCAAGGGAGGACCCACGCGTTGGTCGTTTGTTCGGAGGCCTGTGAGCCGCTGGGAGGCGAACAGGTGTATCAAACGGGCGAAGGGGGGCAAAAACGGTATGGCGGGATCGGCCATCGGCTCGGCGAGGAAATTGCGCGGGCCACGGGCGCCGAGACACGCGTCACGGTGCTCGGCCATGTACAACGTGGCGGCACGCCCAGCAGCCACGATCGGATCATCGCCTCTGCGTTTGGCGTGCGTGCCGTTGATTTGCTCGCGGAAGGCAAGCCGGGACACATGGTGTCTTGGCAGCACCGGCAAGTTGTGGACGTCGCCATCGACGACATCTTGGGTCAAAGCCGTTCTGTCGATTTGAACGATACGTTGGTGAAAACGGCACGTGGCTTGGGTATCTGCCTTGGGGACTGATTGGGAGGCTGACATGGGGAACCGCCGTTGAACGATTCAATGCACTCAAAAAACCTCTTCTGGGAATTTTCATTGGATCTCTATGCCCGGCCGGGCGTTGCCGACGCCTGTTTGCAACTGCAGGAGCGTCATGCGCTCGATGTGAACTTGCTCTTATTTGCCTGTTGGGCCGCCCACCGTGGTCACCGGTTGACGGGGCCGGAAATGTCGGCAGCACGCGATGCCGTCGCAAATTGGCATGATCACATCGTCCGTGAACTGCGCCGGCTGAGAAAGGAACTGAAAGGCGATCCGCGGGGTGTTCCCGTGGTCTCAGCTAACGCGGTGCGCGAGCAGATCAAATCGGTCGAGCTTGCGGCAGAGCGCGTGGAGCAAGATGTCCTTTTCGGTCAAATGCAGATTGGTTCAATAACCCGGCAGATACGCACCGAAACGGCGTCTGACGCGGAACGCAATATTGAGACTTATTTTCGGGTTCTGACAAAAAGTACCACGGGCGAAGACAAAGATCTTATTGATCGTATTGTCGATCAACTTTTGTCCGTCTGACATGCACGCCTAAAACCATACTGTTTCGGAATGATTATGGCTTGCAGGACGGCGGAGCATCTACTGGATTTTTTAACGCGAAGTGCATACACTTTTTGTGTGATCGAATTTATGTGAAGGGTAATTTGAGGAGATAGGTCATATGTCCGATCAGGATCGAATCGACGTGCTCAAAATTAAGCACCACGAACTCGACACTGAGATTGAACGAGAGACAGAAAAACCGACCCCTAATGACCTGCTCATATCCGCGCTGAAGAAACAAAAGCTCCGAATAAAAGATCAACTTGCAGAATTAGAAGCCTTATAGCGGCATACGCGCGGGCCGCCGGCCTTGCGCCGGTGGACACAAGCAGTAAAAAACGCACATACGGTTCTCTTTTGGAAACGCTAGGGACTGTATGCGGTGTGACACTTAGCGGTTAATATTCTTCGCATCGGGCTCGGCTCCGAGCCCGCTAAGGGAAACATGCACTCGCGGTGCGGGGCATGTGTTTAAAGGGGCGGCCGCTTGGAAGTTCAAAACATTTTCGATTCTTTGGGATTGGGTGACGCTGTGGCCAGCGGCGGCGACCTCGCGGTTCATTCGCCGATCGACGGGCGGGAGATTGCCCGGGTCCGGCATGACGATGCAGCCGCCGTTCAGAAGAAGATCGGGGCCGCGGTTAAGGCGTTCCAAGTTTGGCGTGATGTTCCCGCGCCACGCCGGGGCGAACTGATCCGTTTGCTCGGCCAGGAGTTGCGTACGCACAAGGAGGCGCTCGGGCGTCTGGTCACGCTCGAAACAGGCAAGATCCTCCAGGAAGGCCTCGGCGAAGTGCAGGAAATGATCGATATCTGTGACTTTGCGGTGGGTTTGTCACGGCAGCTCTACGGCCTCACCATTGTGTCGGAGCGTCCGGGCCACAGGATGATGGAGACATGGCATCCGTTGGGCCCGATTGGGGTGATCAGCGCGTTCAATTTCCCGGTCGCGGTTTGGTCTTGGAACGCTGCGCTTGCCTTCGTCTGTGGTGACCCGGTGGTGTGGAAGCCTTCGGAAAAAACGCCGTTAACTGCGCTCGCATGCACCCGGCTGTTCGCGCGCGCGATGAATGTTTTTGGCGATGCGCCCGACGGTTTGCTATCGGTTGTCATCGGCGGACACGAGGTCGGTGAGGCGGTGGTCGACGATTCCCGCCTGCCGCTCATCAGTGCGACGGGAAGCTGCCGTATGGGGCAGGTCGTCGGGCCGCGTGTCGCGCAGCGTTTCGGCCGATCGTTGTTAGAACTCGGCGGGAACAACGCCATGATCGTTGCGCCGAGCGCTGACCTTGAAATCGCCGTGCGGGCCATTCTCTTTTCGGCGGTGGGGACGGCCGGGCAACGCTGCACCAGCTTGCGGCGTCTGATTGTCCATCGTGACATCTATGACGATCTTATCCCAAGGCTGAAGGCGGCTTATGGCAGTATCGCTATCGGGGATCCTCTCGTGGACGGGACGCTGGTCGGCCCGCTGATTGACGAACGCGGATTTACCGGTATGCAGAAGGCACTTGAACAGGTTCGTGCCGAAGGCGGCGCCGTGACCGGCGGTTGCCGGGTTTTTGAGGATAAATTCCCGGAAGCCTTTTATGTGCAACCCGCCATTGCCGAGATGGACGGTCAGACGGACATCGTCCGCACCGAAACCTTCGCGCCCCTCTTGTATGTGCTGGTGTACGGCGATTTGGCGGAGGCTATCGCCCTGCACAACGGCGTGCCGCAAGGGCTAGCCTCGAGCATATTCACCAACGACATGCGAGAGGCCGAGCGTTTCCTATCTTCGGCCGGCAGCGATTGCGGCATCGCCAACGTCAATATCGGCCCGTCGGGTGCGGAGATCGGGGGGGCCTTCGGCGGAGAGAAGGAAACGGGTGGCGGGCGTGAATCAGGTTCCGACGCCTGGAAGGCCTATATGCGCCGGGCGACCAATACGATCAATTACTCGAACGAGCTTCCGCTCGCTCAAGGAATTTCCTTCAACGTGGGGTAGACGCTACTCAGTCGTCGTTGACGACAGGTGGCCATTGAATACGTCGGCGCGGCGCTTCTTCTTCGGGTGCCGGGCTCGCAAAGGGATCAGGTGCCGGTGCGGCTTCTTCCAGCACGGGTTCCGGTGCGGGTTCCGGCTGTGTAGCCTCGGCGGCGGGCGTCGGTACATGTTCGGTTCCCGCCCGGCGCCGTGCGATCGCAACCATTTTTTCAAGATCAGCCGCTGTACAGAGACCCAGGTAAACAGGGCTCTGAGGCTTGATGTTGGCGATGTTGCGGTGCGTACGTGCACGCACAGATTCGATGGTCGGCTTGGTCGTGCCGATCAAGCGGCTAATCTGTGCATCGCTGAGTTCCGGGTAGGTCTTCAGCAGCCACGCGATCGCGTCGGGGCGGTCCTGCCGTTTGGAGATGGGAGTATAGCGCGCACCTTTTTGCCGGACCTTGGGGAGGGGCACGGAGGGTTTCGCCATCTCGAGCCGAGCTGACGTATCGGCTTCGCAGCGGATAATTTCTTCCTTGCTCAACTGCCCGTTGGCGACGGGATCAAGGCCTTGCATGCCGGGCGCGACTTCGCCGTCCGCGATGGCCTGAACTTCCAGGACATGCAGACCGCAATAGTCGGCAATCTGATCGAACGTCAATGCCGTATTATCGACCAGCCAAACGGCGGTCGCCTTTGGCATAAGCGGCTGTGCCATTAGACGTATTCCTTAATCTGGTGATTGTAGAGCGTCGGGCTCGCTCTGCCCTCGAATCTTGGGGAAATATAACCGCGCCCCGGAGAATGGTCAAACAACCGTCGCGCTAGACGGCTAAACTTTTCCGGCCAAGGGACAGCGAATTGTGCTGTTCTTCAAGGGGTTGGACAAAACCGCCTCCTAAAACCCACGGTGAGGGTGGCTGAAAGGGCCGGAGGGCCTGTATGGCGGCTCCTATTTCTTGGCGATTCGGCACCGCTTTTAGTATGTTTGGCACAGAAACGGCTCAAAGCCTGTGAAGATGGGCAGCTTTCACCAAGCCAACGAACCGGGGGAGGCTATGATGGATACGGACGATCTTGAACCGCGGAAGGCCAAACCAGCGCCCAAGGACCTCGAAATCATGTCCATTGAGGCATTGCATGAATATATCGAAGAACTCGAGGGTGAGATTTCCCGTGCGCGCACAGAAATAGTGAAGAAAAACGATGCCAGAACCGGCGCGGAATCTTTCTTCAAGAAATAAAACTTCCGCGCGAATTACTGATTTTTTCTTAACCTTCTTTTAAGGGCGGCCGATTACGGTGCAGGCTATCGATGAGCTCGAGTGGCGGTTGCGTACTGTTATTCGAACCTCTTTGATGCCTCCCTGTTAAACTCGTGCCGCCTCCCTGGGGCGGCACTTTTTTATATTGCGAATTGGTAATTTGCGCCCTTGACCGGCAGCCCCGCCCTTGAGTAGAGTACGTCCCGAAGCGTACTTATACGGGCGAGTTTAACAGGGACTAGCTTGTTTTTCGGGGCGGCCGGTTGGCAGCCCCAATTTTTTTGCCCAAACGCCATCGCCTTGATTTTTCAGGATTTTTTATAAGGCCCACAGGCCCCCGCAGGGGAGCTGCGGTTGCCTGTGGGACATCTTCCCTAGAATTGGGATAGGGGGCTTCTCAGGCCCGCTCTACGGCTTCAGGCGGCCTTCTTCTGGTCGAGGGTCATCTGAGGCTGTTTTTGGCTCTGAATGGCGATTTTCCGGGGCTTTAGCTCTTCCGGAATTTCGCGGACCAGATCGATCTCCAGCAAACCGTTAACCAATTGGGCCCCATTTACTTTTACATGGTCGGCCAAGTGGAAGCGGCGCTCGAAGGCGCGGCGGGCAATTCCGCGGTGGAGGTAAGTCCCGCTATCGTCTGCCTGAGATTTCCCGGTCACAGTGACCGTTCCGTCGTCGACGGTGACGTCGAGATCCGCCTCGGAGAACCCGGCAACGGCAATGGAGATTCTATAGGCGTCGTCACCGGCCTTTTCGATGTTGTAAGGCGGGTAACTTTCATTCGCCTGAGAGAATTTCAGTGCGGAATCAAGTTGGCGTTGGAGCCGGTCGAAGCCGACGGACGAACGAAAAAGAGGGGAAAAATCGAATGTATTACGCATGACCACATTCTCCTATCGAAGCAATACGGTTAGGGGCTGTCCGCCAAAATGGCCGGACGGGGCCCACACTTGGATTACGTTTTCGGACCCGAAAAGGCATCCGGAAACGCGGCTGATATAGTCGTCTAATTGGCTTGGTCAAGGGGTGAAAAGGGCGTGGTTACGAGGCCGGCGCGTGGGCCGTCGGTTGGGGCGTCGCGTTGTCGCTGCCGTCGGCCCAGACGGCTTCGAAGAGGGGTATCGGCTCCTTGAAGCCCTTCATCTCGCGGGATCCGCGATCTACGAACTGGTGAGGTTTTTCCTGGCAAAGGTCGCGCACTGCCTCTGAAACGAGGATCTGATAGTTGGTTGCCTTATCGACAATCCGCGCGGCCAACTGAACGGTCGTGCCGAATAGATCATTGTCCTCCACGATGGGCGTTCCGGCGTTGATCCCAATCTTGAGCCCCAAGGGCATCTCGGGATTTGTCGCATTATTTTGCGCGACGATCCGTTGGATATATATCGCGGCGCTGACCGCATCGCTCGGATTGAGGAAGGATGCCATGATTCCGTCGCCCGTATGCTTGACCTCTCGTCCGTGATAGGTGTTGAGGGCTGCGCGGACGATACGGTTGTGCGTGCGGACAACTTCTTGAGCGGCGGCATCGCCATGGGTTTGGGTCATGTCCGTTGAGCCGACGATGTCCGTGAACATGACGGCGATTGTGCCGACGGCTACATTTTCATCGTTTCGCTTGTTCCAGTTCTCCAGAGCATCATCGAGCATTGCGGGCGCCGTTTCGTCGCCATTGATCTGGAGGGTCATCGCTTCGCGGCCGGCGTCGATCATGGCGAGATGCTTCGGATCGAGGAGGTAACTATCGACGTTGGAGGCGAACCGCGTGGCCTGTTCTTTTCGGGTGCCGAGAATCTCCACGCCGTCGCTCAATATTTTTACCGACTCGCGTTCGGTTAGTCCCTCGTTCTGCGCAATCACCTCGCAAGCTCCGGCAAGGTACAGATTGACGCCGAATTTGTTGAATGCGTCCAGCTTGGGGCGGCGTGCCTTGATTGTTTCCAGCCCCTTGCTCAGGAACGACATCACGGCAACTTTTTGTTGCTCGGCCTTTACCGAAATCGGAAGTTCCAACTCTTCGAGATAATCGCTCTCGTCCTTCTCGTCCGTGCCGGCTTCGGCGACGTCGTCAGGAGGTGCATCCGCCATGTCTGTGGTGGCTGGCGCCTCGAGTGCAGGCGCCGGTTCCGCAGGCGAAGGCGGGGGAGCCACCTCCGCCTGCGGCGCTGCCTTCTCCTCGGTCTCTTTCTTGGGTTTCGGCGGCGCCTTTGGAGCGGATTTCTTTGGTGCCGAAGAGACAGACTTCTTCGGGATTTCGTAGCGGGGCTTGAGCGCTTCCTTGAATAGCCGACGTTCTTCCAGTTCAAACCGTTTGACTTCGTCTTCGCCGGACAAATCGTCTTTGGAGATAAAGGCGTAGACGGAGGATGCCATGCTGAGCGTGAACGTCACCAGCGTGATGCCGACCTGGATGTCCGTATAATCGCTGCGGCCGATGAACCGTCTCAGGAAGGCAAATTCTTCGATTGCAAAGGTGAACATGAAAGTCACCACGAGCGCGATGCTGAACGACACCAAGGCTAGAATGAGCAATTTTGTGACGACGCTCGAGTTTAGCCGGGTGCCGCGCTTCTTACGTTTCCTGTCAGGCTCGTTGAACAGATCGTCGTCCCAGTCGCTAACGGAGTTGCCGCCGCCGCCAGATCTGGCAGACGTCTGTCCATAACCTTGCCCGCCACCGAAATCCGGGAACTTCTTTGTGCCGGACGCCGTCTTGTAGACGGTATACTCCGCACTCTTACCGGTCCGCGCGTCGTAGACTTCGCGGACGACTCTGACGGCCTCGATGTTCGGTAAATTTTCGAGCGCGTGCGCTTCCTCGACGGCGGCTTCGCGCTCAAGCGACGAAAGGCGGGCGTGGAGTTCCCATCGGCCTCTCTGAAGCACGTAAATTTCGAACGACGTTGCGCGTTGACTCAAAACCCGCTCCCCGGGAGAGTTCAGATAACTGCCTACTCAGTTTTCGGCAGCCGGCATGCAAAGCGCCTCCATTGGAATCTGCAAGCCACCCAATGGGTTAGAAATATCTCCACAAGGTTAAGCTAGTGTTCGCAAGGGCCGTTTTCAATTCGAGGGGGCCGAGGTTAACGGCCAATATTTGGCCGGTATCCGGCAAAAAAGCGGGGGTGCTGGTAAAGGGTGTGTGTCCGGTGCGCGACAGGCATAAAAAAGGCGCGGAATCCGCCGACCCGCGCCCGTTAACGAAGCCGTTAAGGCTTATTTGAGGCCAAGATTCTGGAAGCGCTTGTTGAATTTGGCAACCTGGCCGCCGGAATCCACCAAGCGATGCTCGCCGGTCCAAGCCGGGTGAGACTTGGAATCAATGTCGAGGCGCATGGTTTCGCCCGGCTCGCCCCAAGTGGTGCGGGTGGTGAAGGTCGATCCGTCGGTCATGACCACGGTGACTTCATGGTAATCCGGGTGAATATCCTTTTTCATCGCTCTGTTTCCTTGGATTTCAGCCAAAAATGCCTGTCTCGGAGATCCCGGCTCCGGCGCAGGCCTCGGTTCGGGGCGCCCTATATACAGAAGGCCTGCTTGGAGCGCAAGGCTCGCTTGGTCTTTGGGGCGGCTTCCTGCGTCCGTTTTGGGGATCTAGACGGCCTTCCTGGGTTGCCTGAGTCCGGAAATAGCGATGATCAGGACCAGCGCCATGACAGCGGCCCCGGCAAAGAAAGGCCAATCCCGGCCCACAGCTTCGAATAGGATCCCGGCGGCGGCCGGCCCGGCCACCCGTGCCAAGATCGCCGCCGATCGGCCAACGCCCATAATGGCACCCTGTTGGTCGGGGCCGGCCTGAAGGGACATCAGGCTGTTCAAACCCGGCGTGGTCATGCTGAAACCGACCGAAACGATGGTCATCGCCACGATAAGGACGGGAAGGTTGGGGGAAATCGGGATAAGGACGAGCCCCGCGGCCAGGCCGGCGAACCCGAAGCGGACCATACCGGTTTCACCGATGCGGCGGGCAAGCGGTCCGGCAAGGGAGCCTTGCATGATGGCGATGACGATACCCATGTAGGCGAACAGGTATCCGTTCTGTGCGATCCCCCAACCAAGGCGCCGCTCCGACCACAGGGCAAAGGTAGCCTCGACGCCGCCAATCACGCACACCGCCATGAAGTTCAACAGGATGGTCAGCCGTAGATTGGGCTGATGCATAGTGGCGAGAAATGTCCGCCATCGCCCTTCACGCGGCGTTTTGGCGACCTGCGCCCGGATCTCTGGGGATAAGGATTCCTTCAACACGAAAAGGGCGCATAGGAACGCCGCCAGAGAGAACGCGGCGGCGACATAGGCCGGCAGGCTGAAGTCGGTGTGGGCAGGGTCATGTCCGCCGAGGATGCCGCCGATGGCCGGACCTGCAACGAAACCCAGACCGAACGCCGCGCCGATGACGCCCATCCCCTTGGCCCTGTTTTCGCGTGTTGTGATGTCCGCGGCATAGGCGAAAGCAGCTGCAATACTGCCCGCCATGGCACCGCCTAGGGCTCGGGCCATGAACAGATGAACCAAATCGTCCGCCATGGCCAGCCAGACATAGCCGACGACCGTTCCCGCGAGACTGATCAGCAGAACAGGTTTCCGTCCGACCCGATCGCTGAGGCGGCCCCAGAACGGCGCCGTGATGAATTGGGCGAGGGAATAGACGGCCATCAGGAACGCGACTTCGTCCGGCGAGGCGCCATAGCGTTCGCCGTAGAACGGCAGCATGGGAATGATGATGCCGAACCCGACGAGATCGATGAAGACGATGGCAAAAAGAATGAGCATTCAGGAAGACTATCGGACGGAAATGGAAAGTTGGTCGACTTAGGTGCGCCACGGCGGCGCCGATGTCAACACACCCAAACCTCGGCCCAAACCTCGGCCCAAACCTCGGCCTAGCGTTCCGTCAGCTTAAACTCGATCCGGCGGTTCCGCCGGTAGGCAATCTCGTCCTGGGCGGGGTCGATGGGTTGGAATTCGCCGAAGCCCGTCGCTGCGAGACGATCGGGAGGAATCCCCTGATCGATGAGATATTTCACCACCGAAATCGCACGCGCCGTCGAAAGTTCCCAGTTTGAGGGGAACTTCGCGGTGGCGATGGGGACCCGATCGGTATGGCCGTCAATGCGCAGAACCCAATTGATGCTCGACGGGATGCGCGCGGAAATTTGTTTGAGCGTTTCGGCTAGCTGTTTGATCTGGTTCTTGCCCGCATCGCCCAAATCGGCCGACCCGGTGCTGAACAGCACCTCTGATTGGAAAACAAAACGATCGCCGACGATACGGATACCCGGATGGTCGCCGAGCAACTCACGCAAGCGGCCGAAAAACTCGGACCGGTATTGAGACAACTGCTGGACGCGGCTGGCCAGAGCGGCGTTGAGGCGCTTGCCCAGATTGGCAATCTGTACCTCCTGCTCCTCGGAGGCCTTCTCGGAAGCATCCAACGCTTCCGATAGCTGTCCAATCTGTCTCCGAAGCGCGGCGATCTGCTGGTTGAGGAGGGCGACCTGAGCCCGCGCACTCTCCGAAAGGTCCTTCTCCTCAAGCAGGGCTTTTTCGGATTTCTCCAAGTTGCCGGCAAGCTGCGCAACTTCCTTTTCAAGTTCGGCCCGCAACGCTTTTAGCGCTTCGATATTCTGGGTCAGCGAGGCGATATCGCGGAGTTGGGTCTCGATCTTCTCCCGGTCGGCCATGATCGTCTTGAACGCGTCTTCCAATTCCTTGCTGACCTTGTTGCGTTCTTCTTCGACCGTTTCGGTGCGCAACGTCAGGGATTTGAGCTGCGCGGCCAAATCATCCTTGGTTGCCACCGAGGCCTGTAGTTCGTCGGAGATTTGGGCAAGGTTGGTGCGTAGGTTCTCATTGGCTTTGCGCTCAAGTGCCAGAAGGTCGGCAAGTTCGGTGACTTGACCGCGCAGCCGGTCCAGCGCTTCGTCGCGGCCCGACAGCGCTTCCGATAGAAAGAATTGCGCGAGGACGAAGATCATCAGCAGAAAGATGATGACCATGAGGAGTGCCGCGAGGGCATCCACGAATCCGGGCCAGATGTTTGTGCTGCGTTCGCCGCGGCGCGCAAGGCTAGCCATCGGCGCCCCGCTTAATTCCGGGTGTCGCGCGCACTGGCGGCGATGGTGCGGGCGAGAAGCTTGATTTCGCTTCGGACTTCTTGGCTAAGTTCTTCACGACCGGTCGTCAGCTCTTCGAGAAGACGAGCCATGTAGAGATCGATATTCCGGATATGTGCTTGGGTGGCTTCGTCAAGCCCACCGCCCGTCTTGCCGGACATCAGCGCTTCAAGCACGCGCCGAAGCTCGGTTTGATTGTCTCCCATGCTGGCGAGCAGTGATTGCTCGGACCGCATTTGATCGCTCATGGCTCCTAGGCGCTCATTGAGTTCGATCAAACTGTTTTTGCTGGCGATGTTGCTTTCTTCGCCGCGGGCCAGGGTGCGCTGGAGGTTCTCGAGACTTTCCGCGGTTTGTTCGAGCAGAGCTTGTACATAGGCCGGGACGGACTGGTCGCCGTCACCCGACAACGCGCCCGACGACAGCCGCGTGAGGCTCGAAAGCCATTCCTCGAGGTCATTGTAGAACCGGTTCTGTGCCTGTCCCGCCTGAAGATCGAGGAAGCCCAGCACCAGGGAACCAGCCAACCCGAAAAGCGATGACGAAAAAGCGGTGCCCATGCCCGAAAGCGGTGCTTCCAGACCTGCCTTGAGATTGGAAAACACGGAGGTCAGATCGCCGCCGGCCACCGACAGCCCCTTGATGACGTCGCTGACGGACCCGACCGTTTCCAAGAGGCCCCAAAACGTTCCCAACAATCCCAGAAAAATAAGGAGACCGATGGTGTAGCGCGACAGATCGCGCGATTCATCCAGCCGTGACGCAATGCCGTCGAGCAGTGACCGCATGGAGAGCGTGGACAGGCTAAGTTTATCGCGTCGCTCGCCGAGCATGGTGGCCATGGGGGCAAGCAGGCGCGGCGGCGTGGTTTCGGAAAGGGCCGGGCTCGCGCGACGGAACCGCTCGATCCAATGGACTTCCGGATAGAGCATCAGGACTTGGCGGAAGTTGTAGATGATGCCAAGGAGCAATACGCCAATGATAAGCCCATTCAGGGCAGCGTTGGCAAAGAAGGCCTGTTGCAAAGGCTGAAAAAGAAGCGCCGCCGCGACGACCACCAAAGCGACGAAAATGGCCATTCGGACCACAAAACGTTGAGGGGCGGTCATTGCCGAAATCCTGGTTCTACAAAGTTGTTGTCGTCATCCCGGTCGAGCAGGCCGAAATGTTTGCTTACGCTACCTGCCTTGTTACCGCTCAACAACGCGCAGGTCCACGCGATTTGGGGAGCCCTCGGGGACACGGTTGCCCAGCGCTCGAACGTCGATGCGGGTACTGCGGACACCTTTGCCGATCAAGTACGAACGAACGGCCAGTGCGCGCGACAACGACAGACGGCGGGCACGGCTGGATGACAAATCTGGGTCGCCTGCATAGGCGAGCAATTGCATACGCAATTCTTCATCCCCGTTCATTCGCGCCGCGACGGCGTCAAGCGCCTTGCGTCCGGCTTCCGACAAAGTCGCGTCGCCCGGTGCGAAGGTGATGCTATCCGCAGATGGCTGCGACGTCGACGGGCCCGGGGTAACCTTTGCTTGCTGCTCCGGTTCCGCTGGTGGCGGCGGTGGCGGCGGCGGTGTTTCAACGGCTGGTGACGGGATCGGAGGTGCGGGCGGTGGCGCTTCGGGCGACGTTGCCGCGACTTTCTCTTCCGTCTTTGGCTCTTCCACTTTGGGCTTAGGCTTCGGTGCCGGCTTTGCGTGCTCTATTTTGGGCGCTTCGACGGCAGGGGGCGGTGCCTCCATAACAGGGGGCGGTGTATCGCTTGCCGAAGGCGGTTCGGGAGACGGTTCCGGCATCGACGTTGCCGGTTCCGCGGGCTTCTGTTCCGTTAGAGGTGTCGGCGTTTCCATTGGCGCCGTCACTGAGGAGCCGGCGTCGGTGCCGGATGGGAGAGCTGCGGTCTGCTGTTCCGCCGGTTCGGCGGCGCGCGGTTTGGGGGCGGGTTTGGCGGCAGGGCGCGTCACCACAATTTTTCGCCGCTCGGATGGTGGTACGAGTTTCACTTCCGGAAGGGGCTCTTCCTGCAGGACTCCGTCGACGGGGGGACGGGTGACGAGGAGTGACGATCTTGGGACGCGCGGAGGCGGCACGAGCAATCCCGACCGATCACGCAGCGGATCGAACTGCGGTGGAACGCCGCTTCCGCCACTTATGATGCTTTGATCGACCAGCACGTTGGTATCGCCGCCCCACGGCGCGAGCTGCGCCGATGCCGGCGCGGCTATCATTGTTTGCAAGGCCAAGGAGCCAACGAGAATTCCGGGGAGGAATAATCCCGGAAGAAAGCGGTCAAGATTTTTCAACGCGTGGTCACCATCATCCATCGCGAAACCCCTTCGGAAGCAACGGTCGCACGCGGCCCGTGCGGCTTCGTTTACCCTCGTAAGGTAGAGATGCAAACAATAGCCAAGGCTTGCTGCGGGTACAACAGTACGCAAACGGGCGACCGTTTGGAATCCGCGTCACGGAAACGGTTACACCGGAGTTTGGGCGAAAAAGAGGCGAAATATGGTGAAAAGATCAGCGCGCATTACGCACTAGTTTCGACAGCGGTTGGTGTAAATCGGGGGTCGCGGCGAGAACACTACCCGAATCAAGCATGTTCGAGCCGCCGCCGATTTCGGTCACGAAACCGCCTGCTTCACGCACAAGGACGATACCCGCGGCCATATCCCAAGGATTCAAACCGGATTCCCAGAACCCTTCAAAACGCCCGGCGGCGACATAGGCCAGGTCCAACGCTGCCGCACCGAAGCGGCGAATGCCCGCTGAAACTTCCATGACCGCGGCCATCTGCTTCAGAAACTCCGGGTGGTCACCGATACCCTTGAAGGGGATGCCCGTGGCAAAGATGGATTCTTCCATTTTGCTGCGTCCCGATACGCGTATGCGCCGATCGTTAAGGTGCGCGCCCGCCCCTTTCTCGGCCCAGAACATTTGCTCGTTGATGGGCTCGTAAACAACGCCTGCGATCAATTCGCCTCTTTCCTGATAGGCGATGGAAATGGCGAAGTGCGGTATGCCGTGAAGCAGATTGGTTGTGCCGTCGACGGGATCGATGATCCATTTCCGATCGGGATCGGTTCCCTCGTGGGAGCCGCCTTCTTCCATGATGAAACCGTAGCCAGGCCGCGCCTTGGACAATTCCTCGAACAGGATTTTCTCCGTCCGAATATCGGCGGCTGAGACGAAGTCGGCCGGACCTTTTTTGGAAACCTGCAGTTGTTCGAGTTCACCGAAATCGCGTTTGAGGCGCGGGGCCGCCTTACGCGCGGCGGCGATCATCACGTTGATGATGGGCGACTTGACGGCCATGCTCGGCTGTTATCCTTGTTTGCTTCCGAAAAATGATCGCCAAATCGGCAATCAATCCTTTGCCCGTTCGACGTAGCTCGCGTCGGCGGTGTTGATGACGACGCGCGTGCCGGTCGCGATATGGGGCGGCACCATCGTACGGACGCCGTTCTCGAGTTGTGCCGGCTTGTACGAGGCCGCGGCCGTCTGGCCTTTTATCACGGCGTCGGCTTCGACGACTTCCAGAACCACTGTCTCGGGCAGGGTCACGGAAAGGGGTTCTCCCTCGAAACTGTCGACGGTGACCATCATGCCGTCTTGTAGGAACGCAATCTGATCCTCGCCGATGAGATCTTTGCTGAGCGAGACCTGGTCATAGGTTTCCGTATCCATAAAGGTGTACATGTCGCCGTCGCTGTACAGATACTGATAGTCCTTCTGATCGAGACGGACGCGCTCGACGCTTTCGGACGACCGGAAACGTTCATTGAGCTTGGTGCCGTCACGTATGTCTTTCAGTTCCACCTGCAAATAGGCGCCGCCTTTACCGGGCTGGGTGTGCTGCGTCTTGACCGCGCGCCACAGCCGGCCTTGATGTTCGATAATATTGCCGGGGCGGATGGCGTTACCGTTGATTTTCATGGTCGCTTCTCGGGATCGTTATCTATGGGGCCGCCGATAGGACGCCTTTTGCCAAGGTGCCGCTGTTGGAGCCCGGATTGAGTTGAACCGGCGCAGAGACCTCCCCTGCGAGCGGCGCGGAACCTAGCAGCTTGGAGGGCGCCCGGCAATGCCAGGAAGTCTAGGCTTCAAACGCATTGTTGATGGCCTTGTTGAAAGCCTTTACGGCGGCGCTTGGCCCCTGCGGATGGGCCCAGACGGCAGAGACCACTGCCAGGAAATCTGCCCCGGCGCGGACCAGAGGGCCGCAATTCTCGGGCGTGATGCCGCCGATGGCGACGCACGGGACAGTCGTTGCCTGCGACCAAGCCTCGAGGAGGCCGACTTCGGCGCGGGTTTTCGGGTCCTTGGTGGTGGTCCCGAAGAATGCCCCGAAGGCGACGTAATCGGCGCCGGCCTCGGCGGCTTCGATGGCCAGGTGATAGGAATTGTGGCAGGTCACGCCGACAATGGCGTCGTCGCCCACCAACCGCCGGGCCTCGGCATAGCTGGCGTCTTCCTGGCCGACATGCACGCCGTCGCAGCCCATTTCCGCGGCGAGGTCGGGCCGGTCGTTGACGATGAAGGCGACGTCGCGTTCCTGGGTGACGGGCATCAGCACTTCGATCGCCGCGCGGATCTCATCATCGCCGGCATCTTTAAGACGCAATTGAACACAGGCGACGTCGCCCGCATCCAAGGCGGCGGCAAGGTCGTCGGCAAAGGAGGTCGGGTCCAGGGCCGGAGGTGTCACCAGATAAAGGCGGCAGCGGGCGTCGGGATCGTTATTTGGCATGGCCGAGAGATAGTCTGCGCAGGCGGCAAAGGCAATCTGCAAGAGCACACCTCGGATTGAGCGTTTGCGGTCCGGTCCCGTTGGGTTATCTGTTGAGGCAGAGACACGCAGGAATTTGCGGGAGGAACAATATGATCGATATAGAACGGGTGGATCACATCGGGGTCCGGGTGAAGGACCTGGAACGGGCCAAGAAATTCTATGAGATTTTCGGCTTCAAGCAGGTGAGCGTTGCCGACAACGATGCTGTCGTGGTCATCAAGAATGCGCAGGACGTAGAACTCAACCTGATTTACAACGCGACGACGGAGAATGACGGCAAGAACATCCTGATGGATGTCGACGACAAGTTCGCGGGTTATACGCATGTGGCGCTGCGTATCTCGTCTGTTCTCGACACGCTGAAGGAATTGCAAGAGCGCGACATCACCATCACCCAGGGGCCGGTGGCGTTCGGCCGCGACGGGCATGTGTCGCTGTTTCTGCGTGACCCCGACCGCAACGTCATCGAATTGCGGGGCCGGGCGGAGGATTACGACGCCATTCCCGGACTTACGGTGTACGAACCCGAAAATTAATTGGCGGCGAGCCAATCTCTGGCCGCGGCTTCCGCGTCCGCGATATCCAGAAGGTCGAGTGCGTCGTCGTCATCTGTATCGAGGCGCGCGCCGCGTTGCACGGCGATGTCATCGATTTTACGCCTCACATCGAGGGGCACGTCGACGCGAATAGCGTCCATCCCTTCCTGTAGCGCGGCGAGGGCGTAGCCGGGATCGTCGCCGCAATCGAGGATGGCTTCCGCGGCGGCGTCGGGGAAGTCGGCTCGCGCCGCGTCGATCATTTTACGAAAGTAACCGGCCCCGAGTGTGGTGGCGGCGCCTTTCGCGCTGATCAAGGTAACGGGTTTACCCAGTTCCGATGCGGCGGCAAGGGCTGCACGCGCATGCTGGACTGTGTGTACGCGGACGCGTTTGCCTGTCACCTTGCGAGCGCCTTTTGAATTCTCGTCCGTGCAGCGGCCGGAAGCTTGCGTGTCGCCTCGCGATACGTAAGGCCCGACATCCGCGGACCCAGTTCGAGGATCAGTTTTTCGGCGGTTTTTGCGTCCGCGTCCGACAATTCGCGGATGGTCCAGCCGATCGCCTTGCGAATGAAAAACTCTTTTTCGTCAATGAGCGCGGCACAGCTTTCGCGGAGTTGGTCGAGACGCAAGGCATCTGCGCGGATAGCCGGAATGTGACAGAGCAGAGAGGCGCGCCGCAGCCACATCCAGTCATCGTTTGTCCATCGGGCGATCTCGCGCCATGCCTCGGGGTGCGCTACGGCGACGTGACCGACGACGAAGGTGCAGATCGCATCGACCACGTCCCAGGTGTGGCTGTCACGGATCCAATCGCAGAACATCCCACCGACGTGGGAGGCGTCGAACCTTTCGTTGAATTGCTGAGCGACGAAAATGACAAGCAGCCGGTCGTCATGGACGGTCGACGGCCACACCGCATCGAGTGCGCTTGTAAGGTCGGGCGTTTGAGGATTGCGCACCGCCCGTTTGACGCTCTTTGCAGCACGGCGCACGTCGGGCACGCCGCAGCCGAGAACATCGAGATCGGTTTTCAGATAGTTCTTACGTCCCGGCGCCTTAACGGGATCGGCGTGGGCGCGGAGGTCGTCGCGGGCGCGGGAGATGGCGTCATCGATATCCATGATCCATTTCCCGCCGCCCTGCGGCACATTTTTGGGTTAAATAAGTTTTCCGATGGCGGTGGCGGTATCGACCATCCGGTTGGAGAAGCCCCATTCGTTATCGTACCAGGACATGACGCGCACGAACTGGCCTTCGATCACTTGGGTCTCGGGCAGATCGACCACCGAACTGAACGGGTTGTGGTTGTAGTCTGCCGACACCAGTAACTCGTCGCACGCACCGAGGATGCCTTGGAGCGGGCCATTCGCGGCGGCGATGAGTGCGTTGTTCACTTCTTCGACCGAGGTTTCACGGCCGGGCACGAACTTGAAGTCGATTAGCGAGACGTTCGGGGTCGGTACGCGGACCGAGGAGCCGTCGAGCTTGCCGTTGAGTTCCGGCAGCACCAGACCCACGGCCCGCGCGGCACCCGTCGAGGTGGGGATGAGCGAGGCTGCCGCGGCGCGCGCCCGGCGCAAATCCTTGTGCAGCGTATCCACCGTGCGTTGATCGCCGGTATAGGAGTGAATGGTGGTCATGAAGCCGCGCTCGATGCCCATGGCGTCGTGCAGCACCTTGGCGACCGGTGCCAAGCAATTGGTGGTGCAAGAGGCATTGGAGACGACGGTGTGATCGGCGGTCAGCTTGTCGTGGTTGACGCCGTACACGACGGTCAAGTCTGCGCCGGAGGCCGGCGCGGAAACCAGAACCCGTTTGGCACCGGCTTCGAGGTGTTTGGCGGCGGCATCGCGGCTCGCGAAAAAGCCTGTGCACTCCAGCGCGATATCGACGCCCAGTTCCTTCCACGGCAGTTGGGCGGGATCGCGCTCGGCCGTTACCCGGATCGGACCGGTGCCGGCGTCGATGGTGTCACCGTTGACGGTGACGTCGCCGGGCAATTGACCGTGTACGGAATCGTACTTCAGGAGATGTGCGTTGGATTCGGCAGGGCCGAGATCGTTGATGCAAACCACCTCGACGTCATTGCGTTGAGATTCGAGAATCGACCGAAATACCAACCGCCCAATGCGGCCAAATCCGTTGATCGCGACCTTAAGTGCCATCCTAAACTCTCCGTCGGGAATATTTTAATTTCTGCGCATTTGTTATGGCCGCCTGGGCACGGCCTTTGGTAAACAATTGGTTAACAGCAGGTTAACGCGGGCGCACAATCGACGGTTAGCCCCCCTCCGTCAACAATCAATTTTGACCTTAACGCCGGTTGACGTTTTCGCCCGAGGACCCCTAATCTGAAGGAACAACTTGAGGAACGGACGACGCATTGGCGGACAAAAAATCCAATTCCCCGACGCGCGCTGATAAAGCTTATGCGCGTATCGAAAAATCCCTCGCGCGGCTCGAAGCGGCCGTTGAGGCAAAAGCCGCCCAAAGCGGCGAGAATGACGGCGACAGCAACATCGGTGACTTGGCGGAACAACTGAGCGCGGCGCGCCAGGAGATTTCGGCCCTGAAATCCCGTAATCACGAGGTTTCCGGGCGCCTGGACGGTGCGATCGATAGGGTCAAGGCCCTGGTTGGCGACTAGGGCCGAACGACTGGGTACCGGGAAAAGCAGGAAAATACCGTGGGACAAGTCGCAGTTACGATCAACCAAAGAAAGTACGATATCGCCTGCGATGACGGGCAGGAGGCGCATTTGGCGCGCCTCGCTCAGTATATCGACAAGCGTGTCAACGAGCTGACGGCCGCAGTCGGGCAGATCGGTGATTCGCGGCTTTTGGTCATGGTCAGCCTCCTGGTGGCCGATGAACTGTCCGAAGCCATGACCGAATTGGACGAATTGCGAGGCGGGCGGAGCCCGCTCGCGGGGAGCGATTTGGCGCCTGAACTCGAGCAGGTTGCGGATCGGATCGACGGCCTCGCCGAACGGCTGGAAAACTCCTGATTTCCCTAGTCCCCTAGCGTTCCACGAAAACCCAGGATTGCTTAAGACGTGCCACCTACCTAGATTAGCTAGGGGATGTCGCGGCCCGGTGCGTTAGAGACGGAAATCCCCGGGGCCAATGCAGATCCATCGGGAGCTGTCCCTGCCGGACCCCTGGGTTCGGCACACGGCGCCCACCTAGACCTTTGGGCCTAGGAGGATTCTTTGCTCGACGGCCGGTGCGGCGCCATCCCTTTTTTGCCCATTTCATTTTCGCCAAAGCTTCTCCCCCCATACCCGATCGGTTCCGTTCCTGATGGATAAGACCTCCCTGAAAGACCAAAAAGCCGCGCTGCGCGAGCAGGCGTACGCGCGGCGTCGGGCTTTCGCGCAGACCGAGGGAGTGGGGGCGGGATTGGATATCCGCGATCACTTTATCGAGGCCGGTCTGACGCCTGCACCGGGTACGGTTGTTAGCGGATATTGGCCCATGGCGGACGAGGCCGACGTGCGGCCCTTGATGGAACATCTTCATGGTGCGGGGATGCAGTTGTCGTTACCGGTCCAGGACGGCAAGGACAAACCGCTGCTGTTTCGAGCCTGGAAACCCGGTGACCCTCTGATGAAACGGAATTTCGGTGTCATGGAACCGCGCGGTGCCCAATCCAAATGCCGGCCGGAGGTTTTGTTGGTGCCGCTGGTTGCCTTCGATACGGCCGGCACCCGCCTTGGGTACGGGGGCGGATATTATGATCGGACACTCGCCGATCTGCGTGGCTCGGCAAAAGCAACAAAACCCTTGGCGGTTGGTGTTGCCTTCACATGTCAGCAGGTGGATACCCTTCCGAAGGGGGAGTTCGATCAACCCCTCGATTGGATCGTGACTGAGGCGGGGGCATCCAAGTTCCCGCCGGCATGATGGAGAAGCGATAGCAATGCGCATACTCTATTGCGGCGATGTGGTCGGGCGCGCCGGGCGGGAGGCGGTGGTCCGCTATGTACCCAGGCTGCGCGACGATCTGAAGCTCGACTTCGTTATCATTAATGGTGAAAACGCCGCCCATGGTTTTGGTCTAACCGAGACCATTTGCCATCAGTTCTACGATGCCGGCACCGATGTGATCACCACCGGCAATCACGCCTGGGATCAGCGGGAGATGCTGAGCTATATCGACACGGACGCGCGGGTTCTGCGTCCGCTCAATTACCCGCCGGGAACCCCGGGCCGGGGGGCGCATATCTACGAAACCCGAGATGGCCGGCAAGTGTTGGTGGCCCAAATCATGGGGCGGCTGTTTATGGACCCCCTGGATGATCCCTTCGCCGCCATCGATGCCGCTCTCGACGGCTGTCGTCTCGCCGAAACGGTGGATGCCATTGTCGTCGATATCCATGCCGAGGCGACGAGCGAAAAGGCGGCGGTCGGGGTTCATCTGGATGGCCGGGTCAGCTTGGTAACCGGCACCCATTCCCATGTGCCGACGGCGGATGCCCGTATTCTGCCGGGAGGAACGGGATACCAAACCGACCTCGGCATGTGCGGCGATTACGATTCCGTCATCGGCATGAAAAAAGAGGCCGCCACGGCGCGGTTCATTACCAAACTCCCGACGACACGGCTTGAGCCCGCCGAGGGCGAGGGGACCCTGTGTGGCGTGGTTCTCGAAACCGACGATGCAACGGGCCTTGCACGGCGTCTCGATCCCGTGCGGCTCGGTCCGGGTCTGATCGAAAGCCTCCCGCCGCTTTAATCTTTTTGTTTCCCGTGAAACCGATTGGGTGCGCCGAGTTGTCCGTTGCGTATGCCGTAATTGGCGCGCACGGTGGGTGCCGGCGGCTAGGTAAAAAATACCCCTTTTGATTGTTTCTGTATTTATTAGACAATTTAAATATGTATTTTTTCGCAGAAATCCGGGAAAAACATGTATAAGTATTCCAATTTTCTAATGTTCCGTTAACCGGAAAATCACCTAGATTTCGGCAGAAATTAGCCATATTCTAAAGGTAACAAAAATTTATAGGAATTTTCTGTTGGATTTTAATTGAAAAAATTATAAATTAATTCTAATTTCGATAATAACAAAAAACGGAGGAGCATTCGAGGGCATGTTGTCATCACGCGGACATAGAATTCTGCGGATGCCTTAATAAAGGCCCGGCACGGATGGATGGAAGACGATGGATCGGGCCACAACCAGGAGAGAAATAAATGGCTTTATGGTTCGACGAAAACGGAAGTCTCCAAAACGTTCGAGATTGGCGGGGCGACATTCCGGATTTGACTTCTGTCACGGAAACGAGCGGATCGGCCGATCCGTCCGCTATGGCCGCCGCCGCGCGGGACGCGGCCGACTATGTTCTGGAAACCACGTTCACCGCGACCCTCCGCGCGGATCAATTGATGGATGAGGCGAAGGCTGATCTCGATGCGTCGTTGCGCTCGGGTGATCCGATGACCGCGCTGTCCCATCTCAAATCCTTCGGCGAAGAAGTCGCCCGTGAGTTCGGCCGCGAAGTCGAGCACTGGCTCAATGCGTCACCCAATGAAATGGCGCACGACCAGTTGGCGGGACGACTGACAATGATTGCCGAGCAACTCAAGGTGGACGCGCTGGCCTATGGCCAGGCGCACCGGGTGTTGCGCCGCGCCAACACGGCGGAAGAGGCATTGTCGCGGTTGGCCCAAGAGGCCGGAAAGGTACCCGAAACGGCACTTGATGTACGGGAGCAGGGGGATCGAATCCTCGATCTCATGACGGAACTGGGTACCGCGCCCGATGCCGTTGATCGCCGCCGGATGCAATTCCACGCCGAGGTTGCCGAAGCGGCGGTCATGGCTTTGGTCGACCGCGATCCCGCCGATGCCCTTGCCCGTCTCGATGCCGGTGCCCTCGACGATCTGATCGGCGATGCGGACGCAAAGGAAATCTTGCGCCGCCGCGCCGATGAATTACGCCGCGCCAACGAAGAAGACGAGGAGCGGGAGCGGGAATTGGCAGTGCAACGCACCCGTGAAGTGGATGATCTGTCGGCGTTGACGGCGGAGCATCTACTAGGGGCCGCCATTGAACGGGGCGAGGGGGCATATGCCGATATCGACCGGGCGGAACTGACGGGTGAGATCGATGCCTTGCAAGCGGCACGGCTTCGTGCCCGGCTCGCCGGTGCCGACGAAGCTGCCGCGACGCGCCGCCGCGATGTTCAGGAGGCGTCCGCGGCGCTTCGTTCCGCCATGATCGAAAACGAGGCCGTCATCACCGATGACCCGCATTGGCCGGACAAGGTGAATGCCTTCTACGAAGATTTGTTGATGGCGGTCCCGGAAGGCGATCCGCAAGCCCGGGGGTTCGGGGTTGTCGACGCGAACTTGGTGGATGAACTGGCGCATCTCGCGGGAGTGGTTCCCAAGGCACTTGGACTGCACCTCACCCGCGAGATGAACTCGGACGAACCCGCGCGCATCGTCGCCGCGGCGCGGCGGGTGGGCGATCTGTTTGCCGATCCCAATCTGCGCGAGTCGCTCGCCGGCACCATGCATGCCGACACGCTGGTGCAGGCCTTCGCGGTTTTACCGGATGCCGATATCGCGGAACTGGGTTTGACGCCGGAACGTGCATTACGCCGCGGGCAGGAACGGCTCGCCGACTTTGCTGACCGGGCCGAGCGCGAAGCCGCCGAGCGGCAACAAATGGTGCGCTATTTCGTATCGCACGGGCGCAACCTTTTGCCGTCGCCGGCTTTGCAGGATGCCGCACGCAAGGGACGGGGGGGCGATACCACGCTCGGCAAGCTTCCCGGTGGCGCCGTCGTGGTGCCGGTGGATTTGCAAAGTCCATCTTTGCTTGCCGCCATCGAGGATGCGTTCGCGCGTACCGGCAAATCGGCGGCGGATTTTACTGTCGGTAACAGGTATCCGGCTGAAACGCTTCATGACACACCGCAAGAAGAAATCCAAAGGGACGCCGAACAATGAGCCATAAGCGCAAAAGAAAATCCCGGCGCATCAAACGCCGCACGAATGATCCCCAGGTAAGCCAACCGGTATCAAAGGAAGGACTCGAAGACCCGATCTCTTCATCGCCGCCGGCGGATGACCGCGGTGTGATCTCGCGCGTGGCCCATCTGACACCGGGGGAGATCGTCATTCCGCCCTCGGTGATCGACGGCGCGCTGGCGAGCGCGTTGCAGGACGCTTTCGCCGCCGACGGGCTCGACATGGGCCGGTACACCGTCGGCGGCGCGGACGATTCCGTGAACCCCGAGACGGGGCTTCGGGAATATTTCTATTTCAACGTCGACGATCCCGCGGCGGGGGAGGGCGATCTCAGCAAACTCGATTGGGAACCAGCGGCGGCGGATGCCGAGGTGGCGACGGCAAGCAGCGAGACACCCGTGCCCGATCTCAGCTTCCTTACCAACGATACCAACTTCGGCGGCGAGGTAACGTTGCCCTACGCGGACTATAGTTTCGATCCGGAGGCGGGGTTCATCACCTTACCGTGGAACGAGGAGGCGAGCAGGCGCGGGCCCCTTGTCGACACGGAGATAGGCGCGGAAACGCGCCGCCTCACCGGCGACGGGCTCGGCGCGGCGAGCGGCGTGCCCGGTCCTGCCGTCGGCACATCCGAAGGCTATACTCCAAATGGGGACTATGGTTTCGGCTATTTCCCGGGCGCAGCGCCTGCGTCTGTCCCCGGGGTCGATCCGGATGGTTACGACAATTACCGCACGGATAATCTTTCCAGCGGCACGCTGGTTCCGGGCACGTTGGAGGCCTTCGCGGGCGGGCAGGGTGCAACAAATGGCGTGCCGTCACGGGTGCGCGCGCCGATGGTACCTGCACCGACACAACCCGCGCCGCGTGCCGCGCGGGAACCGGTGCCCGAACCTATTGATGAGGATCCGAACGCGCCCGGCAACCGGCGCGCCTGGTATCGCGATAGTCATCGTGTCATCGAAGCGACGCGTAACACCGAGCCCCTCGATCCGCGCCAAACCTTTCCGCCCGCCCAACGCGCGCCGCACATGACCCGTGCCGACGCCGAGGGCATCACCGAAAGAATTATGCAATGGCAACAGACGCAAGTACCGCGAACGTTTACACCGGCCGAAATCGAAAAGGTAAGGCAGGCACTTGCGAATCTTAAACTAAAACGCCAGGAAGCGTTCGGAGCGCGGAAAGCATTCGATGCGGCGGTAAACTCTGAAAATGCAGATATTGAAGAAATACGGAATGCCTACGCAAATTACAGAGCTGCACAAAATGACTTCGAAGCAGTAAGTGGGTTTTTGAGAAACCAACCGGCAGAAATGCGTGACGCGTTGAATGGACCACCGCCGACCTATGATGAAGTTAACGATCCAGAAAATGGCTGGGAGAAAATGACCGGCTTATTTGTCAATTTTTATCATCAAAATTTGCTTCCCTGGCGATGGACAGAAAAGTTTGTTCACCCTGACGGTCGGGAGTTTGTCTTTGACCCAAAGACGAAACAACTGGTTCCTGATAAATACAAAGGGACATTCAATTTCGCACATCCCAAAGAAGACCCACTAGGGCATTGGTTTTACGACATGATGCCCTACTATAGCGGGAAGTAGAGGCTAAACCTTCAACGCCTATCGGCGCATTTAAAACGCCTGCAGCGAGAAAATTTCCTTGGTAAAGATGGACGGCGGAACGTTGGGAGAAGAGAGGCTCATCCGGTTAGGGTATTTGCTCAATGCCCTGCATCTGTTTCCAATTGCGCTGGTGCTCTTGTTCGGCGGTTCCTTTTGGGTTTTCGAACATTTAGCCGGCATGGAACTTGGTGATTCCGAAGCCATACAACTGTTACCGGTGATGTATGTTCCCACGTCCCCACTGATGATGGTGCTAAACTTTTACGTTTTCACAAAATTGGGACAACGGGCAGCGAGGTGGCAAACGTCGCTTTTCATGGGGCTGTTTGTCTTGGACCTCGCAGCGTTTGTTTATTGGATCTAAGGTCTCGGCAAACAAATTCTGGGACGGGCGCCTAAGGAGAGTGAGGGACATGATATGCCAAGCATAAAGATGCCCGAATATCAGAAATTGCTCCGTATCGCCTACATCTTGAATGGCTTTTATCTGTTTCCCCTGCTGTTTGATATTGCCGCCCAATTGGCATTGGGATCGGAACAGATCATGCATCCGGCGACCATAATGGTTTTATATTTGCCAACATTGCCGTTCATGCTGGCGCTGGGCGTCACTGTATACGTGAAGTCCGGGCTTCGATCCAAATGGGGCCATGTAATTCCGTTCTTTTTGTTGAGCAATTTATATTGGTGGGCGGTCGGGGGCCTTTTATATGCACTCAGCTGGGGAGTATAGATCGCTTTTCATTGGGCGCCTCGGTGAACTGAAACAGGAGTGAGGCTGAATTCAGCCTACGCACGACAAGCCTACACTTGTCGTCTTGCCGTGGGAGCGGGGCAAAAAGACTATAGTATAATCGCGCCGGGATTGCAGCCGTGTGACGCGTTGCACGCGTTTCTTGACCCCTCCACAAGAATCGGGGGAAGCTGTCATTAAGACGTGCCATCCCATTTCCAGCCGGCGCTTTTCCCGGTGACCGGCGCGCGCATTCCTGCACGGGAATTCACACAGGGGGAAATCTCATGGAAAGTTTCAGTGCCTTCGTAGGGGCCGTTAACGGCGTGGTCTGGGGCCCCGCCATGCTGACGCTCATTGCGCTCACCGGCGTGTTCCTCATGGTCGGTCTTGCCTTCTATCCGTTGCGTAAGATTGGGTATGCCTTGCGTCTGTTGTTTTCCGGCGGTGAAGCCGGGGAGGGCGACATCCCGCCCTTCAAGGCGCTGATGACGGCGCTCGCCGCCACCGTCGGCACCGGTAACATCGCTGGTGTCGCCACCGCCATTTTCCTCGGCGGGCCCGGCGCGTTGTTCTATATGTGGCTGATCGCCCTCATCGGCATGGCGACCAAATATGCCGAAGCCGTTCTCGCCGTTTCCTACCGCGAAGTAGACGAAGACGGGCTGCATGTCGGCGGGCCCATGTATTATCTCAAGAACGGCGTTGGGAAACGCTTCCCGTTGCTCGGCGGCATCCTCGCCCCGTTGTTCGCCATCTTCGCCGCCATCGCCGCCTTCGGCATCGGCAACATGGTGCAGTCCAATTCGGTTGCCCACGCTCTTACCTCGACATTCGGGGTCGGCGAGATTTGGACCGGCGTGATCATGGCGGTGATCGTCGCGCTGGTGATCATCGGCGGCATCCGCCGCATCGCCGATGTGGCGGGCGCGTTGGTGCCCTTCATGATGGTGGCCTATGTGTTGGCGGCGCTGGTCGTCCTGGTGCTCAACATTGGGGCGATTCCGGATGCCATTGCGCTTGTCTTCCAGCACGCGTTCCAGCCGGTCGCGGCGGCGGGCGGCTTCGCCGGCGCAACGGTGGCCGCGGCCATTCGTTTCGGCATCGCGCGCGGTGTGTTCTCCAACGAGGCGGGCATGGGCAGCGCGCCCATCGCCCACGCGGCGGCGAAGACCAACAGCCCCGTGCGCCAAGGTCACATCGCCATGCTCGGCACTTTCTTCGACACCATCATCATCTGCTCGATGACGGGCCTCGCGATCATCGTGACGGGCGCGTGGACGTCAGGTGAGACAGGCGCGGCCCTCACCACCACCGCCTTCGCCAATGTCCTGCCGGTGGGGGCGGAGATCGTAACGATTGCTTTGGCGATCTTCGCTTTTACGACCGTGCTGGGCTGGAGTTACTACGGCGAACGCTGTATCGAATATCTGTTCGGTATTCGCGCCATCATCGTGTTTCGGGTGCTGTGGATCGTCGCGATTCCGGTCGGCGCCATGTTCGAGCTCAACCTGATCTGGCTGATCGCAGATACGCTCAACGCGTTGATGGCGATCCCCAATTTGATCGGCTTGATTATTCTTGGCCCCACGGTGTTCCAACTCACCCGCGCCTATTGGGCGGGTGAGCGTCAGGCGTCGCCTGAAGCGGCTGAGTGAGCGTATCGGAAAATCCACCCGAGTTTGTCGTCGAGGGATTGCACAAGTCCTTCGACGGCAAACACGTTTTGCGCGGCATCGATCTGACCATCGGGCGCGGCGATTTCGTCGCCATTGTCGGCGGCTCCGGCTGCGGCAAAACGGTGCTGCTCAATCACATTCTCGGCCAGTTGACGCCCGACGAAGGGCGTGTGCTGGTCACCGATCACAGCCGGCCCGACGAACCCTTGGTCGATACCGCCAAAATCGAGGATGAAGATCTCGACCGGCTGCATGCACAGTGGGGGGTGGTGTTTCAGCGCAACGCGCTCTTCTCTGGCACCGTGTTCGACAACATTGCCCTGTGGCTGCGCGAGGTGCGCAACCTAGAGGACGACGAAATCCGTGACATCGCGTTGCGCGTGCTGGCCGCCGTGCACTTGCCGGCCGACGACGTCTTCCTCGATACGCCGGCCGAGGACCTGTCGGGCGGTATGGCGAAGCGGCTGGCGGTGGCGCGCGCCCTGTCGATGGACCCGAAGGTTCTGTTCTTCGACGAGCCCACCACGGGTCTCGATCCGACCAGCGCGGCGCAGATCCAGGATCTGGTATTGGCCAGCCATTTCGCTCGGGCCGGGGCCGGCGGCCAGCCGACAACCACCGTTGTCGTCACCCACGACAAGGATCTGTTGAAGCGGCTGCATCCGCGCACGGTGATGTTGCACGAGGGGAAAGTCTATTTCGACGGGCCGTTCGCCGAGTTCGAAGCCTCGACTTCCCCGATCATCCGTCCCTATTTCGAATTGATGCCCGCGCTACACGAAGGCACTTAGAGATAATTACCCGACGACGTGGTCGACCACTTGGTTAACCAGGTCGTCGCCCAGTTTGGCGCGCTGCTGCGCCACGATAGGGGCCATCGCGTCGATGAAGCCGTTTCTTTCCGCGTCGCTCAAGAAAACAAGCTCGTTGTTTGCCGCACGGAGCGCTTCGACCATTTCATCGTCCTCGGTCGCGGCAAATCCCCGCTGTGCCCGCGTCGCGGCCTCGGTCGCGCGGACAACTGCCTGGCGGACTTCTTCGGGCCAGCTTTCGAAGGTTGCACGGTGGCACAGGAACAGCGACAGACCGAACAGATGCCGGGTCAACGTGACGTAGTGGTGATGCTTGTGCATACCGAAGCGGTAGAAATTGGTCAGCGCGTTTTCTTGCAACTCGATCTTGCCGTCCGCCACGGCGCCCGGCAGATCGCGTACGTCGACGTGGGCCGCCTCGGTACCAAGCAAGCGGAACATTTCCTTGTGAATGTCGGAATCCATCGCCCGCGCCGTGAGCCCCGCGCAATCCGCGGGCGTGCGGATCGGGCGCACACCGCTGGTGAAATTGCGGAAGCCGTAATCCCAGAAGCCGAGCAGTTCGAAGCCGGTCAGGGCGCGGAACCGGTCCTTGATCAACTTTCCGACCGCGCCGTCAAACAACGCATAGGCCTTTTCGCGGTCATCGAGGACGAAGGGCAGGTCGAACACCGCCAGTTCCGGCACGCGCGCTTCAAGATAGCTTGCCGAGAAATAGCACATGGTCAGCTCGCCGCTTTCCACCAGCTTGAGCAGGTCGGCGGCCTTGATGCCGTGGCTTTGGGGCATGTTGCCTTGCAGGACGACCTCCGCCCCAAAATTTGTCGTGGCACCCAAACTTTCGGCAAGGCTGTCGGAAAATACACCCACGGCGCGGTTGAGAACCGATTCCGGCGGCTGATAGCCGCCGACGGTAATACGGAGGGTGTCGGTGACGGTGTTCATAACTCTTTTATAAGAGTGCCCGAGGTGTCGGGAAAGACCGAACTGGGGAGTTAGCCCAAAGTTAGCCCGAAATTAGCTTTGATTGGCGAGTTGGAATTCGCCCACCCGGCGGCCGCCATCGACATCTTCGCCGTGGGATTTCAGATTGATCTGGTCGTAGCGATGTTCGGCGTAGGGGCCGTTTTGATCGACGTAGTGGAGGAACACTTGCGCCTGATGTTTGCCCTTGAACGGCTCGCGCCAGTGATCGCATTCGCAGCCCCGATAAACGAGCGCATCGCCGGGGTTCAACAGCACTTCCGTGGGCTGGCCGCCATTGGACACGTAGATGGGCCAGATGCTGTCGGCTTCATAACCGAGGGTCGTGGTGACGCTGATCTCGCACGCGGGGCGGTCCTTGTGTTTTTTGAGGATGTCGCCGGTCTTATAGACCCGGAAGTAGGCATAGGTCTGGAAGAGCTTCAGATTGAGCGCCTGTTCCAGGTTGGGAAGGAACACGTCGAGAATGGATTCCATCATGGGATCGCCGTACATGGACGGCGTGTCCGGCACTTGCGGGTCATCCGTAAACATATGCCCCGATTGCGCCATCTTGAGCGCGTAGACGTAGGCGACGCTCAACAACGGTTCCGGAATGACCGACCGGGCGACCAAGTACTTCTGCTGGGCGAAGAGTTCCGCCGGATGTTGTTGCGTTGCCATACTTCTCCCTAGCAACAGCCTCCGACAAAAGCAAATACCAATGTGCCGCGGACGCGCCGAGCCATTTTTGCGCCGGGGTCGTCCCCCTTGCGTCTTCGGCGCTGGGCGGGTACCCCATCCGCGGTTAGGAGCATGGCGAGCGGTTTGCACGCGTATTGGTGCAGCGTTAGCGGCCCAAATGTTGCCATATTGCTTTGTTAACCGGAAATCAGGCGAAAACGCGCCATAGATACCATGTTTTCTAATACAAAATATGGTAATGAGAGCGTGCTCGCCTACTACGACTAGAGGAACTCAGGGGACCATGGCAGGTCATTCACAATTCAAGAACATCATGTACCGCAAAGGTGCGCAGGACGCGAAGCGCGCCAAACTGTTTGCGAAACTGATCCGCGAAGTCACGGTATCCGTCAAAACGGGCCAGCCCGATCCCGATGCGAACCCGAGGCTGCGGGCGGCAATCGCGGCGGCGAAGGCCGCGAATATGCCCAAGGACAATATCGAACGGGCGATCAAAAAGGCGGCCGGTGGCGACGATAGCGAGAACTACGAAGAAGTCCGTTATGAAGGGTTTGGTCCGGGCGGCGTTGCCGTCATCGTCGAAGCTTTAACCGACAATCGCAACCGCACGGCATCCGACGTGCGCACGGCGTTCAGCAAGCACGGCGGCAACCTCGCCGAGACAGGGGCCGTATCGTTCATGTTCGAACGTGTCGGTTTGATCCACTATCCCGCTGACGTCGGTGATGCGGAAACTGTATTTGAAGCCGCGTTGGAGGCCGGCGCGGGCGACGTCGACTCCTCCAGTGACGGCCATGACATTTATTGTGCGCCGGATGATTTCAGTACGGTGCGCGAGGCGCTGGAAGCGAGCCTCGGCGAGCCGGAAACGGCGCGGCTCGATTGGAAACCGCAGAACACGGTCGAAGTCGACGAAGGCGCGGCTGAAACCCTGTTGAAGCTGCTTGACGTTCTGGAAGATTCCGACGACGTGCAGCGGGTCGCGGCCAACTTCGAAATCTCCGACGACGTCATGCAACGGCTTAGCGCATAGGGGACGGGGAACGGATGCGGGTACTCGGCATTGATCCTGGATTGGCGGTCACCGGTTGGGGACTGATCGAAACCGAGGACAACCGGCTGAAGTACATCGCTGACGGCTGCATCCGTTCAAACCAAAAGGCCGATCTCGCTGACCGTCTTGCCGATCTCTACGACGGGATTGCCGGGATCATCGAAACCCATCGGCCGGAGGAAGTTGCGGTCGAGGAGACCTTCGTCAACACCAATGCCCGCTCGACCTTGAAGTTGGGTCAGGCACGCGGCGTCGTGCTCTTGGCGCCCGCCAAGGCGGGCCTCACCGTTGCCGAGTATCCGCCCAACCTGGTGAAGAAATCGGTGGTGGGCGCGGGACACGCCGCGAAACAGCAAATCCAGGCGATGGTGCAGGTCCTGCTGCCCGGTTGCGCCATCGAAACCGCCGATGCGGCGGACGCGCTCGCCGTTGCCATTTGCCATGCGCATCATCGGGAAAGCCGCGCCAGGATCGCGGAGATGGAGGCGGTACGGTGATCGCCAAGCTCACAGGACGCTTGGATTCCTCTGGTGCCGACTGGCTGATCGTGGACGTGAACGGTGTCGGCTACATGGTATTTGCGTCGGCACGTACCATTGCCGAGGCCGTCGCCGCGGGGGGCACGGTGAGTTTGTTGATCGAGACCCACGTGCGCGAGGATCACATACATTTATATGGCTTCGTCCGCACTGCCGAACGCGATTGGTTTCGTTTGTTGACGACGGTCCAGGGGGTCGGCGCCAAGGTGGGGTTGGCGATCCTTTCGACACTATCGGGCGATGAGCTGACGGCGTGCGTTGCCGCCGGCGATGCGCTTCCGATCATCCGCGCGCCGGGCGTCGGCAAGAAACTTGCCGGCCGTATCGTCAGCGAATTGAAGGACAAGATCGGTGACATGGCGCTGGGGGCGATGGCGCCGGCAAAGGCCCCGACCGGCGGGACGAGTGTGGGCGACGGCGCCGACAAAGCGTCCGCCGAGGCGGTCTCCGCTTTGGTCAATCTCGGCTATGGCCGCACCGAGGCCTTCTCGGCGGTGGCACAAGTGGCCCAACGTCTCGGTGCCGACGCGCCGGTCGAGGCATTGATCCGCGATGGTCTGACCGAGCTCGGAAGCGGAGAACTGCGATGATGCCAAGGGGTTCCAATGATGGATGACGAACGCCTCGTCGGACCCGATGCGACCGCTGGTGATAACGGCGACGTCACGACGCGTCCACAAAGCCTCGATGACTTCATCGGTCAGCCCCAGGTGCGCGACAATCTTAAGGTGTTCATCGATGCCGCCCGTTCGCGCGGCGAGGCGATGGATCACGTGTTGCTGTTCGGTCCGCCCGGTCTCGGTAAGACGACCATGGCGCAAATTATCGCCCGTGAACTGGGGGTTGGGTTTCGCGCGACATCGGGGCCGGTGATCGCCCGGGCCGGAGACTTGGCGGCCATCCTCACGAATCTTCAGCCGCGCGACGTGCTGTTCATCGACGAGATTCACCGTCTCAATCCGGCGGTGGAGGAAATTCTCTATCCGGCGGTGGAGGATTTTCAGCTCGATCTGATCATCGGCGAAGGGCCAGCGGCGCGTTCGGTTCGGATCGATCTCAATCCCTTTACCCTGGTGGGCGCAACGACACGCTCGGGCTTGATCTCGACGCCGCTTCGCGAGCGTTTCGGTATTCCATTGCGTATGCAGTATTACGGCGCCGACGATTTGCGCCGCATTATCAGCCGTGCAGCGGGTATTCTCAGCATGTCGTTGACCGACGATGGCGCAATGGAAATTGCACGGCGCTCGCGCGGCACCCCCCGGGTGGCGGGACGTTTGCTCCGCCGGGTACGCGATTTCGCCGAGGTGGCGGGGGCAAAAGCCATCGACGCTAAAGCGGCGGATGCGGCGCTCACCCGTTTGGAAGTGGATAGCCGCGGCCTCGATTCCCTCGACCGCAAGTATCTGATGTGCATCGCGGAGAACTACGGCGGTGGGCCGGTAGGGGCGGAGACCTTGTCGGCGGCTCTGTCCGAAGAACGCGACACTATCGAGGAAGTGGTGGAGCCTTTCCTCATTCAGCAAGGTTTTCTCATGCGTACCCCCCGGGGCCGGGTTCTGGCCGAGGGCGCCTATACTCATCTCGGAATCGCGCCGCCCCGAAACATCCGTCAGTTGGAGCTGCTAGCCTCGGGCGGGGAGGAGGCGGATGACTGACGTGCCTGCGGCGGCCGCCACCGAACCCCATGCGGCCGCGCATATCTTCCCGGTTCGGGTCTATTACGAGGACACCGATGCCTGGGGTGTCGTCTATCACGCCAATTATCTGCGGTTCGCCGAGCGTGCACGTACGGAGTTGTTGCGGGAACTGGGATTCGACCATGTCGGGTTGCGGGAAAGCCATGGTCTGGCCTTCGCTGTGCGGCGCTGTACCGCGGATTATCTTAGGCCCGCGCACTTGGATGATGCCCTGGAAGTCCATACATCTATAGCCGAGGTGGGTGGTGCGTCCACGCGCATGATTCAGACAATCAAGCGTGAAGGCGAAGATTTGGCCGTATTGGAGCTGTTGCTCGTCTGTATGGGAGGTAACGGTAAGGCCGTTCGCATCCCCGACGATGTGCGCCGCTGCATGAGCGGATATGAGGTGAAGACGGCCATCGGTGAATAGTGGCTTGGCGGGCGCGGCAAACGCGGCCGGGGGCAAAGAAAATAGGAGTACGATAGAGAATGGAAGGGAATGCGGTCGACGCCGTTACCGTCGCCGGAGCCGTGATGAACCAGGATTTCTCCCTTGTGGGGCTTTTTTGGAAGGCTGATTTCATCGTCAAGGCTGTGATGATTATCCTGATTGGCGCCTCGATCTGGTGCTGGGCGATCATCATCGACAAGATTATGCGGCTACGCCGCCTTAATTTTGCCGCAGACGAGTTCGAAGATAGCTTCTGGTCAGGGGGATCACTGGACACGCTCTACGATCGTGTGGGGGCCAGTCCGCGTGAACCTATGGCCGCGATATTTGCCGCTGCCATGCGGGAATGGCGGCGAACGAGTGAAAAGGGGCACGCCCATGGGTCCAGTCTCATGGAGCGTATCGAGCGCGTCATGGATGTAACGGCGAACCGGGAAATCGAGCGCGTCGAACGGCAGCTCACGATCCTCGCGTCTACGGGATCGACGGCGCCTTTCATCGGCCTGTTCGGGACCGTGTGGGGCATCATGAACAGCTTTCAGGCCATTGCGGTAACCAAGAACACCAGCCTCGCCGTGGTTGCGCCCGGTATCGCGGAAGCTTTGTTCGCCACGGCATTGGGCCTGCTGGCGGCCATTCCCGCGGTTATCGCCTACAACAAGATCTCCAAGGACATGGACCGTTACGCCGACCGTCTCGACGCCTTTTCGAACGAATTCTCGGCCATCGTTTCGCGCCAGCTCGAAGGAGACAGCTAAATGGCGATGGCGGCCGATCAAGGGGCTCGAGGGCGCCGTGGCCGCGGTGGTCACCGGCGGTTGATGACCGACATCAACGTCACGCCCATGGTCGATGTGATGCTGGTGCTGTTGGTGATCTTCATGATTACCGCGCCGTTGCTGACGGTCGGCGTGCAGGTCGATCTGCCGAAGACCAATGCGTCGTTGATCCGCGACTCCGACGAGCCGTTGGCGGTCAGTGTCGATTCCCAGGGGCGAATCTTCGTTCAGGATACGGAAATCGAGTTGACGGAATTAGCACCGCGGTTAACGGCCATTTCAGGCGCCAATCCGGATATCCGGATTTTCATTCGAGGTGACAAAGCCATTCAATACGGCCGGGTGATGGAGGTGATGGGCACCATCAATGCCGCGGGGTTCACCAAGGTCGCTCTGATTGCGGAACTGCCGCGTAACAGGTCCGGAGGGCGCAAGCAATAATGTCGCCGATGCGTAAAAGCATCATCGTTTCGTCCGTGCTCCACGGTGTGGTCATCGTGGCGGCGGTAACGGGTTTGCCCAGTCTCTTGAGTAGTCCGCCGGTTCCGGAGGTGCCGATTGTCATTGAGATGGTGGACGTGAGCGCCATGACCAATCTGCCGACGGCACGCAAACGTGTCGCTCAGCCAAAGGCCAAACCGAAACCGAAGCCGCAACCGCCGCAGGCGAAAAAGGCGCCGCCTCCGCCACCGCCGCCACCCGCACCGCCGGAGGAAAAGGTGGCCGCCGTGGCGCCGCCTGACGCACAGCCGAAAAAAGAGAAGGTAAAGCCGAAGGAAACGGAGGAAGCGCCACCGAAGCCGGCGACACCCGCGCCTCTCGTGAAGGCCAAACCCAAGAAAAAGCCGCAGCCGCCGGATCCCTTCGCGTCGGTGCTGAAGAATGTCGAGAAGCTGAAGAATCAGCCGCTACCTGAAAAGCAGGAAGAAGAGAAAAAGGAGCCGGAGAAGAAGCCGGACGAGGACGATTTCGAGCAGCAAATCGCGAAGGCGTTGTCGCGCCGGCCAATCGAACATAACCCCGAGCGTAAGATTTCTATCAGCGAGCGGGACAATCTGATCGGGTTGATCAAAAGCCAACTCGAACCGTGCTGGAACTTGCCGGCCGGTGCCAAGGACGTCGAGAACCTGGTTGTCGAGATCAAGGTGACGGTGAACCAGAATGGCGAAGTGCGGTCGGCCGACATCCAGGGGTCGTCACGCATGTTTACCGATCCGTTCTTCCGTGCCGTTGCGGAAAGTGCGTTGCGGGCAGTTCGCAATCCGCGGTGCAGCCCGCTCAAGCTGCCGGTGGAGCACTACGATATTTGGAAAGACCTGACCATAAGCTTTGACCCCAGAGCGATGATTACCGGATAACGGGGGGGGGTGCAATGAGAGGGGGTGGAACAGTGAAGTCTCTAGGAATTCGGCGTACGGCCGGTGAAATGATGTCCATTGCGCTGGTCGCGACGATGGTGATGGCCGCGGTGCTGGCTCCGCGGGCTGCGAATGCGGAACTGCGGATCGACATCACGCGGGGCAGCGTCGAGCCGCTGCCGATTGCCGTTACCGATTTCCTCGGCCAGAGCGGCGAGGAGAAACAAATCGGAGCGCAGGTCGCTCAGGTCATCAAATCCGACCTGGAGCGTTCCGGTCTGTTCAAGGCCATCGACCAACGCGCCTTTATCGAAGTCGAGTCTTCATTGCAGACGGTTCCGCGTTTCGGCAACTGGCGTGTCATCAGCGCGCAGGCCCTGTCCCAAGGCTTGGTGCAAATCGATAGCCAAAACCGGTTGCAGGTTCAGTTTCGCCTTTGGGATGTGGTTGCCGAAGAGCAAATGGTTGGACAGGTCTATTCGACCATTCCGTCCAACTGGCGGCGCATCGCGCATATCATTGCCGACGCAATCTACAAACGAATCACTGGCGAAGACGGTTATTTCGATACGCGGATCGTCTATATCGCCGAATCGGGGCCGCAAAATGCGCGAATCAAACGTCTCGCGATCATGGATCAGGACGGTGAGAACCATCATTTCCTTACCGACGGCAAGTCTCTTGTCCTGACACCGCGTTTCTCACCGAGTCGTCAAGAAATCACGTACATGTCATATCACGGTGACATCCCACGCGTGTATATCTTCAACATCGATACCGGTCGTCAGGAGGCGCTCGGTGATTTTCCGGGGATGACCTTCGCACCGCGATTCTCTCCCGATGGAAACTCGGTGATCATGAGTATGGCGCGATCAGGCAACTCCGATATCTTCACCATGGATTTGCGGACACGGAAGATACAGCAGCTTACGAATCATTCCGCTATCGATACGGCTCCGACCTATTCGCCGGATGGCAGCCAGGTCACATTCGAGTCGGATCGCAGTGGAAGACAGCAAATCTATGTAATGGAATCAGATGGTAGCCGTGCACGTCGAATTAGTTTCGGCCGTGGCCGCTATGCAACACCTGTCTGGTCGCCGCGGGGTGATCTGATCGCTTTTACCAAGATTCTCGGCGGTGAGTTCTATATCGGTGTCATGAAGACGGATGGCAGCGGTGAACGTCTGTTAACCCAAGGATTTCTTGTTGAATCCCCGACCTGGGCGCCCAACGGCCGGGTTATCATGTTCTTCCGTGAAACCCCTACCAGTAAGACGGGTGGAAAGGTTTCCAAATTGTACTCAATCGATCTTACCGGTTTTAACGAACGGGAAATAATCACGCCTTTGGATGCCTCGGATCCGGCGTGGTCCCCGTCGATTCCTTAGGGGGTGCCCCTTGATTCCGTAATAGGCCCACCGTATATTTTTTGAAGTGTCAGTGATTTAGGGGATTTTTTGCCCTGTTTGGATGGCGCATCGGCCGCTGGCAGCGACTGACAAACAGGCTTCTCCACATTCGCTCTCGGATTGTTTTCCGGGATTGTTGTTCAACCGTTCCGTTCAGGGGGACAAGTTAATGAAGTTTCGTTCGATTGCTATCGTTGCCAGTCTGGTACTTTTCTTGACGGCATGTGAATCGGTGTCCGGCGGCGCAGGATCTGGCGGCCAGGGCGCCAATGTCCTTCCTGGTTCGGGACAGGATTTGATCGTTAACGTCGGCGACCGCGTGTTTTTTGATTTCGATAAGTCGGATCTGAAGCCCGCCGCCCGCACCGTTCTCGAAAAGCAAGCTGCTTGGTTGAAGCGTTTTCCGACCGTCCGCGTGACTGTTGAAGGTCACTGCGACGAACGCGGCACGCGCGAATACAACCTTGCGCTGGGTGAACGCCGCGCAAATTCCGCCAAGGACTTCTTGGTCGCGTTGGGGATCAACCCGGGCCGCATCAACACCGTGTCTTACGGTAAGGAACGTCCTGTCGCGCTGGGCCATGACGAATCGGCTTGGAGCCAGAACCGCCGCGCCGTGACGGTTGTCGAATCCGGCGCTGCCGGCAGCTAATTCAAGGCTGAGTTTCAGAGGCGCCTGCGGTCCCTTTCCAGGGGAGCGCAGGCGCCTTGTTTTTGCCACCATTGGCCGTCACACTTTCGCACGCGACGCGCAAAACGAACCTGGTAATCAGCCAGAACCACGCCGATAGAGAACGTTGCCAATAGAGAACATTGTTTGGGAATACGGTTACGAAGATGATGAAACCTGCCATGTGTTTGGTCCGAAATGTTGGTGCGGCGGCTGTTTTGGTCTCCGCCTTGCTCGTATTTCTTCCGGGCAATGTTCAGGCGCAAAATTCGGATGTCGGTGAAATCATCAATCGCCTGGAGCGTATGGAACGCGATATGCGCGCGCTCAACCGCGAGGTTTACCGTGCCGACGAGCCGTCGGGTGGCGACAGCAGCGCCTCATCTTCCGGCTCCGGCGCGGGGACACCGCCGCCGGCCTACGCTGCCCGGTTCGAACAGCGCATTGCACAGTTCGAGAGCGAACTGCGGGACATGACGGGGCAGATCGAGGCGTTCAATCACGCATTGCGCCAAGTCGAGACCCGCTTGGACAAACTGATTAGCGACGTCGATTTTCGTTTAGCGACCCTCGAAGGACAGGCGCGGGCCGGGACCCTGGCGGCACCGGGCGCAAAGGCGGGAGCGAGTGGCGCTCCTGCATCGGTTGCATCGCTTCCGCGGACCGCGGCGGTCGAAGCAGGGCCGCAAACGGGTGGTCCCATTACCGGGATCAAGCCGACGCCCGGGCCGCAAACGCTTGGCACGATTCCCCAAAAAGATCTCGAAAACGGCGGCACCTCCGAAACGCCGGTGACGGCGGCGCCGCTCGAGCAGGCTGCGGCCGCGCCGACGGCAAGCGCGAGTGTTTTGCCGGCCGGGACGCCCGCGGAGCAATATGGCTTTGCCGTTTCGTTGTTACGTAAGGCCGAGTATGAGAAGGCGGCCGACGCGCTGCAGGCCTTCATCAAGGCGCACCCGAAGGACAAGCTCGCTTCCAACGCCAATTACTGGTTGGGTGAGACCTATTATGTTCGCGGCGATTATACCCAAGCGGCGAAGATATTCCTGAACGGGTACAAGGACGACCCCAAAGGCGGAAAGGCGGCCGACTCGCTTCTCAAGCTCGGCATGTCCCTCATCGGTCTCAAAAACAACAAAGACGCCTGCGCCACGTTCGACAAGCTGGCGGGTGATTTCCCGGACGCGCCGGACAATATCAAGCGCGTGCTGGTGCGGGAGCGTGACAGAGCCAAGTGCGGCTGACCGAACCCGCCGTTTCCACATCTAAGCCCGGTGACGCGCAGCCGGCAAATCCTGTAAGCACTACCGAGTTTGAACGCCTAATGGCGGCGCTTGGCCCCTATGAGGCGTCGCCTTCCGTTGCCGTCGCTGTCTCGGGGGGGAGCGACAGTATGGCACTGGCTCTGCTGATGGATCGTTGGTGCCGGGACAGGGGCGGCCGTGTCATCGCCATTACCGTCGATCATGGATTGCGGCCGGAGTCGGCCACGGAGGCCGCGCAGGTCGGGGACTGGCTTGCTGCACGCTCCATCGAGCACCACGTCCTCACGTGGCGGGGGGTGAAGCCCAAAACCGGAATCCAGAAGGCGGCGCGGTCCGCCCGTTATCGCCTGATCCTCGATTGGGCGCGGGAGCATGGAGTGCTTCACGTCGCTCTCGCGCATCAGCTGGAAGATCAGGCGGAAACCTTCCTCATGCGGTTGTCGCGGGGCAGCGGCCTCGATGGCCTCGCAAGCATGCCGGCGGTGACGTTCCTGCCCGCGGCGCGCCTGTTGCGTCCACTTCTTTGTCTCCCGCGTGCCCGTCTCCGGGCGACGCTACAGTCGGCGCATCAGACATGGATCGAGGACCCTTCGAACGAAGATATTCGCTATGGCCGGGCCAGAACGCGGAAACTGCTCGGCATCTTGCCCAGCGAGGGCGTTACAGCTTCCGGTCTGGCACAAACGGCCAATGCTTTGGCGGCGCTCCGGGAGCGGCTGGAAAGCGCAACGGATGACGCGCTGGCCCGCACCCTGTCGGTTCATCCTGCAGGGCACGCCGAAATCGCCCGCCGCGACATCCATAAGATGCCTTTGGAACTACGTCGGCGGATGATCGCCCGTTTGTCCGCAGCTCTTGGCGGGGCCGCCTATGCGCCCCGCCAGGAGAAGGCCGAGCGGCTGGCAATCCTTCTGGCCGACCCCCATTGGCGGGGAGGGACCCTCGGAGGCTGCCAATATAAAGTAAAGGGTGGTCTGATCGCCGTTTACCCCGATCCTCGGCGGTTCCGGAGGGGCAAGGGGGCAGCCAAAGGCCCTGTGGGCGGGCATCTCAGCAAAAAACACAAAAAACGGGACAGAACCTCTGCTGATGGGGTAATCTCAGCCCCGGAATGGTGTCCCGAAAGGCCATTGAGCGAGACCAAGCGATATTGCTTGTCAAGTCTTGCCGGGACCTTACCGTAGACTATCTTGTAAGATATGTTGGAAACCTGGGAACTGCGGTGTCCCGGAGGCAAAGAGGCGGCCGCTAAATAAATATTCCGTGGGGAATGTTTCGCGCTTGTTTGTCGATGGAGCCGAGCGAAGAGGAAAAGTAGGTGAATTTTAGAAAAAATCTGGCGCTGTGGGTCATCATTGCGCTGTTGATCTTCGTTCTATTCAATCTCTTTCAAAGTGCTCCAACGACGGGACCGCATCAGCGGCTGGCCTATTCCGATTTTGTGGCGGCCGTCGATCAGGGAACGGTGTCCGAAGTTACCATCCAAGGTAACAACATTTCCGGTAAGTTCGATGACAATCGGGCGTTTCGGACCTATGCCCCGAACGACCCCAATCTGATTTCGACGCTCACCCAGAAGGGCGTGCGCATCAATGCGGTGGCGCCGGAAGATGAAGTGCCGTCGCTGTTCGGTATTCTGATTTCCTGGTTCCCGATGCTGTTGCTCATCGGCGTGTGGATTTTCTTCATGCGCCAGATGCAGTCCGGCGGCGGCAAGGCCATGGGTTTCGGCAAGTCACGGGCGCGCCTGTTGACCGAGAAAACGGGCCGGGTGACCTTTGCCGATGTCGCGGGCATCGATGAAGCCAAGCAGGAATTGGAAGAGATCGTCGAGTTCCTTAAGGATCCGGCCAAATTCCAGCGCCTCGGCGGCAAGATCCCCAAGGGATGTTTGCTGGTGGGCCCGCCCGGTACCGGTAAGACGCTGTTGGCGCGCGCCATCGCGGGTGAAGCTAATGTGCCGTTCTTCACCATTTCGGGTTCCGACTTCGTCGAAATGTTCGTCGGTGTCGGTGCCAGCCGTGTGCGCGATATGTTCGAACAGGGCAAGAAGAATGCACCCTGCATCATTTTCATCGACGAGCTTGACGCCGTTGGCCGTCATCGTGGCGCTGGCCTCGGCGGTGGCAACGACGAACGCGAACAGACCCTCAACCAGTTGCTGGTGGAGATGGACGGTTTCGAATCCAACGAGGGTGTCATTCTGATCGCGGCCACCAACCGGCCCGACGTGCTCGACCCGGCGCTGCTGCGTCCGGGCCGTTTCGACCGTCAGGTTGTGGTGCCCAATCCCGACATTCTCGGCCGTGAGAAAATTCTCAAGGTCCATATGCGCAAGGTGCCGATCGCGCCCGACGTGGACGCCCGTGTGATCGCGCGCGGCACGCCCGGTTTCTCCGGTGCCGACTTGGCCAACTTGGTTAACGAAGCGGCGCTTTTGGCGGCGCGCGCGGGCAACCGCATGGTCACCATGACTGACTTCGAGGCCGCCAAGGACAAGGTTCTCATGGGCACGGAACGGCGCTCCATGGTGATGACCGAGGACGAAAAGAAGCTGACCGCCTATCACGAAGCCGGCCATGCCATTGTGACTTTGAACGTTCCCAAGTCGGATCCCTTACATAAGGTGACGATTATCCCGCGCGGCCGCGCACTGGGCGTGACCATGTCGCTCCCCGAGCGTGACCGTTATGCCTATTCGAAGGTCGAACTCGAATCCCGTTTGGCGGTAATGTTCGGGGGCCGTATTGCCGAGGAGATGATCTTCGGCGCGGAAAATGTCACCACGGGTGCCGGCAACGATATCCAGCAGGCGACAGATATGGCGCGGCGCATGGTGACCGAATACGGATTCTCGGAAAAGCTCGGCCCGCTGCGGTATACCGAGAACGAGGAAGAAGTATTCCTCGGCCATTCCGTTGCGCGCCAGCAGAATATGTCGGATGCGACCGCAAGTCTGATCGATTCCGAAATTCGCCGACTGATCGAGGAGGCCGAAGGCGAAGCCCGCCGTATCCTGACCGAGAAGAACGACGATCTCGAGGTGCTGGCCAAGGGCTTGCTCGAGTACGAAACCTTGTCCGGTGATGAAGTCAAAGCTTTGCTCAAGGGCGAGCCCATTTTCCGGCCCGATACCAGCGACGACGAACCGCCTGCCGGTGAAGGGGTCCGGTCTTCGGTGCCGACCAGTGGCGCGAAACCCAAAGGAAAGCCCGGCGACTTCAACCCCGAACCCCAAGGGACTTGAAGCACCTCTACGGACGTCTGAATAGTGACAACAACACATAATGCAGGGGCGGCAGGTGAGAACCAGCCGCCCCAATTCCGTTCTATCTCCACACAATCCGAACGATCCTTTGCTGGACTGTCCCTTGCCTCTCCATTGCTAATGGGGATCGTCAACGTGACACCCGACAGCTTTTCCGACGGCGGCGATTTCTTTGCCACCGGCAAGGCGGTCTCCCATGGCCGGAAGTTGTCAGCAGATGGAGCGCATATTCTCGATATCGGCGGCGAGTCGACACGTCCCGGCGCGCAGCCGGTCGATGAAGGCATTGAGGCACAACGTGTCCGCCCCGTCGTCGAAGCCTTGGCCGCGGAAGGCGCGGTCATCTCAATCGACACACGTCATGCGTCGGTGATGGAGACGGCGCTCGCTGCCGGTGCGCTTATTATTAATGACGTTTCGGCACTTGAGGGCGATCCGCGGTCTCTCGCCATTGCGGCGGCGTCCGACGCCGACGTGGTGTTGATGCACATGCGTGGCGAACCGGCGACCATGAATGACGATCCTGTTTATGACGACGTGGTCGAGGATGTGTATGCCTATCTCGCCCGTCGCGTCGAGGTGTGCCTTCAGGCGGGTATTCCCCTCGACCGGTTGGCGGTCGATCCCGGCATTGGTTTCGGTAAACGTAAACAACACAGCTATGCCCTGATCGAAAACCTGAGCCGTTTTAAGGGGTTGGGGTGTCCGCTCTTGATCGGTGTCTCCCGAAAATTGGGGCAGGCAAATCGCCCCAAGGATCGTGTCGCCGATTCCGTCCGTTGGGCCATGATTGCTGTCGAGAACGGAGCGGATATTCTCCGCGTCCACGATGTCAAGGAAACCGCGGCGGCGCTAGGAGAGGCTGGGCGGGCCTAAGCCACGTAATATTCCGCAAAAAAATTTTACCTGGCCGTTAGGCAGGAATCGCCTAAAACTAGGCTAAACCTAGATATCGATATTTCAATTGAGCAGGCGGCACTCGATGATCCGCAGACTTTTTGGTACGGACGGCATTCGCGGCACGGCGAACATGGAGCCCATGACCGCAGAAACCGCATTGCGTGTCGGCATCGCCGCCGGGCTCCATTTCACTCGAGGCGATCATCGGCATCGGGTGCTGATCGGCAAGGATACGCGGTTGTCCGGCTATATGATCGAACCGGCCCTGACGTCCGGTTTCGTCGCGGCCGGCATGGACGTGATCCTGGTCGGGCCCATGCCGACTCCGGCGGTGGCCATGTTGACCCGCGCGCTCCGGGCCGATCTTGGTGTGATGATTTCGGCCTCGCACAATCCGTATCACGACAACGGTATTAAGCTGTTCGGCCCCGACGGGTTCAAACTGTCGGACGAGGTCGAGGCGGAGATCGAAAGCCGCATCGACGGCGATATGACGGCGGAGCTGGCGCCGCCGCAGCGACTCGGCCGCGCCAAGCGGCTGGAGGATGCCGACGGGCGCTACATCGAGTTTGCCAAGCAGACGTTGGCCAGGGGGCAAACCCTGGCGGGCCTCAAGGTTGTGGTCGATTGCGCCAATGGGGCGGCCTATAAGGCGGCGCCGGCGGTGTTGTGGGAACTAGGGGCTGAAGTGGTCCCCATCGCTGTTTCGCCCGACGGATTCAACATCAATGAAAGCTGCGGCTCCACCCATCCGCAAACCATGTGCGAGCAGGTGGTCGTGCATGGGGCGGACATCGGCATCGCGCTTGACGGCGACGCCGACCGGGTGCTGATTGCAGACGAGACGGGCCGGCTGGTCGACGGTGACCAGATCATGGCCGCAATTGCCCGTGCTCTCCAGGCCGACGATTTGCTGACCGGCGGCTGCGTCGTTGCGACGGTGATGTCCAATCTCGGCCTCGAACGGTATCTCGAAACGATCGGCCTGTCGTTGGATCGCACTCAGGTCGGTGACCGTTACGTGGTCGAGCGCATGCGTGCTCAGGGGTGTAATCTTGGTGGCGAGCAGTCGGGGCACATCATTCTGGCCGACCACGCCACGACCGGTGACGGCATTATCGCGGCCTTGCAGGTCATGGCGGCCATGGTGCGCGCCAATCAGCCGGTCAGCCGGATTTGTCGTTTGTTCGAGCCGCTGCCGCAGCTGCTGCGCAACGTCCGCATCGGCGTTACGGGGGGCGACCTGATGAGCGCCGAGCCGGTCAAGCGGGTGATCGCCGATGCCGAAACCTCGTTGAGGGATCGCGGCCGGCTCCTGATCCGTAAGTCGGGCACGGAACCGCTGATCCGGGTGATGGCCGAAGGGGATGACGAAGCCCTGATCGAGCGCATCGTCGACGACATTGCCGGCGAAATTGAACGCGCCGCCGCAGTTTGAACGGATAAGAAGAAAATGAAGGGACGGGTATTGATTGTTGCCGGATCGGATTCCGGCGGCGGGGCGGGAATTCAGGCCGACATCAAGACTGTGACGGCGCTCGGCGGTTATGCCGCAACGGCGATAGCCGCGCTCACGGCACAAAACACGCAAGGTGTTTTCGGCATTCACCCGGTGCCGGTGGAATTCGTCGTCCAACAAATGGAACTGGTGCTCGACGATATCGGCGCCGATTGCCTCAAATTCGGCATGCTCGGCTCTTCCGAGGTCATACGAGCGGTCGCCGACGTGGTGGAGAGAAAGTGCGCGGCTGTTCCGGTGGTTCTTGATCCGGTAATGGTCGCAAAGGGTGGCGCGCCCCTTTTGCTGGCCGAGGCGGTCGATAGCATGCGGCGGCGGTTGGTGCCCTTGGCGACCCTGCTAACTCCCAATATACCGGAGGCCGAGACCCTCGTCGGTCACGCCGAAGAGGACCCGGAGGCGTTGGCGAGGGAGTTGCAGGCATTGGGGCCGAAATCGGTGCTGCTCAAAGGCGGGCACCGAGAAGGCGACGAAATTGTCGATTTGCTGCTCGATGAAAATGGCCGCCTCGAACGCTTCACCAGCCCGCGCATCGATACACCCCACACTCACGGTACCGGCTGTACGTTGGCCTCAGCTATCGCCACGGGAGTGGCCCAGGGCATGACCACCCGTGATGCCGTTGCCCGGGCCCGCGACTACGTTCTCGAGGCTATCCGCACGGCGCCCGGCTATGGGCACGGGCATGGCCCCCTGAACCACGGGCACACCCTCGTATCTTAGCCGTTCCACGGATCAAATTGGAAAGTCATACTAGACGGAGCTATCCGCAAATCCCCCGCACGTGGATGAAACGGGGGCGCAGAGCAGGGAGACGAATGTGAGTAACTACAAGATTGCGACCATCGCCGGGGACGGTATCGGCAGGGAAGTGGTGCCCGAAGGTATCCGGATCATGGAAGTCGTCGGCCGCCGCTTCGATATTTCGTTCATCTGGGATGAGCTGGATTGGAGTTGCGAAACCTATCACAAAACCGGGCGCATGATGCCCGAGGACGGTCTGCAATCCATCAGCAAACATGATGCGGTTTTTCTCGGCGCGGTTGGTTTTCCGGGCGTGCCTGACCACATTTCATTATGGGGACTGTTGATTCCCATCCGGCGCGAATTTCAGCAGTATGTAAATTTGCGCCCGGTCAGGCTCTTTGAGGGGGTGGCGTGTCCGTTGGCGGGGCGCGCGCCCGGCGATATCGATATGATGATCGTGCGGGAGAATGTCGAAGGCGAGTATTCGGAGATCGGCGGCCGTCTTTACGGCGGTACCGAGGATGAAATGGTCATGCAGCAGACGGTGTTTACCCGCCGTGGTGTCGACCGCATTTTGAAATTTGCCTTCGAGTTGGCGGCGAGCCGCCCGAAGAAACATCTGACGTCGGCGACTAAATCCAACGGCATCATTCACACCATGCCCTACTGGGACGAACGCGTGGCGGCGATGGCAGAGGACTATCCAGGTATTTCCGTCGACAAATTTCATATCGACATTCTGACCGCGCATTTCGTGCGCAATCCCGATTGGTTCGACGTGGTGGTCGGCTCCAACCTGTTCGCCGACATCCTGTCCGATCTTGGCCCGGCGGTGACCGGCACCATCGGTATCGCGCCGTCGGCCAATCTCAACCCGGAACGGAATTTTCCCTCCATGTTCGAACCCGTACACGGCTCGGCACCCGATATCGCGGGCAAGGGCATTGCCAACCCCATCGGCCAGATCTGGTCGGGTGCCATGATGCTCGATCATCTTGGGCATCCGGAGGCGGGTGCGGCGGTCGTCTCGGCCATCGAGAAGGTGCTAGCCGACGGCAGTTGCCTGACCCCGGACATGGGCGGCACGGCGACCACCAGCGAGCTGGGCCGGGCAGTAGAGGAGGCGTTGTAGCGTATGGAACTGGCCGCGGCCGCCGCCATGGGCGGCATGTCCATGTGGGTCACGTTCGCTATCATCGCGGCGGCGCTCGCCCTCTATACGATGGAGAAGATCGCCATTGAGGTAACCTCGTTGGGCGTGCTCGCGGCCATCGCGCTTTATTTCCAGTTCTTCCCGCTGCTCGACGCGGCGGGGCAAAACATCCTCAATGCCGAGCGGATCATCGCCGGCTTTTCCAACTCGGCTTTGATCACGGTCCTGGCATTGCTGGTCGTGGGGCAGGGGATGGTCCGTGCCGGCGTGCTCGATAGGGGCGCGCAGGCTGTCCTCGCCTTAGGAGGCGGGTACAAGTGGCCGACCATCGTTCTCACCCTGGTCGTCGTGTTGGTGGTCAGCGGCTTCCTCAACAATATCCCGGTGGTGGTGATCTGTATCCCGATCATGGAGGCGGTGGCGGGCCGTTTCTCGGTGTCGCCGAGTAAGGTAATGATGCCGCTCAGCTTCGCCGCCGTGCTCGGCGGCATGACGACCCTCATCGGCTCGGGTACCAACCTGCTGGTGTCCGGCGCCATGAAGGAACTCGGCGAGCAGCCCCTCGGCTTCTTTCAGTTCACCGTGCCGGGCGTCGTTCTCGCCGCCGTCGGCTTGGTGTTCGTCGTTTTCGTGCTGCCCCATCTGCTCAAGGACCGGGCGTCCTACACCAGCCAGTTGCAGGGCAAGGACGGGCGCCAGTTCATCGCCCAGATCACCGTCGCCAAAGGCTCAAAGCTGATCGGTAAATCGTCGAAGGGCGGCCTGTTCGATGCTTTCCCCGACATGACCTTCCGCATGATCCAGCGCGATGAAGAGGCCATCCTGCCACCTTTCGAGGACATCACCATTCAGGAAGGCGACGTTCTGGTGGTGGCGGCGACCCGCCAGACTTTGTCAGACGCCGTGGCCCACGATCCCGGCCTGTTGACCCCCAATCTCGGGGACGGTGTCGACACGACGGACGCGCCGTGGACCGGCGGCGAGCGTGTCCTGGCCGAGGTGATGATCGCGCCGGCTTCGCGCATGACCGGCTATACGCTGCGCCAGATCGGCTTCCGTCACAAGACGCACACCGTCGTGCTCGGCATCCAGCGCCGCGCCCGCATGCTGCGTGCCCAGATTACCGACATCCGCATGGAGGAGGGTGACGTCCTCCTCGTCCAGGGGCAACCCGACGACATCGCCGCCCTGCGTCTCAACCGCGATGTGGTCCTACTCGAGTGGTCGACGGCGGAATTACCGGCGCTGGCGCACGCTCGGCGCGCCATGCTGATCTTCGCGGCAGTCGTCATCGCGGCGGCGAGCGGTTTCGTGCCGGTGGTGGTGGCCTCGCTCGCGGGTGCGGTCGCCATGGTGGCCACGGGTGTCCTGCCTATCCCGGCGGCAGCGCGCGCGTTGGATACCAAGATTTTCACCATGATCCCGGCGGCATTGGCCATGGGCCTCGCCATGCAGGAAACCGGCGGCGCCGCCTATCTCGCGCTGCATATGATCGAGGCCTTGTTCGGCGCGCCGCCGGTGGTGATGCTGTCGGCGTTCTTTTTGCTGGTCGCGGTGCTGTCGAACATCATCAGCGCCAAGGCCGCCGCGGTGCTGTTCACGCCCATCGCCGTCGGCATCGCCCATGAACTGGGCGTGCCGGTCGAGCCATTCGCGGTGGCAGTCGTGTTCGCTGCCAACTGCGCCATTGCCACGCCCATCGGCTATCAGACCAGCCTGCTGGTGATGGGGCCGGGGCACTATACCTTCGCCGATTTCGCCCGCGCCGGCGTGCCGCTGATTGTAATTCTGTGGCTGACGTTTACCCTGTTCGCACCGTGGTATTACGGACTTTGACCAGGGAAGCGATATGGAACTGCCTCTCACCGCGCTCGACGGCCTTCACGCCCATCAGGTGACCCTGGAGACCGGCGAGCATCTCGGCCTTGCGGCGCTCAGGGTCATCAAATCCAAGGACGTCGGAGCCCCCGACGAACCGACCTTCGCCATTGTCGAGGGGGTCGCGTTCCATGACGGCACCATTGAGGTCGAGGTTGCGGGCGATGTTCTTCCTGACGCGCCGGGACAGGCGCGCGGCTTCATCGGCGTCGCTTTCCGGATTGCTCCAGACGCGTCCTCGTTCGAGGCCATGTATATCCGGCCCGCCAACGGCCGAGCCGAGGTGCAGCTGCGGCGCAATCGCGCGACCCAGTATTTTTCCTATCCTGATTACAAGTTCGACCGCCTGCGCGAGGAAGCGCCCGGCGAATACGAATCCTATGTCGACTTGGTGCCCGCGGCCTGGACGCGGCTCCGGATCGAGGTGTCGGGCGCAACCGCGCGTCTCTATGTCCATGACGCCGAACAGCCGACCCTGCTCGTCAACGATCTGAAGCTCGGCGCGGATGCCCACGGCGGCGTCGGCCTTTACGTCGATAACGGTACCGACGGTTACTTTCGCAATCTGAAGATCCGCTAGAGTGGCGTTTACGCGGGTTGTGCCGTGGTACTACGGGCTGTAGACGCCGCCCCATCTAAATTGAGAACATAACGCCGTCCGGACCGGCCATGATGCATGGTGGGGCCGTGATCCTCGAAGCCGAGATGCTTAGCGACGGAGACGGCACGCGCGTTCTCGTCGCGCAAAAAAGCAACCAGTTTCGCGACGCCGTGTTCACGCGCGTACTCAATCATCGCCCGCGCCGCTTCGGTGGCGTAGCCCTTGCCCTGTTCGGCGGGAATGATGTCATAGAATACCTGCATCGCGTCCGGCTCCATGTCGACCCGGTTGAGTCCGCAGGCACCGACGAAACGGTCGTCGTCTTTGCTGGCGACGGCGAGTGCAAAAACCGGGATCGGCGAGCCATAGTTCAACAGAGCACGTTCGAAGCGTTCGCGCGCCCCGTCGACGGTGCGCTCCGCTTCCTTGAACAGGAGATAGCGGGTGGCCTCTTCGTCGGTCATGAAATCGATGAAGGCCATTTCATCGCGCCGTTTGTAGCGGCGCAGCGTCAGGCGGGGTGTGTCGATCGTCTCCGGTACCGGGATGTTCATGACGGTCCTGGCTCCTTTTTGCGGCTCCCCAAAGCCGTGGGTGAACGAACTCCTTGGTTTTGCGTCTTAGTTATCTTCCTCGGGAACGTGTTCAACCTCTACCTCCAGCCGATGCTCCAATTCGACCAGATCGTCGGGCAGGGGCATGCCGGTGGCCCTCAGTTCGTTGAGCATCTCGCGCAGTTTCATGTGCACTTCGTGCAGGTCGTCGGGCTCGTGCTCCATCTGCTGAGCCAACAGGTTGATTGCCGCGACAAGCTCGGTGGTATCCATGGCCATAAGGGGCGTCCTTCCGCTGGTTTTTTGCGTCGTTTTTGTATCTCCCACGGTAGCGCGTAACCTCATCATGGGACAAGAATTAACGGCGGGTGGGGAGGCCCGAAAGTCCGCGGGAAACGCTCACTCTCCCATATTTTACACTTCCGTAATGCAAAATGTTCCCTTGCGGCGGACCCCGGCAATCTATAGAACCATCGGCGGGCCACGGTCCCCCAACGGGCCGCGACCCATCTGTAAGGATGGGAGTACATGATGAACATACCTGCCAAACCGGCCACCCGGCCGTCGACCCCCAATTTCTCTTCTGGACCCTGCGCCAAGCGACCCGGCTGGTCGCCTGCCGTGCTTGACGATGCCGCGCTCGGCCGCTCGCACCGCTCGAAGCTGGGCAAGGCCAAGCTCAAGGACGTCATCGACCGCACCCGCGATATTCTCGGCGTGCCGGAGGACTACCGCATCGGCATCGTTGCCGCCTCGGATACCGGCGCCGTCGAAATGGCCCTGTGGTCGCTTCTCGGTCCTCGCGGCATCGACGTCTTCGCCTGGGAAAGCTTCGGCTCGGGCTGGGTCACCGACATCCTCAAGCAATTGAAGCTCGACGACGTGCGCGTGCTCGAGGCCGGCTACGGCGAGTTGCCCGATATGGGCCAGGCCGATTTCGCCCGCGATGTGGTCTTCACCTGGAACGGCACCACCTCGGGCGTGCGCGTGCCCAACGGCGAGTGGATCGCCGCCGACCGCCAGGGCCTCACCATCTGCGACGCGACGTCTGCCGTGTTCGCCATGGACCTGCCTTGGGACAAGCTCGATGTCGTCACCTACTCCTGGCAGAAGGTGATGGGCGGCGAGGCGCAGCACGGCATTCTGATCCTCAGCCCGCGCGCCGTCGAACGGCTGGAAAGTCACACGCCGGCGTGGCCCATGCCCAAGATCTTTCGTCTCACCAAGGGCGGCAAGCTGATCGACGGCGTGTTCCGCGGCGAAACCATCAACACGCCCTCCATGCTGGTGGTCGAGGATGCCCTCGACGGTCTTAAATGGGCGGAAAGCATCGGCGGCCTCAAGACCCTGATCGCGCGCTCCGAGGCCAATCTCGCGGTGCTCGCCCGCTGGGTCGAAAGCTCGCCCTCCATCGATTTCCTGGCCGCCGATCCGGCGGTGCGGTCCTGTACCTCGGTGTGCCTCAAGATCACGGCGCCCTGGTTCCAGGGCCTCGACGAAGAGGGACAGGCCAAGGCGGCTAAACGGGTCGGCGCGCTGCTGGACGAGGAGGGCGTTGCCTACGACATCGACGCCTACCGCGACGCGCCCCCGGGCCTGCGTATCTGGGCCGGTGCCACCATCGAGACGAGCGACCTCGAGGCGCTGACCGGCTGGATCGACTGGGCCCTCGCCGTGGTCGAGAGCGAACTCGCCGTCGCCGCCTAAACACAGACGCATTCAAGGACAAGAAACATGCCCAAGGTTCTGATTTCAGACAGCATGAGCCCGCGCGCGGCCGAGATTTTCGCCGAGCGCGGCGTCGAAGTGGACGTAAAGACGGGGATGACCCCGGACGAGTTGAAGGCCTGCATCGGCGAGTATGACGGGCTCGCCGTCCGCTCCGCCACCAAGGCGACGACCGAGATCATCGAGGCCGCCGACAACCTCAAGGTCATTGGCCGCGCCGGCATCGGTGTCGACAACGTCGATATCCCGGCGGCGACGGCGCGCGGCATCGTCGTGATGAACACGCCCTTCGGCAATTCCATCACCACCGCCGAGCACGCCATCGCCATGATGTTCGCGCTCGCCCGCTCGATCCCGCAGGCCAACGCCTCCACCCACGCCGGCAAGTGGGAGAAGTCGAAGTTCATGGGTGTCGAGGTGACCGGCAAGACCCTCGGCATCATCGGCTGCGGCAACATCGGCGCCATCGTCGCCGACCGCGCCTTGGGCCTGAAGATGAAGGTCGCGGCCTACGATCCCTTCCTGTCCCAGGAACGTGCCGCCGATCTCGGCGTTGACAAGGTGGAACTGGACGAACTGTTCCGCCGTGCCGATTTCATTAGCCTGCACACGCCCTTGACCGATCAGACCCGCAACATCATCGACGCCGCTGCCATGGCGAAGATGAAAAAGGGCGTGCGCATCATCAACTGCGCACGCGGCGGCCTGATCGTCGAAGAGGACCTCAAGGCCGCCCTCGACAGCGGCCAGGTGGCGGGCGCCGCCATCGACGTGTTCCCGACGGAACCGGCCAAGGAAAACATCCTGTTCGGCATGGAGAATGTGGTCGCGACGCCGCACTTGGGCGCCTCCACCGAGGAAGCGCAGGTCAACGTTGCCATCCAGGTGGCCGAGCAGATGTCCGACTATCTGCTCACCGGCGCGGTGGTCAACGCCCTCAACATGCCGTCGGTCAGCGCCGAGGACGCGCCCAAGCTGCGCCCCTACATGAAATTGGCCGAACAATTGGGCAGCTTCGCCGGGCAGGTGACCCACAGCGCCATCAAGGCGGTGACCATCGAATATTGCGGCAATGTCTCGCAACTCAACACCAAGCCGCTCACCGCCATCGTGCTCAAGGGACTGCTGTCGCCGCTGCTGGAATCCGTGAACATGGTCAGCGCCCCGGTGGTCGCCCGCGAACGCGACATCGAGGTGACGGAAAGCGTCTCCGGACATTGCGGCGGCTTCCAGACCTTGGTGCGGGTGACGGTGACCACCGAGCGCCAGACCCGCGCCGTGGCGGGCACCATCTTCGGGGTCGACCGGCCGCGCTTCGTCGAAATCCGCGACATCCCCATGGAGGCGGAGGTCGGTCCGCACATGCTCTATATCGTCAACGAGGACAAGCCGGGCCTGATCGGCGCGCTCGGCACCACGTTGGGCGGCTCGGGAATCAACATCGCCACCTTCAACCTGGGCCGCAGCGCCCCGGGCGAGGATGCCATCTGCTTCATCGAGGTGGACGGCGAAGTGCCCGCGGACGTGCTCGCCAAGGTGCGCGACCTGCCCCACGTGAAGCACGTAGACCCTGTAAATTTTTAGGGTTTTGAATTTCTAAGGGGCGGCTTCCCCCTCACCCTGTCCCTCTCCCTCCTCGGGGTTGTGGGGTGTCCCCACCCCATGGGGGAGAGGGAACGCCTTGGCGAATTCCGGAACTTTATTCCCCTCTCCCCTTCGAGGGAGAGGGTTGCGTAGGCTTCGCGAGGCCTTTGGCCGAGCGGTAGTCGAAGCTGGGTGAGGGGGGCGCTCAGTCCGCTTTTCCGTAGTCGTACCAGACGGCCTCGATATTGTGGCCGTCGGGATCGAGGACGAACGCGGCATAGTAGCCCGGCCAATAATCGCGATAGCCCGGACCGCCGTTATCTTCCGCACCGGCGGCCAGCGCCGCCTTATGGAACGCCTCGACCTCTTTGCGGCTGTTCGCCTCGAACGCGAGATGAAGGGGGACGACGGGGTCCAAGCGCATAATCCAGAAGTCGGTATTTTTGCCGTCGTTGAAGCCGCCCGCGTCGCCGTATTCCATGTTGTGTGTATAGCCGAGCGGCTTGAGCGCTTTTTTGTAGAACGCCTTCGATTTCTTATAGTCGCTCACGGGCAATGTCGTATGTGCGATCATGTCCAGATTTCCCTACGCGTCCTGTAAAGTACATCGATTCGGTGAATTGTTATGTGGCATAGGAACGAAAGGTGGATGCGCGGGTCAAGCCCGCGCATGACGGTACAGCACAAAACGTCATGCCCCGACTTGATCGGGGCATCCATCTTTAAGCAATTCCTCGCAACTCCGCTCCCCCCTTGATTCTGAAACATAGTCGGATCACTATCTCTCCTTAAGGTCGAAACCGGCGGCCCTACAAGAAATCCGGAAAGGTTCATGAGGACCGCAAAATATAACTAGGGAGAAAGCGTCATGACCGAGGTCACCATGACGGTGAACGGCAAGTCCGTCACCGCCGACGTCGAGCCGGATACCCTGCTCGCCGATTTTATCCGCCAAAACCTGTCCCTGACCGGCACCCATGTGGGGTGCGATACCAGCCAATGCGGCGCGTGCTGCGTGCTGGTCGACGGGGATTCCATGAAAAGCTGCACCATGCTGGCCGTCCAGGCCGACGGGGCGGAGATCACCACCATCGAAGGGCTCGCCACCAACGGCACCTTCCACCCCATGCAGCAGGCTTTCCACGACAACCACGCCCTGCAATGCGGCTTCTGCACGCCGGGGATGCTGATCAGCGCCATCGATCTGGCGACCAAGAACCCGGACATCAGCGAAAGCGAAATCCGCCACGGGCTGGAAGGCAATCTCTGCCGCTGCACCGGCTATCACAACATCGTCAAGGCCGTGAAGGCCGGCGCCGACGCGATGAGGGGGTAGGATCATGCCGGATACAGGATTAGACACCGATCTCGAAAACGCCGAACAGGTCGTGATCGGCAACGGCATCGGCGCCCGCGTCCGCCGCAAGGAAGACAAGCGCTTCCTCACCGGCAAGGGCCGCTATGCCGACGATATCAACCGGCCGGGCCAGACCCACGCCTATTTCGTGAGGAGCCAGGTCGCCCACGCCGACATCAAGAACCTCGACACCTCGGCGGCGGAAAAGGCCGAGGGCGTCATCGCCGTGCTCACCGGCGCGGACGTGGCCGCCGACGAGTTGGGCGGGCTGCCCTGCGGCTGGGGTATCATGGGCAAGAACGACGTGCCCATGCACGAACCGCCCCATCCCATCCTCGCCATCGGCACCGTGCGCCATGTCGGCGATCCCATCGCCGTGGTCATCGCGGAAACCAAGAAGCAGGCCAAGGCGGCGGCGCAGCTGATCGAGGTGGACCTCGAGGAGAAACCGGCGGTCGCCAATATCCGCGCGGCACTGACCGACGGGGCACCTTTGGTGCATGACGGCGCGCCGGGCAACGTCGCCTTCGATTGGGAGATCGGCGACCGGGCGGCGATGGAGGAGGCGTTTGCCAACGCAGCCCACGTCGCCGAGATCGACATCGACAACAATCGGCTGATCCCCAACGCCATCGAGCCGCGCGTCGCCGTGGCCGAATTCGACACCGGCACCGGGGATTACACCCTGTTCGTCACCAGCCAGAATCCGCACGTGCACCGGCTGCTCATCGCCGCTTTCGTGCTCCACATCCCGGAGGAGAAGTTCCGGGTGGTGGCGCCCGACGTGGGTGGCGGCTTCGGCTCCAAGATCTTCCCCTATCCGGAAGAATCCGTGGTGACCTGGGCGGCGGCCAAGCTCGGCCGGCCGGTGAAGTGGACGGCGGAGCGTTCGGAAAGCTTCATGACCGACGCCCACGGCCGCGATCATGTCAGCCACGCCGAACTGGCCCTCGATGCGGACGGCAAGTTCCTCGCCCTCAAGGTCTCGACCCTCGCCAATCTCGGCGGCTACGTCTCGGCCTTCGGCGGCGCGGTACCGACCTTCCTCTATGCGCCGTTGCTGGCGGGCACCTACACCACGCCCGCCATCTATTGCGAGGTGAAGGGCGTGTTCACCCACACCGTGCCGGTCGACGCCTATCGCGGCGCCGGACGGCCGGAGGCGACCTACCTCTTGGAGCGTCTCGTCGACCGGGCGGCCCGCGAAACCGGGATCAGCCAGATCGACATAAGGCGGCGCAACTTTATCGCCCCGGATGCCTTCCCGTATCAGACGCCGGTGGCGTCCTGCTACGACTCGGGCGATTACGAGGCGACGTTGTCGGCGGCCCTCAAGAAGGCCGACGTCGACGGCTTCGAGAAGCGCAAGGCGGATGCCGCCCTGCGCGGCAAGAAGCGGGGCCTCGGCTTCTCCACCTATCTGGAGGCTTGCGGCGTCGCGCCGTCGGCGGTCGCCGGACAGTTGGGGGCGCGGGCCGGGCTTTATGAGTCCGCCGTGGTGCGTGTCCATCCGACGGGCGGCGTGACGGTGTTCACCGGCACCCACAGCCACGGCCAGAGCCACGAGACCACCTTCGCCCAATTGGTGAACGAACGTCTCGGCGTCGGCCTCGAGCATATCGAGGTGGTGCACGGCGATACGGCGCGCATCCAGTTCGGCATGGGCACCTACGGCTCGCGGTCCTTGGCCGTGGGCGGCGAGGCGCTCATCCGGGCCATGGACAAGGTGATCGAGAAGGGCAAGAAGATCGCCGCGCATCTGATGGAAGCGTCCGAGAACGACATCGAGTTCGAGGGCGGCTCCTTCAAGGTGACGGGGACCGACAAGGAAACGCCCTTCGGCGCGGTGGCCTTTGCCGCCTACGTGCCGCACAACTATCCGCTCGAAACGCTGGAGCCGGGGCTGGAGGAGACGGCGTTCTTCGACCCGCTCAACTTCACCTTCCCGGGCGGCTGCCACATCTGCGAGGTGGAGGTCGATCCGGCGACGGGCGTCACCGAGGTGGTGAACTTCACCGCCGTCGACGACGTCGGGCGGGTGATCAACCCGATGATCGTCGAAGGGCAGGTGCATGGCGGCGTCACCCAGGGCATCGGCCAGGCGCTCTTGGAAGGCTGCGTCTATGACGACAACGGCCAGCTGCTCACCGGCTCGTACATGGACTACACCATGCCGCGCGCCGACAACGTGCCGTCCTATAACGTCGGCACCGAGCTGACGCTGTGCGCTCACAACACGTTGGGCGTGAAAGGTGTCGGCGAAGTGGGGGCCATCGGCTCGCCGCCCGCCGTCATCAATGCCATCGTCGATGCCTTGTCCGATCTCGGCGTCACCGACGTGTCCATGCCGGCCACGTCGCAGAACGTCTGGCGGGCCATCCAAGCAGCAGGAGGTGCGAAATGAGTTTCGCCTATCATAAGGCCGCCTCGGTCAACGACGCGGCATCCCAGGCGGGCGGCGATGCCGCTCTCCTGGCCGGCGGCATGACCCTTCTGCCGGCGATCAAACTGGGCCTGTCGGACCCGCGCCGTCTGGTGGACCTCGCCGACTTGGGCGAGCTTCGCGGCATCACGCGGGACGGCGATACCCTCACGATCGGATCCATGACCCGGCACGCCGACGTTGCCGCCTCGGCGGAGGTGCAGGGGGCCATTCCGGCGCTCGCCAAGCTGGCGGGCGGCATCGGCGATGCGCAAGTGCGTCACCGGGGCACCATCGGCGGCTCCATCGCCAACAACGACCCGGCGGCGGACTATCCGGCGGCGTGCCTCGGTCTTGGGGCAACCATCGTCACCACGTCGCGCGAGATCGCGGCGGACGATTTCTTCACCGGCCTGTTCGAGACGGCATTGGAGGAGGGCGAGATCATCACCTCGGTCCGTTTCCCGGTGCCGGAGAAAGCGGCCTATGAGAAGTTCGTCCAACCGGCAAGCCGCTTTGCCCTCGTCGGCGTGTTTGCCGCGCAAGGACCGGCGGGCACGCGCGTCGCGGTGACCGGCGCCGGACTGTCCGGTGTCTACCGCGCCTCGGACATGGAAGCGGCGCTGGAGAGCGATTTCTCCGCCGACGCTATCGACGGCATCACCGTGCCCGAGGACAACATGGCCGCCGATATCCATGCCGCCGCCGATTACCGCGCGCATCTGGTGAAGGTCATCGCCGGGCGCGCCATCGCGGCTGCCGCGGGTTAAATAAGAAAGAGCAGGCAAAAGAGAGCCGCCCCTTCCGGTAATTGCGATGCCCGGGAGGGGCGGTTTTCTTTTGGATAAGGTGATTTCCTTTGCCGGTGCCGTTTGTAATCATGGCGCCCAACCAAAAGCCAGAACGGGAGGATCACCATGGACGGCAAAGTCGCCCTCGAAGAACATTTCGCCATCGACGACACCATCGAGGATTCGAAGGTCTTCCTTCCCGGCGATGTGTGGACCGAACTGCGCGCGCGTTTGATGGACATCCAGGAACGGCGCCTCCGCGAAATGGACGCGACCGGCATCGAGGTCTCCATCCTCAGTTTGAACGCGCCCGCCGTACAGGCCATTCCCGATCCGGCCCGAGCGGATGAGATCGCGCGCCGCGCCAACGATTACCTCGCCGACCAGATCGCGAAGCAGCCGGGCCGTTTCTGGGGCTTCGCGGCGCTGCCGTTGCAGGACCCGGAGAGGGCGGCGGCGGAGCACCGCCGCTGTATCGACGATCTCGGCTTCGTCGGCGCGCTGGTCAACGGCTTCTCGCAGATCGAGGTGGCCGAGTCCGCCGTCTATTACGACGATCCGTCCTACAATGATTTTTGGGCGGAGGTCGCGGCGTGCGGCATGCCGTTCTATCTCCATCCCCGTAACCCGCTGCGCAGCTGGGGGCAGATCTATGACGGCCACAAATGGCTGTTGGGGCCGACCTGGGCCTTCGGCCAGGAAACCGCGGTCCATGCACTCCGGCTCATCGCCTGCGGCCTGTTCGACCGCCATCCGGACCTCCAGATCGTGCTCGGCCATTTGGGGGAGGGGATTCCCTATTCCCTGTGGCGCATCGACAACCGCAACGCCTGGACGAAATCACCCCATCCTTATCCGGCGAAACGCCAAGTGGCGGAATATTTCCGGGAAAACTTCTATCTGACCACGTCGGGCAACTTCCACACGCCGACCATGATGCAGGCGATAACCGAGATCGGCGTCGACCGCGTGCTCTATTCCACCGATTGGCCGTTCGAGAACATGGATCACGCCGCCGAGTGGTTCGATACGGCGGAGATCGACGAGGACACCCGCCGCAAGATCGGCCGCGACAACGCCTGGCAGCTGTTCAAGCTTTAGTCAGGCCGCTTTGGGTGACGAGACCGCTTGCCCGGTGATCGACCGTGACGGTTTGCCGTCGACGCCGATGGGCACGTCGCCCATCAGGGTGACGCGGTACATGAGCCGTTCATCCTCCACCGAATAGATGTCCGACGGCGCGAGGTGCGCGGTGGCGCGGTTGTCCCAGCAGCCGACGTCGCCCTGGTTCCATTTGAAGCGCACGGTGAATTCCGGCCGCACGATGTGTTCCAACAGGCATTGCAGCAGAAGTTGGCTTTCGCGTCGCGTCAACTCGACGATGTGCTGAACGTACACCGGGCTCAGGTACAGGATGCGTTCGCCGGTTTCCGGATGGACGCGGACCAGGGGATGTTCGCTCGCCATCTGGGCGTTCTTGCGCACGTCGTCCTTCGCGTCGGGCCGGACCGGGAACTTGTTAACGGTGTGCAGATCGCAGATGAACTCCTGCATCTTCGGCGACAGCGCTTCGTAGGCGGCGGCCAAGTTGGTCCAATGGGTATCGCCGCCGGCTTGCGGGATGATCTCGCCGCGCAGGATCGAAGCGGCGGGCGGGTTCACCGCCGGCATGAGGTCCGAATGCCACTCGGCCCAGGGCGTCGTCAGCCGGTCCTGGTTATAGCGGTCCTCGTTGGCTTCCTTGGTGACCGGGAAGATTTCGGGGTAGTCGGAGGTCGGCCCATAGGCCTGATTGGCGACGGTGAGCTCGCCGAACGCGCGGCCCATGGCGATCTGCTGCTCATGGTTCAGGTGCTGATCACGGAAAAACACCACTTTCCACGCCAACAGCGCCGCCCAAATTTCCTTGGCCGTTTCCGGCGCCAAGGGCTGTTTGAGGTCGACCCCCTCGATCTCGGCGCCCACGGTCAGTGTCAGCGGACGTATGTTCAGCTTGGTTCCCATTCGCCGTCTCCCGTTTCTATGGAGCGTTCCCTGTTGCGATACATCATCACGCGTTCCCACCCTGTGGAAAAGGGCGAAATTCATGGCGTCCCCGGATCGTCCCCGGATCGTCCAGTGTGTGGACAGAGCCGGTCCCGCCACCTATGCTCTGCCGCAAAACACCTTCAAACCCAGAGAGAATAAGACGGAATCCAACGACATGGCGGATATGCCCCAATCGGTCGATGAAACCATCGATCTGCTGCTCGGCGGCGACTATTTGTGTGATCGCAGCATGGCGACGGCGCTGTTTCTGGCGCTGCGCCTCAACCGGCCCCTGTTTCTGGAAGGCGAGGCGGGCGTCGGAAAGACGGAAATCGCCAAGGTGCTGTCCAGCACGCTGGGCCGCGAATTGATCCGCCTGCAATGTTACGAAGGGCTCGACGTCTCGTCGGCCGTGTACGAATGGAACTATCCACGTCAGATGGTCGAAATTCGCCTCTCCGAAGCGGCCGGTGACCGCGACCGGGAAACCCTTGAATCCGATATCTTTACCGATCAGTTCCTGATCAAGCGGCCGCTTTTGCAGGCGCTCGAGCCCCACACCGAAGGGCCGCCGGTGCTGCTGATCGACGAATTGGACCGGACCGACGAACCGTTTGAGGCCTTCCTGTTGGAGGTCCTGTCCGACTTCCAGATCACCATCCCGGAGATCGGCACGGTCAAGGCTGACCGGCCGCCGTTGGTGATCATCACGTCGAACCGTACCCGTGAAATTCACGACGCGCTCAAGCGCCGCTGTTTTTACCATTGGGTCGGCTTCCCCACCGCCGAACGGGAGTTGGAGGTGCTCAAGGTCAAGGCGCCGGAAGCGCCCGAAGGCCTGTCGGCGGAGGTCGTCGCGTTCGTGCAGCGGCTGCGTAAGATGGATCTGTTCAAACTGCCTGGCATCGCCGAAACCATCGATTGGGCGCATTCGCTTACCCAGCTCGATTGCCTGTCGCTCGATCCCGAGACGGTTAACGACACGCTCGGTGCCATCCTCAAATATCAGGACGATATCGCCCGCATCCAGGGCAGCGAGGCCAACCGTATCCTCACCGAGGTGAAGGCCGAACTGGCTGCATCGCGAAACGGCTGATGGCCGAGGATACACCACCGACCCTGCCCGAGCAGCCGGAAGCCGACGAAGGCGGGCGGCTTCTCGAGAACATCATGCATTTCGCGCGGGTGCTGCGCGCCGCCGGTTTGCCCATCGGACCCGGCAAGGTGATCGATGCCGTCAAGGCGGTAGAGGCGGTCGGCTTTTCCAGCCGCGAGGATTTCTACTGGACGCTGCATTCGGTGTTCGTCAATCGCCGCGACCAGGTCGAGGTGTTCGATCAGGCCTTTCATATCTTCTGGCGCAATCCGCGCATCCTCGAACGGATGATGCAGATGATGCTGCCGGACATCGAAAGCTCGCAGCAGGTGCCCGGAGAAGAAGAGGACATATCGCGCCGGGTCGCGGAGGCTCTCTCTGCGGGAAAGGAGAACGAAACCCGGCCTCTCGAAGAAGAAGAACTGGAAATGGACGCGGCGCTCACCTGGAGCGCCAACGAGGTTCTCGGCGACAAGGATTTCGAGAAGATGTCGGCGGACGAGATCGCCGCCGCCGTCGACGCCATCAAACGCTTACGCCTGCCGATCATGCAAGTGCCGACCCGCCGCCACAAAAAAAGCACGGCAACCGCGCGCGTCGACATGCGGCGCACCATGCGTGCGGCCATGCGCTCGGGCAGCGACATTATCCCGTTGCAATGGCGCAAACGCCGGATGCGCCACCCACCGTTGGTCGTGATCTGTGACGTGTCGGGCTCCATGGATCGATATTCGCGGATGCTGCTGCATTTCATGCATGCGCTGACCAATGACCGCGACCGCGTGTTTACGTTTCTGTTCGGCACGCGGCTGACGAATGTCACACGCTATTTACGCAACCGCGATGTGGACGCGGCGTTGGAGAATGTCGGTAAGGTGGTCGAGGATTGGGCCGGCGGCACGCGCATCGGCCATTGCATTCGCGATTTCAATCTTCACTGGTCGCGCCGCGTGTTGGGCCAGGGCGCGGTGGTGCTCTTGATCTCAGACGGGCTCGACCGGGACGAAGCGGTGGGCCTGGAGCGGGAAATGGAGCGGCTGCACAAATCCTGCCGCCGCCTAATCTGGCTCAACCCGCTGCTGCGCTACGACGGGTTTGAGCCGAAGTCCCTCGGTGTGCGCGCCATTCTGCCGCACGTAGATGAATTCCGTCCGGTGCACAGCCTTAACAGTCTGGCGGAACTGGCGCAGATCCTTAGCCGCGAATCCCCGCGCCGCCTGGAAGCGGCCAGCCGCTGGAACCTCGACGCGGCATAATCCGTTTAAACCAATTCAAACCATCGGAATTTCGAAGTGGAAGACAGAGCCGCCGCCTTCGCGCGGCTGGTATCCGATGGTTCCGCTGTGCGCTTCGATGATACTGCGGCAAATGCTCAGGCCGAGACCGCTGCCCTTGACGGCTTTCTGGTCGCCGGTTTCCACTTGAAAGAACGGTTCGAAGATTTGGTCGCGCGCGCCGTAGGGAATGCCGATGCCACGATCCGCCACTTCGATCCGGCAACTGGATCCGTCGCACTTGACCGAAACGTCTACACTGCTCCCGGCGGGGGAGAACTTCGCGGCGTTGGACAGCAGGTTGGACATGACTTGGTTCAAGCGGTCGGGATCGCCGCGTGCCACCGTATGGCCGTTGCAATTGAGTTCGACAGCCACGTTCAAAGTGTCCGCGTATGGTTTGTTGAGAGTGACGGCCTCGCGCGCCAACTCGTTTACGTCGACGTTTTGGAAGTGGAACTCAGTGGCGCCGGACGACAGCTTCTCGAAATCGAGGATGTCGTTCACCAGCTCCACGAGGCGGTCGGTATTACGAAGCGCAATATCGATCACGCTGCGCCCCTCGGTATTGAGGCCGCTTTCCACCGAATTGCTTGCCAGCAATCCCAGTGCGCCTTTGATGGAGGTGAGGGGCGTACGCAGCTCATGGCTCACCACCGATACGAATTCCGATTTGAGGTTGTCGATCTCTTTGGTTTTGCTGATGTCTTGAATTTGGCCGATGGAGTAAAGCGGCCGTCCGTAATCGTCCTGCACCGTGGTAATGGTCGAGAGACCCCAAATGATGCTCCCATCCTTGCGGGCGTAGCGTTTCTCGGCGGTTTGTATTTGCAATTTTCCGTCGGCCCGCTCCTGCCGCCGGATGCGGGTTTTTTCAAGATCCTCGTTCGACGTGATATCGTCGATGGTCATGTTGAGCAACTCGTCCCGCGAATAGCCGAGCATGGTGCACAGCATGGGATTGACGTCACGCAAACGTCCATCCAACTCGGCGACCGCCATGCCGATCCCGGCAGCCTCGAACACTTGCCGAAACCGTGCCTCGCTCGCCGCGAGCTCCTTTTCCTTTCGCTCCCGATCCTCGATTTCCCGAGTAAGAGACTTGGTCCGCGCCGCGACCTCGTCTTCCAAACGGTCGCCGTGGCTTTGCAGGTCCGAGACCAGCTTCAACAAGGCCTTGTTGAGACCGAAGATGGTGGCGATGGTGCCGCTGCTGAGCAGCAGGAATCCGGAGAGCTTCCCCATCCAAGAGCCGAACGCGATGTTGTAGGCGTCGGCATCGAAGTTGAGCACGATCCATTGAGACGAGAAGGCGTAGCCCATCAGAATGATGACAACGCAGCATGCGCCGGCCCAAACAATGCCGCCTAGCGTTCCCAACAAGACGGTCGCCATGACGACCGTGAGGACGAACATGGGTTGTCCGCCGCTACTCAAACCGAAACTGATGAATCCGACGACACCGATAATGAAGATGGCGGCGACGATGAAGATTGCACGCGCAAGATAGGGAAGACGGTTGCGGGCGAGGGCAGCCGCGATCACGATGGCGGCTAGGGCAACGTGAAATCCCATCGCTGCTTGCCAGCCGATGCTCTGGATACGCCACAAGCTGCCGATAACGGCGGGGATTGAGATGATCGCTAGAACGATCAGCACGCCGTTGGCGATATTGCCTCGGATGACACCGATATCGACGCTCGGTCGACTACCTAAGGGGGAGGCGCCCGTATCCTGCATGTTCACGGCGGCTCTTGTTGCCACTACTTGCTTGGTAGAGAGCCTATTGTTATCGCGAAAATTGAAGATCACAATGATTGTCTAGGCGAGATTTATGTATTGGTCTGTCGACGTTACTGGGCAACCGTTTACGGCTTCTTACCCTCGTCCAGCTTTGGTTTGATCAAGCCGAAAAACACGTCCGGACCCTCGAATCGCCAGCCGAGATGTTGACCGCAACCGCCGCAGACGGCGATTCGCCAGTTGTATCCCCGAAACCAGGTAAACTCTCTGCTCGCGCCGCCGGTTGCTTCGCTTCCCGGTGCTTCCTTAAAACAAAGAATTTGAAAAACGACGCCGGCCGGGTTGAATACCGTATGCGCGTGATCGCCGTTGCGGCTGATCCGCCACCGCGCACGGGTAATGACGTGCTTGCAGGCCGCACATAGGATTTCGTCGTCATCCGCCGTTTCCGAAAAAGAGGAGCCGCCGGTTTCTGACGAAATGTCGAGCATGGTGCGTTACTTGTTTGGCGCGTAAGGGTTTTTGCCTTGGCGGACCATCAAGCGGATTGGTACGCCGGGCATATCGAAGGTTTCGCGTAGTCCATTGACGATGTAGCGCCGGTAAGCGTCGGGTAACCCCTTGGCGCGGGACGCGAAGATCACGAATGTTGGTGGCCGGGTTTTGGCCTGGGTGATGTAGCGAATTTTCAACCGACGGCCGGAGACCACGGGCGGGGGGTGGCGCATGAGCACGTCGTCAAGCCATTGGTTCAAGTGACTTGTCGGGATACGCATATTCCATCGGTCGTACGCGCCCTTCACCGCCGGCATCAGTTTGTCGACCCCCGATCCCTTGAGGGCGGAAACATAGACGATCTTTATCCCGCGTACTTGCGGGAGTGAGGTTTCCAACCGGTCTTGGATTTTTTGCCGTGCCGCTTTCTTGTCGGAAACGGCGTCCCATTTGTTGACGCAGATTATCAGGGCACGGCCTTCCTCGATCACGTGGCTCGCGATGAGCAGGTCTTGTTTTTCCAGTCCGCTTTGGCCATCGATGAGCAAAACCACGACCTGGGCAAACTGAACGGCGCGGCGCGAATCTTCGACGGATAGGTTTTCCAGCTTTTCAACGACTTTCGCTTTGCGCCGCATACCAGCCGTATCGATCAGCCGGACCGCTTGCCCCCGCCATTGCCATTCGATGGCGATGGCATCGCGTGTTATGCCCGCTTCGGGGCCCGTCAAAAGCCGCTCGTCGCCGATGAGGCGGTTTACCAGGGTCGATTTGCCGACATTGGGCCGCCCGACGATCGCAAGTTGCATCGGACCAGACGGTATTTCCATATCGTCCGAGGGCAAGAGGCCTTCGGTCGGCTCTTCGGTGTCATCGTCTTCTGTCGCACTCACCGCTTCGGCGTGGGGGCGTAAGGCATCATAAAGTTCACTGAGACCATCACCATGTTCGGCTGAGAACGGGATCGGATCGCCAAGCCCAAGACCATAGGCTTCGTAAACGCCGGTCGGTACAGCCCTGCCCTCGCATTTGTTTGCGACAAGGATGACGGGCTTGTTCTTGCCGCGCAGCCATCCGGCAAAGTGCTCGTCCAGCGGCGTAATGCCGGCGCGCGCGTCGATAACCAAAAGCGCGACATCCGCATCGTCGACGGCCTGTTCCGTTTGCGCCCGCATGCGGGCTTCCAAAGACCCCGCGTCGGCTTCTTCGAGACCCGCCGTATCGATCAAGCTGAGTTGCAAATCAGCAAGCTTGCCGGGGGCCTCGCGGCGGTCGCGGGTCACCCCGGGCGTATTATCGACGATCGCCAGTTTTTTGCCGGCGAGGCGATTGAACAGGGTGGACTTGCCGACATTGGGACGGCCAATGATCGCAACGACCAAATTCATGTCAGATGCCTAGCGGTAAGCGACGAGCTCGCCGTCTTCCGTCAAAAAATACAGTGTATTGCCAGCGGCAATCGGCCCAATCGTCACCTTATCGGGCATTTCCTCGCGTCCGAGAATTTCGCCGGTATAGGGGGAGACGGCGAGGGCTTCTCCCGACGACCCGGCAACGATCAGGCGGTCGCTGATCAAAATAGGCCCGGTCCACAGAAGGCGGCCCGTGCGGTCTTCCGGATCTTCCCATAACGGTAGTTGCCGGACCCAATAGATACGGCCGTCCCGCCGTCCGACGGCAACCAACTCGGCGTTACTGGAAAGCAGAAATATATAGTCGCCGGCAACCCAGGGGCTTTCGACCCCGCCGATCTCCCGATCCCAAATGCGGCGTCCGGTTCGAAGGTCAATGGCGGCCAGCAGTCCGCTGTTCGAAATGCCGATGACAATGTTTCGGTCGATGATCGGCCTGCCGCGAATAGCGGCGAGGGTCGCGACCGAACTTGCGCGGCGGGTTGTCGTCAATGAATCCGACCATAACTCACGGCCGTTCTCCACACGCAGCGCGGCAAGCTCACCCGAGGAAAACGCGGCAACGACGACGCCCGAATCGACGGCCGGCGCGGGACCGCCGAGGAGCCCGGTGGTTTCTTCGATTGCCGTATGGCTCCACAAGGTTTCCCCGGTAAATCCGTTCAGGGCAAACAGCTTGTTGGTCAGGGTTACCACAAACACGCGGTTACCACGTACGGTGGGGGGCGCCCGCATGGGTTCCCCGATATCGCGGTGCCATTGGACCCGCCCGGACTGCGCATTCAGCGCATAGACATAGGCAAATCCGGTGGTGACATAGAGGCGCCCGGAATCGTAAGCGATACCACCTGCGATATGGCCTTCGTCTTCCTCCGACTCCGGTGTCAGATCGATGCGCCACAGCAATTTGCCATTGCGTTGATCGAACGCGCTGACCACCGTTTCCGCGTCCATGGTGAAAACCCTGCCGGCAGCGGCGACGGGCTGAGTCATGATCCGCTCTTCATCGTCGTTTCCAGCACCGATCGACGCGCGCCATACCGGCCCGAGCGTACCGCCGACGGCGATATGGTGCATGGCGTGACTGGCGATGCCGCCCGCCTGCGGCCATGTGGGATTGTCGGTCGGCGGCGGCAAAAGCAGTTCCTGCCCCGCCGAACCCGAATCCGCGCTCAGAGACGATTCCTCGACCAGAATGGGGATGCGGGTCCCGGGGAGCGGTGGATCTTCCTTATTGCCCAGGAAGGTGTCACACCCCGAAAGCGCGATAAGGAATGCCGTGGCGCACAAGGCGCGATATACGGCTGCGCTACCAAAAACGGGCAATGAAAATTTCATCGCGCTGGAACCTTTTTTAGCCACCGAGGACTGCGTTCATCTCGGCTGCGCGCGCCCGAATGCCTTGCGGCGCTGTCGCGTCGTCCGCCAGTTCGCGGAACAACTTTCCGGCACGTTCCGCATCCCCGCTTCGGTTCGCGAGGACAGCTGCAAGCTCTTTGGCCGAATGCCGCCAGGGGCCATTGCCTGACATCAGAGGGGTAAGGCGCGCCGACAAGTCGTTGGTGTCACCCGAATCCAAAATCAAGCGGACGCCCTGAATGGTCGCGAGCCCCTGCCAGATTTCATCAACACCGCTGTCGCCGGCAATATCAAAATAAGCATCGGCGCCTGCGCGGGTATCGTCCTTGGCCGTGAGGGCGGCTTGGTTGAAGCGCGCCAGGAGGGCATACCCGTCCGCGCCGCTATCCGCGAGTGCCTTTAAGGCAGCGGCAGCTTCGTCAGGCTTGTTTTCGCCGGTGGCACGAAGAGCGATATCGAACGTAGCACTGGCCTCGGTACGCTGGTGAAGATCGTAGGCCTTCCAGCCTTGATAGCCGCCGACGGCGAGAACCAGGACGACCGCGGCCCCGATCACATAGTTGCCGTACTTTTTCCAAAGCACGGCATAATGCTCGTGGCGCAGCTCCTCGTCGATTTCCTTGAATAAATTGTCCTGCGCGGGATCCCTATCCGCCATCGAGTCACCCAATTTGAGAGAAACCGGTAGTGGCCAACTACCCCCTAGAACGGGCCGTTAATCTAGCTTGACCGCCTATCGAACGCAAACCCACAAGTGACTGATTTTGCCTCTTTTGTTAACCATTTCGGCCCGATTTATCCTTCTTTAAGCCGGATGGCGTACCTACATCTAAGAATAAGTCCCGGTATCCGTCGTTCGGGGGAACCGGAAAAAACGAGTGAGGACCGCCTCCATGCGACCCGTTCTGGTGTGTTTAGGCCTTATGCTCCTGGGGGGATGCTCCGTCGGGGGCCTCGCCACTCCGGCCATGTGGCTCGAAGGCGCGTCCGTCGTCGCCACGGACAAGACGATTGGCGATCACGTAATCTCTTATTCGCAGGGAAAGAATTGTTCTACGGTCCGCAAGGAACGGGGGCTGACCTATTGCGAAGAGGACGAAATTGCGGAGCCCGAAGAGGTCTATTGTTATCGAACCTTAGGCAACGTGACCTGCTATAACCGCCCCGCGCACGGTAGCAAGTACGAAGCGCTCGGCCACATTCCCGCTGGATCCCCGCCGACGCGTTAAGCGCCGAAATCTAAAACTGAAACCCTGTCAGCAGGAAGGCTTCCATTTTGCTGACGATGCCTTGCTTGGGGCGGCGGCCGCCTTGTGCGAGTTCTTCTTCGGTTCGTTTGCGCAGGACGGCCTCGATGCCGCATTCGCCGATGGGCGTCATGGTTTGATCGAAGCGGGGCAGGGTGTAGCGGTACGTCGCGTCGAGCTTTTCGATCTTCAGGATTTCGCAGTCGTCGCCCAACTTGGAAATGATATCCATTAGGTTCAGGGATTTGCCACTCCACGACTTACCCTTGTGGATGGTGAAGGTCCACTTGTGATCGCCGTTCCAGGTGCTGGGGAACTCGCCTTGTTCGTAAAGGTCTTCGTCCGGGACCATCAGGACGAGGTGGCCGCCGGGTTTCAGGACGCGAAACCAGTTCGCCAATCCCGCCGCGGGATCGTCAAGATGCTCCAGGCAATGGCTGGAGTGGACGAAGTCCTGACTGCCGTCCTCAAGCCCGTCCAAGCTTTGGGCGTCGCCGTCTTCCTTGTCCCAGGTACGCACGCCCTTGAGGCGCGGAAACAACTCGATGTACAAGCCGAGCGGGTCGGGCCCGCCCCCCACGTCGAGGCCGTCGCCGACGAAATATCGATTGGCGAAATTCGGTTCGTGCAGCCGGCGCATGATCGACTTGCTGCATTCCTTCATCGGGTCAACTCCTTCTCCGTAGCGGCCACGATTTCGAGGTGGCCGTGCGGCCGGTTACCCGTTGCCCGCTTCCACGACCTCGCCGTGACGCTGGTTCTCGGGAACCGCCAAATCCAAAAATAGGTCGGTAAGGGTTTCCGGTGTCTTGACGGAATTCGGATCTTCTCCCGGGTAGGCTTCCGCCCGCATTTTCGTGCGGGTGCGTCCCGGATCGATTAGGTTCACACGGACGGGCGTGTTCTTGATTTCCGCCGCATAGGTTTTAACGAGCGTGTCGAGCGCTGCCTTGCTCGCCCCATAGGCGCCGAAAAAGGGGCGCGGATGCCTGCCGACAGCCGACGTCACAAATACGGCACGCCCAGCGTCGGACCGGCGCAGCAACGGATCGAAAGCCCGAATCAGCCGCCAGTTTGCGGTGAGGTTCACGGCCATGACTTGCTCGAATGTTTCCGGCTTCCAATGCCCGACGGGCCCCGGCGTGCCGAGCATCGCGGCATTGCCCACCAGCACGTCGAGCTTGCCGTAACGTTGATAGATGGCGCCCGCCATCTGATCGATGATGTCGTACTGGGTGAGATCAGCGGGCGAGAGGGTCGCGGTCCCCCCGGCGGCGCGGATGTCGTCGTCGAGTTCCTCGAGGGCGCCCTGCGTTCGGGCAACCAAAATGACGTGGGCCCCTTCCGCCGAGAATCGCCGGGCAACAGCGGCGCCGATACCGCGGGACGCGCCGGTGATCATGGCAACCCGGCCGGACAGGCGGCCGGGCCGCTGGGGCGGTGTCTCGAATTCCTGGGTGGGGGCAGGGCTCTCCGCCACTGCTAATCCTGCTCGGTGAGCAGCGACAATTGCGCCGGCATGGGGCCACCCTGTCGGTCGGTTAGGGGAATGGGATATTCACCGGTAAAGCAGGCGTCGCAATATTGCGGCTCTTGGGAATTGCGGCCTGGCTCACCTACCGCCCGGTAAAGGCCGTCCAGGGAAATGAAAGAAAGGGAATCGGCGCCGATGTGCTTGGCCATGGCCTCGACGTCATGACGGGCGGCCAAGAGTTCTTCTCGTTCCGGCGTGTCGATGCCGTAAAAGCAGGAATGCGTCGTCGGCGGGCTTGAAATTCGCAAATGAACTTCCTTGGCGCCGGCGGCGCGGACCATGGCAACGATCTTTTCCGAGGTCGTCCCGCGGACAATGGAGTCGTCGACCAGCACGACCCGTTTGCCGGCGATATGTCCGGTGTTGGCGTTGTGCTTCAACTTCACCCCGAGGTGACGGATATGGTCGGAGGGCTCGATGAAGGTCCGGCCGACATAGTGATTGCGGATGATCCCAAGCTCGAACGGAACGCCGGCCTGCTCGGCATAGCCGATGGCGGCGGGCACGCCGGAATCGGGAACCGGTACGACGATATCCGATTCCACATGGCTTTCGCGGGCCAGTTCCGCGCCGATCCTTTTGCGGACGGCATAGACGTTGCTGTCCTCGATCATGCTGTCGGGCCGCGCGAAATAGATGTACTCAAAAATGCAGAAATGCCGTGGCGTCTTGGTGAAGGGTTTGATGCTGCGGACGCCGTCTTTATCAACGATAACAATTTCGCCCGGATCCACGTCGCGGATATGTTCGACGCCGATGATATCGAACGCGCAGGTTTCCGACGCGAAGAAATAGGCCCCGTCCATTCGGCCGAGTGCCAGCGGGCGCACGCCCATGGGATCGCGCACGCCGATGAGGGCATCATTGGACAACAGGACCAAGGAGTAGGCGCCTTCGACCTGGCGCAGCGCATCGATGATCCGGTCGACAACGGTGGAAAATTCGCTGATGGCGATAAGATGGAGGATGATCTCCGTGTCGGTGGTCGACTGGAAGATGCAGCCCCGTTGTACGAGCGCCCGGCGCAGCGCATAGGCGTTCGTGAGGTTTCCGTTGTGGGCAATGGCAAGCCCGCCGAGTTCCAGATCCGCGAACAACGGCTGGATATTGCGGATCATGGTTTCGCCGGTCGTGGAATAGCGGTTGTGACCGACGGCCATGGTTCCGGCGAGGCGGCTAATGATCTCTTCGGAACTGAAGTTGTCGCCGACGAGCCCCGGCGCGCGATGTGAATTGAAATTATTGCCGTTGAAGCTGACGATACCCGAAGCTTCCTGTCCGCGGTGCTGCAGGGCATGGAGGCCAAGGGCCGTATGAGCGGCGGCATCGTCGTGGCCGAAAACGCCGAAAACGGCACATTCGTCGTGAAAATGGTCGTCCTCGAGGGACGGAATTTTGCGATCGGGAGTGTTGCCCAAAGCCATGGTTCGGTTACTGCAGTCCCTGAATGGTTCGGTCCAGCGCGCGGCGCTCCTTACTATCATATCCAGGCCGATCTGCACGCTGAGAATCGGTCCCATCGGGTTTAAGTAGGCTATCGTAGGTTTGTTTCAGCTCCATCGCGTCCTTGACCTTGCGAGAGGCCGTCCTGGCGCTAGAAGTCCCGAAAATCTGCAGATTCTTGGGGGTCACGGCGCGTAATATGACGGTTCCGGTCTGAATCAGGGGCAGGGATTTGGCCTCCTGGACCCATTTGGGGTGCTCCTCCGGGGTCCAGGTCGATTCGGCCACGGCATAGGCCGCGACAATGATCAGGGCCCCCGTGAGCAGGCCCGCCAAGAGGCCCAGGGAGCGGTCGAGCGCATTGAGCCGGCTGTTGCGGACCCAGCCGCCGATCATGGAGCTGATAAGGAACAGGATCACCAGCGAGACGAGGAATATCGCCACTCCGGTGGTGAGATCGGCGAAAAACTCGGATTCGATGTATTTGCGGGCGATCGGCTGGGCCGGCGTAAAGCCGTAAAGGGTGGCGAGCGCGGCACCAATCCAGGACATAACGAACAGGCCACCCCGTACGAAACCGAGGGTCAGGCCGATCAACGCGCCCACCAGGAGCATCAGGATCACGCAGATATCGAAGATGTTGACGGGGAGGCTATCCATTGGAGACCCGCCTAGAAACCGGCTCGTGGCTGGTGGGAAGGGGCGTGACGGTGTTGTGCAGCCAGGCGATGAGGCCGTCCAGATGATCGATGGTGTGGACCTGCAGATCGGCAAAAGCGGGGGCGGCCTTGCCATCTTTGCCTTTGCCCCGGCGTTTGCGCTGCAGGGTGGGGGACACGGCCTGGGTGAAGCCGAGCTTCGAGGCTTCGCGCAGCCGGACGTCCATTTGACCGACTTGACGGATTTCGCCTGATAGGCCGACCTCGCCGAACACCACCGTTTCCTGTGGCACCGGCTTGCCGGTAAGAGACGAGACCAAAGCGGCCGCGACCGCCAAATCGGCGGCCGGTTCGCTGATTTTCAGGCCCCCGGCGACATTAAGGAAGACGTCCTGCGCGCCGATGGCGAGCCCGCAGCGGGCTTCGAGAACGGCAAGCAGCATGGAAAGCCTGCTGTTGTCCCAACCGACGACGGCGCGGCGGGGCGTGCCGAAAGACGCCGGCGCGGTGAGCGCCTGGATTTCCACCAGCATCGGGCGGGTGCCCTCGACACCCGCAAAGACGCAGGCGCCACTGACCGCTTCCTCCCGGTCGGCAAGGAACAGGGCCGACGGGTCGGGCACTTCGGCGAGACCGGCGTCGGTCATCTCGAACACCCCGATTTCGTCGGCAGGGCCGAAACGGTTCTTTACCGCCCGCAGGATACGGAATTGGTGACCACGTTCGCCTTCGAAATAAAGCACCGTATCGACCATGTGTTCGAGGACCTTGGGGCCGGCGATCAGGCCCTCCTTGGTGACATGGCCGACGAGAATGAGCGCAAAGCCGCGCCTCTTGGCGAGGCGGATCAACTCTTGTGCGGACGTACGTACTTGGGCAACCGTGCCGGGGGCGGAATCAAGGCTATCGACAAAGAGGGTCTGGATTGAATCGGCGATGACGATTTGTGGCGGATCGGCGCCGTCGAGTGTCGCCACGATATCGCGGACGTTGGTGGCCGAGGCGAGATCGATGGGGGCGTCGGCAAGACCCAGCCGGCGCGCCCGCAACCGCACCTGATCGACCGACTCCTCGCCAGAGATGTAGACGCACCGCGTATCTTTTTGGGAGGCCAGCGCTGCCGAAACCTGCAATAGGATGGTCGATTTACCGATGCCCGGGTCGCCGCCGACGAGCAGTGCGGAGCCGGGAACGATACCGCCGCCGCAAACCCGGTCGAACTCCGTGATGCCGGTCGTCATGCGTGGCGCGGGGATTGATTCGCCTTTGAGGCTGACGAAATCGATTCGCGCGCCTTTCTTACCGCCCAATCCTTTGGGGACGGCGGCCGGCGCGGCTTCCTCGACAATGGTATTCCATCCGCCGCAGGCATCGCATTTGCCAATCCACCGTGGGTGAGAGGCACCGCACTCCTGACACACGAAATTGCTTGTTTGCCGGGCCACTTAGCTTCCGTTCTCTTGTCTACGTACCTGCGCGACCCCTATCGGTCACGCCCTGACGGCCATCCGGATCGGGCCGTCCGTTCGCCCACTAACGAATTGATCCACATAGTCATTGCCGGTCTTGTCGACGGCATTGGCCGGACCGTTCCAGATAATTTTACCATTGTATATCATTGCGATCCGATCGCCGATTTTTCGTGCGCTCGCCATATCGTGCGTGATCGACAAGGCCGTCGCGCCGACTTCTCGCACACAACTGACGATCAGGTTATTGATGACATCCGACATGATGGGATCAAGACCGGTGGTTGGTTCGTCGAAAAAGATAATTTCCGGGTCGGTGGCGATGGCGCGGGCAAGTCCTACACGTTTTTTCATGCCACCGGACAAATCGGCGGGCGCCAAATCGCAAATATTGGGCCGCAGCCCTACTTGGGCGAGCTTGGCAACGGCAATTTCCTTGGCTTGTTTGCGGTTCATGCCCTCGCCAAGCAGCCGGAAGGCAACGTTTTCCCACACGGGCAGGCTGTCGAACAGCGCAGCCCCCTGAAACAGCATGCCGATCTTGGCGTTGACACGGTCGCGATCGCTACCGGTGAGCCCGACAACATTCTCGCCGTCGATTTCGATGGTGCCGCTATCGGGGGTCAGGATACCCAGGATGCATTTGAGCATTACCGACTTACCGACGCCCGATCCCCCGATTACCACCATCGATTCGCCGGTGCCGATATCCAAGTCGAGCCCGTCGAGCACCACCTTCGGTCCAAATCTCTTATGGACGTTCGAGAGGCGGATCTTGGGAGATCCTTGGGGAGTGCTGTCAGACATCAACGGTGAAGAAGGCGGCTGTCAGGATGAAGTTAAAACAGAGGATGAGGATCGACGCGGAAACGACGGCATAGGTCGTTGCCTGACCCACGCCTTGCGCGCCGCCGCGTGAATAGTAGCCGTGGTAACAGCCCATCAAGGCGATAATAAGGCCGAACACGGCGGCCTTGATGAGGCCCGACACGACGTCGAACGATTCGAGGAAGTCCCAAGTGTTCTGCAAATAGTTCGCCGGGTTAAAGCCCAATTCGTAGATGCCCACGAGATACCCGCCGAGCACGCCAATGATATCGGCAATGAACACGAGGATCGGTAGCATGGTGACGCCCGCTATAATGCGCGGCACAACAAGATATTTGAACGGGTTCGTTGAAAGGGTCGTGAGGGCGTCGACTTGTTCGGTGACTCGCATGGTGCCGATCTCGGCAGCCATGGAGGCGCCGATCCGGCCCGTGACCATGAGACCGGCAAGTACCGGCGCCAATTCCCGGGTAATGGACAAAACGACGACGTTGGCAACAGCACCTTCGGCGGAAAACCGGGCAAACCCCGTATAACTTTGCAGCGCCAGAACCATGCCGGTGAAAATTGCCGTCAGGCCAACGACGGGCAGGGAGAAATAACCGATTTCGATCATCTGGCGGATGACGATGCGCGGATAGTAGGGCGGCCGGAACAAATGACTTAGGGAAATGCCGCTGAACATGGTTATCCGGCCTATGGTGGCCAGAAAACCCAAGGTGACATGACCGATGGGCTGTAGGGGGTTCACGCGGCGCCTCCGCCGACGTATGTCCGTTGAAAGCGGTGCCCGAGACGGGTCAACAACTCATAGCCGATGGTCCCCGCTTTTTCGGCGACATCGTCGATGGGATTGTCGGAACCGATCATGTCGGCAAGCGCGCCCGGCTGGGCAAGGTTTTCTGGGACGTCGGTCACGTCCAAGGTCGTCAAATCCATGGATACACGTCCCACGACGGGGGCCTTATGTCCGTCGATATAGGCGACACCGGAATTCCCCAAAGACCGCATGTACCCGTCCGCGTAACCGATTGCCACGGTGGCGAGACGGCATTTGTGATCCACCCGGTGCGTCGCACCATAGCCAACGGTCTGTGGAGCGTCAACGGACCGCACCTGCAGGATTCTTCCTTGCAGACGAATGACTTGCGACATGGGGTTCGGTTTGCCGGGCGTCGGATTAACACCGAACAATGCGACACCCGCGCGCGCCAGATCGAAATGGAAACCCGGACCAAGGAAAATACCGGATGACGCGGCGAGACTGGCACGGCGATGGAGGAGGCGTGCGGCGATGTCGGCGAATGCTGCTCGTTGTTCCTCGTTCTTTGGGTTTGCCGCATCGTCGGAACACGCGAGATGGCTGATTAGGCAATCGATGGCGACGGTCCCGAGGGTTCCGTCATCCGTGGCAAGCGATGCCACGTCCTCAGGCGTGAGACCTAAACGGCACATGCCGGTGTCGACCTGAATGTCGGCACGTAGCTTGTCGTTTTGGTCGCGGCAAAGCCGGGACCATCGGCCTATTTCGTCGAGGGTGTTGAGCACGGGCACCAAACCATGGGCAAGGGCGATCTCTTCCCAGCCGGGTAACAGTCCGTCCAAGACATGGATGTCCGCATCGGGAAGCAACTGCCGCAAAACGACGCCTTCGCGGGGCGTGGCGATAAAAAAAGATTTGCATCCGGCCTGCCAGAGCGCCGGCGCGACATGGGCAATGCCGAGACCATAGGCATCCGCCTTGACCACCGCACCGAGTTCCGCGTCGCCGAGTTTCGATTGAAGGGCGGCGTAGTTCGCCACGATGGCGTCCAGATCGATGGTCAGGACGGCGCCGTCGGCTGCCATATTGTTCCCTTCATTCGTCTCCCACCTTTGTGGGTCAAAAGCTTTCCGAATGTTGCGTGTCGAGATCGGCGAACCGGGTGTAAGTGCCGTCGAAGTAGAGGCGCACGGTGCCCGTGGGACCATGACGTTGCTTCGCGATCAGCAACTCGGTCTGATGCCGGACCTCGTTCAAGCGGGTTTCCCACCGTTCGTGGCGTTCGGCAAACTTGTCGGCGGCTTCGTCCTGCCGCATAACCGGTTCGCCGCGCTCCAGGTAGTAGGATTCCCGGAAAATGAACATCACCGCGTCCGCGTCCTGTTCGATGGACCCCGATTCACGAAGGTCCGAAAGCTGCGGCCGCTTGTCCTCGCGTTGCTCGACGGCGCGTGACAATTGCGACAACGCGATCACCGGTACGTCCAGTTCCTTGGCAAGGGTTTTCAGCCCACGGGTGATCTCACTGATTTCCAAAACACGGTTGTCGCCCCGTCGCGTACTGCTTTCCATGAGTTGCAGATAGTCGACAACGATCAGCCCAAGTCCGTGTTCGCGTTTGAGGCGGCGTGCCCGGGTGCGTAGCGCGCTGACCGACAGGGCCGGCGTATCGTCGATGAAAATGGGCAATCGGTGCAGTTGCTGGCTGGCCACGACCAATTTGTCGAACTCTTCGTTGGAGAGCGCGCCGCGCCGCATCTTGTCGGAGGCAATCTCGGCTTGCTCCGACAGAATGCGGCTGGCCAACTGCTCGGCTGACATCTCCAGCGAGAAAAAGCCGACGACACCGCCATCGGTGACGTTTTTGTTGCCGAACTCGTCCGTTTCGGCGCGATAGTCATAGGCGACGTTGAAGGCAATGTTGGTGGCGAGCGCCGTTTTCCCCATGGAGGGCCGCGCCGCGAGAATAAGCAGATCAGATGGATGAAGTCCGCCGAGCAAGCCATCGAGATCGCGGAATCCGGTCGAGATGCCGCTGAGATGGCCGTCGCGACGATGCGCGGCCTCCGCCATTTCCACGGCGCTGACGATGGAGCTCTTGAACGTCTGGAAGCCGCCTTCGAACTCGCCCGTCGTCGCCAGGTCATACAGCCGCTGTTCGGCTTCCTCGATCAAATGGACGGCGGTATCTTCCACTTCCGGGGAATAAGATTCGTTGACGATGTTTTCGCCAAGGTCGATCAACTGCCGCTTCAGATAGAGGTCATAGATGGTCCGCCCATACTCGGCGGCATTGATGATGCTGACCATGGAGCCGGCGATCTCGGCCAAGTATTGCGTGCCGCCGACTTCCGCTAGCGAGCCGTCCTGCTCGAAGAAATTCTTGAGCGTAATCGGATCGGCGATCTGACCGCGTTCGATCAGTTTCGACGTTGCCTCATAGATCCGTCCGTGCACGGGATCGGCAAAGTGTTCGGGACGAAGAATATCCGAAACGCGGTCATAGGCATTGTTGTTGGCGAAGATCGCGCCCAGCAACGCCTTTTCCGCTTCGTAATTGTGAGGCGGGGTGCGGAAGACGGGTAGACCTGATTCGTCATCTTCAATGGAGTGAAGATGTGAAGTATTTGTTGCGCCGGAGACCATGCGGCGAACATAAGCCAGATTCTATTTACGATGCGAGTCGTATTCGATCCACATCCCTGTGGAACATGGGAGTAAGTTCACGAATTTGTCGTCGATGCCGTGATTAGGCCGCGCGTTCGTCGCGTGCGGTACTTTTTCTGTGCGCGTCTTCCCACTCGGAAATGTAGTTCCGTGTCAGCGGAACCGCGCTGCGGTGCTTGCACAGCTGAATTTGGAACACGGTCATGCCCATGTAGCGGAACGAAATTTCGCTCCCCGCGAGATAGAATTCCCACATGCGACAAAACTTTTCGTCATACAGTTTTGCGGCTTCGTCCCATTTTTCGACGAACCGCTCACGCCAGGCCTTCAGCGTCTCGGCGTAGTGGGGACCGAGGAACTCGATATCAGTGGCGACCAGGCCGGCCCGTTCGATCGTGGGCATCACTTCGGAAAGCGCCGGGATATAACCACCCGGGAAAATGTATTTTCGAATCCAGGCATCGGTGACGCTGGGGGGACCGCTGCGGCCGATAGTGTGCAGCAGCATGACGCCGTCATCAGCGAGCACCTCGTGGACCTTGCCGAAAAACTCGCGGAAATGGCCGACGCCGACATGCTCGAACATACCGACGGAAACAATGCGGTCGAAGGTTCCGGTCTGATGGCGATAATCTTGCAGATTGAATTGGGCGCGGTCCGTCAGGCCCAGCTTCTCGGCGCGCTCGTTGGCAATCTTGTGCTGTTCTTCGGAAAGCGTAATGCCCGTGACCTCGGCACCCGACTCTTGGGCAATATAGAGTCCCATGCCGCCCCAGCCGCAACCGATGTCCAGAACCTTCTGACCTTTGTCGAGTCGCAGCTTGGCCGCGATATGGCGGCGCTTGTTGGTCTGCGCCGTGTCGATGTCGTCGCCGGGGCTTTCGAAATATGCGCAGGAATATTGTTTGTCCTGATCGAGGAACAGATCATAGAGCTCGCCCGACAGGTCATAATGGTGCGCGACATTCTCTTTCGACCGGTGCACCGGGTTGTATTGATGGAGGCGGCGGAACATCATGCTGAGCCGCTCTGAGAAGCTGTGCAGCGGATGATCGCCAACTTTCTCCAAGTTACGGGCAACGAGCGCCAGGAAATCGTAGATGGAACCGCCGTCCTCGATGGTCAGGCGACCGTCCATATAGCCTTCACCTAGAGCCATGCTCGGTGCGAACAGGGCACGGAATGGTAACACACGGTCGTGAAAATGGATGGTAACTGACGGTCCGTCGATCGACCCCTTGAAGTGGTGTTTTTTCCCGCCGGCATCGATGACGGTCAATTCCCCTTCGACTATCAGTTCGCGAAGGATGCGGCTCAGCATAAACATCGGGCAATCCCCCTATAAGCCCCTGGCCTTGCGATGGCCTATTTCGCGTCGGGCTAATGGATATCCTCGTTTCTAAAAAGCCTATCACAGTCAAAAAGGCAATGAAACCATCCACATACGCCGCAGTTTCCAATCAGCGTAGGGTGCCAAATGCCGGAATTGTGCGGATTTTCCGGTGGGCCGGGGGGTGCCCCAAACGCGGGTCCGGGTCGCAATAAAAAAGACGGCGTGCCTCGAAAAGCACGCCGTCCAATTCGGTCAATGAGGAAGAAAGGGTTAGGCGTCTTTTTCGGCCTCGGCTTCCTCGGCGATTTCCTCGAGAGCGTCCGCCGCTTCGGCGGTGACGTTCTCTTCGGCCGCCGGCATCTCGTCCAGCGCTGCCGCAAGGGCTTCTTCCTCCGCGACAACGGCTTCGGCTGCTTCGGCGGCTTTTTCCTGTTCTTCGCTCGAGAGGACGGCCTGGCCCGTCTCTTCCTGGGTGCGGGCTTCCTCGGCCGAGCGTGCAACGTTGGCAGTAACTTCAACCACAACCTCCGGGTGGAGCGCGACATGCACCGGGTGCAGACCGATGGCCTTGATCGGCACATCCAGACGAATCTGCTGACGATTGACGGTAAATCCGGCTTCGGTCAGCGCGTCGGCGATGTCACGGGCATTCACCGACCCGTAAAGCTGACCCGCGTCGCCCGCTTGACGCACCATGACGACAAACGTGCCATTCATTTTGGTGGCGACAGCTTCCGCCTCGCTCTTGCGCTCAAGGTTCTGGGCTTCGAGTTGCGAGCGCTGTTTCTCGAAGAATTCTTTGTTGGCTTTGGTTGCCGGCAGGGCTTTCCGCTGCGGCAGCAGGAAATTACGGGCATGGCCCGGTTTGACGTTGACCACATCACCGATCTGGCCAAGCTTCTCGATACGTTCCAAAAGGATGACTTCCATCACTCTTCCTCCTCATTGCCGGTATGTCCGCCGTTAAACCGATGGCGGAGGCCAGCCCACTGTTCGAAAAATCCGAGTCCCGCGACGGCCAACGCCGACCAGCCGAAGAACAACAAAATCATATAAAAGACGGCCAGCATCGCCCGCTTATTGGGCAGGCGCTGAGCCGCCGTATGGACGGTGCTGAGCCCTAAGAAAAAGAACGGCACCGCCAGCACTATCGCGACATTGCGCCCCACATACTGGAGATCGCCCGACCCGATAAGCGACAGCGCCGCCGCGGCGACGAACGCCCATGACAGCCAATCGGGTAGCGTCAGTCGCGCATAGGCCGGGCTCGGCCGGATATTGCGGCCAAGCCGGACAAGCAATCCCTGAGCGACCGTTGCGTTGACCACCATCAACAGGATCCAGGACGAAACCACCAGCCCCGGGAAGAACGGCACCAACCGGCCTGCGATCATCACCGGATCGACACCATCGGCGGTAACGAACCACGTTGCGAAGGCTTCCTTCAGGAAGCTTTCCACCGCCCCTTCCAGTCCGCCTTCCACGCCGAGATGCGTGACGGCCAGGGCCGCGATGAAAATCGTGCCCAACCCGGCGATCATCGCCAGGATGTGCCCAACCGGGAACCAGCCGACGATGGTTTCGTCCTTAACCTGTCCCAGCAAGGCTTGCCGCACGATTATCCAGCTCGGCAGCGCGATGGACGCGGCGAACAGGCCGGCAGCCAACGGCGAACTGATAACGGCTGCCAGGACAACCGCCACGGCGGCAGCGATGTTCATCGGCCGCATGCCTAGATTGAGCCCCGACAACAGAAGCGGGAAGGGGGACAAATAGGCAAGCAGCACCCCGCCGCTGATTCCCGACAGAATCGAGAACCAGAAGAGAGCGCTGGTGGCGCCGGCGGCAGTTCCGACGAGTAAGTCCCTATTCATGTTGGCCCTACGTTGCCGTCCGCCCCAGATATCGCCTGTGGGGGCGCTGGCGGCGACCATTACTGCGAAACGTAAGGCAGCAGCGCCAGGAAACGGGCCCGCTTGATCGCTCGTGCCAACTCACGTTGTTTCTTGGCGGAAACAGCCGTGATCCGGCTGGGAACGATCTTGCCGCGTTCGGAAACGAAACGCGACAAAAGCTTTACGTCCTTGTAGTCGATTTTCGGCGCGTTATCGCCGGAAAATGGGCAGGTCTTCCGACGGCGGAAGAAAGGACGGCGTCCGCCGCCGCCACCGCCACGCGGGCGCTGACCGCCGCGGCTGTCCGGGCGTTCGCTCCGGGCTTCGGTATTGGAATCGGCTGGCGCGTTCATGCGTCTTCTCCTTCCTTCTTGGCAGACGGCTCGTTATCGGCGGAAGCTTCCCGGCGGGAAGGCCTGTCTTGATCACCGCCAGACTCGTGCCGGCGGCGGGGCCGCTCTTCGTCGCGTCCAGCGCGGGCCTGAACCGACGGTGCATCGTCGAGTTCGTCGACCTTCACGGTTAGGTAACGGAGAATGTCCTCATGAAGGCGCATCTGACGTTCCATCTCCTGCACGGCAGCAGCCGGTGCATCGAGATTGAACATCACGTAATGCCCCTTGCGGTTCTTCTTGATGCGGTATGTTAGGTTTTTGAGGCCCCAGAGTTCCCGCTTGGCGACCTTGCCGCCGTTCTCTTCGATAACCGCGGTAAAACTGTCCGCGAGTGCTTCGACCTGGGGGCCGGATACGTCTTGTCGCGCGATAAACACGCTTTCGTAGAAAGCCACAATGTGTCTCCTTCCGGATTTTCTCTTCCCGCCTCGGCGCCTTTAGGACTTGAAAAGGTTCGCTAAAGAGCCCCTTACGGGCATAGCCAAACCGGCCGGTAACCGGACTGGCAAGGAGGTGAAGGCGCGCACTATACACATATGCGGCAACCGTGCAAGCGGCGGATTACTGCGGCTAAAGGGTTTCGGAGCGATGGCCGGAAGTGGCCCGCGGAATGGCATGAAAACAGCCCGTGAGGCCGCGCTTGACTCCCGATGATGGGCGGGTATCACTTGGCCGCAAGGGCCCGCTCGAGGCCTCGTCTCGGCATCAATCACACAAGATACACCATGGCAACGCGTTCCTTTGTATTTCCCGGCCAGGGATCCCAAGCCGTCGGCATGGGCCAGGATCTGGCCGAAGCCTTCCCCGAGGCCCGCTATACCTTTGAAGAGCTCGATGACGCTCTCGGCCAGCGGCTCTCCAAGATCATGTTCGAGGGGCCGGAAAGCGACCTTACCTTGACGGAAAACGCCCAGCCGGCGCTAATGGCCGTCAGTTTGGCCGTAATGCGGGTCTTGGAGAAGGAGGCCGGCCTCAAGGTCGGCGATGCCTGCTCCTTTGTTGCCGGCCATTCTCTGGGCGAGTATTCGGCGCTAACGGCTGCGGGGGCTTTTGGCTTCGCCGACGCCGCCCGGGCGCTAAAAGCGCGCGGTCAGGCCATGCAACAGGCTGTGCCGGTCGGCGAGGGGGCAATGGCGGCGCTGCTGGGTGCCGAACTCGACCAGGCCGAATCCATTGCCGAGCGGGCGGCCCAGGGTGAGGTCTGCACGGCGGCGAACGACAACGGGCCGGGGCAGATCGTGCTGTCCGGGGCAACCGCCGCCATCGAACGTGCCGTCGAAATTGCGACGCAAGAAGGTGTACGCCGCAGCGTTATCCTGCCGGTCAGCGCGCCGTTTCATTGTGCCATGATGGCACCTGCTGCCGATGTCATGGCCGATGTACTGGCAAAAATCGATGTTCAAGTGCCGGCTGTGCCGGTGGTGGCCAACGTGACGGCCGAGGCGGTGGACGATCCCGATGAGATTCGCCGGTTGCTGGTCGAGCAGGTAACGTCACGCGTGCGCTGGCGCGAATGTGTGCTCTATATGAAGGATCACGGCGTCGATACGATTGTCGAGGTGGGCGCGGGCAAGGTGCTTACCGGTTTGGCGCGGCGAATCGATCGCGATCTCAACGGCGTTTCAGTGCAAACACCGGCAGATATTGAGGCGTTCATCAAAACCCTCTAACTCTTCTTCGAGAAGGCCTATTATTTAACGAAGCGCGTATTTAACGAAGCACAGGGCGGTATGTTCGAATTATCGGAAAAACGAGCGTTGGTAACCGGAGCGTCCGGTGGTATCGGCGCGTCGATTGCGCGTCATCTTCATCGGCAAGGCGCGACGGTGGCATTGTCGGGCACCCGTACAGAGGCGCTGGAAGCGCTTGCCGGGGAACTCGGGGAGGGGACCCACGTGGTTGCCAGCAATCTGCGCGATGCCGACGGGCCACAGCAGCTGGTCAGCGATACCGAAGGTGCCATGGGGGGCATCGACATTCTGATCAACAATGCCGGGATTACCCGCGACAACCTCGCCATGCGTCTCAAGGACGAGGATTGGCAAGAGGTATTGGACGTCAATTTGACGGCATCTTTCAAGCTGTCGCGTGCCGTCCTGCGTGGCATGATGAAACAACGCTGGGGCCGAATCATCGGGATTACGTCGATCGTTGGGGTGACGGGAAACCCGGGACAGGCGAACTACGCGGCGTCTAAGGCCGGCATGATCGGTATGTCGAAATCTCTGGCGGCCGAGGCCGCGAGCCGTGGGATCACGGTAAATTGTATCGCGCCGGGCTTTATCGTGACGGCGATGACCGACGCATTGAACGACGACCAAAAGGGAGGTCTGACCGAGCGAATTCCGGCGGGACGGCTCGGTGAACCTGATGATATCGGCGCCGCCGCCGCATTTTTGGCAAGCGATGAAGCGTCCTATATCACCGGCCAGACACTCCACGTGAACGGCGGAATGGCAATGATCTAGTAGCCGGTTTTTGCGTCTTTTAGGCGCTCGTCTGGGGCGCTAGTCATTGCCAAGAAAGTGTGTTAGGAACGGGCGACTTTCCACCGAGTCAGGGGGGATAATTCGTTTCTAACCGGCGGAAGTGAAAGAACTCTAACGATCAATTATCGACAACGAAATCGAGGTATAAGCGGATGAGTGATGATATTGCCACGCGCGTAAAGGGCATTATTGTCGAACACCTTGGGGTGGAAGAGGACAAAGTGACGGATACGGCCAGCTTCATCGACGACCTAGGCGCCGATAGTTTGGACACCGTCGAGCTCGTGATGGCGTTCGAAGAAGAATTCGGCTGTGAAATTCCGGACGACGCTGCTGAAAAGATTTTGACGGTTAAGGACGCCGTCGACTTCCTGTCCTCACAACAATAAAATCCATTGTTCCAGAATTGACGATCGGTGCCGGCGGTTTTCGCCGGCTTACCGAAACAACACGGACGAACAAGACGCCCAAGAATCATGAGACGTGTGGTCGTTACAGGTGTCGGACTTGTTACGCCGCTTGGCTGCGGCACCGAGGTGACGTGGAAACGCCTGATCGAAGGTCGATCGGGCATTAAGCCGATCACCTCTTTCGATGTGTCCGATATTTCGGCAAAGATCGCCGGACTGATTCCCAAACCGGAAAACGGCAGTGCCGGCGACGATGGCATTTTCGTTGCCGAGGATTGGGTTTCCACCAAGGATCAACGGCGCATGGACGAGTTTATCGTCTATGGTCTGGCCGCTGCCCAAATGGCTGTCGAGGATTCGGGCTGGATGCCGAGCGACGAGGAAAGCCTCGAAAGGACCGGGGTGCTCATCGGGTCGGGTATCGGCGGTTTGCAGGAGATCGCCAAAGGGGCCATTACGGTCCACGAAGGTAATGTCCGCAAGCTTAGCCCCTTTTTCATCCCTTCCAGTTTGATCAATTTGGTTTCGGGGCACGTCTCGATCCGATACGGGTTCAAAGGTCCCAACCACGCGGTTGTGACGGCCTGTTCGACGGGCGCGCATGCGATCGGCGATGCCGCGCGTATGATCATGCTCGACGACGCCGACGTCATGGTTTGCGGTGGTGCTGAGGCGGCGGTATGCCGTCTGGGGATGGCCGGTTTTGCGCAAGCTCGCGCCCTGTCGACTAATTTCAATGAGACTCCGGAGAAAGCGTCACGGCCTTGGGACAAGGACCGGGATGGTTTCGTTATGGGTGAGGGGGCCGGAATCTTGGTGCTCGAGGAATTCGAGCATGCCAAGAAACGCGGTGCAAAAATCTATGCCGAAGTCGTTGGCTACGGTTTGTCCGGGGATGCCCATCACATCACGGCACCGGCCGAGGACGGCAACGGCGGTTTCCGGGCCATGCGGGCGGCACTGAAACGGGCGGCACTCGATCCTTCGGAGATCGACTATGTGAACGCTCACGGGACGTCCACGCCGTTGGGCGACGAGATCGAGCATAATGCGGTGAAGCGGCTGTTCGGCAATGCCGCGAGCAGCATTGCCATGTCGTCGACCAAGTCGTCCATCGGGCACTTGCTTGGCGCCGCGGGTGCTGTCGAAGCGATCTTCGGGATTCTCGCCATTCAGAACGATGTCGTTCCGCCGACGTTGAACCTCGATAACCCATCGGATGGCTGTGACCTTAATCTCGTGCCCCACGAGGCACAGGAGCGGCCGGTCAATACAGTGCTGTCCAATTCCTTCGGGTTTGGCGGCACGAACGCGACCATTATCCTGTCGCAGGTTTCCTAGGAGACGATGGCCCGGGCGATACGCTGGATCGGAGTAGTTCTGTTTCTGGCAATCGCGGTTGCCGGCGCTGCAGGTGGATGGGTCTATTCCGAGTATGTCCGCCCCGGCCCCTCCACCGTTGAAACGGTGGTGATTGTCGAACGCGGCGCTGGAATCTCAGGAATTGGAGCGGTGTTGGCGCGTGAGGGGGTTATCAGCAACCCTCTCGTGTTCCGTATCGCATTGCGCGTCTTCGCACGTGATAAGACGTTGAAGGCCGGCGAGTATGCTTTCGCTGCCGGCGCCAGTCAGCGCGATGTCGTCGACTTGCTGGACAGTGGCAAGACCGTCGTGCGCCGGCTTACGATCGCCGAAGGGCTGACCACGGCTGAAATTCTCGACCTGGTATCCATTGCCGAAGGGCTTACGGGCCCGGTTCCGGATGGTGTCGGAGAGGGAAGCCTGCTTCCAGAAACCTATCACTTTTCCTATGGCGATAGCCGCATCGATCTCGTCCGGCGCATGCAAGACGGGATGCGCGAGATGGTGGCGGCCGCGTGGGCGATACGAGCGCCCGACTTACCTCTATCGGGGCCCGAGGAAGCGGTAATTCTGGCATCGATCATCGAAAAGGAAACCGGTCGAGCGGACGAACGTGGCAGGATTGCCGGCGTGTTCATCAACCGGCTTCGACGCGGCATGCGGCTGCAATCCGATCCAACGGTGGTTTACGGCGTTGCAGACGGGAAAGGCGCATTAGGACGGGCGCTGACGCGATCCGATCTTCAGTCTCGCACGCCTTACAATACCTACGTCATCGATGGCCTACCGCCGACGGCCATATGCAATCCCGGCAGCGCGTCGTTGGAGGCGGCGGTTCAACCGGCGGCGACAGGCGATCTGTATTTCGTCGCTGACGGTGATGGCGGGCATGTTTTTGCCAGGACGCTTCGGGAGCACAATGCCAATGTTGCGCGGTGGCGCAAGCTGCAGCGCGAACAGAATCAACAATAGCCAAGCGGTTGTAACTTAGCTTCCGCGCCTATTCCTTGCGGGGAAGGGTGGCGAAAAAACGGTCGGTCAGCGATGGTGGCAGGGCGGATACAAGAAGCACCAACGCATAAAATCTCAATGGGAACGCGATCCGTGCCCGGTTGCGTGCGATGCCGCGAAGGATAATCCGCGCCGCGCGGCCGCTATCCATGATCAACGGCATGTCGAACCGATTGGCTGCGGTGATCCTCGAGTGGACGAAACCGGGGCAGATCACGGAGACCCCGACGCCGTCACCACTCAGCACGCCCCGCAATCCTTCGCCATAAAGCCGGACCCAAGCTTTGGAGGCGGCATAGGCCGGCGCGCTCGGCAATCCTCTGAAAGCGGCGAGCGAGGACATCAACGCGATTTGGCCCGATTGCCGTTCCCGCATTCTCGGTGCGATGGGCGCGACAGTATTGTAGACGCCATCTATATTGATGGCGCGAATTCGCTGCTCCCGCTCCTTTGTCGATTCCGCGCCGGACGTATCTCCGGATACGCCCGCATTTGCGATGACGAGGTCGAGCAGGGATCTATCGTCGGCCTCGGTGATCCAATCGTGCATCTGTTGGGCATCGGCTACGTTGATTTCCGCGGTTTCGACATCCGCGCCTTTTTCAATGCAGCTTGTTGCGACCTCGGCTAAACGCGCCGCATTGCGGCCCGAAAGAAACAGGCGCACGCCGGGAGCCGCATAGGCTTCGGCGAGTGCCGCACCAATTCCGCTCGATGCACCGGTGATGAGGATCGAATTGAACTGCCGGGCCATGTGTATATGCATAGGGGCCTTTGTGGCGTGCTGTCCAGCTTGTTGCACGTTGGTGGCGGCGGTATAAAGTCGGCTGATATCAGACAGGGGGGCGCTTTTGCCGATATCCAGCATGACCGGGTTCGCCCGGGCCGAAGGAACCGTAGGGAGATTTACATGGAGCTGGGAGTGCAAGAGCGTTAATGGGCGTGGTCTGGAAATTCGCTGTCGCCTCCCGCAGGGCAGCGAAGAGCTCGAGATACCTGCAAAAACGTTGGTTGCGAAGAAATTCAAGCGTGGAAACCTTACCCTAGGACTTACGGTTCGCGAGGAAGGCGGCCGGGCGCAATATGAAATCAATGAACCCCTCCTGCGTCAGCTGATTGAGACGATCGGGGGGCTGAAAGACAACACGGCGGGCTTTCAACAGCCCAGCCTGGATGGGCTTCTCGCCGTAAAAGGCGTTGTCGAGGCCGCGGATGGTGCCGACGATCCTGAAGCCAAGAATTTGTTGAAGAAGGCGGCATTGGAGGGGCTTAAACAAGCTTTGTCCGATCTCGCGAAAATGCGTGATGGAGAGGGCGAACGTATCAAGGCCGCCTTGTCGGATCAGTTGGCACGTATCGCGGAACTCTGTGGCCGGGCCGAAGCGACAGCGGAGGCCCAGCCCGAGGCGCTTAAGACCAAAATCAAATCGCAGTTGGCGGAGTTGCTGGACAGCGAATTGCGGGCGTTGCCCGAGGAGCGCATTGCACAGGAGGCAGCGATCCTTTTGACCAAGGCGGATGTTCGAGAAGAAATCGACCGTCTCGAGGCCCATATCGAGGCGGCAGGGGACCTTCTCTTGGCTGACGATCCCGTTGGGCGGCGGCTCGATTTCCTATGTCAGGAGTTCAACAGGGAAGCCAACACCATTTGTTCCAAGGCCGCGGATTTGGAACTGACGAATATCGGTCTGGAGTTGAAGGCGGTGATAGAGCAGTTTCGCGAGCAGGTGCAGAACATTGAATAACAGCTCATCGTCCCAAGAGATTGCCCGGCGCGGTTTGATGCTGGTTTTGTCTTCTCCGTCGGGAGCCGGAAAGACGACGATCTCCAGGGCGCTTCTAGAACGTGATCCCAACCTCACTCTGTCTATCTCCGCGACAACACGCCCAATGCGGCCCGGCGAGGTCGACGGTAAGGACTATTTCTTTGTCGATGAAGCCAAGTTCAAGGCGATGATCGAGGGCGGGGAGTTCCTGGAACACGCCTTTGTCTTCGGCCATCACTATGGCACGCCACGGGGGCCGGTCGAGGCGGCGTTGGCGGTGGGAACCGATGTCCTGTTCGATATCGATTGGCAAGGCACCCAGCAGTTGGCCGATGACCAAAAGCTGGGAAAAGACTTGGTCAGCGTCTTTATCTTGCCGCCGAGCACAGCCGAGCTGGAGAAGCGATTGCACACGCGGGCGCAAGATTCCGAGGAAGTGGTTCGACAGCGTATGGCAAAAGCAGCAGACGAGATGAGCCATTACGCGGAATACGACTACATCATTGTGAATCGCAATGTCGAGGAGAGTGTCGCCAGCGTCGATGCAATTTTGCTGGCGGAACGCCTAAAGCGAGAGCGCCAAATCGGACTGTCTGGTTTTGTCGCAGGGTTACGCGGTAATCCCTGACGGCTCTCCTTATTTTGCGGAAATTTTGCGCGCAATAGCGCAAAAAGAATCGACCGAAAGTGTTTCTGCCCGTGCCGTCGGATCGATACCCAAAGCCGGGAAGTCGAGGTCAAATGCGCGCAACGAGGTCCGCAGCATTTTGCGGCGCTGACCGAATGCGGCAGCGGTTACTTTTTCAAGATCGTCCCATTGAGCCGGTGCGCGCGGTTCGGCGAGCGGTGTCAGCGTAACGACGGTTGAAGTTACCTTTGGGGGCGGGGTGAACGCTCGTTTGTCGACATTGAACTCCCGCTGGATATCGCAAAGCCACTGGCAAAGGACGCTTAGTCGCCCATAGGCCTTTGTCCCAGGTGCCGCGGCCAAGCGGTCCGCAACCTCCTTCTGGAACATCAAGGTCATGCCTGCAAACGCCGTCGCGTTACGCAACCAATTGATCAGCAGCACGGTCGATACGTTATAGGGCAGATTGGCGATGATACGGCGTGGGGGGGGGCCAAGCGCCGTCACGTCGGTCTTGAGGGCATCCGCGGCGATTATCTCCAAACGGCCCTGTGCAGACGGCATAAGATCGCTGATCGCTTGGATGCAGCGCTCGTCTTTTTCGATGGCGAAAATTTTCTTAGCGTTAGAGCGAAGGAGCGCGCGTGTAAGGCCGCCGGGCCCGGGGCCGATTTCAATCACGGTCGTATCCGAAAGATCACCGGCACATCGGACGATGCGGTCACATAGGTTCTGATCAAAAAGGAAGTGCTGCCCGAGGGAGTGGCGTGCCGACAGGCCGTATTTGGCGATCACGTCACGGAGCGGCGGAAGGGAGCTGCTCGGTACACTACTTTCGGTCATTGGCCGACGCCGGTACCGAGCGCCCCGAGAACCGGTGCCGAGCCATCAGGGATGCCATGCGAATAGCTGCTAGTAGACTGGTTTCGTTGGCTTTTCCCGTTCCGGCCAAGTCCAGTGCAGTGCCGTGATCGGGAGAGGTCCTGATGAACGGTAACCCAAGTGTGACGTTCACAGCGCTGTCGAACTCGATCGTCTTGATGGGGATAAGCGCTTGATCGTGATACATGCAGATCGCCACGTCGTAACTTTGCCGCATGGCTGGATAGAACATGGTGTCCGGTGGCAACGGGCCCCTGATATCGATACCTTTTGCCCGTAATTCATCTGTTATCGGGCCGATAACATCCAACTCTTCGTGCCCCATGGCACCGCCTTCGCCGGCATGCGGGTTTAGTCCGGCCAGGGCCACGCGTGGCGCAGCGATTCCAAAATCGCGTTTCAGCGCGGCGACGGTGATCTCGGTCGTTTCCGCGATCAGATCGGCCGTCAAAAGATCAAGCGCGTCATGCAAGCTGACATGACGGGTGATGGGCACGACACGCAGCGTCTCTCCCGCGAGCATCATCACAGGTTCGGATTGGACATCGGCCAGAGCCGCCAGAAACTCCGTATGCCCGGGATATTCGAAGCCATCCTTGTAAAGGGCAAGTTTGTGGATCGGGTTCGTGACAACGGCGCTAGCGCGACCGTCCATGACGTGCTCTACCGCAATCTCGATGGATTGGCGGACGGCCGACGCGTTCGTCGGATCCAGTTTGCCGGGAACCGCAGCGGCCGGAAGATTGATGGGCAGGACTGGGAGCCGGTCGGGAAATACGCCGATGGCTTCGGCGGGTTCGGCAATTTCCTCTATTGGAACATCCAATGACAGGCCGCGGGCTAACTCAGACAATCGTTTCGGTGAATCCAAAACATAGAACGGCGACAGGTTTTCACGATGAAGGTGCCAAACCTTTAACGTGACATCGCCACCGATCCCTGCCGGTTCACCCATGGTGATTGCTAAGGGAAGGGGTTGGCCTGTGTGAAGCGGGCTGCTCACAGCCGTAAATCGATGAAAGCGGAGCGGCGCAAGTTACGCATCAGCCTACGGGCGACAAGCTCCGCTCTTTCCTGCGTCAAGCGCTCGCGCACGTCGGCTCGGATATTTGAAGACACGGCCTCTTCACGCTTGTCGCAAACCATGAGGACCGCGATGCCACCATTCAACGCTATAGGTTGGCTCGCTTGTCCGATCGCCAAGGACCCAACAACCCCACCTAGTTGAGGGGTTAAATTCGATAAACTCACATTATTGAGAGGACCGGATTGAGGCGCATTTACTTCGGTGCCCAACCTTTTCATCTCTTCGCAGGACCGCGCAGACGCCGATATTCTTTTTGCCTTCGTCAACTGCGCTTCCATATTAGCGTCGGCGGTATTTTGCGTGGCCGGTAAAAACAGCTGCCAAAGATCGACAATTGTGTTTTGGACGTTGACCCCTTGCGAGATTCGGCTGCTCCGCCGCAGTACGATATAATAGCCGTCTGCGGCCTCAACAGGCCCTACCAACCGCCTGTCTTGGGCGCGGCTTACCGCAGCCAGGATGTTACCGTCCATTTGATCAGCGCGGACCCACCCCAGATCACCGCCGTTTACGGCCGATGCGCTTTGGGAAAACGTTTTGGCCAGTGTGGCAAAATCCGCGCCACGCTTGATCTGAATGGTTAAACTCTGGGCCGCCTTCAATAGGTCCTCTCGAGATTCGGCGATATCGAAAGGTAGGTAGATTTCCGCCAAGAGGTACTCGGGCTTGCCTTTTCCTTCCTCGATTTTTGCAATGGCCTCGTCGACTTGGACGTCCGTTATGGTCACGCTGCTCAAAACCGAGCGGCGGACGATTTGTGACCAACTGATTTCTGCCCGCAGTTGATTTTCGAGGGATTCACGGCCGATCCCGGCACGGGCGAGCAGGCGTTCGATATTGCCTTCCGGCATATTATTCTGGCGTTCGATTTGTTTGACCGCAGCGTCGATCTGGTCCTTCGAAACCTCGATCTCCAGGCGTTTGGCTTCCTGCAGTTGGAGGGTTTCGTCGATGAGGTTGCGTAGGACTTGTTGACGCAGCCTTTGGGCCGCCGGGCCGGATAACGCGAGGCGCGAGGAAAGCGCGACGAGCTGCATTCGCGAGTTCAGATCGAGGAGCGAAATAACGTCATCATTGACGACCGCAGCGATCCCCATCGCAGATTGAGCGTGGCCGGAATTGGGGGCAAAGCTCCACAACATCGTGACCAAAAAAACGCGACCCACCCACCTTAGGCCTGCCCTGAGATCAGATGTACGGAGATTGTTGGTTGAACGCTTTTCTGTCATCGGCGGCGTCTAGTTGGCGGAAGCGGAAACGTTGGTTCTCACGTCACCTAGGGTCTTAAATGTTAAGCGGAACAAAATCGAGTCTTCAGGCTTTAAATCACGGTCTTCGAAAAATTGCCGCTGCAATATGCTGGAAAAAATGAAGCATTCGTCCTCATAAGCCAAGCTCCACGATAGGCGGCGCAAATCTTCGGCGTCCACGTCATGAAGTACGGAAAACCCGGTCCGCCAAAATCGCGATAGCCGCGCGTCGACACTGGCTGAAATCTCCTCCCGGTCAGGAAATTCAGATTCGTCTTCGCTATCAAAGAAAGTATAGCTCGTCGATACGTTCAACGATCTTGGTCCGCCGGTAAATTGGAATTCATTCCGTCTTGATCGGAGGTTGTCCTTATCAATGCGTGTTCGATAGGTTAGGTCGATAAATTTTCCTGGATTGACGTTAATGCGTCCCACGATATCTGAGAAATTGTCCGATAGGCCGGTACCGTTCGCAAAAGTATCGTCCGCTTTAAACCGATAGCTCTGCCCAAAAAAGACGCTTGTACCGCCCCCTCCGGCTCCGTAAACCCCCCATTTCAAGCCGTAGTTGACCCTCGGTCCGCCTTCCACGCGATCGATCCCCGAAAACCTGCTTGCGGCCATCAAATTCGTATCGTCGAACTCGACATCGACACTGTCTTCGTTGGAAATATCCGTGGGATTGCCTCCATAAGGGCTGACTGAAAACGAGGCGATGGGTTCGATGATTTGATTAACGCGACCGTCTTGGCGTGACCAAGGGTAGCGCCAGTCGAGTGTCAATTGCGGGTAGACGCGCCCGGATACACCGTCAAAGTTGCCAGCGTTGGGGCGTGAGAGGTCATCGATATGATAGAGGTCGCCTCTCACCGTCGCCGAGAGCTTGTAGACGTCGCCAATGGGAGAGACGAAGGGAAGATGCCAGCCTCCTCCGACGGAGAGGCGGCGAGTGTCCGTACCCTCAGATCGGGTTACCGAAAGAAGGGACGCATCGATGGTTTGATAAAGCCCCCGCCAGCTGGCCTCGCCGACATGCTGGTATTCGAAGTAGGGAAGTACCAAGGGTGTTTGGCCGGGGTCCGCCGATTCCTCGGTATCCTGATAGGCGTAGGCGTTGAGCGCCATATAGTTCCGCCGTCGGAAGCCCTCTAAATAGCCGCGAGATGTCAGGGATTTAGCGGTTTTGAAGCCGTATCTTCGCTGATATGTGTCGTCCGTGCTCCGAGCGACATCGGCGCCCGCGCGCCAAGTCTGGTTCAGGTTGTATTTACTTTGTAGATCGATGTGACCCCGGAAAGTGCTTTCTGAATCGTAGGTGGCGCTGGCATCCGTATCGATGGTTCCTTTTTCGAACCGCTCCCGGTATTGGCCCGCCAGGACGATGCGTTCCTTCGTCGTGAATGTCGGGGAGATTGTCATGTCCCTACTTGCCGTCGGCGCATAGTAGTAGGGAACCGTTAAGTGAGACCCCAGTGTGGACGACGTGCCGAATGATGGTGTCAGAAACCCGCTCCGCCTTTTCACCGTCGGATCGGGATGGAAGAAGAAGGGGGTATAGGCAACGGGCGTTCCCATGAATTCGAGCCAGGCATCTGCATATTCGATAACCTGATTGGGCTGGTCATGAACTACCCTTTTTGCTTTGACCTGCCAAAGGGGAGCGCGTGTCGGGTCCGTCGCGCAGGATTCACAAGGTGTGTAAACGGCATTCCGCATATCCAGCCGCTCACCACCAGAGCGGCGTCCGCCTGTTGCGGCTATCCTGGAATTATCGGACAACAAAATCCGGATGTTCCGGACGACACCATCCTTGAAATCGCCGCTAATTTCCATGAAATCGGCGAACAGAACATCGCCGTTTGGTTGGAGGAAATTGATGTTGCCGGATGCGGTTACAATATTCTGGCGCTGATTGTAGGAGATCGTTTCGGCCAGCAGGATCTGATCGCCACGCACGATCTCGACGTTACCTGATGCCTTGATGATACCAAGTTCACGGTCGTGCGTGACTTCGTCGGCCGAAAACAGGATCTCCTCCTGATCGCTATTGGCGGTTTGCGCCGCCGCCGACAGCGGAAGTAGGAAAATAAGAATCAATATTCCTTGGGCAACGAGGTTCCTTAAAGGCATGTGCCTAACCGTCTTCCAAATGGAAAACCATCGCAAGTCCAAGGAGCGTGCATACCCCGCTCGGTGTCCATGCGGCCAGTGCAATTGGAATACTATCTCTAAGCCCGAGAGCAAATACGATGTCCGAAAAAATAAACAATAGGAAGCCGCTAAAAATACCACCGATCACGACGAACGTCGTGCTGCTCCGGTTGGAAGGGCGCAATGTGAACGTCGCTGCGATAAGGACCATCCCGCACAGCAATAGCGGGGCGGCGAGCAGGGAATGCCAATAAAGCTTGTGCCGCAACGCCGAAAATCCTGCCCGGTCCAAATTGGCGATGAAGCGGGGCAGCTCCCAAAAGGACATGGTCTCCGGCGGAGAGAAGCTGTCCTGAATGTTATTCAACGTCAAATCCGTCTCGAACCAATATTCGTCGAGAACCTTCTTGGGTTTATCCGTATCTTGAATTTGCACCGATCGCAGGTACCAGAAGCCGTCCTCCAACTCTCCGGTTTCGGCCTGAATTCTCGATACGAACTTGTCGTCATCATCGAAGACAAAAATTGTGACGTCGGTAAGGCTTACGTCACGGCCATCGATGCGTACTTTCGGCGCATGGATGACCGAGCGGTTCTTTGGGTTCGATTGGCGTAACCACAAACCGGATTTCGACACCGCAAGGACATTGGTCTCGCTCTTGAAATAGACGCCGTCGAGCCTGTCGAACTTGGCAAGCATGGCCGATGCGAGAGGATTCAGCGCCGTAATACTGAGAATGCCCATCACGAGCGCGATTGTCAGGACAGGGAGCAGAAACTGCCATGCCGAAACCCCCGCTGCACGTGTCACCACCAACTCACGTGTTCGGGTCAATCGCCAGAAGGCGACCATCCCGCCAAACAATACGGCAAACGGAAAAATCTTCTGGGCCATGAAGGGCAGTTTTAGGAAGCTCATCTGTATGACGAGCGAAACCGTGACATCTGGGGCCGACGCGCCGCGGCGCATGAGCTCAACCGACTCGAAAAGGAGGATGACACCCATAAATGCCGCGAAAATAATGACGAAACTCAGCAGGAAATTGCGGCCGATGTAGAAAGAGAGGAGAGGAGAAATTTGCATCTAATCTCTTCCCATGCCTAGGCCACGCCACTGGCGGGGCGGGCGAACGGGTTACGAAACCTCGGATGATAGACGAGCAATATCAGGCAAACGGTAGTCGGCAAGAGTGCCGTTGCGTAAAGAGTAGGAACTAGGTCCAAGGATTTTGCCGCTAAATTGGCGAAACCGAGGTTAGCGACCGCGATCAATATGTTCACCAGCGTCGCGGCGACCATCCGTTTCCCTTGGCCTTGCCTTGAGAAACTTCCTACCAGTGAAAACGCTATCGTCACCAAAACGAACGAAAGGACCATCATGGGGCCTGTAAAGCGTTGATGGATTTCGACGACAAACTTGCCGTAATCGTTTGGGTTGCCGAGATCTTCCTTCTTCAGGACCAATAGTTCCGCGAGGGTTCGTTCCCGCGGCTCGCGATACCGTGCGCTGGGTTTGTTGACGATGCCGTCCAATTCGATAGGGGTTCGATCGAAATACAGGATAGACAGCTTGCCGGTCTTGCGGTCCAACTGTTGTCTGCTTCCATCGAACACAATGACGCGCGGGCCCAAATTGCCTTCTACGAGAACGCCGCGTTCAGCGATATAGGTGACCGGATTGTTGGGGTCGCGGTCATCGTGAACCAGGACGCCACGCAAATCCGCTTCGCCGTTGCGCTCGCGAATATAGATGGTCAGTTCGTCACTTACCGTATTGAACACGCCTTCCTTCAGAAGCACGTGGCTGAAGCTGTACCGGATATTCCACTGTAGATCGCGAAACTTTTGATGAGAGGTCGGTGTGAAATACATCGCGAAGCTATAGCTGATCCCGGTCAGGATCAGGCCGATGAGCAGCGCAGGCTTGGCGATATTGAGGTTGCTTACGCCGGCGGCCCGGAGAACGACCAGTTCGCGGTCCGAGTTGAGCTTGCTATAGAAAAACGCGATGACGACAAAGGCAGCGATCGGTAACGCAAAATAGAGAAGATTGGGGACGGAGAGCATCGTTAGATACATAAAGGTGCTTGCCGAAAGTCCCCGGTTGATGAGCAATTCAACCAGTTGAACGGATCTCGTCAGCCAGAACATGCCCGAGAGCACGACCGTCGTAACGATCATGCCGAGGACGAGCTGTCGCATGATATAACGGGAGATCCGATCCATAACGCCGGATTATACTGTTCTGTTAAAAGAAATGTTTAAATAATCGCGCAAAATCAATGGCCTTCGACAATTTCGTGATCCGAGCGGTTGCGACCCAATAGTCGTTTGGATCACAGATCGAAAATTTTACCCGGGTTCATGATCCTGTGCGGATCGAGCGCAAGTTTGATGCGGCGCATCAGCTCGATGTCGATTTCCGGGCTGTAATGGGCCAATTCCGTACGTTTGAAGGTGCCGATCCCGTGCTCAGCCGAGATCGAGCCGCCCAGTTCCACCACTAGGTCGTGCACGATACGGTGAAACTCGCCGCTTTTCGCCATAAAGGCATCGGGCGCGATTTCTTTCGGCTGGGTCAGGTTATAGTGGATATTGCCATCCCCGATATGGCCGAACGAACAGACCCTTGTTCCAGGTAAAGTCGCTTCGATTCGCTTGTTGGCTTCCGTGATGAATTCGATGGATTTCGACACCGGAACCGAAACGTCATGCTTGATGCTGGCACCTTCCTTGGTCTGGGCCTCCGGAATGGTCTCACGCAGGCGCCAAAGATCGAGGGTTTGGGCCTCGCTCTCGGCGAAGACGGCATCGCTGACCAACTCCGCTTCGAAGGCTGTCGCAAGGACCTCCTCGAGTTCGCCGCGAAGGTCGTCACCGGCGCGGGGTGAGGTAACCTCGATCAGGGCATAATGACTGTGAGGGGCATCGAACGGATCGACGGCGCCTGGGATGTGGGCGGTGCACAACTCCATCGCAAGCCGCGGGATCAATTCGAAGGCCGTCAGCCGATCGCCCAGTGACGCGCGGACTTTGTCGAAGAGCTGCAGAACGGCGTCGGCAGAGTCAACCGCGGTAAGGGTCGTGACCTTGGCCTGTGGCTTGGGGAACAGTTTCAGGACCGCGCCGGTGATAATCCCGAGCGTTCCCTCGGCGCCGACAAATAGCTGTTTCAGATCGTAGCCGGTGTTGTTTTTCCGTAAGGCGTTCATGCCGTCCCAGATGCGGCCGTCCGGCAGCACCACTTCGAGGCCGAGGACGAGATCGCGAACGTTGCCGTAGCGCAAAACGCCGACGCCGCCCGCGTTCGTCGATAGGTTGCCACCAATCTGGCAGCTTCCTTCGGCGCCAAGGCTCAACGGAAACAGGCAACCGGCTTCAGCTGCGGTCTCCTGTATGTCGGCGAGGATGCAGCCCGCGTCGACGGTCAAGGTATGGTTAAGGGCATCCACCTGCCGGACGGAATTCATTCGGTCGAGACTCAGTACGATCCCCTCATGGGTCACGCTGCCCCCGACAAGGCCGGTGCCGCCACCCCGGGGTGTAATCGCAACCCCTTCAGCGGCGCAGAGCTTGACCACGGCCGCCACCTGATCGGTGGTCGCGGGGCGAACGACGAGATCGCAGGTACTGTCTTCGTAGTGGCGCGCGTCGGCCAAGTAGGGCGCCATATCGGCAGGGTCGGCAATGACCCCTTTCTTGCCGACAATGCCGGTAATCTGCTCCAGAACGTTGCTTGTGTTATTCATGATTTCTTTGGCTGTACAATCGATGACGCCGTATCGCCCATGCCTATTTAGGCCGGAATGCGGCACGCCTCAAACGGTCATTGATGGCGACGCCTAATCCGCGCTCCGGGATGGGCATTACCGCAATGGCCTTGTTTTCCGGCCGGTCGAGCTCCCGCAACACGGCAAACAGGTTGGCGGCGGCCTCCGCCAGGTCGCCGCTGGGGCTCAGATTGCGCGCCCCGTCCGGGGCGTCGGGTCCAAATGCCACAACTGTTTCGTCGGGGGACGGATTGGCGACGTTTATACGCAACGGAATGCGGGGTGCATAGTGCCGTTCGGTCATTCCCGGCGATTTCAGGGGTGTTTCGGGGCCTGCGATTTCAATGTTCCCGAGGGTTTCCCGCAGATTTTCCAGCGGTACGCCGCCGGGGCGCAGGAGAGTGGGAGTATCCGTCGATAAATCGATAACGGTCGATTCCAGGCCGACCTCACAGGGCCCACCGTCGAGGATGAGACGAACGCGTCCGCCGAGGGAGTCAAGGACATGTTGGGCTGTTGTCGGACTGACCATGCCGGACCGGTTGGCGCTCGGGGCGGAGATGGGCAGCCCAACGGCCTGCAGCAAGGTTTGGGCAAGCGGATGGCGGGGGACCCGCACGGCAATTGTGTCGAGCCCTGCGGAGGCGAGGAGGGAGACGGGGCTCTCCGTGCGCCGGGGCAAAACGAGGGTGAGGGGACCTGGCCAAAATTCGGCGGCAAGCTGCTCGGCCGTATCATGCCATTCGACGAGTTCCTTGCAGGCTTCGGCATCCGGCACATGAACGATCAGGGGATTGAATTGTGGGCGCTCCTTGGCCGCGAAGATTTTGGCGACCGCCTCCCCGTTGGTCGCGTCGCCGCCAAGCCCGTAAACGGTCTCCGTCGGGAAGGCAACCAACTCACCGGACCGAAGCAACCTTGCCGCCTCGGCAATGACCTCGTCGCTGGGTGCGGCGATATGCGTGGTGAGGCCGGGGGACATCCTAAAACGTCGACTTCCGTCAGGCTGCGGTGCCGTTTGGAAGGCCGCGGGCGACGAAAAACGGGTTCTTGAAGTTTTCCTTCCCGTATTCCAACGGCGCGCCATCCAGCGTCGTTACCGACCCGCCGGCTGCGGCCAAGACGGCGTGTCCCGCTCCTGTATCCCATTCGTGGGTCGGTCCCAATCTTGGGTACAAATCCGCTTCTCCGGCGGCGATCAGACAGAACTTAATGGAACTTCCGGCATTTCGCTCTTCGGCCACCTTGATGTCCTTGAGGAAGTCTTCTTCCGTGCTTCGATGCGACCGGCTGGTCATGACGACAAGCCCGTCAGGATTTGGGCGGCGCGCATGTATAGGGGTGGCCTCGTTGCTCTTGTCCTTATGAAAGGCTTTGCCCGCGCCTCCCCAATAGGTCTGGTCAATGGCAGGCGCGTGAACGATTCCGAAAACGGGTTCGAAATTCTGTATGAGCGCGATATTCACGGTAAATTCGCCGGTCCGTTTGATGAATTCCTTGGTTCCGTCCAAGGCGTCCACCAGCCAAAAGGTGCCGGCAGAGACGTCCGGCCTGTGTCCGGCCGTATAGGCCTCCTCGGCAATGACCGGCACATTGGGGGTGAGCCGGGCCAAGGTCTTCAGGATAATCGCTTCCGCTATTTCATCGGCCTGCGTGACGGGCGACTCATCCTCCTTTGCCCGGACTTCGAAATCGGTCTCGTAAATTTTCATGATGTCGCGGCCCGCGGCACGCGCGGTGTCAAGCAGGTCGGCGATTTGGCTGTCGGGATTTAGGGACAAACTAATGAGGCTCCGGAAAGGTTAAGACAAGGGGAGTTAAGGATGGAGGTGTTTAGCCGGCGGGTTGGCACCGATCAGGATAAACGCGATTTGACAGGGCTCCGATGTACGGTTTGCCCATCCGTGCCACGTGCCGCGCTGCACCATGACGTCACCGGCTTTCATATGGACCTCTTTGCCGTCATCCAACAACATGTCGCATTCACCGGACATGACGATGGCATAGTCGATGGTGTCGGTCCGGTGCATATAGGCGTCCTTGCCGGGCCGGAGTTCGAGGATACGAAAGACGGAGCCGGTTGCGGGCGGCTCGATATCCAGGGTGCGTTCGGCGGGGTCCTCGTCGCCGTCGACCTCTGCGGGGGTGTCGTCGGTGACCCAAATCAGGGTTTGCAGGTTTCCCGAGCGCAGTTGATGGACGTTCGTCATGACGGCATCGTTGTCGATGACGGCTTTGCCGTCGGCATCGTGGCCGGTCACAATTCGGCGGATTTCAAGTGTCATGGAACTCTCTGGGTAACGGGGTTGTGGCCGATGGCGAGCCTTTAACAAAAAAAGACGCACTTAGCCACACTTCCGGGCCACACTTCCGGCCAACCCGGCACGCCGCCGAATATCCGGGATCAGACCCAGATTGCGCCGGGATTAGGTAATTCGGTGGAAGAGACGGATTCGGTTCGGAACCGCCAGGCCCGGATGGATTCCGACCAATATCCCTCGGGGAGGGAGGCTTTTCGTATCAAGTGCCAGAGGAATTCATCGGCCTCGGGGAACGCCTCCCAGACGGCCGGAAGGAACACGCCCCTGTTATGGCCTTCCTGAAGGACGATCCCATCTAGGCTGGGTTCGACCTGGCGGAGCAGATCCTCCCGGCTGGAAAACTTCAAGGCAACCGGCGCGCTCAGAACCGTGACGGAAATCGAGAGGTCGCCGTCGGCCAACTCGGCATGCGTGAGGGCGCCGAAGCGGGGATCGCGAAAAGCGGCACGATACGCGTTCTCGGCGATGTCGGTCACGAGGGGCTGCACCGCTGTAAGCGTGCCGATACAGCCCCGTAATTTGTCGTTCTTGTCGAGGGTCACGAACGACGCTCTTTCCGAACGCAGGGCGGGATCGAATTCTTCCAGCCGGGGCGCAAGAACTTCACCGGTCGATACGCCGAGCTTCACCGCCGTTGCCGCAAGGGCGAGGAGCGTGTCTCCGTGTTGGCGTAAAAGGTCTCGCGTCGTTGTCGTGTCGTCCGCGTCTTCGGTTGCCGTTTCTCGGTCTTCGACGAATATCCAGGCGCCGTATCCGACGACATGGTCCCTGCTGCCCGCGGTGTCGCCAGAATTGCGGATATCAACGGTAATTGGTTTCAATCCTTTTGCCTTGGCCAAGGATAGCAATCCCCGGATGGAATGACGGCCACAGGCCTGCTCATCGCCCAACGCATGAGCGTCGAGATTTTCGATCGCTTGGCGCGTGGCCTCGTCGACCCGGCGGGCGGTGTCGTAGGGCAGGTAATGACTGAGGTCCGAACTGATCAAAATCAGCGTTTCAGGCCCACCCCACAATTTGTCCAAAACTTCGGCGACATCTTCCGGGCGTGCTTCGCCGACGATCATGGGCACGATGGCAAAGTCATCCAGCACGGTCTGAAGGAAAGGGAGGTGGACTTCGAGCGCATGGTCCTGCTGATGCGTGGCATCGAAAACGGACACTTGCGGGAGATCGATGATCTGCTCGATTGCCTGCGTGTCGATGGGAACGTCACCGAGGGGCGTCGAGAAGGCATTCGCGTCGGGGAGGGCAAGCCCGCGCACCGCAACCCGGTGACACGGACCCATCATTATGACCCGCTTGATACGGTCTCGTGCCGGCCGCAGCCGATTGTAGGCAGCCGCGGCGGTGAAACCGGAATAAATGTAGCCGGCATGCGGGGCGATGATGGCCTTGGGGACCGGCAACATCGTTGCCGCGTCGGCGTTTCTGCCCATTTCCTCGAGGTAATAGCGAACAGACGTTGCCAGTTCCGCAGGGTCCTCCGGGTAGAACATCCCGGCGACGGCGGCAGGTCTGGTGCGTTTCGCGATAGCTACCATGGCATTCTTCTCCACCTAGTATATATAATAGGCATTGGCCGATCCGCTGTATATCGCCGCAAAAAGAGTTGCGGCCCATTAGGCCGGTTTTGACCGCAACAGCGTGAAATTTTGAGGCCGTTGAAAATGAACCGAGACATTAAATTAGACGCATTTCCGACGTCCTACTGGCACGCGCTGGAGGACGGGCGGGTTCAATGCGACGTGTGCCCCCGTTTCTGCAAGTTGCGCGAGGGGCAGCGCGGTCTGTGTTTCGTGCGCGCCTGCGAGGGAGGCGAAATTGTCCTCACCACCTATGGACGCTCTTCCGGGTTCTGCATTGACCCGATCGAGAAGAAACCGCTCAATCATTTCCTACCGGGCACACCGGTGCTGTCCTTCGGCACGGCGGGGTGCAACCTGACCTGCAAGTTCTGCCAGAACTGGGATATCAGCAAGTCGCGGGAGTTCGATCGGCTACAGGATCAGGCAACGCCCGAGATGATCGCCGAGGCCGCTGCGGCCACCGGCTGCCGTAGTGTCGCGTTCACTTACAACGATCCCGTCATTTTTATGGAGTACGCGATCGATGTCGCGAAGACGTGCCATGAACGCGATATCAAGACGGTCGCGGTGTCTGCTGGATATATGTGTCCGGAGCCGCGCGCCGAATTTTATCGCCACATCGATGCCGTCAATATCGATCTCAAGGCCTTCACCGAAGAGTTTTATCAAGACTTATGTACGGGGCATCTCGATGCGGTGCTCGATACGCTGATCTATCTCGTGCACGAGACCGACGTGTGGGTGGAGATCACGACCCTTCTCATTCCGGGCAAGAACGATTCCGAGGCCGAGATCGCGGAACTCTCGGCCTGGGTGATGGAGCATCTCGGTCCCGATGTGCCGCTTCATTTCTCCGCCTTTCATCCGGATTGGAAGATGCGTGACATCCCGGCGACACCGGCGGAAAGCCTGCACCGGGCAAGGGCGGTGGCACGCAAGGCGGGGATACATCACGTCTACCTCGGTAACATCCATGATTTCGACGGTTCCAGCACCTATTGCAGCAATCACAATTGCGGCCAGCTCCTGATCGGTCGCGATTGGTACGAGCTGTCGACCTGGAACCTCACCGCCGACGGCAAATGCAACCGCTGCGGTGCCAAGGCGCCGGGCGCCTTCGACGCGCAGCCTGGAACTTGGGGGGCAAAGCGGCAACCGGTACACATGCGGGTGCCGGCCTAGTTTGGTTCCACCGAACGGGCGGTCCCCAGATAATTTCATGAACGGCCAGGCCAAGTGTGCTACATGGGCTGGAAATGCCCGCCGTTCCACCGGAAATTTCTATGCATTTTCCCGCCTGGCTCAAATTCGCGCTCAAGTTTCTTCTGTCGGCGGTCCTGATCGGGGTTCTGCTTCGGACGGTGGATCTTGCGGCGATGGGGCGGCATCTTGCGGATGTGTCTTTGGGGCCGATCGTTCTGGTCTTGCTGATTTTTGCCGTACTGGTTGTCAGTAACGCCGTCAGATGGGCCGTTGTGATGAAGGCGATCGATGCCACATTGCCCTTCGCCAAGGTTCTCGAAATTCTTTACATCGGTACATTCTTCAATCAGACCCTGCCGTCCGCGGTCGGTGGCGATGCAGTGCGTATGTATCTGGCCCGGAAGGCGGGGCTCAGTATCCTTGGCGCGGTGAACGGCGTGATGTTGGAGCGGGCGGTTGCGCTGATCGGGCTGATCGTTCTTGTCGTCGCCGTGCAGCCGTTACTGCTGGCCCGCATCGGCGACAATCCGGCGAAATGGTTTTTTCCGATATTGGCGGGACTTTCCGTCGTTGGCCTGATTTTTTTGATGCTGCTCGACCGGCTCCCGGAAGGTTTCAGGAAATGGCGTCTCGTGCGCGGCGTCGCGCACTTGGCCCAGGATACGCGGCGTCTTTTCCTCAACCCCGTGAGAGCCGTTCAGGCTGTCGCCCTTGGCGTGGTCGGCAATGTTCTTATTTCGCTGATCGTTTATTTACTGGCACGGGATTTGAACATCCCGGTGTCGGTGGTCGACTGTCTGGTTCTGGTTCCACCAGTCGTTTTAATAACGACCATTCCAGTTTCCATCGCCGGCTGGGGCGTGCGTGAAGGGGCGATGGTGGGAGCATTCGCTTTCGTCGGCGTCGGCAATGAAAGCGCTTTGGTCCTGTCTCTGCTATTCGGCGTGGTGATCGCGGTGGTGAGCTTGCCGGGCGGCCTCGTTTGGCTAGCTAGCGGCTATTCCCGCAAGGACGTCGAGCGGGAGACCTCGGCGCGCTGAAATTTACACGCGCCCCGCGGTACACTAATGTTTGTCTTGCAGCTGTGGCCTTTCCAAGCCCACCATATCCTGCTCCATTGGGCGCCAGAACGACATTCGTAGTTAAGCAACAATCGTAATTCTCTGACGGACGAAAAGAGGAAACAGATGAAAATCTCCTTCGATAAACCGGGTGTACCGGCGACCGGTGTTGCCGTGGTGTTTGCGACCAGCGGCGGCAAATTGTCGTCCACGGCGGAAAAGCTCGATAAGAAAACCAGCGGCGCTATCAAACGCGCGATCAAGAGCGGCGATTTCAACGGCGATGCGGAACAGTTGTTGAATATTCTGGCGCCTGTCGGAACGCGCCTCGACGCCATTTTGGTGGTGGGGCTCGGCAAGCCCGGGGATATCCGCGAGCTCGGCGCGCAGAAAGCGGGCGGGCAAATCTACGCCGCAACGGCACGGGCTCAGAAAGGTTCTGCGACCGTCGCCGTGGATGAGATCGAGGGGAGCTCCGTGGTCGCGTCCGAGATGGCGGCGCAAATGGGGTTTGGCGCGCTGCTGCGGTCTTACCGGTTCGATAAATATCGGACCAAGGAGAAGCCGACCGCCAAGCCGAAACTGAAAGCAATTAGTTTCATGGTGCCCGAAGGCGCTGCGGCGAGAAAGCAATTCGGAAAACTAAGCAAGGTCGCCGATGGGGTGTTCCTTACCCGCGACCTCGTATCCGAGCCGGCCAACGTGATCTATCCGGAAACGCTCGCCAAGCAGGCAAAGAGCCTCGAGAAGGTGGGCGTCAAAGTCGAGGTTTTGGGCGTCGCGCAGATGAAGCGTCTCGGCATGGGCGCGCTGCTCGGCGTCGGTCAGGGCAGCGTCAATGAGCCGCGTCTCGTTGTCATGCAATGGAACGGCGCCCCTGCAAGTAGGGGCCAGGGCGGTAAGGGCAAGAAGAAAGAGGCGCCCATCGCCTTTGTCGGTAAGGGTGTCACATTCGACACCGGCGGCATTTCCATCAAACCGGCCGCCAACATGGAAGACATGAAATGGGACATGGGCGGTGCCGGCGTGGTGATCGGGCTTATGCGGGCGCTGGCTGGACGCAAGGCGAAAGTGAATGCTGTCGGCATTGTCGGCCTCGTCGAGAACATGCCGTCCGGCTCCGCGCAGCGTCCCGGCGACATCGTCACCTCGATGTCGGGTCAGACCATCGAAGTGCTGAACACCGATGCCGAGGGCCGGTTGGTCCTCGCGGATGCGCTGTGGTACTGCAAGGACCGTTTCAAACCCAAGTTCATGATCGATCTCGCGACACTCACGGGCGCGATCATCGTCAGTCTCGCCGATCAGTATGCGGGCTTGTTCTCGAACGACGACAAGTTGTGTGAACAACTTACCAAGTCGGGTGAGGTGGTGAACGAAAAAGTCTGGCGCATGCCGCTCGGGGATGCGTACGACAAAATGATCAACTCGGACGCCGCCGACATGAAAAACATCGGCAATCGCGGCGGCGGGAGCATCACCGCGGCGCAATTCCTGCAACGCTTCGTCGACAAAACGCCCTGGGCGCATCTCGACATTGCCGGGGTGACATGGTCCAAGGCGGATGCGCCGACCGTGCCCAAGGGCGGCACCGCCTTCGGTGTGCGGCTGCTCGACCGCTTGGTAGCGGACTACTACGAGAAAAAGTAATCGCTAATCGATCTCGAATACCGCCGAGATATTGGCGCGCACTTCCTGTTCGCCCGCGGCGATGGGAACGTCGCGCGCCATGGCTTTTTCGCTGACGGCGAGCATGGGGCGGGGCGCAACCTGGATCGAGGCTTCCGATAGCGACAGCACCGGGCCGACATCAACGTCGAGTTCCTCGGCATAAAGGGCGGCGCGGCGTTTTGCATCTTGAACGGCCAGCTTGCGCGCTTCATCACGGAGCTTACCGGGATCGGCGAAGGTCAAATTCGGGCCGGAGATCTGATTGGCGCCAGCTTGCACCAAGGCATCCAGCAATTCGCCGGTTTTATCCAGGTCGCGGACACGGATGGACAGTCTGTTCTCGACGCGATAACCGGTGATCTTTGGCGCGCTGCCATCGCGGGGGCGGTCGAACACCGGTGACACATTGACACCCGCGGTCCGGATATCGCGGTCATCGACATCGACACGGTCCAAGACGCCGATCAACTGTTCAACGGCCTTGCTGTTCGCGGAAAGAGCCTGCGCGGCGGTTTTATCCTGGGTGACGACGCCGGCGCCGATGACCGCCATATCCGGCCGTGCGGCGACAATGCCTTCGCCCTGAACGGCGATTGTCCGTGGCAGTGCATCATCGGCCGCCCAGACCGGGCTTGCCAGCAGCACGAGGGGAACAAACAGGGACAGCATCTTTTTCATGAGGGACTTCTCCTGAAAACGCGTTTGCGTCATGATCATGGACCAGCAACAAAGTCCGAAATAAAGGCATCAATATGATGAACAAAGGGAAATTTGTGCCGCGATGACCGATATCGCCTTCTATCACTTGCAGCGATCCAATCTGGAAGCGGTATTGCCGAAACTGTTGGGACGGACAATGGACGCCGGAAAGCGCGCGGTGGTGATCGCCGCGTCGGAAGAGCGGATAGAGTCCCTCAATTCTCTGCTATGGGCGCAGGATCCCGGCGGCTGGCTGCCGCACGGCAGCGCGACGGACGGCCATGCCGAAGATCAGCCTATTTGGCTGACCACCAGGGACGAAAACCCCAATAACGCCACTTTTCTTTTTCTTACCGACGGCGTTTCGGGGGCTTCCCTCGAGGGTTACGAACGGTGCTTCGATTTGTTCGATGGCCGGGACGAGGATGCGGTGGCCGCGGCCCGGCATCGTTGGAAAACTCTTAAATCCGAAGGACACGATCTAACCTATTGGCAGCAGAACGAGCAGGGAAAATGGGAGGAAAAGGCGGGATAACCGGCTCATCCCATAAACCTGGGGATAAGGTCAGGAAATTCCTGTCAAGTGGTTGCCACTGCCAGGCGATGCGTATATAAGGCGCCGGTTTTCGGGGGTAAGACGGCAGAAAGCCGGCCAAGTCCTTTCCGAGCATCTTCTTGAGGCAACAGCGAGAATCGAGGCTATGGCCATCGAGCGCACTTTATCCATTATCAAACCCGACGCCACACGACGTAACCTAACCGGCAAGATCAACGCCCGGTTCGAGGACGCCGGTTTGCGCATCGTTGCGCAGCGTCGCATCCGCCTGACCCGTGAGCAGGCAGAAAAATTCTATGACGTCCATGCCGAGCGGGCGTTCTTTAGCGACCTGTGCGAGTTCATGTGCTCGGGACCGGTCGTGGTCCAGGTTCTGGAAGGTGAGGACGCTATCGCCAAGAACCGCGAGATCATGGGCGCCACCAACCCGGCCAACGCCGATGAGGGGACGATCCGTAAGGATTTCGCCGAAAGCGTCGAGGCCAACTCGGTGCACGGGTCCGACGCCCCGGGAACGGCGGCGCGGGAAATCGCCTTCTTCTTCGCTGAAACCGAAATCGTCGGTTAAGCTATTTAATTCGCAGGATTGATCAGCGCCGTGTCGGGAGACACGGCGTTTTCGATCGCCACCCGGTCTCCTGCGACCCGTATCCGTCCGTCAGCAATCAAGCGAACCGCCAAGGGATAGATTTTGTGTTCCTCGGCAAGGACGCGCTTGGCCAAATCGTCCGGCGTATCGTCGGCGTGAATAGGAACGGCGGCCTGCACGATGATCGGACCGTCATCCATGGCCGGCCGGACGAAATGAACGGTGCAGCCCGAAAACCGGACGCCCGCCTCGATGGCGCGCTCGTGGGTATGCAGTCCTTTGAAAGCGGGCAACAACGACGGATGAATGTTGATCAGCCGGTCGCGCCAGCGGCTGACGAAATTATCGGTCAGGATGCGCATGAAGCCCGCGAGGCACACCAGGTCGATACCGGCATCGGCGAGAAGAGCGTGTAACGCATCCTCGAAGCTTTCGCGGTCCTCGAAATTTTTATGGTCGAGCACGGCTGTCTCGATCCCGGCCTCTTCGGCACGTTGCAGTCCCTGAACGTCAGGCACATTGGAAACCACCTTCACGATCTCAGCATGCAAGTCGCCGGATTTCTGCGCGTCGATCAACGACTGCAGATTGCTTCCCCGTCCGGAAATGAGAACGGCGGCTTTCATTGGGGCAAAACGTCGTCCAGGCCGTGAATGGCAACGCACTCTTTGCCGGTTTCCCGTTCCGTGACCTCGCCGATGGGGATCGCGGTTTCGCCATGATCGGCGAACGCAGCAATGACATCGGCGGCATCATCGGCGGCACAGATAGCGATCATTCCAATCCCGCAATTGAACGTCCGGGCCATTTCGTGGGGGCTGACTCCACCGCGATCCGCGAGCCAGCCGAAGACAGGCGGCATGGTCCAGGCCTTGGCGTAAAGATCGACGCCCAGGCCCTTCGAAACAACCCGGGGAATGTTTTCCCAAAGACCGCCGCCGGTGATATGGGCGAAGCCCTTGACCTTGCCATTGCGCGCGGCCGCAAGACAGCCTTTGACATAGATCTTCGTCGGTATCAGCAACGCCTCACCGAGACTGCGCTTGGCGTCGAACGGCGCCTTTGTGCCGTAATCGAGCCCATCCTGCTCGACGATGCGGCGGACCAGCGAGAACCCGTTCGAATGCACCCCCGACGAAGGCAGGCCGAGGATAACATCGGTCGGCGCCATATCAGTGCGCGGCAACAACCGATCGCGTTCGGCAGCGCCCACGGCGAACCCCGCCAAATCGTAATCTCCATCCCCGTACATGCCGGGCATTTCAGCGGTTTCACCCCCGATCAACGCACATCCGGCAAGTTTGCAGCCCTCGGCAATGCCGGCGACAACGGTGGCGGCGGTGTCGCCTTCCAGCCGGCCGGTGGCGAAATAGTCGAGAAAGAAAAGGGGTTCGGCGCCCTGGACAACCAGATCGTTGACGCACATGGCGACAAGATCGATGCCTACCCAATCGTGACGTCCGGCGATGATGGCTATTTTGAGCTTCGTGCCGACACCATCCGTTGCCGAAACGAGAACCGGATCTTTGTATCCGGCGGCTTTCGGATCGAACAGCGCACCGAAACCGCCGATGCCGGACATGACACCTTTGCGGTTCGTTGCTGCGGCGAGGGGTTTGATCGCTTCAACCAGTTGATCGCCGGCATCGATGTCGACGCCCGCATCCTTGTAACTGAGGCCTTTTGTCGGGGGCCGCCGGCCGATTTGGGAAATGCCTTCCTCCCGCGCCTTTACGTGCTAAATTACGTGCCAACGAAAGGCCAGAACATACTTGATCCAGTGCGCTTTGCAATGATCGATCGGATATGTAGATGCGGCGCGGGGCGGGGCATCGCGTATGCCGTCCTGTTTGCAGGGCGGCGTTTTTGCCTCGCTATGGTTGCAAGCGTCGGCTTGTTCGCGGTTGCCGCGCTTTCGCCGTTGCCGGCCACGGCTCAAAGCGTATTCACGGTCAGTGACCTCGCCGTCGACGAGCAGGCGGAAACGGCGTCCGCCGCCCGGGCCAAGGCCTTGGCCGACGGGGAACGGCGCGCCTTCTATACCTTGCTTCGGCGCCTGGTGATTCGCGCCGACTGGGAGTATCTGCCGCAACTCGAGCAGGAGGAAATCGCTCCCTTTATCCAGGATTTCGCGGTCGCAGACGAAAAGACGTCCTCCGTCCGCTACCTCGCCAAGCTGTCTTACCGGTTCAAGCCGGACCTGGTGCGCCGATTCTTGCGCAATTTGTCGCTCGATTTCGCGGAAACGCCGAGTAAGCCCGTGCTGGTGTTGCCGGTCTATCAGTTGGCCGGGGCTTTGTCTCTTTGGGACGAGCCCAATCCCTGGCGCGAGGCGTGGCGCATGCAGCGGGATCAGGGGGGCTTGGTCCCCTTCGTCCTCCCCATCGGCGACTTGCAGGATATCGCCGCCATCGGTGCCGAACAGGCCGTTAAGGGCGACATTCCGAGATTAGACGCCTTGGCCGACAGGTATGACGTCGATGACACGATGGTTGCCCTCGCCAGCTTCGGCACAGGGCAATTGGGGCGGCCGACCCTCCAGATCAGCACGAGCCGTTACGGCGCGGGATCAACGGATCAGACGCTCATTACCAACCTGACCGCCAACCAAACCGAATCCGTCGCGGAGTTGCTGCGCCGCGCCGCCGTGGAAGTGGCGGAGCAGGTGGAAGACCAGTGGAAACGCGACAACCTCCTCCGGTTCGGGCAGCTCGCCGTCTTACCGACGGTGTTGCAAATAGCTTCGCTTGCCGAATGGATCGAGGCGAAACGGCGGCTTGCTCAAATGGCGGTTATCGACCGTATCGATCTCATCCTATTGTCGCGCAACGAAGTGCGGCTCAATATCCATTTTCTCGGTGACGTTGAACAGTTGAGACTGGCGCTTGCTCAGTCCGACATCGCGCTGAGCGAGGATCAGGGGATTTGGAGTATCAAGCTTGAAAAACAAGATGGGAGTGCGTCCCGCCCGGTAACGGGAAATTAGGCGGAACTTACGCCGTGCGCGACATCACCCGCCTCAATATTCCAAACCTCATCAGCTTTCTGCGCCTCCTATCGGTGCCCATCGCCGTCTGGCTAATCCTAAATGACGGTTTCCTGGCGGCGTTTTGGATTTTCCTTGCCGCCGGTGTCAGCGATGCGCTTGATGGGTTTATCGCCAAGACATTTCATGCCGAAACGGAGCTGGGCGGATATTTGGACCCGATCGCCGACAAGGCATTGTTGGTCAGTGTCTTCGTCAGTTTGGGGCAGGCCGGCTACGTCGATAGCTGGCTGGTCATACTTGTGGTTTTCCGTGATGCATTGATTTTGTTTGGTGCGTTTCTGTACCACCTCCTTTATCAAGACCTCTCGATGCAGCCGCTGCTTGTCAGCAAGGTGAACACGCTTGCGCAAATCCTACTTGTGTTGGGCGTGCTGGGAGCGGAAGGGTTTAGCATCGATGACGGTCCGGTTTTGACGCTTATGACCTATGTTGTCGCCGTGACCACGTTTGTATCCGGTGCCGCCTACGTTTATGTGTGGGGGCGGCGCATCATGGCCATGGAGCCCGATAACCAATGAGCCGCGAACGGCAGTTCTGGATTTGGCTGGTGATCCTCGTGGGGGTCATCGGGATCGTTTTTGTCACCAGCAGCGTTCTCTTGCCTTTCGTTGCCGGTATGGCGGTCGCCTATTTCCTCGATCCGTTGGCCGACCGGCTGGAAGGATGGGGGTGCTCACGCTGGGTGGCGACAACCATCATTACCGTGGCGTTCTTCGCTGTTGTTGTCCTTCTGCTGATCCTGCTGTTCCCATTGCTTCAAGGGCAGGTCGTGTCCCTGGCCACGAAGCTTCCCGATCTCGTCGGCGGATTGACGTCGTGGCTGGAACCGTTCCGCGACCGTATTGCGACCCTGGTTCCGGCGGAGCAGATGGAGGAGCTTCGGTCAGCGACCAAATCCTTCGCCGGGTCGATCATCACGTGGTTCGGGTCGGTCGTTCAACGGATTTGGCAGGGTGGTCTCGCAGTTTTCAATCTGCTGTCTTTGGTGCTCATCACACCCATCGTCAGTTTTTATATGCTGCGCGATTGGGACCGGATCGTTGCCAAGATCGATGGATGGTTGCCAAGGCGTTCGGCAGACGACATCCGCATGGTGATGGGCGAGATCGATACGACAGTGGCGGGCTTCGTGCGCGGGCAGGGGACCGTCTGTTTGTTTCTTGCGGCTTTCTACGGGATCGGGCTGACGTTGGTCGGCTTGGATTTCGGCCTCTCCATCGGTCTCGCGACGGGGCTTATCTCCTTTATTCCTTATTTCGGCATGCTGATCGGCATGGTGATCGCCTTTGCGGTTGCGTTCGCGCAATTCAGCGACCTGATGCCTTTTGTTCTGGTGGCGGTCGTCTTTGGTGCGGGCCAGGTGATCGAATCCATGTTCCTGACACCGAAACTGGTCGGTGACCGGGTGGGGTTGCATCCCGTTTGGGTGATCTTTGCGCTGTTGGCGGGCGGGGCGCTTTTCGGCTTTACCGGCGTGCTGCTCGCCGTTCCGGTGGCGGCGACGGTCGGCGTGTTGGTCCGCTACTTCATTCGTAAGTATCTCGAAAGCGATCTCTATGGCGGCGAACGGGACTCGTCCGCCGGATCGGGCATTTAGGACGCAACGATGGTCGCACGGGGACAAATGCCGCTGGACTTCCAGCATCGCCCGTCGATGGCGGGTGGCGATTTCCTGATCGGCGCTTGCAACCGTGACGCGGTGGCATGGCTCGACAGGTGGCCCGATTGGCCGGCCCCGGCACTGGTTGTTTATGGTCCGCTCGGCGCGGGGAAAACCCACCTCGCGCATGTCTTTCTCGAACGGACCGGTGGTGTTCTCGTTACGCCAGATTTGTTATCCCGCGAGGACCCGGTGCAAATCGCATCGCGCGCTGTCTCCCTTGTTGTCGACGACGCCGATAACAGTCTCGGTGAACATGCTTTGTTTCACCTCTACAATGCGGCGGCCGAGGTAAGCACGCGGCTATTGATCACCTCCGCACGTGCGCCAAAGACCTGGGCGTTCCGACTGACCGACCTCGCATCGCGCCTCCGTGCCGCTCCGGCGGTAGAACTCGGCTTACCCGACGATGACATGTTCCGCGCTGTGATGACCAAGCTGTTTTCCGATCGACAAATCCGGATCGATCCGGCGGTGGTGTCTTATCTGGTGCCGCGCATGGAGCGGTCGTTCGCAGCCGCCGCGCGCCTGATTGAGGCGATTGACCAGGAAGCGATGCGTCAACGCCGCGATATTACCCTGCCACTGGCCCGGCAGGTTCTCGAAACAATGCAGCCGCTTGTAGCTGCGGGTCAGGAAAGTTCACAGGAGTAGGAAATGGACTTAGGAATTGCGGGACGGCGCGCCATTGTCTGTGCGTCGAGCAAAGGGCTGGGAAAAGCCTGTGCAACGTCGTTGGCACGTGAAGGGGTGCATGTGGTGATCAACGGCCGTACCCCTGAACCGCTGGCTGAGGCGGCTGAGGAACTCCGTGCTCTCGGCGGCGGCGAGGTGACGCCGGTGCTGGGGGATATCACGACCCCGGAGGGACGCGCCGCGCTGCAGGCCGCCTGTCCCGAGGCGGATATCCTGATCAACAACAATGCGGGACCGCCGCCCGGCCACTACCACGATTGGACGCCAGAGGTGTGGCGCTCGGCAATCGAGGGCAACATGCTGGCCGCCATCTATCTGATCCAGTCGGTGGTCGATGGCATGCGCGAGCGGAAGTTCGGCCGTATCATCAATATCACCTCGGCAATGGTGAAGGCGCCGCGTCCGCCACTGGGACTTTCCTCGACCGCGCGCGCCGGGCTGACGGCCTTCTGCAAGGGCCTGTCCCGCGAGGTGGCGAAGGATAACGTCACCATCAACAATTTGCTGCCGGAGCGTATCGATACCGGGCGTCAGGTGCAGATGGCGAAGCGCAACATGAAAGCGGAAGGTATCACCTTCGAGGAAGCGCGCGCACGTATCGCGGATAGCATCTCCGCGAAGCGTTTCGGTTTGCCCATAGAGTTCGGAGATACCTGCGCGTATTTCTGCAGCGTTCAGGCCAGTTTTATTTCGGGTCAGAACATCCAGATCGACGGCGGCTCTTACCCGGGTTTGGTTTAGTTGGCGTCGCGTCTGGGAAGGTGGGGGTTGCGTTTGACGTCCTCGCCATCCCAGATGACGAGGGTTCCGCTGCGAAACCGCGTGGTGAAAATCGGTGCCGTTTCCGCCGGCAACGTTTTTTGATAGCTGACGATGATCGATTTGGGATGCGTCTCGAGCCAGTCGCTGACGGTTTCGTCGCCGATCTCGCTTACCGGCTGGCGAAGGCGTCCCAGGAAATTGTATTGACCGTGGTACTTGCCGTAGTTGGCGACGGCATAGCCTTGTGCTTGCGCGCCGGCGACGTAGTCGGCCACCGATTGCACCCCATAGAGCTCCTGAACGACCGGCCGCGCCGCAAATTGCAGCACGATGACGACGAGCACGCTGGTTGACGTTAGTGTCACCAGCCGCGCGGAAAGTTCTCGCAGTGGACGGAAGACGAGCCAAAGGGCGGCGGCGAACAGGATGACGGACCACCAGCGGCTGATCAGCAGTGTGACTTCCGGATGGCCCGTTACCAATCCGATCTCGGGGGCAAAAAGGAGAACAGCGCCGAGTGCCGCCGTGATCAATGCCGGCGGAAGTAAATCCCAACGGCTCGATAAAGCCGGCGCGCGCGAAAGGCCATACGCCGCGGCAAGGGCGATCGCGGGAAACATGGGCAGCATGTAGTGGGGCTGCTTGCCGGAGATCATCGAAAAAATGATCACTGTGCCAAATCCCCAAATCGCCGTAAGGCGCAGGCCGGGATTCGGTCCCGTATTGGTTCGTGACTGTATCGCCCGCCAGGTTCGCACCAGGAACGTCGGCCAGATCACCCAAGGTAGTAGCAGCGCCGGAATAACAGGGAGGTACCACCACACGGGTTGCTGGTGGGCAAAGGAATCGACCATACGGCCTGCCGACTGCCCCCAGAAGATGGCGTTACGGTAGGCGTCTCCACCGGCAAATCCCGCGGGGATTGCCCAAGTAAGAGCAATTGCCGCGCCGCCCAAGATGGCTACCGGAAGGATCAGATACCAGTGGCGCCAAAACGATCCGGGACGCGATACCGCCCACAGCGGGGCGAATATGGCCGACGGCAAAAGGTAGACCAGGATCGCCGGGCCCTTGGAAAGCACCCCGAGTCCGATCGCAAGCGCATACAGGCACCATCCGCGTAGAGGTTTGCCCTGCCAAACGTCAACCAGGCCAATGAGCCCCGTGAGGGTCCAGAAACACATGATCAGGTCGAACATGGTCACGGTCGTGAACAGGTCCCAATAGAAGCTTCCGAGTAGGAAAAGCGGCGCGATGAGCCAGGCTTGCGAGGCAGGCCAGAGCCGACGGGCGAGGGCGGCGGCGAGCAGGAGGCTACCGAAACCAAACAGCGGTGCGACCAGGCGCGCCCACCAATCTGTGACGCCGACGACCGCCCAGCCGGCGTTGATCATCCAGAACAACAATGGCGGTTTGTGGCTATAGGGGGCACCGTTGAGATGCGGCACCAGGAAATCGCCGCGTAACCACATTTCCCAGGCCACCGAAACATATCGCGTCTCGTCGACGGGCAGCAGGGGCCGGTCATAAAGCGACGCGAGGACAAGCACCGCCCAAAGAACGCCCCACAGCCAGGGGCCGTACGTTGTGGCTTCCTTTAGGCGCATCAGTCAGTGCCCCGAGAACGATCTTGAGTGAAATCTACTGCGCGAGATTGTCGCGAAGATAAGCGGTGGCCTTCCGGGAATCCAGTGGCGTGGAAAAAAAGAAGCCTTGTGCGAAATCGCATTTCAGTTTCTTGAGTTGCTTCAAATCGCGTTTGGTTTCGACGCCTTCGGCGACCGTCGCGAGGCTTAAATTGTGGGCGAGATCGATGATCGCACGAACGATCGCCATGTTGTCCTTGGAATCTGCAATGGACATAACGAAGGACTGATCCACCTTCAAGGCATCAATGGGTAGGCGTTGCAGATGGCTCAGGGACGAATAGCCCGTCCCGAAGTCGTCGACATAGACTTGAACACCCATCACCCTTAGTTGCTGAAGCCGGACCGCGACCTCGTGGGGGTTCTCCATAATCGCCCCCTCGGTGATCTCGAGACGTAAAAGGTCACCTTTGAGACCGGTTTCCTTGAGGATATTCTCGATGTCGTCGATCAGGTTGGGGTCGCCGAACTGCGCGGGCGAAATATTGACGTTCATCCCTAAATCGAAAGACGGGAAGCGATCTACCCAACGCTTCATTTGCTTGCAAGCCATGCGCAGAACCATGCGTCCGAGGGGGATGATGAGTTTCGTTTCCTCGGCAAGGCTCATGAAATCGACGGGCGGAACATAGCCGCGCGTCGGATGTTTCCAGCGGATCAATGCCTCGAACCCGGCGGGTAGCCCGGTACGGATGTTCACCACCGGTTGATAGGCGAGGGTGAACTGATCTTTTTCGATGGCGTCGCGAAGGTCCGTTTCGAGTTCCAGCTGACTGACCGCGTGAACGTGCATGCCTTTTTCGAAGACCACGTGGCGGCCGCGCCCCGCCGTCTTCGCCTGATACATGGCGATGTCGGCGTCGCGCACCATTTCCTCCGGCGACGTGTAGCCGAGAGAACTGAAGGCAATCCCGATACTGGCGTTGGAGACGATCTGACGCCCGGCGAGATCAAAAGGGTCCGCCAGCATCTGGTTGATACGGCGGGCGACGCCCTCGGCCCGCTCCTCGCCTTCGAGATTGTCGAGCAATATGGCGAACTCGTCGCCGCCCAGCCGCGCAACCGTATCGACTTCACGGGTGCATTCCTTAAGGCGATGGCCGATCTCGATAAGAATTTGGTCACCGTAAGAGTGACCCAAGCTGTCGTTGATGACTTTGAACCGGTCGAAGTCGAGATACAGAACAGCGAACAGGTAGGTTGGCTGACGGTTGAGGCGGACGATGGCCTGGGTAAGGCGGTCGTTGAACAGCGCCCGGTTCGGCAGTCCCGTCAGACTATCGTGGAGCGCATCTTTCATCAGTTCGTATTCGGCTCGCTTTGCTTCGGTAATGTCGCTCAGCGATCCCGCGATCCGCGTCGCTTTGCCCTGGGCGTCACGTACCGCCAAGCCGCGCACCAACATCCAGCGGTAGCCGCCGTCCTTGTGCCGGAGCCGGTGCTCGCAGGAGAAGTATGGCGTTTGATCGTTAAGGTGTTCGTCCAGCGCGGTTTTGAACTCCTCACGGTCCTCTTCGTGGACACGGTCCAGCCATGCCTCGAACGTATCCTCGAGTTCGTCGTCGCGGAAACCGAGCATGGCTTTCCAACGCGATGAATAATAAAGGCTGCCTTCGGCCAGATCCCAATCCCAGATGCCGTCGTTGGAACCCTTCACCGCCAATTCGAAACGATGTTGGCTTTCCCGCAACGCCGTTTCGGCAAGCCGCCGGTCGACGGCCACGCCCAGGACGTAGGCAACGTACTGCAGGAAGTTCAGATCGTCGGGGTCGAGCTTGCGTTCAACAGTATCGTGGATTGCCAGAATACCGAAGGGGCGGTCGCGGCCGGCGATCCGGGTGCGGGCGGAAAATCGCAGACCGTTGGCCCGCAACAAACGCGGCGCGCGTTTGAGCTGTTCCGCGCTTCTAAAATTCCAACTCGGTCTCTCGCTTTCCATGACCCGTTCCATTTCAGGCCACAATTCCGCATGTGTGTCCTTGGGCGAAAGCTGATCCAGAGGCCAGCCCGTACTTGCGCGAAGGATCAGTTCGCGGGTCGACGGGATCAGTTCGCGAATAGTGACGTAGGTAAACCCAAGGATTCGTGACACGGTCTTGACGGCGTCATTGAGCAACGCGTCGAAATCGCTTTGTTCGAGCGCCCGCCGGCCCAACTCTGCAACCGCGGCCTGGCGTTCCATACGCTTCTCAAGATCGAGTTCAGCCTGTTTCTGAGCGGTAATATCGCTTTCGATGCCGAGGAAATAGTTGACCTGCCGGGCCGCTCCGAAGACGGGGCTTATCCGTAGCTCGCTCCATTGGCGGCGTCCGGCCTTGTCGCGGCGGCCAATCACGACGCTGGCAGGCGTGGCTTTGGCGATCGCAGTTCGGAGCGTCGCAACCCCTTGTTCATCGGCCATACCTTCGATCAGTTTGGCGAGTGGCATGCCGTTGATGTCATCCGTATCGACGCCCTCCGGCGGCTGGAACGCCGGATTGCAGAACACCACGGGATTTTCCGACAGGTTAGGGTTGCTGATGAAGACGCCTGAATCCATGGAGGAGATAGCGACGGCCATCTGCGCATTACGCTGCGCATCCCGGGTCGCATCGAGTTCGGCCTCCTTGATGGGAGTAACATCGGTGATGATTTCGGTGGTGGCGCCGTTGGCCGCGCGCCGGCCCGTCGATACCAGCCACCGGCCGTCGATCAATTGCAGTTCTTCCTCGAATGGCGGACGCCGCCTGAGGCGTATTTGCCTGGCGATCCACTGTTCCTTCGAGAGGCCGAGGCTTACGATCCTGTCCGCTTGTGCCTGTGTTATCTCCGAAACGGGCGTGCCGGGCCGGGCCAAGGCGTCGTCCAGTTGGAAGAGCGTGCGAAAGGCCTGATTACAAAACGCGAGCGTTCCATCGCGCCGCCAAAGCGCGAAGCCGCCGCCGAGCCCTTCCAAAACCTCGGAGATCTGCCGGTGCGGATCGGCGGTCGCCGAACCTGCGCCTTTCTTCGCCGCTTGTTTCCGTGTTGGCCCGGAATTCGCGCCTTTCGGTGCCGTGGCGCCCGTACCGTCGAAGCCGGAAAACCGGCCTTTGGGGGAAAATCTGGGGACACCGGACAATGTCAGGTGTCGCGGCTGTTTTCCCCGGCGCGTAACCGTAACGGTGAAATTCCGGAAACCGCGCCGCTGTTTGAGTTTGTCGGCGAAAATTTGACGGGCGAGCTCGCCGCCATCCATGTCGCCCGCGAATTTCTCGATCGGTTTTCCGATCAGCGCCCGCGCGGGAATTCCTGTGAGTTTTTCGAAATCGGGGGAAAGGGCGGTGAAGCGTCCTTTGCTGTCACATGACCAGCGCCATTTAGGTTTGCTGGGGGATTTGCTGGGCCGTGTCATGCCAGGATGTTGGCCAGAACGTTTGCCGGAACGTTGGCCGGTACGCCGGGTGGCACGTTTGGCGGCGCGTCTCTTGGTTGGCTGTTTTCCCATGATCGGCAATGGATGCAATTTTTCCGTACAATCGGGAGCAGGGGCGCCTAAAAAACACCGCCGTGCTGTTCAATGTACAAAATTTGGCGATCGGTCCCTAAGCGGCTGAAATATATTAATAATATAGGAAGGCCCCGGCCTGTTTTAAAACGGTCGGATTACCCGAATAACTATGTGGTCCGTACCGCCCGCTTTTACAGGTCCCTGGGGCGTATGAATTTGGATAAATGGCCGGATTTAGGTCGGATTTCGGCCCATTTTTCGATATCCGCCTCGATACGGACCAGGGCGGCGGTCGGGTATTTCGACCGGACCTCGTTAACGATTTTCTTGGTCCCCGTGCGGGTGAGGCCGAGGGCAAGTTCCTGAATGCCCGGATTATGGGCAAGGAGGAGGACCGAGGACGCCGTTTCTGGCAGCTCCCGGAGCCGCGCCAACAGCGCGTCGGCGCCCGCCTCGTAGAGCCCGTCCTCGATCTGGGCATCCGGGAGGCCGGTTGCCTCTTGCTGTACGAATTCTAGGGTTTCCCGGGTCCGGCGTGCCGCCGAACAGAGGACGATCTGGGGGCTGAGCCCGTGATCCCGGATATATGCGCCGATTTTCCGCGCACCCGTCTGTCCGCGCTCGTTCAAGGGGCGGTCGAAATCCGAAAGATCCGGATTCGTCCAACTCGATTTTGCGTGGCGTAACAAATAAATCACTTTCATTCAGTCGGATCTCTTAGTTTATGCTGTTCCGGGCAACGGTTTGTCGTTTCGAGAGCCGGCTCAGCAACCACCCCCATTGTCATACCCCTGTTTGGGGGCTAATTAATTTTGCAGGAGAGTCAGGAAAAATGGGGACCACCGCAACAAATATCGACCGCACAATCACCATGCGGTCCAGAAGCCGGTTCCTGAACCGCGAGCTGTCCTGGCTTGCCTTCAATTCCCGTGTCCTCCAGGAAGCAAACAATCCCCGGCATCCGTTGCTGGAGCGTCTTCGTTTTCTCGCCATCTCTGCTTCCAACATAGACGAATTTTATATGGTTCGGGTGGCCGGTGTGAAAGGCCAAGTTGATGCGGACGTCGTAACCCTCAGTTCCGACGGCATGACACCGAACCAACAAATGGATGCAATCCGCGAAGAAGCCGGGTCTTTGATGCAGCAACAGCAGTTTTGCTGGCGCGATCTTCGCGAGGCTTTACGCGGTGTCGGTATCGCTGTCGTCGAGCCGGGCGAATTGACCGACGGCGAAAAAGCGTGGTTGGGCGAATTGTTCATGGAGCAGGTTTTTCCGCTGCTGACGCCGTTGGCCATAGATCCGACCCATCCCTTTCCCTTCATCCGCAATCTTGGCCTGTCCATGGCATTGGATATCCGTCGTCAATCGGATGGACAGCATTTGCGTGCCTTGATCACGTTGCCGCAGATGCTGGATCGGTTCATCCAACTGCCGGGCGAAGAGATCAGGCTTATTCTGCAGGATGATTTGATTGCCATGAACCTGGACCGCATCTTTCCGGATTTCGATATCGGGGAAAGCGCGTGGTTCCGGGTTATTCGAGACACTGAATTCGAAATCGACGAAGAAGCCGAAGACCTTGTGCGGACGTTCCAGTCGGCGCTGAAGCAACGGCGCCGCGGCTCAACCATCCGCCTTGCCGTGAATGCGGATATTTCCGACCAGCTTCGCGATATGATCGTCGATGGCCTGCGCGCGGACCCCAAGGACGTGGTGGTCCACAACGGATTGCTTGGCCTTTCGGATACCACAGAGATCGTCTCTCTGGAGAGGCCGGAACTGAAGTTTACGCCCTATGTCGCGCGGTTCCCGGAACGCGTTCGGGAACTGGATGGTGATTGCTTTGCGGCGATCAGCAAGAAGGATTTTGTCGTCCATCATCCCTATGAAAGCTTTGAGGTCGTCGCCCAGTTTCTCCGCCAGGCGGCCCGCGACCCGAACGTGGTCGCCATCAAGCAGACGCTGTATCGCACCAGTAACGATTCTTCCATTGTTGCGGCTTTGATCGAAGCCGCCGAGGCCGGTAAGTCGGTAACGGCAATGGTAGAATTGAAGGCTCGTTTCGACGAGGAAGCGAATATTCGCTGGGCGCGCGATCTGGAGCGCGCCGGCGCACACGTCGTGTTCGGCTTTGTCGACAAGAAGATCCACGCGAAAATCAGCCTTGTCGTACGCCGCGAAGGGAAGTCCTTGCGGACTTATGCCCATTTCGGCACCGGCAACTATCATCCGCATACGGCGAAGGTGTATACGGACCTGTCCTACTTCACGTGCAATCCGGATCTGTGCCAGGACGCGGCGCAGGTATTCAATTTCATGACCGGTTACACGGAGCCGAATAACCTCAAGAAAATGGCCGTGTCGCCTATTGATTTGCGCGAGACCTTGATGGCCAACATCGAGGCGGAGATCGCCCATGCTGAAGCCGGTCGACCAGCGGCGGTTTGGGCGAAGATGAACTCCTTAGTTGATCCGGACATCATTGACGGACTGTATAAGGCGTCTCAGGCGGGCGTTGAAATCGATCTGGTGATTCGCGGCATCTGCTGTTTACGGCCGGGTGTCGAAGGGTTGTCGGAAAATATCCGGGTGAAAAGCATCGTCGGCAGATTTTTGGAACATTCGCGCATTGTCGTGTTCGGCAATGGCGAGCAACTGCCGTCGCCCCAGGCCAAGGTCTACATTTCGTCGGCTGATTGGATGCCACGTAATCTGAACTGGCGGGTCGAGCTGCTTGTGCCGATCGAAAACCCAACGGTTCATCAACAGGTGCTGGAGCAGGTGATGGTCGCAAACCTCACCGACGTCCAACAAAGTTGGGAAATGAACCCCGACGGCACCTATACCCGCCTGCCGTCCAACGAGACAGACTTCTCCGCACAGGCTTACTTCATGACCAATCCCAGCCTCTCGGGCCGGGGAAGCGCCCTCGAACAACATCGCCCGGAAATGCCAAGGCTGGTGATTCACCGCGACTGATTATATATATCCCGTAGCTGAGATACGGGATCTGGATGACCGCCAAAAAAATCTTAAACACGGCCGGACGTAGCATGGCGGGCACACTTTGATGGCGGCGACGGGTCGCATCGCAATTGTCGATATCGGGTCCAACACCGTTCGATTGGTCGTCTACGAGGCGCTCACGCGGCTTCCCTTGCCGGTGTTCAATGAACGTGTGACCTGCGGCCTCGGACGCGGGCTCGGCAAGACCGGAAAACTCAATCCCGACGGGGTCGAACTCGCCACGACGGCGCTCACCCGTTTTGCCAGCCTCGCGAAACAGATGGAGGTCGACCGGCTCGAATTGCTCGCCACCGCCGCAGTTCGCGAAGCAAAAGACGGCCCCGACTTCGTGGCGGATATAGCAAAACGCTTCGGCCACACCGTCAATGTTCTGACCGGAAACGAAGAGGCCCGTCTCGGCGCTCTGGGTGTCCTGAGCGGATTGCCAGATGCCGATGGGCTTCTCGGTGATTTGGGCGGTGGCAGCCTCGATTTGGTATCCCTCGATGGGGGAGAGTTCGGAACAAGCGATACTTTACCCCTCGGCCATCTACGGATCGCCGAGGAATCGAACGGCGATATGATCAAGGCCCGCACGCTGATCGACAACGCCCTCGATAAACTGCCGTGGCTGACGGATATGAGGGGCAGGACCGTCTATGCCGTCGGCGGTGCCTGGCGCGCTTTGGCTCGGACTTCCATCGAGCAGAAGGGCTACCCGCTGCATGTGTTGGACGGCTACACCATCCTGCCGGACGACGCGTTGGAAATGACCCGTATCATCGCGGGTCTAAGCCGGAAGTCCCTTGAGCGTCTGGCGACCGTCTCCCGGCGCCGCGCCGAAACCTTGCCCTATGCCGCCATGGCCATGAACCGTCTATTGGAGAGGACGCGGCCGGGGCTGGTCGTGTTTTCCGGTTACAGCATGCGGGAAGGCAAGTTCTTCGAGATGCTGCCCGAGGAGATGCGCCGCGAGGACCCGGTCGTTGCCGCGTGCGAGGGCTATGCGAAGCGCATTGGCCGGTTCTCGGTTCATGGCGATGAGGTCGTGAACTGGATGGAGCCGTTGTTCAACGACCTGCCGCCAAGCGACCGGCGGCTGCGCCTCGCTGCCGCCCTCATGAGCGACATCGGCTGGTCCGAACATCCTGACTACCGGGCGCTGCATGCCTTCCTGCGCGTACTGCGCCTGCCCATTGCGGGCTTGTCCCATCGGGACCGTATCTATCTCGCCCTGGCGGTGTTCGTCCGCTACAACGGGAGCCGCCACCAGTACGAGGTGAAGGAAGTCCGGCCTTTGTTGAGCGAGGAGGATGACCATCGGGCCTCGGTCCTTGGTGTCGCGTTGCGGCTGGCACACGTGCTATCCGGCGGCGTTCCCGGATTGCTCGATAAGGCGCCTCTAACGCTCAAATCGGGTACCTTGACGATGACCTTGTCGCCGAACAAAAATCTTTTCTACAGCGATGCAGTTGATAGACTTTTCAAATCACTAGCGAAAAGCCTTAACGTGAAAGCTAAGATTAAATAGGGCGCTTGATCAGGTGCCTTCGGGCTCCAGATCGACAACTTCCAACTGACGGCCGTTGATCACCAGCGCGACATTTCCCGCGATGGCCGCCAGCGCATCGTTTCCGAAAATCTGACGACGCCAGCCTTTGAGCGCGGGGACATCGGCCTTCTCGCCATAAGCGGCGATCTGCTCGAGATGGTCGCTCGTCGCGAGCAAGCGTTGCGCGACCTCGTGTTGCTCGCATTTCATCTTGAGCAGCACCTTGAGGAGGTCCGTGACGGGGCCCAATCCACGGGGCAGGGCCTCGCGTTTCTCCAGCCGGGGGCATGCGTCGTCGGGCAGATCGAGGCCATTTTTGACCGCCGCCAGCAAGGCTTCGCCGGATTTCCCCTCGGCCATCCGGCGGCCGAGCCCGCGGGTCCTGGACAAATCCTCGACGGTTTTGGGCGCATGATGGGCGATTTCCACCAGGGCCTCGTCCCGCAGCACGCGGTTGCGGGGCAAATCGCGCTCGGCGGCCTCGATCTCGCGCCAAGCCGCGACTTCGCGCAAAATGGCCAGAAAGCGCGGCCGGTTGCTTTTGCTTTTGATGCGTTTCCAGGCTTCTTCCGGCGCCGTTCGATAGGTTTCCGGGGCCGCGAGTGTGGCGATCTCTTCCTCCAGCCACTCGCGGCGGCCGTTCTTCCCGAGCCGGGCCGCCAATTTTTCGTAGACCTTGCGCAGATGGGTCACGTCGGCGAGGGCGTAATTGATCTGTTTCTCGGTCAGCGGGCGGTGCGACCAGTCGGTAAAGCGGGAGGACTTGTCGATTTCCGCATTGGCGAGCTTGCGAACCAGCGTTTCATAGCCGACGGAGTCGCCGAAGCCACAGACCATGGCGGCGACCTGTGTGTCGAACATGGGCGTCGGCAGGCGCCCCGCGAGATGATAGAAAATTTCGAGATCCTGACGTGCGGCGTGGAACACCTTTAGGACGTTTTCGTTAGCCATAAGGTCGAACAAAGGCGTGAGGTCGAGGCCGTCCGCAAGGGCATCCACGGCGACCGCTTCCTTGGTTCCCGCCATTTGCACGACGCACAAATGCGGCCAATAGCTGTTCTCGCGCATGAACTCGGTGTCGACGGTGACGAAAGTTTCGCGGGAAAGTCGGTCGCAGAACGCGGCGAGGGAATCGGTATCGGAAATCAGGTCCATGGGCGGACTTCTACACGTTTTTGTCTGGGCCTTAAAGACAAGCAATGCGGTTTGCCGGGCATTGCCACGAAATTGTTATCCCCGATCACTGGTCGGCCATTAGTCGGCACGTCTTGTCTCGAGCCGGACGCTGACGACATAGGAAAATGGCCGAGGGTCGCCAATCCGGATATCCGAAAACCCGGCGGTCTTCAGACACTTTTCCATATCTGCCTGGGTTACCACGCCGCCGAGCGAGGTGGCGTCCGACAAGGGGTCTTCCAAGACCTCGCGCGGTAACGGGCCTTCGCGGATCAAATCGCGGGCAACCAGGTGTCCGCCAGGCTTCAGAACGCGATAGGCTTCCGCGAAGGCCGCAGCCTTGTCCGTGCAGAGAGTGAAGGCGGCATTGGCGGTCACCAAATCGGCGACGCCGTCGGGCAGAGGCAGGGCCTCCATATCGCCGGCGACTGCGAGCACCAGGGTGCCTTCGGGGGGTGGGGGCAGGGATGTCCGCAGGCGTTCGAGCATGGCCGGGGTGAGGTCGACGGCGATGATCCGGGCTTGCGGGGGCAGGCGTTGGGCGAGTAGGGCCGTATCCACCCCGGCTCCGGCCCCCAATTCGACGGCAACGCTGACAATTTCCAGGCCGCTTTCCGGCACGGCGTAGCCGCAGCCGCTATAGGCGTCCATGAGCGCCGGTAGCAGCCCGTCCACGGCTTCGGCGGGATAGCCGGCGGCCAATAAACGTTGCGCCCCGCCGGTGGGGAAGGTCCCCCCACGGGCGAGGCGCGTATAACGTTGACGTATCCGGTCCTTGATCTGGGCCGCCCAATCCGATTGGGCGGCCGAATCCCGAGGCCCAGTCACCGTTGATTAGTGGGGCATATGGTCCGGGTTCCAGAACGTGCCGCTGCGGATCATGCCGGCGATGCGCTCGCCATGCTCGATCCAGCTGTTCTCGTTGAACTTGGCCTGTTCTTCGCTGTCGAAATCGACCCGCTCAACCCGGCAATCCCAGTTGCCGTCGCCCTTGTACTCGACGACCGCATAGGCCGGGCGGGGGTCACCGTCCCAGCTCATGCCGACGGCGGCGGCGCAGACCAGGGTCTGCATCTTGCCGTTCGATTTCTTGAATCGGCGCACCGACGGGCCGTGGATGTGACCATGCGCGCCGACGTCGAAGTCGAAGCCTTCGAGCTTATCGGCGATCTCATCGTCGGTCAGCCGGAAGGGGAAGGCATCGGCATCGCCGATGTCATACGGGGTGCCATGGAACACATGGAAATCATGGCCGAGTTCCGGGGTATAGGTCATGGCGAAGGGGCGTTTGTCGAGCCATTCCAGCAGGCTGTCGTCGATGCGGTCGCGGGTCATCTGCATCATCCGGAACATCCATTCCTGGTGCGGGCTCTTCGGCTTGGTCGTTTCCCACACCTTACGGGTCACCCACAGATCGACGTTGCCGACGACCACGTCGATCCACGGACGGTCTTTCATCCGCTGGACGACCTCGGCCGGCTCCGGGCCCAATCCGACGAGATCACCAATCACCACGACCTTATCGGGATTTTCCTTCTCCACCGCGGCTTCCACGGCGTCCAATTGGGGGATCTGGCCGTGAATGTCCGAATAGAGGCAAAACTTGAAGTTCATAATGTAACCTTCCTTCCTTGGTTCTTCTGTTCCCCTGATCCCCAGGCGCGCCGTTTTCCCTCCGAAAGCCGGTTCGCCAAAAACCTGAACCGGCCAACCGCCCTGCTTTGCGCGCGGGGTGCTGAAAATGCCCCGTAACTTTGGTGGGCAAAATCAACGGGCGCGTAATATAGCCTATTTTCGGCCCAAGCACATCCCCCTGCGTGCCACCAAAATTACGCCAAAACCCGCGGGTTGCCTTGTGTTCCGTGCCGGAAGGGCGATACTAGGCGGCCAAAGGGTTAACGTTCCAACGAGGAGAAATTCGAGCCATGGCAGAGCCGGACAGCCAGGATATTGCGGCGCAGGAGCGGTTCGCCCGGATGAAGGCGGATTTCGACCGCCTCGGCGATGAGGCGCTTGACGCGCTGTTCCGGGAGGCGCGGACGGTGAATGGCTGGTTCGACAAGCCGGTAAGCGACGATCAGCTTCGGGAAATTTTCGATCTGATGAAAATGGCGCCCACCAGCGCCAATATTTCACCCGCGCGCATCGTCTTCGTCCGCTCCGAGGCAGCCAAACAGCGCCTCTCGCCGCATCTCTCCAGCGGTAACCGGGCGAAAACCATGGCCGCGCCGGCCTGCGCGATCATTGCCACCGATTACGCGTTCTACGACCATCTGGGGTACTTGTTTCCCCACGAGCCGAGTGCTGCGTCCTGGTTCAAGACCAGCGACGAGGCCATCCATGACAATGCCTTCCGCAACAGCTCCCTCCAGGGCGCTTATTTCATCCTGGCGGCGCGGGCCGTCGGGCTCGATGCCGGGCCCATGTCGGGCTTCAAGAACGAAGGCGTGGACGCAGAATTCTTCGCTGGTACCCGCATTCGGTCCAATTTCCTGTGTACCGTCGGGTATGGTGATCCCAAATCGATCTTCAAACGCAGCCCCCGCTTCGATTTCGAGACGGCTTGCGAGATTCTTTAGGTACGCTGCTGCCCGGAAATGCCGTCTTGACAAAAATGGGTGGGGCGTTGTCTATGCGCCTCGCCCACGACTAAATTATGGGCCAATTTCCGCTTCATTGACCAAACGGTACCTCGAATGTCCTCGGACCCGCTAAACCATCCCTATCGCTCCCATACCTGCGGCGAATTGCGTCCCGCCGACGAGGGCAGCCATGTCCGCCTATCGGGCTGGATCCATCGCAAGCGGGATCACGGCAACCTGCTGTTTATCGATCTTCGCGATCACTACGGCCTGACCCAGTGCGTGATCGACGTGTCGAGCGATCTGTTCCCGGTGGCCGAGCGTGTCCGGGCGGAAAGCGTGGTCACGGTGGAAGGGAAAGTCCTGCGTCGCACGCAGGACACCGTGAACCCCGACTTGCCGACCGGCGAGGTCGAACTTGGGATCGAGAAGATTCACGTCGAATCCGAGGCCGAGGTCCTGCCGATCCAGGTGGCGGGCGACGAGGAGTTCCCCGAGGACCTGCGGCTCAAGTACCGCTTCCTCGATTTGCGGCGCGAAAGCGTGCGCAAGAACATCCTGCTGCGCAGCCACGTGATTTCGTCGATCCGCCGGCGCATGACAGATGCCGGGTTTGTCGAATTCCAAACCCCGATCCTGACGGCGTCGTCGCCGGAAGGCGCGCGCGACTATCTGGTGCCGAGCCGCATCCATCCGGGCAAGTTCTATGCGTTGCCGCAGGCGCCGCAGGTGTTCAAGCAGCTGTTGATGGTCGCCGGCTTCGACCGCTATTTCCAGATCGCACCCTGTTTCCGGGACGAGGACGCCCGCGCCGATCGCTCGCCCGGCGAGTTCTATCAGCTCGACGTGGAAATGGCTTTTTGTACGCAAGAGGACGTGTTCAACGCGTTGGAGCCGATCCTTTGGGGCGTATTCGACGAGTTCCGGGGCGAACGCTCCGTGACCGCGGCGCCGTTCCCGCGCATCGCGTTCAAGGACGCGATGATGAAATATGGCTCCGATAAGCCGGACCTGCGCAACCCGCTGATTATCTGCGACGTCACCGATGCCTACCGCGGTTCTAATTTCGGTCTGTTCGCCAAGATCGCGGAAGCAGGTGGCGTGGTTCGCGCTATCCCGGCTCCCGGTGCCGGGTCAAAGCCACGCAGCTTCTTCGACAAGCTCAACGATTGGGCGCGTGACGAAGGCCAAGGCGGTCTCGGATACATTGTTTTTGAAGGCGGCGAGGGTAAGGGACCTATCGCCCGCAACTTGGAACCGGAGCGCATCCGGTCAATCCGCGATGCGGCCGGTTTGGACGATGGCGATGCCGTCTTTTTCGTTGCCAACAAGGAAGAAAACGCAGCGGCCGAATTTGCCGGTGTCGTGCGCACCCGGGTGTGCGACGAATTGGAACTGCTGGAGCAGAACACCTTCAAGTTCTGCTGGATCGTCGACTATCCCATGTACGAATTGGACAAGAAGACCGGCAAGATCGAGTTCAGCCACAACCCGTTTTCTATGCCGCAAGGCGGGCTTTTGGCGCTGGAAGGCGACAATCCGCTGGATGTGCTGGCCTACCAGTACGACATCGTGTGCAACGGTGTGGAACTTTCGAGCGGGGCGATCCGGAACCACCGGCCCGACATCATGTACAAGGCCTTCGAGATCGTCGGCTATTCAAAGGAGGACGTCGAAGCCCAGTTCGGCGGCATGCTAAACGCGTTCAAGTACGGCGCGCCGCCGCACGGCGGCTCGGCGCCCGGTATTGACCGCATTGTCATGCTGTTGGCGGACGAGCCCAATATCCGCGAGGTCACCCTGTTCCCGATGAACCAGCAGGCACAGGACCTCATGCTCGACGCGCCGGCGCCGATCGGACCCGAGCGTTACAAAGAACTCCATATCAAGGCCGATTTGCCGAAGCCCAAGAAACGGGACGCGGCGGAGTAGGCTGCCCAATCGTTCGTGTGCGATGCCGGTTACGGGCCGGCGAAGGCGGGCGATAACGGCAAAGTCGATAGCGCTTTGCTAGGCAATGCGTTCGGTTCGGCATTCCTACCGGTCGTGTCTCGCTGAAACTCGCTGATATCTTCCAACATCCTGACGATCTTGCGTGTCCGCTCGATAACGACGGGATCGTGGGAGAGATGCGTCTCTTCGAACGCCAATCGGTCCCGCCAAATGGCTGTATAATCGCGGGGGCGATCGGGTGCCGCTTTTTCACCGGTCAGGGCGCCGACAGTTCGATCGAAATTGTGCATAAGTTCCGGCTGAAAGGACAGTGCTGCGTATTCCTCGTCGGTGAGGAAACCTTCTTTGTGGAGCTCCCAGCTGAAATCGACCATTTGCCGGGGCGTCATCGATCTTAATTCGTAGTTGTCGGCGATGGCGGCGAGCCGCTTGTCCAGCGGTTCGACGATCCGGATATCGTCACCATCGATAATGATACGGCCGCCGATGGCTGCGGCCATGCTTGCCGCTCGGCGCTCCGCCAGGGGACGGGCAAGAGGGCCGATGAATTTTGCTCGCGAGATACGGAGGAGAGGCTCAATCCGCACGCAGGTCTTCCACGGTAGCTGACTCGGAATCGATTTTAGGCGGCCGTCCGCCGTCCTTTGGGCATTTGATTTTCTTGATCCGATACATGGCGGCGTCGGCGCGTTGTAGAACTTTGTTCGCGGTATCGTTGGGACCGAATGCTTGGAACCCGAGGCTAGCGCTCAATGCCAGCATACGGCCATTCCATTGTGCAAACGCGTTGTTGAGTTGGCGGTTCAGCTCTTCGGCACGCACGAGACCTTGCGACCGGCTTGCCCCCGCAAGCAACACGGCGAACTCGTCACCGCCCATACGGGCGACAACGTCTGATTCGCGAATATTGTCCTGAAGGATCTGCGCTACCCGGCACAGCACTTCATCGCCGGCGGCGTGGCCGTAGGTGTCGTTGACGAGCTTGAAGCCGTCCAAATCCACCATGACAAGCACGCCATGCTCACCCGAGCGGCGATGCGTGGCCATGGTGCGGTTGAGCTCGTATTCGAAGCCACGCCGGTTGAAAATGCCCGTCAGCGGGTCGCGGGTGGCGAGGCTGCGCATTTCCGCGACCTGGGTTGCAAGCTCGGTTAACTGTGTATCGGTCTTGTCGGCGAATAACCGCAGTTGGCCGAGAGCGCGGCGCATTTCATCGCATGCGATTTCCACGTCCACAAACGCGCCACCATCGGCCGTCATCGCCGTATCGATGAGATCGGCCAGCCTATCAAGGATCGAATGGATGTCACCCTTCATCCCTAATTTTTTATCAATGGTATTCATCTGTCTTCCAGACGGTAGCCGCGTGGCGTTACGGCTGCATTGACGCAAGGGGCGTGCCATCCCGAAGTGTGAGAAAACCAATGGTTTCTTCATTTCTTAATGGGCAACATGAGGACGACCCGGCAAAATGTGCCGATCGGTGTTCTGCGCCATCTTTCGCGAGGGTATCTCAGCTATCGGCAACGTGAATGCATCCGGGATTTTGGTCATTTGAGGGACGCCATGCTTCCGGTACAGTCGGTTTCGAGCAGGAGTGGTGCGGTTGACATGACGGCACAGAAAATTAGGTCTCGCCGATGGGCATCCAAAACGGTTGCCGGCGGCTTGATTGCGGCCCTGGTTTCAAACGTAGTGTCAGGGGCGGCCTTCGGGGCCGACCTGGTTCAACATCGCGCGACCTACTCGATGTTCCTTGCCAAGTCGGGTGGAACGGCGGCGATCGTCGGCGCCCGTGGCGCCATGCTCTATGATTTCAAGGATACCTGCGACGGCTGGGGAATGGATACCAAGGTCTATCTTCGGCTGAGGTACGCCCAAGGACCAGAGGTCGAAAACGTCCGGACCATGTCGACCTGGGAGGCAAAAGACGGTTCCGGTTTCCGGTTTCGTGTCGAAGAATCCGGGGCCGGCGAAAAAGTTCAGGAAATAAAAGGCGTCGCTGTCGCCGAACAGAATAGCGGGATCGCCGAGTTTACTGCCCCACGGGCTTTTACGGCGGACCTGCCTGCAAAGACCATTTTCCCGTCGGCTCACCTGAGGGCGCTTATCGACACTGCGCAGGCGGGGAAGACTCATCTCGGCCGCGTTCTGTTTGATGGGGCAAGTCTGGATAACCCGTTTCTGGTGAGCGCGTTGATTCATCCGCTGGAAGGGGAGAGTGCGGCCGAAACGGAAGCTCACCCCAAGTGGCGCGCACGTATGGCTTACTATCCGACACGCGACAAAACCGAAACGCCGTCGTTTGAGCTTGTTGTCGATTTCGATGAGACAGGCATCGTCTATCGCGTCGTGCAGGATTTCGACGATTACGTCATCGAGGCGCGGATCGACAAATTCGAACGATTGCCACCGCCCAATTGCTGACCAGGCTCAGTCTTTGATCAGCGATCGGCCCCGCCGAATCGCGGGGGTGCCGAATTTCATCCGCACCATATCGATGGCGCTTTCCACCCGCGAAATGGATTGAACGCGGGTATCGATCAAGGAGGGCCGGTCCGCGGCGTCGGCGTCGCACAGCTTGGCCGCGCCAATGCCGATCAGCCGGTATGACGGACCATCGGCAAGTTCCTTGACCAATGGCGTGGCGGCATCGAAGAGGATTTGCGCGAGCTGCGTCGGCTGATCCAGTTGCCGCGACCGGGTAATGATCCGGAACTTCGAGGTTTTCATCTTCAAGGTGATGCCGCCGGCAGCGAGGCCTTGCTTCTTCAGGCGGCGCGCGACTTCCTCGCACAGCGGCCACAACCGCCGTTCAAGCCTGTCGGCATCCCGGATGTCCTGCGCGAACGTCGTTTCCGAAGAGATGCTTTTGGTGGCGCGGCCCTCGCCGACGCGTCGGTTGTCCTCGCCCCGCGACAAGTGTGCGAGACGCGCTCCGATTTTGCCGTAGCGGGCGACAAGCTCCCGTTCATCGAGACGGCGCAATTGTCCGATGGTTTTCAGACCGTCCCGGTCGAGACGCTGACACAGGCTCTTGCCGACGCCCCAGATGGCGGAAACCGGGCGCGGTGTCAGGAACGCGATCGCTTCGGTGCGTCCGATGATAGCGAAGCCGCGCGGTTTATCGAGGTCGGAGGCCATTTTTGCGAGGAACTTGTTGTAGCTCAGGCCGACCGAGGCTGTGACGCCGGTCTCCGTCTCGATCCGTTTGATCAGCTTGATCAAGGTTTGCGCCGGGCTGCCGTGGTGAAGCGTTTCTGTTCCGCCGAGGTCTAGGAAAGCTTCGTCAATGGAGATGGATTCGACGGCCGGGGTCGTGTCCCGCATCATTGCTTTGATCTCGCCACCGATGCGCTGGTATTTTTCCATATTCGGCCGGATGACCGCGGCGTCGGGGCAAGCTTTCAAAGCCTGAAACATAGGCATGGCGGAATGTACGCCCCGGGTTCGCGCGATATAGCAACAAGCGGATACCACGCCCCGCCGGCCTCCACCGACGATGACCGGTTTGTTGGTGAGTTCGGGATTGTCCCGTTTCTCCACCGATGCATAGAAGGCGTCGCAATCGATATGCGCGATAGAGAGGCCCATTAATTCTGGGTGGGAAATCAGCCGTGGCGAGCCGCAAGACGAACAGCGCCGCTCGCCGGCCGGCACAGTGGCCGCACAGTCCCGGCAAAGGGTCCGCGCGACGCCAGAGACTTCTTGATCGGAGAATTCAGTCATTGTTGCCTGCTCCGATACCGGCGCTGTCCGGCCACAGCCAGGCGGCACCGCGGACGCCGCTGGAGTCTCCGTGACGATTTGGCCGTAAGTGCGTTTGGACGTGGTCGCTAAAAATCCATTGGTGCCACTTCCCCGGGACGAGATCGTAGAGGGTGGAAATATTCGAGAGACCGCCGCCAAGGACAATAACATCGGGATCAACGATGTTGATGACCGAAGCGAGTCCGCGGGCCAGCCGGTCTGCATACAGAACGATGGATTCTTCTGCTTTTGCGTCGCCTGATTTGGCGGCGCTCGCGATTTCGGCGGCGGAAATGGGCGTGGCCGGGTCGCCGAAAATGCCGGTGCAGATCTCCGCGTAGGTCCGTCGCAGGCCGTCGCCGCAAAGAAATGTTTCGATGCAGCCTCTTTGTCCGCAATAGCAGGCGACGCCCGGCTGCTCGGCGCCGGTGGCCCAGGGAAGGGGATTGTGTCCCCATTCGCCGCCAATGGCGTTTACGCCGGTGAGTGGGGCGCCATCGACGACGATACCGCCGCCGACCCCCGAACCGAGGATAACACCGAAAACGACGCCGACGCCGGTACCGGCGCCGTCAGTAGCCTCCGACAATGCAAAGCAATTGGCGTCGTTGGCCAGTCGGACCGGGCGTTCCAAGGTTGCCGATAGATCTTTGTCCAGAGTGTGGCCGATCAACCACGTGGAATTGGCGTTTTTGATCTTTCCGGTTTGCGATGACAGGGTCCCCGGGATGCCGACGCCGACCGATCCTTTGGTGCCTACCTGCCGCTCCAAATCGAGAACCAATCCAACGACCGCTTGGACCGTGCGGGCGTAATCTCCCCTCGGTGCAGGGATGCGTTTGCGGGCACGTTCCTCGCCGCCGCTGTCGAGAGCGATCCCTTCTATCTTGCTGCCGCCGAGATCGATGCCGATCCGCATGCTATTCGTTCCTGAGTTGTTCTCCCTCCGGAGTTGATTGTCGCGCCAAATAAAAGGCCACGCAATACGCGTGGCCGTTTGCCATGTGGCGCAAATCGACTTTGCACCGGTCGAATAGATTGTGTTGAGGAGGGACGGTTAGGTGATGTCGTCGTAATGGTCTACGGGGCGAAACTCTCCCCGAATGAATCTGGCATCGGGAAAGCTGGGGCGCTCAGACGCGCGGGACATTTCTCTGATCTCGACGATCCGGCTGTTACGGAGGCGAAGCTCCGCAATCTGTCTTGCGGCCGATGAGCTTGGTGCCGACACCGTTTCGACCTTCAAATCCTTCGAGGCGCCGTTTTCCCTGTAGTAGACCGTGTACATCTCTCGCACTCCAACAGCATCGTTTTCCCTCCCGGGAGTGCCGAGGCCGACAACAATTTTTCCGTTGCGGCGCCCGTTTGTTTTATTTGTTGCGGAGGATTGTTAGACAATAGATGTAGTCGGGTCAACGGGGTGAATACGACATATAGGTATAATTACTATATATTGTGATATAAAAGACTCACTCTAGTAGCACCCAATTCTTTCCTTCCCACCTAATCCCGCCGCATCATTGCGCGCTTACCTTATGCGGTCGGCCTCGGACGTGGACGCCGGGTAGGGGAACGAGTGCCCTATCATGAACCGGCATTCACTTAATCAAATATCCACGCATTTGCGCTACATTTCCCTAGTAACAGAAAATAAATAAAGATCACAAATTTATTTAGTTGAGATGTCAGTTCTTCGTGATAACGATTTTGAAATCGTTTGAACGTATGAATAAAGACAGAAGTAAATAGTTTTAAAAAAGTAAAAATTAGAGTCACCAGGCGCGGGCTTCCGTCAAAACCAGGTTTGAGGCACTCGGACGAACATCATGACCGACCGTTTCGGTTTGACTCAATCCGGCTTGAAGCTAGCGTTGCAACTCAAGCAATCCTATGCAGCTAAGCAGCCGCTAATACTGCTCGACGAGTCGCATCGGCTTCTGATGCCGGAACACCTGCTGAATCCTCAGATCGACCTGCAGACATTTGAAGATCCGATGCCGCTCGCCATTGTGGCGGTTCGCGATCCGGACTCGCCGATGTCTATCGCAGCCGCCGTACGCATGGCGCCCAAGGCGCGCGACCGGCAGCTGGTCTCCAATCTTTTTGAAATGTTGGGTGAGACCTCCAAACATTCGGTTGTCCGGAAATGCATCGATCTCGTAACCGAGCACGATTTCGATCCGGAGGTTGTCAACAGGGTGCGGCGAAGCGCGTCTCGTTTCGTCAATATGAGCCGCAAGCAATACATGGATGCTCTCAAGCGCAATTTACGGGCGCTTATGGAAGGGACGATGGAGCCGAGATGCTTCGTTGACGACTTTTTCGAGCTTTCCGAGGCGGGCAACCTGCGTTTGGATATCCGTAAGCGGCTGGTGATGGGGATTCTGACATCCGAATCCGTTCGACCGTCGATCAAATTCCTGTTTCTGGAAAACCTGGTTCGGCTGCCCGAGGCGCTTCGTGTCGAGATCATAACGGATGTCCTGCGCACGCCGGACACCCGGAACCTCAGCGTCATAAAACAAGAGCTGCTCTGGATAAAGCGCGAAGCGAGCGTCCACTGAGTGTAGAGATGGGCGTTTAGGTGGCCGCCGCGCGGCGCTCTTCAGGAAGTTGCTGTATGGGCTCGCCGACGTCGAATAACTGAGATAGTAATTCGATAACCGCCAAGGCTTCGCCGCCGCCCGCGAGCGAATAGAAAATCATCTGTGCTTTGCGGCGGGTTTGGACCAGCCCTTGCTTCCGTAGGCGTGCCAAATGCTGGGAGAGGGCGGACTGGCTCAGTTCCAGTTCCCTTTCCAACTCGCCAACTGACCGTTCACCGTGCGCGAGATGACACAAAATCATCAGGCGATGGGGGTTTCCCATGGTCTTGAGTAGGCTGCTGGCCGCGTCAGCATTATTCCGGAGCACGTCGGCTTTCATATCCGCCCCATTTCCTGCTATTTCAACCGTCTCCGGCTGCTGGACGCCCCCAACGATCTTTGCGCGCCGTCTTCGGGGTGTTCCGCAACCTTTAGAGGAAACGGTATGTTACATGAATATTTTACCGCGCGTGAAGCGGCAACATTTTCAACTGTCAAATTGATAGCTAAGTAAGCGAGGAAAGTGACAAACGCAGGGTTTGCTGGCCGCTTAGTTGTCTGCCAATTCGCATTTCGACATTGGTGGGAAAAGGATTTCCGTCAGCATGAATGATGGACCAAAAGGCTGAAATCCGGTTGTCCCGCTCTACCAGCCGGTCGAACACGCGCTCAAAAAACTCGGTAAAGGCCGGTAAACCGGAATAATTTTCGATAGTTTCTGGGGCGATTACGTCAAAAAGCGACTTCGACGTAATTTCTTCGAGTTCATACCCGAAAAATCCTTTTTGCGAATGTGCCAGCATGATCGTTCCGTCCCGGGCGGTCAAAAGGATCATATCGGCCAACTGAACCTTTTCTTCCGAATGGCTAAAGCCATAGTGGGCAAATGTTTTTGCCATGCCTTCCAGTGTCTTGAAATAGGACCGGTAGAATTTAGGCGTAGGCCGTAATGTTTTTGCCCGGCCCCGGCCACTTGTGCCGTTCCCGTCTTCGAACAGAAACCCTTTGTCGACAAAGGCATTGATGATGCGAATGGCTGTGGATTCACTCACGAAATGGGGGGAGATCGCATAGGCAAGTTTCATTTTGGTGAGATAATTCTCACGTTCCGCCTCGGTATGGATTGTGTGCGAAAGGTAGTACACCGTCTGTGCGTGCGGACCACTAATTTCCCGGGAATATCGAACGATATTCGGCGTGTTCACGAGAAGGGCTCGTTTCAAGCAGCGCAAATGTTCCTCGATGGTTGCCGTCGATACTTCGGCATCGGAACGGCGACTGCGGTCACGGTCTGTGCGCCGCATGATCACTTGCCTGGACTTGTTCCCGGTTTCCGACTGGAAATCGACAGCATCGGCTCCCAAGCCGGCAATGCCTGGGATGCGGTTTCGTTCTCTCCCCGTGTGTCGGTCGTCTTCAGCCACAACCCTACCGCTTCATTCTTATTCGGCCGGTGCCGCCGGTGTCGCGAGTCCAAGGCGTACCTTCTTTGACTCGAGGACGGCAGCAAACAGTCCCAGAAGCGGTGGTATGATCAACAAGGTCAATACGGCGGACAGTGCAAGGCCGCCTACCACCACCGAACCCAGACCACGATAGAGTTCGGATCCAGCCCCCGGAACAAGTACAAGTGGTAGCATGCCGAATACACTCGTCAGCGTCGACATGAAAATTGGCCTTAGTCGATTTCGCGTGGCCTCGAGAATAGCGTCTACGACTGCCATTCCTTCCTCCCGGATATGCACAAGTGTCTGATGCACAAGGAGAATTGCGTTGTTTACGACGATGCCGATAAGGATAACGAAGCCCAAAAGGGTTAACATGTCGAGCGGCTGTAAGATGAACATATTGAGAACAGCCAAGCCCGCGACGCCGCCCGCCGTCGCCAACGGCACCGAAAACATGATGATCAACGGATAGATGAAGCTCTCGAACAGGATCGCCATCACCAGATAGACGATCAACAACGCTAACAACAAATTAATCAGCATACTGTCGAAAGTGCGTTCCAAGGCATCGGCCGTGCCGGACATTTTTAGCCGAATGCCGGAGGGAAGCCCCTCAGCCTCAAGCGGCTTGAAAATCTCTTCGCGGACTTTCTCCATGGCAACTTCCAGGGGCATTGTCTGCGATGGCGTGATGTTGATCGTGATGCCACGCTCCCGGTCGAGACGCCGGATTTCGTTGGGGCCGGAGGTCACTTCCACTTTGGACAGGGAACTCGCTAACAGGATTTGACCTTTGGGCGTAACCACTGGGATGCTCTCGATTCCTTGGGTTTCACCGATCTGGCGATAAGGCCCTCGGATCATGAGGTCGGTAAGCTTCCCGTTGACGGTTACTTCGGCGACCTTCAGGCCGTCGTTAAATGCGTCGATGGCCTGTCCGAGATCGCGCGCGCTCAGGCCATTGTCGGCCAGCCGTTGCGGGTCCGGCAGAACGCGAATTTCCGGTGATAGAATTTGCAGGCCTGGGGTGGCGCGCGACTGGTGCCCCTCGCTTCGCGGAAAGACCTGATTGATCAGTTGCTGCGCCCGGGACGCGACATTGACAATGTTGTCGAGATCGGGACCCACGATATCCAAGTCGATATTGCGGTTACCTCCAAAACCTCGCCCGAAGATGGACGTTTGGATGGCAAATCCGCGGCTGCCCGGTTCGGCGAAGATCGCTCGCTGTATGATGGGTATCAGTTCGCCAACCCGTGTCGGATCGACAGCTGCCGCCGACGCCAAGGTGAATCCGCGCCGGATGATGAACCAGAAACGCTCGATGCGCGGCGGTCCGTTGCGGTCCGCCTCCTCATCGCCAGCGGAGCCGAGCAGGGGCCGGATCTGGCTTTCAGCCTTTTCGGCAATTTGCACGATGGCGTTCAGGTTATAGCCGACGGGCGGCATGATCCGCGCGATGATCAGATTGCGGTTGCCTTCCGGTAGATATTCGAGCTTCGGGAGGAACGCCCAGGTCGCGACGCCGGCAACGCCGCAGATAATGGCAACGACCACAACAGAGATGGTTTTGCTGCGGATGACGACCTTGGTGTAGCCCATGACGAAGGCGCGGAAAGCATGGGCAAAATGGTCGATGATCGGCAATTTGAGAGCGTCTTCGCCTTCTTTGATGCCTTTACGAAGCATGCGGTTCGCAAGTGACGGAATGACCGTGATCGAGACGATTAGCGACAGCACGACGGAGACGGAAATTGCCACCGCGATATCGCGAAACAGTTGCCCGACTTCGTCCTTCATGACGAGGATCGGCACGAACACCATTACGGTGGTCATGGCGGAAACGAAAATCGCGCCCCAAACTTGACTGGCGCCGCGCAGCGCCGCTTCGGCAGGAGAGTGACCCATCTGACGCAGCCGGTAGATGTTCTCGAGGACGACGATGGCCGCATCCACCACCATGCCGACGGCAAAGGCTATACCGGCAAGCGAAATCACGTTGATGGATTGTCCCAGTGCGGCCATGGCGACAAACGCGCCGACAATCGAGACCGGAATGGCCATGGTGATGACCAACGTTGCGCGGATAGAACGCAGAAACACCAGCAGTACGATGGCGGCAAGTATGCCGCCGAAAACGATGTTCTGCTGTACGAGATCGATTGCCGAATTGATGTAGTCGGTATCGTCATGGACTTGGGTCATCACGAGACCGGCATCTGCAAGCGGGCCGTCATTAAGTTCTTTGACCTCGACCTTGATCCGCTCCATCACCTCGATGACATTGACGCCCGTATCGCGAATCACGTTAACAACGATCGATTCCGCGCCGTTGCTGCGGATTTGGGTGTCTTCTTCGACCAGTTCGTATTCGACCTTGGCGACGTCCGCCACGGTGACCCGGGAAATCCGTCCGGTTGCCGCATCGACCCGGGACCGCAGAACCAATTCGTTGATCCGGTCGATCGTCGAAAGCTCGTTGTCCGTCCGCACGACGTAGCGGCGTTTGCCTTCTTCGACGTCGCCGGCCGAGATGGAGGCATTGGCACCGCGCATGACATTCGCGACTTCGGTGATTGTGAGGCCGTAGCGGGCCATGCGCTGGGGGTCGATGATCACCCGCAGCTCGTGCTGCCGGCCGCCCCAAACATTGACCAGGCCGACGCCGGTTAGCCGTTCGAGCCGGTCGCGAACCACATCTTCGAGTAGGCGTCCATAGGAGTAGATGGGGTTTTTGTTTTCCGGCAGGGTATTCACGGAGAACCAGGCAATCGGGTTGTCCTCGGCGTCGCGCGTTCGGATACGCGGTGTGCCCGCTTCGTCCGGAATACCGCTAACGTTGGTCAGCCGGTTGCTCACCAGCATCAACGCCCGGTCCATATTGGTGCCGACAGCGAATGTCATGGAAATCCGGTTGCCGCTGTCCCGCGAACTGCTCTCGATCGTTTCGAGACCCTCGACACCTTTGAGGGCATCCTCCTGACGATTGGTAATTTCCCGCTCGATTTCCAAGGACGACGCGCCGGGCCAGGACGTGAAGATGGTCAGCGTCGGTTTCCGTGTGTCGGGCGTAAGTTGGATGGGAATCGCGCGAAGCGCGACGAAACCGGCGAGGACGATCATCAGAACGACCGAGATAACGGCCGTCGGACGTTTAATGGCGAGACTAATGAGAGGCATGGCTTTTTCTCACGCCGAGACGGACCGGATCACCCGCCGCTCTGTTGCTGAAGTTTTTCCCGAATAAAGGCACGACGTTCCTCATCGCCAAGGGAGAAGAATTTTTGGCGTTCCTCGTGACTCAGGCTTTCAATAATGGCGCGGACCGCAGGCGGTGGTCCTCCCCTGCCGGTGGGGGGCTCGGCCGCCATGGCGGCGCCCGGCATGGGGCGGCTGGTGCCGACCTTTTCCCGACCCGTATCTTGTTGCTGACGGAGTTTTTCTTCGATGAAGGCGCGCTTCTCGGGGCCGGAAAGGGCAAAAAACTTTTGCCTCTCCTCGTCGCTCAGGTTCTGAATGACGGATCGGGCTTGCGGGATTGGGCCCGCAGCCGGGCTGCCCGCGCCGTTGCCCATGCCGGGAGGCGGGGACGTATCTTGATCATCGTCCGAGGGCGCTACCCGCACCGGTTGGCCGGGCCGCAGAAGTTCGTTGCCGCGGACAACAACCTGCTGTCCCGGCGTCAAGCCAGACAATATCTCGAACTTACTCGCGAACGCATCGCCAATCCGGACTTGCGCGGGGCGGACGCGGCCATCTTGAAAAACGAAGACTACAGGACCGGTTTGCTGATTGACGATGGCATCCTTGGGAACCGAGATCACCTCGCGGGGTTCTCCGCGGGGTACGGCGACCGTAACGCTTTGGTTGGCGACGACATTGCTGGCTTTGCTGCCAAAGTCGGGCGTCAAACGTACCGCGCGTGTACGTGCAAGAGGGTCTTCATCGGGAACGATGGCGCGCACGGTCGCGTCGATCCCTTCGTCGCCACGGTTTAAAAGAACCGTGACCTTGTTTCCCGGCTCCAGGCCACCGAGGCGGTCAGAGGGAATATCCGCCTCGACTTCCAGCGTTCGGTCGTCGAGCAAGGTGAGAATTGCGGACCCACCGTTAACGAAGGCGCCCGCCGACACATTGCGCAAGGTCACGACACCGGCAAAGGGCGCGCGGATGACGGCGTCGTTGACGTCCAGTTTGGCCAGATCCCATGCCGCCTGCGCGCGCGTAAGAGACGCTTTTGCTTCGTCTACCGCGGTTTGGGCTTTGACGATTTCCTGTTTCTTGTCTTCATAGCGTGCTTGGCTGAAGGCTGCCGAGCTACGAAGTCCCTCCAGGCGCTTCAGCTCCTGCTTGAGGAAATCTACCTGGGCCTCGGTAGAGCGTAACTTGGCGCGCGCCTGAACGACTTCCGCGCCCTTCAAATCGGCTTCGAGTTTGAACCGGCCCAACTCGATTTCGGCAAGTGCCTGATCTTTCTCGACGCGGTCACCGACGTCCACCAGGACGTTTGAAATGCGGCCCGTGATACGTGACGCGATCGTGCTTTTCTGCGTCGCCACCAACCGCCCGGTGATGGGAATCGTCTGAAATAACACCTCGCGTTCGACGTTGGCTAGTTCGACGAGGGGGGGCGGAAACCTTCCACCCCCGGGGCCACCACCTGGTCGCCCGCCGCCGCTATTTGGACCCGCCTGCGCGCCACGCCCGCCGCTTCCGTTGGAGGCACCGCCTTGCGCCAGCCTTTGCTGAATAAACTTTCGTTTTTCCTCGGGGCTCATGGCAAAGAATTTTTGCCGCTCGTCGTCGCTCAGGCTTTGGATAATGGCCCCGGCTTGCGGATTTGGCGCACGTTGCGCACCGGCTTGTTTGGGCAGTCCGGTTGTCAGGATGGCGGCGGCCGAAAAGGCGGCAAACAAGGCCGGCAAAAGGTGCAGGGGGATGAGCTTCAAGTCTGTTTCCTCCGGCCCAGGAATCCCGTTCCAACGGCCCGAATAATAGTCAATCTAGGAAGGCAAGCGCGATTCCACGTTCTAAAACGACGTCCACGCTAAATTCCGTCGTCAATTTCCGCTATTTGAGCTGGCGGCCTCCCCTTCGTCCAAAGAGGTCCAAAGCGCCCGCATTCCCTGAAAACAAGACCTTTGATTTTATGGCGGAAAAAGTAGAGAAATAGCGGGCTTCAGGCAATACATGAAAATTAACGGTTGGTAACAACTCGTTGAAGAATTCGACCGTAAAACGTTAACAAACAAGGTTTCTAGGCATCGGCGATCGCATGGCCACCGCACTCTACACGCATCCTGTCTGCATCGATCATGAGCCTGGCCCCGGCCACCCGGAATCCCCGGACCGGCTGCGGTCGGTGCTGAAGGCGCTGCAGGAGGCAGAATTCGATGACTTGGTGCATCGCGAAGCGGCCAAAGCCGAGCGCGCCTGGATCGAACGCGTCCATGACGCCGCTTACTTCGATTGGGTATTTTCCAGCGTCCCCCAAAGCGGGTATCACGCCCTCGATCCCGATACGATTTTGTCACCGGCATCGGGAGAAGCGGCATTGCGCGCGGCCGGTGCGCTGTGTGCGGCAACCGAAGCCGTAGCCTCACGGGAGATCGGGAACGCATTTTGCGCGGTACGTCCGCCCGGGCATCATGCCGAACGCAGCCAGGCAATGGGCTTCTGCTTGTTCGGCAACGTGGCAATTGGAGCGTTGCATGCGCAACGGGCCTGCGGAATCGGCAAAGTGGCCGTCGTGGATTTCGATGTTCATCACGGCAACGGCACGCAGGACGCGTTCATCGGCCGCGAAAACGTGTTCTTTGCGTCTAGTCATCAGTTCCCCGCCTATCCTGGGACCGGCGCCGAATCGATTGGCGACAATATCGTCAACGTGCCGTTGCCGCCGGGCAGCGGCAGCAGTCAGTTCCGTACCGCCTACGAAAAAACGATTTTCCCGGCGTTGGAGGACTTTGCGCCGGATATGCTTTTCATTTCCGCGGGCTTCGATGCGCATATCCGCGACCCTTTGTGCCAATTACAGGTGACGACCGACGATTTTGGCTGGGTATCGGAGAAACTGGCGGATATCGCCGCACGCCATTGCGATGGCCGATTGGTCTCGACCCTCGAGGGCGGATACGACCTCGAGGCGCTTGGTGACTGCGTGGCCGTTCATGTCGCCGCGCTCATGAAAGCGTAGGGAAAGCATCAACCTCGCCCACCAACCTTGCTCATTTGGGGTGCGGGGTCGTAAACTCCGGCCAACGTCACTCTCAATCAGAAACTCTCGCAACAGGAATTCTCCATGGCCGAGCAAAAAGCCGCTGACGTCAAGAAAATGAGCTTCGAGGAGGCGCTGGCCGAGCTGGAGCGGATCGTTAGCGAGCTGGAGGAAGGAGGCGGTAGCCTCGATCAGGCGATCAATGCCTATGAGCGTGGAACCGCCCTTAAAAAACAATGCGAGGAGAAGCTTAAACAAGCGAAGCAACGCATTGAGAAAATTACCGTTAACCAGGCCGGCGACATTGCCGTCGAGCCCGCCGATCTGGATTAGAGGTTCCCTTGCGACAATTCGAAGACGCTTTGGCGGAATCGGCCCGTCTAACCGACGACGCGCTCGACGAACTTATCCCCGAAGGCGAAGGTCCCGAATCTCGGGTGCTCGACGCGATGCGCTACTCGGCGTTGGCGGGCGGCAAGCGAATCCGTCCCTTTATGGTCATCAACAGCGCGGAAATCTTCAATGTCGACCGCGCGCACGCGGTGCGTACCGCGGCGGCAGTCGAAATGGTGCACACCTATTCTTTAATTCATGACGATTTGCCGGCCATGGACGATGACGATTTGAGGCGCGGCAAACCGACTTGCCACGTCCAGTTCGACGAGGCCACGGCCATCCTGGCTGGCGACGGGCTTTTGACCCTCGCGTTCGAGGTTCTAGCGGGCGACGAAACCCATCCCAGTCCGGATATTCGGATCAAGCTGGTTGCCGAGCTGTCCAAGGCGGTCGGCGCCCATGGGATGGTCGGCGGGCAAATGATCGACTTGGTGGCTGCCGATCACGATTTCGGGGTCCCTGAGATCACACGCCTGCAGCGCATGAAGACAGGGGATCTGATTAATTTCTCCTGTATCGCCGGGGCCATCCTTGGCAGGGCCTCCGAGCACCAAGTGCACGTCCTGAGCGCCTATGCCCACGACCTTGGGCTCGCGTTCCAGATCGTGGACGACCTCTTGGATGTGGAGGGAGATGCCGCGGAGTTGGGCAAGGCGGCCGGCAAGGACGAGGCGGCGGGAAAGGCCACCTTCGTTTCGCTGTTGGGGGCCGAGCGCGCGCGGGGGCAGGCCCATATGCTGGCCGAGCAGGCCATTCAACATCTGGCCCCCTTTGACGACCGGGCCAAGCCCTTGTGCGATTTGGCGGAATTTGTTGTCAAACGGCGCCGATAGGGGCTAATAATGGGGAAATCAATAACTTAAGGGGGTTAGGCGGGCCGGCCAGTTGGTAGGTTCGCGATTGTCTTTTGAACACAACGCCTGCAACCGGATTCAATAGGCCAAACGTCGTATGACCAAAACACCTCTTCTGGACACCGTTACCGATCCCAGCGAAATCCGTGATTTTTCGCTCGACCAGCTCAAGCAGTTGGCCGAAGAAGTGCGGACGGAGACCGTCGATACGGTCTCCATCACCGGCGGACACCTGGGGGCGAGCCTCGGCGTGGTCGAGCTGACCGTAGCGCTGCACCATGTGTTCGATACACCGCGCGACCGGCTGATCTGGGATGTCAGCCATCAGGCCTATCCTCACAAAATTCTGACCGGCCGCCGCGACCGTATACGCACCCTGCGGCAGGGTGGCGGTTTGTCGGGTTTCACCAAACGGACGGAAAGCGAATACGACCCGTTCGGCGCGGCGCATAGCTCCACGTCCATTTCGGCGGGGCTCGGCATGGCGGTGGCGCGCGATTTGAGCGGTGGCAGCAACAACGTCATCAGTGTCATCGGCGACGGCGCCATGAGTGCCGGCATGGCCTACGAGGCGATGAACAACGCCGGTTCCATGGACAGCCGTCTGGTCGTCATCCTCAACGACAACGACATGTCTATCGCGCCGGCGGTGGGGGCGATGAGCGCTTATCTCTCGCGTCTGATTTCGTCGAAGCCGTACCGGTCGATTCGCCACTTCGCCAAGGAAATGGCGAGCAAGTTTCCCCGCCGCCTGGAAATGACGGCCCGGCGTGCGGAGGAATATGCGCGCGGCATCTTGACCGGTGGGACGCTGTTCGAGGAATTGGGGTTCTTCTATGTCGGCCCCATCGACGGACACAACATCGAACATCTGTTGCCGGTGTTGAAGAACCTCCGCGATTCGGACGAGCAGGGGCCGGTTCTGCTGCATATCGTTACCGAGAAAGGCCATGGCTATAAGCCCGCCGAGAATGCGGCCGACAAGTATCACGGGGTTTCAAAGTTCGATGTGGTGACCGGTGAGCAGGCCAAGCCGATCCCCAATGCGCCGTCCTATACCTCTGTATTCGCTAAGGCGTTGATCAAGGAAGCCGAGAAGGACGACAAGATCGTCGGCGTAACGGCAGCCATGCCGTCGGGCACCGGCCTCGATAAATTCAACGACGCATTCCCCGATCGGTGCTTCGATGTCGGCATCGCGGAACAGCATGCGGTGACATTTGCGGCAGGCTTGGCGACCGAAGGCTACCGGCCGTTCGTCGCCATCTACTCAACCTTCTTGCAGCGGGCGTACGATCAGATCGTTCATGATGTTGCCATCCAGAAGCTGCCCGTGCGCTTCGCCATCGACCGGGCGGGGCTGGTCGGTGCCGACGGTGCCACCCATGCGGGGTCCTATGACGTGACCTATCTCGCATGTCTGCCCGACTTCGTCGTGATGGCGGCGGCGGACGAGGCGGAACTGGTTCATATGGTGGCGACGGCGGCGGCCATTGACGACCGGCCGTCGGCATTCCGCTATCCGCGCGGCGAGGGGACCGGCGTCGATCTTCCCGAACAGGGCGTGCCGTTGGAGATCGGCAAGGGCCGCATTCTGCGCGAAGGATCGACCGTGGCCATTCTCAACCTGGGCACGCGTCTGGCCGAATCGCTGGTCGCGGCGGAAGAATTGGCGGCGCGTGGTCTGTCGACGACGGTGGCCGACGCGCGCTTTGCCAAACCGCTCGATCAGGAGTTGGTTCTGCGGCTGGCGCGCGAACACGAAGTGCTGATCACGGTCGAAGAAGGATCGGTCGGCGGCTTCGGATCCCACGTCATGCAGTTATTGGCGGAGAACGGCGTGTTCGATTCGGGGCTGAAGATTCGCCCCTTGATCCTGCCGGACGTGTTCATCGATCACGACAAGCCGGACCTGCAATATCAGCAGGCGGGGCTGGTATCGGCCGATATCGTCGCGACAGCGCTGACCGCCCTCGGTCAGGATGAACCGGTGGTCGAAGACGCGCGTCCCGCGCGCGCCTGATCATGGCCAAACGCCCGGCGGCACGCCGCGGCAAATCCACGAAATCAAGTTCCAAGACAAAGTCCTCCTCGAAGCCGCGTCTCGATCAGCTTCTCGTCGCGCGGGGGCTCGCCGAAACGCGGTCTCGCGCGCAGGCTTTGATCATGGCCGGTGTCGTTTTTAGCGGCGAGACCAAGCTCGACAAGCCCGGTCACCAATTGGCCGCCGACGCGCCGCTCGAGGTGCGCGGCCGCGACCATCCCTGGGTCTCGCGTGGCGGGTTGAAACTCGATCACGCGCTCGATGAATTCAAGATCGACGTTGCTGCACGCACCTGTATCGATGTCGGTGCATCGACGGGCGGCTTTACGGATGTGCTGTTGAGCCGTGGCGCGGCGCATGTCTATGCGGTCGATGTCGGCCATGGGCAATTGGCGTGGAAATTGCGCCAGGACGAGCGGGTAACCGTGATGGAACGCACTAATGCCCGCGCGCTAACCGCCGATTTGATCCCGGAGCCGGTGGATTTCATCGGTTGCGACGCGAGCTTTATCGGCCTCAAAACCGTGCTGCCCGCGGCCATGGCCCTGGCGGCGCCCGGTTGCATCCTGGTGGCACTGATCAAGCCACAGTTCGAAGTGGGGCGCGATCAGGTCGGCAAGAAGGGGGTGGTGCGTGATCCCGCGCTGCATGAAGCCGTGTGTGCCGATATTCGCGGCTGGCTCGACGGGTTGGACGGCTGGACGGTCCTCGGCCTCACCGAAAGCCCCATTAAAGGACCGGAAGGCAATACGGAATTCCTGATCGCGGGTGAATACCGCAACTTTAGCTAATGCCTAGTTGCCCCTGTGGCAGAACTACCCTCGTACCCCAAAAGACTACCTATTGGCCCCCAGCATGGGGAGCAATTATGGTTGGGCTACATTGTGGCCCGCGAACTAATTGCCGCTACCGTTTACAGAAGTGTACGAATCCAGGTCATGGAGATTGTAACAAATTCTTATCCATCTAGCATCTGCTTCGCTGTTCCGTGACGTCGCGGTAAAAGTGTGCACGCCTTGATTTAAACGGTTATATGCACAGCTTGCTGTTACTTCGGTTCCGCCGCCGCCTGGGTTTGTCCTCCGTCCGCTATAGCTACATACTCCGCCGTTGTATGTAAGCGTGACGTCGACCCAACTGCGGTTTGGCACATGCAAATAGGCGACGGCCGTCGCGTTTACCGATGCACGAGTTGGCACCGTGAGTCCAAAGCTTATCGAGGCCTTGTCGCCCCCGTTAGCACATCTCGGGATTTTGTTCTGAGGGTGATTCGGATCATTCAGTGGGTGCCCGGACTCCTGAGCCCAGACCTGACTGGGTAAGAAAAATACTAACCACCCAACGCATACACTTGCTATCTGACATCTTGTAGACATCCCCGCCTCCGCAAGTTGTTTGGAATTTCTACTAATAGGAGAAAGCGTAGCAAGGAAATTAAAGGTTTTCTAGTAGCGTCGTTCAATCCGCCCGACCAGACCACAGACCGTGTGCTACTTTCCCATCACTAAACCTCATGACAAGACGGAGTTTTTGATCGTCGGGCGGCTCGACTAAGCGCCGCCCACATCAGCTACCCAATCTGACCGCATTGCCCCCGGTTGCGGAGCATATGATCGGCGAGGACGCAGGCGACCATGGCCTCGCCCACCGGCACGGCGCGGATGCCGACGCAGGGATCGTGGCGGCCTTTGGTCGACACCTCGGCGTCGCGGCCGTCGATGGTCACGGTCTGCCGGGGCGTGAGGATGGAGCTGGTCGGTTTGACGGCAAAGCGGGCGACAACGGGTTGTCCCGTGGTAATGCCGCCGAGCACACCGCCGGCGTTGTTGGACAGGAACTCCGGCTCGCCACCTTCCATGCGCATTTCGTCGGCGTTGTCTTCGCCGCTGAACGACGCGGCCGCGAACCCGGCGCCGATCTCGACGCCCTTAACCGCGTTGATGCTCATTAGCGCCTTGGCGATGTCGCTGTCCACCTTGTCGAATACCGGTTCGCCCAATCCGATGGGAACGCCTTCGGCGATCACCTCGATGATCGCGCCGGTCGACGAGCCCGTCTTGCGCACCTCGTCGAGATAGCTTTCCCAATTGGCGACCATGGCGGCATCGGGACACCAGAACGGGTTTTGATCGATCTGTTCCCAATCCCAATTGTCGGCGTCGATGGCGTGGGGGCCGACCTGAATCAATGCGCCACGGATGGAAACGCTGTTGCCCAGCACCTTGCGCGCGACCGCGCCGGCGGCAACCCGGCAGGCGGTTTCGCGCGCGCTCGCGCGGCCGCTGCCGCGGTAGTCGCGGATACCGTATTTCCGTTGATAGGTGAAGTCGGCATGGCCCGGCCGGAACAGGTCCTTGATGTCGTCATAGTCTTTGGAGCGCTGATCGGTGTTCTCGATCAACAGCGCGATGGGCGTGCCGGTCGTACGGCCGTCGAACACGCCCGATAGGATTTTGACGGTATCAGCCTCGCGGCGTTGGGTGGTGAAACGGGATTGGCCCGGCTTCCGCTTATCGAGCCACGTCTGGATATCGGCTTCGGCGAGCGGAATGCCCGGCGGCGTCCCGTCGACAACACAGCCAATCGCTGGTCCGTGGCTTTCCCCGAATGTGGTGAAGCGGAAAAGCTCGCCGAAACTGTTTCCGGCCATGCCTCAGGCGGCTTCCGATCCGCTTGCATTGGGAACGGCGATGTCCGGCGCGTCGACGGCTTTCATGCCGACGATGTTGTACCCGCAGTCGACGTGATGGGTTTCGCCGGTGACGCCCGACGAGAGGTCGGAAATCAGATAAACGCCGGCGCCGCCGACGTCCTCGGCGGTCACGTTGCGCCGCAGGGGCGAGTTGTATTCGTTCCATTTCAGGATGTAGCGGAAATCGCCGATACCGGAGGCGGCCAATGTTTTCATCGGACCCGCCGACAGGGAATTGACCCGGATGCGCTGTTCGCCCAAATCCTCGGCGAGGTAGCGGACGCTGGCCTCAAGCGCCGCCTTGGCGACACCCATAACGTTGTAGTGCGGCATTACCCGCTCCGACCCTGAATAGGTGAGGGTGAGAATAGCGCCGCCGTCGGGCATAACGGTGCGCGCCCGCTGGCACACGGCGGTCAGCGAGTAGCAAGAGATCTGCATCGTCCGCGTGAAGTTGTCCGGCGTCGTATCGACATATTTGCCCTTAAGCTCGTCTTTGTCCGAGTAGGCAATGGCATGGATGAGGAAGTCGAGCTTGCCCCACTTGCGCGTGATCGCATCAAAGACGGAATCGATGCTGGCTTCATCGGTGACGTCGCAGGGCAGAACGATGTCCGATCCGATGGAACTTGCCAGCGGCGTGACGCGTTTCAGCAAAGCCTCTCCCTGATAGGTGAAGGCCAGTTCCGCGCCCTGGGCATGGGCCATTTTGGAAATGCTCCAGGCCAGCGAACGGTCGTTCGCCACGCCCATGACCAATCCTTTTTTTCCCGCCATCAATCCGGCGTTATCGCTCATGTTGTCCTCGTTGGTTCCGGTTACGCCACGTCATGTCGCGTCGCTACATAGGTTATACGCCAACCGGAGGGAAAATAGAAAGGGAGCGGCGATTTTTCGAGAAAATCCTCGAATGCCGCCGCTCCAAAGGACTGTTGACGGGGAATCGGCAACGGGTTGCCGGGCTCCCGCCGTTTATCCGCCGAATCGAGGGGAGGGCGTCAGTTAATGGTCCGCCACGTGCCGTCGGGGCGCCGGCAGGCTGTTCCCTTCACCACTTCCGTGCGGCCGTCGATGATGACCTCGTGCTGGTATTCGCGGCAATCCTCGCCCTGCGACGTCTCATAGGTGCGCGTCGGGGTCACCCGGCCCGAATGGCCCGTGTCAGGATTGTGCCAAGCCGTCGATTGGCCGGTCGGATTGGTTTCGAGGGCGGCTTGCTGGGCCTGGGCGGCTTTCAGCTTGTCGGTGTCATCCATGGATTTACCGATCTGGCTGCCTAGGAAAGCGCCGCCAAGGGCGCCGATGGCCACGGCGGCGAGCTGGCCCCGGCCGCCCCCGACCTGTGAGCCGAGCAAGGCGCCGGCGCCGGCGCCGAGCAGGGTGCCGATGGTCTGTTTCGGGGCGTTTTGCTGGTCGGCGCAGGCGGTCAGGAACGCGGCGATCAGAAGGGCGAAAAAGAGGCGGTGAAATGTCATGTCGAAGTCCTCGTATTCGGGCGTGTTTTACGATAGCTTTGGCGGCATCTTAGGTGTTGTTTTTGGCCGAATATTTGCCATTTTTCTTAGCTGATCGGCCATATGGCCGCCATGATCTTTATCAATTGTGGCGTTTCGAAGGCCCAATCCCCAGTGGCAGGACGTAGCCGACCGAAATGGATAAAAGACTAACGACAGAAAGCGCCGATCCGGTCGCACTTTTTCGCGAATGGCTGGCGGATGCGGAAAAACAGGAGTCCTATAACCCTGATGCCGTGGCGCTCGCCACAGCGACGGCGGAGGGCGTCCCTGCCGTTCGCATGGTGTTGCTCAAGGGGGTCGAAGAAAACGGGTTCATTTTCTACACCAATTCGGAAAGCCGGAAGGGGCATGAGCTTGCCGAAAACCCCCACGCCTCCATGTGTTTCTATTGGAAATCCTTGCGCCGCCAAGTGCGGATAGACGGTGCTGTCGAAAAGGCAGGCGACGAGATCTCCGATGCCTATTTTGCGACCCGCTCGCGCGCGAGCCAGATCGGTGCCTGGGCGTCGATGCAGTCGCGCCCGCTTGAAGGCCGGTTCGAGCTCGAGAAGCGGATCGCCGTTCAGACGGCGAAGTTTGCCGTCGGTGCCGTGCCGCGCCCGCCGTTTTGGGAGGGGTATCGTCTGATTCCCCGCCGGATCGAGTTCTGGGCGGAACAGAAGTTTAGGCTTCATGACCGGATCGTTTATGATCGTGCCGGCGATGGATGGACTGTCCAGCGTCTCTACCCATAACCGGTGGCCGAAAGGATGCGTTTTTGAGTGAAACCCCGGCGTCTTCGCCCTTAATTCCGTCTGAGGCTACGTCGCGGTTGATGCGGATGGCGACGTACGCGTCGGTGACCGTCGCCTCCATCCTGATTGTCACCAAGATCGGCGCGTGGCTGTTGACGGACTCGGTTAGCCTGTTGTCGTCGCTGGTCGATTCCATTCTCGACGTCGGCGCCTCAATTGTCAGCCTGATTGCGGTGCGCAGTGCGTTACAGCCGGCGGATCGGGAGCACCGGTTCGGTCATGGCAAGGCCGAACCGCTTGCCGGGTTGGCACAGGCCGCCTTTATCGCCGGATCCGGTGTTTTCCTGCTGTTCGAGGCTCTCGACCGCCTTATCCATCCTCAGCCGGTCGAACACGGTTTGATCGGTGTCGGTGTCATGTTGTTTGCGACGGTGATGACATTGCTTCTCGTGGCGTTCCAATTCTATGTCATCCGGCGGACCGATTCGTTGGCGGTGAAAGCCGACTCGCTCCATTACCGTGCCGATATCCTGATCAACGGCACGGTGATTCTGTCGTTGTTGTTGTCTACCTATCTCGGCTGGAGCTTTGCCGATCCTATCCTGGCCATGGTAATCGTTCTCTATCTGGCTTGGGGATCGACGGAGATATTGAAACAGTCCATCGATAATCTCATGGACCGCGAATTCCCGGAGGGCGATCGGCGGCGAATCCGCGAGATCGCCCTCGCGCATCCCGAAGTGATTGATGTCCACGATATCCGCACGCGCTCTGCCGGACCCAGCTCGTTTATCCAGATGCATCTCGAGCTTGCGCGTGATCTGTCCTTGCTGAAGGCGCACGAAATTTCCGATGCCGTCATGTACGAAGTGGAAGAAGCATTTCCCAACACCGAGGTCCTTATCCACCAGGACCCGGAAGGGATCGAGGAACGGCGGGACGATGTCGGCTGACATTATCCTTCGAAATTTGGCCGGAAATCGGTATGAAATCCACACTCTTTGGAAGGACATTGAATTTTTTCGGGCATAAGTCCATGATCGGCAAAACAAAACGCGTTCGGGGGGGCGCCACGGCGAGGAAACATGGCCTATAGATCGATTTTAGTACCATTGGACGGCGGGGAACCGGGGCGGCGGGTCCTCGATATTGCTCACGGCTTGGCATCCGATGCCGGGTCCCATCTTGATGTATTTCATGCACAGCCGGATTCGAAAGAAGCCGTGCCTTTGCTCGGCGAAGGCATGTCCGGTGCCATGATCGAAGAGATGATGGAATTGGCGGACCGCGATGCGACCGCGAAATCCGCGGTTGCCCGCAAGATCTACGATGATCTTGTCGGTAAGCATAACCTGCCCGTTGTCGAGCGCGGTCCGGGAAGCGGCGGCGTCACTGCGTCGTGGGCCCAGGAAACGGGACGCGAGGACGAGCTTGTTGCTCGCCGCGGCCGTACCAGCGATCTCATTGTCATGGGGCGTCCCGAAACGGATGCCGAACGTCCGTCGCTGATGACCTTGCATGCGGCGATCTTCGAGACGGGCAAACCGGTCCTCATTATACCGCCGTCGAATTCGGAAAACTTTGGCAAGCGGATCGCCATCGCCTGGAACGGTAGTGTCGAAGCGAGCCGCGCGGCGGCGGCGGCCATGCCTTTTCTGCAGAAGGCGGAGCAGGTCGTCATTATGTCCTTCGAGACGGAAAAGAGTGCCAATCGGCTGATGCCGGCGGACTTGGCCCGGTACCTGTCCTGGCACGGCGTAAAGACGATCGAGGAGACCGTCTCGCCCGCAGGCCGGGCCGTTGGCGAGGCGTTGCTATTGCAGTGCCAGAAGGAAGGTGCCGACATGCTGGTTATGGGGGCCTATACCCATAGCCGCGTCATCCAGATCATTCTGGGCGGCGTGACCCGGCACGTGATCACGGCGTCCGATATTCCGTTGCTGATGTCGCACTAGCACATCAGTTGAAACGCATTGGTCTAGTCGCTTTCTGATACGCACTTTTTGTCTGGTCCCGGGTAACCAATAGCCACATCTAAGACCAGTTGGATGGGGCCCATTGTCGCAAAAAAAGGTGCGTCAAAAATCTTTCGAACTTTGGTTACCTTTTCGGCCTCTTCCATGTTGTCTGCGGTTTTTACTGGGACTTGACCGCTCGAAAACGCGGTAGTGATTGCAGATTTCACCTGCTCACATTTATCGTCTTCCCAATCAAATCTAAGTTTTTCTATTCTTTCTAAGAATAATTCGTTGCATTCGAAATGGCCGTCTCCCCGTTTTATCCAGCACATATCATGTTCTCTGCATAAATTGTCTATGTCATCTTTTGGGGTGATTTTTCGATATTGCTCGAGCATTTCCTGTTTGTTTTGTGAATATTGGATGACGGTGTAACCCATTTTTGAAAGTTCGTTATTTTGGCCTTCAACAACGGGTGGCCAATTTGCTCCGCAGAAAAATCCATATAACCAGTTTCTAGTGTTCCCGACTTCTGGTGTTGCTGGGACGCCAGGAGGAGGAAGTGTCCGTTCCTGTGGTGATGTGCAGCCGACAAGAACGATCAATGCCGCGAGGATTTGTGCCCGCATCTTTTCACCCCCCAATGAGTAATTCGACACCAGATGAGATTTCTTATCATCTTGGCTGTCGCTGTTTGTGGTGTAAACGAAAGCGTTAAACTTGTGATCGTCTGAGGAGTAATTTCCGGCGATACGAAAATTGGCCTATCCAAATAAATCTTGCTGCGCGGGCGGCGGTGCTGCGTCGGTTGCCGACAAGGGCGCGTCCGCATAGGGCTTGAGCAGCGGCGCAACCTCCTTGAACGGTACATCGGAAATCCATAGCGATTCGGCGTCACGCGGCAGAATCACCGGCATGCGGCCGTGGACGAAGGCAATCTCGGGCGCCGGTGGGCAGGTCACGATGGTGAAACGGTCTCCGTCCATGAGCCCGGCGAACGCAAATAACTCACCTTGATCCCGTGTGATCCGCGTTTTGATCTTCGAGCGCGGCCCCTTACGCCATTCGAAATAGCCGTCCGCCGGGACTAGGCAGCGGTGCTGCAAATGACCGCGGAAGGTCGGTTTCTGGGCCAATGTTTCGGCGCGGGCGTTGAACAGCGGCGCCGAATCCCATTCGACCTCGAATCCCCAGCGCAGGAGGCACGCGCCGTTTTTTCCGTCGATCACCAGTGCCCGATTGGTGGGCCGGATTTCCGGCATGGGCGCGAATTCTACGGGCAGGCTAACCCCGAAACGCAATTCGATATCGTCACGGGTCTGGGAAAGGGCATAGCGGGAACACATTGCGCTATTTTAGCGGCCCCAAACCGGGCGGTCATCTTGCGAACTGGAACTGAACCGAATTTTGGCCTAAAGCTTGGGGATGGAAGAAAACCGGAAAACGGTCATCGTTACCGGCGCGAGCCGGGGGATCGGCCATGCCACCGCCATCCATTTTATGCGCCAAGGCTGGCAGGTGATTACCTGCTCGCGCGAGGATACCCCGGCCGAGTGCGGCCGCGATCCGCGATGGACCTGTCATGTTCCGACTGATCTCGCGGATGCCGATAGCATTGAGAACTTGGTCAAGGTGGCGACCAAGGAACTGGACGGCGCGCCGTTGCACGCCTTGGTCAACAACGCCGGCATGTCGCCCAAGACCCCCTACAAGGAGCGTTTGGGCATCCTCAACGGCGATATCAAAGCGTGGCGCGAGGTGTTCGAGATCAATTTCATCGCGCCGCTGAAATTGGCGCGGGGATTTGCGGCATCCCTGCGTAAAGGGCAGGGGGCGATCGTCAACATCACGTCTATCGCCGGGCATCAAATTCACCCTTTTGCGGGCTCGGCCTATTCCAGTTCCAAGGCCGCGTTGTCGGCATTGACCCGCGAGATGGCCAACGAGTTTGCATCACTCGATGTGCGGGTCAACGCCGTTTGTCCGGGGGAAATCGAGACCGACATGATCCAGCCGGAATACGAAATGCTGATCCCGCGGATACCGCTCGACCGTATGGGAACACCCGACGACGTAGCGAAGGCGATTTATTACCTGTGCAGCGACGATTCGTCTTACGTCACCGGCACCGAGTTATGGGTAACCGGCGGCCAGCATATGTTTTAAAGCGTCAGCCCGCTTCCGCGGCACTGCCCGGGGGCGACAGACGGGTCTTGAGACCCGACAGCCAGTCAAGTCGCTCTTCCAAGCGCCGGATGCTCTCGTCGAGCCATTCCACCAGAAAACCGGGATCGTCGGCGTGGTGGCGCTTGAGGTCTTCGAGCCGTCCCAGTTCCGTTTCCGTCGCTTCGGCGAGGATGTCGGTTTGCGCGAGTTGGTCGGCCAGGGGCAGCAGGTGGAGGAAACGGAATTTGAGGGCGATGATCAGGTCATTGATGTCGCTGCCCCCGGGGCGCAGGTTGGCGGCCAGCAATTCGTGGAGCGCCGACCATCCATCGTCGGTAATGGTAATGACCGTATTACCGTCGCCGGATTCGTTCTCGGAGTTTTCGTCGGTCGCGGTGACCAGCCCTTCGTAGCGCAGCAGCTCGATGGATTCGCCCATCAGCTCCAGGGAGGGGCCGGTAATGCGGCTGATGAAATGGCGGATGGCATTGGCGAGTTCGTCATAGCGCATGGCGCCGCCCGCCAGCGTGCCGAGGGCGCACAGCCGGATGGCTTCCTTGGGCGTCAGGGTGTTATCGGCGTACACGTCAACGGGACCTCTTTGGCCCCGATACTACATGGCGGACGCGAAAAGCGGTAGGGGAGAGCTTGGAGACCTACGCGGCGACCTTGACCTTGTCGAGCCCGAGGCGTTTCCAAACGTCGGTCAACGCCGCGACCAGTTCGTCCATCAAGGTATCGTTGTGGAGCGGCGTCGGCGTGAAGCGCAGACGTTCCGTACCCCGCGCAACGGTCGGGTAGTTGATGGGCTGGACGTAGATGCCATAGCGGAACATCAGTTCGTCGCTGGCCTGTTTGCACAGCGTCGCGTCGCCTACCAATACCGGCACGATATGGCTAACCGACGGCATCACCGGCAGGCCGGCTTCCTTTAGGCGCGCTTTCAGTGTGGCCGCACGCTCTTGGTGTTGTTCGCGCAGTTCGTTGTGTTCCTTGACGTATTTCACGCTGGCCAGGGCACCCGCGGCGACACTCGGCGGCACCGAACTCGAGAAGATGAAGCCGTCGCCATAGGAACGGACGAAATCGCACATGGCGGCTGAACCGGCAATGTAGCCACCGACAACGCCGAATGCTTTTGCCAAGGTTCCTTGGATGATGTCGATGCGGTCCATGAGGTCGTCGCGCTCGGCGACGCCGCCGCCACGCTGACCATACATGCCGACCGCATGAACTTCGTCGATGAACGTCAACGCACCGTAGGCGTCGGCAATATCGAGGATATCCTTGATGGGCGCAATATCGCCATCCATGGAATAGACCGATTCGAACGCCACCATCTTCGGGCGTGCCGGATCGATCTCCTTCAGTTTGGCCTCGAGGTCAGCAAGGTCGTTGTGCTTGAAAATCTTCTTGTCGGCGCGGGAATGCTTGATACCGGCGATCATGGAATTGTGGTTCAACGCATCCGAGAGGATGACGCAATCCGCCATCAACGAGCCGATGGTGCTCAGCGTCGTCAAATTGGCGACGTAGCCGGATGTGAAGATCAGCCCCGCTTCCTTGCCGTGCAGATCGGCGAGCTCTTGCTCCAACAGGACGTGATAGTGATTTGTGCCGGAGATATTGCGCGTGCCGCCCGCGCCCGCGCCGCATTTGTCGAGGGCTTCGTGCATCGCCTCGATGACGACCGGGTGCTGGCCCATACCGAGGTAATCATTGGAACACCAGACGGTGACGTCGGAAACGGCGTTGCCTTGGTGGTTGGTCGCGCGGGGAAAAGATCCTGCCTGCCGTTCGAGGTCCGCAAACACCCTATAGCGGCCTTCGGCCTTGAGGGCATCGACCTTATCGGCAAAGAACTTTTCGTAATCCATGTCGTTTTTTCTCCAGCGTCCGGCGGCTTTCAACGGGAAAACACTGCAGCCGGCCTTTTGTTCCATACCGCGACTGGAGTCGCAAATAAAAACGCCGAACCCTTGGTGGCGACCTTTCTATTCCCTGGCGACTCCCGGTCCATTTGGGCCGGCACGTTCTTGGGGATTTAGCCCACTTAACTCGCGTCGATCATTGTCTTCGTGTCGTCGAGTACTTTTCCTATCACGGTCAAAACCGCGTCGATCTGATCTTCGTCAATCACCAGCGGCGGTGAAAAGGCGATCGTGTCCCCCAAGGCGCGTGTGATGACGCCATATTCCTGGGCCTTCGACACGGCGAACGCGCCGATACCCTGAGCGGGATCGAAGGGGGCCTTCGTTTTCTTGTCGCTGACCAGTTCCAGCGCGCCCAGCAATCCCACGCCACGAACCTCGCCGACCAACGGGTGTTCTTCGAATTTTCGGAGCCCGTTTTGGAGGGCCGGAGAAACCTGGCGTATATGGTCTAAGATGTTGATTTCCTCATAAATCTTCAAGGTTTCCAGGGCTACCGCGCAGGACACGGGATGGCCGCCATAGGTGAATCCGTGGCCGAAAATCCCAATTTTTTCGCTTTCCTTGACCATGGCCTGGAAAATAGGTTCGGAAATCAACAAGGCCGAAATCGGCAGATAGCCGGAGGAGAGGGCCTTGGCCACCGTGATCATATCGGGCTGGAGGTCATAGGTCTGGGTGCCGAACAGATTGCCGGTTCGGCCGAACCCGCAGATCACCTCGTCGGCAATGAACAGGATATCGTGCTTCTTGAGGATCGGCTGGATGGCTTCGAAGTAGCCGGCGGGCGGCGGGATCACCCCACCGGCACCCATTACCGGCTCGGCGATGAAGGCGGCAATGGTGTCCGCGCCTTCGGTCTCGATCAGCGTATCCAGATTTCGGGAAAGACGCTGGACGAAATCTGCCTCGCTCTCGCCGGCTTCGGCGAAGCGGTAATAGTGCGGGCAATCGGTGTGCAGGATGCGGTCGATGGGCAGATCGAAATCCCGGTGGTTCGCGGGCAGCCCGGTCAGGCTCGCCGTCGCCACCGTCACCCCATGGTAGGCCTTGGTGCGCGATATGATCTTCTTCTTTTCGGGCCGTCCGAGGGCGTTGTTCACGTACCAGACGATTTTGATCGCTGTATCGTTCGCTTCGGAACCGGAATTGGCGAAGAACACCTTCGACATGGGAACCGGCGACAGCGACAGAAGCTTCTCGGCGAGGTTGATGCCCGGTTCGTGCGACTTGCCGTTGAAGCCGTGATAGAAGGGCAGGCGGCGCATCGCGTCGGCGGCCGTATCGGCCAATCGATCCTGATGGAATCCGAGCGAGGCGCACCATAGGCCGGCCATCACATCGATATAGGTGTTGCCTTGATCGTCGGTGACGGTGACGCCGTCTCCGTTCACGATGACCAGGGGCCCCTTATCCTGATGGGTTTTGAGGTTGGTATAGGGGTGTAGATACGAGGCGATGTCGCGGGTCGCGTTGGAATTGGCAAGGCGGGTCATGATCTACCTCTTGGTCGCCTGTCGTGGCGCGCTATGAACGGCCGTACGTATCGTCAAAACGCTCGATGTCGTCTTCGCCGAGATAACTTCCGGATTGCACTTCGATAATCTGCAAGGGCTTTTTCGTAACATTCTCAAGGCGATGTTTCATGCCGATGGGAATGTAGGTCGATTCGTTTTCGTTGAGGGTGAGGCATTCGTCGCCTCTGGTGACCGTCGCCTGGCCCTCGACGACCACCCAATGTTCGGCGCGGTGCCTGTGGCTCTGCAAACTCAGTTTCGCGCCGGGGCTCACCTCGATGAGTTTGACCTGATAGCGCTCGCCCACTTCCAGGGATTGATACCACCCCCAGGGGCGGTAAACCCGCGTGTGGCTTACGTGCTCCGCGCGGCCGTCGGACTTCAGCTTGTCGACAAGGTTCTTAACCGACTGCGCCTTATCCATGGATGACACGAGCACGGCATCTTCGGTCGCGACGACCACGATATTCTCGAGACCGGCGGCGGCGACAAGCTTATTGCCGCCACGTATATAGGTATTGCGGACGTCTTCCGTGATCACATCGCCGATCAAGACGTTCTGTTGGGCGTCCTTGTTTTCGATGGCCCATAAGGCATCCCAGGCGCCGACATCGCTCCACCCCATGTCGACGGGGACAACCGCGGCTTGATCCGTTTGTTCCATAACCGCGTAGTCGATGGAGATGGACGTCACCTTGCCGAACATGTCGCGATCGAGACGAATGAAATCGAAATCGGTGACCGCTTTGGCCAGGGCTTCACGCAGGAAAGCGATCATTCCCGGCTGGGTCCGATCGAGTTCGGTGAGATAGGTGTCGGGCGCAAACAGGAACATTCCACCGTTCCAATCATAGCCGCCATCCTCGAGATACTTCTTGGCGGTGTCCGCGTCCGGTTTCTCGACGAAGCGGTCGATGGCGTAGCATCCCTTCATGCCATCAAGTGGGGCGCCCCGCTTGATGTAGCCGTACCCGGTCTCGGGGCCTGTCGGCGAAATGCCGAAGGCGACGAGGTAACCCGATGCCGCCGCCGCGACAGCCGCATTGACCGCCGTAACAAACGCGCCATTGTCCCGAATGACATGGTCCGAGGGAAGGACGAGAAGCGCCTCGTCGGTCGCGGTCTCCCGCATCAGGGCCCCAATCGCAACGGCGGGGGCCGTGTTGCGCCCCTCGGGTTCGAGCACGATTGCTTCGGCCTCGAGACCAACCTCGCGCAGTTGCTCGGCAACCATGAACCGGTGCTCTTCGTTGCAAATGACGATGGGCGCGGCGAATTCAGGCCCCGATACCCGGAGGGCCGTTTCCTGAAGGAGGCTCTTTTCGGAAACCAGCGGATGCAGCTGTTTCGGGAACAAGGACCGCGACAAGGGCCAAAGGCGGGTCCCCGATCCCCCGGATAGGATGATTGGGCGAATACGGCGCGGGCGTTGTTCGGCGGCCACAGCGGCTCCTGTTGCTATTGGAAGGTCATTAGCTACCCGAAAATCAGGCATCGGCCAATGCATGAAATGGGGGAGGAGGGGGCCGCCGTCTCCCGACGGAAATTCATCCCTGACACGGACATTTCGATATTGTCCGTCGTCGACGCGCTACCCGGGCGTTGCTCGAAGCGTAAGGATATGAAAATGTAGGCTGATGGCCGAGCGCTAGGCCCGTTCCGGGCGGATAGCGATGAAGGAGGAACAAATGGCATTGAAGGACATTTTGGTTCACGTCGATCATGCGGAGATCAGCGAACGACAATTGAATGCGGCGTTTACGGTCGCTGAAGCCAATGGTGCGCACGTAATCGGTGTTCATGCCAAGGCAATGCCCTTTGTCCCTGATTTGGCGGCCCCGGCTGTCGTCGGTGAGTTCATGGAAATCCAGGAAAAATATGCGTCGGAAGCCGCACAAAAGGCTGAGGCCTTGTTCAACGCCCGCGCATCGAAATCCTCCGTGCCTTCCGAATGGCGGACGGTTTCGGGCGATCCGGTCGAGCAATTGGCCCTACATGGGCGTTATGTCGACTTGGTCGTCGTCGGACAGCAGAACCCCGATGTTACGGATGTGCCCGTGCTACGTGATGTTCCCGACCGGTTGATCCTGTCCATTGGCCGGCCTGTGTTGGTGGTTCCCTATACCGGCGATTTTTCCGCGATTGGAAAGAACGTTCTCGTCTCCTGGGACGCGAGTCGTCTTGCGACACGGGCGGTGAATGATGCGTTGCCGCTCCTCGAGGGCTCCGATCAGGTCAATGTATTGGCCATTAATCCCGGTAAGGGAATCGGCGGTCATGGCGAGATCCCATGCGCGGACATCTGCCTTCATCTGGCGCGGCACGGCGTCAACGCGGAGGCCCATTCGGTGAGCGCGAGCGACGTGGATGTGGGGGATTTGATATTGTCCCGCGCGGCTGATTTCGGCGCCGATTTGATTGTCATGGGCGCCTACGGCCATCGCCGCCTGCGTGAGTTGGCGCTAGGCGGTGCGACCCGGCACATCCTCAATCACATGACCGTGCCGGTCTTTATGTCTCACTGAGCACATATTTACTTGCGCTATGCGCGGGGGTCGAGGGCGTCCTGCAGCCCGTCGCCGAGAAAGTTGAAGCCGAGGACCGTCAGCAGGATCAGTATTCCGGGATAGAAGGCCAACTCAGGGGCGGATGAAATCAGCCCCTGTGCATTGGTCAGCAGATTGCCCCAACTCGGGATCGGGGGCTGGATGCCGAGCCCGAGAAAGCTGAGGACGGATTCCACCAGAATGATGTTTCCCACCGACAAGGTCGTCGCGACGATGATGGGCGAGGCCAAGTTGGGCAATATGTGCACCGTCATGATCCGCACGGCACTGGCGCCTTGCGCCTTGGCGGCGAGGACGAAATCCCGTTCACGGAGAGTTAGGGCCGCGCCGCGCACCAGACGGGCAACGGTCGTCCAGCCGAACAGCGCGACGATGGCGATGATGCGATACAGGCTGACATTCTCCGAATCGACGATCGCCTCCGGCAGTCCGGTTTTGCCAAGGTCCAGGGCGGCGAGCACGATCAATAGCGGTAAGAGGGGCAAGGCGATCACGCCGTCCGTAAAGCGCATGAGAAAGGCATCCAACTTGCCGCCGAAATAGCCCGATACCAGTCCGACCGTGGTTCCGATCACGGCGGCCGCCAACGCGGTCACCAACCCGACCAGCATTGAAATCTGACCGCCGTAAAGCAGGCGTACGAAGACGTCTCGGCCCAACTCGTCGGTTCCCAGCCAAGCCTCGGCCGACGGCGGCTGCAGGCGGGAAAACAGATCGACCCGGTTTGTATCGATCCCGAGCACCATTTCGAATAAGGGCGCGCCGATGGAGAGGAGGGCGAGAACGGCGACAAGCACCGCGCTGAACAGAGCGAGGCGGTGCCGGATGAAACGGCGCCAGCTCTGCCGCCACGCGCCGTCCTGCTGGGAGGAGAGGGTGATGGCCGTCATCGATAGGAGATCCTGGGATCGAGCCATGCGTAGGCAAGGTCGGCAAGCAGATTGCCCATCAGCGTCAGGGCCGTCGCGAAGAGAAGCGCGACCAAGGCGAGATTGAAATCGTTGCCCATGATCGCGTCGAAGATCAGCTTGCCCATACCCGGATAGGCAAAAATGGTCTCGATCACCAGGGCCCCCGAAAACAGAAAGCCGAAATCCAGGGCTAAAATCGTCACTACGGGGATGAGCGCGTTACGAAGCGCGTGGCGGAGAACCACCCGTCGCTCGCTGGCACCCTTGGCGCGCGCCGTGCGGATGAAATCCTGGCGGAGGGTTTCGATCATGGAGGCGCGGACGAAGCGGGTATGGTTGCCGAAACTAACGATCGTCAGGGTGGCGATGGGTAAGACCAGGTATTTGGCCTGATCCAGAAATCCGCCGCCTCCGAGGGACTCGGTGCCGCTTGCCGGAAACCACCCGAGCTTCACCGAAAACAGGATGATCATCATGAGGGAGAGCCAGAAGGATGGGATCGAGATGGCCACAAAAGCCAGGAGGTTGATCACATAGTCGGCTGGCTGATGCTGCCGGACAGCGGCGGCGATTCCGGTCGCGAAAGCAAGGCAAACGGAAAGAATAAAGCTCAGGCCGAGCAGAAGAACCGTATTCCCGAGAGCGGGAAGCAGGGCCTGCAGCACTGGTTTTGCAAAAAGTCTCGAGAAGCCGAGATCGCCCGAGAGGGCGGCGGTCAGCCAATTGACATAACGGTCGAGAATAGGCTGGTCGAGGCCATATAAGGCCCGTAACCGTTGCGCATCTTCTGGGGTCAGCCGCGGGTCCGCATTGATCATCAGGTCAATGGGATCGCCCGGCATCAATCCCATCAGCCAATAGATGATGAACGACATCACCGCCAGAACGACGGCAGACTGAATCAATCGGTCGAGGACAAATCGGCCCATCTCGCAAAACTCAACGGCATGCCGAACGCGTCGGCTTTTGCCGCGAGAATAGCCTATCCTCGTCGTGGAAGGGGATAAAGGTCGTCGTAAGTCGTCGCCGCCGGGCAGGCGGACGAATCCTTACGCCCGCCCTTCCAACAAACCTTCGGAGATGTTCAGGTTGATATTGATCAGGCTGTCGAACAGTTCCTCGGACGGCTTAGTAAGGCCCTTGGTGGTCTGCCGGTCGACAAAGATGCTGAGGCTCATCAGGTTAGCCTTCACCTCGTCAGGCAGCACATTGTTCTTCTCCGCTACATCCGCCTGAATGATCGACCACAGAAGCTGATTGTACTTCAATGCCCGTTCAGTCATCTCGGAATCGCCGAGGTTCTGCTTCGCTTGATCCAGAACGTACGCGGCCTGAGAAAACGCAGCCGCATCCATTTCTCTTTTGTCCGTAAAGTGGACTGTCGCTCCATCCGCCATCGGTAGTTCCTCTGTTGCGAGTGGTTAGGAATTAGCGTCTATAAGTCACGCTCAATGAAGAAAGCGTTAAAGCGGCAGATAGGAAATCGAAGCAATAATTCAATAATTGGAAGTGCTTGGCCGATCCGGCCCCCTATTCCTGCGGTTTCTCTGGGTCAGAAAAATGACAGGCGGCCAGGTGGCCTTTCCTCGCTTTTTTGACAGTTGCCAGTTCCGGCCGTTCTACCCGGCATAGGTCCTGGGCCTTGGGGCATCTGGGATGAAACGGGCACCCTGGGGGTGGCGCGAGGGGGCTTGGCACGTCGCCGGCGGGAGCGGCCGCGCGTCTTTTTTTTCCATGTCCAATTTCAGGGAGCGCGGCGATAAGAGCCTGGGTATAGGGATGGCGGGCGTCCGCGAAAAGGGCCTCGGTATCCGCCATTTCGACGATGCGCCCGAGATACATGACGGCGACACGTCCAGCCACATGCCGGACCGCCGCGAGATCATGGCTGATGAAGAAATACGTAAGGTTCTCGCGGTGTTGCAGTGCAACCATGAGGTTTAGAATTTGGCTTTGGATCGATACGTCGAGGGCCGATAAAGGCTCGTCGGCGATCACCAATTTGGGCTTCGGCGCGATGGCTCTGGCGATGGCGATTCGCTGGCGCTGGCCACCTGAGAATTGATGGGGGTAGCGGTTCAGATCGCCCGTATCGAGACCGACCGCTTCGGCGACTTCCCTGGTCCGTTGCCGCTGTTCCACCTTGTCGCCCATGGCGTGAATGACGAGGGGCTCGGCGATAATCTCGGCGGCGGTCATTCGGGGATTGAGCGATCCAAACGGGTCCTGAAAAATCATTTGAACGCGCCGGCGGGTTGATTTCAGGTCGCCCGTCGAGATGTCGGCAAGCCTGTTGCCGGAAAACCACACTTCGCCAAAATCTGCCGGATAGATAGTCGCGATCGTTTTGGCCAGGGTCGATTTGCCGCATCCGGATTCGCCGACAATGGCAAATGTCTCCCCCCGGTGAATTTCGAATGAAACATCGGTGACTGCCTGAACGGTTCCCGTGACGCGGCCGAATAAGCCAGGCTCGCGTAGCTCGAAATGCTTGGTAAGGTTGCAAACACGCAAAAGCGGCCCTTCGGTTTCCGCCTGCGGTGTGTATTCCCTTGGGATATCAGGGGGACTATCCGGCATGGGAACGGTTCCCTGCCTTGATGCAGGCGACGTGTCGGTCGCCCGAAACGGACTGTAACGGCGGCACATTTGCAGCGCAGCGGTCCTCGGCGACGGTGCACCGGGGCTTGAACCGGCACCCGGTGATTGTTTCATGGGGCCCGGGCACCATCCCGGGGATGGTAGGAAGCGGTTTCCCCCGCAAATCGGCGCTAGGTAAGGTCGCGAGTAATCCCTGGCTGTAGGGGTGTAGCGGATCTTCAAAGAAAGATTCAGCGGGGGCCGTTTCGGCGGTACGCCCGGCATAGATCACCAAAACGTCGTCGGCGACCTCTGAAACGACAGCCAGATTGTGGCTGATAAACAGGATTGCCATACCTTCGGCTGCTTGGAGGTCGAGGATCAGGTCGAGGATTTGCGCTTGAACCGTTGTGTCCAGCGCAGTTGTCGCCTCGTCGGCGATCAGGACGTCGGGGTGGCAGGCAAGCGCCATGGCAATCATGGCGCGTTGGCGCATGCCGCCGGATAATTGGTGGGGATAGGCCTCGGCACGCACTTTCGGATCTGGAATTCCAACGCGCTCGATTGCGGCGACGGCTTGGCCCCAGGCTTCGTGTTTGGAAAGGGATTGATGGATGTGGAACATTTCGGCGATTTGGTCGCCGATGGAAAACACCGGGTTAAGCGCCGTCATGGGTTCTTGAAAGATCATGGCAATGCGGGCACCCCGGACGGACTGTAGCTCCCTGGGGGTCGCGTGCAGCAGGTCCTGTCCGTCAAACATCGCGGTGCCGCCGCACACACGTCCTGGAGGAGGGATCAAACCCATGAGTGCGAGGGCGCTGACCGACTTGCCGCTTCCACTCTCTCCGACCATGCCCAGGGTTTTTCCGGCGTGTAGGTCGAAGGACAAGTGGTCGACAACCGTGACCGGACCCGTCTCGGTATCGAACACCACCTGCAAATCCCGGACGCTCAGCACCGGTCCAGGCTGATCCGGCAGCTGAATGCCGGTTGCTGGACTTGGGTTGGTCATTGCGAATTCTCTTCCGGCTTTACCCGTTCGTGGGCGAGATCGGGTTCGCCCGAGTGGCGTAGGATTTCGGCACGGACCTGATCGCGGAACTGCACGGCAGTCCGCCACCGCGTCGTCTCATCTGCACTGGAGGGGAGAGGAGGCGGAGACATGGGGGGAAGGATGATAACCCGGATCGGCACCCGGCGGATAAAATGTGAATCACCGCGCAGCGCGGCACGGCTGCCCCGAATCACGACGGGGACGACCGATGTTCCCGCTGAAATCGCCGCTGAAAAAGCGCCGGTTTGAAATGGCAGAAGGCCGGGCATGCGGCTCAGGGTGCCCTCCGGGAAGAACATCAGCGTTTCTCCGGCGCCGACGGCGGCGATTAGGCGGTCGGCATCGGCGACGCTTTGGCGTGCATCGAACCGTTCGACGAACTCCGTCCCCAACCGCCGGAGGAACGGACCGGCGATCTTTTGGCGGGCCAGCTCGCCCTTGGCGACGAATTTTAGCCGGCCATGGAGACTTTTCGACAGCGTCCAAAGAAGAATGGGGCCGTCGAGATAGCTCGAATGGTTCGCAGTGATGACGCAACCGCCCTCTCGCGGCAAGTTTTCCAGTCCTTCAACATGGATAGGCAGAGCCGTCACCGCGCGTATCAACGTTAGGGCCATTCGCGCGGTCGCAAGGGCAAATCGTCTACTAGGAGATAGAACGGCGATGACCCATGCCGGAACGGCGACAAGCCACAGCACCAAAAGTGCCCAACCGGCGTAAAGCCGGTCGCTGAGGTCGCGTCTGAATCGCCGGAAGAAACCCGGCAAGGCGGCCAGCGTCATATGAATCATCTGCCGGCGTAGACTGGGTGCGGCGACACCGGCTTCGCCACTCTCATACAGCACGCGCGCCGCGGCGCGTCTTATCTTGCCGCTCGACGTCTTTGGAACGGAACGTGGCGGTGTCAGCATGATGTCGTCCGGCGCCGTGCCGACAAGGTCCACGGCCAACGCATTAATGGCTTGGCGCAATTTGGTTTGCCGGTCGTCGTCGCGAAGGCGCGTCTCGGCAAGCACGATCAGCCGTTCGGTTTCTTCCTTTTCGCCACGGCTGCCGAACACGGCGACGTTGCCGCGTTGGATGCCGTCGAGACCGCCGACGGCGTCTTCGAGTTCGGCGGGAAAGATGTTGCGGCCGGCCTTGATGATCATGTCCTTGGCGCGGCCAGTGATATAGAGCTCCGCGTCGGCGATATAGCCGACGTCACCGGTATTCAGCCACTCGCCGTCAAACAAGGTGGCGGTGATTTCCGGTTTGTGCAGATACCCCGAGGTCGCGGACGGGCCGGTGAACTGTATGCGGCCTTCCCGCCGATCGGGAAGTTCGCGACCGGCCGTGTCGACCACTCGGACCTGATGGCCGGGCAGGGCCTGACCGCAAGACGGCAGCCGCTGTGCCTTGGGTGAAGCAGGGTCAATGGGGACGGCGTGGCCAGACAGCATCAGTTCATCGCGGTCGATGGCATCGATCAGCGGACCACGGCCGAAGGGGGGGAACGTGACGCCGACGGAGTTTTCGGCCAAGCCATAGGCTGGCATCATTGCCTCCCGGCGGAAACCGTATTTGGCAAACTTGTCACAAAAGGCTTCGAGCGTTGCGACGCTGATCGGTTCGGCGCCGTTGAACGCAACCCGCCAACTGCTCAAATCGAGCCCCTCGAGGTCGGCGTCACTGATGCGCTGCACACAGGCTTCATAGGCGAAATTGGGGGCGCCCGAAATGGTGCCACGATAGCGATGGATCGCTTGCAGCCAGCGGTGAGGCCGCGCCAAGAAGGTGAGGGGAGACATGATGATGAGGGGAATGCCGTGCACCAGGCTACCCAGCCAGGCGCCGATCAATCCCATGTCGTGATAGAGAGGCAGCCAGCTGATGAATACGTCGTCGGGGTGGGCTTTCAGGGCCTGACCCATGGCGCGGATATTGGCGAGCAGGTTTGCGTTACTCAGAACGACACCCTTAGGATCGCCTGTCGAGCCCGAGGTGTATTGGATAAACGCCGTATCTGTGGCGGTGCGCACCGGAAATATCCGGGCTTCGGTGCTTCGCGCTTCGATATCCGCTACCGTCGTGAAATGCCTCAAGGACGGGATTAGCGATGAGATCAGCCGGGATAGGCGCATGGCGGCAGGGTCGGTGATCATTATGGCCGCGTTACAGTTGATGGCGATTTTGGTGTGCCGCCGCAGATGTTCTTCAAGTTGCGACGGGCGTCCCGGGGGGTAAACGGGAACCGGGACCCCACCCGCCAGCAACACGCCCATGAAACTGACGAAATAGTCGCGACCCGTCGGCAGCATGAGAACGACGGTTTCATCCGCGGCTAGACCCAATTCGATGAGGCCGCTCGCAAGTTTTGCCGCTTCGTCGTGGAGCGATCCGAAGGTGATGGCCTGGCCGTCTTCGCCTTCGTCGTAGAGCCGGATATGAACCACGTCGGCTTGATTCTCAGCCTGCCATGCCAATACGTCGGTCAACGCTTCGATATGCTCGGCGACCAGCGTGCGTCGTTCGCCGACAGGTTGGCTGACTTGCTCCGGCATTGAGAAGGTGGCGCGTGATGGCGCGACCTTGGCGCCGAGCCCGCGCAAAAGGTCGCGCGGTGTATCCGCTTCCGACAGGACGCGGTCCGGCAATGTCACGCCGAATTCCCGCTCGACCCGATGCAGTAATTCCATACGGGCCAGGCTGTCGAAACCCAATTCCCGTTCGAGGGATTGGTCGAGATGCACTTGTGCGGGTGCGGCGGCAGGCGAGACCTCGGCCGCCATCTCAGCGACGAGGTCGAGCAGGCGGGCGCTCGTTTCCTCTGAAGAGCCGGTTTTCTCAGTTGTGTCCTGTCGAATGGTGTCTGTCATCTATGACAACGGTAGTGCATTCCGTACCGGTCAATCAATTAGATGCGGAGGTGTGGACGGTCGGCCGGTAACCGCCATGCAGAATACGCACGAGCGGTTCGGGTGTCAGCACGGTGACGTTTAACCGTGACGGCCTCGCCTTTGCCGGGCCGTATCCGGCAGGGGCATAGGGCAGTAGTCTGTCATTCCATACGAGGTGCGGGGCATCGTCGTTCTCCATACAAATGAACGTTCCGTCCGGCAAGTCTGCGAGAGTGCGGTCGTAGCGGCGTTGCCTTCGGGTTGCCGGATCGATGCGCGCGTGATGCAAAACCCGGTCAACGTCTTTCGCTTTGGGCGGAGACAGGTCGGCGCAAGCCTCGACCCAAAATTCCATAAAGGTCCGGTAAGCATCACGCCGGCATTCGCCGCAGGGGCGATGACCGGCCGCCAGCGCGACCGCCTCATCGAGAAAGAAAAGCTCCGTGTAACACCCCGGTGTCATCACAACCCGGTGCCGGTCTTTAAAATCCAACACGCAAACGATCCAATTCGCGTGTTTCCAGCGCGCGTTGCCGAGTTGCTTCCGGTCGTCATGCAAGATGCCGCGGTTGCCCATGAAGCTGCCAAGGGCCGCGTCGGCGATAATCTCCCCCTGGGGGGTAACCCTGTTTTGCAGCGGCACCGCTATTCCTTGACGCCCCAGTTTTCGATCCACGTGGTCGTCGTTATCTGATGGCCGGTGGGTGTGACGCCGGTGAGCCATTTCGGCAAGACATACGGGGTGGCGCGGAAATAAAGCGGAATGGCCGGCAGATCTGTTGCATATAGCTGCTGCACCCGGTGCCAAAGTTTTTTGCGCTTGTCGCGGTCAAGTTCCGTTTCAATCGCCTCGATCAAACGGTCCATTTCGGGATTATCGTAGCCGGTATAATTCTGGCCGCCCCAATTGTTCTCCGGCGACGGGATGTGCTTCGAATGAAGTGTCGAGCGGGGCGGGCTTTCAGGCGACGATAGCCAAGCGAACATAGCCATGGCTTCGAATTTGCGCCGGGTGACCGTTTCACCGAAGAAGACTCGGGCCGGCTGATTGCGGATCCGTACGTCGATGCCAAGCTGTTGCCACTGGCTCTGCAGCACCTGTTGGACCAGTTCCCGGGTCCGGTTGCCGGCGGTGGTCATGATTTCCAGCGACAGTTTCTCGCCTTTAGCATTGTGACGGACGCCGCGCCGCATAACCGACCAGCCCGCCTCGTCGAGCAGAAGAGCGGCACGTTTCGGGTCGTGCCGCCATTTCGGTATGTCGTCCGTATGGACCCAATCGAGCGGATTGACGCTCGTGTCGGCGACAGGCTGGCGTCCGTCGAACAGTTGGCGCGAGATTGCCTCGCGGTCGAGGGCCAGGATCAACGCTTGACGTATCCGCCGGTCCTTGAGGACAGGATTGTCGAGATTGAGATCAATATGTTCGTAGACCAATCCCGGCTTAAAGATCATCTGATAATCGTTGCCATGCGCTTTTTCGAAGGCGAGCGCTTGATCAAGGGTAATGCCGGGCTCCCCTGAAATCATGTCGATGGCGCCGGATAACAGATTGGCCTCCATGGCGGCCGTGTTTTCGATCACCCGGACGACGACGCGTTTGAAATGGGGCGGTTTGCCCCACCAGGTGTCGTTAGGCACCAGTACGACATGGGCACCGGCTTTGACCTCGGTGATCCGGTAGGGACCGAAATAGAGACCGGGATTAGTGGTGTCGGTATCGAACGTCGTGCGGTTCCGGTAGTCGGCCGGATTTTCTTCGAATATTTTGCGGTCCAAATGCGCCGGCAGGATGTCCAAGGCAAGATCGTTGTAGCTGAATGTCACTTTGTCGGCGTGGAGGCGGACGGTGTGAGCGTCGAGCGCCTCGGTCTTGTAGGTGCTGCGGTAGAAATCGAGGCCGGACACACCGCTTTGCGGATGACGCCCCACTTCCCAGGTGAACACGACGTCATGTGCGGTCACCGGCTCGCCGTCGCCCCATCTGGCATCCGGCCGCAGTTTGTAGGTGACCGCGATGCCATCTTTCCCGTCCGGTGTTTTCTCGAGGGTGGCGCCGCCGTTTTCCAAGGTCGGTAGTTCGGTACACAACAGGCACACCTGTTCCCATTCCGCGTCGTACGCCGTGACCGACCGCCGGGTCGCCGCCAGGATGTAGGATTTGGCGAGCATGGAATCGATGTTGGGATGGAAGGTGGACGGGAACTGGGTAAGCCCGATCACCAGCTCGTCCTTGGCGGCCGTCGCTGGCGGTGGAAAACAGAAGGCCGCCGCCAGGGAAACGATGAGGCCTAGAACCGTGGATAAAACTGGGCGTTTCATGGGAATAAGCTTAGCGGCGGGGGCGGTTGCCGTCCATCAAGCCTGCGTGATCACCGGCGCGCGCCATATTGGGATGTTCCCACGTACGGGATATACTGTCCGGAACAATACATGCACCTATGCTATTGCTCCCTGGGGGAAGGGTCGGGCCGAAAGTACGGACTAAGTGACGGTCTTCCGTGTTAATAACGGTGGAATCACACCTGAGGATCGTGTCGGCTCAACAAGTATGGATTTGTCCGGCGATCATGCCGGCGGAGGATAGAAATTGGTCATGAAACGTTTGGTGTTTGCCGCGTCGCTGATAATGACGCTTCCCTTTGCCGCTCCCGGCGCGTTTGCCATGGGCTCGGATTCGTCCCCGCCCCCGCCGACGGCACAGGAAAACTTCAATAGCGGGAAGAAGGCGATCTATGCCGGCCGCTATGATCGCGGCATCAACCTGATGGAAAAGGTGGTGCGGGTTCAGCCGAAGAATGCGGACGCCTTCAACTATCTCGGCTTTGCTTATCGCAAGAAGGGCGATCTGAACAACGCGGCCAAATATTACAAGGTCGCCCTTGAGATCGATCCTGACCACAAGGGCGCTCTGGAGTACCAGGGGGAGATGTATCTCAAATTGGACGATCTTGCCGCTGCGCGGGGTAATCTGGGGAAACTCGCCGTTCTTTGCCCGTCAGGGTGTGACGAGCGCGCCGAGCTTACCCGTGCGATTGCCGATTATCTGGCGACAAAGCCCTCAAGCGGCAGCAGCTGACCTTCCCTAGAACGATCCCTAAATCAAAGCCGCCGCCCTCCGGGGGCGGCGGCGAGTAAAACGTTAGGTGAAGCCGCGGCTGTTCTGGTTATCCGACGACCTTGCAGATTTCACCCATCTCGAGTGGAAACTCGTCGTCAGCAAACGCGGCTAGGTGCCGATGTCGCCGGGGTTACTTTCCACTTCACCATAGCGTTAGACATCGGATCACCTCCTTTCAGTTGTTGAGCCTGGAAGGTTAGCTCACCAGCAATCGCTTTTCAGATCAAGCGACCGTCTGAAAGCCGCTTGCATCAACGCCCTAGTGCGCCAACCCACGCCATGCTTCGAGAGCGAAGTTAAGAATCGGTTTCCCGGCACCAACGTACCCGCGGTTGAAGGCGGCAGCGACGCACAAAGCGGTGCGTATTGTGGATTTTTATCCGCGTGCTCATACTCGCCACCATGCCGCTCCAAACCGGATCGCGAGTGCCGGGTCGGACGAATCGCGGCGAATCAGGGACAACAAAAACCAAACAGGGGGTGTCATGAGCAATCTCAAGGTAGGTGTAATCGGCCTCGGGCCGATGGGCGGCAACATCGCCAACAATCTGCTGCAGAAACAATTCCATGTCGTCGGTTTCGATCTGTTGGCCGACCGCATGGCGGCGCTGGACGACGCGGGACTGACACGCGCGACGAGTCCCGCCGATGTAGCGGCGCAAGCCGATGTGCTGATTACCTCTCTGCCCAATGCGGGCGCCTTGGATACGGTGATCAATGGCGATGACGGGGTGCTTTCGGCTGACAAGCCGGGCCAAATTCTGATCGAGTGTTCGACGTTGGCCGTGGATCAGAAAATCCATGCCGCCACGCAGATGGCCGCAAAAGGCAAGGTCCTGCTCGACAGTCCGATCAGCGCGACGCCGGCCATGCTCGCCAAGGGGATGGCGTCGGTCCATGTCTCGGGAGAAAATTCCGCCTATGACACCTGCGTGCCCATCTTCGAGGGGTTCGCGGCGTCGAATTTTTACGTCGGCGAGGTCGGCAACGGCAGCAAGATGAAGATCCTGGCCAACTATCTCGTCCATGTGCACATCACTGCGGCGGCGGAGTGCATGGTGCTGGGCGAGAAAGCAGGGCTCGATCCCCAACAAATTTACGAAGTCATCAGCCAGTCGGCGGGAACGTCGCGCATGTTCGATATACGCGGCAAGATGATGGCCAACAGCGACTACCGCGAAGGCGGCGGCACCATGTTTGATGTCTATGAAAAGGATGCCGGCATCATCACCGAGTTCGCCGCCAGTGTGAAGGCGCCCATTGATCTCTACGTCGTATCGCGGCAGCGGATGAACTCGGCGATTGCGCAGGGCCTTGGCCACCTCGATACATCGGCGGTGTGCAAGGCGATCGAAAATGCCGCGGGCGTCGATCGCAAATTGGTTGACTAGGGGCAGGCGCTAGGCCAGCAATTCGGTGATGACTTCGCGGAACTCTGCTTCGCTCGGTTTCTTGGGACTGGTTTCATTGAAGCGGTGAGGCGTAGAGTAGGCGGAAAGTTCGACGAAATCGTTCTTTTCGTACCCGAGCCCCCGGAAGGTGCGGGGGAGGCCCACCCGGTCGTTCAGCGCCTCAATGGCCGCCGCGACTTGACCGCCGTTTCTGCAATTCATCACCTCGGCCAGTCGATCTAACTTGTCCAGGACCTTGTCTTCGAGGAACCGCAGGACGACGGGCATGGAAACCGACACGACGGCGCCGTGGTGAACAGGTGTGTCGCTTAGGGCCATCGACAACGTATGTGCCATGCCGAGACCTTTGGAAATGGCCATGCCCCCCTGGGTCGCGGCGAGCATCATGTGCCAGCGCGCCTCGCGGTCGTTCCCGTCGCTGACGGCGCGTTCGATATAGGTGCACACCCGGTGGATGCCGTCGAGAGCGATGGCATCGACGATGGGATTGATCTTCGGAGACAGAAACCCCTCCATGCAATGGACGAGCGCGTCCATGCCCGTGCCCGCCGTCAGTTTGGGCGGCAATGAAAGGGTGAGTTCGGGGTCGCAGATCGCGAGCCGCGGCAGAACCAAGTCTTCACCGCCGATCCCGAATTCGCGTTCGCCGACGCGCGGATGGATGCCGCCGCCTCGGGAGACCTCGGATCCCGTGCCAGCCGTTGTCGGAATCGCGACGATCGGCGCCACCGGTCCGGTGACTTTTTCCGGGTGGCCGGAATATTGGACGAGCGGCGGCGGGTTGCCGGTGAGGATGGCAGCCCCCTTGCAGCTGTCGATAATCGAACCGCCGCCCATGGCGACGATCACGTCGCAGCCATTGGCTTTGTAGGCTTCCGCGATTGCCTCGACGCTGGCGACGATAGGGTGTGGGTCCGCCTCACCGAAGGGAACGCCTTCCTGATCCGGGGTGAGGGCAGCGTTTGCCTTGTCGATCAATCCGAGCGCGGCAAGAGACGGATCCGTTACCAGCAGTGGCCGGCGGAAACCAAGGGCGGCGGTTTGAGCCCCCAGTTGGTTGAGGGCGCCGAAATCGAGAATCACGCGTCCGAAGTTGTGCAGGATGGCCATCGCGGAACCCTACGCAGCCCGGCCGCCGTTGGCTTCCGACCATTTGACGGGCGCGGCGAGGAAGTCTTTCACGCCGGAAATATCTTCGGGGGTGAAGTAGCCGCCGTTTTCAGCGGCGGCGAGGACATCCTGCCAATCCGCGAGGTAATGGAGGTCGACCTTTGCCTCGGCCATGGTTTCGTCGGCGCCGGGGAAGGCGCGGTAAAAGAAGACGACGAAAACGTGGGCTACTTCGGCACCGGCCGCGCGGATGGCATTGATGAAGTTGATCTTGCTACCGCCATCGGTCGCCAGGTCTTCGACCAGCAGCACGCGCTGGCCGGGCTTCACTTCACCTTCGATCTGAGCATTGCGTCCGAACCCTTTGGGTTTTTTACGAATATAGAGCATCGGCTTGTCGAGCGCGTCAGAAATCCAGGCGGCATACGGGATGCCCGCTGTTTCGCCGCCCGCCACCAGATCGAACTGATCGGCGCCGATATCGCGCCGGATCAATTCCGCGCCCAATTCGATGACACGGCGGCGTTCCGGGAGGAAGGAAATCAGCTTTCGGCAGTCGATATAGACCGGGCTCGCCCAGCCGGCGGTGAGGGTATAGGCCTCGCTCGGCCGGAAATTGACCGCCGCGATATCGATCAGGATCTTGGCGGTTTCTTCTCCCGCCGTTTTTTGCTCATCCGTCCGCGGTGCGCCGCTCATAACTGCCATCCCCCTGGAGAACCATTCCTTAACCCTGCCTGTTTAGAGAATTAAAGGGCTGCAGACAATCGCCGGATACTTTTCCGGGCGATTTCCGCGCGGCCGACCGGTGAGCAGGCAGGGCATATGAACTTTTCAGCGAATACGCGTACAACCGCCGTTCTCGACGAGGGACGCCGGCACCATGCCGCCGGTGAGCTTGCCGCCGCTGAAACGATTTACCGGCGCATTCTCGAGGGCGATCCGAACAACGCAACGGCACTCCACCTCCTCGGTTTGATTGCCGGCCAAACGGGTAATCGGGACGCTGCTATCCGCTTGATGGAGCGGGCCGTTGAAGCCGGCCCTAGCCAGGCGGACGTTCATTGCGATCTTGGCAACGCCTGGTTCACATCAGGCGACTATGCGCAGGCGGAAGAATGCTATCGGGCGGCATTGGACATCGATTCCGGGCATGTGTTGGCGGGGCTCAATCTGGGAACGGTTCTCCGTGATCAGGGACGGCATGAGGAAGCCGTTGTTCATTTGGTCCAATTGACCGATTGCCGGCCCAACGATCCACGCGTGTTCAATGCACTGGGGGCAGCACTGGTGCACGCAGGAGACGGTCTCGCCGCGATGGAGTATTTGGGCCACGCCGTCGACCTTGCTCCCGAGAACGCAGATATACGGAACAATCTTGGGCTTGCCTTGCACCTCGAAGGCCAGTTCGACGAGGCCATTGCGGCATACGATCATGCGATTTCCCTGGACCCACAGTTTGTCCAGGCGCGCTGGAACCGGGTGGTGACCCGCATGATCAATGGAGATTGGCAGGGCGGTTTGACCGATTGGGCTTGGCGGTACCGTGATCCGCGTATCGGTGTCCGCAATGATTTGCCGCAGCCGATTTGGGATGGGCGGCAGTTGGATAGCGAGCGGATATTGGTGAGCGCGGAGCAGGGCGTCGGTGATCAAATCCTGCTTGCTTCGCTGCTGCCGCTCCTCGAAGCACGTGGCGGTGTTCCGGTGATCGAGTGCGATCCGCGGCTCGTCGACCTCTTCACGCGGTCCTTTGCGCCGCTGGAAGTTGTCGCGAAAGGCACGCCGGTAGACGCGGTGTGGCGCACGTCGGTAATCGACCTGGCGCAATTGTTGCCGGCGACCCCGGCGCAATACATGCCGCGCGGCAAGTACCTGAAAGTGGATGCGGAGCGCCGGGCAAACTTCCGGGCGCGCCTCGAAATGATCGGGCCAGGGCCGTATATCGGCATATCCTGGCGGAGCACCAGCAAGTTGAGCGGTGCCGCGAAGACCGTCCCGCTGGAAATGTGGGAACCGATCCTCTATGGGCGCAATGCGACCTTCGTGAACCTGCAATATGGCGGGTCAGCCGACGAGGCAGCCGCCGCTTCCAAGGCATTTCGCAGCGTCATCTACACAGACCCTCATCTCGACCGGAGCGAGGATATGGACGGAATGGCTGCGATGATCGATGCCCTCGATCTAGTCATTACCGTCGACAATGCGACGGCACCGCTGGCCGGCGCTTTGGAAAAACCGTGTTGGGCCATGCTGCGACGGGTGCCCATGTGGCATTGGGGAAGCGAGGGGCCCCGTAGCCCGTTACTATATTCCCCTAATCTTTACCGTCAGTCTCTGGGGAACCGTTGGCGAGCTGTGATTGCACAGATCACCAGTGATCTGGACGCCTGGGAGGCGGCAAAACATTCGCGCTGAATCCGACGCCGGAACCGGTTTGCACACCGGTTCGACAAGCCCGGAGGATATCCAACGGGTGATGGGCGAGGCCGTGCGTCATCATCAGGAGGGGCGGCTCGATCAGGCGGAGACGCTTTATCGCGAAGTCCTTACGTTCGATCCCAGGGTTGCGGATGCCAATCACCTGCTGGGACTGGTAGCGTATCAAACCGGCCACTTTGAGGAGGCGGCGAAACTGATCGGCACGGCAATCTCTCTGGATGACCGGCAGCCGTCCTTCTTTGCAAACCTCGCCGTCGTTCTAACCCATATGCGGAATTGGCCGGATGCCGTTCATGCAGCCAAGACGGCGGTGGATCTTGATCCCGGCAACCCGAAGAACCTCAATTGTCTTGGATTGGCATATGCCGGGTTGGGACAAGCTTCGGAGGCCGAAGCTGCGTATGAGCGGGCGCTCGAGCTAACGCCACGGGCGGTGGGCATCCTCATCAACTTCGGAAATCTGCTAACGGAAACGAAACGGCCTGAAGAGGCGGCGGAGATGTTTCGCCGGGCCCTCGACGTCGATCCGTCTTCGGTCATCGCACATGCCAATCTCAGCGTCGTCTTGCGGGCCCTGGGCGACATCGATGAGGCCGAAGCCTCTTGCCATCGGGCACTGGAGCTTGATCCGGGGTATATCAACGCGCGCGTAGGCCTTGGAAATATCTACTTGATTAAGCGGGACTTTGCGGCGGCGGCGAAGGTGTTCGGTGACGTTGTAGAAAGCGACACGAACGATCGCGCCGCGATGCTTGGATATGCGACGGCTTTGGCTGGGTTGGGACGGGTCGGTGAGGCTGTCGAGGCTGCGCGACGTTTACGGGAAGCGTTTCCTGATTGGGCGCCCGGTATCCATTGTCTCGGCGCGCGCTATACCGAACAGGGCCGGCTGGAGGATGCCGTGACATTGTTTCGGAAGGCAATCGAACTCGATCCGACCCATGTCGATTCCTACTATATGTTGGCGGAAGCTGGGCAAACCCTGGATGCACCTTCGTGGGGGCGCCTTGAGCAGATGGCGGCGGATCCCGGGATCGAGGCAGACCGCCGCGTCCTCGCCAATTTCACCTTGGGCCTAATGCACAAATCGGAACCGGTTGCGGCCTTCAAATACATCAACACCGGTAACCGTATCCGCGGGCAAATTTTGAACGATCATCTTGGCCTTCGGTTCGATGCGGAAGCCCACGACCGGTTTATCGAAGAAATCGAAGCCGTCTTCTCATCCGATTTTTTTTCGCATCGCGCCGGCTGGGGAAACCATAGCGAGATACCTGTGTTTGTCGTCGGCATGCCGCGATCGGGGACGACCCTGGTTGAGCGTATTTGTGCGGCGCATCCCGATGTCATGGGTGTTGGGGAATTGAAAGAAGTTGGCGGGATCGTGTCCCGCGTTGAGGCGGCCGCACGCCTTTCGTTTCCGAGAGCAGTGCAGAGCATACCGCGAGAGACCGTTGCGGCTGCGGCCGACGGGTATCTTTCGTCGGTTCGGTCCTTGGCTCCGGGGGAAAGCCGGGCCGTCGACAAGATGCCCTTCAATTTCCTCTATCTCGGGCTTATCGCCACGCTGTTCCCCAGGGCCCGGATCGTTCATTGCGTGCGCGACCCGCGTGACACGGCGCTGTCCATCTTCAAACAGAATTTTACCGATCCCTTGCCATGGACGACCGACCTCTCCGACATCGGCCATTACATGAAGGCTTATTGCCGTCTAATGGACCATTGGCGGCAGGTGCTTCCGGTGCAGATGTTGGAGGTGACCTACGAGCGGCTGGTTGCCGAACAGGATCAGGAAAGCCGCCGGCTGATCGAATTTCTCGGATTGCCGTGGGACGGGACCTGCCTGAATTTCCATGAAGGTGTTGGCGCCGTTCAGTCCGCATCGAAGTGGCAGGTACGTAGACCGATCTACGGATCGTCTGTCGGCGGCTGGCGGCAGGCGGCCGAACAATTGCGGCCGTTCGATAGGGCGTTCGGCCACGATGGCGATTAATTGCCGCCTCAATGCCAGCAGCAAAAAGCGCCCGCCATATACGACGGGCGCCGGTCACAGCGCAAACTGCAAGTTTTCCTGATTGCTAATTTAATGCCGCGGCGCGCGGCCGAGGATTAGTCCAGGATCGAAAGGTTGTCGGCGGATTGCCGACCGTCTCTGCCTTCGGCGAGATCGAACTGCACTTTCTGGCCTTCTTTCAGTTCCGCAAGGCCAGCGCGTTGAACCGCCGAAATATGCACGAATGCGTCCTTACCGCCATCATCTGGGCTGATAAATCCGTATCCTTTAACGGCATTGAACCATTTAACGGTGCCGGTAGCCATGGTCGCTCCTTAATAGTCCTGTCTTCAGTAGTCGGTTAGTCACACAACGCCATTCACATGGCGCCTTTTTAAATATCACATTTCAAGGGTAGCTTCGGGCGTCGGTTAACTGACGGAAAGGCTGACACCAAGTAAGTGTGATTAGCCTTAATCTTATCCCGAGTTGGAAAATTTTTCATCCCTGAAAATAGATATGGCTAAAACGCCGGTTTGTCTTAAATTCCGGCGCTTTTTTTACTATCACTAAAATTTAATTACATTTAGATCTGCTTATATAGGAGCCATCAGCAAGATCAGAGAAATAGACCTCGACGTCCGGATGCCGGATAGGTTCATCGCTTTCGTCGGGCTCAAGGTTGCGCTCAGCGACATAGGTTTGCATGTCACTGCCGTCGACGAGGACATGGTACCAGGGCCGATCCTTGGGCGGGCGCGACCGTGCCGCACGCTCATACCAAGTATCGCTGCCGTTGAATTGAGGGTCGACGTCGATGATCACGCCGCGGTAATCGAAGCGCTTATGGTGAATCAACTGGCCAACGCCGAACTTTGCCGAAGAGAATGGCATTGTTAACCTCTTTGAACCTGGTTGCCGGTGCCGGTTTAAGCCGGTCTTCGGCGCCCCGTTAACGTTTGATTGTTTCTGTTCTACATAGGTGTGGTTGAGCGGAAGTTTTGTCCAGTCCCCCGGATAGGGCCGGAAAACCGCGGCAGGCTTTGCGTTTTGGCCGAACTGTGCGAAAAAATAGCCGATGAATTTTGATCCCGACGTGGCGGCAAAAGTTAACGCCGAAACCGACCCGGAGCCGTTCCGCCAGCGGGTCTGGGTGCTTGCCGACCCCCGAGCCGGGACCGCGGCGCAGGCGATTGCGGTTGCCGAGGCGCTTGGCGCCGATTTCAAGGCGATCCCGCTCGATTATTCGTGGATGGCGGCTCTCCCCAATCAGCTGTTGGGCGCAAGTTTCCGGGGCATTGCGCCAGAAGTTCGGCGCGAGATCGCACCGCCGTGGCCGCACATAGTCATCGCGGCTGGACGCCGGGCCGCGCCGGTTGCGCGGGCAATCAAGAAACGGGCTGCCGATGAGAATAGCCGGCCGTTTCTTGTCCAGATTATGTATCCGGGATCGGTCGGATTGGCGGATTTCGATCTTGTCGCGGTGCCGGAACACGATCAGGTTGCACCGGCGTCCAATATTTTGCCGATCATCGGCGCGCCGCACCGGATGACCCCGTCTCGATTGGAAAAAGCGCGGCAGGAGTGGCAGCCAAGGTGGCTGGACATTCCGGCCCCACGGGTTGCCTTACTTGTTGGAGGCGCGACCCGCCGCCGCAAGTTTACCGGGGCCATGGCGGCGGCGTTGGGCAAAGAGACCGCGCAGCTCGTTCGGCAGCTCGGCGGATCGCTGATGATGACGACGAGCCGCCGCACGGGCAACGATGCGACCTTGGCGTTGTCGAAGGCGTTATCCGCCGCGGGCGTGGAACCACAACGCTTCCATCGGTGGGGCGACCCCGGCGACAATCCCTATGACGGCTTGCTTGCCTGCGCCGACGTGATCGTTGTGACTGGGGATTCAGTTTCCATGTGTTGTGAAGCCTGCGCGGCCGGTACGCCGGTCTATATCTTTGCGCCACCGGGCTTCGCGTCGGAGCGTCACCAGCGGCTTCATCAGGAACTTTACCGGCTTGGGATAGCCCAGCCGCTTGGTGGCGAGGCAGCGGCCGCAAATCACCCACCGTTCAATCCGGCGGCCGACATCGCCAGGGAAATTAGGCGCCGGATCGGCGTCTAAGCACCGCAGAATTCCAGCAAATGATTGGCAAATAGGCGCGGCGCGACCGTAACCGCGGCATGAGCCTGTGTCGCCATTTCGACGACCGAGGAGCCGGCGACGGCGGGGTGCGCTTTTTCGAGGGTGGCGGTGCGGAGCATCTCGCTCGACCGGCCGCCGAGAAGAAAACGAGTCGGCACGTTGATGGCGGCAAACCGCTCCGGGGCGAACCGGTAGGTGGCGATTGCCTCAAGCTCACGCGGAATGGTGTGCGCCGTCGCCATGCGGCTTGCCCAATCCTCGGTGTCTTCGCGCAGCCTGAGGACGCTTTTCTCGCGGATCCCCGACCATTGGCACAGTTGTACCATCACGACGCCGTCCCGGTCGTTTTCAGCGACGCGTCGGTACATATCGTCCAGCACCGCCCGCCGCCGCGCGCTCATGCCCGGGGGTAGGGGCGGTTCGTACAGGAACAGCCGGTTGATGGCGTCGGTCCGCAAGGCCGTCTCCAGGCAACAAACGGCGCCGAAGGAATGCCCGACCAGCGTGACGGGGCCGCCGGTCTGGGCGGCGACGTCCTCGACGACCGCGGTGATGTCGGCGATCTCACGCTCGAGCGAATAGTCCTCGCCATCGCCGCTTTGCCCGCGGCCGCGGCGATTGACCATGTAGAGGCTGAAATGCGGCGCCAAATAGTCGAGCGGGCGCAGATACATGGAGTGGTCGTTGCCGGTGCCGTGGACAAGCACCAGAGGAGGTTTGTTCCCGGTGGCGTCTCCGGCAACCCGGCAGGTGATGCGGACGCCGTCGGGGGAGAAAGTTTCAAATGTAGAGAGAGAAATATTATTTATATTTTTCAGCATATTATAGGTTTATTCTAAGGTGTTAAGTTATTTTGTATTTTAGGGGTTCGTTAAGACGAATCGCGGACAAGGGAGGGGAATCGCCGGGCAGATCACTCCTCCGATGCGCCCAAACATACAACAAGCATATGCCGCCGCTATGCACAACAAATTGGAGCGCCCGTGAGCATTACCCTGCTGTATCTGTTCGTGCGAAGCTTCCTTAATCCGTCGCCGCCAAAGGCGTCCCAACGGCCTGTTCGCCGTAAACCGGTTCTCACCCTGGTCGATCCGGACGACTGACCGCATCCGCGGACATTTACGCATCGGCCTTTTTCGACGCCCGTTCGATAGGCTAATCTTTCTCCCGGCAACAAAGAAAACGACCGGCGCGTGACACCGCGACCGGCGCGAAAGCGTGCAGGAGAGTGCGATGACGACCAGGAAAGATGGCGAAACCCTAACGCGTGTTGGCCCCGGAACGCCCATGGGCGAGATGTTCCGGCAATATTGGTTCCCCGCGATCCTCTCGAAGGAATTGACGGCGGACGGCGATCCGGTGCGCCTGAAACTGCTCGGCGAACAGCTCATCGCCTTCCGCGATACCGCCGGCAAAGTGGGCATCATGGACCACCGTTGTCCGCATCGCTGCGCCTCCATGTTCTACGGCCGCAACGAGGAGGGCGGCATCCGCTGCGTCTATCACGGCTGGAAGTTCGATGCGGACGGCAACTGTACCGATATGCCGAACGTCCCGGCGTCGCAGGATTTCAAACACAAGGTGCACGCCAAGGCCTACAAGACCCATGAACAAAACGGCGTGGTCTGGGTGTTCATGGGCGATCAGCAGAAGGTGCCGCCGTTTCCCTTGTTCGAAGTGGCCATGATCCCGGAAGAGGAAATGGAAATCGTCTGCGTTCAACGGGCCTGCAATTACCTTCAGGCGCTGGAAGGCGACATCGACACTTCCCATTTCGGCTTCCTGCATGCCGGATCCGTCGATCCCTCGGTGATGGACGCGACCAATCCCACCACGTACGCGGTGATCGACAAATCGCCCGAATACATCGTTTCGGATACGGACTGGGGCACCATGTACGCGGCGCACCGCGATTTGGGCGACGGACGCATCCATTGGCGGACGGCGAGTTTCGCCTTTCCGTTCTGGACCATGCAACCAGATGGCCCGTTCGAGAAGCACATCACGGCGCGGGCCTGGGTGCCGCTCGACGACGAGCACACCATGTTCACCTTCTTCAATTGGAAGGGAAACATTCCCGCGCTGCGCTCGGACACCCAAGGTGTGACCCTGCCCGATCTGGAGGTGGAATGGGACTATCAGCCCAATACCACCGATTGGCTCGGCCGCTGGCGGCTGAAATCCCATGAGGGCAACGACTATAACATCGATCGGGAGTCGCAACGCCACCGCTCCTATACCGGCATCCGGAGCGTGCATCTCCAGGATCTGGCGATCACCGAAAGCATGGGCCCGATCACCGATCACGGCTTCGAACACTTGGCGCCGTCGGACAAGATGATCACGCAGACGCGCCGCCGTTTGCTGAATGCGGTGAAAAAATTCAAGGAAACCGGCGAGGCGCCGCCCACCGTCGAGACACCGGAAGTGTTCCTGAAAGCACGCTCGGGGGATTTCTTCGCGCCGAAGGGCCAGGATTTCAACGATGCCTATCAGGAACAGATGGCGGCGTCGGCCAATCCGACGGGCAAGCTGGTCTATCGCGCCGCGGCGGAATAACCTGTCTTAGCAAATGACGGAATTGGCCGTTGCCCCCGTTAATCTACAGGTTATATACCGAATAGAGTGGTCGCTGACGGTCCGCGATAGGCTTGCAAAGGGCTTCTGCCGGGACAAGCCAATTCGGGGCGGCATTGACTTGCTTGGGCCTACCTTCTCGCGAGCGACAGTGGCTTCGGAGATCGAGATGTCGGAACGGGACAGCCCACCGTTTCAGCGGCGACTTGCCGCGATACTCGCCGCCGACGTGGCCGGTTATTCGCGTCTGATGCGCGATGACGAGAACGCGACGATCAGAGCGTGGCACACGGCGCGCGGCGACGTGATCGATCCGACGATTGCGCGTTTCGAAGGCCGTATCGTCAAACATACCGGTGACGGCTTTCTGGCGGAATTTGCGACAGCCACCGACGCCGTGAAATGCGCGATCCAAATTCAAGAAGAGCTGAACCGGCGAAATGCGCCCGTCCCCCCGGACCGGCGCATGGAATTCCGCATGGGCATCAATGTCGGGGAGATTACCGTCGACGAGGAAGATATCCATGGCGACGGCGTCAATATCGCCGCGCGTCTGGAAAGTATCGGTGAGCCCGGTGGTGTCGCCATTTCCGATAATGTCTTTGAACAGGTCGAGAGGAAAATCGACGCCGGGCTGGAGTGGATGGGCACCCATCAGGTCAAGAACATGGCCGAACCGCTGTCCTATTACCGCGTGTTGCTCGACGGTTTGCCGCCGAGCCGCCATCCGTCAAAGCGCCCCACAAGGGCATTTCAAAATGTCAGAAACATACCCCGCCATCGCATGGTCGCGTGGCTCGTCTTGTTTTTCTTTCTCGGGGTCGTGGGGGCGGCTGTCTGGCAGACGGCTTTTACGTCGGCCGTTTCCCCGGGACCACCGTCCTTGACGGTCAATGAATTCCGTACGATCGGGGAGCAGGCCAGCAATCGGGGATTTAGTGAAGGTCTTACAGAGGACTTGATCACGGCGCTTTCGTCCAATCCCAATCTTCGTGTGATCAGCGGCCGTGCCGCACTCGAAGGAATTCAGCCGCCATCGGAAAGGCGCCAAAAGCGCTATATCCTCGAGGGAACCGTAAGGGGCGGCGTGACCATACGTATCACCGCGCAGCTGGTTGACGCAGAGACGGGCGTGCATCTATGGGGCGGCCGCTATGACAGACTTCTTGCGGATCCGTTGACCCAACAAGGGGAGGTGAGCGCCAAGATCGTCGCAACCCTGTCAGAAAAGTTTGCCCAAATGGAACAGGACCAAGCGGAAGCCGGCGGGACCATTATGAGCGGCACGAGCGCGGTATTGGAGCTGCTCGGCCGAATGGCGGAGGGCGCCGTGACGTTGCCCGGCAATGTTTTTGCCAGGTTGTTCGGGGACCAAGGACGTAGCGCGCAAGGTGACTCGGGTGACACGCCGTCGCGTGGGATTTCGACAAAAATGTGAGTGATCGACTTATCGCGAGCTGGAGCAAGACGATGAATACTTCGGAAATGGCGAAGAAACGGGCCGGACTGACACGAAAACTAGCTCTGTTTCTCGGGGGGGTGAGCGCAGCGGCCATAATGGTGATCGCCGGCGTATCGGCTGCGGAGAGCGATTCCGTCGTTCGGACGGGGACAATCAACGAAGACGTGATGGCGACGGGGGACGACGTCGATATCCGCGCCCAGGTAAACGGAAACGTCATGCTAACCGGCGGCGATGTCAGTGTTCACTCGGAAATATCGGGTGACCTCTACGCCATCGGCGGCGACGTAACCGCCGGTGACGCCATCGATGGCGATGTCTTTGTCTTCGGGGGAAATGTCGAGACCCGGGGACGGATCGGCGGCACATTGTTCGGCGCCGGCGGAAAGTTGAAGAGCGAGGCGGAAGTTGCCGGTGATGCCCTGATCGCAGGCGGCCAAGTAGAGGCCGATAACCGGATCAATGGGGACTTGCGTTTAGCGGGCGGCGACGTTTCCACGAAGGCCGCGGTTGCCGGGAAACTCATGATTGCCGGCGGAAAAGTGGAGATTGAGGACGACGCAGTCATTGAGGGCAGTGCCTGGGCCGCAGGCGCCGATATCGAGGTGGATGGCACGATCCGCGGCAATTTGCGGGCTGCCGGTCGGCGTGTCGAAGTCGGCGGCGAGATATTTGGCGATGTCAATATTGACGCCGGCGAACTGCGTATCCATCCGACGGCAAAAATTCACGGAAATCTAACCTATCGCAGCCCTGAGACGGCCGATATCGCGTCTGGCGCGTCGATCCAAGGGGACGTCACGTTCGTCCAGTCGGAGCAGGCCAGGCGTGCCGTTGGAACCATGTTCGCCGCCGCCGGCGGTGCGGTGATGGCAGCATTCCTCGCCTTTTTGGTGCTGGGCATCGTACAGATCCTGGTCCTGCCCCAATTGTCCCTCCGCTCAGCGCGCATGGGCGCGGGTAAACCTTGGATTTCTCTGGGGTTAGGGTTCGCGGTTATTGTTGCGGTGCCGTTCGCGATGCTGATTTTAGCATCGACGATTATCGGCCTCTTGCTGGCGTTGGTCGTGGGGGCCGCTTATGTGGTCGTCGCAAGTCTCGGCATTGTCGTTGCTGCCGTGGTGGTCGGACGCTTTCTCATGCATTTGGCGAAAAAGAATTGGGACGATCGATTTTGGGGCCGTATCGTGCTGGTGCTGCTCGGCCTTATCGTATTTACGATTGTCGGGTTTATCCCGTTCTTAGGCGCGTTAGCCGTCTTTCTCGCCTTGTGCTTGGGCACGGGCGCCTTGATTGCCCATATGTTTAAACGCGGGGCGGCTCCGGCGGTGTGATCGCCTCAATACCCGAGCGCGCAGCCGTCCTTGCGCGGATCGGAGCCGCCGCGCAGCACGCTCACATCCTGGTCCCAATCGATCCAGATGGCCTGGGCGCCGCCAATGGGGGCGTTGGGCACATGGGTGACATGGCCGAACGCTTCGAGCTCGCTGCGCACCCCGGCGGGCAGGCTGCTCTCCACCTGCACACGGCCTTCCGGGTCTTCGACGTTCGGGAAAACGCGCGTAAAATCAATGGCATATTGAATATCCATGCCAAAGTCGATGAGGTTGGTGATGAGGTGCGCGTGGCCGCAGGCCTGATACTCGCCGCCCATCACGCCGAACGGCATCACGGCGCGGCCTTCCTTCATCAGCATGCCGGGGATGATCGTATGGGCGGGCCGCTTGCCCGGCGCAATGCAGTTGGGATGATCGGGATCGAGGACGAACGCCTGCCCCCGGTTTTGCAGCATGACGCCCGACTTGGGCGCGCACAGGCCGGAGCCGAACGGCCAATAGAGCGTGTTGATCAAGCTGACGGCGTTGCGGTCTTTGTCGACGACGCAAAGATAGACGGTGTCCTTGTGGCGCGGCAGCGTCGAGGCGGGGACGTGCGCCATGCGTTTCGTGCGGTCGATGAGGGCGCGGTTGCGTGCCGCGTGTTCTTCGGACAGCCAGGCCTCCACCGGCACATAGGCCTGCGCGGGATCGGCGAGGGCGCCGCCGCGGTCGCAATAGGCGAGGCGGGCGGCTTCGATCTCGATATGCAGGCGCTCGGCGGATAGCGGCTCCAGCTCGCCCAACTTCATCTCGCGCAAAATGTTGAGCATCGCGAGGGCGACCACGCCCTGGCCGTTGGGCGGGCACTCGAACACGTCGTAGCCGCCGTAGTTGGTGGTGATGGGGGTGACGAAATCGCCGATGGCCGCGTCGAAGTCGGCACCCGTGTGCAGTCCACCCAATTCCCGCAGATAGCCGATGATGTCGTCCGCGACCCAACCGGTATAGAAACCGTCGCGGCCCTTGGCGGCGATTTCTTCGAGGGTCTGGGCGAGGCGCGGCAACCGCACCAATTGGCCGAGGCGGGGGGCGTCGCCGGCGATGAGATATTGATCGGCGGCATTTTTGTCGCCGCGCAGAAATTCTTGCCAAATGTGCCAGTCATGGGTCACCCGGTGGTTGATCGGGAAGCCGTCGCGGGCATAGCAGATGGCGGGCTGCAGCAGATCGCCCAGGCTCATGGTGCCGTGCGCCGCGAGCAATTGCGTCCAAGCATCGACGGCGCCGGGAATGGTGACGGAATGGGGGCTGTGGCGGGGAATTTCAGTGAAATCGTGTTCGGCATACCAATCGGCGGTGGCGGCCGCGGGCGCGCGGCCCGAGCCGTTGAAGGCGACCAGGTCACCGCCCGCCGGGGCATAAAGGCAAAAGCAGTCGCCGCCGATGCCGGTCGATTGCGGCTCGACCACGCATTGCACGGCGACTGCCGCGATGGCCGCGTCCATGGCGTTCCCGCCTGCCTGCAGAACGCTGAGGGCGGTCGCCGTCGACAGCGGTTGCGAGGTGGCGGCCATGCCGCCGGTGGCGTGAACCGTCGAGCGGCCCGGCAGATCGAGTTTGCGCATGTCCCGTTGAGCCTCTTTGTTCTGCTTTCCTGTCTAGCATATGGCCTCCGGACAGCAAGCCGTCATACAGGACTGGGGCAGGCCCGCTCTCGGTGCAAAATCCACTATTCTAGGGCTTTCCTGGAGCGCAAAAATATGGTCCAACCATGCCCCCGTGACCCGGTCTCGGGGCTGCGGTAGAATGCCGCCAACTAATTCCTTAGGGCTCTAGGAGAGGATCGTTGCAAAACCTCAAAGAAGTTAAGCATTTCATCAACGGCGAGTATGTGGCCGGCGGGCAGGGCTCGTTCGAAAACATCAACCCGGCGACGGGCAAACTCAATTCCACTGTCCATGAGGCCGACCGTAATCTGGTCGATCAGGCGGTGTCGTCCGCCCGCGCGGCCCTCAACAGCGATTGGGGCAAGATGCCGGTGGCCGAGCGGTCCAAGCTGCTGTGCGCCGTCGCCGATGGGGTCAACAAACGCTTCGATGAGTTCCTCCAGGCCGAGATCGCCGATACCGGCAAGCCGGTCAACCTCGCCTCGCACATCGACATCCCGCGCGGCGCGGCCAACTTCACCATCTTCGCCGAGTTGTTGAAGGCGTTCCCGTCGGAAGCGTTCCAGCAGGACACGCCCACTGGGTACGGCGCGCTCAACTACTCCATCCGCAAGCCGCGCGGCGTCATCGGCGTCATCTGCCCGTGGAACCTGCCGCTGCTGCTGATGACCTGGAAGGTCGGCCCGGCGCTCGCCTGCGGCAACACGGTCGTCGTCAAACCGTCCGAGGAAACGCCGACTACCGCTGCGCTCTTGGGCGAGGTGATGAATGAAGTGGGCATCCCCAAGGGCGTCTATAACGTGGTCCACGGCCTCGGCCCGGACAGCGCCGGTCAGTTCCTGACCGAGCATCCGGACGTCGACGGCATCACCTTCACCGGCGAAACCGTCACCGGCGAAGCGATCATGAAGGCCGCCGCCCACGGCGTGCGTCCCGTTTCCATGGAACTCGGCGGCAAGAACGCCGGCGTTGTGTTCAAGGACGCCGACATGAACAAGGCCATCGAGGGCTCCATGCGCTCGGTGTTCGCCAACTGCGGCCAGGTCTGCCTCAACACCGAACGGCTTTATGTCGAGCGGCCCATCTTCGAGGAGTTCGTCTCCAAGCTGACCGAGAAGGCCAAGGGGGTCACGTTCGGCGATCCGTTCAGCAAGGAAACCGGTTCCGGCCCGCTGATCAGCAAGGTGCACCGCGACAAGGTGCTGAGCTATTACCAGGCGGCCAAGGACGCCGGTGCCGAGATTCATTGCGGCGGCGGCATCCCCCAGGTGGGCGGTGACTATGACGCCGGCTGGTGGATCGAGCCGACCATCTGGACCGGCCTCAAGGAGACGGACAAGGCGGTGCGCGAGGAGGTCTTCGGCCCCTGCGTCCACATCCAGCCGTTCGACGACGAGGACGAAGCCATCGCCATGGCCAACGACACGCCCTATGGCCTCGCCACCGCCATTTGGACCGAGAACCTGACCCAGGCCCACCGCGTCGCCGATCAGATCGACGTCGGCATCTCGTGGGTCAACTGCTGGTTCTTGCGCGATTTGCGCACGCCCTTCGGCGGCAATAAGTCCTCGGGCATCGGCCGCGAGGGCGGCCAGCACGCGTTCGAGTTCTACACCGAAACGCGCAACGTCTGCGTTCAGCTGTAAGAGCTAAAGCTTACCCATTAAGCCCCGCCGGGTCCGCCCGCGCGGGGCTTTTTGTTGCATTCGGACAGGCCAGGGGCAGGGCATGGACTTGGGCCCCGGCTTAGGCCAGAATCGAGGGATAAAAACGAAATAATGGAGCCTTCGTGATGGATTCGCTGATCGGGCTGGAGAGCCACTACAACAAGATCGAGGTGCTGCCGCTGGCGGGATCGCTCGGCGCGGAGATCCGTGGCGTCGATCTGTCGATGCCGCTCGACGATGACACGCGCCAGGAGATCATGGATGCATTCCGCGATTATCTGGTGATCTATTTTCCCGATCAGGACATCACCCACGAACAGCACGTGGCATTCGCGGAACTGTTCGGCCCGGTGATCAATCTGCCGCAGATCTTCAACGTGCCCGACTGCCCGCAATTGCAGGAAGTGAAACGGGGGGCGGACGACCGGGGCGGCGTGACCGGCGAAAGCTGGCACACGGATTCATCGTTCCTGCCGAAGCCGCCGCGCTGCATCGTCATGCGCGCCATCGAAGTACCGCCCTATGGCGGCGATACGCTGTTCGCCAATCTTTACCTCGCCTACGAGTCGCTCTCGGACAAGATGAAGGAGGTGCTTGACGGGCTCAATGCGGTGCACAGTGCCACCAAACTGTTCGGTTCCAACCAGCAGGAGCGGGCCAAGACGCGCGGCTACGAATTGCCCGAGGGCATCCTCGACCAAGGCGACAAGGAAACCATCCATCCGGTGATTTGCACCCATCCGGTGTCGGGCAAGAAGTTCATCTATGTGAACACCATTTTCACGCAACGCTTCGAGGGCATGACCGAGGCGGAGAGCGCGCCGATCCTTCAATTCCTCTACGCCCATTGCGCCAAGCTGGAGCATTCCTGCCGGGTGCGCTGGCGCAAGAACCAACTGCTGATCTGGGACAACCGCGCCACCTATCACAAGGCGATCCCCGACTATGACGGGTTCGCGCGCTATCTCGTGCGCGCCACCATCGAGGGCGACGCGCCGGCGGCGTAACCGACTACTCGAGCGTAACGGTCAGTTTGGCCTTTGCCGTGGACGCGTGCGGCGCGTCCGGTGACGGGCGTGGCAGCAGCCATTCGGGCTCCGAGAAATGGCCCATCTCCACCGGGCCGACGAGGGTGTCGAACACGAGGCCGCGATCGAAGGACAAGGCGAAGCGCATGCCCGGGCGGGGGTTGTAGCCCGGCTCGATCTGCTTGCGGTCCATCTTGAGATGATGCGCGATGTCCCATTCTTCCTTGAGGCCGTCGGCGCGCGTCGCCACCCAGCAATGCATGTCGTTAGTGATGCCACTGCGCTCGGCGGGAAAGAAATAGCCCGCGAAATAGGCGGCGTCGATCCCCGCCGCGAGGCAGCTTGAGACGAGATAGGTGTTGATGTCGATGCAGCTGCCGTCGATGCCGCAGGACAGTGCCGGGATCGCGACTTCGTCATCGAAGAAATGCTGATCGGGATGGGCGTAGTCGAACAACTCGGTGGTGCTGTCGACGATGGCGCGGAGCGCGTCGGCTTGTGACGGTTCCTCGGAAATAAGGGCCGCCACGCTCGCCTCCAATTCCTCGGACGGGCGGGTAAAGCGCGTATCGCCGCGCGACCAAACGCGGCCCGGCAGATTACCCTTGTCGCGCAGGCGGAAGCGGTAGGTGAGGGTCGGTGAAATCCAGGCAGGGCCGGTGAGCACCATGGCCGATTGGCCGGTGCGTGCATCGACGACGATGTCGGCGTGCCAGCCTTCGGGCGTCGTCACGCCCAGCCATTCCTGGCGGTCGGTGGTGAGCCCGAGCGGCGCGATCAGGCCGATGGCGCCATGATCCATAGCCCGGTCCTCGACCTCGACGGTAAGGGTGTAGATCTGCTCCTCGAGGTCGAGGATGTCATCGATGAGGGTAGTGGTATCCGGCGGCGTCATGGCGCGTTCCCCGATAGTTTCCAGCAGTGGCGGTAAACTATCGGGGAAGCATGAAAGTCATGTGACAATCAGATGACGCGTTCACTCCTCCCAGAACTTGGCGAAACCCTCGACGCGGTATTTGTTGTTGGCGACGCGGGTGGGGTCGGGCGCGTCGGTGGTGAAGCACGATAGAACCTCTTCGGCGCGCTTCTCGAAAACGGGTTTGAACTCGGCGTGCGGCAGCATGTACATTTCGTTACGCTTAATGCCGCCAACGACGTAATCGCCGATCTCGCGCGGCGTCGAGCCGCCCTCGAAGGATTTGTGCATCAACTCCATCTGCTCATCGGTCATGACGTTGCCCGCCTTTGCAAGGTTGGCGGGACGATTGCGGAAGGCTTCGTTGATACCGGTCTGCACGGCGCCGGGGCACAAGACCGACACGCCGATATTGAAGCGTTCGAGCTCCTTGCGCAGGGTTTCGGAAAGGCCGACGACGCCGTACTTGGCCACGTTGTAAACGCCGTTGCCGGGGCTGGCGACGAGGCCGGCGGCGGACGCCGTGGTGACGATGTGGCCGGGTTCGCCGTGCGCTTCCATACGCTGGACCATGGTGACGACCCCGTTGATGACGCCGCCGAGATTGACGCCCAGTACCCAATCCCAATCGTCGTAGCTCGCCCGGTCGAGGCGGCCGCGTTGGGTGACGCCCGCATTCAGGCAGAGGACGTGGATATTACCCACTTTGGCTTGCGCGTCGTCGGCGGCACGCGCCCACGCGTCGCGGTCGGTCACGTCGAGCCGGATGGTTACCACCTCGCCGTGCGCACCCAGTTCCTTGGCCGCTGTGTCGAGCGCGTCTTGCTGCACATCGGTGATCACCACCCGCATGCCTTCGTCGAGGAAGGCCTCGGCCATGCCGTAGCCGATACCGCTGGCCGCGCCGGTGATGAAGGCGGTTTTTCCGGATAGGTCTTTCATGTTCGTCCCCAGTGATTGTTTTGTGCGGTTCTTTTGTTGCTGAATTTGGCGGCTAACCTAGCCCTCGGGCAGGCGCCGCGCAACGCCGCTCAGCCGTTTGTTTGCGTCCGGTCACGATCGGTTGAGTGGGCACAAAAGCTATGGGTGGGGCGAAAGGAAGTGGGATAGGATGAGTCAAGAACTGTGAAATAAAACGCGCCATCCGACTGTTATCAAAGATAACGTCAACCGAAAGGGGAGAAAACCACATGTCCGGCTCAAGAATTTCCATGAAGGCGTTGATTGGTGGCGTCCTGCTATCGGCGGTGATCGCTGCGCCGGCTTTCGCGCAACAAAATTTCGATAGCGTCCAGATCAAGGCCGACGAGTTGGCCGACGGCATCTATATGCTGACCGGCGCGGGCGGCAACATCGGCGTGTCGGCGGGCGAGGACGGCGTCTTCCTCATCGACGACCAGTTCGCGCCGCTCACCGATAAGATCGTCGCGGCGGTCAAGGAGATCAGCGATGAGCCGATCCGCTTCGTGCTCAACACCCATTGGCACCAGGACCATACCGGCGGTAACGAAAACCTCGGCAATATGGGGGTGACCATCGTCGCCCATGACAATGTGCGCGCAGTGTTGAGCAAGGATCAGTTCCTTGCCGCGTTCAACCGCCAGGTCACGGCGGCCCCCGCGATTGCCTTGCCGAAGATCACCTTCAACGACACGGCGACATTCCACCTCAACGAGCAGACCATCCGTGTCACGCATTTGCCCAATGCCCACACCGGCGGCGATTCCTTCGTCCAGTTCGTCGAGGCGGATATCATCCACACGGGTGACACTTTTTTTAACGGCTTCTATCCGTTCATCGACGTGCAGAACGGTGGGTCCGTCGACGGCATGATCGCGGCCGCGGACACGATCCTGGAAATCGCCGGGCCGGATACCGTCATCATTCCGGGCCACGGACCGGTGTCCGACCGCGACGGCTTGATGGCCTTCCGTGACATGCTGAAAGCGGTGCGTGCCAATGTCGCGGCGGCCATGGATGGCGGCAAGTCCGTCGAAGACGTGGTCGCGGCGAAACCGACGTCGGTGACCGATGCCAAGTGGGGCAACGGCTTCCTGAAGCCGGACCGGTTCACGCAGATCGTCTATAGCGATCTGGCGCGCTAAACGCGGTTAACACTCAAATCGAAAAGGGCGGGTGTCAAACCCGCCCTTTTATTTTATGCGCTGGTGTTTCGACTACGCCGGAATGAGTCGCATGGGGATGCTGTCGAACACGCGGATGGCGTTCTGGGCGCGGAGCACCGGCTCCCCGGTGGGTTCGATGGCCTTCACCCGCCGGGCCAGTTCGCCCAACAATGCATCCGCTTCGACCCAGGCAACGACACGGCCGACACACCGATGCACGCCGGTGCCGAAGGCAAGGTGGCCCTGGGCATTGCGGGTGATGTCGAATTTGTCCGGGTTCTCCCAGCGGCGCGGATCGCGGTTGGCCGAGGCGTAGTAGCACATTACCTTGTCCCAGGCGTTGATCTTCACGCCCGACAATTCGGTGTCCTTGCTGGCCGTCCGGAAGAAGGCCTGCACCGGCGATTCCAGTCGGATTGCCTCTTCGAAGGCATGGCGTGTCAGCGACGGGTCTTCGTGCAGCTTGGCCCATTGATCCGGGTTCTTGGAGAACAAGTAGAGCGCGTTGCCGATGCCGGACACGGTGGTGTCGACGCCGGCACTCAACAACGAGCGCACCAACATGCCGGCTTCGTCTTCGGTCAACTCGCCTCTGTCGGCAAACTCATAAATGCTCATGCCGAAACCGCCGGGCGACAGTGCCTCGCGTGCGCAATGCGCCATGATCCATTCGGTGACGGCGGCGGCGTTCTTGGTCGCGTCGGCGAAGACGGCGTTATCCTTGTGCGGGCCGATGGCGTTGAACACGATGTTGCCGTAGTCGAGCAGAGTTTCCCGCCCGTCCGGCGCCAAGCCGACGGCGTCCGGGAACACTTTCAGCGGATAGGCGACGGCAAGATCGCGGGAGCCGTCGATCTCGCCCATTTCGAGAGCGCGGTCGACATAGACCTTGGCCTGCTTGGTGAACTCTTCCTGATGTTGCGCCAGCGCTTTGTTGGAGATGGCGGCGGCCAGCGGCTTACGTGCGCGTGTGTGCGCGGGCGGGTCGGCTTCGAGCACCAGGCTCGGTGGCCGGAAAGGTTCTTCCGTGCGGAAATTGGCGTATCCGACGCCGGCCGACGACACATAGGTCTGATAATCGTTGAGAACGGTGCGGACTTCTTCGTAGCGGGTGACCGCCCAGCAGCCGTATTTCCTGATCCACACGACGGGCCCCGCTTCCCGCATCATCTCATGGTAGGGGTAGGGGTTCTTGAGGACCTCGACATCGTATGGGTCGAAATCCATCTGGGGAATGTTCTGAGGGAGCGCTTGCGAGCGCTCCAGAATCGCGGCATCAGACATGTGCAAAACCTCCCGCGTCTTGCTTATCGTAGTTGCCGGGGTGTTATTGTTCTGTACCCCAACAATTTTCAGATCATAGCACGTAAACCGGCCAGCGGATCAAGAAACCAAACGGCGAGGCACGCTACTGGCGGCCTATCGATGTTTTGGACCGACGCCAGCCTGCGCGAGGATTTCCGGAATGTACTGCTCCTGCCGGATGGCCATGACGTGCACCCCTGCGATGCCTTTGATCTCCGAAAACTGCTGGATGAGCTCGACGCAAATCTTGCAGCCTTCCGCCTGTTCGTCGTCGGCGTTTTCCAACCGCTCGATCAAGGCGTCGGGAATGATGACCCCATAGAGATTGTCACGCATCCAGCGCGCCGACTTAGCCGAGCGCAGCGGGCCGATCCCCATGATCATTTTTACGCGGTCGGTCGCGCCATGTTCGTTCAGCCGGTCGATATAGCGCCGGACGATATCGACATCGAAGCAGAACTGGGTCTGCATGAATTGCGCGCCGGCATCGACCTTTTCCAACAAGCGGGTCGGCGCCCAATCCGGCTTGGGATCGATGGGCATGTCGGCGCCGCCGATAAACAGATTGGGCGGTGAGGCGATGTCGCGGCCGGACATGATCTTGCCCTCGTCGCGCATGACTTTCGCCATCGCCATGAAGGCACCGGTGTCGAGATCGAACACGGGTTTTGCGTCGGGCTGGTCGCCCTGTTTGGGATCGTCACCGCCGAGGATCATAATGTTCTTCACGCCGAAGGCGGCGGCGCCGACGATATCGCTCTGCAGGGCAATGCGGTTACGGTCGCGGCAGGTGAATTGAAGCACCGGCTCAACGCCCGCCTGATTGATGAGTGCCGCGGCCACGACGTTCGACATGTGCGCGCGGGCACCGGCGCCGTCGGTGATGTTCGCCGCATCGACGATGCCGCGCAGCGGCAACGCCTTTTCGAGAAGATCGTCGGGATTGGAAGAGAGCGGCGGCGTGATTTCCGCCGTAACGACAAAGTGGCCGGCTGACAGCGCCTGTGCGAGGTTGCTGTCAGCCGATTTGCTTTGAGTCCCGTCCACGAGCTAGCCCCGTTTTCGGGAGACGACGAAGGACTCGTTGAGGAACCAAAGTCCGCCGTGTTTCTGAAGCGCCTTTTCCGTTGCTTCGAGATAGCCGCCTTGCGCGACGGCATCGGTGATCATGTTGTCCTCGATCTGGTAGACGTAGACCGCGTTGTTCCACGCCGCGAACAGGGTCGAGGTGCCGATGCTGTCGTTACTCGCCCCGATCTCGCCGGGGAGGGTGTGCATCTCGTAGCGGAACAGGGACCGGGCATCGGAGTAGGTATTGAAACGCAAATCCCGTTCCGATTTCCCGAGCTCGTTCTTGATGGCTTTCATCAGCTCATGGCGACTGGACTGCTTGAATTCGCGGCCCGGCCAGATGCCAGAGATAATATCCTGACCCGGATCCTTCCCGTAGGAATGGATGCCGATGAGACGGCCGCCGGGGGCCAGGGCCCGGGTGAGCGGCGCCAGCACTTTCTGTGCCTTGAATTCGGCGCTCATATTCGCCCGGTAAGGCTGCGACGCGATCATCAGGTCGTATTGCGCCTCGACCTTGCCGGGGCGCGGGATGATCGGATCGACGACGAAGCGTTGGTCCTCGCGATAAAGAACGAGGACCGACGGGCGGACGTACAGGGGGTTGCCCGTTTTTTCGGATGATTTCACCTGCCAGCCGTCGGTCAGGATGGGTTTGAGGTCTTTGATCTGCTCGTCGAACTCGTGCGCCGTGGTCCCGGTCAACGGCACCTCGTGCCAGTTCAACGCCGCCGCGGCATTCATGTTGCGCGGCATCAGCCAAGGCGCCTCTGAATAGTAGAGGTTGGTGATGACCATCACCGTCGACGGATGTTCATAGAACCGGTCGGAGACCTTTTCCAAGGCCAGCCGCACGTCCTCGAGGCTGATTTCCTTGCCGACGACGACAAAGGGCACCGTCGGGAACCGGTGGTGCATATCGCGCATCACCCGGGTGAGCACGGTGCCGTCGCCGATACCGGCGTCGAACACGCGCAATGCGGGCGGACGGGGATGTACCTGAGCGAGTTCCATCCCAATTCGTTCGGCGACCACCCATTTTTCGGAGCAGGTGTTCACGAACATCAAATACTTTTGGCGATTGTCGTAGAAACGGAACTCTTTCTGCCCCGGTTCTGCGGAGGCCGATCCGGCCTTGGGTTCTGAAGATATAGACACGGTGACTTTTGCGGGTTGTCCCTTATACCGCCCTGCGGAGGAAGTAGGTTTGTTATCGGAATGTGCGTGATTGGTCGTTCCGTTCGAACTGCCGTTGGAGCCGCCGTTGGTGCTCCCGTTCGATCCGTCGGACATGTAATTCCGCACTCGTTCGATGGTTTTTATAGTGACGCCCTTGCCCGAGCGCAAACGGCTTACAAACTTGCCGTCATTCACGGCAAGCCGGCCGAAAGTGGATTCGGCAATGGCGTGACTTTGGCAGTACGCCTCGATCTCATTGATAAAATGCTGGATGTCGTCCATCTCCCCATCCTCTGTTGTTCTTGTTCTTTATCGTTGCATTGTCCACTACCCACGGGGTGCGGTCAATCCAAAAATCCCATCTTTGACTGATTCCAAAAAGATGGGACGATTAAAATGGTGGGATTTCCGTGAGATCCAGGTTTGTGGGATGATTTCTTCAAAAGCGCAAAAGTGGGATTTGTCCCTTTCTCGGCATTAACTTTTTCCGGCATAGCCGGAAGGGGCGGGAACGCGCCGAGAATCCGTAAGAATTTGAGATCACGGGGGATTGGCGCTGCCGGAAGTACTTCCTGTGGCATTTCGGCCCATTCGGAACCGCAGGCATCGTCGCCCAGCCAAGATTATAAACCAACCATGGGAACGCGCGAATTTGGCGCGTGATTTTCCCAAAGGACTAGTTGATTGGTGTGTCCGTCTTCAATAGTGGGACGGTTATCTGTGGGACGTGGGGTGTCGGGGATCGGCGCAGGTTTTGTCGATCTGTCGAGTTTAAAAGCCTGCGCCGGACATCCGATACACCGCCCATACGCTGCCGAACAGGATCGGCTGGTGCAGCAGATATATAATGAGCGTATGACGGCCGGCCCATTGCAGCAGGCGGCTGACGGGATCGGCGGGTTGCCACCGGGCGAGGGCGGTGAGCGTCGTATCGTGGGCAATCATATATTGTCCGGCGGCGAGGCCGAGCAGCACGCCGCCGAACCACGGAAACACCGGCACGTAATCCACGGAGAAGGGCGGCGCGGTCGCGAGACCCAGCCAGACGAGAGCGGGGGCATTGAATAGGTCGAGGCGCACTGTTTCCCCGATCCAAATCACCGCGATGCCCGCGACGACGTTTGCAATCCACGGCAATCGAGGGAAGGGCAGGATCAAAATGCTCGCGGCGGCGAGCAAATGCAGGATGCCGAAGAACACGAAGCCGTTTGGAAAGGCGAACCCGGTGCCGAGACTGACGATGATCGCCGCGCCGGCGATGACGCCGATCCGATTGACGTAGCGCATGCCATCGATGGGCGCGCGCCGGATCAGCGCATGGCTGACCCCGGACGCGAACAGGAACATGCCGACAATGAGGGTGCGGAAAAACAGCCAAGCCGGATCGTTAAACAGGGCGAAATCGGCATAGCCGAAGTTCGTCAAATCCCACGAGAAATGATAAGCGATCATCAGCGCGATACCGATGCCGCGGAAAATGTCGACCGCCTCGATCCGGGTGGACCGTTCGGTGGCCGTATTTGGCATCGAAATACCCCCCACCCTAACCCTCCCCCTCAAGGGGGGAGGGAAAGTAGCACTGTCCTTTGCGGCTAAGTTCCCTCTCCCCTGGAGGGAGAGGGCCAGGGAGAGGGGGGAGAAGCCTGACGTTGGGCATGCGGTTATCCCACGAGCAGCGGCAAGGTGGTGAGGGCATCGGCGATGCTGTCGCCGACCTTCACTTCGAAGTCTTCGGTGGCCAGCACGGTCGCCGCTTCGCGTTCGTGGCGGCGTTTGCCGTGGCCGGTGCGCACATGGAGGGCACCGGCGCAATGGGCATTGCGTGCCGCGCGCACGTCGATGGCGCGGTCACCGATCAGCCAAGATCCGGCAAGATTGATGTTCAACGCATTGGCGGCCCGAAGCAGCATGCCCGGATTGGGCTTCCGGTCGGGATGATTGGGATGGTGATAGGGCGGCCGCCCGTCGACATGGAACGGGCAGGCGAAGATGCCTTCTACGTGCACGCCGGCGTCGGTGAACTCCAAGGCCAGCCGGTCCTGCACCTCGATGAATCCCGGCCAATCGTAATAGCGCCGTCCGATCCCGGCCTGGTTGGTTACGATCACCACCGGGAATTGCAGCCGGTTGGCGGCTGCGATCACCTCGATGGCACCGTCGATGATCCGCACATCCTCGGCCCGGTGCAGATAATTGACTTCTTCAACGAGCACACCATCACGGTCGAGGAACAAGGCCGGGCGAGGCGCGCCTTCGGGCGGCGGTCCGGAGGTTTCGGCCCAGATGCCGTCGGGGTCGAGGAAGGGGTAATCGGGGAAAAGGGTCATTCCGGTCTTATTTAGGGGCGCTTGGTGTTCATTCCAGGTCCATCACAGGCTACGCAACCAGTTGTGATTGCATTGCCGGTGGCTTCCCGGCGCTGCTATGGTGCGCGGCAACGCAGAATAACCATAGCAGACGGATCGAATGAATAAGCAAAAAGAGAAGCAGGGAAAGGGAAATGGAGGAACGCCCCGGCGCCTTCGTTCGCGGGTGACCATCGAAGGCCTCGACCGGGCGCCGCACCGCGCCTTCATCCGCGCCACCGGCATCGACGACGAGGATATGGCGAAACCCTTTGTCGGCGTGGTGTCTACACACGGCGAGGTAACGCCCTGCACCATGACGCTGGCGCCGCAGACTGAGGCAGCGAAGAAGGGGGTGATCGCGGCGGGCGGCACGCCTATAGGCTTCACCACCATTTCCGTGTCGGACGGCGTCTCCATGAACCATCCGGGCATGAAGATGTCCCTGGTGTCGCGCGAAGTGATCGCCGATTCGGTGGAGCTGGTCGTGCAGGGCCACGCCTATGACGGCCTTGTCGCCTTCGGCGGCTGCGACAAGAACCTCCCCGGCATGATGATGGCGATCGTGCGGTGCAACGTGCCGTCCGTCTTTATGTATGGCGGCAGCGCGCTGCCCGGCCGCTGGCGTGGGCGCGATGTCGACATGATCGATACCTACGAAGGCGTCGGTGCGGTGATCACCGGCGACATGACGGAAAAGGAGCTGGATGAGCTGGAGCGGGTCTGCCTGCCGACCATCGGATCTTGCGCCGGACAGTTCACGGCCAACACCATGGGCATGGTCTCGGAAACCATCGGCCTCGCCTTGTTGGGCTCGTCGATGATCCCCGGCGTTTATGACGAGCGCATGCATGTGGCCGAGGAAGCGGGGCGCACGGTGATGCGCACGCTGATGGGCGACGGGCCGCGTCCGCGCGATATCGTCACCCGCAAGGCGTTGGAAAACGCCTGCGCCATCGTTGCCGCCACCGGCGGCTCGACCAACGCAGCGCTGCACATCCCGGCCATCGCCAACGAGGCGGGGATAAAATTCACGTTGGACGACGTCGCCGAGGTGCTGGGCCGCACGCCGCTGATCGCGGATCTGGTGCCGGGCGGCAAGTATCACGCCAAGGACGTCTATGACATCGGCGGCGTGCCGGTGATCCTGAAGACCTTGCTCGACGGCGGCTATATTCACGGCGATTGTCTGACGGTGACCGGCGAAACCCTGGCTGAGGCGCTGGCCGATGCGCCCGCCGCCGACGGGGAGGTCGTGCGTCCGTTGGACAAAGTCATTTCGCCGACCGGCGGGGTGACGGTGTTGAAAGGCAATCTCTGTCCCGACGGCGCATTGCTCAAAGTCGCCGGGCTCAAGTCGCTGGTGCACGAAGGCCCGGCGCTGGTGTTCGACGGCGAGGAAGCCTGCATGGAAGTGGTCGGCAAGAAAGCCTACGAAGCCGGTTCCGTCATCATCATCCGCAACGAAGGGCCCAAGGGCGGGCCCGGTATGCGAGAGATGCTCGGCGTCACCGCGCTGATCTATGGCCAAGGCATGGGCGAGAAAGTGGCGCTCTTGACCGACGGGCGGTTCTCCGGCGCGACGCGCGGCATGTGCATCGGCTATGCCAGCCCCGAGGCGGCGTCGGGCGGACCCATCGCGCTGTTGCAGAACGGCGATACCGTGCGCATCGACGCGGAGCGGGGCACCATCACCGTCGATCTCTCCGACGACGAACTGGCCAAGCGCCGCGCTGCGTGGAAGCCCAAGGTGCGCGCAGGGCTCGCGGGCGCGCTGCAGAAATATGCCGCCACCGTCGGCCCGGCCAACCTCGGCGCCGTCACCCATTCGGGTAACCTGCAGTGGGAGGGGGACGAACTTTGAGGGCATTCGTATGACGGGCGGGCCGCCGGAACTGCGCGATATCGGTGCCTGCGTTTTCGACGCCTACGGCACGTTGTTCGACATCGGCGCGGCGGCGGCCAAGTGCCGTGACATATTGGGCGACAAGACCGACGCGCTGACCGACATCTGGCGCTCGAAGCAACTGACCTATACCTGGTTGCGCAGCCTCATGGGCGATTATGTCGGCTTCAACCAGGTTACCGCCGATGCCCTCGACTTTGCCCTCGATACCCTGGCCATCGACGAAGCGGGCCTGCGCGACAAGCTGCTGGTCCTTTATGACGAGCTCGACGCCTACCCGGAAGTACCCGGCGTTCTTCGCGATCTCAAGGCGGCGGGGCGCTATACGGCGATCCTCTCCAACGGTGTGCCCGGCATGCTGCAAAGCGCCGTCGCCCATGCCGGCATCGGCGATCACCTCGATGCGGTTTTGTCGGTGGATTCCGTCGGCATCTACAAGCCGCACCCCTCGGTCTATCAGCTGGCGGTGAATGAACTCGGGGTGGCCCCGGAACGCATTTGTTTCCTGTCGTCCAATGCCTGGGACGCGGCCGGGGCGGCCCATTTCGGCTTTCGCGTCGTCTGGGTCAACCGCTTCGGCCAGAAACCCGAGCGCCTGCCGGGCAAACCGGTAGCCGAGATCACGAATTTAGCCGAGTTGCTGCCGCTTCTATCTGCCTGATTTACAAACGGTTAGTTAACCAATCCCCCCGTACCTTGCTGGCTTATTGGCATCAGTACGGGGACCAAAAAAGTGGCAGAAGCCGTCGATATCCTGTTCATCAATCCCGGCGACCGCAAACAGATCTATCAGGCTCTCGGCGATGAGTTTTCGGCCATCGAGCCGCCGGTGTTTGCCGGCCTGTTCGCGACCTACGCCCGGCAGAAGGGCGCTTCCGTAGCGATCTACGATGCGCCGGCGCACGGAGTCAGCGCCGCCGAAGTGGCGCGCGTCGCGACAGAGGAATATGACCCCAAACTGATCGTCATCGTGGTCTACGGTTTCCAGCCGTCGGCCTCGACCCAGAACATGACCGCGGCGGGATCCGTCGCGACGGAAATCAAGAAACTCGCGCCGACGTCCAAAGTGATGATGACCGGCACCCATCCGGCGGCGCTTCCCGCGCGCACGATGGAGGAGGAGGCCATCGACTTCCTCTGTGATCTCGAGGGGCCGGTGACCATCCACAAGACCCTCGAAGCCGTGAAGGCGGGCGTCGAGAATTTCGGAGACATTCCGAGCCTGTGGTGGCGCGACGAAGACGGTCATATCCATCAGCCCCGCGCGGCGGAACCGCTGCTGTCGAACCTGGACGAGGAAATTCCCGGGATCGCCTGGGACCTCATGCCCATGGACAAGTACCGGGCGCACAACTGGCACAGTTTCGATCATATCCATGACCGCGCGCCCTATGCGGCGATCCATACCAGCTTGGGCTGTCCGTACAAATGCAGCTTCTGCTGCATCAACGCGCCGTTCGGTAAATCGAGCTACCGTTGCTGGTCGCCCGACAGCGTCATCCAGGAAATCGATTTCCTAGTGGAGAATTACGGGATCAAGAACATCAAATTCGTCGACGAGATGTTCGTGCTCAATAAGCATCATGTGATGGGTATCTGTGAGAAGTTGCAGAGCCGCGACTACGACGTCAACATCTGGGCCTACGCCCGGGTCGACACGGTGCAGGACGAGTTCCTCGATGCCCTCAAGGGGGCCGGGATCAACTGGCTGTGCCTGGGGATCGAAAGTGCCAGCGATCACGTTCGCGACGGGGCGCTGAAGAAATACGGCAACGACGACATCAAGGACGTGGTACGGCGCATCCAAGGGGCCGGTATCTACATCATCGGCAACTACATCTTCGGTCTGCCCGACGACAATGTCGCGCGCATGCAGGCGACCCTCGATCTCGCCCTCGACCTCAATTGCGAGTTCGCCAATTTCTATTCGGCGATGGCCTATCCGGGCTCCAAACTTTACGACCTCGCGGTCGCCAAGGGCATCGCGCTGCCCGAGACCTGGAAGGATTTCTCGCAACACGGCACCAACGCGCTGCCGCTTGCCAACGATCATTGCAGCGCCGCCGAGATCCTCGAGTTCCGCGACAACGCCTTCGATCAGTATTTTCACCATCAGCCCTATCTCGACATGGTGAACGCGAAGTTCGGGCAGGATGTGGTCGATCACCTCGACCGCATGGTGAAAATCCCGTTGCGGCGCAAGCTGCTCGAAGACCGGCAAGCGGCCTAAAGGGTCAAAGGGGGCATCCATGAATTTTATGACTGCGAAGACCACCGACCTCGCGGACAAGGCGGCGTGGCTGCGCCGTGAAATCTTCGAAATGGTAATACGCCAGAAGAAGGGGCATATCCCGTCGAGCTTCTCGTGCGCCGAGATTCTCACCGCCCTCTATTTCGGCGACGTCGTGCGGTATTCGCGCGGCTGGGCGGACGATCCGGATCGCGACCGGGTGATCATCAGCAAGGGCCATGCCGCCGCCGCGCTCTATCCGATCCTCGCCGATATCGGCTATTTCCCGGCCGAGGAATTGGCACGTTTCACGCAGCCGGGTGGTCTTCTCGGCATGTATGCGGACTTCCGTGTTCCCGGCATCGAGGGTATCTCCGGTTCGCTCGGGCACGGCATCGGCATGGGCGCGGGCTTTGCGCTCGCGGCGCGTATGGACAAAAAGGATTACCGCACCTTCGTCGTCCTCGGTGACGGTGAGTGCTACGAAGGGTCGATCTGGGAATCGGCAATGTTCGCCGCCCACCACAAGCTCGACAATCTCGTCGCCATCGTCGACCGCAATGCGCTGTGCATTCTCGGTCAAACCGAGGAACTGCTGGAGCTCGGCGATCTCGAAGACAAGTGGCGGAGTTTCGGATGGCATGCGGTGACCGCCAACGGCCATTCCTTCGATTCGTTGATGAGGGCTCTTTCCCAAGTCGGCGATACCAAAGGCAAGCCTCTGGCCATCATCGCCAACACCGTGAAAGGCAAAGGGGTTTCCTTCATGGAAGGCCGCTCCGAGTGGCACAATCGGATGCCGAGCGAAGAGCAAATTGCCCAGGCACGTGCCGAATTGGGCATCCTGGCGGCCCAAACGAACATGGCGGGGTAAGAAGGCGATGACTGCAGCAGACCAACCCTTGATGCGCGACGTGGTGATCGATGAGATATTCGCCGCCGCCAAAAACAACCGCGACATTCTGTTTATCAGCGCGGACTTGGGTGCCAAGGCGCTGGACGATTTCCGGCGCGATCTTCCCGATCAATTTATTCACGCGGGTATCTCCGAACAGAACATGGTCGATCTCGCCTCGGGCCTCGCCCTATCGGGTAAGACGGTATTCCTCTATGCCATGGCACCGTTCCTGACCGCGCGCTGCTACGAGCAAATCAAATGTGTGATCGCGTCGATGAATCTGCCGGTGACGTTTATTGCAGTCGGTGTCGGGTTGGGTTATGACCATGCGACGTTGACTCACTTCACTCCCGAGGATATCGCCACGATGCGCGCCATGAACGGCATCGAAGTTTTGAGCCCAAGTGACGCTGTTTCCGCCCGGGCGGTGGTCGACCGCGCGCTTGCCGATCCCGCCTTCCGCTATATCCGGTTGGAGCGGCAAGCCCAGGCTGAGCTCTATAACGGCAATGCCGGATCGGCTTTGGATCGCGGTTTCGCGGAATTGGCGACGGGCGAAGATGTCGCCATTCTCGCCTGCGGCTATCTGACCCATAAGGCGCTGCAGGCCCGTCAGGAACTGGCCGAAAAGGGGGTAAGCGCGGGAGTGATCGACCTCCTGCGTCTCAAGCCCATCGACGGCAAGTCGCTGGCGGCGGTCCTCGCGGACTATGAGCGGTTGGTGACGGTGGAAGAGCAGATTCTTGACGGCGGCATGGGCAGTGCCATCGCCGAAGCCCTGCTCGACGCCGGTATCATGAAGCCCATCAAGCGGCTCGGCATGCGGGACGGATTCGAAGTGGTCAACGGCAATCGGGATGAATTGCACGCGCTCTACGGTATCGGTACGGATGATATCGTTGCCGCGTCTGCCGCCGCCTGACGCCGATGGCCAAGGCGCAAACTGGGCTACAGATCAGGGCTGCGAGTCGCAGCTTCTCGCGCCATCCCGTCCTGCGCGCCGAACTCGAAGCGGCCTTTCCCGGCACGGTTTTTAACGAAGAGGGCGTGACTTTCGACGCCGAAACCCTGCCCGAATTTCTGGACGGGGCCGTCGGCGCCGTTATCGGTCTCGAACCGATTACTGGTCCTGTCCTCGATCAGTGTCCCTCCCTGCAAATCGTCGCCAAATACGGCGTCGGTCTCGATAACGTGGATACCTACGCTTGCGAAGAGCACAACGTCACCATCGGTTGGACAGGCGGGGTGAACCGGCTGGGCGTCGCCGAGATGACCCTGTGTTTCATGATCGGGCTGTCGCGCAACATCCTGCGCGCGGGAAACCAGCTACGCGGCGGTGTCTGGGAAAAGGAAGGCGGACGGACCTTATCGGGGAAGACCATCGGAATCATCGGCGTCGGCCACGTGGGCCGGGAGGTGATCCGTCTCCTGGAGCCGTTCGACTGTCATATTCTCGTCAATGATATCATCGATCAGTCGGCCTATTACGAAGAGGTCGGGGCCATCGAAAAAACAGCCGAGGAGATCTGTGCCGAGGCCGATCTGATCACCATCCATACGCCGCTGGACGACACCACCCGCGGCATGGTGAACGACGACTTTCTCGATCGCATGCAACCGCATGCGTACCTGATCAACGCCGCCCGGGGTGGGATCATCGATCAGCAGGCTCTGAAATTCGCCCTGACGTCGGGGACGATCGCCGGCGCTGCGATCGACGTTTTTCAGGCGGAGCCCTGTGACGACCGGGAGCTTCTCCAGCTCCCCAACCTGTTTGCGACCCCGCATATCGGCGGATCCGCCGAGGAATCCGTCCTCGCCATGGGGCGCAGCGCGATTAACAATTTAATCAGCTTTTTCAATCGATAATCGCCCTCAAGACGTTCTCAGAATACCCACAGGGGTAGGGCGAAATGAGGATTATCGTATTCGGCGGATCGGGGTTCCTCGGCAGTTATGTGGTCGACGAGCTTATCGCGCGCGGCCACGAGGTCAGCGTTTTCGACTGCCAACGGTCCAGCCACAACAATTCGCGTGCGAACGTCATTTTGGGCGATTTGCTCGACTCCGCAGCCGTTACGAATGCCGTCCAAGGGCATCAGATCGTATACAATTTTGCCGGGCTTGCCGATCTCAATGACTCCGTCGACCGGCCGGTCGAGACTGTTCGCCTCAACGTCATGGGCAATTTGAACGTTTTGGAGGCTTGCCGCCGGCACGACGTTTCGCGCTTCGTCTATGCCAGCTCGGTTTACGTGCATTCGCGCAAAGGCGCGTTCTATGGCGCGTCCAAGAAATCCTCGGAACTGCTTATCGAGCAATATGGCGAGTTGTACGGCCTCGACTATACGATTATCCGCTACGGCTCCGTCTATGGCGAGCGCGCAAACAGCAGCAACCGTATCTATCGTATCATCCGTCAGGCATTGACCGAGGATAAGGTTACTTTCGCCGGCGATGGAAGCGAGGAGCGGGAATACATCCACGGACGTGACGCCGCGAAGCTGAGCGCCGACATCCTGGACAGCCGATTCAAGAATCAGAACGTCACGCTTACGGGCGTCGAACGATTCCGCTATTCGGATTTGCTCGGCATGCTCAAGGAAATGATGAACGGGAAGATCGAGATCGAAATGCTCGATCAGGATTACAAAGGTCACTACACCATCACGCCGTATTCGTTTTCGCCGTCGGTGGGGGTCAAGCTGGTGAACAATCCAAGCATCGATTTCGGCCAGGGAATGTTGGAATGCATCGAACACGTCTTTGACGAGCTGCGCCACGAAGGTGCCGTTGTCGAGGAGACCATGACCACCATGTCCGCAGCCGAATAACGGGGATTGTACGACACTCATATGTTTTACGAACTAGCGGCAGATAGTTGGGGCGACGAGGAGCGTGCCGCGGTACAGCGCGTTGTCGATTCGGGCCGGCTGACGATCGGCCCGGAGGTGGCGGCGTTCGAAGAAGAGTTCGCGGCCTATTTTGGGCGCAAGTATGCCGTAATGACCAATTCGGGGTCGTCGGCCAACTTGGTGGCGGTGGCCAGTCTTTGTTACCGGAAAGACAGGCCGTTGCAGCGCGGCGACGAAGTCATCGTTCCGGCCATCTCCTGGAGCACCACCTATCATCCGTTCCAGCAATATGGATTGAAACTGCGTTTCGTCGACGTCGAGCTCGACACGCTCAATATGGATGTCAGCCGTCTGGAAGAGGCACTGACGCCTGCAACCCGCGCAATCGTCGGCGTCAGCATTCTCGGCAACCCGGCCACACTCGACGTGATGCGGGAATTTGCCGATCGGCACGGTCTCGTATTCCTCGAGGACAACTGCGAATCCATGGATGCGGAGCTGGATGGCAAGAAGGCCGGTAGTTTCGGCGATATCGGCACCTTCAGCACCTTCTTTTCCCATCACATCTCGACGGGGGAGGGGGGCGTCCTCACGACGGATGATCCGGAACTGTTCGGTTTGGCGCGGATGATCCGGGCTCATGGTTGGGTGCGCGATCTACCGGACTGGTCCGATCTCGTTGAGCGTACTGATGATGCCTTTTCGGAAGCGTACCGGTTCATTTTGCCCGGCTATAACGTGCGTCCGCAGGAGATCAACGCCGCCGTCGGACGGGTGCAACTCAAGAAACTTCCGCGCATGACCAAGATGCGGCGCAAAAACCTTGAGACGTTCCAAAAGCTATTCGCGGACGATCCCCGTTTCACCATCCAGCGGGAAAACGGCAGGTCGTCGTCGTTCTGCTTCACCATCATTCTCGATCCGGCCATGACGCCGAACCGTGATGTCGTATTCGATGCGTTGCGTGATGCGGATATCGGCTTTCGCATGATTACCGGCGGTTGCTTCCCGCGTCACGAGGCAATCCGGCATTTTGACTATTCGCTGGTCGGTGAGATGACCAACGGCGACCGGGCACACGATTACGGTTTCTTCGTCGGCAATCACCCGTTCGATCTAACGGAGCAGATCGAGAAACTTTATGAGGTTCTCGACGGCGTCTGTGCCGCTCCAGAGGTAAAGGATAAGAAGATTTGGCAGGTGGCATGAATATCCTGGTGACCGGCGGGGCGGGATATCTCGGCTCCGTCCTGGTGCCTGAGTTGCTCGAGGAAGGGCACCGGGTAACGGTCCTCGACAATTTCATGTGGCGGCAAAACAGCTTGGCTCATGTCTGTGCCGATCCCAATTTCGATGTCGTCAACGGCGATGCGCGCGACGAAGCAACCGTTAAGCCTTTGGCGAAAGCTGCCGATGCCGTAATCCCGCTCGCGGCTCTGGTCGGTGCGCCGTTGTGTGATAAGGACCCGATGGCAGCGACGACCACCAACCGGGATGCCATCAAGATGCTCCTCGGGTTGTTGTCGAAGGACCAGCGGGTTGTGGTCCCGATTACCAATTCAGGTTATGGCATCGGCGAGAGCGGAAAATTCTGCACCGAGGAAACCCCGCTCAAGCCGGTTTCGCTATACGGCCGGACGAAGGTCGATGCAGAGGAGATGGTTCTTGCCCGGGAGAACAGTATCTCGCTGCGGCTTGCCACGGTGTTCGGGATGGCACCGCGGATGCGCCTTGATCTGCTGGTAAATGATTTCGTCTATCGGGCGGTCAATGATCGTGCCGTCGTTCTGTTCGAAAGCCATTTCAAGCGCAACTACATTCATATCCGCGACGTGGCACAGGCGTTTCGTCAAGCTCTGTCGCGTTTCGAGAGTATGCGCGGCGAACCCTATAACGTCGGTCTGTCCGATGCCAACCTGTCGAAATGGGAACTGTGCGAGAAGATTAAGAAGCACGTTCCGGGGTTCGTGTTTTTGGAAGCCCCGGTTGGTGAGGACCCTGACAAGCGCGACTATATCGTTTCCAACGAAAAGATCGAACGCGCCGGGTTCAACCCGCGTTGGAGCCTCGACGACGGTATCCGTGAGTTAATCAAGGGATACCGCATGATCCGCAACACCATTTACAGCAATGTCTAACGGCACCCGACGGGCTGAAAACACTCTTCTCGCCGTTTACGATTTCGCCAGCTCGCGCATTTCGTTCGATTTTTTCAGCTTTCTTGTTCTGGCCGAGGTTGAGCGGCGGAAGCTTGATCTCGATGGTATTCGTCTTGTTGTCGTTCCGGCGGACGGGGACGGGTTCCATCCCAACGTTCAATATGATCTCAAGCAGAAACAATGGCGGTTGCGCAACGTAATTTTGAGCGGTGTGACTCTGCTTCCTTCATGCGTGGGAATAACGATGTGTCACTCCCGTGCTTTGGCGGAGGAACTTCTGTCCCGCTGGCAGGGCGATGTGTTTCCGTCGGGATACGAAGTTTTTCAACCCGTCGTTAGATGGCAGATGGGCTGGATCGTCCTTGCGGCGCACCTCGGAGAAAACCTGCAAGTGTTCCGCGCGTCCGCTCAGGCGAGAGCCTATGCGCAACAGTGGCTGTCTGGACGCGCCGATGGCCGCCGTTCCGTGGTTTTGACGTTGCGCGAAGCATCACATAACGCACAACGGAACACCGAACTCAAAGAATGGGCGGCATGTGCGCGTCAGCTCGCCGCCGACGGTTTTCACCCTGTTATCGTTCGCGACATCGAAACGGCTTTGGAACCGATACCGGAGGAGTTCGACGGGATCGACCTGATGTCAGAGGCGGCATTCAACCTGGATTTGCGGTTCGCATTGTATGAGCTGGCCTATTTCAATCTTGTGCCATCCAACGGTCCGCCAACTTTGGGTTGGTTCGACCGGAACGTGAAGTTCGCTTATTTCGCGACGGGCGATTGGCTGTATGACGATCCGCCCCCCATGGAGGGTATGGGCATTGCGCGGGGCGAGAAGTTACCGTTCCACAATCGGTTCCAGCGAATGTATTGGTGTGACAGCGATACGAACGTGCTTGTCAGTGCCGCGCGAGAACTCGCAGCGGATATCGAGGCAACGGCGCCCGGCCCCGAGATGGAAGAAGCTCTCAATCCTGTTTCGTCGTGCCGATTGCCGCTCGATAAGCTGGCCGCACGTTTCCTACGCGCGGACGAGTGGGAACTGGCAGTGGCGGCATGCGCTGCTGGATCGGATCGAGGAGACAGTAGTCCCGATCTGCAGCGAATTGGGAGGCTTGCAGCCGAAAGACTACGTTCTTCTCGAGATGCGACTCATGGAGATGCAGCAGATTTTCAGCGCGCTCGAAAATTGGCCGAAAGTGGTTCATTTGAGCAAGCTGAAAAATTGCTACGCAATCTTATGGACCGCCTGCCGGCAGCATGTGAGCCCTATGTTGATCTCGGTCTCATCTTGGAAGCTCAGCAAAAGTACCAAGAGGCTGCGGAGGTATATGGGCTGGCAGTACAAAGGGGCGTGGCCGCGCCGGAAACGGTGTTCAGGCTTGGTCGGGTGATGGAAGCTCTCGGTCAAATGGAGAATGCGCTGGACTGCTATGAGCACCTCGTCGACGTGGGCTCGAAAAGCCCGGCAGTGCATGCCGCGCTGGCCGCGGCGCGTCAAGCCGTTGCAGGCTAGGCCGAAGATGTCGCGGTCAAATCTCGCCACGATCGACTGCTTTATTCTTGCCGGTGGGCTGGGAACGAGGCTGGCCTCGACGGTGCCTGACCTCCCCAAGGTGCTGGCTCCTATCGACGGTGTTCCGTTCCTTGCGGTTCTGCTTGGCTGGCTCAAAAGTTTTGGCGCGCGCCGCGTCGTCATCGGCTTGGGACATCGCGCCGATCAGGTTTTGTCCTATTTGGAAACATCGCCAATCGATGGGCTCGATATCGTTCCGATTATCGAACCGGCGCCTTTGGGTACTGCCGGTGCGCTTCGGTTTGCCGCTGAATACTTCTCGACGGACCCTGTGTTGATGCTTAACGGCGATAGTTTCGTTGACGCCGATCTTGATGCGTTTGTCACCGACCACGCGGCGTCGGGAGACGAGGTTTCCTTGTTGTGTACGCATGTCGACAATACGGAAAGGTTTGGAGCGGTTGTTGTCGGGTCAGACGGTGCCATCGAGGCGTTCCACGAAAAGGATGAGGGATGCCACGGGGGCGGGATCATCAATGCGGGTGTCTACCTGTTGAGCCGGTCATTTCTAAATCGGTTAACGGAATATGAACAGGGATCGCTGGAAAGGGACGTCTTTGCGAGAATGCCGCGGAAATCCCTTCATGCCTTCGTCTCCCCGGGCGTGTTTATCGATATCGGAACGCCCGAAGATTATGCGAGGGCCCCCAGCATCTTAGGGCCTTATTTACCCATCCAAAGCTAGGCTCAGTGAGCGCAACGACGGATCGCTCATGATCATTAGCAGAACCCCCTTCCGCGTTTCCCTATTCGGTGGCGGCACCGATTATCCGGCGTGGTATCGCCGTTACGGTGGCGCCGTTATCGGGACGACCATCGACAAGTACTGTTATTTGAGCGTCCGCTACCTGCCGCCATTCTTCGAACACAAGCATCGGATTGTTTGGTCACAGATCGAGCTGCCCAACGATGTCGAGGAGATCAAGCATCCAGCGGTACATGCCATTCTGGATGACATGCATTTCGACGACGGGCTGGAGATCACCTACACTGCGGATCTGCCTGCGCGTTCCGGCCTCGGAACCAGTTCGTCTTTCTCGGTTGGTCTCCTCCACGCCTTGTGGGCCCTCAAGGGGAAAATGGCGACCAAGAAATGTTTGGCCGATGAAGCGATCCGCATCGAGCAGGACGTTATCGGCGAGGCCGTCGGCAGCCAGGACCAGATCTGGGCCGCCTATGGCGGGCTTAACCGTATCGAGTTCCATCAGGATGGAGGCTACGACGTTCAGCCGATCATCCTCAGCCCGGACCGTCGCCGCGCCTTGAAATCGTCGTTGATGCTGTTCTTTACCGGATTTTCGCGCAATGCGGCCGAAATCGCCGAGAAGCAGATTGCTAATTTCGGCAAGAAGAAGTCCGAGTTGGAGGCGCTGGCCCAGATCGCGGACACCGCTGGTGACGTGCTCAACGGCACTGGCGACATTGCCCGAGAGATTGGCGGGCTTTTGCACCAATCCTGGATGTTGAAGCGCGGTATTGCCGATGGTGTCAGCACCAATGCCGTCGATGATATCTATGGTGCCGGACGGGATGCCGGGGCAATTGGCGGCAAGCTCTTGGGCGCAGGCGGCGGCGGATTCATGCTGTTCGTAGTCGAACCCGAGAAGCAGGCTGCCGTCCGCGCCGCGTTAAAGGATCTGATCCACGTCAATTTCGATTTTGACGCCGGCGGCAGCAAAATTGTGGTCTACGAACCCGATGGGCTAGGCAACGGCTCCGTCGGGAACCCGGCGGTTGAGCCGTTCCGGCTCGCCGTTTGACATCTTGGCGCCGCCAACCGGCTGGCGCATCGCCGGTTTATTCCGCTAATTCTGCTTCGAGATAGAGCTTCGGACACTGCTGGTCGAGGAGACGGATCACGCGCTGTGTCGTCGCATCGATAAGCTGTGCCATTGCTTCGAAACTTCGTATGCGCTGCTCCTCATCAGCGGTCGCTATCGCAACATCTTTCTTCAGTCCAAGGTATTCGGCAGTTCCCCCCATTTCGGGCAAGACCGCTTCCATGAACTCATCGGCAAACATGAAAAAGCTCTGATCTCGATGGGTGTCGTGGGGGATATGACGGAACGCATTCGAAATTAACTTGAGGGTAGGCCGGCCCGCTAAAAGCGGCATCAACGGAAACCATTGATCCCAAAACGGCATGCCGAGGCAGAATTTCTTTTCTCCCCATACATCCGGGAGATGTCGGTCAAAAAAGAAAAAGTCGAATCCCCACGGATCCAGCTTGGGATCTAACTCGCCGGTTCCCTCGATAAAGGAAGGGACTTCCACGCGTGGTCCGAATATGAAGCCTTCCGAGACCCTGCTCGCGATGAAGGAGGGGAGATTGCCGCTTTCGGCAATATGGATATCGGAATTAATGATGCCGACGACTTTCCGGTCAGAGCGGCGAAGAAAGTCGACCATGTCGGTTATGAAGACGAGGGGCTTGCCGACAATCGGTTTGGCCGTCCGCAGTATTGGCGCGAAGTCGATCCCGGGAAAATCGGGCCGCAACTGGTCGATTTCCTCGGGTACATTGAGCGACGTCACGTCGAAACCCGCCCGAAGCCAGCTTTCTACCGCGCGCTGTTGTACCTCGAGCCTGGCGCCCGGCGCGATGCTCGTGGCGACAAGAATTGATTCGGATTTCGGCGCCGTTCTCAATGCTTAACCAATCCCTAATTTTTCGCCAAATTCAAGTGAGAAAATATAATAATTTCAATGGGTTCTGGATATTATTCCGGCAGCCTCATTAAGAAATTGTACAAGAATTCGGCTTAATTTTTTCCTTACTATTCCGGATGATTCTACGGATGCCGCGCTGTCAAAGACGGCGGCAGGCAGCGCTCGAAAGGGCGATTAATCCGATCAACAGGATGAGGTCAGGTCGTTGGCAAAGCAGGCATTGGAAACAGGTACGAGAGGCTACCGTTTTACCGTCAGCGCGGAACCCGCTGATCGTGGACGTTTTCATTTGCCCGAAGGATCTGCATCCCGAGATTCAACCGTTGAAGCATTGGCAGGCGCGTAATGGAACAGGCTACCCCAGGAACACGTCACGCTGAGTGTCTTACGGCACGCGACAAGGTCAAGTCCCTTGGTGAATTGAAACACATCGTGGAAGCTGCGAAATCGCGGGGCGAATCCGTCGTTCTGGCGCACGGTGTGTTCGACCTCCTCCACATCGGCCATATCCGCCACCTTGAGGCGGCGGCGAAAGAGGGCGACGTTTTGGTGGCGACTGTTACCGTCGACTGCCATGTGAACAAGGGGCCCGATCGGCCGGTGTTCACCGATCAGCTGCGTGCCGAGGCGGTAGCCGCTCTCGAGCACGTCGATTGGGTGGCGATCAATCACGAACCGACCGCCGAGAACGTGATCAAGGCCCTGCAACCGGACGCCTATGTAAAGGGTATCGAGTACAAAGACAGCGAAAACGACATTACCGGCAAGATCGACGGTGAATGCGGATTGGTGCAATCCTACGGCGGGCGCGTCGTATTTACCGAAGACATTACCTATTCGTCGTCGTCGCTGATAAACCGATATCTCGACGTTTTCGAGCCGTCTCTGAAGAACTACCTGGAAGGTGTTCGCGACGGCGGAATGATGGACCGGCTAAATGGATTGCTCGACAAGGTGCAGGATATGAATGTCCTGTTCATTGGCGACGCAATTATCGACGAGTACCGCTACATCAAGCCATTGGGAAAATCTCCCAAGGAAAACATGATTGCGACCCTCTATGAGGACAACGAGGTATTCGCCGGCGGCGTGTTTGCGGCCGCCAATCACATCGCCGGATTCTGCAAGAGCGTGGAGATTGTCACCGGTGTGGGGGACGACGGCTACCTCGAATTTGCGCAATCGGCGTCGAAGCGGAACGTCAAGATCAGTGGCGTCGTCCGCAAGGGTACGCCGACGACCCGCAAGTGCCGTTATATCGATACGGGCTATAACGTTCGCAAGTTGTTTGAAGTTTATCACATGGACGACAGCCAGTTTTCGGGTGCGGACGAACGCGCGCTGTTGGACGCCGTCTCTGAACGGGCCAATGCTGCCGACATCGTCATCGTGACCGACTTCGGTCATGGGCTGATGACCGACAGGGTTATCGCGCGGCTGACCAAAGAAGCAAAGTTCGTCGCCGTCAATGCACAAAGTAACAGCGCCAACTTGGGCTTTAACCTGATCACTAAATATCATCAGGCCGACTATATCTGTATCGATCAACCCGAGGCGCGTCTTGCGGTGATGGACAACCATTCCCCCATCGAGCAGGTGACCAGCGAGATGCTGCCGGAACGGATCGATTGCCCGCGCATCGTCGTGACCCGCGGCAAGAATGGTTGCTTGGCGTATGAACGGGATCATCCGTTAAAGTTGATCCCGGGATTTACCAATTCGATCGTCGACACCGTTGGCGCCGGCGACGCCTTTTTTGCCGTATCTGCACCGTTTGTTTGCGCCGGTGCCTCCATGGAGGATGCCGGTTTCATCGGTAACGCGGCAGGCGCCATGAAGGTCGGAATCGTCGGTCATCGCCAATCGGTAGACCGGGTGCCGTTCCATAAGTTTGTAACGACATTGCTGAAGTAACATGCCTGAAATCGATTTCATTACTAGCGTTCACACCGGGTCCAGCCGCAATTATCTGGAGCGGGTCGTCGACCACGACAAAGCGGTATGCGCTGAAATTGCGCGCCAGTGGGGGGCGGATTATTGGGACGGCGATAGAAAATATGGCTACGGCGGCTACCGATATGACGGGCGATGGCGCCCTATCGCCGAAGCGATGGCGAAGCACTATGACTTGAAGGCCGGTGACAAAATTCTCGATATCGGGTGTGGAAAGGCCTATCTACTGTATGAATTCACGCAGGTCGTTCCTGGCATCGAAATCACCGGAGTCGATGTATCAGAATACGGCATTGCTAATGCAAAACCGGAAATCAAGGACCGCTTGCAGCGGGCTTGTGCGACGCATCTTCCCTTCGAAGACAATGAATTCGATTTCGTTTATTCGATCAATACGCTGCATAACTTGATGAACTTTGAACTTCATCAAAGCCTTCAAGAAATTTCCCGCGTCAGCCGAAGTGACAAGGGCTATATAGTCGTGGAGTCCTACCGGGATGAACGTGAAAAAGCCAATTTGCTGTATTGGCAGCTTACGTGCGAGACGTTCTATCGGCCAGAAGAATGGACCTGGCTGTACCGGCTGGCTGGGTACGAGGGCGACTACGGGTTCATTTATTTCGATTGAAATCGGCGAAGGTCGGCAAGCGAAACCCGGAGGTCGCTACCTCTGGGCAATAGTAATCTAGATGAGCCGATCAAGAGTGTCAGCCATACTCGGCGCGGGCCATTCGAACAATTCGATTGCCCGTGTGGCATCAATGGTGAAGCTTGTCGCATTGCCGTCGATTCGGGCGTCCAGACGTGACGAAGATCCAATTTTTTTCTTAAGTCGTTCCACAACCTCACCGACGGGCATCGTGTCGCCGGCGGCCAAATTGACGATTTCGGCACCGCTCCAGGAACGTGTGGCCAAGCTCCGGACAAACGCCGCGAGATCGTCGACATGAACGACATTGTTGAACGGCGTATCGGGATTGACGAAGGAAACCGGCTCATTGCGGCGTAATTTTTCGAGAACCCCGGTCAGCCATCCATGTTTGGCTCCGGGGCCGACGACGCCCGGAAGCCGTATCGACAGGGATGGAAGGCGATCTCCAACTTCCGCAAGCATCTGTTCGCCAAGGCGTTTTGTCACCGCATAGGCGGGCGGGTCTACAATCGGTGTCGCCTCGGAAACGATAGCGTCCGATACGCGTCCATAGATGGAGATTGCCGAGAAGAAAATAAAACGCTTGGTCTCCGCTTCGAGGGCATAATCGATTAGTTTGCGGACAGGTTCCACGTTTTCCCGTGCAAGTTCAGCGGCCGTTACGCCTTTCACTCCCAACTTGGCGGCGGCATGGACGATGGTGTCAGTGCGATAGGGGAGGCCGCCGGGATCCTTGATATCTGTTTCCACAATTTGAAGGTTGCCACCCCCCGTTAAATCGGTTGACCGGTTGGGTCGTATCACGGCCACGACTGGGATGCTTGCGGCGGTTAAACAATTGACCACTGCCGAGCCGCAATAACCGCCTGCGCCGGTAACAATGGTTGTTTCTGCTGGCGATGGGCGTTCAACGGTTTGGGCAATGACGGATTCGCTGAAGGCGTTCAAGCCATCGATGTCGTCCCGGGCCGGTGCCCATGGCGCAAAGATGCAATCGTTCTCTCCGAGAAAGGGTCCTTCGGTCGTCTCATGATGGATAACATAGTCCGTAACAGGAAAATCGGCGTGATATACCCCTTTGTTAATTCGGTAATAAACGTCACCGTTTTCGCCGATAACTTTGTGGTCTATGAGCGCACCTTCTTCGTCAAAGATCATCATGAGCATCTTGCCTTCGATGATATGGAAGGACTTTGATTTGTTGAGATGCTTTTTGGGAGGATGAATGCGAGCGCGGTGCTGATATATGATCATCTCGTGCACGCCGTCGTCATTTGGGCCCTCATGTAAAGACAAGCGTGCGTTTTCGCCGGTCGCTTCCGCCGTTCTTTTGAGTTCATCCATCAAGCGCCGGCCAACGGATGTCACGGGGTTTACGGAGAAGTAACCGGCAGATTTGGCTTTAGAGTCGCGACGGGTTGTTTTGGGATCGTGGATCGAGACATCGGACTTTGACATGAATCTCGTCCTCAACTCGCGTACGCACTTGCGTCGTGCTGGCTGGGTAGCAGGTGACCGATGCTCTTCGACGAGAAGTCACAGCTTTCCAGATCCTCCACCGACAGCCCAAAGGCGTCGAAGCGGTCCTGCCAATAGGACGAGGTTGCGAGGCGTGTCTTGAGGCGCTCGATCAATTTCGGCTCGATAGCACCGAATTTTCGATGTTGGAGAACGCCCAGGAAATAGAGCGCGAAACCGTTCTCGGGCGAAATAACGTCGGCAAGAACATTCAGATGCGCGATCAGTTGATCGATCTTCACCGGGTTACTCTCGTGAAAGATACGGTGAAAGTTGAGGTGGTAATTCATGAAGAACCAAATATCGGTCAGCTGTTCCGGCGTCGGAATGGCATCGAGCGGGATGTTGGCAAAGGCTTCGCGGAAATCGGGTGTCGCGAGTTGCCGTCCTTGCTCAATCTCGGTCTGCTTGCCGTAGGCGCCGCCGTTGAAGCGCAGATCCTTGCTTCCCGTCTGCTGGATCAGCCCTTGGGCGACCATGGCATCGTAGAGGGGGGTGTTGGGAAGCGGCTGCAGTTGGCTGACACGGTACCAATCCAAATCCATCTGGCGGGCGACGCTAATGGTATCGAAGACCATTTCCATGGTCTCGCCGGGGAAGCCAACCATCAGGAAGACGCTGGAGTGAATTTGGTCGTAGTTGCGCAGGACTTCGGCGGCGGCAAGGAAGGTCTCGACGGTGCCCGGTTTACGCACAGAGCGTAGGATGTCACGGTTACCCGATTCCATGCCGATATTGAGGGCGATGCAGCCGCTTTCGGCGGCCGCCGAGATCACTTCCTCGGTGCAGGATTTAGCGATCACGCCATTGGTGGCATCCCACGTCAGGTTGAGGTCGTGGCGCACCATTTCGTTGAATAGGGAAACGGCCCGTGCGTGATCTTTGAGGAGGTCGTCGTCGAGCCACATGATGTGCTCGATGCCGTGTTCTTCTTTCAGCAGTTTGAGTTCGTCGATTACCGATCCGACACTGCGTTGCCGCACGCCGGTGCCATTGAAATTCCGCACGCTACAGAAGGTACACTGGGCCCGGCAGCCGCGGTTCGACAGTACCGTGGCAAATTTGGTGTCTTTGGGCTTGAAGCAGTAGAACGCGCCGATTGTCCCCGCGCCCGAATAGGAACCGACATCGATCAGGTCATAGGCCGGGACGGTGTCGATCTCCTCGATACCGGGCACGAGCGGCTGCAGGAAGCGCAACCGTTCGCCGCCGCTGTCGAGAATGACCTGGGAGAGTTCTTCCACGGGCGTCTTGCCGCCGACGACGGCGGCAAAGGTCTTGATTGCCATGTCGCCCTCTCGCAGGAAGGCGATGGACGCGGCGGGAACGTCGTCCAATACCCGTTCGACGTCGTTGGTCACGTGAACCCCGCCGACTGCGACTGGCCGGCCGGTCGCCCCGATGCGTTCGCACACATTCTTGAATGAGCCGTGCGTCATGGTGAACATGCAGGTGACGCCGACCAGATCGGGGTCGAACGCGTCGAGCTCTGCATCCAGGCGGTCCTGCCAGACGGCGTCAAAATCGAACTCTTCTGCCGTCTCGGCGGTGCGGCACTGCTGCAAAATTTCGTCGTTCAGGTTGCAGATGCGGACGTCGACGCCTTCGTCCCGCAGATGCTGAGCGATGAGCAATAGGCCGTAGGGCGGATAGTTGGTGTAGCGGCCCCGTTTGGCGGTATCGAAACGGAACAGCGACGCGTCGGCATCGGGCGGCGTTACCAATAACACCCGCTCTAGCTTACCCTTGGGGAAGAATTTCGAGAGCATTGCTTCGGCGCGTCGCAGCGCGCCGCTGTCCATTTGTTCGAATCTGTTGAGGCTGATCTCGTTCATGCCGGTATCGCCTGCGATTGCATCATTTTCGCGTCGATCATCGCTACTTTGTTAGCGACGGTGATCCACGGGCTCTGCAATTGGTGGCCCGTCGCCGCAACATACTTTTCGGAGCGCAGCCAGCTTTTTGCCGGCCTCGGTTCCGTAAACGGGAGCGAGGCGAAATCCGTTTTCTCGAAGGCCATATGTTTGCCCAGCGTGCTCGCGTCGGCGATCCAGCGGCCGAGGTTGGCGCGCACCACCGGTGGGTTGGCAGCGACATGAAACAGACCGCGATGGTCGTCCTCGAACAGGCGGATCAATGCCTGGCTGAGGTCGCGCACGTCGGTAAGGGTGAACAGATTGTCGGTAGCGAGGCGCGCCGTTCCGTTGAGAAGGGCGGCATAGGTGCTTTCGATGGGACAGCGGGGATTGGCTTCGGGTGAAATGGTCCAGCCGGTGCGCACCACGCACCAATCGCCGGCGCGGGCGCGCAGGTAATCCTCCACTTCGACTTTCTGGCGCCCATAAAGAGTGAGCGGGACGGGAGCGTCGTCTTCCGTGTAACCTTCGTCGCTCCGGCCGTCGAAAACCATCTCACTGGACAGGAAGAATAGTTTTGCGCCGGCATCATTGGCTTCGTCAATCAGGCGGCAGGTCGCATCGACGTTGATGGCCTGCGAGGCCTCCGGATTGCGAAACACCCAGTTGGGATCGATCTGGGCCGACAGCAAAAATACCGCGTCATCGTGGCCGAAGTCCGGCACGGCTTCATAGAGGAAGTCCCGGGTCAGATCGAACCGACGAAGGTCGCTCCCGGGCTGGGTTAGATAAGTCCCAATAACATCGTGACCCGCGCGCTTCGCGTCGGCGCGCAGTTGGCGGCCTATGAGACCTGAGGCGCCGAGAATGATAATTCGCACGATATCTCCTCTGACATCTAGAATTCTTGCCGTTTCCTTGGAACGCGAATGGCGCCGCGGTCCAAGCGTAACCTATTGAAAAACAGTATTTTTATTCGGGATCAGGGCGTGCAAATCTTCCGTCAGTAGACCTGTTTGGAGGATTTCTCGGACCTGCCAGATATCTTCGACGCGTTCGATTTGGGCGCGGTTCTTTATGCTCAGTCCTTCGACAGCTGCGTGAAGTTCGGCGCCGCAATCGAGTATCCGGTGGTAGATATCGAGCCGCCGGTCTCGGCGTTCCGGCAACATGAACAGGCTGTAGCAAATCATGCCGCTCAGCCGGGGCATGTCGCGGAGCACGTTCTCGAGAACCATATAGGCGTTCTTGGGCGACAACTCGGTTGCGCTGAGCAGGAACTCGAGATTGTTCTGTTTCGCATATTCACGAATGACCATGTTCTGAACATGCTGAGGGGTTCGATTGCCGTTGATGGGCCGGCTGGCGATGTAACCACGGTATCCTTGGCGTTCAGTCATGAAAGCCTCCCGGTTCTTTGTAAGACATACCCAAGCGGGTGGCGGGCCGTAGCGTGATCGGTTCGAAGAATTCGCCGAACTGTTTGTCGGCGTAGGGCGACAACAGGCTCTTGAAGCGGCAGTTCATGGACCAGCGGGTGGTGATTTCCTGATTGACCCGATTGCCATGCAACAAGTTCTGGGAAAACAGCAGGAACTGGCCGAAGCCGACATTCATCCATAGGAGATCGGGTTCGATGGATCGGAAGAGAGCTTCCGAATCCTGCTCTTCGAAATCGGCAAGATTGTCCATGACCTGACTGTTTTTCGCCGGAGGCAGCAGGTACATGCTCTTGCTGGCATAACAGTCGACCAAGGGCAGCCAAACCACCACTTCATAGGGTGAATCGCCGTTGAGCGAATCGGCATGAACCGGGAGGAGGGAGCTCTCGTCCCCCGGCATTTGAATGCTGAGATTGATATTCCGCTGCATCGCCAATTCGTTGCCGACCAGGGTTTCGATGGCCTGCCGGGCGAGCGCGAAATAGGCTGGCCGGAACCAGTCGAGGCGTTTCATGCCACCGAACACCGCCAGACGAAGCGCGTTGAGTGTGTCGGGGGTGACATGGCGGCCGATGTTATCGAGAAATTCCCCGGCGTCGCTGGGAGGAGCCATGCCGAGATGGGTGGCGGCGAGATCGACGACGGCATTCCGAATCCGTTCCAGCGCTGCGGTATCTTCCACTTGGCCGATATGATAGCCGGCACTGAGAAAGTCCGACGACATGTCGCGCTCGCGCGCGCTCATGAAACTATAGGCCGGTTCCTGGGTGAAGTTGCCGTCCATTACGCCGCCTCATCCGCCGCCGTTGCCCGCCGGATCGTTTCGGCGATTTGGAAGGGCTGCAGCCCATAGCTCCGCATCATCGTGTCCTGCGAGCCGTATTCCCGGGTGAAGGCATCCGGCACGCCAAGTCTTTCGACGTGGGGCATCTGGGTGCCGAGCGTATCGCTCAGGGTTTCGAGAATGGCACTGCCGAGGCCGCCAGAGCGCAGGTGCTCATCGAGAGTGAAGATCGACGACACGCCGCGTGCCAGATCGGTAATCAGATCGGCGTCCAAGGGCTTGATGGTGTGGAAATGGACGACGCCACAGGTCACACCGGATTTAGCCAGCATTTCCGCCGCTTCCAAGGCGCGTCCGGTCATCACGCCGCTCGATGCGATCAGCACGCTTCCCGGCCGGCGCATGACGATACCCTTGCCGATGTCGAAACCGGCGTCTTCGTCGGAGACGATGGGATCCCCGCCTTTGCCGAGGCGAACATAGATCGGATGCGCCCAATCGAGGGTCTGGGGCATGGCGCGTTTCATCTCTTCCGCGTCGGCGGGGGATACTACGGTCATGTTGGGCAACGAGCGCATCAAGGCGATGTCGTCGATGGCGATGTGCGTCGGCCCCAACGGCGCGTAAACGAACCCGCCGCCGTTGGCGATGAGCCGCACCGGCAGATCGTGCAGGCAGACGTCCATCGCGACCTGCTCGAAACAGCGTCGTGTCAGAAACGTCGCAATCGTGTTCACGTAAGGGACATACCCTTCGAGCGCCAGGCCCGCTGCCATGCCGATGATGTTGGCTTCGGAGACGCCTTCCATGAAAAATCGGTCGGGCATCTCTTCGCGGAACTGATCGAGCACGCCGGGTCCAAGGTCGGACCCGATGAACACCACGCGGTCGTCGGTCTTGGCCAGTTCGTAAACCATATCGAGACTGGTGCGGCGCATCAGGCGTTCTCCACGGCACGGGTGAGATCGGCGATATCCTTTGGGCTCAAGCGGGATTTGTGATGCCACTCCGCCTTGTTCTCCGCGTAGGAGACACCGCGGCCCTTTATCGTGTGACAAATCACCGCCGTTGGGCGGTTCGGTTCCAGCGGCAGGGCAGACAGGACAGCCCGCAGCGCACCCACGTCATGTCCGTCGACTTCCACGGCGGCGAAACCGAAGCTACGCCATTTCTCGGCGAGCGGCTCCAGCGGCTGCACATAGTCGGTAGGGCCATAGCTTTGCAGCTTGTTGTAATCGATCAGGGCGACGAGGTTATCGAGTCCGTGCTTGGCGGCGCACATGGCACCTTCCCAAACCGATCCTTCGTTGATCTCGCCATCCCCCATGACGACGAAGACCCGGCTGCCGTTCCCGCGCATACGGGCGGCGAGGGCCATGCCGATGCCGGCCGATAGGCCGTGTCCGAGGGCTCCCGTGGAAAACTCCACACCCGGAATCTTGCCGTATTCGGGATGCCCGCCGAGCTTGGATGTCGGATGGCAGAAGGTGCTGAGGTCTTCCTTGGGAAAGAATCCCTTATCGGCGAGGAGCGCATAAAGAGCGAGGCACCCGTGTCCCTTGCTGAGGATACACCTGTCGCGATTCGTCCAGGCCGGATCGTCGGGCCGGTAGCGCAGGACGTCGTCATAGAGAACGCGGAAGATCTCGATCAGGGAGAAGGTCGAGCCGATATGCCCCCGTCCACCGCCTTCCAAGGCGGTAATGACGAGCTTACGGAGCGCGACGCTGCGCGCGTCCAATCCCGGCGCCGCGGATAGGGGTTCGGCAAAGGCCGGTTCGGCATTCATCGCCCAAGCGTCCGGTAGAGCTTGAGGGCGGTTGCCAGCATGTTTCTGGACTTCAGCAATTGGGCCTGCCTCCTGTGCTCGATGACTTCGTTTTCGCCCGTTGAGCTAATTTGAGCCCCATCTTGCAAATAAATGTTTAACAAAATCAGGCACCAGCGAAGCCCGTACAGGGGCAGGACAAACTGCAATTTTTGGCGGAATTTGGGGGTTTCTCGGAAGATGTTGGTGCAGGTCTCGGTGATCGAGCGCTTGGCGCCGTCATCGAGGTCCATGCCGGGGTGAAGAAGGGTGTCGGAAACCAGCTTGGTGGGGTCGTCCCAGCCGAAATACTCGAAATCGAGGAAAACGACCTCGCCGTTGGGGCGCCGCAGGGCGTTGTGGAAGCCGAAGTCCGATGGGCTCAGTGTCCAGCCAGAGGCGGGGAGGGGCTGCTTGGCTGAAATCGCCGCCCGCTCGAGAAGATTGAGAATGCCGTCGCATATTTCGTCGGTTGCCGGATCGAATTCGTCGAGCAGATAGTCCTTGAGACCGTAGTTGATCACCTCGTCCAACCGTTCCCGCCGTGCCCGAATCTGTGTGATCGTGTCGGTGACGGAAAAGCAGGCTTCCGAAGCCAATGGAAGATGAGACGCGCGGTCGCTCCGGCTTAAATCCTTCAACCGTGCGATGAACGCCGTCGCCCTTGTAATGTCGGATCTTTCGGGAGTTTGAATCGGCACGCCGTCGATCCATTCGAAAAGGGCGGCACCGTCCGATGCGTCGTGGGCGACGAGCCGGGGAATGCACGATACGCCTTCGCCGGTTAGGAATTCGACGGCGGCGACCTCGGTTTTAAGCCGGTCTCGCGGATCCCGCGGGTCGCGGCGGTAGAGTTTCAGCGCATAGGAGTCGGGGCCGGCGGTGATTTTATAGAGCCCATTGTTGCCGCCGCCGGTGATGATTTCCGCACTTTCTATTTCGGCTCCGCAGAGACGTTGGCCAATTTCCACGGCAATATCCGGCGGCGACGTTTCAACCAGCGCTAAAGACGGCATCAGCGATCATCTCCCAAGAACGGTAAGCAGGGCAGTCGGCTCCCCTTGAACCCGGGCCGCCGGACTCACTCTCCGGGCCGCCATCGGGCGCATAGAGATAGCGGTGGACGTCGTCGGGAAATCCCGGATGGGCAAATACTTCGACGAGGTCGTCGATAAAATGGGTGCATCCCAATTCGGAAATCCGGCGAACCTTGGCGTCGCGCGTCGCTTCGAAGAAGACATGCTGTTTTGGAATCCCATAGCGATCTTCTTCGTAGAGACCTTGTTTCGCCATCCAGGCCGAGGCCGCTTCGCGGAGGTTTACGCCCTCCTGATCCAGGGTCGCGTATTTGGTTTTGTGGCTGACAACGAAAACGTCGGCGCCCTCGTCTTTACAGCGGCGGAAGAACGCTTCGGCGCCGGGGGTGAAACGGGCCTCGCGCATCATGGGACCGTAAACCCGTGCCTGTAGGGTTTGCCACTTCGTTTCGCCATCGGGAAGCGACCGAATGTTGTCGCGCAGTTGCCGTTTCGACATTTCCGTCGGAAAGTCGCCGTCGCCGATCCAGCCGGCCTCCACGGCGGCCGCGTGAAAGACACGATCATAATCCACGATCGTGTTGTCGAAATCGATGCCGATACGGAGGCGGTTGTTCATTGTCGTTACGCCGGTCTGATGACGGCCACCAGGCTGCTTCCGTCCGAAATGTCACGCGGCATTTGCCGCCCGCATTTCCGCAGCGACGTCGCGGAACCAATCGCCGTGGATGGGAACCGGATGATCCAAGCCACCGCCCTTGATCTGCTCTGCCATCACCATGGCTTGATCGATAATGTCGTCGATATCGATGTATTTGTAGCTTCCCGCCCGGCCGATGGAGACGATGCCCTCGGGCATGTTCTCGAAGTATTCTTGGGCGTGCGCGATCTCGGTCTTGATCGGGTAGGGGTAGAGCTTGTTGGTGAGGGACGGCATCTCGAGGCCAATAAAGGTCGAGTCGGATTTGTGCCCCGTGAACTTCTTGTATTCGACTGCGCGGGTGAAAGGTTCGCCGCCGGCGTAATAGACGAAGTATACGTTTTCCGGGAAGGCGAACTCGACCGGCAGGACAATCTTGAGGAACTCCCGCCCAATGAAGGGAAGCTCGCCATAAGCAGGTCCCATCAGGACATCGGGAGAAACCGTGCTGATGATCAGGTCGAAGGCGTGCCAATCACCGTTTATCTTTGCGCGCTTTTTCTCGAGATCGTAATCGGTGATCGTCGTGTTCAGCAGTACCTTTGTCCCGGCCGTGGCGATGTCGAAATAATCGTCATAGCCGTTTGGCGCCACGGGATAGGCCGAAATCGCGCTATCCCAGCAGGCGCGCGGCCCTTCCTTGAGGGCGACGCCCTTCGGCGACCAGCCGAAATCGTCGAGCATCCGGGCCTCGGGAAGCATCCACATCTTCTCGGTATAGCCCTTGACCATTTTTTCGTAGAGGGTGCGGCCGACCGAGCCTATCCAATATTCCTCCAGATTGCGCGCCGCGGCGGCGCCATGGGCTACCTCGAGTTCCTCCTCGATCTGCTCGCATTCGGGCATGCGTTGGACATCGTCCTTATGAATCGGGAAGTTATAGAACTGGGCGTCCTGTTCGATGTAGGTGACGAACTCGTGCTCTTGGCAGCGCCGCATCGGGACCAGCCGGTTCAGATAGTCGAACAGGCGGTCGTCTTGGGTCAGGAAATGCCGGGGGCCGTAGGTGAAGGGGTGGCCGCCGTGCCAATGGGTTTTGACGCCGCCACCGAGAAAAGGCGCTGATTCGACGAGCGTGATGTCCCAGCCGCTGAGCTGTGACATTTGGTGGGCTGCCGCACAACCCGCAAATCCGCCGCCGATAATAAGTGCCTTTTTCACGCTGCGCTCCTTTCCCGGTCCGCCGTCGGGGACCGTGTTGTTGGTTCGAGATAATGTCCGCGAGAAGCGCTAAGAGCCTTGCTGAGCCTTCCTGCGACGCCGGGAACGAAGGCTAGTGGGGAGGTGTTAACGCGCCGTAAAGGGGGCTACGCAAAGGCCTGGCTGATTGGATTTCGCCACCTTTGACGGCGGCCTTGAGAAGATCGAGGGGGGGCTATCCGCGCGCTAGTCGCGATAACATGCCCGGCATACTTCTGGGATGCGGCCATCGATATGGGCCTGGCGGAATTCCGTGTACGTCTTGCCTTGCCAAATTTCGGTGAGGCTCTTGCCTGTGCCTGGTTCGAATTCGAAGGCGTCGGGATTGCTAATAGTGCAACAGGGCACGACACGCAGATCCGAGGTGACCATCGCCCGTTCGAACGGCCAAGCACAGCGGGTCTCGGCCGATCTCGTACTATACTTGGAGTCGCATAACCAGAAGCCCACGCGAATATCGTCGCTTTGAGCCCGTTCCATGATGTTTTGCATGACATCAAAGCGGTAGCGATATTCGGTCTCGACGGCGTCATTGCGTTCCTGCAGCGCCTTGTCGCCGAATCCAATGAGCGTGAAGGAATAGGCAAGGTCCTGGAAGCCCAGGTCCGCAGCAAGGTCGACAAGATCAAGCAACTGGTGCCGATTTGCTTCCTGGACTAGCGTCCACATCTTGGTGATGCGTTTGCCTTGAGTGTGGGTGTAGTCATTTAATGCCCGGCAGTTCTTCGTCACGCGCGAAAAATCCGATTGGCGCCGGATGCTCTCGAAAACCTCCGCGGTCGCCCCATCGATGGAAACCTGAATTTCGTTCACGCCGGTGTCGACATACGGCTTGTAGAAATCCTTGAGGTGGAGCCGCGACGCGTTTGTGACCGTGCGTACCCAGATGCGCTTCTGCCGGGCATGCCGGATCATGCGCAAGAGATCATCGCCTTGCATCGTGGGTTCGCCAAGTCCTTGGATTTTGATTTCCACCAGGCCAAATTGCTCATCGAGCATCGTTTTGAATGCCTCGAATGGCATGTCCTCGGCGCGTTTTCCCTTGTGCCAGTCCGAAACGCTACACATGGTGCAGCGGAAGTTGCAGCGGCTGACATTTTCGATGTCGATCTTGATGGGCAGATAGTCGACGGCGGCCAGTCCCTTTTTAGCCATCAGATAGCGCTGATAGTTTGCGTGCTTCTTGGGGTCGGCGTTCAGGCATGCCTCCCGTTCGGCGTGGTAGCTGTCGATCCCAACGGATGGCAGCGGGATTGGAAAATCCGCACCCAGCATTTGGGTGCTTTGACGCTCGCTTTCGCCCGCCCAGTCGACCAACCGATCCATTTATGCTTCCACACCTAGTGATTTCTATCGGCGAAAACGGGATGCCTGCTAGCCTTAACCTATGGCCGGGAAGTTAAAATTCTCATAGCGTGCCGCGCGGCAAGCGCCAATTCGGCCATTTCCGCCCTGCTGGTGCCACCGTTTGTTAATTTTTTACGAAGTAGGCTTCGATTGTTGGCGCGCGTCAAACTGCCGGTACAAGATTTTCGCACGAGGACCCTCCATGGGAAACTGGATATGAACTCCCTGAGCCGCCCTAAGTTACAGATAGGTGCTGGGCTGGAAACAACACATGTGATCGATGCCGGTGCGCGCTATGGGTTGCATCCGACATGGCGCGCGTACGACGCGCCGCTTGGCTACCATATGTTTGAGCCCGATCCAGCCGAGGCTGAACGATTGAGGGCCAAATATTCATCGCAGGCGGACAGTATTGTCGTTCACCAGATGGCATTGGGCGAGACAGCTGGAACCGTGACGCTGAATATCATGCGGCACCGCGGATTGAATTCGATTAAACGGCCGAACCCAAAGGCAACATGGTTTTCCATATCTCATCCTGGCGAAGCGGAAATCGTCGATCAAGTTACCGTGGGGATGACGACCATTGACGAGTCCGCCGCCGATGCGGGTATCGAATTCGATTTTCTGAAATGCGATGTCGAAGGCAGTGCTTATGACGTTCTGGCTGGTGCGCACCGGCAACTGCACAGTGCGATCCTCGGGGTTCGCAGCGAAGTCGATTTCATTCCCGTATATGAGGGATGCCGGACTTTTGGAGAAGTCGACGGCCTGCTTCGTGAAAACGGGTTTGCGTTGATGAGCCTTGAGACAAATGGCGCCGGCGCGCCCGTTAACGGCTATCACCTGGGAGGTCGGTTTGGATATTTGGAAACGAGTGACGGTATTTGGATAAAGCCGTTCGAGTGGCTAAGCGACAATAGTGGTTGGTCGGCTAATCGTGTCGCCGTGGCTGCGTTTAAATTGAGTGCCTTTTGTTTTTGTAATGGGGTAACCGACGTCGCCATTCAGTACCTTGAAAAAGCGGCAGCGACAGTGGGTGATCAAATCCCGCGGATGGCAGAGACGGACCTTTACAAGACGGTCGATAGATTTGTGCAGAAATTGTTTAAGGATCTTGAGGCACGCATGGCATTCAGTGAAGTGGAACTCGACGCGACCTATCGCTCGATTTTCGGCAAGGAACGGAAGAAACGTCACGAGTTCTACGAGGACCCGAATCTTAACCCTTAGCCGGCCGATACCAATTTACCGCGCTCAATCGACGGTAGGGACGGCGTAAGCCGCGGCCAGATCAAAGTTTGCGCGTGCGGCGTCACAGTCGCCAAGCCCTTCGAAGGCGCGCCCCAATTCGTTGAAGATTTTTGGGTTTCGGGCGCCGCGTTCCGTCAGGAAACGCAGGCAATCAACAGCATCCCCATACCGGTTGACCCGCTGATAGACCACGCCTAGCCGAAAGGAGATCTGTGGCGGCCGGTCGGTAGTGGAATAGGCGCGCTCATAGAATTCGATTGCCTCGACCGGCTGATCGAGCGCTTCGTGGACCAGTCCAAGCCTCACGAGAAGTTCGGGCGTGAACCCGTATTTGTCGCCGGCGGCCTGTAGCAGATCCGCGGCTTTATGCGGATCGTTTGCGGCGAGCGCGGCATTGGCCAAGCGAAGGGCTTTCTCTTCCTCACTCTCGTCCATGCCGGAATGCAGGTTGTAGGCTTCGGCGAGTTCGATTTCCTGGGGCGAGGAATGATAAATACGGCGCAACCAGTTTTGCTGACGTTCCGCCATCTCTGCCATCGGGCGTCGGTTACGGGGATCGGGCGTGAGGCACGCGTCGAAAGTTCCGTCAGCGCGCCGGTCTTTGACAAAGCGGTCCAGGGAAACCAACGCCGCCATCAAATCGTCTGCGTTTTGCTCTTTCCACATCCAGCGCTGGAACTGATTGAGAAAGGGCGGTGTCTCGCCAAAGTCGATTCCCATGCGGTTAAAAGGGGAGGGAACGTTAGTGAGCCAGTCGCCGGTAACCACGTAAAGGAAACGGACGTTCTTGTCGTAGAAGCAGGCCTGTGCAGGGCCATTGGCGACGAAGGCTGCAAGATGACATTCCTCGTAGAGGCCCATGCGTAGTTCCAAGTTAAAAACGCCTTCAGGAAAGACCGCGAATTTTGCCAATTCGGCCGGGGGCGGATCGAGCGCGGTATCGATGTCGCGCAAGAAGACCGGAAAATAATCATCGTCCTCTAGCCGCCGCGCGAACTCGGTCCACACCGTCAGGTCCGAATTACGCGACGTGCCGAACGGGGCTTCACGGAGAGTCAGTGCGACGCACTTGCGCCCCATGGCGTGGCTGTCGATCCACTGGCGGGCGTAAGCGCGTGCTTGTTCGCTGACTTGGAAATACTGGATATCTTCCCCGAGATGTCCGGCCAGGACTGTCCATCCCGTATGGTGACGTTCAATGGGCCGGTCGATGGAATATCCCTCGGGGAATACGTTGCCCTTTGCGATCGATAGAAGTTCCTGCGCCGCCTCGCGGGTTTCACATACGGACGATCCCTTGCAGGATGGTAGCAACCAGCAAATGGGCTGGACGATGTTGGTTAACCGCCACCGGCCATGTTCGGCATCGAACTGATCATTGTCGTGATGCCCGCCCGTCTCGCCGAACGGCACAACAACGAAGTGGATGGCGTCGAGCCCGCGCGTGCGACGTGCGCGTTCCGCACTGACCGCGAACGCCGTGAAGTCATACGATACCGGTGATACGGCGAGGTCGTAGAACGCGTAAAGGGTCCTATTTGCGGACATCGAATCCATTAGTCCAAGAAAAGCCTGAATTTCTGCCATAATTGTTAGTTGCGGCTTATTTAGGAAACGTAAATCAGATTTAACCAAACTGCTCATTCTTGTGGGGCGGGAGCAGGATTGAAGGATCTTCAATGGCGCCATCGGTTAAGCAGGCTTTGGGGCTTTCAGCGGCAGTGAATTCGCCGACCGAGGTCTATCGCGAAGTCCCCTTCGTCGCGTTGCCTCGGCAATATGAGGAAGAGCGGGAGGCGATTCTGAACTGCGTGGATCGCGTCTTCCGGCGCGGTGTCTTCGTGAGCCTCGCGCATCTCGAAGAGCTTGAAAGCCGTCTTGCCGATGCCTGTGGCGTGCGTCATTCAATAGGTGTCGGATCTGGAACCGACGCCCTGTTCCTAATTTTGAAGGGATATGGCGTTGGCGAAGGCGACGAGGTTATCACGCCGCCCAATTCCCATTTCTCGACGACGTCGAGCATCATCCATGCGGGCGCTGTTCCGGTGTTCGCCGACGTGGGCGACGATCAGAGCATTGATCCGGCGCGCGTCGAAGCTGCGATTACGCCGCGCACGCGGGCGATCATGCCTGTCCATTTGACCGGCCGCATCGCGGATATGGCCGCAATCACGGACATCGCCCGCCGGCATGGCCTTTTAGTGATTGAGGACGCTGCCCAGGCGTTCGGTGCCAAGCAGGACGGCCGAGCGGCGGGAAGTTTCGGCGACGCGGCCGCTTTCTCGGCACATCCCTTGAAAGTGTTCAACGCCGCCGGAGACGCCGGCTTTATTACGACCGGCGATGGCGAATTGGCGGCGCGTTTGCGCAGTTTGAGGAACAACGGGCTGAAGGGCCGTGAGCAAGTGGACGAGTGGGGATACGCCGCCCGCTTAGACGTCTTGCAGGGAGAGTTCCTGCTTATGCGTCTAGACCGACTGCCTGATCTGATCGCCCGGCGGCGCGCCAATGTCGCTTCCTATCGGGCTCGATTGAACAAGACCCATGTCTACTTTCCAGAGGACGGCGAGGACCAGTTCAGTGTGTTCCAAAATTTCGTCATCCAAGTAGAGCGCCGCGATGCGCTCAAAGACTATCTTGCCGATCGTGGGATCAAGACCGCCATTCATTATCCGGTGCCAATCCACCTTCAGCCTGCTGCACGCTCATTGGGTTACGGTAACGGCGATTTTCCAGTAACGGAAAGGCAGGCCGGAAGAATACTTTCCCTTCCGGTGCATCCTTATTTGTCCCCGGGCGACATCGACTATGTCACCGAAGCCGTGAACAGCTTTTTCGAGTCCGTGTAAATTCGATTTATGCGGCCCGGTCGGCGTTCGCCGATGGAAAATGCGTCCGGCACAATCTCTTCAACCGATCCCCGTAATCCGGGTTCACCAGTGTCGGCAGATTGCGTGTCAAAAAGGTGAACTCCGGCGACGTCGGTTTCTCGGCCACCGCGACGCCGTTGGTCTGGAGGAAATCTCTGAATAACGCTACGGCGCCTTCCGGTTCTTCGAGGAAATCTTCATAGCGCACCCGCAGGATATCGCTCTCCGGAAAATCGGCAAGGTCGCGGTCGATTTCATCGCGGATCGCAGCAACTTGGTGGACGACCTGAGCGACAGGGTCTTCGATTTCGAGAATCTCACCAATCCGTCGCGGGCGGTGACCGTACCATGCCCGAATATCGCCATGGCGTTTGAAACGGGCATTAAGGATCGAATTGCAAACGAAGAACGGGTCGCGGTCAATGTGAACGACAAGAACACGACCGAGAGCTTTGCGGAGCAGCGAAATGTTCGCCATTGCGTAAACATTGTCGAAAAGGAGCGGCGCCGTTTTCACGCTTTCCACCGCCGCCAGCTTGGCGGCCAGACCGGCCGCATCGGGAATGTGATCCGCCCGGCAGTAGTGTTCATCGCCGGTAAGGCCCAGCCAGGATTTCCAGAACCATCCCCACTCGTGAGGCTCATAGGGCCCTTCTGTATTGCCATAGCTCGATTGAAAGGTGCTGACGAAGCTGCTGGCGTTTGTGAGGAGTTCCCGTTCCAGCAGCGCTCCGAAATAGGGCGCGTTATAAAATCGGGCGAGAACATTGCTGACGTAGCCGACGTGGAATCGGCTGGCAACGGCCTGGACAAACAGGGTTGACGCGGTGCGCGGCGGCGCAGCGATAAAGATGATAGGATTCTCTGGGCGGGTAAACACACGGGTAGCAACGCTATCAGCGTCGGCGAGCGCGTCGTTCAGTTCCGTTAACCGATCCCACATCGGGGTTCCGATCATCCTCCCGGTCTATAGGAAGTTTGGGTGATAGGGGGCGGCCTGGTCGGGATCTACCAGCGTGTCGGCGAGGTGGTTCAGCGCATGATAGCGGCAACCGGCCGGGCATTTCGAAAGATCGAGTCGGGTGGACAGTTTCATGATGCGGTCCTCGACGTCGTCCAAATCGTCGTCGAGGGTTCCGACGGGAATTCGATTGGGGCCGCAATAGACCAGCTTCTCATCCTCGTAGACATTGAGATTAAAGAAGCCGGCGACGCACCGGCCGTAGTTCAGGATGTTGCGATCGGCGGCTTCCGACATGATTTGATGGGGCCGGTAGTAGATCTTGAAGTCCGGCGATTCATACTGTCGGCGTATTTCGGCCACCATCGGTGTCAACTCGTCGAACGTCAGGTTGTTTTTCTCTATGCGTTCTCCGACCGAACCTCGGTTGAAGACCGGCTTCACCGAAAAATAATCGACGCCGATCTCGCTGGCCATTTTGGCGCTCGCCGGGAGATCGTGCATGTTGAGGTGGTGGGTGGCGAACTGAATGCCGACCGTCGGCAGCTTGTTGCGGCGCTGGGCAATCAGGGCAGCGGCATTGTCGATAATGCGCTCATACTGATTGGCCACGTCATGCATCGCCGCATGGGTTTCCGGGCTACCGGCATCGAGGCTGAAGCGGATATAGGTAAAATGATTCAAGGCTTCATCCATATAGCGGTCGAGAAGATAGCCGTTGGTGAACATGCCCTGTTGCAGACCAAGCGCGTTGACGGCGGCGCTAAGTTCGCGAAATTTGGGATAGGCCAGGGGTTCGCCGTTCCCGACATAGCCGACCGCCTTGAGGCCACGTTTCGAGGCGCGCTCAATGAACGACATCAACTTGTCGTAGTCCATGTGCTTCGCTTTGCTGAGCTGATATTCGTAGGCCGTACACCAGAGACAGCGATGATTGCAGTAGTTGCCGAGGCTCAGCGTGACATGGACAGGGAATTGCCTCTCGTTGCGGCGTAGCCGATCGACCTTGTCCGGGTGATAGAGAAGCTTGTCGAAACTCAGAATATCCATCGGCCATTTCCACCTTGATCGCCGTTGCGGGGTCGATCCTAAGTTGATTTGTTACCGAATTCCTTAAAGCAGGTCCTTGAGGATGCGCGGCGATACCGGCGATACGATGAGGCCGTCTGCCCCGACATTCCGGGCCTCTTGCAGGGCCCGGGCGCTGTTTTCCAGACTTCGGGAAAAATAGGAGGTTGTCGCGACGACCAGGAGCCCGGCGTCATGAAACCGTTGGGCCATGCCCGCCGTTATCTCCCTGAGGCGGATGTATACCCGCCGCGGATCGGGACCGAGAAAATCGGTGGCACTGCCATTTTGGAAATCGCCGAGAAAGTCCCGGCAATAGCGTTCGGCAATATCAACTTCGAAATCGGGGAACAGTGTGGAAAGCTTATGGCGCTGTTCGAGACTGCCGCTCCATATCCTGACATGGGACGCGTGCGATGGATCCAAGGCGTCGCGCAACCCGGCATGCACCGCTGTGGCGATATCGGAGCGGAGGTCGCCGGGACCAAGGACCGAACCAGTGAAAAGGTCGGGGTGGGCGTCGTCCCGCAGATCGAGAATGAAGCCCTGATTCGGGAACATCTCTAGAATATCTTTTAGCTTCGGAATGGCCGAGCCGTCGGGGAGTGATGGCAAATCGGCGTAGGCAATGTCCGATATGATACCGCTGACGCCGCATAGCCTGTCCAGACTGTGGTCGTGGAACAGAACTGCATGCCCGTCGCGGGTGACATTGATATCGATTTCAATCCGAATATCTCCGGCCAACGCGCGGATGTCTGCAATACCGGCGACGGAGTTCTCGACATGGTCAAGATTGTGACCGCGATGCAAGATGAGCTCAAACCGTTGCATGGAAGCGCACCTCCCTAGGCGCAACGGATTGTTTTTGGAACAGGTTGAGCTGCCCCTTAATTTCGCCCGCTACGGCGGCCGGGTCCTCGGTTAGGAGACGATGGAGGATGCTCCAATAACTGCCTTTGTAGTGTTCGAGGAAATTCAAAGCGATGCCGCGCCGGGCAAATTCAATGGGATCGTAGAGGTCAATGCCGCCGGGTGGATTGACGTAGTTTTTGGCACCCAAGGTCTCCAGAACGGCGAGAACGCGTTGCTGTCCCGAAACCTCCCTGGGAATGTCCAGCGCACTCGATCGCATGATATTCACCGGCAGACCAAGTACTTCACAACTTTGCCGTAAGAGACGCTCGAGGTAATCGACCGGTGTGCCCGTTGGATCGAGCATGGCTTCTACCGCGGGATGACCGGCGGCGCTTTTGGACTGAAGTGAGGGGAAGTGAGAAAACTGGCGTTTCAACCGGTCGGCGGCGTCGGCAGGAAAGGCGAGTTGGTTGATACGAATGTCCCGAGGTGCCTTGCACAGCGGAAGGGTCAGCCATCGGCTTTGGCATTTTTGGTCGGGCAGGCGATTGCGATGTATCCAGCCGCGGCGCGGAAACTGGACACAGTCGTACACGACGAAAAGGTCCGCCACGGCGAAGAGGCGGAAGAACCCCGCGTAGGGGAGAAAGCAGGGCTGCATGACGACGACGGTCATCGCTTCTCCACCGATCTCCCGCTGACATTTTGATAAAACCTGCACAGCCTGCTGCCATGGGCGTGAATGTCGAGCCCGGCTTTACCTCGGCTGAAATCGATTCTTCGGTTTAATACGCGGGCCTTGAGATCATCCCAATAGGATTTCTGTAGGACCTGATCCAGGGTAACGCCTTCGCCGACGCCGTAATGTTGGACAATTCCCGTCATATACCGGTACTTGCGTGAAACGACCGTGTAGAGATCGCCGTCGACGAAATCGCCGAGCTTATTGGCCCAGGCTCCACTCGGATCGATCATGCGTGGCATCTTGGCCAACTCCGATTCGTCCTCGGGGTGGATATAGAACATGCCGACGTCATAACGCTTAATTTCTTCCAGCCAGTCGAAGTAGGGGAGGGCGGCATGGTTGTGGAAATTCGGGGAGCGTTCCGCGAGGGCAACATAGTCGTCCATATCCTGGTCGATCCACGGTTGGGCGTAGAGATGGAAATGGATGTCGAATTCTTCCGCCCGTTCGGCCAGCCACAGCAAGCTCGCGTACTGGGCGCCTGCTGCTTTTTCGGTTAGAAACGAGCCGCCGTGGACGACGTGCAGTTTACCATCGTCGTCGCTGAGTTTGTGCGTCGGTGAAGGGTGGCCCCAGGCCATTTCTGGCAGATAGATGCGTGATTGACGGGCTCCGGTCAGATAGGACCGCTGGATCGACTTGTAGCCGACCCGGGCGCAAACCCATTGGCTGTGATTTAGCAGGAATCTCTGTACACGCGTTCCGAAAAGCACGGCATCATAAAACTTCGGCAGGTGTTTCAGACGCGTCGCGGGAGAGGTTTGGGAGTCCTGCAGATCCTTGATGTCGATCACGAAGCGTGTAGGGTCCATCGCGAAGGCTGCGAGTGCGTCTTCACAGTGTTCGCCGGTGGGAAGGAAGCAGTGAACCGCGACAGCGGGAAATCCATCATAAGCGGCCCAAAGATCCTGAACATTGTCATAGGGATAAATCGCGTCGAAATATTTGGCATGTTCATGTTCGAGCAGGGAGGCGGATCTCGTAAACAGCTTCACCCGTTTCCCTGCTTTTCTGAGGCTAGACGCGATCTTCAGTGGCCTGATTTCCTTGCCTGTCGGGACGACAAAGGCGACCCAGTCAGTATCGTGTTCCGGGCGGTGAATTTGGCGCAGTTGGTCACGAACGTCCAAAAGCTCGTCTTCGCTTTCAATCGCGCGCAAGATCACGCCAAGGTTTTGATGAATGTCGGCGCGCCGCTTGAAGCCACGCTTCAAATAAGATTTTGATGCGAGTATGTGGGCACGCCAATTACGTCCAAATTCGCTCGGCCACTCAAATGGTTCGTCCGGAGAGTTTGCGGATCTATCGGCGATGAACTCGCAAAGTGCGATGTCAAGATCATCGGTTGCCGGATCGAGTGCGGTGATCTCTATCAACTGTCGGCTTGCTTCAGGATCGCGAACCGAAGCGAGGAAAGCGTGGGTGAAGCGATTGACGAAGAATTCATCATCGGGGTTTTGGGCGATGACGGAAACTTGGCGCGAAAACGGTTCGCGCATTTCCTGACCACTTAATGCGTCTCGCAGGACTTCGTGCAGCGCCCGCGCAAGCGGGCTTGATGCGGATGTAGATTTATGTGCCGCCGTCGTATGTACGTTCATCTTCCCCATGCCGGCTTGTGATCCGGCACCCCCAGCGTCCAAGGTTCTTTGCGAATGGAAAATTTAACCTTTCAGGTATTAACCTTTTCCAAAGTTAGATTAAGAGTTCGATAACCGCGCCCTTCGAGCCATAGACAGCCCTGCCATTAATTACGGAATTCCCAATGATTCTGGAGATCAGCGCCTACGATGCCGCCGAACGTCGTGCAAAGGAGGGGATGGGATACCCCGAGCACGCAGCCTTTTCGACCAAGACCTTCGAGGACTATGGCTTTCCAACCCGCGCAACGACCGAGGCCGAGTTGCTCCGCTATGTCGACATGCTGGCCAGTTATAACCTGATTGAGCGGCTTGAGCCGGGCCGCTTCTTTCGCGCCTCCGCGCTGCAGACGGATTTCACCTTCGAGGAAGTGGCGCTTTTATCGAAACTCACCCATGGGGTAGCCGACATAACGGAGAAACGTTGTGGAAAGCGGGTGATCCAGCATTTCAATCATTTGGGGGCGATGGGACACGCCCGGATGGTCAACGCCGTCGCTCAAGCCGCAGGCAAATCCCAGATTTCCATTTTTGAGGCTGGTCCCGGCTGCGGCTATGCCGGCGTCATATTGGCGATGCTCGGGCACCGGTACATGTCCTACGACATAACGCAGGGCTACTATCTGTGGCAAAACCGGCTCTATGACCATTTTTTTGGCGCCGAATTCACGGAATTTGCGGCCCAAGAAAAAGCCTCCCTAAGCGCAGCTACTCGTGTGGCCCATCTGCCGTGGTGGCAGTTTTGCAAAATTTTCAGGGACTGTCCCGTAAAGGCCGATGTTCTTCTATCCAATGCCAATTTAGGTGAGATGCATGGCTGGGCACTGCGATATCTATTGCGGGTGGCCAAGCTGATGTTCGCCGAATCAGATATCGGGATGATTGTTTTCGGGAATTATGGCGCTACGCATTTAAACACTCAGTCGCAGATCGAAGCGGAACTTGCCGAGGCTGGATTCCGTCAAGTGCTGAGTGAAAAGATGTACGGTTTCATCCTGGAAGGCCGAGAACTAAAGGAAGAGGCACGTGTCGCGCTCGAGAATCAAATTCCTCTTATCGGAGACGATGGCAGCGGAAAAACCGTCGGACCACGTGACTTCATCGATTTCAGCGGCGATGAATTCACCGACGAGTTCGATTTCTTCTCTTTTCTTGCGGACTGGCCGGCTCTCCGAAAATAATCGGTGCCGGACTGCCGTCGCACGACCTCAATCGTCCGTTTCTATTCGTTCATAGAAGCGGCATAGACGTGGGGCATGCGCATGAATATCGAGCGCGGTCTTGGCGCGACTGAAGTCGATGCCGCGGTTCAGTACACGCCCTTTGAGGTCATCCCAATAAGTTTTTTGCAGGACTTGGTCCAGGCTCACGCCCTCGCCAACGCCATATCGCTGGGCGATCCGTGTCATGTAGCGGTACTTCCTGGAGATGACCATGAATAAGTCGCCGTCGACAAAATCGCCGAATTTGTTCCCCCAGGCGCCACTGGGGTCGATCATGCGTGGCATTCTGCCGAGATGCGATTCGTCGTCCGGATGGATATAAAACATGCCAACATCGTACCGCTTTAATGCTTCAATCCATTCCGCATAGGGCACATGGCCATGGTTATGAAAGTTGGGGGACCGTGCGGCGAGCGCCTCATAGTCGCTCATATCCTGGTCATTCCACGGACGTGCATAGAGATGGAAATGGACGTCGAATTTTTCGGCCCGCTCCGCGAGCCAGAGAAGGCTGGCGTAATCTGCGCCGGCTGCCTTTTCGGTTAGAAATGAGCCGCCGTGCACGACGTGCAATTTGCCATCGTCGTCGCTTAATTTTTTTTCCGGTGAGGGATGCCCCCAGGCCATCTCCGGCAAGTAAATGCGCTGCTGACAGGCGTTCGGCAGGTAGGATCGATGGATCGCATTATAGCCGATCCGGGCACAGACCTGCCGGCTGTGGTTAAGTAGAAAGCGTTGGATGAGCGCGGCAAGAGCCATTTCGTTACGGGTCTCGGGCATATGGTCCAACCGGACGATCGGCGACGTCGCGATGTCTTGCAGGTCTTTGATATCGAGGACGAAGCGGAATGGGTCCATGGCAAATGCGGCAACGCAGTCCGTGGTGTCGGCGCCGGTGCGCGCAAAACAATGGACCGCGTCTACCGAGACACCATCGAAGGCCGCCCAGAGGTCCAACGCATTTTCATAAGGGTGAACCGCGTCGAAATACTCGGGGTGGTCGACGTCGAGGTTGTTTTTTGCTCTGGTAAATAGGCGTACCCGCTTGCCGCCTTTGCGAAGGGTGGAGGCGATCTTTAGCGCCCGCACGCTGATATCCGGGGAGACGAACGCTATCCAACCGGTTTGCGGTGCCGGCTGTGTCGGGTTTCGAAGGAGATCTCGAACATCCGTATTTTCGTTTCCATGTAGAACAGTTCGCATCGTGACGCCGTAGTTGTGGTGGACATCGGCCCGCCAACGGAACCCCTTTCGCGCGTAAACCGCCGCCGCGAGCATGTGGGTACGCCAGTCAAACGCATTGTTGGCGGCAGACGTCAGGGACAGAACCGCCGATTCTTGTCCCTCGAACCTCGGCAATATGAATTCGTGCAGGGCTGCATCGAGGTCGTCAGTTGCAGGATCCAACGATGTGAATTCGGTGAGTTGGCGGCGGACGTTGGGATCGGAAAAAGTGCTGGCCACCGCCTGAACGAAGAGAGAGGCGAAATTGTCTTCGCCTAGGCTCTTTGGGATCGCCGCAATCCTCGCGGAGAACGGCTGTTGCGGCCCACTGCCGGACAGCGCGTCGCGGAGGATATTACGAAGCGCGACCGCGAGTGGGCTCGCGCGGCCGCTTTCCTTTTCAACATGTGCCGTATGAACGTTCATCGGACGCTGCCACCGGAAGAGTGCGATTTTGACAAGGAATAGCTGGCTGGCGGTGGAGAATCCCTTAATTTTCGCCCACGGGATAAGCCGTTTGCTATTCGATCGGCAGCAAATTTTAACGTCAAGTTAGGGTTGCGGTCCCTGACTGGCGGCTGGGTTTGTCGAATGTCATGCCATTGGAGAGGGCGCTGAGAAATGGTCACTTATACGCCGGTTAATTGGCCACTTTTGCCTTTCTCGTCTTCCGCTTCATTTCACCAATATAGCTTCCGGCTTCCGAGAAGTCGTTTGACTCGCGGCGGGCGATGGAGCGGTGCCGGCAATGGGTGCAGTTCCGGCAATCCTCATTCATGTTTTCGGGATCGTTGACGCCCGCGCGGAATGCGGCCAACTCGTCCCCCGCCCAAATCTCTTCCAGTGTCTGGTCAAACATGTTGCCGACCGTGGTGCTGGTTACCGGGCAGGGATAAACGTCGCCGTTAGGCTGAACCGACATGCGTTGCCAGGGAATGCCGCAGTGGCGGTGGCCGAGATCTTTGGTTTCTTTAAGATTGTCGGTGATGGCACCGCTCTGGAGAACGAATTTAACGCCAAGCTTTTCGGCGTATTCGGATGCTTCCCGGGCGCGTCGGCCGAACGTATCGAGGTCGCATAGCGGCATAAAGGGCACCATCTCCGGCCCCATCGCTTTGAGAAAGGTGATTTGCACCCCTTCGGCGGCCCGGTGTTCGGCTGCGAAATCGATCGCCATCTCGAGCTCGTCGATGGTGTCGAGCATGCCGACGGTGGAGATCCGTAAGATCGGATACTCCGTTCCCAGCTCGGCCTTGCGGGCGTTGAGCCGGTGCAAATTGGCGGTGACCTTGGCGAGCCCGTCAAACTGCATGTTTTTCTTGTAGGTCTCCGGCATGAAGCCGGTTACCGAAACGGTGAGGTAGGTCAGTTTCCCGGCAATCGCGTCGATGATGTCATCATTGAGGAGTAGTCCGTTGGTCGAAAAATAGGTCTCGATGTCAAAGCGGCTGACTTCCTCGAAAATCGGAATGAAATCGCGACAGGTGAGGGCCTCGTATTTGCTGAACAGGGTCAGCGACTTGAGATGGGGCAGAAACGGCCCGATCCGGTCGCGGACGTCTTTGGTGCTCAGTTGTGTGATTTCCTTCGGCGTGAAATAGCTCAAATGGCAAAAACGGCAGCGAAGATTGCACTTGCTGCTTAACTCGATGTCCATATGGGTAGGAAAGGCACGTTTCTTCAAAGACATCGCATGCCGCCTTCCTTGCTCGAGCGCCAACTGGGCCGGTACTAACCTTAAGTGAGACCAGAGTTGGGGCTCTGCGTTAAAATTTTCCTTAATGTCCTAAATTTTCGCTGTTACAGGTGGATTCGCACTCCTGAGCGACGCGTGCCTCAAGTTGTTGCCGTGCGAAGCGATACAGGTCCATATCCCATCGATTGAGCTCACGGATGCGATCGCGGACGGCTTGTGGGGTTTTGGGCCGCGGACCCGTGACATTCGAATGGCCGGCTTGATAGGGCCGCCAGCCAAGGGAGCGGGACATCAACGAAAGCGTTTCCGCGAATAGTTCCGACACGCCGACTACGGCGAAATCGTTTATGAGGCTTTGCTTGCAGCCTTCGACGATATCCGCCGACAGGTGGTGGATGGTCGGGACGCTGGTCAGCATCAGGGCCTGTTGATTGGAGAAGAAATCCGGCATCTCCTCCAAGGCGTCGCCAAGGCTCATGATCGAACCGTCGGTGCGGGTCAACCGTTCTGGGTGCTCGTCGAGATTCTGATAATAGCTGGAGATCGTGCGGGTAACGGGATCCCGGAGCACCGTGACGTATTTCCAGGGGCACTTGAGAGTTTCGTGGGCGCCGTATCTGAAGTGGCCGATGAGGGCGCGATATTTACCGCTACCGGTTTCGACCATGGCTCCCAAATTGTCGAGAAGGGATGTCGTGGGCTGATTGTAGTAAGTCAGGACGGCATCAGGACCATACTGCCGATCGACGACTTCTCGAAGAGAAGTGCCTGCTGCCTTGGGGATATGGATAAAAAGAAGAAAGGGGGACATTAACCTTCGCGCGTGCTCATGCAGGCGTTTCTTCCATATCGAGCTTCGAAAAATCGCGAGCCTTGGCCGTATTCTTCAGGGGCCGGGAAGGTAGAATAGCGAGTGGCGATTAATAGAAAGTGATCCAGGTCGGTCGCGGCCGGAAGCCGCCGGTGGGCTTATGGCCGATTTGATTGCGGTCAAGGAAACCGCCCCAATCCCACCCCATATTCCCGATGATCACGTTCTCTTTACCGAGAACGATTTACAGTCGAAAACAATTGATAATGATTTGCAATTTCGATATTGGATGGGGAAAGAATGATAATCATTCTCAAAATAAACGTAAGGGCGGGGCCATAACAGCCATCGTCTACCCATCTAATCGGAGGACACTATGATTCGGAAATTTCTTGCCGCTGTCGCGGCAATGGCGGCGTTCAGCCAGGCGTTCCAAGCCACTCCGGCCTATGCCGCCGAGGAGGTCAACCTATACTCCTACCGGCAACCATTTTTGATCCAGCCGTTCTTGGACGAATTTACCAAACAGACTGGCATCAAGGTAAATGTCGTCTATGCCCAAAAGGGGATGCTGGAGCGGCTGCAGGCGGAGGGCCGCAATACGCCGGCTGACGCGGTGTTGACCGTCGATATCGCGCGTCTCGATGCTTTGGCGAAAGCGGAACTTCTGCAGCCGATCGATTCCGAAATTCTAAAGAAGAATATCCCGGCTCAGTATCGTCATCCCGACGGTATCTGGTTTGGCCTGACGACCCGCGCGCGGGTCGTTTACGCCAGCAAGGACCGGGTGAAACCGGGCGAGGTGGCATCCTATGCGGATCTCGCGGAACCGCACATGAAGGGGCGGATTTGTACGCGGTCAGGCAAGCATGCCTATAATATTTCGTTGCTTGCGTCGATCATCGCGCACAAAGGCGTTGATGCGGCCGAGACGTGGGCGCGTGGTGTAAAGGCCAATCTGGCGCGCCGCCCGCAAGGCAATGACCGGGCACAGGTCAAGGCGATCAAGGAAGGCATTTGCGACGTCTCTTTGGGGAACACCTATTATATGGGCTTCATGGCCACCAACGAGAAATCACCTGAGCAAAAGGAATGGGCGGCGGCGGTGAACGTTTTGTTCCCCGAGCAAGACGGCGTCGGAACGCACGTCAATATCAGCGGGGCCGCGGTGACCGAGTATGCCAAGAACAAAGAGAACGCGGTTAAACTTCTCGAGTTCCTGAGCGAAGATTTTGCGCAGCATATGTATGCGGAACAGAACTTCGAATACCCGGTTAAGAAGGGCGTAAAATGGCATCCTTTGGTTGCATCCTGGGGCACCTTCAAGGCGGACGATATCAATCTGGATGTGATCGCCGCGCACCGCGCCGAAGCCGCGAAAATAATGGACCGCGTTGACTTCGACGGCTAATGTCTGCCGCATTCGCTGAACGGGTTGAGAGCCGCCAATGTGCGGCTCTTGGCCTATTTGGTGGGTTATAGTTGTTTGAATTCCAATATTAATTATAGATATCTAATGGGCTGACTGCCCGCCGATCCGTCACCGAGTCAATTTATGGCTATTTCCCAGGCTATTTTCGGCAACGACCGACACGCTGCGCGGCCCATGTCGCAGTTTTTCGATCGATGGACAATTGGGGCCGTTCTGCTTTCTTGCTGCGTTGCGGCGCCCATCGTTGCTGTTTTCGTAATTGCGACCGGGACGGGTGGTGAAATTTGGGCTCACCTGTTCGAGACCGTTCTGCCGCGATACGTGCAAACGACCTTGGCCCTGATGATCGGTGTGGGACTGGGCACGTTCATCCTGGGAACCGGGACCGGCTGGCTCGTCGCGGCCTGGGATTTTCCGGGGCGCCGGATCTTTGAATGGGCCCTGCTTCTGCCCCTCGCGGTGCCTGGTTTCGTCATCGCATTTGTTTACACGGACATCCTTGAATATGCCGGTCCTGTGCAAGGGATGTTGCGGGCGCTGTTCGGCTGGACATCCCCCAGAGACTACTGGTTCCCCGAGATCAGGTCTCTCGGTGGCGCAATCGCCATGCTGTCGCTGGTCCTTTATCCGTATGTCTATTTGTTGTCGCGGGCGGCTTTTCTAGAGCAATCGGCGGACGTCTTGGAAGCCAGCCGGACGCTGGGCCGAGGTCCGGTCAGGAATTTCCTGACAGTAGCGATTCCGCTTGCACGCCCGGCGATCGTGATCGGCATTTCGCTCGCGCTGATGGAGACACTAAATGATTTTGGAACCGTCGATTTCTTTGCGGTTCAAACACTTACATTGGGTATCTTTGATGTTTGGTTGAACCAAAATAATGTTGCTGGCGCGGCCCAGATTGCGTCCACGATGCTTGTGTTCGTGCTTTGCCTGATCCTCGCGGAACGTTTCAGCCGGCGCCAACAGCGCTACCATGGCGCGGGCCGCCCGTCCCGGCGGCAGATCCGTATGGTGGCGTCGGGGCCTTTCGCCGCGTTTGTGGTGATCGTATGCCTGATCCCGTTGTCGCTTGGGTTCGTGCTTCCCGTTGCCGTGCTACTGTCCGATGCAGTTTTCGCCGCGGACGCCGACCTCGTAGATTCGTTTCTCCAGCCGGCCGCGAACAGTTTGTTCCTGTCCGGCGCGGCGGCTCTATTGGCTGTTGCAGTCGGGCTATTCCTTGCCTATGCAGTGCGACTGCGTGGCAGCCGTCTTCTCAAGGTGCTGACACGTATTACCGGGCTCGGCTACGCTGTACCCGGGGCAGTTTTGGCCGTGGGGGTGATGATCCCGCTCGCTGCCTTCGATAACTGGGTGGACGGCTATTTCCGACAGATTGCCGGCATTTCCACGGGCCTTTTGCTGAGCGGGACGGTGTTTGCGTTGATTTTTGGGTATGTCGTGCGGTTTCTAGCTCTTTCCCAAGGGGCGATCGAAAGCAGCTTGGCGCGGATTACGCCGAGCATCGATGGTGCCGCCCGGACGCTTGGGGCAACGCCGGGCCGCGTCTTGCGAGATATCCATTTGCCGCTCATTCGAGGCAGCATGCTTTCCGCTGCCATTCTCGTTTTCGTGGACGGTATGAAGGAACTTCCGATGACGATCGTCATGCGTCCCTTCAACTTCGACACGTTGGCGACGGAAGTCCACCAGTTTGCCGCGGCAGAGCAGTTCGCGGAAGCCTCTCCGGCAGCACTGGCCATCGTGCTCACGGGGATATTGCCGGTGATCATACTGGTGCGCGTTATGGATCGTGATGCTCGCAAACGCGAGGCGGCCGGAACAAGAATAACCGGCACAGGATTGACCAGGACCGGCATAAAATGATCGGTTTAGAGGTCAAAAACCTGTCCCACGCTTTCGGCAGCCATAAGGTTATCGACGACGTGTCGTTGACCGTCGGGCCGGGCAAGATCATTTGCCTTTTAGGACCGTCAGGGTGCGGCAAAACGACGCTGCTTCGGTTGGCCGCTGGATTGGAACGGGTGCAATCGGGCACGATCAAGGTAGACGGCGTGAAGGTTGCCGACCGCAAGCTGCACATACCGCCAGAACAGCGCCACGTGGGCCTGATGTTCCAGGACTACGCCCTGTTTCCGCATTTAACCGTCGGTGAGAACGTCGCCTTTGGGCTGGAAGGCCGAAATGTCGGCGATAGAAAGAGCCGAATTGATGAGGTCTTGGGCCAAGTCAACATGCTCGATTATCGGGACGCCTATCCGCATGTGCTGTCCGGCGGGCAGCAGCAGCGGGTGGCCTTAGCCCGCGCACTAGCGCCAAAACCGGGAGTCATGCTTCTTGATGAACCTTTTTCCGGTTTGGACGAGGCGCTCCGCATCCAGATCCGTGAAGAGACGCTCAGTGTTCTGCGGGAGGCCGGCACCGCGGTATTGATGGTGACCCATAACCCCGAAGAAGCCTTGTTCATGTCGGACAGGATGCTGGTTATGGGGCCGGGCGGCAGGATTTTGCAGGCGGGCGCTCCCGACGATGTCTACGCATGCCCCAAAGATCCCTTTGTCGCGACGTTCTTTGGCCGCACCAACCGGCTCATGGGTGTTGTTTCCGACGGCGTGGTCGCCACGCCGCTCGGGAAATTTCCGGCACCGCATTACGGCGAGGGGTGCAAGGTGCAGGTTATTTTCCGTACGCACAGCGTCCACCTGGAGATCAACGGCAGCAACGGTATCCCGGTAGATGTCGTGTCGGCTCGGCCGATGGGGCGGGATACGCGGGTTCAGTTCAAGGTGCCTGGGCGGGGTGACCTGCCGGTTTTCTTGAGCCGCGTTCGTGGCCGGTTTCCCGAAACGCCATCGGGAAAAGTCACGGCCCGGATCGTCCCTGAAGAGGCGTTCGTATTTCATCGGGACGGCGACGCTTCTTAGCGCGTCCAAATTTTCCCGGAATCCAACGCCTAAATAGGTCCGGGAATTCTGCAGTTTAACCAGTGTGAATTCGCCCTTCCCCCATCGCGGTATGGTGGCTTAGTATGCCCGGAAAGTGGCACAGAACAATGGGCGAGGGGGATGCCAGGAAGACGCGATCATAAGCGCATCCTAATTTATAGTCATGACAGCTTCGGCTTGGGGCACTTGCGCCGATGCCGCACTATCGCGCACGCGTTGGTGGGGGATAGCTCCGGTGTCTCCGTTCTGATCCTATCGGGGTCACCGATCATCGGAAGCTTCGACTTCCGGGCGCGCGTCGATTTCGTTCGCATTCCGGGGGTAATCAAGCTGCGCAACGGCGAATACACGTCGTTGAAGCTGCACCTCGATATCGAGCAAACGCTGAATCTCCGAAGTTCGATCATTCAGCACACCGCCGACGTTTTTGATCCGGACCTGTTTATCGTCGATAAGGAGCCCTTGGGTCTTCACGGGGAGGTCGGCCCGACATTGGAGCTTCTGAAGGAGCGTGGCACGCCGCTCGTCCTGGGCCTGCGGGACGTCATGGACGAGCCGGGGCTTTTGGCCCCTGAATGGCAGCGCAAGAATGTGATGCCGGCCCTTACCCATTTATATGACGAGATTTGGGTCTATGGACTGCCGCAGATTTACGACCCGCTCTCAGGAATGGAGGTGCCGGATTCCGTTCGCCGTAAAATGGTCTTCACCGGTTATCTCCGCTACGAAATGCCCGATTCCTTGCAGGCTCAGAAACCGACCACACTAGCGGTCGAAGAACCGTATCTATTGGTCACTGCGGGTGGCGGAGGCGACGGCGAAGGGCTGATTGATTGGGTGCTTAAAGCGTACGAGACCGATCCCACTATTCCTTATTCGGCGATGATCGTCTTTGGCCCGTTCATGCAACCCGATGACCGGGAAGCTTTCTTGAGCCGGGTCGCCAAGCTCGATCGGGTAAAAGCGATAACATTCGATGCCCGGTTTGAGGCGTTGGTCGAGCGCGCCGTCGGTGTTGTCGCGATGGGCGGTTACAACACGTTTTGTGAAATCCTGTCCTTCGACAAACCGGGGCTGATTGTTCCCCGTAAGAGGCCGAGGCTGGAACAATTCATTCGGGCATCGCGCGCGCAGGAAATCGGTTTGTTGTCCATGTTGGAGGACGACGGCGTTCGGGATCCGAAGCAGATGGCGACCGCGCTTCGTCAGCTGCCGCAACAGAAGCGTCCCTCGGAGTTCGTCGTTCCCGGCTTGTTGGATGGCCTGCCCAATATCTGCCGCCTGGTCGACAAGTGGGTCGACCGGGAGCGTGAGCGGCCGGGTGATTTGACGGTTGTGCGGGGGTCCGCCTGACAGGCATGGGGCGCTCCAAGCAACTCCCCATTAAATTCTTCAGGCAACAACTATGACCACAGCTATTGTCGTCAAAGGCTATCCGCGGCTTTCCGAAACGTTTATCGCGCAGGAGATCGAGGCGCTCGAACGGTCGGGTCTTGATATCGTGATCGTGTCGTTGCGCCATCCAACGGACAAGGATGTTCATCCCGTTCACCGTCGGATCAAGGCGCCGGTCTTTTATCTTCCCGAATATTTGTTGCGAGAGCCGTTGCGGGTTTGGCGGGCTTGGCAGGCCGTGCGTAAATGGCCGGCCTACAAAAACGCCAAATTGGTATGGCTGAGTGATTTGAGGCGCGATCTTACCTCCAACCGCATTCGCCGGTTCGGACAGGCACTGGTGTTGGCCCATGAAATGGCCGATACCGTCGAGCGGCTCTACGCCCATTTTCTGCACACGCCGTCTTCGGTGGCGCGATATGCTTCCATTCTCCGCGAATTGCCATGGTCGGCGGCGGCGCACGCCGTGGATATCTGGACGACCCCCGAATGGGAGTTGCGGGAAAAGCTTGCGGACGCGGCTTGGGTGACGACCTGCACCGCGGCCAACCGCGACCGTTTGCAGGCGCTGTCGCCGGATCCATCCAAAGTTTCGCTTAACTACCACGGACTGGATGTTGCGCGGTTCGAAACGGACGGCATGATCCCGTCGGAGCGGAAGGGCGATAAGGCGACCGACCCTGTTGTCATTTTGTCGGTCGGCCGCTTGGTTCCCAAGAAAGGCTATGACGATCTTTTGGCGGCGTTGGCGAAGTTGCCGCGCACCCTTCATTGGCGGTTCATCCACGTCGGCGGCGGTCCTTTGAAAGATCGCCTGACACAGCAGGCGCGCGGCCTCGGGATCGACGGGAATATCGATTGGCTTGGCGCCCAATCTCAGGAAAAGGTCCTCGATCAGTACCGGCGTGCGGACCTGTTCGTCTTGACTAGCCGGATCGCAAAAAATGGCGACCGGGACGGATTGCCCAATGTCTTGATGGAGGCGCAGAGCGTTGGATTGCCCTGTGTGTCGACCCGCGCGTCCGCGATCCCGGAGCTAATCGTCGATGGCGAAACCGGGTTCCTCGTCGAGCCGGGCGATATCGAGGGAATCGAGCGGCACTTGGCGCAACTCATCGGTGATCCGGCGCTGCGCCATCAGTTTGGTAAGGCGGGACAACAGTACGTGCGTGCCCATTTCGATTTTAAGCACTGCGTCGGCGGAATCCGGAAGCTGTTTGGGTTGAAAGACGGCGCGGCGGATACACAGGTCGCATGAATATTGCCTTCTATGCACCGATGAAACATCCCGGTGCCTCTGTTCCCTCCGGGGACGTGGCGATTGCACGCGGAATAATCGCCGCACTGGAGCAGGCCGGGCATCAGGTCGACGTCGTCTCTCGATTGCGGACGTGGCAGGCCGACCCCGATCCAGAGCGGCAGCTGCGGCTGGCGAAAATAAGCCGCCTCATGGCGCAACGCCTGATGCGGCGTTTTCGTGCCCGTCCCGCCGCGTCACAACCCGACCTATGGTTCACCTATCATCTGTATTACAAGGCACCCGATTGGCTGGGGCCAGAAGTAAGCCGGGCGTTAGACATCCCTTACGTGGTTGCCGAAGCGTCGCATGCGCCGAAACGTGCGGACGGGCCTTGGGACGTAGGCCATCGTGCCGCGGAAGCGGCGATCAGGGCCGCCGATCGGGTGTTCGGGTTGAACTCGCTCGATGCCGCTTGTGTCCGACCGCTTCTCGACGATCCCGCCAAGCTTGTTCAACTCAGGCCATTCATGGATATTCCGCCGATGATTGAGGTCGATCAACGGATAGCGCGACGCGACGTGATTGCCGCTCGATACCGGGTGGACGGCGACGCCGTTTGGCTGTTGACGGTGGCGATGATGCGCGACGATGCAAAATTGGAGTCTTATAGGGTGTTGGCCGACGCCTACAGCCGGCTGACGCGCCGCGATACCACCTTGTTCGTGGTCGGCGATGGCGCGGCGCGGGAAAGGGTGGAAAAGGCTTTTGCCGATCAAAAGGTTGTCTTTACCGGGCGTTTGGAGGGGGAGTTGCTCGCTTCCTTGCTGGATACAGCCGACATCTATGTTTGGCCTGCCGTGAATGAGGCATATGGGATGGCGCTGCTCGAGGCGCAGGCGCATGGATTGCCGGTGGTCGCGGGCAGGGCCGGCGGGGTTGCGGACATTGTCCGAGACGGTAAGACGGGCCTGCTGACCCCTGAAGGTGACGCTGCGGCGATGGCGGCGGCAATCGCCGGGTTGTGTGACGACCCGACGCGGCGCAATCAAATGGGAAAAGCGGCGCGGCACACCGTTGTCGCGGAACATAGTCTTACCGCCGCGACCGCAATCCTCGATGGGGCCCTGCGGGAGATTGCCGCATGACGATCCTCGCGATGATCCGGCATGGCGACACGGACTGGAACCGGCAGGGACTGATCCAGGGCCACAGTGATATCCCGCTTGGCGAAGAGGGGGAGCGGGATGTCCGCAGTTGGCGTTTGCCGCCCGACCTCGAAGAATTCGATTGGATCGCAAGCCCTCTGAAACGGGCTTTGGAAACGGCACGTCTCTTGGCGAAACGGGAACCCCGCATAGAAGAGCGCCTGACGGAAATGAGTTGGGGCGAATGGGAGGGCCGAACCCTCGCAGCACTGCGCGAGGAACTGGGCGATCTCATGCGCGCCTGGGAAGCCCGAGGTCTCGATTTTCGGGGGCCCGAAGGCGAAAGCCCCCGCGATGTCCAAGACCGCGTCCGGCCATTATTGGCGGAGTTGGCGCAGGCGGGCAAACCGACGGTTGCCGTTTGCCATCGCGGCGTCATTCGATCGGTCTATGCGATGGCAACGGGATGGGACATGGTGGAAAAGGCGCCGGTGAAATTGCGCGATGCGGCGGTCCATTATTTCATTCTGACGTCGGATGGAACGCCTGCCGTCGATCGGCTCAACGTCAAACTCGGTGCCGATCTGGAGCCGCGATGACGCGCAAAAAGGCCTTTTTTTATGTCCAGCACCTGTTGGGGATCGGTCACCTCAAACGGGCGGCGACACTTGCGCGCGCCATGTCCGAGGAAGGACTGGACGTCACCGTGGTATCGGGGGGCGAGGAAGTCGACGTGCTTGACCAACACGGCATGACCTTCGTGCAACTTCCGCCGATCCGCACGCGCGATCGCACTTTCAGCGGACTGGTCGACGCTAGTGGAGAAGATGTCGGCGAAGACCTCAAGCAACGCCGCGCGGCCGTATTGATCGATGCGTTTACATCGGTCCGACCCGACGTGCTGATCGTCGAACTGTATCCTTTCGGGCGCCGGCAACTCCGCTTCGAGTTGGATCCGTTGCTCGATGCCGCGGACGCCATGCACCCGCGTCCGGTGATCGTGTCGTCGGTGCGCGATATACTGGTTGAAAAGAACCGTCCGGAGCGGGACCGGCAGATGGTCGACACGGCCAAGGCCCGTTTCGATGCCGTCATGGTGCACGGCGATCCGGCGTTCATCCCCCTCGATGCGACGTTCCCGTTGGCCAAGGAAATCGCGGATATGATCCATTACACCGGCTACGTGGTGGAGAAAACGCTTGCCGATGCCGAGGGCGGAATACAGGGGGCGGGTGAGGTGATCGTTTCCTCCGGCAGCGGCGCGGTGGGCGAACTGTTGCTGAGGACCGCGATGGCGGCGCGGCCACGCACGGGCCTGTCGCAGGTGACGTGGCGTCTGTTGGCCGGTCCGAGTTTGCCAGACGACGTGTTTATGGATCTAAAGGCTGCGGCGCCGGATGGGGTCATCGTTGAACGGGCGCGGCGCGATTTCGTGACGTTGTTGAAGAACTGCCGGTTATCGATCTCGCAGGGCGGCTACAACACGGTCATGGAAATTCTGGCAACGGGGGCAAAGGGAATTGCCGTGCCCTATGCCGGGGGGCATGAAACCGAACAGACACTGCGGACCCGGTTGCTCGCCGAAAGAGGCGCAATTCTGCAGATTCCCGAATCGGAACTGAATATCGACCGTCTTATCGACATGATCGAGCGCGCGGAAGGCCTTCCCAAACCGAAACCTTATCCATTGGACATGAACGGCGCCGAAAAAGCGGCCAAATTGGTCGCAACCTGGGCAGCACACGGCCTTGAAAGCGGCATTGCGGCTAATCAATTGGATTAAGAACGTAATTTCGCTAGGCTAATTGGCGGCAGACCCGCCAAAAACAACAGGGTCGTGTCTTTTCGGGGTCGGGCGACAGTATACGGGAAAGGGACCGCGGTGGAGCGGGGCGTCTTCAAATATATCCTGCGCTATAGCAGGCCGCAGCAAATCTTGCTGCTGACCCTTTCGGTTCTCTCGTTCCCCGTTTATTACGCGTCTCTGCAGCTCCCCAAGATGATCGTCGATGACGGTATCGGTGCGGAAGATTTCCCCCGCACGTTCCTCGGCACCGAGTTCGAGCATATTCCTTTTTTGCTGTTTCTCTGCGGCATCTTTCTGGCGCTGGTCTTCTTCAACGGCGCGTTCAAATACGTCATCAACGTCTTTAAGGGATCGAGCGGCGAGCGCCTGTTGCGCCGTCTCAGATACCAACTTATCTCCCGCGTTCTTCGCTTCCCGCTGCCGCAGTTCCGGAAAGTGTCGCAAGGCGAATTGGTGTCCATGATCACTGCCGAAACGGAGCCGCTCGGCGGTTTCTTCGGCGAAGGCTTGGCGACGCCTGTTTATCAAGGCGGAATGTTAGTCACCCTGATGACATTCATGTTCGTGCAGGATTGGAAGCTGGGTCTTGCGGCGGTCGCCCTGTACCCGTTTCAGGCTTGGCTCATTCCCAAGTTGCAGCGTCAGGTAAATGCGCTCGGCAAGGAGCGGGTGCGAACCGTTCGGCAGTTGTCGGAACGGATTGGCGAGGCGGTGTCCGGCGCGAGCGAGATTCATGCGAATGATACCGCGCAGTACGAATTGGCCGACTTTTCGTCCCGGTTGGGGCGCATCTATGCCATTCGCTTCGAGATTTATCTCAAGAAGTTCTTCATCAAGTTCCTGAACAACTTTCTTGCCCAGCTGACACCGTTCTTTTTCTACTCCATTGGCGGCATCCTAGTCATCAACGGGCAGATCACGATCGGGGCGCTGATCGCAATCCTTTCGGCTTACAAGGATGTCTTGGCGCCGTGGAAAATTCTGCTCAACTACTATCAGCAGAAAGAGGACGCTCGGATCAAATACGAGCAGATCATTGAACGCTTCGAACCTACCGGTCTGCTCGATGAAAAGATGCAGGAGGAAGAGCCGGACGATCTGCCCCGCTTCGAAGGGCGGCTCGTCGCATCGAACGTCGGCTGGTCCGAGGACGATGGCTTGAAAGTTCTCGACGGGGCGTCGCTCGCCATTGATCTTCCCAAGCACGTCGCGTTGACCGGCCCGGCCGGCGGCGGGAAGGGGGAGTTCTCGCAACTCCTGGCGCGGCTTTTGGTGCCAAGCAGCGGCCGTATAACGATCGGCGACTCCAACCTTATTGAGTTGCCGGAATCGGTAACGGGACGGCGCATCGCCTATGTCGGGCAAAGCCCGTATATGTTCAATGCATCGATCCGCGATAACCTTCTGTACGGTCTAAAGCATCGGGTGTTGCAGGAACCCGAATACGACGCCGACGCCCGCAAGGAGCGCGAGAAGGAGATTCTCGAATCCCAAAGATCTGGCAATAGCGTCTACGATCCTTCAGCGATCTGGGTGGATGTCGGCTCCGCAGGGACTGAAGATGACGAAGCCTTGGCGCACCGGATAAACGAGGTGCTTCGAACGGTGGGGCTTCGCCGGGACGTCTATCAGATGGGATTGCGCCGGACCATAGACCCGGTGGAGCGGCGGGCCTTGGCCAAGCGGGTGCTTGAGGCGCGCGCCAAGCTGAGGGAGCGTTTGCTCGACCCTGAGCTCGCCCAATTCGTCGAGACTTTCGATCCGGAAAAATATAATAGCAACGCGTCGGTTGCCGAAAATATCCTGTTCGGCACGCCGGTCGGCGACCAATTGGCGATCGAGAAGCTCGGGGAAAACAGCTATATGCTGCGTGTTCTCGACGAGGTTGGTCTTGCCCAGGCGTTTCTGGAAAAGGGCTTGCGGCTCGCGGAGATCATGGTCGATCTGTTCCGCGGCCTGTCACCGGATCACGAGTTCTTCGAGCGGTTCAGCTTCATCAGCTCTGACGATTTGCCGGACTTTCAAGCTATTGTACAGCGCGCGGCCCAAAGCGGGCTGGATAGTCTTCCCGAAGACGAGCGGGCGAGACTTCGGGCGTTGCCGTTCCTACTGATCCCCGCCCGCCATCACCTGGACATTATCGACGAGCCTTTCCAGCGCCAGTTGTTGGATGCGCGCCGCGCCTTTCATGCCAGCCTCCCCAAGGAATTGGCGTCGGCTGTCGAATTCTTCGATGTCGAGAAGTACAACTCCGCGAGTTCCATCCAGGACAATATTCTGTTCGGCAAGCTTGCCCGGGAACGGGCCGGAAGCGCCGAGAAAGTCGGCGTCTTGCTTGCGGAGGCCGTGGATGAAGTCGGACTTCGCCAGGACATCCTCGAGCTGGGTCTCGACGTCAATGTCGGCATCGGCGGCAGTCGCTTGTCGGCGCTTCAAAGGCAAAAACTGGCCATCGCCCGAGGCCTGATGAAATGTCCCGATATTTTCATCCTGAACGAAGCGTTGTCGGGACTCGATCCGGACAACCAATCGTTGTTGCTCGAGAGCGTGTTGCGTGAGCAAGAGGGTCGGTCGGTCGTTTATGTGAACGGACCAACGGCGTCGACGGACCATTTCGATCAGGTCATTTCCATCGCCGGTGGGCGAGTGGTCGATCATGGTGTGGGCGCGGCGCCGCCGCTCGAGGAAGCGCCCGCGGTTCCCGCGGAAGAGGTCGCCGGCGGCGGTTTTGGAGGCGAAATCGATGTTCTGGCGTCGCTTCCCTTGTTTCGTGGCATCGACCGCTCGCGTCTCAAACTGCTGGCCTTCGCCAGCCAGCGCCACATTTATGACCCGGGTCAGTACGTTATCCGGCAGGGCGAGGTCGGGGAAAACGCCTATATCGTCATTGACGGTGAGGCCGAAATCCTGCTCGACACGGGAGATGAGTTGAAAAAACTCGCGACATTGAAGCGCAACGACTTGTTCGGCGAACTGGCGCTCCTTTGCGAGGCACCGCGGACCGCCTCGATCGTCGCCTCGACGCCCCTGACGGTTATGAGCATTTCCAAGGACGTTTTCATCAAGCTGGTCGCCGAAGATGTCGAGATGTCGGCGCGGGTGACCCGGTCTATTGCTGATAGCTTGGTGCGCACGACCGAGGATTTGAGCGAGGCGGCCCGGGTTCACGATTCCACAACGGACCTGCCCGACGCGCGGCTGTTCAACGACCGGCTCCGGTATGCGGTTGCGCGCGGACGGCGTTTCCAGGAGGCCGCCGCGATCATTACGTTCAATCTGGAGCGATTCTTCGATGCGGACAGCGGCTATTCGGAGGCCGACCGCGATGCTTTGTTAAAAGTCATCGCCGTACGCATCCGCGATGCCATCCGCGAAACAGACATGGCGGCGCGCCTTGATGACCTCGAGTTCGGGGTTCTCTTAAGTCCGGTCGACGGCAGCCTTTCGCATCAGGATATGGCGCAGCGTATCGCCGACAGTCTGTCTGCGCCTATCGATTTGCCCGAACGGTCGGTCCGGTTGACTGAAGCATGCGCGTTCAAGTTCCTCCAACTCGACGGCCGGGACGCGGAGGATCAGTTGCGGTCTTGTCGCAAAGGCGAAGGAAAGGTCATTCAAGTTTCCGGACGGGGGCAGGCGCCGGAACCGCGGCCAAAGGGACAAAATGGTGCCGGTGCCGATCGCAGGTCCACTTAGAGGCGAACAGTCAGAAGATTGAACGAAATTGATGACGCAACCGCATAGATATCCATTTGAGCATCTCCGTGCCGACTATCTACGGGCAGGGGGCGGCGTCGTGCTGTGTTTGGCCCCCTTTGCCGTCGGGATGCCGTTGTCGGGCGGCGCGTGGGTTCTGTTGGGATGTGCGGCATTGTTTTTGCTCTACGGTCTGCGGACGGGAATGCGCCAAATGACCCGTGTTTGGGTCACTGATGACGGCATCGTTTCCGACGGCCCCATCAAAACGCGCATTGCCTGGGAAACGCTTGAAGATGTTCGGCTTTCTTATTTCTCCACACGCCGCGGACCGGCGTCGGGCTGGCTGCAGCTTCGCCTCAAAGGAGCCGGTGCGACGATCCGGCTGGAATCGACGTTGACCGGTTTCGACGATGTCGTGCGGTGCGCACTTCGCAAGGCTGGGGAACGAAGCCTTGCGTTGAACGCCGCGACGCAAAACAATATTTCGGCAATGGGACTTGTGACGGCGGATGGCTGAACTTTCACAAAAGAGCAACTTGCTTCGGGTCGAGAATCTGAAAGTCGAATTCAGAACGCAATCCGGCGTCGTTTCCGCCGTTGACGGCGTGTCATTCGCCGTGGAGCCGGGCGCGACGGTGGCCATTGTTGGTGAGTCCGGATCAGGCAAGTCGACGGTCGCGCAAGCCATCATGGGGATTTTACCGAAAGTCGCGTCGATCACCGGCGGGCAAATTCTGTTCAACGATCCGGACCACCGGGAAGGCCGGTCGCAATCGATGCAATTCCCGGATGGCGTCGATATCGCCAAGCTGAAACCGAGTGGCCGTGAGATGCAGTGCATTCGCGGCGGCCGTATCTCCATGATCTTTCAGGAGCCGATGACCTCCTTGTCGCCGCTACATACCATCGGCAACCAGATCAGCGAAGCCAACATGCTCCATTGCGGAACGAGCAAGAAGGAAGCCCTTGAGGCAACAACCGAGATGTTGCGCCTCGTCGGGTTCCCCGATCCTGAGAAGGCCGTTCACACCTACCCCTTCGAGCTTTCCGGCGGATTGCGCCAGCGGGCGATGATCGCGATGGCGTTGGTTTGCGACCCGGCCTTACTGATCGCCGATGAGCCGACGACGGCGCTGGACGTGACCATCCAGGCGCAGATCTTGAAGCTGATCAGCGATTTGCAATACCGATTGAAGATGGCGGTGCTAATTATCACGCACGATCTCGGTGTCGTGGCCAACGTCGCCGACAATGTGGTGGTTTTGTACAACGGCCAGGTGATGGAATCTGGGCCCGTTCAGGAGATATTCGAAAAACCTGAGCATCCGTATTTGAAATCGCTCTTCCGCGCGGTGCCGCATTTCGACATGAAACCAGGAGAGCGGTTGGTCCCCATTCGGGAAATCAAGCACACCACGGGGCATTTGTTGGCGCCGAAGGAAGATGCAGTTGCCGGAGGGCAGGACGACGCGCCGCTGCTCAGCGTCAAGAACCTGAGTAAGTCGTTCACGGTCCGTCAGGAAGGGTTGCTCGGCGGCGGTACGACCCGCATAAGGGCCGTTCAGGATGTCAGCTTCGATATCGCGCGCGGTGAGACTCTCGGACTGGTGGGGGAAAGCGGGTGCGGCAAAACCACCGTGAGCAAGATGATCATGCGGGCGGTCAACCCCGATGGCGGTCAAATTCTGTTCAGGGACGGCGGCAACGTGATTGATCTGACGTCCTTGAGCCAACGGGAGCTCATCCCTTACCGGCGTAAGTTTCAATATGTTTTCCAGGATCCTTTCGGCTCGCTCAATCCGCGCATGACGGTCTACGACATCATCAGCGAGCCGCTGATGATCCACGACATCGGGGATGCCGATTATAAGCGGGAGATGGTGAAGGAGCTCATGAACCTCGTGGGACTGGACCCGAGATTCCTCAATCGGTACCCGCACAGTTTCTCCGGCGGTCAACGGCAACGGATCAGTATCGCGCGGTCCCTGGCACTCAAACCGGAACTATTGCTGTGCGATGAGCCTGTCTCCGCATTGGATGTTTCCGTGCAAGCGCAAATCCTCAATCTTATGAAAGACTTACAAGAAGAACTTGGCCTTACTTATCTATTCGTTTCGCACAATTTGGCGGTTGTCGATTATGTTGCGGACCGGATCGCCGTCATGTGCGCGGGGCAAATGGTCGAGTTGGCGCGGCGTGAGGAATTATTTAAGAATCCCGTTCATCCTTATACGAAAGCCCTCTTGGCGGCGGTTCCGTTTCCCGATCTCGATCGGCGTCTCGACTTGACCGCGCTCATGGAAGGCAAGGCGTCGGTTCCGTCATTATGGCCCGAACCGTTCGCCGTAAAACCGGGGGTGAACCCGGTATTGGTGGATATCGGGAACGAACATTTTGTCAGGGTTTCAGGCGAAGCGTCTGATTTGAGGGAAGCATCATGAGACGGTTAGCGGGCATTTTTCTTGCTGCGTGGGTGATTGCGGTCGGCGTTGGCGTCGCGCCGTTGGGCGCGATGACGTTCAAGGAAACGCCAAGCCTGGAAGACGCGGTCAAATCCGGGAAATTACCGCCCATCGCCGAGCGCCTTCCGGACAATCCGTCGGTGGTGAAGTTCACCCGCCCGGACCGCGGTCTGGGGACGCCTGGCGGTACGTTGAATACGTTGATGGGCGCCGAGAAAGACGTGCGCCAGATGGTCGTGTACGGCTATGCGCGGCTCATCGGCTATGACGAAGACTTCGAATTGGTGCCGGACATCGCCGAAAAGATCGATGTGGAGGAGGGGCGGATTTTCACGTTCCACCTTCGCAAGGGGCACCGGTGGTCCGACGGGCACCCGTTTACTGCGGAAGATTTCCGGTATTGGTGGGAGGACATGGCCCTCAATCCGGATATATCCAAACTCGGCCCCCCCGCGTTCATGATGGCTGACGGCGAGCGGCCGAAATTCGAGGTCATCGATGAAACGACCGTGCGGTATAGCTGGTCACGGCCGCAGCCGGACTTTCTGACACGGCTTGCCGGTGCGCGCCCGGAGTTCATCTATCGCCCGGCGCATTATATGAAGCAATTTCACGCCAAGTATCAGGATCCGGCGAAACTCGAACAACTGGTCAAGGAAGAACACCGGCGCAATTGGGTCGCCCTCCATTTCTTCCACGATCGCCCGTACAAGAACGACAATCCGCATTTCCCGACGTTGCAGCCATGGATGCTGACCAACGAACCACCTGCCAAGCGCTTCGTTTTCAAGCGTAACCCGTATTATTACCGCGTCGACGAAGCCGGGCGGCAATTGCCTTACATCGATGAGGTGATCGTGACGATCGCGAGCGCCAAACTGATCCCGCCCAAGACAGGTACCGGGGAAACCGATCTCCAGGCCCGTGGGCTGACGCTCAAGAATTTCCCGTTCCTCAAAAAAGCGGAGAAACGGAACGGCTACAGAATTTATCTTTGGCCGACGGCCAAAGGTTCCGAGATGGTTCTCTATCCCAATCTGAATCACAGCGATCCCGAATGGCGAAAACTGTTCCGCGACATTCGCTTCCGGCGCGCACTGTCGTTGGCAACCGACCGCGGGCAGATCAACAAGCTGATCTATTTCGGTTTGGCGTCTCCCTCCGCAAACGCGATCCTGCCGGAAAGCCCCTTGTACAAAGCGAAGTATGGGGAGCACTGGGCGGAGTACGATTTAAAGAAGGCCAACGCACTTTTGGACGAAATGGGCCTGACCAAGCGCAATGACAGCGGCATTCGCGTTTTGCCCGACGGGCGTCCGTTGGAAATCACGGTGGAAACCTCTGGCGAGAACCTGGAGCAAACGGATGTTCTCCAACTGGTGGCGGAAACCTGGAAAAAGGCCGGCGTAAAGATGTTTATCAAGCCGTCGCAGCGCGAGGTCCTGCGTAACCGGGTTTTCTCAGGCGAAACGCAAATGGCCGTGTGGTCGGGGCTCGAGAACGGCGTGCCGACGGCTGAATCGAGCCCCGCGGAACTGGCGCCCTTGAGTCAGCAGCATCTTCAATGGCCGAAATGGGGACAGTACCTGGAAACCAATGGCAAGGCCGGCGAGCCGATCGATATGCCCAAGGCTAAGCACCTCATGGACCTCTACGATAATTGGACCATGGCAACCTCGACGGACGAGAAACGGAAAATCTGGCACGAGATGCTCGATATCTACACCGAGCAGGTCTACACGATCGGATTGATTTCCCGCGTGCCGCAGCCGGTCGTCGTGAACTCCCGTCTTCGGAACGTTCCCGATAAGGCGATCTACAACTGGGATCCGGGTGCCCATTTCGGCATCTACCATCCCGATACATTTTGGTTTGAGCAATAGACGGCTCCGGAGCGGGCGACGGAGAGCTGACCGTTCATGTTGAATTATCTCGCACGCCGCATATTGGTGATGATCGTAACCTTGGCGATCATCAGCCTGATGGTGTTCGTGATCATTCAATTGCCGGAAGGTGATTTCCTCACCAGCTATATCACCGAGTTGCAAAGCCAGGGCGAGGCGGTCGACAAGCAGAAGATCGAATATCTACGGGCGCAATATGGCCTCGATCAACCCTTGTGGCAGCAATACCTCACCTGGGTCGGCGGATTGGTGCAAGGCGACCTCGGATATTCCTTCGAGTACGACCTGCCGGTGACGGTCGTTCTCGGTGACCGATTGCTCCTGACCATCGTCGTCAATTTCTTTTCTGTTCTGTTCATCTACATCATTGCGTTCCCCATCGGTGTCTATTCGGCGGTGCGCCAATACAGTTGGGGCGACTACGGCCTGACGCTGGTCGGATTCTTGGGGCTGGCGACGCCCAATTTTTTGCTGGCGCTGATCCTCATGTATCTCGCCAACCGCTATTTCGGCACCTCCATCGGCACGTTGATGGCACCCGAATACCTCGATCAACCCATGTCCTTCGGCAAGATGATTTCCATCCTCGAACATCTGGCGGTGCCGGTGATCATTATCGGCACGGCGGGCACGGCGGGGATGATCCGCCGGCTGCGCGCCAATCTTCTCGACGAATTGTTCAAGCAGTATGTGGTGACAGCCCGCGCCAAAGGTCTGTCCGAGGGTAAGTTGCTGGTCAAATACCCGCTGCGTATGGCGCTCAACCCGTTTATCGCCGACATCGGCAATTTGCTGCCGCAGGTGGTCTCGGGCTCGGTCATCGTGTCCATCGTCATGGGCCTGGAAACCGTCGGTCCGCCGCTGGTCAAGGCGTTGCAGAGCCAGGATTTCTTCCTCTCCGGGGCGGTGTTGATGTTTGTCGCGCTGCTCACCGTCATCGGCATGTTCATTTCTGATCTGGCACTGGCGGTTCTCGATCCCCGTATCCGGTTGCAGGGGGGCGCGCGGTAATGAGCGACCGCATGGATCATTTCGTTTCCACCGAGCCGTTCGACCCGCAGGCGATCGAGGCCCTTTCGCCCGAACAGGAACGCTATTACATGGCGTCCCAGTGGAAGATGATGTGGTGGCGTCTCCGCCGGCATAAACTGGCGGTGATTTCAGGCTTCGTGCTGCTGGTGATGTACGTATCCGTGGTGATCACCGAGTTCCTGGCGCCCTACGAACTTTCTACCCGTAACGTCGATTATCTTTTCGCGCCGCCGCAGGGCATTCACCTGTTCCATGAGGGGCGGTTCGTCGGCCCGTTTACCTATGGGCTCGAGCAGACCTTGAACATGGAAACGCTGCAGCGGGAATACGCGGTCGATGAAACCAATGTGCAGCCATTGCGCTTTTTCTGCAGCGGCGACCCTTACAGATTCTGGGGATTGTTCGAAGCCGACCTCCATCTTGTTTGTCCGGCGGAGGACGGCACGCTGTTCCTATTGGGGACCGACCGGTTGGGTCGCGATATGTGGTCGCGCATTCTGTATGGGGCGCGGGTGTCGTTGACCGTCGGTTTGATCGGCATCACCTTGAGTTTTATCCTCGGCATCGTGATCGGCGGTGCTGCCGGGTACTTCGGCGGCTGGGTCGACAGCGTCGTCCAGCGGGTCATCGAAATTCTCCGTTCCTTGCCCGAACTGCCCTTGTGGATGGCACTATCGGCGGCCCTGCCGGCCCGGTGGAGCCCCATCGTGATTTATTTCGGCATCACCATTATTTTGGCGCTCGTCGATTGGCCGGGGCTCGCGCGCGCGGTGCGATCGAAACTCCTGGCTCTGCGGGAAGAGGATTTCGCGACGGCGGCGACCCTCATGGGTGCCCGACCGCGCCGCGTGATCGCCCGCCATCTCCTACCCAATTTCATGAGCCACCTGATCGCGTCCGCGACCCTTTCTATTCCCAGCATGATCCTGGCGGAAACCGCGTTGAGCTTCCTGGGACTTGGTTTGCGCCCGCCGGTGACGAGTTGGGGCGTATTGTTGATCGAGGCGCAAAATATCGAGGCGGTGACGCTGTTCCCATGGTTGATGACGCCGATGGTGCCGGTCATCATCACGGTGCTCGCTTTCAATTTCCTTGGGGACGGATTGCGCGACGCCGCCGATCCTTACAAATAGAAAACGGATGAAGTTCGACGACGTCCGCAAAATCGTGGAGGGCGTGCCCTATCTCGGCATCGACGAAGGGTGGGAACTCTATCACTTCGTCCTCAACCACCGGCCGGAGCGCTGTCTGGAACTTGGCCATGCGCATGGCGTGTCGTCGCTCTATATTGCTGCCGGCTTGGATGAAATCGGGGGCGGTCATTTGGACACCGTCGATTTGATCGGCTCGGCCAACCGGGACCCCAATGTGGAAACGCTTCTCGACCAGGCAGGGCTGCAATCTTATGTGTCGGTCCATCGGGAGAAAAACTCGTACACCTGGTTCCTCAAGAAACAGATCGAGCGCCAAACACGAAACGGCGCCTGCACACCTTGTTACGATTTCTGTTTCATTGACGGACCGAAGAACTGGACCATTGACGGCTTGGCCTTCTTCCTCGTCGACAAGCTGATGCGCGAGAGGGGATGGATCCTGTTCGACGACTATAAATGGACCCACGGCAAGCACCCCGAGCGGGAGCAGACCGACGGGATCACCATCCGCAGCTTGTCCGACGAGGAGATCAACGAGCCCCACATCGAAGCCATTTTCAGGCTGCTGGTCATGCAGCATCCTGCCTACGGCAATTTCGAGGTCCAGGACGATTGGTGGGCCTGGGCGCAGAAGACGGCGGGTGCCGGTCAGGAGCTGAAAAAGACGCGGATGGCCTATCACCTCCGCGACGATGGTTAAGAGAAGGGCGGCGGCCAGATTTTTTGGCTGAATTTGGCCGATTTCAGAAAATTTAAATGGTTAACGTTCTCTTGTCCCGGTGCGTGGAAAAGCACATATTTAGGGTATGACATCGCCAAAGACGCCAATTACGTCATTGCCGGATAACTGCCCGGTTCCCGTTGCGCGGCCGTATTTGCGGCCGTTGCTGATCGCCTTGGGGTTCACCTGTGTGGGGCTCGGCGCGGTGGGGGTCGTCGTGCCCGGCATGCCGACGACGGTGTTCCTGATCATGGCGGCCTGGGCCTTCGCCCGGTCTTCCCAGCGGTTCCATACCTGGCTTTATAGCCGCCCGCGTTTTGGCCCGTTGCTCATCAACTGGGAACAACACCGGGTGATCCCGATGCGGGCCAAGGTAATCGCGGTCGGTTGTATGACGCTCAGTTTCGTCTATGTGGCGGGGTTCGTCGCCCAGGATTGGGTGCTGCCGGTGACGTTGTTGGCGATCATGGTGCCGGCCGCCATCTATATTTTGACACGCGCAAGCCGGGTTCCCAACTCAGAGCTTGCGTAACCACAAGCTGCTTTCCGGCGCCTTGTCGCGGCCCGGCAATTTCCCCGCAACCGATCCAGCAACCTCGTCCTTTAGCCGCGTCGCCACATAGTGGCTGGCGAAAACGATCTCGTAGCCGCCACCCTGGATCAGCGTTGAGACCCCCAGCTGTTCGTTGTAGCCGCGCCAATCCCAATCGGCGGGGTAATCGTCCGGCAGAAAGATGTCATGGATATGGACGAACACGCCCGAGGCGAGGCGGGGCAGAACCCGGTTGAACAAGTGATCGACGTCGCTGCCCGGCATCAGGATATGGCTGGAATCGATAAACAGGAAATCGCCATCCTCCAAGCTGTCGAACTCGGCCAACGGGATGCCGTGCACCAGCTTCTTCTGAATGCTGATCGGCAGCGTTTCGATGGTTGCGCGGGGCGCCGGGTCGATAGCGGTGATCTGAGTTTTTAGTTTTCCGTCCCGAACGGCGCGAGCGAAAAACCGGGTGGAATGGCCCGATCCCACTTCGATGATCCGCTTTGGCGTCATCCAACGGGTCATGGCATAGGCGACGGCGCCATCGAGGCCCGGGAACCAAACCTGATCCCAGCGGGGCTCCGGCGGGTTGTCCCGCCCGATGGCCAGGAGGTCTCCGCTAAGGGAGGTGAGGGAGCCGAGAACCTCTGAAAACGATGCCCGGCGGCTGGCGAAGATGGCCTCCAGAGAGTCGTATGCCGCCCGCTTGCCGGCCGACGGCAGATCGTCGGCATGGCGGTAAGGGATAAAGAAGCCTTGCCTACGGAACCCGAGTGCGGTGGAAAGGGCCATGCGAAATGACCGCCAGCGTGGTTTGCCCATCTTGTTATAAATGTCCTCTATCGTTGGGATTTTTCCCGCTTTTTCAATGCCCTGTCCGTCCCACGGAAGCGCGCCTGATTTTTGTTGTAAAGTGTTTTCCTGGCGAAAGGAACTGATATAGTCCGCGCCATGACAAAACTATCTTTATCAGGGACACCGCTCGCGCCGATCACCGAGATCGGCGCGAAGCTCAATATACCGGCAGATGCGCTCAGCCTCTATGGCGCCGAGATGGCTAAACTGTCTTGGGCGTTCATGGACGGTCTGAAAGACCGGCCGGATGGCAAACTCATTTTGGTTTCGGCGATGACGCCGACCAAATTCGGCGAAGGCAAGACGACCACCAGCGTCGGTTTATCCGACGGCCTTTCCAGATTGGGAAAAAAGGTCGGTCTGTGCTTGCGTGAACCGAGTCTCGGGCCGGTCTTCGGCATGAAGGGCGGCGGCACCGGCGGCGGTAAGTCGACCATGGAGCCGTCGAACGAGATCAATCTCCATTTCACCGGCGACCTGCACGCCATCACGTCGGCGCACAATCTGCTCGCCGCGGTTCTCGACAACCACATCTATTGGGGCAACGAGCTCGACATCGATATCCGCCGGGATATTTGGGGCCGTTCCATGGATATGAACGAGCGCGCGCTGCGTAGCGTCGTGATGAACCTGGGGGGCGTTGCCAATGGTTATCCCCGCCAAGGCGGTTTCGACATTACCGCCGCGTCCGAGGTCATGGCCATTCTGTGTCTCGCCGAGAACATCGACGATCTGAAAACGCGCTTGGGCGATATCGTCGTCGGCCGCAATAAGGGCCGCCAGCCGGTGGCGGCGCGCGAACTCAAGACCGAAGGCGCCATGGCGGCGCTTCTCGCCGAGGCGCTGCGCCCCAATCTGGTGCAGACCGCGGAAGGCACGCCGGCTTTCGCGCACGGCGGTCCCTTCGCCAATATCGCGCACGGCTGCAACTCGGTTATCGCCACCAAGACCATGCTGAAGCTGGCCGATTATGTGGTCACGGAGGCCGGGTTCGGCGCCGATCTCGGTGCCGAGAAGTTCCTCGACATCAAATGCCGCGTTGCGGGTCTTAACCCGTCGGCGGCGGTCATCGTTGCCACCATCCGGGCGCTCAAGTCGCATGGCGGTGTCGGCATGGACGATATCGAGAAAGAAAACGTCAAGGCGGTTGAAGAAGGTTTTGCAAACCTAGCCCGTCACGGCGAAAACATGAAGAACTTCGGATTGCCCGTTGTCGTCGCGCTCAATCAGTTCGGCACCGACACGGACGCCGAAATCGCCACGGTGAAGCGTCTCTGCGAAGCGGGCGGCCTGTCGTTCGTGCCGTGCAGCCACTTTGCCGACGGCGGCGCGGGTGCCGAAAAGCTGGCGGAGCAAGTTGTCGATCTGGTTGCGGGCGATCCGCCGCAGATCAACTATACTTACGATTTGTCGGAGAAGATCACCGACAAGATCAAGGCCATTGCCACAAAGATCTATCGCGCAGACGGCATTGAGATCAGTCCCAATGCCGGGCGTCAGATCGCCGAATTGCAAAGCGGCGGTTGGGGCGACCTCCCGGTCTGCATGGCAAAGACCCAGTATAGCTTCTCGGCCGATCCGGGCCTGTCGGCGGCGCCGACGGGATTCACGGTGCCCATCCGCGAAGTGCGGTTGAGCGCCGGGGCGCGGTTCGTGGTTGCGATCTGCGGCGACATGATGACCATGCCCGGATTGCCGCGTAAGCCGGCGGCCGAAACCATTTCGGTCGACGATAACGGCAACATCACGGGCGTTTTCTAACCCGTATTTTTGGCTGAATTCAGCGTTACGCTTTGGCAGCCGGCGGTGTCAGCACCGTCGGCTGCGGCGTTTTGGAATCGTCGTGTTCCGGATGATCCAGATTGTAGTGGATGCCCCGGCTTTCCTTGCGCGCCATGGCCGACTGGACGATCAGATCGGCGACGACCGCCAAGTTGCGCAGTTCCAGGAGATCGTTGGTGACGGTGAAGTTGCTGTAGTACTCGTTGATTTCCGACAGCAGCAAGTCGATCCGATGTTTTGCGCGTTCCAGGCGCTTGTCGGTGCGCACGATGCCCACATAGTCCCACATGAACCGGCGCAGTTCGTCCCAGTTGTGAGTAACGACGATTTGTTCGTCCGAATCCTCGACCCAGCTTTCGTCCCAAGGCGTCAGCTCGGGCGTTTCCGGTATCGAGGTCAGCCGGTCCCGAATGTCGTCGCCGGCGGCGCTCGACATCACCACACATTCCAGTAGCGAATTGCTGGCGACGCGGTTGGCGCCGTGCAGGCCGGTGTAGGCGGCCTCACCGACAGCGTAGAGGTTTTCGATGTCGGTGTGGCCCGACAGGTCAGTCATGATGCCGCCGCAGGTATAATGCGCGGCGGGCACGACGGGTAGGCGATCCCGGGTCATGTCGAAGCCGAACCGCAAACAGCGTGCATAGATCATGGGGAAATGGGATTCGATGAATTCAGGCGACATGTGGGTCGTGTCCAAATAGACACAATCGATGCCGAGGCGCTTCATTTCATGGTCTATGGCGCGGGCAACGATGTCGCGCGGTGCAAGCTCGGCACGTTTGTCGAACTTGGGCATGAAACGCGTGCCGTCGGGTAGCTGCAGGGTGGCGCCTTCGCCCCGTACCGCTTCGGAAATAAGGAAGGATTTGGCCTCGGGATGGTAGAGGCAGGTCGGGTGGAACTGGGTGAATTCCATATTGGCCATCCGGCATCCCGCGCGCCACGCCATGGCAATGCCGTCGCCCGTGTTGCTATCGGGGTTGCTGGTATAGAGGTAAACCTTGCTGGCGCCGCCCGTCGCAACCACGACGACACGGGCGCGGAGGGCGCGGACGCGGTTGTGCTCCTGGTCGAAGACGTAAAACCCGACGCACCGCCCGCGGCGGTTGGCTTGGTCCTCGCGGATTAGGTCGATTGCCGTGAAACGTTCGAATACCGTGATGTTGGACCGCTCCGACACCCGCTCGGCCAAGGTCATCTCGACCGCGTGACCGGTCGAGTCGGCGGAATGCACGATGCGGCGATGTGAATGGCCGCCCTCGCGCGTGAGGTGATACCGGTTCGTACCCTGGGCATCGGGTTCACGGGTGAAATCGACGCCGAGGTTGGCAAGCTGCTCGATGGCCTCGGCGCCGTGCCCGACGATAAACCGGACGGCTTTTTCGTCACACAGGCCGGCGCCCGCGATCAGCGTGTCTTCGATGTGGGAGTCGACCGTATCGCCCTCGTCGAGAACCGCGGCAATACCGCCTTGCGCCCAATTGGTGCTGCCACCCTGCAGTTCGCCTTTGGACAGGATCGCGATCCGCGTATCGGGCGAGAGGTGAAGGGCAACGGTCAGGCCGGACGCACCGCTGCCGATAATGGCGACGTCGAAATCCAGATTTTCGCTTATGGGTGCCACGGACCGGTTCGCTCAGGCCCATGACCAGTCGAGGCCGATATTGGCGGCGGCGGCGGAGTGGGTGAGGCGCCCGACGGAGACGAAATCAACGCCCGTTTCTGCGATTTCCCGGATGGTTTCCAAGGTCACGTTGCCCGACGCCTCGAGCGGCACCTTCCCGCCGACCATGGAAACTGCCTCGCGCATCTTCGCGGGCGACATGTTGTCGAGGAGAATACGTTGCGCGCCGCTGGCCAGTGCCTCCGCGACCTGATCGAGGGTATCGCATTCCACTTCAACGTTCTGCAAACCGGCGTTCAAGGCCCGGTGCACGGCTTCGGTCAGGCTTCCGGCGACGGCAATATGGTTGTCTTTGATGAGAACGCCGTCGCTCAACCCCATGCGGTGATTGGTCGCGCCGCCCATGCGCGTCGCATATTTGGCGAGTTTGCGCAGTCCGGGGATGGTCTTGCGGGTATCCAAGAGCACCGCGCCGGTTCCGGCGATTTCATCGGCATAGATCCGCGCCAGGGTGGCAATTCCGGACAGATGCTGGACGAAGTTTATGGCCGTTCGCTCCGCGGCAAGCAATGCTACGGCCGGCCCCCGCACGAATGCAATTTCCGCACCTTTTTGCAGCCTGTCGCCGTCGGTGGCGCGGGCTTGGAACTCGATAGCCGGGTCGAATTTCTCGAACACCATTGCCGCGACCGGGAGACCCGCGACGACCATGGGCTCGCGCGCGGCCATGACGCCCTCGAAGTTTTCACTCTTGCCGATAACGGCAAGCGACGTGATATCGCCGTCACCGACATCTTCGGCAATTGCCCGGTCGACGATCTCCTGCAGATCGGTCAAATCCAACTCGGTGGAAGCGTTTGGCGCGGCCATGTGCGAGGCTCTTCGGTGGGTCAAAACAGCCGCCTCGGAGGCATGAATTCGATGCCGCCCCGTTGCGGAAAATAGGCGGAAAACATGGCTGAAAATATGGTCAAGTCAAGACGTGTTGCGGTTGAGCGACGGATCGGAATTCGCCACACTGAGGCAAGACGCGGGAAATCGTCTAAGCCCGTGGGAGGAGAGAAAATGGCCCTGATCGACCGCATCCGTGATCTGTCATCCGAGGTCGCCGAATGGCGTCACGCGATCCATGCGCACCCTGAGACTGCTTTTGAAGAGACCCGGACCGCCGATCTCGTCGCCGAGAAGCTGGCCGAGTTCGGGATCGACGTGGACCGGGGGCTCGCCAAGACCGGGGTCGTCGGGACGCTGACCAACGGTGACGGCCCCGCAATCGGCCTGCGCGCCGATATGGACGCCCTCAATATGGACGAGCATACCCAGCTTGATTACCGCTCCAAGGTGCCGGGGAAAATGCATGCCTGCGGCCATGATGGGCACACCGCGATGCTGCTTGGCGCGGCCAAATATCTGGCCGAGACCCGCAACTTCAACGGTACGGTCAGGTTCATTTTCCAGCCGGCCGAGGAAATGGCAGGCGGCGGCCGCGTAATGGTGGAGGAGGGCTTGTTCGACCGGTTCCCCGTGGACAGCGTCTACGGCATGCACAACTGGCCCGGTATGCCCGCGGGTATGTTGAGTATCGGCGCGGGCCCCGGCATGGCGGCGGCATCCTTCGAGATCACGGTACGAGGGAGAGGCAGCCATGCTGCGGCACCTCATCAGGGAATCGATCCGATCGTTATCGGCGCGGAGATCGTCTCGGCGCTGCAAACCATCTCAAGCCGTCTGGTCAGTCCCATCGAGCCTGTCGTTGTGTCGGTCACCCAATTCCATGCGGGTGATGCCATGAATGTCATCCCGGACACGGCGGTACTCAAGGGAACTGCCCGGTCCTTCGCGGAGAAACCAGAAGAAACCATTGCCCCGGCCATGCGGAAGATCGCCGAAGGCATCGCCCATGCACATGGCGCGGAGATCGAATTTTCCTACGACCAGCTCTATCCCGTTCTGATCAACAATGCGCCGGAAAGCGAGATAGCTCGCGCTGTCGCCAACGACGTGGTGGGGGCGGAAAACGTCGATCCGACCTATCCGCCGACCATGGCATCGGAGGATTTTTCGTTCATGCTGAATGCGCGTCCCGGCTGTTTCGTCCGGATCGGTTCGGGATTTTCCGATCGCGAGAGCTTCCCGCTGCACAATTCAAAGTATGAATTCAACGACGTGATTCTGCCGATCGGCGCCTCTTTTTGGGCGAAGTTGGTGGAAACAGTACTGAAATAGATGGATTCTAATATTTATCCGTTTTCTAAAGAAATCAGGGGTTTTTCCAACCGATTTGCGCGAATACCAATAAGGAAAACAAGCAAAATTTACATTCGATTTACGAATCTATCCTCCACTATGTCCATATTTCGCGAATCAATCATCGTGAAACCAGGTCATTATGTTAGGAGGACTTGATGGACTTTTTGAACGTTGCGAAGAAATGGATCGCGCAGGTGACCCAAATCTTCCTCATTCTGGTACCGCTTGCGGTTGTACTGCAGGTCCTGTTCGGTGAAACCACGCAGATGTTCGGTTCCGTCGTTCAAAATCTGATCGGCCTGATCAGTGAGTTCAGCCGGCAAGGCCTTATCGGCCTTGTGGCGCTGGGTATCGTAGCTTGGATCTTTGGGCAGGCGCACAGCTCATCCCGTTAAGGGTTGTGTGGCTTGGTAGCACCCACTTCAGGCTAGCAGAGGAACCGCCGGGAGACCGGCGGTTTCTTTTTGTACGCTATTTAGCAGTTGGGGGTGGGCCAAACGGCGTCATGCGGGCGTCCTCGACCTTTTTCAGTAGCTTCTTGTCCGCTTCGTCCTGATCCTCTGAGGGAAACAGGCTATCGAGGAGTTCGATAAGGTCGTCGGTCTCGAACGGCTTACCGATCATCCCATCAACTCCGACGTCTTTCGCAATTGCCCGTGCCTGTTCCTTGGTTACATGGGCGCATTCCGGCGATATGCAGACAACACGCAGCTTCTTCTTCCGGTCGCGCATGACGTCCAGCGTCTCCTTGATCCCGCCAACTTCATTCTGGTTGGCGAAATGAAGCTCCGACACGACGACATCGAAATTGATCTTGTCGAAGCCGAGAAGGGCGTCATTGAGGTCTGATCCGACCACGGTGTAATTGCTTTCGAAAAGCAGGGCAGTAACCTCGCCCACCATTTCCGAATCTTCGGATATTAAGAGGAGGCGGTGAGGCTTCTTCTGTTTCTTGCGACTTGCATCCCGCTCGGCTTCCCGAACCGTGCGACGGCGGTCCGTCGCAACACCGTGTTGGCGGGAAAATTCGACCGTTTCCTTGCGAAGCTTATTCGTGCGCCCGGCCATCCGTTCGAGGCGGTGAAGTTGCCGCTCGGCCTCTTCCTTGTCTTCGATGGCGTGCATCTGCTGGCTATACCCGGCGTAAAGGACGATCGGCGGGCCGAATAGGATTCCGAGGATGATGAGCCAGTTATTGAACTTTTGCCGCTCGGCGGCGCGCAACATGTCCGCGGCACACTCGGTCCGTTCCTGGAAGGTCCCCGAACATTCCCGCAATATCCGGTAGGACACCGCATCCTCGGGCTTTTGCGAGATGCCGCCGGCCGCAATCCGATCCCATTGCATCCAGCCGGCCCCGGCGATCCATAAGAGTGCGGCCAGGAGGCACAGCCATTTAACTATCGATTTGGATCGCTCTTGCATCGCGGAAAGACGCCAATTCGCGCCGGCCTTTCTAGAAATCCGGGCCGTCAAAAAAATGGTCGGCCATCAAAAATATGGGCGATCCTTCCTCAAACAGATTACGAATTTGTAATCTTTCGGAAAGCTTGCCGTTAGGTGCCCCTCCTTAGATTGGCAGCCAGATGAGGCGGTGAAAGACCTTCGCGATGGCGCAGAAACCCGCCGCCCAGGCTTTCGAACAATCTTGGAGGGATGAAATGCCTAACAAAGTCTTTCGTTTCCCGGCGTCCAAATCCCTGAGGGCTCTGGCCGTGGTTGCCACCGTTGTCGGGGTCGGCGCCGCCGGTGTGGCCATGAAGCCGGTCCTCTTCTCCTCGACGGCGCTGGCAACGCAGCCGCTTCAGGCAGTGCAAGCGGTTCCGGTGCCGGCGCTGCCCGTCAATATAGCGGACGTCGTGGAGAAAGTGACCCCGGCGGTCGTCACGATTAAGACCAGTTCTTCACAGCAAGGTCGGGGGCAAGGTCCGGCAGGTGCCCGGGAGGCCGTTCCGCCGCAATTCAGAGAATTCTTCCAAAGATTCTTCGGCCCCGACGCACCCTGGCAGTTCGATGACCGTTCCGGTAGGCAACAGTCCATTCCGGCGCCTCATCCCCATGCGCGGGGACTGGGGTCCGGTTTCGTCATCGAAAAGGACGGTCTGATCGTGACCAATAACCATGTCATCGACGGTGCCGATACCATCACGGTCGAACTCAATGACGGCCGTGAAGTCGCCGCCAAGGTTGTCGGTACGGATGACAAAACCGACTTGGCTCTTTTGAAAGTCGATGCCGGTAAGGATCTCCCGACGATCAAATTCGGGAATTCGGACCGGATGAGGGTCGGTGACTGGGTAATTGCCGTCGGCAATCCGTTCGGTGTGGGTAAAACGGCGACGGTCGGGATTATCTCTGCACGTCACCGTGATATCGGTGCCGGTCCGTTTGACGACTTCCTGCAGATCGATGCGCCCATCAATCAAGGGAACTCGGGAGGACCGGCCCTTAACCTCAACGGCGAGGTTGTCGGCATCAACGCCGCGATCTTTACGCCGTCCGGCGGCAACGTCGGCATCGGGTTTGCCATTCCTTCGACGATGGCGCGGGAGGTGATCGCGGACCTCAAAGACGACGGCAAGATCGATCGCGGCTGGCTCGGGGTTCACATTCAGGGCCTTACCCCGGCAATCGCCGATAGTCTCAACCTCAAAAAGCCGGAAGGCGCCTTGGTTGCTAAAGTGAACGAGGACAGTCCGGCCGCCAAAGGTGGGTTACGCCAAGGTGACGTCATTCTGGCCGTTGACGGAAAGGACGTGACGCGGCTTCGCGATCTGCCCCGCTATATCGCCAGCCTGAATGCCGGCGACAAAGCCGAGATCGTTGTCTGGCGTGACGGCAAGAAACAGTCGCTCAAGGTGACCATCGGCGAAGCTCCCGCCAAACCGCAACTGCTCGCCTCCGCGGAACCGGACACCGTGAACGGGCTGGGGCTGGCATCCCTCGATCAAAGCAGCCGTCGGAACTTCGACATTGGCGCCGATGTTTCGGGTGTGGTTATCACGGAGGTCGACCCACGGAGCCCCGCGGCTCAACAAGGTCTCCACCCAGGAGATGTGATCCTTGCCGTCGGCGGCAAGTCCGTCTCCACGCCGTCCGAGGTCAAGGGTGCTTTCCAACGGGCGCAAAGCCACAAAGCCCGAGCTGTACTGCTCTTGGTACAGCGGCAGTCCGTGGAACGGTTTGTCGCGCTCCCCCTTCGCGACGCCTAAATCTCTGCCCGGGACGGCAGACCTGGCGCCCAGTGCCCGCAAACCGGGGCTGGGCGCCTTTTTTTAGCCTAGGTGAAAATGCCGATGAAATGGGGTAACTAATGAGCATGCGGGTGTTGGTTATCGAAGATGATCGGGAAGCGGCGGCCTATATGTGCCGTGGCCTTTCGGAAAGCGGTCACGTCGCCGATCAGGCATCCGACGGCGAAGAAGGTTATGCCATGGCGTCGAATGGCGGCTACGACGTTCTCGTCGTCGACCGGATGCTGCCGAAAATGGATGGCCTCAGCGTCGTTGAGCGTTTGCGTGGCGAAGGAGAGAAAACACCGATCCTGTTCCTCAGCGCCCTTGGCGATGTCGATGACCGGGTCAAGGGCCTCAAAGCCGGCGGCGACGACTATCTTGTCAAACCTTATGCCTTTGCCGAATTGCTCGCCCGCCTCGAGGCGCTGGTCCGCCGCCAAGCGCCCGATCAGGTCGAGGTTAATCTAAAGGTGGGCGACCTCGAAATGGATGTGCTGGCGCGCAGGGTGACCCGAGCCGGGAACGACATCCTCCTCCAACCGCGCGAGTTCCGCCTTCTCGAATATCTCATGCGTCATGCCGGGCAGACAGTGACACGCACGATGCTGCTGGAAAACGTGTGGGACTATCATTTCGATCCGCAGACCAACGTGATCGACGTGCACATCAGCCGCTTGCGCGCCAAAATCGACAAAGGGTTCGAGCCGCCGCTTCTCCATACGGTGCGCGGTGCCGGATATTGTCTCCGTGCAGCTCCCTAGGCTCGTCCGCACCTCGACCTTTCGGCTGTCGCTGATCTACCTGTCGGTATTCGGCGTCTCTGTTCTGCTTCTGCTCGGCTTCATCTATTGGTCGACGACCCAATTGGCGATATTGCAGACCGAGGAAACCATCGAAGCGGAAATCACCGGGCTGGAAGAACAGTTCCGGCGCCGCGGGATGCTGGGGTTGACCGAGGTGGTGCGCGAGCGCAGCGCAAACCAGCGCCAAAGCCTCTATCTGTTGACCAATTCCGAACGTTTCGTCATTGCCGGCAATCTCAATGCCTGGCCTGAGGTGGAAACGGAAGTAGGCGGCTGGTTTGATTTTCCTTATCAGCGGCCGATCGGGGGCGAGGTCGAAACCCACGTCGCGCATGCACGTCATATCGTGGTGCCGGGCCAGTTTCAGCTTCTCGTTGGCCGTGACGTGCATGAACAGCGCGAGGTGACGAAATTCATCAAGACGTCGCTGCTGTGGGCCTTGGCGCTGACCTTGGCGCTCGGCTTGGCCGGCGGCGTGGTGATGAGCCGCAACCTGTTGCGCCGGGTGGAGAGCGTCAATCGGATCAGCCGGGCGGTGATGGAGGGTAATCTCGACCGCAGGGTGCCCATGACGGGCTCCAACGACGAGATGGACCGGCTGGCGCAAAACCTCAACGCCATGCTCGATCAGATCCAGCGGCTGATCACCAGCATGCGCGAAGTGACCGACAACGTCGCCCACGATCTGCGCAGCCCGCTGAACAGGTTGCGCAGCCGTCTTGAGGTCACCTTAATGGGGCGTCCGACGGATGCGGAATTGCGGGAAGCGATCGAGCAAACCATTGGCGAAGCGGACGAACTGCTCGCCACCTTCAACGCGCTTCTCAATATCGCCAAGGCGGAGGCCGGAACGTTGGAGGTTGCCAGCGCGCCGATCGATGTCGCGCATATGGTGGCCGACATCGCGGAACTTTACGAACCGGCGGCGTCCGAGAAATCCATCATGCTCGAGGTCGCCGTAAGTGATGGCTTGAATGTCGATGGCGACCGTCAGCTATTGTCCCAGGCGCTGGCCAATCTCGTCGATAACGCCATAAAATATGCGCCATCCAATGGCGTGGTAATGCTCCGCGGTGCGCGTGATGACGGTCAGGTGGAACTGTCGGTTACCGATTCAGGGCCGGGTATTCCGGAAATGGACCGCAAGCGAGTGGTCGAACGTTTCGTGCGTCTGGAAGCAAGCCGCAACAGCCCGGGCAGCGGTCTGGGGCTCAGCCTTGTCAGCGCGGTCGCGCACCTTCATAAGGGTGAGTTGAGGCTGGAGGATGCGCGCCCCGGATTGCGGGCAGTGCTGCGGCTTCCCGTTGCGGCTGATTAGGACTTTATTTTCGTGGCAACTGTTGTTCCGCTGATCAAGGACTTCTCCTGCGAGTACGGGGTGATCGAAACCGTGTCGCCATTGATCCGGCGCATCGTGGCGCGCAATCCCGGGCCGTTCACCTTCAAGGGCACGGGAACCTACGTGATCGGCACGGGCCGTGTCGCGGTGATCGATCCCGGGCCCGATCTGGAGGAGCATGTCGAGGCCCTGCTTGGTGCGCTGAACGCCGAAAAGATCACCCATATTCCGGTAACCCACACCCATATCGATCATTCCCCGGCGAGCGGCCCGGTACGCGCGGCGAGCGGTGCGAAGACTTTTGCTTTTGGCCCGCATGGATCGGGCAAGGCGAGTGACGGCATCACCGTGGAGGAAGGCGGGGATCACGAATTCGTGCCTGACGTGGAGCTTCGCCACGGCGATGTCATTGAGGGCGATGGCTGGACACTCGAATGCGTCTATACGCCGGGCCATACGTCCAACCACCTTTGCTACCGGCTAGCGGAGGAAAACGCCTTGTTTTCCGGCGATCACGTCATGGGATGGTCGACGACGGTGGTCTCGCCGCCCGACGGCGACATGGGTGAATATATGGCGAGCCTTCGCATGCTGCTTGATCGGGACGAAGGGATTTATTGGCCGACCCACGGCGCACCGATCCGCGATCCCAAACCATTCCTGGCGGCGTTGATTGCGCACCGAGAGGAACGCGAGGAGCAGATCGCCGATTGCATGGCGCGAGGCATCGTGCAAATTCCGGATATGGTCGCGGAGATGTACAAACCGCTCGATCCGCGACTTGTCCCTGCGGCCCGTCGCTCGGTTTTCGCACATATGATACATATGGTGGAAACCGACCGTGCGGCGTGTGATGGTACCCCCGCCGAAGACAGTCGGTACCGGCCGGCGAAACGATCTGGCAAGTAGGAAGGCGCACCTCATGAAGAAAGTCATCATCGCGTTTCTGATCGGCGGCATCCTCGGGGGCGGCGCGGGGTTCGGTGCCGGTATCTTTCTGTTTCCCTTCCTGTTCCAATCCGACATCGTCGCCATCGAAGCGCCGCCGGAAGGCGGCACGATGGAGGTCGTGGCGACGGGCCGCTTCATCCATGCCGATCCGTCGGATTCGCTTCATTACGGCAAGGGTAAGCTGACGGTCTATGGCGATACCATCCATCTCGGTGCCGATTTCGAAGTGGGGCCGGGGCCCAAATACCGCGTGTATCTGGTCGACATCGCCGACATCAAAGAGTCCGACGATGTGAAGAATGCGAATTTCGTCGATATCGGTCCGTTGCGCGCTTTCAAGGGAAGTCAGAACTATAAGATACCGGCCAATGTATCGCTCGGTGATTACAAGAGCGTGGTAATTTGGTGCGAGGCGTTCGGCGTACTGGTGTCGCCGGCCAATCTGGAATTCACCGGTTCGTAACGTTTCGCATGAAGTTCAACATCCTGCTTGCCAACCTGAAGCCGCATCTCTGGGAGATGGTCTCCGATACGGTGCACTTCGTACGCGGCGCGCTGGAGGCGTGCGGTGAAACGGTCACGGTTTCGACCAACCAGCTCGACCCCGACGCGATCAACCTGTTTATCGACCGTTTCTATGAGGAACCGGAGTTTCCGCTCAAACTGAAAGCGGGCGGGTATCGGTTCGGCCTCGTGTGCACGGAAGTAATCGGTGAGGACGGCAGTTGGAACTACGGCGCGGAGCAGGACGATCCGAACGTATATGCGCTCTATCGCCTTGCTGCCGAGGCCGCGGAGTTCGTTTGGGTCCTGTTGGAAGAATCGCTTGCCGCGTGCCGCGCGATGAATCCCAACAGCGCCGTTCTGCCCCTCGGATATCTGGACAGCATCGAAACGCTGCCGAAGACGCCGTGGGAAAGCCGGGATATCGATTTTCTCTTGTGCGGCTTTGGCTCGCCGCGCCGGGGCAAGGTGGTCCAGGCATTGGCGGAGGCCGGACACACGGTGGTTTATCCCGCGATCCCCGTGCCCGCCTACGTTCGCGATTCCCTGATGGAGCGGACCAAGATCAATATGTCGGTTCAGAAGACGGACCGTCACGGGATCGTTTCGGCGACCCGGCTTTGCCATTCGATTATCAACCGGGTACCGGTATTGCTCGAATATAGCGGTGGGGCGACGCCCTATGACACCTATTGCCTGCGGGCGGAGCCCAAGACGTTGGTCGATGATTGTTTGGCCGCATTGGCGCGCGATGATCTCGAGGCCCATGCCGAGACCGCGTACCGCCGGTTCAAGGAAGACCGGCCGATGATGTCGATGATGCAACGCGTACTGACGGAAACCCTGAGGCAATGACCGAAAAAGACACGATGACGCAATTGACCGATCGCGCGGTCTATGTGACTTGGACGAAAGACCGGGTACGCTATAGCGATCTCGATCCCAACGGTCACGTGAACAACGGCGCCATCAATCAGTTCTTCGAAGACGGACGGGTGCATTTCCGCGAGGCCCGCATGAGCACCGGTGGGGCCGGCGTCATCTTGGCCGGCTTTGTCGTCGTCCGCTTTGCCTGCGTATACCACGCCGAGCTTGGGTATCCCGGTGAGGTCGAGATCGGTACCGTCATCCTCAGGGTCGGCAACAGTTCCTATACGCTGGGGCAGGGCGTTTTCGCCGGCGATACCTGCATTGCCACAGCGGAAGTGGTCACCGTTTGCGTCGATCCGGCGACGAAGAAAACCAAGCCGATCGAGGGGAAATTGCGCGACGCTCTGGAAAGCAGTCTGCTTAAGGCGTAGTGGTGGTTACCGGGTGCCGTTGCGGCGCCTAGCCCGTTCGCGAGCGGCCTCGCCGAATTTCTTATAGAGTATGCGCGACAGATCGTGGTTCTCGGGGTACCACTCGCAATGCCATTGGACGCCCACGGCGAAACTTTTGGCGCCGTTCACGGTGATCGCTTCAATCACGCCGTCGGGCGAAACGGCTTCGACGTCGAGGCCGTTGGCAAGGCGGTCGATGCCCTGTCCGTGCAATGAATTCACCATCAACTCGTCGACCCCCATCATTTCCTCGAATTGGCCGCCGGGGGACAGCTTGATCGGATGGCGGAGCGCGAATATCTCTTCGGCCGTCGCCTCGGGATCGCGCGGCATACGGTGGTCCATTTTTCCCGGCAAGAGATGGATGCGGTAGTGCAACGAGCCGCCCAGGGCGACGTTGATTTCCTGAATGCCGCGGCAGCTGCCGAGAATGGGCACGCCTTCGTCGAGACAGGCGCGGACGAGCGGTAGCACGCAGGCGTCGCGGTCGGGATCGATGGGTTCGTCGTCGGGGAAGGGTGGTCCGCCGTAATGGTGGGGCTCGACATTCGCGCGTCCGCCGGTGAGCAGAAGCCCGTCGATGCGGCGCACCGTGTCCTTCACATCCGCCGCGCCTGGGAAGGAGGGCAGCAAGACGGGGGTGACCTCGGAAAACTCCACCAGCGTTTCCACGTACCGGGTTCCGGACGTGTGGCTCATATGGCGGCGTTCGGTAATTTGCATGACGCTGGTCGGAATGCCGACCACCGGCCTGGACTTTTCAGACATGTTTCTTGGCTATCACGTTCGCCGGGGTGCGGCAAGCAACCTCGGGACTCGCTATTTAGGCTGGTGTCACAATGGTTTCAATGGGACCTTCGGCGCGGCTGTGGATGAACTGATCGACGTAAGGATTGCCGGTTTCCTCCACCTCGTCGGCGGGTCCGGTCCAGATGATCTTACCGCCATGGAGCATGGCGATCCGGTCGGCGATCTTGCGCGCACCAGCCATATTGCTGGTAATCGACAGCACCGTGGCGCCCAGCCGATGAACGCCGTCGAGGATCAGTTCATTTATGATGTTGGTCATGATGGGGTCGAGCCCCGCCGTCGGTTCATCGAGGAAGATGATCTCCGGATCCCCGGCGATGGCACGCGCGAACCCCACCCGTTTCTGCATGCCGCCGGATAGATCGGCGGGCAGAAGATTCGCCACCTCGGCATCCATGCCGACATCGGCCAACTTCTGAATGGCGACCTGTTTTGCTTCGCGGCGGGACATTGCCCCGTTCTGGCCCCGGTTCTGCATCAGCCGGAAGGCGACGTTTTCCCAAACCGTGAGGCTGTCGAACAACGCTGACTGCTGAAACAGCATACCGGTACGGCCTAGCAGTTCCTCGCGGTCCGCCGGGGAAAGCCCCACTGTCTCCTGACCGTCGATCTTGATACTGCCGGAATCCGGCGGGATCAGACCGAGGATGCATTTGAACAAGAGCGTCTTACCGCAGGCGGACGGACCCACCAGCACGACCGATTCCCCGTCGGCAACGTCAAGATCGACCCCGGTAAGCACATGCTCGTTCCCGAAGCTTTTGGTGACGCCTCTTAGACTGATCTTCGGCGTACCGGTCACTGGCTATTTTCCAACAGATAATCGACCGCGTGTTTGAAATCTTCGTCGGTATAGCCCCGCCGTCCGCGCCGCGCCGTCATATGCTGCAGGCCGTTGAGAACCGAATCGTACAATGCCTCGCGACCCTTGGCGATACGCGGCGCCCAAGCCGTCTTGTCGCCGAATTTGGGCGCGCCGACAGTGCCTTCATCGTGGCAAAAAGAACAGGTTTTCTTATAAACCGTACCACCGTTCCCGGGCAGATCCTTGTCGAACGGCGTCTGGGCGTAGGCGGGGAAGGCCAGCAGCGACGCGCAAAAAAGACCGGCAACGAACTTCGGTTTGATCATGAAATGAGCCTAGCGGGCTTTTGCCTTTTCGTACAGAGGCCCGCCATAGGTACAAACCCGATAGTATGTTGGAATTCAATGGAAACATCGGTGCGGGCCGATATGATGGCGTCAACACGACGAAACCAATAAGGAGGAAGATGTGAGCCTCGCAGAAAAACTTGCTGAAATCGCCGAAGCCGGCAAGCAGCGTATGCCCGAACAGGTGCGTAATACGCTCGGCCAATTCGTACAGTCGCTACGCGATTCCGGTATCATGGAGCGTGCCATCAAGGTGGGCGATCCATTGCCGGCTTTTTCGTTGCCCAACGCCAACGGCGAGATGGTCAATTCCACCGACCTTTTGGCCAAGGGACCGCTTGTTGTTACCGTCTTCCGCGGCCATTGGTGACCCTACTGTAATGCAGAGCTGTATGCTTTGCAGGACGCTGTCGGAGACCTGAACGACTTAGGGGCGACCCTGGTGGCGATCACGCCGCAACTTCCCGAAAAAAGCCGGGAGCTGATCGAAAAGCACAATATTTCGTTCGAGATGCTGAGCGATAAGGGCAATGCCTATATCGAAGAGCTCGGGATCAAGTTCGAGTTGTCGCCCGAGGTCAAAAAAATCTATGCCGGCGGCGGTATCGATCTGCTGGCGACCAACGGTGACGACAGCTGGACCCTGCCGATGCCGGCACGATTGGTGGTGGATACCAGCGGCATCGTTCGTGCCGCCGACATCGATCCCAACTACGGCCAACGGCCGGAACCGGAAAAGACAATCGCCGACGTCAAAGCTCTCGGCTGACGTTTCGAGCGATATCCTGAAATTGGCGGTTCACCGGCGGGTGGGCCGCCTTTTTCATGTTCGGGTCCCATCAAGCTGTCTACAATGGTCTCGTTTGGGGCCTTGTTTGGCCCACCCGATCGGCTATCTAGAAGGCCGAACAAGAACCACAGGAGAAGGATCCCATGGCGAACGAAGGCTACCACGAACCCCTCGAAGAACTGTCGGACGAAACCCGGGACATGCACCGGGCGATCGTTTCTTTGATGGAGGAACTGGAAGCGGTCGACTGGTATAACCAGCGCGTCGACGCGTGCAAGGACGAGGAATTGAAGGCCATCCTCGCGCACAACCGCGATGAGGAAAAAGAGCACGCCGCCATGGTTCTCGAATGGATCCGCCGCCAGGATCCGACCTTCGACAAGGAGCTGAAGGACTACCTGTTCACGACGAAATCCCTAAAGCACGACTAAGTCAGAGCGGCGGGTTAGGCGGATCTCACCAGCTTGAGGTCCGCGCCGCTGCCTTCTAGCGACCATTTGTACCGTTTGGCGTAGCGTTGCACGTCAAAAACCTGCCACGCCTCGGGGATTTCATCGGCGGGAATGTCGGTGTTTGCAGTAATCTCGTCGGCGCTCAGCTCGTTTTTGTCCGAATGGCGAATGAGCCAGCACAGCGCTTCCCATCCAGACCGGTTGCCGCGCGGTGAGGGAACTGACTCTACCAAGCCGCGCCCTTCCGGCGCGCCGCTCACCTCGACATCACCGTAGAAGGCGACGCGGTCCTTGATCACCGCCGCCTCTTCGTAGGGCTCCGCGTAATACCAGGCGCCACCTTCGAATACCTTGCCGCCGACGCGGATGTCGTAGTAGTCGGCGAAACCCTTCCAATGACAATAGGTGCGGTCGGTTCCGGTACTTTCGTTGAACAGATCCTTGTTTAACGAGTCCACCGGGAAATACGCGTTGCCTTCGACCAGCGCGATATCGTCGCTTTCGGCAAGCGTTGCGCCGTTCCAAACTGCCTTGGCCATATCAACCCTCCTCGGTTAGGGGATCATCACCACCGCGCCAGTGGTTTTGCGCGCTTCGGCATCCTTGTGCACCTGTACCGCGTCGCGGAGACGGTAGGTGTGTCCTATCTTAACCTTGACCGCGCCCGATTTCATCATCCGGAATAGGTGGCGCGTGCTTGCCCTTTCGATCTCGGGCGAGGTCATGTAATTGACCGTGGTTGCGCGCGTGAAATAGGCCGATGTCTTAACCCCGTCGGCAGCGATATCCAAAGGCGGCGGCGGGCCCGAGGCACTGCCGAAACTGACCACCAGCCCCAATCGGCGGACGCACTTGACGGAGCCATTCCAGGTATCCTTGCCGACGGAATCGTAGACGACATCGACGCCCTTGTTCTTGGTGAGGCGCATAACTTCCGCGACGAAGTCCTGTTTGCGGTAATTGATGACATGTTTAGCGCCGTACCGTTTGGCGAGGCGGCATTTCTCGTCGGTGCCGGCGGTGCCGATCAAGATGGCACCCACCGCCTTCGCCCATTGACAGGCGATCAAGCCGACGCCGCCCGCGGCGGCGTGGAACAGGATGGTGTCGCCGCGTTTGAGCTTGTGCGTGCGGTTGAACAGATACTGCACGGTGCGGCCCTTGGAGAGGGCGGCGGCTGCCGTCTCGTCGTCGAGCCAGGCCGGAAGCTTGCTCAAATGGACTGCGTCGATCACGCGTGCCTCGGCATAAGCACCCAATGGACCGCCGGCGTAAACGACCCGGTTGCCGGGTTTGAAGCCCTCGACGCCAGGGCCGACCGCTTCGATCACGCCGGCGGCTTCGAGGCCGGCGCCCATGGGCATCGGATCGCGTGGAGGATAGAGACCTTTGCGGAAATAGGTCTCGACCATGTTGAAGCCGATGGCGGTATGACGGATCAGCACTTGGCCTTTCTTGGGCTTCGGCAGGTCGACCTCTTCCCATTTCATCACGTCGGGACCGCCGGTCTCATGAACGCGAAAGGCGTGCGTTTTCATTGGCATTTTGGCGGGCATGGAAGCTCGGTTCCTAGCGGACGGCGGCAGGGCTTTCCTGGAACTCCGGCATGATCTCGCGGGCGAAAATGCGCAGCGTTTCGATGTCGTCCGGGAACAGGATCAGCATATACTCGAAGCCCATGTCACGGAACTGGCGAACTCGTGCCGCGACCTGTTCCGGAGAGCCGATGATCGCCGCATCTTCCATGGCGAGATTGGCGTCCGCATAAGTTTCCGGCTGTACGGGGCCGTCTTTCTTTTCAAGGCCGGGCAGGGCGCCATAGCTTTTGAACATGCTGCTCACGCGCTTGAGCCGTTGTTCGACCGCTGCTTCGTATTCTGCGTCGCTCGTCGTGATGGTCATGCCGCGCGCAAGGGCGACCTCCATGGGATTGAACGGCCGGTCCACCTGTTTGCAGGCGGTTCGCCAGACATCCAGCCGTTCCTTGGTGCGCTGCGGCGAGCCGAAATGATCGAGCAGCAAATTGAAGCCGGTGCCGGCGACGCGGGTTATGGATTCGTCGGTACCTGCCGCTGTCCAGAGGGGCGGATGCGGTTTCTGAATGCAGGGCGGCTCTACAACGATGTCCTTGTAGTTCCAGAAACGGCCTTCATGGCTGAAGCGCTCCTCCGAGGTCCAGGATTTGACGATCAGGTCCACGGATTCTTCGTAACGGGGAAGCGCCTCTTCCTTAGGGATGCAAAAGGCATCGAATTCGACGTCGCGGTACCCCTTGCCGACGCCGAAGTCGAGACGCCCGCCCGACAAGAGATCGAGCGTTGCCGCCTGTTCGGCGATCAGCACGGGGTTGTGCCAGGGGAGCACGGTCACCGCGGTTCCCAGGCGCATGTTTTTGGTGAGCGCCGCGATATAGGTGAGCAGGTTCAGCGATGCCGAGATCTGACCGGAGCCGGAGAAATGGTGCTCGACGAGGAAAATGCTGTGAAAGCCCAAATCCTCGGCTTCCAGCGCCATGTCGAGCATGCCTTTGTAGCCCTGGCTGTCGGCGGTGGCGTCCCCCCGTTTGGCGACCGCGCCGCCGAATACGCCGAATTTCATGATGCGTGTGTCCCCTGTTTTCTATGCAATTTTCTTAGTCGTTGAAGAAGGCGAAGGTGCGCACTTCGATGCTTTCGCGCGGCGGCACGTTTGCCGGTCTGCCCGCGAGTTCGGCGGCGCCGTGCGCGTTAAAGCGGGTGCGGCCGTCGGTGGCGGAATCGTAGCATTTGATCAGCACCGCCTCGTCGGGGCGCATGTCGGAAAAGTAATACCACTGCTGCCCGTCGCTATAGGCGACACGGTAAGTCTCGCCGCGCCGGTTGTGATAGATGTGCGCCGCCACGATGAAATCGCTGGGGCCCATTGTGGTGGCATCGCACAGCGCCAGGGGTGCGGTCTTGACCGGCCCATGCAACGGGCGCCAAACATTGATGCTGGTGAAATGACGTTGGAGCCGGGCTTCGGCCTCTTCCGGCGGATAGAGATCGCGGATACGCTTCTTACCCGACCAGTCGGTGAAATCGTTATGCACGGTCGGAACCGGCCCGCGAACGTCCTTGGCGGCACGCTTATCACGGTCCTCGACGCGGATGGTGTGATCGAACACCATCACCTCGTCCGCACCCGTGAGTTTTTTCACCAATTCGATGCATTCCGGGTAATAGATACGTCTGACTTCGTCGTCGTCGTAGAAATCGGTGACGGCGGTTTTGTCATCGACAAGGATGAATCCTTCGCGGTCGAGACTGAACCGGTCGCGCATGGCGCGGCCGTCACGCAGCGTTACCGTGCGCGTCTCGTACTTGCCGACGTTGCGCGTGGGATCGTCTACATCCCGCTCGGGATAGGTTTCTATCTTTTCGCCCGTGTCGACGGCGAAGGTGAGGCTTCCTTCGATAACGTCCGCTTCCAGCATCTCGGGCATAGCGCTCTCTGTCACTCGTGGCCTATCTTAATCGTTCCAGTCTTATAGAAGATTAGCGCCCAAATTCGGCTGCGTACAGACCATCGACGAGAGGGTGTCACCGGCGGCCGATTTACCGGCCCAGCGGTTTGCCGTCGAGCCAATCCTTGCCGTGGGCGTACAGTTTCTCGACCTCGGGTCCTTTCAGACCCGGCATATCCTTTTTGACGTCGTAGCCGAGCTTGAATTGCAGATAGGCAAGGTGTTTGTAACCCACCGGGTATTGATCGAGGATGTTCTGATCCAGTTTGAGGGTCACCGACGGATCGATGGGGGCGATCCAGTCCTTCTCGTAGATCGGTTGGCGCAGGACGAAACCCCACTTGCCGTTACGCTTTTCGAGGAAATCGTAGAAGCGCCCGAGGCACACGACGTCACACCACACGCCGTCCACGGGCGCACGCTGGTTGATGGTCATTTTGGTCATGGCGATGGCGCGGTTTCCGGCGAGGTCGATGGTGGTTCCGAGCAACGTGTGAATGATGCTGACGTCGCTTTCGAACACTTTCTTGCTGCCGGCGATGAAGGTATCGGGATCGGCCTGCAGCCAAGTGGCCATCATGCGTCCGTCGTCGTGCCATACGGTGCGGAAGCGTTCCCACATGCCGGAATCGCGCCACAACGCCCAGTTCTCGACCAGGTCACGGATCGCCAAACGTTCAAGGATTTCCTCATTCATCGTGGGCAGCCTCCCCCCATGCGTGTTTTGACGTTTATTGGGACGAAAATGTCCTCTGGGGGTGGTTTTGTCCAGCCCGTTAGCCGCGCTGCGCGGAAGTGCTCCAGCGGGCGATGAAATCCCGGCCGAAGAGGAGCCCGATGAATATTACGCCGGCGATATCTGTGAAAACGGCGCCAGGGAACATGCCCGCCGGAATCAGCAGAGCGAGGCCGCCGACGATAATGATCGCGCGCGCGAGAGTGCTGAGGTTGGTGCGGAAATAACCGATCAATCCGGCCGAGACCATCCACACGCCGATGACAGCGGTGCCGACATCGTGCACCAACGTTAGGGGATCGCCGTCGAGCAGCAGGCTCGGCGAGAACACGAACAGCACTGGCACCACGAAGGCCGACCAGCCGAAGCGGGTCGCGGCCCAGCCCGTACTCATTGGATGACTTTCCGCGAGTTTCGCCGCCGCGAAGGCGGCGATTGCAATGGGCGGGGTAATGAAAGATAGCATGCCGAAATAGAGGACATACATGTGCGCGGCCATGGGTGTGACGCCGACCTCGATCATCGCCGGTGCGACGAGGGCTGATACCAGGACATAAACGCCGATGGTCGGCATGCCCATGCCGAGGATAATGCAAACGACGGCGGCGAGGATCAGCAGCAGCACGAAATTGCCGTCGCCCAGTTGCGACAGCACCAGGGTGAGGGCGAAGCCGAGACCCGATTTGGCGAGGATGCCGATGATCATGCCGACGGCGGTACCGATCATCACGAGGTCGATGATCAATACGCCCGTTTCGGCGACCGCCCAAAAGATGTCCTTGAGGGTCATGCGCCGACCCTTATAGCCGAAGGCCATACCAAGCACGATTAGGGCCAAGCAAGCGTCGAGCGCGGCCTCTTCCGGTTCGTAGTTGAGCCAGAACAGCCCGACAATGAGAATGGCGAAGGGGATCAGAAAGATCCAGCCTTGCTTGAGGACCGTCCATAGATTGGGGATCAGTTCCTCGGGGACACGGCTGATGCCTTCCTTAGCGGCTTCCAGGTCGGCCTGTACGAACAAGCCGGCGTAATAGAGGAACGATGGCACCAGCGCTGCGATGGCGACGTATTTGTATTCGGTGTTCAAGTCCTCGGCCATGAGAAAGGCGACCGCGCCCATGACCGGCGGCATCAGTTGGCCGCCGGTGGAAGCGACGGCCTCGATGGCGCCCGCCGACACGGGCCTGTAGCCGCCGCGCTTCATCAACGGGATGGTGATGGCGCCGGTCGACATGACGTTGGAAACGGTGGAGCCGGAGATGGAGCCGAACAGGCTCGATGCGGTGATGGCGACTTTGGCGGCGCCGCCGCGGTAACGCCCCATTAGGGCGATAGCAACGTCGTTGAGGAATTCGCCGGCGCCGGAGCGCTGCATCAACGCCGCCATCAACAGGAAGGCGACGACGACGGTGGTGACGATCTTGGTCGGCAGGCCCATGAGGGCATTGGTGTCGAAGGTGAGGTAAGTGACGAGATCGCCGAACTCGATCTTCTGGCCCTGCAGGGAGCCGGGCACATATTGACCGGCAACGCCGAACAGGATGAAAAATACCAGCACCGACAGCAGCACCATACCGACCGTGCGGCGCAAGCCTTCGGCGCACAGCAAGAGGATAATGGAGCCGCAAATGACCGCGTCGAGCGGTTGGTAGGCCACTTCATCGGCCAAGCGGGCGTAGTTCACCGATAGATAGGAACAGGTGAGAAGCCCCGCGAGGCCCGCCAGCCAGTCATACCACGGCACCGGTCCGGCGCGTTTGCCGTAACTCGCCGGTACATGAACAAAGGTGAGCAGCAATCCGACCCCGATCATCGGGAACAGGAATTGCTGGTCGTACAACTGCAACTGCAGCAGTTCGCGATAGAGGTCGAGGGATTTGAAGATGGAGGCGATGACCAACAGCACCCCGAGGCCGATGATAAAGGCGCGGAGGCGCGGCGGCGCGGGGGAAATCCGTTCCGCTTCGTTGCTATGGAGCGAACTGGTCAAACTCATCTCAGAGCCTCACCCAAGAAGATTGTTGGTAGGCAGAATTGGGGGACGACCGCAGCCGGAACGTCACCGGCTGCGGTCTATCCTCAGCGGTTGTTAACTGCCGCCCTGTGTCAGGCCCATTTCCTTGTAGAACTTCATCGCACCCGGATGGATATCGACCCCCGGGATTTTGACGAGCATATTCTTCGGATTGAAGGAGCGGAACACCGGCGAGACTTTGACCAGCCCGTCCTTGCCTTCGTAGAGAGCCTTGACCGACTTATAGACGACGTCTTCCGGCGTCTTGGTGGAGGTCATCAGTACCATGTCGAAAGCCATGGTCCAGGTTTCCCCTTCAACGCCCGGAGTCTTCTCGTCGAGCTTGACGAGATAAGAGCCCGGATATTCCTTCTGCATGGCGGCGACACCTTCAGCAGAATTATCCATCTTGAGGATGCGAATGCCGCCGACCTTGGCTGCCGCGTTACGCAAGCGCGCGCCGCCGAGCGACGAAGGTGTGCCTTCGATGTTGCCCTTGAGGAACAGTTCGGTTCCCGCCGACGTGTTGGGTACGTTCACGCAATCAAGCTCGTTCTCGGACATCTTGGCGTTGGCGAGATAGGCATCGAGAATGACCTTCACGGTCTTATGTGCCGTGAAGCCGCAGGCGTACTTCTTGCCTTTCATGTCGGCCAGTGTCTTGTAAGGCGAGTCGGCGCGTACCAGCGTGCCTACGGGCAGCGGCACGAGGCGGCTGGCGATGACCCAATCCTTGGAGACCGGATGGCCTTCGAATGCATTTCGGCCGGCGAGGGCGTCGTTGATGTCTCCGGTGGAGCTGACGCCGAAGGTGATGTTGCCTTTTTCGACGAGTGGCGTGTGATGGGCGTTGGAGGTGTGGGGCACGGCGCGCGTGTTGAGCCCGGCACCGTCGGCGATGACCTTGGCAACGCCGGAACCGAGCCGGTTGGTTAGGGACGCCTGCGGGCCCGTGCCGACGCCGATGGATTGCGCCGAGGCGGCACCGGTGATGAAAAGCGCCGCAACCGCGGTCGCAACGAACGCAAATCTGTTCATAAGAAGTCTCCCAGTTGGCATATGTATCTGGCGTTTTTTCCAGAGGCCAATTCAATTGATTTGATTTTGTAGGCCAGCCAATACGATAGCGTGTTCCCGTTTCGCGGCCAAACGGTAACGGCTCAAAAAAGAGTTTGTCCGAAATCGGACCGGGGAGTGGGAAAAGTCCCTAAATTACGCAGTAAACGCCTGAATGCCGGTCTGGGCGCGGCCGAGGATGAGGGCATGAACGTCGTGGGTGCCCTCATAGGTGTTGACGGTTTCCAGGTTCATCAAATGACGGATGACGTGGAACTCGTCGACGATGCCGTTGCCGCCGTGCATGTCGCGCGCCAGACGGGCGATGTCGAGGGCCTTGCCCGCGTTGTTGCGCTTCATGATGGAGATGATCTCGGGGGCGCATTTGCCTTCGTCCATCAGGCGCGCCATGCGCAAGACGCCTTGCAGACCGAGAGTGATCTCGGTCTGCATGTCGGCGAGTTTCTTTTGGATCAATTGATTGGCGGCGAGGGGGCGGCCGAACTGGATACGGTCGAGGGTATATTGCCGCGCTGCGTGCCAGCAGAATTCCGCCGCGCCCATTGTGCCCCAGGCGATGCCGAAGCGCGCCTTGTTAAGGCAACCAAACGGCCCGCCGAGGCCGCTGATACCGGGGAGCAGGTTCTCTTCCGGCACTTCGACCCCGTCCATGACGATCTCGCCGGTGGCCGAGGCGCGCAGGCTGAACTTGCCTTCGATCTTGGGCGCTGACAGGCCCTTCATGCCTTTTTCGAGAATGAAGCCGTGGATACGCCCGTCGAGCTTGGCCCAGACGACGAATACGTCGGCATGGGGCGCGTTGGAGATCCACATCTTGTTGCCGGTGAGCTTGTAGCCGCCGTCGATTTTCTCGGCGCGGGTGTTCATGGAGCCGGGATCGGAGCCATGATCGGGCTCGGTGAGGCCGAAGCAGCCGATCAGCTCGCCGCTGGCGAGGCCCGGAAGGTATTTCTTGCGTTGTTCGTCGGAGCCATAGGTATTGATGGGGTGAATGACGAGCGAGGTCTGCACGCTCATGGTCGAGCGGTAGGCGCTGTCGACGCGCTCCACCTCGCGGTTCACCAGGCCATAGCAGACATGGTTCATGGCGGAACCGCCGAATTCCTCGGGCAGCAGGATGCCGAACAGGCCAAGCTCGCCCATCTCGCCGAACATGTCCCGGTCGAAGCTTTCGTTGCGGTGGGCTTCGAGAATACGCGGCATCAGCTTGTCCTGCGCATAGTCGCGGGCCGTGTCGCGGACCATCCGCTCTTCCTCATTCAACTGTTCCTCGAACAGGAAGGGATCGTCCCATTGGAAGCTCGCTTGCTTGGTCACCTGCCCATCCATGGCTTATCTCCGATCTTCTATCTTATCTTAGTTTAGGTGTTATCCGGAATCACGGCGGTCGCTTCAAGTTCGATCACCGCGTCGTCTTCCAGGAGCGCGCTAACGAACACGAGGCTCATGGCCGGATAGTGACGCCCCATATGTTCGCGCCACACAGGCCCCAGTTCCTTGCGCCCGTCGAGATAGGCGGCCTTGTCCGTGCAGAAAGCCGTAATCCGGCAAACATGTTCCGGCTTGCCGCCCGCCTTTTCGACCACCGCCACGAGGTTTTTCAGCGCCTGACCGAACTGCGAAACAAGATCGGTTGCCTCGAACTCCTCGTCGGCATTCCAGCCGATCATGCCGCCGACGAACACCACACGCCCTTGCGGCGCCAAAATACCGTTGGCGTAGCCGACAGGATCTTTCCAACCATCGGGGAGGAGGGCCAAGGATTGTCCGTGCGCGGTATTCGGGGAAGAGGTCATGTGGGGGGTCCGTCACTGTCAAAAAAGCGAGGGACCGTACCCCGTGGACCGCGCGGGGTAAAGTGCCGTTAGCCATTAGGCCGAACTTCTCAAAACATGCGGATTTTGGGTAAATCCGCCGTTCCGACGCTGCGCGTGACGCACACCGCCGAGAACAGGAAATAGACGGCGCTCACACCCAGGAGCGCGATATGGCCTGCGGTCATGTGTGTTCCGAGACCGTCATAGGCGTAAAGGGGAATACAGAATAGGGCAAAGTTGCCGAAGATGCCGACCACCCAATAGGTGAAGGCGGCACTGAGCTGTCCCGTCCACAAGTAGAAAACGAAGGAAATGACGTTCTGGGTTGTGCGCATGTCCGTCTGCCTTTCTGCCCGGGACCTCGCGGCACCCGGATCGGTGAAACAGTTTCGGACCACACGTCTCCCAGCAGTGTGTCAGTTAGAAGATTAGAGGAATTGCATAGACGGGAGTCCCCTCATTTCCGAAACCCAGCCGTTCGGAAATGAGGGATGTGAGAGAAATCTAATATTGAGAAATTGGCTGAATTGAGCCGTTTACCCGGCCAATTGCGCGGTGAGCCTGCGGGCAAGGGCGCCCACCACCCGACGACGGTACCAGGGCGCGACCGTGGTCGTGCGCATGGGCTTGGCCTGCTTGCGGACGTTCTCGCGCAGGGCATCGAGGGCATCCTCGTCGAGGGTCTTGCCGATCGTGGCGTCGGTGCCCTTGACCACCTGCGGATACGGGTTCACGCCGGTGAGCGCGATCTTGATGTCGGCGACCTTGCCGCCGTCCATGACCAGGCGCACCGCGGCACCGGCCAGCGGGAAATCGATGGAGCCCCGGATGCGGGCCTTCTCATAGGCCGACGGTTGCTCCGCGAGGGACTTCGGTAGATGTACCGCCGTCACCAGATCGCCCGGCTCGAGGGTCAGATGGTTGAGGCCGTCATTGCGGTAAAGCTCGGTCAGCGGCTGGCGGCGCAACTCTCCGTTTGCGCCCAGGATGTCGATCTCCGCATCGTAGACCAGCATGGCCGGCGCGACGTCGCCCGAAAAGGCGGCGAAGCAGCGCTTGCCTCCCGGCGCCACGTGACAAATCTCGCCGCGCTCCTTGAGGCAATAGTCGTTCGATTGCCGCCACCATTCGCTTTGGTTGTAGAACAGGCAGCGCGTATCGAGGCAAAGATTGCCGCCGACGGTGCCGTAGTCCTGGTGGGTGGGGCCGGCAACGGCGCGCGCGGCCTGGGCGACCGCCGGATAATCCCGTTGCACCAGCTCGTTCGTGGCGAGATCGCGGAGCGTCACGCCCGCGCCGATATGCAGGCCGTCCTCGTCCTCAGCGATCGATTTGATATCGTCGATAGCGGTGACGTCGATCAGTGCCTTGGGCTGTTCGATACCGCGCCGAACGTTGACCAGCATGTCGGTGCCGCCGGCCACGAACAGGGCATCCTCGGTGTCGGCACGCAACTTGGCCGCCTCGGCGGCGGTGGCCGGGCGATGGAGTTTGAAATCGGGCATGAACTCCATCAGGCCATTTCCTCTTCTTCTTGGGCGGCGGCAACCCGTGCATCTGTTTCCTGTTTCTCGATCAACTCCATCAAGCGATCGGGCGTCACCGGCAGATCGATGGGCCGGACGCCGAGCGCGTTGGCGATGGCGTTGACATAGGCCGGGATGAACGCGGCGAGGGAGGTTTCTCCAGCCTCCTTGGCACCGAATGGCCCGTGCGGATCGACGCTTTCGACGATGTGCGTTTCGATGGGTGGGGATTCGACGATGGACGGCACCCGGTAGTCGAGCATGTTGCCGGTGATCGGCAGGCCGTTGTGGAAGCGCGTGCCTTCGCAGAAGGCCTGCCCCATGCCCATCCAGACGGAGCCCTGGATCTGCCCTTCAACCGACAGGGGATTCAGCGCCCGGCCGACGTCCTGCGCGGCCCAGACACGCTCCACCGTCACTTCGGCGGTGTCGGGATCGATGCACACCTCCACCACCTCGGCGGCATAGGCATAGGCCATGGAGCCGCCGACGGCGCCGCCGCGGTACTTCTTGGTGCCGTGCGATTCGGGCAGGGTATCGAAATTGCCTTTCACGGTGATGGTACCGGTGCCCTCGAGAGCGGCCATCACCACTTCCTGGAAGCTGAGGCCTTTGTCCTGGCTGGCGGCACGATAGACCTCGCCCAGGCATTCGATGTCCTCGGGTTTGGCGTCTAGCTTGCGCGCCGCCGCTTCGATGAGCACGTTCTTCAAATTTTCGGCGGCCTGAATGGCGGCATTGCCGACCATGTAGGTGATCCGCGATGAATAGGCGCCGTTGTCTTTGGGGACCAGCTTGCTGTCGCCGGTGTGGACGCGGAAACGCGACATATCGAGGCCGAGGGTTTCGGCAGCACATTGGGTAATGACAGTCGACGAACCTTGGCCGATTTCGGGCGCCCCGGTGAGGAGCGTGATATTGCCGTCCCAGTCGAGCTTGAGGTTCACCGTGGCGTGGGGCTCGCCCGTCCAGTTCACCGGCTTCGAGGCGCCGCACGGATAGTGCGCGCAGCCGAGGCCCAGGCCACGCAGCTTGCCGTCCTTATCCCGGTTCTTGGGGCCCATCTTGGCAAGGCGCTTCTTCCAGCCGCTTTCCTTCTCGATCCAATCGAGGCATTCGCCGAGGCCGTAGCTGTTGATCAGCAGGTCATTGATGGTGGTTGTCGGCGCTTTTAATAGGTTCTTGCGGCGCACCTCGAAGGGATCGAGGCCCAATTCACCGGCCATCTCGTCCAACAGGGATTCGAAGCCGTAGCGCACGTCGACCGTGCCGTGGCCGCGCATGGCGCCGGGCGGCGGGGTATTGGTCAGAACACGCAGACCTTTGTAGCGGGCATGATCGAACTTGTAGATGCCGTTGATCAGCGAGCCGGCATAAAGAATGGTGACGATGCCGTAGCCGCCATAGGCACCGCCGCGCTGCGTCGCGGTGCAATCGACGGCGAGGATGGTGCCGTCCTTCTTCATGCCGATCTTTACCCGCACGTCGGTTTCGGGCCGGCCGCGATGGGTGATGAAGGTTTCCTCGCGGCTGACCACTAAACGCACCGTGCCTTCGGCCTTGCGGGCGAGGAGGGCAGCAATGAGTTCTACGTTCAAGCACTCGGTACGGCAGCCGAAGCCGCCGCCGATGTAGGGTTTGATTACCCGGATGCGTGACTGGTCCATCTTCAGGGTCTTGGCCAGCATGAGATGGACGTAGAACGGCACCTGGGTGGAGGCGCGCACTGTCATTTCGCCGCGTTCGGCATCGTATTCGGCGACGGCGGCGTGGGGCTCGGTCTGAACCTGGCAAATTTCGGCGCAGTTGTAGGTGCGCTCCATCACCAGATCGGCGGCCGCCATGTTTTTATCGACCTCGCCGAGGTCGTAATCCACTTCGCGTTCCAGGTTGCCGGGACGGTCCTCGTGGATCAGCGCCGCGCCGGGCTCCATTGCCTCGGCGGCGGTGAAATAGGCGGGCAGTTCGTTGTAGTGGAAATCAATGAGATCGAGTGCCTTCTGCGCGGTCTCCACATCACGGGCGGCAACGGCGGCGACCGGTTCACCGCGATAGCGGACTTTGCCGCGGGCGAGGGGATACTCGTATCTGGCGATGGGTAGGACACCGAAGCCTTCGTCACAGTCGTCGCCGGTAACGACGGAATAGACGCCGTCGAGAGCGAGCGCCTTCGACACGTCAACTTTGACGATCTCGGCATGGGCGACGGGACTGCGGAAGATGCGCCCGACATAATGGTCGTGCGGGATGTAGTCGGCGGTGTAGTCGGCCTTGCCCGAGACCTTCTCCGGGCCGTCAACCAACGGCATCGGAACGCCGATTGTTTTTACTGATCTATCAATGGGTTGCGGCGATTTCTTCATCTCGTTCATGCCGCAGCTCCCGTCTTTTCATTCTTGAGTTCGGCAGCGGCGAATTGAACGGCTTCGATAATTTTGACATAGCCGGTGCAGCGGCAAATGTTGGCTGCCAGCCCTTGCCGGATATCGTCCTCGGTGGGATCGGGATTGTCGCGCAACAGGCCTTCGGCGGCCATGATCATGCCCGGCGTGCAGAAGCCGCATTGGGCGCCGAGCTTTTCGTTGAAACCTCGCTGCAGTGCGTTCAGACGGCCACTGCGATCCAGGGCTTCGATGGTTTCGATGTCGGTGCCGTTACACACGGCAGCGAGGGTGAGGCAGGCATGACGCGGACGCCCATCGACCAACACAGTGCAACAGCCACATTCGCCGCCGTCACAGCCGATCTTAGTACCGGTCAGTCCGATGTGCTCACGCAGATAGTCGACGAGCAACATGTTGTCCGGAACCACATCATCACGGCGTCGGCCGTTGACGGAGCAACTCACGATGGTGCGGTGGTCGGTGTCGGTCATCCGGTGGTCCTTGTCATTTTCGGTCCTGGCTCAGCCTTGGCCCAGATCTGCTTTTTTGGTGTGTGTATGTTGGCTTGGTATTGCTTTTGGCGGCCGCACTCGGTCCTATGGGCCGCTTCTTGTTGGCCTGTTCGCCTTCGCAAAAATGTTTGGTAGACGAACAGTTCGGTGGGCATCATATTCAGGTGTCGAATTCGGGACAACAAGAATCGTTCTTAATTGTGTGAAAAACCCGGTTTTTGTGCGGTTTTTCGAGCCTAAGAAAAGGAAAAAATGACCGAAAATTCCATGCCCTACCGCCATCACCGGATTGTTCGCTGGGGAGAATGCGATCCAGAGGGGGTGATCTATACCCCGCGCGCCTTCGACTATCTCATGGAAGCCATCGAATCCTGGCACGAAGAGATCCTTGGCGTCCGCTGGATCGACCTCAAGCACAAGCGCAACATGGGTTCACCCACCGTTCGCACAGAATGTGAGTTTCTGGACGTGCTGCGTGCCGGGATGGAGGTCGATGTGGTGGTCCGGGTCGCCAAGCTTGGCAACGCCTCTGTGACGTTCAACATCGAGGTCGTCGATGCGAGCGGCCACCACTATTTGCGGTTCAGCCATGTCAGCTGCTACATCACATTGGATGGGTTCAAGTCGATGACCGCCCCCGATGATTTCCGGGAACGGATCGAAGCCTATCAGCGCGCGTGCGGCGACGCCTAACGGGAGGAGGATGCAATATGTCAAAAGAAGAATTTCAGTCGCTCATTCAGGAAGTGACCGGGGTGATTGCCGGAAAGCCGGTGGATGGCGCCTTGGCTGACGAATTGAACAGCAAATTTCCGGCCGGCGGCGACACGCTTAATGCGATCCGCTCGGCGTGCGAAACGGGCGTTGCCGAAGGATGGATGTGCGAGAATGAGCACGGCGGCATCAAATTCGGCCGCGTGATCAAGGATGTCGACGGATTCAGCGTCGACGTCGTTCACATGGACAACATCGTTGGGCCGCACCACCGCCATCCCAACGGCGAGATCGACCTGATCATGCCGATTTCGCCGGACGCCAAGTTCGACGGCCACGGCGCGGGCTGGATGGTCTATGGCCCGGACACGGCGCACAAGCCCACGGTATCGGATGGCGAGGCCTACGTGCTGTATCTGCTCCCGGGCGGCGCGATAGAGTTCACCCGTTAGGGCTATCGGGATAGGCGAGGCAGGCGAGTAAGGCCCCTCCGGCCGACTTTCGCCTGCCGCATTCAGGTCTTAATTGCCAGAATATATTTGGCTCAAATCAGCCCTTTATTAGCGTGCGCGTGGCCGTGGCGGCCGCAGCCTCCTCGAACAACCTGAACGAAAACATCGGTTAACGTTTCAGCGGTAAATTTACAAGCCGTCGTCGGCGGCTGTCACGGGCGGCGTCTCGAGATTTGGCCGTTGGCCCGGAATCGTAGCCGCATGGTATTTGCAGGTTGTTCCGAATGCCGCATTTCGAGCCTCAGGGGAGGGAGTATCCGACGGGCGTGTTGTACTGGCTTACCGGGCTTGCCGGTGCCGGGAAAACCACCCTGGGACACCTTCTTTTCGAGGAAATCCGTACCCGCAGGCCGCAGTCAGTGTTTCTGGACGGCGACGTGCTGCGCAAAGTGTTCGATATCGAAAGGGGCACAAAGCCGGCCGAACGGCTGCAGCTTGCGATGCGCTACGCGCGGCTTTGCCGTGATTTGACGGCGCAGGACATCGATGTCGTCTGCTGCACGATTTCTCTTTTTCCAGAAGTGTGGAACTGGAACCGGGAAAATATCCCCAGCTATCGGGAAATCTACGTCCGTGTTCCGATGGACGTGCTGAAGCAGCGTGACAAGAAAGGCCTCTATTCGTCAGCCGAATCGGGGGAGGTCCAAAATGTCGTCGGTGTGGATCTGCCTTTTAACGAACCAGTCAATCCCGATCTAATCGTCGACAACGACGGAACCTCCGATCCGGCAACGGTCGTATCGGGGATCGTCTCGGCTTTAGGAGCCTGTCGGCCATGAATTTCTTCCCGCCGGTATTCGGAACCAAGGCCGAAACCCTTGCCGCATTGGGGCGCCATACGCATGACTTCCGGGTTCCGGACACGTATTTCTTTACGGTCTCGGATTGGACACGGGATTCCGCTGACATCATACGAACAATCGGCACGCGATTTGCCGACCGCGTCGCCGTGAGAAGCAGCGCGGTGTCGGAGGATGGCAATACCGCCTCGCTGGCGGGTAAATACGTCAGCCGTTTAAATATCAACGCGCAATGCCCGGATGACTGTACCGACGCCATCGAGTGTGTCATCGCGTCCTATGACGGAAACGCCAGCGATCAAATTTTGATCCAGGAAATGGTCGGAGACGTAGAGGTTGCCGGTGTCATCATGTCCCACAATTTGGATGACGGCGCTCCGTACTACGTGTTCGGTTACGATGATGAGTCTGGGCGGACCGATGCTGTCACCGGCGGGTTCGGCGTGCATAAAACTGTACTCGTTCATCATGAGGCTGATGAGCGCCATATACGGTCGGTTCGAATCCAAAAGATGCATGCGCTGATACGTAATCTGGAGACCGTCTTCGGCCGGCGCCCCATGGACGTGGAGTTTGCGATAGACCGGTCGGGCGTTGCCCATGTCTTTCAGGTCCGGCCGATAACCACGTCGGAGAAGTGGTCGGCGGCGACCACTCGTTGCGTCAACCGAGAGCTTCCTCGTATGGAAAGTGTTCTCAAACGTTACGCGGCACGCCGGCCGGGTCTTGCCGGGAGAACAAACATCCTTGGCAATATGCCCGACTGGAATCCGGCGGAAATCATCGGCTCCTCACCGAGACCATTGGCAACATCGCTATATCGGCATCTTGTCACCAAGGATGTCTGGCACATAGCACGTGCCGCGATGGGGTACCGGAAGCTGCCGGGTGTAGAACTGCTGGTGGAGATGGCCGGCCGGCCCTTCATCGATGTCCGCGCCAGCTTTAACTCGTTCTTGCCGAACGCGACGGATGCGGGCACGGCGGAAAAGTTGGTGGACAGCTGGTTGTCGCGGCTCGACCGGCATCCGGAATTTCACGATAAGATTGAGTTCGAAATTGCCAGCACGGCGTACGACTTTCTTTTCGAACAAAACCAATCTGAACGCTATCCCGGCGTTCTCTCCACGGAGGCGTTGGCGGCCTATAGAAACGACCTAAAGGCCCTAACCGCACGCAACCTTGCCTTAGATCGCAAAAGTTTTCTCGGAACTGCCGAGCGTCAGCTGGAGACGTTGCGATCACGGCGAACGATTTACGAGAAAGAGAACAAAGCCGATCCTGTGAACCTCCTCGGTCAGGTGGTGCTGCTGTTGAACGATTGCCGCCGCCTCGGCACTCAACCTTTTGCCGTTATTGCGCGCCAGGCGTTTATTGCAGAGGCGCTATTGCGGTCCGCCGTGGCCCGTGGCGCCATTTGCGATAACCGGGTTCTGGAGCTCAAAAGATCTATAAACACGGTTTCGCGTGATATCTCACGCGATCTGAATTCAGTGTGCAAAGGCGCGTTGGATAAGTCCGTGTTTTGGCTCAACTATGGCCATCTCCGACCGGGATCTTACGACATTACCTCGCCCCGATATTCGGATCGGAAGAATCTGTTCGAGAATGGCGTTACCGCCGCCGATGCGCCGGAGACGGGGCCGTTTGTTTTGAACCCAGCAGAGGCGAGGGGCCTCGATGGGCTGTTGAAAGAGTCAGGATTGGACCACCTCACCGCGGCACAGCTTATCGAGTATGCCGGACGGGCGATACGGGGGCGAGAATACGGTAAGCTGATCTTTACCTGGAATTTGTCCGCTGCATTGGAAAACATTGCCGAATGGGGGAAGCTTCTCGGTCTCAGCCGAGACGACGTCTCGTTTCTCCCGGTTGACGAAATTCTTTCAATGGGGCGTCCGAGTTCCCTCGAAGGTCGGGCCAGAGCTTTTGTGGATCAGATAGCGGCGGCCCGTGAGGACTTTGCTGATTCTCATGCGGTGAAACTGGGATATTTGATCCGGGACGTACACGATCTTTATGTCCTGCCTGTCCACCGAAGTGCGCCGAATTTTGTTACCAGCAAGCGAACAGAGGGCCGCGTGGCTCATTTAGAAAACAGAACCTCGGCGGCGGCCGATTTACGCGGTGCAATTGCATGCATCGAAAATGCGGATCCAGGATTCGACTGGATTTTTGCAAAGGGTATTTCCGGCTTGATTACCAAATTCGGTGGAATGAATTCACACATGGCTGTTCGTTGCGCGGAATTTGGGTTGCCCGCCGCGATCGGGTGCGGTGAAGATTTGTTCGACCGGATCGTCGGCGGCCCGTCAGCCGTGCTGGATTGCGCAAATAAAACGCTCGTTTCGGCAGATGAATACTGAAGAAAACGGCCTTCGTATCGGCGTAACCATGCGTGTAGCTGAGGCCTCGTCCTATCGCGAGACGCGGGATCTCTTGGCGCGGGATTGGGGAAAGTTTCTCGCGGCCGCTCTGCCGTCAGTGCCGTGGATGCCGATTCCCAATCGGGAAAACGACGTTCATACCATCGTTCGCGATTGGGGCTTGAACGGCTTTATCCTTACAGGTGGCGATGACTGGGGAACAACACCGGTACGTGATCGGACGGAAGAGACAATTCTGCAGATTGCCGAAGAGAATTCGTTTCCCTTGCTGGGCGTTTGCCGTGGCCTGCAAGCGATGCAAATTCGTTCGGGTGGCCGACTTGCCGCATGTCCCTGCGACGCCCATGTCGCGACCCAACACACCGTCAGATTTGTTCGCCCGGTGGGCGGCTCCCGTTTCGGCGATGGTGAAATGACCGTCAACTCGTTCCATGCCAATGGCATTCTGGAAGGGGAATTGGCCGACGACCTTGAAGCCATTGCAATAAGTGCAGACGGATTTATCGAGGCTGCCTCCCACGGGAGATATCCCCAGCTGGGCGTCATGTGGCACCCGGAACGAGCGCGAGCCTTTCACCCAACAGACGTCGGGCTGTTGCGCTCCTTGTTCGGTTTTAAAGAAACGCCATGAAGGGGATAATTCTTGCCGCGGGGCGAGGCAGCCGCATGGGGAGCGCGACCGATGACAGGCCCAAATGCTTTGCCAAGATAGACGGCCGCCGGCTCATCGACTGGCAAATTGCTGCACTTCGTGACGCGGCGCTCGACGACATCACAATCGTTGGCGGGTATCGACGGGAAATGCTTGCGCCATACGCGGATCAAGTTCTTGCGAACTGCCATTGGGCGGAGACCAACATGGTCACCAGTTTGGTGTGTGCCGCCGACATTCTGCGAAGTCACGATTGCATCGTTTCGTATTCCGATATCCTTTACCACCCGGATATCGTACGCGCTCTCTCGGCGTCGAATGCGGATATCGCGATATCTTTCGATGAAGACTGGAGGTCGCTCTGGTCGGACCGTTTCACCGATCCGCGGAATGACGCCGAGGGTTTCGAGGCCAAAGACGGTTATCTCGTTTCAATCGGCGATCGGCCAGAAGACCTCGATGACGTTCGGGGGCAATATATGGGGCTTTTGAGAATTTCGCCGCGCGGTTGGCAAGAGATCGAGGGCTATTTGTCGACGCTCGACGGCGCGAGACGTGATTGTCTCGATATGACGGGGCTGCTCGCGGCCTTGTTGGATAAGGGCGTCGGAATTGAAACCATTGCCATTACGGGTAAATGGTGTGAAGTGGACAGCGCAGACGATTTGACCCTTTATCGCCATAGAATTTCGGAAGCGGCGGCGTGGTCCCATGATTGGCGGTGGAAGTAGGACGAGACGCGTGGCGGCTCATTCTCATGACAACTTAGATGAGTGAACCGCTCAGAGGCCGCTTAACGTTTCCAGCCGCAATCTTCAAGTATCCGGTCCGGCGTTAAATCCTGAATTTTCTTCTGTTGTGACGGCGTTAGACCGGTGCGCCAGGCATCGAGGCTGCCCTTCAACACTTCGTTGCTATGATGCTCATATTGGAGCTGCCGATCGTTTTTTAGCAGTTTCTCGTCAAAGCCGAAAAAATCTGCGATTTCCGCGAAATATCCTTCTGGATCGGTCTTGAACTTTTCGAAGGTTACCAGCTTAACCTCCATACCGGAGGCGGGTGATCGTGCGAATTCATTCCAACCTGCTACCCAATCAGCCCATAAAGGTTCGTAGGCGTTGTCTATGTTCCAATCGATTTTCTTTTCGATGGGAAGGTCCTCATATCCGCGCGGCAGATGTTCGTAATACATGTGGCGGAGCTGCCATGTCTGGTGCTCCAAATGATAAAAGAATGAAAAGAATGCTTGCCGAGGGTCGCGGAGATGGACCAGCATTTTCGACAGGTGAGACCGCGATAGGGTGTTCAGGTTGGCGTCGCTGGGCAGCGGGTGGCTCGTGCTCACCGCGGCGCCGCGCTGAAAATCGTCAAGTAGAACCGGAGCAAAAATGGACCGCGGAAAATTGTTCAACGTGGTCGGAAATATGCAGACGTCCAAACCGCATGCCATATAGTAAAGGATGTATTGTGAGGCCGCGCTCGGCATGGAGACCATAAGTATGGGCGGAATACCGGCAGTGATCGCCGCCTCGCGCTTTTCTATTTGTTCGGGTAGGTTCTGGTAATTCAGACTAAGGAAGTCTTTGGGGCTGTAACTTCGTGCACCGTTCGCCGGACTCGATTTCGCCGATGACGAAAGGCCGTTACATTGGTCAACGAGGTGGTTTCGCAGTTTCTCATAAAGTTGCGCGTTGCTCTCGCCCCTAAGAAGCCTATCAAGGGTAAGTGCCTGATTGATACAATTGACGCTCAAATCCGGGCGGTCTGCTTTTAGTAGGCACAACGACTGCAAGAAAAATAGATAGTCGTTTGACTGATGTGTTTGCAGGAGCTTTTCCAGGATCCCGCTAAGGCTTCCGAAATTTCGGCTCGTAATCAGGTGGCGCAGGATCTCAGAGATATTTTCCGGAATATCTTCCAGGGGATTACTTGCTTCGAGAATGTCATGCGCCATTTCTTCAAAGGCTGATATCTCAAAATCGGGCATCATTGGCACAGAACTTTCGGAAGCCGGCAACCGAGAACAGGGGAATCGGGACAAACGGACTTATGATCAAACCCGGCCAGAAATAGGCTAGAAAGCGATTGTAAATATTATGTTTATTGCTTTCTCGCGCTCCAAGCACGGGTGAGGTAGCTGCAGGAAATGGTGCCCGATTTGGCTGTTTTCTCCTCAACGAAGCTCAGGAATTTCTTGAATTCCGACTCGCCGAGTTGTGCACGCACGTCATTAACGGATTTCCACACCCCGACGTAGCGTTCGGGGGACATTTCGATGGTGTGAGGCCCCTCCAAGAAAACGACGTCGTCAAAAAATCCGCATGATTGGAGACGCTCACTCAAACCTTCGGTGATCCCGCCTTTCCCTGAAGACTTCCGTTGAAGCCCGGGCTTCAAACTGTAAAGAAATGCTTCGATCTCCTCCAACATGGGGTTGTCTTGGATGTGTCTCGGATTCCAGAGGCACACAAATCGCCCGCCCGGCTTTAAAATTCTATTGAATTCATTTACTGCCGCATCGAAATCCGCCCAGTGAAATGAGGAAGCCATGCTGACCCAATCGTACGTAGCGTCGGGCAGGCCCGTCTCCTCCGCGCGTCCAGCCAGCCATGTCACGGGAGTTGAAATGGACTGGGCTTTTCCGACCCGGCGCATGTCATCGTTTGGTTCAATGGCCGTAATCCGGCGAACGCCGAAATCGGCAAGCATCGCGGTGAATATTCCGGTGCCGGCGCCGACATCGACCGCTTGGACTTCCTCTATTGGCCGATCAAGGAGTGCCAGTGTCGCTAAGACAACCGAGTGCGAATAATCCGGCCTAAAACGCGCGTATGCATCGGCAAGCCCAGAAAAATCACCCAGGGGTAAGCTCATTTTTCTCCCACGCATCGACAGCCAAGACAACCGGGTATCCGCTAACAAATAGGGTGCTGTAGTTGAAAATTCGTAACTATTCGCCAGTGGATGAAAATTGCGGTGAGGCTGAGGATTTTTCCCACTGCGCGTTCGCTACGAGGCTGAATCCCCATACCTTCATGCGCGATTCCGGTATCTGTAGTGGACTCGTCCCGGACGGGACCACAATATGGCCGCCATGCAAAACTCTTCTTCAATGCCTGGCGAGTTCGATTACGTCATCGTCGGCGCCGGGTCGGCGGGATGCGTTCTCGCCAACCGGTTGTCTGCCGATCCATCGGTCAAGGTTCTGTTGCTCGAAGCGGGTGGCAAGGACGATTACTTCTGGATCAAAGTGCCCATGGGGCTGTCGAAGGTTCTTGGCAATTCCCGCGTCGACTGGTGTCTGCAAAGCGAGCCCGAGCCGTATCTGAACAACCGCATCGTTCCCTTGCCGCGCGGCAAGACTCTCGGCGGTAGCTCGTCTATCAACGGCATGGTCTATGTCCGGGGAATTGCGCGCGACTACGACGATTGGGCGCAGCGCGGCAATCGCGGCTGGGGCTGGGACGACGTTCTGCCCTATTTCAAGAAAAGCGAAGACTTCCAATCCGGTGCCAATGATTTCCATGGAGCGGGAGGTGAATTGGGGGTGTGCGATCCGGGCATCCGGTGGGAAATCCTGGACGCGTTCCGAGAGGCGGCCGGTCAGTCGGGTGTCCCCTTGACCGACGATTACAATACCGGGGAAGGCGAGGGCATTCAGTATTTCCAAGCGACCATCAGGGACGGCATGCGCGCATCGACAGCGCGGTCTTTCCTTCGGTCCGCCGAGAACCGGTCCAACCTGAAGATCGTCACGGGCGCGACAGTGCGCCGGATTCTCGTCAAGGATAAGCGGGCGAACGGCGTTGAGTTCTGGCGCGGCAACGAGCTGACGACCGCGACGGCAAAGGCCGAAGTGATTTTGGCCAGCGGCGCTTATGCCTCGCCGCAGCTCCTGCAGCTTTCGGGCATCGGGCCCGGCGATCTGTTGCGGCAACATGGCATCGATGTCGTCCACGACCTGCCGGGCGTCGGCGAGAACCTGCACGACCATTGGCAGGTGCGCATGCAATACCGCGTACAGAACACCACCACGCTGAACGCCTGGGTGAACAACCCGGTGCGCAAGATGGCGATGGGCCTGAACTATCTTCTGTTCCGCAAGGGCCCTATGAGCGCGCAACCGCCGCTCCTGGCGGCGTTCGCCAAGACCAAGCCGTCGTTGGACGTTCCCGATATCCAATTCCACGTTACCGCCGCAAGCTACGACAAGGTCGGTGGGCCGTTGGATGACTTCGCCGGGTTCACCAACGGGGTCTGCATCCTGCGGCCAACCAGCCGCGGGCATGTGCGCATCAAGTCGAGCGACCCGCGCCAGCCTCCGGCCATGCTGCACAACTACCTTGAAACGCCCGAGGACCAGCAGATTGCCATCGACTGCGTCCGCTTTGCCCGCAAGATCGCAAAATCGCCAGTGCTTGCCCGCTTCCATCCCGAGGAAACCAAGCCCGGGGCGCGCTACGAAAGCGATGAAGACCTGCTCGATTATGCCCGCGATGTCGCCACGACCGTCTTCCATCCCGTCGGTACGTGCAAGATGGGGCAGGCCCCCTTGGCGGTCGTGGACGACCGGCTGCGGGTAAGGGGGCTAGAGGGGCTCCGGGTGGTCGATGCCTCGATCATGCCCGCAATTCCGTCGGGCAATACCAACGCGTCCACGATCATGATCGCGGAGAAAGCCTCGGACATGATCCGCGAGGATCGAAGGGCCTAAAAAACAGGCTAAAATCAGCCTATTATTGCATTATCCAGTGGTGTATCATTACAAAGTTCTATAAAGTTATAGAAACAAGCACTCACGGGGAGACATCTTGTTATGCTCAGAAAAACCTTGATGGCCGCATCGGCCTTCGCGCTGATGGCGGCGACGTCCGTTGCCCAGGCGGCGGAGATCAAAGTCGGCTTTATTACGACGCTCACCACCGGTGCCGCCGTTATCGGCAACGATATGAAAAAGGCGGTCGATCTCGCCGTCGAACATATGGGCGGCAAAATGGGGCCGCTGGACCTCGAAGTCATCTATGCCGATGACGAATTCAATCCGCAGAAAGGCAAGCAGGCGACCGAGCGCCTCGTCAAACGTGACGATGTCGATATCGTGGCGGGTTATATCTGGTCGCACGTCCTACTCGCGTCCAAGAACGTGGTGCTTGATGAAGGTAAGTTCCTGCTCAGCGCCAACGCCGGACCGTCGCCGATGGCCGGGGAACAATGCCACAAGAACTTCTTCAGCTTCTCCTGGCAGAACGACCAGACACCTATGGCCATGGGTGAATTGCTCAACCAACGGGGCGTCAAGTCGTTGTACGTCATCGCGCCGAACTACGCCGCCGGCCAGGACATGGTCGCGGGCGCGGAGCGGACCTTCAAAGGCAAGATCGTCGGCAAGGACATGACGGCTTGGCCGACCCAGAAGGACTGGGCCGCCGAGTTCACCAAGGTGAAGGCCGCCAATCCGGACGGTGTGTTCACGTTCTATCCGGGCGGTCACGGACCGGCCTTTTTGAAGCAGTACGAGCAAGCCGGCCTGACGGGCAAGGTACCGCTTTATTCGGTCTTTACGCTCGATGCCATCAGTCTGCCGCTGTTGCAAAAGGCGGGCATGAAGAGCGCCATGGGCACCTACATGACCCAATTCTGGGTGCAGGATCTCGACAATGCCCAGAACAAGCGTTTCGTCGCCGATTTCAAAAAGAAGTACGGTTCCTATCCGTCCTTCTATGCGGCGCAATCCTATGATGCCATGTTCGCGATCAAAGCGGCCGTCGAGGCGGTCAACGGCGATCTGAAGAACATGGACGGCATGCGCAAGGCATTCGAAAGCGCCGATTTCCCGTCGGTGCGCGGTTCCTTCAAGATGGGGCCCAACCACTTCCCGATCCAGAACTTCTATGCGCGTGAAGTGGTTGCCGACGCAGACGGAAGCTGGACGACGGTGAACCGCGGCGTCGTGCTCGCCAATCACCAGGATTCGTATGCTAGCAAGTGCAACATGAAAATGTAGAAACAGCGCTCCGCTGTTTCTAAGGCTAAGGCGGGGATGCGTGTGCATCCCCGCTTCCACTTTCCAAGACCGGCCAGCTTCGACATTCGTGCCGAAGATTGGTATCCAATGCGATGAACTACGTCCTATTCGCCGAACAATTTCTCAACGGTTTTCAGCTGGGGATGATCCTGTTCCTGCTGGCGGCCGGGCTGACCCTGGTGTTCGGTATCATGGACTTGGTCAATCTGGCGCACGGCTCGCTCTATATGCTGGGAGCCTATTTCGCCGCCACCTTTTCCCATCTGACGGGTTCGTTCGTTTGGGCCATCCTCCTCGCCGTACCGGCGATGGTGGCGGCGGGCATCATCATCGAGATGATCGCGCTCAGAACGCTTTATGCGCGCGACCATCTGGATCAGGTGCTCGCGACCTTCGGCTTGATCCTGTTTTTCAATGAATTGACACGCATCGTGTGGGGCCCGGAAGGGCAAGTTATACCGCTGCCCGCTTACCTCGACGGCAGCGTCGCGCTACCCCTGGGGATCGACTATCCGGTCTATCGCCTGGTGATCATCGGCTGCGGTCTCGCGGTTGCGCTCGGCTTGTGGGTGCTCGTTTCCAAGACGCGGATCGGCATGCTCATCCGGGCCGGTTCGTCGAACCGCGAGATGGCCGGGGCGCTCGGCGTCAACATCGCCACGCTATTCACCGTGGTGTTTGGGATCGGCGCCGCACTTGCGGGCTTTGGCGGCATGATCATCACGCCCATCACCCAGGCTGAGGTAGGGATGGGAGAGATCATCCTCATTCAGGCCTTCGTCGTCGTGGTGATCGGCGGTATCGGCTCCATCAAGGGGGCATTCATTGCCGCCATTCTGATCGGCGTGATCGATACCATGGGCCGCTCGTTCCTGGATCTCCTGCTTCTGTTCATTCTACCTGCCAACGCGGCGGAGGCGGCGGGGCCCGCGTTGTCTTCCATGCTGATCTTCATCCTGATGGCGGGCATCCTGTTCTTCCGGCCGCAGGGCCTGTTTCCGCCCAAGGGCGCGCGGTAGAGGGAAGAGGGATGAAGGTGCTGCTCGACATTCAGGCCTTGAAGACGCCGCGTGGAATCGTTGCCACCATCGTCGTTTTGCTGTGTGGCCTGATGCCTATTATCGCGCCGGCCATCGGCGAAAGCTTTTATGTCGACGTGTTCGCCCGCACCATGATCTGGGCGATTGCCGCGGTGAGCCTCAACCTGATCATGGGGTATGGCGGCATGATCAGCTTCGGGCACGCGGCCTTCTTCGGTATCGGCGCCTATACCATCGGCATTTTAGCGTTCCACGGCGTTACCAGCGCCTGGGTACAGTGGCCCGTCGCTTTGATCCTGTCGGCGCTCGTGGGACTGGTGTTCGGTGCCATCAGTCTGCGCACCAAAGGCGTTTATTTCATCATGATTACCCTGGCACTGGCTCAAATGCTGTATTTTCTTAGTGTCAGTGCGCAGCGCTACGGTAGTGATGACGGTTTAACCATTAACGACCGTAGCGATTTCGGCATCGGGTTCTTCAACCTCGATGATGACCTCACCCTCTATTATCTCATCTTCGCGGTCTTGCTCCTCTGCGTTTATGTCTCGTGGCGGATCGTCAACTCGCCCTTCGGTATGGTCGTGCGCGGCGCCAAGTCCAATGATAACCGCATGCAGGCTTTGGGGTATCCGACCACGCGCTACAAACTGACCGCTTTCGTCATCGCCGGCGTGATGTGCGGCATGGCCGGGGTTCTCGATGCCAATCTCGAGGAATTCGTCAGTCCCGATGCGCTCAACTGGCCGCGCTCGGGTGAGATGATCTTCATGGTCGTCCTCGGCGGTATGGGCAGCCTGTTCGGGCCGGTGACCGGCGCCGTGGTGTTCTGGCTGTTGCAGGACTTCCTCGCCAACTGGCGCGGGTTCATCGGCGATCACTGGGCGATCATTTTCGGGCCTTTCCTGATCCTAGTCGTGCTTTTCGCGCGCGGCGGTATCCATGGTCTCGTCGATAGGCTGTTTTCGCGAAAAGGGGGCGCCCAATGACCGGCGTACAAGATCCCCTGGCCTCGATGTTGTCCGCTGAGAGCCTGATCAAGAATTTCGGCGGAATTGTCGCGACCGACTCCTTGAGTTTCGATGTCGCCCAGGGAGAGATTCACGCGATCATCGGGCCCAACGGTGCGGGTAAGACGACACTTATCTCGCAATTGTCGGGTACCCTAATGCCCGACGGCGGACAAATCCGCTTCGACGGGAGCGATATCACACGGATGACGGCGCCGCAGCGGGCGCGCCGCGGCCTTGCGCGGTCGTTTCAGATCACGAGTATCTTCAAAGACTTTTCCGCTCTCGATAACGTGGTCCTGGCGATCCAGGCACATCGTGGCCATAGCTTTCGGTTCTGGCGGCCTGTGGTAGACGACCTAAGCCTCCGCGATCCCGCCCGCGCCGTGCTCGAGGAAGTCGGGTTGGGTGCGCGTGCGGACGTTCTCGCCGGCAATCTCGCGCATGGCGAGCAGCGCCAGCTCGAAATTGCGATGGCGATCGCATCGGAGCCCAAGATGCTGCTGCTCGATGAGCCCATGGCGGGGATGGGGCCCGAAGAATCGGAGCGCATGACCGCTTATCTTCGTTCTATCAAAGGCCGCTATACCATGCTGTTGGTGGAACACGACATGGATGCCGTGTTCGCGCTTGCCGATACGATAACCGTGCTGGTCTACGGGCGCGCAATTGCTAGCGGTCCGCCGGATACCATTCGCGCCAACGCCGAGGTGCGCGCCGCCTATCTGGGGGAGGACTAGCGATGCTTGAGGTGCGCGGCATCGAAAGTTCCTACGGTGCGTCGCAGGTGCTGTTCGGCATGTCGTTCGAGGTGCGCGCAGGGGAGGTGGTTACCCTGTTGGGCCGTAATGGAATGGGTAAGACCACGACTATCCGGTCGATCATGGGCTTGCTGAAACCGCATGCCGGTGAAATCCGGTTCAACGGCACCGCAATTCATCGATTGCCTGCGTACCGGGTAGCTCAGGCGGGGCTCGGACTGGTGCCCGAGGGGCGTCAAATTTTCCCTAATCTGTCTGTCATGGAGAACCTCGTGGCGACATCAGGAAACCGACGCAAGAAGGCCTCGCACTGGACGGTGGATCGAGTCTTTGAGCTGTTTCCGTCATTGGCAGAGCGGCGCGCCAATATGGGCAATCAATTGTCCGGCGGCGAACAGCAGATGCTGGCGGTCGGTCGGGCCCTCATGACCAACCCGGATTTGCTGATCCTCGACGAAGCGACGGAGGGGCTCGCGCCTTTGATCCGAGCCGATATATGGCGGGTTTTGGGGCAACTCAAGGAGGCCGGCCAGTCGATCCTGGTTATCGACAAAAACGTGGATGCCCTGGCTCGGCTGGCGGATCGCCACTATGTGATCGAGAAAGGTAAGGTGGTTTGGCAAGGGAATTCCGCCGATTTGACCGCCGACGAAGACCTTCAGCACCGCTATCTGGGGGTATAGGTTAACCCTCCTTGAAACCGGCGCGTCAAAGCCGAATATAACGATTCTAAGAAACAACCTATTGGGGTCGGGTTACGTGCAGAAAACCGCGGCACATGGCGGCGCGCACGATATGTGGGTCGATTACCGCCAAGTCGTCCATACCGTTACCGGTGAAGTCTCCACCCAATATTGCATCCCTGGTGGGACCGGCCGCAACGGCCAGCTCCTCTTGGGCGACGATTATTTGCTAGATGGCAGCGACGGACGCTTGCTCGACCAGGCGCTCATGGAAGCGCGCCTGACGACCCTCCTCAAGGAAGCAACCAAAAAGCTATCCGAAAATCTCGCCTCGAACCCAGGCCAATTCGTTATCGTGCCCATCAACGCACTGGCGCTCGAAGTTGAAAGCCTTACCACGGTGTTTGGCGATCTATGCCGTGCTATCCCGGAAGACGCACGCGCCAATCTGATCTTCGAAGTCATGAACCTGCCGCGAACACCGCAGTTGGACGTGATCGATAATTTGGCAATCTTGTTGTTTCCCTTTTGTCGGTTCTTCATCGCACGCCCGCAGCCTGGTTGCACCGATTTCACGACCTTTACCAACTGCAACTTTCAGGGGGTCTGTTTCAACCTGAAGAACAAGCCGTGGCCGGTCGACAAAATCCAGCCCGATCTCGCGGCGTTTAAGGAAAATGCCTTCGCCTGCCGGATGGCGACCTATCTGCATGGGTGCGCGACGCCGGAGATTGTTGCGGTGGCCAATGGCTTGGGGTTCGAATATCTGGATGGCTCCGCCGTAGAACCCAATGTAAATACTGCTTAACGCCAGAAGCCGTCGCGGTCTATCTGGTGCAGCGCGGCCAACTCTTCCGCTGACGGTGCCGGGGTTTCGCTCATATCCGGCGCGAATTTTAAATCCCAGCCGGTATTTTCCCGCACTTCTTCCGCGCTGTGACCGGGATGAACCGAGGATAGCAATAATTCGCCTTGCGCATCCGGGCGCAGGATCGCCTTGTCGGTGATTACCGCCGAGGGGCCGCCATCGGGTAGCCCTGCGTCGGCGCGGCTGCTACCGCCCTCGAGGAAGCCGGGCGACGTAACATAATCAACCCGCTCGACCAGCCGCCGCTTCTCATGGTTCATAATGGCGATCAGCCGCTTGGACATGGCGGCGATGTCGGCGGCGCCACCGGAGCCGGGCAGTTTCACCTTGGGCTCGGCGGGGTCACCGATGTAGGACGTGTTGATGTTGCCGAAGCGGTCGATCTCCGCGCCGCCTATGAAACCGGCATCAACCTTGCGCGCCTGCAGATGGCCCATCACTTGAAGCAGTCCGGTTGTCCAGGCGGCGTTCCGCTGATTGGCCGGGTCGCACATGGTGTAGAGGGTTTCTGCGGCTGGTGCATAACGCACGACGCCGCCTTCAAACATGCCGACGGCATTGGGCGCATGGGTCATGCGCGCGACGCCATAGGCGGTAATGGGGAGACGCATGCCGACGAACACGATCTCGCCATCGCGGATTTCGCGCGCCGCGGCGATGATCATCAGTTCCTGGGTCGAATAGTCCGCCATCGCCTTACTCCGCTGCATAATTGGCGGGCGCGGCCAACTGCTCGCCTTTGATGCGCAGCTCGTCGAGACGGGACCCGAGTTTTTCCGTGTAGGCTTCCGGCGAACCCGGGTCGAATACCCATTCGTCGAGCCATGCCTTGAACCCGTCCACGTCGCGGGAGCGGGCATGATAGTCGTTGAAAAAGGCGCTGTCGCGGAGCCAACGCCCCGTCAGCGGCGACGGGTGCGTGCCGGCCGGCACCTCGCAGACCGCGTCGACCCGGAAACCCGGTACCAGAATGCGCGAGGGATCGGAGGCAATGACGCTTTCATCGACGATTTCGTTGGCGACGATGATCACTCGCTCGGCAGCGAGCCCGGCTTCCTGACACAGGCCATTGGAGCCCCAGAAATGGCAATTGCCGCCGCGGTCGGCGCGCTGCACGGCAAGAATGGTGACGTCCGGCCTTAGCGGGGGCACGAGGACGACCGGCTCGTCTTTTTTCGCAAAGGGATTTTGCGCCTTCTTGAAGGTGGGATTCTCGGCGATGCCCGACCCGAGGATGGACCGTACGGGAGCGTAGGGCATGCCATAGGCGGCAGCGAACAACGCCATGCCGACGGAGAAATTGGAGTAATCGTTGATGGCGATCTTGTTGGGGATGCCTTTTTCGGCGGCGCGGCGATAATTGTGACCGAGCCCGCCAGAGACATTGCCGACCCAAGCGCCGGTGATGGCGCCGACGCAACCGGCGCCGATGAGCATGTCGGTGGAGGCGTCCGAGATGGGCGCGATCATATTCAGGTCGCGTTTGCCCTGGCGGATCAGTTCATAGGTGGCGGCAAAGGGAATGGCGGTTTCCAATGCGGCGCCCAGCACCACCTTGTCGCCATCGCGCACAAGGGACGCAATCGCGCCCGAAAGGTTGGTTGTTTTATCTGTCATTTGAATCGTTTAAGGCACGTTTCTGAATCAAAACATTAATCTTGGCGAAGGCGGAAACGTTGGATTTTCCCGGTCGCCGTTTTGGGGAGATCGCCGACGAAATTGATCCAGCGCGGATATTTGTAGCGGGCAAGCCCGTCCTTGCAGTGATTGAGAAGCTCGTCCGCCAATCCGTCTGATGCGTCGTCGGCATTGTTGAGCACCACATAGGCTTCCGGTTTGATCAGGTCGTCGTCGTCGGCACGGCCGACGACGGCGGCCTCCAGCACCTTGGGGTGTTCGGACAGGCGTTGCTCGATTTCCACCGGTGAACACCAAATGCCGCCGACTTTGAGCATGTCGTCCGAGCGGCCGTGGCAGGTGAAGAACCCCTCGGCGTCGCGCTCGTAGGTATCGCCGGTGACGTTCCAGCCTTCTTTGAGGGATGCCGCGGTCTTTTCCGGGTTGCGCCAGTACTCGCGAAGGAGGGAGTTGCCGCGGATCATCAGCCCGCCGGCTTCCCCGTCAGGGACGTCATTACCGTTTTCGTCGACGATGCGCGCCTCGTAACCGGGCACCAGTTTGCCCGACGTTCCCGGCTTGGTTGCGTCGATGCGGTTGGAAATGAAGATGTGGAGAATTTCCGTGGTGCCGATGCCGTCGAGGATGGCGAGGCCGGTTTTCTCTTTCCAACGGTGGAGCAAATCCGGCGGCAGGGCTTCGCCCGCCGAGATGCACAACCGCAGCGACGATAGGTCTGGTTTCGCGCTTTCCATTTCACGCAATTGCGCGGCATAGAGTGTCGGCACGCCGAAAAAAAGCGTCGGCTTATAGGTTTCGATAATGTCATGGGCTGCCTTGGGGGCCGGCGGGCCCGCGAACAGCACGGCTTGTGCGCCGACCCACAAAGGAAAATTCATGGCATTGCCGAGGCCGTAGGCGAAGAACAGCTTGGCCGCCGAATAGACGATGTCGCTTTCCTCGAAGAACAAGGTTTCGACGGCGTAATGCTGGCAGGTAACGGGGATGTCCTTGTGGGTATGGACGACGCCTTTGGGGTTGCCGGTGGAACCCGACGAATAAAGCCAGAAGCAATCGTCATCGGCGGAGGCGGGCCTGGCGGATAGGTCGGGCGAGGCCATGCCGAGACGGGCGGCGAGCGTATCCCCTTCACCGTCGACACGCAGATTGAGTTTCGCCTTGTGGGCGGCTTTTTCGATGGCGGGCTCGACCTCGGCGGCGAACTCGGGTGAGTATATGACGGCGGCGGCCTCGGAGTTTTCGATATTGAAGACGTAGTCCTTGGTGCGCAGCAGGGTGTTAAGGGGCACCGGAATGATGCCCGCCTTGATGGCGCCCCAGAATGTGAAGAAGAATTCGGCGCAGTCCTTGACCATCATCAGCGCTCGTTCGCCCGGTTCGATGCCGGCCGACAGCAACGTATTGCCGGCCCGGTTCACGCCGTCGAGCAACTCGGCATAGGTGACGTCCCTTCCTTTTGAATTTGGGGCGCCGACTTCGCGGATGGCGATTTTGTCGGCCCGGCCTTCGTCGATATGACGGTCGATGAAATGAACGGCGCAGTTGAAAACGGGAGAGAAGGATAGGGTCGCCGGCACCTTGGCGTCGTCGACGGAAATCGTATGGTCGGTCATAAGGTCTCTCCCTGTGGATTTTCGGCTGTTTTTTGTTGCGCGTCCGAGGCGTGTCGCAAGGGCCAATTTTTAGCTAATTCTGGCCATTTTCGCAATCAAAAGCCTTATAGAATTTTGCATATTTCCGCGTTCATTTCGTACTGCCGACCGGGCTGCCCGACAGGCAGTTATCGCCGTTTGGCGAGTTCGCGATAAAGCGCTTCCGGCGTCACGCCAATCTCCGAGGCCAGCACATGCCAGTTCCCCTTCGCGGGAAGCGCGCCGCCGTTGAGATCGAGCCAGGCGTCCAGCCGCTGATCGACTTTCTTCAACGTCATGATTTCGATTTGAGTACGCGTGCGCTGGACCTCGCGGGCGAGGCGGCGCGCCCAGGCTTCTGCAAACGCCGTATCTCCGGCAAGTTTGCGCGCGAGCATATTACGGGGGATGACGGCCAGCCGCGACGGCGCGGCTGCGACGGCGTCGCAATGATAGCGGGCCGCGTGGAGCGAAGCCTCGGCGAGAACATCGCCGGGGCCTGCCCGCTGCAACGTCAGCGCGGCACCGTCCGAGAGGTGGCGGACGAGGCGCACGTCTCCCTGGCAAACTAGAAACAGCGACCGCACCCGGTCCTCGCGGCGGAACAGCATTTCATCCGCTGCCAGCATCCGTTCGCGGATGGCGAGGTTCGTGAGTTTTTCGATGAGATCGTCGGACATGATCATAATCATGTTTGGATTCGGGCCCTTGTACAATTATTTGCTTTGAGAGGGTACGAAAGGAGAAATTCCATGCGGATTTTGATCGCTGCTACGGCTGTCGTCTTGATTCTGGCGGTCACGCCGGCGCAAGCCCAGCACACAGGCCACGGTATGCATGGCGGGCAGTCCCCCTATGCCGGATGGCAGACGCGCGAGATAAAAATGCTGTCGGATGATCAGATGGCGGATCTCCAAGCCGGGCGGGGAATGTCGCTTGCTTTGTCGGCGGAGTTGAATGGCTATCCGGGACCGACACACGTATTGGAATTGGCCGACCATCTCCAATTGTCCGCGGGCCAACGGGAAAAGACCGAAACGCTGCTCGCGGAAATGAAAAAGGAGTCCATCGCCCTTGGGGCTGAGCTAATGGAAGCCGAACGCGGCATCGATGCTCTCTTCGGCGCAGTCATTCCTACCGAACAAGCACTTCGCGACGCGACGGCGATGGCCGCGGCGGTGCAAGGGAGGCTGCGCTTCGCGCATCTGCGCTATCACTTGCGAACGATGCAAATTTTGAACCCAGCCCAGGTCGAAGCCTATAACCGGCTGCGCGGCTACCGATAAAAAAAGCCCCGGCATGCGCCGGGGCTTTCCGTTTCTTGGCGTCTTGGCTTAGTGGAACTTCACATATTCGAAGTCCACCGTCTGCCCGTGGATACCGCGGTCCGGTGCGGCGATCCAGTTGGCGAACTTGCCCGGCTCGGTGACCGGCACCATCAAGGTCTGCAAGAACGCGTGATCGTCGTCGTTGGGTAGCCACAGGTTGGCCTGTTTTTTCCACTCTTCGGCGCTGATGATTTTGCCTTGCGGCGTCACGTTGACGCCAGCGAAGATGCCGATGTTGCGGTGGAAACCTTCATGCGGCAGTGCCAGTTTGTAGTCGATGCCGTGATCGGCGAGGGTCTTGTTCCACCGGTCGACGCCGCGCTGGCAGTCCTCGGCGTAGTCGTTGCGCAGCCGCTCGTTGATGGCGAGCAGGGCGGCATGATCGTGCATCCGGATATTGCCGTCGTCGTCAATCTCGGGGACCGGATAGGTATCGTGATCGAGGACGTGGTCGTCTTTGATCTTGGTCTCGAGATAGCGGCCTTTCAGACCCATGGAATAGTAGTTGCCGGCGTTGGTGGAGTTTTCCTGCCCGAACAGGTCGAGGCAGATGGAGAAGTGGAAGTTCATGTACTTCTGGATCAAGTCCAGATTGATGCCACCATATTTGCTGACATCGTCGGTGTCGTGCTCGCGCATCAATTCGGCGGTGCGCTTGACGACCCGGCCGACGCCGGTCTCGCCGACGAACATGTGGTGCGCTTCTTCGGTGAGCATGAAGCGGCAGGTCCGCGACAGGGGATCGAAGCCCGATTCCGCAAGCGCCTGAAGCTGATACTTGCCGTCGCGGTCCTGGAAGTAGGTGAACATGAAGAACTGCAGCCAGTCGTGGGTCACCTCGTTGAAGGCTTCGAGGATACGCGGCTTGTCGGGATCGCCGGAGTGGCGTTCCAGCATCTCTTCCGCTTCCTCGCGGCCGTCGCGGCCGAAATAAGCGTGCAGCAAATAGACCATCGCCCACAGGTGGCGGCCTTCCTCGACGTTCACCTGATAAAGACTGCGCAGGTCATAGAGGGAGGGACAGGTACGCCCCAACTGACGCTGTTGCTCAACGCTCGCCGGTTCGGTATCGCCCTGGGTGACGATCAGACGGCGCAACTCCGAGCGGTACTCGCCCGGCACCTCTTGCCAGGCGGCTTCGCCCTTGTGGGCGCCGAAGTTGACCTGACGGCCTTCTTCCTGATCGGCGAGGAAGATGCCCCAACGGTACTCGGGCATCTTGACGTAATCGAAGTGTGCCCAGCCGTCGGCGCCGACATCGACCGCGGTGCGGAGATAAACCTCGTTCTCGGCGCTTTTCACCGGGCCGAGATCGTTCCACCAGTGCAGAAACTCCGGCTGCCATTTTTCCAGAGCCCGCTGCAGACGGCGGTCGTCCGCGAGGTTAACGTTATTGGGGATCTTCTGGTTGAGATCGACCTTTGCCATTGTCCTACACCCGTTCCTTGTTGAAATGAGCCTGTTTGCCCGTGCCGTAGCGCTTCAGCGCGCCTTCTTCGCCCACCGCATTGGGGCGTTGGAAAATCCAGTTCTGCCACGCACTCAGGCGGCCGAAGATTTTCGTTTCCAATGTTTCGGGACCGGCGAAGCGGAGGCTCGCTTCCAAACCGGTCAGCGCATCCGTCGAGAAATGGGCGCGCTCTTCGATGGCGAGCCGCACCTCGTCTTCCCAATCGATATCGTCAGGGATGAAGGTGACGAGACCCAATTCGTCGGCGGCCTCGGCATCGAGGTCGTTGCCCATCTCTGCCTTGGCGTCCTCAACTTTTTCAGGATCATCGAGGAAACGTGTCTCCATGCGGCTCAGCCCGTTGCACATGGGCAGCGGCCCAAAATTCATGCCGGTCATGCGCACCGCCGCCGGCGGCAGATTGGAGCCCTCGAACGTACCGTCGAGCATATAGCTGCGGTCGGCGGCAAGAACGAACTCGAAGAAGGTGCCGGTAAAGCAGCTGCCCGGCTCGACAAGCGTGATGACGCTACGCGACGACACGTCGAGGCGTTTGAGGGTGCGCTTGAGATAGAGAGTGATCTCGCGCACCAGCCAGTCGTCGGCATTATCCAGCAACGCTTGGTCGGCGGCGGCGAGGTTTTCGGCATTGCCCGAGGATTTGAACACCCAGGTGCCGATCTCCGGCTCGTTGGTACGCATATGGACGATGAAGTTGTCCATGTCGCGGGCGAAGGCGAGGGGCCAAAACTTGTCCCCCTGCGCGTGAATGTCGTCGATGCCGCTCGGCGGCGGATCGGCCGGGGCGTGGAGCGTAATGGTCGCGACTCCCAGATCGCGGTCGATGGTGGCCGATAGAGTTCCGTAAGTGATCTCATTGTCGCCATAGGTAACCTCGAGCGGCGTCAGCTTGATACCGACGGCGTCTTTGGGACGCTTCGATTTGGCGGCAAGTTCGAGGGCACGCTCGGTCGCTTTCTCCTGCAGTTTGGAGCGCGGCACGATCTCGTCGACCAGTTTCCACTGGACGGCGCGCTTACCTTTGATGCCTTCGGTGAGGGTACAGAAATAGTCGGCATGATCGCGGCGCACATGGCGTTTATCGACCACGCGGGTCAAGCCGCCCGTGCCCGGCAGCACCGCCAGCAACGGAACCTCGGGGAGCGATACGGATGACGAGCCGTCATCGACCAGCATGATGTGGTCGGCGGCGAGCGCCAATTCATAACCGCCGCCTGCGGCGACGCCGTTGATGACACATAGATATTTTTGGTCGGAATAGTCGCTCGCGTCTTCCATGCCGTTGCGCGTTTCGTTGGTGAACTTACAGAAATTCACTTTCCACGCATGGCTGGACGTGCCGAGCATACGGATGTTGGCGCCGGCGCAGAAGATTCGATCCTTGGCGGAAGTAAGCATCACGCAGCCGACCTCGGGGTGCTCGAAGCGCAGGCGCTGAATGGCGTCGTAAAGCTCGATATCGACGCCGAGGTCGTAGGAGTTGAGCTTGAGCTCATAGCCGTCGACCAGACCGCCGTCCTCGCTCACATCCATGGCGAGGGTGGCGACGGGGCCGTCGAAGCTGAGCTTCCAATGCTTGTATTGATCCGGATTGGTTCTGAAATCGATCATGCTTGGACGCTTCCCTTGATTTCCGCGCCCCCAAATTTTTCCCGTGGTTCTGGCATAGGGGCTAGTTGGTCTTATCTGTCTGCCCGTTGCCGACGGCGGCGCAATCGCCTCTTTCTCGTCCATCGCGCGGTGACCTGGAAGCACCGCAGGGGAGAAAATCGCCGGAAAACAGGCATTTACGTAAATCGGTACTAAAATACCTATTTACATCATGCGCGCATCCCCCCATTCTGTCAAGAGACGTCTTTGAGCAAAGAACGGGCGGAATATGGCTGTTTCCTCCAACCTATCCCGGCAGATCGACCCCCAGGAGCCCGAGAGCCTCCCTGAGGGCACCGTTACGATTAGGGACGCGACGGAGGCCGACCTGGCCGCGGTCACCGATCTCGACGCGCTTAATACGGGGCTCGCCAAACCGGATTACTGGCAGGCTCGTTTCGCGGAAACGGCGGTGCATGGCGATCGGCATTTCCTCATCGCCGAAACGGTGAACCCCAACAATGAGCCGGTTTTTGCCGGCTTTATCGTGGGGGAAATCAGGGCGTGGGAATTCGGCTCGGAGCCTTGCGGCTGGGTTCATTCGATCGGTGTCTATCCCGGCCGCCGCGTCAGCGGCATCGGCACCCGGCTGTTCGACAGTATATGCGAACGTTTCCGCGCCGATGGGGTTCGGTTGGTGCGCACCATGCTGGCCCGTGAGGATCAACTCAATATGTCGTTCTTCCGCTCGCAGGGGATGATGGCGGGGGCCTTCATCGAACTCGAGAAGCCGATCGATTAGGCGAATAGGCGATAGGCCAAGGGGGCAAAATGAAACTGCAGAAAGCGACCCGCTACGGTCTTTATGCGGTGCTGGAGTTGGCGCGGGACCCGGAGCGTCAGCTTTCCGCCACCGATATTGCGGCTATCTATGACATTTCTGCCAATCACCTTGCCAAGGTGTTGCGCGATCTCGGCCGCGCCGGATTGGTCGATTCGGCGCGAGGCGTCGGCGGCGGTTACCGGTTCTCCGGCAATGCCAAGCGGATCACGCTGATGGATGTGATCGCCGTGTTTGAGGATATTTCCGGTGATGGTCCGGGCGCTCGCGAGGAAGGTGAGGACACGGAGATCGGCCAGGCGCTCAACTTGGTGCTCAGTGAAATCGATGATATTGCGCGGGCGACATTCGGATCGATCACCATCGATACGCTGCTGAAAACCATGCGGTGGCGTCAAGAGCGGGACCGCTCCCCGCCCGCGAACCGGTTGACCATCGATTAACCATTTTGCAAGGCGCCAGCCTGAAAATCCTTCTGTCGGCTCATTGGGCGGCTGCGGACAGAAGATTTATACATGGTTCCGAAGATCATTACGGTCGGTGGCGGCCCGGTGCGCGAGGTCAGGATCGGGGGTACCGAACCATTGACCTTTCTTGGCGGACCGTGCGCTATCGAATCGCGGAGCCATGCGCGGCAGATGGCTGAACGGATCGGCGAGATCTGCGACCGTCTCGATATTCCCTGGATCTATAAATCCTGTTACGACAAGGACTGCCGGTCTTCGGCGGCGTCGTTCCATGGCGTCGGTATGGACGAAGGGCTCGGCATCCTGGGCGAGATCAGGAGTGATTACAGTCTGCCTGTCGTCTGTGATTTTTCTGACGCGGCCTGGGCGAAACCGACCGGCGACGTGGTCGACATGATCCAAGTGCCGGCGTACCTGTGCCGGCAAACGCACGTCCTGAAGGCCGCCGGCAAAACCGGAAAACCCGTGCACCTCAAGAAGGGGCAATTCATGAGCCCCTGGAACATGAAAAACTCTGTGCGCAAGATCGAGGCGACCGGGAATCATCAGATATTGCTGACCGACCGCGGCACGTTCTTCGGCTATAACATGCTGATCAACGATTACCGAAATTTTCCCATCATGATGGAAAACGGCTATCCCGTTTGTTTCGACGCCACCCATTCGGTGCAGTTGCCGACTTCCATGGGCGACGTTTCCGGCGGGCAGCGCGAGTTCATACCTTATTTGACACGCGCGGCCGCGGGCTGTGGGATCAACGCCCTGTTTATGGAAGTTCACGATGACCCGTCCGCCGCGCTGTCCGACGCGAATACGGTTCTCGACATCAAGTATCTCGAAGTGGTTCTCGCGCAAAGCAAGGCGATGCATATGCTCCGGCTCGAGCTTCTGGAAAAATGGGGAGAGGACCGTGTCCACCTCGACGGATAAAATGACAGTACGGGATATCCTGCTGTCCCCGGACGATATCCCAGTGATGCCGCCACGGACGATTCTCAAGTCGGCTTTGGAGATGATGAGCGCCAAACGGTTGGGCCTCGCCTGTATTGTTGACGACACCGGCCGGCTTATAGGGATTTTTACGGATGGCGATCTGCGCCGCATGTTGCTACGAACGCAAAAGCCTTTGTCAGCCATTTTTGCCGATGACATCATCACGCACGCCCGGCGGGAGTTCACGACGATCGCCGCCGAAACGCCGATCGCCGACGCACTGCGTCTTTTGGAAGCGCGTGAAATTTTCGATCTACCCGTTGTTGATGATCAAGGTAAACTACAGGGGTTGATACACCTTCATCCTGCCTTGAGAGCTTTATTGAACACATGACCGTTCTTGCAGTTATTCCCGCCCGCTGGGCATCGACCAGATTCCCCGGCAAACCCGTCACGCCGATCGCCGGCAAGCCCATGATTGCTCACGTCTGGGAGAAGGCGAAAGAAGCCAGTTCCATCGACGAAGTCTTGGTCGCGACCGATGATGACCGAATCGCCAAGGTATGCGACGACTACGGCATGGCCTATGAGATGACGTCCGCTGATCATGCGACGGGAACCGACCGACTAGCCGAGGTCGCGGCCAAACGGGAAGCGGATGTCTACGTGAACGTGCAAGGCGACGAGCCGCTTATCGATCCGCGGTCCATCGATGCAGTGGCGCAGTGTCTGATGGAATCCGTATTCCGAAGCATCCATGTCGCGACGGGCTACATCGAGGGCGCGACCGAGGAGCAGCAGCAAAGCAAATCGGTGACGCATTTGCTGCCGTCCTTGGACGGATGCGTTATTTCATTTTCCCGCTACCCAATTCCCTATCCGATGGGCGAGCCGATGACGCCGACGGTGCATGTCGGGCTATATGCGTTCACGGCGTCCGCGCTCGACCGCTTCGCCCATTGGCAGCAAGGTCCCGTCGAGAAAGCGGAAAGCATCGAGATTATACGCTTCCTCGAATACGGGGAACGGATCGCGGCTACTCCCATTCAACCCGGCTCCATTGGGGTGGATACGCCTGAAGATGTCGCCCGTGTCGAAGAGATCCTGAAGAAAGCCCAGCCGAAGAAAGCTGAGGCATGAGCCTGCTGTCCGCGGAAGCGCTGAAGGCAAAGTTCGCCGGGCTGCAGCTGTTGTCGTTGGATACTGACGGTGTGTTGACCGACGGTGGGCTGTATTACACCGATGACGGCGACGAATTGCGCAAGTTCAACGTTAAAGATGGCCTTGGCATCAAGCGTGTCCAGGCCGCCGGGGTGCCGGTGGCCATTATTTCAGCGAGTCGTTCACCATCCATTTACCATCGGGCGCAAACCTTAGGGATTGAGCATGTACACCTCGCCAACGAGGACAAACTCGGTACGCTGACGACTTTGTGCAGCAGCCTTGGGATCGACCTGGCGTCGGTCGCCCATGTGGGTGACGACCTCAATGATCTGCCGGTATTCGGCGCCGTGGGATGTCCCATGACCGTCGCCGATGCCGTCCAGCAGGCCAAGGACGCCGCGGTATTTGTCGCCGAGAAACGTGGGGGCGAGGGGGCCGTGCGGGAGATTTGCGACATGATCGTCGCCGCGAAGTCGGAGGGGTAGAGATCCTCCATCGGTGATCCCGATTACGACGACGCAGCACGATCGGGAGACGTCAAACCATGCCGGTGCCCGAGAAGATCGTTATCAAACAGCTGGATTTGGAATTGAACGGCGGCTGCAACTATGCGTGCGAGATGTGCCCGCAAGCCGAGGGGCGCGAACGCGCGTTTCTCAAAAAACTGCCCCGGCCGGTTCTCGAGAAAATACTCGACGATGCCGTGCAATACGGTCTCGAATCGGTATCGTTACATGGCTCAGGCGAGCCGACACTTAACGCCGACATGCCGGACATCGTGCGCACCATCAAGGACCGGGGCTTAAAGTGTGTCTCATTCACTAACGGTTTCCGCCTTGACGAAAAACTATCACGGCGCCTGATAGACGCCGGCATTGACGTGCTGCGCATTTCCGCCATCGGTTATGACCGGGAAAGTTATCACCGGTGGATGAGCAAGGATGCATTCGAACAGGTCCGCACGAACGTCCGCCGTTTCAACGACTTAAACCGGGAACTGGGCGGAAAATCGGAAGTGCACCTATATCATTTGGTGACGGATGTGGCCCAGGCGGAGGTAGAGATCGCCGCCTATCGGCGGAACTGGGTCGAGTTTACCGGTGCTTACGGCGAAGTTTGGCTCATGCACAACTGGTCCGGCGATTACGAATCGCCCTACGCCCGGTCGGGCTTGGCGCAATCGGCGGAACGCCGTTCCTGCGGCCGCCCGTTCTCTCCCTTGTTGCAGGTACGCGCCGGCGGGCTGCAAGGCCACCACGCGGCGGTCGTCGCCTGTTGCATGGTGTTGGGCAAGGACTCGCAGGCGGTTCTTGGCCACCTCGACGATCAATCCATCGCCGACGTTGTCGGCGGCGAGGCCTATAGCGAGTTGCGTAGCGCCCACCGCGAAGGGCGTTTCGACGATATTTCCTACTGCAAGGGATGCGACCAACTTTACGACATTCCGGAATCACTGGTGTGGTGCAACATACCAGGGCGCAGCTATGGCGAATCGAAGATCGTTTCCGGGCTGGATCATCGTGAACATGTACCGGCCTAACGCAGGGTGCCGGGGCAGGGCTTCCCATGACAGATGACGTAATGGAGAAAGAGCCGGCGCCCGCAAGCGAAGTCTCGCAAGAGCTCGACGCCAAGCTGAATGAAACCAAGGCACTGGCGCTACAGGTCCTTAGCTCCAAACCGGACAATGTCGACGCTTTGTTCGGCCTTGGAACGGTCTTGTCCGAGCAACGGCAATACGACAATGCGCTTGAGGCCTTCCGCCTCGCCTTACTCGTCGATAGCACTCGCGAAGATGTCCGGCGGGGATTCCTGAGAACCGTCAACCGCCAAGCGCGCGCGTTCGCCGACAACGGCGCGTTCGGCGCGGCGGCGGGCACGCTCGAAGAAGCAATCGATCTCGTGCCGGATGATTTGAGCCTTTACCGGCGCTTGACCCATTTCCTGGTGCGCGCCGGCAGCCACGAACTCGCACTTGCCGCTGCCGATCTCGCCGTGGAGCGCGAACCCGAAGACCCGGCCAACTTTGAGGCGCGGGGGTATGCCCTGGCCGCATTGGGAAATCTCGAAGGCGCGATCGATGCCTACGAATGTGCCCTTCATTACGATCCCAAGCTCGTGAGCGCACACGTCAATCTCGGCAATGTTCTGTCGGCGCAAGGACGGCGCAACGCGGCGATGGATCATTTCAACAAGGCATTGGCCCTCGATCGGGATTCGCCCGAGGCGCATAACAATATCGGCAATGCCTTCGCCGACATGCTGGAATTGGACAAGGCCGAGAAACACTTGCGTCAGGCAGTTGAATTGAATCCGGACTTCGCTCAGGCGCATTTCAATCTGTCCATGGCGCTATTGATGCAGGGCAAATTCGACGAAGGCTGGGACGAATACGAATGGCGCTGGCAGTGTCCGGAGTTCCCCTCGACACGGCGCGCCTTTCCTTATCCTCTATGGGAGGGCGACGATCTTGCCGGCAAGACGATCCTGGTGTGGAGCGAGCAAGGGGTCGGCGACGAGATCATGTTTGCCAATACCTTGCCCGATGTCGCCCGTGCCGCCGGTCATCTGGTGATCGAATGCAACGATCGCTTCAAGCCGTTGTTCGAACGCTCCTATCCCGATGCGACAGTGGTCGTACGCCAGGACCCGCCCGATCCGGCGATCGAGCAGGCAGGGATCGACGTGCAAACGCCAATGGCGTCGCTATGCCGTCATTTCCGCCGGAGTGCGGAAGCCTTTCCCCGCGAGCCCGGACGGTATCTCGTTGCCGATCCGGAAAAGACCGCCGCGTGCCGGGCCCGTTACGAAGCGCTCGGCCCAGGACGCTTGGTGGGGATCTCGTGGCGAAGCGGCAATCCGGTGAAAGGGGTCGAGCGCAGCGCACCGCTCGAACTCTGGGATGGCATTCTGCGGCGTCTGGATTGCCGCATCATCTGTCTCCAGTACGGCGATATCGACAGCGATTTGGTGAAAGCCATGCAGCGGACAGGCGCCCCCATCTACTGCGATCCGGAAATCAATCCGCTGGAGAGCATGGATGATTGGGCGGCGCAGGTCGCGGCCATGGATCTGGTTATTTCCGTCGACAACTCCACCATCCAGGTCTCGGGATCATTGGGCATTCCCACCTGGACCTTGTTATCCTACGTTCCAGAATGGCGATTCGGCCCCAAGGGGGATGACCATTTGTGGCATCCGAGCATTCGGGTCGTCCGCCAACCGAAACCCGGTGATTGGGACTCCGTGTTCAACCGGGTCGCACACATGCTGGACCAGCAGCGGATCGCTGCCGAGGGGTAGGAAATGCAGGCGATGGCGCCCCATAGCCGTCATAGGGGCCATCACATTGAAAATTGGGTAACGACCGGATTGCTCCTGATGATGATGGCCGGCTTGCTGGCGTTGATCGGATGGATCGTTCTCGGGGTGAACGGTGTTTTGCTGACTGTCGCCTTCGGTGCCAGTTTTCTCTATATCGGCTACCAGACGCCGCCTGAATTCATCATGCGCATTCTGGGTGCGCGCCGTTTGACGTTTCAGGAGGCGCCGCATCTCTTCAATATCGTCCGGTTGTTGGCGGACCGTGCCGGGATGGCAAGGATGCCCGAGCTTTTCTATATTTCCAGCGAGCTGCGCCAATCCTTCACGGTCGGCGGTGCGCACGGCACCTCGGCGATCGCCATTACCGGCGGGTTGATACATGGCCTGTCAATTCGCGAGGCGGCGGCGGTGTTGGCGCACGAGATGTCGCACGTGCGCAATCGCGATTTGGCGGTAATGCGGATCGCAGATCTCATTACCGGCCTAACACGCTCATTGTCGTTCGCCGGGCTGGTCCTGTTGTTGTTCCAATTGCCGCTCTATGCCAGCGGCGAGCATTTGTTCCCGCTGGTGGGTGTGATCCTTCTAATCTTCGCACCGTTGATCAGCGCCTTGATCCAATTGGCGGTATCGCGGACCCGCGAATTTGCCGCCGACGAAAGCGCCGTGGAAATTTGCGGTGATCCGAGAGGGCTTGCGTCCGCATTGGAGAAAATCGAAGCGGATCACGGAAAGCTCTTGTGGCTGCGCGGGTGGTTGCCCCAGCGCCGCCCGCCCGAGCCGTCCTTCCTGCGGACCCATCCCGAGACCGCCGAACGGGTGCGCAGGCTTTTGGAGATGACGCCGACCACGCCGCTGCTGCCCCTGGAAGAATTGGTCCCGGGCCGGGTCGGGGACGGGCATTTCGTGATCCGGCCCACCCGTTGGCGGCGCTTTTGGCCCTGGTTTTAGCGGGTTTCGCCACCTTTTCTGTCAACCCTGGTATCCGCCGGTTTTCGGCCCCAAATGTAGGGGCGGGATGGGGTATTGGTGGCTATGAGCCGGGACAAATCGATTTCCTTGATCGGCGCGCCCACAGATATCGGGGCGGGCGCCCGTGGCGGGTCCATGGGGCCCGAAGCCTTGCGCGTGGCCGGTCTTCATGAAGCGCTTAACCGGCTCGGCTACGGCGTCATCGACCGGGGCAATCTGGCGGGCCCGAGTAACTGGAGCCCCAAACCGGTGCGGGGCTATCGGCACCTCAAGGAAGTGGTTGCCTGGTGCGCCGCCGTCCGGGACGCATTCAAACGCGATTTGGACGCGAACAATATTCCCATCTTGTTGGGCGGCGATCATTCACTATCGATCGGTTCGATCGCCGCCGTGTCGGATTATTGCCGTGAAGGCGGCAAGGCCTTCTCGGTCTTGTGGTTGGACGCGCATGCCGATTTCAACACGCCGCAGACCACGCAATCGGGAAATCTTCACGGTATGCCAGTTGCGGTTGTCACGGGGCAGGGACCCACGGAACTGTTGGGGGTCGGGTCGATGAGCCCGATGATCGACATCGGCCGGGTCGTTCAGGTCGGCATCCGGTCCGTCGATCATGTCGAGAAGGAACTGGTCCGCGAAAACGGTTTGACGGTCATCGACATGCGGGAGATCGACGAGCGGGGCATGCGCTCCGTCATGGATGGCGTGCTGCAACGCTTGGGAGACATCGGCGGGCACCTACATGTCAGCCTCGACGTGGATTTTCTCGACCCATCCATTGCGCCCGGTGTGGCGACGCAGGTTCCCGGCGGGCCAACCTACCGGGAAGCCCAGCTGTGCATGGAAATGATCTACGATTCCGGTTTGATGGGATCCCTCGACATTGCCGAGTTGAATCCCGCCCATGACGACCAGAACCGCACCGCCGAACTGATCGTCGATCTGGTGGAAAGCCTGTTCGGTGAACAGATCTTAAGCCGCCATCACTCGACGTTGTAGGCAACGTTGTACGCAACGCTGTAGGAGCGAGAAAATGTCCGGCACGTCCAAGATTGCGCAACAGTTGATCGATATCGAATCGACCCTGGGCGCCCATAACTATCATCCGCTCGACGTCGTGCTGACGCGCGGTGAGGGCGTGTGGGTCTGGGATGTGGACGGCACCAAATATCTCGACTGCCTGTCGGCCTACTCGGCGGTCAATCAGGGGCACTGTCATCCTAAAATCCGCGAGGCGATGATCGAGCAGGCGGGCAAGCTGACGCTGACCTCGCGCGCCTTCCGCAACGATCAGCTGCCGCGCTTCTATGAAGAAATCTGCGCGCTGACCAACTCGCACAAAGTGCTGCCCATGAATAGCGGCGCCGAGGCGGTCGAGACAGTGATCAAGGCGACGCGGAAATGGGGTTACGAGGTCAAGGGTGTGCCGGAAGACAAGGCCGAGATCATCGTCTTCGAAAACGGTTTTCATGGCCGTACCATCACCATCGTCGGGTTCTCGACCGATCCGACGGCGCGCAACGGGTTCGGTCCGTTCACGCCGGGATTCAAGATCGTGCCCTTCGGTGATGCCGCGGCCGTCGAAAAAGCGATCACGCCCAATACCGTTGCCGTGTTGGTCGAGCCCATCCAGGGCGAGGGCGGGGTGATCATCCCGCCGGACGGCTATCTGACGGCGCTGCGCGAGATGTGTACGCGCGAGAACGTTGTCCTGGTGTTGGATGAAATCCAAACCGGTCTCGGCCGCACCGGCAAGCTGTTTGCTGAAGAGCATGAGGGGATCGAGGCGGATGTCACGCTCGTCGGCAAGGCGCTGTCGGGTGGCTACTATCCGATCTCGGCGGTGCTTTCGAATACCGAGGTCTTGGGTGTTTTGAAGCCGGGCGAACATGGCAGCACCTTCGGCGGCAACCCGCTGGCCTGCGCCATCGCGCGCGCGGCGATGAAGGTGCTGGTCGAGGAGGGCATGATCGACAACGCGGCCAAGCAGGGGGCCTATTTTGTCGACGGCCTGAAGAAGTTGCGCGACAACGAGATCAAAGAGGTGCGGGGGCGGGGCCTGCTGATCGCCGTCGAGTTCCATGAAGAAGCGGGCGGCGCCCGGCAATATACCGAAGCCCTCAAGGAGGCAGGCATCCTGTGCAAGGAAACCCACGACAATATCGTGCGTTTCGCACCGCCGCTGATCATCACGAAAGATCAGATCGATTGGGCGCTGGAGCGGATCGAGAAGGTGCTTCGAGATGCCTGAAATCGCACTAATTCATTCTTTTCTTATGTATGCAGTAGGAAAAATTAGAAAAAAATTCAAAAAATGATTGCTACGCATGCTACGCTTTTGCTATAAATTTTCGTCATGATCGGAAGAGATGCGCCCGCGGCCCGCCGCGGGCGGTTTCGTTTCCGGCTTCGCATAGAAATATCAAACACATAACGCTGGCGAGCGAATGGCGCGGCCCTTTCCGGGCGGCGCCATTTTCATATGTCCGCATCGAATTCCCGCCGCCGGTCGTCCGAGTCTCGCCGGCGGCGTGTCGCCGTAGCCATGCGGCACGGTGTTTCCTGACTGACCCATCCGTGACAAATCAATTTGGAGTAAAAGACAATGGCTGACCAATCAATATGTGACGCGGAAGAACTTCTCCTCAAAAGGAGTGTAACGTTCTCAGAGCTCCGCGATGCCATTCGCGGCGACGCGAGTGACGCAACTTTCGAAAACCTACTGTTCAACCCGGACTTTGCCATCTCCCAACGCGGTGCGACGTTCGATTCAACGACATTCCAGGCTAACAACGACGGCAACTATACCTTCGATCGCTGGGTTCTGCTGAGCGATGGCAATGATATCGTGGACGTTTCCCAGGACGTGGCGAACCGTCCACCGCGCGGCAAGAACGCGGCCAAACTCGAAGTGGAAACGGCCAACAAGAAGTTCGGTCTGCTGCAAGTGCTGGAGAGTGATATCTCAGCGGCCTTCGCAAGTCAGCCAGTCTCGCTTTCGTTACAGGCAAAGATTGGGGGCAGCAACGCGACACTCGAGACGATCCGGGTCGGCATCCTCGAATGGACGGGGACCGCGGATTCGGTGACACTCGATGTAGTAAGCGCCTGGGGTGTTGCGGGAGCAGACCCCACGTTGGCAGCGAACTGGGCCTACCTCAATACGCCGTCGAATATCACGTTGTCGTCCAGCTACTTGAGTATCTCGGTGGAAAACGTGACCCTCGGCTCGGGGATCAACAACTTGGCCGTCTTCATCTGGGTCGACGATACCGACGCGACCGTTGACGACCAGCTGTTCCTCGGCAACCTCAAATTAGAGGCGAATGCCGTGGCAACCGCCTTTACCGCTCCGCAGACCCCGACGGAGTTGCAACGCTGCATGCGGTATTTCCAGTTGTATAACGGCGGCTACGTGAATGTGGCCACGTCCAGCAGCGTCTGGCTCAACGTACGTTTTCCCGTCGATATGCGTGTTCCGCCGACGAAGTACGTTCCTGAAGAAATCTCACTTTCGGATGACCATGCTGTGAACTACACGTCGTCTGGAATTACCGTGCTCAGTTCAAGCGGCAACAACATGGGCGGCCGGACGGTCTTGCTCGGCGGATTTTCGGGACTGACCACCGTCGCGAATGGTCTCAGTAATACGCTTTCCTGGATCGGCGGGAACAACATGTGGCTCGACGCCGAACTCTAGCCGCCGCACGCTTTTAACTGTTTTACCCCCTCCGGGGGGCTGCAGCATCGCAAGTCAACTGAGCCTTTCCCCGCCGCCGGTTCTCCAGGGTCTCATCGGCGGTGGTGGGTATTCACCAGGGACCCACTCTTTCACATGAAAGGACTATCCTATGAGTGACGCAACCAAAGTCATGGCCGGTACCTTCACGGCGACCGGTCAATCGCCCGCGCTCAACATCAATGGCCCCTTCAACGTCAGTGTTTCCGGCTTCGGGGTCGGGATTGTTGCATTGCAGCGCTCCTTCGACAACGGCACCAATTGGGTAACCGTGGAAAGCTACGAGGCCGACGCCGAGAAGGTCGCCGACGAGCCCGAAGCCGGCGTGCAGTACCGCTTCAGCTGTTCGGCCTATACCTCGGGCACGCTCGCATACCGGATCAGCCAATGAGCGTCATCCGCGATGTGGTCTGCTGCGTGACCCACGCGGTGGCACGCGGCCTCACCGACAACAGTTGCTGCGACGAGGACGGCGGCGGCCCGACCAACGGGGACGGGCTGCTGCTGGAAGACGGAAACGGCTTCCTACTCCTCGAGACCGGCGATTACCTTTTATTGGAGTAATCACATGGCTGATCAGAAACTCTCACAACTGACCAACATCACGTCGCTCGCCGATAGCGACGAATTCTATACCACCGATCCCGACAGCAAGGCGGTCGATTATTCCGTCCTTCGCGATGCGATCAGAGCCGGTGGCTCGGGTTCCGGAAATTTCGGCTTCGGTTCCAGCAAACTGAATGTCTTTTTGCTGCATCTTAAGAATACCAGCGGATATCTCGAGCATCGTTTCCTGATGAACCCTTGGGATAATGCCTCCGCGACACCGATGTTGGGTGGTGGAATCAACGGCGCATCGACATCATTTACCGCGACGCCGGATGGGAACGATTCTACAACGCCATTTGCAGCAGGGGCGAAAATACTTTCGATCAATACCAGCAATCTTGTCTTCGACACGGCCGATCTTTCGTCAAAACTCAGTGAGATTCCGTGTCTTGGCCCCGCTGTCGTTACTATCAATGGTACGCCGACACCCGATATTTGGGTCTACCCATCGGTCATCTCATGGAATATCAACGGAACGACCCGAACACGGCTGTATTTTGCTTTCTATGCCGGAAGTTTCACGAATCCGTTTGATCTGACCGCTACATCTTCAACCGATGAAATCCGCGTAGCTTACGCAGGGTTCTTGCCCGACTACGCTTAACGTCTATTCAAAATCAATAAAGAAACCTCTCCAGATCCTTTAACGACCGGACGCAGTTTGTTGGCTGCCGGCTGATTGTCGGCGGTGCGATGGCGCGCGCCTGTTGCTTGCGGATTCGGAATGACATTCGGCGTCGGAGGAGGAACCCACGACGTCACTTCCGCAAATTTTCAACCTCGAACTAGGAGTAATGATAAATGGCCAGTAGCACTTCGATTTGTGACTCGGAAGAGCTTCTCTTGAAAAGAAATGTAACGTTCTCGGACCTCCGCGACGAAATCCGGGAAAACGGCGACACGCTTCATCTCGCTGGCATGCAGTGGGTTTCGTTCAGAATCTTAATTCGCAATAACGCTGGTACTCTTGAACACTATTTTCCTGCCAGTCCTAACTACATCGGTGTGAACGGTGCATCTTCGACACCGAGCACATTACCGACAGGAACGAATTCTTCGACCCCATTCACGGCGGGAGCGATCCGGTACGATACATTGAACCATGTCATCATTTTGGACACGAACTATACGGGGTTCACCGACGACCTCTCCGTGATGACGAGTGTCTACTCAGTGAGCACGGGTACGAACATTGTCGTTGCACCAGGAATACTGAGTTCGGACGTGAATGGCGTAACGCGAAACCGTCTCACACTCTCCTTCTACCAGACGCCGGACAGAACACTGTTCGACATCAATACGACAAACATCGAGCCCGACGAAAATGTCAACATCGGCGTTCAGGGTTTCATTCCTGTGTATGCATAGCAACTACATCGGAAAGACACCCGGTTTCATAGAATGCCGGATCAATTCGCGTCTCACCTAGTTATAGATCCAGCAACAAATCTCTCTTAATCCCCAGCGACCGGGCGCAGGTACTTGGTTGCCGACCGATTGTTGGCTGCACAATGACGCGCGCCTGCTCTCTTGAGGAGCGGGGGCGTTCGGCGTCGGAGGAGGAACCACGACGCCACTTTCCACAGATTTTCAACCTTGATTCAGGAGGAACGACCAATGGCTGACCAAAAACTATCGCAACTAACCAACATCATGTCGCTTGCCGACACTAACGAGTTTTACGTCACCGATCCTGATAGCAAGGCGGTGGACTATTCCGTGCTTCGGGATGCAATCCGTAATGATACAGGAGAAGGCAGCAAACTCGGTCTCGGTGTTGGCCGCTGGAATGCCTTTACATTTTATATTGCCCGGATAGGCGCCACGACAGATTTTCGGCACTACTTCCGGAATACGGTTACGGAACTCGGCAGTCTACCATTTGCCGGGGCGATCAACGGTGCGTCGACTTCTGTCACCACGACGCCGTCGGGTAACGATAGCACCACGGCGTTTGCGGCCGGCGCAAAGATTAGTAGCGCGTCTACGAACAGAATTCTGTTGAACACTGCTTCGATGGTGGAAGCAAATAATGCCAGCATTGCCGCGATCGCGACAATGCAGACCAACACCACGGATACCGATGTACGGTGTGTCTTGGCCAGGCGTAATGTCGACGTCAACGGCACAACGCGATATTGGCTCACACTCGAATTTTATGATGCCGCAACGCATGCTGCGTTCAACATCGATACGACAAACTTCGACACTGCCGAGCAAGTTGCCGTTCAAGTTGTCGGCTTCCTTCCCGACTACAGCTGACGCAAACACAAATTAGAAAATTAGCCACCCCCCGGGGTGTCCGAGCGATCGGGCCTCCGGGGGTCTTTTTTTGTGCCTAAAATTTGGGTTTAGCCGGATGGCGAATTGACGACACCGGTGGTGGCATCGTCGAGGATCGCCAGACGGCTTTCCAGCACCTCGCGTACCCGGTCGCCGAGATCGGGATGCATGTCGACCAATTGCCAGAAATTTTCCGCCGACAGTTCGAGCAACTGACAATCGGTGAGCGAGACGATATCGGCACGGCGCACCGAGTCGCTCAACAGGCCAACCTCGCCGAAAAAGTCACCGGGCCCGAGGTGGATGGGGGTGGGGTGGATGTCGGCCTCGAGCTCGCCGGAGATCACGAAGAACATACTTTCCGCCGGCTCGCCGACCCGCACCACCGCGTGGCGCGGCGGCACCACGAGAGGATGCAGCAGATTGACGATCTCGGCGATCTGCGCGGCGTCCATTTCCTCGAACAACGGCACCTTGGCGACCAGCCGCCAGTTGACGATGAACTCGTGTTTGCGGATTTCGTTCGAGAAGCCGATGGCAATAACGCCGGTCGGCAGAGCGAACATGCCAATACCGACGATCATGGTAACCGCGCCGACGAGCTTACCGAGGGGCGTGATCGGCGTGACGTCGCCGTAACCGACCGTGGTCAAGGTTGCGAGACCCCACCACATAGCCTCCGGGATGCTGCCGAATTTATCTGGCTGCACCTCGTGCTCGAGGATGTAGAGGATGCTCGACGACAGAACCAACGCCATCAGCATGATGAACACGGCCGCGGTCAACGCCTTCGATTGTGCCCGCATCACATTGCCGATGATCGCGAGGGCCGGCGAATAGCGGGTCAACTTTAACAGCCGGAGAAGCCGAAAGACCCGCAGCACGCGGAGATCGAGAGTAATAAAGAAACCGAGATAGAACGGCAGAATGGCCAACAGATCGACAATGGCCATGGGGGTGGCCATGTATTTGAGGCGGCCGAGGATCGGGTGCTTGTAGTCGTTGCCGTGATCCGCCGTGCAGGCCCAGACGCGCAGCAGGTATTCCACCGAAAAGATGAGCACGGAGATGACGTCGAAGGCGTCGAACAGCGGGCCGTGCACCACGGCTAGCGACGGCACGGATTCCAGAATGACCGCGATCACGTTGGCCGAGATCAAGACGATCATGAAGCGGTCGAACCAGTACCCGTAGTGATCGCCCGGGACGGATAGTTCGAGAAAGGCGTATGTACGGCGGCGCAGCTTTTCCATAACGGCTTTTAGTTATGCCCCATTGGTGCGGGCGAGGGCTTGATCCAGGTCACGGATCAGATCGTCCGCGCTTTCTAATCCGACAGATAGGCGAATGACATCGGGCCCCGCGCCGGCGGCCACTTGCTGGTCCTCGGTAAGTTGGCGATGGGTCGTGGAGGCTGGATGAATAATCAAGCTGCGCGTATCCCCTACATTGGCTAGATGGGAAAACAACTCGACGCCTTCAACCACGCGCACGCCCGCGTCAAACCCACCCTTGAGCCCGAAGGTGAACACCGCACCCGGGCCTTTGGGCAGATACTTCTTGGCGAGCGCGTGATAACGGCTCTCGGGGAGGCCAGCGTACGAGACCCAAGCGACGGCGGGGTGCTTGTCGAGGAACGCGGCGACGGCCTGCGCATTCTCGACGTGGCGCTGCATACGGAGATGCAGGGTTTCGATCCCGGTGATGGTCATGAAGGCGTTCATCGGTGCCATGGTCGGCCCGAAATCGCGCAAGGCAACGGCCCGGGCCTTGGTGGTGAAGCCGAAGTCGCCGAAGGTCTCGTAGAAGGTGAGCCCGTGATAGGCGGGATCCGGTTCCGTCATGGATGGGAACTTGCCGCCCTTGGTCCAATCGAATTGTCCCGATTCAACGATCACGCCGCCCATGGAGGTGCCGTGCCCCGACAGATATTTCGTCGTCGAGTGGATGACGATGTCGGCCCCCCATTCCAACGGTCGGCACAGATAGGGGGAGGCGAGGGTATTGTCGACGATCACCGGGATCCCCGCCTCGCGGGCGATCTCGGCGATGGGCTCGAGGTCCACGACCATGCCGCCGGGATTAGCCAGCACTTCGAGGAAGATCGCCTTGGTCTTGCCGGTGATCGCGTTCTTGAAGTTCTCCGGGTCGTGGGGATCGACGAACGTGCAGTTCCACCCCAATCGCTTGAAGCTGTGACCGAATTGGGTCACTGACCCGCCATAGAGATTGCGAGACGCGACGAAATGATCGCCGGGCTCCAACAACGTGAAGAAGGTGACGAACTGGGCGGCGTGCCCCGACGCGGCCGCTAAAGCGGCGCGGCCGTTTTCCAGGCTCGCGACCCGTTCCTCGAGGACCGAGACGGTCGGATTGCCGAGGCGGGAATAAATGAAGCCGAAGCGCGACAGGTTGAACAGATCGGCGGCGTGCTCCGTGTCTTCGAACACGTAAGACGTCGTTTGATAGATGGGTGTGTTGCGCGCGCCGGTGATGGGATCGGGACGGGCGCCGGCGTGAATGGCTTTGGTGTCGAAGCCGAAACCGGCTGGCGCGTCCGGGCCATCGTCGCTCATTCTGTCTCTCCTGGTTGCGCGTTCTGCTAGGGGCGTGCTTTCGGCCGTTTGGCCGAGATGATCCCGGAGTTTACACCCGACCAGCCGAGTTCCGTAAACAGCCGGCCATATTCGATCTTGGGGCAGCGGTCCATTACCACCTTGAGACCGGCTGCCCGCGCCCGCTCGGCGGCTGCCTCGTTGACCACGCCCAACTGCATCCAGATGACGGTGATGCCTTTTTCCTTAGCGCAGCCGATGGCGTCGTCGGTGATCGGTCCGGCGGCGTCGGAGTTGCGGAAGACATCGACCATGTCGATGCGGTCGGGGACGTCCGCGAGGGAGGCGTAGACTTTCTCACCGAGGATCTCGGTGCCGGCGGCGCGGGGATTCACTGGGATCACCCGGTACCCCTTGCGCTGCAGGTATTTCATTGCGAAATGGCTGGGCCGCACCCAATCGGGGCTCGCGCCGACCATGGCGATGGTGCGGACGGCGCCGAGGATTTCGCGCAGATAATCGTCGCTATAAGTCGTCGTGGTCACGGGCGGTTAGCGATCCTGCCATTCGGGGGGCCGTTTCTGCAGGAAGGCGTCGATGCCTTCCTGGGCGTCGTGGGCCTGCATGTTGCGCGCCATAATGTCGCTGGTGAAGTCGTAGGCCTCGACCAGATCCATTTCCATTTGCTTGTAAAAGGCGCCCTTACCGGTCGAGATGGTCAGGGTCGAGCGCCCGGCGATACTCTCGGCGAACTCGGCGACCGTCTCGTCGAGCTTTTCGGTCGGCACCACCCGGTTGACGAGCCCGAAACGCAGGGCGGTGTTCGCGTCCACCAATTCCCCCATCAACAACATCTCCATAGCGGCCTTGCGGCCGACGGCGCGGGTCAGCGCCACCATCGGTGTCGAGCAGAACAGCCCATTGGTTACGCCAGGCGTGCCGAAACGCGCCGTATCGGCGGCAACGGCAAGATCGCAGGCGGCAACCAGCTGGCACCCGGCGGCAGTGGCGATGCCGTGTACCCGGGCGATGACCGGCTGCGGCATCTGGGTGATGGTGGTCATCATGCGCGAGCATTGCTGGAATAGGGCGTGAATGGCGTCGTAGCTGGAATCGGCCCGCATTTCCTTGAGGTCGTGCCCCGAGGAGAAGACCGGGCCGTTGGCGGCGATGACCACGACACGCACCGACTTGTCCTTGGCGATGGCGTCGAACTGGTCTTGAAGGGCGCTCAACATGGCGGTCGAGAGGGGATTGCGCCGCTCCGGCCGGTTGAGGGTGAGGGTGCAGATACCGTCGCGGTCGTCCCGCAACAGGATCGCTTCGTTTGTTCCGCTGCCGTCTGGCATCATCTCCTCCCTTATTTCCCAACAGAGACAACAATCCGGCTTTGCGCGCCGATCCGCAAGGGGGTAAAAACCCCGGCGTATCCTCCTTTGACCTCATTTTGAGGTATTATATTACCGCAATTCTAAGTTATTCAAATTAGGCGTTTTTTGGCGTTGACAGCACGATTTCCGGTGGCATACTCCGCGCCTCGTCGGCGGACCCTGCTGAGTTGGGGACCGCCGCAGTGATTTCACCGATCCGGCCGGGGTCTTTTTCCGGCCGCTAGATGGAACAAGAAAATGAAAACCTATTCGGCAAAACCGTCCGATGTGAAGCGGGATTGGTTTGTGATCGACGCCCAGGACCTGGTGCTCGGCCGTCTGGCCAGCATTATCGCCATGCGCCTGCGCGGCAAGCACAAGCCCATGTACACGCCGCACATCGATTGCGGTGACAACATCATCGTCGTCAACGCGGAGAAGGTGCACCTCACCGGCAATAAGCGGACTGACGAGAAATTTTATTGGCATACCGGGTATCCGGGCGGCATCAAGGAGCGCACCATGGAGCAGCTTCTCGACGGCGCTCACCCGGAGCGGGTGATCCTTAAGGCGGTGGAGCGGATGATTACGCGTTCCCCCCTGGGCCGCCAACAGATGCGCAAGCTGCACGTCTACGCCGGTCCCGAGCATCCGCATGAATCGCAAAAGCCGCAGGTGCTCGACATCGCGGCCATGAACCCCAAGAACAAGAGGAGCGTCTGATCGTGGCTGACGAAGCGGCGACCCTAGAGAACCTCAAGGACGCGCTGGAAGGGACGGCTGCGGCCCCCGGCGCATTGGATATGCCCGAGCCTGCCGAACCCAAGGTGGACGAACAAGGCCGTGCCTATGCCACCGGCAAACGGAAGAATGCCGTGGCCCGGGTGTGGATCAAACCGGGCAGCGGCAAGATCTCGGTCAACGGCCGCGACGTGGAAAAATTTTTCGCGCGTCCGGTGCTGCGCATGGTGATCAACCAGCCTTTCCAGGTGGTGAACCGGGCGAACCAATATGACGTGGTATGCACGGTGACCGGCGGTGGTTTGTCCGGCCAGGCGGGTGCGGTGCGTCACGGCATTTCCAAGGCTCTGACCTATCACGACCCGGAATTGCGCTCGGCGCTCAAGAAGGTTGGCTTCTTAACCCGCGACAGCCGCGTGGTGGAACGGAAAAAGTATGGCCGCGCCAAGGCGCGACGGAGCTATCAGTTCTCCAAGCGCTAATCCGCGAAGGTGCTCTAAAGACTGGCAAGAGGGCGTCCTTCACGGGACGCCCTTTTTCGTTGTAATAGTCCCGTTCACGACATCGAACCAAGAAAGAGAACAATGATGGTAACCGAGAGAGAAGACCAAATCCCCAAGGGGGTCATGCTGCTGACCGGCATTTTCGTCGGCGGCCTGATCATTGCTGCGCCCTTGGCCGTCAAGCTTATCGATGTTGGGCTCGGCATCGTGGTGACGGCGGGCGTGCTGGCCTATTCCATAACCTTTCCCATCACCGATATCTTTTCCGAGGTCTATGGGCGCCGCGCGGCGCACCGGGTCGTCCGGGCGGGATTCGCGACCTTGATCGTGGTGTTCGGTCTGATCCAACTTTCGATCCATTGGACGCCGGCGTCCTTCTGGGAAAGCGAGCCGGCCTTCCTGTCGGTGATGGATTCGAGTTTGCGGATCATCGTCGCAAGCCTGCTGGCCTATGCCATCAGCCAGACCTTCGACGTGTGGTTCTTCGCCAAAATTCGAGCCCAGACCGGTGGGCGCTATTTGTGGCTGCGTAACAATTTATGCACCGTTGTGTCGCAAGCTCTCGATACGTTCATTTGGACGGCGGCGGCCTTGTATGGCGTCTATGGAACGGCGGAGCTATGGCAGATCTTTTACGGCGAATGGGGCGCCAAGGTGGCGATCGCCGCGCTCGATACGCCGTTCGTTTATCTCGGCGTGTGGTGGCTGCGACGCGGCGGTGGGCAGCGGGGAACCCCTGAGTTGGCAAGGGCGTAACGGCACAGACTAACAAACGGACCAGCAAAACGGACTTGGGATCATGACGGCGAAGATATTCATCGACGGTGAAGTGGGAACCACGGGGCTGCAGATTCGCGCGCGCCTCGAGGGCCGCTCCGATGTATCGCTCCTCAGCCTCGACGAGGCGGTGCGTAAGGACGCCTCGGCGCGCCGCGACGCCCACGCCGAGGCGGATGTCTCCATTCTGTGCCTACCCGACGACGCGGCGCGGGAAGCCGTCGCCTTGATCGACGATCCCGACGCGCGGGTGATCGATGCGTCGACGGCGCATCGCACCGCCGACGGCTGGCTCTATGGCTTCGCCGAAATGACCCATGATCAGGGGATGCGGATCGCGGATGCGCGCCGGGTGAGCAACCCCGGCTGCTATGCGCTGTCGTCCGTGGCGCTCCTCCGGCCGTTGGTGTCCGAAGGGTTGGTGCCGTCCGACTTTCCGGTCACCATCAACGCCGTTTCTGGCTATACCGGCGGCGGCAAGGCCCTGATCGAACGCATGGAGAGCCCCAAGGCTGCGGACGCTATCTCCAGCGACTATTTCGTCTATGGGCTGGGGCTCGAGCATAAGCATGTGCCCGAGATCCAAGTGCGCTCTCTGCTCGATCACCGGCCGCTGTTCGTGCCCAGCGTCGGACGCTTCCGTCAGGGCATGATCGTGCAGGTGCCGTTGCAGCTGGACGCACTTCCCGGCACACCGACGGCGGATGCCGTCCACGCCTGTCTCGCCGATTGGTACCGGGGGCGGACCTTCGTCAGCGTCGCCGATCCGGCCGACGCGGCGGCGCACGTGGCACAGCTGGACCCTGAAGCGCTCAACTGGACCAATCATTTGCATATTTACGTGTTCGGCAACGCCAAGCACGGCCAAGCCGTTTTGGCGGCGGTTTCCGACAACCTCGGCAAGGGCGCGGCAGGCAGCGCGGTGCAGAACATGAATTTGATGCTGGGCTTCGCCGAAACGACCGGTCTCGAAGAACCATTGAAAGCCGCGTAGGAAAAATTACGCCTTCTTGGTGCCGGTTCCGTTGAACAGGTTGGGGAAGGGGGCGCCGAGGGGCAACCCTTCGGCCTTGGCTTGCGCTTTCCAAACGAGATCGATGATTTGGCGGATGCCGGCGGCAACCGGCTGCGCCTCCTTGCCGAATTTGGACGTGATCACGCCAGCTTCGGCCACCAATCCCCAAAACGCGTCGAGGTCGGACACCCGGTAATCGACTTCCGATTCCGCCTTTTTCAATTGCATCTGGAGCCGGTGTTTGTAATCGGCGGGGAATAGGTTCGATCCACCGACCGTATTGCGGAGGTTGTGGGTTAGCTTCTCCAGCTTGGCGACGTCCGCCTTGTCGAATTCATAGAAGAAACCTTGGCCCAGGCGCCGCAGGGTCTCCATTTCAATGCGTTCGATCCGTTCGACGGCGATCTTCTCGGCCTGGGCCTTGAAGTGCGGCTCCATCGTCTTCTCGACCTCATCGAAGAAGGCGGCCATGAGATCGAAATTCTTGTGGCCGTCGGGGCCCAGCTTCGGTTTTTTGAGGGAAATCCCGTCGATCCGCTCGGCGAAGGCCTTGGTGGCGATCATCAACTCGATCAGGGGATCGAGATTGCCTTCCGCGTAGCGTTCGCTCACGGGCTCGGTGGATTTCTTGATTTTCTGGGCGCGCTCATGGAATTTGTGCAGCAGCAAATGGACGACCGTCGTCGGGTCGTCGGGCAGCTGGGAAAGGAAATTATCGCCGGTCATGATCTTCGTATGATCTGGTGACGGAAAAGCCCGAGATCAACGAATCCCACCGCCAAAAGGGCCGGGAATTGGTAAATTTCTGTAAATTTGGGGCGTGTTTGGCCGCTAGCCGCCGAATAGGCCGAGAACCAAGCCCTGAATGACCAATACTGCCAGCCAGTGAACCCCGTCGATCACGGTCTGCATGCGCTTGGCGCCTTCGTAGAACTGATTGGTGATCATCGTGGTGGCGACGAAACCAAGCCAGACGAAGGCACCGGAAATCACGCCGGCGCGCGGTGTCACGTTGCCCATGTGATAAAGGATGCCCGCAAGCACGAAAGCCATGAGCAGTTGCAGGAGGAAACTGATTCCGAAGACGAATGGCGGCTGGGCGGATTTCAGCTCTTCCTTGGACTTGCCCAGGGCCTCCATCCATTGCTTGCCGAAAGTCAGGTAATAGAGAGCGCCGAAAACGAAGCTTGCCACCGCGGCGGCCAGCACCCCCCAATAGTTCAAGACCGAGAAATCCATCCGACGTCCTCCCGTTCGGCGGCTCTATGACCGCCCTTGGGTACGCACTTTATACATCGATCATGTCTTCTTCCAGTTCCGCGGCATGGGCCTGGATGAAGGCGAGGCGAAGTTCCGGCTTGCGGCCCATGAGGCTTTCCACCACCTGGGCGGTATCCTTGGCTTCCTTCTGCTCCTCCGTGGAATGGCCGTGCGGCACGGTGACGCGCAGCAGGGTCCGGGTGGCGGGCGCCATGGCCGTTTCCTTGAGCTGGGCGGGCGGCATTTCGCCGAGGCCCTTGAAGCGGCTGACCTCGATCTTGCCACGCCCTTTGAAGGACTCCTCGATCAGCGCGTCCTTGTGCGCATCGTCCATGGCGTAGGCCGTCGTGCCGCCTTGGCTGAGCCGATAAAGGGGAGGTTGCGCGATAAAAAGATGTCCATTTTCAATAAGTCGCGGCATTTCTTTAAAAAAGAACGTCATCAACAGCGAAGCGATATGGGCGCCGTCGACGTCGGCGTCGGTCATGATGATGATCTTGTCGTAGCGTAAGTCTTCATCCTTGTAGCGCGCCCCGGTGCCGCAGCCGAGCGCCTCCACCAGATCGTTCAGTTCCTGGTTGGCATTGAGCTTGTCGGCCGACGCGCTGGCGACGTTGAGGATCTTGCCCCGCAACGGCAGTACCGCCTGGGTCGCCCGGTCGCGCGCCTGTTTCGCGGAACCGCCCGCGGAATCGCCTTCGACGATGAACAGTTCCGTGCCCTTGGCCGAATTGTGCGAACAGTCGGCAAGCTTGCCGGGCAGGCGCAGGCGGCGGGTGGCCGATTGCCGCTTGAGGGTCTTTTCCTGGCGCTTGCGGGTCCGCTCCTGGCTGCGCTCGATAATGCGTTCCAACAGCCGGTTGGCGGCCTTGGGGTCGCCCGATAGCCAGTGATCGAAATGGTCACTGACGGCGGTTTCGACCAACCGCGCCGCTTCGGGCGAGGCGAGCTTTTCCTTGGTCTGGCCTTGGAACTGGGGCTCGTGGATGAATACCGACAGCATCACGCAGGCGCCGCCCAATACGTCCTCGGCGTTGACCTTGGCGGCGGCCTTGTTGCCGGTGAGTTCCCCATAGGCGCGGACACCTTTCATTAGGGCCGTGCGGAAACCGGCTTCATGGGTGCCGCCTTCGGGGGTCGGAACGGTATTGCAGTAGGAATTGAAATACTCGTCTTCGTCCTCTGGCCAAGCGACGGCCCATTCGACCCGGCCCGAACTGGTGTTGAGGTTGGCCTGACCGCTGAAGTTCTTGGGCGTGAAAGTTGCCCGGTTTTCTATGGTTTGCTTGAGAAAGTCCTCGAGGCCACCGGGAAAGTGCAGGGTCGCCTGGGCGGGCGTTTCCTTATCGCCCTTGACCAACGCCTCGTCACAGGACCAACGGATTTCGACGCCCCTGAACAAGTAGGCTTTCGACCGTGCCATACGATAGAGCAATGCGGGGCGGAACGCCGCCTTGGCGCCGAAGATCTTGTCGTCGGGATGGAACGAAATGCTGGTGCCGCGCCGGTTCGAGGCCTTGCCGACTTCCTTGAGTTTGCCTTTGGGTTTGCCGCGGCTGTATTCCTGCCGCCAGACCTTCTTGTCGCGCGCCACTTCGACGGTCAGCTGATCGGCAAGCGCGTTGACGACGCTGAGGCCGACGCCATGCAGGCCGCCGGAGACGGCGTAGACCTTGTCGTTGAACTTACCGCCGGAATGCAGCGTGGTGAGGATTACTTCTAAGGCCGACTTGGGTTTGAACTTGGGATGCGGGTCGGTGGGGATGCCGCGGCCATTGTCGCGCACCGTTATGGTCTGATCGGCGGCAAGCTCGATCTCGATGCGGTTGGCCTCGCCGGCGACCGCTTCGTCCATGGCATTGTCGAGCAATTCGGCGACCAAATGATGCAGGGCGCGCTCATCCGTGCCGCCGATATACATCCCCGGCCGCTTGCGGACGGGGTCCAAACCTTCGAGGACCTCGATGTCCTTGGCGGAGTAACTGCCCGATTTTTTACCGGTTTTGTTTTGGCCGGATTTTTTGGAAGAAGCGTCGGCGAAAAGATCTTTGTCTGTCATGAAGGGCGCTTATCGTTTTTTGACCGTGTTTTGGCCATGGTGGCCGTGTTGGTTATTTATCTGCGGCGGTGTAGCGATCAATGGGATAGGATTTCCTTAATCCTGTAGACTTTCGCCAGAAAAATATCAACATATAGTGTGTTGCAGCGACAATTCAGGAGTAGGGCCACAATGGCCAATCCCCAAAACAATGACGGTGCGGGCGACGGTCCGAAAGGGCGGCTGACCCAATTGGTGCGCACCATGCCGCGCGACACCAATCCCATGGGCGACATGTTCGGCGGCTGGCTGCTGTCGCAAATGGACTTGGCGGGCGGCACCTTCGTCGAATATCGCGCCCGGGGGCGGACGGCGACCGTGGCGATCAAGGAGATGACCTTCCACGAACGGGTGTTCGTCGGCGATCTGCTCGCCTGCTATTGCGAAACGCTGCGCGAGGGCCGGACCTCCATCACCGTCAAGGTCGAGGCCTGGGTGCTGGCGCGCGCCAATCTCGAAACGAAAATCAAAGTGACCGAAGGCGTCTTCACTTACGTCGCGGTGGACAGTGAGGGCCGGCCGCGCCCCCTGCCTCCGCAATAGTCGGCGTCAAAGCACCAGCATCGCCAGATAGCCCATGCCCATGATGGACACGAGGGCGGTGCCGTCTTTCACGAAATTGATGAGTGTCATGATCGTTCCCTCCATCTAGAGCGCGGCACTCTAGATAGAAAAGAACAAAATAGCAACATTTTTTATTTATGATTATTTATCAATGGATTGAGTTTTCCATGCCGCGCCGTCAGTAAAGCGCCCCGGGTAGCCACAAGGCGAGGGCGGGGATCAGCATCAGCGCCAATACCGTCGCGGCGTGCGCCCACAGGAAGGGCAGGATGCCGCGATAGATATTGCCGAGGCCGACGTCCGGCAATTGCCCGCGTATGACGAAGATGTTGAGCCCGACGGGCGGGGTGATCAGCCCGACTTCGGTGACCAGCAGCACCAGGATGCCGAACCAGATCGGGTCGTAGCCGGCACCGACGGCAACGGGCAGGAAAATGGGGATGGTAATCAGGATCATGGAGATGGCGTCGAGAAAAAAGCCGAGCACGATGTAAAACGCGATGATGATCAGCATCATCACCCAGGGCGCGGCGCCCATGGCCACCATGCCGTTGCCGAGCGCGTTGGGAAGCTGCGTCAGTGCCATGAAATAAGCGAACAGAAAGGCACCAATGACGATCAGGAATAGGGACGCGGTGGTCCAGATGGTTTCGAGAAGAGCGTCGATGAAATCCCATACCGAGAGGGAGCGCGTCGCAAAAGCGATCACGATGGCGACGAAGGCGGCGACACCCGCGGCCTCGGTCGGGCTCATGAAACCCGAATAAATGCCGCCGACGGCAATGCCGAACAGCACGAAGATCTTCCACAGCCCGACCATGGCGGCGAGACGGTCTGACCACGGCATGGAGTCCGCCGCGGGCAATTCGTCGGGCCAGATCCTGCCGTATCCCCAGATCACCACGAGATGCAGGGCGGTGGCGAGGATGCCGGGGATCAAAGCCGCGGCGAACAGTTGCGGCACCCCTTGTTCGGCGACAATGGCATAGATGATCAGAATCAATGATGGTGGGATCAACGAGCCGAGGGTCCCCGCCGAAGCGACGGTGCCGGTGGCGATGGATTCCGCATAGCCGTACTTGCGCATTTCCGGGATGGCCACCCGCGACATGGTCGCCGCGGCGGCGAGGGACGAGCCCGAAATAGCGCCGAAGCCCGCGCAGGCGCCGACGGTACCCATGGCAAGAGCGCCGCGCGCCCCCGAGAAGATGGCGTTGGCGGCCTTGTAGAGTTCCGCCGACATGCCCGATTTGGAGGCCACGGCGCCCATCAGGATGAACAGCGGCAACACGGTGAAGGAATATTTGTCGGTGAGATCGTAGGGCGTGCCCGCCAAGGCGATCAGGGCGCGGTGGAAGTCGTCGATGGCGGCATATCCAAAAAAACCGACAAGGGCGAGGGCAATGGCGACCGGCACGCGTAAAAGGATAAGGCCGAGCAAGCCCGCCATGGCGACGACACCGATTAATTGGGAACTCATTTTTTGCGCTCTACTCGATGTCGTGGCCGGGGTGGGGGACGGACGGCTCGCGGCGGCGCAGACGATGAACGATCAGCCACAAGGCCGCGGGGATGGAGAGATAGAAACCGAACAGGACGGGGATCCAGAAGTAGAAGCGGTCGATCTCCATAACCATGGTGTATTGATTGCGGTGCAGCTTGCCCATGGCCGGTTCGATCATGGCGATGGCGGATACAGTGAAGAAAGCCAGGGTCAGAACCAGGCCCAGGACATAAAGGCGGCGGGTGATCCGTTTCGGGGCGATATTGTCGACAACATCGACGACGATGTTGTCATCGCGCAATACCGCGCCCGGTAACGCGATGAAAATGATTCCCATGAGCAGGAGCTCGGAATACTCAACCAGGCCGAGTTCCGTGTGGTCGAAAAACTCACGCGCCAGCACGGCGTAAACCGTGTAGCACATGAGAAGGACAAGAAGAGCGGCGGCGGCGAAGCCGAAGGGCCTCGCCGCCTTTTCGAACGCCGTCATTTGTTGCCGGCTCCGCTTAGTTCCAGAAGTTTCTGGACGTCTGCGCGTGCTTCGCCGCTAGCGATTTCAGCAAGGTGTAGAATTCGCGCGCCGGCAGGCCTTTCTTTTCGGCCGACTCGATGGCGTCTTCGGTGACGCTTTCCGCAATGGTCTGCAGCTTGGCTTTTTCATCGGCCGACAAGTTGATCGGCTGGGTGCCTTCCTTGGTCATGATTCTCTTGCCGATATCGTCGAGCGAGTCGAACGCGACACCGACCTCGGCGGCATGCTTGGCGGCCGTCGCGTCCAAGTCCTGGCGCACCGCCGTGGGCAGTCCGTCATAAGCTTTCTGGTTCATGCAGACGCAGAAGGTCCCGACATAGACATATAGCTCGGTCGCGTATTTGGTTACCGGGCCGATATGGAACGCGACGCCGGCCCCGCCATAGTCCGTGAAGACGCCGTCGATGGTGCCTTTCTGCAGGGAATCGGCCCATTCCGTCGGCGGCACGCCGGAGGGAACCGCGCCCAAGGACACCGCTAACTTGCGGATCGGGCCGGACGGCACGCGGACGCGCTTGCCCTTGAAGTCTTCGAGTTTGGCAACCGGGTTCTTGCCCGCGAAGATGTTGCCCGGCTGATGGGTGTGGAGCTGCACGATGTGCATACCCTCGTGCTCCTTCAGCAGGTACTTGATCACCTCGGGCTCGTTCATCACCTTGGTGCCGATCTCGGCGCTGCCGAACAGCAACGGCACGGTACCGATCTCACTCATCGGGAAAACGCCCGGTGTATTGCCGTGCAGGAACTGTGTGATTTCGGCCTGGCCGGTGAGGGCCATGTCGTAATATTTCGGCGGCGGGCCTAGCTGCGCGCCGGGGAAATATTCGATTTCGATGGCGCCGTTCGACCGGGACGCCACTTCCTTGAGGTATTTTTCGAAAACCTTGCTGCCCGCATGTTGCGCGGGAACATAGGTGGCCAGCTTGATCTTGGTGGCCGCAGACGCGGTAGCGGCGAAGCCGAGTGCCGCAGCACCGGCGATCAAGGCGGCAATTGTCCGAGTTTGGACCATGGCTGATGCCTCCCTTATTAACTGTGAAGTCGCCTGTATAGTGTCTGTATATTTTTGTTGTTCTAGGACTATAGACCTACACAAAGGGGCCAACAATCACTCCGATTGTTGGCCCCTTGTCCAATCACACATGGGTGGCTGAATGCCGGCCGCTTATTTGTCCTTGTGATTCCACCAGCAGTCGCGCATGAAGGCGACGTATTTTTCCGGATCCACCGCGGTCGATTTCTTGAACAGGTTCATCACCGGGTTGTCCTCGATATCGATCTTGAGGCCGTCCGTGAAGCGGTTCCAGAAGTTGAAAAAACCCGACACCATGGAGATCTCGACGATCTGCGCGTCGTCGTAATATTTTTTGAGTTCCTTCATGGCGGGACCGTCTTCGGGCGGCTTGCCCGGCGCACCCTGATAGAGTTTTAGGGTCATCACCTCGGCCCAGCGCATGGCCGCTTTCTCTTCGTCCGTGAAGTAATCCGAATTCAGATAATCGCCTTGAATGGCTTCGATGAGGTCTTCCTCAAATCCCAACGCCCGACCGAGCGTTACATTGTGGCCCGTTCAATAGGCGCACCCGTTGAGGGTCGACGTTTTGAGGATCACCAGGCACTTGGTGCGCACCGGCAGGATATCGGTGATTTCTTCGCGCAGCGCGGCGACGATGAAGCCGAAAATGGATTGGCCAAGCCTGGGGGTGAGGGTTGCCGCGCGCACCGCATTTGCGGTGCGGCCGAATAATTCGTTGGAGTGCTTGATGACGACCTTTTGTTCTTCATTTGCGTCGTCGTCGGAAACGATGCGGACGTAAGCCATGGTGGAATCCTTTTTGTTTCTTGAAAGTGATTACTTAACGGCGGGCCAGATGCGCTCGGCAACGCTCGGCGAGCCGGGGGAGTGGAAGGTGTAGTCGAGCGCGACACGATTGGTCCATTCACCCTTCACTTCGCCCAACGATTCGTGTTTCTGGAAGTTGTTGAGGCGCGCTTCCATGGAGGCGAATTCATAAATCACCGCGTGGTGTGGCCAGCCGGCGATGCAGGCGAGGCGGCGGGCGGCGATGCAGCCGGGCATCTCGGCGACGGCGGGCAGGCGGTATTGCGCGTACCATTTGCTGACGTCGAATTCCTGTTCGACGGTGCGGGTGCGGAAACTACCGAACTGTATGGCCGGGCCGAGGGTGGTGCCGTCGGACCGGGCGGCCGCTTCCGGTCCTTTGACCCGGTCCACTTCGCTGAAGACGCACAGGCGCGATCCGATGCGGCGGCCGACCATTTCCTGGGCCGTCGGGTCGGCGTCCTCGGGCCGGTTGTCTTCGTCGGCGGTAAAAAAGACGTGAGGGTTTTCCGCGCCCATGACCAGAACGAATTGGGTGCCCTGGCCGACCTCTTCATCATCGACCCGGTTCATGTTTTCGTGGAATGTGACCCGGTTATCTCCTTGATCTACCTGGAAATGTGCAGCCCAAAGATAGCGCGGGCGCTGCAATAGTTTCGGCAAATAGGTGCCGTGCAGCCAGTCGAGATAGTCGTCGCGGCCGGTGTCCGGCAGGTCGTACCAGATGGCTTTGATGCCGAGATCCATTCCTTTTTCTCTCCCTTGTTCCTCGGTCTTGAAAGACGAGGGTGTTGTCTTTGTATTTTATGGTCTATACCGATGTACCTAACGATTGACAATGTATGTACCAAAACGTACTGTACATACGAATAAGTAAGTAGCTTACTGATGGTAAGCGTTTGTCGATAAGTTGCCGATAAACGGCAAGAACGAATAGGGAGCGAACCATGGACCAAGTTGTACATCAGCAGTGCGACGCCACTCCGGCCGGCCCGGGGAGCGTCTTTCACAATCGCCCGGCCCAGAAAATCCTCGGCTATCTGTCCAACAAGTGGAACGTGCTGGTTATTCGCCGGTTGTCCAAGCGCACCATGCGCTACGCCGAACTCAAGCGCGATATCGGCGATATTTCGGAAAAGATGCTGACCCAAACTCTGCGCCAGCTCGAAAGCATCGGCCTGGTCGAACGTAAGATCTATCCCGTTATTCCGCCCAAGGTGGAATATTCCCTGACGGATTTAGGACGCACGCTCGAGAAACCCCTCGCCATTTTGTGCGATTGGTCGGTGACCCACATCGCCGAGGTTGAGGACGCGCTCAAGCGCTACGAAGAAAAGAAAAAGGCCGAGCAATAAGAATTTCCTAGGGGAGGTAAGACAAACTATGTCCAACGAAGATAAGCGGATCGACATGATCGATCCGGCTGAGGCCACCGGCCGGGTGGCGACCCTATTCGACGGGGTCACCGCCATGTTGGGCCGCGTGCCCAATTCCTATCGGGTGATGGCGAACTCGCCGTTGGTGGCGACGATGCTGGTACCGTTCAACGGCGTGCTCCAGCGCCAAGGGGCGGGCAGCCTTCTGTCGACGCGCATCAAGGAGATGGCGGTCATCAAGACCTCGCATCTCAACGGGTGTAAGTACTGATTCGCGCATAATACGTCGCTTGGTCAAGCGGCAGGCATTACCGAAGAACAAATTATGGCGATCGGCTCCGAAGACTATATGTTGGCGCCGGAACTGAGCCCACGCGAACGGCACGCCGTTCTCTGGGCCGAACATGTCACGCTCAATACGGCGCGTGACCGGCGCGACGTCTGGGACGCGTGCCGCGAACATTTCTCCGAAGCCGAAATGGTGGAACTCACGCTGATGAGCGCGTTTTTCAACATGTTCAACCGCTATATGGATTCGCTGAAGGTGCCCTTGGAGGTCCAGGGTGAGGTCGACAAGATCAAACGGTCCCTCGATCTCGATCCCGCAAAAGTGAAAGCATATTTGCAGTCAGTGTTGGATAATTGGCCCGACGAATTCCCGGAGCCTAATCCGGACTGACGTTTTTCGAGAGGAGGGACGGCAAAATATGATCCCGCGTATTGCCATTGCCGCCCTCCTGCTCGTCTCCATCCAAACGGGAACGGCCGCCGCCGGCGAGGTCGATGTCGTTGACGTACAGGTCCGGGGGAGCGGCAATACGTACCGGTTCGACGTTACCCTCCGGCATGCCGATACAGGCTGGGACCACTACGCCGACAATTGGGAGATCCTCACGCTCGACGGCAAACTGCTCGGGCGCCGCGTGTTGTTGCACCCGCATGTGAACGAACAACCCTTCACCCGGTCATTGTCAGGCGTGCGTATTCCCGAAGGCGTCCGCCAAGTGCGGGTTCGCGGCCACGATATGGTGCACGGTTATGGCGGCCGTGAAATGGTGGTCGATCTTCCGGGGCGCTAAGCCTTTGCGGCTGTCCTGATCCAGAAAAAGTACACGGCGGCGGTGAGTAGCGCGAAAAAGGCGATGGTGCTTGCCATGGCGGTAGCATCGCCATGATCGAAGGTGCTCACCGCAATCGAGCATCCCGAGGCGACCACCGCATTGATAATGCCCATCACCGATGACGCGGTACCGGCCATGGTGGGGAACGGCTGGAGCGCGGCAGCGTTCGACTGCGGCCAGGCGAAGGCGACGCCGAACATGTACACCGTCATGGGCGCCACGACCGCCAAGGGCCGTGCGATATCGGCATAAGCGAGAACCGCCATGCCGACACCGCTGGCGACCACGAGGATCGCGCCCAGCATGATGCTGTTGTTGAGGCCGAGGCGCATGACGAGGCGCCCGGAAAGCATGGTGCCGAGCAACAGACAAATGTTGACCGCGGCGAACAGGTAGCCGTAGACGGACGGTTCCAGGCCGAAACCGCCGATCATCACCGCCGATGACGCGGAAATGTAGGCGATCAATCCGGCGATCAGGAAACTGCTGCACGCTACATACTTGAGAAAGGTGGCGTCGCGGATGACCGCGAGGAAATTGGACAGCAGGATGGACGGCGCCAGCGCCATCGGATCTTTGCGCGCCAATGTTTCCTGAAAGAAAAAGAAATAAAGCACGAAAACGATGACGGCGAATCCGGCCATGAACCAGAACGGCCAGGGCCAGGAAAGATGCTGAGCTGCCTGGCCGCCGATCACCGGCCCCAAAATGGCGCCCAGGGACATAAGGAACATCACATCGGACAGCATCTTGCCCAGGCGCTCCCGCTCGAACATATCGCGGGCCACGGCGGCGGCGAGCATGCGGCCGCCCGATTGCGCGGTGCCTTGGATGAACCGCCAGGCAATCAGGACTTCGACGCTGGACGCGAGCGCCGAACCGGCGGCAGCCACCGCATAGAGCGCGAGAACGCCTAATATGACAGGCCGGCGCCCGAAACGGTCGGAAAGGGGGCCGTGGAAAAGCTGACCCGCCGCGTTGCCGAGCATCAACGAGGAAATCGAGATCGCTACCGCGTTGGTCGTCGTGCCGAGCCCGTCGGCGATCTTCGGGATGCCCGGCAGGAAGACGTCGACGCCGAACGGACCGATCATGGATAACATGCCGAGCAGAAGGGTCAAAAGAAGCAGACGAGGGCGGCTAAGTTCGGTCATCGGGGCTCATCGAAAGATTGGAGGGTCCCGCTTTCAGGCGGGCCCCTACGACAAGGTGTGTTTCTTACAGGGTTTTGGGGGGAAGTCTATGCGGCGGTGCCGCTGCTGGCGTTGGGGCGGATAGAAAATAGATAAATCGCCAGGGAACAAAGCGCCATGCCCGCGACTCCGATGGCCATGGGAAGCGGTGAGGTCAACGGGATGAGGCCGATAACGGTCATCGCGACGGCGGTCATGGCGTTCTGCACGAAACCAATTAACGATGATGCAACGCCGGCGATGGCGCCAAAGGGTTGCAGGGCGCCCGCACTTGCCTGCGGAAAGATCAGCGCCATGCCGAACATATAGGCGCACATGGGAAGGATCACGGAAAGGGGCATCGAAATTCCCGAAAGCTCCAGAATCAGAAGGGAAATCCCGCCCGAAACCGAAAACAGCGAGCCGAGGGCAATGACCCAATTGATGCCTTTACGAACGACCAAGCGGCTGGAGACGATGCTGCCGATGAAGAACGAGACCAGGATCGCCGAGAGTGAAAAACCGAACGTTCTCGGTTCGACGCCGAAGTAGCCGATCAACAAGGGGGCGGAAATTGCCAGGAAGGTGCTGAAGCCGCCCATGGTGAAGGCGCTACAGAACACATACCGCAGGAAAATGCGATTGCGGCCGACGGCGGCGAAATTGGAAATCAGGATGTTCGGGCTGAGCGCCATGGTGTCCTTACGGGCAACGGTCTCCGAATAGAACAGGATGACGAGTGCCATCACCGTGACCCCATACAGGACCATGAAGCCGAACGCAGCTTGCCAGGGAAGATATTGCGCGATGTAGCCGCCGACGATGGGGCCAAAGATGGTGGTCAGCGACATCACCATCGCGATGTCGGAGAGCATCTTGCTGAGACGTTCGCGTTCGAACAGATCGCGGGCGATGGCCGAGGCGACGATCCGTCCTCCCGCCTGGGCGAGGCCTTGAACGAAGCGGACGGCGAGCAGAAACTCGATGGTCGGTGAAAACGCGGCACTCAATGCGGCTAGCGCGTAGACCGCGAGCAGCGCAATGGCCGTCGGCTTGCGCCCATAGCGGTCGGCGAGAGGGCCGTGGAAGAGCTGACCGATGGCATTTCCGGCCATCAATGTCGCGAGCGACAGGGCAACCGTGCTGGGTGTCGTGCCGAGGCCTTCCGCGATATTGGGCATCGAGGCGATGAACGGATCGACCGCGACGGGGGGCAGGGTGCTCATGAGCCCCAAAATGGCGGTCAGCAGGATGAGACGTCCCTTGGACATGTGTTTTTTACCTTGTTATTTCGTCGCGAAGGGACTGCAGCCAGCTGGTATAGGCCGGCGGCAATTTCCAATGAGAGGCACCCCGAAGCATATGATCGATATAAGCTTCGCTGGGGGGCGGGACAAAGCGGCTCGGGACGGCGATATAGGTTTCGACCGCCAGGGGCCGGTCCGATTTACCATCCGCATAGACCGTACGCCAGCCGCGCGTATAACCGTTGGCGCGTTTCCGCCCCCATTTAAATCCTTCCGCCCGGTCGAGGGTGGCGATATCGCGTGCCGCCGCGATGCGATAGACGACACCCCAAACCCCACGTGACGGATCGGGAACGATCCCGGCAACGCCGCACCGCCGCCTCGGCGAGCGGCGGGGAAAGTCGACCCGATGCCCCGGCAGGAGGGCGCGGCAGAGGAAGCGCGAGCTTGGGCAGCGCCGCCGCATTTGCCGGGAATCCATGTTGGAGCCGTAGGCGAAGTAAAGCATCGCGCGGATGATACTCCGTGTTGGCCAAAGGAAAAGGGCCGCCCCGCAGGACGGCCCTTTCCGTAGCGAGATATTTGAATATCAGACCGAGTAATACAGTTTGAACTCGACCGGATGCGGTGTGTGCTCCATGGCATACACTTCGTCCATCTTGAGGTCGATATAACCGTCGATCTGGTCGTCGCTGAACACGTCGCCCGCTTTCAGGAAGTCGCGGTCGGCGTCCAGGCTATCGAGGGCTTCACGCAAGCTGCCGCACACCGTCGGCACGCCCGCCAATTCCTCCGGCGGCAGATCGTACAAGTCCTTGTCCATGGCATCGCCCGGATGGAGCTTGTTCTGAATACCGTCGAGGCCGGCCATCAACATGGCCGAGAAGGCGAGGTAGGGGTTCGCGCCCGGATCTGGGAATCGGATCTCGACGCGCTTGCCGTTGGGGTTGGTCGAGAAGGGGATACGGCAGGATGCCGAGCGGTTGCGCGCGGAGTAGGCGAGCAGCACCGGTGCCTCGAAGCCCGGGATCAACCGCTTGTAGCTGTTGGTCAGCGGGTTCGAGAAGGCGTTGATGGCCTTGGCGTGCTTAATGATGCCGCCGATGTAGTAAAGCGCGGTTTCCGACAGATCGGCATAGCCCGATCCGGCGAAGGTCGGCTTGCCGTCCTTCCAGATGGACTGGTGGGTGTGCATGCCCGAGCCGTTGTCGCCGAAGATCGGCTTCGGCATGAACGTCGCGGTCTTGCCATACACGTGCGAGACCATGTGCACGACGTATTTGTAGATCTGCATGTTGTCGGCCGAGCGGACCAGGGTATCGAACTTGATGCCCAGTTCGTTCTGCGACGGCGCCACCTCGTGGTGATGCTTTTCCATGATCAGACCCATTTCCTGGGCCGTGGTGACCATTTCGGAGCGCAGGTCCTGCATGGAATCGACCGGCGGGACGGGGAAGTAACCGCCCTTGACCGGGGGACGGTGGCCGATATTGCCTTCGGCGAAGGTCTTGCCGCTGACGTAGGGACCTTCCTCGTGGTCGATTTCGAAGAAGGTGTGGTTCATGGAGACATCGAACCGCACGTCGTCGAACACGAAGAACTCGGCTTCGGGGCCGAAGAACGCCGTGTCGCCGATACCCGTGCTTTTCAGATAGGCTTCGGCGCGCTTGGCGAGCGAGCGCGGGTCGCGTCCGTAAGGCTGGCCTGACAGCGGATCGTGCACGTCGCAGTATAGGATCATGGTCGGCTGCGCCGAGAACGGGTCCATGACGGCGGTGGTCGGATCGGGGATCAGCGACATGTCGGATTCGTTGATCGCCTTCCAGCCGGCGATGGAGGAACCGTCGAAAAAGATGCCGTCGGTGAAGGCAGCTTCGTCAATGGTGTCGGGAACCTGGGTCAGATGCTGCCATTTGCCCCTGGGGTCCGTGAATCGCAGGTCGACATGACGGACATCGTTTTCTTGGATGACCTTCGCCACATCTTCCGGTGTTTTGCAATTCAACGTCATATCGTTGGTCCTTTCCTGTTCGTATCAAATCGTCTCGTCGACGAATGTCTTTGGTGGTGTGTTTGGTTGTTGGATTATCGGAAATCTTAAATTGCTTCGGCGCCACGCTCTCCGGTTCTGATGCGGATGGCATCGTCGATGGTGCTGATGAATATCTTGCCGTCGCCGATCCGTCCTGTGTACGCGGCTTTTTGGATCGCTTCAACGGCGGCCTCGAGTTGCGCGTCGTCGACGACGACCTCGATTTTCACCTTGGGAAGAAAATCCACCACGTACTCGGCGCCCCGGTAGAGCTCAGTATGGCCTTTCTGCCGGCCGAAGCCTTTGGCCTCGACGACGGTGATGCCCTGCAGGCCGACATCCTGCAGCGCCTCCTTGATCTCATCGAGCTTGAAAGGCTTGATGATGGCTTCAATCTTTTTCATCCGGGCGTGCCTCGTTTTCTTGCTGACCGCGCATGGCAATCCCCCATCGGGATGACACGGGTCACTCGCCACATAGCACGGGCCGTGCCAAGTCGGATGGGCGAGAAATCATTAACCTTTTCAACAGGTTGATTTCGTGTGCTTCAAAGGGTGCACACGGAAACGCCTGATTTTTGCCTAAATTTCGGGCAGTTGCTCAAAAAAGGAGATGGCGATTTAGATTAAGTGCGTCTCGGCGCAAGCTGCGGCATGTGATAGAAATCCAAAAACCAGGACGTAAAGGTCCAATGTTTAGATCCCCGGGGAGGACGTCTCTTTGAAACCCGCCAATTCCGTTCTGTCGAGTTACGGCACCACCATCTTCACGGTGATGTCGGCGCTGGCCGTCGAGCACAAGGCCATCAATCTGGGGCAGGGGTTTCCCGATACGGACGGTCCCAAGGATATCCTCGAAACGGCGGCGCGCGCCTCCATCGAGGGGCCTAACCAGTATCCCCCGATGATGGGCATCCCCGAACTGCGTCAGGCGGTGGCCCGCCACAACAAGCGGTTCTACGATCTCGATATCGATTGGCAGAGCGAAGTGATGGTGACCTCGGGGGCAACCGAGGCGTTGGCCGCGTGCCTGTTCGGCCTCATCGAGCCGGGCGACGAAGCGGTGCTGATCGAGCCGCTGTACGACAGCTATCTGCCGATCCTCAAACGCGCCGGCGGCGTTCCCAAACTGGTGCGCATCGAGCCGCCCAACTGGGAACTGCCACGAGAAGCATTGGAAGCGGCGTTTTCGGAGAAAACCAAGCTACTGATGCTCAACAGTCCGACCAATCCGGCGGCCAAGGTCTATTCCATGGAGGAATTGCAGTTCCTCGCCGGGTTACTCGAGAAATACGGCGCCTACGCCATTTGCGACGAAGTTTACGAACATTTGGTGTTCGACGGACGTCCGCATATCCCGCTGATGACCTTGCCGGGGATGCGCGAACGCTGCCTGCGGATCGGATCGGCTGGCAAGACCTTCTCGTTGACCGGATGGAAGGTCGGCTATGTCACCGCCGCGCCCGAACTGCTGACCGCGGCGGCCAAGGCACATCAGTTCCTCACCTTCACCACGCCGCCCAATTTGCAGCACGCGGTGGCCTACGGCCTCAACAAGGAAGACGCCTATTTCGAGGATTTTGCGGCGAGCATGGAAGCAAAACGCACCCGTCTTGCCCAGGGGCTGGCAGAGGTCGGCTTCGACGTCATGGACAGCCAGGGCACCTATTTCATCGTTACCGATTTTCGGCCTCTCGGGTTCAACGGTAACGATGTCGATTTTTGTACGCATTTGACGACCGAAGCGGGGGTCGCGGCGGTGCCGGTCAGCGCGTTTTATCAGGATGCCGACGTCGATCATTTTGCGCGCTTTTGCTTCTGCAAAAGCGACGATGTCCTCGATGCGGCCATCGACCGCATGGGAAAGCATTTCGGCGGGATTTAGATTTCCGTCGTTAGTTAAACAGTAGGCCGCCAGACGATCAGCGAATAGGCCTCCTGGAACGGGCTGCCGAAACCGGTGCGCCGGGCCGCCAAAATTTCGACGCGGCTGGCATTTTCAAGTTCCCGCAATTCCGTAAGAAAGCCTGATAAGTAATTGCGCTTATTGTGGTATTCGAGCGCGACACTGTCGAATTCGTTGTTCGGATCGTACAATTCCGCGATGGGTTCCAGATGAACGCAAATACGCGGCCCTGCATCCATGAGGAAGGCGAGCAGCGGGCCGAAGCGGTTGCCGAGTTGCTCGAGGGCATGAAGCGTCACGACGGCTGTGTCGGCGGTTACCGGTAACCGGTCGGCGCCCTCCATGGTGAGCATGTCGAGATTGGCGCCGGCGATGTTGCCTTTCGCCGCATCGATCTCGGTCACGATCTCTTGCGAGGATTTCGCCCAATCGCACCCAACCAGCGGCGTGTCGGGGAACATGTCGCGCAGCAGCAGCAGGTTGGCCCCGGTGCCGCAGCCGAGTTCTACGACCCGGTCGGCGCCGAGCACGTACCTCGAGAAAATGACCCGGCACAGGGCGCGATGCAGCCGGTATTCGAAGGTGCCATCGGGCACGCGGATATACCGGCCGTTCAGGCGCAGCGTATCGTGGCGGAAATATTGGGGCATGACGCTTTCGGCGCTGACCCCGTCGCGGTCGACCCGGTCGAGGACTTCCTGCCAACCCGCTTGCCACCGCGCCTGCCTTTCAGGACCTGTGCGCTGCAGCACGTCGTCGGTCAGCGCGTCACGTGCCTTTTGCAGCCATGCTGTCCGTTCGGCGGTAGTCAGTTCGCGATACAGCAAGCCTTCCAGATCTTCGTGCCGCAAAACGCGGCTGACGTTTTCAACGGGCATACCGAGTAGCCCGGCGATATCGATTGCCGTGATCGCGCGGTCGAACTCGGCAAGCGTGCTTGTGGCATGCGCTTTAGGCCGCGCGGGCTTTGGCCGTGGGGACGATACGGTAGGGCTGTGCATATTCATTGCGTAATGTCTCGTCTGAACCGGTGAAGGGTTGCAATTCGGCGTCGGTGTCGATGTCCATGCCGAGCCCGATTTCGGACCACGCATCAAAGGACAGGTAGTTGTCTTCGCGGGTTCCCGGCGCGGGCGCATCGGATGGGACCGACGTCGCGGCAATAAACCGGAAATCGATGGAAAGGCGCAGGCCCGGCTTGGTCTTTTTTGTGGCATGCACCAGGAAGGGATCGGCAAGCAGGATATCGCCGTTGGTGAAGCCGGCTTTGCGGTACGGCGTGCCGTTCTTGATGAGGTCGCGTCCGAGCAGGAAATCGTCCAATGGACCCAGCAGATCTTCAGGGAACTCGCGGGGTTCGATCCAGTCGACGCCGATGTTCTTGGTATCGCCGAAGACGGGCAAAAACACCATGATTGCGCCGGCCGGTTCGCCGGCCCAAACGTCACTGTGGTATTTAGTCGAGGCACGCGGGCGGGCGTCGACGCGGGGATCGGGGCGGCCCTGTACCAGGCGGATATTGACCGGCGCGTGAATACCGGAGGCTTTCTTGTCCAACCCTGCGGTGGCGAATACATCGGAAACCGCCGCGTGCACTGCCCCATAGGCGGTACATGTGGTGCGCTTCGGCAGGACCAGACCGTTCGGCGTGATGTTCGGCAGGCGTAGGATGTCGGCGGCGTAGGCGCTCAGGACATCGCCTTCGTTGACGGCGCCGATGGCCGGATCGAATTGGTTGAGCGTTTCGACGAGGTAGGCACCGACGGCGTCCCGCAGCCGGGCGAACCGGGTGGGGTCGAGCGCCGCCGATTTGAGGAGGGGAAAATCCTGGCTCAAGTCGAGCGTGTCCGCGATGTCGTCGAGACGGGCCGCGCGTTCGGGGAAATGCCCCCTCTTATTCAGTTTGATTTTGTTTTTCATGGTCATGCTGCTGCCGTTCCAGCCCGGATCGGGGCGAGTTGTTGGGCGTCGAGTTGCGGGGAAAGAAAGGTTTCGATTGGGCCGGCGTAGGACTTGATGTAGGCCAACATGCTTGCATCGAGATGGCCGGCATTTGCGATAATGCGTTCGACGAGATCATAGGCATCGCCGATAAGCCTATCGGCAGCGTGCTCAGCTTTTTGCCAATCGGACATTTCGGCGCCGTGAAACCGGATTGGTTTCTCTGCGAAATGACGGTGGCGGCTATGCGTCGACGTGAGTGCAAAAAGCGCCAGGTCCTTCGGCGTCGGACGTCCGCCAATGGGCCTGTCCGCTTGATGCTCGGCGCCCGACAGTTTCATCACGAGGACGTCGTCCGAATCCGTGATCAGGTCGATGTCGTCATCCGGCCAGGCACGGAGGGCCAGATCGTAATCCATGGTGCTTTGCAGGGTCGTCATGCCCGGTGAGACGGCGATGGCGAGGGGGTGCGGGATAAAGGAACGCGCGAGGAAACTGGTGTGACCCGCCTGCCAGCAAACTTGGCTCGGGTAGGGCGAGAACGCTTCGGCATCAACAAAAAAGGAGCGGGTTATGGGGTGAAGATGCGCCATGAGATTGTCGATCGCGTCGCACGGGGAGAACATGTTGTTGCCAACCAGATCTCGAACGATCTCCGTCGCGCCCGATTTATCGAGCCGCAGCACATCGACCATGACGGCTTTCTTTCCGGCTTTCAGACGTTGGAGCATTCCCTCGAACGCGCCGTTCGCCAGAACGAAATTGCTGTCCAACAGGACAAGGACCGCACCCGGCTCGTCGATCAGGTCGCTGATCAGCGATTTCAGACAATGGTGTTGGATTTCATATTTGAGGGCCGGCGATTCGAGACCCCGGACATGACCGGGCAATTTCTGGTCGCCGACGGTTATCTGGCTAAAATCATGCATTTGGACGTGTGCGTGGTCACCGAGTGCCACCTCAAATTCCGCACAGAAACGTCCCTTTGTTTTGCGGTCAGTATAGATGTGAAAAGTGACGGGGCCGTGACAGGCCAAGGCGGGCACATTGCCGCTCAGCCGCAAGGTGGGAGCCACCGTATCCAAATAATCCCGGGCAAATTCGTCGCCCCATATGAGGGTAAAGACGTGGTAGCTCATACGGTGCAGACCTGGTTCGGGTTTTGGGCCAGGCGGTCCAAAACCAATTGCCAATACGAAGTCGCGGAGTAGGCCGTGACGGCCTTGCGGTGCCCTTCTTCTGCGATCCGCCGCCGCGCCGGTTCATCCGTCAGATAGTGTTGGGTGAGGTGCAGCAGGTCGCGTTCGGTTTCGAATTCAACGTAGTGGACGCCGGGCGTCAGCCAGCGGCGCGTCTCCGGGTTGCTCTGCTCTAGTAATAAGGCACCTGAATAAAGGGCTTCGAAGACACGTCCTTTGCACTGAAAGCCGTCTTCATCGAAAACGGGCCGTGCAAAATTTACGACGATCTTCGAGGCACGCATGATCGCGGCGTATTCATCGAGTGGAACGGCGCTTTCACCATGGCCGCCACCGACCCGCACCGAAACGCCTGCTTCCTTTAGAAGGCCGAGGGCAAGTTTGCGGCCCGGATATCTGGCCAACGATCCTAAGAAGCTTACGTCAATAACGGGCGCCGACGCCGATGGATAAAACGTAGCTGCATCCTGTGGCGTCCAGACCGGGAGGCACTTGCTCGTATCCTTGATCGCTTTCAGAACGTTCGTATATGAATCCTGGAGAAGCGCGAGGTCCAACACAGACGAATACCGTTCGATATGTTTGGCGGAACGTGTATCGAAGGTATCGGGGAAAAGGCCGACAACCTTGATACCCAAGTGCTCACGGATGTGGGCGAGAGTTTCCGGCGACGCATGATGATCGACACCACGGGTGAGGGAAATGAATAGAACGTCCGGCCGTTCCCGTTCGCATTGTGCGATTAACGCCGGATCGTACGGGGGCGGGTTTTGCAGAAGATAATCGTCAATAAAAAAGTGGGTTTGTTTCGCCAGGCCGGTGGCTTCGAGGGACGCAAACAAGTTGTGATGGGCGTCGCTGGGACCTTTGCGCGGGTCGAAGTCGGCCCACTTGCCGGTGACGAATAAAATGTTTGGACAATCGTTTTCCGATAGCAATTGCGGCACTCGGTCTCGAGGGGCAACCCCGTGACGCGGTATTTCATTGCCACCTCGTGGGGCCGGACCGCCAACTTCTGGTTGGCGAGGGTGCTCAATTCCCATCCCGATATACTATGTGCCTATGGACCCGATCTTGCTCCGTCGAAGCTTCCCGGCGCGGCCACGACCGAAGAGTTGAATCTCCGCCACCATCAGGACGGCGATCGGTTGGCCAGGATGCCCGTCGACGACTACTTCGACATCATGGAAACAGAGGGTAAATTTAAGGTATACGGCTCCGTTCACGCGTTTTTCCCGGACAAATTGGTCGCCGAGCCGACGCGGCGAGCCTATACCCTCGTGAATCTCATCCGGCATCCGGTCGAGCGGGTGGCCTCGCTGGTGACATGGTGGCAGTGGGAAATCGGCGTTAACCGCCAAGCCCGTTTGTCCTATCAGCGCAGATTCTTCGATACGGCCGAGGAAGCCCAGGTTATCGAAGCGCGCTTTAATGTCGATTTTACCCAGGACCCCAATTGGTTGTTTTTCAACGCCGTCATGTCGTTAGGCTGGGACCGCCGGGATTTCGATTTAGGCTTGTACCAAGTCCCGATGGAGAGAATGACCACGGATAGAGATTTTTTCTGTGACTTGTTTCACCGTCTAGCCGGAGACGAGGTGTCTCCGGAACCGCTATTCGAAACGGATCTCTTTGATCAGCGGATGAACCGAAGCACACGGCGTTCAGATAACGTTCAGACGATCTATGAGGCCTGGGAGCCGTGGCAGAAAACTCTGTTTCAATGGGCGATCCGCCAATTCGATCTTGGCGACGCTTACGCCGAATTGGGATATGAGGTCCCCGCAGCTTGACCGCGGATTGTGCCGTCAGCCGGCATTCACCCAGATATTGGCGTCACCCCGTTGGGCCGGGAAACTGTCCGGCAACAAGGCGCTTTTGCAGCGGCGCAGGTTCTTGAAATACTGGGGCGGGAAACCCCCAGGGCCTTCATGGTCGGTCTGGTGGTTCTGTTCGAAGAACAGGCCCGTTCGCCCAAGGTAGGATTGGATCAGCTTGCAGTAGGCATTGATCTGCGCGTCCGACATCTCGGACATGGACAAGGTGTTGATCACCAGATCCGCGTGGCGGTGCCCGAGATCCATGTTGGCCAAAAGGTGGTTGGGGACAAAGGTAAAGCCTTCGGTTGCCGGGAGAACGAAAGGCGAATTTCCGGTCTTCGCGCCATCTACTAGTAGATTTTCGCTGCTGGGGAACAGCGTCTGGCAATAGATCGCCGAGAAGACGAGCGATTCTGGAAGATCGACGATGACATATCGAATTGGCCGCTGCAGCGCGCGGAACAGATGATAAGCGAGACCGCCGAACCCGCCACCGATCTCAACGATCAGGAGCGGTTCGTCACCGTGCTCCAATTCGCGCAGATGATTGATCACGCCGTTCTCGAACAGCAGGCACAAGCGTTCCTGATAACTGTAGGTATCGTAGTTGACGATGGTGCCGTCCATGAGCCAACCGATCTCGCCGAATTTCGCTGGTGGCCGGGCCCGCAGCTCCTCGGGGAGTGCGTTGGCGACGGAAACATAATCGAAAACCGACTGATCCGGCGCACCTACCAAAAGGCGCAGGATGTCGTCGAGATTCTCCGGCAGTTTCTCGGCGATCCAGGGCCGTCGCGACGCGAAATCAAGGGTCGCCAGCTGATAGCCGGTAAAGGCTTGGCCATAAAGGCGCAATTTCCGGATGATGTCGCGGTCGCGCCGCATGACCAGCTCGAAGGAGGTCATCATATTGTGCGTACTGCCGTCGATCTCGAAGGAGGGCTGGGTATCCGGATGCCAACCGGCATCGGGGACGATCACCTCGTGATCGGCTGTGCCGGAGGCAATCAAGCGGTCACGGACATCCAGGCATCTCTCGATGCCGTCTATGACGTCGCAGGCCAGTGAAAATTCCGTATCGGTAAGTTCCGACGTCTGGTCGGAAAAGGCGAACCCCTCGAATGCCATGGCTATTTTTCAGTCTCTCCAAAGCCGGCGGCCAGAACAGCATGGCGGGGATTAACGGACGGTAAAATCCGCAGGCGCGAACAGTGGATTTCGCCGCGAGTTTGAGCCCCATAAGGGGCGGATTACGGCGCTTGACGGGTCATGGCTGTCGGTCTACACAGAGCCCATTGTGGCGAACGTAGCTCAACTGGTTAGAGCACCGGCTTGTGGTGCCGGGGGTTGGGGGTTCGAGTCCCCTCGTTCGCCCCATCGCATCGGTTTACCCGCCCTCCAGCCGTCAGGCGAAGGACAATCGGATTAATGCGTTATTCGGCTTTTTCCTTTGGATCGGAAACCGGCTTCTTTACATTTTCAATCCACGGCGGCTGTACCTGGGACCGCCACGTGAGCAGGAGACTGCCTCCATGGCACCCGACCAAACCGTGATCGCCGATCAGGACTTCTTGGCACAAGCGGCGGAACGCCACGCGGACATGGCGAACGCCATCCGCTTTCTGTCCGTCGATGCCGTTCAAAAAGCCAATTCCGGCCATCCCGGCATGCCCATGGGCATGGCCGATGTGGCGACGGTTCTCTTCACCCGTTTTCTGAAATTCGATCCGTCATCGCCGAATTGGCCCGACCGCGACAGGTTCGTGCTGTCGGCGGGACACGGCTCCATGCTTCTCTATTCGTTGCTGTATCTCACCGGCTATGAAGATATGACGCTGGAGGAGATTAAGAATTTCCGCCAACTAGGGTCGCGCACCGCCGGGCATCCGGAATACGGGCACGCCTCGGGCATCGAGGTCACGACCGGGCCGCTGGGGCAGGGTCTTGCTACCGCCGTCGGCATGGCCATGGCCGAGCGCATCCTCAGTGCCGGCTTCGGCGACGATCTTGTCGATCACCACACCTATGTCATTGCCGGCGACGGTTGTCTCATGGAAGGCGTCAGCCACGAAGCGATCTCGCTCGCGGGCCATCTCAAGCTTTCCAAGCTGATCGTTCTGTTTGACGACAACAGTATTTCCATCGATGGGTCCACGGATCTCTCGGTATCCGACGATCAAGTGGCCCGTTTCGCGGCCAGCGGCTGGCACACGGCTTCGGTCGACGGCCACGATCCGGATGCGATTGCCGCCGCCATCGACGCGGCCAAGGCGTCGGACCGGCCGTCCATGATTGCGTGTAAGACGACCATCGGTTTTGGGGCCCCGACCAAGGCGGGCAAGTCGTCTACCCATGGATCGCCCCTGGGAGACGAAGAAATTGCGGGCGCGCGCGAGAAACTGGGTTGGCCCTATGCACCGTTCGAGGTGCCGGGCGACGTTCTCGATCTGTGGCGGGCAGCCGGTGCGCGCGGCGCAGGCGCTCATGCGGCTTGGGGCGGCCGGCTGGCGTCGGCTGATGCCGACGACCGTTCCCGCCTGGAGCATTCGGTGCGGGGCGACTTGCCGGAAGGCTGGCAAGCGGCTCTCAACGCACACAAACAAGCGGTTTCCAGCGACAAGCCGTCTTGGGCGACCCGTAAAGCGTCCGGTGAGGCGCTGGAGGTCCTGACAGCCCACCTCCCGATGCTCATCGGCGGCTCGGCGGATTTGACCGGCTCGGTCAACACCAAGACCAAGGACGCACAGGTTATCACGCCGGATGATTTCTCGGGCCAGTACATCCATTACGGCGTGCGTGAGTTCGGCATGGCGGCGGCGATGAACGGGTTGGCGCTGCATGGCGGTGTCGTGCCCTACGGCGGCACTTTCCTGGTGTTCGCGGACTATCTGCGTCCGGCGCTGCGCCTGTCGGCGCTCATGGGACAGCGGGTGGTTTACGTGCTGACCCACGATTCCATCGGCCTCGGCGAGGATGGTCCGACCCACCAGCCGGTCGAGACGTTGGCGTCGCTCCGCGCCATTCCCAACGTCGCCGTGTTCCGCCCGGCGGATGCAGTCGAGACGGCGGAATGCTGGGCCTTGGCACTGATGCAGAAAGAAACGCCCTCTGTTCTGGCGCTGACGCGTCAGGGGGTGCCGACGGTCCGCACCGAACACACGGATGAAAACCTTTGCGCCAAGGGCGGCTATGTTCTGGCGGAAGCCGATGGCGGCGCCCGCGCGGTCACGTTGCTGGCGACGGGCTCGGAAATCTCGATTGCCCTCGCGGCCCGTGATGCACTGCAGGCGGACGGGGTGCCGACGGCCGTCGTCTCCATGCCATGTTGGGAACTGTTCGATGCACAGGACGACGCTTATCGCGCGTCCGTCCTGGGGGACGGCACGGCACGCGTCGCCGTTGAAGCCGCTGTGGTTCAAGGTTGGGAGAAATATCTCGGCGATCGCGGCACTTTCGTCGGCATGACCGGTTTCGGCGCCTCGGCACCGGCCGGCGACCTGTATGCCCATTTCGGCATTACCGCCGATGCCGTGACGGCAGCAGCGAAAAACTTGCTATAAAAGATCGATCACAACGTAGAACGTGAAGAAGACTGGAGGAGAAAGATGAATGTAGCGCAACTCTCGTCGGTTGCCGAAGCCATGGTGGCCGACAACAAGGGGCTCCTTGCTGCCGATGAAAGTACTGGCACGATCAAGAAGCGCTTCGATTCCATCAATATCGAATCCACCGAGGAAGCTCGGCGTGACTACCGCGAAACGCTGTTCACCACAAACGGGCTCGGCGACTTTATCAGCGGTGTGATCCTGTTCGACGAAACGATCCGTCAATCCGCGGCCGACGGTACGCGGTTGGCCGAGATTTTGGAGCGTCAGGGAATTCTGCCGGGGATCAAGGTCGATGCCGGCGCCAAGCCGCTTGCCGGGTCCGACGGTGAAACGGTTACCGAAGGACTGGACGGCCTTGCGGGCCGGGTCGCCGAATACGTCGATCTCGGCGCGAAGTTCGCCAAGTGGCGGGCGGTGATCAAGATCGGCGATCATATCCCGAGCCGGGCCTGCATCCATGTCAACGCCCACGCGCTGGCACGCTATGCCAAGATCTGCCAAGAAGGCGGTCTCGTTCCCATCGTTGAGCCGGAAGTGCTGATGGATGGCGGGCACACCATCGAGCGTTGCGCCGACGTCACCGAAGCGACCCTCAACGCGGTTTATGACGAACTCTATGCGCAAGGCGTGGTGCTCGAAGGGACGATCCTGAAGCCGAACATGGTGATTTCCGGCAAGGAATGCCCGAAACAGGCGGGCGTCGATGAAGTGGCCGTGGCCACCGTCGCGATCTTGAAGCGTACCGTGCCCAGCGCGGTGCCCGGCATCATGTTCCTGTCGGGCGGTCAGACGGAGATCCAGGCGACTGAGCACCTTCATGCCATGAATGCCAATCACGCGCCCTTGCCCTGGAAGCTCAGCTATTCCTATGGCCGGGCGCTGCAGGAAGGTGCCTTGAAGGCATGGGGCGGCAACAACGCCAACCGCCAATCCGCTCAGGCGATGTTGCTGAACCGCGCCCGTCAGAACAGTTCGGCGTGTGCCGCAACCTATACCGGCGAAGCGGCTTAAGAAGCGGCTTGGTCCGCTAAGGAAAAGAACGAATGCCCGAAGTCAAAATCGCCCCGTCCATCTTGTCGGCGGATTTCGCCAGGCTGGGCGAGGAAATCGCTGCCATCGACGCCGCGGGCTGCGATTATATCCATGTCGACGTCATGGATGGGCATTTCGTGCCGAACCTGACTATTGGGCCGCCGGTAATTTCGGCGTTGAGGGCGCACACCAATAAACCCTTCGACGTGCATTTGATGATCGATCCCGCCGCGCCCTATCTGGGGGAATATGCGGCGGCGGGCGCGGACATCATTACGGTTCATGTCGAGGCGGATACGCACCTCCACCGTAATCTCGAAGTGATCAAGGGGCTGGGCAAGAAAGCGGGAGTTTCCCTGAATCCGTCGACGCCGGCTCAGGTGCTGGAACCGATCATCGACGACATCGATTTGGTCCTGGTGATGTCGGTGAATCCCGGCTATGGGGGACAAAGTTTCATTCCGTCCATGATCGCCAAGATCCGCCAGGTTCGGGACATGATCGGTAGCCGGAATATCGAGCTCGAGGTGGACGGTGGTGTGAAACCGGAAAATATTGCAAGTATCGTCGATGCCGGCGCGGACGTCGTTGTCGCCGGGAGCGCCGTGTTCAAAGGTAACGACTATAACGCCACTATCGGCGCGCTGAGGGCGGCGGCAGCCTAGCCGGCCGTTGGTCGCCCCTTAATTGGGCGCAATCGTTTCCACATCACAAGCAAGCTGCAAACCCTCGGCGGTATTTCGCACGGTGGCGGCGCAGGAGTCCGTGTTTTCTTCGGGAATCCAAACGGAAAAGCGGATGGTGTAGTCGCCATCGGCTTGTTTCTCCGCGGCGAGGCGAACGATGTTGGCCTTGTACTCGACAAACACTTCGCAAAGCCGGGCGATCAGGCCGGGACTGTCGCCGCCACGCACGGTGAAGCGATGGGTGATCTTGCCCGTTGGTCCGTGAACGGTCTCAAACGTGAACGGGATGACACTGATCTGCGCGGTGCTCAGATCGCGGATGGCCCGCAAATCGTTGATTACCTGTTTGGCCGTGACGACGTCGGGAAGCTCGCAGACCGACGTGAATTCGGCGCCGCTGCCGAGCATGGCGAAGTTGGTGTCACCGAGGTTGGCGCCGAGGTCGAACAGGGCGGCCGTGATTTCGGCGACCAGCCCCGTGCGGTCGGGGCAAAAGACGGTTACCAGGACATTGTGGGCCATACGTGGAACTCTCCCTCTCAGAGAATTTTATGCCTAGCTTCAGTTTTTTCTTATAACTATTTGAAATATATAAGAAATAGCACCCGTTAAAGATTTGGTGGCAAATTCTTTAATATCTTCAAGGCAGTACCTAAATTAACCATAGGGCCTGTCAAGGCAAACCGGCGCAATTCCAACGGAAGTTAACGCCACCGCCATGATCGATCTGCTGTCACCATTCAATCCCGTCACATTGCGGGGCGTCGCCGGTACCAACGGCCGTCCGCCTGCGGCAGATGAGATCGACGGTCTTCCCGTTGCCGATGGCGATGCCATCGCCACGGCCGGCGGGTTTATCGATGGTGCGTTGGCGAGGAACCGGCAACTCCTGGCGGTTCAGGAAAACGGTCTCGGCCGAAACGGCAGAGACTCTTCAAACCCGCAACAGCTCAGCGAAGAAGAACAGCGGGTCGTCGATCGTCTCAAGAAGCGCGATGCGGAAGTTCGTAATCATGAATCCGCGCACGCCTCCGCCGGTGGACCTTTCACCAGCGCGGCAAGTTTCGAATATCAACGCGGTCCTGACGGAACGCTGTATGCCATCGGCGGCGAGGTGAAGATCGACGTTTCCGGCGCCGGCACGCCGGAAGCCACCATCCGCAAGGCGGAAACCATCAAGCGGGCGGCCCTGGCGCCGGCCGAACCGTCCTCCCAGGATCGTGCGGTTGCGGCCGCAGCCGATCAATTGAAGGTCGAAGCCGAAGCTGAACTTCGCGATAAGAAGGTCGAGGAAGAACGCCAAGCGTCTCAGCGCCGTGACGAAAAGGCGGCCTCATTGGCGGGGACCGTGTCGGCGACGAATGCGTATGAGCGTGCCGCCGATCTGCTGCCGTCCACCGACCGTCCCAGCACCAGCGGCTTTGACGCCAGCTTCTAATCATATCTAGTTCGACGTGGCGCTTCTCAAGTCCGCCGATCGGCGGATGATCCGTTCTGTTTCCGACCACAGTTTCAGATCGGGCAAGTCTTCCAAGGTGAACCAGCCGACAGCGTCGGCATCCGTGTCCGCCTTGGCGTCGCCGTAACGCCATTCGGCGCCGTAGTCGATCAGGGTCAGGTGGAAGGAGACCTCTCCGTCGTCGGCTCTCGTGATGGAGTCCACCACGTCGATGAAGTGCGTAATCTCGACATCCAAGCCGGTTTCTTCGCGGACTTCCCGGATGCCGGTCTCGCGGGTGGTCTCTCCCCATTCCTGACGTCCGCCCGGAATGCTCCATTGTCCCTGGCGCGGCGGTTTACCGCGTTTGATCAGCAAGAACTGGTCATTTTTCCAGACCACGACGCCGACCCCGATGACCGGGTAGACAGGCTCGTCGGAAGGAGAAGCAGACGGATCGGTCATGTCGTCTCACCGCGAATCGGATGAAATTTTTGTAGCGTCATCAGTGATATATTCACCTTTTTCAACGATTGTCCTGCGTCCAAGGTCACGGCGTGATAATGCGCCCCGAGGGTATGACCTGCAACCGGTGGAAACTAGACTAGGGGATCGATCGAAAATGAGTGCGGCTGGCGTTTTGGATCGGATCAATGTTGAAATCGGGGATACTGTTTTCAAGGAAGGCGAAGCGGGCGACCGGGCCTATATCGTCCAAGAAGGCTGTATCGAAATCGTCAAGGACCGCGCCGGGACACCGGTGGTTCTCGGGACGATCGAGAAGGGTGGCATCTTCGGCGAGATGGCGCTGATCGACAATCAGCCACGCATGGCCTCTGCGCGTGCGGCGGCGCCTTCCACCATCGTCGTCGTCGGCCGTGACGTCTTCACCCAAAAAATTTCCCGCTGCGATCCCTTCATCCGGGGCTTGTTGGGGATCTTCGTCCGCAATCTGCGGACGGTGACCCAAGATCACGCCCGCTGATCGGCTTAAGGCCAGATTTGCACCCTCCTAAACCCGTCATCCGATTTGCATTTTTCCGTCCAAGGTATAAATAAAGCTTCGGAATTGGCACCGCCGTCCCGGTTTGGGCGGCCAGCATTGTTGCCGGATATAGATCATGGATAGTACGCCGCCAACGAACGAGCCGCCGGCCGACCAGCCGGAGGAGGGATCGCGCAAGCACCGTATGGGGTTGATGGCGCGGCTGAGGGCCTATTTCCTGGCAGGCATCCTGATCACGGCGCCGATTGCCATTACGGGCTATCTCGCCTGGTTCTTCATCAATCTGATCGACAATACGATCACGCCGCTGATCCCGCAGCACTACAACCCGGAAACCTATCTGCCGTTTTCCATACCGGGCCTCGGCCTCGTAATCCTGCTCGTTGCGTTGACGTTGATCGGTGCCCTGACGGCGGGGTTGGCGGGCCGGTTCATCGTGCGGATGTGGGAGCATCTGCTCAACCGCATGCCGGTCGTTCGCAGCGTTTATCATGCGGTCAAGCAGATCTTCGAAACGGTGCTGGCACAGCAGTCCAAGGCCTTTCGCGAGGCCGTGCTGGTCGAATACCCGCGCCGCGGCATTTGGGCCATTGGCTTCATTACCGGCCGGACCGAAGGCGAAGTGCAGAATCTTACCGAGGAAGAAACGGTCAACGTGTTCTTGCCGACCACGCCCAACCCGACCTCGGGCTTCCTGTTGTTCGTGCCGCGTAAGGACGTGGTCAAGTTGAACATGAGCACCGAGGACGCCATCAAGATGGTGATCTCCGGCGGTATCGTCACGCCGCCCGATCGCCGCCCCAAAGCGGAGCAGGAAAAGCCGCAGGTATCGGCGGGGACCTACGAAGACCTGGACATCCTTCGCGAGGCGGCGAAAACGCCCGTCCTTGTGACCAAATCCAACGACGAGAAGAATTAGCGCGCCTTATCCGGACCGGAGAAAGCGTACGGCGGCGTCCCGCTCGAACAGATAGAGCAGGACCCGGAGGGCTTTGCCGCGTTCGCCGTCGAGATCGGGATCGCGCTCGAGGATGAGTTTCGTGTCGTCGCGGGCGGTGGCGAGGAGCTCGCCGTGCGCCGACAGGGTCGCGATCCGGAACTCGGGCAGGCCGCTTTGGCGGGTGCCCAGAAGTTCGCCGGCGCCGCGCAGCCGCAGATCCTCCTCGGCGATCCGGAAGCCGTCATCGGTCTCGCGCAGGATCTTGAGTCTTGCATGGGCCGTCTCCGTCAAATGCGGCCCGTAGAGAAGCAGGCAGGTCGAACGCCCGGTGCCCCGACCGATGCGGCCGCGGAGTTGGTGCAATTGGGCGAGGCCGAAACGCTCGGGATGCTCGATGACCATGACGGTTGCTTCGGGGACGTCGACACCCACTTCGATCACCGTCGTGGCGACAAGGACCGAGACCGCACCGCTGGCGAAATCGGCCATCACCTTGTCCTTGTCGGCACCTTTCATGCGGCCGTGGACGAGCCCGACCTTGTCGCCGAACAGGCCGCGCAGCTGAACGGCGCGATCCTCGGCGGCGGCGAGGTCGATTTTCTCGGATTCCTCGACCAGAGGGCAAACCCAATAGACCCTTGCGCCACCCGCCAGCGCGCGTTGGACCCCGGCCACCACCTCGTTCAGGCGGTCGAGGGGCAGGGCACGTGTATCGATGGGCTGACGTCCTGCCGGTTTCTCGAGCAGGCGTGACACCTCCATATCCCCGTAGGCGGTGAGCATGAGAGAACGGGGGATCGGCGTTGCGGTCGTCACCAGTACGTCGACGGCTTTGCCTTTACCGGCCAGCAGCATGCGTTGGTGAACGCCAAAACGGTGTTGTTCGTCGATGACAGCCAGCGCGAGATCGTCGAATTCGACTCCTTCCTGGAACAGGGCGTGGGTGCCGACGGCGATCTGAATCGTGCCGTCGGCCAGTTGATCGAGGATCGCCTGGCGTTCCTTTCCGCGTCCGCGTCCCGTGAGCAAGGCGACACGAACGCCGGCCGGTTCGGCCAAGGCGGCAATGTTGTCATAGTGCTGATGGGCGAGAATCTCGGTCGGCGCCAGCATGGCGGCCTGTGCGCCGGTTTCGACGGCGTTGAGCATGGCCATCAAGGCGACGATGGTCTTGCCGCTGCCGACGTCGCCCTGCAGCAGCCGGTGCATGCGCGAGGTCGACGCCATATCCGCCAGGATCTCGCCGATGGCCGTTGATTGGGCTTCGGTTAACGTGAAAGGAAGCGCCGATAACACATTGTTTTGCAAGTGTTTGTCGCCTTCTATCGCGCGGCCGGGGAGGCGGCGCATATGGGCGCGGACGAGGGCAAGAGCGAGTTGATTGGCAAGCAGTTCGTCATAGGCAAGGCGCCGCCGCGCGATGGCCTCGGGGAGCAGGTCCTTTTCCCCCTCCGGCGCGTGCACAGATAGCACGGCGGTTTTCCAGTCCGGCCATTTTTGTTGCCGCAGAAAGGCGGGATCGTTCCACTCTGGCAGATCCGGCAGTTGCTTGAGGGCGCCTTGGATGGCTTTCGACAGGACCTTGAGGGATAGACCCTGCGTGAGCGGATAGACCGGCTCCACGCTTTGCAGTTTCGCAAGCTCGTCCACCGTACCGATATGGTCGGGATGCGGCATTTGGATTTCTTCGCCGAAACGTTCCACGCGGCCGCTGACCACCCGCATTTCGCCTTCGGGCAAGGATTTCCGCAGGTAGTCCGCATGGCCGTGGAAGAAAACCAAGGACATGGTGCCTGTCTCGTCCGAGCAAATGACCTTGTAAGGCAAACGCTTGGTACGCGCCGGCAGATGCTGATCGACATGGACGGTCATGGTCGCCACCGTCCCGGCGGGGGCATCGATAATCTTCGGGGCAAACCGGCGGTCGATCAGTCCGCTCGGCAGATGCCAGCAGAGATCGACGATATGGGGGCCCGCGACCCGCTCGATCAGCTTGGCAATGCGCGGCCCGACGCCGGTAAGGGACGTCACCGGGGCGAACAGGCGGAAAAGGATCTCAGGTCTCATGAATACGCGCGTTGGGGCTGACAGATGGCCTTCAAGGCTTTATCTAGGCATGTTCTCGGCAAGGCCTTATATCCCGGCCCGCTCAGCAAGAGTATAGGCGATCGACCCATCATGGATGCAACACGCAAGCGGCTCCTTTTCCGGGCCCAACATCGGGGTATGCAGGAGACCGACAAATTGATCGGCGAATTCGCTGCCGAAAAACTGGAATCAATGACGGGAGATCAGTTGGCGACGTTCGAGGTATTGCTGGAAGAAAGCGATGCCGATCTGCTCAATTGGGTGACCGGACGGGTGCCGGTGCCCGCGGAATTCGATAACGACGTCATGGCGATGTTGCTCGCCTACTGCTCCAAATAAGCGCTGATGATTACTGACACCGAAACGAAGCCCGTTGCCAGCGGCGCCTTGATTGCTGGGGTTCCGGAAGGCTACGAGGGCAGGGTTCTTGCGGATCTGGCAGCGAAAAGCGATGCGCCGGTTTTGGTCATTGCCCGGGACGACCGCCGCATGGCGGCGATCGTCGACTCCTTGGCCTTTTTCGCCCCCGACGTCCAATGCGCCGATTTTCCGGCCTGGGATTGCCTGCCCTTCGACCGCGTGTCGCCCCGGGCCGATATCATTGCGCGTCGTATCGATTGTTTATCGCGCCTAGCATCCGATAAGACGTCCGGCGATGCGGCCGAGCGGCCGGGCATCGTGGTCGCGACCATTGCCGCCATTATGCAGCGGGTTTCGCCACAAAGCGCCTTTGCGGATGCAAGCCGGGAGATTTCCGCCACCAAAGCGCCGGACCGGGATGCGCTGCTGGCGATGCTGGAACAGTACGGGTTCGGTCGGACAGAAACCGTGATGGAGCAGGGCGAGTACGCCGTGCGCGGCGGCATCGTCGATCTGTTTCCACCTGGGGCGGAGCAGCCCCTGCGACTCGATTTCTTCGGGGATCAGTTGGAGGGCATCCGCGCCTTCGAACCGTTGAGCCAACGCACGACGGAAAACGTCACATCTTTCCGTCTCAAACCCATCAGCGAGTTGAGCCTGGACGACGACTCGATTGTTCGGTTCCGTACCGGATACCGTGCCCTATTCGGTGCGGCGAAGGCGACCGATCATCTCTATGAGGCGGTCTCGGCCGGGCACAAACATACGGGCGTCGAGCATTGGCTGCCGCTGTTCCATGACAAAATGGAAACCCTGTTCGATTACCTCCCCGACAGTCCCGTCATCCTGGATCACCAGGCGATGGAAGCGCGCGACGCCCGCTGGGAATTGATCCAAGAATGTTTCGACGCTCGGAAAAGCTTGCGCGCACGCGGTCTCGTCCAGGACGAAACGCCCTATAACCCGCTGCCGGCCGATCGCCTGTACGTTGCGCCTGCGGAATTGGAGACCCTGATATCGGGGGCTCAGGTGAAAACCCTCAGTCCCTTTGCCGCCCCCGAGCAGGGCGACGTAATCGATGCCAACGCCCGAACAGGCCGGAGCTTTGCTGACGCCCGCGCGCGTCCGGACGTCAATGTCTTTGACATACTGCGCGATCATGTCGCGGCATTGCGCAAAGAAAAGCGGGCCGTGGCAGTCGCCTGCATGTCAACGGGGTCGCGCGAGCGCCTCGCCCATATTCTCGACGAACATGGCATCGGCTCTCGACTAGCTGACGACGGAGTAAAAGGGCTTATCGCCGGGAGCGACGACCGGGTGGCGATGATCGTGTTCGATATCGAACACGGGTTCGTCGCGCCTGGCTTGGCCCTGATCAGTGAGCAGGACATTTTGGGGGAGCGGCTGCGGGTGCGGGCGCGCCGCCGCATCCGGCCGGAGAACTTCATCACTGAGGCCTCCGCGCTGGCGGCCGGGGACTATGTCGTTCACGCCGAGCACGGGATCGGGCAATACAAAGAATTGATCACATTGGATGTCGCGGGTGCCGCGCACGATTGCCTGCGTATCGACTATGACGGCGGCGATAAACTGTTCGTTCCCGTGGAAAACATCGACGTGCTCTCCCGCTATGGCGACGACGAATCGACGGTGCGGCTCGACAAGCTCGGCGGCGCCGGCTGGCAGGCGCGCAAAGCACGCCTCAAGGAGCGTATCCGCGAGATGGCAGATCAGTTGATCCGCGTTGCCGCCTCCCGGGAATTGAAACCCGCCGATAGCTTGTCGCCGCAGGAAGGGGCATTCGACGAGTTTTGCGCAGGGTTCCCGTACGAGGAAACCGACGACCAGGTGCAGGCGATTTCCGATGTCATCGGCGATCTCGCGGCGGGCCGGCCCATGGACCGCCTGATTTGTGGGGATGTGGGGTTCGGCAAGACAGAGGTCGCGCTACGCGCGGCCTTCGTCGCCGCGATGGCGGGGAAGCAAGTTGCCGTGGTGGTGCCGACCACGTTGTTGGCGCGCCAGCATTTCCAGGTGTTTGCGCAGCGCTTTGCCGGATTTCCGGTGAAAGTGCGGCAATTGTCGCGTTTGGTGAATGCCGCGGATGCGGATCAAGTGCGCCAAGGCTTGTCCGACGGTACCGTCGATATTGTCGTCGGTACCCACGCACTGCTCGCCAAATCCATTTCTTTCAAACGACTTGGGCTTCTGGTGATCGACGAAGAGCAGCATTTCGGCGTCGTTCATAAGGAGCGGCTCAAGGAACTGAAGACCGACGTGCATGTACTGACATTGACTGCGACGCCGATCCCCCGCACCTTGCAGCTGGCGTTGACCGGCGTTCGGCAAATGAGCTTGATCACCACGCCGCCCGTGGACCGGCTCGCGGTCCGGACGTTCATTCTGCCTTTCGATCCCGTGGTCATCCGCGAGGCGATCCAGCGCGAACGTTTCCGCGGCGGCCAGGTGTTTTATGTCTGCCCGCGCGTGGCCGACCTCCGGTGCGTGGCGGAAACCATCGAGGAATTAGTCCCCGAAGCCAAGGTCGCCGTTGCGCACGGCCAACTGGCCCCTGCCAAGCTGGAGGAGGTGATGACCGCCTTCTACGAAGGGGCATACGACATTCTGCTATCCACCAATATCGTCGAGTCGGGGCTCGATCTGCCGACGGCGAATACATTGATTATCCACCGCGCCGACATGTTCGGTTTGGCGCAACTCTATCAGCTGCGCGGCCGGGTCGGGCGGTCCAAGATCCGTGCCTATGCCTATCTGACGCTGCCGCCCAACCAGATGTTGACGCCGGGCGCACAGCGCCGTCTCGAGGTGATGCAGACCTTGGATATGTTGGGTGCCGGGTTCATGCTCGCGAGCCACGATCTCGATATCCGGGGTGCCGGCAATCTGCTCGGCGAGGAACAGTCGGGCCATATCCGCGAAGTGGGGATCGAACTTTACCAGCAGATGCTCGAGGAAGCGGTGGCCGATGCGCGGGCGTCCGGCGGCGAGGCCCGTCCCGCAGCCGATCACTGGTCGCCGCAGATTGATGTCGGCATGGCGGTGCTCATTCCGGCAGACTACGTGCCGGATTTGGGCGTGCGGCTGTCGCTTTATCGCCGTCTCGGTTCCATTACCGACGCGGGGGAGATCGACGCCGTGGCGGCGGAAATGATCGACCGCTTTGGGTCGTTGCCCGACGAGGTCGAAAACCTGCTCAAGGTGGTGGCGCTCAAGACCCTGTGCCGGTCGGCGGGCGTCGAGCGGATCGAGGCAGGGCCCAAGGGAGCCGTGCTGACGTTCCATCGCAACGAGTTCGCCAATCCAGCCGGTCTTGTCGATTTCATCACCAAGCAGGCCGGGACCGCGAAACTGCGGCCGGATCACCGTCTGGTATTTATTCGCAATTGGGGCGATGCCGACGCCCGTTTCGAAGGCGTGCGCCAGCTCATGCAGGAACTGACGGTAATCGCAGGCTAGGTTCGGTTAGACGGGCTGGGTGCCTTCGACCATCCATTCGCGGCGTTTTTCCTCGGCAATGTCGAACATGCGCAAGAGAACCGAGGGTTCCTGGGCACCCGAGATGGCAAATTCGCCGTCGAAAATAAACGCGGGAACGCCACTAATGCCGAGGCGGTGGGCGCGCGCGTTTTGTTCGTTGATATCATCCACGTCGCGGCCGCTGTAGAGGTAGTCCCGCAGTGCCTCGATATCCAGATCGAGTTGTCCGGCAATGTCGAACAGGACGGAGCGGTGACCGATGTCACGCCCTTCCAGGAAGTATGCCTGATACAGTGCTTCGACCATTTGCCCGGCATACCCGGCGGCAGCGGCAAAGCGTACGAGACGATGGGAGTCGACCGTGCTCGGCATGCGCCCGACGTGGTCGAAATTGAACTCGATGCCGACGGTCTTGCCGGCCTCGATGATGGCGTTGTTGACTCGGCGAGAGCGCGATTCACCACCGAACTTGATCACCATATATTCCTGCCGGTCCATGCCCTCGGGCGGCATGTCGGGGTTGAGTAGGAAGGCGTGCCAAATGATCTCGGCGTTGACGTTCGGCCGTTGCCGCAGGGCAGCTTCCAGCCGGCGCTTGCCAATGAAGCACCAGGGACAAATTGTGTCGAAGATAATATCGATCTGCATCGGCACCCGTTGCCCGCCAATCCGCGTCGGGCGAAACCGGACAGCCCCGGGTTTCTCCGGGAAATGTCTTTTCGCGGTTCCATTGAACCATTAGTGTTTTCTCCCTGCAAGGTGCCGCCGCGGCGCCTTTTTTGTGGGGACGGCAAATAATGGCGGAAAGCGCACAGTTCGGCGGTATTGGCCGCGCTTGGCGAAGCCGCAATTTCCGCTTCTACTGGCTCGGCAATGCCGTTTCGATCTTGGGGTTTTGGGTCCATGTCCTCGCCATGGGCTGGATCGTCTGGCAGCTCACCAAAAGCGAATTGTGGCTGGGACTGATCGCCATGACGGCACGCATGCCGGCGGTTTTCCTATCGCCCATCGCCGGTGCTGTGGCGGATCGTTTCGGATTGCGGCGGGTCGCGGTCGTCGCGTTGGCCATCTCGGCAACGAATTCGTTGCTGCTGTATCTTTCGGTTCAGGCGGGCTTTATCAACGTCTACTGGATACTGGCATTCGCCGTCGTTCAAGGAGCGTCGGTGTCTTTCGATCTGCCCGCGCGTCAGGCGCTTATGCCGAGCCTCGTTCACGAACGAGGCGATCTGTCGGCGGCTATTGCGTTGAACACGACGACCTTTCAGGCGGGCGCCTTCGTCGGTCCGATGATCTTCGGTGCCCTGGTCGCCTATACGGATCTACCGGTATCGACGGCCTTTCTGATCAATAGCATCAGTTTCTTTTTCTTCACGCTGATGATGCTGTTACTGCGCATCGAAAGGGAGCCGGTTACCGGCATGAAAGCCGGGGACATGTTGGCCGACATTGTCGAGGGCGTCCGGTATGTTCGCAGTCAACGTGGGATTTTGGCGATCATGGTGTCCATGTTTTTTGCGCATCTGTTGATCCGCTCATACATCGACCTGCTGCCTGCCTTTGCCGACAAGGTATTCGGATTCCACGAAGACCCGACCGGGCTCGCCTACTTGCAATGGGCCTCAGGGGCGGGGGCATTGATCGGCGGCGTCGTCATGGCGGCTCGGGGGCGCACCAGCGGTCTGACGCGCTTGCTGATCGCCGGTCTACTCGCCGGCTATTTGGCCTATATCCTGTTCGCTGCGACCTCATTGTTCGCACTTGGGATCGCGTGCATGTTTCTGACAGGGCTGGCCGTTGTTGTCGTTGCGGTTTCGTCGCAATCGCTGATCCAAACGGCCGTCGATCAAGGAATGCGCGGCCGCGTCATCAGCCTGACCACCGGCATGGCGATCGGCGTGCCGTCCTTGGGGTCGCTGGTCCTCGGATGGTTCGCGACCATTTGGGGATTACAGTTGTGTGTAATTGTGAGCCTGACGCTGGGACTTGTCTATTGGCTGTGGTCGGTGCGCTATTTAGCGACGCACGCGACGACGCTCGAAACGCCGTGAATTCGATTGGGGGGTGTTAGGCTGCCGCCTTGCGCATCTTCAATTTCATGCCGACAATCTTGTAGACATCCAGTCCGGTTATGTCGGCGATCTCGTCAAAGGGAAGCGACGTTTCCTTAAGCAGGACGGCGGCATGGCTGATGGGATTGCGGCGTGACCTGCTATTGGAGCGCTTCGCATTCGGCGGCGTACCGGCACGGTTGCCCGCCTCACTGCCGTCCAACCCGCGATTGCGTGCGGCGCGCACCGCACTTTCCCAGCGGTTCTTGTCCGCGTCCATGGCCGCTTGGTTGAGCGACATTTGCCACCACTGATGGCTGCCCGGCTGAACGTTCCGGCGGTACGCAAACGGATCGGCGCTGGTAACGTGTGGTTCAGCCGGTTGCGGCGCAGACGGTCGCCACGAGGCCGCTTCTTCCAAGGTCATGCCGTGCCGTTCGGCGAGCCTCTGGGCAGCCGCCAAGGCATTCGCGCGCTCGCCCTCATAGTGGCTGCTGTTCGCGAGTTCCAGGAGATTGCGGAATCTCTCCTGATCGGCTTTGGTAAACTCCTTGGCTATCGGTTTTCTCCCGAATTTTGATGATTTGATTGGCCCGGCCGACGCCGGATCCGCCACTCGATCATATTACCACAAATGGCCTCCGAACGGAACGAAACGGATGCCAGGAAATCCGTACAATTTTTCATGAGGAATATTGGACCAAGCGAATGTTAACGAATTCCTTTCCTCTCAATCCGTACATTCCGGAATACCTGTTTCGGTAAACGGTCCTGTCGACGACGAAGATCGGAAGTGATGTCCACGTTTCTTAAGTTGCTCGAACTTTATGAAGGTGAGGGGTTTTCGGTACGCACGGGATTGTATCCTTTGCATTTTCCCGGTGCCGATCAATCCGACCTGCCGTTCACGTACTTCTATAAAAACGGTGTTCGCGCCTGTAAGGGGGGCGGCATTGCCATCACTGAGATCCTGTGTATCGAAACACTCATCGCCGCAAAACCGCCGGCGAACATACTGGTTATTGGGAACGCATTCGGGTGGAGTACGTTGGCTCTGGCGGTTGCGGCGCCCGGTGCGCGGGTCGTCGCCCTCGATTGGTGTCCCCGGCAGGAAGAGCGGGAAGGGATTACACTTACCAACCGTCTTGCAAAGAAGGCAGGACTGAATGCCATGGCCGTCGAAGGCAAGAGCCCGGAAGATGTTGCAAGTCTCGCCGCCGACTACTTTCCCAGTCCGGTTGATCTCGTTTTCATCGATGGCGGTCACACAAACGACCAGCAGCGGCTCGATTTCGACGCGTGCAAGGCGGTCGCAAGCGCCGATGCGGTTTTTCTTTTCCATGACGTGATCAATTTCGCGCTGACCAAAGGGTTTGTGGCCATCGCTGCCGACAATCCGACTTACACAGGGCGCATCCTGTTCCGGACACCGTCGGGCATGGCCGTTCTTTATCCGTCGGCCCTCGACGGGACGGTTGGCCGGGCCGCGTCTGCGTTCGGCGAGGCCGAAGAGCATGTCCGAGAACTTTGGGCCGCCAATCGGGAGCGGGCAGCCGGCACAGCGGCGTAAGTCTCCCCTGAAGATAACAAAGTTCCCATAAGAGAAGGCCCCATACCATTTGTGGTATGGGGCCCTTTATTGCGAGCAGATCACCGTGGCGATCCACCCAAGATGGTTCCTCCGATTAGGCGGAGGTGTTCACGGACTGACCGCGATTGGGGTCGGTGGAGGCGGTTTGGATTTCCGCCTTCTGGACCTCAACGGCTTGTTCGAGAACATTCGCAGCCTGCTGCTGACTTTCGGCAGCCTGCTTCAGACCTTGGAGAGATGACGCGCTGCTCGCGCCTCCAACTGCATCGACCATCTTAGATACCTCCTAATAGTCGTACGTGGCCCTTCTGCCACGTTCTGGATGTGGAGAGAGCCCGAGACCCCTTCAATTCACGCGCCGTAACGAAGCTGTTATTTACCAATTAACGGATTTGTTAATCTCAACCGGAGCCAAAAAACGCGACGAAAAAGGGTTTGTTTCCAGCATGATAGCGGCGCGATTTCACGGTCAAATTTGAGCCGCTTGCGTACCATCACCCAATGGTTGCCAGAAAAAAAAGCCGCCCGCCGGGGCTATGGAAACTCGGCGGGCGGAAGAGGGATCGTTAGGAGGGTCACAGAAGCTAAAGGGAGAATGGTTAACGAGCAGTGACAGGTGTCACAACAAACGAAAATTTTTGAAAAACCCCGGAAATCAGCCAAAAAAAAAGGCGCCCCAGAGGGCGCCGGCGCAGTTAACAGGGAGGATCACAGAGGGGTCGAGGACCCCAATGAGAGTGTTCAACAGGGACATATTGAACACTGATCAGAAGGTTAACAGATTCTTAAAAAAGCGCATGTGACGGAAAACACTGGTTGACAAATCCGGTAAAATTCGAACCACCCGTCTACGTTGTTGTGCCGTATCAGAATACACGGCTGTATTACAATGGCTTAGCGGCGCTCAGGGGCCGTCATAGAGCCACGCCATGCCCGCATATGCCTGCTGTGGGTTGCGTCCGCTTAGGGCAATATTTCTGAGTTCCCGCGTTACCCCGGCAGCATGATAGACGTCGCCATAGAACCGCGCCGTCAATTGGACCCGTCCCGTGCGGAGGTAGCGCGCGTCCTGATAGGCGAGGGCGGCCGCCTCGAAATCTCCATCATGTTTCTCTAATTCATCGGACAGGCGGACCGCGTCTTCGGTCGCCATGCAGGCTCCCTGTGCCAGATACTGCAACATCGGGTGCGCTGCATCTCCGAGCAGCGTCACACGGCCTTTGCTCCACTCCTTGACGGGTTCGCGGTCGCACAGGACCCACATCTTCCAGGTTTCAATACGGTCGAGCAGTTCCTGCACTTCGGGCCGCGTGCCGGCAAAGCGCTCCTGAAGTTCCTCGGTGTCGCCGTAGGCGTCCCAACCTTCCACATATTTATCGGAATGGAACACGGCCACGAGGTTGTAGAGTTCGCCGCGGCGAAGGGGATAGTGGACCAAATGGGTCTTCGGGCCGGCCCAAAGAACGACATCGGGTGAGTAGAGGTGTTTCGGTACCTCATCGATGGGCAGGACGGCGCGGTAGGCAATATGGCCGGATACGCGTGGCGGGCCGTCGTTGACGATGGATTGGCGGACTTTCGACCATAGGCCGTCGGCGCCGATCAACGCCATGCCCTTGTAGCTATCGCCCTGTTCCGTTTCGACCGTCACCGATGTGCCGTCGTCGTTATAGCCGACGACGGCTGTCGAGGATTTCAAGGTAATGAGATCGGAGGTCTGGCACGCGTCGAGCAGCACCGTGTGCAGATCGGCGCGGTGGATGACGGCATAGGGTTTGCGGAAAAGATCCCTGAATTCATCCCCCAACGGAATTTTGGTCACCAACTCGCCATTGGTGCTGTCCATCATGATGAGGTTGTTGGGGAACCAGGCAATATCGTTGATGGCATCGGCCACGCCCAGCCGGTCGAACATGCGGTGCACATTGGGGCCCAATTGGATGCCGGCGCCGATCTCGCCGAATTTCGACGCTTGTTCGAGGACAAGGCTGCTGTAGCCTTTGAGCGACAAGGCCAATGCCGCCGCCAAACCGCCGATGCCGCCGCCGGCGATGATGACCGGATTATCTGCGTTTTTTGCTGCCGCCATGGGGAGACCTCCCGTCCACAATCCCTGTAGTTCGCTCCGGAAACCCTCCGGACGCTGGTTCTAATTTTCTAATTATCAGTATACTGTTGGTTTGAGGATGTCAATCGGACGACCCTCGATCAGCCTAGTCACATTCCCTGTATTCTTGACGGCGACGCCCGGAGCAGGCAAGGCATAAGGACGACTACATCAACCAGATCGATACAACGTGATCGAAACAGGGAGCGATCGTGACTCAGCCCATTCAAATCCGCTTCGGCGGTTACGGCCCGCCGACCACCTCGTTTAGCCGGGCGCTCAAATACATCGGTGACAAACTCGAGGCGCAATTCGGCGATGCAGTCGACATTAAATATGTTTGGAATGTCATGGATTTGGGATTCCAGGGGAAGGACATCCTGTGGCTGGCGGAACACGGATTGCTCACGGTTGTCTATCAGTCGACCAGCTATCTCACCGAGCGGGTGCCGGAACTGGGGTTCGTCGATCTGCCGTTCTTGTTCGACAGCAACGAACATGCGCGCGGCGCCATGGACGGCGCCCTCGGGCGGCATCTCAGCCACAAAACTGAAGAGCGCATCAATTACAAGGTACTGGGCTACTTTGAGAACGGTTTTCGACACATCTCCAACCGGTTGCGGCCGGTGCGTACGCCCGCCGACCTCAAGGACATGCGTATCCGGGTGCTGCCGAGCGAGATTCAGGCGCGCACGTTCGAACTATTGGGGGCAGTCCCCTTGCAGTGGGACCTGACCGAGGCCATCGACGCCATTGTCGCGGGCACCATCGACGCGCAGGAAAACCCCTTCGCGAACACGGTGACCTACGGGGTACATAATTTCCATCCGTACCACACCATGTCGGGGCATTTTTATATCTCGCGCGGTATCTTCGCCAACCGCACGGCCTTCTATACCTGGCCCGAGGAACTGAAGCTCGCCATGGACGCGGCGGTGAAGGAAGCCGTCGCCATTCAGCGGAAAGAGGCCGAGGCTGAAGTCATCGCCTCGCGCGAGGCCATCGAGGAGGCGGGCTGCGAGATCGCCGAGCTGACCGACACCGAACGCGCCGCCTTCATGGACGCGGTCAAGCCCATGCACGACGAAGCCCGCGCCAAATTCGGCGACGAGATGTTCGGGTTGTTGAAGAAAGGGATAAGAACGTGATCCGTAGTAAATGCGTACTAACGTTATTGGCAGGGATTGTACTCGCCGGGTGCGTTGCGGACCGTGGGCCACCGCTTTCCAAGCCGATGAGTAAAGGCGAGATGCTTACTGCACTTCCGGGAAAGACAGGGATTGCCTCGCAATGGTACGGTGGCAAATTCCTACCGGTTGTCTATCTCTATTTCGGGCCGGATGGTCAATTAACGAGAGTGGTCACATTGCGGGCGCCAGGGGTCGACATAGGGCCACAATACGGCACCTGGAAGATCGATGACCAGGGACAAATGTGCATGAAGTGGCGCAATTGGACTTCTTTTACGGGCTGCTTTTTCGGGTATGAGGGGCTAACGGAGTTCGACCGGCCAACCGTGTATACGTTGAAAAGGAAACAATATTCGACCGATAGGCATGCAGGTTTTTCTACAATCCCTTTTCATGAACTGAATGACGGGGATACGACTGGAAAAGCAGTTAAGATCGACCCAGAATTGATCAACAAGCGACCGCTCGATTGATTCTAGCTACACGTGAAAATCGTGCAGTCTCCTGCCGCGACACTTCGCTACTGATGATCAAGCCGCTGGGGCCGCCATGCCATCGGGCATTGGATGGGGCGCTCATCCGCCGAAACGCCCGTACCGTGCAGTTTAGGGCTTGGTCAGAAGTAGCCGTAGACGAAACGCGGCAGCCAGAGCGCAATCGGCGGAAAGAAGACCACCAGGGCGAGCCTCGTAATATCCGCGCAGAAGAACGGTACGATTCCCTTGAAAATGCTCTTTAGCTCAACGTCGGGCAGCATGGAGTTGAGGATGAAAACATTGAGCCCGATGGGCGGCGTGATCAGGCTGATCTCCACGACCATGACCATGACGATGCCGAACCAGATTAGATCGAAACCGAGACCTTCCACGATGGGAACAAAAATCGGTACTGTCAGGAAGATCATCGCGAGCCCTTCGATGATCATGCCGAGCACGACGTAGAACCCCAGGATGATCATCATCACACCCATGGGCGCCAGGTTCAGCGACTGAATCCAGGTGATCACCTCCGGTGCCAAACCGGCCAGATTGACGAAATTGTTCAGCACCAATGCGCCGATGGCGATCATGAAGACCATCGCGGTGGTGCGCCCTGCTTCGACGAGGGAGAGGAAGAATACGTGCCAGTTCATGCGGCGGCGTCCCAATGCGAAGGCTAGAGCGCCGATAGCGCCGATACCGCCGGCTTCGTTCGGCGTGAAAACACCGAAGGAGATACCGCCCAAGATCAGGAGAAACAGCGCTAGCACCGCCCAGACGCGATAGAGGGTTTGCCACCGCCGCCGCCAGCCGGACCGTTCTCCGCGCGGCCCCATTTCCGGTCTGAACAAGGTGACCACCTGCACCACGACGATGTATAGGGCAATCGTTAAAAGACCCGGCACGATTCCCGCGGTGAACAGCGCGGCGATATCCTCCTCGGTGAGGATGCCGTAAATGATCAGCGCCGCACTTGGAGGAATGAGAATACCCATCGTGCCGCCTGCTGCTACCGTCCCGGCGGCGAAGCTGTCCGAATATTTGTACTTGCGCATGGACGGGATGGCGACTTTCGCCATGGTCGCTGCGGTGGCAAGCGAACTGCCGGATACCGCGGCGAACCCGCCGCACGCCGCGATGGTCGCCATGGCTAGGCCACCTCGGAAATGGCCCAGCCAGGCATTCGCGCAATCATAGAGATCATCGGAAAGCGCGGCCCGGTGCACGAACGCGCCCATTAGCAGGAACAGCGGCAACACCGCAAAATTGTTGTTGATGACGACGTTTAGGACCTGCTGGCTCACCATCTCCAGCGACGGGCCGAATCCCCTCAGATAGCCGAACCCGACAAATCCTACACCCAGCATGGCGAAGCCGAGCGGCAGGCCGAGAAACGCGATTAGAACGAGAACGCCGAAGCCGATGAGCGTGACGGTCATGGTCAGACACCCGTTCCGTGCGTGCCGGTGGGATCGTGTTGGTCGTGTACGAACCCGTTGGCGACATAGCGCCATAGCATATAGACCAGGATCGCAACCGTAACGGCGCTCAGGAAAGAGAACACCAACAGGAATGGCGCGCGCGTGATGCCAAGATATTCGGACACGTAGTCCGCTGCCAATTCATCCCAGGCCGTTACCCACATACGATGTCCGATGAGGCCGACGACGGCGATGCTGCCGAGATAGGCACCGATATCCGTCAGCCAGCGAAAGCCGCCCCGGATGAACCGGTCGAAAATATCCACGGTGACATGTCCCCGGGCACGGGTGATCAATGGTAACGAGGAGAAGGTCAGCAAGCCGAGAAGATATTCGACGATCTCGAACGTTCCGGGCACGGGCGCATTGAACACGTAGCGGCCGATCACGTCGACGAACGTCAAGCTCGCCATGGAAAACAGAAACACGGCCGCCAGCACCATGAGAGTGCGGTAATACCAAGGAATGCGCCGGACGCCATACGAGGCGTCCGGCTTTTCGAAATCAGACATCTAGCTCAATTACTGGCTGGGCGAGACGCTGTTCGCCTGTGTCTTGTAGTAGTCGAGGGCGGCGGCACCGTCGATGCCGCGACTTTTCGCAGCTTTCAGCCATTCGTCGACCAGGAACTGGGTGCCGTTTTCGAGTTGCGCGATAAACTCCGGACTCGCGGTCAAACGTTCGATTCCAGCATTCTTCTGATCGGCGATGCTCTTCTGGTCGAGCTCGTCTGTCTTGCGGCCGGCGTTCGCGGCGACACGTTCACCGGATACGCTCCATACGGCGTCGCGGTCCTCCTTGGTGAGCCCGTCGAACTTCTTTTTGTTCATCAGCAGAGAAAAACTGACGCTGTTTAGGCCGCCGGGAATCCGCGTGGCGTATTTGACATACGGCATTACTTTGAATGAATTGAGGCTGTAATCGGACGTGGTGAAGCCGTTGACGATGCCCTTGGAAATGACGTTGAACATCTGAACGCCTGGGACGGAAACGACCACCGCGCCGAACTTCGTCAATGTGGCGTTCGGCAGCCCTGCCAAAGCCCACATCTTCTCGTTCTTGAGATCTTCAGCCTTGGTGATGGGTTTGGAGCCGTGGTAGATGGTGGCGCCCGACAAGGTCCAAGCCCCGATCAGCTTGATACCCTTATATTCATTGGCTTTATCAAAATATTCCACTTGCGTCCGCCACAGGGCGACGCCCCGTGCTTCGGCGGTGCTGCCGACGAAGGGAAGTTGTGCGATGACGGGGAGCTGCAGGCGCTTGCGCTCGAAAGCGTTGGCCAGCATGGCGACGTCGGCGATCCCGGAGGTCACCATGTTCCATTGCTTCTGGGGCGGCGCCAGTGTTGCGGTCGGGAACTCCACTTTCACCCGGCCGTCGGTTGCCTTTTCGACGTCCTGAGCCCAAGGAATAAACATGCCGACGTTGAAGGGATGTTTGGGCGGTACGAAACGATTGAACAGAATTTTGGTTTCGGCCTTCGCCGTAGCGGCAAACATCGGCGTGGCAAGCATTGCCGCCGCGCACGCGGCCAAAAGGCCGGATTTGAGGGTTCGCATTGTAAATTTCTCCTCCCTAATTTAGGCGAGCTGGTCGCTTTCCCTCGATCCAGCCGCCTAAGTTGTTCCAATTGGTGCAGCCGACACCGATGGCCATAGCTGCTCGCGATGACCAGATAAGTTGGAACCTCAGCGTCGACGTGGTCCTCCAGATTTATCGATTATGATTGGGATAAGTTTCACACGGCCCGTCAAACGACACAACGCCGTATTAGGACAAGGTGAAAGACCGGACTCCAATTGGCGGAACTCTTGAGCTGCCGCCGCGGGCCGTCTGACCGCGCCGCCGAGCGCTCAAGTAGCCCGAAGGGCGGTAGTGCGAGAATTGTGGCGGAGAGGGAGGGATTCGAACCCCCGGAGGGCTATAAACCCTCAACGGTTTTCAAGACCGCCGCTTTAAACCACTCAGCCACCTCTCCTCAAGGCGTTCCGGGGCCCAGATTTGGCCACGACTTAGGTCTGCCCGGAACGGCTTTCCTCTATTAGCGTGATATGGTTTAGTTCGTCCAGCGCCGCGACGAAAGGCGCCGAAAAACATCCCCTTGGGCGGCCCGATCTGTAGGACTTTGAGCAATGAGCGATACCCCCTTTCAGCTGGCTTTCGACCATTATCTGGTTTTTGCCACCGATCTTCAGGAATCCGTCGAATGGTACGAGAAGGTGCTCGGTATGGAGCGGGGATTTACGCCCGAATTCCACGTGCCGGTGCAGTGGATGTATCTCGGGGGCCATCCGATCGTCCATGTCGTGCAGCTTGCCGAGGATAAAAGCATGGACGAGGCCTATGTCGGGCGCGTCGACAGCACCCAGGAAGGCGGGAGCGGCCGCATCGATCACGTCGCCTTCCAGTGCAAGGGGCTGGAGGCGACATTGGCGCATCTCGATGCCCATGGGGTCGACTACGCCGAACGCCGGGTGGACCTCAATAGCCGCTATCAATTGTTTTTCCGCGATCCCAACGGCATCAAGATCGAGCTCGACTTCGACGCCGCCGAAGTCGGCGAGCGCAAGCCGCCCAAAATGCTCAAGGATCTAATCGAGGCTAAGAAAAACGTTGCTGCGGAATAAATTCCGGCGCGACTTTCATTTTCTCGCTCAAGAGGGCGTGGCGCTTGCCGCGCTCTTTTTGTGCGTGCTGTGTCTTGCCGGCGCCATCCGGCCGGCGGTAGCGCACGAGCCCGAACTGACCTATGGCGTCGTCGACTTGAGCGGCCTCGATGACGGGACGACGGTCAAGATGAACTTCCTGATCAACGTTGGCGATTTGCAGAAGGCGTTGGGAATACGGCTTGGCGACAACCGTAACATCGCCGACTCGGGGTTGCTGGAGAGAAACAAGGACACGGTTCTGGCTTATGTCGCCGGGCAGGCGCAAATCGTCGACCGGGCAGGCAAGGCCTGTGTAATGCAGGACGGAGCGGCCTACCCCGAATTCGACGCCATCTATGTCGAAGGCGTATGGGATTGTTCCGGCCTTGGGCGCTCTCTGTATTACCGGTCGACCCTATTGCTGGAGGCAATGCCGAGCGCCAAGCACATCGTGCGCCTCGGGGTTCCCATCAGTTCGCCGCAAATCCCCATGGATGCCGCAACGACGGAGATCAGCCTAGTTGATCCACCGGGCCTGTTGGAGGTGACCCGCACCTATGTGTGGTCGGGGATCGAGCATATTTTCATCGGCTTCGATCACATCGCTTTTATCGTTGCGCTGCTGCTATGGGCGCGCCGCTTCTGGGGTATCGTGAAGGTCGTAACGGCGTTTACCGTCGCGCATTCCATTACGCTGAGCCTCGCCGCGCTCGATCTCGTCAATGTGCCGTCGGCACTCGCCGAGGCCGCCATCGCAGCAACCATCATCTATGTGGCGGTAGAAAACTTCTTCCGGCGCGACGTGGAGAAGCGCTGGCTGGTTGCCTTCGCGCTCGGTCTAATCCACGGCCTGGGATTTGCGGGCGTGTTGCGGGAGTTTGGCTTGCCGGGCGATGCCCTGGCGCTCGCCTTGGCGTCGTTTAATGTCGGCGTTGAGATTGGGCAGCTCGTGATCGTCGCGCTGTTGATGCCGCTGCTGTTCGGCACCGACTGGCTGATGCAACGCGCCAAAGCCGGCGCACGTCCGGCCTTGCGCACGGCACGCAGCGAAACCGTCGTGTTCGTTGCTTCGGCAGTGCTGATCGCGCTCGGCGGCTGGTGGTTCGTCGAGCGGACGATCCTCGCCTAGAGATGGATTTCAGCCCCGGTTAAGAAACGCACTGCGGATGACGCTTTTCATTTCGATAGCCGACGTGTCCTCTGCGGCTTCCGGCGCGAGCGTCCGGGCTTTCTTTTTCACGTCTTTCTTAGCTGATTTGGTTTTCGCCGCCTTCTTCTTCGCCATCTGATCTTCCTCCCTACGCCGCACGCAGATTGCGACAGATGATCCTGCCCGCGATTCTGCCACGACGTGTGCGTCTGGCAATAGTGCTTAATGCAAGCTGATGGCGGTTTTTTGACGGTTATGGAGCGTCATTTCCACAAATCGGCGATCCAGGGTGCCGGATACTCCGACGGGTTGGGGCGGCCGCAAAAGGCGACAACCTTGGCATCCTCCGGCGGCCCCTGGACCGCGCGCAGGCGATAAGGAACGCACCAGCCGTCGGGCCATAGATCCGCCTCCGGCACGCACAACGACACCCAATCTTGATCGCCCCCGGTCTTGGCGGCGATATCCGGCGTAAAGTCTTCCCAAATCTTGGGATATGAGCCCGCCTCGAACAACACGACTGAGGTGTTGAAGCCGGGGACATAATCGTTGTCCATGATGGTGAAAGAACTCTCATAGCGGAGCAGGGGGTCAAGACTGCCGGTGACGATCACGTCGAGATCGAGATAGAGCAACCGACCCTCCACGGAATTCAAATCCGATTTGAACAGGGCGACCTTGTTCCACCAGCCTTGCAGGCCCTCTTCGGGCAGCGGCGCGGTTTCGATGTCGGGCGTCAGTCCCTCCGTGTCTTCGGTGAAACAAACGAACCTCGGATCGAGGGTCGTGTGCCGCCGCACCATGGAAGCGAGGCGATTGACGTATTCCGGGCCGTATTTGGTGCCCTGTTTGACGCATACCACGGTTGCGGGCCGGGCGCCGGTACCGCGTTGGGGCGGCACGCCTTGGCCGCGCATGGCGGTCGCCCGGCGCAGGCCGATCTCGGCCAGAATGTTTTCCGGTTCCAATTGCCGGGCTTCACGGAACATATCCAGCGCGTCGTCGTGCTGTCCGAGACGCAACAGAACGCAGCCCAGATGAAGACGGGGTTCGGGATCGATGGGGGCAAGACGGCAGGCTTCGCGGAGGTCCGCTTCCGCCTCCTGCAACGCGCCGGTAATTTCGTGGCACCGGCCGCGGAACGATAACCCGTGCGCGTCCTCTGGACGCAAGACGAGATATTCCGTGAACGCGGCGACGGCGGCCTCGGGGGCTGCGTTATCCATGTAATGATACCCCAATCCCAGATGAACTTCGGGATCTTCGGGAAGATGAGCCGCGGCGCGTGTCAGAAAATCGATGCTTTGCCGATCGGCGCCCAGACGTTGATAGAGGAGGCCGACCATCTTCTGATAGCTGCCGTCGTCCGGTACGTCGCCAGCCATGGTGTCCAGCAGGGTGACCGCCGCATCGACTTCGCCGGCATGGTCCAGGGCGAGGGCATTCTGGAGGGATTGGATGAGCCCGTTCATCCTCGAATTTTGCGGGTTGCGCGGTAAATATCCGATGAACCCGCGCACCCCGGGCGTCGCGGCCTTTGACAAGCCCTGCGCAACCCGATAAGTGGCTGCCCACAATTCGAAATCGCGATCCTTAGGGGAGGCCCCATGTCTTACGTTATCACGCCTGAAGAACAGCCCGCTTTGCCGATCGAGGGCTCCGACGATCTGTTTCCGGTCCGGCGGATTTATTGCGTGGGACGTAACTACCGGGCCCATGCCATCGAAATGGGCTCAGATCCCGACCGCGATCCGCCCTTTTTCTTCATGAAGCCGGCGGATGCCATTGTTCAAAACGGAGCGACGATCCCTTATCCGCCGAAGACCAACAATTTCCACCACGAAATCGAACTGGTCGCGGCCATTGGCAAGGGCGGTGCCAACATCCCCGAGAAATCAGCGCTCGACCACGTGTGGGGCTATGGCGTCGGTATTGACTTGACCCGCCGCGACCTGCAAATGGCCGCGCGCGAGATCGGCCGTCCCTGGGATATGGGCAAGGGCTTCGATAAATCGGCGCCGTGCACTGCCTTGAAACCGGTCAGCGTCGTCGGCCATCCCGACACGACAGATGCCGCCATCTGGATCAAGGTCAACGGTGAGATCAAACAGCAGAGCACGCTCGACCTGCACATCTGGAACGTCGCTGAAACCATTGCCTATCTATCGGAATTGGTGGAACTGGTACCGGGCGATCTGATCTATATGGGAACGCCCGATGGTGTCGGCCCCGTTGCCGCCGGTGAGACGATGGAAGGCCATATTGACGGGGTCGGCGACATCACCATCAAAGTCGCCTAGTCGGCTGCCTTAAAGGTCGGGCGCTCATTGCCCGATCAGGGTAAGTCCGCGGATCAGAAAAACGACGCCGATCGCCATCGTGGCGTATTGGGTCAGCGACCGGAAGTGATGATCCTGCAGAACCTGCACGACATGCTTTGCGAACCAATTGCCGACAAAGGCGAGGGGAATGACGGCCGCGAATACCCATAAGGGGAAGGGAATGGCCGTGTCCTGCACTAAATCGAGTACCAGCAGGTAATAGACGATTTTGGCGATGTGCCCGAGGGTCTGCGTGAAGCCCTTGGTAGCGTGGATCTGATAGCGGGTCAGCGGGCTCTTGAAATAGAAGACGTCGAGGATGGTTCCCGACACGCCGGCAAGGAACGTGCAGGCGGTGACGGTAAATCCGCACAACGTCGGCATGCCCGGCTTGGTGATGTCGAGCGCAAACCGCTTTGGGATCAGGTAGTTGACGAACGGCATCGCGCCGAGCAACAGAAATACCACCGTTTTCGATGGTACGAATAATATCCACGAAAAGATGGCAATGCACATGGCCGCGCCGAAGAGGTAGCCGCGCAAGATCGGCCAGTGGATGTGCTTGCGGTAGATGATGCAGCGCGACCCGTTTGACGACATTTGGGTCACGCCGTGCAGGACCATGGCGACGGACACCGGCATAACCCAGTTGAAAATGCCCATGAGGATGGTTCCACCGGCAAGGCTGAGCACGCCGCTGATGAACGACGTGCCGACAACGGCACCAAGCAATCCGGTAAGAGCGGCGGTGGAAATCACGGTGGGGTCAATTTACTCGTTTGCGTCAAAAAATCGGCGGTTCCGGCGTCGGTGCACCAGCATGCAGGAAATCGAAATCGCAGCCTTTGTCGGCCTGGGTTACGTGCTGCGCATAAAGCGCGGTATAGCCCCGTTGGTACGGGAAGGGACGCGGCTTCCAATCCCGGCGCCGGGCGGCGAGTTCTTCCTCCGATATATCGAGATGGAGACGGCGCCCCGGAATGTCGAGTTCGACCATGTCGCCGTCACGAACCAAGGCCAACGGTCCGCCCGCCTGTGCTTCGGGGGCAACGTGAAGAATGCAGGTGCCGTAAGCGGTGCCGCTCATCCGGCAGTCGGAAATACGTACCATATCGCGCACGCCCTTTTCCAAGAGCTTCTTGGGGATCGGCAGCATACCCCATTCGGGCATGCCCGGTGCGCCAATGGGCCCCGCATACTGCAACACGAGGACCGAGTCTTCCGAGACGTTGAGATCGGGATCGTCGATACGGTCATGCAGATCCTGATAGCCCGCGAACACTACCGCGGGTCCGCGATGTTTGTGGAACTTGGGATCGGCGGCGGTCTGTTTGATGACACAGCCGTCGGGAGCGAGGTTGCCGCGTAATATTGCCGTGCCGCCTTCGTGGTAAAGGGGATTGTCGAGCGGCCGGATGACCTCGTCCAAATAGATTTCCGCGCCGTTGATGCCGTCTTCGAGTGTGCCGCCGGTAATGGTCATGCAAGTGACATCGAGATGATCTTTGAGCCGCGACATCAGCCCGCGCAAGCCGCCCGCGTAATAGAAATCCTCCATCAGATACTTGCCCGACGGTTTGATGTCGGCGATCACCGGTGTCTTACGCGAAATGGCGTCGAACCGGTCGAGATCGAGTTTGATGCCGGCGCGGCCCGCGACGGCGATCAGATGAATCATCGCGTTGGTCGAGCCGCCAAGCGCCATGTCGACAATGGTCGCGTTGTCGAACGACGCCTCGCTGAGGATGTCGGAGGGTTTCAGGTCTTCCCAAACCATATCGACGATGCGGCGCCCGCTGGCGGCCGCCATCAAGGCATGGTTGGAATCGACCGCCGGGATGGAGGAGGCGCCGGGCAGGGTGAAACCGAGGGTTTCGGCAATGGACATCATGGTGGCGGCGGTGCCCATGACCATGCAGGTACCCGCCGAGCGGGACAAACCGCCGACAATGTTTTCCATGGTTTCGTCGTCGATGAGTCCGGCGCGCCGATCCGCCCAGTATCGCAGGACATCGGTGCCACTGCCGAGGGTTTCCCCGGCCCAGAAGCCGCGCAGCATGGGGCCCGCCGGAACATAGATGGTCGGTAGATCCATGGAAAACGCCGCCATCAACAGGGCAGGGGTAGTTTTGTCGCACCCGCCCATGAGCACGACGCCGTCGATGGGATGACTGCGGATCAGCTCCTCGGCCTCCATCGCCAACAGATTGCGGTAAAGCATGGTGGTCGGCTTGACCATGATTTCGCCGAGGGACATCGCGGGTAATTCGATGGGAAACCCGCCTGCTTCCCAAACGCCGCGCTTGATCTCCTCCACCCGTTGTTTGAAGTGCGAGTGGCAGGTGTTCATCTCCGACCAGGTATTGAGGATGCCGATCTTCGGCTTGCCCGCAAAATCCTCGCCTGAAAAACCCAGTTGCCGGGAGCGCGCCCGGTGGCTGACCGAACGCATATCATTGGGCCCGTACCAGCGGTGACTACGAAGGTCGTCGGGTTTTTTCTTGCGGGGGGCCATGTACCTACGCCCTATTCATCCTCGTTCAGTCCAGAGGCTCGTCACGATAGAGCGCCATCAAGGCAATCTGTCCTTTGTCGGCGTGGCCCTGATGCGCGACCAAGCGATAGAGCTCAGCGACCATAGACGTTATCGGCATGGGGGAGCCGGTGTTTTTGCCCATGTCTGTGGCGATATTGATATCCTTGAGCATGTTGATAGGACCGCCGACGGCATATTTGGCGGCGGCCATGCGGCGCCCGTGATCCTGCAGCACGCTGGAATCCGCCCAGCCGCCCGCCAAGCAATCGGGGAGCTTGGAGGCCGAGACGCCGAAGTTTTGTGCGAAGTTAAAACCTTCTGCGATAACAGCAACTTCGGCGGCAATGATAATCTGATTGATAAGCTTTGTCGCCTGTCCCGCACCGACCGGACCCATATGTGTCAGGCGCCGGGAAACCGCGGGCACGACGGTTTCGACGCGCTTGATATCGGGCTCGTCGCCGCCTGCCATAATGACGAGGGTTCCTTCCTGTGCGCCTTTGCCGCCGCCCGAGACAGGCGCATCGATCCATTTCATACTGCATGCGTTGGCGAGGCGCCCGGCGAATTCCCGGGTTTTCAGCGGGTGGATTGTCGACATATCGACAAGGATCTTGTCTGCGGTGCCGCCCGCGACAATTCCGTTTTCGGCAAACACGACCTCTTCCACAGCATCGGTATCATAGACGCAGGTGAAAACGATATCGGCGGCGTCGGCGACTTCCTTCGGTGACGTTACTAGCGTTGCTCCGGCATCGACGGCTGGCTGCAGCTTCGACGGTGTTCGGCCCCACACCGTCAGATCGTACCCGGCCTTAAGAAAGTTCAGCGCCATGGGCATCCCCATGGTCCCTAAACCGATATATCCTAACTTTTCCGCCGCCACTTTCGCCTCTCCCCATTCGCTTAATCTGTGTTTCTTTTGCAACGAATCGGATTTAATAGGCAAAAGAGGCTAGCCCGGCAAACGCTTTCAGGACCGCCATGACGCTCGGCGCGGCAGGTTAAATTCCTCGATCATGTTTTTTTATCTTTCCAAAACCCTTTGGTGGATCGCCGATCCCGCCAACATTTTTGTGTTTGGGGTGATCGCTTCGGTGCTGTTTGCGTGGCTCAATTGGTTCCGGTGCGCCAAATGGCTGATGACGCTGACGCTTGTTTATGGAGTAGCGGTTGGCTTTTTCCCTGCCGGTAGCAAGCTTCTCCAAGTCCTCGAAAATAGGTTTAGCGTACCGGAGCCGTTACCGGAGAATGTTGCCGGCATCATCGTTCTTGGTGGTGTCATTGATCAGTTCACCACGGTTGAGCGAAAGCAAATTACCATCAACGGTGCCGTGGAACGTATTACTGAAGCCGCACGATTGGCGCGGAATTATCCGACCGCCCGCGTCGTTTACAGTGGCGGGTCCGGTGATCTCCTGCGCCAGGACTTGAAGGAAGCAACGTATGTCGGCCCTTTGTTTGCGCAATTGGGTGTTGGGCCTGACAGGCTCGTGATCGAGGATCAGTCACGCAACACGGTTGAAAACGCGGTGCTGACAAAACAACTGGTTGACCCAAAGGCCGGTGAAACGTGGCTATTGGTGACGTCGGCGTTCCATATGCCGCGCTCGGTTGGCGTTTACCGCCAGGCAGGATGGCGGATCGTACCCTATCCGGTCGATTACATGACGGGTACGGGAACGCTGGCGCCGAGTTGGAATATCGTTGCCGGGATGCAGCGTTTTTCGTTCAGCTTTCATGAGTGGGTCGGCTTGGCGTTTTATTGGCTCACGGGACGGAGCGAGTCGTTTTTCCCGGCGCCGGCGGAAAAATAAGAGAAATATCGAAAGAATAAAAAATAAGAGAAATATCGAAAGAATAAATGTGCGGCGGGGCAATGGTTAACGGAACGTTAAGGAGTGTTTGGGCAAATGGGCGCGAAGATTGTCGACATGCCGAAAGGGAGATTGGGAAAAGAATGAGACGGAAAAGCTGGTCGTTTGCGTCATCCATCGTATTTGTCGCCGGATTGTCCCTTGTGCTTTGCAGTTTCACTGCGTCGTCTGCGGTCGGACAGGCGCCGGCGCAGGATTTCAAATCCTGGATCGAGGACTTGCATAAGCAAGCTGCGTCCGAGGGGATTGGAGTGTCGACACTCGATTCCATTCTGCCGTCTGTCGAACGGATTCCCCGCGTCATCGAATTGGACCGCAACCAACCGGAATTCAAACTAACGCTGCAGCAATATCTGAACAGGGTTGTCCCGAGGTCACGCGTCCAAAAGGGTAAGCGGAAGCTTCAAGAAAACATCACATTGTTGACAGAAATTGGCCGCAAATACGGTGTGCAACCGAGGTTCATCGTGGCGTTCTGGGGCGTCGAGACGGATTTCGGACGGGTCGACGGAGGTTTTCCGGTGATTGATGCGCTGGCTACCCTGGCTTACGACGGACGCAGATCCAAATTCTTCCGTGGCGAGCTCATTCGTGCGCTGCGCATCATCGATCAGGGCCATATCACCTACGCCAACATGAAGGGGTCATGGGCGGGTGCCATGGGCCAATTCCAATTCATTCCGTCCAGCTTTGAACGATTTGCGGTCGATCATGATGGCGATGGGCGCCGCGATATTTGGCGTAATCGCCGGGACGCGTTTGCATCCGCCGCCAATTATCTGTCTGGTTCGGGATGGAAAGTGGACGAAACCTGGGGGCGCGAAATCAAACTGCCCACTGGTTTCAACGAAAAGCTTGCCGGCTTGAAAATCCGCAAATCGTTGGCCGAATGGCAGTCGCTTGGGGTTCGGCGGCTGAATGGGCGTAATCTTCCGACCCGCGATCTGGAGGCGTCGATCGTGCTCCCGGAAGGGATCAAAGGGCGGGCTTATCTCGTGTATGACAATTTCAGAACGACCCTCAAATGGAACCGTTCGAACTTCTACGCAATCGCCATCGGCACGCTTGCCGATCATATCGGCCGCTGAGTTCGGGAATTTATCTGCATAGGGCCGCAAAATAGTGTGGAAACACCCGCAAGATAATCTAAATATGGTGGTTCCACCGCAGGAGAGGTTTAGGGAATAAAGAATATGGTTCTTGGGTCGTACCGGGCGCTGGCGTTGACGGTTCTTGGTCTTTTCTTTCTTGCCGGCTGCGCGGAAACCCAGCTTTTGGCGTACACGACGAAGAAGATGACGCGCGGCGGATCTTCCGTCTATGGCGCGTACAAAGTTGGCAATCCTTATAAGATAGACGGTGTTTGGTACTACCCGCAGGAAGATTTCGACTACGTCGAAACGGGGATTGCCTCCTGGTATGGCCCAAAATTTCATAATCGTCGGACCGCTAATGGTGAAATTTTCGACATGAACCAGTTGAGCGCCGCCCACCGGACATTGCCGCTGCCGAGCTTGGTTCAGGTGACGAATCTTGAGAATGGCCGATCGTTGAAAGTTCGGGTAAATGACCGGGGGCCGTTTGCGCATGGCCGGATTATCGATATGTCCCGGCGCGGTGCTCAGTTGTTGGGCTTCGAGAAGAACGGGACGGCACGCGTGCGGGTTGAAATCCTGGGCGCGGAGAGCCGTGCCTTGGCGCAACGGTTGAAGACCGGAACGCAAGTGGCAAGCGCAGATCTTCCGATCCGCAGCGACGTCCAGGTCGCGAAACCGGGCGTTTCGGCCGAAACTTTGGCGCCGCCGCCCGGCGGGCATGAGTCGCGGGCTTCCTTCAAGAAGGACCAGGATGCATCGGTGGAAAATGAGGAGCGGATCACAATGGTGCCGCAGAACCCCGACGGCACCGTGTCCATCGAGGCGGTGGGAAGTACCAACATCTGGGTGCAGGCTGGCGCTTTTTCGTCGTTTGAAAACGCCAACCGGGTTAAGGCCGTGCTGTACAAATTCAGCGATGTCTCTATCACGTCGAAGATCGTCAAAGGGCAGGAGTTCTTTCGTGTCCGGTCGGGGCCGATCACCTCGGTCAGGGATGCGGACAGGCTCCTCGAAAAGATCATCGACGCCGGATTTAGCGACGCGCGTATCGTCGTTGACTAGATGAAACGCCACCTTAACGCTTGTCGTGTTTGATACACGGCCTCGGAGACGATAACACCAGGCAAAAGACGAAAAGGCTTATGGAAAAACGCATTTTTACTTTCGGTTCATTGGTGGGATTTCTGGCCGCGGGCCTATTGGGCCTCATTGGGCCTGCCATCGCAGCCGACGCCGGCATCGAAACCCAGGCGGAGCAGGCGATCGTTTTGGACATGACGACGGGTACGGTTCTTTTGGAAAAGAACGCCGATGAGCGTATGCCGACGTCGTCCATGAGCAAAATGATCACGGTCTACAAGGTGTTCGAACGCTTGCGCGACGGCCGCTTGTCACTGGAAGACACCTTTCATGTCAGCGAAAAGGCTTGGCGCAAGCAGGGCTCCAAAATGTTCGTCGGAGTCAATACGCGTGTTTCAGTCCAGGATCTGTTACGCGGCATCATCGTTCAATCAGGCAATGATGCGACAATTGTCGTGGCGGAAGGGCTTGCCGGCAGCGAAAGCGCTTTTGCCGATGAGCTGAACCGGACCGCCAAGGAAATCGGCATGACAGACTCCAATTTCGTCAATGCCAGCGGCTGGCCGGATCCGGACCACTATTCGACGGCACGCGATCTCGCCAAGCTGGCCGAGGCGACGATCCGCCATTTCCCCGAGTACTATCACTATTATTCGGAAAAAACCTTCACCTATAATGGCATCAAACAGAGCAACCGGAATCCGCTGCTGTATGCCGATGTCGGTGCCGACGGGCTTAAAACCGGCCATGCCGAAGAAGCGGGGTACGGATTGACGGCGAGCGCCGAGCGCAATGGCCGCCGGTTGATCATGGTTTTGAACGGTTTGCCGGATAAAGCTTCCCGGGGCACCGAATCGGAGCGTCTTTTGGATTGGGCTTTCCGTGAATTCGATAACTACGCGCTGTTCAACGCCGGCGAACAGGTTTCCGAGGCCGAGGTATGGATGGGCGTCGAGGGCCATGTCCCCTTGATGATCGAGGAGGATGTGCTCCTGACCCTGCCGCGTAAGTCGCGCCGGAACATGAAGGCGAAGGTGCTCTATGCGGGGCCCATCGCGGCGCCCATCGCCAAGGGCCGGCGTCTCGCGACATTGCGCATCGAGGTGCCGGATCGCGAGCATATGGATTTTCCGCTGGTTGCCGGTGCCGATGTTCCGCAACTCGGTATTTTTTCGCGCCTGGGAGCGGCAATCACGTTCGTGCTTTGGGGCGAAAGCAGTTAAGCTAGTCCGCCCCAGGTTTTTCCTTGGGGGATTATCCTTGGGTGTTTCTTCCTCGGGCGGACAATCATGACCGGTAAGTTCATCACCTTCGAAGGCGGCGAGGGGGTCGGCAAGTCGACCCAATGCACGCTGCTGTCCGACGCACTGCGGGCAAAGGGGATCGAGGTTTGTCAAACCCGGGAACCGGGCGGCGCACCGGGGGCGGAGGACATCCGCGCCCTGTTGGTCAATGGCGAACCCGGCCGGTGGGACGCGGAAACCGAAACGCTTCTCCACTTCGCGGCCCGGCGCAATCACGTCATGCACACAGTCAAACCGGCGCTCGAAAAGGGCGCCTGGGTGGTGTGCGACCGCTTTGTCGATTCGACCGTGGCCTATCAGGGGTATGTCGGTGGGGTCGATCGCGAAGTCATCGAAGACCTTTATCGCTTCGCGGCGCCGGGAATTCGCCCCGACCTCACCCTGGTGCTGGACATGGAACCGGCGCAAGGCCTGTTGCGCGCGAGCGAGCGCGGGGAAGGTGAGGACCGTTATGAGCGCATGGGAGACGTATTCCATGCCAAACTGCGCGAAGCGTTCCTCGATATAGCGGCGCACGCGCCGGAACGGTGCACCGTGATCGACGCAAGCACTGACGTCGAAACCGTCGCGGCCCATATCCGCGCGACGGTCGGCAGTCACTTCGATCTGGTGTTGGCATGAGCGTGGATGAGCTCGAACTGACGGCGCCAGCGCCGTGCGAAAACAGCTATCTTGCGGGACATGCGGAGACCGAGCGTCTGTTTGTCGATGCTTTCGGCGGCGGCCGTTTGGCACATGCGTGGCTGATCACCGGTCCGCGCGGTATCGGCAAGGCGACGCTGGCGTTTCGCTTGGCGCGGTTCATCCTTGCCCAAAAGTCTGGCGCGCCGGTGAACGAGGCGGCCTTGGAGATGGCTCCATCCGATCCTTTGTTTCGCCGGATCGCGTCGGGCGGGCATGCCGATCTCTTGGTGGTCGAGCGGGCCGTCGATCCCAAGACCGAAAAACGCCGCACCGAAATCACCGTCGATAATGTACGCAACGTGAAGGGCTTCCTCTCCAAAACCCCGGCGGAAGGAGGCTGGCGTGTGGTGATTGTCGATGCCGCCGACGAGATGAATGCCAATGCCGCCAATGCCTTGCTAAAAGTTCTCGAGGAGCCGCCTGCACGGGCGCTACTGCTGCTGGTTGCGCACAATCCGGGGCGCCTCTTGCCGACGATCCGGTCCCGTTGCCGCAAGTTGACGGCAAAGCCGCTGTCCGATGAAACGGTCGGCGATCTGCTCGGCCGCTACCGGCCCGATCTCGATGCGGCCGATCGGCAAACTCTCGTCGCTCTCGCGGAGGGTAGCATCGGACGGGCTTTGGCCTATGCGGACGAGGAGGGGATGGGGCTCTATCGCGAGGCGATAAGGCTGTTGGACAATATGCCTGGGGTCGACGTTCAGGCCGTTCATAAGTTTGCCGATACCGCCGTCCGCGATACCACTGGCGAGGCTTTCCGCAGCGTTGGCGATCTGGTCCGCTGGTGGCTAGCGAGACGCGTGGCAGAGGGCGTGTCCGGGACCGTCGGCGCCCTTGATCCCTGGTTCGAGGTATGGGAAAAGGTCACCCGCTTGTTCGAGCGGGCGGACAGCGTCAACCTTGATCGTAAGCAGGTGATATTAAACGCGTTTCTGGCGATCGACGCCGCCGGGCGCTAGATACCCGTGATCCTTTCGGGAGGAAAAAGTGGCTAAGACGCCATTCTACATCACGACGGCCATTTCCTACGTCAACGGCTTGCCCCATTTGGGTCATGCCTACGAGGCGATTGCCACCGACGTGATGGCGCGCTTCAAACGGCTCGACGGCTACGATGTCCATTTCCTCACCGGCACCGACGAGCATGGCCAGAAGGTCGAGAAGTCGGCTATTGCCGCGGGGATGGAGCCGAAGGCGTTCTGCGACCAGAACGCCGCCGCCTTCCGCGAGATGACCGAGCTGCTCAACATCTCCAACGATGACTTCATCCGCACGACCGAGGAGCGCCATTACCGCGCCAGTCAGGCCATTTGGCAAAAGCTGGAGGAGGCGGGCGATATCTATCTCGGCAGCTATGCCGGTTGGTACTCGGTGCGCGATGAAGCCTACTTCGCCGAGGATGAGCTGACCGACGGGCCCGACGGGCAAAAGCTGGCGCCCTCCGGCGCGCCCTGCGAATGGGTCGAGGAGCCGAGCTATTTCTTCAAGCTGTCGGCCTATACGGACAAACTGCTTGCGTATTACGACGCCCATCCCGATTTCATCTTGCCCGAAACGCGGCGCAACGAGGTGGTGAGCTTCGTCAAACAGGGCCTCCGCGATCTTTCCATCTCGCGGACGACCTTCAATTGGGGGGTGCCGGTGCCCGGCGATCCGGCGCACATCATGTATGTGTGGCTGGATGCGCTGACCAACTACATCACCGCGCTCGGCTATCCCGATATGGACGGCAAGATGGCGAGCCATTGGCCTGCCGACGTGCATGTGATCGGCAAGGACATCGTGCGCTTCCACGCCGTCTATTGGCCGGCCTTTCTGATGAGCGCCGGGATCGAGGTGCCCAAGCGCGTCTTCGGTCACGGCTTCCTCAATATCGAGGGAGAGAAGATGTCCAAGTCTTTGGGCAATGTTCTGTCGCCCCAGGCGATGATCGACGAATTCGGCCTCGATCAGATCCGCTTTTTCCTGATGCGCGAAGTGCCCTTCGGCGGCGACGGCTCCTTTTCGCGGGAAGGCATGATCCAGCGCATCAACAGCGATCTCGCCAACGATTTCGGCAATCTGGCACAGAGGGTGCTGTCGATGATCGGCAAGAATTGCGGCGCGCAGGTGCCGGAGCCGGGTGAATTCACCGAGGCCGACATGGCGTTGCTGGGCGAAGCGGAAGCGGCGCTTGCCGGCGCACGTGCCCAGTTTGAGGTGCAGGCGTTTCACGAGGCACTTGAAATTCTGTGGCGGGTGATCCGTAACGCCAACGCCTACGTGGATCATCAGGCGCCGTGGGAGCTCCGCAAGTCCGATCCCGCGCGCATGGAGACGGTGCTGTATGTGCTCGCCGAGACCATCCGCCATCTGGCCATATTGGCGCAGCCGTTCATGCCTGAAGCGATGGCCAAAATGCTCGATCAATTGGCGGTGGCCGAGGACGCACGCGCGTTTGACAGTCTCGGTGACGGCGGCCGGCTAGCACCGGGCACGCCGCTGCCCAAACCGCAGGGTGTGTTTCCGCGTTATGTGGAAGAGGCGGCCGAATAGCCGCCTCTCATATCTTTAATCGCTGAATTAGTCGTACGGATAGATGCCGGGTTCCGGCACGGTCGCCTTTTCCGCGCCGTGGATGGCCGAGCGCGACATGGCTTCCCAGGCCTCGACGGCGCTGCCGCCGATATGCGGTGTGGCGAGGAAGTTGGGCAGATCGATGAGCGTCTGCCGGTCGGTGGGCTCGTCGGCGAACACGTCGAAGGCTGCCGCCGCGATGCGTCCGTCCTTGAGCCGCGCTTCCAATCCGTTCTCGTCGACGATGCCGCCGCGCGCCGTGTTGACCAGATAGATGCCGTGCTTGAGCTTGGACAGCACCTCTTCGGTATACATGCCGATGGTCGATTTGTTTTTCGACAGATGGATGGTGAGGATGTCGGATTCCGCCCATAGGGTGTCGGCGTCCACCGGTGTCACGTTGTATTCCTTGTAGAAATCGGCGTAATCGTTGCGGTCGCTGGCGATGATGTTGACGCCGAAGGGCTGCAGGTATTTGACGACTTCCTTGCCGATATGGCCGCAGCCGTGGATGCCCACGGTGCGTCCGCGGATCAGCATGCCGTCCTTGCCGGTGCGCGGCCATTCGCCCGAGCGCAAGATGGTGTTGGTGCGGTTGACCTTGCGGATCAGGTTGATCATCAGGCTGACGGCCAGTTCGGCGACCGACTCCTTGTTGATGCCCGGTTGCCACCAGACCTTGATGCCGTGACGCTTCATCACCTCGGCGTCGATGTGATCGAGACCGGCCGAGGGGCAGGAAACGGTTTTCAGGTTGGGCAAGGCGCTGATCACCTCTTCGGTGAAATACGGGAAAATGCCCGGGATGATGATCTCGACGTCCTGGCAAAAGTCGACCAGATCCTCGGGGCTGATGGGCATCGGGCCTTCCCAGAACTTGGTGTTCGGATATTTGTCGAGGAGTTCCTTCTCGATATGGGGCAGGAACTTGAAGAAGGGATTGAGAACGGCGACGCGCGGCCCGGTGTCTGACATGGAACTGTCCCCTGGAGATACTATGTTTGTTGGGAGGCGATACTGCCTAATTGCCTGGATTAAGCCAATTTTGTTGTCCCGGGGCAAACGGGATTCTAAGGTTCGGCGCCCGCGGTCCGGGCAGCGGAATGAGAAACTGAAATAGACCTATGCTCGTTGATAGCCACTGCCATCTGAATTACCCGCCGCTTGCCGAAGATATCGATGGCGCGTTGGCGCGCGCCCATGAGGCGGGCGTCACCCACATGCTCAATATCTCCACCCGGCTGTCGGAGTTCGAGGCGGTGCGGGCCATCGCCGAGGAACACGCGCATATTTACTGTTCGGTCGGCGTTCATCCGCACGAGGCGGAGGAGGAGGGCGACGTCGCCCTCGACAAGCTCATCGCCCTCACCGAGCATCCCAAGGTGGTTGGCATCGGTGAAACCGGTCTCGATTTCTATTACGACAACAGCCCGCGCGATCTGCAGGAAAAAAGCTTTCGCACCCATATCGCGGCGGCGCGCGAAACCGGCCTGCCGCTGATCATCCACACCCGCGACGCGGACCAAAAGACCATCGAAATTCTCGGCGAGGAGCAGAAAAAAGGCGCGTTTCCGGGCCTGATCCATTGCTTTTCCGTCGGTCAGGAGGTGGCCGATGCCGCTCTCGGCCATGGCATGTATATCTCCATTTCCGGCATCGTGACGTTCAAGACCGCCGAGGCGCTGCGCGACACCGTGCGCACCGTGCCGCTCGAACGTCTTTTGGTCGAGACGGACGCGCCGTTCCTGGCGCCGGTGCCCATGCGCGGCAAGACCAACGAGCCGTCCTTCGTGCAATACACCACGGCAAAAGTGGCGGAACTCAAGGACATGTCAGCGGACGAACTGGCGGCGGCGACCAGCGACAATTTCTTCCGCTTGTTTTCCAAGGCGGCGGCTTAAGGGCCTTTCCGGATATGAAAGTCACCATTCTCGGCTGCGGCCATTCCGGCGGAACGCCCATGATCGGCGGCATCGGCTGGGGCAATTGCGACCCCGCCAACCCTAAGAACCGGCGTACCCGGCCGTCCATTCTGGTGGAAACCAATACCGCGCATATTCTGGTCGATACCTCACCGGACCTCCGCGAGCAGTTCCTGGCCGCCGATATCCGCCGCGTTGATACGGTGTTGTTCACCCACGCGCACGCCGACCATCTCCACGGTATCGACGACCTCCGGGCCATTAACCGGGTCATGAAAGCGCCCATCGAGGCCTATGCCGACGCCAAGACCTGGGATGAAATTCGGGAGCGTTTCGAATATACGCTGACGCCGCTGCGCGAAGGCTCCAAGTTCTTCTACAAACCGGTTCTGGTGCCGCACGAGATCGTACCCGGCGAGACCGTTCAGATCGGCGGCATGCCGGTGACGGCCTTCGAGCAGGATCATGGGGTCGCGGGCACGTCGCTCGGCTACCGCATCGGCGATCTCGGCTACACGACCGACGTCGTCGATATGCCCGAGGACGGCTTCGGGATATTGGCCGGGATCGACACCTGGCTCATCGGGGCGCTGATGGACGATCCGCACCCGACCCATGCCCATGTGGCCAAAGTTCTGAGTTGGGTCGAGAGGGTGGGGCCGCGTCAGGCGGTGCTCACGCATATGAGCAATCTCCTCGACTACGACGCGCTGGCGGCGCAATTGCCCGACGGCGTCGCGCCGGCCTATGACGGGCTGGTTCTCGATATCCCCAGCTAATTATTTCAAAATTTATCACATAATGAATGGCGTTTAGCCCATTGAAATGTCGCGATATTCCATTTCGATATCTTTTAAATACATAATATATATTATGCGACATAATGATATGGCCAAAGAAGGCTGAGGCGGCAAATCGGGGCGCACTCCCTCGATTGCAAATCTTCGGAACCGAATACAATCGCCGCTCGGTAGATTTTATGTTTCCATTTTGTTCTAGTCTGGCAGATGGAGACTGACCCCACCTACAGACAGTTCCGTGAGGCATTGCGCGCAGCCTTGCCGAAGCCGCTCAGGACGAAAATGCAGGATCATGAGATCGGCGGCTTCGCTTACCGCGTCTGGCGGACACTGCGGGCCCGCCGGCTGAAGGTCGTGTCTCTCGGCTCCCTCGGCAGCTTCGATCACGTCCAGCGCGGTCCCGACGATCCCGACCGTTGAGAACGAAACACAGGCGAGTTACCCTTCCCTCGTGAGCCCAAGAAACAATAAGGCGAAAATCCCCGAACCGCCGCCCAATGTCGCGGCCGTGTTCGAGAGCTATCCCGCATCCGTTCGGAAGAAACTGCTGGCCGTCCGCAAGCTGATCTTCGAGACGGCGGCCAGGACCGATGGCGTCGGTCCGCTCACCGAGACCCTCAAATGGGGCGAGCCGTCCTATTTGACGGAGACATCCAAAAGCGGCAGTACCATCCGGCTCGGCCCGGTGAAAGAGTCATCCAATCAGTGCGCGGTCTATTTCATCTGCACAACTGATCTTTTGGACAGTTTCCGGACGCTGTTCGCGGATGACCTCGTTTTCGGCGGCAACCGGTCGATCCTGCTCGAAACGGCTGAGCCTCTGCCCAAAGGTCCGCTGGCGAGCTGTCTGGAAATGGCGCTCACCTATAAACTCAGGAAGAAAAAGCGCAAATAGCGCCCTCGCCCGCTATTTTGGCCGCTTGAATTTGCTGCGCGCGCTTTCGACCTGGGCGTGGATGACGCAATCGGGGATGTGATCGTTGATGAGGCCCATGGCCTGCATAAAGGCATAGACCGTCGTCGGGCCGACGAATTTCCAGCCGCGCTTCTTGAGATCCTTGGAAATGGCGACGGATTCCGCCGTGGTCGACACCGTCTGCGCCTCGGCCTGGCCCTCGGTGCCGGGCTCGAAGCCCCAGAAATAGGCGGCGAGCGAGCCTTCCTGCTTCACCATCTCCTGGGCGCGTTGAGCGTTGTTGATGACTGCTTCGATCTTGCCGCGGTGGCGGACGATGCCCGCATCCTTGAGCAGGCGTTCGACGTCGCGCTTGCCGAAACGTGCCACACGATCGAAATCGAAGCCCTCGAAGGCGGCGCGGAAATTCTCCCGCTTGGCCAGGATCGTGCGCCAGCTCAAGCCCGACTGAAAGCCCTCCAGGCACAGTTTCTCGAACAGACGGCGGTCGTCATCGACCGGGAAGCCCCATTCGGTGTCGTGATAGGGAAAAAATTCATCGACGGTTCCGCACCAGCCGCAGCGTGGTTTGCCGTCCGGCCCTTCTACTGTTTTGCTCATTGCGGGTATTCTTTTGTTGGGATCACGATGCCCGGATGGTCGTCCGCGCCTTCCGTCCCGTCAAGACCGCACGGCGGTTATCGGGTCACGTTGCTGACATACCCCTGGCAGTAGGCCCTTGGCAGAAAGTGGCACTTTACTGGAATGTCACCGTTTCGAGGGCGCGTTTGATCTTGTCGTCGCCCCAGGTATCGGGGGCCGCGGGGGCATCCAGGGGCGTTGCCAGCCAGGTGCCGTGCCCTTCTTCGGTGATTTCCACCGAACCGGCGCCGTTGGAGACGATGATCCCGCCTCCCCCCAGCAGGGCGAATTGCATCACCCCGTCGAGGGGGCCGCCCCAGAACTCGGTGCCGCGCACGCCGATGGAGGCGAATTCCGTGTCCATGCGGAACGGCTGGCCCGTGAGTTGGGCGATCTTGCCGGTGATGGCGCGGACCGTGCCGTCGAGCAGCCGTGTCGCCGCATTGCCGCTGTTGTCATCGAAGCGGTATTCCATGACGACGAAATTGGTACGCTCGCCGAGTGTGAACAGGCCGTCATCGATCATGCGCAGCTCCAGGCGCGAGCCCGCGCCCGTGGAGACCACGTCGCCGATGAGAATCTCCGCGCCGACCTTGAGGGGGCGTGGCGTCGCGTCCTGGATGGCGATGGCGCTGCCCTGAAGCTTGGCGACCGTGCCGGCGACCTTTTTCTCGAGTTCTTGGGCGGCACCGGGCGAAACGAAAAGGCCGGCACTAAAAATTGCGCCAAGCAGGCTCAGGAAGGAACGGCGAGTGATGAACTGCATCTGTTCGAGTCTCCGTAAACACGCCCGTAAATACGAATAACCCTCCCCGTTCGGTTCTTGTCGGCCTGATGGGCCTGTTGGCGGGAGTTTACCCGCAATCCCTTAGCGGTGCATGAAATTCCCAAGAAAAGCGTGCAAAACAGGTGCTTCCCGCGATTTCGAGTGCTACGGTCCGAGGCCATGAACGAGCCCAAGATCACTCAATTGACGCGAATCATGGCCAAGTTGCGCGACCCGGACGGCGGCTGCCCCTGGGATGTGGAACAGACGTTTGCCACCATTGCCCCCTACACCATCGAGGAAGCCTACGAGGTCGCCGACGCCATCGATCACGGCGACATGGCCGCCCTCAAGGACGAGTTGGGCGATTTGTTGCTGCAGGTGGTCTTCCACGCCCGCATGGCCGAAGAAGCCGGCGCCTTTGCCTTCGACGATGTGGTCGAGGCCATTTGCGACAAGATGATCCGCCGCCACCCGCATGTGTTCGGTGACGTCAACGTCGGCTCGGCCGAAGCCCAGACCGTCGCCTGGGAGGAACAAAAGGCCCGGGAGCGGGCTGAAAAACACGCCGAGACCGGTACGGCGGAAACGCACAGCGCCCTCGACGGCGTCGCCAAGGGGCTGCCCGCCCTCCTCCGCGCCTATAAGCTGCAGCGCCGCGCCGCACGGGTCGGCTTCGATTGGCCCGACGCGGCGGGAGCAGCCGACAAGTTGCGCGAGGAACTGGCAGAGCTGGAGGAAGAAATCGCCCATCACGCGGACGGCAACGGCAATGCGGCGCATCTCGAGGACGAGATCGGCGACGTGCTGTTTTCCGCCGTCAATGTGGCGCGCAAGCTGGAGATCGATCCGGAAACGGCGTTGCGCCTGTGCAACGTCAAGTTCGACCGGCGCTTCCGCCGTGTCGAGGCCCTGATGGCGGAAACCGGGAAATCCGTCGAGGACGCCAGCCTCGACGAGATGGAAGAACTGTGGCAGCAGGTGAAACGCGAGGAATTGGGCGGTTAAAGCCTTAATCTCCGGGCATTATTGAACTCTTCCCTTCTCGCTCCCCATATCATTGGCATGAGCCTGACACGCTATGCCCCCCTCAAATATGTGCGCCAATATGCACGTTTGACCGCCTCCATGGCGGCCGTGCTCCTGTGGCTGAGCGGCTGCTATTTCCCGGCCAGCTTCAACGCCGATATCGAGCTGTCGCGCAACGGCTTCTATAAAATGACCTTCGACGGCTATGTCGTCGATCTCGGCCTCTACGATCAGCTGGCGCGCGGCGAATTGAAGCCGGACACCAAGGACACCCGCGAGCGCATCCAAGCGACCCTCACCGATTTCCAGCGCGACAGCGCCACCAAGGAAATCAGCTATTACGGCCAGGGCGCCTTCAAGGTGCTGTGGACTCGCTCCGGCGACATGGTGAAGTCGAAATTCGTGACCTTCGTCCGGCGCAACGAGAAGATGCTCTCCATCACCTACGATCCCAAGGACTACACCATGACGGTGCGCGGCACGGTGCTCGGCGCTGCCGACCGCGAACGCCTGACCAATATGGGTGTCGGTATGCAAGGTGTCCTGCGCGTCCAGACGGACGCGCCGGTGGTGAGCCACAACGCCACCAACACCGTGGCCAAGGGCGATGTCAAAATCTACGAATGGACGATCCAGTCCGTGAACGACCCGGCGCCGCAGATGGTGGTTCGCCTCCGCTAACCCGCCGGTTTGTTGCGCGTCAGCCTGCGGATAAGGCTCGACGTATCCCAACGGCCGCCGCCCATGGCCTGAACCTCCCGATAGAATTGATCGACCAACGCCGTCAGCGGCAGCAGCGCGCCGTTGCGCGAGCCTTCGTCGAGGGCGATCCCGAGATCCTTGCACATCCAATCGACGGCGAACCCAAAATCGAATTCATCGTCGATCATGGTGTTGCCGCGGTTTTCCATCTGCCACGATTGCGCCGCGCCCTTGGAGATGACGTCGACCACCTGTTTGCCGTCAAGCCCGGCGCGGACGGCGAAATTCAATCCTTCCGACAGCCCTTGAACGACACCCGCGATACAGATCTGATTGGCCATTTTGGTTAGCTGCCCGGCGCCTGCCCGTCCCATCAGGGTGACGGCGCGGCCATAGCATTTCATGACCGGTTCGGCCGCCGCGAAGGTTTCACCGTCGCCGCCGACCATAACGGTCAGCGCGCCGTTCTCGGCCCCTGCCTGACCACCCGACACGGGCGCGTCGAGGAAGCCGATCCCCTTCTTTTCCGCGGCATCCTCCAACTCGCGGGCGATCCCCGCCGAGGCCGTGGTGTGATCGACGAGAATACCGCCACCGCCCATACCGGCGAGCACGCCGGTATCGCCGTAGGTGACGCTGCGGATATCGTCGTCATTGCCGACGCACATGAACACGATGTCGGTGTCGACGGCGGCATCCGCCGGGGTCGCGGCCTTCGCGCCGCCGTATTCCTTCGCCCAGGCCTCGGCCTTGCTTTGCGTACGGTTGTAGACGCAGACGTCATAGCCTGCCTTGGCCAGGTGTCCTGCCATGGGGTAGCCCATCACCCCAAGACCGATGAAGGCTACTTTGGTGTCGTCGGCCATGTTTCTTCTCCCCGGTTTATTCGTTGCTTCATGCAAGTCCTAGCAGATCGCATGAAATCCCGGAAGAAGAGAGGCGCTACAGAACGATGCTTTGGGGATTAAGGATATCGCGGAGGGCGTGCCAGTGGTCTTCATTGGGCGCGAGCAGCAGGCGCGCCTGGCGTGGCGGGATCGGTTTGTATTGGGTTTCCGTATCGCTGAGAGCGCTATAGCCGCCGGCCTCGCGGTGGATGAGGATGCCCGCCGCATGGTCCCAGGGTTTCAACAGGCCATACTCGGCGAAATGAATGGTTTCGCGGGCCAGCGCCATATACTCCTGCCCCGTGCAGCCGTAGCGGACGAAGCTTGCCGGTTTCTCTGGTTTGCTGTGTTTCTCGAAGATCTCGCGGCGCTTCTTGCCGATCGACCCAACCATATCGGTAAACGCCGACGCCTGCCCCGTGACGGTCAACCGCTTCTTGTCGCGCCCCTGACATTCCCAGGCACCCTCGCCCGCTGCGGCCGTGACCGTCAAATTCTTGATCGGATCGTGGATCCATCCGGCGACGGTCTCGCCGCCCCTGCAATAAGCGACGATGACGGCGAAACATTCCGACCCGCCGGCGAAATTGCGGGTACCGTCGACGGGATCGATGATCCACACGGGCGCGCTGCCGTGCAGTTCGTTCATGATCTCGGGATGTTCCGAGGCGGCCTCCTCACCGACGACGACGCTTTTCGGGTCGAGCGACAGCAGCGCCTGGGTCAGTTTCTTTTCGGCCTCGATATCGGCGGCGGTGACGATCTCGCCTTGCAGCTTATCGCCGATCTCATGGTCTTCGAGCTTCCGGAAGCGGGGCAAAATCTCGGCCTCGGTGACCTCGCGGATAAGCGCGGTCACCCGGTCCATATCGGGAAGCTTGTGTTTGGCGTGCATAATATCCGGTCTTTTAGGGCGCGTAGATCTCGCGGTCCCGTTCGTAGGCCGCGGCGAACAGATCGACGAGTCGCGCCGCTTCGTTGTTGAAATCGGCTTGCTGCATGAGCGCCTTGGTGACGTAGACGGCATAAGTGACCGCTTCGCCCTTGCCGCGCAAGCCTTGTATCTCGGAGAGTTCCTCGAGGTATTCGTGGATCTGTTTGCGCGCCATGATGTTGAGCTGGCGCTTCACGTAACGGTTTTTACGCCGCCACTTCTGCTGGGCTTCGCCGGTTGCCATAACCTATCTCCAACCACTGGTGAGGTGGTCCCGTTGCCGGGTGAACTTCTGCCGTTTTTTGAATTCTACTAGTAGATAGGGCGCCGAATCATCATTTCAATGCTTCGCAGCCTCACCGATTCGGGAAAAGAATCGGCGCGTTTCAGCCGAAATTCGAAAAAGACAGGAAATTAGGCCGGAAATCTAAGAATGAATTCTGCGCCGCTCGAGGCGCGCGGCGTCGGCCGGATCGAGCCGCACCCGCAGTTCGACATTCTCGTCCGAATCCTGACGGTCGAGAACCTCACCGTGCTGGTAAATCCACGACAGGGTGGCGCCATCAGACCAAGCGACGGTGACCGTCAATTCGCGCCGCTGCGCCGACAGAACTTCATCGAGGGCGGTCAGCAGTTCCGTGCACCCTTCGCCGGTCATGGCGGACACGAGCACGACCTTACGATTGCTGCGCTGGGCCCGGTTCATGAAGGCGATGCGCTGTTGCGGATCCAAGAGATCGGCCTTGTTGAGCACTTCGATCACGATTTCGTCGAGCCTTTCCTCAAGGCCGAGACCGATCAGAACCTTCAACACGTCCTCTTTCTGCGCCTCGCTATCGGGATGGCGGGCATCGCGAACGTGGACGAGCACGTCCGCTTCGACGACTTCTTCCAATGTCGCATGAAAGGCATCGACCAGTTCGTGCGGCAGGTCCGAGACGAATCCCACCGTATCGGACAAGATAATGTCCTTTCCCGACGGTAGCTTCAGGCTGCGCATGGTCGGATCGAGGGTGGCAAACAACTGGTCCCGCGATACCACTTCGGATTCGGTCAAGGCATTGAAGAGGGTCGATTTCCCGGCGTTGGTATAACCGACCAGCGCGACCACGGGATACGGCACGCGCTTGCGCGATTCACGATGGAGCTGCCGCGTACGGCGGACGCTTGCCAAGTCCTTTTTGAGGCGGACGATGCGTTCGTCGATCATGCGCCGGTCGGCTTCGATCTGAGTTTCGCCGGGACCGCCCATGAAGCCGAAGCCGCCGCGCTGTCGTTCCAAGTGGGTCCACGACCGCACCAAGCGGCTGCGCTGGTAGTTGAGCGCCGCCAACTCGACCTGGAGCGTGCCTTCCTTGGTACGTGCCCGAGCGCCGAAAATCTCCAGGATCAGTCCGGTCCGGTCGATAACCTTGCAGTTCCAGGCGCGTTCGAGATTGCGTTGTTGGACGGGGGTTAGCGTGGCGTCGATGACGGTGACATCGATGTGCCGCGCCGCGATTTGCTCCTTGAGACGCTCAATAACGCCCTGCCCCAGCAGCGTTGCCGGACGCGGCTGCGCAAGACCGATGATTTGGGCGTCGACGACATCGAGCTCGATCGCTTCGGCAAGACCGACCGCTTCGTCCAGGCGCGCTTCGGGGGACCGGGACGCTTCCGCGGCCTGTTTCACATACGGATGAACGGCGAGACAGCGTCCAACGGTGGGTCGGATGTCGTCGCGTGTATACAGTCTGGATTACCTGTCGGGTTAGCCGGCTTCCGCGGAGGCCACTTCCGCCGTTGCGGCAGAGCTTTCCTCCTTGTCCGGCTCGAAGAGCTGGATGGGGCCGGATGGCATGACGGTCGAAATGGCGTGTTTGTAAACCAACTGGGTATGTCCGTCGCGGCGGAGCAATACCGAGAAGTTATCGAACCAAGTGATAATGCCTTGAAGTTTGACGCCGTTCACCAGAAACACGGTGACGGGGGTTTTATTCTTACGGACGTAGTTCAGAAATACGTCCTGAACATTTTGAGATTTTTCTGCCGACATTTCGTCCCCCTGAGTTTAGTTATCCGCTGTTATTGATTTTAAGTCGCTTATGCGCCAATCAATAGTAAGGGCCAAAAAATTTCTCCCGAAAGGCATTATCATACACTCTTCCCCTCAGCGGAAGGTCATTTCTTATAACAAAGTAATTCTACTTACTAACTCATTGCAAGTCCTCACATATGCGGCGGGCTCAATATTGTTCAAAAGCTCCGCCGAGAGAGGCGATTCGCGGACCAGAACCGGCACGCATTTGCTGGCCGCGGCAAATTCCATGTCGATTTCCGTATCGCCGACGTACCACACGCCGTTTCCGGTATTTATGCCGCTTCCCGCCAAGGCCATGTTCATGGGATCGGGAGCCGGTTTGTCGTGCGGCGCGTCCCCTGCCCCGATTGCCGTCGGGAAATAGCCAGCCCATCCGAGATGCGCGATCTCCGCCCGCAGAAGCGCCCCTTGCTTGTTGCTGACGACGCTTTGGTACACGCCTTGCGCCGCCAGCAATCGCAACAATTCCTCGGCACCGGGCTTTATCTCGATACGCTTTAGATGATTCTCATTGATGTGATCGTAGAAAATCCGCCCGGCTTCCTCCCAGCGGTCGCCGAAAAGCTCGGGGAAACTATCGCGCATGGACTTTCGCACCCGGACGAGCGTTTCCTCGTATGTCCAGGGCTCATGACCCATGGCTTTCAGTGTTACATTGAGCGCGGCATGAATGGTCGGCCAGCAATTCACCAACGTGCCGTCCCAGTCGTATACGACCGCTTGCGGGCGTGTCAGCCGGCTCATTGCCCCCTTTCCGTCCCGGCGCTTGCCATTTCCGGCGCGCGGTTCATGTAAGCGTCGTAAGCAAGGCACAAACGCCGCGTGATATCGCCGACTTCCCCATCGCCGATCTGCGTGCCGTCGATATCGACCACCGGTTTGATCAAGGATGTCGAACTGGTGAAAAACGCCTCCCGGGCGGCCTTGGCCTCTTCGACCGAAAACGGCCGTTCGACCAGCCTGATTTGAAGCTCCTCGGCAAGACCGCCGAGCGTTTGCCGGGTAATACCGCCGAGAATTTCCTCATCCAACTGACGGGTAACCAATTCGTTGTCCTTCGTCACGATCCACGCGTTCGAAGCCGTTCCTTCGGTCACCATGCCGTCGTCATCCATCAACCAGGCTTCGGCGGCACCGGCATCTACCGCTTTTTGCTTGGCCAAAACATTGGGCAGCAAGGAAACGGATTTGATGTGGCTCTTCTTCCAGCGAATATCGGGCAAGGTGATTACCGAAACGCCTTTTAGCGCGTGCGCGGGCGGTTGCCATGTCATATGGCGCGCGGTGACGACAAGCGCGCTGTCGGGGTGCTCGGGAAAGGCATGGTTTCGGGGCGCCGCGCCGCGCGTGATCTGCAGATAGACGCTGCCGTTCCGAATCCGGTTGCGACGCAGGACTTCGCGGATAATGAAACGCAACGTGGCGTCGGTTACCGGCGCGTCAATGCGCAACGCCTCCAGGGATTTGCTCAACCGCACGAGATGCGGCTTTTCATCGACGAGATGGCCGCCGCGCACGGCAATAACCTCATAAACGCCATCGGCAAACTGATAGCCACGATCCTCGACATGGACGGAAGCGAGACGGTGCGGGACGTAGCGGCCGTTGACGTAGGAGATATTAGGCACGGGATCGGCCTTTTCGTGACACAAACACTGTTCTTAAAAGAATTCGAGCCGGACCGCGAACATCTTCTCGACCTGACGGACGGAATCACTTGTTGCGAACAGGACAATCCGGTCATTGACCTCGATAACCGTGCTGGAGGTCGGGGTAATGACCTCCCCGTCCCGGACGACGGAGCCGATGATCACCCCGTCGGGCAGATCGGCCTCCTTCAACGGCACGCCGACAAGGCTCGAGGTTTCCATGGCTTCGGCTTCGATCAGTTCGCCAAACCCCTCGCGCAAGGTGTGCACCCCGTGGATACGCCCGCGCCGCACATGCTGCAGGATCGTGGAAACCGTAATGTTGCGGGGACTGACGGCCACGTCGACCCCGAGAGAGGCGACGAGCGGCGCATAGGTGCTGCTGTTGACCAGGGTGATCGCCCTGCCGCTTCCCTGCCGTTTGGCCAACAGCGATGAGAGGATATTGGTTTCGTCGTCATTGGTGACGGCGACCACGGTTTCGGCCGTCGAAACGTTGGCCTCTTCCATGATATCGGCATCGAGGACATCCCCTTGCAGTACGACGGAGCGCTTCAAGGAACGTGCGACAGCCTCGGCGCGTGTTTTATCGTACTCCACCACCTTCAGATTGACGTTCGGGTGTTCGTCCTCGATCTCCTGAGCGAGGAACTGGCCGATATTGCCGCCGCCGAAAATCACAAGCCGGCGAGCTTCGGCCTCCTCATGTCCGAAAGCAGACATTGCGCGCGGTACGTGATCGGCTTTGGCGACGAAATAGACCTCGTCGCCGGGTAGCATTTCGTCGTCGCTGGTCGGCACCTTGGCTTCGTCGTCACGTACCAGACCGATGATGACGACATTGAGATCCGGGAAAAGCTGCGTCAATTGCCGGAGTGGCGTGTTGACGATCGGGCAATCTTTTTCGCACCGCACGCCGACCAATTTCACCGCTCCATCGACCAGGGTGATCATTTCAAAGGCGCCGGGGGCTTGCAGGCGCCGTGAAATGGCGCTGGCGACTTCCCGTTCCGGTGAAATGACCACGTCGATGGGCATGTGATCGCGGCTGAAAAAGTTCGCCCACATGGAATTGAGATATCCCTGTTGGCGGATGCGCGCGATCTTGGTGGTGACGTCGAATAACGAGTGGGCGACCTGACAGGCCACCATATTGACTTCGTCGGCTTGCGTTACCGCGATCAACAAATCGGTATCGGCGGCGCCTGCTTGGGCCAGCACCTGTGGATGGGACGCGAAGCCGGTGATGGCTTTGACATCGAGTTGATCGCCGATCTTGCGGATCAATTCCGGCGACTGATCGACGACCGTGACGTCGTTGTCTTCCTGCGCGAGGTACCGGGCGATGTTGAAACCGACTTGGCCGGCGCCGCAAACAATGACCTTCATCTAATTCAGCTTTCTGCCGTCCGGGCCCGATCTTCAGCCTGCACGCCAAGAGATTTCAGTTTGCGATGGAGCGCCGACCTCTCCATGCCGACGAACGCCGCCGTGCGCGATATATTGCCGCCGAAGCGCGTTACTTGCGCCAATAGATACTGGCGTTCGAAAATTTCACGGGCTTCCCGTAATGGCAGCCCCATGATTTCCGTATTGTCGTTCCCTAAACTCACTTTCGGGGTGGTGGACCGAAGCTCGTTGGGAATCATATCGGCTTTGATGGCGTCCGTACGTGCCCCCGGCGCCATAATAAGCAGCCGTTCGATGACATTGCGCAGTTCGCGGACATTGCCCGGCCAGTCGTAGGCCTGGAGCGTTGCGATCGCGTCCTCGGTGAGTGCGCGAGGTTGGGTCCCGGTAATCTTGGCGGTCGTCTGCATGAAGTAGTCTGCGAGGGCCGGGATATCTTCGCGATACTCACAAAGCGGCGGCACCTCGATGGGGACGACGCTTAGCCGGTAATAGAGATCTTCCCGGAATCTTCCGGCTTTCATCTCTTCGGCGAGATCTTTCGTCGACGCGGCAATGACTCGCACGTCTACCTCGACACGGGTGGCACCGCCTACCCTTTGGAACGTCTGCTCTTGCAACACGCGCACGATCTTGCCCTGGGTTTCGAGCGGCATGTCGGCCACTTCATCAAGAAACAGCGTTCCGCCGTGGGCCTGCTCGAACGTGCCGATCTCCCGGTTGCCGCCGTTCTCGGTCGCTTCGATGCCGAACAGACCGATCTCGAAGCCGTCGGGCTGCATGGTGGCGCAATTCAACGAAATAAAGGGCCCCTTTGTCCGTGCCGAATGCTTGTGGAGCAAGTGCGCGACCACGTCTTTACCGGCACCTGCCGGCCCGGTGATCAAAACCCGGCTATTGGCCGGCGCGACACGATTGATGGCCTGGCGGAGCTGATTGATCGCCACGGAATTGCCGACTAGCTTTACTTCACCCCCGGCCCTTTGGCGCAGTTCCTCGTTCTCCCGCCTCAAGCTGGCAGCCTCGATTGCCCGATGCGTCACCAATAGAAGGCGATCGGCGGTAAACGGCTTTTCGATGAAGTCGTAGGCGCCCAGGTTGATGGCTGCCACGGCTGTTTCGATAGTGCCGTGCCCGCTCATCATGACAACGGGAACCGTCGGATGCTCTTCTCGCAGTTGCTCGAGAATCTGCATGCCGTCGAGATCGCTGCCTTCGAGCCAAATATCTAGGAGCACAAGGCTCGGCCGCCGGGTTTCGATGGAATCAAATGCGGCGGTTGAATTCGAAGCCTGGCGGGTCTGGTGGCCTTCATCCTCGAGGATGCCGGCCGTCAGCATCCGAATGTCGGCTTCATCGTCGACGATCAGAATATCATGCGCCATGTGCCAAGGACTTTTTCTGGGCTTCTAATGTTTCTTGGGCCGCATCTTCTTTGCCGGCGCCGCTTTCGGATATCATGGCTTCGTCACGGTGGAAAATAAGCTCCACTATCGCCCCACCAAGTTCGTCGTTCTGCAATACCAGATCACCGTGATGATCTTCCATAATTTTCTTCACGATGGCGAGGCCGAGACCCGTCCCTTTCTCTCGCGTGGTTACATAGGGTTCGGTCAATCGATCGATCATGCCGGGCGGCAGCCCCTTGCCATTGTCATGAACGGTAATGGTAACCGCGTTCTGGCTTTCTTCCAACGACAGGGAAATCTGGGCCACCTTTTCCTGATCGCCGTTTTCCTCGACTCGTGCCGTCACCGACTCGGCGGCGTTCTTTAGAATGTTGACCAGTGCCCGTGAGATTTGCTGGCTGTCGCACCGAAACAGAATCGGCTCGGCGGTCAAATTGTCGAGATAAGTGATACTGTGAGACCGGTTTCGTTCAAGGAACAGAGCTTGCCGGCATAAGTCGGTCAAATCGACCATTTTGAATTCGGGCTGCGGCATGCGAGCAAATGCCGAGAATTCGTCGACCATACGGCGGATATCCTCCACCTGACGGACGATGGTTTCGGTGCACATGTCGAAAACGTCGGGATCGGAAACAATCTCTTTCTTGTAGCGACGTTTGAGCCGTTCTGCAGAAAGGCGAATCGGCGTCAGTGGGTTCTTGATCTCATGGGCAATCCGCCGTGCGACATCCGCCCAGGCCGCCTTGCGCTGCGCCGATACCAGTTCGGTCACATCATCGAACGTCACGACGTACCCGAGAATTTGTTCCTGCAGGGTTTCCGACGCAATCCCGGCAAGGAGAGTCCGTTCCCGGCCGCCACGGTAGACGGAAACTTCGCCGTGAGCCGCGCGGTGAGGTGAACGCATGACAGCCTCAAAGAGCGGGACCATTTCGGGCACAACTTCCGCGAAAGGCTTGCCTACGCTTGCCTCCAAATCCGTGGCAAGGAGTTCTGAAGCGGACCGATTGGGCAAGTGTACCCTGCCCTCCTTGTCCAGGCCGATCACACCCGCCGAAACGCCGCTCAGGACTGTTTCGGTAAATCGCCGCCGCTCATCCAATTCACGATTTGCTTCAACGAGACCTTGGCGTTGATTTTCCAGCTGCTCGGTCATCCGATTGAAGACGCGGCCCAACGTTCCGATTTCATCACTGCCGCCGCCATTGGTGAGGTCGACGCGCGCCGTTAGGTCCCCCTTTCGGATACGTTCCGACGCGGCAATCAAGTTGCCGATGGGGGTCGCCAATTGCGTTGCGACGGACCAGCCCGTCCAGACGGCGGCAAGCAGCAGCAATACAGCGACCAAACCGAAGATGAGGAGGAAACGAACCTGAAGTTCTTCGCGGCTTGCCTCCAGCTGGCGGTACTGTGCAATTGCGCCGCTGGCGGTGGATACGTGATCCAGTACCTGCGGCGCAATGAATCGTCCGACGATAAGATAAGCATCCACATAGGCCTCGAGCTTGACCCCGGCACGCACCCGGTCGTCTGAATCGGATCCGATGATTACGACATCCCCGGATCTGACTTGTCCAAAAACCCGCTGAAGGAAATCCTGCGTCGCCAGGTCGAAGCCCAATGAGAAACTCAACCCCGATCGGGCAATGGGGCGGCCCGCGCCGTCGACGACGAGGACCTCCGGCAGTTCTCGCACCAGCGCCTGCGTGGTCACGTATTCCTGAAATTGCCGGGCATTCCCGCGAAGCTGCGGGGCGGCACGGTTGAGATCATTGGCCATCGCCAAAGCATCGATGCGGATATTCTGCTGATGTTCGTGAAGATAGGCGTTGGCGACCGCCTGCGATTCGGTGACGGCCGTGCGTACCCGTTCACTAAACCAGGATTCGATGCCGAAGTTCAAAAACAGCCCCGAGAAAACGGCAACCAAGATCGCCGGGATGACGGCCGCGAGGCTAAACAGAACCACTAACCGGATATGCAGCCGCGTGCCGGCGGGCCCGATGCGGCGGCGCGCCCATCCCCGGACAATACGTCGGACGATCATGACGCCCAATGCCAACGCGAGAACCACGTCGACGTTAAGAAGGATGATGACGGTGGTCAGATCGGCATCGAGCGGTGCGAGGTCGGTCATCGCAACAATCGTCGCCGCGCCCGACGCGGCCAAGGTGACGGCAAGCAGCAGTTCGACAATCCGGTTTAACCGAACGCGCCGCATCCACACCTGGGCTTTCTTGAATTTGTAAGGGGCCCGGAAGCCTGCCATTACATCGATCCTAAATCATCGGTCGTCGGGCGATAGCCGTCTCGAATGCCGTCCGATCTTATCCGGCGGCGTATGTATCGCCGCAAGACAATTTACTTGGGGCTCTTTGTTACCGGAATGTTGAGATCGCGTATTTTCTTCCTTAGCGTATTGCGGTTGAGCCCTAATAATTTCGCCGCACGCAACTGATTTCCGCGGGTTGCGGCCAATGACAAGGATATCAGCGGCCGTTCGACCTCATTCAAGACCCGCTCGTATAGCCCCGGCGGCGGCAACATATTGCCGTGAGCTTCGAAATATTCCCGCAAATGAATTTCGACGGCGTCACCAATTCCGTCGCCGGTCTTGGCATTCTGGGGCGGTAAGGTCGATTCGGCGAGTTCCGCTTCGACAGCGTCCACTCCGATCGTCTCTTCAGAATAGAGCGCCGCCAGACGCCGCACCAAATTTTCCAATTCGCGCACGTTGCCCGGCCAATGGTAGGCCTGCATGCGTTCCAACGCGGCGTCATCGAGAATTTTCCACGGCAGACCTTCGTCTGCGCACTGCTTAAGAAAATGCCGGGCAAGCTCGGGAATATCCTCGCGCCGTTCACGTAAAGGCGGCATACGGATAGGCACGACGTTGAGGCGGTAGTACAAATCTTCCCGGAACAGGCCTTGCCGGATCAGCTGGGTAAGATCGCGGTGCGTCGCGGCGATAATCCGGACGTTGGTCTTGATGGGTGTGCGCCCGCCAACCGTGGTGTATTCGCCTTCCTGCAGAACCCGCAGCAGCCTGGTTTGCGCCTCGGGCGGCATGTCGCCGATTTCGTCGAGGAACAGCGTCCCTCCTTCCGCCTGTTCGAAACGTCCGAGTGCCCGGGCGGTCGCCCCCGTAAAGGCGCCTTTTTCATGTCCGAACAATTCGCTTTCGATCAATTCACGCGGGATGGCCGCCATGTTGATGGCAACGAACGGATGGTTTTTGCGCTTGCCGTACTCGTGAAGCGCCCGCGCCGCCAGCTCCTTGCCGGTACCCGATTCACCGCTGATCAATACCGTGAGATTGGTGCCCATTAGGCGCGCTAACGACCGGTAGACATCCTGCATGGCCGGGGAGCGGCCGATCAACGGCAGCCGCTCGTCGTCTTCTCGTTCGAGCTGCCCGGCTTGTGTGTCGGGGGCCGCTTCGAGTGCCCGTTTGACGACATTGATCAATTCATTGAGGTCGAACGGTTTTGGCAAGTATTCAAAAGCGCCGCGCTGGGTCGCGTTGACCGCCGTCATCAACGTGTTCTGCGCGCTCATCACGATGACACGCATATCCGGGCGGATTTTCTTGATGCGCGGGATCAGGTCGAGGCCGTTTTCGTCGGGCATCACCACATCGGTGATGACGAGATTGCCCTCGCCGTCACTCACCCATTTCCATAGGGTCGCTGCGTTGCCGGTAGTGCGGACGTCGTAACCCTGACGGCCCAGCGCCTGACTTACGACTGTGCGGATTGCGCCGTCATCGTCGGCAACCAATATGGTGGATGCGCTCATTGCTCTTGGTCCCTGGGTTTCAGGTTTCTAGTTGAATGTTTGTTGGAATTGTCGCCATGGGCAGCATGACGCGGAATACCGTCCGTCCGGGTACGCTGTCGAACTCGACGACACCGCCATGGTCATCGACCATTTTCGCCACCAATGCCAAGCCAAGGCCGCTCCCCTTTCGTTTGGAGGTCACAAAGGCGTCGAAGAGGTGATCCCGCATTTCCAGCGGAATGCCCGGACCGTTGTCTTGGACGCTAACCACCAACGGCAGATGCGTCCGCGTATCGGAACCGGCAATCGCGAACCGCACGCTGTGCTGATAGGCCGTGGTCAAGGTAATTTCGCCGCCCTTTTCCGGCACGGCTTCGGCGGCATTCTTCACGAGATTGAGGAAAATCTGCACGAGCTGATCGAAATTGCCGTCCACCGGCGGCAACGACGGATCGTAGTGTTCGACGATCCGTACATGACGGGCGAACCCGTTCACGGCGATCTTTTTCACCCTTTCCAGTACTTGGTGAATGTTGATCGGCGCGCGTTCCAGCGGCCGTCCGTCTGAAAACACCTCCATCCGGTCGACGAGCGCGCAAATGCGGTCCGTCTCTTCACAGATCAACCGGGTTAGTGTTTGATCTTCGGGTTCAGCGCTTTGCTCCAGCAACTGCGCGGCACCACGAATGCCCGAGAGCGGATTTTTGACTTCGTGGGCCAGCATGGCGGCCATCGCGGTGACCGACCGGGCGGCATTGCGGTGGGTCAGCTGGCGATCGATTTTATCGGCAATGGAGCGTTCGAAGAACGTCAGCACCACATGGTCCGGCCTGTCCGGTAGCGCCGTCGCTTGGACATTGACGTAGTGTTTGCGAATACGCGGCGATTCAAGCACCACACCATATTCGGACGCGGTAATGCCTTCCGCGCGGACCAAGGCGATCAAGGCGAAAACAGGGCTGTCCGAGGGAATGAAATCGGTCAACGGCACGTTTTGAAGCTGTGCCAAACTGGCGCCTAGAAATTGTTCGGCGGCATTGTTTGCGAATGTCACCTGGGTCTGGGCGTCGACCACCAGCACGGCACTTTCCAGCGAGTTAAGAACGCTTTCCGCGCCAATTCCGGTGGCCTGGCCGGCCTGGCTGGATTGCCCGGGGGGAAACGAGACAGCCAATTTACCTGATGCGCTACCGCTCACGCCGCCTCCCGGTCCATTACCGGATCATAAAAACGATGGATCGCGGTCCTGACTTTTTCTTCGTCCGTCAACCGATTGACGTGATCGCGGAAAGCGGCGGAACCGGGCAATCCCCGGCTGTACCAAGAAATATGTTTCCGTGCGATGCGGACACCGCGGTCAGTGCCGTGATGGCTTAAAATATCTTCATAATGCTCGAGGAGCGCTTTCTTTTGGGCGTCCGGGGACGGGTCTGCCAGGCGCTCGCCCGTTTCCAGATAGTGATTGATCTGGTTAAGGAACCAGGGCCGGCCATAACTGCCCCGCCCGACCATGACGCCGTCCGCGCCTGATCGCGTCAGCAGCTCTTCGGCGTCTTCTACCGAGTTGACGTCGCCATTGCCGATGACAGGAATCGAGACGGCGTCCTTGACCTGACGAATAAAGTCCCAATCCGCATGGCCTTTGTAGAATTGGCAGCGTGTTCGGCCGTGTACGGTCAGCATGCGGACTCCCGCCTGTTCGGCGATCCGGGCCAGCTGAGGTGCGTTGCGGCTCTGGTCGTCCCATCCTGTTCGCATTTTCAACGTTACGGGAAGATCGACGGCCTTCACCACCGCCTCGACAATCCGACCGGCGAGCAACTCATCGCGCATGAGCGCCGACCCTGCATGCCCCTTGGTGACTTTCTTCACCGGGCAGCCCATGTTGATGTCGATGATCGCCGCGCCGCGATCGGCATTGAGCTTCGCCGCTTCGGCCATTAGGTCCGGCTCGCAACCGGCAAGCTGGACGGCCATGGGGAATTCCTCGGCGCAGTTCGAGGACATTTTCATGGTTTTACGATTGGCGTAGATCATCGCCTTGCTGGCAATCATTTCGGAAATCACCAATCCGGCACCATGCTTCTTGACCAGCCGCCGATATGGCATATCGGTTACGCCCGACATGGGCGCAAGCAATACCCGGCTGTCCAGCCGAATGGGGCCTATTTCAATATTCATACTAGGAAACCATGCCAATTTTGCTCATTTATTAGGCAAAAAATCCACAAAAGCAATCGGTCTTTTGCCTAATGGACGAAAGTTAGGCGAGCAGAATGTCTGTGACGAACTTTACCCCCGGATATCCGAGGGAAAACAGCAAATAAGCCAACAAAACCAAACGTGCGGCGACCTTTCCCCGAACGCCCGTGCGGAAATGGACGATCAGAAGCAAGGCGACCACGATGAAGACTGCAATGGTTAAGACCGTCTTATGGTCGAACACCAGAATATCCCCGGTGGCGACATAAAGCGTTGCCATGCCGGTGGCGAGCCCTGCCGCCAGGATAATCTCCGCCGCCAGTAGGAGGCGGACGACCAGCCGCTCGCTGTCAGCCACCGACGGCAACAAGCGTGACAGCGCTGAGACCTTTTTCGCTTTCAGCGCGCGTTCCTGAAACATGGCGGCCAGAGAGGCCGTCGCTGCCACGGTAATCAAGCCGTAGGTGATAACCGAGATCGCGATGTGGGTGCCGATCCACGCCAACGGCACGTGGCTCTCGAGGGGCCTCGAGTGGGCCTGTCCCCATATGCTGGCCAAAATGGCAAGCAGCAATAAGTAAGGCAGCAGCAATGGCGTAAGCTTGGAGGCCGGATCCGAGATCGCGGCAACAACGATTTGAATGATCATGCAGACAACGACGGTGATCCAGAGCGCGGTGGAAAGGCCCGTCTGCCACCCGGCGGAGTCGCGGAAAAATACCCAGGCAGCAGGCCCAGCCAAGGCTACCAGCATGACCGACCAATAGACGAGGTCTCGCCGCGGCGGCTGCCGGAACGAGACGATCACCGCCGGCAGAAGCGCGATAACTGCCGTTAAATTGAGAAAGAGCGGGCTCATTTCCCCCAACATTGTCCGTCCCGGACCCGCGCCGGGCCCTTTGTGGTGAAGGACACATACGACGCCCGGATGCGCTTGGCAACCGAACGTACTCGCTCTAGTTTGCTTTCTCCTTGTAGTTTACCGAGACGCTGACGGCCTCATGAGCGGAAAACCGATGGAATGAACTGCGCGGCACTGATCGTTTCCGCCGGCCGGGGGCACCGGTTCGGTGGAACGCTTCCCAAGCAATATCGGACGATTGCCGGCGAGCCGGTCCTGCGCCGGACGGTCACCGCCTTTGCCGCGCATCCGGACGTAGATGCGGTGCGTGTCGTCATTCATCCGGATGACCGGTCTCTTTATGACGAAGCCGTCTCCGGCCTCGATCTGTTGCCGCCGGTGCATGGCGGCGCCGATCGCCAGGAATCGGTCCACCTTGGGCTCGATAGCCTGAAGGAGTTGGCGCCCGAGAATATCCTTATCCATGATTCGGTTCGCCCCCTCGTATCGGCGCAGTTGATTTCAGGTGTCGTCGAGGCGATTGGGCCGGGACGCGGCGCCCTGCCCGCTCTCCCCGTCGCCGATACCCTCAAACGTGCCGACGATCATGTCGTTGCCGGAACCGTTGACCGGACAGGCCTTTGGCGCGCGCAAACACCCCAGGGGTTTTGCTTCGCCGATATCCTGGCCGCCCATGAAGAGGCGGCCAAACGCAGCGAGGCTTTGACCGACGACGCGGCGGTTGCCGAACAGGCCGGTCTTACGGTGCAGTTGGTGCCGGGAGACGAGCGGAATCTCAAGATAACGACGGAGGACGATTTGGCGCGGGTCGAAGCATTCATGGAAGGCGGCACGGGCCTTGTCCGCGTGGGCACCGGATTTGATGTCCACCGGTTCGGCCCCGGCGATGCGGTGACGCTATGTGGCGTGCGCATTCCCCACAATGCCGGCCTCGTCGGCCATTCCGACGCCGACGCCGGCCTTCATGCAATCACCGACGCACTGCTCGGCGCAGCCGGCGCCGGCGATATCGGGGACCACTTCCCCCCGTCGGACGAAAAATGGCGCGACGCGCCATCCGATATCTTTCTCCGGCATGCCGCCGATCTCATCACCTCACGCGGCGGCCGTGTACTCAATGTCGATCTGACGTTGATTTGCGAGCGGCCAAAGATCGCGCCCCACCGCGCCCAAATGCGCGAACGGGTGGCGGAGATTTTAAACCTCGCCGCCGATCAGGTGAGCGTCAAGGCAACGACCACCGAGAAATTGGGTTTCACGGGACGCGAGGAAGGTATCGCCGCACAAGCGACCGCCGCCATCCTGCTGCCGACCCGCTAGTGCGGTTTCAGGTCCCAGATGTTTCTTCGGCAAGCCACGCCAGATAGTCGGGATTGCCGGCGCCGATGGCCAACTCGATGGCGCACGGCGTGGTGTAGCTGTGCAAATCGGTAATCCGGGCGATGGTTTTACCGACGAGGTCCTTGCGGGTTTTGACGATCATGGCAACTTCGTTTTCCCGCTCGATGGCACCCTGCCACCGATAGATCGATTCCATGTCGCCCAGGATATTGGCGCACGCGATCAACCGTTCGGCGATCAGCGCTTCGGCAATGGCACGGGCTTCGTCCCGTGTTCCGGCGGTGACATAGACAATGGACATGGTCATGGAGTTTCCCGTGCCTCCCCTTCCCGTCGGGCGATTTGGCGAATTAGGCAATCTACTCTACGATAGCGCGTGCCGTCACGTTCCACCCACAAGGAACGGATTGGAGAGGGAGGCAGGACCATGGATGCAAGATCCGATACGCTGATCGGCGGAACAAGACCGACGACGGTGCAGAAACGATGGCTGGTACGGGGGCTACGGCAACCCGGTGGAAAATTGCCGTTGTTCGATTCAGAAGGGCAAAGAATTAGCGCCCGAACGGTGCAAAGCTGCATCCGGCAAGGGTGGGCCGAGCCCTGGTTCGAGAATGCCATCAAAAGCGATTGGCTGGTTTGTAAGCTCACCGACGAAGGCCGGCGAGTCGCCCAACACCCCGACTAACGGCGGCCAAACGGGCCACAGACGGATATAGCGCCCGCACGGGCGCTTTTTTTTGGCCTAAAATCGGCTGTTTTCAGCTGTTTTCGAAAAAAAATTAACCATTGTGATGCGCATCACAGCCGGGATGCGGGCCGTCCCCTATGGTCACCATAGATTGCTCACTTGGAGTGATCGTCCCTTTACAGTTCCCTCAAGAGCAAACTATGGGTCGGCTTCGCCGGCCCTTCTTTTTTGCCGATTTTTGGGCGGGTGTCGGGATTCGGCCGGACGTCGAGCCTAGGCGTCGAGATAGACCGCTCCGTCGCGTACGAAGGCCTTCAGCGACACCAGCTTTTGCCCTTCCGCCGGGCCCCCGACGCAAGCACCATCCTCGATATTGAACAGAGCGCCGTGTTTCCCGCAGCGGATCAGTGTGCGGTCGCGATTGAAGAAGATGCCTGGAACCTGATCGATGAAGTCCTGGGCATGGGGGCACCAGTTGAGATAGGCGTAGACGGTCTCCCCTTTTCGAACAACGAATATATTGCGTTGCTTGCCGTCTACACGACCGACCATGGCCTTGGCATTGCCGTCTTCGATTTCGTCGAGGTCCACCAGTTTCTGTTCGGCCATTCCGGTACCAGCCTTCGTTGCGCGGAAAAGATTTTGAGAATGAATCGCGGCGCTTTCATTGCCGGAAAGGGTTCAAAAAGCAACCGGTTTTGAAAGAATAGGGCAAAAATAGACCGGGACACGGTGTACGTGCCCCGGTTTTATTTTGGTCGGAGCGGCGGGATTTGAACCCACGACCCCTACACCCCCAGTGTAGTGCGCTACCAGGCTGCGCTACGCTCCGTCAGATCGCTGCCCTCTTGATTTCAAAGCCGTGGGGCAGCGCGGGGCGGCACTATAATCGCCACGTCCTTGCCCCGCAACGCCATAAGACAGCTTATCGCGAAAGGTCTATTTCAAGAGACGTTTAAGCTCTTCGAGCTCTTTGAGGACGGCCCTAAGCTCATCCTTCTGCGCTTTGCCGAGCGCGGGCCCCTCGGTTGCGGGTTTCTTTGAGGCGGCCGCCACAGCCGTCTTGCTCTCACCGCTCCGGCCCGATTCCTGACGGAGGAGCTTCTGAACCCCTTTGATGGTATAGCCGTCATCGTACAGGAGTTGACGGATACGGCGCAGGAGATCGACGTCTTCCGGGCGGTAATAGCGTCGCCCGCCACCGCGTTTCATGGGGCTGATCTGGGAGAACTTGCTTTCCCAGAAGCGCAGCACGTGCTGCGGCAAACCAAGTTCGGTTGCAACCTCGCTAATGGTCCGAAAAGCGGCAGCCGACTTCTTGGCGCGTGGGCGGGGTGCGGTTGTTTCCGAGGATGCAGGCATTAAGCCGCGTCGTCGGCGTTACCGCCGCTAATGCGCGCTTTGAGAACCTGTGACGGGCGGAAAACCAGAACTTTTCTGGGTAAAATCGGGACTTCCTCGCCGGTTTTCGGATTGCGCCCAACGCGTTGGCCCTTGCTGCGTACCGAGAAGCTGCCGAAAGAAGAAATCTTTACCGACTGGCCCTTCGCAAGGGTGTCTGAGATTTTGGCCAAGACCGCTTCCAACAAATCGGCCGACTCGTTACGAGATAAACCGACTTCCTGGTAGACGGCTTCACTCAACTGGGCTCGTGTAATCGTCTCTCCGGCCATTTGGCGACTCCTCATTCCCGCACGGAAGATCAAACGTAACTCTGAGCGAGAAACGGGTCAATATCAAAGGGATGTCCGGCATCCCTAAAGTAGGAATTTATTGGTCGCCGGCAGCCGATCAGTCCTACCAGCGGACGAGCACGGCGCCCCAGGTCAGACCGCCGCCCATGGCTTCCATCAGAATGAGATCGCCATCCTTTATGCGCCCATCCCTGCGGGCCGCATCCAGGGCAAGAGGGATGGAGGCAGCCGACGTGTTGGCATGATCCTCAATGGTCAGGATGACCTTTTCGCGCGGCATCTTGAGCTTTTTGGCCGTGCTGTCGATGATCCGCTTGTTGGCTTGATGGGGAACCAGCCAATCGATATCGGAGGCACTCAGGCCATTCTTCTCCAATGCCTCCACGACCACTTCGGCTAAATTCGTGACGGCGTGTTTGAAGACCTCCTTGCCTTCCATTCGGAGATGGCCCGCATCGCCGGTCGAAGACGGCCCGCCATCCGTATAGAGCAATTCTTCATAACGCCCGTCTGAATGAATATGGGTGGAAAGGATGCCGTGGGGATGGTTTTTCATACCGTTTTTCAATTCGACGGCCTTGATGACCACGGCGCCGGCGCCGTCGCCGAACAGAACGCATGTGGCGCGGTCCTCCCAGTCGAGCAGCCGGGACATGGTTTCGGCCCCAATCACCAGAGCCGTCTTCGCCTGCCCGGCCTTGATGAAGCCGTCGACGACGGACATGGCATAGACGAAACCGGAGCAGACAGCCTGGACGTCGAACGCCGCGCCGTGGATAACGCCGAGTTTCGCCTGAATGGTAACGGCGGTTGCCGGAAAGGTCCGGTCAGGTGTTGTCGTTCCCACCACGATCAGATCGATTTCGTCTGCCGACACGCCTGCGTCTTGCAGGGCTTTTCGGGCCGCCTTCAAGGCGAGATCAGAGGTCGTCTCCCCCTCGGCTGCGATGTGCCGCCGCTTGATGCCGGTCCGAGAGGTAATCCACTCATCCGTGGTGTCGACTTTCTTTGACAGGTCGTCATTGGTGACGACCTTTTCCGGCAGGTACGAGCCGCTGCCGACGATCCGGGATATAAAGGTCATTGCGCCGCCGCTGTTTTCCGTTCCGGCTGCGAGGAAATAAGCCGTTCCATATCTTCTTTCAGGCGGTCATTGAATTTCCGCCTTACCAGATTGACCGCGACACCAACCGCATTGGCGAAGCCGATCGCATCCGTCCCCCCATGACTTTTTACGCAGATGCCGTTGAGCCCGACAAGCATTGCGCCATTATATTTCCGCGGATCAAAGCGGGCGCGGAAGCGCACAAGCGCCGGGCGCGCAATAAACGCACCGAGTTTGGTCCGCCAGGTGCTCATCAATTCCTCTTTGAGGAAATGACCGAACATGCGGACGGTCCCTTCCGCCGTTTTAAGTGCGATGTTGCCGGTAAAACCGTCGGTCACCACGACATCGACCTTTCCGGCGCTGACGTCGTCGCCTTCGACGAACCCGTAGAATTTGATGGGTAGCGGCGAATCCTGAAGGGTTGCGGCGGCTTTCTTGACCGCATCATTGCCCTTTAAGCCCTCGACGCCGACATTGAGAATGCCGATGGACGGCTGTTCAAGGCCGAGTTCGTTTCGAGCGAATACCTCCCCCATCACCGCGAACTGAACCAAGTCTTCCGCGTCGCATTCGATATTGGCGCCGAGGTCGAGCATGATGGCTGGTGTTGTTTCCGTTGGGATTGCTGTCGCGAGTGCGGGTCGGCCGATACCGGGCAGCGTTCTGAGTACGACCAACGCCATGGCCATCAAGGCCCCCGTATTGCCGGCGGACACAACAGCGGAAGCCTCGCCTTCCTTTACCGCGTCGATGGCAAGACGCATGCTGGTATGGCGCCCATTGCGCAAGGCAACCGTCGGCTTTTCATCGTTCGAGACGGCCTCCGGCGCGTGGCGAAGCGTGCAGACCTCGGACAATTGGGGCTTTGCATCAAGGAGAGGCGTCAACTTCTCCGAATCGCCGAATAGAAGGAATTCGACCCCTTCCAATTGCTGACAGGCGAGCGCCAGTCCGTCGACGATCATTTGGGGGGCGTTATCGCCTCCCATTCCGTCGATGGCGACGATGATCTTCTCATGCAATGGAAGGCCCCCCGGACCAAGCCGGAACTAGGCGATGGTGTCGATCTCGACCACTTCGCGGTCGTTGTAGAAGCCGCAAGACGGGCACACATGGTGCGGACGCTTCAACTCGCCGCAGTTCGGGCACTCGCCGCGCGCCTGGGATGCCAAGCTGTCGTGGGCCCGGCGCATGTCTCTGCGGGATCGAGAGACCTTCTTCTTTGGTACAGCCATTTTGGATGCTCTCGTACGTAAATTCTCGGATCACGGACACAATTCCGTTTGGGAGCGCGCTTTCTATACAAAAACGGCTGATGGGGCAAGCGGGTTAATCGGCGGATATTATCGCGATTTGCCCATTTAGCGGAACCTAGTTTTTGCCGGGCCTCAATTTGGCCAGGGCAGCAAAGGGATTCCGGCGCTCCACGGGCCGTTCCTGGGCGTCGGCACCCACGGTAAAGCCCTTGAATTCAGCCCCCGGGGCCCTTGGAAACGGGTCGATTTCAAGGCCAAGGCGCTCCGCGACCACTTCGCCGAGGTCGATTTTGCCGTCGACGATGGGCTCGGGCGGCTCCGGGGCCTCGGGGTCGATATCGACCGAATCGCCTTCCTCCTCCAAATGAACGGTTGAGGAGAAAATCGCCTCGAAGTCTCCCGCGATGGTGCTGCGGACCGGCTCCAGCGTCACGACGCACGTCTGGACCACGTCGGCCTCGAAATGGGCACTCAAATCGACGGTGACGTTTCCGGCAACCGGCCTGACGACAACCCGTGCGACGAACCTATCGAGAGCATCGAGCCCGAAGCGCGTCGCCAGCTTCGCCCGTTCCTCGGCATCCGCCTTGAGATCGAAGACCCGCTGCCCCGCCAATTCCGTCACCTGAATGGGCCGGGAGAACTCGGGAACCGGAACCTCAAACTCGGTCATGACGCGGTTTCCGGGCGCAGGAACGAGACGTGTCCGCCGGCGAGCTCGGTAAGATGCCAGCCTTCCGCAGCCGCGACCTGAGTTTCCAGATACGCCGCCATTGCATCGGTTTGGTCCTCACGAATTTCCGTCTTGCGGAAGAGGTTGCGTACTAACGCCGCTTTCGTTTCGGCGCGTCCCGCTTCCAGCGCCGCGTCATAGGCGGCCACGCGGCCATAAAACAGCGTAACCAGTTCCTTGATTTTGCGGCCAACGGATAGATCGCCAACGCCGATTTCCCGCAAATTCTGATCCATGTCCGCAAACATATGGTCGAATAGATTTTGGGAGAGCTTCGCCGCGGCCGCGCCCTCCTCCCGTAACCGGCGGAAAACCACATAGGCCAGCAAGACGATCATGTCGAAGCGGCCGTCAACCGTGTCGGGGACACCGAAATCCGTGTAAAAAACAGGCTGGCGCGCCTGCTCGACAATTTTCAGATAGAGATCTTCGGCGGCTTTGTCTCGCCGGTTAACCCCCAACATCTTCAAGATGTTCATAATATTACCGTTCCAATCGGGCCGGTCTTGTCATTTAGTTGATTGGCCGGTCCGGTCAATCACGCCCCCGTAAACGCCGCGAACCTCGGCGATGTTTCGGCGCATGATTCTCCGGACACCATGTGATATACAGCCCCCTTCCTATTCAGATTTTCGGCAAATTGCCATGTCAATTTTGAAACCTTTTCGACAATCGGCGGCTGAAGCCATGCCATACCGCCCCAATTTTCGCTCCAATCTGTGCTCTAGGGGGTGGCGTTTGGCCGTGTGTGGCCTGGCCATACTGGCCACTGCGGCCTGTACGGCGCGTATCGATACCCGGGGAAATCTTCCCGATGCTGACCTAATTGCCGACCTGGAGGTGGGGCACATCACGAAGAACCAGGTTCTGGACCTGATCGGTTCGCCCTCCTCGACGGCGCCGTTCAGCGGTGAAAGCTGGTACTATATCAGTGAGCGGACCGAGACCCTCGCCTTCTTCGAGCCCGAAGTAAAAGAGCGTAAGGTATTGGTCCTCCGTTTCGATGCGGGCGGCGTTCTCAAGGAGATGACGGCCCTCGATCTGACCGACGGCCGCGACATTCAGTTGGTTGAGCGGACCACGCCGACAGCCGGTAACGAAATCACCATCCTGCAGCAGATCTTCGGCAATATCGGTAAGTTCAACACCCCGGAAGGCGGCGGTGGCACCGTCGGACCGCAGACGCCTGGCGGCCGTTAAAAGCGAGCGCATTTAGACAAAGAGAAAGGCCCCGGACCGATGGTCCGGGGCCTTCTGCGTCACGTCATGTACGTGCCGTTATGCCGCCAGGATGGCCAGCAGCAGAATGGCGACGATGTTCATGATCTTGATCAGCGGGTTCACCGCCGGTCCGGCCGTATCCTTGTAAGGATCGCCGACCGTGTCGCCGGTCACCGCGGCGTGGTGGGCATCGGAGCCCTTGCCGCCATGGTTACCGTCTTCGATGTACTTCTTGGCATTGTCCCAAGCGCCACCGCCCGAGGTCATCGACAGGGCGACGAACAGGCCGGTAACGATGGTGCCGAGAAGCATGGCACCGACCGCAGCGAAGGCCGAGGCCTGCCCCGCAATCGCGTAGATCACGAAGTAGACGATAACCGGTGCCACCACGGGAAGCAGTGACGGGATGATCATCTCCTTGATCGCCGCCTTGGTCAGCAAGTCGACGCAACGGCCGTATTCCGGCTTGGCGGTGCCTTGCATTATGCCCGGGATTTCACGGAACTGGCGGCGCACTTCCTCGACCACCGAACCACCTGCCCGGCCAACCGCCATCATGCCCATGGCGCCGAACAGGAACGGCACCAAACCACCGATGAACAAGCCGACGACGACGAACGGATCGCTGAGCACGAAGCTCACTTCGACATTCGGGAACAGGAGACCGAGGTCCTGGGTATAGGCTGCGAACAGCACCAGCGCCGCAAGACCCGCGGAACCGATGGCATAGCCCTTGGTCACCGCCTTCGTGGTGTTGCCGACCGCGTCGAGCGCGTCGGTTGTCACACGCACTTCTGCGGGCAGGTCCGCCATCTCAGCGATACCGCCGGCGTTGTCCGTCACCGGACCGAAGGCATCGAGCGCCACCACCATACCGGCAAGCGCCAGCATGGTCGTCGCGGCGATCGCCAGGCCATAGAGACCCGCCGTCATGAACGACACGATGATACCGGCGCAGATAACCACGACCGGCAGCGCCGTCGCTTCCATGGAAACGGCAAGACCCTGGATGATGTTGGTCGCATGTCCGGTTTCGGAGGCTTTGGCGACGCTCTTCACCGGACGATGTTCCGTACCGGTGTAGTATTCCGTGATCCACACGATCAGTGCCGTGACGACCAGACCGGTAAAGGCCGAGATCAACAGATCCGTACCCGTGATGGCCAAGCCGTTGGCGGTGAAGGTCGTGTCGAGGCCGAGCTGCCAGTTAACCACCAGGGCGATCAGGATCGCCGAGATAATGGCGCTGGCGAAAAAGCCCTTATAAAGAGCGCCCATGATGCTGTTGCTCGAGCCGAGGCGGACGAAGAAGGTCGCAACCACGGACCCGATGATGCAGACGGCGCCGATGATTAGCGGCAGAGTCATCATGATGTCACGCTCGCCACCGGCGAAGAACGCCGCGCCGAGCAACATGGTGGCGACCACGGTCACCGCGTAGGTCTCGAACAAGTCGGCGGCCATACCGGCACAGTCACCGACATTATCACCCACGTTGTCAGCGATGACACCGGCATTACGGGGATCGTCCTCCGGAATACCTGCCTCGATTTTGCCCACCAGGTCGGAGCCGACGTCGGCGCCCTTGGTGAAGATGCCACCGCCGAGACGAGCGAAGATGGAGATCAGCGACGCCCCGAAGCCGAGAGCAACCAGCGCCTCGAGGGCGTGGCGGAGACCAGTGGCGGTCGTCACGTCGAGAATTTCCTTCAACACGAACCAGTAGACGGCAACGCCGAGCAGCGCCAAACCGGCAACCAGCATGCCAGTGATCGCGCCTGACTTGAAGGCAATGGCAAGACCGGCGGCGAGACCGCTGGAGCGGGCTGCTTCTGCCGTCCGCACGTTGGCGCGGACCGAAACGTTCATGCCGATGTAGCCGGCGGCACCAGAGAGGATCGCGCCGATAAAGAACCCGATCGCGGCAGTGAGCCCCAGCAGCCACCCGAGGATGATGCCGATCACGATGCCCGCAATGGCAATGGTTGTGTACTGGCGGTTCAGATAGGCATTGGCGCCTTCCTGAACGGCCGCGGCGATTTCCTGCATCCGCTCGGTACCGGCGGAAGACGCGAGCACCGATCGGATCGCGTAGACGCCGTAGAGCAGCGCCAATACGCCACAGGCAATGATTAACATCGAAACGTTAGACATACGGTCCAGTCCTTGTTTTGATTGACTATCTAGTGATGGGCGACCGCCCTAGTGTCCTCCACCGGGCGCAAAAGCGGGGGGAAAATGCCAGAAGCTTCGTCACAAGGCAACCGGATGCTGCCAATTAACTGAATCTGCCGTTTGGGGTGCCCACACGAGACGGTGGGCCGGATGTGGGAAGAGGCGGTCTACCGCTCGAGAATCGACTGAACCAGGACGTTGTCGATCTGGCCCTGCCCGACCGTCCTTTCCCCGATAATGACCAGACGCCGCCGGATAATGTCGAGATCGAGATCATCCCGAGTCTTCAGCATCCTGGGAATAAACCCATGCAGATCCCGGATAAATGCATCACTGATGCGGGGTAGCATCCTCAGCATCTCGAGACGATACTCATTCTTGGTCTCGATCTGGATTTGCAGCTGGATGGACCCGGCGATTCGGTCCTTCCTTACGATCGGGATCACCAAAGGATCCAGTTCGATGAAGGCCGGGGCTTCCTTGTCGAAAGTCTCGAGTTTGGCTTCCGCTTCCGCCTGTTCCAGTTGGGTCATTTGAGGCGGCGGGGCGAATGGGCCCAATTTCAACTGCTGCATCACGGCAACGGCTGCGCCCGCGAGCAGAATGAAAAGAACGATGACTATGATCAGAATGCGCGGCATCGCCTATTCCCGGTGGGCCCGATGAGTGTTGGCGTGCCTCTTGATTGCCGGGCCGTGGAGGTCCCGGTTCATATGCCCGCCGAACGTACCGCTACAGTGATCTAGAAATGTTGATATCCGGTTGCCGCGAGGTCCATCGGCTGGCCGGTTGCGTCCGTGACAATAACGCTGTCCCCGTCAGTGATTGTGCCGGCCGGTGTCAGCGGCAGCCCGATTTTCTGAGATAACTCTTTGACTTTACTGTCGTTTTCGGGAGGTGCCGTAAACAGGATTTCATAGTCGTCGCCTGCCGAGAAAGCTTTTTGAAGCAAGGACGGTTGTTGCGTGATCACCGCCGTATAAGCTTCCGAGCGGGGAATGGCATCCGCCTTCAGGTCGGCGCCGACGGCGGAAACCTCGCAGATGTGGCCAAGATCGGCGACGATGCCGTCCGAGATATCGATGGCCGCGGTCGCCAGCCCGCGAAGTGCCGGTCCCAACGTGCAACGGGGCGTCGGCAGAAGAAATCGGCCGGCAAGAAACCGGCGGGCCTCATCGGAAATCTCTCCGAGGCTATCGTCACGCAGAATAAGGAGCCCCAAGGCCGCATCCCCAACCGTCCCCGAGACCCAGATCGTGTCGCCGATGCGGGCACCGCCACGGCGAAGGGATTGGCCCGCCGGAGTAGCGCCCATGGCCGTCACCGAGATATGCAGGCCGGCATCGCTCGATACCGTATCGCCCCCGAGCAAATGAATACCGAATTCCCGTTGATCGCGGCCAAGGCCGTCCGCGAAGGCCGCAAGCCATTCCGTCGTCCAATCATCGGGAAGCGCCAACGCGAGCGTATAGCCTATGGGCTTGGCTCCCATGGAAGCCAGGTCGGAAAGATTTACGCGGAGAGCTTTTCGGGCGATATCCGCCGTGTCCTCGGTTCCGAGGAAATGCCGCCGGGCCACCAGGGTGTCGGTCGTGACGACCAATTCCTCGGATGGGCCCAGGGATAGAACGGCAGCGTCGTCGGTGAGATTGAAAGCGCCGGGCGCACCGACCGACAAGGGCGCGAAGAACTGCCGGATCAGGTCGAATTCAGACGGTCTTGCCGTCACGGTCCGAGGGCTCCAGTTCCCCCTGCCTCAGGACATGCGCCAAACGGTCGAGAACGCCGTTGACCAGCGCGGGCTCCCGGTCGCTGAAAAAGGCATGGGCAAGATTGACATATTCGTTGATGACCACCCGTGCCGGCACGTCAGGCAGGCTGAACAGTTCGAAGACGGCGGCGCGCAGCAACGCATGAAGAAGCACGTCGAGCCTTTCGGCATGCCGGTCCTCGGCAAGCGCGCCTTCGATCATCTCGTCGAGTTGCCGCTTGTTGTGCTCCACGCCGCGAATGATTTGCTTGAACTTACGCCGGTCGGGCGTGCTCACGCTTTCGGTTTCGGGCAGCCCCTTCCACCGTTCCGCGAGAAACTCGAGAAGCACGGTATCCATGGAGGCGCCGGTAATATCGACCTCATAGAGCGCCTGAACGGCAGCCAAGCGGGCCGCCCGGGTGCCGCTTTGCCGGCCGCCGCTATTCGATCTTTCCGAGCCTGACGGTGTACTGGCTGCCATGGCCGATCCTTGTTCCGATTTCTTATTATTGGTTTGAAATGGCGTTGGTCTAGGCGGAGATGTCGGCAAAAGCGTGGGAGGACCGAATTTCAATCATCCGCAAGCAGGCCTCCGCCGCGCGGCCCCCGACGTTCCGCTGGGCCGTGTCGGCGCGCACCCACGCTTGGTCCCGGTTCTCACACGTCAGGATACCGAAGCCGTGCGGCATCATCAGGTCAATGGACATATCCATCAAGCCCCGGCTGACTTCGCGGCAAATATGGTCGTAATGATCCGTTTCGCCGCGGATGACGCAACCGAGTGAAATGACGCCGTCGTATTTAGCGAGACCGGAATCGTCCACCGTCGATGCATAGGCCATGGAAACGGCTGCCGGTACCTCGAACACGCCGGGAACAGCGATTCTCTCGAAATCGCACTCGGCATCCTCGAGAACGGTAGTCGCCCCCTTGACAAGCGCGTCGGCAATATCGTCGTAAAAGCGCGCCTCTACAATCAGGACGCAGGGTTTATTGGCCATAGAAATCCTCGCCGACAGGAATGCCCCGGCTGATGTTGATCTTGAGGGGGCGCCGTTCGGCAACCGTCAGCCCATACCCCTGCAAGCCGATAATGGTTTGCTGGGTATTGGACAGCAGGATCATCTCCTTGACCCCAAGATCGAGTAGAATTTGCGCGCCAATACCGTAGTCGCGCAGGGTCGGTGATGGCCGTCCCGTGGTCTCGAGCGATGCGCGGATACGTTCGGAGAACACGTTCGCTTCGGCGTTGCGGATCATGACGATGACCCCCCTGCCCTCGGCCTCGATCATTTCCATGGCCAGATGAAGCTCGAGGGTTTTCTCGGCCGAGAAAATATCGTCGAAGACGTTGAACGAATGCATCCGAACCAAAACCGGTCCGGGCGACGACGGGTCGCCCTTGACCAGCGCCAGCTGTTCGACGTTGGTCGCCATATTGCGGTAGACGATGGTGCGGAATTCATGGCCGCTGATGGTCTTGAGCGGCGCTTCGATGGATTGTTTGACGATCCGGTCGTTCTTGAGCCGGTAAGCAATGAGGTCGGCGATGGTGCCGATTTTCAAATTGTGCTTTTGCGCAAAGGCGACGAGATCCGGCATACGCGCCATGGTCCCGTCTTCCTTCATGATCTCGCAGATCACGCCGGACGGGTTGAGTCCTGCGAGACGCGCCATATCGATCGCCGCCTCGGTATGCCCCGCGCGGACCAGTACGCCGCCGTCCCGCGCCATCAGCGGAAAGACGTGGCCGGGGCTGACGATGTCATCCTTATTTTTGGTCGGATCGATCGCCGTCGCGATGGTGCGCGCGCGGTCAGGCGCCGAGATACCGGTACTGATTCCATCCCTGGCTTCGATGGAAATGGTAAAGGCCGTTTGATGGCGCGACAGATTGTCGGTCGCCATCATCTGCAATCCGAGCTCGTTGATCCGTTGTGCGGTCAGCGACAGACAGATGAGACCGCGGCCATGGGTCGCCATGAAGTTGATCGCATCGGGTGTCGCCATTTGGGCGGGGATTACGAGATCGCCTTCGTTCTCCCGCTCCTCATCGTCGACCAAGATAAACATCTTGCCGTTGCGGGCGTCTTGGATGATCTCTTCGATCGAGGACAGATATTCTGTGTGGGGCACGCGTTATTCCTTTCCCAGGAGGCGCGCAACATACCGTGCCAGCAGGTCGATTTCCAGATTTACCGGCATACCGGCCTCGATGCTGCCAAGGGTCGTGACCTCTTGAGTATGTGGGATGATATTGACGGCAAACCAGCCGTTATTAACCTCATTTACGGTCAAGGATATGCCATCGACCGCGACGGAGCCTTTCGGGGCAATATAGGGCAGGAGTTCGACCGGTGGCTTGATTTGGACCCGGATCGAGTCGCTTTCAGGCCGGATATCGTCTATTTCGCCCACGCCGTCCACGTGGCCGAGGACCATATGGCCGCCCAGCTCATCGGCGGCCTTGAGAGGGCGCTCGAAATTAACCGGGGTTCCCGCTTTCCAGGTGCCCAACGTGGTGACCCGCAGGGTTTCGCCCGAAACTGTCGCGGCAAACCACCCCGGCCCTTTGTCGATCACCGTCAGGCAGACCCCCGAACAGGCCACTGAGGCGCCCAACTCCAGGGTGTCCGTGTCGTAGTGCGTTTCGAATTCAAAGCGGGCGTCGGCGCCCTTCTCGACGCTGCGGACCGACCCCAGATCGCTGATAATCCCTGTGAACATGATCAGGTTATTCGTCTCTTTTTTCGTATGTTTCCATGATATCGGCCCCGACCGGGGTTGTCGCCCTCAGAGCAAACGCCGGCGCCTGCGCCAAGTTCTCCAGGCCGAATCCGGCGATCATCGCCGCCCCATCTCCGCCGATAATCTTAGGTGCCCGGAACGACACGATCCGATCGACAAGCCCGGCTTTAAGAAAGCCCGCCGCCACGCCGGCGCCTCCCTCGACCAGCACCCGTGTCAGCCCCCGCTCCCCCAGGGCAGCGGCCACGGCGACGGGATCGGGATGACCTTCCGCCGCCAGAACGCGGATGACGGTTACGCCGTTCGCTTCATAAGGCGCGGTCGCCTGCTCAGCGTGGCTATCGACGGTTATCAGCCACACCGGGCCGTCCTGCCCCGCCGACTGCACGAGCTTCCCGTCAATCGGCGTTCGGAGACGCCCATCAAGAATGATCCGAACGAGGCCGGTGGCGGCAACACCGGGCAGACGGCACGTCAGCATAGGGTCGTCCGCAATCGCCGTGCCGCTGCCGATCAGGATGGCATCATAGGTCAACCGCAGGAGATGCCCGGCTGCGCGCGCCTCGTCGCCGGTGATCCATTTGCTTTCGCCGCCGGCTGTCGCAATCCGGCCATCGAGAGACGTGGCCGATTTGAGGGTAAATAAGGGACGGCCCTCGATGATCCGCTTGAAAAAACCCGCATTGATCGCGTGCGCTGCCTCGCCGCCGGGCCCGACGATAGTTGCGATCCCAGCGTCTTTGATCCGGCGGATGCCGTCCCCCGCGGTGCGCGGATCCGGGTCCCCGGTCGCAACAACGACCCGGGCGACACCCGCCTCGATAACGGCATCGGCGCAGGGCGGTGTCTGGCCGGTATGCGCGCAAGGCTCCAGGGTTACGTATAAATCGGCCCCTTTGGCAGCCTCGCCTGCGCGGGCCAACGCCTCGGTTTCGGCATGGGGCCGCCCGCTAGGCTGTGTCCAGCCTCGGCCGACAATCCGCCCGTCTTTAACGATCACGCAGCCGACGGCCGGATTGGGCCAAACGTTGCCCAGTCCACGCCGCGCCAGCGCCAGGGCAGCGCTCATATAGGAATGGTCGGAAGGAATTATCCCGGGCGAGCCCAGTTTACTCGCCGCCCAATTTGACCACGAAGTCCTCGAAGTCCTTGGCTTCGCGGAAATTACGATAGACCGAGGCGAAGCGGACATAAGCGACCTGATCGAGATCGGCTAGCACATCCATCACGATCTCGCCGATGACCTTCGACGGAACCTCCGTTTCACCCAGGCTCTCCAAGCGCCGCTGAATACTGTTCACGATGCGCTCGATCTGCTCCTCGTCCACCGGACGTTTTTGAAGCGCTATCTTCAAAGATCGCGATAACTTATCGCGATCAAACAATTCTTTATCACCATCCTTTTTGACGACCATGATCTCCCGAAGCTGCACCCGCTCGAACGTCGTCCACCGGGCGCCGCACTCGGGGCAGTATCGCCGGCGGCGGATAGCGGCATTGTCTTCGGTCGGACGCGAGTCCTTCACTTGGGTGTCGTTATGACCACAGAATGGGCAGCGCATACATATTCGTCCTTGTTCGGCTCCGGGCCTTGGTACCTCAGAACCCGGGGTAGATGGGAAACTTCTTACACAGATCCGCAACCTTCGCCTTGACGGCCTGCTCGACCGCCGTGTTGTCCTCGGGGTTGGCCGCAAGACCATCCAGGACATCGCTGATCAGTTCACCGACCAACCGGAATTCGGCCGGGCCGAAACCGCGGCTGGTTCCGACGGGCGCCCCCAGACGGACACCGGACGTCACCGTCGGTTTTTCCGGGTCGAAGGGAATGGCGTTCTTGTTGCAGGTAATGTGCGCCCGCTCGAGGCTCTGCTCGGCCGCTTTACCGGTCAGTCCCTTGGGGCGGAGATCGACCAGCATCAAATGTGTGTCGGTTCCGCCGGACACGATATCGCAACCGCGCTCGGCAAGTACCGCCGCAAGTGTTTTGGCATTCTCGACCACATTCTGCCCATAGGCTTTGAATTCGGGGCGCAGTGCTTCGCCGAATGCCACGGCCTTGGCGGCCACAACGTGCATCAGCGGACCGCCTTGCAGGCCCGGGAAGACTGCCGAATTGATCTTCTTGGCGATGTCCTCGTCGCTGGTGAGAACCATACCGCCCCGGGGCCCCCGCAACGTCTTGTGGGTCGTGGTCGTGACCACATGGGCATGGGGAAACGGGCTCGGATGGGCACCGGCCGCGACCAGCCCCGCGAAGTGAGCCATGTCGACCATGAGCAAGGCACCGACTTCATCCGCAATTTCGCGGAATTTAGCGAAATCGATGATCCGCGGATAAGCGGAACCACCGGCAATGATCAGCTTCGGCTTGTGCTCTCGGGCCAGCCGTTCGACTTCATCGATGTCAATCTGTGCGTCTTCCTGGCGGACGCCGTACTGAACCGCGTTGAACCACTTGCCGGACATATTGAACTTGGCGCCATGTGTGAGGTGACCGCCGGCTGCCAGGGACATGCCCATCAAGGTATCGCCGGGTTGCAGCAAGGCGAGCAAAACACTCTGGTTTGCCTGCGATCCGGAACTCGGCTGAACATTGGCAAAGCCGCAGCCGAAAAGCTTGGTGGCGCGTTCGATGGCAAGCGTTTCCGCAATATCGACGAACTCGCAACCGCCGTAGTAGCGCCGGCCAGAATAACCTTCCGCGTATTTGTTGGTCAGCACCGAGCCCTGAGCTTCGAGGACCGCGCGGGAGACGATGTTCTCCGAGGCGATCAACTCGATCTGATCTTGCTGCCGGCCCAATTCCTTGCGGACGGCGGCATAGATTTCGGGATCACTGTCGGCTAGGGAGTCCGAGAAAAACGAGTCGTTCATAGCCCCCGCGTCGTCGGCATTGGCTAGTGGCATTTAGTTTTTTCCTCTCACTTGGTTATATATGTCCAAGAGTCTTTTTGGGCATCGGATAAAAAGCGGGGCCCCGAAATTACCCTCGGTGCGCCCCGCTCGGCGGCGACGTCAAAATATCCGATCTTCGCGCCCTCCGATACCACATATCGGCGGCAGGTGCCAGCCTGCTACCATAATTCGGGGAATCCTGCCCACATTGGGCGTCGGCCCCGATGGGAGCCGTCCAAAGCGGGCATAAACCGGGCTGATCCCGAGGCGCGCCGGCGGACCTGCCGACCGAGCTTCCTACATCGGAAGTCTTTGGTTTCGGCGCCGATTTACTGTGGCTTTACTATGTATTTTGCCATATTTGAGTTGTCCCCGTTTGCGATTGTCGCTACCGTCAAATCATCGTCGCAGAACGATTGTCACCACCATCAAACTATCCTTTACGGAATACAAAATCAGGGAGGGGGGTAAGACTCAATGAACGCGACAAGCGCGAATGACGCGTCAAAAAAAGAAATTCTTCGAATGGCTGTTGAAGTCGTTGCATCCTATGTCGGACGCAATCAGGTTCCGAGCAATCAGCTACCCGACGTGATCCATACCGTTTTCAATTCCATGACCAACCTCGACAAGAACGACACGGTGCTTCCCGAAGAAGAATTGAAGCCGGCCGTTCCGATCCGACGGTCCATCTCGCCCGACTATATCGTCTGTCTCGAGGACGGAAAAAAACTCAAGATGCTGAAACGGCATCTGCGGACCACCTATGGCATGACACCTGACGAGTACCGCGCGAAATGGAAGTTGCCCCACGATTACCCCATGGTAGCGCCGAACTATGCCAAGCAACGGTCGGAATTTGCCAAGAATATCGGTCTCGGCAAGCAGTCGAAACGAACGAAAAGCCGAAAGAAAAGCTAGGTCCCGCCAACTGTTGTTTCTAAATACGGCGCCGGCAAACGAGGCAGACGCCAGATCGTGACGATCGAAGTCCAACATATCAGCAAGTTCTTTGGCGGGATCACGGCGCTGGAGGACTGCTCGCTGACCATTGAGGAAGGTACGATCACCGGCCTGATCGGCCCCAATGGCGCGGGGAAATCGACGCTCTTCAACATCATCGCGGGGTCCATGAAACCGGATGGTGGCCGCGTGCTGTTTCGCGGCCGGGATGTTACCGGACTGCCGCCACACCGCCTATTCCATGAGGGTATCGTCCGGACATTCCAAGTACCCAACGAATTTTCGCGCATGACCGTCCGCGAAAACCTGATGACCGTGCCGCCGGCACAATTGGGAGAGAACCTTTTCTCGGCATGGTTCCAATGGAACCGCGTTCGGACGCAGGAGCGCGATATCGCACACGACGTCGATGAGGTGCTTGCATTTCTGAACCTGGCACATGTCGCCGACACTCCAGCAGGCGCTCTGTCCGGCGGCCAAAAGAAGCTCCTGGAACTTGGCCGCACAATGATGACGGACGCCAAACTGGTGTTGCTCGATGAACCGGGCGCGGGCGTAAACCGTTCTCTTCTCGCTCATTTGGTCGACGCCATACGCCGGTTGAACGAAGAGCGCGGCTATACGTTTTGCATCATCGAACACGATATGGATCTGGTCGCCGATCTCTGTAATCCCGTCATCGCGATGATGCGGGGTCGCATCCTTGCCCAGGGCACCATGGCCGAGGTCCGGTCCCATCCCGATGTCCTAGACGCCTATTTCGGCGGCAGCGTGGAGGCCGTCCGGTGACGACACTTCTGGAGGTCATTGACATTCGCGCGGGTTATGGCGAGGCCGATATTCTGAACGGTCTGACCCTGACACTCTCGGACAATGAGATTGCCGTCATTATCGGGCCTAACGGGGCCGGAAAATCCACGCTGATGAAGGCAATCTTTGGACTTGTCTCCGTCCATGGGGGCGACATCCGGTTCGCGGGTCAGGTCATCTCGGGACGACGTGCGGACCAGATTGCCAAACTCGGATTGAGCTACGTTCCCCAGGAACGAAACGTTTTTGCGTCCATGACGGTTCACGAAAATCTGGAAATGGGCGCCTATTTGCTGCGAGCCGGATTACGCGATCATCTCTCGCGCGTCTACGACTTGTTCCCCCAGCTTCAGGAACGCCGGAACCAGATCGCGGGAACGCTCTCCGGCGGCGAGCGGCAAATGTTGGCCATGGGCCGGGCCCTTATGCTTGATCCCCGATTGTTGCTCCTTGACGAGCCGACAGCCGCCCTCGCCCCTCGCTATGTGGCGGAGACCTTCGAGCGCATTCGCGAGATCAGATCCCAGGGCATCGGCGTATTGATGGTCGAACAGAATGCGCGTCAGGCGTTGGCCGTTGCCGATAGGGGGATCGTTCTGGTCATGGGTCAAAACCGTTTCGAGGATTCCGGCCCTAAGCTGCTGGCCAATCGCGAAATCGCCGAGATGTATTTAGGGGGCTGAGCCGGCGATGATCGATTTCCTTCAGCTTCTGATCTATGGGATCGTTCTCGGTAGTATTCTGACCCTCGGGGCCATCGGCGCCTCCTTGGTTTACGGTATCCTGCGCTTTGCCAATTTCGCCCATGGCGACATGATGACCGTCGGCGCCTATCTCGCACTGGTGGCCGTTACGACAACGGGAATGTCGGTCTATGTCGCGCTGCCTTTTGCCATGATCGGTGGGGCCGCCATTGCCATATTCTTCGATCAGATCGTCTATAAACGCCTGCGCCGCACGGTACCGATAATTCTCCTGATCTCGTCGTTCAGCACCGCCCTGATCCTGCGCAGCGTTACGCAACTGATCTGGGGTCCGAAAAATCAGGTATACGAGGCCGGTATTTCCCTCCCCTACGTCGTCGGCGGTGTACGTATCCGCCCTGATCACGTGACCATTTTCGTCGGTTCGGTTCTGCTGATCATCGCGTTTCATTTGTTCCTCAAATATACCATGGCCGGCAAGGCCATGCGCGCCATGAGCGACAACGTCGATCTCGCGCGGATCAGCGGTGTGAATAGTGAACGGGTCTTTCTGTGGACATGGGCCATCGGCGGCGCCTTGGCGGCTGCCGCCGGTGTGTTCCTGGCTCTCGACACGCGGCTCCATCCGGAAATGGGCTGGCATGTGTTGCTTGCCGTTTTCGCGGCGGTCATCGTCGGTGGTATCGGGCGGCCTTATGGCGCGATTGCCGGCGGCATGATCATCGGCATCGCGACGGAACTTTCGACGATGGTATTCGAACCGGCCTACAAACCCGCCGTCGCGTTTGCCTTGATGGTGATCGTTCTCGTGTTACGGCCGACCGGCGTGATCAAAGGACAGTCATGATGGAAGACCTGTTGGGATCGGTCACGTTCGGGGTGTTTTTCCTCACAACCGTCGGAATTTATGTGGTGTCCGTGCTTGGGCTGAATTTGCAGTGGGGTATGACCGGGCAACTCAATTTCGGCATTGCCGGGTTCTTTGCCCTCGGCGCCTACACTTCCGCCATCATGACCACGGCGCCCAGCGATCATCATCTCGGCGGGTTCGAGATGCCGATATTCGTCGGCTTTGCCGCGGCCATGATCGTCGCCGGGATCACGGCCGTGCTGGTCGGCCTAATAACCGTTCGGCTACGTACCGACTATCTGGCCATCGCCACCATCGGCATTGCCGAAATCGTCCGCCTGTTTCTCAAGAACGAAGATTGGTTGACTAATGGCGTGCGCGGTATTCCCGGCATTCCGCGTCCATTCGAGGCGTCTGTCGGCGACAATATGTTCGTCTTCATGGCTATTGTCTTTTTCTGCGTGGTGCTTGTCTATCTGGCGCTGGAACGGGCGCGCCGCGCGCCCTGGGGACGGGTGCTCCGCGCCATCCGGGAAAACGAAATGGGCGCCGAGGCGGCCGGCAAGCACATTACCCGCTTCCGTCTCGAGGCCTTCGTGGTCGGCTCGATGATCATGGGACTTGCCGGTGCCCTCTTCGCTCATCAGATCGGCTTCATCAGCCCAGAAGCCTTCACGCCGCGTTTCGCCACCTTCATCGTTTGGGTGATGCTGATTGCCGGCGGCAGCGGCAACAACCGCGGCGCGATGCTCGGCGCGCTTGTGATCTGGCTGGTGTGGTCGGGAACCGGCTTCGTGACCAGCATTGTTCCGCCCGAATACGCCACCCAGGTAAGCGCGGTCCGGCTGTTGATGATTGGGGTGCTCGTCCAAGTCATCCTGCTCTACCGGCCGGAAGGGCTTTTGCCAGAAAAACCGCCAAATTCAAGGACTTAATCGGCTAATGACTCGGTACCTTCTTGTCTTGATATCACGGGGCCTAATAAAATGAACGATGGGTACGAACAATGGGGGAGAAAACGCCCGTGAGATGGCCTTTTTTGAAGTTCGGTGCCGTTGTAATTGCGGCCTTGCTCGTGTCTGGTTGTGTGACCAACGTCGGTAAGGTCCATTCGGTACCCGAAATCACCAAGGACACGTGGAAAGCGGCTCTTGCAAAAGGCCATGCAATCATCGTCGTCGGTTCCAGGTGCAGGCAGGGCGACTGTAGCCAACCCGTCTTAACTTGGCAGCGGCTCGGATTACGCGTTGCCCTGGATTCCAAAGGCCAGGTTGTCACGAACGATCGGGAACCGTGGCTGTTCCATCTTCTCGAAAAGGCAAAGCCGCCCAAAGAAGGTGACAAAGGTACCGTAGAGAAGTACCGAAGAGGAAATTTCGTCACCGTCAAAAACGGCCACGCGGTGACCGCCGAGACAGTCTCGTCGAACTGGAAAGAGTCGACCCACGTTATCGAGGTACCTGCCGGCCTTTTTGCTCTCACTGATGTCAGGCCATACAATTCCGAGGACACCACCACATTGGCGCTGCAAAGCGTTCATTTCCTCGTGCCACCTGGGGGTGTTCTTTACCTCGGTCATTACATGGTGCACACCGTCACTCAGGGTGGCGCTTTTGCACATCGCGGCGTGACCGACGTCTCGTATTTTTCCGATCTTCCGTCAGCCCAGGCGGACGTAGCGAATGAGTACTCTCCCGAACTCGCCGCCAGAATGCTGCCAGTTAAACCGATTTTCGCCGAACTGCCTTATGTCAAAAGAAACCTGGCCCGACCGGGCATGATTAGTTGGTTCGTCAGCGACGATTCAGGCGATGAAAATACTTGGACCAACCGGCTCGCCGCCATGGAAAGTAACGACGGGGAAAGCCGCTTCCCCATCAAACTTGGTGTTACGTACGAAACGTTCGACAGTGACATTAAATTCTGTGGCAGAGTTTCCGTTGCATCGATTGCGAACAGCCTGCTGGATTCTTCTGGGTTCGATGGAGAAGCCTTTGCCGCGCATATCATGCTCGGACTATTATTCGGGCCCGGCGCGGGTGGCCGAGTCCGTGGAGATTTCAGCTACGCCAATTTCCGGAACTGCATGATTTTTCGGGGTTATCAGCTCATGGAGGTAGACGCCCAGCTGAAAGAGGAGCTGACACCGTTGACCGACAAGATGCGCTTTTTCCATATGAAAAAGTATATGGACGAGGCGGAACCAACCCCCTCCTACCAGCAAGAAAGGAAGGGGCCGGACCTAAAACAATATAAAAAGACCCGCCCCGGTAAGGGCGGGTCTTCAATCTGAAATTTATCGGCGGTTATTTATTCCGGTTCGAACACCTTAATGGTGACGATCTTGCCGTCCTGGATTTCCCAGTGAGCGTAAGTACCGGCGACATCGCCCGCTTTATCGAAGTTCTGCGGGCCCGACGCACCGACATAGTCGATGTCCTGACCGTCCTCGAGCAGCTTTTTCGCTTTGGCGAATTCGCCCGGCAAAATCTGCGCGCCGGGTGGATTGGAGACGTCACGAATGGCGTCACGGATCGCTTTCGCGTCGTTGCGTTTCGCCTTTACCGCTGCCAGCGCCGCGATGATGGTCGCGTCATAGGCTGAATCGATAAACGGCTTGGGCGGCAGTTCGCCGAACTGTTTCTCGTAGGCGGCTTTGAACAAGTCAGCACCCTGCCCCGTTGCTTGCGGCGCGGTGGCGAAGGTGCCGTTGAGATACTGCGCGCCGATGGAGGAAATGATCTCCGGGGCTTTCATGCCGTCCGTGAAAATGAACTTGCTGAAATAGCCGCCCTCAAGCGACTGTTTAAGGATGGGAATGCCATCCTCGGGATAGGAAATAAGCAGAAGTCTCTCCGCACCTCCTTTGGCCGCCTTCTGTAGCTCGCCGCGATAGGACGCCTGCTTGTCCTCGAAGGCAATGGATTGAAGAACCTTGCCGCCGCCGGTTGCGAAGTTCTTGGAGAAAGCTTCCGCCAAGCCCTTCCCGTAATCATTGTTCACATACAGGATAGCGACGGTAGCAACCTTCTTCTGCAGCGCGACTTGTGCCAGCGCGACCCCCTGAACAGCATCCGTGGGCACGGTCCGGAACAGGAAGTCGTTGTCGGCAAGGCCCGTGATTTCCGGCGACGTCGATGCACTGGAAATTTGCGGAACGCCCGCGCTGCTGGTCACCGTACTCGCGACGGGGATTGTCACGCCGCTGGACAGTGCCCCGACAATCGCGTTGACCTTGTCGATCGATACCAGTTTCTGAGCCGCGTCGACGCCGGGTTGCGGCGAGGTTTGCGTATCGCCGACGATGTAGGTGACGGCTTCACCATTGACGCCGCCTGCATTATTGATCTCCTCGATCGCCAGCTTGACACCGTTGAACGAGGATTCGCCATATGCCTGCAAGCCGCCGGTCATCGGCATAAGCGCGCCGATTTTCAATCCTTCAGCATGGCTAGCGGCCGAAAGAAGAAGAGCGGCCGCAAAGGTCGTGCCGGCAACTCCTCTGGTTATGCCCATTCGTGTCATGATTCCGCCCTTCTCCGGTTGTTATCGGAAGCGGAAACTGTACTCAGGAGAGCCGCGCCGCGCAATATGGGCTCGATCGTCAGGAAAAAGCCCCGCAGGAGGCGCCAGAACGGTCTATATGAGGTTCTGGCGGTGCGATGCCGCGCCCTTTTCCTCTTGTTTCTTTCTAAGGACATAGCGGAGCTTGTTGAGGGCGATTTGCTCAAGCCGCTGTTTGCCCGCCCGGGGGTCTCCGACGATGGACACCTCGATCCGCGTAACCGGATCGACGGCGCAAACCTTGATGTAAGCGCCCTGCGGAATGAATTCGAAAAGGACTTCGCCTAATTTTGTCGGCTTGGTCGCCATGGGATCACCCGATCACCACATGATGGAGATTTTGCCGGCGCGGGGCGTTTGAAGCGCGCGTCGCGCCCCCATATTGCATAAGGAGCCTTGACAGACTGTAAACCGCCATGGTCACTGACGGCGTTCTGGAAACGAGACGAAAATGATCCCGATTGGCAAATACCCGACAACGCGCTTAAGGCGGAATCGCCACGACGACTGGAACCGGCGGCTGGTTGCCGAGCATAAGCTTAGTGCCGACGATTTCATCCTTCCCGTGTTCGTCATCGAAGGCGACGCGAAACGCGAGCCTGTTTCCTCCATGCCCGGTGTCGACCGGGTGTCGGTCGATCTTCTCGTCGAAACCGCCGGTGAAGCAGCCGCGCTCGGCATTCCCGCGATCGCCATTTTTCCCGAGGTCGATCCGGCCCTAAAAACGCCAGACGCGCGGGAAGCCTGTAATTCCGGAAATCTCGTGTGCCGTGCCATCAAGGCCGTGAAGACTGCCCATCCGCAGATCGGGATTGTCTGCGATGCGGCACTGGATCCGTTCAACAGCGATGGTCATGACGGGATCGTGCGGGACGGCTATGTCGTAAACGACGAATCCGTGGAGATTTTGTGCCGCCAGTCCGTTGTCCAAGCCCAAGCAGGCTGTGACGTTATCGCGCCGTCGGACATGATGGATGGCCGGGTCGGCGCCATCCGCAAAGCGCTCGATCAGTCGGGCTTCGAGCACGTCCGGATCATGTCGTACGCGGCAAAATACGCCTCTGCATTCTATGGTCCCTTCCGCGATGCCATTGGTTCGAAATCGGCCCTCAAAGGGGATAAAAAGACCTATCAGATGGATCCCGCCAATACGGACGAAGCCATCCGCGAGGTGGCGCAGGACCTCGATGAAGGTGCGGACATGGTCATGGTGAAGCCCGGTATGCCCTATCTCGATATCGTCTATAGGGTAAAAGAGACGTTCGGTGTTCCGACCATCGTCTATCAGGTTTCAGGAGAATATGCGTCGTTGAAGGGAGCCGTCCAGAACGGCTGGCTGGAGAACGATAAAGTTGTCCTGGAAAGCCTCATGGCCTTTAAGCGTGCCGGCGCTGACGGCATCCTCACCTATATGGCAATCGAGGCCGCGAAGCTTCTCAAAAATAGCTGATACGGATTAGTTTGGCGCGCCGTTGCCGGTGTTGGTGGCGCTATGCTTACGCAACAGACGATCGATATCGAGCACGACCATTAGCTGCTTCTCCAGCTGAAAAATACCGCACGCAAAGTCGCGCCATGCGGGATTCAACGTTCCAGGCACCTTTTCCCGATCCGTGGACGGCAGGCTGAGCACTTCACCGATTTCATCGACCAACAGCGTATAGAGATCGTTCTGCTGTTCGACGGTCACGCCCATTCCTTGCTGATTGTCCTCTGCTTTCGGAAGGCCGAGGCGGATGCGCACATCGATCACCGTGACAATACGCCCACGCAGGTTGATCGACCCCCGGACTTCCGGCGGCGCCAGCGGAACCCTGGCGATATCTTCCGTACGGAGAATGTCTTGGACCTGCAGCACGGGAACACCGAAGAGTTGCCCGTTAACCACGAAGGTTACGAACTGTTCGAGGTCGTTCGCGTGAATTTTATCAAGGTCACTCGTCGTATCTGATGAGATGAGTTGGTCCATCCGTCGCCTCCGCCGATCGGCCTATTGCCGGCCGTATACAGGGTCCTACGCTGAAGATATCGGGATGATCGGGACATATAACAAGCCCCATCCCGGTCGCAGGCAGGATATCAAGGATTTCAAGGGTTAACGGAACATTATTTAACCTTTTTAGCTCTGTTAATCCCCCTCGGGCATCCCAACATTAGACAAGCAGTACCGCGCGTTACGGGCCATCGGCGGGTGGTTGAATCGGCGTGGATCGAGACCACCTGTCAAGAAGAACTGCTGCGCGGTTCGGTTTCGGTGCAACGCTCACATTAGAGTGGGGAAAAAATCGGGCATCGGGGACACCCGTTCCGATCTTGAGTTTGACGGATGTTCTTTATCATCGGATTCGTAGTGGTGTTCGGCAGCGTGGTGGGCGGCTACCTCGCGCTGGGCGGTCACCTGGACGTTCTTTGGCAGCCTTTCGAGTTTGTCATTATCGGCGGCGCCGCGCTCGGGTCGTTTTTCGTCGGCAATACGAAACGGATAATCAGCGGCGTTGCCGGCAACATCGGCAAGATCGTCAAAGGTCCGAAGTATAAGAAAAGCGACTATCTCGAACTCCTGAGCATCATGTATTCCCTCTTCCGCTTGGCAAAGAGCAAGGGCGATCTCGCGCTCGAAGGCCATGTCGAGCGTCCTGCGGAAAGCAATATCTTCAATCGGTATCCGTCGTTCGCTTCGGACCATCATATGGTCGAATTCGCGTGCGACTACTTGCGTCTGCTGACTCTCGGCGCGACGACGTCGCACGAAATCGAGGCGGTGATGGACCTCGAGATGGAAACTCACCACAACGAGGAGCATGACATTGCCGGCGCGGTCGCAACCTTGGGCGACGCGTTCCCGGCCTTGGGTATCGTGGCTGCCGTGCTTGGCGTGATCCATACCATGGGGTCGATCACCGAACCCCCGGAAGTTCTTGGCCATTTGATTGGCGGTGCGTTGGTGGGCACCTTCTTCGGTATTCTCATGTCTTACGGTCTTGTCAGCCCGATGGCGTCCATGCTCCAGAAAGTATTTACGGCCGATTCCAAATATGTCGAATGCATCAAAACCGGCATTATCGCGCACATGCAGGGCTATGCCCCGCAGGTCTCCGTCGAATTTGCTCGGAAAGTTCTCAATGGCGATGTCCGCCCCAGCTTCGCGGAACTGGAAGAGTTCCTCCAAAACATCCCGCCGGAAGCCCAATAGATGAGCCCCATAGGTGATGTGGTCCGGATCTGATTATGGCTGATAGCGCCGACGGCTCCATAATTATCAAACGCATCAAGAAAGGTGGCGGAGACCATCATGGCGGCGCGTGGAAGATCGCCTATGCCGACTTCGTGACCGCGATGATGGCCTTCTTTCTGTTGCTGTGGCTTCTCAATTCCGTCACGGAAGAGCAATTGCAGGGCATCTCCAATTACTTCGCACCGGCAAGCGCGTCGCGTACGACCAGCGGCGCCGGCGGTATTCTCGGCGGACAAGTACTTGGTGAGCCGGGATCCCAGCAAAGCTCACTATCAAAGCCATCCATCAGGTTGGTTCTGCCGCCGCCCCGCACCGGCCTCGGCGGCGAAGATGTGAGCGAAACCCCCACGGAAACGGACGAGTCCCAACAGGGAAATTCCGAACAGGACGCGGAGAACGGCCGTGACGGCGATTCCACGGGAGAATCGGAGGCCGCAGAGGCCGAACAAGAGCAGTTCGAGCAGGCGCAACAGCAGCTGCGTCAGGCGCTGAAAGACATCCCCAACGCGGAAGTCCTGGCGCGTAGTCTTGTCGTCGACGACACGCCAGAAGGGCTTCGCGTGCAAATCGTCGATCAGGATGGGCTCTCCATGTTCCCCAGCGGCAGCGCCGAGCCTTTGCCGCGCACAATCCAACTGCTGGAACTGGTGATGGATGTCATTAAAAATATGCCCCAGAAAATAGCCGTCAGCGGCCATACGGACTCTGTGCCTTTCACGAGCCGTGAGAACTACTCCAACTGGGAATTGTCAGCTGACCGGGCCAACTCGGCCCGACGCGTTCTCGAGGCCAAAGGGCTGCCGGAAGAGCGGCTCGCCCGAGTCGTGGGCAAGTCCGATACCGAGCCGTTGATCCCGGAAGACCCTCAAAATGCCCGGAACCGGCGGCTAAGCATCGTGCTTCTTAGAGGCACGAATACTGAGGAAGAGACGAACGAACAGCGCATTGATTTGGAGCGTTTACTGAAAGAGCAAAGTGGGGCCCCCCTACCCCACTAAATGTGGCGCCCTATCGAATGACCACTACCGCATGGGGGTAATCCCGTGCACAATAACGGCGCTGGGACGCCTATATTAGGGCCACTACGAATGGACCGCCGCGCCCCTGGCCGCTAGGGTAAATTGGATCGCCCCGTGGATAACGGAACGGATTGAATGAAGCATAACCTGACCCACCGGCCCACATCGTTTTTTATTACGGCGCCGCTCCCCTGCCCCTATATCGAGGGCAATTTCGAACGGCGTATCGTTGCCGAGTTGTCAGGATCGGAAGCCACGTCGCTTCACGATACGCTTTCACGCGTGGGGTTTCGGCGAAGTCACGGCCTTGTCTATGCACCGGTTTGCCAAGGATGCAATGCCTGCCAGGCGGTACGGACCGTGGTTGCCGACTTCCAGCCCTCAACGTCGCAACGGCGTACATTCCGCGCAAACGAGGATTTGATCGAACGGGTCAAGCCGGCGCGCGCGACCGCGGAACAGTTCAGCCTTTTCGCCGCTTATCAGGACACGCGCCATAGCGGTGGCGATATGGCGACGATGGATTTCTATGACTATCAGGCGTTAATCGAAGAAACGCCCGTCGAGTCGGAAATCATCGAATACCGGACACCGGAAGGTCAGCTTGTGGCTGCCTGCCTGACGGACATCATGAGTGACGGTCTTTCCGCCGTGTACAGCTACTTCGATCCCGAACAGCCGCGCCGGAGCCTCGGCACCTATATGATCCTGCGGCTAATCGAACGCGCCCGGCAAAACGGCATGTCCTACGTCTATCTCGGTTATTGGATCCGGGGTAGCCGTAAAATGGCCTACAAGGACCGTTTTCAGCCGCTCGAATACTATGCCGGCGACGGTTGGCGCGCATTGGATGTTTCCGAGGACACGCCGCCCGAATAGGCTGCCACGCCGGCACCCGCGTTCCTTCTTAAGTGCTTTCTCCATTTGCACGATTTCGGAATCGGCGATAGGCTCGCCGGTACAAGGTGGGATTCAACCCCCTACGCCGAATTTCTAATAATTTGCACATGGGAGACATCGCTTATGAAACGCCGTGAATTCATTAAGGGCGCAGCCGTTGCCGGTGCCGCCACAGCCGCCGCAACGTCGACCCTTTCCACGCCGGCCATCGCGCAAGGCGTTAAGGAACTGAAACTCGTCACCACTTGGCCGAAGAACTTCCCGGGTTTGGGAACGGGCGCCGAACGCTTTGCCAAACGCATCAACGATATGAGCGGCGGCTCGTTGACCGTAAAGGTATTCGCCGCCGGAGAACTCGTTCCGCCCTTCGAATCTTTTGACGCCGTTTCCAATGGCACCGCCGACATGTATCACGGCGCCGAGTACTATTGGCAGGGCAAGTCCAAGGCCTTCAATTTCTTTGCCGCGGTCCCCTACGGTCTGACGGCCACCGAGCAATCCGCGTGGATTCACCACGGCGGCGGACAGCAGCTGTGGGATGAACTCTCGGCCGGTTTCAAAGTCAAACCTTTCATGGCCGCGAACACCGGCGTGCAGATGGGCGGCTGGTTCAACAAGGAAGTCAATTCCCTCGAAGACTACAAAGGCCTGAAGATCCGGATGCCGGGTCTCGGCGGTGAAGTGCTGCGTAAGATCGGGGCAGCCGCCGTGTCGCTGCCCGGCGGCGAAATCTTCCCGGCGCTTCAATCCGGCGCGATCGACGCCACCGAATGGGTCGGACCTTGGAACGATCTCGCGTTCGGTTTCTATAAGGTCACCAAGTACTACTACTACCCGGGGTTCCATGAACCAGGCACGACCCTAAGTGTCGGTATCAATCTGGATGTCTGGAATTCGCTGTCGACCGAACACAAGGCCATCATCGAGGCGGCCGCGACGGCGGAGAACGATTATACCCTTGCCGAGTTCAACGCCCGCAACAACGACTCACTCAATACACTGATTAACCAGCACAACGTCGTTCTGAAGAAGTTCCCGGACGAAGTCATGTACGCGATCGGTGAAGCCTCGGGTGACGTTGTCGGTGGGGTCCGCAGCGACAGTGCCATTACCGCCAAGGTGCTGGACAGTTTCCTCAAGTTCCGTAAGCAGTCTATCGCTTGGTCGAAATTGTCCGACCAAGCCTACTGGAACGCCCGGATCTTGCCGTTCAAATACGCCAGTTGATGTGATACCCAGGATGGCCCGCACGCACAGCAGGCGGGCCATCTTTTTCTCTACCACATCAACTGGAGCCGTTTCTTGAGCGCCCTTTCCACCCTTGCCCGATGGATCGATACATTTAACGACCTGATCGGCCGGGCTACCGCCTGGACCGCGCTTGCCATGGTGCTGATCCAGTTCACCGTCGTGGTGATGCGATACATCTTCGGTGTCGGCTCGATCATGATGCAGGAATCGGTGATTTACCTGCATGCGGTTCTTTTTATGGTCGGTGCCGGTTACACGCTCCTGCACGGCGGCCATGTCAGAGTGGACGTGTTCTATCGGGATGCCTCCGAGAAAATCAAAGCGTGGGTTGATTTCATTGGGGTTTGGATTTTCCTGATCCCCGTTTGCATCCTCATATCGATCTATTCCTGGCCTTATATCCGGATTTCCTGGAAGGTCCTCGAAGGATCAAAGGAGACGAGCGGGATCCAGGGCGTATTTCTGCTCAAATCCGTCATTCTGGTTTTTGCCATCCTCGTCGCCCTGCAGGGCATCGCCATGGCGGCCCGGTCAATCCTGCACCTTGCCGGCATTCGGGTCGCTGAACCCGAAGAAGACAAGCCGCTCGCCTGAGGAATATTGAGGTGGTCCTGCAAGAAATCCTCACCGTCGCAATGTTCGTGGTGGTGTGCATCTTTCTCATGGGCGGCTTTCCAGTCGCCTTTACGCTGGCGGGAACGGGACTGATTTTTGCCGGCGTCGGCTGGATGTTCGGCGTCTTCGACTTCTCATTGTTCGGCGCCCTGCCGTCGCGGATCTTCGGCGGCGCGATGACCAACGAATTGCTGATTGCGGTTCCCTTGTTCGTTTTTATGGGCGTGATGCTGGAGCGGTCCAAGGTCGCCGAGGAACTGCTCGATACCATGGGCCGCCTGTTCGGCAGCTTGCGGGGCGGTCTCGGCATTTCGGTGTCCATCGTCGGCGCGTTGCTGGCAGCGTCCACGGGCATTGTCGGGGCCACGGTGGTGACTATGGGCCTCTTGTCCCTGCCGACCATGCTGCGGCGCAAATACGATCCGGAATTGGCCTGCGGCTCCATCGCCGCCGCCGGCACTTTGGGGCAGATCATCCCGCCTTCAATCATTCTGGTGCTTTTGGGCGATCAGATTTCCAACGCCTATGTCGACGCGCGCCGCTCGGTCGGTGATTTTTCCCCGGAACCGGTTTCCGTCGGCGATCTGTTCGCGGGCGCCCTGCTGCCCGGCCTCTCGCTCGTCGGACTTTATATCGTCTATCAGATCATTGTCGCATGGTTGAAGCCGGAGTCCTCACCCGCCATTCCCAAGGAGGAACTGGACGACGGCACGCCGCTCCTGGGCCGCGTCATCCATGCCCTTATTCCGCCGCTGGTTCTGATCATCGCAGTTCTCGGCTCGATCCTTGCCGGCGTCGCGACTCCAACCGAGGCGGCGGCTGTCGGCTCCGTCGGCGCCCTTCTCCTGGCGGCTTTGCGCCTGCAAGAAGACAAACCGATACCGATCTATTTGGCGGGACTGAGCCTCGTCGTCATGCTGGTTCTGGCCAACACGATGGACCTCCGCGTCTATCGCCAGGAAATCCCGACGGGCGACATGGCCGGTATCGTGGTCGCCGGAATTTGCAGCCTGATCCTCGCTTGGGGCGTAATCATCTCTCTCAAACGGGTGATCCCGAACGACATTCTGCGCGACGTCGTGCGCTCGACCCTCGAAGTTTCGGCGATGGTCTTCGTGATCCTGATCGGTGCCTCCGTGTTCTCGCTCGTTTTCCGCGGGCTTGGCGGTGACGACATCGTGCACGAGTTCCTGACCAACATGCCCGGCGGCATCGTCGGGGCGATCATCATCGTCATGCTGGTGATGTTCGTGCTGGGTTTCTTCCTCGACTTCATCGAGATCACGTTTGTCGTGGTGCCCATCGTCGCGCCGGTGCTGTTGAAATTCGATATCAGCCCGGTATGGCTGGGCATCATGATGGCGATGAACCTGCAGACGTCCTTCCTGACGCCGCCCTTCGGTTTCGCCCTGTTCTACCTCCGGGGCGTGGCACCGCCCGAGGTTAAAACGACACAAATCTACAAAGGCGTGATCCCGTTCGTCATCATCCAGCTGATTGGTTTGGGTATCCTTGCCGCTTTCCCGGAGCTCGCGACCTGGCTGCCCGATCTGGTATTCGGCTAATCCCCTCGCCGGCCGTAGACACTTTCCAACCGGAGATCTTTGCGAGGACCGGTCACGTGCCAAACGGCCTGCCATTGGTCCGGCCCTTGGCACGAGAAGCTGCCTTCATAGAGGTCCTCGCCGCACGGATGCGTCGCGGTCCAACGACCGGCCCGGAGATCGAGATCGTGGAAAAAGCCGCCATTCTCGAACCGAACCTCGGCAATGGCGGGATTTGAAAAGGCATAGAAATAGCCGCGGACCGCATCGCCTTTATAGGACGGTAAAGAAAGAACGCCCTGCTCGGCGTACCGAAGCCCCGTTGGGAGGGCATCGAAAATTGCCTGGCCGTTGAAGGTGCCATCCTCGCCCGAGAGCCGGTCGTCGATGGTGCGGTGAAGCTCCCAGGTACCGATGAGATACGACCTCAGGTCGGCAACGGGAAATAATGCCGATTTGTGGTGAATTGCGACGTGAATGGTCACCCGCTAGCCGCGGTGAAGGAGGCGGACGCCTTTCCAGGCAAGCGGCATGACGGCGGCACCGAGCGCGATCTTGAACACCGAGCCGAACAGGAACGGTGCAACGCCAAAGACCCACGCCTTCTCCAGGCCGATCAGCGCCGCGAGCCAGATATAGCCGAGAACGAAGATCACCAAGGTGCCGACCGCCATGGCGGCGAGTGTCGTAAGGACATTGCGGTCCCAGCCCCGCTGCGCCAGCCAGCCGACCAGCCCGGCCGCGGCAACGAAGCCCACCAAATAGCCGCCCGTCGGCCCCATCATATAGGCGAGGCCGATCCCCTTTTCCGGCGTGCCGGCAAAGACCGGCAATCCGGCTGCCCCTTCTATCAGATAGAGGACAACTGTTGCCGCGCCGAGGCGCCAGCCGAACGCCATGCCGATGACGGTCACGGCGAAGGTCTGCATGGTCATGGGTACCGGGTAAAACGGCACCTGAATTTTGGCCGAAAGGGTCAGGATGGCGGTTCCCACCAATGCCAACAGCGTCATCCGTAATGCGCTCGACGTTGCTTCGGGCCAGGCAGCGGCAAGAAGGGTCGAGTGGGCCGCTTTGGCGGCGGGGGATGCGATGCTCATAACCGATGATCCTTTGGTAGCGATATTTGTCTTATAGGCCGTGTTTTAGCCGAATTTTCCCGCTCTGGGAAAGCCTTTGGGCGGCAACCGGCCCGCTTGGGCGCGCTTGCCCTCCCAGGCCAGAAGGTCGGTTTCGCTGCGAACCCCAGAGCCGGTACGCCATGTGAGCCCTTCTTTCTTGGTGAAGGTCTTCACGTCGGCGAGGCCGCCATCCTTGTACTTCTGCAGGAAAACGCCTCGGCCCCGGGTCATTTCCGGCACCTCGTCCAAGGGGAACAGGAGCAGCTTCCGGTTTTCGCCGATCACCGCCACCCAATCGCCGTCGATCCGGCAAACGGCGGCGGCTTCCTCGTCGCCCGACACATTGAGCACTTGCTTGCCGCCCTTCGTTTGGGCGATGACATCGTTTTCCGGCACCACAAAGCCGCGCCCGCTGCTCGATGCCACCAGCAGTTTTTCCCCCGGTTTATGGATGAACAATCCGACCACGTCGTGATCGTTGCCGAGATCGAGCATTAGGCGGACCGGTTCGCCGAAGCCGCGCCCGCCCGGCAGCTTGTCGCAGCCAAGTGTGTAGAAACGCCCGTTGGTGCCGAAAACGATCAGCTTGTCGGTGGTTTCCGCATGGATGGCGAACTTGCCTTTGTCGCCCTCCTTGTATTTGACGTCCTTGACGTTCTCGAGGTGCCCCTTCACCGCCTTGATCCATCCCTTGTCGGAGCACAGCACGGTGATGGGTTCTTTCTCGATCAGCGCTTCGAGCGACACGTCGACGACGGCCGGCGCCTCGCCCACCTCGGTCCGCCGTTTACCGAGGGCCGTCTTGGCGCCGAAATGCTTCTTGATGTCCGACACCTCGTCCGCGATCACCTTCCAACGCGCCTTCTCGTCCTTCAGGAGTTTGTTGAGCTGAGTCCGCTCCTTCTTGAGGTCGTCGTGTTCGCCGCGGATCTCCATTTCCTCGAGCTTGCGCAAGGACCGCAAACGCATGTTGAGGATGGCATCCGCCTGCCCGTCGGTCAGCTTAAAAGCCTTGATGAGCGCGGGTTTCGGCTCGTCCTTCTCGCGGATGATCTTGATCACCTTATCGAGATTCAGATAGGCGACGAGATAACCTTCGAGCACTTCCATGCGCGCCGCGATCTTGCCGAGACGGAACTCGGTACGCCGCACCAGCACTTCGTGGCGGTGATCGAGATAGGCCTGCAAGACCTCGCGCAGGTTCATGACACGCGGCGTGTGATCGGCATCGAGCACGTTCATGTTGAGCGCAAATCGGCTTTCCAGGTCTGTCTGCTTGAACATCTGTTCCATGAGCAATTCGGGCTCAACCGTGCGGCTTTTGGGCACCAGCACGACGCGGACGTCGGCGGTGCTTTCGTCGATGATGTCTTCCAGGAACGGCAGCTTGCGGTTTTGCAGGAGATCGGCGACCCGTTCGATCAGGCGTGCCTTCTGCACCTGATAGGGAATTTCGGTGATCACGATCTGGTATTGGCCGCGGTCGAGCTTTTCCACTTCCCATTTGGCGCGGATACGGAACGAGCCGCGCCCTATCTTATAGGCCGCCGTGATGGTTTCCCGGTCCTCGGCGAGCACGCCGCCCGTCGGGAAATCAGGGCCCGGCATGAACTCGACGAGCTTGCCGATGGTGGCGTTGGGCGTCTTGATGAGATGCAGCAGCGCGCTGCAGATCTCATCCACATTATGGGGCGGAATGTTGGTCGCCATGCCGACGGCGATGCCCGCGGCGCCGTTGGCCAACAGATTGGGGAACCCCGCCGGCATGACCAGCGGTTCGGTTTCCATGCCGTCGTAAGTTTCGCGGAAATCGACGGCATCCTCGTCAATACCGGCAAGCAGGGCCTGGGCCACCGCGGTCAAGCGCGATTCCGTGTACCGCATGGCGGCGGCGTTATCGCCGTCGATATTGCCGAAATTGCCTTGCCCTTCGATCAGCGGATAGCGCACCGAGAAATCCTGGGCGAGACGCACCAGCGCATCATAGATCGCGGCATCGCCGTGCGGGTGATACTTACCCATGACATCGCCGACAACGCGGGCGCATTTCTTGAAACCCTGATCGGGATCGAGGCGCAATTGCCGCATGGCATAGAGCAGCCTTCGGTGCACCGGCTTGAGGCCGTCACGCACGTCGGGCAAGGAGCGCGACATGATGATGGACAACGCATAAGACAGGTAGCGTTCGCTGATGGCTTCGGCGAGCCGCGTATCGCGGACATCGCCGCCAGAAGGACCGGAGGGAAGCGTGTCAGTGGCCATATGAGTTCTCTCGAACGTTTCTTGGGTATTCTTGTTGGCGGCTCTTGATATCGGGGTTCGAACGTCGGTTCAACCACCAGATATAGTATGTGCAGTATGCATGGCCTTCACCCGCGCCACAAGCCGGGTCCGTGCCGGCGGCACGCCACTGCGGTGATGACCGAAGGCGTATTGCTCGAGAAAATGCCCGGTGAGGCGCAAACCATCGGCGATGGCGGTGCCACTTTCGTTTGATGCAGCCGCCGCCGGATCGTCGAGCAGGAAGGCGGGCAACGCAAACAGCTTGTCGCGGTAGTCGGCGCCGCCCGACAGCGACACTGCCCGGCCCGAGCGCGGCGACACATAGGCAAGTTCTTCGAGTGCCCCCGTCGCGGCGCAGGCACTGAGATCGAGCCCGAAGCCCATGTCGGTCAACAGATCGCGTTCCCAGCGCACATAGGCTTCAAGCCAGTCCGCATCGCCGAGACCGTCGATGAACGCGATCAAACGCCGGTAAAGGCCGGGGTGAGGCTCGCGCTCGGGCAGCGCCGCCTCGGCGACGGCACAGGCGGCACTGAGCCCCGCCAAACGCAAGGGATCGTCGAGCCACTCGGCCGCCACCGCGCGCGTCAACTCGCAGGTGTAATTGCCGAGATGATCCTCGAGCCGCGCCCGCCACGTGGCGCGCACGCCGTTGCCCGCCTGATAGAGGCCCTGCGCCCGCTTGCCGGCACCACCGCGTACCAGCCCCGCGTGGCGGCCGTGCTCGGCGGTCAGCAGATTGACGATCACCGAATGCTCGCCATGCTTCCGCGCCGACAGAACGATCCCTTCGTCAGTCCAGTTCATTAAGTAGATTCAAATGCCAAGTTACTTGGCCAGTTTATCGAATAAATTCGATTGTCTTCTAATCAATCTCGAATTTATCGGACCGCATCGTCAACAATTTGATTTTTTGCACTGCTACGTTTTCGTTGCGTTCAGCCGATCGAAATGGCTACGGATTGCAGATTTAGTGCTGTCTTTTTCGTTCGTGCTCCACTTTCTGAGCACCTCATCGATGGGCTCGATGGCGTCGTCGCAGCCACCCCCGCGGAATACCGTATCCGCCGAGCTGCGGTCGTTTTCATAGTTGGTAATGCCTTTGAGACGCGCGGCAACCTGAACCGCCCAACAACCGTTCTTCATTCCGTAAAACCCGGAGTACCGATGGCTGATCTCGCTCGCGTCCTTTATCGCATAGTCATCGATATTGAAGCGGGCCGCGAAGTTCATGAATCTCCCGCGGTCTTTCATATCCCGTTCGACCAAAGGAGAGAACCAAGCCAAATGAACGAACTGAGTATTCGCGAATGTTTTGGAATTCCGGACGTAATTGATAATCGCAACACCGCCCCGGTCCCGGGCTGTATAGACCAATTCAATATCCGGCGCCTTAAAAAACAGCGGCAAATTGGTGCTGGCCTGCTCCCATGGCAGAACCTTTGGCTCACTCAGGCTCATGACGGTTCCACTCGAATCACGAGGACCGTCGCTCACACACCCAATTAGCCCAAAGGCGACCAGGCCCAAAATCGCATAGCTTGTCTTACGCATACCCTCCCCCTTCGATATTTCCGCGTAATTTTTCCTGAGCGATTTTTTCGCTCTGAGTACGGGTATAGTTTGGACTAGATTACGCGTTGAAGTCCAATCCCCAATCGCGGTAGCGGGCGGGATCGTCGCTCCATTTCTCACGCACCTTGACGAACAGGAAGAGGTGCACGCGCCGTTCGAGAAGCTCTTCGAGCTCTTCGCGGGCCGCCGCGCCGATGGATTTGATCTGGCGCCCGCCCTTGCCGAGGACGATGCCCTTCTGGCTGTCGCGCTCCACATAGATCACCTGTTCGATACGGGCGCTGCCGTCTTCGTCCTCTTCCCAATTCTCGGTTTCCACCGTCGCCGCGTAGGGCAGTTCCTTGTGCAGTTGCAGGAACAACTTTTCGCGGGTGATCTCGGCGGCGAGCAAACGCAGGGGCATGTCCGACATCTGGTCCTCGGGGAACATCCACGGCCCTTCCGGCATCTTTCCCGCGAGGAACGCCAGCAGATCGGCGGTGCCGTCGCCGGTCTCGGCGGACACCATGAAGGTGTCGTCGAAGATGCCTTCGGCGTCGAGCGCCGCCGCCAATTCTAGGAGTTTCGGCTTAGCCACCAGATCGACCTTGTTGAGGACCAGGATGCCCCGCTTTTGCTGCTCCTTGAGGCGGTCGAGGATGGCGCGGGTGTCGTCATCGATGCCGCGCGCCGCGTCCACCAGCACAAGCAAAACGTCGGCGTCCCCTGCCCCGCCCCAGGCGGCGGCGACCATGGCGCGGTCGAGACGCCGGCGCGGCCGGAAGATGCCCGGCGTGTCGATGAAAACGAGCTGTGCTCCCGCCTCGATACAGATGCCGAGCACGCGGGTGCGCGTGGTCTGCACCTTGGGCGACACGATGCTGACCTTGGAGCCGACGAAGCGGTTGAGCAGCGTCGACTTGCCGACATTGGGCGCGCCGATGATGGCGACAAAACCGCAATGTTGCGCCGGATCAGCCATCGTCATTACTCAGAAGGCCCAACAAGGTTGCCGCTGCGTCCTGTTCTGCGGCGCGTTTGGTCGTGCCCTCGGCCTTCGCCGGCGGATGACCTTCGACACTCACTTCGACCTGGAACAGCGGTGCATGAGCCGGTCCCTCCCGCGATACCTCGGTATAGACGGGTAAAGGCAAACCGTGCGCCTGCGCCCATTCCTGCAAGGCCGTCTTGGCGTCCTTGGGCGGCGTCGGTTCCTCGCCGAGCATCCCGGTCCATTCGCGCTCGATAAATGCCCGCGCGACGGAAAGACCGCCGTCGAGATAGAGCGCCGCGATCACCGCCTCGCAGCAATCGGCGATGATGGCGGGATTCTCGCGCCCGCCGCCTTCTTCTTCCCCCGTCGACAAGTTCAGATACGCGCCGAGGCCTATATGCCGCGCCACCCGCGCCAGCGCATCCCGCCGCACCAGGGCGGAATGGCGGCGTGCGATCTGCCCCTCGTTTTCACCGGGGAACGCGGTGAGCAGCATGTCGGCGACGACCAGCCCCAATACCCGGTCGCCCAGGAACTCGAGCCGCTCATTGGCGGCATCGCGCCCGAGCCGGTCGGCGAGACTCGCGTGGGTCAACGCTTGCTGTAAATGGTCGGGGTTGGTGAAATCGTGGCCGAGGGCGGCCATCAAATTGTTTACGTCGGAGGTTCGGCCACCTTGGTGGTTTCCTGGGCCCGCCATACCGTCAGTTGATTTCCTTGAAGAAGCGGGAACCGCGCCAACTCCACGGCCATTTCCAGAACTCGTACCACGCGGCCGAGCCGTCGGTGGAGAACCAAATGATCTCGGCGCGGCCGACGAGGTTCTGCGCCGGCACGAAACCGACCTTGCTCATCACCCGGCTGTCCTCGGAATTGTCACGGTTATCGCCCATCATGAAATAATGCCCGGGCGGCACTTCGAACGCGTCCGTATTGTCGAGCCCGCCGAAGTCCGTCATCTCATAGATCGGGTGCTGTTTGCCGCCCGGCAGTGTTTCGACAAAGAGATCCGCCATTCCACGCCGGCGGTAGCCGTCGGTGATGAGTTCCTTACCGACATACTCGCGTTTTACGACCTCGTTATTCAGAAACAAGCGACCGGAGCGCACCTGCACGGTATCGCCCGGCAAGCCGATAACGCGCTTGATGTAATCGGTTTGGTTATCTTCAGGCGTCTTGAAGACAACCACGTCCCCGCGTTCCGGCTCGGAAAAGAACAAGCGGCCGGGGATCAGCGGTAATCCGAAGGGCAGCGAGTAGCGGGAATATCCGTAGGAATATTTCGATACGAACAGATAATCCCCTTCCAATAACGTCGGCATCATGGAGCCGGAAGGAATGTTGAACGGCTCGTAAGCGAAGGTCCGAACAACAAGGGCGATCAGGATCGCATAGACGATCGTTCTGACCGTATCGAAGATACCGTAGGAGGATTTATTTTCGCGCGCCAAAACGTCCTGCTAACTCTTTGTTTTTCATGTCAAAGCGCCGAGAGGCGCGCTTACGGGATGATGCGGGGGGATGAAGCCAGCGGTTACCTTCGCTGTCAAGCTTGTTCAGGTGCGTTTAGAGGTGTTCAGGCGGCAATAAGCGCATCGATCTCGCCGATCAGCTTATCGATCTGCTTTTCCCAGGAAAAGCCGCGCATGAAGCGAGCCGCGGCCGCCCCACGCCGTGCCGCTTCTTCGCGGTCGTTATAGATTTCCTCGAGACGTTCGACCGTTTCCTCCACCGATGTTTCCTGCCAGCCTTCGGTGCCGGCATACGGCTCGTAGGGATCGACCGGCCCCTGGCCGCTCAATGGATAGCAATTGCCGTCGGCGATCAGATCCTTCTGTCCTGTGTTGTCGGCGATAATGCACGGCAATCCTGCCGCCATCGCTTCCATGGCAACAAGATTGGTGCCGGGCTCGCAGCGGTTGGGAAATACCGCGACGTCAGCGGCGGCAAGGACATCCGGCATCGTCCGATTGGGCGGCATGCCGAGATCGATAAAGGAGCCCATGGGTACGCCATTGATATCGAGCCAAACGACCGTATCCAGAGTGCGGTCGGCATTGATCCGCGGCGCGCCGCTCACATGTTGCGAGCGGCCGATGGTCTCCACCATTTGCGGCCACTGATTGGCCCAGGCATAGATCAGCAAGGCTTCCGGGTGGCGTTGCTGAAAGATTTTGAACGCGGCGACAACGACGTCTTGGCCCTTTCGGTATTCCAGTTTTCCGCCGGAAAATATGACGAACTGGTCCCGGTAGGTATCGAGACGCGGACGTGGCGTAAACCGGCTCACGTCGACCCCTTGGAATATGTTCACGACGTTTTTCAGGCCGCGGTCCTTAAGGATATCGGCGTTCCAGGTGGAACCGGTGACGATGCGGTCGTAACGGGCGGCGCGCGCCAGGCCCTCATCCGAAATAGCGGTGTCTTCGAAAAAGATGACCCCGAGATTTTTGGGCCCGACAACAGGCTGCTCGTCGAGGCCAGGAACAAAATCGTTGCGCAACGCGTGCAACACCGGCGCATCCAATTCGAGGACATCCACGGTGCCTTTTTTGATCATGTCCTGGAGATGCATCATGCGCTGGAACACAGGGTCCAACAAAGCCCGCTGCTCCGGTTCCAGTTCGAGAAGATGGGGCTCCAGGTAAAGGATCGGCTGGCGCCCGGTCCGCACCAACTCGAGAGCTAAATTCGTTCCGTAGACGCCCCAGCCGGAAACGCTGGATAGCCGCCAACCAATGGCGACCGAAGTGGCAGCGGAGGTCGCGTTCACCTGGTTCCCTGCGCCTGGGCGACGAAATCGGCGCCCGCGGCCACCCCCGCCGCCGGTACTGCGGTGATGATCACCATGGCTTGGGCGATGGGAAACTCATCGGTAATCGTCAGATCGATCTGGGCCTCCATGCCCGGCGGCAGCAACTCCGCCAAACGGTGGGCGGCGCCCCCCGTCAATGCCATGGTCGGCTTGCCCGAGGGCAGGTTGATCACGCCGAGATCGCGCCAAAAGACGCCCTTGCGAAATCCCGTGCCGAGCGCTTTGGAGCAGGCTTCCTTCGCGGCGTAACGTTTGGCATAGCTCGCCGCGCGCATCCGGCGGTTCTCCGATTTGCGGCGTTCGACATCCGTAAAACAGCGATCGATAAAACGCTCGCCGAAACGGTCGAGGGTCTTCTCGATGCGCCGGATATCGATGAGATCGTTGCCAATTCCGATAATCATGGAACAGTCCTCAGCGCCACATGCCATCAGGCCGACCGGTCGCCGGCAGCCTCGGCGCGGGCGTTGTCCATCAGGGCGCGCATGCGTTTGATGGTGCTGTCGAGCCCGCCAAAAATAGCCTCACCAATGAGGAAATGCCCGATATTAAGCTCGACGATGTTCTCGATCTCCGCGACGGGCGCGACGGTATCGAAGCCGAGACCATGGCCGGCATGGCACTCCAGGCCCAGCTGCGCGGCATAGGCCGCCGCCTCGCGGATACGCGCCAATTCGTGTTGTTGCCGCGCGCCGGTTGCGTCGCAATAGGCGCCCGTGTGCAGTTCCACGACCGGTGCCCCCAAGGCAACGGCGGCGTCGAGTTGCGCCGGGTCGGCCTCGATAAACAGCGACACGCGAATACCGGCGTCCCGAAGGCGGGAAACGATCGGCGCCAGCTGATTGTGCAACCCCCGCGCATCCAAGCCGCCCTCGGTGGTCAGTTCTTCGCGCTTCTCGGGAACGATGCAAGCGGCGTGCGGCAAATGGCGCAAAGCAATCTCAAGCATTTCGTCGGTTGCCGCCATCTCCAGATTGAGCGGTAGATCAACCTCCTGACGGAGGCGTTCAATATCTCGGTCGGAGATATGGCGCCGGTCCTCGCGGAGGTGGGCTGTTATGCCGTCAGCCCCCGCCTTGGCCGCCGCAAGGGCCGCACGTACGGGATCCGGATGGTCACCACCACGGGCATTCCGGATGGTCGCCACATGATCAATATTGACCCCTAGCCTCAAGTAACGCGGCGAAGTGGGTAATAGGCGGTTCATGCGTGTTTCTCCAACTGCTTCTCGACCATGTGCTTTTCCATTTCAGCTTTGGTCTGAGCCTTTTTTATGGCCTCGTACTTGTGCTGCAACCGGAGGATGCGGGCCCGTCGGTAGGTATTGATCAAATAGCGGATCAGGAAATAGGACGCAAACCAGGCCGCAATAGCGGTCGGGATGGACCCGACCAGCATCGGGCCGAAAATCGGCCAGGCCGATTCCTGCAAATAAACCAAGTCGAAGCGTAACAGCGCCTTGACGATATTACCGAAAATGACTGCGAACTCGATCTGACCGTCGGCACCGACGCCGCCCATTCCCATCCAGCGGCCAAGCTCATAAATCCAAATCCAGATAAACGGGAATGTCCATGGATTGCCAACCAGCGTTCCGATCGCGGACGCAACGATATTGGCGCGGAAAACCCAAGCCAGTATTGCGGCGCCGGCAAGATGAAATCCAATGAAAGGCGTGAACGAAATCGCCGCGCCGAACGCGAACCCCGCAGCGATGGAATAGCTGCTGCCGGGCAGCCGACCGACACGATGGCGGAAATAGGACGCAGATCTCCGCCAGCCGATGGCCGGCCAAATAAAGTTTCGGAGATGATGGGCGGTGGAGCGCTGCTCCCTACGTCGAAACATTTCGCCCTATAATCATGTTCGTCCCAAATCCGCTCTTCACCCTGTCAGCCCCACACCACTTAACCTCTGGCGCGTTCAACGGAGTTAATCGCCGGGGCCGCGCGAAGTGCGGCGATAATGTTCGTTAGGTGCTTTAGATCCCGCACTTCTACGTCGACCATCATCTCAAAAAAATCTGTGCTTCGGTTGGTAATTTTCAAGTTGGTAATATTGCCGCCGTTCTTTGCGATGATCATCGACAATTCACCCAACGTACCGGGCTCGTTGCCGACAACCACGTGGACGCGGCCAACGTGGCTGTTGACGTCGTGGGCGCTGGAATCCCATGCAACATCCAACCAACGTTCCGGCGCGTCGACAAACTCTTCGAGGGTCTCGCAGTCAATGGTATGGATATTCACGCCGCGCCCTTTGGTCACGATACCGACAATGCGGTCGCCCGGCAGCGCATGACAGCAACTTGCGAAGTGCACCGCCATGCCCGGGATCAATCCCTTGATGGGAATAGCGCCCTCTTCGGTGGATTTCATCCGGCCTCGAACCTGGGACAGAGACACGATTTTCATGTCGTCTTCAGGGGACTTGGTCGCCGGATAGACCGCCCCCAGAACCTGGCGTCCGGTGATGTGGCCGGCGCCGACCTCCGCACACAACGTATCGATGCTGTCGAGGGTAAAGATCGGCAGCGCTTCCTTCAGCGCCTTATCCGTCAGCTTGTACCCTTCCGTTTCGAAAGTGCGCTCCAGAATGGAGCGGCCCAGCCGCATGTATTCCTCGCGCTGCTTGAGGCGCACGAAACGGCGGATGCGCGCCCGCGCCTTACCGGTAGCGACGAAGTTCTCCCACATGGGCGACGGCGTTTGCGCCTTTGAGGTAATGATTTCGACCTGATCGCCGTTGTTGAGCACCGTGTGCAGCGGCATGATCCGGCCGTTGACCCTTGTACCGACACAGGTATCGCCAACCTCGGAATGCACGGCGTAGGCAAAGTCGACCGAGGTTGCGCCGACCGGCAGGGCAATAACATCGCCCTTGGGTGTGAAACAGAAGACCTGGTCCGGGAACATCTCGAGCTTGGTGTGCTCGAGGAAGTCCTCGGGATTGGCAGCATGTTCGAGAATATCCAACAGCTCCCGCATCCAGCGGTACTGCCGACCAGAGGTTTTGTCATCCCCCTGTTTGTAGCGCCAATGGGCGGCAACGCCGAGTTCCGCGACCTCGTGCATCTCGCGCGTGCGGATCTGCACTTCGATACGTTGCCGGTGCGGACCGATAACTCCCGTGTGGATGGATTGATAGCCGTTGGGCTTTGGCGTCGAGATGTAATCCTTGAAGCGGCCCGGGACCACCGGATAAGTGCCGTGGATGACGCCGAGCGCCCGATAGCAATCCTCGACCGTGTCAACGACCACACGGAAGGCGATGATATCGGCGATCTGTTCGAAGGACACGTTTTTGCGCTGGGTTTTGCGCCAAATGGAATACGGTGTCTTCTCACGGCCAATAACCGTCGCGCGAACTTTCGACCCGGCCAAGGTTTCTTTCAGTTCGTTGATGATCTTATCAACGATGTCGCCGCCCTGGGTCCGCAGGAAATCGAGCCGTGCCAATATGGACTCACGGACATCGGGGTTAAGTTCGGCAAAGGACAGATCCTCGAGTTCGTTCTGGAGTTCGTGCATGCCGATGCGTTCGGCGAGCGGCGCATAGATTTCCATGGTTTCCATGGCGATGGCGCGGCGTTTTTCCGGCTTCCGGATGTGCCGTAAGGTCCGCATGTTGTGCAAGCGGTCAGCGAGCTTGACCAGAAGCACCCGGATGTCGACGGACATGGCCAGAACCAGCTTACGGAAATTCTCGGCCTGCGACGTACTGTTTCCGCCTTGCAGCTCGATCTGGGTGAGTTTGGTCACCCCTTCGACCAATTGAGCGACTTCCTCACCGAAATGCTTGGCGATCTCGTCGCGGGTGGTTTCGGTATCTTCGATCGTGTCGTGCAGAAGCGCCGTGATGATCGAGTTGCCGTCGAGCTTGTATTTAGTGAGGATGCCCGCCACCTCGATCGGATGCGAGAAATAAGGATCGCCCGAGGCGCGCTTCTGTGAGCCATGCGCCTTCATGGCAAAGACATACGCGCGGTTGAGCGCGTCCTCGTTCACTGCCGGATCATAAGCGCGCACGCGTTCGACGAGTTCGAATTGCCGGATCATATGAAAACGCCCCCGTAGCCGTTGGCCGCATCGGGGGCGCAGGAAATACGAATGGGAGCACGGTCGGGGCACGCGCGCGGCGTGCAAAGCACGAAGTCGGACGTCAGGCCAAGAAACGGGAGACCCGGAAGGTGGCCAGGAAGTGGTCTCCGTTCAACGATCCCATACCGTGCGTGCGTCATTCATCTTCTTCGTTGATATCCTGATTACTGAAATCGGGACCTTCGCTCTCGGCGTCAAGGTTAACGTCCCCGCCTTCTTCAACGCCTTCAGCGGCTTGGGCCGCCGGGATACCGCCCTCGGGCGCAACCAGTTCGCCCGTATAGGCGTCGGCCGCGGACAACATTTCCAAATCTTCTTCCTCGAGCTCGTCGGATTCGACATGTTTCTGAAGGCCCTTGACCAGGGATTCCTGAATATCGTCGAGGTTTAGGGTCTCGTCGGCAATCTCACGCAGGGCGATGACGGGGTTCTTGTCATTGTCACGGTCAACGGTGAGCGGCGCGCCGGACGACAGGGCACGGGCGCGGTTGGCCGCCAACATCACCAATTCGAAGCGGTTTGTGACTTTCTCGATGCAATCTTCGACGGTCACACGGGCCATTCTGTATTCTCCAAATTTTTTCGAACAGGGACGGCTACATAAAAACCGGGAGTATTCCGGTATAAATTCAGCCTGACGATCGGTCACTGGCGGGGCAGCAAGGTCCAACAGTCAGCTTGGGCGCCGATTATATATGGGGGAGACGGGAAAAACGCAAGCATTTCAGCCAAATAGTGCGGCTTCTTTTGGCTAGGAAAGCCGCCGTATTCCATTGATATCCCCAAGTCGCCCAATCATTTCTTCTACTGTGGCCTTGGAAACCGGATGGCACCACGCATCCGCACCGCCGGGTAAGCCCCTATCCCGAAGCACCTGCAGCAAATCCCGGAGGGGCAAAAGGACGAACGCCCGCTCGGCCAACCGGGGATGCGGAACCGCGAGCCCCGGTTCCTGGATGATTCGGTCATTATAGGCCAAAAGGTCCAAATCGATGGTTCTGGCCGCGTTGGCAACGGACCTCGTACGTCCAAACCGCATTTCGACCGATAAGAGCAGCGCCAACAATTGCCGGGGGGCCAAGCCGGTTTCCAAACAGGCCACCCCGTTCACGTAATTCGGCTGGTCGGAAACAGGTACGGGAGCAGTCTCATACCACGGTGAAACTGCCGTAATTTCAACGCCTTCGGCGGCAAGCATCTCCAACGCTGCGGCGCAGGTTTCGCGGGGCGCCCCAACCTCGCTGGGTAGATTGGCGCCTACACCGATCAAGATCATAACTGGTACACTTTCGTTCGCCGGGTTCGGCTAAATTGCCATCAAAATTTCATTTAAGGCCAAGTTTATTTTGTCTGGGCAAAGGAACAGCCTATATAATCGACCCCACGGAAAACGGGTGTATGAATTATTCTATCATTCCGGCTTTCCGGCGCAAACAAACCCGGTAAGCGGCGCCTATTTTTATTCACCTTTTTATTTCAATACGTCGTATTACCCATTGATAAATAGGGGAAATATAGGAATGCACTTCTACCCACAGGAGCGGATAGGTTTGTTCATCGACGGATCGAACCTTTACGCTGCCGCCAGGGCGCTCGGCTTCGATATCGATTATAAACTCCTCTTAAAGTTGTTCGCCGATCAGGGGCGCCTCGTACGTGCATTCTATTATACGGCATTGATCGACGATCAAGATTATTCCCCTATCCGCCCGCTGGTCGATTGGCTCGATTACAACGGGTACACCATGGTCACAAAACCGACAAAGGAATTCACCGATACGGCCGGCCGGCGCAAGATCAAGGGCAACATGGATATCGAACTGGCCATCGATGTAATGGAAATGGTCGAACATCTGGATCATGTCGTTCTGTTCTCCGGCGACGGAGATTTCCGCCGGCTCGTGGAGGCCACGCAGCGCAAGGGCGCCCGGGTCAGTGTGGTTTCCACCATCCGCTCGAAACCGCCCATGGTTGCCGACGAGTTGCGCCGCCAGGCCGATCATTTCGTCGAGCTCGTCGATATCCGCGACCTCATTTGCCGTGAAGGCAGCCAAGGCGACGTCCCGGCCGATCCTCACAGCCTGCACGACTATGAGCAGGGCGACTATGACGACGCGCCCCAGGATGGCGATCTGATCGACGACGAGCTCCGCGAGTCCCTTTGACGTCCAAATCCGCCCCCTCTGAGAAGAGCGTCACCGCACCGCCTGCGGATTGCCGCCGCTGTGCGCGGCTGTCCAAATTCCGTGACGACAACCGGCAGCAATACCCGGATTTCTTCAACAATCCGGTGCCGTCCTTCGGCGGATTGGATGCGCGCCTATTGGTCGTGGGGCTGGCGCCCGGTCTAAAGGGGGCCAACCGGACCGGACGGCCGTTCACCGGCGACTACGCAGGCGACCTCCTCTATCCCACCCTCATCGAATACGGCTTCGCGCGCGGAACGTTTGGCGCCAGCATCGACGACGGGCTTCAGATGGTCGATTGCCGGATAACCAACGCGGTTCGGTGCGTGCCCCCGGAGAACAAACCGACGGGCGAGGAAGTGACTTCCTGCCGCCCGTTTCTCATCAATGAAATCAACGCGATGCCCAATTTGCGGGTGGTCCTGGCCCTTGGCGTCCTGGCTCATAACGCGACTTTGGTCGCCTTGGGGGAACGCCGGGCTTCCTGGAAATTTACCCATGGCGGGATGCATGCTCTGCCCAACAGCCTGACGCTGGCCGACAGCTATCATTGTTCGCGCTACAACACGAACACGGGCCGCCTGACCGAAGCCATGTTCCACGACGTCGTCGACGCGGTGGCGAAGAAATTGGGACGCTGATCCCTGACCAGAGCGGAAGGCGCCCGGCCCCTGCAACTCCGCAAGATTTGTCAAAACGGCCCATGCTAGCGTCACCCCGAAAATTCGGTGAGACTGAGCGCATGGATACCAAAGCACCAAAAACCACCCCCAAAAAGGCCGCCGAAAGCGTTACCTTGGCGGCGTATGAAGACCGCATGGCCCGTGTCACGGACTATGTATACGAGCATCTCGACGAGAAGATCGACCTCAGCCGGCTGGCCGAGATAGCTTGCTTGTCGCCCTATCATTGGCATCGCGTTTATCATGCCCTCAGGGGCGAGACGATAGCAGCCACCGTCAAGCGGCTGCGTCTGCACCGCGCCGCGGGATACCTGGTGCAAACGCCGATGAGTATTGCCGAGATCGCCGGTAAATCCGGCTACCCCAGCCCTCAATCCTTCACTCGAGTTTTCAAATCCGCGTACGGCGTACCGCCCGCCACCTACCGGCGTGTTGGCGGCCATGCGCAGTTTCGGAAGCAATCACGGGAAAGGATTTCCAAAATGTATGACGTCAGTATTAAGACTGTCCCCAATATGAAAGCAGTGTCGGTCACGCACACCGGGTCTTATATGCAGATCGGCAAAGCGTTCGACACGCTCATGCGATGGTGCGGAATGCACGGCCTCTTGGGACCGGATTCGCGATCGGTGGGAATTTATTACGACGACCCCAGCCTCGTACCGGAAGAGGATCTACGGTCCCGCGCAGCGCTGATCACCAACAGCGAGACTGCTATTGAACCGCCTTTCGAACGCACGGATATCGCCGGTGGCGAGTACGCTGTTCTCCGCCATGTGGGGCCCTACGCGGAATTGGAAACTGCGTATCAGTGGCTTTACGGCGATTGGCTTGTGGCCTCAGGACGTGAAGCCGCCGACGCGCCTATTTTCGAGGAATATCTCAATGACCCTCAACAAACCCCGCCAACGGACCTCGTCACCGAGATATATCTGCCACTAAAATGAACGGAACTTCTTCTTGGCTTTCCCCCTCGCCGCAGACTTGCTGCGAACGAGAGGGAGAGCCAAGTTTATGCGTATAAACTCGGCAGGCGCACCGCGCGGTAGACGTCCCAGCCGCGGCTTTCGTCACGGGTATCGATAAACAGCTCGAAGACCTTCTCCGGTGCCGCGTCGCCATTGGGATCACGCGTGACCTCGACCAAGCGTACGGACCCGATACCGGTGGTTGGGTCCTCGGACACCGCGCCCTCCGGCGTCGCCAGCATGCCGCCGAAGCAGGCCAGCACGGTGCCTGATTCCGGCAAGGGCTGCGCACCACAAATGAAGGGGCAGTAGGAAGCTTCTTCGCCCGGCCCGCCATAGGACCAAACCTGACGCACCGTCATGGCCTCTTCGTCAACCTCGAACTCCGCGACGCGGCTGTAGTTCTCACTCGCCGGTAGCGGCGCCTCGAACGGCCAGGTACGGCAATTGCCGTTGTCGAATAACAGGATCGTCCCCTCGGGCGTCACCAGGGAGTTGTGCTGGTGGAATTGCCAGGTGACGTCTCCGACCGGCTTGAGCAGCTTGTCCGACCAGGGCGCGTTCCAGCCCTCCGGCGTCCCCAGGATCCACTTCAACGATTTCGTCTTGCGGTCGATCTTCACCACCGCGTCCTGATGGCGCAGCGACAGGATCAAGGAGTCGTCGCGCTCGTCATGAACGACGGCATTGGCATGGGTCCAGTCGACGGAGTCGACGATGCCTTTGCGTTCCCAATAACCATCGAAAACGCCATAACCGAAGCGATAAGGATCGAGACTGTCGAGAAGCTTCCATTCGTCGACGACCTGCCCGTCGCGGGTGAACTCGACGACGACGTCGCCGACCACGGTCGCCGTCCCCTTGGGCGCGTCCGGGTCGGTATCGCTCGATGGATAGTCGGCCAAGTCCCGGGTCTCGACGCTGAGGACCAGGAAATTGCCATTGGCCATCTCGAAGATCTCGTGATGGAAGGACTCGGCCGCGACAGGAAAAAACTTGTCCTCTTTGTGCAGATCGGGCCAGCGGTCGACGGCAATCCACTGATTGATCACATTGCCGAGCATATTGAATTCGACCGCCCGGTGATCGAAGGTAAGATAGATAAGGTTCCCGTTACGAAGACGCTTCACGTCGCCGACGGTTTGGCCGAAATCGCGGTACCATACCACCTCGCCCTCATCGTCGACGGCGACCATCACGCCGTAGTTCTTGGCCCCCGATTGGGCGGACTTGCGCAGGCCGAACATGGTAACGCCAGGAGCCATCCGCGCCCGGTCGGCGACACGCAGATCGAGCGGCGGGAAATCCTCCGGCAACGGATCGGTGGCGAATTCAATGACCTCCTCGCCATCGATGCGGTTGCCATCCTCGTCGAGCGCCGACACCGAAAGCCAATGTGCCCGTCCCGGCCGCATCCCAAGCACGGTGAGTTCGTGGTGGGAGGCGAATGCGTCAGACTGCGGAAGCGCCCAAGTCCGGTCACCGTCGCTGATGACGATCTCGGCGCGGCTGGGGATATTGGTGGCAAAGCGAACCTGGCCCGCCAGCGGCGCATACCCACTCGGATTGAGCACGAATATAGGGGGTTCCGTAAAAGCGATCTGGATGGGCTCGAGAGCGGCGGCAGTGCCGTGACTTCCTGGCATCGGGGCTTCCTTTGATGTTGCAACCGGCGGTCGATTTGATTTTCGCGCCCTAAGCACTGGCCGACCGTCGAATTTACGCGTTGATAGGCGAGTTTCGATCTAAATACAATTTTATTTTTGTATTTATTATTTAATACACATAAAATTATATGTAATATTTGTCTGAATAACGTGGAAATCCGGGATTTCGCGGCAAAGAATGTATTGGCGGCCCGGCCAGATATGCTATACCCCGCCGCGTTATCCCGTGCTTGTCCCACTCCCTGGAGTCAGTTCCCGTGGAAATCGTTTGCCTGGACCTTGAGGGCGTGCTGATCCCCGAAATATGGATCGGGGTCGCCGAAAAAACCGGTATCACCGAGTTGCGGGCCACGACCCGCGACATCCCCGACTACGACGTCCTCATGAAGCAACGGCTTCGTATTCTGGACGAACACAACATTCGCCTGCCCGTCATTCAGGAAGTCATCGATAGCCTGGGACCGCTTGATGGCGCCAAGGACTTTCTCGATTGGCTGCGCGCCCATTTCCAAGTGGTGATCCTGTCCGACACGTTCTACGAATTCGCCGAGCCGCTAATGCGTCAACTGGGCTGGCCGACCCTCCTTTGCCATCGCCTGGAAATAGACGACACCCGCCGGATTGCCCATTACCGGCTGCGGATGAAAGACCATAAACGCCAGGCCGTGAAAGCTTTTAAAGCCCTCAACTTCACCGTGTTCGCGGCGGGCGATTCCTACAACGATACGACCATGCTGGGTGAAGCCGATACCGGCATTCTGTTCCGGGCGCCCGAGAACGTGGTGGCAGAGTTTCCCCAATTCCAGCTCACGACGACCTACGACGCCCTCAAGGACGCCTTCATCGCCGCCAGCCCCCGTTTCTAAGCGGGGACACGGCGTAGAGCCCCGTCATGCTGCAAATCAACGACCTTACTTACCGCGTTGCGGGGCGGCTGTTGTTCGATGGCGCGACCGTCGCCATCGGCAAGGGGCAGAAGGTGGGTCTCGTCGGCCGTAACGGGACCGGCAAAACGACTTTGTTCCGGCTGATCGCCGGCGACATTTCACCCGACGGCGGATCGATTTCGCTGCTCGGCCGGGCGCGCATGGGCCGGGTAGCCCAGGAAGCGCCATCGGGACCGCAAAGCCTGCTGGAAACGGTATTGGCCGCCGACAGTGAACTTGCCGCGCTCACCGCCGAGGCGGAAACGGCCACCGATCCCCACCGTATCGCCGAGATTCATACACGCCTCGCCGACATCGACGCCCACACGGCGCCATCACGGGCAGCGACGATCCTGTCCGGCCTCGGCTTCGACGAAGACGCCCAGCAACGGTCCTGCGATTCCTATTCCGGTGGATGGCGCATGCGCGTCGCACTTGCCGGTGCCTTGTTTTCGCGGCCCGACCTGCTGCTGCTCGACGAACCGACCAACCACCTCGACCTGGAAGCGAGTTTGTGGCTGGAAGGCCATCTCGCCAACTGGCCGGGAACGCTGCTGGTCATCAGCCACGACCGCGACCTGCTGAACCGCGTCGTGAGTAACATCATCCATTTGCAAGGCGCCAAGCTCACCTTGTACCAGGGCGGCTACGACCGGTTCGAAAACACGCGGCGTGAAAATCTAGCACGCCAGTCAGCCTTGCATAAAAGGCAGTTGGAAGAGCGCCGCCGCATCCAAATCTTTGTCGACCGCTTCCGCGCCAAGGCGACCAAGGCGCGCCAAGCGCAGAGCCGGCTCAAGATGCTGGAACGCATGGAGCCCATTGCCTCGGTGATGGAAGAACGTACGACAACCTTCGCCTTCCCCGACCCCGACCCGATGCCGCCGCCGTTGGTCGCCATGGACAATGTTGCGGTGGGTTATGACGGCGTGCCGGTGCTGCGCGACCTCGATCTGCGGATCGATATGGACGACCGCATCGCCGTTCTTGGCCCCAACGGCAACGGCAAATCGACCCTTGTGAAGCTGCTGGCATCCCGGCTTACGCCGCTGGAAGGCAAGGTCGTCAAATCGAGCAAATTGCGGGTCGGCTATTTCGCGCAGCATCAGGCCGAGGAGCTCAACCTGGAAGAAACGCCGCTGACCGTGCTCACACGGCGGCTGGAGATGACCACGGAGACCAAGGTGCGCGCCCACCTCGGCCGGTTCGGGTTCGGCGCCGACAAAGCGGAAACCAAGATCGGCAATCTGTCGGGCGGCGAAAAGGCGCGCCTCCTGTTCTGTCTGATGAGTGTCGACGCACCCCATATCCTGCTGCTCGACGAACCGACCAATCACCTCGACGTCGACGCCCGAGAAGCCTTGGTGCAGGCGCTCAATGCCTATGACGGCGCGGTCATCCTGGTGAGCCACGATGCGCATATTATCGAGTTGGTATGTGACCGGCTCTGGCTTGTCGAAAACGGTGGCTGCGACCGGTTCGACGGCGATCTTGCCGATTACCGGCAATTGCTGCTCGATCGGGCACGGGACAAGAAGCGCGGCGTCAAGGACGCCAAGGACGGCGTCAACAAAAAGGCCGGGCGGCAAGCGCGTGCCCAGGCTCGCGAAGCCGTCGCGCATTTGCGCAAGCAGGCGAAGAACGCCGAAACGGCACTCGAGAAACTTACCCGGCGGAAATTGGAACTGGAAAACAAGCTCGCGGATCCCGCCCTCTATGACGGCCCCGCCGAAAAGCTCCAGAAACTAACGATGGAAATGGCCGAGGTAACCCGCGCCATAGAGACAGCCGAAAAGGCCTGGTTGCAGGCCGAGGAAGAACTCGCCGCGGCCGAGTGAGTAACCTTATGCCGCCTCCGGGTGATCCGGATCCAACAGACGATGCAGATGGACGATGACGTACTTGATATGTGCCTCGTCGATATGGGCGCGGCTGACGCCTTGCCAGGCTTTTTCGGCCTCGGCGTAGCTCGGATAAATGCCGACGACATCGAGCTTCGAGGTATCGACGAAATCGGTTCCGGCCGGGTCCTTGACCTCGCCACCGAATACCAGGTGCAACAGGGGTTTGCTCATTTGATGGGCCTCTCTAATTCTTTTTCTGATCAGATTGCGGCTTGAGAGAGCGTCGCATTCGCGTCACCATACCGGCAAGAGAGAACAGTGACGCCGAACAACGACGCTTGACGCGCGGTTCTCGTATTTAGATAGCGTTTCCGCCTACGAACAACAAGGTACGTAAGCGTTTACAGAGAGGAATCCCATGATCGAACTCCATTCCATGCCCACTCCCAATGGGCAGAAAGTGATGATTATGCTCGAGGAGACGAATACCCCGTATGAGCATTTCCTGATCAATATCCGCAAGGGCGACCAATTCACGCCCGAGTACCTGAAGCTCAGTCCCAACAACAAAATTCCTGCCATGGTCGATACCGACGGCCCCGGCGGCCGCTATACGATGATGGAATCAGGCGCCATCCTCATTTACCTCGCCGAAAAGACGGGACAGTTCCTGCCCGCCGATCCCCGCGGACGTTACGATGTCCTGCAATGGCTGATGTTCCAGATGGGGCATGTCGGACCGATGTTCGGCCAGGCCAACCATTTTCTCAACTATGCCCCCGAAGACGTGCCCTATGGGAAAGAGCGGTATCGCAACGAAACGTTGCGGCTTTACAAGGTCCTCGACAACCGGCTCGCCGAGTTTGAGAACGTCGCCCTCGACGACTACACGATCGCCGACATGGCCATCTATCCGTGGGCCAAATTGTGGGAAACATACGGTCTCGACATCGACGCGCATCCTAACTTCAAGCGTTGGCTCGACGCGACGGCGGCCCGCCCGGCGGTGAAAAAGGTCCTCGAGGAATCGGTGAAGATTCGCGAGGAGATGAACAAGGACAATGATCCGTCCATCAATATCTTCGACACCAAGCAGAACGCCGAGATGCTGGCTAAGGCGACCACCGGCAATTGACCGGCGGCGGATATCGGGAGCTTGTGCGGCGGCTTAGGCGACGAGGCGCTCCTTCGGGAACCGGAGCGTGACCTTGGTGCCCTCGCCGTACCGGCTTTCGATGTCCATCGTGCCTTGATGCGCTTCGATCAATCCTTTGGTTAGGGGCAGGCCGAGCCCGGTTCCTTCCTGATCGTTGACGTTGACGTTGGCGACCTGGCCGAAGTTCATCAAGGCGCGTTCCAACTGCACGCTCGTCATGCCGATACCGCTATCCTCCACGGAAACCGTCAGTTTGCCGTCCTGCCCCAAGCGGGCGGCAAGGCACACCTCGCTCCCCCTTTCCGAAAACTTGATCGCGTTGGTCAGGAGATTCACCAGCATCTGCACGACCCGCCGTTCGTCGGCAATAATCGGCTGGATGTTGGGATCAATTCTTGAAATCAGCGTGATGCCTGCGGCTTCCGCCCATCCCGCGGCGAGCCTGATGGCCTCGCGCGCGGCATCTTCGATGGCAACGGCATCATCGTTGAGATTAAGGCGGCCGGCTTCAATCGCCGAAATATCGAGGATGTCGTTGATGAGGTTATGGAGATGGTGCCCCGAGACAAAGATACCGTCGACATACTCCCGGTACTTGTCGCTGTTGAGCGGGCCGAGCATCTCGTTCTTCATGACTTCGGCGTAGCCGATGATGGCGGTCAACGGCGAACGCAACTCGTGGCTCATGTTGGTGAGAAATTCGCTTTTCGACCGGTTTGCCGCATCCCGCTCCAAAAGCGTTTGCTGCAGCTCGGCGGCACTTTCGTTGTTTATATTCCAGAAGAAAAAGGCTCCGAGCAGGATCAGCATAACCGCTGACATGCCGGCGACCATTCCGGCGCGGATAAATGGTTCCTGAATTACGGCGACATCGATTTTTCCGACAAGCCCTACCCCCGCCGACATGATCGGCTCGTAGGCAGCGACGACCCTGCGGCCGCGAAAATCCATACCGACCATGGATCCCATATCGCCGTTGACGGCCCGGCGTTCGACCTCGGCATCCTTTCGGTCATAGGCAATCGGCGGCGGCGCAATGTGACGGCCATCGCGATGAGACATCAGGAAAACGATCTTATCGTCCTGCCGCTCGACAAGGACGAATTCCACCCCCTTGCCGAAATGCTTACTGGCGAGGTGCGTTTCCCTGACATAGTTGATGAGATCCGAGCGCGTCACCCGGTTGGCGCCCGGCAGGATGCTTTGGGTCTCTAGGCTGGCGATCGCCTCGAACGTCCAGGTCTGGCTTTGAACCAGTTTGACCAACCAGGTTCGCTGCTCATCGAAAGAGGTCCAATAGAGAAACAACATGGAAATCCAAGTCGCCGCGATCGCGACCGTGGCGGTAATCGCCACGAGCAATAGGAAGCGCACCCGATCACTGGAAAGCCCCTGTATCACGCGACACGACGATCCCCGGGAAACAGGACTGTTACGGTTGTCCCCTGCCCGTATCGGCTTTGGATGATCAATTTACCCTGATGGGCTTCCACGAGCCCTTTCACCAAGGGCAATCCGAGCCCGGTGCCTTCCTGGTCGGCGAATTGCGCGTTCTTCACTTGTCCGAATTTCATGAGCGCGATCGAGATCTGATCTTCCGTCATGCCGATCCCCGTATCGACGACATCGATCGCAAAGCTGCCATTGTCGTTGGCGTGCGCAGACAGGATGACCCGCCCGCCCTCATCGGTAAATTTCGTCGCGTTCGAAAGCAAATTCACGAGGATCTGTTTAATCCGCCGTTCGTCGCCGATCATCGATTTGATACACGGATCGACGGACGTCTTGATCGACACACCTTTTTCAGTCGCCCGCGGCAGGACGATACGTGCCGCCGCCTCCACGACTTCCGGCAGATCGAATTGCTCGTCGCTCAGGTTCATACGGCCGGCCTCGATCGCCGACACGTCGAGAATGTCGTTGATCAAGGCGTGAAGATGTTCGCCCGACGCCCGGATGCTTTCCACGTATTCGCGATACTTCTGAACTTCGATGGGACCGAAGGTCTCGTCGCACATGACTTCGGCGTATCCGATGATCGCCGTCAACGGGGTCCGCAATTCATGGCTCATGTTGGCCAGGAATTCGGTCTTCGACCGGTTGGCGGCGTCTCGTTCCATGAGCGTTTGCTCGAGGATTCTGATGCCGGCATTGTTGATGCGCCAGAACAGGAACGCGCCGATCAAGATCAGAACGGCGGCAACGGCGCCCGAAGCCATGCCCGCTTTGATGAACGGGAACTGAATGGCCGAGATATCGATCTTGGCCACCAACCCAAGGCCCGTACCGGCAACCGGCTCATAGGCCGCCAAAACATCGACACCCCGATAATCCGATGCGATGACCGATCCCGATTGACCATCGACGGCCCGGCGTACCGCTTCGCCATTTACGCTGTCGTAGGGAATCGGCGCAAGATTCTCGCCATGAACGGATTCACGATGGGAGACACGGAAGACGATTTCGTCGCCGACGCGCTCGACCAGAACCAATTCAACCCCGGTTCCGAATTCCTGATGCTCGTTATGCGCGGTTCGGACCTGTTCGACGATATCGGAACGGGATACTTCGGTATGCCCATGTTCGATGTGTTCGTTTTCGATCCGGGAAATGGTTTCGAAGGTGCGCGCCTGACTTTGAACGAGCTCGACCAACCGCGTTCGTTGTTCCTCGAACGAGGTGTTGTACAGCAGATACATCGAAATCGAGGTCGCCGCGATAGTCACGGCGGCCATGATCGCGACGAGTAAAAGAAAGCGGTATCTGTCGCTGCGACCAGCTACTCTCATCGGTCAGCCAAATGGTTAACGATCCCGAGAAACCAGCGTTTCCCCCACCATATAGATTGGTTCTCCGACCCCATTTGAGTAGGCGTAGGAATACGTAGGAAAAAATCCCTGTTTTTCAGCACTTTTTCACGTAGACCGGACGCCGAGCGGCTGTCAAATTCCCGTTATGGCAGTTTTGGGACAACGCCCACAATCACGCGCATTCGGCTCTCAGCCGTAGCGCTCTTCTTTCCAAGGATCGCCGATACTGTGATAGCCGCGCACTTCCCAATAGCCGGGTACGTCCTGATCGGTGAACAGGACATGGCGGAGCCATTTGGCGCTTTTCCAAAAATACAGGCGAGGAACGATCAACCGAACCGGCCCGCCATGTTCGCGGCTCAACGGCTCCCCTTCCCAGCTATGCGCAAGAAGTGCGTCGGACGCGGCAAAATGTTCCAGGGGAAGATTGGTGGCATAGCCGTCGAAGCTGCGCAAGATGACGAATTTCGCTTCCGGCAAAGGGCTCACCCAGTCGAGAAAATCCCGCGTCGAAACGCCCGCCCAATGGTTGTCGAAACGCGACCACGCCGTCACGCAATGGATGTCGGAAACAAACTCGCTTTGCGGCAACGCCCGGAACCCGTCCCAATCGAGAGTGCCCGGCCGCGCAACGAGGCCCGCAATGCTCATCTTCCACTCGCGCTGCGGGACATTGGGATGCTCTCCCAGATCGAGAACAGGCCATTTCACGGTGGTATGCTGTCCGGGCGGCAGACGGCGTGACGGCGCCGCCGTTTCACCGGTCATATGTTTGCTTTCGGCAACATCGCGAAGTTTGCGGGCAAGCCGCTTGTCGCCGCGACGACCGGGATTGTCGGAAGGTTGATCGCTCACGTTCGGTTATCCGCTGTCCGCTCGGACGAGAGTGTGATAGCGACCGAAGCAGGTCAAGGCGGCTAGTTCTGCCGGGAGCGGTCGAGGAAAGCGGTCATCTCGTCGCTGTCCAGCGGTTCGGTGAATTTGTAGCCCTGCAGCAAATCGCAGCCGAGGGAATTCAAGGTATCGAACTGTGCGTCGGTCTCGACCCCTTCCCCAACGACCTTTAACCCCATGGCGTGCGCCATGGAAATGATGGCCCGGACCAGGGTCAGGTTTTCGTCGCTTTCCATGATATCGCGGACGAATATGCGATCGATCTTCAGGATATCGACGGGGTAGCGCTTCAGATAGCTGAGGGAGGAATAGCCGGTGCCAAAGTCGTCGAGGGCGATACTTGCACCTCGTTTCCGGAGGTTACGAAAAACCGCATGGACATTCTCCTCGTCCCCCCTGACAAAGGCATTTTCGGTAATCTCCAGGATCAATCCGTCGGGCGAGACGGAATGGGTAACGGCGGACGCGTTGACGGTTTCCTCGAACTCCGGCCGGTGGAAATGTTTAGGCGACACATTGACCCCGACCCGCAGGTCCGTCCATCCCCGCCGCCACCAGACACCGAGCTGGCTGCACGCCACATCGATCGCCCAAGTGCCGATCTTATCGATCAGTCCGGATTCCTCGGCGATGGGTATGAAATCGACCGGCATCTGCAAGCCGAGCTCTGGATGCTCCCAGCGGATCAACGCCTCCAACTGGACGATCTCTTCGGTCTTCGCATCGAACACGGGATGATAGACCAGTTTGAATTCATCGCGTTCCAAGGCACGGCGCAGGTCCGTCGCGATACGGGTACGCTCGGAAATCTGCTGGTTCATCTCTTCGGCGAAGAAGCGGAACTGGTTTTTGCCCGCCCGCTTGGCCTGATACATGGCGGTATCGGCATTGCGGATCAGTGTTTCGGCGTCGGCACCGTCGCGCGAAAAAATGGCGACACCGATACTGCCGGTGACGAAACGCTGCTCACCGTTAAGATCGAACGGCGCCGCCAGCGACGCGAGTATCTTATTGGCCACCCGTTCCGGGTCCAGTTCGTCACTCAAATCGGCGAGGATGATCGTGAACTCGTCGCCTCCCATGCGCGCCACGGTATCGGTGCGGCGGACACAGAGTTGAAGACGCTGCGCGGCCTCGTGCAACAAGGCATCGCCCGCATCGTGACCGAGAGTATCGTTGATATCCTTAAACCCATCGAGATCGAGGAATAAGAGAGCCGCGCCCTTCTCCACCCGCATACTGCGCGACAAGGTGCTCGCGAGACGGTCTTGGAACAACGTTCGGTTGGGCAAGCCGGTCAGCTTGTCGATGGTCGCCTGCTCTTCGATGGTTTGTTCGTATTGTTTACGCTCCGTGATGTCGTGGCAGGTGAGCACGACGCCTTCGACACCCCGGACATCGGGCAACGCAACCGCCGTACCCACCATGTAGCACCATCCACCATCGGCGACATGCTGGATGCGGCAATCATCGAAGGAATGCGTGACCTGTGGCTCATGGCATGCACGCTCGATCGAATCGAGCAAACCGGGCCAATCTTCCTCGTGAACAAATAGCTCCAAGGTGCTGCCCAGAAGGTCCTCGGACTCGACGTTCATATAGCGCCGCACCGACGGGCTGATATAGGTACACCGGCAATCCTCATCGAGGATGAAAATGAGATCGGACGCGTGCTCGGTGATGGCTCGGAAGCGGCCCTCGCTTTCGCGCAGCCGTTCGGCAATGCGATGCCGCTCGACAGCATGGCGAATGGAACGGAGGAGGATGCCTCCGGTCAGCCCGTTCTTCTGCAAATAGTCGTCGGCCCCGTTGTGAAGCGCCTCCAACGCGACCTCTTCGTCGTCGAGGCCGGTGAGAACGATGATCGGCGTCTTTCCCGCAGTTTGGATAACAACATGCCGGAGCACCTCCAATCCCTGCGCATCTGGAAGACCAAGGTCGAGAAGAACCAAATCGGGCGAAAAATTCTGTAGTGTGCCGAGCCCTTCCCCCAACGTGGAATCGGTACGCAGGTCGATATCGTCGCGCTGCGCGGACGCAAGCATTTCGCGGATGAGTTCGACGTCCCCCGGGTTATCCTCGATCACCAACAAGGACTCGACGCTATTGTTCGACCGCGACGACGGCGCGCCGAACAAGCCGGCCAGATATCCGGTTTCGGAGGACATGTCTTTATTCATGAATGCGATGATCCGACCTCGTTCACCTCATGAGGTCTCCTTCGGCGGCAACCGGACGATAGTGAACCAAAAATCCTCAAGTGCTCTGACCACGTTTTTGAGGTCTTCAAAGTCGACCGGCTTTTGGATATAGGCGTTCGTGTGCAGATCATAGGATTTCACGATGTCCTGCTCGGCATCGGAAGACGTCAGCACGATGACGGGAATACGCCGAAGCTCCGGGTTTTCCTTGATCTCGGCCAGCACCTCGCGGCCGTCCTTGCGCGGCATATTCAGGTCTAAAAGGATCAGATCCGGCGTTGGCGCGTCAGCCCATTCGTCCAATTTTTTCAGGAATGCCATCGCTTCGACGCCGTCATTGACGGTGTGCAGGTGGCACTTGAGTTTCGCTTCGGCAAAACTGATGCGCGTCAAATCGACATCTGCCGGGTTGTCCTCGACCAGAAGGACATTGACCGGTCTAGCGTTATCCAAACTCATCCTCTACCCCTCCGATTGCGTTAGGTTGCAGGTTGAACAGTGAAGTGAAAGGTCGTTCCCTGGCCGGGAACGGACTCCATCCAGATTTTGCCGCCATGGCGCTCGACGATCCGTTTGACCACGGCCAAGCCGATCCCCTCGCCCGGGTACTCCCCACGTCTGTGCAAACGCTGGAAGATATTGAAGATGCGGTCGGCGTATTCCGGATCGATACCGATGCCGTTGTCCGCCACGGATATGCGCCAAAGCTGCTTGTCGCGCTCGGCGGAGACGGAAACCTCCGGCGTGACGCCTTCACGATGGAACTTGATGGCGTTGGCGATCAGGTTCTGGAACACCCGCACCATCTGTTCGCTGTCCGCACTGATGGTCGGAAGCCGCTCGACGGACACAGCAGCCTTATTTTCATCTATCAAAACATCGAGGTTCTCGATGGCCTCCGCGACAATCGCATTACAGTCCTCAGACGTGAACTCTTTCCCGCGCGTGCCGACCCGCGAATAATCCAACAACCCGTTGATCAGCATTTGCATACGTTTGGCGCCGTCGACCGCGTGGGCGATGTACCCTTGCGCCTGTTCATCGAGTTGGCCGCCGTATTTTTCGGACAGCAATCCGGTGAAACTCGCCACCATGCGCAGGGGTTCCTGAAGATCGTGGGATGCGACATACGCGAACTGCTCCAATTCCTTGTTGGAACGGGTCAGTTCGGTAATCAGCGACGCCAGTTGCTCTTCATGCTGTCTACGCAGACCGATGTCGCGGATGGAGCCAACGAAAACACGCTCTCCCATAAGTTCGGTTTCGCCGACCGCAAGCTCGATTGGAAACGTCGTACCATCCTTGCGTATTCCCTCGAGTTCCCGGTTTTGACCGATGATCCGGCGCGCCGTCGATTTGCGGCTGGCGGCTAGGTAACCGTCATGCGCTTCGCGGTGGGGCGACGGCATAAGCATTCTGACATTCTTGCCAAGCACTTCTTCCGCCGTGTAGCCGAACATGGTTTCCGCCGCCGGGTTGAACATTTGAATCCGGCCGTGGGAGTCGATGGCGACGATACTGTCGGTGACCGTGCCGATCACCGTGGCAAGACGCAGGCGGCTCTCTTTAATGCTGTCCCGCATCCAGCCAATCGACTGGTAAAGCGCGCCGAGTTCCCGATCCTTCGATACGGGAAGCTCCCGATCGAACTGGCCCGCGCCGATAGCCGAAACAGTCTGACGAAGTTGCCTGTAGGCCGTCGTGATGCCGGGCCCGACACCGATCAAAATGCCGCCGTTCACGAGAACGACAAGCAGAACCGTGCCCGCCGCGAACCACAGGACAGGCCCTTCGGTTTCCTCGAAAACAGCGCGATTGATCCGTCTAAGCTGATCCGCAAGGGCCACCATGCCGCCCGTCGTGGACAGAATATTCTGGATGATGAGTTGTTCGCGCCTGGTGCGGACAAGGGACGAAGTGCCGACATCGTCATCAGGCGTAACGATTAACTCGAACAAACGGGCCGACAACACCCGCCGTTCTTCGAACTCGCGGACGACCTCCCGCAGCCGGGAATCCCTGAACGGCGCCGTGGTCAGCAAATTTGCCAACGAATCGTGCCGTCCTCGCCATTGCCGCACGACCCGGGGAGATTTCGACACGAGAAATTCCGCCGCGAGCGAATCCAATTGGAGCGCCGCCCGGCTAATCTCGTTGGCAATGGACGAGCGGCGATCCGCGTTGATCAAACGGTTAACGCTGATGGTGGCCGCAGCGATAAATAGAACCGTCGCCAGAACAGAGGCGATAACCGCAAGGAAAATTTTGCTCCGTAGAGTCATAAGCCGGCCTATTGAATGATCGTAACAGCCAATGGGCTGGCCTCATTCAGCGGAGAAATCATCAAAAACTTGAGAAAATCGGGGACGTCACGCATCGGCTCAAGCCCCCGTGCCATACGCCAGATGGTCGCTTGCTCCAGAATCAGCAGCAGATCTTGCGGCAGCGCAGCCCGCAGACTGTGCCGCGGCCAAAGGTGATCCATGAGGAACGGATCGATCTCCAATTTTCCGGCAAGAATTCGTTTCGCCGTTTCAGGAGCATCGCGTGCGAAACCCTCGGCCCGCAGGAGGGCACGCAAAAGAACCGCCAAGTGGCTTTTATTTTCCTCGAGCCACGCATCGCGGCCGATAAGCAGGAAATAGTAAAACCAAGCCTGCTGTTCCGGCAGCTCGACAAAATCGTCACCGAGCTCGGTAAGCGCCTCGAAAACGAATGGCTCCCAAGTGATGGCGGCGTCGACATTTCCAGCGACGATCTCGTCGACGATCTCATGAGGCGCCAGATCGACAAGGGAAACAGAACCGGACGGAACCCCCTGGATCGTCAAATAGTGGCCCAGAAAGTACTCGCCGATTCCCGATCGTGTGACAGCTACTCTTTTTCCATAGAGGTGCTGAGCCGCAGTTATGCCGCTGCTTCGTCGCGCGAACAGTTTCGTGGTACGCGACGCGGAAAGCGTCGATAGTATCCTGAGGTCTGGTGTCTTAAGCACGTTGCTGACAAAGGCGAAATCGGACCCTGTCGCCAGATCGACGTCACCCTTTATTAGGGCTCGCGACGCCAGCACCCCCGCCTCGAAAAGTTCGAGGCGCACATTCAGGCCGGCATCATCAAAATAGCCTTGCTCCTCCGCCAACCAAACCAGAAAGGCGGTTTTTGTCGCGCCGATGACGATTTCGGGACTGTTTTCTTGAGCCGACACGGGCGCGCATAGCCACAGCGCCGCCAGGGAAGCGGCTAAGAAATGGCACGCGCGGCCAAGATACTTAACAGAGTATGCCGTAAACAATCGGCTCATTTAGACACTCTCATGGTATCCCCGACCAATGAGCGTCCAATTACGCGAAACTTATTCTAGTTCATCGCCTTATAGAGGATAAATGTTAACGGAACCGCGTAAATACAAGGATTCACTTGATAAAATGCCTAGCGCGGCCAGAGGACGGCCTGGGTGCAGCGGAACATGGCGATGCGTTTATCCGTCGCCTCGTCATGGACGTCGACATCCCATACCTGGGTCGTCCGGCCCCGGTGCTGCGGGATCGCGACGGCCGAAACAGCTCCCTCGCGGACCGTGCCGAGAAAATTCGACTTAAGCTCCACCGTGGTGAAGCTTTCCGCGCCCTCTGGCAGGTTGATCATGGTGGCATAGCCGGCGAGCGTATCGGCCAGCGCGATGACGCTGGCAGCATGGATGAAGCCGTTGGGGGCCATGATTTCAGGACGCACTGCCATGCGGCCGGTGAACCGTTCCTTATCGCACAGCGTTACCTCGATCCCCGCCAGCTCCGGCAGATGGCCGCGGCTGATGGCATTGAATTCCTCGGCCGTGGTGAAGGTGCGCGGATCGGCGCCGAGGGTGTCCCAATAGGAAAACGAGCTTTTGCCGGCCATGATTATCCCCTCTCCCGCCTAGCCTCTTTCACGCATGAGGCGCGCCTTGTCGCGCTTCCATTCGCGCTCCTTGATGGAGGCACGTTTCTCGAACTTGCGTTTGCCCTTGGCGAGGCCGAGCTCGACCTTGGCGATACCGCGCTTGTTGAAATAGATCGACAGCGGCACGACGGTCATGCCTTCCCGGTTCAGTCCGCCGATCAGCCTGCTGATTTCCTTGCGGTGCAGCAACAGCTTGCGCGGACGCCGGGTTTCGTGCTGGACGCGGGATGCCGGGTATTCGGGAATATAGGCATTGATCAGATAGATCTCGCCGCCTTCATCGGAAGCATAGGCCTCCTCGATACTGGCGCGGCCGGAGCGTAAGGACTTCACCTCGCTGCCGTATAGCTGAATGCCTGCCTCGAGGGTTTCCTCGATAAAATAGTCGTGGCGCGCCTTTCGGTTGCGCGCCGCGACATTGGCCGCCATCTGGGATTTCTTGGCCATGACTCCGGTCTACCCGTTCGGGCCCAAATTCAGGGACGCGATCAGGACAGCAGGCCCGCGCCCTTCAGCGCGTCGCTGACCCGCTTCCTGCTTGCCTCCGCGATGGTGGTGATCGGCAGGCGCGCCTCGGCAGAGCAAATACCGAGAAGCTCGGCAGCATACTTGACCGGCCCCGGGCTGGTCTCACAGAACAGGGCCGAATGCAGCGGCATCAATTTCGACTGCCAGTCCATGGCCGATTTGACATCCCCGTCGCGCCAGGCCTTTTGCATCGCCGCGCACTGCTTCGGCGCGATATTGGCTGTCACCGAGATGCAGCCATGCCCGCCGGCGGCCAGGAACGGAATGGCGGTGCCGTCCTCGCCGGACAATTGGCAGAAGTCCTCGCCGATGGCGAGCGCCGTCAGGATCGGCCGATTGAGATCGCTGGTCGCGTCCTTGACGCCGACGATGTTGGGCAATTTTGCCAACCGCGCCATAGTGTCGACCGACATATCGATGATGCAGCGGGGCGGAATGTTATAAATGACGACCGGCAGATCGACGGCGTCGTTGATCGCCTTAAAGTGATCGTAGAGCCCCTGCTGGGTCGGTTTGTTGTAATAGGGCGTCACGATCAGCGCACCGTCCGCGCCCGCTTCCTTGGCGTGCCGCGTGAGAGCAATAGCCTCGGCGGTCGAATTGGACCCGGCTCCGGCGATCACCGGCACCCGCCCGGCGGCGGCGTCGATACAAATTTCGACCACCCGCATATGTTCGTCATGGCTGAGAGTCGGGGATTCCCCGGTCGTTCCGCAGGGCACGAGCCCCTCGGTTCCCTCAGCGATTTGCCATTCCACCAACTTACGGAAGGCGTCTTCGTCGACGTCTCCATTCTTGAAGGGGGTAATCAGGGCAACGATGGAGCCCTTGAACATGATGGTTAATCTCCCTTGATTTGTTCCGGGACCATAGCCGCAGAGGGGCGGCCGATCAATTGGAACCAAGGGTTCTTATCGCAAGATTGTCACAATTTTGACGTTAACCAGACGTCAAATTCCGGCCTCATCGTCCCTATATCCTCTATAGGCGATCTTGAGGATAACCGGGGGGTAATCGTTAACGGCTATGACAAACGCGTGCACATTCGTGGCATTCCTTGCCCCCCATCAGAGAGGCTTCTAGACTTGGCTCTTGTATCAGTGAAGCGCGAGGGCCGAATGCGGAGGCTAAGTAGATTAGCCGTCCTGGGCATGGCAATGAGTGCCCTGATGGGGGCGCTGACCCTTGCCGTTTACCCATCCGCATCGGCCGCAGAGGTGGTCTCGGCCCGCGAAGCCAAGATCGCCACGCGCGTCTTCGATTCCATCGAGGACGGCAAATGGAATACCGCGAAGCGTGCGGCCAGAGGGCTTCGCCACCCCCTGTTGATCAAGACCTATCGCTGGCGCTTCCTATCGTCCCCCGATTCCGGAGCGAGCTTCCAGGAGATCGCTCAGTTTATCCGCGAGAACCAGGATTGGCCGGATCAATGGCTGCTCTTGATGCGCGCCGAGGAGGCCATGACCACAGGCGTCTCCGATGACGAAGTTCTCGAATGGTTTGCCGACCGCGAGCCCCGGACCGCGGATGGCGGCAGCCGTCTTGCCCGCGCCTTTCTGGCAAATGGCGAAATCGAGAAGGCCCGCGCCGTGATCCGTAAGACCTGGGTGGAAGCGAACTTCGGATCCGTCCAGGAGCGTCATTTCTATAACCGGTTCCGCCGTTACCTCACCCGCGAGGATCATATCGAGCGCCTCGACCGCTTGCTGTGGGCCGGCCGCTATTATCCGTCCCGGCGGATGTACCGCCGGGTGCATAAAAGCTGGGCCCTGCTGGCCGAAGCGCGGCTGGCGCTCCGCCGTATGGTGGGCGGCGTCGACGGTGCCATCGCCCGCGTGCCCGAGCATCTACGGGACCATCCGGGCCTGGTCTATGAACGCCTCCGCTGGCGCCGGCGCAAGGGCCGCGACAAAGACGCCATTGAACTCCTGGCCAATATGCCCGCCGATTTGGTGCGCCCCGATCTGTGGTCGCATGAGCGCGCCATTTTGGCGCGCCGCGCCCTGCAGGATGGCCATATAAGTGAGGCCTATATCCTCGCCAAAAACCACGGCATGGAGGACGGCATCGGGCTGGTCGAGGGTGAATGGCTGGCCGGTTGGATCGCGCTGCGGTTCCTCAAGGAACCGACCACTGCATTCAGCCATTTCACGCGCATCTACCGCGCCGCCAACTACGCCATCAGCCGGTCGCGCGGCGCCTATTGGGCCGGCCGCGCCGCCGAAGAAATGAAGGAGCAGGTCCGGGCACGTTTCTGGTACCGCACCGCCTCCAACTACCCCATGACCTATTACGGCCAACTCGCGGCTGCGCGCTATTTCCCCGACGGCAATCTGCGGGTCCCGCCGGATCCGAAGCTCAAGGACGCCGATAAGAAAAGCTTCGCCAAACATGAACTGGTGGTGCTGGTCAAACTTCTCTCCGATGCCGGGCTGACGAAATATATCGACCCCTTTATCGAGCAGCTCAACGAGATTGGCGCCACCCCCGCGTGGCGCGCGCAAGTGGCGGAACTGGCGGAAATCGGTGGCCGGCAGGACCTCGCCGTCCAGACCGCAAAAAAGGCCATTCGCGAAGGCGCCCATTTGCTGGGCGCGGGCTTTCCGACGCTCGATGCGGAGCTAAAGACGGACCTCGAGACGCCGCTGGTTCATGCCCTGATCCGTCAAGAGAGCGCCTTCAACAATGAAGCGGTCAGTCATGCCGGCGCGCGCGGCCTTATGCAATTGATGCCGGGCACCGCCAAACTCGTCGCCCGGCAACTTCGCGTCCCCTATCGCCGCAACAAACTGACCCAGGACGAAGAGTACAATATTTCCCTGGGCACGGCCTATCTGCGCGACATGCTGAGAACGTTCGACGGCTCCTATGTCCAGGCCATTGCTGCATACAATGCGGGTCCGGCCCGGGTCCGGCGCTGGGTGAAGGAATACGGCGATCCCAGCGATCCCTCCATCGATCCTATTGACTGGGTTGAGATGATCCCCCTAAGTGAGACCCGCAACTATGTCCAACGGGTGATGGAAAATCTCCATGTCTATCGGCTGCGCCTCGCCGACAGCGAACTGGCCTTCAATCCGGAAAGCGACCTCAGACGCTAGGTCTCACGCGGGCCGGGCGTCTTCATGAGCGCCCAAGCCCCCTCCCTTCCCACCTTTGACGACGTCCGGCAGGCGGCTAAACGCCTGCATGGCGTGGCCGTACGAACGCCGCTGTTGGAATCGGTACACCTCAACGATCAGCTCGGGTGCCGCCTTTTGGTCAAGGCGGAATGCCTGCAACGGACAGGCTCCTTCAAGTTCCGGGGCGCCTATAACCGCTTGGCCCAGTTGAGTGATGTTGAGAAAAAGCGCGGTATTGTTGCCTTTTCCTCCGGCAACCACGCGCAGGGGGTCGCCGCGGCGGCGCGGATCCTGGGTATTCCCGCGACCATCGTCATGCCGTCCGACGCGCCCGCCATCAAGACCGCCAACACAAAGGCCGATGGCGCGACAGTGGTTCCCTATGAACGGCGCGACGCCAATCGGGTGGCGATCGCGACAAAGATCATGGAGGAAACCGGCGCTGTTTTGGTACCGCCCTATGACGATCCCCACATCATGGCCGGTCAGGGAACCGCGGGCCTCGAAACCATCGCGCAAGCACGTGAAATGGGAGCAACCGTCGATCTGTTCTTGGCCCCCGTGAGCGGCGGCGGCCTGATTGGCGGGTGCGCCCTCGCATTCGAAGGGGAAAGCCCCTCAACCAAACTCTACGCGACCGAGCCGGAAGATTTCGACGACACGGCCCAATCCGTCGCGGCCGAACGGCGGATCGAAATCACACCGGGCAAACCGTCGATCTGTGATGCCTTGCTTGTGGAAACGCCGGGAGCGCTTTCCTTCGAAGTCAACAAACGCCGCCTGGAAGGCGGATTGAGGGTATCGGACAACGAGGCCTTGGCCGCCATGGCCACCGCCTTCAATGCGTTGAAAATCGTGTTGGAGCCGAGCGGCGCCGTGCCGTTAGCAGCCGTTTTGAACGGCCGTGTTGACGTCAAAGGCAAGACCGTTGCCGTCCTGGTGTCGGGCGGCAACGTTGATCCGAATATGTTCTGCCGGGCAATTCTCGACGGAAGCTGATCCGCCGGAGAGGGCTCTATTCGGCGGCAGGCGTTTCCACCGGGTCGTTCTTCTTGGGCACGCCGACATCCGAAATTCTTGCTTTGCTGCCCTTCAAGAGGTGGATGCCCCCTTCGGCGTCCTTCTTGGGCGCATTGGTCTCGTTCAGACGACGGCAGTGACCTTCCAGGAACGCCCCTTGCTCGATCGCCAAGGCCTCGTGAAGCACGTCGCCGACGACATGGGCGGTTTTCGCCAAGGAAACGGAGCGCGCCCGAATCTGTCCGGTGACCTTGCCGTGAACGCGAACGCTGTCGGCAACGATCTCGCCGTTGACCTGGGCCGATTCACCGACGACCAGAACGTCGGAATGAATATCGCCTTCGACGATACCATCGACCTGGATTTCACCGGTGGAAACGAGATCGCCGACGACCTTGAGGTCCGGCGACAACATGGAAGGCGGCGCCGGCGTTTTCGTTACCGGCGCCTGACGGTCTTCTTCGTCCCGATTACCCTTTGTAAACATATCTACCCGCCTTGATGAATTTCCACGGATTCTTCGGCCTTCCGTTCACGTGCACTTCGTAGTGCAGATGAGGCCCGGTGCTGCGCCCCGAATTCCCCAGCAACCCGATTTTATCGTGATAGCCGACTTTCTGACCACGTTTCACCAGGATCTTATTGAGGTGACCGTAACGGGTTTTGATGCCGTTGCCGTGATCGATTTCGATAAACCTGCCGTACTTTCCCTTACGCCCCGCATAGGTGACCCTCCCCGGCGCCGTCGCGAAAACGCTGCTCCGCATGGGGCCGCCCAGATCGAGGCCGTAATGCATGGCCCATTGTTTATTGATCGGATCGCGCCGCTTTCCGTAGTGACTGGAAACGGTGAAGAAATCCATGGGCGGGCTGAGAGGGAGCTGCCGCATGAGAGTCTGCAACTCCTCATGGTGCGACACATGACTGTCGAGAAGGTCGAGGCTCGCCTTGAAATGTTCGCCAGGCTTGATATCGCTTTCGTCCAACGCCGGAACAAAGGGGCCGCCCTGCCCCGATTTGCCTCCCCGTTTGCCGAGGAGACTGTTCAGATCTAGCCCGGCGAGCGTAAAGACGTTCTGCATATCCGCGATGCTTTCCGCCGTCTGCTTGGTCAAGCGCGCGACGACGTCCTTCTCCGACTCATGCAGATTGACGATCTGCTGTTCGAGATCCTCGATGAGGCCGGCGAACTGCTTTTTCTCGGAAATGGCCGCATCGCGCTCCGCCATGGCCTTCTCGAGATCGGAAGCGGCGATGCTCAGATTGCCCTTAAGTTCGAAATTGCGATTGCTGAGATCGGTCATCTGACGCTCGATCTCGTTGAGGCGGCCTTTCAGCGCTTCGCGCATCTCGGCCACGCGTTTGGCCTCGACCTCTGAATCCTTCAAGCGGTTCTTGGTCGATTTCAGGCTCGTCTGCAGGGTGGCGTTGTTCTCCACCAGGTTGAGCATGAAATTGTGATTTTCTTCGAGTTGCTTGGTCAGCGACGAGAACTTGCTCTGATAGTCAGAAACCTCGTTCAACAGGCTTCGGTACGACGCGCGCGCATTGAGAAGCTCTGTATCCTTCGCGTTGATGATGTGATCGCGGACAACGAGACTGATCGAGGCATAGCTGGCCCAGCCGGCGAACATCATGACAACGGCGGCCGCAGCCATCTGCATCCGCGACGAAATCCGGAAGAACCAGACCTGCGCGTCGGTACGCAGCATCACCTCGCGTTCGGTGAACATCCGATCGAAGGTAATCCGAATACGTCGCTCATAGTCGGGCCAGGATTTGGCCCATCTGTTGATAATGGTCTGGAGACCCATGACCCCCTCTTACACAGCGCACGGGTTTATAGACCGCCGTCCTTTAAAAGACCTCTAATGGCGGACATTTTCCCCCGCGATCGGCTCGGCACACCCCTGTACGAACAGCCCCTCAGGATCGTCTTTGCGAAAGCCCCGGGGACCGCTATTTTCGTTAAGATTGTACCACGATACATATGGGGAAATATTCCCAAATGTCTATGACCGTCGCGCGGCTGATTGCAACCTGGGGTGGGTGCGGTTTTCTGCCGAAAATGCCCGGAACGTGGGGGTCCCTCGCGGCCCTCCCATTCGCTTGGGGGCTCCATTCCCTTGGAGGCTGGCCACTTTTAGGTGGCGCCGCCTTGTTAACTTTTGGCGTCGGCATCTGGGCGTCGGGTGTGGCGGCCCGAACACAGGGGCTCGACGATCCATCCGAAGTCGTTATCGACGAGGTCGCCGGACAATGGCTGACCCTGGCCGTCGTGCCACCAGACCTCCTGTTCTACGTCCTGGGCTTCATCCTGTTTCGGATTGCCGATATCCTCAAACCCTGGCCTGTCAGTTGGGCGGATAGAAACCTCAAAGGCGGCTTGGGAATCATGCTGGACGACGTGCTGGCCGCCGTATATGCCGGGGTTGTTCTGTTCCTCCTGCATGAACTGTGGACAAAGGCTGTTTGATGTTTGCTCAAGAGATCCTGAACGCGGCCAAAGCCGCCGTTGACCGCGCCGCCAGCATGAAGTTGAAGATCGGGTCGGTCGAAAGCTGCACCGGTGGATTGATCGGCGGCGCGCTAACCGCCGTTCCGGGATCGTCGGCGGTCGTCGATCGCGGCTTCATCACCTATTCCAATGAGGCCAAACACGATCTGGTCGGTGTCCCGAAAAGCACCATCGAAGCGCATGGCGCCGTCAGCGAGGAAACCGCCCGCGCCATGGCCGAAGGCGCCGTTCACCACACGCCCTTGGACGCCGCCGTCGCGGTTACCGGTATTGCGGGACCCGGTGGCGGTACGCCGCAAAAACCTGTCGGGCTCGTCTATATCGCGGCGGCACGCCAGGGCGTCGAGACGCGTGTCGAGCGGCACCAGTTTCCCGGCAACCGCGACGCGGTGCGCCTCGCGACGGTCCAACAGGCCCTTCGTCTTCTCACCGAAGTGATGGGATAAAACCGCGTAGCCTATTCCGCGGCATGCTTCCCCTTGGCGCGCTCAGCCATAAAATCCTGCGTGTTGTTGAGCTTGTAGGTGAGCGTCGGATGGATCTCCTGAATCTCCATCGAGATATTGAGCGGCCGGGATTCAAACGCGCCCTTCAAATGCTCGCAGATCACCGAATAGACTTTCTTTCCCGCCTCATCGAGGGTGTCGACGTCGCGCCCCGAGCCGACACGCACGACCGTATGCACGAAAGCATTATCGGGATGTCCATCGGCGATGCGGTAGGTTTGACGCGGCACCGCGCGTACCCGAATGCCTTTGAGGTCGAACACGCCCGTTTCAACGGCGGTCTTGACGATCTTGTCCGATAACGCCGGGAAATCGAGTTCCTTTTCAATATTGGCCGAATATTCGACGAAGAAATGGGGCATCACGCGTCCTCCTCTACAGTGGCCTATTCTCGCACACCGGCGCGTTCGCGCAACCATGCGTCATTGGCCATGCTCAATTCCTGACCATTGAGATCGGCCGCATCCGGGCCACACAACCAGGCAATGACCTGCGCCGGCGCTTCCGGTTGGCGGTGATCGGCGGGTGTGGTTTTGCTGATCGGGTTCATGCCCGAGGCGCGAATGATTGCCTGCATCTCGGTGTCCACCAGGCCGGGCCGGAAACCGAAAATACGGAACCCGCTGCCTTCGTTCTCGTGCGCGACCATCTGGGTGAGCATGGCGACCCCCGCCTTGGTCGAGCAATAGGCGCTCCAGCCTTCATGCGGGTGCTCCGCGGCGCCCGAGCTGATATTGATGATCACACCGTCGTTAGCCTTAATGTGCGGGAAAGCCGTCCGGATTCCGTAATAAACACCGATGTAATTTACCTGAACGGCCCGCGCCCATTCCTCCGGATCCGTGTCCTCGAGATGGCCGATGGGATCGATCATGCCGGCGTTGTTGACCAGAATGTCGAGGCGACCGAACATCTCGGCGGTTTCGTCCACCAACTCCTGCCAGTCCGCCAGACTTCCGACATCGCATTTGATCGCGACTGCCTTGCCGCCGGCTTCGGTGATCTCGGCGGCGTGCCGGGCACAGTCGTCGAGACCACGCGCGGCCAACACGACCGCAGCGCCCTCCTTCGCCAGGGCCTTCGCCGTCGCGGCGCCGATCCCCCGGCTCGCGCCCGTCACCAACGCAACTTTTCCATCCAGGCTTGCCATGTTCCCTCCCCTGCGCTTTCGTTGTTCCTGAATTGCTATTCTTTGGGCCCACAAAAATCAAACAAACTTGGGGGGAGATTTCCGATGACCATGCGACAAACACCACCGTTCCGCGCCGATCAGGTCGGCAGCCTGTTGCGTCCGGCACGGCTCGCCGACGCGCGCGCCAAAGCCGCGAAAGGAGAAATCACCGCCGAGTCCCTGGGCGGCACGGATGATGGGTCATTACGCGCGGTTGAAAACGAATGCATCCGCGAAGCCGTCGCGGCGCAGGAACGTACCGGTTTGCACGCGGTGACCGACGGCGAGTTCCGGCGAGGAAGCTGGGTGATGGATTTCTTTCTCGGTCTCGACGGCATCGAAGAAAAGGAACTTTCGGACGTGCCTGCCTTCTCGAGCGGTTTCCGTCCGACTTCCATGGCAACAACCGGCAAGATCGGCAATCCGACCGGCGTCACGGTCGAGGACTTTAAGTTCCTGAAATCGGTCGCGACCAAGATCGCGAAACAATGTATCCCCTCTCCTTCCCTCGCCTACCACCGGGGCGGCGGCGCCATGATCGACAAAGGCATTTATCCCGAAATCGAAGACTACTGGCGAGACCTTTGGTCCGCCTACAAGAACGAGGTTAAATTACTGGCCGACGCCGGCTGCAGCTATCTACAACTCGACGACACCACCTTCGCCATGATCTGCGATCCCAAGGTGCGGCAAAGCTTCGTCGACCGGGGTGACGACCCGGACGCCATGCTCGCCACCTACGCGCGCGGCATCAACGAGGTGGCGGCGGCCAGGCCCGACGGCATGGCGATCACCGTCCATATGTGCCGGGGCAACTTCCAAAGCAGCTGGATCGCCGAGGGTGGGTATGAACCCGTCGCTGAACTGTTGTTCAGCGAGGTCAATGTCGACGGCTTTTTCATGGAATGGGATTCGGAGCGTTCCGGCGGCTTCGAGCCGCTGCGCTTCGTCCGCGACGATCAGATCGTCGTCCTCGGCCTGATCACCTCGAAGACGCCGGAACTGGAGGACAAGGACCTGATCAAACGGCGGCTCGACGAGGCGGCCAAGTACGTGCCCCTCGAGCGCCTGTGCCTCAGCCCGCAATGCGGCTTCGCCAGCACCCACCAGGGCAACAAGCTCAGCGAGGATGAGCAGTGGCGCAAGTTGGAATGGGTGGTTGAGATCGCCGACGAGGTATGGGGTTAAGCTGGCTTGTCGCCGTAAACCTCATGCGCGCGTTTCTCGAAGGCATTGACCATGATGCGCACGGCCTCGTTGAACACCACGCCGATCATCTTCTGTAGCAGCTTCGATTTAAACTCGAAGTCGACATAAAAATCGACAATGCAGGTGCCGTCATCCTGCGGGATGAAAATCCAGTGGTTGTTCAGATATTTGAACGGACCGTCGGAATAGGTCACGTCGATGCGGTCGGGCCTTGAAAGCTCGACGCGCGAGGTGAACCGTTCGCGGAACATCTTGTAGCCGATAACCATGTCGGCAACGATCAGATCGCCGTCGCGCGAGCGGATGCGCGTGCCCACGCACCAGGGCAGGAATTCGGGATAGCGCTCGATGTCGGCGACAAGGTCGAACATTTCAGCCGGCCCGAAGGGCAGCGGCTTTTTTTCCGCGTGGGTGGGCATGACGCGGTTATACCGCGTCCGCCGTATAAGGAAACCCTGATACTTCGCTAGCTGTCGTCTTGCGCAATGGCTTGCGTCTGGAACAAGGTCTCGTACCAGCCGCTGTTGCGAAGCGCTTCGGCTTGCCGGTGGTTCTCTTCGATGAACTTTTCGCGCTCGGCCATGTAGGCATCGTAGCCCGCCTGATCGAACACCTCCGTGGGCTCGGGGAGTTGCTTCCATTCCGACTGGCTTAAGGCGGTGGGCGCTTTCACAACCTCGCCGCCGAGATACTCGGCAATCTTCTCGGCACGTTGCTGCGCCAATCGCGGCCCCTCACCGGCTTCATTGTCGAAGATGCCCGCCGCCATCAGCTTGCCGCCGATGCCGTTGGAACTTTGCGCATAGCCGTTGTTGGTAATCTTGACGACGGTTTTGCCGTTGACCTTGACCTCGGCGTAAAGCTCATCGGGCGGCAAATCCCAGGTGGTAAATTTTTGCCGGATGACCTCGTCGGCGCCTGCCGCCAGTTTCTCCAGCCGCGCCTTCAGGTTCCCGTCTTCGATGTCCGAGATTTTCTGGGGCTTCAGCTTCGACGGATCGATGAGCTTCAGTCCCTCGACCGGAATCCCGGTCTTTCCAATAGAATCGACCATGGTTCGATGCCTCAAGATTGTTATTTTAGCAATCTGGAGGCAAAGGTCATGCCAATAAAAACAGCAGAATTCAGGGGCTAAATTAAGATATTGGTGGGCAGATATTGCCCTTAACGGCCAAGTTTCTTCCGCCGCGCTTCGCGCATCCGCTGGAAGTCGTCATCGGCGTGATAGGACGAGCGGGTGAGCGGCGTCGCCGACACCTTGAGGAAGCCCTTGGAACGGGCCAGGGATTCGTACTCGGCAAACTCTTCGGGCGTCACAAACCGGTCGATACCGGCGTGCCGCGGCGTCGGCTGCAAATACTGCCCGATGGTGAGGAAATCGACATCAGCGGAACGCATGTCGTCCATCACCTGCAGCACTTCGTTGCGGCTCTCGCCGAGACCGACCATGATGCCCGACTTCGTAAAGATGTCGGGATCGATCTGCTTGACCCGGTCCAAGAGCTTGAGCGAGTGATAATAGCGCGCGCCGGGGCGGATGGTCGGATAGAGACGCGGCACGGTTTCGAGATTGTGATTGAAAACGTCCGGTTTGGCGGCAACCACCGCCTCCAATGCGCCCTTCTTGTCGCGAAAATCAGGGGTGAGGATTTCGACCGTCGTCTCCGGTGCCATCTCGTGCAGTTTCTCGAGACAGGCCACGAACTGCGCCGCACCGCCGTCGGGTAAATCGTCACGGTCGACGGAGGTGATCACCATGTGCTTGAGCCCGGTGACGGTGGCCATGATGGCGACGTTCTCCGGTTCCAGCGGATCGACCGGCGCGGGCTTGCCGGTGCGCACATTACAGAAGGCGCAGGCGCGGGTGCAGATTTCGCCGAGGATCATCACGGTGGCATGCTTCTGCGCCCAGCATTCGCCGATATTGGGGCACGCCGCTTCCTCGCAGACGGTCACCAGATTGAGATCGCGCATCAGGCGCTTGGTCTCGCCATAGGCCGGCGAGGTCGGCGCCTTGACCCGGATCCACGCAGGCTTGCGCGGGCTCGGATTGACCGGCCGGTTGCGCTTTTCCGGGTGGCGTATGATCTCGACTTTGCTCATCAACCTGTCTTCGTTCAGGGGTATTCCCCGACCCTTTATATATGGATCACCTTGCCGTAGGCGTCGAGCACCGACTCGTGCATCATCTCCGACAGGGTCGGGTGCGGGAAGACGCTGTGCATCAGTTCCGCCTCGGTGGTTTCGAGCGTCTTGGCGATGCTATAGCCCTGGATCAACTCGGTAACCTCGGCACCGACCATATGGGCGCCCAAGAGTTCGCCTGTTTTGGCGTCGAACACGGTCTTCACCAATCCTTCGGGGTCGCCCAAGGCAATGGCCTTGCCGTTGCCGATGAACGGGAAGCGACCGACCTTGACCTCGTATCCCTGCTCTTTCGCTTTGGCCTCGGTGAGGCCGACGCTCGCCACCTGCGGCGTGCAATAGGTGCAGCCCGGAATACGGCTGGTGTCCAGGGGATGCACGTCTTTCACCCCGGCGATCTTCTCGATACAGATAATGCCTTCGTGGCTGGCCTTGTGCGCGAGCCACGGCGGGCCGGTGAGATCGCCGATGGCATAAACGCCGGGCTCGCCCGTCGCGCCCCATTGGTCGGTCACCACATGGCCGCGGTCCACCTTGACCTTGGTCCCGTCGAGGCCGATATCCTCGACATTGCCGGTGATGCCAACCGCCATGATCACCCGGTCGACGGTGATATCGGTGGACTTGCCGCCCGCCTCGACGGTGACGGTAACGTTATTCTTGCCGGGCTTGAGGCTTTTGACCGTCGCCGACGTCATCAACTTCATGCCCTGCTTTTTGAAGGCCTTGGCAGCGAAGTCGGATGTCTCGGCATCCTCCACCGGCAGGACGCGGTCCATCACCTCGACGACTGTGACGTCGGCGCCGAGCGTCCGGTAAAAACTCGCGAACTCGATGCCGATGGCGCCCGAACCGACGACGAGAAGCGACTTGGGCATCACGTCCGGCACCATCGCCTCACGGTAGGTCCAGATCAATTTGCCGTCGGGCTCCAGGCCGGGCAGCGTGCGCGCCCGCGCGCCGGTGGCGAGAATGATGTTCTTTGCGGTGTAGTCGCCGACCTTCTTGCCGTCCTTTTCGACGGTCAGTTTGCCTTTGCCGGCGAGGCGCGCGTGGCCGTCGATGACGGTCACCTTGTGCTTCTTCAAGAGGAAGCCGACGCCGCCGGAAAGCTGGCCCGCCACTTTCCGCGAACGCTCCACTACTTTCTTAAGATCGAACGATATCTCTTTGACAGACAATCCGAATTCTTCGGCCCGCTCCATCAAATGATAGACCTCTGCGGTGCGCAGCAGCGCCTTGGTCGGGATGCAGCCCCAGTTCAAACAGATGCCGCCCAGGTGCGCCTTCTCGATCACCGCCGTCTTCATGCCGAGCTGCGAGGCGCGGATCGCGGTGACGTAGCCGCCCGGTCCGCCGCCGACGACGATGGTATCAAAGTTTGTGTCAGTTATTGGACCTGGCATACCCCCGCTCCTACAGCAGCATCACGAGCGGGTCTTCGATCAGAGCTTTGAAGGCGGCGAGGAATTCGGCGCCCAAGGCCCCGTCGACCGCGCGGTGATCGACGCTCAAGGTGCAGGACATCATGGTGGCGACAGTAAGTTCGCCGTCCTTCACGACCGGGCGTTGCTCGCCCGCGCCGACGGCGAGGATGCAGGACTGCGGCGGATTGATGATCGCCGAGAATTCCTTCACCCCGTACATGCCGAGATTGGAAATAGTGAAGCCGCCGCCCTGGAACTCCTCGGGCTTGAGCTTCCCGTCCCGGGCGCGCGCCGCCAAATCCTTCATTTCATTAGAGATTTCGGCGAGACCTTTGATGTCGGTGTTGCGGATAATAGGGGTAATCAAGCCGCCCTCGGTCGCCACCGCCACGGAGACATCGATCGCCTTGTAATGGCGCATGGCGTTGTCGGACCAGCTGGCATTGACCGCCGGCACCTTGCGCATGGCGAGCGCGACGGCGCGCACGATGAAATCGTTGACCGACAGCTTGTAATCGCCGTCGACGATCTCGGCCTTGGCGTTGAGTTCCTTGCGCAGGTCCAAAAGCTTGTCGATATTGCACTCGACGGTGAGATAGAAGTGCGGCACCGTCTGTTTCGATTCCTGCAGACGCTCGGCGATGATCTTGCGCATCGACGTATGCGGCACTTCCTCGTATTCGCCCAAGGCGCCAACGGGTACAGACGGCGCCCGCGACGGTGCACGTTTGGCGCCGCCGCCGGCAATGGCTTCCTCGACGTCGCGTTTCACCACCCGGCCGTGAGGACCGGACCCGGCGATGGCGGCGATGTCGATGTTGGCGTCGGCGGCCATGCGCTTGGCGAGCGGACTGGCGAAAACGCGCCCTGAACCATTGCCGGCCGCGGGTTTCGGGGCCGGTTGCGGGGCGGCCGGTTTCGCGGGCGCCGCCGCTTTTTCTTCCTTCTTCTCTTCCTTTTGGGGCGCGGGCGCCGCGGCGGGTTTGGCGGCGGCGGTATCGATCGCCGAGGCGTCTTCGCCTTCTTCCAGGATCACCGCGATGGGCGAATTGACGGCAATGTTCTCCTCGCCTTCGGAGGCCAAGATCTTACCGAGCACCCCTTCGTCGGTGGCTTCCAGCTCCATGGTGGCTTTGTCGGTTTCGATTTCCGCCAGCAGGTCACCGGAGCTGACGGTGTCGCCTTCCTTCTTAAGCCACTTGGCGATCTTGCCCTCCGTCATGGTCGGCGACAGGGCGGGCATGAGGACTTGAATGGTCATCTCGCCGCCCCCTTACACGTAGCAGACGTCTTTGACCGCCTGAACGACGCGCGCGGCGTCCGGCAGGTACAACGCCTCCAGGTTCTTGGCGTACGGCATGGGCACGTCCTCGCCGCAGACGCGCCGCACCGGCGCATCGAGATAGTCGAACGCGTGCTCCATCATCAACGCGGCGATCTCGGAGCCCATGCCCGCGGCAGGCCAGCCTTCCTCGACATTGACCAGACGATTGGTCTTTTTGACCGACGCGGTGACGGTCTCGACATCCAGGGGACGCAGACTGCGGAGATTGATCACCTCGGCATCGATCCCGTCGGCAGCCAATTGCTCGGCAGCCTCCAGCGCGACCCCCATCATCCGCGAGAAAGCTGTGATGGTGACGTCGGAGCCGGCGCGCTCGACCTTCGCCTTGCCGATGGGCACGATGAAATCGGGATCGGTCGGCACTTCGAAGGATTGGCCGTAGAGGATTTCGTTCTCGAGCACGATCACCGGGTTGGGATCGCGGATCGCTGCTTTCAACAAACCTTTCGCATCGGCGCCGGACCAGGGCGACACCACCTTGAGACCGGGAATATGCGCATACCAGCTGGCGTAACATTGCGAATGCTGGGCAGCGACGCCGGCGGCAGCCCCGTTGGGCCCGCGGAATACGATGGGGCAGCCCATCTGGCCGCCCGACATATAAAGGGTCTTGGCGGCGGAGTTGATAATCTGATCCATCGCCTGCATGGCGAAGTTGAAGGTCATAAACTCGACGATGGGTTTGAGCCCGCCGAACGCCGCGCCGACGCCGAGGCCGGTGAAGCCGTGTTCGGTGATGGGCGTGTCGATCACCCGCTTGCCGCCGAACTCCTCGAGCAGGCCCTGCGAGACCTTATAGGCGCCCTGGTATTCGGCGACTTCCTCGCCCATGAGGAAAATGGTCCCGTCGGCGCGCATCTCTTCGGCCATGGCATCACGCAGCGCCTCACGGACCGTCAGGGTTTCCGTTTCGCCGGTATATTCCTCTTCGACGGGGGCGGAAACCTGCGGTTTCGGCGCGGGCGCAACGGTTTGATCCACTTCTTCTTTTTCCTCCTCTACAGACGAAGACGCCGCGCTCGTTACGGGCGCGGCGGTGTCAATGCCTGATGCGTCTTCTCCCTCTGCGACGATCACGGCAATGGGGGAATTGACGGCGATGTTTTCGGAACCTTCGGCGACAAGAATTTTGCCGAGAATGCCGTCATCGACGGCTTCGAGTTCCATGGTCGCTTTGTCGGTCTCGATCTCGGCCAAGAGGTCGCCGGACGATACTTCGTCCCCTTCCTTTTTGAGCCATTTGGCAATCTTGCCTTCGGTCATGGTCGGCGACAGAGCGGGCATGAGAATTTGCGTAGCCATTTTGCGTGCCTCCCCGACCTAGGTTTCGATCAGAATGTCGGTATAAAGCTCCGACGGGTCGGGTTCCGGGCTCTGCTGCGCGAATTCGGCGGCCTCGGTGACGATGGCTTTGATCTCGGCATCCACCTTCTTGAGCTGATCCTCGGTGGCATAATCGTGCTCCATCAGCATGTTGCGCACCCGGTCGATGGGATCCTGCTCGGCACGTACCTTGGAAACCTCTTCGCGGGTCCGGTATTTCGCCGGGTCCGACATGGAGTGGCCGCGATAGCGGTAGGTCAACATGCCGAGGATCTGCGGCCCCTTGCCGGACCGCACGGAATCAAGTGCCTTTTTCGCCGCGTCGCGGACGGCGACAACGTCCATGCCGTCAACTTCCTCGCCGGGGATCCCGAAGGCGGTGCCGCGCTTATAAAGTTCCTGATTGGCGGCAGCGCGGGCAACCGAGGTACCCATGCCGTAGCGGTTGTTCTCTAGGACATAGACGACGGGCAGCTTCCAAAGCGCGGCCATGTTGAAGGACTCGAAAACTTGGCCCTGGTTGGCGGCACCGTCGCCGTAATAGGTCATGCACACGCCGCCGTCTTCTTTGTAGCGGTGTGCAAAGGCCAATCCGGTGCCGATGGGAACCTGGGCAGCAACAATGCCGTGGCCGCCGAAAAATCTCTTTTCGCGGCTGAACATATGCATGGAACCGCCCTTCCCCCGGGAATAACCGCTCGCCCGGCCGGTCAATTCGGCCATCACGCCCTTGGGGTCCATACCGCAGGCAAGCATGTGGCCGTGGTCGCGATAGCTGGTGACGACAGAATCTTTCTCTGTATCGGCGGCGGCCTGCATGCCGACGATCACGGCCTCCTGGCCGATGTAGAGATGACAAAACCCCTGGATAAGGCCCATGCCATACAATTGTCCGGCCTTCTCCTCGAAGCGCCGGATCATCAGCATCTCGCGATAAAAGTGATTGAGTTCCTCGGCCGTCGCCTTGGGTTTGGCGGCGCGCTTGCCGGGTTTGGTTTTTGCGGTGGTGGCCATGACGTCCCTCAACTAAGCGCCGGAGCGGATGCCCGGCATGTCACTGGTGGGGGTCCCACTCTACGGCGCGGAGATGACGTGAATGAGACGCGTAGACCGGCTCTTGTTGGCCATTATTTAGTTAAAATGTGGGGTAAAAGTCGTTGTTATGCAATAAGAAAAACGTGATTATACTGTTTTTGGTTAATAGTTAATTTCGGCTTGTTTTTTACTTTCCTAAAACGGTCCATCCACGCAACAAAATTCCGATGGGCCGCCGCCGCTGCAGCAATCCTCAAATTCCCAATGCGTCTGCGCACTCAATTCATCAATCTGCTGAATGTAGACAGGCGGACAATTAGCTGATCGGCCGACAGCGCTCCCAAATCTCTCTGGGGACGTCACCTTCCTTGAATTGCATGGTCTCTTCGTCAAGCAGATGCATGGTCACGTTGGCACCCGCGCCTTTCTCGCCCGCAGGTACCGTATAGGCGAAACCGTGGCGATCATACGCGCCTTCCATGCGGGTGCCGCCCGGGGTAACGATCCGCGGGCCGCTGATGGATAGATGCTTGCCTTTCGTATTGCACCAATTGCCGTCAATGGCGTCTGCACGAATGGCACCCGGCCAAGTTGCGAGAGCAGCTAAAATTCCCAGGAACAGTCCGGCGAACGGTAACGGCTTCATGGCCGCCTCCACCCAAGATAAGCTGGAACCCAGCTTATCGCACTTGCCTATTCGGCGGCGTTCAATTTTCGCTTATCGACGAAATCGACGTCCGCCATCTTGCGGCCCATGGCTTCTTCATAGGCGCGGCGAACGTGTTCCGGCTGCCCTGCCTGGAAGACAAAGCGGTTAGCGGAGACGCGCGATTCGACCTTGGCATTCTCGATTTCCTCGAGCGTCATGCCTTCAACAAAGGCCTCCTTGTCGACAATCGGCAGTTCCAGGCATTTGTTCTGTTCTTCGTCGCGGATAATGCATTTGGGGTCCTCGCCTTTCTCGATGCGCTTCAGATCATCGAGGAAACGCTTGCGGATCATGGCGATACCCTTGTCGCTCATGCCGAGATGTTCCTTGGTGCGGTCGGCGGTCGTGCCCTGCCCGACCCAAGCGATGAAATCCTGGTTCATGACGTGCGTATCGATCCAACGCCCGGTTTCGGGATCTTCCAGCGGGCCTTCCCAATGCGGGATGCTGTTCTGCTTGTACGGTTCCCGGTCCTTGGGTACCCGGTTGTAGAACCAGCTGATGCTCAGGGTGTTCTCGTCATCGACGGGAACGCGCCATTCGAAATGGCCGCCGGTGAACAGGCAGTTCGGCCACAGGCAGACGCGGCCGATGGTCCACAAAGGATTAGTCTCGTCCGTGTTCTCGAGAATGCGTTTGTAGACGAAGCCGTAATCGATTTCCTCGAAGTCCACCTTGAGATGGGTCGGCGCATACGGCTCCTTCCCCCCTTCGAGACGGACTTTCCAATTCGAGTGCATCCATTCGAAATGCACCGGATCAATGGAGTTCTCCTGGCACTGGAACCAGTTGCAGGGGATGGTCGTGGTGACGACCTGAACGAAACCGTTGTCCCAGGTGAAAGGCTCCCAATTCGGGACCAGCGGCACCGGCTGCGGTCCCATGTAGGCCCAAAGGATGCCGGCCTTGGCTTCGACGGGATAAGCCTTGAGTCTCACCTGACCTTTCAAATTCGCTTCCGGCGCGACCGTATCTTCGTACGGCTGCTGCGTGCAGTTGCCGTTATGGTCGAATAGCCAACCGTGGTAATTGCACCGCAGACCGCATTCCTCGACGAAGCCATAGGAAAGATCGGCGCGGCGGTGGGCACATTGGCGGTCCACCAAACCGAAATTACCGCTGAGATCCTTATAGAGGACCAAATCCTCGCCCATCAGGCGGACGGGTTTGGTCGGCTTGTCGTCGAATTCGCTCACCGCCGCGATGGGCTGCCAGTAGCGCCGCATCAATTCGCCCATGGGCGTACCAGGGCCGACTTGGGTCAGAAGTTTGTTGCTATCTTCACTTAACATTGATTGCTGCTCCCTCGCCTACACGGTTGATCACGGCCCCCTCGACGACATCGTCCTCAAGGGTGAAGCCGGTTGCCTCTGTGAACAGACGCTTCACGAAATCCGGCTGTCCCGCCTGAAAGACGAAGCGCTTGTACGTTCCGGCAACGGGCGTATCGCCCTTTTCGATTTCCTCGCGGGTAAAGCCGTTCTTCAGCTTCTCTTTGCCGATGATGGGCAATTCGATGCACCCGTTCTCATTGGGATTACGGACAATAGCCTTGGGATCCTCGTCGTTCTCAATTCGGCCGATGTCGTCCATGAAACGTTTGCGGATCAGAGCAATGCCCCGGTCACTCATGCCGAGGTGCTCCTTGGTGCGGTCGGCGATGGTGCCCTGCCCGACCCAGGCAATGAAATCCTGATTCATGACATGGGTTGAAATCCAGCGGCCCGTTTCCGGGTCCTTGATCGGGCTATACCAGTGCGGAATTTTCTCCTGCTTGTAAGGCTCCATATCGGTCGGCACCCGGTTGAAGAACCAGCCGACGCTCAACGTGTTCTCGTCATCGATGGGCACACGCCATTCGAAATGCTCGCCCGTGAACAGGCAGTTCGGCCACAGGCAGACACGGCCGACGGTCCATAGCGGGTGGCTCTCGTCCGTGTCCTCGCGGACCCGGCGATATTGGAACCCATATTCGAACTCGTCGAAGGACGCCTTGAGGTGCGTCGGACCGTAAGGACCGGTTTTGCCCGTCAGCCGGATGCTCCAGTTGGCGTGCATCCATTCGAAATGAATCGGGTCGATGGAATTCTCCTGGCACTGGAACCAATTGCAGGGGATTTCCGAGAAGACGATCTGAACGAAGCCATTTTCCCAAGTGAAGGGTTCCCAGTTGGGCACCAGCGGAACCGGGTCCGGCCCCAAATACGCCCACAGGAGCCCGGCTTTCTCTTCCACCGGATAGGATTTGACCTTCACCTGGGCTTTCAACTTGCCGGATGAATCGATGGTGTCTTCATAGGGCTGTTGCACGCAGTCGCCCTTATGGTTCATCAGCCAGCCGTGATAGTTGCAGCGCAGGCCGCACTCTTCGACATAGCCATAGGAAAGGTCGGCGCGCCGGTGCGGGCAGTGCCGGTCGATCAAGCCGTAATTCCCGCTCAGGTCCTTATAGAGAACCAGGTCCTCGCCCATCAGACGGACGGGCTTCGTGGCCTTGTCGTCGAACTCGGTAACCGCGGCGATCGGCTGCCAATAACGGCGCATCAGATCACCCATGGGCGTTCCCGGCCCAACCTGTGTTAATAGGCGGTTGGCGTCTTCACTAATCACGGTGTTTTTTCCCTGTCCTACGGGCTCCAGCCTGCCGGGAAACCAATCGGAAAACCCGGCGAAACCGTCCCTATTGTTCGCCCCCCGAACGCTTTTTTCAAGCGGTCTTAAATATTGCTGGCGAGGGCGGCGAGGTCCTTGAGCAAAATCAATCTGCGGGATTCGTCGAGGTTGGCAGCGCCGATGGAGTTGAGGGCCAATGCCGCCAGATCCGATTTTCTGAGATCGAGCGCCGTCGCTGCGGCAACGTAGTTTTCCGCGACATATCCGCCAAAATAGGCGGGATCATCGGAGTTTATGGTGACGCACACACCCGCTTCGTAAAGCCTCTTCAGCGGGTGTTCCTTCATATTCTCCACACACCGAAGCCGAACATTGGACAAAGGACAGGCGGTTAGAGGAATCCCATTGTCCGCCAATCGGTCAACCAAGGCAGGGTCGTTCACCGCCGCAATGCCGTGATCGATGCGGTGCACTTGGAGAAGGTCAAGCGTATCCGCGACCGATTGGGCAGGCCCCTCTTCGCCCGCATGGGCACAGAGATAAAGCCCCTGATCGCGGGCCGCGGCAAAAACGCGTTCAAACTTTTCTGGCGGGTTGCCGATCTCGGCTGAGTCCAATCCGACCCCGCTGATCCGGCCATTGTCGAAATAGGGCCACGCGGTGGTGAAAACTTCGAACGCCTCTTCCTCGGAACGGTCCCGCAGAAAGCACATGATGAGCCCCCAGCTGGTACCCGTCTCCTCGGCGCCCGCCATCAATCCTTCGATCAGTCCGTCGGCAACGTCTTCGAACGCCAATCCGCGCGAAACATGCGCTTGCGGATCGAAAAACACTTCGGCATGACGGACGCCGTCTTCGGCGGCACGTTTCATATAGGCGGCAGCAAGATCACGAAAGTCGTCCGGCGTCTGCAGCACGGACATGCCCTGGTAATAAAGATCGAGAAAGTCCTGCAGGCAGGAATAGTCATAAGCTGCCTGAATTTCCTCGACACTGTCATAGGCAAGATCGATTTGATTACGCTCGGCAAGCTCGAGCATCATCTGCGCCTCGAGACTGCCCTCAAGATGAAGATGCAACTCCGCCTTGGGCAACTCCCGAACGAATTGGAAGAGTTCGGTCGCTTGGTTCGTCTCAGTCACCGGTCTTTCCATAGGTCCTTTCGACCCGGGCAATATGCACCTGGAACTCGGTGTACCATGTCTCCCGTCCTTTTTTCTGCGCCACCTGATGTTCGGCGTTTTCGCGCCATCCCTGAACGTCTTTTTCGGTCTGCCAGTAGGAAACCGTGATTCCCATTCCCTCCGTATCGCGGACGCTGTCCATGCCGAGGAAGCCGGGCTGCTGGGCCGCGAGCCTTACCATCGTCTCAGCCATAGCCGCATAGCCGGCTTCTTCCTTACCATTCAGCTGGGAAGAAAAAATGACAGCGTAGTATGGGGGAACTAGGCCGCCGGCCGGCACTCAACGCGGCTCCCGACGGTGCGAAACCTGCTCCACCATATCAGCCGGGCGGTCGATGATCACGATGTCGTCAGGATGCGCGTATCCGAGCATGATCCGCGCCCGTTCCTCCAACATATCCGGATCGAGAGATTCGGGATGTAAAAGGTGCACCCGACGCTCCAGGCGCGCGCGCTCATCGGAGACAACGGCAAGCGCGGCCTTCGCCACTTCGATCTCTTTTTGCAGCTGCATATGCGCGATGAAACCGTGATTCCCCTGGATCGCATGGTAAACGATGTACACGATCAAGGAGATACCGATCACCGGGCCGATGACGGTGCCGATCAGCCTGCGAAGCGAATGATTTATGGTCGACAGGATATTCATCTAAATGAATCCGCCCCGAAATCCCCCTAGTGCGACTTGTGGCGAAACGTCTTAGTTGCGACTCAACCTAACCCCGGATTGGTTAAAAGTAAATTCAGTCCGGCAGCGAAGTCGGCTCAGAACAAATATTGGACGGCGATGCGGTAACCGCCGGGCTCCCGATGATAGCTCGCGTGCATGACGGTGCGATTGTCGAAAACGCACATCTCGCCGACCCCTTCCGGCGCATCCCAGCGTTGCTCGAAGACGATCTTGCCGAGAACCCGGTCGAGACCGTCATCGTCAAATAGCTTGCAGTTAACAGCCGCGCTGACCGCATCGATCCCTTCCCGCTTCGCCTGCAGAACGACGGCGATATTGGGTGTCACCAAGGACGACGATTTGCGCGGGTGCTTGTGATCCGGATCGGCCGGATCTCGGTAAAACAGCGAATATTGATTCTCGAACTGCGGCCCGCGATCGACGTGAAACACCAGATTGGGAAAAATATTCTTTTGGAAAACCGTATCGATGTGCTTGGACAATTCGACGTTCCGAAAAGAGCACGTCCCAAATTCGACGATCAACGCCTTAATGGCCGGATGCAAGTTAAAGGCATCGTCGAAGGCTTCGAGCGTCACGTGTTTGTCGAAGGCGATCTCTACGCCGAAATGCTTGAAAGGAAGAACCATCGGCCCGAACTGTTCGGGCCGTGCCTCGGTAAAGTACGCCGCTATTTCCTTCTTGATATCCGGGATGACGATCCGTGCCGAAAATTTGCCGCCCGAACAGGTGCCGGCATAAGGCGCCGCAGGCGCCCGCCGTAAACTATCGGTAACGGATTGGGTAAGGAAATCGGCGGGGTTAACGCGCATGCTCGCTCAATTCATCGCATGCTTCCCAAAAATACTTTTCCAGTCCCTCCGCAAGGATTTTCAAATCGTTCTGCAGACCGGGAAGTGTCTTGTCCGCTTCTGACCACTGCGGCTCGAGACTGAAAGTCGTGTCCGGATTGTCGGCATCGGAATGAGTCAGCACCACGTGCCAACGTGCCGACAGTTTCTTCTGTGGGTCCTTGGAATTGAACATCTCCGCGACCGCATTGGCCAAGGCCCGTACATGGATCACGGAATCCGAATAGAACCAAACGCGCGGCACCTTCCAAAGCTCGCCGGTGGGGCCCAAATGCCCCTCGCATGACCAACACGGCTCGAACATGCCGAGCTTCTTGACCTCGAAAACCAAGGGCGCCACCAACGGCTCGACGGGATACTTGTCCCCTTCGCTCGACAAGCGTTTGGGGGCCTCTGCGCAATCGCGGCGGCAGCCGGCCAAGGCATCGAACTGGGGGCAATCGTCCGTACAAACGGGATCGCGCAACGGTCCCAGTTCATGCGCACGCCGAACTTCCTGCTCGACAGATTGTCTGCGGCTATCCGTGTCGTCGCGAGGTTTGATACGCAAATCCGGCTCCCTGGTGGAATTTCCGGTTTTGAGGTCGATTAACGTTCTGTAAAGGATATTGGGATTGCGCGGGGCCGCCGCAATGCCCTGATAGACAGCTGTTTTTAAAAGATTATTTGTCTTGGACCGAGTGCAGATAGGCGAGGAAATCGTCGATCTGCTCGGGGCTCAGGACGAACTCCGGCATATCCGGATGGCCGACGCTAATGCCCTCCGCCAGGGCTTCTTCAAGAGTCTCGAGGGGCCATTTGGCGGCAAAGGTGCGAAACGGCGGCGCCGGCTCGAATGGGCTGGCGCCGGTACGGCCGACGGCATGGCAGCGCGCGCACACCGCTTCGGCGAACGTCCGCCCCGCCGCAACGTCCCCCATCATTTGGCCTTCGGTGCCGCCACCCTGCGCATGGGTAACGAGCCCACCGAAAAAGATCGCCGCTGCGGTGATCTGGCAGATCCAAAAGAGTTTCGTGACGGGTTTCATGGGCCCTCGTGCGTCGTGTCGCCGGCGGCCTTTCAGGCCGCTTGGCGCAACGATGGCATAATATGTTCTGCGAACAGGTTAACCGACCGCAAGGATTCCTCGAGGGAGAGATCGCCGAAGGCGAAACGGCCGATAAAGTAATTCACGCCGGCCCCTTCGCATTGCTCCTGAATGGCGGCGCCGACCTGATCCGGCGTGCCGGCAAAGCCTTGCCCCGATTCAATCACCCCGTCGAAGGTCTCGGGATAGCTCACGCCGATGGGATCGCGATTGTTTTCGACCCAAAGCTTCATGAAGCTATCCCGCCATTTGGGATACGCGCGGCGCGCCGCAGCCAGCGCTTCTTCCTCGGTATTGCCGATAACCAGATAGCGGGTCATGCCGAGCAGCGGCAACTCGCTCATGGGATGGCCGGCCGCCTCATAAACCTCGCGATAGCCATCGGTGATCTCGCGCGCGATATGCACCGGCGTGTTGGTCACCACGTTCACCCGGTTTTCGGCCGGCCAAGCCACCGATTTCGGCGTGTGCAGGCCGTACCATAACGGCGGATGCGGCTGTTGCACGGGCCGGATACGCATGGGCATGTCCTTGACTTGGAACCGATCGCCTTCATAAGTGAGACGATCGTTAGCCAGTCCGGTGAGGATCAGTTCCAACGCCTCACGGTAGATGGCGCTGCCCTCGTCGTAATTTGAATCGAAAAAGCCATGCTCGATGGGGGAAATCCCCTTACCGACGCCGAGTTCGAAGCGCCCGTTGCTCATCTGATCGAGCATGCAGATTTCTTCGAGCAATCGCACGGGATGGTAAAGCGGCAGACAATAGACCAACGGGCCGAAGCGAAGATGTTTGGTCCGCTGCGCGACGGCGGAAAGGAAGACGCTGGGGCTGGACGCCATACCGAGCGGCGTCGCATGGTGCTCCGCGACGTGATAGGTGCGGATACCCACCTCGTCGTACCGCTCGATCAGCTTCAGGCGGTTCTCGAAAAATGCCGCGACGTTGTCGGCGCCACGATCCATGTGGTCGAACACACCGAATTTAAGTCCGGAATCCATTATTGCCTCCCCCGTTTGGCTTTAAGGTAGGCTATAGGACGAATGGCTGCTGGAACAGCCGTTTCGTCAAAGCGTCCGGCGGGTGGAATTAGCCGCGGAGGATACTTTCACCGGCGTAACTCGCCGCCGGGCCCAGTTCGTCCTCGATGCGGATCAGCTGGTTGTACTTGGCCAAACGATCCGACCGGCTCAGCGACCCCGTCTTGATCTGGCCGGCGTTGGTCGCGACAGCGATATCGGCGATGGTCGCGTCCTCGGTCTCGCCCGAGCGGTGCGAGATCACCGATGTGTAGCCTGCCTTGTGCGCGATTTCGACGGCCTCCAAGGCCTCGGACAATGTCCCAATCTGATTGACCTTAACCAGGATGGAATTGGCGACACCGCGGTCGATACCGTCCGCAAGCCGTGCCGGGTTCGTCACGAACAGATCGTCCCCGACCAACTGCACCTTGTCGCCGATCTTTTCGGTCAACAGGGCCCAGCCTTCCCAATCGTCTTCGGCCATGCCGTCCTCGATGGAGATGATGGGGTAGCGCGCACAGAGATCGGCGTAATAGACGGCCATGCCTTCGGCATCGAGGGTCTTGCCTTCGCCCGCCAGCACGTACTTGCCGTCCTTGTAGAACTCGGTCGAAGCCGGATCGAGGGCGAGATAAATATCTTCGCCCGGCTTGTAGCCCGCCGCGTCGATGGACTTCATGATGAAGCCAAGAGCCTCGTCGGCGCTTTTGAGCATGGGCGCGAAGCCGCCTTCGTCACCGACGTTGGTATTGTGGCCCGCGTCCTTGAGCCCGGCGCGCAACGCGTGGAAGATTTCCGAGCCCATGCGCACGGCGTCGGCGACGCTGTAGGCGCCGACCGGCATGATCATGAATTCCTGGATGTCGATGGGGTTGTCGGCATGTGCGCCGCCATTGATGATATTCATCATCGGCACCGGCAGCAGCGACGCGCTCACCCCGCCGATATAGCGGTAAAGCGGCAGACCGGCTTCTTCGGCCGCCGCCTTGGCGACCGCGAGACTGACGCCGAGGATGGCATTGGCGCCGAGGCGCGCCTTGTTCGGCGTTTCGTCGAGTTCGATCAGCGCGTGGTCGATGGACAGCTGATCTTCGGCGTCGAGACCGCTGAGGGTTTCGAAGATCTCGCCGTTAACGTTGTCGACGGCCTTCTGCACGCCCTTGCCGCCATACCGCGAGACGTCGCCGTCACGAAGTTCCATCGCTTCGTGGGCGCCGGTGGACGCGCCGGAGGGCACGGCGGCGCGGCCGTGGGCCCCGGTTTCCAGCAGCACGTCGACCTCAACGGTCGGATTGCCGCGGGAATCAAGGATTTCCCGGCCATGAATATCGATAATTGCAGTCATTTCGAGCCCTCCAGAGTACGGCGCGCGATACGTTGTCGCGGCGGGTTGAAATAGCCCGCGACGGAAAAATGCGCAAGCGCGTCTTAGGCAGCCTTGGCGGAGGAGCCCGGCCTAAAGGTCGAAGACCATGATGGGAAGCCGGGCCCCCGACGCCTCGGAAAGCTTGGTCCCAATTTGCCGCGCCCCTTGGGCCGCATAAAAACCGGCGGCGTTGGGATCGCTGTCCAGCATCATCGACGTGCACCCGGCATCCCGAGCCGCCGCCAAGGCGTGGCGCAACAGGATCGTCCCGACCCCTTGGCGGAGAAAATCGGGTTCGATGAAGAGAAGATCGAGCTTGGCCTCGGGGGGCGTGGCAGCCATCAGGTAAAAACCCATGGCCCTCCCGCTCTCATCTTCCATGATTTCACACCGGCACCCAGCCATCCGCTCGGGCGTCACCGTCAAAGGACCGGCGACTGCTGCCATATAGGCCGCATCATGGCCCCAACTGGCCTTTGAACGAAGAGTTAGATCGGTCAGGAGAGTGGCGTCGTCAGGCGTGGCGGAACGGAGTTTTCCAGCGCGCTGGGGCATCGGTGTTAGACGCGAATCGGGGCCGCCTTGGCGATACGATCAAATTCAAGTAAATTATCAATTATACCAGGCAATTCATTGAATTTAATCATATTAGGTCCATCACTCGGCGCGTTATCCGGGTCCTCGTGGGTTTCCATGAACACCCCTGCCACACCGACGGCGACGGCGGCCCGCGCCAACACCGGGGCGAACTCCCGCTGGCCGCCGGAGGTATCGCCCTGCCCGCCCGGCTGCTGCACCGAATGGGTGGCATCGAAGATCACCGGACAGCCGGTCTTGGCCAAGATCGGCAGCGAGCGCATGTCAGATACCAGCGTGTTGTACCCAAAGCTCGCACCGCGTTCGCACACCATGGTGTTCTTGTTGCCGGTGCTTTCGATCTTCTTGACCACATTGGCCATGTCCCAAGGCGCCAGGAACTGCCCCTTCTTCACGTTGATGGCCTTACCGGTTTCGCCCGCCGCCACCAAGAGGTCGGTCTGGCGGCACAGGAAGGCGGGAATCTGGAGCACGTCGACCGCCTGGGCCGCCTGGGCACATTGCTCGGGCAAATGTACGTCGGTGAGCACCGGCAGGCCCGTGGTTTCGCGGATTTCGGCAAAGATCGGCAGCGCTTCATCGAGGCCGATACCCCGCACGCTATTGACGCTGGTGCGGTTGGCCTTATCGAATGACGTCTTGTAGATCATGCCGACGCCCAACTTCTTTGCCAGCTCCGCCAGCTTGCCCGACATGTCGAGCGCGTGTTCGCGGCTTTCCAGCGCACATGGGCCCGCAATGATGGTCAGCGGCAGATCGTTGCCGACCGTGACCGACCCGATGGAAATATGGTGAGGCGTCGTCATCACACCAGCCGCGACTGTTCGACGGCGGCACGGATGAAGTCGGTGAACAGAGGATGCGGTTCGAACGGCCGCGATTTGAGTTCCGGATGGAACTGTACGCCGATAAACCACGGGTGTTCGGGAATCTCGACGATCTCGGGAAGCACGCCGTCGGGTGATTTGCCGGAAAATACCATGCCGACACGCGCCAGATCCGTTTCGTAGGCCATGTTCACTTCATAACGGTGGCGATGGCGCTCGGAAATGTCACGCATTCCATAAATCTGACCCACACGGCTGTTGTCACCGAGAACACAAGGATAAGCGCCGAGACGCATGGTCCCACCCTTGTCGCTCTCCTCTGAACGGACCTGTTTGACGCCGCCCTGCTCCCATTCGGTCATCAGGCCGACGACGGCATTTTCGCACGGACCGAACTCCGTCGAGCCGGCCCCCTGGATACCGGCCAAATTGCGCGCCACTTCGAGAACCGCCATTTGCATCCCAAAGCAAATACCGAAATACGGCACGCCGCGTTCGCGGGCAAAGCGCGCCGCCTGGATCTTGCCCTCGGCGCCGCGCTCGCCGAAACCGCCAGGCACCAGAATGGCATGGACGTCTTCGAGATGCTGGACGGTACCGCCGTTTTCGAAGGTTTCCGATTCGAGCCACTTGAGTTTGACCCGCACATTATTGGCGATGCCGCCATGCGCGAGCGCCTCGGACAGCGATTTATAGGCATCCTGCAGGCCGGTGTATTTGCCAACGATAGCCACGGCCACCTCGCCTTCCGGCTCGACCGCCCGCTGGACGATGTTCTGCCACGGCGCGAGGTTGGGCTCGGGCGCGCTGTCGAGGCCAAAATGGCGGCATACCTCACGATCCAACCCCTGCTCGTGATAGCTCAACGGCACCTGATAGATGCTTTTGACATCGAGGGCCGGCACCACGGCTTCTTCGTGCACGTTACAGAACAGGGCAATCTTGCGGCGTTCCGACTCGGGGATGGGTTGCTCGGCCCGGCACAAAAGTAAGTTTGCCTGGATACCGACGTTCTGAAGTTCACGCACGCTGTGCTGGGTCGGCTTGGTCTTCAATTCACCCGCCGCCGCGATATAAGGCACCAGGGTGACATGAACAAACATCGTCCGTTCGCGGCCAAGCTCGTTTCCCAATTGTCGGATGGCCTCGAGAAACGGCAGGCTTTCGATATCGCCCACCGTGCCGCCGATCTCGCACAACACGAAATCCTCGCCGTCGAGATCGCTGGTCACGAATTCCTTGATGGCATCGGTGACATGGGGGATCACCTGGATGGTCGCGCCCAAATAACCGCCGCGGCGTTCGCGCGCGATGACGTTGGAATAAATCCGTCCGGTGGTGACATTGTCGCTTTGGCGGGCATTGACGCCCGTGAAGCGTTCGTAGTGGCCGAGGTCGAGGTCGGTCTCCGCGCCATCGTCGGTGACAAAAACCTCGCCATGTTGATAGGGGCTCATGGTTCCCGGATCGACGTTGAGATAAGGATCCAGTTTGCGCAACCGAACCTTAAACCCGCGCGCTTGTAGAAGTGCGCCGAGGGACGCCGATGCCAGCCCTTTTCCGAGGGAAGAAACCACGCCGCCGGTGATGAAGATAAACCGCGTCATGGACCCCGACACTACAACAACATCTTGTGCTTAGGAAGAGGAGAGACGCTCGAAATACCGTCCCAATCGATTTTTTCTGTGGATGAAAATGCGCAGCGGCGCCCGCTGCGGGTGAAAGGAGCGGTCTGCGGCCTATTGTCCTGGCGCGGGCGGCTGACCCGGTGCCGGGGGTGCCGGCATTTGCTGCTCGACCGGCGCGGTGCGGTCGAGAATCGAGCCGGTACGATCCGAGGACGACCCGCTCGCCAACAGCGCAAGGCCGAGACTGGTCACCATGAACAACCCCGCAACGATTGCGGTGGCGCGCGTCAATAAGTTGGCCGTTGAGCGGCCCGTCATGAAACCACCCATACCGCCACCGGACGATGATCCGCCGATGCCGAGGCCGCCGCCTTCGCTTTGCTGAATCAGAACGAGGCCGATCAGCGCGAGAGCCAGCAACAGATGAATGACGATGATGACAGCAGTCATAAATTCCTCTCGTGCGCCGGGCGTCTATTTCCCACCCTGGCGGCGGCTTTTTAGTCCTTTAAGGCGGTTTTGGCCAGCCTCCATTTAGCCTGCGTGGCAAGGAGCGCTAGCCGCAGCTTTCGGCAATCCCCCAGAAATCGGCCACCTTGAGGCTCGCCCCGCCGACCAAGGCGCCGTCGATATCAGGTAGCGACAGGAGCGAGGCCGCGTTATCGGGCTTTACCGAGCCGCCATAAAGCACCCGGATTTGCTCCACAGCACCAGTCAGGCCGTGAAGATCGGCGCGGATGGCCGCATGAACCTCTTGCGCATCGTCCGGCGTCGGGGTCCGGCCCGTGCCTATGGCCCAAACAGGCTCATACGCGACAACGATTTTGTCACCGGCGCCATCGGGCAGAGAGCCCTTCAGCTGGCTGCCGACCACCTCAAGCGCCCGGCCCGCATCCCGTTCGGCCTCCGTCTCGCCGACGCAGATCACCGGGGTCAACCCGGCGGCCAACGCCGCCTCCGCCTTCGATCGGACGACGGCATCGGTCTCACCATGATCCGCACGGCGCTCCGAATGGCCAACGATCACGAATTGACAGCCGACGTCGGCCAGCATCTTGGCGCTGATGTCCCCGGTGTGCGCACCGTGCTCCTTGGCATGGCAATCCTGGCCGCCCAAGGAGATCCCCGAGCCGGAGAGCGCCTCGGCGACTTTCAGCAACAGCGTTGCGGGCGGGCACACGAGCATATCGAAAGCAGGCGCGGAATGGGCGCGCATCTTATCGGCGAGCCCGCTCGCCAACGCGACACCGTCGGCGACGGAGCCATTCATTTTCCAGTTCCCCGCGATTAGCGGGCGGCGTGTATCGGTCATATCGGGATTTTTTACGTATCGGGTTTGAAAAGTGCGAATTTCAGAATCGTGATGTCGAATTCGGAGCTATGTAGCATAGGGTTCCGGTATGTGCATCAGAAACCGGCGCCAAAGTGGCGGAAGTCGGCGGGAAACGGAAATTTCATGAGAGATTTGCATGTTGCCCGCCCTAGGCCACGCTTCTATGATGCCGCGCCCTGGCCGCCGGCATCGTTTTCAGCCGGCATTTAAAGGACTTGGCCAGATTGACACCGGGAATACAGGTAACGACCGATGCTTGGAAATTTACGCGAAAAGATCATCTCTTGGGGCGCCAAAATCCTATTCGCAATCTTGATCCTGAGCTTCGGTGTCTGGGGGATCGGCGATTACATCACGCCCGGCAACATCCAACAGCAGCCGGTTGCCGAAGTCGGTGACATTGAAATCCTGCCCTTCGAGTTGGACCGCGAAATAAGTCAGTACGAACAATCCCTGCGCCTCAGCGGCGCCACCCCAGAAATGATTCAGTCCCTCAAGGGGCGTATCGTCCAAGAAGCGCTGCGCAACATCGTTTATCGCGACCTGATCCGGCTTAGCGCCAATGACATGGGGCTGATCGTCACCGACGAACTCGTGAGCGCCGTCATCCGAGCGGATAAACAATTCCAGGATCAATCCGGTAATTTCAACCGCGCCGCCTACGAGCAATTCCTCCGGCAAACGGGATTGAGCGAAGGCGCCTTCATCGCCCAGCTGCGCGCGCAGATCCTGGAGCAACAGTTCCTCAGCGGTATCCGTAGCACCAATGCCGTTCCCGATGCCCTTGTCGACCCGATCTATCGCTACCGGAACGAACGCCGGATCGCGGACGTGATCCGCGTCGACCACAAAATCTTCACCGATATCGGAACCGCGAGCGAAGAAGAACTCACCGCCTTCCACAAAGACAACGAGATCAGCTTCACCGCCCCGGAATATCGAACCGTGACGGTCGTCCAATTGCGGGCGGAGGATGTCGTCGACGAGATCGATATTCCCGAACAACGGCTTCAGGACGAGTATCAGGCCCGGATCGCGCAATATAGGCACCCCGAGACCCGTAAGCTTTTGCAAATCCTGGTGTCGGACGAAGAGACGGCCAAGCTGGCGCACGTCAAGATTGCTGCCGGCGAGGATTTCATCAGCGTCGCGAAGGACGCTGCCGGGCTCGATGAAACGACCGTCGATCTCGGCACCGTCACCAGGGCGCAAGTTCCCCTGCCCGCGCTTGCCGATGCCGCCTTCAGTCTCGGCGAAGGCGCCGTGAGTGATCCTATTCAGACCGATCTCGGCTGGCATATCGTCAAGGTCGAGACCATTACGCCGGCCAAAGAAGACAGTTTCGACTCGGTTCGCGCCGACCTGCGGCGCCAGTTGGCGGAAGAGCAAGCCGTCGACGTTCTGTTCGATCTTTCCAATCGGCTCGAAGACGCATTGGGCGGTGGCGCGACCCTCGAAGAGGCAGCGGCGCAGCTCAATTTGAAGGTCATGAAGATCGACAGCCTGAATTCCTTCGGACTCGATCGCGATAACAAGCCCGTCGAAGGTCTCGACAAGCAGAACGTTATCGTGCGCACGGCCTTCGACACGCCGGAAGGCGATGAAAGCGCGCTAACCGATATCGGCAATGCGGGCTACATGGTCCTGCGGGTCGATAAGATCACGCCGCCAGCCCTGCGCCCTCTCGCAGAGGTACGCGATCAAGCCATAGCCGGTTGGGAACGGCAACGACGCATGGACTTGGCCGACCAGAAGGCGGCCGAGTTGATGGAAAAGCTCAAGGGCGGCTCGTCGATGGCCGACGTCGCCTCCTCGGTGAACGCCGAGGTCGTGAAAACGCAGCCTTTCCTGCGCAGCGGCCAGGGCCTCGGCGAAAAGCTGAGCCAGGATTTGCCGACCATCCTGATCGCCGATCTGTTTGGGCTCAAGCGCGGCGAGGCGGCTTGGGCAGCCGGACGCAACGCACATTATATGGCGCGGCTGGAAGACATCGTTGATGCGCAACCGAGCAGTGGCGCGGAGCAGAAGAAAGCGCTCAGCACACAGATCGCCAACGCGATGGATCAGGACCTCCGCGAACAACTGACGCAAGCGCTCCAGGACAAATACGGCGTCACCGTCAATCAGAACAACATCAGCGAACTGTTCTAGAACCATGCAGGTGGAACCGGCCTTTACCGCCTTCGCCAAAGATTTCGAAGGTGGCCAGCCACAGGTGGTGTGGACCAAGCTGATCGCCGATCTGGAAACACCGGTTTCGGCCATGATCAAGCTGGCCAAAGGCCTGCCCAACAGCTTCTTGCTGGAATCGGTGGAAGGCGGCTCCATTCGCGGCCGCTATTCCTTTGTCGGTATCCGGCCCGATCTGATCTGGCGCTGTTACGGCAACAGGGCGGAAATCAACCGCAACGCCCTCAAAGATGCGAAGTCCTTTGACCCCTGCCCGATTTCCAAGGAGCAGGGAACGCTCGCCTCTTTCCGCGCTTTGTTGGCCGAATGCCGCATCGACATGCCGGAGGGCGTGCCGCCCATGGCCGCCGGCCTATTCGGCTATCTCGGCTATGACGCGGTGCGGCTCGCCGAAGACATCCCCGATACCAATCCCACCGTCATCGACGTTCCCGACGGCCAGTTTCTGCGCCCGACCGTGATCGCCATCTTCGACACGGTCGAGGATACGGTCACCGTCGTTACCCCGGTATGGCCAGCGAGTGGCGGGACGGCGGATGATGCATACAAAGCCGCCAAGGAACGGCTGCAGGTCGTACTCGATGATTTCGCGGCAACGTTGCCGCGCCAGGATGTGGACGGCGACGACGCCCCGCAATTGGGTGAACCGCAATCCAACATGGAGCCTGCAGAGTTTCACGCCATCGTCGAGAAGGCGAAGGAATACATCTATGCCGGCGACATCTTCCAAGTGGTGCTGTCGCAACGTTTCTCTTTGCCCTTCGAGTTGCCGCCGCTAGCATTGTACCGTGCGTTGCGGCGGATCAATCCGTCGCCCTTTCTGTTCTTCCTCGATTTCGGCGATTTTTCCATTGTTGGATCGAGCCCGGAATTGCTCGTCCGTGTGCGGGAAGGTCAGGTCACCATCCGCCCCATCGCCGGCACCCGTCCGCGCGGCAAGAATGCCGCCGAGGACAAGGCGCTGGCCGAAGACTTGCTTTCCGATCCGAAGGAATTGGCCGAGCATCTAATGCTGCTCGATCTCGGCCGCAACGACGTTGGCCGGGTCGCCAAAACGGGCACCGTGACGGTGACCGACCAAATGATCATCGAACACTATTCCCACGTCATGCACATCGTTTCCAACGTCGAAGGCGAACTGGATCCGAAATACGACGCCGTCGATGCGTTGCTGTCCGGCTTCCCGGCGGGCACCGTTTCGGGCGCCCCGAAAATCCGGGCCATGGAAATCATCGACGAGCTGGAAAGTACGCGGCGCGGTATCTATGCCGGTTGCATCGGCTATTTCGGTGCCGACGGCGATATGGATACCTGTATCGCCTTGCGAACGGCGGTGCTTCAGGACAAGACCCTTTATGTCCAGGCAGGCGGCGGCATCGTCGCCGATTCGAACCCCGAGTCCGAATACCAGGAATGCCGCAACAAGGCCCGCGCCCTGGTGCGCGCCGCAGAGGAAGCCGTGCGTTTTGCCGGCGGCACCACCGCCAACCGGGAGTTTTAGTAATCGATTTGCGCCTGCGCGATGACCACGGATGAACGGGTCATAACGAAAAGCTAACCAAATCTTGCTAATCTTTTGAATTCCAGCCGCTTGGGATTCGCTTCAATGTCTGCCACGACTCGCCGTCTATGCAGCACTCTCGTATTTGCCACGCTCACGCTTGCGGGGTGCCAGTCCTCCAATCTACAGCCGGCACCGCAGGCCCATCCCCTCATTCCCGTCGAGCGGTCGCCGCTCTCCTTCGTTCACCCGGACGGCGTTCCCCTTAAGGCACGTTTCCGGCGACCGGGTACCCCGGGCGACAGATTGCAGACCATCACGGGATTTTGGCGGCCATCCGCGCCTGCGAGCTATCCGGTCATCCAAATGACGTTACAGTCCGCCGCGCCCGGCAAGTACTTCACCGATGGCTCCGGAAATGTCGTCGACAGCTATCTCGCGAAAGTGCGTTTCGGGGATCTTGGCAAAGCGGTTCCCGGCGAAAAGAGCACCCACCAAAACGCGTTCGGTCCGGTCAACGTGCAGCGGTTCAAGCTAAAGGACGTCAACTGCTTCGCTTTCGCGCAGATCTGGACGACGACCGTCTCACGCCAGCCCAATGATCGCCTGTTGGGCTACTATTGCCATGGAACTGGCCTGCCGCCCGCAGACGGATTCATCGATAAAATCGTCCAATCGATTGGCGTTGCCGGGCTCGTACGGTCCTAGGCGAACCCTTCCCCGCGCATACGTTTCCTGCGTTTTTACGCCGCCCGCGAATCACGAGATATTCTCCCATGACACCCGTGTCACGGGCGGGTAAAGTTGCACCCGATACCGGCAGCAAAAATCGATAATCGCCGGAGCGATAGGGAGCGCGACGTGTGGGAATTTGGGTGGTTCGACGGGCCGGAACGCTGGTCCGCAGTTTCAAACTGCTCTTTCCCCGACCCGGACAAATTGAGAGAACGCGACAAATGATACGAACCCCGTTGGCGGCGACGGGTATCGCCGTCTTCTTGTCTGCATGCCAGAGTACCTCTTCGCAGGACACCGCTGTTCGGGTATTCAACCAACTTGCCTTTCTTGGAACACCGGGCGGGCATCCCGTGTCAACGTGGGTCATGCTGGAATCTGATTACGAAAACCACAAAATTTACCGATGGGAAAAACAAATCTATGCCTATGTCGGTGACGCCAACGGCGACCACCAAGTCGCAACGGCACGGCGTATCCTCAAAGAGGTCGGATCAATCGCCGGCCGGGAGATCACCTTTGCCGGTGCCAATCTCGCCAATTTCAAATACACCTTCGTCGACACCGCGAACCTCATTATCAATGGCTCCGAATTTTCCGCTTGCGCAGCACATGTAGAGCGAAATGAAACCGACGGAATAAAGTCGGTCGAGATCAGTGTTGCCATGCGATCGGAAATTCCGTTGGAGAAATGCCTGTACCACGAAACGCTGCACGGCTTCGGACTTGCCCACACAAGTCTCGTGCCATCCATTCTGAACTACGCGTCGCGTACCGAAACGCTCACCTACTGGGATACGCTGATCCTAAAAACGATGTATGGAAGCGACATCCGAACCGGCATGAACCGCGCGCAATCGTTACCAAAAATCAGAAGAACGATTCTCGCTAACAGGGGATAGACTTATGGACTTTCAATCGGCAAGCGCATCTGTTGGAAATCCGTTTAGGCATGCCTTACCTAAATGGCTTCCTCAGCTGACGATCGCGGTGATCTCGATAATTTCGTTGGCGGCCTGCCAATCGACCGCCAATCAACCGCACCAGACCACAATCGCGGCCGACGAGTCCCCTATTCTATTTGCCCACCCGGATGGGCTGCCGATGCGGGCACAGTTCCAACGAAGGATCGCGGCGGACTATACGGTGCAAACCGTCAACGGATTTTGGCGCCCGATAGGTGAATCAAAATATCCGATTATCCGCATTACTTTTCATTCGCTCGAACCCGGATATTTTTTTACGAAATTTTCAAGCGACGTCGTGGAGGAGTTCGTCTCGAAACTTGAGTTCGGCACGCTCGGAAAGGCGATTCCAGGTGAAATAAGCAGAATTCGAAACGTCTTCGGCCTTGCCAATATTCAGCAGTTTAAACTTCCCAACCTTGAATGCTTCGCGTTCGAGCAGATTTGGGGCGGGACAGACTCGATATCGGCGCAAGGAACTGAACGTCTGATCGGATTTTACTGTCATGATCCATACAGGCCCTTGTCCGACGACTATATAACGCAGGTCGTTCGATCCATCGGCGTCAAAGGACACCGGATACCCGAACATGTTGCAAAGGCGAGTCAAAGCCAAACCCGGGACGATACGCTTTCAGCGGCGCTGACGCTGGTGTGGACCGGACATTACGACAATGCCAAAGGGCGACTTTTGGCCTCGAACCCCGAGGGGAAAAACGGCCGAATGGCCGTCACATTGCCGGGAAAATCAGGTTCGTGCAGCGGATCTTGGGAAGTAGAAACCGGCGGCTATGAAAAATCAGAGGCGCCAAAAGGAACGTGGAAGATACTGTGCACGAATGGGCTGCAAGCCTCAGGGACATTTGAAAGCCCGCGCCGGGGCTACGGCGCAGGTACCGGAAACGATACTGACGGCGCCGCGGTATCTTTCACATTCGAACCATCGGGCCGAGAAAAGTAGAGGCCCCCTACCTCGACTCCCCGGCTTTGCGGGCGGATAGCTCGAGGTTTTGTTCTTCGAGAACGACGGCACTGATCGGCACGAGCGCGAAACCCTTTTCCGCAGCGGTCGGCAGCCAAGCCGACAATACCTCGATGGTCGCGTCGCGGGGATGGCCGATGCCCACGGCATGACCGCGTTTGCGCGCAATCTCTTCAAGCTGGCGGAGCTGATCCGTTACCGCCTCCGCTGTCGCTTTGTGATCCAGAAAAACGTTCCGCTCGGCGACAGGGACACCGATACTACGGGCCATGGCACCGGCCACGGTCTCGCGGTTGGTGCGTGAATCGACGAACAACAGGCCCCGGCGCTGCAGCTCCTGCATGACGATCCGCATGCCTCCGGCATCCGTCGTGAACTTGCTGCCCATATGGTTGTTGATTCCCACATAGCCGCTGAACCGGCCCAGAGCCCACGACAGATTCTCGAGCATGACCGCCTCGGAATCGCCGACACGCAGCACGTGGGGACCGGGATCGAGCGCCGCGTTTTCCGGCTCCATGGAAACATGCAGCATGATCTCGTGGCCGTTCTCGCGTGCCAGGGATACCTGATCCCGAAGCCGGCTTGCGTAAGGCAGGAAGGAAATCGTCATCGGCCCCGGCAGATTGATGATCTGCAACGTGCGATCTTTATCGAGGCCGGCATCGTCGATGACGATTGCGATCAAGGGACGATCGCCCGTATCCGGAACGGCCACCGCGTTCCGCCGCCAAGGCAGGTTTTCTTCGCCCGCCACATCCATATCCGTCGAAGGCGCCTCGACATCATTCATATGTTCGGGCATTTGTCTGGGCGGATGTTCCGGTTCGTAAACGGGTTCGTGGGGTATCTCTTCATAAGGATGGCTGACACCTTCCCCTTCCAGAAGAATCACCGGGCGTAACTTCGGCAGCCGCAAGGGAGATATGGGATCGCCGGCAGTTACAAACGGGCTGGGCGGTTCCGCCAGCGAAACCATGGGGGACGCCGTGGCGGGCGCCTGAAGTTCCGCGGTGACCGGTTTGGGTTTGGGAATGAATTGGGCCGCCGTCCACACGGAGCCATAGCCGATGCCGGCCGCCATTCCCCCGGCTGCGATATAGAGGAGCATCGGGAATACCCGGCTCGGACGTTTCTTTTTCAATGAAGCCATCTGGTCATTCTATATGAGATTAGGTTGACCAAATGAGAACCTGTTGAGCGTGAACGCGTATGAACTCCCGGATTTCCGGGATTTTTCGGCCGCAAAAGGATTTACCAAACGCACCTTAGCGGCGGGTTTCGGCGGCAAGATCCTCAAGAATCGGGCAATCCGGCCGGTTGTCGCCATGACACCGCCGGGACAGGTCCATCAGGGTCTTCCGGATCGATTGAAGCTCATCGATCCGTTGCCCGATCTCGTCGATATGCCGCTGGGTCAGCGCCTTGACCTGGGCGCTCGACCGGTCGCGGTCGCGCCAAAGATCCAGGAGGCTGGCAACATCACGGATGGGGAATCCAAGACTTCGGGCCCGATGAACGAATTTGAGCGTTTCGATATCGGCTTCGTCATAATCACGATAGCCGCTCGGCGTCCGGTTCGGCTCGGCCACGAGGCCGATGCTTTCATAATACCGGATGGTCTTCGCGGGAACGCCGGATTGGCTGGCCGCTTTTCCGATGTTCATAGGCCTTCCTCCGATTTCTGTCGCCTACAGCTTCACGGTCCGCAGGCGTAGCGCATTGCCGATGACGGACACGGAACTGAGGCTCATGGCGACGCTCGCGAAAATGGGGCTCAGCAGCAATCCGAAGACCGGGAACAGAATACCCGCCGCCACCGGCACGCCCACCGTATTATAGGCGAAAGCAAAAAACAGATTCTGGCGAATGTTGCGCATCGCCGCTTCCGAGAGTTTGCGCGCCCGCACCAGCCCTTGAAGATCGCCCTTCACCAACGTAATCCCGGCACTTTCCATGGCGACATCGGCACCCGTGCCCATGGCTATTCCGACATCGGCTTCGGCCAAGGCCGGCGCGTCGTTGACGCCGTCGCCCGCCATGGCCACCTTCCGTCCCGCCGCGCGCAGTTCCCGGACGATATCGCCCTTGCCCGCGGGAAGAACGCCCGCCTCCACCCGGTCGATGCCAAGTTGAGCGGCAACCGCCGCTGCCGTTTGCGGCGCGTCGCCGGTCAGCATCACGATCTCGAGCCCCATGTCGCGCAGCGCGGCCAACGCGGCGGGTGTCGTCTCCTTGATCGGGTCGGCGATGCCGATGACCCCGGCGAGCCGGTCGCCATGGGCGGCAAAGATCACCGTTTCGCCGCTCTTGCGGTGCTTCTCGGCGGCGTCCTTCAACGGGCCGATATCGACGCCGATCTCCGCCATCAGCGCCTGGTTGCCGAGCGCGACGTTCCGCCCTTCCACCGCCCCGATAACGCCGAGGCCGGTCCGCGATTCAAAGCCGCTGACCGGTGCGGGCTGGACATTCCGCTCCTTCGCCGCCGAAAGTATGGCAGCCGCGATGGGATGTTCGCTGCCGGTTTCGAGCCCGGCGGCCACGGCCATCAAAGCACTCTCGCCGCCGCTTTCTGCGGGGACGATAGCGACGACTCGGGGCTTGCCTTCGGTGAGCGTGCCGGTCTTGTCGACGACCAGAGTGTCCACCTTTTCCAACGTTTCGAGGGATTGCGCGTCGCGGATCAAGACCCCGGCGAGGGCCCCCCGTCCCGTCGCCACCATGATCGAGATCGGCGTCGCCAATCCGAGCGCGCAAGGACAGGCGATGATTAACACCGCAACCGCGTTGACCAACGCAAATGCGAAACGCGGCTGCGGGCCGAAGACCGCCCAAATAACGAAGGTCACGACGGCAACCGCGACCACGGTGGGTACGAAATAGGAGGCGACGACATCGGCGAGGCGCTGGATGGGGGCGCGGCTGCGCTGCGCTTCGGCAACCATGGCGACAATCCGCGCCAGCATGGTTTCGCTGCCGACCTTGTCGGCGCGCATCACGAACCCGCCTGCGCCGTTGATGGTACCACCGGTCACGGGATCGCCTTCGCCCTTAGCGACAGGCGCGGCCTCGCCGGTGATCATGGCTTCGTCCACGTGGCTCGCCCCTTCGATCACGGTCCCGTCGACGGGCACGGCTTCACCCGGACGCACTCGTAACCGATCGCCCTCCTGCACGTCATCCAGGGCAACGTCCTCTTCACCATGATCGCTAAGACGTCGGGCGGTCTTGGGCGACAGATCGAGGAGCGCGCGGATGGCGCTGCCGGTCCGGTGGCGGGCGCGCAGCTCCAGCACCTGCCCCAAGAGGACAAGTACCGTGATTACTGCGGCGGCTTCGAAATAGACGGGCACCGTGCCGGTGTCGGTCCGGAATGCTTCCGGGAAAGCGCCGGGCGCAAAAATAGCAGCCAAGCTATAGACGTAAGCGACGCCGACGCCGAGACCGATCAACGTGAACATGTTGAGGTTTCTGGAGCGGAGCGAGGACCAGAACCGTTCGAACAACGGACGACCCGCCCAAAACACGACGGGTGTAGACAGCAAAAACTGTATCCAGCCCGACAGCCAATCGGAGACGTAGTGATGAACCGGATTGCCAGGGATGAGGTGGCTCATGGCCAGAAACAACACCGGCACCGCAGAAATGCCACCGAACCAGAAGCGTCGCGTCATATCCTTTAGTTCGGGATCGTTCTCGGCGCCAAAAGCAGCCGTCGGATCCGCGGGCTCCAACGCCATGCCGCAAATGGGGCACGTGCCCGGTCCGAGCTGGCGCACCTCCGGGTCCATGGGACAGGTGAAAACGACGTTCTCGAGACCTTCGGCGGGCAGTTCTTCCGGCTGAGAATTGAGGTATTTCTCCGGGTCGGCGGCGAACTTCGTACGGCAGCCATTGCAGCAAAAATAATAGGTCGTACCCGCGTGCTCATGGGAGGGCGCCGTCGCCGGATCGGCCTTCATGCCGCATACTGGATCCGTTTCGGTCTTCGCGCTGTCGTCGACGGTTTTGTCCATGGGTCCTGGTTCCAAACCTTACAGTATGATAGAAGGTTTTTGTAAGCGTTCCAGGGGCTGGAAGGTCAAGAACGCGTGAGACTTCCGCGCCTTCCGGAGCGCCAACGTTCTTGACGCCCAGGGGCGCGCCTTGCATTGTGGCGGGCGCACGACACCAGGACCGGAAAACGGCCAGTCACCACATTAAGAAAATGATATAACGTGTTGAAATGATACTGGTTATCGACAACTACGATAGCTTCACCTACAACCTCACCCACTACCTTGGCGAGTTGGGCGCGGATGTGGTCGTGAAACGAAACGATGCCCTCTCGGCGACCGAGGCCCTCGCTCTCCGTCCCGACGGAATCCTCATTTCGCCGGGCCCCTGCGATCCGGATAAGGCCGGTATTTGCCTTGATCTGATTACGATGGCGGCCGGCAAGATGCCGATCTTCGGGGTATGCCTCGGCCATCAGGCCATCGCCCAAGCTTTTGGCGGACGCGTCGTCCGCGCCCCTGTTCCCATGCATGGCAAACTGAGCGCCATCCATCATGACGGCAAAGGTATCTTCCAGGGGCTGCCCAATCCCTTCGACGCGACGCGTTATCATTCTCTGATGGTCGCGCGGAATCCGTGGCCCAATGCCTTGGAGATCACCGCCGAGACCGAAGACGGCATCATTATGGGAATCGCGCACAAGACCCTGCCCATCACCGGTGTCCAGTTTCATCCCGAGAGCATCGCCTCTCAGCACGGCCATGATCTGTTGGCCAATTTCCTCAAGATGGTCGACAAGGAACGGGTGCCGGCATGAGCGATACGACGCAGGACCTGAAAGGCTTTATCGCCCAAGTGGCGACGGGCACGGCGCTGGACGAACAAGCCGCCGAGCAGGCGTTCAACATCATCATGTCGGGCAATGCGACGCCGGCACAAATCGGCGGCTTCCTGATGGCACTGCGGGTTCGCGGCGAAACCGTTGCCGAGATCACCGGTGCCGCCCGTGCCATGCGCGCCAAATGTCTGTACGTCAAAGCGCCCGCCGATGCCATCGATGTGGTCGGTACCGGCGGTGACGCCACCGGCACCTTCAACATCTCCACCGGCGCGGCCATTGTCGTCGCGGCCTGTGGCGTACCAGTTGCCAAGCACGGTAATCGTGCCTTGTCGTCCAAGTCCGGCGCGGCGGATACGCTGAGCGCCCTCGGCATCAATACGGACGCGGATTTCGCGCTGATCGAGCAATCGATCCGGGAAGCCGGGATCGGGTTCCTGATGGCGCCGCGCCATCACAGCGCCATGCGCCATGTCGCGGGCCCGCGTGTCGAGCTGGCGACCCGGACGATCTTCAATCTGCTTGGCCCGATCTGTAACCCCGCGGGTGTGAAGCGTCAGGTGACCGGCGTGTTCTCCCGCGAATGGGTCGAACCCATCGCCGAAACCCTCGGCAATCTCGGCAGCGAGCGCGCCTGGGTCATGCATGGTGCCGACGGCACCGACGAGTTGACCACCACCGGCGTTTCCTATGTCGCCGAATTGAAGGACGGTAAGGTCACCTCGTTCGAAGTCACGCCAAGTGATGCGGGATTACCGACCGCCAAGCCCGAAGACCTCAAGGGCGGCGATGCGGAAACCAACGCCAAGGCGGTTCTCGAGATGCTTTCGGGTGACAAAAGCGCCTACCGCGATGTCGTCCTCTACAATGCGGCCGCTGCTCTGGTGGTCGCCGACAAAGCCGGCGATCTCAAGGCCGGTGTAGCGCTCGCCGCCGAGGCCGTCGACAGCGGTAAGGCGAAAGCCGCCCTCGATAAGATGGTCGAGATCACCAACAGCGGTACCGACGAGGACGAAAGCGAATAAAGGATGAGCGACGTTCTGCAACGCATCTGCGCCGACAAGCGCCATCATATCGAGGCCTCCAAAGACCGGGTGCCGCAGGCGGAGATTGAGCGTCGCGCTGCCGATGCGTCGCCGCCGCGCGGGTTCGCCGCGCGCCTCAAAAGCGTGACCGACTCCGGTCACTACGGGCTCATCACCGAGATCAAAAAAGCCTCACCCTCAAAGGGATTGATCCGCGACGATTTCGACCCACCCGTGCTCGCCAAGGCCTATGCGCGCGGCGGGGCGAGTTGTTTATCCGTGCTGACCGACACCCCCTACTTCCAAGGCAAGGACGAGGACCTGATCGCGGCCCGCGCCGCCGTCGATCTTCCGGCGCTGCGCAAGGATTTCATGCTCGATCCCTACCAAATTATCGAGGCACGTGCGATCGGTGCTGACTGCATCCTGATCATCATGGCCGCCTTGGAAGATGCCGATGCACGCGGCCTCTCCTCCCTTGCCCACGAATTGGGGATGGATGTGCTCGTCGAGGTGCATGACGAAGCGGAAATGGATCGGGCGCTTTCCCTCGGTCCGGCGCTGCTCGGGATCAACAACCGCAACCTGAAAACCCTTGAGGTGGATTTGCGCACCACCGAGAAGCTGGCGGCGCAAGCCTTGAAGGCACGTGGCGAAGAAGCGCTTCTGGTCAGCGAAAGCGGTCTCTATAGCCATGACGATCTCGGACGCATGTCGGCGGCGGGCTGCAAGTGCTTCCTTGTCGGCGAATCCCTTATGCGGCAAAGTGACGTCGAAGCGGCGACCCGGACCTTGCTCGGCGAGACGGGCGTAGCCAAACGGGTCAACGCCTAGAAAGCGGGAACAGCGTGACGAAGCTCACCCATATCGATGACGAAGGCAACGCCGTCATGGTGGACGTCTCCGGCAAGGACGTCACCGAACGCGTGGCAACCGCGCGGGGTTCCGTCTACATGCAACCGGAAACCCTCTCGTTGATCACGTCTCGCGGTGTCAAAAAAGGCGACGTGCTGGGTGTTGCCCAGCTCGCCGGCATCATGGGCGCCAAGAAGACCCCCGATCTCATCCCCCTATGCCATCCACTGTCGCTGTCATCGGTCGACGTGACATTGAGCTGCGATCCCGACCGCAATGCCGTAAATATCGAGGCGACCTGCAAGCTTGCCGGGCGTACCGGCGTGGAAATGGAGGCGCTGACCGCCGTTTCCGTTGCCGCCCTCACCGTCTACGACATGTGCAAGGCCGCCGACAAAGGGATGTGCATCGCCGATATTCGCCTCGTCTATAAATCCGGCGGCAAATCCGGCACTTATCGCGCAGAGGACAGCGACTGAAAATGATGATTTCCGTTGCCGAAGCGCTGGCGAAGGTTCTGGCGGGCGTCAAACCGCTGAACGCGGAGCGGATCAGCATCACCGAGGCGTTCGGCCGGGTCCTTGCGGAAGACGTCCCATCGCGTATCACCCAACCCTTCGCCGATGTCTCTGCGATGGACGGCTATGCCGTGCGATCCGACGACGTCCAAACCATTCCGGCGGCCGTAACCCAGATCGGTGAATCGGCAGCCGGAAGCGGATTTGCCGGTTCCATCGGGCCGGGAGAAGCCGTGCGTATATTCACCGGCGCCCCCGTTCCCGAGGGCGCCGATGCCATCGTCATTCAGGAAGATACGGAAGCAGACGGCAATCGGATCACCGTAACCGAAGCACCGGTCAAGGGCCGCTACATCCGGCTCGCCGGCCTCGACTTCCGCGAAGGCGATGCGCTGCTCACCAAGGGACGCCGGCTGACCACCCGCGATGTGGGCCTGGCCGCTGCCATGAATGTGCCGTGGGTATCGGTCATCCGCCAACCGCAGATCGCGTTGCTGTCCACCGGCGATGAATTGGTCCTGCCCGGTGAACCCCTGGGCCCCGATCAAATCATCAGTTCCAACAGCGTTGGCCTGTCCGCCTTCATCAGGGCAATCGGCGGCACACCCATCAATCTCGGTATTGCCCGCGACGATCCCGCTTCGCTGCGCGCCATGCTCGAAGGCGTCCGCGGCGCCGACATGCTGGTCACCATCGGCGGCGCGTCGGTGGGCGATTACGATCTGGTGAAAAGCGTGCTCGGCAAGGAAGGGCTCGACATCACCTTCTCCCAAGTCGCCATGCGCCCCGGCAAACCTCTGATCTTCGGGACCATCCATGATCGCCCCATGCTCGGCCTGCCTGGCAATCCGGTATCCGCCTTCGTTTGCTCCACATTGTATCTGCGGCCCATGGTCGACGTGATGCTCGGCGCCGAAACGCCGGAGACCGCCGGCGCGGTGACAGAGACGGCATTGCTCGGCAAGGATTTAACCGAGAACGACCGGCGTCAGGATTACCTGCGCGCGACATTGTCGCGGAATGCGGATGGGGATTTCGTCGCGACGCCGTTCGATAAGCAGGATTCCTCTATGCTCGCGGTCTTTGCCAAAGCAGATTGCCTTGTCGTCCGTCCACCCCACGCGCCACCGGTCGAAGCTGGCGCCCGTGTCCCGATCATTCGGTTGGATCCGCGGGTTTAAGCGCGAATTCCCGAAAATCGCGCATTCGTCGCCGTACTCGCGGAAATCTGGGCCGTTTCGCCGATTTTCCCTCTTGACCCCAAATGAGAACTAAACTAGAACACTTGCGTTGTTTTTGTTTTGTTCCATATCTTGTGTATCGCGGTTGATTTGACCGCAATCCGTCGAGTGAGACCTAAATCGGGTGACGAAGGGGGCCGTCCATGCTGACCAAAAAACAATATGAGTTGTTGTCTTTTATCGATCAGCGTTTGCGTGACTCGGGCGTGCCGCCATCCTTTGACGAGATGAAAGATGCACTGAACCTCAAGTCCAAATCCGGGATCCACCGTCTCATCACCGGCCTCGAAGAGCGGGGCTTCATCCGGCGCCTTCCTCACCGCGCCCGCGCGCTCGAGATCCTCAAGATGCCCGAAAATCACCGAGGCAGCGGTGGAGATCGCAAGAAATTCACCCCCAATGTTATCGACGGCGGTTTCAAAGGCGCCCTTGCCAAGGCAGGGACATCTGGACCCGACGCCACGTCCCTTCCCCTCCTCGGCCGGATTGCCGCCGGCACGCCCATCGAAGCGTTGCGTGACCCGAGCCGGAATATCGACGTGCCGCCGATCATGGTCGGCAAAGGCGAGCACTACGCCCTGGAAATCGACGGCGATTCCATGATCGATGCCGGCATTCACGACGGCGACACGGTGATCATCGAACGCTGCAATTCGGCCGACAACGGCACCATCGTCGTGGCCTTGGTGGATGGCAACGAGGTGACCCTTAAAAGGCTGCGTAAGAAGGGCAATACCATTGCTCTCGAGCCCGCCAATAAAACCTATGAGACACGGATTTTCGGCCCAGACCGGGTCGAGGTTCAGGGTAAGCTCGTCGGTCTCTTGCGCACCTATTGATGCACCCTGTTATTGAGGTGCGATGACCCAGGGGCGCCGTCCGCGCTCACCATTGACGCTTTTTATTCGCACATCTGTCTTGGTTACCCAAACGGCATGCGCGCCATTGCGCCATAGATCAAACCGGTCGATGACCATATGCGCCGATGGGCAACGGCGGTCCGAGACGGGAACGGACGCGATAATCACCTTTACCCGCCGGCAATCCTCCAGAAGCGCCAAGGGGTCGCTCACCAACGCAATCTGCGCTTGTTCCTTGCGGTAAATACATCCGACGCCGTCACAGGACAGTTTGCCGTCATCACTGTACCCGGTGCGGGGCCAGGTACGTCGCTCCTCGACCGACAACCCGGCACGCTGCAACCAGTTTTCTCCGGCAAACCTCGCCCGGCGGCGTGTCGACAGGGCATACCCTCCATCAGCGGTCCGAACCGCAAATAGGCCGCCGTCACCGCTGACGATGATGTCGGGACCGGAAGAATGCACCATAAAGAACAGAACGCCCGCAGTAACGACGGGAAGTCCTAGCCATCTAAGGCGCTGACGCCACAGAGCGAGCCACAGACCGCCCAGCACCATCGCGCCAACTCCCGCGAACGGTACGGCGGGAATACCGACGGAAGACCCTTGCCAACCGGAAACGGTTGTCGCCGCGCCGACAACGAGGGAAACGCCCTGCCCCATCAGGTCGAGCAGCGGCCCGTCGAAGCCGAAAGGCATTGCGACGAACGCCAGCACGGCAACGGGCATGATCCAAAACGCGGTCAGCGGGACGGCAATCATGTTGGCGGCCAATCCGAACAGCGCCACGCGATTGAAGTGATAGATTACGAACGGCGCCGTTGCAGCGCTCGCAACGAGCGTGGTGACGACGACGCTGGCGAAGTAGATCACAGGGCGCCGCCACCATGTTGCGGCGTCAGACAGTAGCCGTGTTCTCGCTGTCCAAACCTCGTAGACCGCGATCAGCGCGACGACCGCAGCAAAGGACATCTGAAAACTTGCGCCAAGCAAGCTTTCAGGCCGAAGGGCGAGGATGATCAGTGCGGCCCACGCCACCATCCGCATCGAAATCCCCTGCCGGTCGATGACCACCGCCAAAAGGACCAACGCGATCATCAGAAAAGCGCGCTGTGTCGGCACTGTCGCCCCGGCGATAACGGCATAGCCGAATGCCGCCGCCACGGCGACGACCGCGGCCCATTTCTTTATGGGATATGCGAGGGCAAACGCCGGGATCAGGCTCAAGGCTGCGCGTAAGCTCAAAAACACGAAACCGGCAACCAAACCGATGTGCAGCCCGGAGATGGCCAGCAAATGGGCAAGCCCGGCTTGGCGAAACGCCTCCAAAACCGGTTCTGGAATCTGTGTGCGCATGCCCGTCAGGAGCGCCGCGGCAACCGCACCGGCGCCGCCGCCAATCCTCTGTCGGATACGATCCGACAGCAGCAAACGGAGCCGTTCTATCCGTGCGCCGAGAGTGAGCTGTGCGTCCCCGGACGCAACAAGTTCGGCGGCGCCGAATGAAAACCCGACGCCGCCAATTCCCTGGAAATAGAATTGGCGCTGTAGGTCGAACCCGCCCGGGAAAACGGGTGGTGGTGGCGGGGACAGTGCCGCCCGCAACCGCACCCAGTTCCCCGGTACCAGCGGCGGCTGGTGACCGCGAAGCCGAACCCGTACCGTCGGCGGCACGCGATCGGGCCGCAACGATCCAATGGTCAGGCGGTCCAAGGTCAATCGAGCGCCATCGGGAAAAGGCTCTACCCGAACAATGCGGCCACTTACCGACAAGGGCCCGGTTTCACGCTCAATAACCGGGTGGTCGCTCGTATATGTCCGCAGTTGCGCCGCCGAGAACCCCGCCGCGGCGATTGCCACTCCCAATGAAATCAGCAACAGCACGGCAAGCGAGCGCGATAGCCACGCCGAAGCAACCGACACCACCAATACGGCCATCCCGACCCAAACGGCCGGCTCCACGGTCAAACTAAAATAGACGGAGATGCCCGCCCCCAAGAAAACCGGCGTCCAAAGAATCCACCGGTCGCGTTCAGCCGACATCGACTGCACGATCCATGTCGAGTAACGGGTTATGCCCCTGAAGAAGTTCATCCGCCCCGCCTAAACGCCATTATCTGTGCGAGGATGACAGAACCAGCTTTACCCTGTAAACTGCCGCCTCATTCATGATTAACCCCTTAAATTCAATGACTTACGTCGGATTCGTATGATCGTAACCCGGTTCGCCCCCTCACCTACCGGTTTTTTGCACATTGGCGGCGCTAGAACCGCCCTGTTCAATTGGCTGTTCGCCAAACATCATGGCGGTGAATTTCGGCTACGCATTGAAGATACGGACCGCAAAAGATCCACCCAAGAAGCTGTCGATGCCATCTTTGCCGGCATGAAGTGGCTTGGCCTCAACTGGGATGGCGACGCGGTTTCTCAATTCGAACGCCGCGACCGCCACGCCGAGGCCGCGCGGCAACTGTTGGATGCCGGATTAGCATACCACTGCTACTGCACGCCCGAAGAGTTGACGGAAATGCGCGAGAAGGCCCGCGCCGAAGGCAGCGCCCGGCTGTACGACGGCCGTTGGCGGGACCGTGATCCAGCAGACGCCCCTGCCGGCATTGCCCCCGTTATCCGCCTTAAGGCGCCGCTGACCGGTGAAACCGTCATCGATGACAAAATTCAGGGTGAGGTCAAAGTCAGTAACGAACAGCTCGACGATATGATCCTGTTGCGCGCCGACGGCACACCAACGTACATGCTGGCCGTGGTGGTCGACGATCATGACATGGAGATCACGCATGTTGTCCGGGGCGACGATCACCTGACCAACACCTTTCGCCAGGCTCAACTCTACCAAGCGCTTGGTTGGGACCTCCCGGTGTTCGGCCATATGCCATTACTGCACGGCAGCGACGGCGCCAAACTGTCGAAGCGCCATGGCGCGCTCGGGGTTGAAGCGTACCGGGATATGGGCATCCTTCCCGAGGCGATGAACAACTACCTCCTGCGGCTCGGCTGGAGCCACGGCGACGACGAAATCATCAGCCGCGACCAAGCCATCGAATGGTTCGACCTGGACGGTGTCGGTAAGTCGGCGGCGCGCTTTGACATGGCCAAACTGGAAAGTCTCAACGCGCACTACATTCGTCACGCAGACAACTCGCACCTCGTCTCTCTCGTGCTCCCGGATTTGAAAAACGCACTCGACGGTTCGCTTTCCGACGATACCGAAACACGCCTTCTTCGCGGTATGCCCGGATTAAAAGATCGCGCGAAGACTATCCTCGAACTCGTCGAAAATGCTAAAATATATGCCTATGCACGCCCCATTCCGATCAACGACAAAGCGGCGAAAATTCTTGACGGAGAGGGGCGGCGCATGATCGAACATACCCGCCCACGCCTGGGTGACGTTACACCGTGGACGCAGCAAGAGATCGAGCAGATGGTGCGTGTTGTCGCGGAGGAACTGGGCGCCAAGCTGGGCAACATCGCGCAGCCCCTCCGGGCCGCGCTGACCGGATCAAATGTATCGCCCGGAATCTTCGAGGTTATGGAAGTTCTGGGTCGTGACGAAACCCTGGGCCGACTTGAGGATGCCCTATCTGGGGATGTGTGATTTAACATGCGTTAACGGATTTTTCGCACGACGTTATTGTGAAATCCGGTGCCGATAACGATATAGACTGGGGATTCAGGTAGATGAACGATCGCAGCAAAAAAACCAATCAGACGGTAACCCTGACCGACAATGCGTCGGGCAAGACGTACGATTTTCCGGTGATGTCCGGAAGTGTGGGGCCGGACGTGATCGACATCCGAACGCTTTATGCGGATACCGGATACTTCACCTACGACCCCGGTTTCACGTCCACGGCCAGTTGCGAATCCACCATTACCTACATCGACGGTGACGAGGGCATCCTGCTCTATCGCGGCTATGCCATCGAAGATCTTGCCATGCATTCAGACTATATGGATGTGTGCTATCTGCTGTTGTTCGGCGAACTGCCGAACAAAGAACAGAAAGCCAAGTTCGAGCATGACGTCACCTACCACACCATGCTCCATGAGCAGGTCAACCAATTCTATCGCGGTTTCCGCCGTGACTCGCACCCCATGGCCGTCATGTGCGGCGTTGTCGGAGCGCTGTCTGCCTTCTATCACGACAGTCTCGACATCAACGATCCATGGCATCGGACGGTCGCATCCTACCGGATGATCGCCAAGATCCCGACAATTGCGGCGCAGGCTTACAAATATGCCCTGGGACAGCCGTTCATCTATCCGCGCAACGAACTCGGTTACTCCGAGAATTTCCTCCATATGCTGTTCGCGACACCCGCCGAGGAATACAAGATCAGCCCGACGCTCGCCAAGGCGATGGACCGTATCCTGATCCTCCATGCCGATCACGAGCAGAATGCGTCGACATCGACCGTCCGACTGTCCGGCTCGAGCGGCGCCAACCCGTTCGCTTGTATCGCGGCAGGTATCGCATCTCTTTGGGGTCCCGCCCATGGCGGCGCCAATGAGGCCGTGCTCAACATGCTCGATCAAATCGGCGACAAGAAAAACATCCCCGAGTTCGTCAAAAAGGCTAAGGACAAGGACGATCCGTTCCGCCTCATGGGTTTTGGACACCGGGTCTATAAGAATTTCGACCCGCGCGCCCGGGTAATGCAGCAAACCTGCCACGAGGTCCTCGACGAACTCGGCATGACGGACGACCCGCTCCTCGAGCTGGCAATGGAGCTTGAGAAAATCGCCCTCGAAGACGAGTACTTCGTCGAGCGTAAGCTGTATCCAAATGTCGACTTCTATTCGGGCATCATTTTCAAGGCGATGGGTATTCCGACCAGCATGTTCACCGTGCTGTTCGCCGTTGCCCGGACCGTCGGCTGGATCGCCCAGTGGAATGAAATGGTCGAGGATCCGAGCCAAAAGATCGGCCGTCCCCGCCAGCTGTTCACGGGCGCGACCCGGCGCGACTACGTCGCCCTCGGCAAACGCAAGTAATCTGACGGGCCGGCCCAGCTCGTTGTTTTAGGATGCCGGTACTTTTTTGGTGCCGGCATTCATCATTTCCAGCACCACTTTGGCCGCCGCCTCTCCTGGATGTCCACCTGGCGGGACGAGCTGATCGATTGCCGATTTCTCTCCAACCGCTTGACGCAAACGCGATATCGGGTCGTCGAGCAGTTCTTGGGCCGCCGCCGACAACGCTTCCGCCGTGCAGTCCTCAAACAGAAACTCTGGGATCACTTCTTCATCGTTCAGCAAATTGATCAGGTTGGCAAACCGCACCCGGACCAATCGACGCGCGAGGAATGCCGTGATTGGGCTCATCCGATAGGCCGTGACGAAGGGTATCCCCGCCATGGCTAGTTCCAGGGCAACCGTCCCGGATGCGGCGACGGCTATGTTGGCCGCGGCAAAACAGTCGGCCTTCTGGCCGGCGTCCGCGATGACGATAGTGCGCACCGGCCAATTTTCGGTATCGGCGCGAACCGCCGTTTCAACCGTTTCCACGGTCGGTATCACCGCGAGTGTATCAGAATTGCGTCGTGCGAGCCGGGCCGCCGTCTCCCGAAAGACCGGAAGCAGCCGCGACACTTCGCTATGACGGCTGCCGGGCAGGAAACAGATGACGTGTTGATTTGCACCAATACCGTGACGAGACCGAAAGGCTTCGCCGTCCCCGGCGTTTAAGCCACTTTCGATAATCGGATGCCCGACAAACGTACATGGCAACCCGACCGCTTCGAAGAACGGCGGTTCGAATGGAAACAACGCCATGACATGGTCGACGTACGCGGCCATCTTGGCAGCGCGTCCCGGCTTCCATGCCCAGACGGTTGGCGCCACATAATGGACGACGGGAATACCGCTTCCTTTCAACCGTCTCGCCAAGCGCAGGGTAAAACCCGGCGAGTCGATGGTCACCAGAACAGCCGGATTGCGGCGCCGAATATCCGCTTCGGTTTCCTTTAGACGTCGGCGTAGCAGTGACAGCCGCGGCAACACCTCAGCGATGCCCATGACGGATAAATCGGATATGGGAAATAGGCTATCCAACCCTTGGCCGATCATCTCGGCCCCGCCAATTCCGGCAAACTCAAGATCAGAAGAGGCAGGATTAGCGGTCAATGCAGCCATCAGCCGCGCACCCAAGGCATCCCCCGACGGCTCACCGGCAACGAGATAAACAAGCTTCTTCCTTGCTTGCCTATCCGCCTGTTCGTTTGCCATCCCTTATCCCGGCCTTTTGGCTAAATCGATACCGACAACGAAGAGCCCGGATCGGTCGGCGAGCTCGACGACACGGTCGCGCTCGACAATCAACGCATTGCCGGCCTCCACCGCAATGCCCGACAACCCGCATGCCGCGGCCGCTTCGACGGTCTCCGGGCCGATGGTCGGCAGATCGACACGGCGATCCTGTCCCGGCTTCTTGATCTTGACCAAGACGCCACCGGCGCCGTCTCGATGCAGATCCCGGCACCGGCGGATCAATCCGTCCGTTCCTTCGGCTGCCTCTACCCCAAGCACGCCTCCTTCCTGGACGATAACGGCCTGCCCAACATCGAGAGAGCCCAAAGCCTCCGCCACGACCGAGCCACGCCAAATATCGGACCAGGCCCGGTCATCCGGCTGCCGGGCACCAATCTTTCCATCCGGTGCCCGGAGATCACCGATCAAATCATCCACACCAACCACCCTGAATCCTTCCTTTTCGAAGGTATCCGCAACCGCGCTTAGCAAGCCATCGTCCCCAAAGGCACGCACGCCGATTTTCATCAGCAGTTTCGCAGCCACCTTGTCGGGCTTCAATTCCGACAAGGACGGCCGCCGCACGGATCCGACCAGTACGACGTCTTTGACGGCTTCAGTTTGGAGGAGAGAAAGAATACGGCCCGCTGCACCGAGACGCACTTGCGCGTGGGGAACCGACGCGAACGCTTCAGGCAATGCATGCCCCTCAAGCGCGATAACGAAGACGTCCCGTCCCGTCTGCCGGCACACATCGACGAGTTGACCGGGCAGCGCGCCGCCACCGGCGACGATGCCGAGTTTAGGCCCGGATTTAGGCGGCATCCTCTAATTGCGGCTGACAGATTGCCCGCGACGAATTGGCCCCCATAAAGCCGACGATCTCCATAACCGGCTCAACGTGACGGAACAACTCCGCCACATCAGCAAGGCGTTCAGCCTGCGTCCCTTCTTGGGCAAAAATAAGGCGATAGGCGCGCCGCAGATCGTGGATCTCGTCACGGGAGAAACTACGCCGTTTAAGTCCCACCAAATTCAGGCCCGACAGATGCGCCCGATTGCCAACCACGGAGCCATAGGGAATGACGTCGTTCTCGACACCCGACATGCCGCCCACCATCGCGTGCCGCCCAATGCGAACAAATTGATGAACCGCCGACAGGCCGCCGATGATCGCCCAATCTCCAATCTCCACATGACCGCCAAGCGTCGCATTGTTGACCAGGATGACGTTGTCGCCAATCTGGCAATCATGGGCGACGTGAGAACTCATCATAAATAGGCAGCTACTGCCGATTCTCGTGAGCATGCCGCCGCCCTCGGTTCCGGGATTCATGGTCACATGCTCGCGGATAACGTTATTTTCCCCGATCTCGAGGCGTGACTCCTCCCCATGGAATTTGAGGTCCTGGGGCTGATGCCCGATGGAGGCAAATGGGAAGACCTTGGTTCCCTTGCCGATCGATGTGATGCCCGCCACGACGACATGCGACACCAAAGTAACGTTATCGGCGAGCGTCACGTTGGGTCCAACGCAGCAATAAGGGCCGATAACCACGTCGTTGCCGATTTCGGCCCCCGGCTCCACGATTGCGGTAGGATGAATTTGCGACATTTAGTTGTCCATGATCATGGCTGTATATGTTGCTTCGGAAGTCACGGTTCCATTGACTTTCGCTTCGCCTTTGAACTTCCACACCGGACCGCGATGCTGCACGACCTCGACATGGACGTGAACTTGATCTCCCGGTACGACGGGCTTGCGGAATCGCGCGGAATCGATGGACATGAAATAAACAAGCTTGCCCGCGATATCGTCGCCGACGGTACGAACGACCAAAACCGCCGCCGTTTGCGCCATCGATTCAATCATCAACACGCCGGGCATAATGGCACGCTCCGGGAAATGCCCTTGGAACTGCGGCTCATTGATGGAAACATTCTTGACGCCAACGGCGCTGACGCCCGGAACGATATCCTCGACGCGATCAATCATAAGGAACGGATAGCGGTGCGGAATCATCCGCACGATATCCTGTATTTCCAAGCTTTCTACGGTCACATTCGGTGTTTCCGAATCCATGTCCTATTCTTCCCCGCTTCCCCTCGCCAATTTGTTAAGTCGAGCCCGGATTTTCCAGTGCTCTCGTGCATCTATCGCCGGCATCCCCGCGACCGTCGCGCCAGCCGGAATATTGCGGGTCACTCCGGATTGGGCCGCAATCCGCGCGCCGCTGCCGATCTCCAAATGCCCGCTGATACCGGCTTGGCCGCCAACCATAACAAAATCGCCGATTTTTGTTGATCCGGAAATACCGACCTGGGCGACGATCAGGCAGTTCTCGCCGATCCGGACGTTATGTCCGATCTGAACGAGATTATCAATCTTGGTCCCCTGCCCGATAACGGTATCCGGCCCAGCCCCCCGATCAATGGTCGAGTTGGCGCCAATCTCGACATTGTCGCCGATCAACACACGCCCTAGCTGCGGCACCTTTTCGTGTCCGTCCGCCCCCGGCGCAAAGCCGAAACCGTCCTGGCCGATACGCACACCGGAATGAACAATGACCCCATTTCCGAGTAAACAGTAGGTCAAGGTCACCGACGGCGCAATTTGGCAGTTGGCCCCGACAACCACGCCGGAACCGATGACCGAATTTGCACCGATCACAGTCCCCGAACCGATCTCGGCACCCGGCCCAATCACCGCACCCGGCCCGATGGTTGCCGTCGGGTCGATTTTGGCACTACCGGTCGACGCTTCCTCCCCAAGAGAAGAGAACGGCTCGAGAGCGCCAGGATAAAACGCTTGGGCGATTTTTGCGTAGGCGCGATATGGATCGTTTGTCACGAGAAGAGCCATATGCGGCGAGGCCCTTGGAACGAGATCCTCTTGCAGCAGGACAGCCCCGGCCCCGCTCTGTTCGAACTCGCCCACATAACGTCTGTTGTCGATGAAGCTTACATGTGTATCGTTTGCCTCCGAGAGGGGTGCAACATCCACATACGTTTTTCCCGAACCACCCGCGCCCTCAGGTTTGGCTCCGGCAATTTTCGCCAATTGATCGAGACTGAATGGTCCGGCAACTTTGAAAAACCGGGGGTCGGCCATATTATTTTGAACCAGCCGGCGGCGCGTCAGATAGTTTGTGGGCCGGCGTGCTTTTGTCCATCAGAACAATAATCTTCGGTGTTATATCCAGCACGCGCTCGAAGAAAACGACCTCACGGCTTCGGAAAACCATCATAAAATCGTTCTCACGAGCGAACTTAACAACCGCCTCGAGAAGGACCTTCTCAAACACCTTGCTGGCTTCTGTCCGCATCGCATTGATTTGGTTCTGCCTTTCTTGCACGACACGCTGGTCGTTGACGCTTTTCTGGCGCAACTCCTCTTGCTGCTTGCGGAATGCTTCCGGTGCCAGCAATACGCGCTGACGCTCGAGTTCTTCCGCGGCTTTACGAAGCCCATCTTCCAGCGATTTGACTTCCTCGCTAAATTTTACCCGCTTGTCACGGATTTGCCGCTCCATGTCCTGGGCGACCTTGGCATTCCTCTGGACGACCCCGATATCGAGAATCCCGACACGTCCCTCACGTGCCGGCGGCTCCTTGTCTTGAGCCCGTACCGGCAAGGCCGAAAAGGCGATACACACCGCAATGATCGGGATGATGAACCAATAGAACCGATTTAACATTGGGAAACCTCTGCCGATTAGAAGCGGGTACCAAAATTCACCCGGATCAACTCATCTTTATCCAGGCTTTCCTTTAGAACCGGGACACCAAAATCAACGGCGATCGGCCCGAAGGGCGACGCCCATCCAAGTCCCGCACCAACCGAGGCACGGACACTCCCCGTATCAAACACATTCGCGTTCGACGGGTTTACGCCACCTACGCTACCAAAATCCGAAAAAACGCGCCCTTTAATATTAAACTCGTTAGGCAACCCGAGCGGCATGGTTAACTCAACCGTACCGTTATAAATCCACTCGCCACCAAGGGAATCATCCGTCACCCGGTCCCTTGGACCGGCGCCGGCCGTCTCAAAGCCGCGGAGCGATTGTCCGCCAAGGAAGTACCGGTCGACGATCTCTACATCCTCGCCCAGGCCAACGATATATCCCGCACGGCCACTCACGGAGAGCGTCCAATCGTCGGCAACCGGAAAATAGATCCCGCTTTGAGCCGTGTTGCGGAGATAAAATACCGTACCGCCAAAACCGGCAAGATCCGTCGTTAGCCTTCCGAAATATCCATCCGAAGGGGCAAACCGGCTATTGCGGCGATCGTATAAAACCGCGTGCGACACTCCCGATACGTACCGGGTCCCCTCCTGCCGCTTAATCAACGATGAGGCCGTGCTCGAAACATTTTCAATAACAGAACGATCGAATTGGTAGCGCCAATCTTGTCGCAGCTCCTCCGTTATTTCATACCCCGCGCGCACTCCAAAACCCGTAGATTTTGAATCAAAGGAACTCGTGTCCTGACGATCGGACGTTCTGTGGAAAACATCGAAGCCGGCACGGATTTCACGGTCGAGGAAATAGGGCTCGGTGATGGAAAGGTCAATTTCGCTCCGTTCCGCCGCAATTGAGAGCGATAAGCCTAGTTCCTTGCCCCGGCCAAGTAGGTTCCTCTCCCGAACCGATAGGTCGGCAAGAGGCCCGGCATCCGTTGAATAACCAACACCGACACTGAAAGATCCCGTTGATTGTTCCTCGACTTCGACGTTAATGATGGCTTTGTCGTTGCTGCTTCCCGGAATTCGCTCGACGTCGACCTTGGCGAAATATCCGAGGTTCTGGATTCGCTGCCTAGACCGGCGCAGTTTCGCGGAATTGAACGCATCGCCCTCGACAAGCCGGAACTCCCGCCGGATAACCTTGTCGACGGTGCGCACGTTCCCTGAAATATTGATGCGCTCGACAAAGACCCGTGGGCCTTCGTTAACCTGGAAATCGAGATTGATAACCCGAGTATCTCTGTTGCGATCCACACGCGGCCGCACTTCGACAAAGGCGAACCCCAACTCGCCAACCTCATCGGTGATATTCTCGACGGCCTTTTCAACAAGATCACTGTCGTACCAGTCGCCTTTTTCGAATTCCAAAAGATTCTGGAGGGTCTCCGTTTCCAGCCCTTTGAGGCTCGACGCGATGTTGATATCGCCAAACTTGTAGCGGGAGCCCTCTTCCACAGTAAAGGTGATATAAAATGCGTTTCTTTCTGGCGTCAGCTCCGCCACCGCGGACCGAACCCGAAAATCCGCATATCCTTCAGACAAATAGAAACGGCGCAGCAATTCGCGGTCAAACGTCAACCGATCGGGATCATACGTATCGTCGCTCGAGAAAAAGCGGTACCAGGCTGTCTCTTTCGTGCGGACAACTTCCTTGAGATCGGAATCATCCATCACCCGATTGCCGACGAAGCGGATATTCTCGACCCGTGTCAGCGGACCTTCATCGATCTCGAACACCAGATCGACGCGGTTCTGATCAAGCCGAATGACTTTTGGATCGACTGTGGCCGCAAACCGCCCGTTGACACGATAAATGTCCAAAATCCGCTTTACGTCCGACTGAACTTTTGTACGCGTAAAAACGACACGGGGACGGAGCTGTATCTCCGTTTCCAGGCTTTCGTCCTTAACCCGCTGGTTGCCTTCAAACGCGATCCGATTAATGACTGGATTTTCGACCAACCGGACGATCAGCGCATCTCCTTGGCGCCGGATAGTGACATCGGCGAACAGCCCGGTCGCAAACAGATTTTTGAGAGATTGGTCGACGCGCCGGGGATCATAGAGATCTCCCTCTTGCACCAGCAGATACGAGCGCACCGTCCCCGGTTCGATCCGTTGAGTGCCCTCGATAACGATTTGACGGATGAGCGGTGCCGGCTGCTGCCCCATTGCCGGCCCGGAGGCCGGAACGGAAATAAACAGGATCAGAAGCGAGGCCGCTATGGCACGAAGAAATGACAACGATAGCCCCCGGTTCCGAACCGCCGTCTCTTACGTAAACAGGCCGGTAATAAACTCAAAAAACTTCAAATGAACAAGGTCATTCCAAGTCACGAACAGGAACAAGGCGACCACCAGAGCCAACCCGATCCTAAAACCATATTCCTGCGCTCGAGCGCCAAGCGGCCGACCGCGCGCCGCCTCGACAGCATAAAATGCCAAATGTCCACCATCGAGCATCGGAATGGGAAACAAGTTGATCAGCCCCAGATTGACTGAGAGAACAGCCATGAAGGTCAGCAGGTTATCCAAGCCCGTTTGGGCCACCTGCCCGGAAATCTGCGCGATCCGGAGCGGTCCACCAAGTTCATCGGCGGCTTGCCGCCCACTAATCACGTCCCACACATACTCCAGGATCTTGTAGGTCAGAACGAACGTGCGTTCGATACCGAACCAAACGCTTTGGATGGGGTTTTGCCGCTCGAATTTGATCCCGCCAACGCCGACGCCCAATTGGCCGACCGTCTGTTCTTCGCCGCCTTCACCGGTTTCCGTTTTGGCCGCCGGAGTAACGGTAATCGCGACCGTCTGCCCGTCTCTTAAAACGGTCATCTCCATTTGCTTGCCGGGATTGGCCCGAACAATCCGGTGAAGATCGGAAAACAGATATATATTCTCGCCATCGATTCGGATGACCTGATCCCCAACCTCGAAGCCGGATTCGGCCGCCGCACTTCCGGGGAAAACACTTCCGATTACGGCCGGCGGTTCCTCCTCGAGGGGCTGCGGCACGCCGATGGTCGCGAACAGGATGGCAAAGACGATCATCGCGAAAAGGTAGTTTGCGGCCGGGCCGGCGAACACAATCGCCGCTCGCTGCCGAAGCGATTTATGGTGAAAGGAGACCGCCCTTTCCGCCGGCGTCATGTCACGCTCGACATTCTCATCTTCGAGAACGGTTTCGCTCTCGCCGAACATCTTGACGTAACCACCCAGGGGCACCGCGCTGATTTTCCACCGGGTCCCATGGGAATCGGTCCAACCGGTCAATTCCGGGCCAAACCCAATGGAAAACACATCAACACGCACCCCGTTTCGGCGCGCCACCCAATAGTGTCCAAGTTCATGTACGAAAACGAGAATCGTCAGAACGACGAGAAAGGGAATAACCGTTTCCCAAAGAAAACTCATACTTTCCATAAGGTCCTACTGGCCGGTTGTTTCCTGCATTCCTATTGTTTTTTCGCCATCCGGGCCGCCAGATCACGCGCTACGACGCGTGTCTCGGCATCAATACGCAATACGTCTTCAATCGTCGACGGACTATTATGTGAGATCGAATTCAACATCTCCGCCACGATTGCCGAGATATCCAAAAATCCAATAGAGTTATCCAGGAAATATTCGACCGCCACTTCATTTGCCGCGTTTAATATTGTAGGCGCAGCGCCGCCCGACATCAAGGCATCCCGTGCCAGTTTCAGGGCAGGAAACCTTTTAAAATCAGGTGCTTCGAAACTCAGCGTGCCGATCTCCTCCAGCTTTAGCCGGGGCGTCGGCGTCTCCATTCTCGACGGCCAAGCCAAGGCATAAGCGATCGGCGTCCGCATGTCAGGCGCCCCCAATTGAGCAAGCACCGATCCATCCACATAGGCAACCATCGAATGGATTACCGACTGAGGATGAACAAGCACCTCGATCTGCGGCTCTTCGACCGGAAACAAATAGAATGCCTCGATCAATTCCAGGCCTTTATTCATCATCGTCGCCGAATCGACGGATATTTTGGCGCCCATACTCCAATTCGGGTGGGCAACCGCCTGTGCCGGGTTCACTGAGGCCATTTCCTCCCGGGTAAGTTCGCGGAACGGCCCGCCGGACGCGGTAAGAATGATCTTCTCCACGCGGTCCGGCTCGTCGAAATCAAATACCTGAAAGATCGCATTGTGCTCTGAATCGACGGGCAACAGCGTCGCATTGTTCGCCGCGACCTGCTTAAGTAGCAAATCGCCCGCACAAACCAGACACTCCTTGTTTGCCAACGCAACGGTCGCGCCGCGTTGGGCCGCCGCCATGGTCGGTGCCAGACCGGCCCCGCCGACGATTCCCGCCATAACCCAGTCCGCCGGGCGGCGCGCCGCGTCCACCAAGGCACCCTCTCCTGCCGCGACCTCTACCCCGGTCCCAGAGAGGAGCGCTTTCAGTTCGGCATACCCATCCTCGCAGGCAATCACGGCAATCTGTGGACGGAATTTTTTTGCCTGCTCCGCGAGCAGCTGAACATTGCGATTTCCGGTAATCGCCTCCACCCGGTAGCGATCGAGATCGCGCGCGATCAAGTCCAGCGTGTTGCAGCCGACGGACCCCGTCGATCCCAAAATGGTTACGCTCCGAACGTCGGAGGTAGGATCGGCTTTCAACTGCTGGGCCGTTCTCATATCCATCTCCTCATCCCCGCTGTCCGACAGCAACAAAGATGGCAAAAACGGGCGCCGCAATCAGCAAACCATCGACCCGATCCAAAACACCTCCATGACCCGGTATTAAGTTGCCGGAGTCCTTGACGTCGAAATGCCTTTTTACCTTAGATTCCAAGAGATCGCCAACTTGCGCGAAAATACCGACGACCACGGCGGCGGCCGTCAGAACGCCGATGGGGACATCCCCTTCTATCCAAGCGATGAACGCTCCGAACAGCGCCGCGCACGACAAGCCGCCGATCAGACCGGCCCAGGTCTTGTTGGGGCTGATCGACGGTGCGAGCCGAGGCCCTCCGATCGTTCTCCCGGCCGCATAAGCCCCTACGTCGGTTGCCCAAACGACGACCATCAGCCAAACCACGAGAAACAGTCCGACATCCGCTTCGTGCCGAAGCCAGATCAGCGCGATACAGGGAAGCGCCAAATAAACGGCCCCAAGAGCGGCCCACCCGGACTTGCGGAAGCCCATCAGGCCGCCGATCAGCAATATCAGGCCACCAACGACCGCGACAACGACAAGAGCCCAAACCAGCTCATCCAACCCAGCCAAAAGAACCGCGGTAAGGGTAGCCGCACTCACCGCAAAACCGGGAAGGCTCTCATAGGAGTATCCGGTAAGGATCGCCCATTCCCAGGTCATCGCAAAAGCAAATAGGGCAACCATCAATTCGAAATAGGGGGTACCGCCCCAGATCAAAAGGACAGCAAGAGCCGCGAGAAAGGCACCGGATAGGATCCGTAACCCTACACTATCGGGGGCCCCTTTAAACTCCTGTTGCGCCATACCGTCGCTCGCGGCGGTTAAACTCATCGACCGCAGCAAGGAAATCTTCATCCGAGAAATCCGGCCAATACTGATCGACGAAGACGAACTCCGAGTAAGCAAGCTGCCAGAGCAAAAAATTGCTGATGCGTTGCTCGCCGCTCGTTCGGATCAGAAGATCCGGATCCGGAATATCGGCCGTCTCGAGACGGGCCGAGACGACCGCTTCGTCAACATCTTCGGGTCTCAGTTTCCCGGCTGCCACTTCTTCCGCAATGTGCCGAGCCGCGTTGGTGATCTCTGCCCGTCCGCCATAACTCAGAGCCAGGATAAGATCGAGCCTTTGATTACCCGCCGTTTGACGCTCGCAGTTTTCGATCAGATCGACGATATCCGGACTCAAATGCGTGCGGTCGCCGATGACCCGAAGGCGGACGCCGTTCGCGGCCAACTCGGCAATCTCACTACGCAAATAGCGGCGCAGCAAGCCCATAAGATCCCCGACTTCGTCGGCCGGGCGCTTCCAATTTTCAGAGGAAAAACTGTAGAGCGTCAAATACCTGACACCGATCTTGCCCGCGCATCGAATGACGCGGCGCACCGCCTCGGCACCGCTGCGATGCCCTGCCACACGCGGCAATCCTCGCGCTTTGGCCCACCGCCCATTGCCATCCATGATGATGGCGACATGGACCGGGGGAATAAGCGTTGTTTGAGCGTGATTAGGAGCAACCTTCATCGCAGTTAAACCTGCATGATCTCCTGTTCTTTTTTGCTTAACGCCTCATCCATTTTACCGATGTAGGCATCCGTCAGGCCCTGGATTTCCTTACCGTAGTCCCGGTGCTCGTCTTCGGAAATCGCCCCGTCCTTCTCCAGTTTCTTAAGTTCATCCATCGCGTGACGGCGGACATTTCGCACCGCAACCCGCGCCTCTTCGGTATATTTCGAGGCGATCTTGGCCAACTCGCCGCGCCGTTCTTCGGTAAGCGGCGGAATCGGAATCCGGATGATTTGACCGTCTTTCGCGGGGTTCAGCCCGAGGCTGGAATCGCGAATGGCTTTTTCAACGACGCCAACCAGCCCCTTATCCCAGACCTGCACCGTGAGCATCTGGGGCTCGGGGACCGCGACGGTACCGACCTGATTTAGGGGCATTTGGCTGCCGTAGGCTTCGACCGTGATGGGATCAAGGAGGCTTGCCGACGCGCGTCCCGTCCGCAATCCGCCGAACTCCTTGTGCAACACCTGAACAGCGCCATCCATCCGACGCTCAGAGTCGCTTTTGATCGTCTTGAAATCCGTATCTGCCACAGCTCAATCCCCCTCGCGAATTATCGTCGATTTACCGCGCCCGAGTATGACGTCCGCAAACGCACCCGGCGCATGGATATCAAATACAAGAACCGGAATCTTGTTCTCGCGCGCTAGAGAAATCGCCGAAGCATCCATGACTTTCAGGTCACGGGTCAAGACGTCACGATAGGTCAATTCCTCCAGCCGTTCCGCATTTTTGTCCTTCTTTGGATCCGCCGAATAGACGCCGTCAACCTGCGTTCCCTTGAACAGGGCATCGCAATTCATCTCGGCGGCCCTGAGAGCGGCAGCCGTATCGGTCGTGAAAAATGGGTTTCCGGTGCCGGCGGCGAATATAACAACCCTTCCCTTCTCCATATGACGGATCGCTCGGCGCCGGATATAGGGTTCGCAAACGGTCGACATCGGAATGGCGGAAAGAACCCGTGTCTGAACCCCGACCTTCTCCAAGACCGATTGGACCGCGAGAGCATTGATAACCGTTGCCAACATGCCCATGTGGTCGGCGCTGGTTCGATCGAGGCCGGCGCCCACGCCTGAAAGACCGCGGAAAATATTGCCGCCGCCGATGACCAGGCAAACTTCGACCCCCATATCGCAGACGGTTTGAACTTCTTGAGCAATCCGGTCCATCGCTTGGGGCTCGAGGCCAAACCCCTGATCCCCCATCAACCCTTCTCCCGAGAGCTTCAAGAGGACGCGGCGATAGAGAGGTTGGTCAGGCATGTTTCTCGTCTCGATCAGGAAAGTCGGAATGATATCGAACGGTCGCCGGGCACTCAGCCGAAAACGCCTTCCAAATCCTGAAAGGCTGGAATTTCACCGGTCGCCCAGACGGAGCCGATCATACAACCAATCGGCTCCCCCGGGACCCTAAATATCGCGTTTTCTCGGGATTCCGAAGAAATTCCCTCGATAAATCCCCAAGCCTTTTGCCGATATGGCCCTTTGGGGCAAAACGGCCGGCTTAGGCACCTGCCGTCGCGGCGACTTCCGCCGCAAAATCTTCCTGCTTCTTCTCGAGGCCTTCGCCAAGCGCGAATCGCAGGAAGCCCGTCACCTTGACCGGCGCCCCGATATCCTTCGCGGCGGCCTCGACGGCTTTCGCAACGGTCGAGTCGGGATCGATCACGAAGGCCTGCTCCATAAGGCAGACTTCCTCGAAATACTTACGCATGCGGCCGTCGACCATCTTTTGGACGATCTCCTCGGGCTTGCCGGAAGCACGCGCCTGTTCAGCCAAGACGTCGCGTTCACGATCCAAGGCAGATTGGTCGACGTCGTCGCGCGTCAGCGCCTGCGGGTCGGCCGCGGCGACATGCATTGCCAACTGCTTACCGAATTCAGCGAGCTTGTCCGCGTCTCCCTCGGATTCCAACGCCACGAGAACCCCGATCTTGCCGATCCCCGATGCCTGGGCGTTGTGCATGTAGCTGACGACGGCCCCATTGGTCACCGACAGGGCATCCACACGACGCAGGTTCATATTCTCGCCAATGGTCGCGATCAACGCGGTCAACTTATCACTGACGCTGCCGTCGCCGCCGGGATATGCCGCCGCGGAGAGCTTCTCCAGCGTGTCGGCCCCTTCGAGCGCCAAATCGGCAACCGACTGGACGAAATCCTGAAAGCTGTCATTGCGGGCCACGAAGTCCGTTTCCGCGTTGACCTCGACGACCGCGCCCCGCGTTCCGCCGGTAGCTACGCCGACCAAACCTTCGGCTGCGATGCGGCCCGCTTTTTTGGCAGCTGCAGACAGGCCTTGCTTCCGCAGCCAATCAACGGCCGCCTCCAGGTCGCCGTCATTTTCGTTCAGCGCCTTTTTGCAATCCATCATGCCGACGCCGGTTTTCTCACGCAGTTCCTTAACCAAGGACGCGGTTATCTCCGCCATGTCTTCATCCTCACTTCGAATATATTCTTCTATTCGATTGATATAATTTCATTTTCACCGACAGCGTCAGCGTCAGCTGGCCGCAGGCTGTTCCTTGGCCGCTTCTGCCTCCGCTGCGGGTTCGGCCTCAGCCGTCGAAGCCGCGGCTTCTTCCGCCTTCTCCTCCGAAGGCAATTCTTCAGCGGGCGCTTCCTCGGCTTCCCCGACATCGCCGCCGCTGGCGGCGATTTCCTGCTGAATGCCGGAAAGCACCGCGCCGGAAATCATGTCGCAATAGAGATTAATGGCGCGGATCGAATCGTCATTACCGGGGATCGGATAATCGATGCCCTCGGGGCTTGAATTACTGTCGATGACGCCGACGACCGGGATGCCGAGCTTGTTGGCTTCGGCAACGGCGATGGATTCCTTATTGGTGTCGATAATAAACACGACGTCCGGCAGTCCGCCCATGTCCTTGATACCACCCAGCGCGCGCTCCAGCTTATCGCGCTCGCGGGTCAGACGCAGCAGCTCCTTCTTGGTGAAGCCAAGGTTTTCCTGCGCCAGCTGTTCCTCGAGGAACTTCAAACGGCGAATGGAATTGGAAATGGTCTTCCAGTTGGTCATCATGCCGCCGAGCCAACGGTGGTTGACATAGTACTGACCACATTTCTTGGCCGCTTCAGCAATCGGCGAGCTCGCCTGCCGCTTGGTCCCGACCCACAAAACCCGGCCACCGCCGGCAACGATTTCACCCACGGCCTGCATCGCGCGATACATCATAGGCACGGTCTGTTGCAGATCGATGATGTGGATACCCTGGCGCACCCCAAAGAGGTACGGTTCCATTCTCGGGTTCCAGCGGCGTGTGACGTGTCCGAAGTGAACGCCCGCTTCCAGGAGCTGGCGCATGGTAAAGGTTGGCAATGCCATTGTGTTCGTTCCTTTTCCGGTTGATCCTCCGCGGACGTTATCCCGGACATCCGGGACACCGGAGCGATACGCGGCGAATTTGCGCCGGTCCCGCAGGCCCGCGTGTGGAGTTGGGCGGGTTTTAGGGTGATTCCCCTCCTATTGCAAGGCTTTTAACCGCGAAATCAGGCCCCATGGGGCCCGCGCTAGGCGTGGCTTTCGAAGGTCCGGCCCTTGATGGTCCTGGTCAGCCACAGCCAAGCCAAGGCACAGAGCCCGCCGCAGACGATGACCGTGAGGCTGAACCCGGCCCAAGAGGCCGCCACCCCTTGCAAGAGAGCGCCCAAAGCCGGAATCGCCCGGAAGGTGATGCCAAGGAGGCTCATCACCCGGGCGCGCATGTCGCTTTGGACGAGATGCTGGACCAGGGTCTGGCTGCAAATGGACACGGTGTTGGAGCCGAACCCGACCAGAACCGAGAGAACGAGGGCCACCCAGAAATCGCGGGTCAGACCAAAGGCAAAAAGGGCCGCGGCGCCAAGAAGCAGGGTGGCCCAAAAGACCCGGGTCAGCCCCTCTATTTTTCCCCTGATGGCAATCCATATGGCCGAAATCATCGCGCCGACCCCGAAGGCGGATACCAGCGCGGCCAATCCGTCTTTATCCAAGCTGAAGACGACATCGGCCGCCCCCGGCAGCAATTCGGGCAGCGGGCGCAACAGAATGGACATGATCGCCGTGAACAGGATGATTGCCTTGATTTCGAAATGCCCGGCAGCGTATTGAAGCCCGTCGACAAAATCGCCCATCAGCCCGCGGGACGACGGATTGGGCATTTCCGGCTCGATGGTCCGCGCCATCATCAGCATCAGGGTAAAGAAGAAAAAGCCCACGGCGACCAGGGCAAATACAAGCTCCGTTCCGCCAAACAGGATCACCGATCCCGCCACTGCCGGGCCAATGAAGCGGCCCGTTTGCACGGTACCGGACTGCAACGCGACGGCGGGCGGCAGATCTTCCTTGGGGACCAATTTCGCGACCAGGGCCAAATGGGAGGGATTGGCGAACCCGCCCACAGCCCCCTGCACCACGGCAACCACGAGCACGACTTCCAGTGTCGCCCAACCGGCATAAGTAATCGCTGCGAAAATCGCGACAATCACCCCCCAGAGAAACTGAACGAGACGCCCGATCTTGAGAGCGCCTTTCTGGTCGACAATGGTCCCGGCAATGGGGCCGATCAAAACCATCGGCACCATTTCGGCAAAGGCGACGATCCCCAGCCAGGTAAACGACTCGGTCAGCTCCCAAACGAGAATGCCGAGCGCTAGCCGGTAGGCCCAAAAACCAATAGTCATCACCGACATGCCGATCCAGTAACGCCGGTAATTGACGTTGGAAAGCGCCCGGCCGACACTGCCGAAACGAGGTTTCGAAGCCATCAAAGTGTCGCCAACAGGCTGCCAAGGGGGAATGAAGGGACAAATGCCCCGGGAAAATCAGTCACAATCACATACTTCAACAAATCGACGGCCTTTTCCAATTTTCCGGACCCGTTGCGGGTCCGTCATGGGAAACGGCCTAGAATTCGCGGGCGTCGACGATTCCGGGGATCGCCCGCACGGCCTGCGCGAGTGCCGGCGACACCTTATAGCTCTGCGGCAGCTTGATCTCGGCCTCGCGATCCTGATCCACACGCGTAATCAGGATAACGTCCCCCCGCCCCTTACCCTCGCGATCGAGAACTTCCCGCAGGCTGGCCAGGGGTTTGCTATCGTCAACGTAGATTTTCAAGCCGGCACTCGTCCCGGCGGCAACTTGATCAAGCGGCTCGATGCCATGCGCCGTTAAACGCACCGTTTCGGATTCATACTGCGGTGCCGCTTTGACCAGCACGATGGTTCCGGGCTCCAACAGATCGCGGCTTTGGGAAAGCTGCTCGGCAAACACCGTCACCTCATAGGTCGCCGACTTGTCGGTAAGCTGAACGAAGGCGTAACGGGACCCGCGCTGGGAGGTACGCTCCCGCTTCGCCACGACCACCCCGGCGAGTTTCGCCATCCCTTGGGGGCGCTCCCGGATCAACTCCAGATAGCTTTTGACCCGCAACCGTTCGAGCGCCTTCTCATAAGCGTCCAGCGGATGAGCGGAAATATAGAGGCCGACCGCATTGACCTCCTCCTTGAGGCGCTCGAGCTCCGGCCAGTCGGAAACGTCCGGCAGATTGATCGGCGCCGCCGGGACGTCCGCTTCACCAAACAGGCCTATCTGATTGCTGTCGCGCGCACTCGCCGCCGCCCCCGCGTGACGCACAAGCGCCTCGGCCGCCTCGAACAGCTGGCGGCGGTTCGGCGTCAGGCAATCGAACGCGCCGGCGCGGATCAGGTTCTCCAACTGCCGCTTGTTGACATGACGGCTGTCGAGCCGCGCTGCAAAATCCTGAACCGATTTGAACGCGCCGTTTTCGGCGCGTTCGTGTACCAACCCTTCCATCGCCGCCATGCCGACATTCTTGATCGCCGCCAGGGCATAGCGGATGGCCCCCTCGTCACCCTCATATTCCACCGCGAATGTCGGCAAAGAGGTGTTGACGTCGGGGGGCAATATCTCGATCTCCAAGCGATCAAGCTCGCCCTTGAAGGTATTGAGCTTGTCGGTGTTCTGGATATCGAGGGTCATGGATGCGGCCAGGAACTCGACAGGATAGTTCGCCTTAAGATAGGCAGTTTGATAGGCGACCAGCGCATAGGCCGCAGCGTGCGATTTGTTGAAGCCGTAGCCGGCGAATTTTGCCACCTGCTCGAAGATGTCGGACGCCTTTTTCTCGGGCACGCCCCGCGCCGACGCGCCTTCGACGAAGGTCTTCTGCTGGGCATCCATTTCCGCCTTGATCTTCTTGCCCATGGCGCGGCGCAAGAGATCGGCGCCACCGAGCGTATAGCCGGCAAGCTCCTGGGCGATCTGCATCACCTGTTCCTGGTAGATCATGATGCCGTAGGTTTCGGTCAGGATCGGTTCCAGGCTCGGATAGAGATAATCGGGCTCCTCGTCGCCGTGCTTGCGGCGGACATAGCTCGGGATGTTGTCCATGGGACCGGGCCGGTAGAGGGCCACGATAGCGATGATGTCCTCGAAACTGTCGGGCTTCATGTTGCGCAGGATGTCGCGCATACCCGAACTTTCCAGCTGGAACACCCCGGTGGTATCCCCCCTCCCCAGCATGTCGAAGGTCTTCCGATCATCGAGAGGCAGATGGTCGATGGGCACGTCGATATCGCGCTCGGCAAGCAACTTCTTGGCCGTATCCAGAACGGTGAGGGTTTTGAGGCCGAGGAAGTCGAACTTCACCAATCCCGCCGATTCCACGTACTTCATGGAGAACTGGGTGACCGGCATATCGGAACGCGGGTCGCGATAGAGCGGGACCAGTTCAACCAACGGCCGGTCGCCGATTACCACGCCGGCGGCGTGGGTCGAAGCGTGGCGGTAAAGCCCTTCGAGCTTCTTGGCAATCTCCACCAGCCTTGCGACGGTCTCGTCCTCGCGGATGGCCTGTTGCAATTGCGGCTCGCCGTCGATCGCTTGCTGCAGGGTGACGGGGTTGGCCGGATTGTTGGGCACCATCTTGCAGATACGGTCGACCTGCGGATACGGCATCTGCAGCACCCGGCCGACGTCACGCAATGCCGCACGCGGCTGCAAGGTTCCGAAGGTGATGATCTGCGCCACCCGGTCACGGCCGTATTTCTCCTGCACGTACTGGATCACCTCGTCGCGGCGATCCTGGCAGAAGTCGATATCGAAGTCGGGCATGGACACGCGCTCGGGGTTCAGGAACCGCTCGAACAGCAACCCGAATTGCAACGGGTCGAGATCGGTAATGGTCAGCGCCCAGGCGACCACCGACCCGGCGCCAGAGCCACGCCCCGGCCCTACCGGAATATCATGTGCCTTGGCCCATTGGATGAAGTCGGCAACGATCAGGAAGTAGCCCGCGAACCCCATCTCGTTGATGACGCCGATCTCATATTCGAGCCGCTCCCAATAGGGTTTCGCGTCGGCCCCGTCGCGGTCGAGCCCCTTGTCGTCGAGGCGTTGGCCGAGGCCTTCTTCGGCTTGCGCGGCCAGCACGTCACCGTCCGAACGGCCATCTCCCGACTGCGGCGCCGCCGGCAACAGGGGCTGGCGGAACTCGGTCATAAACGCGCAACGCCGGGCGATCACGACCGTATTGTCGATGGCTTCGGGCAAGTCGGCGAACAAAGCCCGCATCTCTTGCGGCGATTTGAAGCGGTGATCGCGCGTCAGGCGCCGCCGGCTGCTTTGGCCCACATAAGCCCCGTCGGCGATGCAAATCAGCGCGTCGTGCGCTTCATACATATCCTCGGTCAGGAAGAAACATTCGTTGGTCGCCACCAGCGGCACGTCATACCGATAGGCAAGATCGAGCAGATCGCCCTCGATTCGCGCTTCCTCATCGAGCCCGTGACGTTGCAACTCCACATACAAACGGCCGTCGAATACCTTGGCGAGATGCTCCAGCATCGCTTCCGCAGCTTCGTACTGCCCTTCGGCGAGCAACCGCCCGACACCGCCGGCCGGTCCGCCGGTCAAGGCGATCAGGCCTTCGTTCGCCTCGTCGAACGCCGACAGGGGAACGCACGGCATGGAGGCCGCATCGCTTTCCAAATGCGCGGCACTGACCAGTTCCAGCAGGTTGCGATAGCCGGTTTCGTTCTGAACGAGAAGAACCAGTTGATCGGGCGTGTGGTTACCGTTGCCGTTGCGATGCGCGCCGGCGCCGGTCTGGGTTGTTTCGTCAACATCTCGTTTAACGGCCAGCTGGCAGCCGATAATGGGCTGCACCCCTTTTGCTGTGCAGGCCTTGGAGAACTCCATGGCACCGAACAAATTGACCGTATCGGTCATGGCCACGGCCGGCATGGCCATATCGGCACACGCATCGGCCAAGGGGCCGATCTTAATGGCGCCTTCTAACAGCGAGTAGGCGGTGTGGACCCGAAGGTGGACGAAATCAGCGTGCGGCATGAGGAAGAGGATTCCATAGGCCGCCCCACATGTCACCCATATATGGATGACATTTCAACTTTATCCACAAGATGCTGCAGATTTGTGGATAGCTTGCCCGTCTAATATCCGAGAGCCTTGCTTGCCAGCTTCGCGCCATCGACAAGGGACTGCAACTTCGCCCAAGCGATCTGGGGATGGCTACGCCCGCCGAATCCGCAATCCGTGCTGGCGATAACGTTCTCCTTTCCGACCCGCTCTGCATAGCGCTGGATTCGCTGCGATACCAACTCGGGATGTTCGACAATATCGGTTGCATGCGAGACAACGCCGGGAATCAAGATCTTGCCATCCGGCAGTTTCACATCATCCCACACGACGTATTCATGTTCGTGGCGGGCATTGGCACCTTCGATGAGATATGCCTGCGCCTTCACTGCCAGCATAATATCGACCATTTCCTTCAGTTCGATGTCGAAGGCGTGCGGCCCGTGCCAACTGCCCCAGCACAGATGATAGCGGATCTGGTCCTCTGGGATGTTCTGGGTCGCGTGGTTTAAAGCCTCGATTCGCGCCATGCTGCGCTTGCGGAAGGCATCGAGCCCCATCTGAATGCCGATCCGGTCCCAAAGTGCCGGTAGCCATGCATCGTCTATCTGCACCAGGAGGCCGGACTCCGCGATCGCCTCGAACTCCACCTTCAAGGCGTCGGCGATGGCATAGAGGTATTTCTTCTCGTCCTTGTAATATTCGTCAGACCGGTACACCTCGAGGCTCGCGGGTGCGGTGGTGGTCAGGAACGCATCGGCGGGATCGCTGACCTGTTCCTTCATCAAACCTATTTCGCGCTTTAATTCATCGCCACCCGTATAGGTGACGGGGCCCGTGCACACCCACTTGGGGCGCTTCTGGCTCATCTGATTGCCCGGCGTATAGAACAGGATGTTCCGTTCCGTCGCATAGTCATAGAAATCGGAAAAGGTTTCCCGGTCCTTGCCCTGTTGGATCAGAGGCTTGTCGTCTGCACCGGCACGCGGCTCGTAACCACCGAAACGGTGATCCATGAAGGCCAGCCAATCGCCGCCTTTGGTGTATTCGCCTTCGTTGACGATATCGATGCCGATGTCCTTCTGTTTCTGAACGATCTCTCCAACGGCATCGCGCAGTTGCTGATCGTAATTGGCCGCGGAGGGATCCAAATGATCGAACTCGGGCAAACTGCCGACATGGGTGGTCAGGATTTTATCGGTGCTGCGTTTCATGACGTGATCTCCCCGTTCTTCGTTGGAGAAACACTATCGCGCCGCGTCCGGCAGTCCAGACAATTTCTAATAGACGCGTGGGACGGCCACCTCGTTTCAAAATGGGCCTTATCCCGTGACGAGATGCCCATCCTGAAGCCGCAGCGTGCGGTCCATGCGCGCAGCAAGCGCCGGATTGTGGGTGGCGATCAAGGCGGCGAGCCCGTGCGTGCGCACCAAATCGAGGAACAGCGAAAACACCTCGTCTGCCGTTCCCGGATCGAGATTGCCGGTCGGCTCGTCGGCCAGCAGAAGCCTAGGGTTATTGGCCAATCCCCGGGCAATGGCGACCCGCTGCTGTTCGCCGCCCGACAGCCGTGCCGGCCGATGGTCCGCCCGTTCCGTCAATCCCATGGCGGCAAGCAGCGCATCGGCCCGCTTGCCCGCTTCCGTTTTAGTTACGCCTGCGATCATCTGCGGCACGACGATGTTCTCGCGGGCGGAGAACTCCGCCAGGAGGTGATGATATTGATAGACGAAACCCAATTTCTCCCGCCGCAGACGGGTACGCGCATCGTCATCGAGACTGCGTGTGGCGACGCCGTCGATGAGCACCTCGCCCGCCTCGGGTTTCTCCAACGTGCCGGCGATCTGCAGCAGGGTGGACTTGCCGGCGCCGGACGGCCCGACCAGCGCCACGATTTCCCCCGCCGTAATTTGCAAATCGGCACCCCGCAAAACCTCCAACGCCGCCGTCCCCTGGCGGAAGGTCTGGCGGATGCCGCGAAGTTCGAGCGCCGGCTCACTCATAACGAAGCGCTTCCACGGGATCGAGGCGCGCCGCGCGCCAGGACGGATAGAGGGTCGCCAATAGGGACAGGCCGATACCCATGAGCACCACCAACACGACCTCTTGCGGATCGACGACGGCAGGCAGCTGTGACAGGAAATAAATCTCTGCGGAAAACAATTCCGTTCCCGTCAGGCCTTGAAGGACCTGACGGATGGCTTCGATGTTCTTGGCAAAGGCGAGCCCCAGTACGAACCCGGCAAACGTGCCGATCACGCCGACGCTCGCACCCGACAGGAAAAATATCCGCATCACCATGCCGCGGGTCGCGCCCATGGTGCGTAGGATGGCGATGTCACGCCCCTTGTCCTTCACCAACATGATCAGCCCGGAAATGATGTTGAACGCCGCGACGACGATGATCAGCGTCAGGATCAGGAACATAACGTTGCGCTCGACCTGAATGGCATTGAAGAAGCTCGAGTTGGTGCGTTGCCAATCGATGACCCGGCTATCCGGACCGAGCGCCGCGCTGACGTTCACGGCTTCCTGCCGCGCGTCGTCGGGCTTGTCGATGACGACATCAAGATAGCTCACCGCCTCCGGCATCTTGAAATACAGTTGCGCTGCTTCCAGGGGCATGAACACGAAACTGGAATCGTATTCGTGCATACCGACGTCGAAGATCGCGACGATCCTGTAAGACTTCATGCGCGGTACGGTCCCCAGCACCGTGGTTTGGCCTTGCGGCGAAATAAGCGTTACCTTGTGGCCGACGCCAACACCGAAATTGCGCGCGAAGCGGTATCCGACGGCGATAGTGTCGGTACCGGCGAATTGGTCCAGCGATCCGTTGAGGATATTCGATGAAATAATGCCGCGGTTCTTGAGGTCCTGCTGACGGATACCGCGTACGAGAGCGCCCGCCGCGCGTTCGTTGGCAGTGACCATTACCTGTCCTTCGATCATGGGCACGACATCGAGCACACCCGCTACTCCGGCGACCTTCCGCGCGCGCGCATCGTAATCCGTCATGTCATGGGTTTGAGCAGCGTACACGTTGAGATGGCCGTTGACGCCGAGGATGCGGGTCAATAGTTCGGCGCGAAAACCGTTCATCACCGACATGACGATAATCAGCGTCGCCACGCCCAACGCGATACCCAACAGAGAAAACCAGGCGATGACCGAGATGAAGCCTTCTTGTCGCCGTGCGCGTAGATAGCGCATCGCCACCATGCGTTCGAAGGCTGAAAACATACGGTCTCCTCAGTAAGCGCGCGCGATGAAAATTTCCTCCACCGCGGGCTCGCCGGTAAAAATACATTTGCCGAATGCCGTCGGTTGATCCAGCGGCACGTTGCGGATCGTCAGCTTAAGCGGTGCGAGCATCGCCTCTACTTCTTCCAGCTTCTTGCCGGTGGGCTTGCACCACGCCACCCGCGCCCAGCCGAGATCGGACGCACCGGAAGTGCTGACACCTTCCTCATCCTCGCTGTCGGCCTCGCCGAAATAGCCGCTGAGCGCCGCCATACTGTCAATGCCGATCTTGATGCGGCTTTGCAGGCGCGTCTTGGCCTCGTCGTATAGATTTTTCTGAATCTCCTCGAGCAGCGATGCGGCCAGCCCAACGAAGTCGGCATGGTTTACCGCTGTCGATTTGATCTTTTCCCCTTCATACAAGACGTCACGGCGCAGATAGCTCACCTGGCCGTTCTCGATTTCGCGGGGGCCGATTTCCAACAGGATCGGGGCGCCCCGGCGCACCCAATCCCAACGCTTGTTACTAGCGCCACGGTCCTTGCTATCCACGTTGACGCGAAGCCGGGCACCGAGTGCTGACTGCACGACCAATTCCGACCGCAGCTGACGGCAATAGTCGAGTACTTTGGCATCTCCCTCCTCGCCACGGAGGCGCGGCAGGATGACGATCTGGTGCGGCGCCAGAGCCGGCGGCACCCGCAGCCCGTCATCATCGCCATGGGTCATGATCAACCCGCCGATCAAGCGCGTCGACACACCCCAACTCGTCGTATGGGCATATTTCTCGGTGCCGTCGGCGGCCTGATATTTGATGTCCTGAGCCTGGGCGAAGTGGGTGCCGAGATAGTGCGAGGTGCCGGCTTGCAATGCCTTGCCGTCCTGCATCATTGCCTCAATGGAATATGTATTGTCGGCCCCCGGGAAACGCTCGTTCTCGGTCTTCTCACCCGCGATCACCGGCATGGCCATGACCGTTTCGGCGAACTCGCGGTAAACCTCGAGCATCCGCATCGTTTCCTCGATCGCATCCTCACGGTCGATATGGGCCGTGTGCCCCTCCTGCCAGAGAAATTCTGCCGTGCGCAGGAACAGACGCGTGCGCATTTCCCAGCGCACAACGTTCGCCCATTGGTTCACCAGAACGGGCAGATCGCGATAGGAACTGATCCAATTGCGGAACGAGTCGGCGATGATCGTCTCGGACGTGGGCCGAACGATCAGCGGCTCGGTCAACTTGGCATCGGGATCGGGCACCAACTCGCCATCGATGGCCTTCAGCCGATGATGGGTGACCACCGCCATTTCCTTGGCGAAGCCTTCGACATGCTCGGCTTCCTTGGCGATGAAGTCCAAGGGGATGAACAGCGGGAAATAGCAATTCTCGTGACCGGTTTCCTTGAACCGCTGGTCAAGCTGCTGCTGGATCAACTCCCAAATGCCATACCCCCAAGGCTTGATAACCATGCAGCCGCGGACGGCGGAGGTTTCGGCCATGTCGGAGCGGCGCACCACCTCCTGGTACCATTCGGCGAAATTTTGGGATCTGGAGGTCTCGAGGGCACGTCGCATGGTCTATCCGTTTATCATAAAAACCGGGGTCCCGGTTTGGGGCGCGACTGTAGGAAATGGCCGACGCCTTGTCCATGCGTTGCGTGGCGTTGATTGACCAAATATTTGAAGAGAATCAGTGGCTTTTAGCGCCCTGAGAGGATTTTCTGGCATTGCTCGGTCAACAGCCGCCGCTCGGCGCTGCCGAGCTCCTCACCGTTAAAGGTCAGCTTGCGGCTCAAAAGATTGTATTCGATTCGGCCAAGGATGGCGTTGCCGCCAACGGCCGACCTCTTTTGCGCCGTGTCGATGGCATCCACGGTTGCCGCATTGGCGGAAAGCGAGGCATTCGCCGCGTCGGCCGCCGTTGAGGCATCGGTGGACGCCGTGTTTCCGGCATTGAGAAGTGCCACCTTGGCGGCATCGTTGCCCGCCGCCGAGATCGCCGCGCTTGCCGTGATCGCGGCGGCATCGGCGGCCTGTTCTGCAAAGCCCGCTTTTTCCCGCGCCGTCCCCGCGCTGACGGCGCTATCGGCCGCGGTCCGCGCCGTTTCCGCCAAGGCACCGAGCGTCGCCGCATCGGATTGCGCCGTGCTCAATGTCGCCGTTGCCGATTCGACATTGGCCTTTGCAATTCCATAGGCCTGCAATAAGGCTGCGTCGCCCCGGTTCGTGTCCCATGCGTCCTTGGCCGTAGCGAGGGCGGTGTCCGCAGCCGCTTTGTCGATGGCGGCCGTATCGGCAATGGTCTGTGCGGCACTGGCCGCGGCTTCCGCCGAGACTGCCGCCGTCTCAGCCGCCGTAGCCGCGGCGGTTGCCTTATCGGCGGAAAGCGCCGCCGCGGTTTCCGCATCCGCCTGATCCTCGGCGTTGGCGAGGTATTTGCTCATGTCCAGCTGGAGATCGAAGGAGATCACATCGGGAATCTTGATCCTGTTGCCGCCGTCGAGATCGGCGGGCGCCACGGACCGCCCCCTTACATCCCTGCCCGGCTTGAACTCCACGTCCTCCCGCGCTTGATGGCGTACGAGACGTTGGCAGTCCTGCTTGGTGATTTGGATGGTGATAGGCGCGGCTTCCTGTTGTCCCAATCCGGTGGACGGGATCAGCACCATGCCGAGGCTCACGATCAGCGGGAAAGCAGCAGATTTTACCATCCAAAAAGGATACCCGATTCGACTTAAGATATGGTTGTTCAATTACCCTGCAGACCCATCTCTACTCCGGGGCCAACATATTGATTTTATTATGAATCAACGAACGCTGTTCAGAACGGCGGCAAGCTTTGAAGCGCATCGTGAACGGTGAAAGCCTGGGCTTCGGCTGTCCGCTCGGCAACCAGCTCGTGAATATGCGGTTGGACGGCAGATGCCTGGGACAACAGCAACCGCCACCGTCCGTCAAACGGATAGTCCTTCAATTTGATCGGAGGATCGCCTTTGGCGTAACGGTTGACGCAAGCGAAGACACCGCTCTCACGCACAACACGCTGCACCTGCTCCAGATAGAAGGCAATGGCCACCGGGGTCATCTCCATCATCGACCGTACGTTGATGGCCAGATCCACTGACCCCTCGGCGAATTCGGTCATCAGCCAACCGGGCAGCACCGCGAAGTCAGCCTGATCGAGGGCGGCATGCCCCTCTTCCATCCAAAGGGTCATATCGACGATCCGTGCCTCGGGGAAACGGGATCGCAAATAGTAGTGCTGAACCGCCGTCACCTCGGGAAGGTCGAACAGAAGACAGAGGGCATCGGGATAAGCATCCTTGAGCTTCGCGGCCAGCCCGCCGAAGCCTCCCCCGATCTCGGCTATCACCGGACGTTGCCCGAGGGCCGCCCGTGTCGTGCGCAAGATTTGCCAGAAGTAGTAGATCAGGGAAAGGTCGTGCGCATTGATCGCCACATCGGGCTGCACCTCCCGGCCAGGCACGGTCAAATCGAAGCGGGCGCAGGCGGGATCTCCGGCAAGCGGCGCTAAATGATCGACGACGAAACCAGCGCCGCATATCTGAACCACGGATCCGAGCACACGTCGGATCGTTTCGATCTGCCGCGCATCGGTTAGGACCGCAGGCAGCAAATCACGATAATCATGCGCATGACGCAGGCGGTAGGGTGTGCCCTCCTCGTCCGGCCCTTTGTTCCCACTTTCGACAAATGCGGCGAAGTCGTCATTCAGCCCGTGACTGAGTGCGTTGCGCAGCAGCTTCGGCCACGCCTCGTCCGCATCGAAGGCACGAACATAATCCTCGGGGAAAACGTCCCAATGACTGCTTTTGTGTTCCGGCGGCGTATGCGCGCAGGCGAGTTGGTAATTGTCGCGAAGACGTCGAAGCAGATCGGAACTATCCGGCATGCTGCTCCTTTCCTGTTACGGTCGCCGCTCTAGGAACCGCCCCGAAAATCGCGGAACGAGACGAGATCGTAGATATCGATCAAATAGATGATGAACCAAACCACCGCGGCCAGTATCGAATTCAATACGATCTTCTTGAGCAAGTGAGGGCGGTCCGGCGCGCCGGGGTCATGCCCCTTCTCCGCCGATTCCTCATGACGCCGGACGCCAATGGGCAGGATCATGAAAAAGGTCAGCCACCAGATCACCAAATAGACCGCAATCCCCGTTATCCAACCCATCGTTTCCTCCTATACCCGAACCACATGCACCGTGATAACCGGCCGCTTGCCATGCGTGGAGCGAAAATACCGCCGGATCGCCAAGCGTGCCGTTTCGTGTACCACGCGGTCGTCAATCGCATCACGGTCATCGAGGTCGGCAACGGCCTCGCGGACATCGGCAATAACCTCCGCGCTCGCGTACTCCACTTCGTCTTCGTCCAGAAGGCCGTGGGTGGTCAACTGTGGTTCGGCGACCAACTCGCCCTCCTCATCGATCACCAGCGTCAATGCAACGTCGCCATTGTACATCACCCGAAACCGGTCGCGGATGACATCGCTGTCCATGGGCAGGATGCGCGCGCCATCGAGGATCAGACGGCCGACCGGCGCTTCGTCGATAATCGCCGCATTGCCCGGCGCCAGCCGGACAACGGAGCCGTTCTCAACCAACACCGCCTCCGGCACCTGGCAGGCGCGCGCGAGTTCCGCATGGTGGATGAGATGACGTTGTTCGCCGTGCACCGGAATGGCGATCTGAGGGCGCAAATGCTGATACATGCGCACGAGTTCCTCACGCGCCGGGTGGCCGGAGACGTGAACGAAATGATCCATTTCTGTAATCACACGCACGCCCTTACGCACCAACTGATTCTGCAGCCGCCCGATGGCCAATTCGTTGCCGGGGATAATGCGCGACGAAAAAATAACGGCATCACCCTCCCCCAATTCCACGTGCCGATGGTTACCGCTGGCGATGCGGCTGAGAGCGGCACGCGGCTCCCCCTGGCTGCCGGTGCACACATACAACACCTGATCCTTGGGAATATCGACGGCGTCCTCCGCTTCGAGGAACGGTGGCAGATCGGCTAGATATCCAGTCGCCCGGGCAGCGGCATTGATGCGCCACAGAGACCGGCCGACCAACGAAATGGCACGGCCATTGGCCGCCGCCGCCTGAAAGATGGTTTGCAGCCGTGCCACATTGGACGCAAATCCGGTGACGGCAACCGCTCCGCGGCATTCGCTGATGACCTCGGTCAGGCTATCCAGAAGTGCGGCCTCCGATTTCGACGAACCTTCGACAAATACATTGGTGGAATCGCCGATAGCCGCCAACACGCCTTCATCGCCGATGGCCTTGAGCGCGGCTTCGTCGGCGGTCGGTCCGATCACCGGATCGGGATCGAATTTCCAATCCCCGGTGTGGAGCACATTGCCCAAGGGTGTACGCAACACGACGGCGTTGGGCTCCGGCATGGAATGGGTCAACGTGATCAGCTCGAGCCTAAACGGCCCCACCTCGAACTTGCCCGATAGCGGCACCTCGATCAGTTCGACGTCGTCACCCGGCGCGTCCTGTTCCAACTTGCGGCGCAGCAATTCGGCGGTAAACGGCGTCGCGTAGACGGGGCATTTTAGCCGCGACCACAAATAAGGAACGGCGCCCAAATGATCCTCATGCCCGTGGGTAAGTACGATCCCGGCGAGACGGTCGCGGCGCTGTTCGATAAATTCCGGATCGGGCAAGATAATGTCGATGCCGGGCGTGGAGTCATCGCCGAACGTCACCCCCATATCGACAATCAGCCAATCCTCGTCCCCCTCCGGTCCCAAGCCGTAGAGGTTGAGGTTCATACCGATTTCCTCGGCACCCCCGAGGGGCACGAACACAAGGTGCGGAGAAGGACCAGCCAACGTCTTAATGCGCCTGAGGAGCGGTTTGGGCGGTTTGGGCCGACGGGTGGTTGCGCCGGTGAATGGCCAGTAGCCCTTTGAGGGTTAGATCATCATCACACAAATCAATGGCGTCTGTCGCCTTGTTGAAAAGTGCGGCAAGGCCGCCGGTGGCAATCACCTTCATCGGCTTGCCGAATTCCTTACTGATCCGCGTCACCATGCCTTCGATCATGCTGACGTGGCCCCAGAAAATCCCGGACTGCATCGCCGTCACGGTCGTCGTACCGATCACCTGCGGCGGTTTCTTGATGGCCACCCGCGGCAACTGCGCGGCCCCCATGTGCAAGGCTTCCAGCGACAAGTTGATGCCGGGATAAATCACGCCGCCGCGGTAATTCCCCTCTTCGTCGACCACGTCGAAGGTGGTGGCGGTTCCGAAATCCAGGATCAGAAGTGGTCCCTCGAATTCATCGGCGGCGGCAACGGCATTACATAACCGGTCGGCCCCCGCCTCTTCGGGACGGTCGATGGCAATCTTGATCCCGAGATCGAGATCGGCGCCGACCACCAGAGCCTTACAGTCGAAATATTTGGTGCAGAGGGTCTGCAAGTGAATGAGATTGTCGGGAACGACGGTGGCGATAATGGCCGCATCGATGTTGGTGCGGTCGATTCCATCGCGATCCATCAACCGTTCGAGCCAAACACCGAATTCATCGGCGGTTCGATTCGAGTTCGTCGCAGCCCGCCATTCGCCGAGCATTTCGCCGGAATCGCCGAACACCGCGAACACGATGTTGGAGTTCCCTGAATCAATCGCCAAGAGCATCCGTTTCTATCCTGCCGCCCCGACCGTCGCGTTTGAGGCGGGAAAAAAGACATCACCGGCGGTAAAGCTACGCGGCGCCCCGTCCACGTCAAGGATCAAGGCGCCATCAGGGGCCAGATCGACGAAATTCCCCGGAATATCGCCGTAGGAGCTCCGTACCGTCAGCCGGTCCCCGGGCCGGTGGGCCCGTTCTAGCCAAGCGGTACGGACAGCGCCGAACCCCTGCTCCCGCTCCACGGACAGCCAGCGGTCCAACTCTCCGATATAGGTTTCCAGCAACCGGCCGACCTCCGGCGCCTCACCGTACGATCCCAGCGATGTTGCCGGAAAGGCTGTCTCTTCGGGGTGGTGGGCGGCGTTAATCCCGCAACCGATGACGATGGCCGACAGCCCCGTGTCGGGCACCGCCTCCAACAGGATACCGGAAATCTTCCGGCCTTCGAGGAGGACATCGTTGGGCCATTTACAGAACAGTGAGGATCCGGGGAGAAAACGCGTCACGGTATCGGCAACCGCCAAGGCGACGGCGAACCCGAGCCGCGCGGCAAGACCGATCTCCTCCACCTCCAAAATGAGAGAGCAATAGAGATTGCCGGGTTGGGATACCCACGGGCGCCCCTGGCGCCCTTTGCCTCCCGATTGCGCCTGCGCCCAAACGACCGTCCCCGACGGCGCACCGGCGATCGCCAAACGCTTGGCCTCTTCGTTGGTGCTGTCGATCTCGTCGTAGGCGGCGAGACGGTAGGTGGGCGGAAGTTGCGGTGCCGCTGTCATCCCGGCATGAGAGCGGCCGTCGCCAAACTCGCGCCGCTGAGGATGGGAAGCGGGTAAACGATGAACAGCAGCACGACCACGCCGGTTACGATCAAGACCGCCTTCATCTCCCGGCTAATGGGCTTGTCAAAGGCCTCCTCGGGATCATCGAAATACATCACCTTGACGATCCGTATGTAATAGAACGCGGCAACGACGCTCGACAGCACGCCGATGATGGCGAGCGCGAACAACTCCGCCTCGACGGCCGCCAGGAAGATATACAGCTTGCCGAAGAAACCGGCCAACGGCGGAATACCCGCCATGGAGAACATGAAGGCGGCCAGCACGAAGGCCATCGCCGGATTGGTTTTCGACAGCCCCGCCAAGTCATCGATGCCCTCGACCATGCGGTTGTTGCGCCGCATCAACAGAATACAGGCAAAGGTGCCGATGTTCATGAACATGTAGATCGCAAGATAAACAAGCAGCCCTTGCAGGCCGTCGGACCGCGTGACGGCATCATCGGCAGCGCCGGCCACCGCAAGGCCGATCAGGGCATAGCCCATATGGCCAATGGAACTATAGGCCATCAGGCGCTTGATGTTCTTCTGATTGATGGCAGCAAAGGCGCCCAAGATCATCGACGCGATCGAGACGAAGATGATCACCTGGCTCCATTCCGCGCCGAGATCGCCGAACGCCCCGACCATGGTTCGGGTCATGAGCGCCAAGGCCGCGATTTTCGGCGCGACGGCGAAGAAGGCCGTGACCGGGGTCGGCGCGCCTTCGTAGACGTCCGGTGTCCACATATGGAAAGGCACCGCCGAAACCTTGAACGCAAAACCTGCGAGGATGAAGACCAGACCGACGATCACGCCCACCGGCGCGTCGCCGCCAATGAACAGGCCCGCGAGCTTGTCGAAGCCGGTCGTGCCGGAAAAACCGTAAACCAGAGAAATGCCATAGAGCAGCAGCCCCGAGGACAAGGCGCCGAGAACGAAATATTTAAGCCCCGCTTCCGCCGACCGCGTGCTTTCCCGTTGGAACGACGCGATGACGTAGAGCGACAGGCTTTGCAGTTCGAGCCCCAGATAGAGGGCGATCATGTCGTTGGCCGAGACCATCATCATCATGCCGAGCGCTGCAAGCACCATGAGCACCGGGAACTCGAAGCGGAAGATGCCGTTCTGTTCCAGATACTCACGCGACATGATCACGGCGACCGCCGTTGCGATTAGGATCAGCGCCTTGACGAAAACGGCGAACGTATCGGTGATGAAGGCGCCGCCAAACGTCGTTGCCGTACCGTCTGTTACGAGCCCGACGATAGCGATGGTGACGACCAGGACACCGGCGCTGGTATAGGACACATTGCGGCTGGCCGTTTGCGGATTGAGGAACACCCCAGCCATCAGCAATGCCATCGCGGCAACGGCGAGGAATATCTCAGGCAACGCGGGGATCAAATTGGGCATGAGATGCGCTCCCTACTTCGCTGCCAGGCTGAGATGCTGAGCCGCGGCAACGGCCGTTTCATATCGTTCGATCACGTTTTCCACCGACACATGCATGGCATCCAGAAACGGCACCGGATAGACGCCCATGAAAATGGTAAGCAGGATCAGCGGCGCGAAGACGGCGATCTCGCGCGGGCTGAGATCCATCATATTTTTGAGATCGTCCTTTGTGAGCTTGCCGAAGATCACCCGGCGGTAGAGATACAGCATATAAGCAGCACCGAGGATCACGCCGGTCGTCGCGAACGCCGCAACCCAGCTATTGGCCTTGAAGGCGCCAACCAGGATCAGAAACTCGCCGACGAACCCGCTGGTGCCGGGCAACCCGACGGACGCCAGCATGAACACCATGAACACGAGCGCGTAGGCGGGCATACGGTTCACCAGACCGCCATAGACCGCAATCTCGCGAGAATGGCGCCGGTCATAAACGACGCCGACCACGAGGAACAGGGCCGCCGATACCACGCCGTGGCTGAGCATCTGAATGACCGCCCCTTCGACGCCCTGGGTCGTCGCCGTAAAGGTGCCGAGGGTGACATAGCCCATATGCGCAACCGACGAGTAGGCGATGAGCTTCTTCATGTCCTCCTGAGCGAGCGCCACCAGAGAGGTGTAGATAATGGCGATCACGCTGAGGCCGTAAATCAGCGGCGTGAAGTCGGCCGACGCCAACGGGAACATGGGCAGCGAGAACCGCAGAAAGCCGTATCCGCCGAACTTCAGCAGGACACCCGCCAGGATAACCGAGCCTGCCGTCGGCGCCTCGACGTGTGCATCCGGTAGCCAAGTATGCACCGGCCACATGGGCACTTTGACCGCGAAGGACGCAAAGAACGCCAGCCATAGCCACGTCTGCATCGACGCGGGGAAGTCGTAGTTGAGCAAAGTGACGATGTCGGATGTGCCGGATTCGAAAATCATCGTCAGCATGGCGAGCAGCATCAGCACGGAGCCGGCCAACGTATAAAGGAAGAACTTGAACGCCGCGTAGTTCCGCCGCGGGCCACCCCATACGCCGATGATGACGAACATGGGGATCAAGACTCCTTCGAAGAAGACATAGAACAGGATCAGGTCGAGCGCCGAGAACATGCCGACCATCAGCGTTTCCATGACCAGGAATGCGATCATGTACTCCTTGACCCGGCTTTGAACCGATTCCCAACTCGCGCCGACGCAAAGTACGGTCAGCAACGTCGACAGAATGATGAAAAACAGTGAAATCCCGTCGATGCCCATGTGATAAGCGATGCCGAGTGCCGGCACCCAGACGAGTTTCTCCTCGAACTGGAAACCCGTCGCCAGAGGATCGAAATTCGCCCACAGACCAAGCGATACGACGAACGTGATCAGCGACGTCCACAAGGCGACACCGCGCGCATTGCGCGCCACCACATCGGGCTCACCCCGGATCAACAGGATGAAGACGACGCCGACAAGCGGCGCAAACGTAATGACGGAAAGCCAGGGAAATCCGCTCATCGCCTCAGCCTCCCGTCACCAGGAACCAGGTCACCAGAATGGCGACGCCGAGAAGCATGGCGAATGCGTAGTGATAGAGAAATCCGCTTTGTAGCGCGGCCGCCCGGCGCGCGAGGTTGCGCGTCGCCGCCGCGATGCCATCCGGACCGACGCCGTCGATCACTTGGCCGTCGCCGCCTTTCCACAAACCGTGGCCCAACCTGAACGCCGGTTTGACGAACAGAAAGTCGTACAGCTCGTCGAAGTACCATTTGTTGAGCAGGAAGCGGTGCACGCCCTTGAAGGTGGACGCGATCGCCGCCGGTATCCCGGGCGCGAACATATAGAACACATAAGCCATGGCGATGCCGGCGAGGCCGACCACCAACGGCAGATATTTGACCCACAACGGCACATGGTGTGCGTTTTCAAGGGCGTCGTGGCCTTCGAGAACGAAAATGGCGTTGCCCCAGAAATCGACGGTGCCGGCACCCACAAACCAGTTATAGAGACCGAGGCCAGCGAAGATCGCGCCGACGGACAGCACCATTAGCGGTAGCAGCATCACCTTGGGCGATTCATGGACGTGTGCCATCGTCACCTCGTCCGCCCGCGGTTTGCCATGGAAGGTCATTATCAACAGGCGCCAAGAGTAGAACGCCGTCAGGAAAGCCGCGGCGATCCCCAGCCAGAATGCATACTGGCCGACGGCGGAATGCGCCCCCCAGGCCGCTTCAAGTACGATGTCCTTGGAGAAGAAGCCGGCAAACGGCCACACCCCGGCGAGCGCCAGGCTGCCGATCCACATCATGACATAGGTCACGGGGATCAGCTTGTAGAGCCCGCCCATCTTGCGCATGTCCTGTTCATCCGACATGGCGTGAATGACCGAACCCGCGCCGAGGAATAGCAACGCCTTAAAGAAAGCGTGGGTCACAAGGTGGAAGATACCGGCGGAATATGCAGAAACACCCAGAGCGAAGAACATATAGCCGAGCTGGCTACAGGTCGAATAGGCGATCACCCGCTTGATGTCGTTTTGAACGCAGCCGATGGTCGCCGCGAATATGGCCGTCGACGCGCCGACAATGGTCACCACGGTCAAGGCGACATCCGAGTGCTCGAACAAGGGCGACAGACGCGCAACCATGAACACACCCGCCGTCACCATCGTCGCCGCATGGATCAGGGCAGACACCGGGGTCGGGCCCTCCATGGCGTCGGGGAGCCAGGTGTGCAAGCCGAGCTGCGCGGACTTACCCATAGCGCCGACGAACAAGAGCAGGCAGATCACCGTCAGGGCGTGGAACTCGCCCGAGAACACGTTGATGGTCTGATCGGCTTGGGCTTCGGCGAGACCGAAAATGACGTCGAAATTGATGGTGTCGAACATCAGGAAGGTCGCGAAGATGCCGAGCGCGAAACCGAAATCACCCACCCGGTTGACGACGAAGGCCTTGATTGCCGCGGCACAGGCTGACGGACGTTCGAACCAGAAGCCGATCAGCAGATAGGACATCAGGCCGACGCCTTCCCAGCCGAAGAACATCTGCACCAGATTGTTCGAGGTGACCAGCATCAGCATGAAAAAGGTGAACAGGCTGAGATAGCTCTGGAAACGCGGGATCGAATGATCGTGCGACATGTAGCCGACGGAGTAGATGTGGATCATGGACGACACCACGGTCACCATCAGCACCATCACGAGGCTCAGCGTGTCGGCCCGCAGCTCCCACGAAAGCTCCATCGAGCCGGAGTCGATCCAGGTGAAAATCTCGAGAGCGCCCGTCTCACCGCCCAGAACCACCGAGATGAAGGTCACCAATGCCGCCACCGCCGCGAGCAACATGCCGCCGCAAGTGATCAGCTGCGCCGCGCGGTCCAGCTTGTGCTTCCGCTCCTTCTCCCCGCCGTCGGGAATGAAGCTCAGAGAACCGGCAATCAGGCCGCCGAGAAGAGGGAGAAATACCGCCGCAAGATACATGGCGGATCAGCCTTTCATCATCCGGATGTCTTCCACCTCGATACTGCCGCGGTTGCGGAAATAGACGACGAGGATGGCAAGACCGATCGCGGCTTCTGCCGCCGCGACCGTAAGCACGAACAATGCGAACACCTGCCCAACCAGATCGCCGAGATGGGAGGAGAACGCCACAAGGTTGATGTTGACGGCCAACAGGATCAGTTCGATCGACATCAAAATGATGATGACGTTCTTCCGATTCAGGAAGATGCCGAAAACACCGAGAGTGAGAAGAATGGCCGCAAGGGTCAGATAATGTGAGAGACCGATTTCTAGCATCAGATGCCGCCTCCCGTCGGAACCTTGCGAACTTCAATGGTATCGGACGGCCGGCGCGCCACCTGCTCGCCGATGCGCTGCTTGCGCACGCCGGGCCGCGACCGGTGGGTCAAGACGATTGCGCCGATCATCGCAACCAGCAGAACCATGCCCGCCGCCTGGAAGAAATAAATGTAGTCGGTATAAATCAACCGCCCCAAAGCCTCGGTGTTGGTGACATCGGAAGGAATTGGCGCGGACGAAAGGTCCGCCACTTCCGGCGCGATGGCCCAACTGCCGAAGATGATGCCGAGCTCGATCAGCAACACCAGACCGACCATGGCACCCAAGGGCAAATATTGCTGAAAGCCTTCACGCAGTGCCGCGAAATTGATGTCGAGCATCATGACGACAAACAGGAACAGCACCGCGACGGCGCCGACATAAACGACGACCAGAATCATCGCCAGGAACTCGGCGCCTAGCAAGACGAACAAACCAGCCGAATTGAAAAAGGCGAGGATCAGGAACAGCACCGAGTGAACCGGGTTTCGGGCCGAGATGACCATCAGCGCCGACGCCACGATGACGATGGAGAATAAGTAGAAAGCGAGGGATTGTATGATCACGGCTGTGTTCTACCTGTATCCGGCTTACCTATAGGGTGCGTCGGCTTCGAGCCGCGCCGCGAGTTCGATTTCCCAACGGTCGCCGTTCGCGAGGAGTTTCTCCTTGTCGTACAGCAACTCTTCGCGGGTTTCGGTGGCGAATTCGAAATTCGGCCCTTCGACGATGGCGTCCACGGGGCACGCCTCCTCGCACAGACCACAATAAATGCATTTCACCATGTCGATGTCATAGCGGGTGGTGCGGCGGCTGCCGTCATCGCGCGGCTCGGCCTCGATGGTGATCGCCTGCGCCGGGCAAATAGCCTCACACAGCTTGCACGCGATGCAGCGCTCCTCGCCGTTGGGATAGCGGCGTAGCGCATGTTCGCCCCGGAAGCGCGGGCTCAACGGGCCCTTTTCATAGGGATAATTGAGGGTCACTTTCTGCTTGAAGATATAGCTGAAAGTCAGCGCGAGGCCGGAAATCAGCTCCGTCAGGAAGATGGAACGCGCGGTACGGTCGATGAAACTCATTGTCGCTCCTCCCTTCCCTATCTCACCATTGCCTGAATATCGAACGCCATGACCACGCCCGCCACGACGATCACCGCCGCCAAGGAAATAGGCAGGAACACTTTCCAGCCCAGGCGCATCAACTGATCATAGCGGTACCGCGGAAGCGTCGCGCGCACCCACAGGAAAATGAACAGGCAGAACGCGATCTTGGCCGCAAACCAAATTGGCCCCGGGATCCAGGTAAACGGCACCATGTCGAACGGCGGCAGCCATCCTCCCAGAAACAGGATCGACGTCATCGCCGCCATCAGGATCATGTTCATATATTCGCCGAGGAAGAACAGGGCGAAGGTCATGGACGAATATTCGACGTTGTAGCCCGACACCAACTCCGCTTCCGCTTCCGGAAGGTCGAAGGGATGGCGGTTGGTTTCCGCCAGCGTCGACACGAAAAAGATCACCGCCATGGGCAGCAATGGAATGACGAACCAAACGGTCTTCTGGGCGTTGACGATGTCCGACAGGTTCAACGAACCGACGACCAGCAACACGGTGATAATCACGAAGCCCATAGAAACTTCATAAGACACCATCTGCGCCGCCGAGCGCAGGCCGCCGAGAAATGCGTATTTGGAGTTGCTCGCCCACCCCGCCATCAGGATGCCGTAGACGCCAAGCGACGAGACGGCAAACAGATACAGAATGCCGACATTGATATCGGAGATTACCAGCCCGTCGCCGACCGGGATCACCGCCCAAGCGATCAACGCCAGGGCAAAGGTCAGCATCGGCGCGATGACGAACACGCCCCGGTTGGCGCCGGTGGGAATGATGGTTTCCTTGAAAAACAGCTTCACGCCATCGGCCAGCGGCTGCAGCAACCCATACGGTCCGACGACGTTGGGGCCACGCCGCAGTTGGATGGCCGCGATCACCTTGCGCTCGACATAGGTGAGATAGGCCATCGCGATCATCAACGGCACGACAATCGCCAGGATCTGGAGAACGATCCAGATCGTCGGCCATGCATATCCGGACCAAAACTCAGCCATCGGTACCCGTCTGCTCCAAAACTTCGCCGCGCGCCACCGCCGTGCATTCGGCCATGGTTTTGGAGGCGCGGCTGATGGGATCGGTCATATAGAAATTGTCGATGGGCGATTTGAAGGGCGCCGGATCGGCCGCCCCGTCGGCACCGAAGTCGCCCCAAGGTTCAGCAATCACCGAATCGATATGTGCAAAAACCGGATGGGCCTCGGCCAGCTTGGACCGCACCTGCGCCAGCGTGTCGAACGGCAAAACCTTGTTCAGCACCGCCGACAAAGCCCGCAGGATCGCCCAATCTTCCTTTGCCTCGCCAGGCGGGAAAACCGCCAGCGCCCCATGTTGAGCACGCCCTTCCGTGTTGACGTAGGTGGCGCTCTTCTCGGTATAAGCCGCACCCGGGAAAATGGCGTCTGCCACATGCGCACCGGCATCGCCGTGGTGGCCCTGATAAACGACGAAAGCCTTGTCGAGTTTCGACGTATCGATCTCGTCGGCGCCAAGCAGATAGACCACCTCGATGTCGCCGCTGTCGGCGCCCGAAAGAATGCCCGCCGTGTCTCGTCCGCCTTCGCCCGGCAGGAAACCAAGATCCAACCCGCCGACCCGCGAGGCCGCCGTGTGCAGCACATTGAAACCGTTCCAGTCGCCGTCAATCATGCCGAAGGTTTCGGCCGCCTTGCGTGCCAACCCCAAGACCGCCGCGCCGTCGTTCCGGGTTAGCGCCCCCATTCCCACGATCAGCATCGGCCGCTCGGCCTTCTTGAGCACCTCGGCGAACGGGTCCTCTCCCGAAATGAGCCGGGACAGGCTATCGGGGCCGGCGCCGAGATGGGCCGCCGGATAGGTCAGGTCGACATTCTCGCCGATCACCGCTGCCTTGAATCCACCCATGAGATAGCGCTTGCGTATACGGGCGTTGAGCACCGGCGCTTCGAGGCGCGGGTTGGCGCCGACGATCAAAAGCGCATCTGCGTCATCGATCCCGGCAATCGAGGTATTGAACAGATAGCCGGACCGCGCGCCTCCACCGATCTTGGCGCCGTCCTGGCGGCAATCGAGATTGGGCACACCCAACGACGCCATCAGATCGCGGAGCGCCAGCATGGATTCGCAATCGGCCATATCCCCGGCGATAGCGGCGATCTTCTTGCTGTCCGTTTTGGAAAGTTTCGCGCCGACCGCGGCAAGGGCTTCATTCCATTCGACGGGTTGGAGCTTCCCATTCTTGCGCAGATAAGGCTTATCGAGCCGCTGGCGCTTGAGGCCGTCGCAGGCGAAGCGCGACTTGTCGGAAATCCATTCCTCGTTCACGTCATCGTTGTTGCGCGGCAGGACACGCATGACTTCGGGCCCACGTGCATCGACGCGAATGTTCGCGCCGACCGCGTCGAGAACGTCGACGGATTCGGTTTTCTTAAGCTCCCATGATCGCGCGGTGAAGGCATAAGGCTTAGAAGTGAGCGCGCCGACCGGACACAGATCGATCATGTTGCCCGACAGTTCGGACGTCAGCGCTTTTTCAACGTAAGTTCCGACTTCCATATGTTCACCGCGGCCGGTTGCCCCCATCTCCGGCACGCCGGCGATTTCGGTGGCAAAGCGGATGCAGCGCGTGCAATGGATGCAACGCGTCATGATGGTCTTGATCAACGGACCGAGGTTCTTGTCCTCGACGGCACGCTTATTCTCAAGGAAACGCGACCGGTCGGTGCCATAGCCCATGGCCTGATCCTGCAAATCGCATTCGCCGCCCTGATCGCAAATGGGGCAATCGAGCGGATGGTTGATGAGCAGAAACTCCATCACGCCGCGGCGCGCTTTTTTGACCATCTCCGAATCGGTCTTAATGGTCATGCCGTCAGAGACCGGGAGCGCGCAAGACGCCGCCGGCTTGGGGGGGCCGGGCGCGACCTCGACCAAGCACATACGGCAGTTGCCCGCCACGGACAGGCGCTCGTGGTAGCAGAAGCGCGGAATTTCCTTGCCGGCGAGCTCGCATGCCTGAAGCACGGTCAACCCGGCTTCGACCTCGATTTCCTCGCCATCAATTGTCAGTTTCGGCATGTCTGCTTCCTACGCCGCGCGGGCGCCCCCGCCCGACTTACGTTTAATGCGATCCTCTATCTCGCCCCGGAAGTGGCGGATCAATCCCTGAATAGGCCAGGCCGCCGCATCCCCAAGCGCGCAGATGGTGTGGCCTTCGACCTGCCGTGTTACCTGCTCGAGAATATCGATTTCCTCGACCGTCGCGTCGCCAGTGACCATCCGTGACATCACGCGTGACATCCAACCAGTACCCTCGCGGCATGGCGTGCATTGGCCGCAACTTTCATGTTTGTAAAAAGCCGACAGGCGCGCAATGGCCGCAACGATGTCCGTGGACTTGTCCATCACCATGACCGCGGCGGTTCCCAAGCCCGACCGCACCTCGCGCAGGCTGTCAAAATCCATCAGCACCGTGTCGCAGATGGATTTGGGCAAGACAGGCACCGAAGCGCCGCCCGGAATGATGGCCAACAGATTATCCCAGCCGCCGCGTACGCCGCCTGCGTGCTTTTCGATGAGCGTCTTGAGCGGAATGCTCATTTCCTCCTCGACCGTGCAAGGATGCTCGACGTGACCGGAAATATTGAAAAGTTTGGTGCCCGTGTTGTTGGGCTTGCCGAGATTGGCGAACCATTCGGCGCCGCGGCGCAGGATTGTCGGTGCCACCGCAATGGATTCGACGTTGTTGACCGTCGTCGGACAGCCATAAAGACCCGCATTGGCAGGGAACGGCGGCTTGAGGCGCGGTTGCCCTTTCTTGCCTTCCAGACTTTCGATAAGCGCTGTTTCTTCGCCGCAGATGTAGGCGCCCATACCCCGATGAACATAAACGTCCATCGTCCAGCCGGAACTGCAGGCATCGACGCCAAGCAGTTTCGCTTCATAGGCCTCGTCGATGGCGCGTTGCAGCGCTTCGGCCTCACGGTAAAACTCGCCGCGCACATATATATAGGCGGCATGCGCACCCATGGCGAAGCCGGCAACCAGACAGCCTTCGACCAGCTTATGCGGATCGTGCCGCATGATTTCCCGGTCCTTGCAAGTGCCCGGCTCGCCCTCATCCGCGTTGACCACCAGATAGTGCGGCCGCCCATCGGATTCCTTGGGCATGAAAGACCATTTGAGACCGGTCCCAAAGCCTGCGCCGCCGCGGCCGCGCAGGCCCGAGTTCTTCATCTCTTCGATGATCCATTCCCGGCCCTTGGCAATAAGATCGCGGGTACCGTCCCAGTCACCACGCGAACGGGCGCCCGCGAGGCCCGGATCGTGGAAGCCGTAGATGTTGGTAAAAATGCGGTCCTGATCCTGCAACATCACTCGCCTCCCGTCCCGCTGTCGGCGGGCCGCAAGCTGGCCAAGCTGGTTAGGCCGCCGATGGGTTCACAGCTCCGGCGCCCGATCTGCGATCCGGTGCGCGGGCTTTCACCCAACTTCAACTCGGTCAGAAGGGATTCGGCACTGGTCGAATCCAGATCCTCATAATAGTCGTCGTTAATCTGCATCATCGGCGCATTCACACAGGCGCCCAGGCATTCCACCTCGGTCAGCGTGAACATGCCGTCCTCGGTCGTTTCGCCCAAACCGATGCCGAGAACCCGCTTGCAGGACTTCACGATGTCATCCGATCCACGCAGCCAACACGGCAGATTGGTGCAAACCTGCACATGGTTTTTGCCGACCGGTTTCAGATTGTACATCGTGTAGAAGGTCGCCACCTCATATACCCGAATCGGCGGCATGCCGAGCATGTCGGCGACATAATCGATGGCGACACGTGGCAGCCAACCGTCATTCTGACGCTGAGCCAAATCGAGCAGCGGCATGACGGCGCTCGCCTGACGGCCATTGGGATACTTGGCGATAAACTTCTCCGCCAGCGCCATGTACTCCGGCGTAAAGGCGAAGCTGTCCGGCTGTGGTACGTCCTTCGGTGCCCCGCTCATCGGTCGATCTCTCCGAACACAATGTCGAGGGAGCCGATATTGGCGACGACGTCCGCCAACATGTGTCCCTTACTCATGAAATCCAAGGCTTGCAGATGGGCGAACCCGGGCGCCCTGATCTTGCACCGGTAGGGCCGGTTGGTGCCATCGGCGACAAGATAAACCGCGAACTCGCCCTTCGGCGCTTCGACCGCGGCATAGGTTTCTCCGGCGGGAACGTGGTAGCCCTCGGTATAAAGCTTGAAATGATGGATCAATGCTTCCATCGACCGCTTCATCTCCTCGCGCGGCGGCGGCGCGAACTTGGTATTGGTCACCTTGACCGGCCCGGCCGGCATTTGATCCAAACATTGTTTGATGATCTTCAGCGACTCCCGCATTTCGTACATACGAATGAGGTAGCGGTCATAGCAATCGCCGGCCTTGCCGATGGGAATGTCGAAATCCATCCGGTCATAGACGTCATACGGCTGCGCCTTACGCAGATCCCAGGCGACACCCGATGCCCGGAGATTGGGGCCGGTGAAGCCCCAGTCATACGCCTCTTCCACCGACACCACGCCGATATCGACGGTGCGTTGCTTGAAGATGCGGTTCTCGGTCAGCAAAGATTCGAGATCGTCGATCATCGCGGGGAAAGCGTCCGCCCAGGCGGCAATATCTTCGGCCAAGCCGGCGGGCATATCGGCACCGACGCCGCCCGGCCGGAAATAGGCCATGTGCAGCCGCGCGCCGCTGACCCGTTCGCAATACTCCATCAGTTTTTCGCGTTCCTCGAACAGCCACAACATGGGCGTCATGGCCCCGACGTCCATGGCGAACGCCGTGATATTGAGGATGTGATTGAGAATGCGGCCGATCTCGGCGTAGAGCACCCGGATGTACTGACCGCGAAGCGGCACTTCCATGCCGGTCAGGTTCTCGACGGCCAACGCGAAAGCGTGTTCCTGGTTCTGCGGCGCGACGTAATCGAGCCGGTCAAAATACGGAACGGCCTGCAAATAGCTTTTGTACTCGATGAGCTTCTCGGTGCCTCGGTGCAGCAACCCGATATGGGGATCCGCTCGATCGATCACCTCACCGTCCATTTCCAACACCAAGCGCAACACGCCGTGCGCGGCAGGGTGCTGAGGGCCGAAGTTCATGGTGAAGTTTTTAATCTGGGTATCGCTCATGGGGCTCAACCCTCTTTCTCGGCAGCTTCGCCGTCTTCGTCGGCGCTCGCTTTCTCATCGCCCGGCAGGGTCGGGATCATGCCTTCCCACGGGCTGAGGAAATCGAAATTGCGGAATTCCTGGGTCAACTTGACCGGCTCGTACACCACCCGCTTCTGTTCATCGTCATAACGCACTTCGACATAACCGGTGAGCGGGAAGTCCTTACGCAACGGATGGCCCTCGAACCCATAGTCGGTGAGGATACGGCGCAAATCGGGATGATCGGAGAAGAATATGCCGTAAAGGTCCCAAGTCTCCCGCTCCCACCAGCCGGCGGCACTGAATACTTCTGCCACGGACGGGACCGGTGTCACCTCGTCGGTGAAGACCTTGACGCGAATGCGAACGTTCTGGGTCAAGCTGAGAAGATGATAGACGACATCGAACCGCAGCTCGCGCTCGGGATAATCAACGCCGCACACGTCCAGCAGCTGCTTAAATTGACAATTAACGTCGTCGCGCAGGAAGGTAAGCACCTTGACGATGGCGTCTCGGTCGACGGTCAACGTCAATTCGCCAAGACGCACCTCGGTTTCTTTCACGGTGTCGCCCAGGGCGCCCGCAATATATTCGCCGATATCCGCGATCGGTTGCGCGTCAGCCATCATTCGGCCTTTATGTTCCCTCGTCGCTATGGTCCGGTCAGCGCATCAGCGTGCCGGTGCGGCGTATCTTTTTCTGCAATTGGAGAATCCCGTAAACCAGGGCCTCCGCGGTTGGTGGGCACCCTGGCACATAGATATCGACAGGGACGACCCGGTCGCATCCACGTACCACAGAATAGGAGTAATGATAGTAGCCGCCGCCATTGGCGCACGACCCCATGGAGATGACATAGCGCGGTTCCGCCATCTGGTCGTAGACCTTGCGAAACGCCGGCGCCATTTTGTTGGTCAATGTTCCAGCAACGATGATGACATCCGATTGCCGTGGGCTCGGCCGCGGCACAACACCGAAGCGGTCGAGATCATACCGGCTGACATAAGCGTGCATCATCTCGACGGCACAGCAGGCCAGGCCGAACGTCATCGGCCAAAGCGACCCCGTACGCGCCCAGTTCACCAATTTGTCGAGGTTGGCAACGACAAAACCTTTGTCGAGCAATGTATCGGTCACGTTCTTAAGGACGGCATCCTGCGACGCACCGGGTGCAAGAGGCATATCGGGACGGGTTTCTACTCCCATTCCAGGGCTCCCTTCCTCCATTCATAGACGAAACCAATGGTCAAAATGCCGAGGAAGATAACCATCGACCAAAATCCGAAACCGCCAATGTCGCCGAGCGACACCGCCCAGGGAAACAAGAACGCAACTTCGAGATCGAAAATAATAAAGAGAATGGCGACAAGATAGAACCGCACATCGAACTTAGTGCGCGCATCTTCGAACGCTTCGAACCCGCACTCATAGGCGGACAGTTTTTCCACATCCGGCTTCTGAGGGGCAATGATGAGAGAGGCGGCGACGATAACGACGGCAAGACCGACGGCAATTCCAAGGAAGATGAGGATGGGAAGGTACTCGATGAGCATGTCGTTCATGCGGCGTCCTTCTGCGTATATCCCCTGCCGACAACTGGGTTTGACGATTTTTCGACCGGCTTGCGCGGCCGTTTGAAACGTTGCTTTGTCGCCTGTCGGTGGCGGGAGTGACGGGACTCGAACCCGCGGCCTCCGGCGTGACAGGCCGGCGCTCTAACCAACTGAGCTACACCCCCGAGATAGGCTCACCCGCGAGCGCCTTGGTAATCCACGGCCTGTATCGTGTCAAGCGATCTTACCTCTACAAACCCCAGGAATACCGCCATTTTGAGACCGATGGGATCTTGATTGAAAAGATTTGTTCAAAGAGCGCCATAATCAAGCTCATGGGACCAATAATATCACCGTGTCGGCGAACGAAGGACGTGTGGTTATCACGTTTCAGCGAGGCACAAGCGCCCTCCCCTCGCGTTTCGTCAGGTTCCGGGCACAAGCGGGCCCCGAATCGACTTCGAAGCAAATAATCAAGATGCGCTAATGGAGAAATGGTGGGCGGTGACGGGCTCGAACCGCCGACATCCACGGTGTAAACGTGGCGCTCTCCCAACTGAGCTAACCGCCCTTTCGGCATCTAGTTAATTCACCCAGGCCTGAATCTCAATCCATTCGTTCTTTCTGGCCATCCGTCTCGCGGGCACTTGTTCTCATGGCCTCGTTCTCGGGTCCTGATTCTCTTGGCCTAAAAAACAAATGCCGGCCGCGTCTCCGCAACCGGCATTTGATCTATTCATTGCCAAGTATGGGGCGGCCTAGTTGACCGCTTGCTTGAGACCCTTACCAGCTTTGAACTTTGGCTGCTTCGAAGCAGGAATCTGAATCGTTTCACCGGTACGCGGATTACGGCCAGTCGTTGCTTTACGGTTGGCCACCGAGAAAGTACCAAATCCTACAACGCGCACTTCTTGCCCACGTTGTAGGGCAGTTGTAATTGAGTCGAATACTCCGTCGACGGCTTTGGTCGCGTCCGCCTTGGATAAACCCGTCTGCTGCGCAACCGCCGAAACGAGATCGTTCTTGTTCACGTTGAGGGCCCCCTTTACTGACTGAAGACAACGGAAGAGATAGGTGGAACTGAATGCCGCCCTATCGAAAAAGGCGAACGAAGTTTAGATCGTGATTTTCTTTGACGTCAATTGGCGTCCACCTTTTATCCCCAAGAAATTTCGCGGCTTTCCAAGGGTTGGCGCGGGGCGAAAACAAAACACGCCGCGTGCATTAGACTTTTCTGCACGCGGCGCGCTTATGTTTTTTCAAACGAACGCCGAAATTGTCGTTCTATATCAGTGTTTTACAAGGCCGCCACGATCGTCGTCATCGTCCGTCTTTTGTGCGGGAACCGCCTCGGCTTCCGCCTCTTCATCCCAATCGATGGGCACCAGCGGTGAAACCAAAGCTGCTTGTAAAACTTCGTCGACAGTCGAAACCGGAATGATTTTCAGCGACTTTTTGACATTTTCGGGAATCTCGGCGAGATCTTTCTCGTTGTCCTTCGGCACCAAAACAGTTTTGATTCCGCCGCGCAGCGCCGCGAGAAGCTTCTCTTTGAGACCACCAATCGGCAGCACGCGACCGCGCAAAGTGATCTCGCCGGTCATCGCGACATCCTTCCGGACGGGGATTCCCGTCAACACCGATACGATAGACGTGACCATCGCAACACCGGCCGACGGACCATCCTTCGGCGTTGCGCCTTCGGGCACGTGCACGTGGATATCTTTCCTGTCGAACAAGGGTGGCTTCACGCCGAACACCGTCGCCCGCGAATGGACATACGACCGCGCGGCCTGAATCGATTCCTGCATCACGTCGCCGAGCTTACCGGTAATGGTCATCTTGCCCTTACCCGGCAGCATCACGGCTTCGATGGTCAGGATCTCGCCGCCAACTTCGGTCCAGGCAAGTCCCGCCACGACACCGACGATGTCCTCGGCCTCGATCTCGCCGAAACGATATTTACGGACACCCGCGAACTTCTCCAGGTTGCGGCCGGTCACCTTGACCGACTCCACCTTGTTCATCAGGATTTCCTTGGTCGCCTTCCGCGTCAGGTTGGCAATCTCGCGTTCCAGATTACGGACACCGGCTTCGCGGGTGTAATACCGGATGAGATCGCGCAACGCGCCGTCGGAGATCGACCACTCGTGCTTCTTGAGACCATGCGCCTCGACTTGCCGATCGATTAGATGCCGGCGTGCAATCTCAATCTTTTCGTCTTCGGTATACCCGGCGATGCGGATAATCTCCATCCGGTCCAGCAATGGCTGCGGGATACGCAGCGAGTTGGCCGTGGTGATGAACATGACATCCGACAGATCGTAATCGACCTCGAGGTAATGATCCTGGAAGGTATCGTTCTGTTCCGGGTCGAGCACTTCGAGAAGCGCCGACGCGGGATCGCCCCGCCAATCGGCCCCCATCTTGTCGATTTCGTCCAACAGGAACAGCGGGTTCGAGTACTTGGCCTTCTTCATGCCCTGGATCACCTTGCCGGGCATGGACCCGATATAGGTGCGCCGGTGGCCGCGGACTTCCGCTTCGTCGCGCACGCCGCCGAGCGACATCCGCACGAAGCTGCGGCCTGTCGCCTTGGCGATGGACTTGCCTAGTGACGTCTTACCGACACCGGGAGGTCCGACGAGGCACAAGATCGGCCCCTTCATCTTCTTGGTCCGCTGTTGGACCGCGAGATATTCGAGGATCCGTTCCTTGACCTTTTCAAGACCGTAGTGATCGGCCTCGAGCACCTTCTGGGCGGCCTTGATATCCTTCTTGACGCGCGAACGCTTCTTCCACGGAATACTCAACATCCAGTCGAGGTAGTTGCGGACCACGGTGGCTTCCGCCGACATGGGACTCATGGACCGAAGCTTCTTGAGCTCGGCCATGGCCTTTTCGTGGGCTTCCTTGGTCAGCTTGGTATTGTTGATGCGTTCCTCGAGTTCGGCCGATTCGTCTTTGCCTTCCTCGGTCTCGCCGAGCTCCTTCTGGATCGCCTTCAGCTGCTCGTTCAAATAATACTCGCGTTGGGTCTTCTCCATCTGCCGCTTGACGCGCGAGCGGATCTTTTTCTCGACCTGCAGGACGCCGATCTCCCCTTCCATGAAGGAGATGACCCGCTCCATCCGCTGCGACACGGATTCGGTCTCCAGCAGTTCCTGCTTCTCGGAAATCTTCAACGCCAGATGTGACGCCACCGTATCGGCAAGCTTGCCGAAATCCTCGATCTGATTGACCGAGACCAGCGCCTCCGGCGGGATTTTCTTGTTGAGCTTGATGTACTGCTCGAATTGGGAAACGACCGAGCGCGACAAAGCCTCGAGTTCCTTTTCGTCCCCCTCGTCCTCGGGAATGATCTCGGCCTCGGCTTCGAAGAAATCCTTGTTCTCTGTGTAACGGACAATACGCGCCCGCTGGCCGCCCTCGACCAACACCTTCACAGTGCCGTCGGGCAGTTTGAGAAGCTGCAATACCGTGGAAATCGTCCCGACTGTATAGATATCATCCGCCGCAGGATCGTCATCCGACGCGTTCTTCTGCGCCATCAGCAAGATCTGCTTATCGTCCTTCATGACGTCTTCGAGGGCGCGCACGGATTTCTCGCGGCCGACGAAAAGCGGCACGATCATGTGCGGGAACACTACGATGTCTCGCAAAGGAAGGACGGGGAACACAGAACCCGGGGATAATTCCACTGTCGTTTTCTCCATTTTACGGACCAGACGGCGGTCCTTTTTGTCGGTTCAACGCTGGATTGTTTGGCTCTGTATTAGTTGTCAGATTTTACCGCCCAATCAAGCGCCGCCCCATCATGCGCTGTTGTCCAGGTCATCGCGCCGATCCGCGTAGATATACAGCGGCCGCGCCGATTCCTGGGCGACTTCTTTGTTGATCACGACTTCTTCAACACCATCGAGGCCGGGAAGCTCGAACATGGTTTCTAGAAGGATATCTTCCATGATCGACCGCAGTCCACGGGCGCCCGTTTTCCGCTCCACTGCCTTGCCGGCAATGCTCTCCAATGCGCTGTCGGAGAAGGTCAACCGAACGTCCTCCATTTCGAACAGACGCTGATACTGTTTCACCAGCGCATTCTTGGGCTCGACAAGAATTTTGATCAGAGCGTCGCTGTCCAAATCTTCCAAGGTGGCGAGCACCGGCAACCGGCCAACGAACTCGGGGATCAGCCCGAACTTAAGCAGGTCTTCCGGCTCAACGTCCCGCAAGATTTGACCAGTCGGACGTTCATCGGGGCCGCGCACGTCGGCACCGAAGCCAATGGACGACCCCTTGCCGCGCGAGGAAATAATTTTCTGAAGACCCGCAAAAGCACCGCCGCAGATGAAAAGAATGTTGGTCGTATCGACCTGCAGGAACTCCTGCTGCGGGTGCTTACGCCCGCCTTGCGGCGGCACACTGGCAACCGTGCCTTCCATGATTTTCAGCAAAGCCTGCTGCACGCCCTCACCCGATACGTCGCGGGTAATGGACGGATTGTCGGACTTGCGCGAAATCTTGTCCACCTCGTCGATATAGACGATGCCGCGCTGGGCACGCTCGACATTGTAGTCGGCCGCCTGCAGCAGCTTGAGGATGATGTTCTCGACGTCCTCACCGACATAACCGGCTTCGGTCAGCGTCGTCGCATCGGCCATGGTGAACGGCACGTCCAGAATACGTGCGAGCGTTTGGGCGAGCAGCGTCTTACCGCAACCCGTCGGACCGATCAGCAAGATGTTCGACTTGGCAAGCTCGACGTCGTTGTTCTTCGAACTATGGCTCAGCCGCTTGTAGTGATTATGAACTGCAACAGAGAGCACCCGCTTGGCATGCATCTGCCCAATCACATAGTCATCGAGGACTTGGCAGATTTCACGCGGCGTGGGAACGCCATCGCCGGATTTGACGATGTGCGTCTTGTGCTCTTCGCGGATGATGTCCATGCACAGTTCGACGCATTCATCGCAAATGAATACCGTCGGGCCGGCAATAAGCTTGCGGACCTCGTGCTGGCTCTTCCCGCAGAAGGAGCAGTAAAGGGTGTTTTTTGAATCGCTGCCGGCGGACTTACTCATAGACCTTCCGTTGTTATGGCCGTGCGGCTTCCTATCAATATGTTAGTCGCACGTTTCGTTCTTAGACAATCACAAAAAGGGCCACGTTTCTCGCCGCGTGCACCTAGTCCTCTTTCTTCCCCGCGTCCTTGCCGCCCTTACCGCCGGAACCGGCCTCTTTTTCTCCCGAGTCGGGCCGGCTGGCCACAACCTCGTCAATAAGCCCGAAATCCTTGGCTTCTTCAGGCGTCATATAGCGGTCGCGCTCCATGGCCTGCTCGATTGTCTCGAGATTCTGGCTCGTGTGCTTTACATAGATATTGTTTAGCCGAGCCCTCAACGCAAGTATCTCGCGGGCCTGAATCTCGATGTCCGTGGCCTGGCCCTGGGCCCCGCCGGAGGGCTGGTGGACCATGATTCGGGCGTTGGGGAGGGCGAATCGTTTACCTTCCACCCCGGCCGTCAGGAGCAGCGACCCCATGGAAGCCGCTTGGCCGATACAAACGGTTGAGACGTCCGGCCGGATGTACTGCATTGTGTCATAAATGGCCAAGCCCGAGGTCACGATGCCACCCGGCGAGTTAATGTAGAAGGCGATATCCTTTTTCGGGTTCTCCGCCTCGAGGAACAGAAGCTGAGCACAAATCAGGCTCGACACCCCGTCGTCGATGCCGCCGGTGACAAAAATAATCCGCTCTTTCAGCAGGCGCGAATAGATATCGTAGGCGCGCTCCCCGCGGTTGGTCGTTTCGACCACCATGGGGACGAGCATATTATTGTAGACGTCTATGGGATCAGGCATATCGATCTGCTTTTCCAGGGTTTTGAACCAAAACTATATATAGTCGTCTATCCTGCCTACGCGAGGGACGCGTTTCCGGTCAAGCGCCCTTTTTCTTAGCCTTGTCGCCGTCACTCTTTTTTGAAGTCTTAGCACCGGATGCCTTACCAGAAGACTTACCGCCCTTTGCTTTCTTGGCGGGGGCCTTTTCGTCTTCGGGCGACTTCATCAATTCGTCGAGAGAGACTTCCCGGTCAGAGACATCCGCCATTTCGAGGATGAAATCGACGACCTTCTCTTCGAGGATCGGTGACTGCAGGTGCTGCACCGCTTCAGGGTTGTTCTTATAGAACTCCAGCACTTCCTTTTCCTGGCCCTGATACTTTTGGGCTTCGGCAACAAGCGCCCGGTTCAACTCGTCAGACGTCACTTCGATCTTGTTGATTCGTCCGATCTCGGCAAGCAAGAGACCAAGACGCACGCGACGTGACGCGATCTCCCGGTACTGTTCCTTGAGCTCGTCGTCGGACTTGCCCTTGTCATCCTCGTCGATCTGATCCGGATGATGTTCGCGCTGATGCTCGAACTGATTCCAGATGGCTTCGAACTCGCGCTCGACCATTTCTTCGGGAAGCTCGAAGGAATGGTCCTTGTCCAAAATGTCGAGGAGATCGCGCTTCAACCGCATGCGGCTGACATTCGCGTATTCCTGTTCCTGCTGTTCGCGGGCCCGCTTGCGCAGATCATCGAGGTTCTCCGCCCCGACTTTCTTGGCTAGATCGTCGTTGATTTCCGACGGCACCGTCTCACGCAATTCCTTCACGTCGACCGAAAACACGGCATCCTTGCCGGCAAGCGTTTCCGTGTACTCGTCGGGAAACGTCACTTTGACATCGATATGATCGCCAACCGACGCCCCGACGACTTGGTCCTCAAAACCTGGAATAAACGTGCCGGACCCCAGCTCCAAGCCGTATCCTTCGGCCTTGCCGCCGGCGAATTCTTCACCGTCGACGGTGCCGACGAAATCGATCACCACGATGTCGCCGTTCTTGCTCTTACGCTTTTCCTCAACCGGCTTCGAATCCTTGAACTGCTCCGCGATGCGGGTCAGCATTTCGTCGACCTGCTTCTCGTCGGCGGGCGCCTTGAGGCGCTCCAGTTTGATCTTGGTGAGATCGGCCAGCTCGATTTCCGGAAACCGCTCGAACGCAACCGTATATTCGAGGTCGCTGCCGTCCTCGAACTCGCCCAACTCGATCTTCGGCTGGGTGGCGGGACGCAGGCCCCGTTCGGTCATGGCGGCTTCGGTCGTCTCGTTGACCGTGCGCTCAATAACCTCGCCGAGCACCGCTTTGCCGTAAGTCTTACGCAACAGTTTGACCGGCACCTTACCGGGGCGGAAACCGGGCAGGCGCGCCGATTGTGCAATCTCTGACAACCGGTCGGTTATCTTGGTTTCAATGTCCGCGGCGGGTACCACGATTTTGAATTCTTTCTTGAGCCCGTCGCTACTGGTTTCCATCACTTCCATGGGACTGTCCGTTCAATATCGTCTGTCATACATTCGTTCAATTGCCGGGCCTTCGTCCGGTACCCGCCGTGTCAGGCAGTTCCGGTCAACGCCCGGCGGCGATCCTCCCCCGAGAGGGCAAATTCCGATGGTGCGGCTGGAGGGACTCGAACCCCCAAGGCCAAGGCCACCGGTACCTAAAACCGGCGCGTCTACCAATTCCGCCACAGCCGCAGCCCGGCAGGCGCCAGCTGCCAGCCCAGAGCTGGTTTCCAGGCCGCCGGAAGCGCGCAACTCTATAGGAACCTTTCCGCCTGTCAATCGGCAGAAATCCAAATAATATCGCCAGAAAATATCGACGGGAGCGCCCCCTGGAGCGAGCGGCATCGGATGGGTTCGATTTAGGTCTTCAGATGACCGCGGGTGGCGCTGGAGGCCTTGATTTCTCCCCGTCCCAGATAGGCCTCGTGGTTGTCCTCGATCTCGTCGAGCTCGTAGAGGTAGTTGATCATGATTCCGGCTGACTGGGCGAGACCATTGCGGGAAGTATCGGCCAGCCAGTTCAACCGGCCCATGCTGGCGCCATTCGACAGATGGAAATGCGCAACCGGGTCCATGGCCGTCCCCTCGGGCCGCCGCGCATGCATCAAATAATGGGCACAGTAGCGCAACAGGGGCGCCTTCATGGCTTCTGACAGGTCTTTCTGGCGGTGCCATTTGGGCTTGTCGAGAGCCGCCTTGAGCGGATTTTGGTCTTTCTCGACCTCGCCCTCAATTTTACCAAAGGCCTCTGTCAATTCTTCCGCCTCTTCGTCGGTCAGCAGCAGCGGCTCACCGTCCTCAAGGGCCGTTTCAAGCCATTTCACAAAGCCGGGGATCGGAGACAAAGTCACGAACGCCTTTATATTCTTGAGTTCACGCGAGAGGCTGTTGACCACCCGCTTGATCAGGAAGTCGCCGAAATTGATGCCGCGCAGCCCGACCTGGGCATTCGAAATGGAATAAAAGACGGCCGTATCCGCGGTTTCGGGATCCGCGTTGGGTCCATCCTCATCGAGCAAGGCCTGAATGTTGTCGGACATGCCTTTGACCAAGGCCACCCAAACGAAGATCAGGGGCTCTTCGGGCATGCTGGGATGAAAGAACGCGTAGCAGCGCCGATCGGGCGCCAGCCGGTGCTTGAGATCTTCCCACCCCTGGATGCGATGAACGGCTTCATACGCAGCCAGCTTCTCCAAGAGCGCGGCGGGAGCCTGCCAGGTGATCTGACGCAATTCGAGAAAACCGATGTCGAACCACGCCGCCATCAATCCCTTCAGATCCTGTTCCAAATCCTTGAGGGCGCCTTCCAGAGGTTTGATTGCCAGCAGCTCCGCCCGCATATCAACCAAAAACTTAACACCCTCCGGTAATCCATTGAATTGAGTAAGTAATCTGACGCGAGGCGCGACCAAAGCGGCGCGCAAATCCTGTTCGGCACGGCGGCGTAATGTATCTGCCGTCACGTTCTGTACCCGTTCCGCCGCGTCCTTGACCAAGTCATGGTCCACGTCGAATTCTTCCGCCAAGACGGTGAGGAAACGCTTCCGCCCAGCTTCATTCAGCGCCAGATAGGCATGTCCGAGCGCCGCGGCGCGGCCCCGCGCGGATACTTCACCGCCGACCCCTTCCAGGCAGGCGACCATTTGCTCGATCAGCCGCGCGCGATCTTCGTCATTGAGTTCGGGACTCAAATTCGCGGAGGAAAAGTCACCCTGCCCCCGCGCGATCTTATCCCAGGCGCCACGCAAATTGCGAAGTGCACGGTCGAGAAAGCCTGTTTTGCGCTGTTCGTTCATGGAATCTGTTTTAGCACTCGTGTGTTAAGCTTCTGCGGCGCGGAATACGAATATCAGCTCTGCAATTAATGTGGTTGCCAGGAATCGCCGGTCAAGCCGGACAACACGGCGGGCACTGAATCCGCCAGGTCTTCCGCGATTAATCCAGGGCCGAATCGGGACGCCGCTTCACCGTGAAGCCACGTCGCGGCGGCAGCGGCATCGAACGGCGGCACGCCCTGAGCCAGCAACCCGACAATGAATCCGGCCAAGACGTCTCCCGATCCGGCTGTCGCCAGATATGGCGGCGCATTGTCATTTATAATGGCGCGGCCGTCCGGCGCGGCGATCACCGTATCGGCCCCCTTCAACAGAACCACCGCGCCGCTGCGCGCCGCCGCCTCCCGAACCCGGGACAGCTTATCGCCTTCTCCACGGAAAAGACGCGCGAACTCGCCTTCGTGTGGAGTAAGTACCGCCAAACCGTCATGGCCCTTAATCCAACCGAACAGGTCCTCGGGCGCATCCTCGAACACCGTCAGCGCATCGGCATCCAGCACCACCGATAATCCGGAGCGTAACGCCGCCACGGCGCGGGCACGCGTTTCATTCGTTACCCCGTTTCCCGGTCCCACAAGGACGGCATTGCGGCGCTTTTCGGCCAAAAGCTGCGCGAAGGCCGGCGCGGTGTCAGCGGCGAAGATCAACTGCCCGGGATCGCCCGCCAAGTAATGCGGTACCGCTTCGCGCGGTGTGATGATCGAAACCATTCCCGCCCCGACACGCCGCGCGCCCCGCGCCGCCAGGCGCGCCGCCCCCGCCATCTGCATGCCACCGGCAACAGCGACGTGACCGCGACTATATTTATGGTCACCGAGACGGGGCACCGGAAACGTCTCGCGCCAGAGAGCGGGATCGTTGGCAAAAGTTGTCGGTTTGATGTCGTCCAACACGGAGACGGGTGTCCCGATATCGGCAACGCTGACCGCCCCGCACAACTCGCGGCCCGGCAACAAAAGGTGGCCCGGCTTGCGCCGGAAGAAGGTGACGGTCGCTGCCGCCTTCGGCGCACCGCCGCGCACCTCGCCCGTATTGCCGTCGACACCGCTCGGGACATCGACCGCCAAACAATCGAGCCCCTTTTCGTTGATCGTGGTCACCAAACTGAGAGCGAGCCCATCCAGCGGACGCGTCAACCCGGCGCCGAACAGCGCATCGACGACGATGACGTCATCGGCGAATAAGTCCGGTGACGGTGTCAGAACCTCACCCGTCCACCGTGCCGCGTTGGCCGCCGCGTCTCCCTTTAGCGCCGCGCGCTCACCCAACAGCGCGAGGGTCACCGGCCATCCCGCCTCCTGGAGATAGCGTGCGGCAACAAAACCGTCGCCGCCGTTGTTGCCAGGACCGCACAGAACCACCACAGGACGCCGGCGCCATCGCCGCCGCACCTCGGCAGCGACCGCTCTGCCCGCTGCTTCCATGAGATCGAGGCCAGGCACGCCCGCTTCGATGGCCAATGCATCGGCGCGTCCCATTTCAGCGACACTCAGAAGGGCAAATTCATCCACATTTGTCGTCATGGGTGCATCATACTCAGCGAACGGGCTGGCCGGAAAGCCGTGCGAACTCTATAAGATGCGCACGCAAAGACCAGTTAAAAAGCCGTGCCGAATGACACGGCAAAATGAAAGAGCCAAGAAGAGAGTACGAGTTTGCACGTTTTGGTCATGGGAGCCGGCGTGGTAGGCGTCGCCACCGCCTACTATCTGCTGAAGGACGGTCATCAGGTTACGGTGATCGACCGCCAGTCTGACGCCGGTCTGGAAACCAGCTTCGCCAACGGCGGCCAGATATCGGTCAGCCATACGGAGTCATGGGCAAGCCCCGAGGCGCCGTGGTTGATGCTGAAATGGATCGGCCGCGACGATGCGCCCCTCCTGCTGCGGTTGCGGTTCGATCCGCAGCTCATGGCCTGGGGTCTCAAGTTCCTCACCAATTGCACCCACGACCGCGCCGTCGTCAATTTGAAAAAGAATCTCCGGTTGGCGCTGTTGAGCCGCCGATTGCTGGGTGAACTCCGCGAAGACACGGGCATCGTTTACGACCACCTGACCCGCGGCATTCTGCAGATCTATCGCGATGAAGATGCCTATCAAATCGCCTTGCGCAATGCCGCCGTATTGCACGAACTCGGCAGCCATAATCAGGCGCTCACCGCGCAACAATGCCTCGATCTCGAACCGGCGCTGGAAGCGCGCCGGGAGCGTTTGGTCGGCGGCATCCACACCCCCGACGATGAAAGCGGCGATGCCCGCGCCTTCACCCAGAACCTCGCCAAGATATGCGAGAACATGGGCGGCAAATTCATCTACGACACATCGATCAATGGCCTAACGGTTGAGGCCGGTATGGTTACCGGCATTGCGACCAGCCGTGGCGAGATGACAGCCGACGCGTATGTGCTATCGCTTGGAAGCTATGGCCCGGCGCTGGTGCGCCGTGCCGGCATCAAATTGCCCATCTATCCCACCAAGGGCTATTCGGTCACGGTTCCCACCAACGGCCACAACGGCGCCCCCACGGTCAGCATCACCGACGAGCACAACAAGATCGTCTACAGCCGTTTGGGCGATCGCCTGCGGGTGGCGGGAACGGCGGAGTTCGCGGGATACGACACGCACCTCAATGAAAAACGCGCGCGCTCTATCCTCGGCCATGCCCGGGCGCAATTTCCGGGCGCGGGGAATTTCGACCAGGCGGAATTCTGGACAGGCCTCCGTCCGATGACGCCCGACGGCGTACCGCTGATGGGTGCGACGCGCCTTTCAAATCTCTATTTGAATACCGGCCACGGGACGTTGGGCTGGACCCATGCGTGCGGCTCGGGCCGCACAGTGGCCGATCTGATCGGCGGCCGAAACCCGGAGGTCGACGCCGCGGACTACGCGCTCACACGTTTTTAGTATCGGCGTTTTTTAGTAGTCGTCGAAATCGGCGGGCGGACCGCCTCCCCAAACGACCAAGGCCTTGCGCACACCGGAAAGGACCGGGGTCACCCGGTGCATGAAAATGGCCGGAAACGCGAGCAATGTTCCTTTCTGGCGCATCTGCTTGGAGACTTCCGGTCCGAAGGCGTGGCTTGCGGGCGCAAAGTCGTCTTCAGGGAGGCCCTTGGTTTCATCCTGGATAACCTCAAAATCGCCGCCCTGATATTCGTGGTCGGAAGACAACTGTATGCTGATGGAGATCTTGCGCGTCAGTTCCGTCTGCGCCTGGTGCTTTCGCACCGAATAAGGCGCGTTGTCCCGGTGCCAGCCGAAGAACTGGTGAGGACCATAGACCGTATATTGCGGCGGCTCCAAGGCGTTGATCTCGAAGTTCCAGTTCTTGGCGTTGAGTTGCTGAACGATGCTCCATGCTTCGTCATAGAGCCATTGGTGCTGCGGTTCGTGCATGAAACGGGCGATGTGCGTATCGCGTTTTCGCGACTGATCTTCCCGTCCGCCGGTGGGGCTGACCACCTTGGCCTTTTCCAGAACGAGCTTATCGCCCTCGCGCACGATCTTGTCACACAAGGGTGCGGGCACGGCGCCCGGAAAGATGAGCATATGACGGGGAGCGCTGACTGAGGCCTCCAAGGTCCACCTTCCTTTGTTCTGCGGTTTAGGTTGCCGTTCTTCTTTTAGTTTCATCCGACAACACGACAATGTCTAGCACGCCCTTGCCGGAATTCCTTGACCAATATCATGTGACCGGCGCCATGCGATATGCCTCCCCGGCATCCCTCTCCACATTCGATCCGATCTTGATCCCAGCTTGACGCGCCCCATGTTCCGTATTAGAACAAAATAGGAACATTTAAGATATTTCTTTTTAAACCCAGGGCTTATTATTGTCATGTCGAGAGCCTCCGTCGCTCCTTTTCCCACCACCGCAAACGTGCTCGATGACTTGCGTGCCCGTATCCGTACCCTCGAAAGTGGACAGGAAAACAGCTTGGCCGCGAACGACAGCCGGGTGCACGCCGTTTCTCTCGGCGCATCCGAATTGGATAATGCCCTGCCGTGGCATGGGTTCCCCACGCATGGTCTACACGAGATTTCCGGCGACACCGCCGCTACCGGCTTTGTTTTGAGTTTGCTGGCGCGCCTCAGCCACGCCGCGGCCGGCGCGCCGGTCCTGTGGTGCCAGTCGGGACGCGATCTTTATCCGCCTGGGTTGAACGCCTTCGGGATCGATCCCAACCGGCTGATCCTGGCGCATGGCCGCACCGACACCGACATCCTGTGGGCTCTGGAAGAAGGCGTACGGTCCATGGCACTCGCCGCCGTTGTCGGCCGTCTCGTCAAAGTGGCGCCCATCGCCGCGCGGCGGTTGCAACTCGCCGCGGAAGAAAGCGGCGTGCCATGCCTGATACTGCGCCCAAAGGAAGCGCACGCGCCGGCAGGCACCGCCCTCACCCGCTGGCGGGTTACCAGCGTGCCCACCGCCAAGGAAAAGGAAACTGAAACGCCATGGAAACCCCATTGGCAGGTGGAGTTGCAACGCTGCCGCCTATCTTCCCAGTTGGCGGCAACAGCAAACACAACAAGCATCGACTCGCGCAGTTGGAAAGTGACCAGGAATATGGACTCCTGCAATGAAACGGGTGATCTCACTGTGGTTGCCGGTCTTCGCGACCGACCGGCTGAGCCGTCTGCTGGCCAGGACATCGCCGGCTAGACAGCAAAACAACGCCGCCGTTCCGTTGGTGACCGTTACCTCGGTGCAAGGTGGCTTGCGGATTGCCGCGGCCAATCCGGCGGCACAAAACGCAGGTGTGTTCCCGGGCCAGCCTCTGGCCGATGCGCGCGCGCTCTATCCGGCCCTCGACGTCCATCCATCGACGCCTGGAGAGGACCTCAAGGCGCTCGATGCCCTTGCCGAGGCCTGCACCCGCTTTACGCCCTGGACCGCCGTCGATTCCATTTGGGGCGGCGGGCAATCGGGCATGGGCGGCGGCCAATCCGGCGGATTGTGGCTCGATGTTACCGGCTGCGCGCATCTGTTCGGCGGTGAGCAGGCGCTTCTCGAGCGTCTTGTCGGCTGGCTCAAGGATCACGGCTATGAGGCCCGCGCCGGGCTCGCCGACACGCCGGGCGCCGCCTGGGCGCTCGCCCGTTTCGCCACTCGCGCGAGCACCCCAACCGCCCGCATCCCCGCGGGCACGATACACGACCGCCTCTCCGCCCTGCCCGTTGCCGGATTGCGCCTCGACAGTGCCACCGTCGAGAAACTCGACCGGCTGGGCCTGCGCACCATCGGCGATCTGATCTCCCTGCCGCGCGGGCCCCTCGCCCGGCGCTGCGGCGCCAATGTCCTTAAACGTCTCGATCAAGCCCTGGGCCGTCAGCGCGAGCCCGTTTCGCCGCGCCGCCCGCCGCCGCCCCATCATGCGCGGCTGATGTTCGCCGAGCCCGTCGGCCGCAGCGACGACATCGCCGCCGGACTGGACCGTTTGCTGGATCAGCTTTGCGCCGGATTGGAAGCGGCCAATCAAGGTATCCGGCAATTGGAGCTGACCCTGTTCCGCGTCGACAACAGCGTCGAACGCGCGCGCATCGGCACCAGCCGTCCGGTGCGCGACCCCGCACACCTCGCCCATCTGTTCCGCGACAAGATCGCCGAGCTGGACCCCGGTTTCGGCATCGAGGTGATGATGCTCGCGGCGCGGCGCGTCGATCCTCTCACACATCACCAAGCTGGACTCGACCGGCAGAGCCAAAGCGGAGATACCGCTTCCACGGCGCGGCTGATCGACCGGTTGTCGGGCCGCTTGGGCGCGCGCAACGTCACCCGGCCGGAACCCGTTTCCACACACATTCCGGAACGCGCGAGCCGCGCCCGGCCCGCCCTCGGCGAAACAAAAGAAAGTGACTGGAGCCCACCGCCGCGCCGCCCGGCCCGGCCCGTGCAGCTTCTGCCCCAGCCGGCACCCATCGAAGTGATGGCGCCGGTGCCCGACGGGCCGCCGGTCATGTTCCGCTGGCGTCGACGCCAGCATCACATCGCCCGCGCCGAAGGGCCGGAACGCATCGCCCCCGAATGGTGGCATGGCACGCGCGGGCCTAAGCCCCAAAACGTTCCAAGAGTTCGCGACTATTACCGGCTCGAAGACAACGACGGCCAGCGCTATTGGGTGTTCCGCGACGGGCTCTACCGGCCCGACCGGCCGCCGGTTTGGTACCTGCACGGCTTTTTTGCGTGAGGCCGCATGATGACAGCACCCCCTTCCGCTTATGCCGAGCTCCAGGTCACCAGTAATTATTCGTTTTTGCGCGGCGCGTCACATCCCGAAGAGCTGGCTCTACAAGCCGCCGCCCTCGGACACACGGCCATCGCCATCACCGACCGCAACACACTGGCCGGCGTGGTACGCGCGCACGTCGCCGCCAAGGACGCCGGCATCCGTTTGATCGTCGGCACGCGCCTCGATCTGCAGGACGCACCGAGCCTGCTGATCTTCCCGACCGACCGTGCCGCCTATGGACGCCTCGCACAACTGCTGACCCTCGGCAAACGGCGCACGGAAAAAGGCGACTGCCAGCTGTTCCTCGACGATGTGCTGGAAGGCGAGATCTTCGCCGGCGGCGACGGCCAGATCGCCGTCGCGCTTCCCCCCGAGAGCCTCGATGCGGGTTTCGACAGCCACCTCCTTAAACTCAAAAAATACTTTAAGGAAAGTATATATCTATCTGTAAATTATTTATATTTTGGATACGATTTCCGGCGTCTTTATGCCCTTTCCAAACGCGCCGAGCGGGCCGGCATCCCTCTCGTCGCGACCAACGACGTGCACTATCACGTCCCCGCCCGGCGCCCTCTGCAGGACGTGCTCACCTGCATCCGCGAACACTGCACCATTCACGACGCAGGCACCCGGCTGCTCGCCAATGCCGAACGTCATCTGAAGGCACCGGAGGAGATGACGCGCCTGTTCGCCGACTACCCCGACGCCGTTGCCAACACCATTCGCATCGCCGAGGCGTGCCGTTTCAGTCTCGACGAACTGGCCTACGAGTATCCCGTCGATCCGGTGCCCGATGGGCGCACACCGCAGGAGGAATTGGAACACCTCACCCGCCTCGGCATCCGCGAACGCTATCCGCGCGGTGTGCCCGACAAGGTGCAGAAACAGGTCGATCATGAGTTGGAGCTGATCGGGGAGTTGAACTACGCCCCCTACTTCCTCACCGTGCACGACATCGTCCGCTTCGCCCGCGAGCGCGGCATCCTCTGCCAGGGGCGCGGCTCGGCAGCCAATTCGGCGGTTTGCTTCTGCCTCGGCATTACCGCCGTCGATCCCAGCCGCATCGATTTGCTGTTCGAGCGCTTCGTGTCCGCCGAACGCAACGAACCGCCCGACATCGACGTGGATTTCGAGCACGAGCGCCGCGAAGAGGTCATTCAATATATCTATGAGAAATACGGCCGCGACCGGGCGGGCCTCACCGCCACCGTCATCACCTATCGCGCCAAAAGCGCTGTGCGCGAGGTCGGCAAAGCCATGGGCCTGTCCGAAGACGCGACCAACGCACTGTCCGGCACCGCCTGGGGCTCGCACAGCTCGGAGGCCCCAGATGAGGACCGGGTGCGCGAGGCGGGCCTCGATCCCGCCGATCCAACCCTGCAGATGGTCATCGACCTCGCCGGGCAGATCCAAGGGTTTCCGCGCCATCTGAGCCAGCACACGGGCGGTTTCGTCATCACCAAGGGGCCGTTGGATACGGTGGTGCCCATCGAGAATGCGGCCATGGAGGACCGCACCGTCATCGAATGGGACAAGGACGATCTCGACGCCCTCGGCATGCTCAAGATCGACGTGCTGGCGCTCGGCATGCTGAGCTGCATCCGCAAGGCGTTCGATTTGATTGAGCGCCATCACGGCCGCAGCCTGACGCTGGCCACCATCCCGCCCGAGGACCCGCTGGTCTACGACATGCTGTGCGAAGGCGATTCCATCGGCGTCTTCCAGGTGGAAAGCCGCGCCCAGATGGCCATGCTGCCGCGCCTCAAGCCGCGCATCTTCTACGATCTGGTGATCGAGGTGGCGATCGTGCGCCCCGGCCCCATCCAGGGCGACATGGTCCATCCCTATTTGCGCCGCCGCAACGGCGAGGAAGAGGTGTCCTATCCTTCCAAGGAACTGGAGGAGGTGCTCGGCAAGACCATGGGCGTGCCCCTGTTCCAGGAACAGGCGATGAAGATCGCCATCGTCGGTGCCGGTTTCACCCCCGACGAATCCGACGGGCTGCGCCGCGCCATGGCGACTTTCCGCCGCTCGGGCACCATCCCGCTGTTCCGTGACAAGTTCATCAGCGGCATGGTGGCGCGCGGTTATGAGCCCGACTTCGCCGAACGCTGCTTCCGCCAGATCGAAGGTTTCGCCGATTACGGCTTCCCCGAATCCCATTCGGCGAGTTTCTCGCTGCTGGTCTACGTCTCGGCCTGGATCAAATGCCATTACCCGGGGGCCTTCGCCGCCGCTCTTCTCAACAGCCAGCCCATGGGCTTCTATGCTCCCGCCCAGATCGTCCGCGATGCGCGCGAACACGGTGTCGAGGTGCGCGCCCCCGACGTCAACGACAGCGACTGGGATTGCACCCTCGAGCCTGCCGCCAATTCATCTCTTAGGCCGCCGCCGGCACTCACCAAGGGCAACAGCGAGTGGCGGGATCCCCGCGACACGGCGACGGCGCTGCGCCTCGGCTTCCGACTCATCAAGGGCTTCCGCGAGGACGCCGCCGACGCGCTCGTGGACAAACGCGGCAACGGCTATCCGCTGGTCGCCGACATCCGCGCCCGGGCGGGGCTCGATGCCCGCGCCCTCGAACGGCTGGCCCGCGCCGATGCCTTCCAGTCCATGGGGCTCGACCGGCGCCAGGCCCTGTGGGGGGTGAGCGGCCTCGTCGACGAGAAGCCCCTGCCCCTGTTCGCCGCCATCGAGGAATCCGAGCTGCAGCCGGAACCGGACGTGGTCTTGCCGCCCTTGAGCCTCGGCGAGAACGTCGCCGACGATTACCGCGCCATGAAACTATCGCTCAAGGCGCATCCCATGAGTTTTTTGCGCAAAAACTTTTCCGAGCACGGCTACATCACTTGCGCCCAATTGCTCGATCATCCCGCCGATACCTGGATAAAACTGGCGGGCGTGGTGCTCATCCGCCAGCGGCCGGGCAGCGCCAAGGGCGTCATTTTCATCACCATCGAGGACGAAACTGGTACCGCCAACCTCATCGTCTGGCGCCACAAGATGCAGCGCTACCGCAAGACGGTGATGGGATCGTGCTTGTTGGGTGTCGAGGGCAAGCTGCAGCGCGAAGGCAGCGTCATCCACGTGGTCAGCGACAAGCTCTACGACTTCTCCTACCGGCTGGGGGAACTGATCACCCCCGCATCACCAGAAGAAAGCTCCCACGCTCCCAATGGCCGCGGCGAATTCCGCGCCAAACCGCCCTTCACCGAGCCCCGCGCCATCCTCGGCAAGACCCCGCGCACCGTCCTGCCCGGCTCCCGGGATTTCAAATAACGGTTGAATTTGCGACAGTAATACAATGACAAAGCTCGTGACCCTTGCCACCTTCTATGACGTTAGCGAAGCGCACGTCGTGCGCGGTCTGTTGGAACAGAACGGTATCCCTGCCTTTCTGCCCGACCAGCACTTCCTCGCCGCCGGCTGGCACTTCCTGTTTCCGGCACGGGGCATGCGGCTGTCGGTCTTCGACAGCGACCTCGAAGCCGCCCGTGCTCTGATCGCAGAGAAGGATGAAAACCTCATGTCGGGCGGCGTCGATACCTGCCCCGAATGCGGGTCCGGCAATGTTTTCCGGGGCGCGTCGGGCATCGCCGCCACCATCGGCGTGTTCCTCGGCATGTTCGTCGCCGCCAGCACTGCTATCCCGCTGATCCTCAGCACCCGTGGGCGGCTGTGCCGCGCCTGTGGCCATAAATGGACGGTCGATCCCACGTAATTCCGATGGACACCCCCGCCCCCGTGGCCTAGTGCTTAGTTGAACAACAAAAGCTAGGTCCCGCGCTTGTCCGATACCGACGGTTTCGACACTCCCGACTATTCCAACCATCCGATCCTGAAACGCCCGGGGTTTGCCGCTTTCCGGCACCGCGACTACCGCTTCTATTGGGCGTCGCGCGCCTTCGCCATTTTCGCCATCGATCTGATGAGCGCGACGCTGTTGTGGCAAATCTGGCGGATCACCGGCAGCGAACTGGCCTACGCCGCCATGGGCGCGGGCATGTTCCTGCCCTTCCTCATCCTGTTTCCCCTGTCGGGGATGGCATCGGACCGGTTTCCCCGCACCCGCGTCATGCTCGGCTGCGCGACGCTGCAAACCATGTGCGCCATCGGGTTCGTCTTCCTGACCCGCGCCGATACATCCTTTTCCTATTACATCCCGATCATCGTACTGCTCGGCATCGCGCGTGCCTTCCAGATGCCAGCGCAACAAGCCGTCGTCCCGGTTCTGGTGCCCGCCAACCACCTGGCCAACGCCATTGCCTGGCAATCGACGGGCTTTCAGGGCGCGCGGGTCATCGGCCTCGGCATGTCGGGCGTGTTCATCGCGCTAGGCAGTAATCTGGGGCTCGACGAGCAATTGGGGTATGGCGTCGCCGCCGCCATCCTGGCCGTTTCCGCCATTTTCACCGCGATGATCAAGGCCAAGGCTCAGATCATCAGCAAGGACCCGCTCAACCTCACCAACGTTTCGGCGGGTCTCAAATTCGTGTTCTCGCGGCCGATCATCCTCGCGTCCATCGGGCTCGACCTGTTCGCCGTGCTGCTGGGCAGCGCCAAGGCGCTCATGCCCATCTTCGCCACCGACGTGCTGTTCATTTCCGAGGAGCAATACGGGCTGTTGCAGGCCTCGCTCATGGTCGGCTCCCTCACCTTCATGTTTTATCTTACGCAATACCCGATCCGGCGCCAAGCGGGTATCAAACTCCTCATCGCTGTCGGCGTCTTCGGTGTTGCGACCATCATCTTCGGCCTGTCGACCAGCTTCTGGCTGTCGCTGGCGGCGCTGTTCGTCGTCGGCGCCGCGGACTCGGCGAGCGTCTTCGTCCGCAACAGTCTGGTGCAGATCATCACCCCCGATCAGATGCGCGGCCGGGTGAACGCCGTCAGCGCGGTGTTCATCGGCGCCTCAAACGAAATGGGCGATGCGGAATCGGGCGTCATAGCGCATTGGTTCGGCGCCGTGCCCGCCGTGATCATAGGCGGCGTCGGCACGGTGCTGGTCGCCGTCATTTTCGCCAGAATTTTCCCGCAATTGCGCGGCGTCGACAGCCTTGATCCCGACGACCTCGTCGCTAAATACAGGGATGTGCCTCCCAAATCTCCTGCCTCTTCACCGTAGCCGGAGCACACCATGCCCGACATAGACGATCCCAGTGACGACCATGGCGGCGGCTATATCGGCCGCATCCGCAAACATATCGGACGGCAACTCCTGCACGTGCCCGGTGCCGTCTTGGTGCTCGAAAACGAAGACGGCGCGCTGCTTCTTCAGAAACGTTCGGACTTCGGACTATGGGGATTTCCCGGCGGTGGGCCGGAGGACGGTGAAGACGCAACCCAGCAAGCCATTCGCGAAACCCGGGAAGAAACCGGCCTGACGGCTCACAACGTTAAGGCCTTCGGCTTCGCCTCGGACCCCAAACACCAGGAGTTCCGCTACCCCAACGGCGATCACTGCCACTATCACGACATCCTGATGTACACGACGGAATACGAGGGCGAATTGACCCTCTGCGACGAAACGCTGGACCTGCAATGGTTCCAGCCGGACGCCATGCCCGAGTTCGCGCTGGGCAGCCGCCGCATTTTCGAAGCCTATCTACGCTTTAGGAAAACCGGTGAATTCCAGTTTATTTGATAGTGCCCCGCCTAAACGAGGCTCGTACCGATCTTGATTTCCGAATGCAGGGTGCGGTGCACCGGGCATCTATCGGCCGTCTGCCTCGGTAAAGATTTCAATGTCATGACCCACACCGCGCAACGCGTATCTGCCCAGTGACCTCCAGTCACCAGAGAGATGGGCGACGACGTTTTCGGAGACGATGAATGGTACGCCGAGTGTTTTGGTCTGGCTTTCAATGCGAGCGGCCTCGTTCGCCGCCGCACCGACAACGGTAAATTCGATCCGGTCCTCGGTGCCGATATTGCCGTACATCACGTCGCCGAGATGCAGGCCGATTCCAAACCCGAGCGGCGGGTTGCCACCCTTTTCCCGATCCCGGTTGAGGACTTCCATGCGTTCGACCGCGTCGTGTGCCGCCTCGACGGCGCGCCGGCAGGCCTCGTCGATGGAGAAGCCGTCGTCGGACACCGGAAAAATGGCCAGAACCGCGTCACCGATGAAGCGCAACACCTCGCCGCCGTGATCGAGAACCGCACCGCCCATGGCTTCGAAATAACCGTTCAACAATTCGAGAAATTCCCAACGTGACATGGAATCGGCAAGTGGTGTCGAGTTGCGCAGATCGCAAAACCAGACGACAGCGTGAATTTCCTGACCATCGCCGCGCTTGATCTGACCGTGTAGAACTTTCTCCCCGGAGCGCGCGCCGAGATAGGCATCCAGAAGATTCCGCGCCGTGCGGCGGTGCGCGAAAATCTCGGCGATGCGGGCCAACGGAGGCCGCACCTTGTGCAGCTCCTCGATTTCCACGTCCGTAAATCCACCTTTCTGATCGGTCGACCAGCTTACCGCGTGAACCTCGCCGTTGGTAAAGTCGAGAGGCATAGCGATATAGTCGGTAACACCCTGATCACGCAATTCATCGAGAATCAGGAAATCGTCTGGACACTCCGGATCACACAATCTGCGGCGTATCTCGACCCCATCCTTAAATACCCGGATCAGGGGATTGTGCTGAAACTCATCCGTATCGATCACACCATAAGGCGCTTCGGCGACAGTGACTTCCTCGGCGCCGCGCCGCCAGAAGAACCCTCGCCCCATGATATTTGGATGGAGGGTGGTTACGAAAACCGCGCCACGGCAAATCGGCAGGTGGCCGTCAACCAACAGCGTGCAGAGTTTGAACAGAACATCCTGTGGCAGTGGCGCGCCCTTTGCGCCATTGACCAGCCACTCGACCGCCGGTCCAGCGTCGGCACTCTTGTCCCTGATCGACCGCGTGTTCATGATCGCCTTATTCTTCATCAATGGTGCCGCGTCACAAAGTCGCAATACCGTGAACGGCGAATCTTCGGTAGGTTGAGAGCTGCAGTCCATAGAAGCCAAAGGCACGTTCCATGACCGACGACGATGTTGAAATCATCGGGAAAACCACCGGCTATGACGGCTATTGCCGGGTCGACATCTACAAGCTGCGGCACCGCGTCTTCGACCAGGGATGGAGCGACGTCATGTCGCGCGAGGTCGTGGAGCGGGGTCATGCCGTCGGCGTCCTGCCCTATGATCCTGTGCGCGACGAACTGGTGCTGATCGAGCAGTTCCGGATCGGCGCCTATGCCGCCCACGACTACCCGACTTGGCAGATCGAATGCGTCGCCGGCATGATCGAACATGGCCAAACGCCGGAGGAGGTCGCCCGCCGCGAGATCGTCGAGGAAGCAGGCGTCCCGGCCCTGGATATCGTGCCCATGATCCGCTATCTGAGCAGCCCCGGCGCCATCTCCGAATCCCTGGAACTCTTCGCCGCCCGGGTCGATGCCAACGGCGTCGGCGGCATCCATGGTCTCGCCCATGAGCATGAATTCATGCGCGTCTTCACCCTGCGCCCGGAAGACGCGTTCGCGCAATTGGAACGGGGCGAGATCACCAACGGCATGACCGTCATCGCGCTGCAATGGCTGCAATTGCACCTGGACAAGCTACGGGCGGATTGGACCGCCCAATCGACGGACTAGACGCCAAGTTGATGAGCGGCCGTGCTTGATCGCCCTTGTCGGCGCGGCTAGTCTGCCGAAAATGCGTAAAACCCAATAATCTGCAGAAAACACTAGCAAACGAGTGATGGCTATGGACGTCCGCGACGGCTTTCTTGAAACAATCGGCAACACGCCCCTGATTAAGCTCCGCGAAGTATCGGAAGCAACGGGCTGCGATATTTACGGCAAAGCCGAGTTTCTCAATCCTGGCGGATCGGTGAAGGACCGCGCCGCGCTCTACATCGTCCGTGACGCGGAAAAAAAAGGCCTGCTCAAGCCGGGCGGCATCATCGTCGAAGGGACGGCGGGCAATACGGGCATCGGTCTCGCCCTGGTCGGCGATGCCAGCAACTACCGCACCATCATTGTCATCCCCGAAACCCAAACCCAGGAAAAGAAGGATATGCTGCGGCTCGCGGGCGCTGATCTGCGCGAAGTGCCGGCCGTGCCCTATTCCGACCCCGGCAACTACGTTCATGTATCTGAGCGCATCGCCAAGGAAATGGCGGACAAGCATCCGCATGGCGCCATCTGGGCCAACCAGTTCGACAACACCGCCAACCGGGATGCGCACGTTTACGGCACCGGGCCCGAAATCTGGGACCAGTTGGACGGCAAGGTCGACGGTTTCACCTGCTCGGTGGGCACGGGTGGCACCTTGGCCGGCGTCGCCATCGCGCTCAAGGAACGCAATAAGGACGTGCGCATTATGCTGTCCGATCCCATGGGGTCCGCGCTCTATGAGTATTACGAGCACGGAAAATTGAAGTCCGAGGGCTCTTCCATCACCGAAGGCATCGGCCAGGGCCGAATCACCGCCAACCTGGAAGGCGCGCCCATCGACGGTGCCTATCAGATTCCCGACGAAGAAGCGCTGCCTTACCTGTTCGACCTGTTGAAGTACGAGGGGCTGTGCATGGGCACGTCCACCGGCATCAACGTCGCCGGCGCAGTGCGTCTCGCCAAGGAACTGGGCCCCGGCCATACGATCGTCACAGTCCTATGCGATTACGGCACCCGCTATCAAAGCAAACTGTTCAACGTCGAGTTTCTTAAATCCAAGGGCCTGCCCTATCCGGACTGGCTCTGATCTAACCAGACCGGGAGGCACCTCCATGACCTATGCGAACCCCGATGCGTTGGTTTCGACGGATTGGCTGGCGGACCATTTGTCCGATCCAGGCGTCGCCGTTGTCGACGCAAGCTGGCACCTGCCGACGGTCGGCCGCGACGGCCGCGCCGAATACGCCGAGAAGCACATTCCGGGCGCCGTCTATTTCGATATCGATGAAATCAAGGACGCCGACAATCCGCTTCCCCACATGGTGCCGAGCGCCGAGGTTTTCGCCCAGCACATCTCCAAACTTGGAATCCGCAACGATCAAAAAATCGTCTGCTATGACTGCAACGGCGGCCCCGGCGCCTCCATGCGCGCCTGGTGGATGTTCCGCCTGTTCGGTCACAACAATGCCGCCGTGCTCAACGGCGGCTCGAAGAAATGGGAGGCCGAGGGCAAACCCATGGAGGGTGGCATTCCGACGCCCGCCGCAACCGATTTCAAAGCAACTTTCCGGCCCGGGTATCTGCGCACGCTCGATCAAGTCCGCAACAATTTGACGTCCCATAGTGAGATCGTCATCGATGCGCGCTCGGCCGGGCGCTTCGACGGAACCGATCCCGAATTTCGTCCCGGCATCCGTTCGGGACATATTCCGGGCAGCGTCAGCTTCCCCTTCCACCAACTCCTCAACGCCGACGACAACAATACGATGAAATCGGCCGACGAGCTCGCCGCCGCCTTCGCGGCAGCCGGCATTGACGGCAACAAGCCCGTCATCTCCAGTTGCGGATCGGGCGTCAGCGCGGCCGTGGCCTTCCTGGCGCTGCACCTCATCGGTAACGACAAGGCCGCGATCTATGACGGCTCGTGGACCGAATGGGGCGGTCACCCCGATACCCCTGTCGACTCTTAAGCGGACCTCGGGCCGAATGAAGACACACAAACACAAACACCGTCGCGCCGACACACGTATCATCCATACGGGCAGCCATCCGGAAATTTTTCAGGGCGCGATGAACCCGCCCGTTTATCACGCGTCGACGGTGCTGTTTCCCTCGGTCGCCGAGATGGAAGCCGCCGTCAAACGCCGTTACGACGACACGGTCTATTACGGCCTCCACGGCACGCCGACGTCCTTTGCCTTCGAAGAAGCCGTTGCCGATCTGGAAGGCGGGCATCGCAGCGTGTCGCTGTGTTCCGGCCTCGCCGCCATCACGGCCGCCTTGTTCGCGTTGCTGGAACAGGGCGATCATCTCTTGATGGTCGACACTGCCTATGGCCCGACCCGGTCTTTGTGTAACAACCTTCTCAAGAAATGCGGCATCGAGACCACCTATTACGACCCGATGATCGGTGCCGGCATTGCCGAGTTGATCCAGCCCAATACTAAGGTGGTGTTCACGGAATCGCCCGGCTCCCTCACCTTCGAGGTGCAGGACATCCCCGCCATCGCCAAAGCCGCGCATGCGGGAGGCGCCAAGGTGCTCCTGGACAACACCTGGTCGGCCGGGCATTTCTTCAAGCCGTTCGAACATGGCGTCGACGTATCGATCCAGGCAGCGACAAAATACATCGCCGGCCATGCCGATGTAATGATCGGCACCATCACCTCGACAGAAGAATTGGCGACGCGGATGAAGCAGACCTCCGTGAACATGGGATACTGCGCCGCGCCTGACGATTGCTATCTATCTTTACGCGGCATGCGCACCCTGTCGGTGCGGATGGATCGGCATCAGGAGAACGCCCTTGCCCTCGCCCGTTGGTTCAAGGCACGGCCGGAGGTCGCGGCGGTTCTGCATCCCGCCTTCGACGATTGTCCCGGTCATGAAATTTGGAAGCGCGATTTCACCGGCGCGTCCGGCCTGTTCGGCGTCATCTTGAAACCGACGTCCAGGGACCGCGTTACCGCGATGCTGGACAATATGCGCTATTTCGGATTGGGATTCAGCTGGGGCGGTTTCGAAAGCCTAATGATCCTCGACGATCCCGGCCACATCCGAACGGCGACGCGATGGCCGCACGACGGACCGTGTCTGCGCGTGCACGCGGGTCAAGAAGACGTCACCGACCTTATTGACGATCTCGAGGTCGGGTTCGCCCGCCTGAACAGCGGAGCCTGAATATGGCCGATAAGAAACCCAAGATCGACACCACACTTATCCACGCGGGCAGCCATCCCGAGGATAATTTCGGCATCATCAACCCACCGGTCTATCACGCCTCCACGGTCGCCCATCCGTCCGTCGCCGCCATGCGCGAGAAACGTAAGAACCCGAACGACAATTTCGTCTATGGGCGGCGCGGCACACCCACCGCTTTCGCCTTCGAAGAAGCGGTTGCGCAATTGGAGGGCGGCGACCGGACTATTGCCGTTGGCTCCGGCCTTGCGTCCATTTGCGGTGCCATGCTTGCTTTCGTCGGTGCCGGCGATCATGCGCTGGTCACCGACAACGCCTACGCGCCCACCCGCAACCTCGCCAATAAGTTCATGTCGCGTTACGGCGTCGAGATCACCTATTACGATCCGATGATCGGTGGCGGCATCGCCGATCTCATGCGGCCCAACACCAAGGTGGTCTATACCGAGGCGCCCGGCTCGCATAGCTTCGAGGTACAGGATATCCCCGCCATCGCCGAGGCCGCCCACGCGGCCGGCGCCAAGGTGGTGATGGATAACACCTGGAGCGGCGGGTATTACTTCAAGCCGTTCGAGCACGGCGTCGACGTCTCCGTCCACGCCGCGACCAAGTACCTTGTCGGCCATTCCGATGCCATGCTCGGCGCCATCACCATGAAGAAGGAGAACTTCGAACCGGTGATCGATTGTGTGCATGTGCTTGGCTATAACGCCGCACCGGACGACGCCTATCTGGGCCTTCGCGGCATCCGGACATTGAGCGCGCGCATGGCGAGACACCAAGCCAACGGTCTTAAACTCGCGGAGTGGTTCGCGGGCCAACCGGAAGTCCACAAGGTGCTGCACCCGGCCCTCCCCTCCTGCCCCGGTCACGAGATTTGGAAGCGGGATTTCACCGGGTCGTCGGGCTTGTTCAGCGTCGTCTTCAACGATTACCCGCAAGAAAACCTTGAGGCGATGATCGATGGGCTCGAACTGTTCGCGCTCGGCGGCAGTTGGGGCGGCTTCGAAAGTCTTGTGCTGCCCTCCAACCTCGAAGGCAATCGCACCGCCACCAAATGGGAAACGCCCGGCCCCTGCGTCCGGTTCCATGCCGGTCTCGAGGATGCCGACGATCTGATCGAGGATTTGGCCGCCGGTTTAAAGCGGCTTAGCGGGCGCTCCTGAACACGGGGACACCGGCGCCGACGATAAAGAGGCACAGTGCCACCACGATTATCGACGGCCCGGCTGGCGTATCGGCCAAAACCGACATCCCCAACCCGCCACAGACCGCGAGCCAACCGGCAACGACTGCCGCCACCGCCATCTGTTCCGGCGTGCGGCAAAACGCGCGTACGGCTGCCGCGGGAATGATCAGCAAAGCGGCCACCAGCAAAATACCGACCACCTTCATTGCCGTCGCTACGACCAGCGCGATGCACACAACAAAAACGATATTCACGCGATCGACGGGCACCCCTTCGGCACGCGCGAGGTCTTCATGCACGGTCGCCGACAGCAAGGGTCGCCAGATCAGGAAGATCGCTACCAAAATCACCGCCCCGCCTGCGTAGATCCAGGTGAGGTCGGTTAGGGTGACCGCCAGAATATCGCCGAAGAGATAGCCGAGAAGGTCGAACCTGACTTTCTCCAGAAACGACATGGCAACCAGACCGAGCGCAAGCGTTCCGTGAGAAAGAATGCCGAGAATGGTATCGCTGGCGAGGCCGCTGCGCCTGCGGACACCGATCAGCATCAGTGCCGTCGCGATACAGACACCGACCACGCCGACGGTCAGATTGACCTCGAACGCCAATCCCAAGGCGACACCCAACAAGGCGGCATGCGCCAATGTGTCGCCAAAAAATGCCATGCGCCGCCAGACCACGAAGGCGCCCAAGGGACCTGTCAGCGCGGCCACACCGAGGCCGGCCAGCAACGCTCGGACCAGAAAATCATCCATGAGCCGCGTCCTCGTGGTCGTGTTCATGTTCATCGATGACGTGGCCATCGACCGCATGTTCATGATCGTGGTGATGGTGGTAGAGGGCGAAACGTTCGGCAACGCCCCTGCCGAACAATTCGACGTATTTCGGATCTCTACTGACGACGTCAGGCGTTCCGGCGCAGCACAGATGCGTGTTGATACAGACGACCTTGTCAGTTTCCGCCATTACCAGATGCAGGTCGTGCGACACCATCAGCACGCCGCACCCGCGGGTGTCGCGGATATGCGAGATCAATTTGTAGAGTTCCGCCTGCCCCGTCACGTCCACCGCCTGCACCGGCTCGTCGAGAACCAGTAGATCGGGATCGCGGAGAAGTGCGCGCGCCAACAATGCCCGCTGCCATTCGCCGCCCGAAATATCGTGGATGCTGGAATCGATTATATGGCGAATACCTGTTTCTTCGAGAACCTCCGCCCGATGTCCGCGCTCGAATTTCCCGGCGAGCCCAAGAAACCGCCGCACCGTCATGGGCAGGTTGCGGTCGACGGCCAATCGTTGCGGCATATAGCCGATGGTCGTGGCAGGGCGCCGGTACACGGTTCCGCTGGTTGGCGTGGTTAAGCCGAGCAGCGCCCGAAGCAGGGTTGTCTTGCCCGACCCATTGGGGCCGATGACAGTCACCACTTCCCGGTCTGAAATGGAAATGTCGATGCCCGTCACCAGAACCTTGGTACCGGCGCGGACTTCGATCCCCCGGCCGTCGATGATGACCGACGGCGATGAAGGTGAATTCTTCATGGGAACTCTACGCCGCCTTGCACTGAGGACAAAGACCGACCGCTTCTACGGTTCGTCCCTGCACCGTGAAGCCGACCTTCGACGCCGACCGGTCGATCGCTTGGTCGATTTCCGTATCCTCGACCTCCAACGCGTCACCACAGTCGCTACAGATGAGAAAGATGCCAAGATGAGGGTGTTCCGGATCGTTGCAGCCGACATAGGCGTTTAGGCTTTGAATACGGTGGACGAGCCCCTGCTCGGTCAGAAAATCGAGGGCACGGTAAACGGTCGGCGGCGCAGCCCCGCTCCGTTCGTTGCGCAAGACATCGAGGAGCGTATAGGCCCCGACCGGCCGATGACTGCCCCACACAAGCTCCAACACGCGGCGGCGTAGATCGGTCAGGCGTACGCCGCGTTCTTCGCACACCCGGTCAGCCTTTCCCATCGCCGCCCTGACACAGCTATCGTGATCGTGGCGCGGATTCCATTCCGGCCGGCGATCTCTTGGTTGGCTACTCTGGCGTCCAGGCATGTTTCTTCCCTTGGTAGCGATATATATATGTATTGCCTACCTAAAGGTTATATTATAACATAATCAAAATCTAGTTATAATATAACAAAATGGAGGAACGGCATGCGTTCTCATATCTCAAAATCCCTGGCGTGTCTCGCTTTTGCTGGGTTGCTGGCAACCTTACCGTCGGCCCCCACCGCCGCCGCGCCAAAGGTCGTTACCTCCATTGTCCCCATTCATTCCCTTGCCGCAGGTGTGATGCAGGGCGTTGCCGAACCCACCCTCATGATCAAGGGGGGCGCCTCACCGCATACCTATACCCTGCGCCCCTCCGGCGCTCGTGCCTTGCAACAGGCCGACGCGATATTTTGGGTCGGCGACGATTTGGAAAGCTTCCTCCAGAAGCCGCTCGCGGCGCTGGGCGGACGCGCCCGGATCGTGAAGTTCAGCGAGCTCGCGGACCTTCCGCTTCTCGACACGCGCGAAGGCGGCGCCTGGGAAGAGCACGAAGACCATGACGACGATCATGCCGATGCGCACAAAGACGACGACCATGACGACGATCACGCCGATGCGCACAAAGACGACGACCATGACGACGATCATGCCGATGCGCACAAAGACGACGACCATGACGACGATCATGCCGATGCGCACAAAGACGACGACCATGACGACGATCATGCCGATGCGCACAAAGACGAGGATCAGCATGAGGAAGAGCATGATCACGCGCATGGCGAAAAGGATCTGCACCTGTGGCTCGATCCGGCAAATGCCCGCATCATGGTCGCGGCCATCGTCGAAACGCTCGGGGCCATCGATCCGGCGAACGCCGCGGTCTATGAGAAAAATGGCAATGCAGTAAATGGCCGGCTGAACCAGCTCATCCGCGATATCGAGAAAACCGTCGCGCCGGTCAAGGGCCAGCCCTATCTCGTGTTCCACGATGCCTATCATTATTTCGAACGGCGCTTCGGCACCAATGCCGTCGGGTCGCTCACGGTGTCTCCCGACCGCTCGCCGGGTGCCAAGCGCCTCGCCGAACTGCGTGAGAAGATCGAACACGAGGGCGCGGTGTGCGTCTTCGCCGAGCCGCAGTTCGAACCGGCTGTCGTCAAAACCTTAATTCGCGGCACATCCGCCCGCGCCGGAACCCTCGATCCCGTCGGCGCCGATCTCACGCCCGGACCCGATGCCTATTTCGATCTTATGGAAAATCTCGCCAAATCCTTGGCCGACTGCCTCCTCCCGTCCTCCTAGGACAGGCATTCACGCCTAGGTATCGTGCATTTCGCACGATTTCGGCCTATGATCCGTTCAGGCTCCGCAGCGTCTGACGAGTCATAGGCCGGAAACTTTTTAGAATTATGCTTCCCAGCATGAGGCATTTATCTGCAATCGTAGCTTTCACCGTATCGGTGTTTGTCCTGAGCCCTGCCGCGCAGCCGCATCCGCATATGTGGATCGATGTCGGCGGTACTTTTCTTTTCGATGGCCGCGTTCTTACCGGCGTGCGTTTCCAATGGAAGATGGATGAATTTTTTAGCGCCGGCGTCATTCAAACCTTCGATATCGACAAAAGCGGCACCTTCGATGCCGATGAACAAGCCAAGGTTCGGGCACAGGCTTTTGAAGGCGTAAAGGAATCGAACTATTTCACCGACTTGTTGATCGATAACGAAAAGATGAAGATCGAACGGACGACGGATTTCGCCGCCGACATTGTTAAGGGGCAAGTCATCTATCATTTTACGGTTCCGCTCGACGAACCCGTTGATCCGGCGAAAACACCTGTCGCTTTCAGCGTCTACGACATAACTTTTTACGTCGACGTTTCGCTGATCAAAGTCGATCCGATTCGCTTCCAGGGCCTGACCAATGGCTCCTGTCATTTTTTCATCGACGAGGATCGTCAGAACCCCATCTTGTACGGCGTTGTTTTTCCCGACCGCGTGGACCTGTTGTGCGGTGAATAAGCCGAAAGACCTTATCTGTCTCGTTGCCGTCGCAATACTCCTGGTGCTCGCGGCACCTACCGGTGCGAAGGCGCAAAACCCCTTCGCCGCCCCCGCTGCGCCGACCGAAAGCGAGCAAACTGCACCGAGGCCCACAGTGACCGAACCCGGCATCTTCGGACAATTGTTCCGGAAGATGGTCAGTATGCAGCGTACGATGGTGCGTGACATCGCCCGCTATATGAATGCGATCAAGGATGGTGCGACACCGGCTGCCATCTGGACGGGACTTGCCTTAGCCTTCCTTTACGGCGCAGTTCATGCGGTTGGCCCGGGGCACGGGAAAATGGTCGTCGCGTCCTATTTTGTCGGCAGGGAGGCGCGCATCGGACGTGGCCTGCTCATGGGTGCCCAGATTGCCGTAACCCACGTCGTGTCCGCAGTCGTTTTCGTCAGCTTGGTCGATTTAAGCTTTCGGCAGTTCCTGGGAGGTTCTCCTGCCGAATCGACAGCCATCCGTCTCGCAAGCTACGGGCTGATCATCGCGATCGGCCTTTACATGCTGTACCGCGCTGTTTGGAATGCGCGTACCGGCAGCTTCGACTGCGGCCATGACCACGGCCACGGCGAAAAGCATTCTCATGGCGATTCCCATGGCGGCCGCCAGCAAGGCGTGCTTGCCGTCGTCGCCGGGCTCGTACCTTGCACCGGAGCGATCCTTGTTATGTTGTTCGCACTGGCCAACGATATTCTGGGCTTCGGTATCCTGCTCGTCGTCGCCATAAGCGCCGGCATGGCGCTAACGATGTCTACCATAGGCGCGTTGGCCGTCGTATTTCGCCGGATCGTCGTGAATGTGGCGTCGGGCGACACCTCAACGCGTCAATTTGTCATTGGGTCCATCCTTGAACACCTCGGCGCGCTCCTAATTCTGGCAGTCGGCGTCAGTTTTTTTGCCGCGACACTAAGCCTCTAAGAGAGGACACTTTTCAAAACCCAGCATATTCGTTATGCATGATTGTATATAACGCTATCGCATGGGAACGGACAGGTGGGCTTTCACCGACGCATAACCGCCATTTTTACCGGCGTGCTTCTCGCGGCCGGTCTGTCGATTTCCGTGCCGCAATCTGCCGAATGCGCCGACCCCCTTATTTTCGCGGCGGCCAGCATGACGCTTCCCGTTTCGAAGATCGCTGAAGCCTATGAGGCGGAGACCGGCAAACACATCCGCACCTCTTTCGCCGCCAGTTCGACCCTCGCCCAACAGATCATCCGCGGCACGCCTGCCGACATCTATATTTCGGCAAACCCGAAATGGATGGACACTCTCGCCGAGCGCAAAATGATAGACGCCAAAAGTCGCCGCGTGCTCGCCGGCAACCGGTTGGTCGTCGCCGTGCCGGTACAAGCTCGGTCCCCCGAGATCAAAACGGCAGATGGGCTGCTACTGCTGATCGGAGACAACCGGCTGGCCATTGCCGATCCGGACCACGTGCCTGCCGGGCTTTACGCCAAGGCAGCCCTAAAATCCGCCGGCATTTGGGAACGGATACAACATCGGCTCGCCCCGACAGCGAATGTCCGATCGGCGCTGGCGCTGATAGAACGGGCCGAAGTTCCCGCCGGAATCATCTATCGGACCGATGCGCTCGACAGTCGCAAGGTGCGAATCGCCTATACGTTTCCCGCTTCATCCCACCCGCCAATCCTCTATCCGGCCGCCATTGTCGCAGACCGCGAAACGCCGGAGGTGCGGGCCGTGTTCGCGTTCCTGCTGTCCCGCTACGCAAAAGGGGTTTTAACAGAACACGGTTTTCTGGTGGACTAGGGCCATGTTCGACATCTCGCCCCTCGAAGTCGAGGCTCTATTGCTGAGTCTCAAGGTTGCCTTTTGGGCAGTCGTCGTGTCCCTGCCCTTCGGCATCGGTAGCGCGTGGCTGCTCGCCCGCTGCCGGTTTTGGGGTCAGGGGCTGTTCAACGGCTTGGTTCACTTGCCCTTGGTAGTGCCACCGGTCGTCGTCGGCTATCTATTGCTCGTATTGCTGGGCCGCAACGGGCCGCTCGGCGCGTTGCTATATGATCTGTTCGGCATCACGGTAATTTTCACCTGGAAAGGAGCCGCCGTCGCATCAGCCGTGATGGCCTTCCCGCTCATGGTCAGGTCGATCCGCCTGTCGATGGAATCCGTCGACCAGGGACTGGAAGCCGCCGCGCGCACCCTGGGCGCCGGCCGCATCCGAACGTTCATCACCATCACGCTCCCCCTCACCGCGCCCGGGATATTCACAGGCATCGTCCTTGCTTTCGCACGCAGCCTCGGCGAGTTCGGCGCAACCATCACCTTTGTTTCCAATATCCCCGGTGAAACACGCACCCTGCCTCTCGCCCTATATACCGCTGTTCAAGTTCCCGGCGGCGAGGACGCCGCAGTCAGACTCGTGATCATTTCCGTCGTGCTGGCGTTCGCCGCATTGCTGGCATCGGAATATTTCGTGCGCCGGGTGCGGCGGCGGCCGGAGGCGCTATAACCATGTTGGAAGTCAACGTCCAATATCGCGCAGGCGCCTTCACCATGGACGCGGAATTCACCGCCGAAACGGGCACGGTTACCTCGCTGTTCGGGCGGTCCGGCGCGGGCAAGACGACATTGGTAAATATGATCGCGGGCCTCATGCGGCCGGAAACCGGCTTTATCCGGCTCGAAAATGACGTGCTGTTCGATTCCGAACAACGCATCAACGTCGCACCCGAGGCGCGCCACATCGGGTACGTCTTTCAGGATGGGCGGTTGTTCCCTCACATGACGGTGCGCAGCAACCTGATGTATGGCGTCCGCGGCGATGGCGGCCTCGACCTCGACCAAGTGACCAGATTGCTCGACCTCAAACCCTTGCTCGGCCGCAAACCGGCGACGCTTTCCGGCGGCGAACGCCAGCGCGTCGCCATCGGGCGCGCATTGTTGAGCAGCCCGCGCATGCTGTTGATGGACGAGCCCCTGGCCAATATCGATATCCAACGCCGCACCGAAATTCTGCCGTTCATCGAACGGCTGCGTGAGGAAACGGGTCTCACCATCATCTATGTGAGCCACGAGATCGAGGAGGTCATTCGCCTCGCCGATACATTGGTGCTGTTGTCCGACGGCCGGGTGGCCGCGACCGGTGGTGTCGAGGAACTGATGAGCCGGATCGATCTGAAACCTTTGACGGGCCGCTATGAGTCTGGCGCCGTTTTATCGACCGTCTTCGGCTACTTCGACGACCAGTTCGGCCTCGGCCATCTCAGTTTTCCGGGCGGCACTCTTCGGGTGCCGGGCGTCAATGTGCCGCCGGGTACCCAGCTGCGCGCCCATATCCGGGCCCGCGACGTGTCCCTCGCCCTCACCCAGCCGGCCGAGGTCAGTATCCTCAACGTGTTTGAAGGCACGGTCGCGGAGATCGGTGACGAAAACGGCCCGCAATTGGATGTTCGTCTTGATATCGGTGCGCCACTGATTGCGCGGGTGACGCGCAAATCGGTTCACGACCTCAAGCTTTCCCCCGGCAAAAAAGTGTACGCCCTCGTCAAAGCCGTCGCCATCGACCGTCGCAGCCTCGGCGGCCAGGGGCGTGAAAAAGGGCGCGAGCAGGCCGGGACGGCGCAATGACCGACGCACGCACCGAATTCAACATCAGTGTGCGCCAATCTGTCCGGAATACGGTCCGCGAAACCACAAGCCCCCTTGAAGCGGTATCACGCACCGTCGACATAGCCGAATGGCTCCTCGATGAATTGAGCAAGCACGACATCCAAGGGTTGGACCGCATTGCCTGCCGTGCCGGTTGCGCCTGGTGCTGCTATCAACAGGTCGGCATTACCGCCGCCCAAGCCCTGCACATCGCTCAAGCCCTCCGCTCCGGTGACGCCGACGTAACGCTGGATGAAACTCTCGCCCGCATCGCCGCCCTCGACGATCGGATTCGTGGCCTATCCGCCCGGGACCGGCTCAAGACCGGCCTTCCGTGCGCGTTCCTGAAAAACGACCGCTGCATGATCTATGCGGTGCGCCCGTTCGCCTGCCGCGGCGCCAATTCGGTGGATGCCGAGTTCTGCCGTCGCACCGTTGAAGATACCGATCCCGTCGAGGCGGAATGGCAACGAACCGGTGGACAGGAGTGGATTCACGCGGCACCCTTCGAGGCCATGCAGGCGGTTCAGGAAGGACTGCGCGACGGACTGACCGATGCCGGTTTGCCCGACGAGCGTCTGGAGTTGACCGCGGCGGTGCGGATCGCCCTCGAAACACCGGACGCGGAGCAACGCTGGCGGGACGGCGAGGATATTTTCGCCCCGGCGCGTCTGCCATAAACGGTTCCGTTCAAGGGACCAAGAATCATAAGGGAGGACTCCAAGTGAAGGCCGTCGTTCTCGAAGCCCAGGACGCCTTGACCGTTAAAGATGTGCCCGATGCCACCGCCGCCAAAGGCAAGGCGTTGATCCGGGTGAGCGGTACGGGCATTTGCGCCACCGACGTCAAGATTCTGACGGGCGGCATTCCTGTTACCTATCCTCTCATTATGGGCCACGAGATTGTCGGAGAACTTATCGACGGCGGTGGGAAAAACGGTGCCAAACCCGGCGACCCGGTACTCGTCGACCCCGTGCTGACGTGCGGCAAGTGCTATTACTGCCAACATGGGCAAGCCAACCTATGTCCCGTGGGAGGGTTGATCGGCCGCGATCAGGACGGCGGCTTCGCTGAATATGTTTCCGTGCCGTCGAGCAACGTCTACCCGCTCCCCGACAGTATCGATTTGACCGCCGCGCCGATGATCCAGGTGCTGACCACCTGCCATCACGCCCATGAGCGCGCCGCCATACAGCCCGGAGAGGCCGCGGTGATCACCGGGCTTGGCGTGACGGGACAGATGAACATTCAACTCGCCAAAGCGGCGGGGGCTAGCCCGGTCATCGGCATTTCGCGTACCGCCAGCAAGCGGGATCTCGCCCTCGAACTCGGGGCGGACATCGTCGCCAGTCACGGCGAGGAAGCGTTGAAGGTGACCCGCGAGGCGACCGATGGCCGTGGCGCCGATGTCATTATCGAATCCGTCGGTGCGTTGGCCGTGCTCGGCGAGACCATGGACCTGGCCCGCATCGGCGGGCGCATCGTTCCCTTCGGCATCTATACGGGGACGCAAGCCGAGATGCCGTTCTATCAGTTTTATTTCAAGGAACTTTCCATCCTGAACGCCCGCGCCGCCTTCGCCCGCGATTTTCCAGCGAGCATCGATCTGGTGGCGTCGGGTAAAGTACGACTGGAACCGCTGCTGAGCCACGCGCTGCCTATTGAGCGCGCCGACGAAGCCATTCACATGCTGATGGAACCCGGCAGCGACCGGATGAAGGTTGTTCTGACGTACTGAGTTTACGACCGTTCGCGCGTCTTGAGGAACTGCAGATCCGGCCAGTCCTCGTTCATACGGTTCAGTTCCCAGGCGTTACGCGCCAGGAAAACCGGCGCGCCGTCACGATCCTCGGCAAGGCTTGCGCGGTGACGTTCGGAGAATTGTTTCAGTTTGGTGGCATCGTCGCTTACCACCCAGCGCGCGGTTTCAAAGGGCGCGGCATCGAAGCTCGCCGCCACCTTGTATTCGGCCGAGATACGCGACTGCAGGACATCGAGCTGCAACTGACCGACAACACCGACAATCCATTGCGCCCCGAGCATGGGCCGGAAAACCTGCGTCACCCCCTCCTCCGCCAGGTCCTCGAGGGCCCGGCGCAGCTGTTTCGCCCGCATGGGATCGTCGAGCCGCACACGGCGGAGAATTTCCGGCGCGAAATTGGGAATGCCGGTGAAACGGATGTTCTCGCCTTCGGTTAATGTGTCGCCGACGCGGAGCGTCCCGTGGTTGGGGATACCGATAATATCACCGGGCAAGGCTTCCTCCGCCAACTCGCGTTCCTGGGCGAAGAAGAAGATCGGATTGTGAACGGCGATGGATTTGCCGGTCCGCACCTGAAACAGCTTCATGCCCCGCTTGAAGGTTCCCGACGAAACCCTGAAAAAGGCCACGCGGTCGCGGTGGTTCGGGTCCATATTGGCCTGCACCTTGAAAACGAAGCCGGTAACTTTGTTCTCATCGGGTTCGACCGTGCGCGGCTCACCCGGTTGCGGGCGCGGCGACGGCGCGATTTCGGCCAACGTCTGCAACACCTCACCGACAGAGAAGTCCCGCAGGGCGCTGCCGAAAATGACCGGCGTCAGGTGACCACCACGATAGGACTCCAAATCAAACTCGGGATATGCCGACAGGGCAAGCTCCGCACTTTCCCGGAATGCCGCCAGAACGTTGTCCGCCACCCGCTCGTCGAGCTGGGGATCATCGAGGCCGCTGCATTGGACGGTTTGCCGATACGCACCGCCCGGTTTGTCCGGTGCCAAAAAGCGATGGGTATGCAAATTGAAACAGCCGTTGAACTCACCGCCCATGCCGATGGGCCAAACGAAGGGACACACATCGAGCGCCAGCGCGCTTTCGATTTCGTCCAGCAGTTCAAAAGGGTCGCGGCCCTCGCGGTCGACCTTGTTGACGAAGGTAATGATCGGGATGTCACGGAGGCGGCAAACCTCGAACAGCTTTAGGGTTTGCGCTTCGATACCCTTCGCCGCGTCGATCACCATGATCGCCGCATCGACAGCCGTCAGAGTACGGTAGGTATCCTCGCTGAAGTCTTCGTGGCCCGGGGTGTCGAGCAGATTGAAGGTGATACCGTCATGGTCGAAGGTCATCACCGAGCTCGAGATCGAGATGCCCCGGTCGCGTTCGATCTCCATCCAGTCCGATTGGGTTCGCCGGCGGTCACCCCGCGCCTTCACCTGACCGGCCAAATGGATCGCCTCTCCGAACAGCAACAGCTTTTCGGTAAGGGTCGTCTTACCCGCGTCCGGGTGAGAGATGATGGCGAATGTCCGCCGCGGCGCGGTGCCCGAGGAGGAAGACGTCCCAGCCGGCACCGCTGTTTGTACTGTGTTCAAGGAGATCTCTTGTTTTTCGCTAGATTTTCTCTGCTCAGCCGAGGACGCCCCGGCCAATAGGGCATCATATAGGCGGTCGGCGCCTTTCAGGCAAACAGGCCGTTCCGAGCCTCCCCTCGCTTGTACATATCTCTCGGAAAACCCACATTCTTGGTAGAATCGGAAATTCCGTAAAGGGACATTGGGGGCCTCTGCCACTGTCGTTATCCGCCGGCACAAGGGGACCAATGAAACGATCCACCGTATACCTTGGGACCGTAGCCCTCAGCTTCGCGGCCATTGTGCCAATTCCGGCCCAGCCCCAACAACCCGTGGACTTGGAAACCATCGTCGCCCGATGCGTATCTTGTCACGGCCAAGGCGGCGTCTCGACCGATCCCGACATCCCCAATCTTGCCGGCCAGCACACCGAGTATCTGGTCAAGCAATTGCATGCCTTCCAGTACGGTGGCCGCCGCCTCCTACAGGATCGGCATAGCGACGACCTGGCCCCCGTCAACCGGCGCAGCAACCCACACATGAGCAGCCAATCGTTCGGTCTCGATGATGATCAGATCAACACGGTAGCCGCTTACTTCTCCAGCCAGCCGTGCCAGTCCGGACACCCTGAAAATGCGCCGGTCTCAATCTCGAAAATCGAACGTTGTGCAGTTTGTCATGGGGCAACCGGCATCAGTCATCTGCAGGATGTCCCCAAACTAGCGGGGCAGAAAAAGAACTATATGGTCGAGCAGTTGACCGTGCTCCGCGATCATGCACGCGCCTATAACATTGTCGGCCATTCGACATTACGATCGAGCTCGATCATGGAGACGCAAGCGTTCACGCTGACCAACGGCGAAATCGACAATCTGGCGTCCTACTTCGCAGCCCAATCCTGCAGCGACCCGATACGGCGGTAAAAGATTTACCGGCTGATCCCCGCCATCTTTTCAAGGACAGCGCAAACCGAAGCCGTATCGCTGCTTTCCAGGCCCTGCGCCAACGCCTGCTTGTAGAGATCGATGGTGGCGTCGAACAGCGGTGTTGGACACTCCTGTTGCCGAATGAAATCGCCGATCACCCGCATGTCCTTATCCTGGATGGTCATGGTGGCCGAGACCTTCGACGTATAGTCGTTGGCAACCATCATCGGGCCGCGCAGTTCCAATACGCGTGAATTGCCCGCGCCGTCGGTAACCACGTCATAGATCATCTGCGGATCGAGCCCGGATTTCATCCCCAACACCATGGCTTCCGCCGCCGAGACATTGTGAATGGCCACCAATAGATTCGCGATATATTTCATCTTAGAGCCGTTACCGAACGGCCCGACATAATGCACGGTCCGGGAAAAGTCGGCCAATACCACCCGCGCCTTTTCGAATGCATCCGCGTCGCCGCTGCCGAGCACGGCGAGATCCTTTGCGGCTGCCTGGGCGCCGGTGCCGCTGACCGGGCAATCGAGCAAAGTAATCCCATTCTTCGCCAACGCATCGTGTGCCGCGATCTTGTCGTCGAGCGCCAAGGTGCAGGTGTCGATAACGACCAACCCGTCGCTTCCGCTCGACGCCAATTCATCCATCACCGCGTGGAACGCTTTGGCGGACGGCAACGACGTGACAACGATGGGGGCCACCTTCGCGACATCGATGGACGATGTGGCAGGCTGCATCCCCTCCCCCTGAAGCGCGGCGACCTTGTCCGCGTCGACATCGAACCCGACGACGCTACGGCCCGCCTTCAGCATGTTCTGCACATAGGCCGATCCCATGATTCCCAAACCGACCACGCCCACTGCATCGCCCATTTTCATTTGCCTCCCATCTTTGGCCGTGACTGGCCGATGAACCCCTGATTTGCGGCGGAATTCTGATGTTTCCGCCCCCTTAAGACAAGGATGCTTTAACTCTCCGCCCGATTGTCGTTGAATGGGACCAATTCAAAAAAACCAAATGGGAAGTTTCCAAGGAGACGCCGTCATGGACGACACGCCGAACACAAACAACCGAAACGTCGAAACCGGCACCTTGCCGGTTCTGGACGTCGGCCCCTTTCTAGCCGGCGAAGACGGCGCGCTCGAAACATTGGCAGGTGAGATCCGCGATGCCTGTGAAAACATCGGTTTTTTCTTTATCCGCAATCATGGCGTTACCGACGACCTGATCGAACGCATCTTCGCCGAGACAAAGCGGTTTCACGATCAACCCATGGAAAAGAAGCTTGAATTGGCCATCGATCAGAACCAGCGCGGCTATATCCAGCCCGGCGCGACCCTGGTCAAACATTCGACGTACAACAAGAACACCAAGTTCGACAGCAACGAAACCATGGTGTTCGCCACCGAATACGCCGACGACGATCCGCACTGCCAAGCCGGCAAACGGTTCTATGGTTCCAACCAATGGCCCGCCGACTTGCCGGGCTTCCGCGAAACGGTGAACGAATACATGGGCACCATGACCGCGCTCGGCAAAAGCCTACTGCCCGCCTGGGCAGCGGCGCTCGAATTGCCGCGTGATTTCTTCGCGCCCTATTTCGACAACAACTACACTTATTTCCGGATGGCGCATTACCCGCCGGTGCCGCAATTGGATGAGAACGAGTTCGGCCTCGGCCCGCATGCCGACACGGGCTTCATGACATTATTGCCGCAAGCGGACGTTGATGGTTTGGAAGTGCTACGCACCGACGGCACTTGGTTCCGCCCGCCGCGCATGGATGACGCCATCCTGGTCAATACAGGCCAGTTCCTCGAACGGTGGAGCAACGAGCGTTTCCGCGCGACGCCGCACCGGGTTATCCCGCCCAAGGACCGGCACCGCTATTCGGTAGCGATCTTCATCAACAATGCGTTCGAGCCGGTGTGCGACTGTCTGCCGACCTGCACCGATGCCGGCAACCCACCCAAATACCCCACGCAGTCTTATTGGGAATTCTACAATTGGTATATGACCAACACCTATCCCCACTTCGCGGAGTTCCACGAAGACGAGGCGGTATAAACGCGATTATGTTCCTTCGGCTTCGATAGTCTGCCGCCGCCGCATGAGCGCGGGCACCACGAACACCAAAATGCCGAGCGCGACGATCGATGCAACCGCGACCGAATTCGTCAGCCCGATGATGTCGCCGAACCAGCCGATAACGAAGGCGCCAAGCGCCGGGCCGCCCATATTGATGGCAATGTTGATGGCAATCACCCGGCCCCGCATTTCCGATGCGGTAAATGTCTGTACCAAACTGTAGGCGGACACCTGCGCGGCGAGCAGCGCCCCGGCGGTAACTGCGAGCACCGGCAGCGCGAACGTAAAGACCGATACTTGCGTGAAGCCGATCAAAGACAGGCCCGTAAGCACGGCGGAGGCCGCGAGGATGATCACCAATCCCTGGCTTTTACCCCGGATCAGCAACCATAACGAAATCGCCAGGGCCCCGAAGCCGGAGGCAGAATTGAGCATGCCGAGGCCCACCTCGCCGCGATTAAATACGTCATCGGCAAATCCGGGCAGCAAATCGATATAAGGCCGCAGGAAGAAGCCCGGCGTGATGGTCGCTATCAGGAGATAGCGAAGGACCTTCTCGTTCCACACATAGCCGAATCCCGCGCGCATGTCGGACACCAGACTTGCTGCGCCACCCTCACGCGGCACCGGCTTTTCAAGCCGGATCAGGAACAACATGAAGAACATCCATAAGGTCGTCCCGGCGTAGACGAGGATCGACGCGCCGGGGTTGAAGGTGGAAATCAGAAAGGCCGCGAGCGCAGGGCCCAGGAACGCGCCCAACTGAAAGGTCGTCGAATTAAAGGCGACGGCGGCGGCAATATTCGCTTTGCCCACCAGAATGGGAATCAAAGCCTGCCGCGCCGGGAACTCGAGCCCGAACAGCAATCCCTGGATGATGGTCAATGCCAGCAGAAGATGCAGAGTGATCTCACCGGTCAAAGCCAGTACCGCGATGATCGAAAGAATCACCGCGCCGCACATCCCTGCCGTCATGGCGGTGCGGCGATGGCCGTAGCGGTCGGCAACCGCACCGGCCAGGGGCGCGACGACCATGATGGGGACCATGGCGGCCAAGGTCATGATCCCCACCCACTTGTTGGAACCGGTCAGCTGCCAAGTAAGCCAGCCGACGGCCACGCGATTGCCCCACCAGCCATGGACATGGAGGAAATGGCCAAGCGCATAGAGCCGGTAGTCCCGGGAGGATAAAGCTCGGCCGATTCCGCCGAAACGCTCGGCGCGCTGAGGCGCCGGGGAATTGACGCCATCGGCCAAGGGGTTACACGCCGTACAGGAAGCCGGAGGCCTTGAGGAACAGCGTGCGGTTGACACCGTCGGAATGCAAGAAGGCGGCCGCGTCGCGCACCAGCTTTTCGATCCCCGCTTCCTTCATGTAGCCGTGGCCGCCATGGATCTCGAGCGTCTTGGTGACGATCTTCCACGCCGCCTGCGACGCCATCACCTTGGGCAGCACGCCCAGCGACTTGTCCCAGCCGTGTTCCTGATGATCGGCGAGCCACGCCGCACGGTGCAGATAGGACCGTGACACGTCGCACAACATATGCATTTCGGCGAGATCGGCGGCGATACCGTCATGCTCGATGAGCACCTTGCCGCCCTGCACCCGGGTACGCGCCCACTCGAGCGCGCGCTCATAGGCGGCGACACCGACGCCCAGCACACTCGCCGCCGCATAGGCATTCGACTGCGGGAAGAACTCGGCCAACACCTCGAAGCCCTTGCCCACCTCGCCGACGAGGTTTTCCTCGGGTACGAAACAGTCCTGGAAAATCAGTTCGGCGTTGTTCGCCAACCGCTCCCCCATCTTGTCGTGCACCCGGCCGATGGAGAAACCGTCCATGCCGCGTTCGATGATGAAGCAGGTCGAACCCTCATGCAGCGGCACGCCCTTTTCCGTCTGCACGAACAGCAGATAGGTGCCCGACACATTGCCGTTGGAAATGAAGTGCTTCATGCCGTTGATCACCCAGCCGCCGTCGACCTTCTCCGCGAAGGTGGTGAAGGAAGATTTAGCGCGGTGCGGCACGAAATAGTTCGACGCGTTCTCCGGTTCGGTAATGCCGATGGCCATGAGATGGCGCGGATCGTCGCGGAACCGGGTGAGATATTTTTCACGCTGTGCCGGCGAGGTGGCCTTTTGAAAGATCTGCACCAGCTTCAGCGTCTGGGCCATGACCACGGAAATGCCGAGATCGCCCTTGCCCAATTCCTCGATAACCATGGCGGTGGTCAGCGAGTCGACTCCCAGTCCGCCATATTCCTCGGCAAGGGTCAGGGTGCGAAGCCCGACCTCGTCCGACTTTTCGATAATCTCCCAGGAGAAGCCGTCCTCCGGCTTGTCGGCCGCGTCGAGCTCCGCGGCACGGGGGCGAACCTCTTCGTCGACGAACCGTTTGACGGTTTCGAGAATGGCCCGCTGGTCTTCGGTCTGGATAAAAATCTCTTCCATGGTTTCTTATTGCCTCCCTTAGCAACGCTTAAAATCAACGCTTGGTCTTTTCGTTCGGCATAGTTTTATATAAGACTCCGAACGGTGCCCAACCTACCGGTCGATTTCGGTAAAATCGAGCACCATTGTGGGGAAAACCCCACCAGAATCGAATGATTTGAACTACACGACTTGAGACATATCAAGGCGGACCGTGCCGAGCGATGCCAATGTGTCCGCCAGATGGTCTGACCATCGGACAACGACATAGCGGAGGATCCCACTCATGTTCTTCAAGCTTTCTGACATGCTGAATTTCGCCATCGGCGCCAATGACGGCACGGCTGGCCGGCTCGAGGATATCTATTTCGACGATGTCCTATGGAACGTCCGCCACTTTGCCGTGGCCGACGCCGGCGGCATCGGAACACAGGAAGCCTCCCTCGAACCCAAGGACGTCACCGGCATCGATTTCGACAGCCGTACCCTGACGACCGGCTGGTCAAAACAGGAAGTCGCCGAAGGCCCGGATATTTCCGCCGATCTGCCGGTTTCCAAGCAATCGGGCGGCCAGGGCGACCCGCACCTGCGCAGCGTGAAGGAAATCCTCGGCTATGCCGTCATGTCAACGGATGGCGAAGCGGGCAAGGTCATCGGCCTGGTGAGCAGCGACGATGACTGGAAAGTTCATTTCGTTGCCGTCGATACGGGCGAGTGGAACAACAATCGTACCGTGCTGGTCGCGCCGGGCCTCATCAAGCCCGTCGATTTCGACAAGCAGGAAGTCCACCTGGAACTCGATCACGCGCGCCTCAAGGCGAGCCCTGACTACGATGCCTCCGCCCCCATCCTGAAGGACGAGGACGTGAAGCTCGCCGGACAAGAGCACGTTTAAGGCGCACGCCCGAGGTCTGCGCCAAGGTCCGTTTCTGGGGTCATATATCTGACTTGGCACCGTCTTTTTATCTGACTAATGTCAGATAATGGATGCTGAGCAGGTACGTCTGGTACGCAAATTCAACCGCACGATGACTCATCGTCTGGGCGCGCTTAACGACAGCTTTTTGAATCGCGGTCGGCCCCTCGGTGAGGCGCGGCTTCTCTACGAAATCGGCGCGCCTGGCGCCGACCTGCGGGAATTGCGCAGCCGCCTCGAACTCGATTCCGGCTATGTCAGTCGCCTCGTGCGCTCGCTAGAACGCCAGGGTCTGGTGACGGCACGGCCTGGAAAAAACGATGCCCGCGTACGCAGGCTGACCCTGACCCGGGCCGGCATGCAGGAGCTTCGCCAGCTTGTCCGTCTATCCGAGGAATTCGCGGAATCGATCCTCACGGCGCTCACGCCGGCTCAACAAAACCATCTCGTCAATTGCATGATCGAGGTGGAACGCCTGATGAGCGCCTCTGCCATCCAGATCACCTTCGAACCCCCGGATACGGAAGATGCCCGCTGGTGTTTCGAAAACTATTTCCGCGACCTCGGCGACCGATTCGGTGTCGGCTTCGACACTGACCAAACCATTTCAGCGATGTCCGAGCTGCTGACGCCGCCGAACGGCACATTTGCAATGGCCCGGCTGGACGGTAGGCCGGTCGGATGCGGCGCTCTCAGCATCAAAGAGAGCCGCATTGGCGAGATCAAACGCATGTGGGTCGCACCCGAAGTACGCGGCCTCGGTGTCGGCAAACGCATCCTAACGATGCTGGAAGAATTCGGGAGGGATTTCAGCTTGACCGTCTTGCGGATCGAGGCCAATCGGATTCTCGGCGAAGCACAATCCCTCTATCGCAGCAGCGGCTATACTGAAACCGAGCCCTTCAACCCGCGCCCCTTCGTTCATCACTGGTTTGAGAAGAAACTGAAGTAACGCGGGCCGGCTCAATTCCCGGCGTGACAAGCGGCGGGCGTTAATCCCGCTGAAGAACCGCCGCGGAACGGCGCAGAAACGCGATAAAGATCAACGCCGTCGCGAACATGATCAGGCTGTAGGTCGCCGCCGGAATGACAGCGAGCCCGCCGCCGAACAACAATGTCGCGACGGCGATGGCGAGTGTGCCGTTTTGCAGGCCGCATTCGATGGAAATGGCGATCCGTTGTGGCATCCCCGATGCGAAGATCCGCGCGACAACATAGGCCAGCACCATCATCACCACATTGAGGACCAGGGTAATCAGTCCCGCCTGGGCGAAATAATCGACGATATTAGCGCGCTCCTGGAAGATCGCCCCGGCCAAGACCAACACGAAAAGTGCCGTGGAGATCTTGTTCGCCCACGGTTCGAACCGGACGGCGAACCCCTCGGCGAACCGGCGCACCAAAAGCCCGAGCAGCACCGGAACGGTGACAATGACGAAAACGCTGATCGCCGTCCCGGCAACCGAGACGTCGCCCGCGTCGCCACCGATCAACCGGCCGTAGGAAAACACCACGACGAGGGGGATGGTGATCACGCTCAGCAGGCTGACGATGGCGGTCAACGAGATCGACAAGGCGACGTCGCCCCGCGCGAACGCGGTGAGGATGTTGGAGGTCACGCCCCCCGGCGCCGCCGCGATGATCATCACGCCGAGGGCCAGTTCCGGCGGCAGCGTCCACACGCTGACCAGCAGGAAGGCAACCACCGGCAGCAGCACGATCTGCGAGATAAGGCCGACAATGAAGTCGCGGGGCCGTGTCGCGACGCGCGCGAAATCGGCAAAAGTGAGCCCCAGCCCCAGCGCGAACATGATGAACGCCAGCGCGACCGGCAACACGACGTCGGTAACAATCCCCATGGTGGTCCCCCCGTTCAGTCCCGTGGTTTATAATTAAACAGCCACAGCTTAAGATGATTCTCCGCCGCGAAGAAAGGCTAGATCGGCCATGGAAGCATCCCCGCTTCAGATTGAGGTGGAAGCATCGGATAGCGTCGACACGCGTTGGTGTTTCGAGGGATATTTCCACGACCTTGCAACGCGATTCGACGCCGGGTTCGACCCCGCCAAAAGCATCTCCGCGACGCCCGAGGAACTCACGCCGCCCAATGGCGCCGTCGTCATCGCCCGCCGCGATGGCCGCGCGGTGGGCTGCGGCGCCCTTAAAGCGACGGAATACGGCATCGGCGAGATCAAACGCATGTGGGTTGCTGAAGAAGCGCGCGGGCTTGGGATCGGCAAAAGAATCCTGGCCAAACTGGAAGAGCTTGCCCCGGGATTCGGCGTCACGGTCTTACGGCTGGAAACCAATCATACGCTTGTCGAGGCACAATCCATGTACCGCAAGGCCGGCTACCGCGAGGTCGCGCCCTTCAACGACGAACCTTACGCCCATCATTGGTTCGAGAAGGCCCTGACATAAGGCCGGACAAGACCAAATCCCGGCGTGACAAGCGGCGAGCGGTCCCACAGACTCCCCCGCATGACAACAAAGCCGAATAAAACACCCGTCCGCCGTGTCGCCGTGCCCGAACGGCGCATCCCGGTCGCCGCCGAGGCCGACGTGGTGGTGGTCGGCGCGGGGCCAGGCGGGTTCGCCGCCGCGTTGCAGGCGGCGCGCATGGATTGCTCGGTGGTCCTGATCGAGAAATACGACATGCCGGGCGGCGTGCACACCTCGGGTCTGCAAGGCTCGGCCGGCCCCGGCGTCGGCGGCATCCACACCGAGCTGATGGCGCGCTTCGCCGAGGCGGGCTACATCTACACCTTCTCAGAGGAAACCCACCCGGGCTGGGCGGGCAATCCCCTTTCCCACTACGAACGCCTGATGAAACCGGGCACCGACTTCACCCGCCAAAGCTTCAACCCCGACGGCGCGGGCTCCTTGATGGCGCGCATGCTCGACGAGGCGGGCGTGACATGCTTCTACGGCGCGTCGTTCCTCGACGCCATCGTCAAGACCGCACCGAAGAATCAAACGGGCAATCAGGGGCGCATCGACGCGGTGATCATCGAAACCGCATCGGGCAAGCAAGCGATCAAAGGCAAGGTGTTCGTCGACGGCACCGGCACGGCGGAGTTGGTGGCGCGGTCGGGGGCGCCGTTCGTGCGCGGCGGCGGCGGTCAGCCTACGGGCGCCAAATGGGACGGTGTGAACCGGCCCATCCCCGGCGGGCTGTTGTGGATCATGGACGGCATCGATTTCCAGCGCCTGCGCAAACACCAACAAGATGCCAAGGATCCGGTGCTCGCCAAGGTGATCGCCGAGGCGACGGCCGCCAAGGACATCCCGCCCGGCCTCTACCGCCCGCGCATGGCGGGCGACAACGTCTATGGCGGCCTTTATATCGGCCACCCGACCATCGACATGAGCCCCATGCTGCGCGACGGCACATATATTCTATGGCAGAACGTGCCCTATGAATGGGCGCTGCACATGGACGACAGCGCCGAGGACGCCTCGAAGGCGAAGCGCGAACTGCGCGGTTTCATCGACGCGGAAGCAGGATTCTTACGCAAATACGTGCCGGGCTTCGAAAACGCCACCATCCAGCATGTCGGGCGCTATCTCGGCATCCGCGATGGCCGCCATCCCGTCGGCGAATATGTCTTCTCGCTGAAGGATGCACAGAAGCAGACCCACTTCGCCGACGCGGTGACCAAACCGATGACCAAGACTTTCTTCTGGGACGGCTATGCCAAGCACACCTTCGAGGTGCCGTATCGCAGCTTCCTGCCCAAGAAGATCGACAACCTGCTGCTCACCGGCGCATCCCTATCCTTCACCTACGACGTGATCTTCATGGTGATGCGCAATTTCCCCTGGTGCACCCAGACCGGTGAGATCGCCGGCACCGCCGCCGCCCGCGCGGTCAAACAGGGCATCCCGCCGAAACGGCTGGAGTGGACGCAGCCGTATTTTTGATCTTTGGTTTCAGTTGTTCGATCCTAACTTCAATCGAAACGCTTTGTGACGGTTCTGGTTAGCCGTATTCTAACCACAGACACTATCGCAACTGTGTTTCCGACAACGGATATATTCTCAAAAAGAGAAAGAAGGACGGGACATATGCTTCTACTTATGAAATCAATTGGGGCTGGATGGCCCCAGTATCGATTTTGGAAACAATGAACCGAAAATGACCCCGAGATAAGCCGAGAAAACGGTATCTACTAAACCGGTGTACATCTTGATATTTTCAATTTCTATAGCGGCAGTCGAAAACACGTACACCGGAATAAAAATAAGAAGCGCACAAAAAGAAAGAACAACAACGAACTGGATTAGAAATGGAAGTTTCGATAAACTGACACCTTCCTCTTCAGAGCGTATTTGTGGGTTATTTGCTACATATTTAATAAACAGAGAAACATATATTGCTGATAGCGGAGATACTGATAAAATGCCCTGAATTATTTCAGCATGATCTAAGTATGACTTGATTAAACCATAAAATAGAAAGATAAAAATTACACCGAAGTGAGAAAATAAAACGGTGGTTCCAAAAATATATCTAGTTGCACGGACCGGCACTCCTGGCACGATATATTATCTCCAACTTCTTTCCTGTGTGTCCCGATACTTCTCAATTATATCCAACAACCTATCCTGGAATCTTTGTAAGAGTGTATCTTTTGAAACTGGAATGTATTTAGTGTTTGCACCGTTTGGATTGAGAACCTGAGTAAAACTTAATTTGTTCATCATTGGCTCTTGAAGATATATGTAGTGGTTTGCCTCAAGCCGATGGCTGTAAAAAAAAAGAAGAACGAATACGTGTCGTTCAAAACCAGTTTCGACTGATTTAGATAATACTTTAGCCCTTCCAGCCACAGTAATAGAATATTGGATGAACTTATCATCCTCCGTGTCTTGAACAAACAACATTTCATATTTGTTCTCGTCAAAATACTTTCCGTCTATACATGCGTTTTCACGGCCAAATATTTCAAATGCATATAAATTACAGAGACTGTGATGCTGTGCGTTCATCAAATCACGCATTCTTTTTTCTTGGTATTCAACAACGGTGGCAGATTGACTGGGGTCATTTGCGAATATCAAGAATGCAGCTAGGAATATTCCCATCAACGTTCGATTTCGCTGAATTCTTGAAAACAACTGAGCGCGGGGAGATCTTTTGAGAATGATCATCACATTCGACAACGGCTATCTCATCGGCATCAAACTCGCCGACAAGGTTCAATTCTGCTAATTCTCTAACGAAAGGCTCTAGTTTTGGGGTGGCTTTATAATCTCCTTGGGAGACGGGGCGAGACCGCCACCTCCGCCGCCACTGCCACTGCCACTACCCCCGCCGCCGCCGCCGCTTGGTCTTTCGATCGGGCCAGTTGTGCGTTGGGCTAAACGAATATTCGCGCTTTCGCGTTTATGCTCCACATCGAATTCGACGAGCGGCACGACTTCAGGCGAGGCGTTTAATTTCTTCGCTTGGGCAACGCTAGATTGATGAACAAACGCTAACCCAACCATCGCTGAAAATAGTATCCCAGCTTTGAATGACGAGCGCATCTAAACCCTCCTTAATTCAACGCGTCACTTACAAAAACTCTTCATCAGAGCGAAGATTCTAATGGTTGAATTTCTTTTTATTTTAAACCTAATAAGATTAGCGTTTGGTTCTTTGGAACTGCAACAGAAAAATTGTTGTCTCGATGTAGCGCACGCGATTTGTCCTCGATTTCTACAAACTTTTGCGGCAAAAAATATTTAATTGGCAAGACAGCCGGCACCACCACCGCCCGGGCGGTCAAGCAGGACATCCCCGCGAAACGGCTGGAGTGGACGCAGCCGTATTTTTGAGTGCCAAAATCCCTGCCGCCCTCTTTAATGGAGGCAACACAAAAAACAGGGGAACGTCATGCGGCACAGGACCGTTGGGCTTTGGGAATACAAACGCGGGCAGGCGACGGAGGGCTTCACCCTCCTCTCCCCGCTGGGCACCAAGGAAACCTATCTCATCGGCATGGAGGGCGAGGTGCTGCACTGTTGGCACCACCCGCTGATCCCCGGCAACTACGCCTACCTTCTCGACACCGGCAATCTGCTGTGGGCGGGCGAAACGCCGGACGGTCCCAATCCCGCCGGCGGCAAGGGCGGCTTGCTGCGCGAATACGATTGGGACGGCACTATCGTCTGGGAATATGCCGACGACCGCCAGCATCACGATTTCCGCCGCCTCGCCAACGGCAACACGGTCTATATCGGCTGGGAGCCCATGCCGGAGGACGCCGCCCGCCGCGTGGTCGGCGCCGAGCCGGGCAGCGAGGATACGGACGGCGTCATCTGGGGCGATTTCCTGCACGAGGTCACGCCGGGCGGCGAGGTCGTGTGGGACTGGCACACCCATTCCGGCATGGAGATCGAGAAATTCCCGCTCAATCCCCTCAGCACGCGCAAGGAATTCTTGCACACCAACACGGTGGTCGAGCTTGCCGACGGCAATTTCCTGATCAGCTTCCGCAAGAACAGCACCATCGCTATCGTCGACAAGGCGTCGGGCCAAATCTCCTGGCACCGTCACGACGAGATGTGGGGCCAGCAGCACGACTGCCACGTCCTCGACACCGGCAACATCCTGCTGTTCGCCAACGGCATCCACGTACCGAAGGGATTGTTCTCGTCGCGCGTCGTCGAGTTCGATCCCGAGACTGGCGACGAGGTGTGGAGCTATCAGGGCTCGCCGCCCTACACCTTCTTCAGCCCCAACATCAGCGGCGCGCAACGGCTGTGGAGCGGCAACACCCTGATCTGCGAAGGCCTGAGCGGACGCATTTTCGAGGTGACGCCGGACGGCGAGATCGTCTGGGAATTCATCTCGCCCTGGTTCGGCGAGGGCTTGGGCGGCCGGACGAATGCCGTGTTCCGCGCCTATCGTTATGCGCCGGACTCGCCGCAGATCCGTGGACGGTTGGGCGCGCCGCACGGGCAATAAATCGCGGCAGTCGCCATCCGTCTCTGAAATTGATTTCAAATCACTATTGATCTAGTCTCATAAAACGGACCACGCGTTCCGCAATAAGATCGATCCGGATCGGTTTCACAGGGGGACAATCATGAACAGCCACGCGGCGGACGCCGCCAATCGCACGCTTGCCGAGGAAGAAGAATTCCGGCGCCGGCTCGTCGACAAAGCGGATTCCATCCTGCCCGTGTTGCGCGCCAACGCGCGCGACGCCGATGCCAACAACCGCCTGCCCGACGCCAGTCTCGATGCCATGGACAGTATCGACCTGTTCGCGTTGCGCGCGCCGCGCCGCTTCGGCGGACTGGAAGCGGACTTGCGTACCTATGTGGACGTGGTGGCCGAGATCGGCCGCGGCTGCAGCTCCGCTGCCTGGATCACCTTCATCTCCACCGCCACGGCGTGGATTGCGTCGCTGTTTCCCGACGACGCACAGCGGGACATCTTCGATGGCCATCCCGGTACCCGCTTCATCGGCCTGTTGGAACCCAGCGCCACGACCAAGCCGGTCGACGGCGGCTATCGTGTCACCGGCAAATGGTACTACGCGTCCAATTGCTTGCATGCCGATTGGGGTCTGTTTTCGGTGCCTCTCATGGACGACCAAGGCGAGGTCACGGCGCCCGGTGTCGTCCTGATCCCGGCCAAGGACCTGCCGGTGGAAACCACTTGGTTCGTCGCCGGCATGCGCGGCACCGGTTCCAACGCGGTGAGCGTCGACGACGTTTTCGTGCCGTCGCACCGCGTCCTCGAATTGCCGCGCCTGTTGCAAAACGACGTGCCGCGCGAACGGAAGGACGAGGTTGTCTACCGCGAGGATTTCCTCCTCACCGCCATCCTCATGGTGGTGCCACCCATGCTCGGCATGGCCCGCGCCGCCCTCGATCATACGGTAGCCGCCGTGTGCAAGGGCAAGAAGATCAACTACACTTTCTATGACGCGTCGCGCGACGCGCCCTCGGTCCAGCTTGCCCTCGCCGACGCCGCGACCGAGATCGATACCGCGCACGTGCTGGTCCGCCATTGGGCCGACGAGATTTGCGCCGCCGCCCGCGAGAACCGCGCCATCGATCCCGCGACCCGCGCCCGGGCGCGCAGCGAGTTCGGCTTCGCCATCCGCCTGTGTCAGCAGGCCATGCAGCGGTTGCTGGATGTCACCGGCGCCGGGGCCTTTGCCGATTCCAACCCGATCCAGCGCCTCTGGCGCGATTTCGAGACGGCGAGCCGCCACGGCCTCGTCAGTCCCGACATGGCGCGCGAGATGTACGGCCGTTCGCTGGTCGGCAACGAGGAAACCATCACGCCGCTCGTCTAACGCGCCCTCCTCTTTCTAAATCGGGTTCCTAGATCCGCTCACAAATGCGTTTGAGGAAATCCAGGAAGGCGCGCGTCTTGTTGGAGAGCAACCGCCGGCTGGGATAGACGGCGTTGAGAACCGACGCCGACAGTTCGATCTGAATGTGCGGGCACACCTCGCGCAATTCGCCCTTCGCCAAGGCGTCCTTGCAATATTGTTCGGGCAGGAACGACACGCCCAAGCCGTTGGCGACGGCCTCGCGCACGACGATGGGATCGTTGGCTTTGATCACGTTCTTGCCGAGGCCCATCTGCTTCTTGCGGCCGCCTTCGCGGATCGGCAGCTTGGCGTGGGCGTAGCGCTTCTCGCAGATCTTGACCGACGACAAGAGTTCTTCGGCGGACACGTCGAGATCGTGTGCCTCGGCATAGGCCGGGCTCGCCACCCACAAGAGACTGCCCTTGTAGAGGGGCGTGACGATGAGATCGGAATCGCTCAACTCGCCGACGACGACGGCGAGGTCCAGCCGGTCACGGATCACGTCCACCGCATGGCTGGTGATGACCAAGTCGAGATCGATCTGCGGGTAGTCCTCGTGGAACTCATTCAAATGATGCGCGACGATCTCGCGCCCGAAGGCCATCGGCATGGCGACCACCAGACGCCCGCTCGGCGTCGCGGTCAGGCCCGACATGGTCGTCTCGGCCTCTTCCACCTGATCCATGATCGACCGGCAATGGCCGTAGAACACCTCCCCGTCCCCGGTCAGGCCGACATTGCGGGTGTTGCGGTCGAGCAGCCGCACGCCGAGGGCCGTTTCAAGGCGGGACAACGCCTTGCTCACCGTCGATTTCGGCATGTGCAAGGAATCCGCCGCCGCGGTGATGCCGTTCTGCTCCACCACCGCCACGAATACCGGCACGTCATCCATTTGCCACTTCTGCATGGGCCCGCCATTGTTCATTTATAGAAACAATCTGTTCGTATATCATATATTGTTTTCTGTCAGAGACATCAATATCCTTTGCCGAAATCAGATACACGGGAGATTTCGGCCATGGCCAATATCGTCGGCGGCATCGGGGCATCGCATTCCCCCACCATCAGCTTCGCCAAGGACACCCACAAGGAAAACGATCCCGGCTGGGCGCCCATCTTCGCGGGCTTCGCCGAGATCAAGAAATGGGTGGAGGCCAAGAAGGTCGATGTGCTGTTCCTGATCTATAACGATCACGTCACCTCGTTCTTCTTCGATCACTATTCCGCCTTCACCCTCGGCGTCGATGACATGTACGTCTCGGCCGACGAAGGCGGCGGGCCGCGCCCGACCGCGCCGGTGAAAGGCCACGCGGCCCTGTCGCGCCACATCGCCAACGCGCTCGTCGCCGACGAGTTCGACATGTCGTTCTTCCAGAAGAAGCCCGTCGATCACGGCTTCCTGTCGCCCATCTCCATGCTGTCCGACGACAATGCCGGCTGGAAAGGCTCGGTCGTGCCACTGCAGGTCGGCGTGCTGCAACTCCCCATCCCCAATGCGCGGCGCTGCTACAAGCTGGGCAAGAGCCTGCGCAAGGCCATCCAAAGCTTCCCCGACAACAATCTGAACGTCGCCATCGCCGCCACCGGCGGCCTGTCACACCAGGTGCATGGCGAACGTTGCGGCTTCCTCAACGAGGACTGGGACAACGAGTTCCTCGAATTGCTGGAGAAAGACCCGGACAAGCTCGTCAATATGCGCCTCGCCGAATACGCCGAGAAAGGCGGCATGGAAGGCGCCGAGGTCATCATGTGGCTGATCATGCGCGGCGCGCTGTCGGACGAAGTGCGCAAGGTGCACCAGCAAACGTACGCGCCGTCCATGACCAACATCGCGACGCTGATCTTCGAGGATCTCGGCGATCCGCCGTCACAGCAGGAGATCGAGGACTACCGCGCCCATATCGGCTACGAACTGGCCGGGGCGGAGAAGCTGGAAGGCACCCACCCCTTCACGCTGGAGACCAGCCTGCGCGCCTATCGCGTCAACGACTTCCTGCACCGGCTGGTCATTCCCGAACACCGGGAACGCTTCGTCAACGACCAAGAAGCGTTGTTCGATGAATTCGGCCTGAGCGAACAGGAAAAGGACCTGATCCGCGAAAAGAAATGGATCGAGATGATCCATTATGGGGTCAGTTTCTTCCTGCTCGAGAAAATGGGCGCCGTCACCGGCGTGTCGAACCCGAGCATCTATGCCGCCATGCGCGGCCAGTCGCTCGAGGAGTTCCAGAAATCCCGCAACGTGCCCATCCAATACACGGTGGCCGGCGGCGACAACGCCAAGCGCTTCGACACCTAACCCTTACCTCTCCTCCTAACCAAAAACCGCCTTGCGGGATCCCCGGCAAGGCGGTTTTTTATGCAGAAATGGCGCGCCCGGCAGGACTCGAACCTGCAACCCCCGGCTTAGAAGGCCGGTGCTCTATCCAGTTGAGCTACGGGCGCCCTAGAAATCGATCCGATCGATTTCCGCAATATACCAAAAATGTGACGATTATTATTCGATGCGGTCGTGGCGGAAATTGTCGGCGTAGCTTTTCGGCCTCACCCGTCTGAGGTGGGGTTCCTCGATGGCGACGTCGAAGCCGTGCTTCTCGGCGTAGGCCACCGCCTCTTCCCTCGTGTCGAAATTGAGCCGCAATTGCGTGCGGGTATCGCCGGAACCGATCCAGCCCATCAGGGGATCGGCGCGCTTGGCCTCGCTGGGCTCGAACTCCACCCGCCAGCGGCGCGTGTTGGCGCGGCCCGATTGCATGGCGGTCTTGGCGGGCTGAAAGATACGGACCTTGGATCGGATCACCGAAAGCTCTCCTTACGCGGCGGATGACACATATATAGTGATGCGCCGCATTATGCCCAAGCGGCCCGAAATCGCCATAAAATTTATAAGAGAAATTAGCGGGGAAATTTGAAGTGTCTTAAGGCCGGGGATAAAGCGGAGCCTCCGTTCTCTCCCCGGCCTCAAGAGCAGCTCGTTTGCGGAAGCTTATGCTTCTCTAGGTATCACTCCCCAGTGAACCTGGGCAAACCGGACGCTGGCGGATTACTTGCCGGCCTCCTTAAAACGCATGGCGAAGAGCTTCGAACCACACGGAAACTTCATTGACGTCGAACAGCAGCACGGCCAGCGCCATCAGGCTGCCGGCGAGCGCGATTGCGCGGGTGACATAGGAAAACCCTGCCGAAAACACACGACGGGCCCAGCGGGACCGGCGGGCGCGTGCGTCGGCCCTGGCCCGAACCTTGCGCCGCGCGGTCACATCGTCGGCGTGCTGGCGCTCATCGTCGCTCGGGATGTAGAGGACAAGGCGGCCCGGCACATGCTGATGGGCAAAGGAATCGGTGTCGGTTGACGGCCCGTAGGAATCGAACGCGGGCCCGGCGAAGGCGGTCATTCTTTCCCCCTATGAAACTCGGGAAGGGATCTGTGAAATTGGTGTTTTTGGCGTGTGTTATTGACTGTAACTGTATGTATCAAAGGTTAACGACGCGTTAACGGGTGTTTAACCGCAGACTTCCGCCAAAAAACGAAGTGCGCCGCGCGGCATGGCGGGACACGTGGCGCCGTTTGTTAACAAAAATATTAATAAGAAACTTGGCCAGAAAATCAGCGAGAAAATATGGTCGGGGAGACTGGATTCGAACCAGCGACCCTCTGCTCCCAAAGCAGATGCGCTACCAGGCTGCGCTACTCCCCGACACGGCCCCCGACACGGCATGGGACGGGCGATAGATAGGCCCCTATCGCTTCACAGTCAATCTAGGGGGCAATCTAGCGGGCCAATCTAAGAGGTTTCCGCTTGCGCCTGCAGCGTGGGTTGGCGCCGGAAGCGCACGCCGTGCCAGACGAGGTAGGCGAGCGCGAGCGCCGTCACCGGCCAATGGACATAGGGATCGACGTAGAGCATGCCGACCGGCAGCGCCAGGCGGACGACGATTTCCCACACCGGCAGGCGGCGGCAATCGAAGGCGATCACCGCGCTCGACACCAGATAGATGATAACCAAGAGCCGCGCGAGGATGGACAGGAATGCGGTCAACTCGAAGTCGGCACCGCCCTCCGGTACCAGCAGCAACACCGGATAATAGGCAAAGATGAAGGGCACCATGAATTTCACCAGGCCGATTCGCATGGCGTAGACCGCCGTCGTCAACGGCGGCGCCCCGGAAATGGAGGCCGCGGCATAGGCCGCCACCGCCACCGGCGGCGTGATGGACGACGCGACGCCGTAATAGAAGACGAACAGATGCGCGGTCAGCATGGCGAGGCCGAGCGACTGCATGGACGGCCCGAGGATCAGCACGATGGTGAGATACGCGGGCAGCGTCGGCATGCCCATGCTCAACATGAGTGCCGCCAGCGCCGCGATGATCAGGGTGATGAACAGTTGCGTGCCCGTCGCCTGCCCCACCACCTGGGCGAAATCGTTGGGCAGGCCCGTCGCGCCCAGCACCGCGACGATGATGCCGACGACACCGATGGCCATGAGTAGCGAGGCATGCGTTTCGGCACCGCGCGCCAATGCCATAATGATACGGAACGGATTGGCGCGGATTTCGGGATTGAGGAAGCTGAGCACGATCACCGTGTACATGGCGAGCATGCCGGCGCCGGCCGGCGAGAAGCCCTTGAGCAGAGAGACCACGACCACCGCCACCGGCACGATGATCATGATCATGTTGATGTAGTCCTGCCGGTCGACGGCGAGTTCATCATCGTCCACCTCGGGGGCGGCCTCGACGCCGAGGCGCCGCGCTTCGAAGATCACCGAGGCGATTAGGCTCGAGTAGTACGCCAGCGCCGGGATCAGGGCGGCGACGATGATGGTGAGATAGGAAATACCGGTGAAGTCTGCCATCACCAGCGCCGCGGCGCCCATGATCGGCGGCATGATCTGCCCGGCGGACGAGGCCGTCGCCTCGACACCGCCCGCGAAGGCGGGGCTGAACCCGCGCCGCTTGATCATCGGAATGGTGATGACGCCGGTGGCGACGACGTTGGTCACCGCGCCGCCCGACATGGTGCCGAACAGGGCGGACGCGACGATGGCGGCGTGGGCCGGGCCGCCCCGGAAGCGGCGGGTCAGGTGGAACGCGATCTTGATCAGCGAGCGGCCGCCGCCGGTCTGTTCCAGCATGGTGCCCAACAGCACGAAGGGAAACACGGTGAAAATCAGGATACCCATGATGGTGCCGAGCACGCCGTCGTTGAGGTTGAACCACAGGTCTTCGGAGGTTTCGAGGAACACGATGGGCGCGGTCTCGAAAATCCACGGCCAATATTCGCCGGTGAACAAATAGAACAGCGCGACAATGCCGCAGATAGCGAGCGGCGCGCCCCACGCTTTCCAGCAAATGACGATGAAGCAAAAGCAGCCGATCAAAGCCGTGACCGGATGGATCAGGGTAAAGTCGAACAGCCCCGCTTCGATTTCGGACACGTCGACGTAATAGCGCCAGAACGTCCAGAAGGACGCCGCGATCAAAGCCGCATCGATGCCAAACCCAAGCCAAGCCAGGGCCGGACGATGCTCTCGGAACCAAATGGTGAAGCCCTTGGTGGCGAGAACGATGAAGATCGAACAAGCGAGAAACAGCGGCCGGATGATTTCGCTGGGGTACGGCCCCACCGTGGGGATGAACCATACCCTCGGGGCGGAGTTGGTGATGCCCATGCCCGCCATGAAAAGCGCGACGATGAAAACGACCGCGCCAACGGTCCGCGCGATTGCGCCGCCTCGATCTTCAACTGTCATTGGAAATGTCCGTTCACGAGTATGCCCGCCCATGACCGGCCGCTCCCCTTGGGCAGCGGCCGGATCTGGTTACACGGTCAATTACATTGCGGGCGGCAGCAGGCTGTCCGGAACCGCGATGCCCTTTTCCTTGTAGTACCGGATCGCGCCGGGATGCATCGGCGCGTTGATACCGACGAAGGGATCGTCGAGGGTAATCGGGCGCAGGATCACGGACGTCTCGTGGACTTCCTTGATGTTGTCCCAGAACGATTTGGTCATCTTGTAAACGAACTCGTCGTCCATGCTGGCGTTCACCGCAAAATGGAACGTGCTGCCGCCGGCCTGGATGTCGATATCGTTGTTGATCTGACCGGAATAGGTCCCGGCGGGAATGACCGCAGACTTGGTGCCCGGGCGCTTCTCCCACTTCTTGAAAGCCTCGGAGTTGACCGCGTCACCCGCATCGAGCAAACGGAACTTCTTCGACAGACCAAGTTGCTCGATCATCGCCGCGCCGGGGTTCACCGGACGCACGAACAGATCGAGCTTACCGTCCATCATCGCCTGTAGGCCGGAGCCCCAATTCAAGCGGACGGCGGTGTAATCGACATTCGGCTTATAGCCGGTCAGGGCTTCGATCATGGATTCGACGGAAACCGCGGCGGCGCCCGACGGCGGCCCGGTGAAAACGCGTTTGCCCTTGATGTCCTGCCACGTCTTGATGGTGTCGATCTCGTAAGTAACGGGATGGAACGTTACCGCGATGAACCCGAACAACGAGCGGACATTCTTGGAGGCCTTGATGGCTTCCTCATGCAGGCTCTTCTTGTACATGGCCGAGCCGGTGTTGAGGAAATGGTTCACCGCCGTGGGGATCGCCATCAGGTCGATCTGGCCGCGGCCCAGCTTGAGGGCCGATTTGGTCAGCGTCTGGCTGTCGTTGATCTGGATATCGATGCCGAGCTCACGCTTATAGATCTTGGACATCACGGTGGTCAACGCGTGGCCCGTGGAACCCGGATTACCGGATTCAGATTTAAGGATTTTGGATTGGGCGAGGGCATCCTGACCGCCGAAGGCCAATCCCCCTGCCAAGGCCGCAACCGCGGCGGTTCGCAAAAGTGTGCGCATGTTCTGTCTCTCCCTTTACGGCGGGCCCGCCCGCCTGAAACCTCAGTAATGCTTTGTTCGGCGCCTTAGGGAACCGGCCTATATTAGTGATCTATATTATACGGCGCCGTTATCGGCCAGCTTCCCTATTCCCCTCAATCATAGGGGGCATGGCATTGCCCTGGAATTGCATATTCGTTATGCTTCCATCTGGATTTGTTATGTCACTTGACCCGCGCCATCTCAGCCAACTGGCGACCATCGTCAGCCTGGGCTCCTTCACCGAAGCCGCCGACCAACTCGGACTGGCGCAATCGGCGCTGAGCCGCAACATGAAAACCCTCGAGGAACAGGTCGGCGCGCCGGTCCTGGTCCGTGGCCGCCGCGGCGCGGTCGCCACCGATCTCGGCAACACCCTCGCCCAATACGGCGACATCATCGGCAAGGCACAAGGCCAGGCGGTTTCCGCGACACGGTCGATCACGTCGATCAAGGCGAACTACCTGCGGATCGCGTCGACACGGCTGATCGCGGAGAATTTCCTGGTCGGCCCCCTCGCAGCCTTCACCGAAGCCCGCCCCGACATTACCAGCCAGCTTCAGATCGGTCTTATCGACGAGCTTTCCGAGATGGTTGCGCTCGGCAAAACCGATCTCGCCATCGGCAACTTCGCCGCCCTGAACAATGTCGGCGATCTGCATGTCGAGCCGCTGTTCGGCGATATGATGACGGTGATCGCCCGGCCGGGTCATCCCTTAATCGGCGCCGACGGCACACCGGCGAAAATACTTGCCGATGCCCGCTGGGTGGTCCCATGGCCCGGTGCGCGGTTCCGTTGGGAAATCGACATCGCCATCCGCAATTTGGGCATCAACCTGATGGACGTGGCGTTTGAATCCGTCTCTGTCGCGGCGATGCTTGCCGTTGTCCAGCGGACCGACTTCGTCACCATGTTGCCATGGTTCGGCATTGCCCCGCTTCTGAAGAACCGAGAATTCGTAGAACTTTTTCCGCCTCAGTCGGACCAAAGCCGCTCCATCGGCATCCTGACCCAGGAAGTGAAACGCCATTCGCCGGTGCTCAACGGCTTCATTCAATTGCTACGGGAGGCAGCCCGCGACGTGACGGACCAAGAAGTGGACAGTAGAGCGGAGCGGCAGATTTCCGCCGCTTAGTCGGGTCTTGTCGCCGCCCTGAGCCGGGAGTACCCTCCTCCGTCAAACGGGGGAACTAAGAAACACGGGAGACGCGTCATGCATCTGGATGTGTCGCAATTGGGACGAACCTTTTTCGCGGAAGTCGACAACGTCGATATCCGTCAACCGCTGGGCGACGCGGTAATCCGCGAGATCGAAGAAGCGATCGCCGAACATGCGGTGCTGCTGTTCCGCGCACCGGGCATCACCGACGAAGAACAGATCGCCTTCTCCGAACGCTTCGGCGGGTTGGAAGCGGGCGCGCTGCGCATCGGCCGCGCCTGGAAGAACATCGATCCGCGCGTCGCCGATCTCACCAATGTCGGACCCGACGGCGAGATCATGGCCGAAAACGAAGAACGGCTGCAGTTCCAGCGCGGCAATCAGCTGTGGCATACGGATAGTTCCTTCAAGGAAGTGCCGGCGCGGTACTCCATCCTCAGCGCGCGCACCGTTCCCGACGAAGGCGGCGAAACCGAATGGGCGGATTTACGCGCCGCCTGGGACGCACTCCCTCAAGCCAAGAAAGACGAATTCGACGGCTTGATCGCCGAACACAGCCTGCTTTTTTCCCGCGCATTGTATGGGTTCACGGACTTCAACGAGGAAGAACGCGCCCAGTGGCCAACCGTGCAACAGGCGTTGGTGCGCACCCATCCCTTGAGCGGCCGCAAGTGCCTCTATATCGGATCGCACGCCGGCAAGATCGTCGGTTGGGAGGAGGATAAAGGCCGCACCTTGTTAAGCGACCTGCTGACGTTCGCCACCCGGCCGGAATTTACCTATACGCACAGCTGGACTGTCGGCGACGTGGTGATGTGGGACAACCGCTGCACCTTGCATCGCGGCCATCCCTGGCCCGACCGCAACAAGGTGCGCGTCATGCGCCGGACCACGGTGGGCGGCAGCGGACCAACGGTCGTCAACGGCCATCCCGTCGACGAACGCGTCGCCGCCTAATCACTTGATCTAGTTCAGCCCGATCATCACCGACTTCAGTTCGGTGTAGTGATTGAGGGCTTCCTCGCCGAGATCCTTGCCGATGCCCGACTGCTTGGTGCCGCCGAGCGGCATGGCTGGGTGCGGGAACGGTTCCGAGTTCACGAACACCGAGCCCGCCCGGATGCGCGGGATGATCTGGTGGATCTTCTGGATGTCGGTACCCCAGACATATGACGCGAGGCCATAGATAGAATCGTTGGCGAGTGCCGCGCCGTGCTCCAAATCGTCAAAAGGGATGGCGGTGATGACGGGGCCGAAGATCTCTTCCTGCACGACCTTCGACTCCTGCGAGGGATTGGCGAAAATCGTCGGCTCGACGTAGTAGCCCGGCCCTTCGATAGCGTGGCCGCCGGTGACCGCTTGCGCGCCCTGCTCCAGTCCCGCCTTGATATAGCCCATCACCTTCTCGCGGTGCTGCGCCGAGACCAGCGGCCCGATCTGGCTTTCCGGATGGAGACCCGGCCCCATCTTGAGAGACCGTGCTTGCTTGGAGAGCATCTCGACCGCCTGCTCGTAGATGCCGCGCTGAACGTAAAGGCGCGAACCGGCAACGCACACCTGTCCGGTATTACCGAAAATGCCGCGCGCGATGGCGGGCACCGCCTTTTTCAGATTGGCATCGTCGAGCACCAGCACCGGCGACTTACCGCCCAGTTCGAGGGTGACGTTCTTCATGGTGTCGGTGGCGAGCTTATTGATCGCCTTGCCCGTCGCCACGGACCCGGTGAAGGAAATCTTGTCGACCAGCGGATGCGCGACGAGCGCGGTGCCCGCATCGGCACCGAAGCCGGTGACGATGTTCAACACCCCTGGCGGGATGCCCGCCTCGATGGCCAGTTCGCCCAACCTCAACGCGCCGAGCGGCGTCACTTCCGACGGCTTCAACACGATGGTACAGCCGGTGGCGAGCGCAGGCGCGATCTTCCACATGGCGATCATCAACGGCACGTTCCACGGCACGATCGCGCCGACAACGCCCACCGGCTCGCGCCGGGTGTAGGAGAAGTACCGCTTTTCGGGCAACGCCTCGCCGATATCCAACGTCTGGCCGTGGATCTTGGTCGGCCAGCCCGCCATGTAGCGCAGGGTCGCGAGCACGTTGCCCACTTCGCCGAACTGCCCGATCAGGCTCGGCATGCCGACATCGAGGGCTTCCATCTGGCCCAGTTCCTCGGCATGCGCTTCGATCACGTCGGCGAAACGATGCATCAAGCGTTCACGGTCACTGGGCTGCATATCGCGCCACGCCGGATCGTTCAGCGCCGCATGTGCCGCTTTCACCGCACGATCGATATCGTCGGCATTGCCGCGCGGCACCTTGGTAAGAACCTGGCCGCTCGACGGATCGATCACCTCGAAGGTTTCGCTGCTGGCGCTCCGCACCCATTCACCGCCGATGAGCAACCGGTGCTCGCGCTCCAAGAAGCCCCGCGCTCCGGGGACCAGCCGCGAAAGATCGTTGGCCATGACGTTCATGTTCGTCTCCTCGCCCGAATGCGGGCCGCCTTAAAGCTTGTCGTAGTTCATGTTGATGAACCGCCACGGGCTGCGTTCCGTGTTGCGGTCCACGATCACTTCGATCAGCGCGGGCGCGTTCTCCCGCTCCGCGTTCTCGAGCGCCTTCTGCAATGCGGGTTTTAATTCACCCGGGCTCGATACCTGATAGCCGTCGACGCCGCAGGACTCGGCGAGCTTGACGAAATCCGGATTGATGAAATCGGTAGCGATGGTGCGGCCTTTGTAGAACTTGCGCAAATCGCGGCGCACGTTGCCGAAGGTCGAGTTGTTGAACAGGACAGTCACCAGGCCAATGCCGTATTGCGCCGCCGTCACCAACTCCTGGACGCCGAACATGAAACCGCCATCGCCAGTGATCGACACCACCGGCTTGTCGGGCACGGCAGCCTTGACGCCGAGCGCCGTCGGAAAGCCGAAGCCGAGCGTTCCTTGGAAGCCGCACGATACATAGGTGCGCGGCTCGTAAACCGGATAGGCGTAATAGGAGGTGAACCCGGTCTGGCACAATTCCTCGACGAGGAACCCGTCGCGCGGCAGCGCGTCGCGGATTACCTCGAGATAGGCGACGTGCGGCTGCACGAACTGCTGCTGCTCCCGTGCCCAGGCTTTAGATTTGGCAATACGCTCAACGGCACCGGTGGGCGGTGTTCGTTTGCCCTTCACCGCCGCCAACAGCGCCTTCGACCCGTCGGCGGAATCAGCAACGATCCCCGCATGCGGCACCAGGCGTTTCATCTCTTCCGGGTCGATATCGATGCGGATCAGATGCGGCGGCGCCAACGGTTCCGATTGCACCGAGAACGGATGGGTCGCCCAGCGCATATAGGGCATTTCGACGCGTGAACCGATCCCGATCAGAACGTCGCAATCGCGCCACAAATCGTGCGCCGCGAGCGACGAAACGCCCAGTTCGTGATCCTCGCCGACGACACCGCGCCCGCCACGGAACGCAGTCACCGGCGCCTTGAGTTCCTCGGCCAGCGCGCGGACTTCTTCATGGGCATGCTGCGCACCCGTGCCGACGAAGATCATCGGCCGCTCGGCGGTGCGGATCAACTCGGCGGCGGCGGCAATCTCCTTCGCGTCAACCACCGGGTTGGGATCGCGCTCGGCACTTTCTATGAGCCCCACCATTTCCTGACGGGCGAGATCGTCCCAGCACATTTCGACCGATACCGGCCCCGGTCGCCCGGACGTCGCGACACGAATGGCTTCGTTGATGATCTCCGGCGCGTCAGACGAGTTTTCAATGCGCACCGCCCATTTGATGAAGGTTTGCAAGGTGGCCAACTGATCGGGGATTTCATGCAAATGACCGCGCCGCTTGCCCATGGCATCGCGCGGGATCTGGCCGGTAATGCACAGCACCGGTTGATTGGCACCCCACGCCGTACACAACGCGGCCGCCGTGTTGAGCACACCCGGCCCCGGTACCACCGAATAGACACCCAGCTTTCCCGTCGCCTTGGCGTAGCCGAACGCCATGTAGGCGGCGGCCTGTTCGTGACGGGTGCCGATGGTATGGATGTCGTTCTTGGCCCGGTCGAGCGCGTCGAACAGAGGATAGGTCTGCGCGCCGGGAATGCCGAACACGGTATCGACGCCATTGTTGACCAACGATTGGACAATGGCCTCGCCACCGCTCATCAGCCGGGTTTCAATGTTCTTTTTCAGCACCAGTGCGCTATCCCTGAAAACACGTTAACTCTCGGGGCCAGTTAAACCGCGCCCCGCCCCACCGTGCAACCAACATTTCCTAGAGCGGTGCGTTTGCGCCGCCAGTCAGCCAACCGCCGCCTACTGCCAGGTGGCAAAGGCCATGGCGTTGCCGGTTCCCGCTTCCGACCGGTAGCACGGCACGTAATCCAGCAGGTTCATCTCCAGGCTGGTTTCCGAAAGGATACCGCAGACCGTAATCCAATTCTTGGTCTCCGACGTGCCGGAGCGGAACATGTAGTTCGGCTCGTTGATCAGGGTCTCCACGTCACGCTCCCGCATGGCTTTGAGCATGCGCTCATCGAAATCCTCATCAATGACGAAATGACTGACCCCGCCCGAGGCGCAAACCGCGACCCGCTTGTTCTCGCCCCATGAGCGGATCGCCCGGCCGATGGACTGACCGAACTCGTAACAGCGTTTGGGTGTCGGCTGATTGGGCGGAAAGAACGTGTTCAACAGAACCGGCACCAGCGGCACCGGCTTGTCGCGCAAAATACGCCGGTAGATAAAGCCCACCGCATGGCCCACACCTATGGGGCCGTTGCCCTTCGACGGCTGCGCCGCCGAGCTGGTGACATCGAATTCATCCTGAATTGCTTGGTGAATGATGTGGGAGGCCAGGCTCGTCGGCACCGGATAATGGTGATCCTCCGGCGGATGGTTCGCCTTCATGCTGATGGCGAGGCCGGGCTGCATCTTGCTCGCCTTCTCTTCGTCATAGGCCGTGTTGATCACTTCGTCGCCGTGGAAAACCGTGAAGGACGGCTGAACGTCGGATTGAAACCATTCATGCTGATCGTCGCCGACGACCACCAGAATATCGGGGTTCACCTCGGCGAACTTCTCGGCCAGCGCATCCATATGTTTCTGATTGCGCGCGTGACGACCCTCGCGGATGTCGAGTTTGATCTGGTCGTCGAGCTTTTCGTCTTTCCGCAGGTCGCGCAACTCCGGCCAGGTATAGGTGCCCTCACGGTACGGATGTGCCGGATTTTCCTTGTCGGCCTGGGCCCTGAGGTCCCACTTCTCCGGCGGCGTGGACAGCAGTGGTCCATGGGACGAGCCAAATCCATAAACGATCTCAGCCATTTTTGTTTCTCCTGATGTCGTCGCCCAAACTGATCATGGGGCTCAACAGCAGCAATGCCGCTGCTCTCTCTCCCGTTTATTATTCATACGGATGGCATCCAAATGCGCATGCATCAGATCGCGCGCGCCGGCGCCATCACGCTCACATATGAGTTTGAACAAGTCGCGATGCACGCGAAGAATGATCTGCGCCCGGTCCGAAGACACAATCCGTCCGCCCTTCGGCCAAACGACATGCCGCATGGCGATCAGTTGAGCCACAAGCGCGCGGTTATGGGAAGCCTCCGCAATGGTCATATGAAACTGCATCCCTAACCGCGAAAACTCGGACGGATCGTCTATCGCCCTCTCCGCGCCTTCCAAAAGAGAGGACATCGCGGCAAGGTCTTCGTCGGTGGCATTGTGCGCCGCAAGCTCCGCCGCCATGCCTTCGATGGCCCACTGCGCATCGAGAATCTCCAATTCTGACACGCCCGCGAGATTGAACTGAATGGCCAGTGCTTCTGCGAATTTGTCGGGATTTCCTTCGGCAATACGCGCCCCACCACCGGCGCCGACGCGGATGTCGACGATGCCCATCGCCTCCAAGGTCCGAAGCGCGTCACGTGCCGTATTGCGGCTGACGCCGTACTCGGCGGCAAGGTCCTTTTCCGATCCGAGAAAGTCGCCGGACGTCAATTTACCGTCAAACAAGGCGTCACGAACCCGCGACACGATGGTGTCGGCAAACGTCGCCGGGCCGATGAAGTCCCGCTGCTGTCCCACGCTTTTGGCGGGTTTGAGGATGGGATGAGCGGCCATGAATGCGCTTGTTCCTTAAAAAACCTATCGATAGGATATTTAGCGAAAAGAGTGTCCCTGCACCCATATCCTGTCAAGCAAGCTGTTAGGCAAGCTCTTGGGCAGGCTGTGCGCTGGCCATCGGTCAGCGGGCAGGATACGCTAATCACCACAGAATCCAAGGCGGCGGGACGTCCCCACCATTGCCGCCCTCAAGGGAGCGATAGATGAATAAGCCCAAGGCCGAAACCCGGTTGAATGCCGATACTTTCCTCAGCGGTTTGACCGAGCGCGGCATCAAGTATGTCTTTGCCAATGCCGGAACCGACTTTGCGCCGGTGATCGAGTCGCTGGTGATCGCCAATGAATCCGGCCGCGAAGTACCTGAATTCTTAACAGTGCCTCACGAAAACGTCGCCGTCTCCATGGCTCACGGCTATTACCGGCGCGGCGGCGAGATGGCCGCCGTGATGGTGCACGTCAATGTCGGTACCGCCAATGCCATTTGCGGCGTACAGAACGCCGCGCGCGACAATGTTCCCATTCTGCTTGCCGCCGGACGCACGCCCTATACCGAAGAAGGTCACCACGGATCGCGCCTCGGCAACATTCACTGGGGACAGGAATGCTTCGACCAGGGCGGACTGCTCCGGGAGTTCGTCAAATGGGATTACGAACTGCGCGCCGGACAACCGGCGGGCACGCTCGTCGGGCGGGCACTCGACATCGCCATGACCGAACCGCGCGGCCCGGTCTATCTCAATTTACCGCGCGAGGTTCTCGGCGATCCCGCGAAATCCCACAACCCGCCGCACCGCGATCGCGATCTCGGCGTTGAACCGCAGGTCGCCTCGAGCGACGCCATCGACCGCGCCGCGGACATGCTGATCAACGCCGACAATCCGTTGATCCTTACGACGGCAGCGGGCCGCGATCCGGCGGCCGTACCGTTGCTTGCCGAACTCGCCGACACCTACGCCATTCCCGTCGCACAGCCGTTCGCGCGCGATATGAACATGGCCTCCGATCACCCCATGAACATGGGCACCATGGCCGGTGAACTCATCGAGGAAGCGGACGTCATCCTAACCATCGATTGTGAAGTGCCGTGGCAGCCAAGCCGTATCAAACCGTCACCGTCGGCGAAGCTGATCCATATGGCGCCCGATCCGCTGTTCTCACGCTATCCATTCCGCGGCTTCGAAACCGATATCGCCCTCGCGGGGAACACCGCACCGTCGTTGGCGCTATTGCTCGTCGCCATGAGCGGTAAGACCAAGGGTAAGAAGCAGAAGATCGACAAACGCCGCAAGGCGGTGCAATCGGTTCGCGCTGAACGGGATGCGAAACGCAAGAAACTGCTCGAACAGAACAAAGCCTCGATGCCGATCCACGGCGCGTGGCTCGCGACCTGCATCAACCAGGTCAAAAGTGCCGATACGATGATCGTCAACGAACTGGGCGTTCCATTCGACTTCATCGAAATGACGGAGCCCCGGACTTATATGGCCGCCAGCGCGGCGGGCGGTCTCGGCGTCGGCCTCGGCGCGGCGCTCGGCGGCAAGCTCGCTAAGCGTGACAGCAACGTGATCGCGGTGGTCGGCGACGGCTCCTATATGTTCGGCTGTCCGACCCCGGCGCACTATGTCGCCACCGCGGAAAAACTGCCGACGCTTACCATTGTCGCCAACAACCATCGTTGGAATGCGGTCCATGCGTCGACGCTCGCCATGTACCCGGACGGACGCACCTCGAAGAGCAACGCGGTGCCGCTCGTCTCGCTCGACCCCTCGCCGGCCTTCGAAACCACCATTCAGGCGTGCGGCGGTTACGGCGAGAAGGTCGAGGACCCGGCGGAGCTGCCCAAGGCGCTCGAACGGGCGATGGACAAGGTCGAGCAAGGCGTTCCGGCATTGCTCAATGTGTTGACCTCCGCCGTTCCGGGATCGCGCTAACACCCGGTCGTAACACCAAAGAAGAAAATGCCGCCCCGCAGCAAGGCGGGGCGCACCCACGGGAAGCTAGGGGGAACCGCCATGAATGGCGCCGAAGTCATTACGGAAATTCTCAAACGGGAGGGAACCGGCTTTCTCTCCTGCTATCCGCGCAACGCGCTGATCGAACCCTGCGCGGCCGCGGGTATCCGCCCGATCCTGTGCCGTCAGGAGCGGGTCGGTGTCGGCATGGCCGACGGCTACAGCCGCACCACCGGCGGTAAATCCATTGGCGTATTCGCCTCGCAGGCGGGTCCCGGGATTGAAAACGCCTTCGCGGGTGTTGCCCAAGCTTTCTCCGAGAACGTTCCGTTGCTGGTGATCCCCGGCGGTGTGCCGTTGCATCGGCTATCGACACGCCCTGTCTTCGACGCCGTCGAGAACTTCCGCCACGTGACCAAATGGGCGGCACGTATTCACGATGCCAAGGACATTCCGGCAACCCTGCGCCGCGCCTTTCATCTGATGCGCACGGGCAAGTCGGGACCGGTGCTTCTGGAAGTTCCACAGGATGTTTTCCAGCAGGAGTTCCAAGGCGAACTCGATTACACGCCGCCGCCCGGCGTGCGTTCCGCGCCGGATCCGTCCGATGTCGATGCCGCGGCCGAAATCCTCGTGGCCGCCAAGAACCCGGTCGTCTTCGCCGGCGCCGGCATTATCTGGGGCAACGCGACAAACGAACTCGTCGCGCTCGCCGAATTGCTGGACATGCCGGTGCTGACCACCAACCCCGGTAAAAGCGGCTTCCCGGAGAACCACCCGCTGTCGCTCGGCGCGTCGGCGACCTCGGCGCCGCAACCCGTGTGGGAGTATCTGCGTGCTGCCGACGTCGTTTTCGCCGCAGGTTCGAGCCTCACCGTCTCGCCGTTCAATCCCAACGTTCCCGCCGGCAAAACCGTCGTGCAGATGACCAATCATCACGACGATCTGTACAAGGAATACGACATCACGCAGGCGGTACTGGGGGATGCGAAACTGAGCCTGGCCGAATTGTTCGAAGCCGTGAACAGCCGCCTGGGCGGCAAGGCACGCGAACCGAAACGCGCGCAAGAGGTGAAAGCGGCAAAGGCCGCGTGGCTCGCCGAATGGGACAAGTTCCTGTCGTCGGGCGAAATGCCGCTCAACCCCTACCGCGTCGCCAACGAGTTGATGAACCTGGTTGATCGCGACAACACCATCGTCACCCACGATTCCGGCAGCCCGCGCGAACAAGTGCTGCCGTTCTGGGAAACCACCAAACCGCGGACCTATATGGGGTGGGGCAAATCCACCCAACTCGGGCACGGGTTGGGGCTCAACATCGGTGCCAAGATCGCCGCGCCGGATAAACTTTGCATCAACTTCATGGGTGATTCCGCCATCGGCATGGTCGGAATGGACATCGAAACCGCCGCGCGCAACGGCATCGCCAGCATGACCGTCGTGTTCAACAACGGCATGATGGCCGCCGAACGCAGCCAGTTGATCATTTCCGAAGAGAAGTACAACACGCTTGCTGTCGGCGGCAATTACTGCGAAGTGGCGAAGGCGCTCGGTGCGCACGGGTTCCGCGCCAGTAAGCCCGAAGAAATCGTGCCGACCTTCAAAGAGGCCATCGCCGCCACCGAAGCAGGTGAAACCGTACTGGTCGAGTTCCTCACAAAGGAGAACCAAGACTTCTCGCGCTATTGATCTGTCGGCAAATCGTGGAAGCGCACATGTAGGGAGACGAACGGGTGTTGTCCTCCAGGAAATTCTGGAACCTTGCTGCCATCGGCGGCGTCATCGCCGCCGTTATCCTCGCCAGCATGGTGATGTTCAGCCGTCCGGTGCCGCCACTGCCTTTGCCCGCTGTTGTCGATGCGGCCCAGGCGGCCGCCCGCAAAGACCTTCCCCTCCCCAAGCTTCAACGCTACGTAGCGCGCGACGGCGCGCACTTGGCCTACCGCAGCTATCCACAGGGAAGGACCGAAAGACCGGAAGCGGCCGTCATCCTTGTCAGCGGTTCGGGCGGCAGCAGCGTCGCCATGAATACGCTCGGGTATGCATTGGCCCGGGCCGGCCTTCCGGCCTTTGCCGTCGACACGCGCGGTCAAGGACAATCCGTTGGAAGATCCGGCACGCGTGGCGACATCGATTACATCGGGCAGCTGGAAGACGATCTCGAAGACTTCGTCAACGTGGTCCGCACCGATCATCCCAGCACGCCGCTGGTTCTGCTCGGTCATTCGTCCGGCGGCGGCTTCGCATTGCGCGTTGCGGGCGGACACGCCGGAATGCTGTTCAGCCGGTTCGTTCTCCTGGCACCTTATCTCGGCCCCGCCGCGCCGACGACTCGCCCGAACAGCGGCGGATGGGCGCATGCCGCGGTGCCCCGGATTATCGCGCTTACGGTTCTCGACGGCGTCGGCATCGACGCCTTCAATCATCTGCCGGTAATTGCTTTCGCGCTACCGCCCCAAAAAGCAGGCGAGAATACCGACGACGGGCTCACCCGCATGTGGAGCTACGCGATGATGCGCAACTTCGGACCGAGCGACGACATCATCGGTGATGCGAAGAAAAGCCGTGCCCCCATTACGTTACTGGCGGGCTCGAACGACGAGGTGATGATTGCCGATAGGTACGCGGAGTATTTCAGCGCCGTGAAGGACAAGGTCAAGTTAAGCCTTCTTCCAGGCGTGACACACATTTCGATTCTCAACGACCCCGCCGCCGTTGTCGGCGTTGTCGGCGCGGTGAAGGGCAATTAATCGGGGAAGAGTTCCAATGATCAAGGCGATGCGCATTCACGAAAACGGGGGCCCTGAGGTCCTCAAATGGGAGGAGATCGAATTGCCGCCGCCGGGCGACGGTGAAGCGCGCATCCGCCACACCGCCATTGCACTCAATTTCTCCGACGTCAACGTGCGCCGCGGCGGTTTCTACATCGCCAACCCGCTTCAGTTCCCGGTGATCCTCGGCAACGAGGCCGCGGGCGTGGTGGAAAGCGTCGGTCCCGGTGTTACCGAGGTGAAGCCGGGCGACCGGGTCGCCTATGTGGGGGTCAACGCGCCCTTCTATGAAAAGACCGGATCATATGCGGAACAGCGCAACGTGCCCGCATCCTGCCTGATCAAGCTGCCCGACGGCGTTTCCGAACGCCAAGCAGCGGCCCTGATGCTCAAAGGTTTGACCGCCTCATTGGTCATCAACCGCAACTTCAAACCGACACCCGGCGACACGATTTTGATCCATGCGGCAACAAGCGGCGTCGGCACCATCCTCAGCCAATGGTCGAAGCATTTGGGCGCGACGGTGATCGGCACGGTCGGCTCGCAAGAAAAAGCGGAGATCGCCAAGGCGAACGGCTGCGATCACACGATCCTCTACCGCGAAACCGATTTCGTTCCGGAGGTGAAGAAGATCGTCCCCGAAGGGGTCTCCGCGGTATTCGACGGCGTCGGCAAGGATACCTTCATCCCCTCCTTCGACTGCACGCGGCCCTTCGGCTGGCTGGTCAATTACGGCAATGCATCCGGCCACGTGCCACCGGTAGATATCCTGCTGCTCGCCAAGAAGGGCTCGCTGATCATCACCCGTCCCGCCTACAGCACCCATGTGGCGGTGCCGGCGGAACGCGACGCCGCCTGCGCCGAACTCTTCGATCTGGTGAAACAGGGTGTGCTCAAGGTGGAAAGCGGCACGACCTATGCACTGAAGGATGCCGAACAGGCGCACCGCGATCTCGAGGCGCGCAAGACGGTGGGCTCGGTGGTGATGATCCCGTAAGCTTAGCTCGCGACCAAGATCGAGACGCTGATCGCCACCAGCATCCAAAGAATTATCAGCCGGAAGACCTTACCGGGCAGCACGTTGAACATCCGCGCGCCCAGCCACACGCCGCCGCCAAAGGGCACCACCAAACCCGCGATACGCAGAAGCGAGTGCGCGCTCATTTCACCTGCGGTGATGATGGACAGGAATACCGCGATACCCATGATTCCCATGATGATGACGATGTTGGCGCGCAACACGCGCGCATCTTCCCGCGCCGACATGAGATAGAGCACGATGGGCGGTCCGCCGACCCCGGCGACCCCGTTGATCATGGCGCCGAGCCCCCCCGCCATGATGCTGGGGATAGGACCCCTCGGCCCCGTATAGTTCCAACCGCGCAGCGTGATCAGGGTGACGACCAGCACCGCGGCGGCGATTATCTTCTTGACGATTTCCGGATCCAGCGAGACCAGAAAATAGGTGCCGATGGGCGTGAATACCAAGGCTGCGAAAGTCATCGGCCCGACCTCGCGCCACACGACGAGCGGGATGGCGGGCCGCACGATCTGCACCAGCCCGGCAAACCCGAGGCCGACGGTTACGGCGATGGCTTCCACCGGCCCCCAGAACAGGCTCAAAAGCGGCGCCATGACCAATCCGTTGCCGAACCCCGTGTAGCCGCGGACGAAGCCACCGGTGAAGGTGATCAAAACAACAAGCAGATTCTCAACGGTCAACAAGCCGAGAAGCGTATCAGTCAATCGAAAATGCCTCGGATCAGGGTGGCGCGCATCATAGACCCCTGCCGCCCCTATTCAACGGAAAGCACACCGAATTACTGGACAGAACTCAAATGAGGGTCGCCAAACCGGAGGACGGCAGCTAAACAGATGACAGACTAGAAACACTTTCCAGGGAGGGATTTATCGTGGCGGACAGCATTCTTCAGAGCCGGGACGGTGACGTCGTCACCATCACCCTCAACGTACCCGACAACAGCAACCGGATGACGGACGAGATGGCGGTCGATCTGACCAACCGGATCAACACCGCCGGCAAAGACGCCAAGCTGATCGTCTTCCGCGCCGCTGGTAAGGATTTCTGCACGGGCCGCGCAACCATGGGCCAAAAGCCGTCAGGGCCGCCCAAAGAAGCCTATGACATGCGCGACATCTTCGACACGGTGTTCAACCTGTATGCCGCCTTTCGCGATTCGCCTGCGCCCGTCCTCGGCGTCGTGCAAGGTCCCGCTTATGGATTGGGCATCGCGCTTACCGGCCTCTGTGATATCACCGTCGCCAGTGACACCGCCACCTTTCAGGTCCCCGAGATGCAGCACAACATCATGCCGACCATGGTCATGTCGGCGCTGATCGACCGCATCTCGCGCAAAGCGCTGATGTACCTCACCTACTCCACCGATATCATCGATGCGCAAACCGCCTTGGTTTTCGGACTCGCCGACAAAGTGGTCCCGGCAGCTGACCTCGATAGTGCAGTCGAGGAAATGGTTAAACAGATCGCATCCGAACCGATGGTCGCGGTGCGCGGCACCAAGGAATTCGTCGCCAATGCCCACGGCCGCGACATGGCCAATGCCGTTGCCTATGCGCGCAGCATCCATGCCATGGTCAACGCGTCCTCGAAAATCCGGGAGTAAGGTCCCGGCGGCCCGCCGGAGGGGAAAAGCATGGCGTGGAAAGATTTGGTCGATCTTGCGCTGCCGACCCTCGGCGGGAAACAGATCTGGGCCGACGAGTTGATCGCCGGCGGCTGGCGATTGCAACGAAACGTCCTCACCGACCGCTACCGCCTCCTCGACCCAAACGATAAACGGCGGAGCGCGGGCGACGCCCAAACTTGCCGCGCGCTTCTCGAGATGGAACGCCGTGCCGGCAATGTGCCGGCAACGGGCACGCGCATCCTTCTGCTTGTCCACGGGTTGGGGCGCTCCACCGGCACCTTCAACAAACTCAAAAAGGCACTGGTCGCGGACGGTCGGGAAGCCTACGCCATCAGCTATCCGAGCACATTGCGCACCGTCTCCGATCACGCCAGGCAGTTGGAAACCATTCTCGACGGTTTCGACGGCGTGGAGCATGTTTCCTTCGTGACCCACAGCATGGGCGGATTGGTGGTCCGCGAGCTCCTTGCCAGACAGGGAAGTTGGCGCGACCGGATCGACGTTGAATGGGTTGTGATGATCGCGCCGCCCAACCGGGGCTCTGCGATTGCCCGGCTGCTGTCGGAAAAAGTTCTGAAAACGGTGACCGAGGCACTCGACGTCGATGACGGCAGGCTGTTTCCGTCGATCAACAATCTGACGCCGGAACACGCCGCTACCATCCCCCAGATGAAGGCCGAATTCGGCATCATCGCGGGGGTGCTCGGCAACGGCGTCGGCTACAATCCGCTGTTGGACGGCGACAATGACGGCATTGTAACCGTGGAGGAAACCAAACTGGAGGGATACGCCGACTTCGTCACGGTGCGATCTTCTCATACGCCGATTTCGAGCAATGCCGAAACCATCCGCCAGGTACTGTCCTTTTTGAAAACCGGGCACTTCGATCACACCCGCAATAACACCTAATCCCGCGTGACAAGCAGGGTTACACACGTAGGATCGGCCAACGCACATACGAAAGGTTAGAGGCAAAAGGGATTTGAGAATGACCGATTCCATGCGCACCGTAAGCGCCGGACTACTGAAATATTTGCGGCGCGTATCGCTGCGCGAACCCGATGTGGTGCGCAAGCTGCGCGATGCAACCGATGCGCTGCCGGAAGCCGGTTGGGCCAGCACACCCGAACAATGCCAGTTCCTCGCGTTGCTTATTGAAATGATCGATGCGCGCCGAGTGCTCGAAGTCGGCACCTTTACCGGATATGGCACCCTATGGATGGGACTTTCCCTGCCCGACGACGGCGAGATCGTCACCTGCGACATGGTCGATGACTACGTCAATGTTGGCCGCCCCTTTTGGAACGAAGCCGGTGTCGCGAACAAGATCGAGGTGCGGCTCGCTCCGGCGGAAGAAAGCCTCCAAGACCTCATCGATGAAGGTAAAACCGGCACCTTCGATTTCGCCTTCATCGACGCCAACAAAAAAGGTTATCCCACCTACTACGAGCTCGTTTTGGACCTCGTACGTCCGGGCGGCGTGATCGCCTTCGACAACATGTTCTGGGGCGGCGCCGTCTTGCACGACAACGACACCAGCAAAGCAACCCGCGCGCTTCGCGGTCTCGCCGAGAAACTTCACAGTGACGAACGCGTTTCCATCAGCATGCTGCCCGTCAATGACGGATTGAGCATTGCTGTCAAAAGACGCTAGTCAGCGTTTCCAAATATGGGATGCAGCACCTGGTCGCCCGGCTTGATGCCCAGCTTGTCCGCGGTGCCGCCATTGACCTCCAATACGGCACGCACCCGGCCACGTGACGGGATAATGCTGGTGGATCGCGGCACGGCCCGTTCCGCGATGTTAACCACCCGCCCGTCGGCGTCGATGAACAGCATATCCAGGGGAATGAAGGTGTTTTGCATCCACATGGAAACCCGCCGCGACCGCTGGTAGTCGAACAGCATACCGGCGTCGTGCGCAAGCTCTTGCCGATACATGAGCCCGCGTGACTGCTGCACGGATGTTTCCGCCAATTCGATATTGAAATCGAAGCGGCCACGCTCCGTGACGATGGTGAGTTTGGATTTGCGGAAGCCCGGGTCCTGCTGAGCCCGCGCCGCTTGTTGCCACAAAGGCGCGAAAACCGGCGCCGCGAGCACCCCGGCGATCATTGCGGCAACTGCCCGCCGCGTCAGCAACATCGATCGTCTCCCGATACCGGCAAGTTCATCCTTTTATGAGAAATTCAAACCGAACAGGTCAATAGCATTGCCGCGCCCGATCTTTTGACGAACCTCGTCGGAAAGCTCGGTTTTATCGAACCAATCCGCCGCGTCCACCATATCCTCGAACGGATAGTCGACGGAAAACAAAATATGATCGACACCCATTTCCTCCAGCGCCAAATGAAACGTCGTGTCGTGGAAATTGCCGCTGGTCGTGAAATAGAAATTTTCCTTGAGATACGCGCTCATCGGCTTCTTCGCGGGATACCCCAACGGAAGCTTCTTGAGGCGATGATCGATCCGCCACATGTTGTAGGGGATGTGTTCACCCAAATGGCCGACGATGATTTTCAGCTTGGGAAATTCATCGAACAATCCGGACCCGACCAAACGAAGCGCATGTATCGATGTTTCGACGGCGAACCCCCAAGCAGCGCTGACCAGCCACGGATGATTTTCATAATGCTGACGCCGTTCCGGAACCGCCGTGCGCGGATGTAAGTAGAACGGTACATTCAGTTCCTGGACCTTCGCCCAGAACGGACGATATTCGGGCAGGTCGAAAAAAATCGCCGAATCCGAAATGTCTCGTTGGGTAAAGCCGTTGACCAGCGCGCCGTGGAATCCAAGCTCGGTGACGCACCGCTCCAACTCCGCCGCGGCTGCCCCCGCATCCTGCATCGGCAGCGCGGCGAATGCGCCGAAACGCCCGGGACGCTTGGCGCACGCCTCCGCCAGCGCATCATTGGCGATACGCGCCAATTCAATCGCTTCTTTCGTGTCCAAGACGGCCTGAACGGCGGGCGCATTGAGCGAGAGAATGGAATATTCAATGCCGTATTTGTCCATGTCCGTGAGCCGCAGATCGTGGATATCGATCAAACGGCGGCTGATGTCCGACCACCCCGTCGCCGTCCCCACGAGCTTTTCCGAGCCCCCCAATGTCCCTTCGATGGCGAAGTGCTCTTCGAGCGCGATCTTGCCCTGCATCCTCAGGTCTCCTTAGTCCTAGTATTTTTGTGTGTTTGTTGCGCCACATAATGTGTTGCGAACCCAGGTCTGTCACTGCATAGTTTTGCCGGTCACTGGGGGGAGCCGAATCCCCGGCTGAGAGGTCCCGATGCGCGGGACGACCCCAGAACCTGATCCGGTTAACACCGGCGGAGGGACGAGTTGACCTGTGACTGACACGACATCCAGCCCCCATACTGTCTCGCATTTGGCCGTGCGCGTTCGTGGCGCCCGTTTGGCGTTCGGCGGACGCACGCTGTTCGACGGCCTCGACTTCGATGTCGCCGGCGGACAGTGGACCTGTGTCTTGGGTCCGAGCGGTGTCGGCAAAACCAGCCTTTTACGCCTGATCGCCGGGCTCACCTCGCCAAAGACCGGAAGTGAAACCGAGGGCACGGTCAGCACCGACGACGGCAATCCGGTTTTTCACCGGGTCGCCTACATGGCGCAACAGGACTTATTGGCGCCGTGGTTAAGTGTGCTCGACAACGTGCTTCTCGGCAGCCGCCTACGTGGCGAGCCGCCGGACCATGACCGCGCGCGGGCCTTGTTGGAACAGGTTGGGCTCGCCGCGAATGCATCCGATCTGCCGGCAGCGCTGTCGGGCGGTATGCGCCAGCGGGCGGCACTCGCACGCACCCTTATGGAAGACCGGCCCATCGTCTTGATGGACGAACCCTTCTCCGCCCTCGACGCTATTACCCGCGTGCGCCTCCAAGACCTTGCCGCGGAAAACCTAAGCGGCAAAACAGTGCTGCTGGTCACACACGATCCACTGGAAGCCCTCCGGCTCGGCCATAGAATATATGTGCTCGCCGGCCGCCCCGCGACATTCGACCGGGTGATCGAACCTACTGGCGCCCCGCCGCGCAATCTTCACGATAGCACCGTTCTCGGAGAGCAAGGCGACCTACTCGATCAACTGGCCCGGGCCGACACGGAAGGTCTCGTCTCATGAGGCTGCTTCGTCCTTTGGTTATTTTCATTGGCCTAATCGCCGCATGGCAGATCGCCGTGATGCTGATCGGCGTTCCGCCCTTCATTTTGCCGTCCCCCGCCGACGTTGCCGGTGCTCTGATCAAGCGGCAGGAAGTCCTTCTCGGGCACGCTGGCGTGACGTTGCTCGAGATTGTCCTTGGCCTAGCCCTGGGAGTCCTATTCGGCGCGTTTGGCGCACTGGTCATGAGTTATTTCGCGCCCGCGCGGCGCTGGCTGTTGCCGGTACTGGTGATCAGTCAGGCAATACCCGTTTTCGCTCTCGCGCCCGTGTTGGTGTTATGGCTCGGCTTCGGCATGGCCTCGAAGGTCGCCATGGCCACACTCATCATCTTTTTTCCCGTCACCGCCGCGCTGTTCGATGGGCTGCGGCGGACCGATCCCGGTTTGCTCGATCTCGCGCGCACCATGAATGCGAGCCGCGGCGCCATCCTTCGCCATATTCGTATCCCGGCCGCCCTTCCCGCATTCGCGTCGGGCGTGCGCGTCGCAACCGCTGTCGCTCCCATCGGTGCCATTGTCGGCGAATGGGTCGGATCATCCAGCGGCCTCGGTTTTCTGATGCTGCATGCCAATGCCCGCATGCAGATCGATACCATGTTCGCCGCGCTGTTTCTTCTCGCCATCATGGCCGTGGCGCTTTATTTCGCGGTCGATGCCGCGCTTTCCCGGCTGCTCACTTGGCAGCCCGATACCCAACCCAGTGAGGACTAAGGAGACCCGTTCCCATGGCATCAACATCCAACAACAAAATCGCGTTCGTTCTGGGAGGCCTCTTGATGGCGGCGATCGCCGTCGCCGCGCGGCCTGCCGGTGCGGCAGACAAACTGACCGTCATGCTCGACTGGTTCGTTAATCCTGATCACGCGCCGCTCATCGTTGCCCAGGAAAAAGGTTTCTTCGAGGATCGGGGCCTGGATGTCGAATTGGTCGCGCCCGCCGACGCCAGCGCGCCGCCCAAATTGGTTGCTGCCGGAAAAGCCGATCTCGCCGTCTCCTATCAACCGCAACTCCATGTGCAAGTAGGCGAAGGCTTGCCGCTGATCCGTATCGCCACCTTGGTGGGCACCCCGCTGAACTCGTTGGTCGTCCTGCGCGATGGCCCGGTCAGATCCATCGCCGACTTGAAAGGCCGCAAGGTCGGGTTCTCCGTCGGCGGGTTCGAGGACGCCGTGCTCGGCGCCATGCTCGCCAAGCACGGCCTCGGCCTCAAGGATGTCGAGCTGATCAACGTCAATTTCTCGTTGTCTCCCTCGATTATCGCGGGCCAGGTGGACGCCGTCATCGGCGCCTTCCGGAATTTCGAACTCAATCAGATGGATATCGTCGGCAAGCCGGGCCGCGCCTTCTATCCCGAAGAGGAAGGCGTGCCGCTCTATGACGAATTGATCGTCGTCGCCAACAAAGCTAATGCCAACCGGCCGGCCCACCGCAAGTTCGTCGATGCCATCGAAGCCGGCGTACAATTTCTCGTGAACCACCCGGACGAAAGCTGGCAGCTGTTCATCGCCGCCAACAAGGAATTGGACGATGAACTCAACCGCCGCGCCTGGCGCGACACATTGCCCCGTTTCGCCTTGCGCCCTGCGGCTTTCGATGCCGGTCGCTACGCACGTTTCGCAGTATTTCTTAAAGAGCACGGCCTGATCGAGACCGTTCAACCGGTGGAAAATTACGCCATCGAACTGCGCTGACCTCTTGGGCCGGATTTTGCTCTATTTGAGACCGGTTTGCGTTGTCATGCCGCCGGAAAGCCGCTAATTATTTGGCGCTTTTCGGCGGTGGCCCACTGGGCGGCCGTCCCAATAATTAGGTAACGAGCCGATCCAGGGGGCTCTATTGGTTCGATCGCTCTTGTTGGCGCTGGTGTTATTCGGTTTGTGGCTGCTGTTGTCCGGCCACTACACGCCGCTCATCATCGGTTTTGGCATCCTTTCCAGCTTGCTGGTCGCTTTCATCTGTCACCGGATGGATGTGGCGGACCACGAGGGATTTCCCATTCATCTGAGTTCCAGAGCCCTGACCTATTGGCCGTGGCTCGCCTGGGAAATCGTGAAAGCCAACATCGATGTGACCCGCATCATCCTGTCGCCCAAGCTGCCTATCAGCCCTACTCTATTCCAAGTTCCGAGCACTCAAGAAACGGAACTGGGCCACGTCGTCTACGCCAATTCCATCACCTTGACCCCTGGCACGGTGACTGTCGACATCGTCGATGGCATGCTCGAGGTGCATGCCCTGACCCGCGGGGCCGCCGACGAATTGGAGAACGGACGCATGGATCGCAAGGCAACGGCCATGGAAGGGCTCGGCGGCACGCCCAATACTGGAGGCACGGCCTGATGTTTGTCGCGGCGACTCTCGCTCTCCTCGTGACCATGGCCATGGCGTTGACCCGGGCGTTCCTGGGCCCCACGGTTTATGACCGGATCGTCGCGGTGAACATGTTCGGCACCAAGGCGCTTCTGCTGATCGCGGTTCTCGGATTCCTTACCGAACGCCCGGAATTTTTGGACATTGCCCTGGTCTACGCGCTGATCAACTTTGTCGGCGTCATCGCGATCATGAAGTTCTTCCGCTACAGCCATCTCGGCATGCCGCATGCCAAAGACGATTTGGGGGACCTGTAATGGCCGCCGATATCGTCAGCTGGATCTTCATCCTTCTCGGCTGCTTCTTCCTGGTCGTCGGCGGCATCGGCGTGCTGCGCCTGCCCGATGTTTACACGCGCATGCACGCGGCGGGCATCACCGACACCATGGCCACCGGTCTACTGGTCGTTGGCATGGCGTTCCAGGCGGGCTTCACGCTGGTCACGGTGAAACTCCTGCTGATCGTGCTGTTCACCTTTTTCGCCAGCCCCACCGCGTCACATGCGCTTGCGCAGGCGGCGCTGAGCGCGGGCATCAAGCCTCAGCTGGCAGATGACCGCCGGCCAGGCGCCAAAGGCGGCGCGCCGTCCGAAGGAGAAGACCGATAGATCTTTTTATCGACATTTTCCTGCTACTGCTCATGGCGGCGACGGCCATTGCCATCGTCCGCAGCCGCAAACTGTTCGCGGCGGTCATGCTGAGCGGTATTTTCAGCCTTATCGCAGCGGTGTTTTACGTGCATCTGACGGCCGTTGATGTCGCTTTCACCGAAGCGGCGGTGGGCGCCGGTATCTCGACCCTACTGTTTTTGGCGACACTCGCCCTCACCCACACCTCGACCGAGGAGCCGCACAAGCCCGTGCGTCCGCTTCCGCTTTTGATCGTCGTCGTCACTGGCGCCGTACTCATATACGGAACGCTCGACATGCCGGCCTATGGCGACCCGGAAGCGCCGCCGAATACACATGTCATCCCGCGTTATATCAATGAGTCGGGCACCGAAGTCGGTGTGCCCAACATCGTCACCTCGGTGCTGGCAAGCTACCGGGGTTACGACACGCTCGGCGAAACGGTGGTGATCTTCACCGCCGGCATCGGTGTTCTGGTGCTGCTCGGCCGGGGACGGCGGCGCTGGCGCCCCGGTCTCAAATCGAAAAATGAAGACGACGAACCTGGGCGGGGGGCCGAGGCATGAACCGCCATTCCATCCTCCGCGTCGTGGCGAAGTTCATGATCCCCTACATCATGCTGTTCGCCCTCTATGTTCAATTTCACGGTGACTTTGGTCCCGGCGGTGGCTTCCAAGCCGGCGTGATTTTTGCCGTCGGTTTTATCCTGTATGCCCTAATTTTCGGAATCGAGAACGGCCGCAAGGTCTTGCCCGCCGGTGTCAATCGCATCCTGCTGGCGGGAGGCGTCCTGCTCTACGCTGGCGTCGGCGTCGCGGGCCTCCTGCTGGAGGGGAATTATCTCGACTATTTTGTCCTCGCACACGATCCGGTGCATGGCCAACACTTGGGAATCCTCCTGGTTGAACTCGGCGTCGGTATCACCGTTGCCTCGACCATGATCGCGCTGTTCTACGTGTTCTCCGGACAGGATGTGCGGCGATGAACGTGCTCGGCCTGTTCAACTATTGGATCGTGGTTATCCTCATGATGGCCGGCTTCTACGTGGTCATTGCCCAGGAGAACATGATCAAAAAGCTGGTCGGATTGAACGTGTTCCAAGTTGCGGTATTCGTTTTCTACATCTCCATGAGCAAGATCGACGGCGCGACCGCGCCGATCCTGGGTGACGAATTCGAGGTCTATGCTAATCCCCTCCCCCACGTGTTGATCCTCACCGCCATCGTCGTCGGCGTCGCGACGACCGCCCTCGGCCTCGCGCTCATTGTGCGTATCCGCGACGCCTACGACACCGTCGAGGACGACGAAATCCAGCGCATCGAGGAGACCGAGGCGTGATCTCAGCCCACCTTCCGATCCTACAGGTGGTGGTGCCGTTGATCGCCGCCCCGCTCGGCTTGTTGTTCCGGCGCACCCCTAATCTGGCGTGGCTGCTGACCCTGGTAATCAGCTGGTTGACGCTCGCCATATCGGTGGCTTTGCTGGCGCAAGTTCTGACCGGCGGACCAATTTCCTATGAGCTCGGCAGTTGGGCGCCGCCATGGGGCATCGAATACCGGATCGATATTCTGTCGGCCTTTGTGCTGCTGATCGTGTCCGGTGTCGGCGCGCTGGTTATCCTCTATGCACGCCAAAGCGTCGAAGCGGAAATACCCGGCGACCGCATTTATCTGTTCTACACCATGTATCTGCTGGCGCTCGCCGGTCTGTTGGGGATCGTGACCACCGGCGATGCCTTCAATCTGTTCGTTTTCCTCGAAATTTCGTCGCTATCGTCCTACGTGCTGATCGCCCTCGGAGCGGAACGACGGGCGCTCACCGCCGCCTTCCGGTATCTCGTCCTCGGCACTATCGGCGCGACATTCTATGTCATCGGCGTCGGTCTGATGTACCAGATGACCGGCACCCTCAACATTGCCGATCTCGCCGCACGTTTGCCCGATGTCGTGCAAACCCGGACCATGCTCGTCGCCATCGGCTTCCTCACCGTCGGCATCGGCCTCAAGCTCGGCCTGTTCCCGGTGCATGTGTGGCTTCCCAACGCTTACACCTACGCGCCGTCGGTGGTTACGGCTTTCCTCGCCGCGACGGCGACCAAGGTCGCGGTCTACGTGCTGCTGCGCATGTACTACACGGTGTTCCAAGGACACCTTTTTGCGCCGCTGCCCGTCGACGAAATCCTGTTCGTGCTCGGCATCCTGGCGATGCTCGCCATGTCGGCGGTGGCCATTTTCCAGACCAACGCCAAGCGCCTGCTCGCCTATTCGAGTGTCGCGCAGATCGGCTACATGATCCTCGGCATCAGTCTGGTGACCGTGACTGGCCTCACCGCCGGCGTCCTGCATCTGTTCAATCACGCACTCATGAAAGCGGCGCTGTTCCTCGCCCTCGGCTGCGTGTTTTTGCGCATCCGCTCGGCCAAGGTCGATGACATGGCGGGCCTCGGCAAAGCCATGCCTTGGACCATGGCGGCCTTCGTGCTCGGTGGGTTCAGCCTCATCGGCGTGCCGCTCACCGTCGGTTTCATCAGCAAGTGGTATCTGATCCTCGCCGCGTTGGAAAAAGATTGGTGGTGGCTTGCCGCCATTATCCTGATCAGTTCGCTGCTCGCCGTGATCTATATCTGGCGCGTGGTCGAGGTGGCTTATTTCCGTGCCCGGCCGGCCGAGGCGCCACCGGTCACCGAGGCGCCCTTGTTCATGCTGGTGCCCATGTGGGCGCTGGTCCTCGCCAACATCTATTTCGGTATCGATACCGATCTGACCGTCGGCACCGCCGCGCGCGCCGCGCAGTTTCTGATGGGAGTGGGAAGTTGAGCGCCGATACCGCCATCCTCGCCGCCCTCGCCACGCCCTTGATCGGCGGGCTGTTGATTTTGCTGACGGGATCGATCCCCAATCTGCGCGAAGCCGTGACCCTGGTGACGGCGGCGGTGCTGTTCCTCATTGTCGCCTCCATCACGCCAACGGTTTTGGCGGGCGACCGGCCGGAAGTTACGTTACTGCAGATGCTGCCGGGCCTCGACATCACCTTCCGCGTCGAACCGCTCGGTATGTTGTTCGGGCTCATCGCCTCCGGCCTATGGATCATCAATTCGATCTATTCCATCGGCTATATGCGCGGCAACGACGAAGGCCATCAGACGCGCTTCTATTTCTTCTTCGCCGTTGCGTTGTCGAGCGCCGTCGGCGTCGCCTTCTCCGGTAACATGCTGACGCTGTTCGTCTGCTACGAGGTCCTGACCCTCAGCACCTATCCGCTGGTCACCCATCACGGCGACGCCAACTCGCTGCGCTCGGGCCGCATCTATATGGGCATCCTACTCGGCACCTCCATCGGCCTGCTGCTGTTCGGCATGGTGTGGACCTGGCATGTCGCCGGCACCCTCGACTTCACCCAGGGCGGCATCCTCAAAGGCAAAGCTGACGAGACCATCGTTATCGCGCTCTTGTTCCTCTACATGTTCGGCATCGGCAAGGCGGCGCTCATGCCCATCCACCGCTGGCTGCCCGCCGCCATGGTCGCGCCGACCCCGGTCAGCGCCTTGTTGCACGCCGTCGCCGTCGTCAAGGCGGGCGCCTTCACCGTCGTGAAGGTGATCGTCTACATCTTCGGTGTCGATTTCCTCGCCGAGACCGGCGCCACGGAATGGCTGATGATCGTCGCCGCCGCGACCCTTTTGATCGCCTCCGTCGTCGCCATGCGCAAGGACAATCTCAAGGCGCGGCTCGCTTACTCGACCATCAGCCAGCTGTCCTACATCGTGCTCGGCGCGGCGCTGGTCACGGGCACCGCGATCGTCGGCGCCGGGATGCATCTCGCCATGCACGCCATGGGCAAGATCACCCTGTTCTTCTGCGCCGGCGCCATCTACACCGCCGCGCATAAGACGGAGATCAGTCAGCTCAACGGCATCGGCCGCACCATGCCCCTCACCATGGGCGCTTTCGCCATCGCATCCCTCAGTATCATCGGCATCCCGCCCCTCGGCGGTTCCTGGAGCAAGTTCCAGCTGATGCTCGGCGCCGCCGAAGGCGATCACCTCGTCTACGTGTTCGTTTACGCAGCCTCGTCGCTGTTGAGCGCCGCCTATCTGGTGCCCATCATCGCGCGCGCCTTCCTGCTGCCGCCCGAGGCGAAGTCGGCCGGCGCCGCCGCCACCCACGAAGGCGGCATTCAGGAAGCGCCGCTGCCGTGCCTCATCGCCCTGTGCACCACGGCGGTCGGCGCCATCGCCCTTTTCTTCTACGCCGACGCCATCGCGGCGTTGCTTGCCCCCATCACCGGCCCCATAACCGGTTAGATCGAGACGGGAGCCCGACATGGAACAACCAGGCCAAGAAGAGTTCTTCCACCATCCCGACCGCCGCGCGGAAGGCGAGAAGACCAATTGGATCGACAGCCGCCGCAACGTGCACAAGATTTTCTGGGTGCTGGTGATCGTCTGCGCCGCATTGGTGGCGACCGATCTGCTGCTGCACAAGCATTCGAAGTTCGGCTTCGAACATTGGTTCGGCTTTTTCGGCTTCTACGGTTTCTGTTTGTCGTTCCTGCTGGTGATCACCTCCAAGCAACTGCGCAAGATCCTCATGCGCGGCGAGGATTACTATGATCGCTAGCATCCCGCCCGGACTGATCATGATCCTCGGCGCCATACTGGTGCCGTTCCTGCCCTCGCGCGTCCGCGGCGCCTATATGCTCGCGCTCCCCATCCTCGGGCTGTGGCAGTTGCTCATGCTCGACATGGGCTCGTTCGGACAGATGACGCTCTTCGGCTACGAGTTGATGCATGTGCGCGTCGATAAGCTGAGCTTCATCTTCGGCGTCATCTTCTATATCGCCGCCATCGTCGGGGTGATTTACGCGCTCCACACCAATGACAAGATGGAGCAGACCTCGGCCACCGCCTATATGGGCGCGGCCATTGGCGCCGCCTTCGCGGGCGATCTCATTACGTTGTTCATTTACTGGGAACTCACGGCGATCACCTCGGTGTTCGTCGTCTGGGCGGGGCGCACGCAACATGCCTACAAGGCGGGTTTCCGTTATCTGATCATTCAGGTGACGTCGGGCGTGCTGCTGCTCGCGGGCGCGGTCATGCACGCACAGGAAACGGGCTCGTTCGCGTTCGATTTCATCGGCATCGACAGCACGGGCGGCTGGCTGATCCTCGCCGCCTTCGGCATCAAGTGCGCCTTCCCGCTGCTGCACAACTGGCTGCAGGATGCCTATCCGGAATCGAGCCCCACCGGCACCGTGTTCCTGTCGGCCTTCACCACCAAGCTCGCCGTCTATGCCCTGGCGCGCGGTTATCCCGGCACGGAAATGCTGATCTGGATCGGCATCACCATGACCGCCTTCCCCATCTTCTACGCGGTGATCGAAAACGACTTGCGCCGGGTGCTCGCCTACAGCCTCAACAACCAGTTGGGCTTCATGGTTGCGGGCGTCGGCATCGGCACCGAACTGGCAATCAACGGCGCGGCCAGCCACGCCTTTGCGCACATCCTCTATAAGGCGCTGTTGTTCATGTCCATGGGCGCGGTGCTGCACCGCACCGGCACGGCCAAGGGCTCGGAACTCGGCGGGCTTTACCGCACCATGCCGTGGACGGCGGGCTTCTGTATCGTCGGCTCGGCCTCCATCTCGGCCTTCCCGCTGTTCTCCGGTTTCGTCACCAAAACCATGATCCTGACCGCGGCGGCGTCCGAAGGATATCTGATCCCCTATCTTGTGCTGCTGTTCGCGTCGGCGGGCGTGTTCCACCATTCGGGCATCAAGATCCCCTTCTTCGCCTTCTTCGCTCATGATTCCGGCATGCGGCCCAAGGAAGCACCGGCCAACATGCTCGTCGCCATGTTCCTGACGGCGGCGCTGTGCATCGGCATCGGCGTCTATCCCGATCCGCTCTATGCGATCCTGCCGTATGAGGTGACCTACATCCCCTACACCACCGAGCATGTGATCAGCGACTTGCAGCTTTTGATGTTCTCGGCGCTCGCCTTCGCCGTACTGCAACGCACCGGACTGTATCCGCCGGAACTGCGCTCGACGGTGCTGGATTTCGATTGGAGTTACCGCCGCCTCGCCCCGGCAATCGTCGGCTGGGCCTTCAAGGATGGCGGGCAGATTTGGGCGGCGTTGATCGGCGGGTTGCAGCGGATATTACGCGGCATCATCCAGGCGGTGTTCCACCTGCACGGGCCCGACGGCGTCATGGCGCGCACGCAGGAGATCGGCCGCTCGGCCCTGGTCATCACCGTGCTGTTGGTGATCTTCCTGGTCGCGTTTTACGTTTAAAAACGTGTCCTAAACGGGGCTAATATTGTCCCGCTGGAGGCTGGCACGGCAAACAGATCGCAGCCTGGATACATTCGCCGATGAAAACGTTTACTTATTTGGATGCCTGGCGCTCGATTTCTGGTCGGATTCGCGGTGTTGAAAGGGCTGCTCGGGTGCATGCAGGGTTCTTAGTTGCCCAACACTCTTCACCATATGGCGCGGACAAAGATTTACAAAGGCATTGTCAGGACATTAGCGCCGATATCCAAGGTTTTCGCGACACATTCGTGAACCAGCTTCCCGATGGCGTTCTTTCGGCGATTGAGCGGTTCATGGCCGATTGCGGGAAACAAATTAGCCAAAATTCCAATGGCGACGCACTTATGTTGCGAACAATCATCGTAAAGTTGGTCGCTTTCGAGTCCGAAATAACCTTTTACCTCGATACCCCGTTGGAGCGTGTTCGTTCTGCGGCCGAATTGGCGTTCATGCACCTCCAACGTTCGATTGTCGTCGATGAAGGTTACCGCCAAAGATGGATATCCGCGTATAGCGGCCACGAAACGCATTGCGAAAAACTTGGCTCGGTGCATCTACTTTGGCACGGCATCTGGGCGTTCAAGGTCGACGCTGCTGGAGCCAAAACCGATTTAGTTTATCAGGAACCCCTAACGCTCGAACAAGCGCCTGCTGCCCTTGGATTGATCCTTACTGAATGGAAGCGTGCAACGGACGACCCAGACGCCGCGTATGCTGAAGCGAAATATCAAGCAGACCTATATTCGAGCGGCGTCTTAGCGGGTTTGGAACTGACAAGCCACCGTTACCTCGTCGCAGTGACAAGGAAAAACATCTTACCTCGTGCCGATATCGTTGAAGGCTCAGTCACATACCGGCATATCAATATCGCTGTGGAGCCTGATTCTCCGTCAGTTGCGGCACGCAAGGCATCTTCCTGACGATATGAAGGAAGCCAATTTGACCACAACTACTTCGGCGGGCTGACCTTGCGCGGGCGCCAGGCCTGTACGGCCACGGGCGCGCCGTGTTGCGGCGAGTGCAGGATGCGCGGCTTGACGATCTTTTCCACCGGCGGCGAATCGTGCGCCTTACGGAACGACAGGTGCATGGCCTTGAGCGGGATTTCGGTGCGCAACGCATAATCGAACGACGCCTGATAGGCCGGGTTCTTGCGCACCAGCCGGGTGAGATGTTCCTGCGAATGATGGCCGAAACGGTTCCAGATGCTTTCCAGCAATTCTTCGACCTCTTCGGGCAGGAACAGATCGGCCTCGAAGTTGGGCCGCCCCTGGCTCCAGGCGCGGTAGACCGACGGCTCGATGGGCCCGACCTCCTCGGCGACGAAGGTGGCGGGCGCGAGCTTGTGCCCGTCATGGGCGACGGCGTAATAGGCCTGCGCCAGGAACAGCAGGAACTGCAGCTTCAACGGCGCCAAATATTCGTTGTCGTTGAGCGCCCGGTCGGTGAACCAGAAGGCGACGTCGAATACCGTCTCCACCGCAGCGGGCTGAACGTGATTGGGAATCCGGGGCCGCTGAACTTTCACGGGGGATTTGGGCGTGGGGGATTTCGAGCTGGGCATGGCCTTCCTGCAACCTTGTCCCCTTATTAAACCCCAGCCTCCCTTAAAATTCCGTTCAGCCCCGAACAGCCGTCTCACGATCAAGTGGCCGCCCTGCGGCCAGGAACGGGCCGCACCCCCCGGAAATCCGGCGAAATCGTTTGCTCCGCCGGGGACGTTTTGTAAATATACGCGCCAATCGAAACACACCTTGCCCCCGCAATCGGAGGGACAAGGAGCAAGCACCGGAAGGACACGAGGGGCGGATGTCTTCATACAGCATTAAAATGACCGTGAACGGGAAGGAAGTGTCTGGGGAGGTCGAAGGCCGGACGCTTTTGGTACAGTTTCTGCGGGACCATTTGGGCCTGACGGGGACGCATGTCGGCTGTGACACGACCCAGTGCGGGGCGTGCACGGTGCATGTGAACGGCCGGGCGATGAAGTCGTGCACGCTCTTGGCGGCCCATGCCGACGGGGCGGACGTGACCACCATCGAGGGTCTGGCGGATGGGGATACGCTGCATCCCATGCAGGAAGCCTTCCGCGAGCATCACGCGCTGCAATGCGGCTTCTGCACGCCGGGGATGGTGATGAGCGCCATCGGCCTGGTGAAGGACAATCCGA